>Ga0210040_10000015_pt1 | contig 872481 bp, 725 predicted proteins | sample CryGeyCG12114_NA_FD_185462 | JGI IMG/M metagenome (GOLD analysis project Ga0210040, IMG submission 185462) | Groundwater microbial communities from aquifer - Crystal Geyser CG19_WC_8/21/14_NA (SPAdes) (version 2) | ecosystem: Environmental > Aquatic > Deep subsurface > Groundwater | place... | reverse complement strand
TCCTCATCACCCCCGTCCACAACCCTCACCCTCCCCGCCAGCTTAGCATCAACCTCCTTAAGCGCCCTAACATCCCTCTTCGCCGCCTCAAACACGCCCTCGTCCCAAAAACTCCGACACCCCGTCACAGACCGCCACTCACACGCCCCCCCAATCCCATGCTCCTCAATATACCCCCTTACAGCATCGACATTGCGCACCTCAAACGCCGCAACATCCGGACTGCGATCGAACAGCAGCGGCTGACAGTGGCCGCCGTTGCGCCCCGTGGCGCCCCAGCAGATCTCGCGGGCCTCGAGCATCAGGATGTCGAGGTTGTCCACGCGGGCGTCAGACGTTAGATAGCGCGCGATGGAGGCACCGGTGATGCCGCTGCCGATGACGATGATGTCGGCGTGGGCGGGTAGGTCGGGCGTGGTGCGGTGGTTGAGGAGGAAGGGGTTGGGTTCGGAGTGCCAGAAGGAGGCCGAGGAGTTGCTGCAAGGAAGGGAGGCGGGTTTGTTTTGGAACTGAGTGGGGGTTGGTGTGGCCATTTTGGAAGGACTTTAGATGGTGGTGGTGAATGGACGGATGGATGTGTGATGTAGGCGATAGTTGCAGATGTGAGAGGGTTGATTGATATAAAGCCACAGCGGCGTATAGCGATTGTCCCCATCTGGAAGGTGAGGGAGAGCACATGTCATGCCCGCGGTGATAGGTCACACGAGAAGTCGTTCATCTCCGCTATATACGCGGTACGCGCCTGATCAACAGCTGCATTCCTGTCATCCACAATTCAAGACGCCGTATGCTGATGCTGAAGATTATTTGATGACTTGTACAACGGGTGTCATTCTCAACTTCGTGTTGGTGAGTCATTGAACGCGGACTTGCTATGTAGAAACATGGGTATCCTTTGACAAGAAATCGCTAGAAATAATAGATAGGTAACCAGGTACTTTTGCTGCCACATGCAACACAGCCTGAACAGCAGCGTCCAACCCAGCCCTAACCAACACACCTAGGAGTCCGCGCGACTCACCTCATTGGGTCAAAACCACAGATGTTGTATGTGGAATGTTCATGTTGACAACCATAAGGAACGAACGAGTTCATCTAGTACTGATAGCCACCATGGCCACCTCCATAGGTTTGTTGCATGTGCGGTTGATAGCCACCAGCCGTGCTAGGAGAATGACCATGACCATGTCCATGACCGTAATGAAAGGAACCAGCACTGTTCGGAACTGGACTGAACGGCTGAGAGCCAGGGGTCGAAGCGTAAGGACTCTGGAGGGTGATACCATGTTGATTTGGAGGACCTGCCCAGCTTGCACGTGGATTGTGGTAGCCTAAGCCATGTCAGCAACCTGCTATACCGAAGAAACTTGAGGTTCTACATACCTCCCGGAGTCATAGGTGGTACACCTCCGTACTGAGGGAAGTGCGGAGACGCAGTATTATAGCCGCTTGGCGTCGTGGCAGAGTTGAGAGAGGCTTGAGGTGAGTAGTCGAATTGGCCCGTAGGAGGTCGGTCTTTGCCCCACTACAGTCCCGTTAGCTTCTTGTCCCCCACTCAGAGGAAGGGTGCTTACACTGCACTTCAGCGGTCTACCATTGACATTGTACCCTGACAGCTGGCAAATAGCCATGGCAGCGACTTCGTGGCTTTCCATTTTGATGAAGGCGAAGCCTCGGTCAGACTGGAATCGAGTTTCGACGACATTACCAAAATTCTGAAACAAAGGTATAAGATCGTTCTGAGTAGTGTAAGGGGTAAGGTTGCCAACATAGCAAGTGGTTTGCCAACTCGGGGTCTGGTTCAAAACCATTTCGTAGGATTGTGTGCCTTGGGTTGGGAACTGGTGATGCCCAAAGGGAGTTGTAGGAGTGATGCCCATGGCTTGCAAGGCCTGCTGCTGTGATATAGAAGGCTGGCCTTTCTGATTGGCCCAATTACAACGAATGGCACGACTCCCTAGCCACTCGCCATCCATTTTGGCGAGGCCTTTCTCGGCGTCGTTGCGTTCTCTAAAGGCAACAAAGCCATAGCCCCTCGAGCGACCAGTCTTCATGTCCCACATGACGCGGGCCTCGGAGACGGAGCCGAAGGTGGAGAAGGCTTGTAGCAGGATTTCGTCGTTGACTTCATTGCTCAGGTCGCCGACGAAGATGTGAAAGTGACTGGATGTATCCTCCTTATTGTTTGAATTTGACTGATAAGCCCAGTTGACCTTTATCTCGGAGTTGTGAACTCTGCGGCCGTTCAAGGTGTTCATGGCGCGGTCGGCAGCACCGGGGTCGTCATATTCGATGAAGCCGTAGTTAAGACCTTTGGACTGGAACTGTTAGAGTCAGCCTTCTGACAGGGACGAAGCTGGGGATGCACTTACATTCTTGTCGGGGATAATCTTGACGGACTGCACATGGCCGGTGGTCTCGAAGATCTGTCGCAGTACGTCTTCGGTGACTCGAGGATCTAAGCCACCCACGTACAGTGCTCGCTTGTTCGGCTCAGGGGCAGCTCGTGTCACTTTCCCGCCGGATGGAGTGGTGGCGGACATAGGCTGTGGGACGTTGTTGTTGTTCTGAGGTATGACAACAGGAGGTAGTGTTGGAGGAGGCATTGAAGGTAGATGAGAGGTACCATTGGTACCCGGAGGGCTGGCAACTCCAGGAGCGCCAGCAGTGGAGGGAGGTGGTGGAAGAGTGGCCGAAGCAAAGGTATCAGCCATGGTGTTCAAAGTGAAATCGACAGGTACTTTTGTGGCAGAAATGGCTCAAAGAGGAGATGGCTCGATGGGAACAAGTTGACGAGAACGGGGGTCGAGACCTAAGGAAATTCGTCGCAGTGTTCTGAACGCAAGAAAAGGCCGCTGAGCAATCAAAATCCAACCCAAGATGGACGGAGAGGTGACGAGATAGGAGGATATGAGAAGTAAAAGGTCGCTAAGCGACTCGAGAGGAAGAGAAGTCGAGAAGGAGGAAGGAGGAGCGAGGAGCAAGCGACTGTTTGTGTAGCTTGTAGCTTGTGTAGCTTGTGTGAGGTGGCAGTAGACACGAAGCTGATTAGCGACCTGTTCGCTGCAACTAGCCGTCGTGGATGCGCAGTCGCAGTTGCAGGTATAGAGATGAGGAGATGGAGACGAATAGGAGATACCAAACAAATCGATGGATCGATCGATGGATGAATGGCTGATGGACAGTTTCAGATTTGTGGCTTATGAAATAACTCCTCGACACCAACAATCAGATTCGTTGTCTTTGCATGACCCGACGAAGACAGAAGGTAGAGGATTAAAACCTCAAGTCTGGTCAAGTCGGTCAAGTCGATCAAGTCTTGTGTGAGTAAGCTCAGTCTGGGGGATGAGGCGCAGTTCTAAGTTAGGTCCCAACCTTGAGGCAGCTGCCGCTGTGGAGTTGTCAGGCGATCACTGATCGCCCTTGCCGTCAATTGAGTAGACGTTCCGGGTTTCGTCATTGCCAATCGCATAACATATTCGCAGCAATAGGGCCGCGGGAGGAAGTCGCGTGCCGGTGTCGACTCCTGCACGTTCCAACACTAAACATTTGTTTGTCCATCCCATCAATCTCCAACTGTCGCAGACTGCCTCAGACTAGAAGGCATGGCGACCGCGACTCCGCCAGCTGTGCAGGGTGCGCCCAAGACGCCCACGCCCAAGCCATATGATCCAGTGCAAACAGTCGCCGGCATGTTCAGTGGCTCGATCATGCGCCTCGCATACGTCCTCCAAGATCCAAAGAACTACAGCGAAAGCACCAAGATCATCCTCGCCGAATGTACAAAGAAGTATCAAGATGCCCTCGACGACTGCCAGATCCAGATACTCGACGCCAAGTGGTATCTGGAGCGAAAGCTGGCAGAAAACAAGGCACGAAGGGAGGCTGAGGTTAAGGCTAAGGAGGCCAATACAGCGCCGGTCCCTGCGCCAGCGAAGAGGAAGCACGATGAAGTAGCCGACATCTCACAACAGCAGCAGCAGCAGCCGCCGCCGTCGGAGGGCACTCCTACCAAGCGAGCGAGGTCCAGCGAACAGCCATCACCAACGTCTGCAGCCGCTGTCGCAAACCTGTCAACGACCAAGGAGCAACCCAAGCCAGCCGAGACCACGCAACCAGCCTCCACATCGCCAGCCCGGACCACGGCCCCATCACAACCACAACCACAGTCGAAAGAGCCACCGAAGCCAGTAGAATCAGAGAAAGCACAGCCAGCAGAGCCAGAGAAAAAACAACCAGAACCGGAACCTCAACAAGACCACTTCGACACAGACGATTTCATGAGGCCCACTCCTCAAACCACTCCAGCTCTGACCAACGACGAATTCAACTTTGAGTCTATGTTCGAGGGGCCTGTAGAAGACAACAACGACGCCACAGACAACGACGAACTAGGCATGAACTTCAACATGGACGACGCTACCGCCCAATTCACCCAAGACGACACCAACATGAATGCTATTTCCGCATCGAACACACAAACCAACACACAACCTCAACAGCAGCAGCAGCAACCTCATTCTCAACCTCAATCTCAACCCCAAGAGCTCTCTGGAGGCCCAATACCCCTCCTCCAAGGCCTAGAACAATTCGCAAACCAGCCCGACCAGTTCGATTCCCAGAACTCAACCACAAACCTCACATCACAGCCCATGCAGAACCAACCCAGCAACATTAGCAACACGAGCAATCCCTTCACCTCCAACGAGCCGAACATCTGGGACAGTATGCTTGCCGACGAGACCATGAACTTCGATAACGCCGAGTTTGAGAATATGGAGGGTATGGGAAATATGGGCACGACAGGAAGTAATCCAGACGATTTTGGAAACATGAATATGAATATGAACATAGATAGCGGAGATCCAAACTGGGACGACATGTTCTGATCGTGACGGCTATGAAGAGCTTCTGTTGTTGTTCGCTCGCAACGGTTGGGCACGGACAGGACAAAACTTTATGCTGCACCGAACTTCTGCAATGGCTGTATGTAGCAGATGCAGGTCCAGCAAAAGGGAATACATTGAGCACTATCGGGGCGACAGCGACGGTGACTTAGCGGCAGGTTGTTGTCTCTAAACAAAAGACTGGATTTGATTTTCTTCTCAAGATACCCCCATTCCGTTCGATCTCATTTCGAACCATTTACCATACCTCAGTTCTGGGCAGTGCCAATGCAGAACATCACATCTGCACTGCATCGCAGATTAGCATTAATCAATCAAATGAAATCAAACCATACTTCACGCCACTCAGCTGTCTATCTATCTATCTATCTGTCCGTCTGTGCCAACAACGTCTCTATTATAATTCAACTCAATCCAGTTCAAATCCGTTCGCTTTGACAAAATACAAATACAAATACAAATACGAACACGAATACCCACGCTTAGTACTGAAACACATACACATACATACATGTACATACACACAGCCCGCCATCGCCACGAAGCAGTACAGTTCTCCCCTCCACTGCCACAGGCACAGCAACAGCATGCACCGGCACTAAAGTGTTCGATCGATCGGTCCGGCTAGACACTGACATTGATATTGCTCCTCGAGCACTCCTGCTCTGCTCTGCTCCTGGTGGGTGGGCTCGTTACTCCAGTCACAGTGTAGTGTTGGATCTTAGCTCCCAGGCTGAATGTGCAGGGGGTCAATGGACCCGAAAATGCTACTGGACTGGAGCGGTCAGTGTCGGTCCTGGTCAGCGGCAGTGTCAATGTTGAGGCTCGGCTACTGGAGCCAGGTTAGCATCGTCTCGTCTCGTCTCGTCGTCCTCAACCATCGTTAACTACGCAAGGCATGAGACAGGAGTGGGTAAGACGCTGGTTCCATTGTAACAGAGCTAATATCTGAAGCCAGCTAGCCACTCCGAGCGATCTAGCATCAATCTCATGCTTGAATTCCGCATTGCCAAGACCAATTACCATACCGTCTTGTGCTGGTGCATCCTCCATCTTCCTTTGTGTAGTGACATTGAATGATATTTGTGGTTTTTCTTATTAGAACATATGCCATAATCCACAGCTAGGTGCACTACCGATGCTGTAAACTATCACACAATGGTATAATGACGTGCTCACTGTGCCTTCACGCCTCCTCCTCGTGGCTTTCCTCCTCGATGACTACGTCGGTACGATGAACCGCTGGGATGTCGAGATTGTGGTCGGTGGCTGCCATTGGCAGAACTAGATGCCTTGACGGGGAGGTCCTTCTTAATGCTCTTCTCGCTGCCAGGAGCTCTGATAATTGCGAATTGTTGTTTCGCGAATTTGTCCTCTTTCCATTGCGATCCTAGGAAGATGAATGCACTTTGTGTGTCGGGTGGTGTTGGTATCATGCGGCTTGGAATTGCTCTGGGCCAAACGATCGCAGGTGCGTCGGCAGGGAAGTATAGGATTGGGAGTGAGCCCGCTTCACGGTCTTCGAACAGGTCTTCCTCCTCTTCAACATCTTTCGTCGTGAAGGTAATATCATCGTCGATCGTTGGTGCGAATGAACTTCCAGGTAGCGACACCGATGCAGAGCCTGCAGGCATGGCATCTAATGGTTCCTTAGTCGCAGAAGTGACTGCCGGTGCGGGCTGAGACGGACGAGATCCTTGCAAAGCTTGATTAACGTCAGACGATTTTCGATTGCCGTTGCCGAGCAATCCATTAAACCGCTCTTGCCAGGAAGGATTTTGTACAATTGGTTGCGACACTCCCCTAAGAGGAGAAACGGGCTTTGGCGGTGGCATCGAGACTCTAGCAGCCCATGTCATCGGTTGTTGTGGTGTGGGTGGCATTAAAGGTTGAATCGTGGGTTGTACTGGGGCAGGTGCAGGTGGAGTTGATGGTTTGGCAGGTGGGAGCTTCACGACTGCCCTCTCTGGAGGAAGGCGAATAATTGGTCGAGACAAAGGTGCATCGAAAGCGTATGCAGGGTGGGAACTATTTGTCTCTTCTGCGGGCGGAGGTGAAGGACTTCTTGGCAAGTCGACCGAAACATAAGTGACCGCACGAGGCTGAGGTGAAGGCACACCATTCACCTGCTGAGGGAAAAATCGTGACCCGCGGCTTGACTGACTGGCAACTGAAGTCGGTGGCATGGAGCCAACAGCGCCAAACATGTTTGAAGGCGGCATGTTGATCTGCGCTACCGAAGTGACATGTCGCTGGTCCGGTTGCGCTCCCAGGTGCACCTGCTTAAATGTTTCATCGAAATTGTAGTTCGCCTGCGGTCGTGCACCTGTGCGCTTCTCCTCCTCTCTTTTCGCAGCAAGCTCGCGTTGGCTTTGCTCAAGTTCTGCACGATCTTGGACTCTCGCAGCGTGGTGAAAGTTTTGCCAGCCGCCAAGAGCAGTAGTCGGGTGTGACGTACCGTAGCCATTGACCGAGGGCTGTTGGAGAGGCGAGGCCTGATGATGCTGGGATTGTGGCGGTGGGCCAATTGGCGCGGGCGGTCTCACAGGTAGCATAGAGTCAGCCTCGCTGTTGACGGCTAGCGGTAGAGGTTCCGGCGAGGTCATGTTTTGAAGCACCTGCGACCGAGTCTCTGGTACGTGTTGATGGATCTGTCCTAACTGTGGTGACTGGCCAACCGTCGGCGTCTTCCCATTCATCCACCCTTGACCAGTGGAAGATGCTCGAGAAGAGAGATCTTGAGGTGCATAGCCGGCGAGGGTCTGATCGAAAGTACCATTGCCGAGTGCTTTGTTGTGTGGAGCGCCCCACAGATTGCTGGTTGGCGCTGCCCGATGGTCATTGCGCCCCCAACCTCGAGCCTCTGAAACAGCCGATACTGGACGGTTTGCCCTTGGAATGGGCTCTGGTATTGGACCGGTTTCAGATGAGTGTCGGTTGACAGTGGTATCTTGGACTCCATTCATGACTGGCGGCTCTGGAGAGATCTCCTCAACAGTCGACTGCAGGTTTTGCACGTTTGACAGTGGTCGCGGATGTGATTGCTGTGCAGTATTCGGCATGTTCCTCTTGACACTGTCCATTGGGTGGACCTTCATCATGCCATATTGCTGTGGCTCTCCAGTTGCAGTCGGCTGCGGCGGCTTGGGTGGAGAGGCGGCCACAATTGCGGGTACAGGCTCTTCCAGTTTTGTGTCTTTAGCAGCTTGTTCTGCTCTTCCTGCCTCCTCTCGAGCTTTGGCTTCAGCTTCAGCCTTGGCCTTCGCTTCTTGCTCGGCCTTCACAGCTTTTGGATCAGGACCAAGAGACAGCAATTTCTGCCGAATTCGTTCTTGTTTCTCAGCTTCTTGTCGAGCCTCGTCTTCTAGCCTTCGATTCCGCGCCAGCTCTGCTTGTTCCCTCATCAGCTTTCGTTGTTGCACTCGCTGCGCTTCGAGCTCAGCGTCAGTCTGACCAGGATCGGCTATGTACTCTCCTCCTCTTGCTTGGTATGCCGGCGTTACGACTTGTGAAGGGTTTGGTGGAGCCTGTTGGTCATCTTCGACAATCGCCGAACCACCAAGCGCGGTTGGAGCATCCCCAGATTTGATAGACATTCTCCTAGCTAGCTGCCCGCTTTCTCCCGAGATAGTCGAAGAAGCCCGCCTTCTCATAACATCCGAGCTCGTTCTGTTAGTCTGAAAGGCAGCAGATGGTTCGGGGGCGTGGAGGTCGGCCTGTCCACCACGCTGCAGAACTGCTGGAGCACGGAATCCCTCATTACGAGACATGCGTCTTCGGTTTTCAGGCACAGATTCATAGCGGCCAGAGTTGGGCATGAACAACTGGGGCTGGGCTGAATCACGCCAGGAGCGGTTGAAACTATCAGCTGAAATCTCGGTCGCAGGCGAAGGACCGGACATGGTTGAGCCTGGCAATTGACCATTGGTGGGATAGCGTACAGGAGGTGGCATGGCTAATTGGGGGTTGATCTCTACAGGCGAGACCTTCTCGACTGGGGGCAGTTTCGCCCATGGAGATTTGACTGGGGTTGGTGCAGGATTAGATGGGGAGGAGTGTAGTGGAGGCCTGTCAGCAGATCCCTTTGGCAGCTGAGCAGTCTTCTGTTGACTTTCTGCTCTTGCGCCGACCTTCAGAACTGTAGCGTTAGGACCGATCGAGGTGGAAAAAGCAGGGACAGGTTTCGGTTCGACGAGCGGTTTTGGTGCTTCGATGGCAGGAGTGCTTGGTTTCGAGGTGGCGGCGGATTTGACTATTGGAGTCGAGTCAGCTGGGTTGACGGTCGACTTTGTCCCGTCCCCCCATTCAATGGTCTCGGGCGCCCAATCGTCCTCGTCGTCCTCGTCAATATCGGCCCATTTCGCTTCCTTCCCTTCGCCGTTGTCCTGCAGTCTGGATGTCAAATGAATGCCATACTGTTGTTTCAGCTCTTCGTCGGTCAGGTTCTTTGTGCTCGGCTGAGGAACAATCCTGTTCTTGTTCCAGACTTGCATTGGGTCGGGGGCCGCGGCTCGAAAAGGCTTGACCTTTTGCGCGAGAGAACTAGTGGTTTTGGCAACGAGACGGGGGCGACCTATAGGTTGTGCTTGGGAGAGTGGCGCATTCGGAGCTGGGACTACAGATACAAGTCAGACGATTAGAATATTAGCAACAGCTGTAGCATACCTTTCTCTGCCGTTGGCTTGGCGGTGTTTGCGGCGGTCGCTTTTGGTACCGAGTATTTGGCAAAGCTGACCGGTTTGGCAGTAGCAAACTTCTTGACGGGTCTAGCATCTGTAGACTTTGCATCACCAACACTGCCATCTGCGCGACTTGTATCGGTATCGGATCGTGTGGTGCCATCCTCCAGGGCCTGCTCGTCGTGTCCTGGTGGTTGTAGGGCGGTATGAATTCCATTCTCTCTCGTAACAGCAGCAACATCTCCTTCGTCCCCTTGGTGAGATTGCGATTGAGTCGTGGTCCCAGGTGCGCTGGGCGGCGAAACCTCGCCGACCAGCTGTGTTGAGTTCACCACATCTTGACTGCTCAACTCTGCCATAACAAACTTAGGTACTGGTGATGTAATGTGTCAGTGCCTCTTCTGCCACACCCTTGGCTGTAGGCTGCGCGGTGATGGAACGTACTGGTCAGGGTAGGATGTCCGCCAGATTGCTATCGGGTGGAGAGTGGATGATGGATGCAGAGGTTGACGATGGAAGGATGCAGGTGCAGGTGCAGGCAGTCGCGATCTGGCCCACTCGCTTTATGCAAATGTCAAGGGCACTTCAACGCGATTATTCCGCTTTCTGCTGCCCTCGTCAAGCGCCGGGTAGTGATATTACAGAAAGTACAACAGAGAAGTCACGTATTACGTGCCGATAGGAGTCTGACTTGCGCATGCAGTCACGAGAGTCACCACGGCTGTGATCGACCTTGGCGCGGCTGACTCGGTCCCGCTAGCCCGCAGCCGCGAATGTCTCGACCATTCACTCGGGTAGTAGCCATGTCTCAGCAGGTCACACTGATAGCATTTGGAGTACACCATTTCAGCATCGAGGCGAACTTCACGCAAAGCTGCGGTATAGTGTCAGATACCAGGATGAATATTGTGAATGTCAAATCCTCAGGCTCGATTGCTTGTCCATGCCCAAGGTCTCCCAACTCCACAATAGGCGAAACTGGAGATGAACGAGCTGTGGAGGCATCGAGGTACGTCCTCCGCTGGATAAAGCCTTCAGTCCTGATGCATTTTCTGCTTCGGAAGTTGCTCTACTGTCTCTCCAGCAGCACCCCTTGGCACAACGAGTCTCTTAAGGCTTCTGGGGCATCTTACGGCCTGGCCAACAGCGTGACAGGTGCTTGTGAAGTCAGTTCAGGTAGTAGCATTGACAGTGCAGCGGGCATGGAGCCTGCAAACCACAGTGATCTCGGCTGACTCGAGCTTGACACGCTTCGTACTTTGTAATCATCATTTTCGGTGCAATGAGAGATCGCTTCACAAGGGGGAAATATGTTTCGGTTCAGGCTGTCATACTTCTATGATCATGTATGTACAATGTTGAAAACACGAATCTTGCTCCGCTTCCTCCCTAATGAGCATTGTTCTTGTGATGTCCTGCCAAAAGTCAGTTCAATCGCTCGTTCTCAAAAAATTGCGAAGACCGACTCAAGTGGTAGTAGTACTCGAAGCCGTAGCCAAGAGCCATCAAACTGAAAATCAAATGCCAGACCGCTGTAAAAGTTAGCAACACTTCCTCGGTATTCCACTAGCCTCATCCCGTCGAACCGGAGCGGGCGAGACCTGTATAATCGTTCTTGTGAAGACTCACGTGCGGCTGACGGGTTCTTGCCCATGTATCTAGCTTGGTATCGGCCAAAAAGTCCACCCGTTGCTCGATCTGGCGCAGCACCCTTGGGCAATCGCTCGTAGAACTTGGCTATTCTTGCCATACGGACGGCATCCTTAGCTGCGCTGAGGCCCTGTTTTAGGTCAGATTCATGCTCTGCAAGTCTCTTTCTTTTCTTGTGACGGCCAAGGATTTAACGTGGTTGCCGTGACTCCTCAGAATCGTGTTTGCGCAGCCAGACCGAGTCTCGGAGCACACTATATGGAACTCGACTCTGGGTCGGACTCCAGTCGTGTTCGTTAGGGAGAGGAGTTATTGTGCTCGAGAAGCCATGCAAGACGTGGTCGTGTACGGGGTGTTCTTACCGCAGGGTTGGCGACCTAGTACTGTTAGCAGATGCATCTTCGAGCTCCAGAGGGCATGTACCTTTGGAGGCACGAGAGAGGAGAGACCTCGCTTAATGACGAACGACATTGTGCTATTGTTGTGGTGGTGTTCCGTGCAAGTCTTCGTGAGGTGAATCTCTGTACTAGAGGTTGACTAGGAGCTGCAGTCCGGAGTTGAAGCTTCTACGCTAGTGACGAATCTTGGCGCTAATGGCTCCCGCCCCAGCTGTTGCGAGTCTGATATCCATGACTTCAGACCTCCAGCTCACATTATAGCTTACACAACGACAATGATGCGTCCTACAAACTCCCTCAGGCTTTTTCAAGCCGTCAAGCCGGGCAGTCAACAAATGCGATGTTTGTCAACGACTGCCTCCCAGAGAGTTGCCGATCCTCGAGACCAACCAGCTTCACATCGCATGGAGTCCACAGAAGACCAGGTCTCTATCGTAGAGGCAGAACAAAAGCCAAAAGGGTCGGTCAAGGAATTCCATCCTGAACATCAGCCCGACTACAGAGCGCATGTCGATCATGGTACAGGACTGTACTCTCCAGTCCCCCGGAAGGTACAGGACGGTAGTGAACCGGGTGAAACTCTAGCAGCAGCTGTACTTTCAGGTGCTCCCGTCGATTTGCAAGCTCGAACTGTCAGGTAGGTACACACGAGTTTCATGCGTCAGAGCTCTCACTGACCCATGCAGAATATTCAAGGGTGCGAAACCAGCAACACAATCTGGCTCGTGGGGTTCACACGCCTGGCGCATGGACTGGGATCCTCTACCGAAGGGACATAGATGGGAAAACCCTTTGATGGGCTGGCAGTCCTCGGCGGATGCCATGCAAGGTACAAAACTTCAATTCAAAGACAAGGAAAGTGCTGTGGCCTTTGCTGAGAAGCAAGGTTACGAGTACTATGTCTCAGAGCCACAAGAGCGGAGATTCGTGCCGAAAGCATATGCTAACAACTTCTTGTACGAACCGGGTCCATTGAAGCACATCAAGACGAAATGAGGCTCCAAAGCAAGAGATGATATGTGGCGTTTGCGACATCAGCATTGAGCACAGCCTCTTTTGAAGGAGGTGTGGCCAAGGTGATTCTGTACATATTTGCTTCCTGTGTTAGCATGAGAATGGAGACATTCTAGAATCAGCCAACAAGTTGCACCATGAGTGAGACTCTGGATCCCACATGCTAATACAACATCATAGGCTACGGCGCTACGGGTCTGTCTACAAGTTATCATTGTATGGCGCTACCACGAGGAAATTCATCAAGTGTGCGGCATGGCTTTGTGTAGATGGTGAGGGTCGAGCCCACGGATATGGAAGCAAAAGTCGCCTCCGTCTCAAGCCGATACAGAAGCGGGCGGACCCACCATGCAGCGTCAAGTTCTAAACTACTTCGCATACAGCTGCTTTAGGTCAGCCTCTCTGCCATCAACGCTTCCGATTATCTCGATCGAACAACGGAGATCTTCTTGTTCTCGGTACTCTTCATCTCTGGGAAGCGCCATTATGGTACCAGTAGAAGTCATATTACAGCCTGCGAGAGTGTGAGGACTTCCACCTGATATCGACCTTACAGAATGTCTTCGAACACGTGTGACGAGTTCGGTCTTACACCGAACACCCCAGTACGGTGGGACACAGACGCCAGTTGCGCTTGAGACGACCTAATCTCGTCCTCGCTTGCGACGACGTTAGCGCAACGCTTGTGCTCTGACCTTGATGACGTCGCTGGCTACACCTTCGTCGATCCTGCCTGCCACTATCTCCCTTCTGACCCCCAAAAAACCAGTTTCAGCATGGTCGTGCCTGCGATTGATACGTTCGCGTCGGCGCCTGTCTGGGTCTAGTCGCGGTCCTTTGATTGATCATGCGGCCGATGATGTCGTTCTCGCACCTTGAGATGCGCCGCTGACATGGCGCCCTTCGTATGATATAAACATTGCACGCAGCTCTCATTCTTTCTGGTGTACCATTCTATCATCTCTGTACCAGTTACAATCTCAAAAGAAAGGAGATACAAACACAAGTTGTACACTTTCAGCGAACTATACCACACACACACAAGCACCATGGGTTTCCTTAGCTCTGGTGGACGCTGGTTCAGCTCCAAGACACAAGAGCACTCCGCAAATGTATCCAAGGAGGCAAACAAGAGGTAAGCGACTACCCCCATTGCTTACAGCCGTACTGACGCCCTCACAGTGTCGCACGCGATCCCAATGTGCCAGCCGATGCGCGCTTAAGAGCGGGCTTCCGAGGTATGGGTGATAGGTGGAAGCAAAGTCGAAACAACAGACAGGCTGCTGCTCACAAGCATGCTGCCAAACACAACTATTAGCATCGGCTGAAGAGAAGCAGCAGAAGACATGGATGGAGATCCTGAGAATCGTTTATGGCGAAGAGGAAGCGCAACGGATGATACCCTATGATTCACGACTTTTGATATCCTTGTACCAATAATACTGCACTGGTGTCCTGGTGGGAATGCGAAAGCATAGAGCTAGAAATCCGAGATAATGGTCCACAGACTGGTGTACGCCTCAAGTCTTATTATGAGTACTGTTCCTGAAATTCTCACATTGATTCTATCCAATGTTGCTGGCTCGCTCCATGTGCTATGGGCCTTTAGCTCCCACGGCTGTGGCTTTCATGCTTGCCGTAGATTACCACACAAAGACTCTGTCGAACATGCGGCCCAATGCACGGTCGACCGACACAATCTTCATGTTGTCAACATATCACAATGAATGGCAATGTTATCTGTTAAGGGCTCACTCACCGGGCCGGCCGCTATGCACAGTAGACTTGACATTCTTATCCAGAATTCGAGTTGGGTGAGACCACCTCTCAACCATAACACCGCCAATAAGTATGTTTTTGACCCGCACACCAACGCAGACAGCTCAATCTCCAACCGCAGCATAAGCCTCCCCACCCGCCTCCCTATCCAACGCAATGCACTCTTGCAAGCCTGCTAGGTTAAAAGCATTCTTCACGCCCGCAGCCGCATTCTGTTCACTGCAAAGACCGGTACTCTTCAGCGTCTCGAACTCCTTCTTCACGGAATCCATGATAGGCTGAAAGCAAATAACAGGATGTATCATGATCCGGAACCCAAGCTTCTGCGCCTTCTCCACGCTCATATTAGGCGTCGTTCCACCAGGAACCATGTTCAGGAACGTATGTGTCCCCTTGAAGATTTCATTGACCTTCGCGGCTTCTTCTTCCGTCTCCATCGCTTCAAGGAACACAACGTCCACGCCAATCCGTACGGCTTCCTGCAACCTTTCGACTGCCTCGCCGAAGCCATATGATTGTCGTGCATCCGTCCGCGCGATAATGAGCATGTCTGACCCGACCTCATTCCGGGTCTTCACCGCAGCTCGAAGTCTAGCATAATACGTCTCGCGATCCACGAGCTGCTTCCCGAGTAAATGTCCGCAGCGCTTCTGCTGTACCTGGTCTTCGATGTGCAGCGCGGCGATGCCTGCTCGTGCGTATTGCGCTACTGTCCGCGAGACCATGAGGGGGCCGCCGTAGCCGGTATCTGCGTCGGCGATGACGGGCACTGAGGGATTGAGTGAGGCTATCATGCTCGCGTTGGCAACCATGTCGTTCAGCGTCGCCACACCAAGATCGGCCCAGCCTAGTTTTGATATTGAGGTTCCTGCTCCTGTCTGAGGGTGATTAGTATGAGGTTTAGCGATGGATCTGTGCTCCACACCATGTACAATGCGTCGAAGCCGGCTGCCAGGGCTAGTCTAGCGGTAAAACCATCAAAGACCCCGGGGGCGACGACTAGCTTATTCGGATCTGCTAGTAGTTGTCGTAGACGCTTTGCGCCGGTTAGTGGGGCGACTGCCATGCTTGCCTTGAGCTTTTAGAATCTAGGAGATTCTTGCAAGTGACCGGGAGACCGCGAACAACGGTCTGCTGAAGGGATACGAGGTCATGGTATCAATTGAGTTCATGGAAGTTTGCAAATAAAAGGCGGAGCAGCAGCTTCCGAGTTTCGGGCCTCAGACCCTCGGTACAACGTGGAACTTGAATCATTGCATCGGTCGGGCGCTCTACTAGGACATATTATATAAGCAATGTCTTCAGCACAAATTAGGAAGCTCAAGTATTATTGAGTCGTGGTCGTTGATACTAGGGCTACGACTCGGAGCACGTTCAAGTTGGTCGCCTGGGCGATATCCACCCGTCCCGTCGGCACTAATTGGGCACCGGTCTCCTCAACGACCATCATCTGCAAGGCAATCAATTGCTTCACTTGCTTTCTCCCGCCGCCGCACTCGAGTACAAAGATTGACTGGGGTACCTCGAGTGAATTGTTGACCGCCCATTTTCGGATACATTGTGACACGGATCATCTGCCTTCTTGTTGTTTCCGGAAGGTAACAGCAGACCGCGAACGGTCAACCAACCATAAACAGCCCTTTGTTTACTAGCGTTGTCACCCTCCGTATGCTGAGGAGAAGTCAAGTACCGTAGCAATAGATCATTTCACAGATGCTCCTCGGGATTGCAACAGTAGTATCAGACAACGTCACCAATACTCTAAATATGCAAAACATATTTAGCTAGTACTAACCATCTCATTGCCATCTAACATTATTGAGACAACAACCATGAAGCCTTCCGTTGTTGTGGCAGCACTCAGCATAGGTCTAGTATCTGCTTTGTGGCCAATACCGTCCTCTTACGAGTCAGGAAATCAGGTGCTATGGATCAATGGACATGTTGAGCTCGAGTATCACAATTCAAAGGTATGCTTTCAGCGGTGGGTGGCGGTGAGCAAGAGCTGATGTGCGCTTCAAGAATGAAAGCGATCCACTTGCATATAATGCGTCTCAAGAGATCGTCAATATAGCAGTGGAGAGAGCCATGATTACAATCTTCGAGCAGAATTTTGTACCTTGGAAGTTCAACCCCCGAAATTCGGACTACGAACCTGATACAGGCAATCGGCAATATGTCAAGTCGATAAAGTTACAGCAGAACCAAGCTGACCCAACGGACGGCATGAAGTCTTCCTCCCCAATCGACGAGAGCTATACACTATCTATGCCAACGTCAGGAGATGTTGTGATCACGGCCAATAGCTCGATAGGTCTTTCCTATGGCCTAACGACCTTCTCACAGCTCTTCTTTTTGCACAGCGATGGCGGTGCCTACACAAAGCTTGCTCCAGTTACTATCAGTGATGCGCCGAAATTCACTCATCGAGGCCTGAACATGGATACCGCTCGCAACTTCTTTCCCATTGCTGACGTCTTGCGCACGCTAGACGCAATGGCGTTCACCAAGATGAATTTTTTCGTAGGTTCGAACCAGTCGCAAAAGGCGTTTATGCTAACTTTCAAAGCACTGGCACATCACAGATGCTCAAAGCTGGCCATTAGAGATTCCAGCTCTGCCAGAGCTTTCCGCTAAGGGTGCATATGCTCCGGGTCAGGTATATTCTCCTGAAGAGTTGGCCGCGGTGATGCAATACGGAAACAACCTCGGCATCGAAACAGCAATCGAAATCGACATGCCTGGACACACCTCGTCGATCTGGTTCTCCCATCCTGAGCTGATCACAGCTTTCAACGCCCAGCCATATAGCACGTACTGCGCGGAGCCGCCATGCGGATCCTTGAAGTTGAACGACTCAGCAGTGTACTCCTTCCTGGACACGATGTTCAGTGACCTCTTTCCTCGCATAAGCGAGTATTCGTCCTACTTCCACAGTGGTGGAGACGAGGTCAATGTCAACGCATATTTGCTTGATGATACGGTAAAGTCCAACGATACTGCCATTCTACAGCCGTTAATGCAGACTTTCATTGATCACGTCCATGGAAAGATTCGAGCAGCTGGCTTGACACCCATCGTGTGGGAAGAGATGTTGCTTGAGTGGAATTTGACAATGGGTAACGATGTGCTCGTGAATTGCTGGCTGTCTGACGAATCTGTTGCTCAGACTGTTGCCTCGGGCCATCGTGCAATTGTTGGCAACTACAACAACTGGGTAAGTCCTTTTGCATGTTCAAGCGTGAATCTTGTGCTGACTTATGCTACAGTATCTTGACTGCGGCCAAGGGCAATGGGTTAACTTCAATCCAAACGTTTCAGCAGAATACTACCCATACAACGATTACTGCAGTCCACGCAAGAACTGGCGTCTGGTGTACTCCTTGGACCCTCTCATTGGCATCCCAGAGAACTCGACGCATCTCGTTGTCGGTGGTGAAGTACATCTATGGGCTGAGCAGATCGACCCAATCAACCTGGACAAGCAGGCATGGCCACGAGCTGCTGCAGCGGCCGAGGTCTTATGGAGCGGCGCAAAGGATCCCGAGACGGGTCAAAACCGTAGTCAGGTTGACGCAGCACCTAGACTGAGCGAGTTTCGGGAGAGATTAGTAGCAAGAGGAGTTGGTGCCGAGCCAATCCAGATGCCTTTCTGCACTCAGAATGGTACGCAATGCTATCTCTAGCTATTGTAGGCGGCGGTGGAGATGTTCGCGATGTGTGAGACTACTAGAGGATCTTTGACCGCTGGTGTCAAATATATGTCTACAGAATCAGAAAGTAGCCAACCCTCTTTTGCTCTCGCAGACTATCCAAGTACCGACTGACGTACCCACTCCCCTCATTACAGTGCTACCCAAGACTGATCTCGACACAAGGCGTCCACTGCAGCTGTATAACCCGTTGCATAGACTCCACAACATCATATCATGTCACTTCCCGCTCCCTCGACTGACGACAGAACCTCAACGTTCGTCTGCCGTCGAGGATTTAGCAGAATTAAGGGCTGCATCGAACTTTGCTGGTGGTTGTTGTCACGTATGGTCAGGTCTCTCAGACGCTTCTCCTTCGGTGCATCTCTAACATATTCCGTGCTTGAGGGCTCTGCTGGTGTGCTTTGCATCTGACAGCTATAGCTGGGCTAGTCATCTTAACTTCCAGATCGGCTAGCTCAGTAAGCAAGCCGTTATTGGCCACTATGAATTCAGCTTCAGAGGGACAAAGAGTTGGCTTACGAGACCTATATAGTAGGCAAAGGCGTTGAAGCAGCGTCACCCGTGTATGGCAAAGTTTTGACTCTATAGGTAGCTCTGTTGTGCTGCTGCTCCTATCAAACGACATTCAGGGGCCGTCGAAGCTCCGTATATCTGAATTAAGTGGTGGTAACATGCTTTGCGTGGAGCTAGTTCAAGCTAGGCACCAGCTCGCGGATGGACGTACTGTTTCCCATAGGTGGCTAGATGCCAACGGGTGCTGATGAAAGATGAGTTTAACAGTCCGGAGATCGGTCGAGTCTTGGCGGATCCAGGCCAAACGGGAGAAGTCTAGACCCAGAACAGATTAGCCTTACGAAGCCTCGACATTGTAGCATCCACCATCCACCGTCCTTTCGAACCACTGGCATATCGTCTTTACGACCTGTGGGTGTTTCGTTGCTGTTTTGGGCGTCAATATTGAATGCGCCTTAAGCAAAATCAGGACTCATCCATATCATCCATAATCGGCTTTACTCACCGCCCGAACCTTGGAGACGAAAGCCTCACTCTCGAGGTGTGCTACCATGAGCAGATGAAGTGGCCGCCATAGCACATATTCGTGGAAACGAACAGCACTGGTTTACACCGCCAACATGGCCGAATCCATGCCCCTTAAGAACCCCCGGCGTATGTCGGTCAATGGTCTGTCCAAAGCTCACTACAAGCCTCCATGGGCACACATGAGCATCATTGGCGTCGCTGGCTCTTCAGGCTCAGGCAAGACGTCACTAGCTATTGAGATCGTCAAGACACTCGACTTACCATGGGTTATCATCCTCTCCATAGTAGGTATACCTGATGCAGAACCCACTCAAAGCCTGCTGACCAAGAACAAGGACTCTTTCTACAACTCACTTACACCAGAGGAGAATCGCCTAGCGCACGCCAACGAATTTGACCTTGACACTCCTCAATCGATAGATTTCGATTTGCTGTACCAGTGTCTAAAAGACTTAAAGCAAGGGTAAGCAGGGTTCTGAGCGAGCAGCAGATCCCGGTGGTCAGGACTTGCCAAGGTTCTGCTGATGTTGACGAGGCTTTGTCTTTAACAAGACGCTTCGCTGCAGGCGCTTCATGCCACTAGCTTTCTACGCATGTGCTTCAGGACCAAGCGAGATCTGACCACCTCGACTCTGATGCCTAGGCACGGTACTGACTGCAATCAGCAAGCGCACAGACATACCGATATACTCCTTCGAGAAGCACCAGAGGCTCGACAAGACAATCTCACTATACTCACCACACGTGATTGTTCTGGAGGGCATCCTGTCGCTCAATGACCCTCGGATCCTAGATATGCTCGATTTGAAAGTTTACATGGAAGCAGATGCCGATGTCTGCCTATCTAGACGAATTGTGCGTGACGTTCGAGAACGAGGCCGCACGATCGAAGGAACCATCAAGCAATGGTTCAGCTCTGTCAAGCCAGCATTTACAAAGTACGTAGAGCCTCAACGCGAGGTCGCCGACCTCATTGTACCAAGAGGCATGATGAACAAGATGGCGATCACTATGATCGTGGGGCAGACAAGGCAGATTCTGAAGGAGAAGTCGCTTGAGCATAGAGCTGAGCTAGAAAGGCTAGGGAAAGAAGTTGAAGACCAACCAATATCTGAAGGTGTAATTCTTTTGGAGGGAACACCACAAATCAAGGCTATTCTAACACTACTTCGGAATCCGGTGACGATATCTAACGAGTTCACATTCTACACAGATCGCCTTACCGCATTGCTAGTGGAGAAGGCGCTCGACTGCCACAGCTTTTTGGCGAACACCATCACGACAGCACAGAAGAACGAGTACCACGGTCTGAAGTCCGCAGGCACAATATCAGCCGTGGTTGTTCTCCGTGGCGGAGGTTGCATGGAGACAGGCCTTAAACGGTCGATCCCAGACTGTCTCACGGGCAGGCTGCTCATACAAACCAATTATCGTACCGGTGAACCCGAGCTACATTACCTCAGACTATTCGCGGACATTGAGTCTCACGAAACGGTTTTGCTACTCGATCCGCAGATGTCGAGTGGTGGCGCAGCATTGATGGCTGTGAAAGTACTAGTTGATCATGGCGTTGCAGAGAAGAGGATTGTGTTTGTCACTTTCATGGCCGGTAAGAGAGGCGTGAACAGGCTGACCAGTGTTTTTCCTGACATCAAAGTGGTGGCTGCTGAGATCGCTGACGATTTCGAGAGACGTTGGGTCGAAGATAGATATTTTGGATGCTAGCATGGAGAATAGGAGTTGAGCAAGAACCTGGGTATGGCATTGCTTGGCGCTCACTATGTCTGGGTAGCAGAATATATGGCACAAGCTGTTAGGTTCGGACGCAGAAAAGGCCTGACTCGTGAAGGGATCACTCGACTAACACTGGTGCTCCCCTGGAAGGCTTGGGCAAGCACGATGGCAGTAAGGAGCATTTTGGAGGAAAGTGCCCGCTTCTTGTAAACCTCATGCTTCCTTCGCCGCACACGCTGAAACTCAATCTGAGGCTGTCTGAGGCAGCAGTCACCTGGAACGAAACTCGATGAGCTCCTGTGAGCCGGAACACACTGCATGATACTGTGGGCGCCTCACATAATCTTTGGATCGGCCTCGACTTTGGTGTGGTCGTACATCTAACTTCTTCCCTGAGGCATTGGTGTCCTCCTAACGCCAAACAAACGGCCCAGGCCAGCTTGATGTTCTGGTTGGTGCTGGAACAAGACGGCTGCAGCGTAATGGCACGACTCACCCTCCCAGGTTCAAGATAGCAAAGTTCCATGCAGGTCCAATATATTGGTTAGTGTCTAAGTTACCCTCCATCGATGCAACCCTGAGGATCTCATACGCCCATATGGCCTAGAAACCTTAAGCCTATGAATACAGTTGCTTTCATCCATCACTTCTCCCTTCAAGACTCAGATTTCGTGCTGACCGCATAAGCCTTCCTTATTTCTTCACACACGGCCTTGGTAACATCGGCCGTCTTTGCACTCCCGCCGAGATCAGCTGTTACTATCCCACTTTCACACACTTTCTCAGTACACTCCAACAACACATCAGCTGCATTTTTCTCCCCCAGCCACCGCAACATCTCAGCGGCCGTCCAGAACGTACCCACCGGATTCGCGACGCCCTTGCCTGCGATGTCAAACGCAGAGCCGTGGATCGGCTCGAACATACTTGGGTTCTGCCGTGTCGGATCAAGATTACTTGTAGGGGCAATGCCGATACTACCAGCAAGAGCAGCCGCTAGATCACTCAGGATATCAGCGTGCAGGTTCGTCGCAACAATCGTGTCGATGCTCTTCGGCTGCAGCACCATCCGACAGGTCATAGCATCGACCAGCATCTTGTCAACCGTAACGTCGGAGAAGTCCTTCGCCACTTCCGCCGCGACTTCATCCCACATGACCATCCCGTTTCTTTGCGCATTGCTCTTCGTGACGACGGTGAGGTGTTTCCGTGGTCTGCTCTGAGCCGTCTCGAACGCGAACCGGATCAGTCGTTCCACAGCATGTCTCGTGAAGATGCTGACCTCAGTAGAAACTTCCCACGGCATTCCACGGTGAGACCGACCTCCTTGACCGGCATATTCGCCCTCTGAGTTCTCTCGAACTATAACCCAATCCAGATCGCCGGGCTTAGCGTTTCGTAGTGGTGACTGTGTACCGCGAAGGATCTTTGTGGGTCGGACATTGGCGTATTGCTGGAAGGGCTGGCAAATCGCCAGGCGGAGGCCCCATAGCGAGATGTGATCTGGAACGTCTATAGCCTTGTTAGTACATCGTAATCTCCAATGTCAGTAGCGTACCTGGTGCACCAACTGCTCCGAACAATATGGCATCGTGCTTCTTGAGACCTTCGAGGCCGCCATCCGGGATGTACTTTCCGGTCTTCTTGTAGGTTTCTGAGGACCAATCGTAGTCCTCAAATGTCAGGTCAAAAGTGCCATCTGCAGAGGCTATGGCTTTCAACACTTCGACGCCTGCTGAGATGACTTCTGGGCCTATGCCATCGGCTCCCATGCAAGCAATGTCATGGGTCCTGCGGTCTGATACTGTTGTTGGTGACATAGTGGGGATGTGGGGCGAATGTCTTGTCTACCAAAGGGTTCGCTGATAAAGGTGGTGATTTGTGTCTTAGCGTAGTACTTACAGAGATTCTGGCGATCAACAAGAAGAATTTGCAGCAAACGTGCTTTACTTATACCTCATGCTCGTCACAAACTGGCGGGCAAGGTCGGGCCAAGTCCGGCTGCCGACCGCTTAAAGGATACTCCGGGTCTCCTCATTTGTTCGTGACGAGGGCATTGTCGGAGTAAGACTAGCAAAATCTGCATATGTTGGGGAGTTTTAAAGCGCAATCGGCCATGGCAAACAAGGGATGCAATAACAATGAAATTGGTGCAGACATGATGGAGGAGGAACGGTAAAGGCGAAGGGGCGGAGGCCCAATTCTTGGCTGATGCGTGCCGTGCAGTGTTCCGATTCGCCGCCTCGGCTCACAGGAGTTTCGCTCCATGTGACTGCTGCCTCAGGCAGCCTCGGATCGAGATGCCAAGACAAAATAGGTAAACTACATCCATTTCTGCAACTGCTTTCTCTTCTGAACGTGACACAACTGGTACACAGTCAACATCAAACTTCTTAACTCATTTAACCCTCGCGCGGTATAAAGCTGGTGTTGCATACATCTGGCAACCGCCTTGCATAGCATATGTTTGTTCAATCTTCACCAAGCTGCAAATACCTGTCACGATGGCCGCCGTAGCAGCACCGACATCGACAGCTTACACGAGGACTCTTGAGAGCCTCAATTTATCCAAACAGTACGTGACTTCTATTGTTGGCGCAACGTGCGAGACTCAAGGATGCACCTTTTGCAAATGGGAATCTCTCCTAGAAAAATACCTGCGGAGAACACAATCTTTTGCTTTCTGATCATGCTTGCACTGTGCCTCGGGCGTATCAATTGGTGTTTGCCGGAGCTGACAATGTCGACAGTGAACTCAATAGAATAGTCATGGATTTCCTTGTGCAAGAAGGATATCCAGACGCGGCCGCTCGATTCGCAGAAGAAGCCAACATGGCCACCAACGCCGAGGACTCTCTGATCGAAGAAAGAGTTAGGATTAAGAATGCCATATATCGAGGAGATCTTCAAACCGCCATTGAGGAGATCAATGATATTGATGTATCCGTAAGTCTCAATGTGCTTGCGTCCCTACTTTGACAAGATGATTTGTTTTCATGCACCACTCATAGCTCTTCGGAGTTTTGATGATAGCAAACACTTTACTACTTCAGTCCTCAGTCTGATCAACCCCATTCTCTACCATTATGATACTGCCATTGTTCAGACCAACTCTAACTAGCTCTCTCAGATTCTCGACAACGATCCGGCCCTCATCTTCTCTCTTCTGCGACTGCAGTGTGTCGAGCTAATCAAGAAGGTCGCTCCGGCACCAGACTCGGAGAAGCCTGCACTTGTCGCCGCTGCAACTAATTTTGCGCAATGCAATCTGTCACCCTACACCCGACGAGACCCCAAGTTTCAGAAAGATCTGGAACGGGCTATGGCTCTGTTGATTGTGCCGAAAGAGGTTTGGGGCTCACCTGACTTGCTACAGAGTGAGCAATTCAGCATGTTTGGTGACTTAAGCGACCTTATTGACGCAAGCCAAAAGATGGAAGTTGCGAAGAACGTGAATGCAGCTATTCTCAGACTCCAGGGGCGTCGCGGAGGCAGTAAGATACACACGATCTTGCAGACGAGGGCATGGGCCGAGGAGCTCGCCAGGGAAAAGAGAATCGAGTTGCCCAGAGATCTTACCGTGAGTCTTCGAGACACAGATTCTCAGAGTGGCAACGGTGATACACAGATGACCGAAGACGCAGACGACGCGCTAGAGAGATACACAAATATCCCATCGCCCCGTTAGGCCAGCTGCACGGGGAATCTGCCCTCGATCAATTTTGAGGTGAATCTTCATCACTCATGAGGGAACCAGGTGCTTGGACGCGTGTCCGTCAACGTGGTAGTAGTAGTCGTTGGTGTTTTTCAAAGTCTCTTCTGTCTGCCTGCTGCTTCGGCTTTCCTTACAGTGCTAGAATGCCACCTTTACTGTAAAGTCTCCTGTAGCCCATCGATTTGCGCAGCAGGTGGTAGTAATGACTGGCTAGCAAGGAAGCCATTGGCACCTATTTGGGGGCGATCCTGACAGCTCAAGTGGGGTCCACAATTGCTTGCAGTTTTATGGGCCAGTGTTCTCTACCAAACGCAGACGCAAGATTGAAGCCTTATGCTACGTAGGTGGTAACCTGTTGACCTAACGAATCGAAAGCAAGCCAACGTTATGTGACCCCAAGTACCTGCTGTTTAGTTTTACCTCCGAGGTTCGCCTAGTCGCGGCACTTTGCAGCGATGAGCGTCTAATCTAGAGAAGACAAATGTAGATGTGCTTTCGCAAACTCCCCCTACGAGTATGGCCAACGAAACCATCACCTTCCCAGCGTGGGCAGTATACCTCTTCCTCGTGCCTGTCTTCATCTTTGGAATATGGCAGCTCAATAGCGTCATTCTCCCACCACCGCCGCCGCCAGCTGCGCTGAAGGACAAGCGAGTGGTCCTGCTGATCGCACATCCCGACGATGAGTCCATGTTCTTCTCTCCCACCCTCTTGGGCCTCACGGACGCTGCGCTTGGAAACCACGTCAAGATCCTTTGCTTAAGCACGGGCAACGCGGACGGACTAGGAGAGACACGCAAGAAAGAGCTCGAAGCAGCTGCAGTCAAACTAGGTGTGAGAAATCGAGAAGATGTTCTTACTATGGAAGATCCTCGTTTCAAAGATGGCATGAAAGAGCAGTGGGACGAAAAGGAGATCGCAAAAGTGCTTGCCCAGGCTTTCGCTCCTAACATCGGCACGGCTGACGCCAGCGAAAAGAGAAAGAACAAGAAGACAGCGAGCAGCAAGGAGGGACCTCGAGCAACAATCGATGCACTGGTAACTTTTGACCGGCATGGTGTCTCCTCCCATCCTAACCACATTGCTCTCTTCCGCGGCGCCAAACACTTCCTGAGCAACCTCATGCGCGACCATAGCGGCTACTCCTGTCCTGTTACGATGTATACTCTGACCAGCATCAATGTCCTGCGCAAGTATTCTTTTGTCCTCGATGTCGCCCCCACCTACTTCGTGGGCATCGTCTCAGACATGTTTGCTGGTGCAAGTGGGAAGAAGAAGGCAGCCAAGAAGGGGATGAGCAAAGGCAGCAAAGGCGATAGGGTGATTTTTACTAGTGATGTGAGTAGATATCTGAGAGCGAGGGATGCGATGGTGAACGGGCATAGATCCCAGATGGTATGGTTTCGGTGGGGCTGGATTGGCATTGGGAGGTATATGGTCGTTAATGATCTGAAGAGAGAAGACATCTAGCAGAATCGCCCGAGATACACGTAGCAGAATGTGATATTTGGGCCTACTCTTACATTCCAAGGCCATCTCACAAGCTTTCCCATTAGCTACCTGATTAGCATATGGCTATGCCTCTGGCCTTCACTAGGCTAGACTCATGAACCTTGCAATCCCGGTCATAGGCATGCAGGAAGCCTGAAAAATAAGCACATCTCGTATAAGATTTCCCCTACTAGTGGAAGCATAGCTTGCGCAAAAGTACAGTCCAGAATAGACATACCCACATCTCGTGTTGCTCCTTCTGCGCGATAAATTTGCGGCTGGAGAAACATCTATACCATCTAATGAGCCTTCATCATGTTGGTCGTTGCTCAGATGCGACGCCCTTCTCAGCGTCAAGCTCAACCCAAAGCTCGATATGGAGCCAGTCAGCATTGTTATGATGGCCAATGCATCTTTTGCCATTGCCAGGTCTCTAGTCCACACAATAAAAGAGCTCTATGAAATAGCTGAGGCGTACGAGACCGCCGCTTTGGGCATTCGGACAGTTGCTACTCAATGTGATAGCTTTAGGATTGCCATACAGCGTATTAACAAGTGGCTTGAAAAACAGAATGAAGACTCCAAGCATGATCTCGACGAGGACTTCTGGCGAGCCTTACAAGGCAACATTGAGACGGCCAGACTTGTACTTGAGGACCTTGAGAAGAGGATTCAGGGGCTGAGAAAGAATTCTGCTAAATTCTGGATTCGAACGAAGTACTTATGGAATGGAGTGGTAATAGCTGAGCTCCAGTCTCAGATCCAAGGTTTGATGGCAGCAGTAAGCATTTTGCTTCAAGTCATTGATATGTGAGTGTTCTGAGGCACATTGATGCACGTGTCACTAATGTCAGAACAGACCTACAACTGCCGGCAAAAGATCACAAGGTGTAGCTCAGAAGCAGAGACTCAATGGGTTGACGATGCGAAATCGCAACAGAGCAGTCGAACAGCACCGACGAATACAAGAGGTACAAGCGCAGAACTTGCTTGACGACCCGAATCCTGAGCAACTCAACCAACAAGGTTCTATTCCAGCTGTGTCGGCTCCGAAACAGACACACGGGGAAGACGCCAGTCTTCAACATATAGCATCTGGTACTACCGCCCCTCCACCTTACGAGCAATATTCAAATGACACTAAGATGCCGACCACGACAGACCCGGCGAGTGGCGTTCTCACTGACCAGAAGGAGCCGGTATTAGAAGCCGACTCAAAGCCATCTTCCTTCAAGTTGCTCGAAAAGACGAAATCAGCGGAGTCAGGGAAGCTGCCTGCTGACAAGAAATCAAAGCGACCCAGGTGGAGGACGTTCATGAAGCTCTCTGGTAAACGAGAACAATCCAAAGACGAGTCCGATCCAGGTGAGAACGCAAAGATCAACGATACCTCGTCATCGGCTACGCCGCTTGTCAGCCATGAAAGCAACTTCAGCAAGGAGCAAGAAAGCTACTTCGAACTTCAACAAGAAATGTCCGGCACGCAGATGCCAGGTGGTAACACGGAATCATCAAAAATGGACCACGATGTAAGCGGCGACTTCGCAAGTCCGAAGAGCAGTACTGCCGCTATCGGTCTTGATGAGTCTTCTACCACGATTCCATCTCCCGAGGAGTACACCAGCAAGAATCCCTACAAGCAATTGCGCCTTGAAGCACAGTCCAGACCAAGCTATCTGGATCAGAGATCAGACTCGTTAGACAATTCTACACGAACCCGACCTTCTCAAGTAGTCCAAGGAGCGCGCCAGCGATCGCAAAGCCGGGAGACTGCAGCGACCTCACCTCTACCCGGAAGCGAGCCTTTGTCAAGACAATCAACAGGCGGAAACAGACTAGGCAGCATCAACTTCGGGCTCGCATCAGAACTCCAGCAAACATGGCAGACCACAACCCTCAGCAACCGCACAATGAAATTCAAGGTCAATTTTGAAAGCCAGAGCTTCACAAACAAAATCTCCTCGCCAGCAGCCCGAGCTCTTGGCATTGATGACACAACCGAAGAATTTGCGGGAGTTTCAATCACATATCTGACTCTGCTGTATATCGTCTCCGATGGCTTGACAACCGAAGCCGATACTGTGCTAGGAGATGAGGCGGAATTTGTGGTTATGCATGAACATGAGAGCCGCACGCCATTGCTGGTTCTTGGCGCGGCGTTTGCGCATCTCGCGAGGATTGCGGAGGAGGGGCAGTATGTGTATTGGAGTCCTGGGGCTGTGCCGGAGAACGTAAGGAATGTAGAAAGGTTGAGGTTATATAGGCGGTTTGAGCTGGTGAGTTGGTAGTCGCAAATCCGGTAGCTTTTTGTGATGCTCGTTCAAAGGTGGCTTTCGTGATAACCGAGCAATATACCTCGACCTTGAGGAGCATCGGAACATGCCTGCTCCAATGTTTAGGTCACGTTTTGCTAGCATTGTGCCTATCTAGCTCTTGCCTCACCTTGAAAAGTCGCGCATCACTCTATCATTCAAATACTTTTCCCTTTCACAGTTTCTTCTTGCTATCAGCTCCCGCTCCCGCACCTCTGCGAGGGGAACTGTCTCGCGGAAACCCTCATCAGCTGTCCAAATGATCGTTTCCCCGAACGGCGGCTCATGATTGCCATGCACAATCTGAAACCTGACATCCTCGATCCGACCTCGATGTTTAGCCGTGACCAATATATTCCAGCTCTCGGGCTTCATCGCACTGACTAGGTCTCTGGCCGATGCTCTACCAACACCAGCTAATCCGAAGACGTTCATGCGCTTGATGACGAGTACCTCAACTCTCCGCGCACCGACACCCGTAGAGTAATTAGCCGCCTTCGCCAGATCAACGCTGTCCTTTTCCTCGACAGCATGAGAGGAATCCAAGCTCGGACTCGTCGCGGCTCGCCAGGCGTCCTCCACAAGCGGCCCGTCAAATCGCTCTGTATCTCGTGCAAACCCAACAATAAGGGGATCAAGACATCCGCTCTCGAGCTCTCTTGCAGTCCCATGACACCTAAAATTCGCACTCCGATAGCAATAATCCAGTTCTATCGTCCTCAGAGCCGGCAGCGACGCCCACGGGATCCGGTTCGTGAAGAGCGGTGGTGAGCAGAATACTAACACCTTGATATTGTCGACGACCCAAGCTAGACGGATTGGTGAGATGCTGCGTAGCCGTTGGAGAAGGCGCCACTGTGTGCTGGATGTGGTGAAGACCATTTGGCCGGAGAAGGCCTTGCGTTCGTGGCGGAGGGCTAGATCTGCGATATTGTGGTTTACCCTGAGGAGAGCTGGGGAGGGAATGCCATCGACGGCGAGTGTGCCTCGGACTATACGGTCGAGGACGTAGATGGTCCATTCGGGGTAGCAGTGGCGGATGATACTGTCCAGGATCTCACCTGGGAGGTCTGCGAGGAATAGTGGCGCCATGATAAAGCTTATCGAAGCTTCGGCGTAGGGACGTAGTGATCAAACATGAATTCGAGCGGTGGCTTGGTACATTCCAATGGCAAGCTCGTTAGCTCATGGCCATCCAGTCTTGTGTCATTATGCTGCTATTCAGAACAATAAGAGCAACAGAAGCAAGGGCGAGTTGATTCAGTTGTCTGGTGTGACAGTCAGCGCCATTATGCATGCTACAGTACAATAGTCATATCCACCCAGCGTGTCCGGAGATGTCGCTGCAGAATGCCAGTTTCGACGGAAGTCCTAGGAACCAATCCCGGAAACTCCACTGGCACCCCAATTTTCAAAACCTCTCCACGTCGATCAGGACTGACTTGATCCTGCACGTACTCTTTCTCCAGTAAGGATGCGGAGACAAGCAGGCCCACATGGGGTTATGGGAGAGCGAACGGCCCTTGACCCCATCTCGGCCCAATGGTACGCGCGTCAGATGCTTGAACATATTCAAGCATTGATATTCCGGTCCTTTATGTAAACAGTAGACAACAAGTATAACTTTCATCCAGCACTTCGAGTCACAGGAACCCAGAACTCTGCTACAGCGTGACGACTAGTTGAGAGCTCAACGCTTGTAGAGCACGCAGTCGCAAGCACCACTAACAGAACAGAATAAGGACAAGCTAAGGCTATTTCGTCAAGGACACAGGCTCGAAGTGCATTGGTGAAGACTAAATTGCAGACTCAGTTCCGGGTTCTATTCCAAGCTCTAGCACTGCCGTCTCTCCCAGAAGCGAAATCTCCCTTGTGCAGCCACGGCCGAGCGCGTCCTGCCCTCCCCGCGAGTGCAGAAGCCAAGACTCAACATACCGCCGCTGCCCTCCATTCCCGAACCTAGACAGCTCTTGTCGCACCACAGCAAGACCACAACCCAACCCAACCCGCCTCCACAGCCCCCGAATACAAAGCCAACCCCGGAATCAGCCGCCATGCCGCACACCACCACCAACCCCCACCCCCTCAAAGTAGGCGTTGTAGGCGCCGGCCTCGGCGGCCTAGCCGCCTCCATCGCGCTCTCCCGCGCCGGCGCGCGCGTAACAGTCCTCGAAGCAGCATCGGAACTCGGCGAGATCGGCGCCGGCATCCAGATGTTCGGGAACGTGTCGCGGTTCCTGATCCGGACGGGCGTGGACGCGATCATCGGGGAGAACCTCGTGCAGTGCGATGAGGTGCGGACTTGGGGACAGGGTGTTGGCGGGTTCCCGCTGCTTGGGCGCATCGATGTGCGCAAAGTTGTGCGTGACCAGGGGTTTCCGTGGTGGGTTGTGCGGAGGGACCATTTGCATATGGGGCTTGCGGAGGGGGCGAGGAGGCATGGAGTTGAGATTGTGACGGGGTTTAGGGTGGGTGGGGTGGAGAGTCATGGGGTGGGAGGCGGGGTTACTGTTGTGAGTGAACGGGGGACGCAGAGGGAATTTGATTTGGTGGTCGGTGCGGATGGGATAAAGTCCTTTTTGAGGAGGGCGCTGTTTCCGGATCTGAAGCCGAAGGCGACCTCGAATATTGCTGCTTATCGCTCCGTGCTGTCGTACGAGGAAGTGTTTGACAAGATTCCGGAGGCGAGGAATAGGATTGGGAACACGATGGATATTTGGGTTGGGCCTGGTGGGTATATTTTGTTGTATCCGTTGACTGGGGGGAGGGAGTTGAATGTTGTTACTGCTTATGAGCAGTCGAGGCCGGTGACTGAGCTTGAGGACGTGGATGTGCAGGAGTTCAGAGATCACTACAAGGGGTGGGATCCATTCATTCAGAAAGTGCTTGGTTTAATCACCGAGACCAAGAGATGGCCTTTGCTTGTGCTTCCGCCAGTGAAGAGCTGGAGTAATAAGGACAAAAATATCGTGCTGATGGGTGACAGGTGAGTTTTCTGGAGAGTATGGCGCAATCGAGGCTAACAGTTCTACAGTATCCACGGTATGCAAAATCACATGGTAAGCTTCTCGTTTCTCGTTACGAGCATGTTGACTCATTTCCTTAGGCACAAGGCGCGGCCACAGCGATGGAAGATGGAATCTTTCTCGGCCGCATCGTATCTGAAGTCATACGCGGCACTATAAACCTCGAAACAGCAATCCATTTGTACGAAAAGAAGCGCATACCTCGAGCCTTCCACAAACAACAATCCGCCTTTGTCAACGGCCAGCTTTACGCCGTCAAAGGCGATGAGAAAACCGCGCGAGACAGAAACACGAAGCCTGAAATCAAAGCTTGGGATAGTAGCGTCACGAAGCCAGCGGAGTTGCCACCGACGTACAGGACCTGGCAGATGTTTGCAAGTCCCACTGCCGTGGCGAGTATATTGTATTATGATGCAGAGGGTGATGCAGACTTTGCGGTTGACGAGTGGTTGATGAATCAGGGTGATGTTGACGAAACGACGCTAGTGAGTGCAGGCTTGAGAGGGAAGTGGTGGAGTGCGATACACGATAATGGTGTCGAAAGGTGGGAAGGCGTGAAAGAAAGCAAGGCGAAGTTATGAGGTGTAAGAAGTGGTAGGATTGCGATTAGCAGATGGGGTTAGCCCGAGGATAGTGTTGCCCGTACATCACATTCATCTGACCTTGGTGTACTCCCGAAGCACAAGATGCTGCAATTGTCGCATCAACAGGGCACAGCTGATCAGCTTGTGTCGTAGTCAGTGTTCTGCTATCCCTCTCTTATTGTGATCAGAGACATTCCAGTGTTCCTGCCTTGCTCGACGTGTTGACGCATTCGACCCGCCCGAAGCGGCAGCTGAAGTCTTTCTGCCTTTCTGGTTTAGGTGTTCGACTTAATTGACGTGATTCACCCAAGCCCATGACGGCTGATTCCAAACAGCCATACTCGATAGAGAGATGCGAGAACGAGTTGCAGTCCGAGCGAGGAGAGTGCTAAAACCATTCTAGTTAGAATGTTTCTTGAGTCTTTCTGACCAGCTCTCGATACTCAGTTCTAGGCTATCCAAGCCTTCGGTCATGCAGGTCACCTTAATGCTCATGGCCCTCCTGTGCCTACATCAGGCTTCCCAGTGCCCTCCAGACCTAATCGCCTGCTATACGATCCGGCTTGTCAAAGTTGTATAGCTTTGTGATGTCTGTCCTTATTCTCGGACAGTGTGGCAACATCTTTTACAGCCGCAGCAATTCCTTGTGGTACAAGGCTGGCTTCTTGAGTTTCACCGGGTAAGGCACGCCGTTTCTCGTAAATCCCGGTGACTTCACCAACGTCACGGAACGGAGATTAGTGCCAGAAGACTACCGCATGTACATGGAGACGCGTGTGGTCGTCGGCAGTCGTGTCCGAAGGATCTGTACAAGGCGAGCACAACCATGCAACACTCCGTTTCGTGCTCCCCATGGCCACATTCGATCCCTGCAGTAACATGAGACACCACGGCAGATTCACTTCTGCTCGACAGTCGCGAGCTTCGGCTAAGAGCTTCGGCGGAAGGCATCGATAGCGTACACTCCTACCGGCATCTTGAAGCTATATAGTGTCGCTCGATTTTCCACAAAGGTCCGGGAAAGCCAGGCTTGGGTCAAGTAGGCCTTTGCATGGGGGACTCATAAAAGTGGTACTAGGCTTTCTAGGCCTGATCCGGCATGTCGACATCTCCGTCGCCTGCTGGATGAGCATGCCCATTCTGTGCTGTCCTGTCCACAATGGGGCTGTTCACCATGGAAAGACTGATGTTTTGCCCCGACGGCGAGGTTGGCGCCTCGTCGTTTTGATGGCTGGAAATTCCATTTGTGCCATTCATGGGAGCATTGCGGCTGGCATTCTGCATCATGTGAGCGATGGACCTCTGGTTCGTAGAGGTAGTGTCGTCTCCGTTTTCTGTCGTGCCATTGTAGTCGTCGGCCATGGCGTCGATGGCTGCATCGGAGGCGTCCTTGGCCTTCTTCTCCTTCTCCTTGACCTGCTTGTAAGTCATGGTTCTTGGTACAGTGTCAGAGAGGAACTGAAGGTTGTCGAGTTTAGAGACTGCAGCTGCTATGTCTTTGTACTGGATGTTCTTCCGCGGCTTCGACTCTGATTTGGCGACATTGTAGGCTTGGTCTGTCAGGTAGCGGAGAAACTCTTCCTGATAAGAGAGGAGAAAGGCGTTAGAAGGGGCCTAAGTAGGGGCAGCAGAGACTTACTGTGGCTACTGAGATGGCGAAGGCGGCGCCATTCGAGCACTGGGCGATATCGTCGTCTTGTGCGATGATCTTCTTGACTCTAGCAACTACCTTGGTCAGCATGGCGTACCCCCTAGTATGGCATGAAGCGTACGAGGTAATGCAGATGTGCCTGATATCTCCTCTGGTCGAGGTATCGCTGAGGTATTGTAAGGCATGATATCCCAATTTGTCAAGAATGTTCTCACGCGTCGAGCTGGCTCTGTTCCCAAAGTCGCGTGGAATGGTAGGAGTCTCGAAGGGAGGTGCCAGTGGTTTGCAGCGGTGCTCCCCAAATGGAAAGGTCAAATCCGGGGGAACTTTCTCCTTCTACCACTGCCACCACAACTGAGCATGTGAAGCCTGCGGGATCAATGCGCCGTCTCAACAATTCCTTGTAGGTATTGCTGGCATCGAGGATGATAAAACCAATGTTATGAACCGACCGGGCTCCTCTTCGTCCGCACGACCTCCTGCGCGACCGTCGATCTCTCATCGTCGACTCTCGAGGCGCCTGTCTACACTTTCAGGCCTCGAGGACGGCAGCAATGCACCGGCTCCCACACCATTCGACACTGCGATCACGGAAGAGCTAGCGCAGCTCAAGAAATACGAAGATTTCACAACCATCGACTGGGTCCAGGACGCTGCAAGAGAACAGACCCGCAGAAGGACAAGACGCAAGGATGCTGCCGAGTTCTTCCACCGCGACGGTGTATGGGGATGGCGCAGGAAGCTATGGGAGTCGTACGATGCTGCTCAGGCCTGGGTAGTCGTCACCCTCGTCGCCATTGTCATCGGCCTGAATGCCGCTGCCCTGAACATCGTCACCGAGTATCTATCAGATCTGAAGATGGGCTACTGCACCACCGCCTGGTACCTCAACCAAGACTTCTGCTGCTACGGCGCTGAGGATGGCTGCCACGAGTGGAAGAGGTGGTCGTCCTTCGCCTTGGCCAACTACATGATCTACACCATCTTTGCCGTCTTGCTGGCTGCTGCCGCCTCCTACCTTGTCAAGTTCTACGCGCCCTATGCTGCAGGATCTGGCATCTCCGAGATCAAGTGCATAATAGGAGGCTTTGTCATGAAGGGCTTCCTAGGCTTCTGGACCCTATGCATCAAATCCATCTGTCTGCCACTCGCTATTGCATCCGGCCTGTCGGTAGGAAAGGAAGGTCCGAGCGTGCATTACGCCACTTGCGTCGGCAATGTCATCTCGCGCTTCTTCGACAAGTACAAGCAGAGCGCCTCAAAGACGAGAGAAATCCTGACCGCGAGCTCTGGAACTGGTGTCGCTGTCGCTTTTGGCAGTCCTATCGGAGGTGTACTGTTCTCGCTAGAGGAGATGTCTAGCCACTTTCCTCTCAAGACGCTGTGGAGGAGCTATTTCTGCGCTCTGGTAGCCACTGCAGTTCTGGCTGCCATGAACCCTTTCAGGACAGGACAACTGGTCATGTTTTCAGTCAAGTACGACCGAGATTGGCATTTCTTCGAGATCGTCTTCTACATTATCCTCGGCATTTTTGGTGCTGTCTACGGCGCCATCATGATCAAGGGCCACCTAGCTGTACAGGCTTTTCGCAAGAAATACCTCGCCAAATATGCTATTCTCGAAGCAGTCCTTTTGGCTGGCATCACTGCCCTGCTGTGCTATCCAAATATCTTTCTTCGAGTCGATATGACCGAAATGATGGAAATGTTGTTCAGGGAGTGCGAAGGTGACTATGACTATCACGGTCTATGCGAAGCTGAAAATCGCTGGTCGAACGTCTTTTCCCTGCTCGTAGCCACCGTCCTCCGTTCATGCTTGGTGGCACTGTCCTATGGTGTCAAAGTCCCAGCTGGCATCTTCGTCCCTTCAATGGCGATTGGCGCCTCCTTCGGTCGTATGGTCGGCATTCTCGTTGAGTGGCTACACTCCTCCTTTCCAGACTCTTCATTCTTCTCTGCATGCGAGCCGGATGTGCCTTGCATCACACCAGGCACGTATGCCTTCCTCGGCGCAGGTGCTGCCCTTTCAGGAATCATGCATCTCACCATTTCTGTCACCGTCATCATGTTCGAGCTGACGGGGGCGCTGACTTACATCTTGCCTTCGATGATTGTCATCGGCGTTACGAAGGCTGTGGGCGACAGGCTCAGCAAAGCAGGCATAGCTGATGTGATGATTCAATTCAACGGCTATCCTTTCCTTGACAATAAAGAAGAGCACAACTTTGGTGTCCCAGCGTCACAGGTCATGACAAGTACGCTTAGAATGATACCTGCGTCAGGTCTGGAAATGATGGCGGCACAGAAGTTGCTCGACGGTACACATTATTCTGGCTTTCCGATTGTCGAAGACACTACATCAAAAGCCCTCATAGGTTACATTGGACGTCATGAGCTGCAGTATGCTCTAGAGAAAGCTCGTAGACAGGACATGCCAGCACCAGACGCGAAGTGCTCCTTCTTACGACTGTCTGTGGACGACACTGAATCGCCAGTCTCCGCTCATGCTAGAACGACTTTTGACAGTATGGCGAGGCAAACAATCGATCTCAGCGCCTACATCGATAGCGCCCCGATCACAGTGCATCCCCGGCTGCCACTTGAAACGACGATGGAGCTGTTCAAGAAGATGGGCCCAAGAGTTATACTGGTCGAACACCATGGTCGACTCGAAGGTCTCATTACTGTCAAAGATTGTCTGAAGTACCAGATAAGATTCGAGGCACTGGAGCACAGTGGGCACAGTGGGCACAACGCAAGCGTCCCAGCAAGTCCAGATGATTGGAGACAGGAGTACATCTGGAACGTGTTTCGGGCCATCGGAGAATGGTTTGCCGACAAACTAAATAATCTATCTAGAGGGCGACTGAGGTTGTCACCTCGAACCGCCGATCAAGGTGGACGTGGGTGGTCGAGGCTGCCTGAGGATGTCGGACCTGCGCATGACTACCGGAACGAGGGTGAGATCCTGGATGGCACGGAAGAACTTATCGTAAGGGAGAACAGGGATAGTGTTGAGATGGATGTAAGATAGTGTGAAGCTAGCATAGCTTGTCTGTGGAATATGAGTGGCCTTTTGCCACCTGGGACAATCGGTCATTGTTTCCTAGAGTTGACTTAACACCATGCGCTGGGGCCGGGCATCAACCTTGGCGACTGCCTTCGTTTCGGGAACAGCCCGGTCCCTTCATCGAGTACATGATCTTTGGCCGCATTGATATTGCGGTTTGCTCTAACCTCACCATCAGAATAGCACGCACCCTTTCACGTAGTCTGATTCGCTATATCCTTCTGGCTTGCAGGGACGCATCAGGGTGTTGACGACTCAGCCATCTGACATGCGTGGCCTGCCAATCAAAACGCAGTATCGCCCGACTTATGTAAGCAAATCTAGATCTCAGTCGTTGGCGTCATGCATCAAGGTTTGGCCTCTGATGATTACCCCATCAAGAGGACAAACACACCTTAACGTCTCCTCCTCCACGCGATCGCGGTCGCTGGAGACCGTATACCGTCAACTTAAACACCTCAGGACCATCAATCATCATGTCTGACTGGGCGGCACCGAATTTGCCAGTCACGAAGCCAAACCACCCTGGGGGAACTGAGCGTTTGACTGACCCAACCCTTTCGCCTCGGCTCAATCATGAATTGTCTAAGATAGCAGACGACGTACCTTTTCAACCGAAAGCACGCTATCTCCATCACACCTGGGCGCAGACGTTCTTCTCGCGACCAGAGTACTACTTTCAACCCGAAAGCATTGCAGAGCTTCAAAAGATTGTGACTGTGGCAAGGAGATGCCATAAGAGACTCTGTGTCACAGGCTTCGGCCACTCTCCTTCCACCCTTACACTAACTTCGTCATGGCTCATCAACTTGAACAAGCTTTCGAGAGTACTCGAATGGGATGTCGATGGCAAGAAGGGCCTCGTGCGATTCGAAGCAGGTATTTCACTGCATGATCTCAACGGAGCACTTGCGGAGAAAGGCTATACTCTTCCCAACCTTGGCAGCATCGACGTTCAGTCAGTGGCAGGCGCGATCAGCACGGGAACTCATGGCTCATCGTTGCAGCATGGTCTGCTTTCTCAAAGTATCACCTCTCTCACTATCCTGCTTTCAAATGCACAACTTGTCACCTGCTCGCCAGAGAAGAATACAGACCTCTTCCGAGCAGCCCTCCTCTCGCTTGGTGCTCTTGGTGTAATCGTCGAGATCACATACCAGACCGTACCAGATTTTAACATCGCATGGTCCTCAGGGCTGGTCAAACTGTCATACATCATCGACAACTGGTCAGAATCGTTCTGGAAGCAGCAGGAATTTGTTCGCGTCTGGTGGCTGCCATACCTCGAACGTGCAGTCGTATGGTCAGCTCACAAAACCGATGAGCCTGTGCGACCTCCGAATACGTCGTTCTACGGCGGCATCTTCGGATATTACCTCTATCACAACCTCCTCGCATTGTCGAATTACGTTCCTCGTATCCTCCCGTTTGTCGAATGGCTCATCTTCGGCATGCAATATGGCTTCAAAGTGGGCTCATACACCACGACCGCAGTCCAGCCAGCTAGAGAAGGCTTGTTAATGGATTGCCTCTACAGCCAATGGGTGAATGAATGGGCACTACCACTGGATAAGGGCTCAGAGGCACTATCCCGCCTTTCGGCATGGATTACTCGCAAACCGCTCACAGAACACAATATACCATTCGATAACAGCGGTCTTTATGTTCACTGCCCCATCGAAGTACGAGTGAGCGATACCACGACCGACCTATTGCACAGCAAAGTCCATCCATTCCTTGACCCGACCTCTCATGACGGCCCAACGCTTTATTTGAATGCGACACTGTACAGACCGTACGGCAAAGACCCACCTTGCCGAGACCGTTACTACCAAGCATTCGAGTGGCTGATGCGTGAGCTGGGCGGCCATCCTCATTGGGCGAAGAACTTCCTGTACACCGATAGAAACCATATTGGCGCAATGTACGGCAGTGAGATGGAGAGGTTTCTGCAGGTCCGAAACGAGTCTGACCCAGAAGGCATGTTCTTGGGACACTGGCACATGCAGAACCTACCGGTTGATTCCGTAGTCGAGGAAGAGGTCAACAGGAGGCCGATGGGTTTCGGCTGGGCAGATGCTGTGCTTTGGGAGGGAATGGTCAAGGACTTCCCCACGCCCGAGAATGAAAATGGTGGTGTGAGGTTTCTTGACGGAAATGCGGACGGGGAGAACACACCAACAACCATGAGCATGACGAGCCGAACTAGTGAAGAGAGTTTCGATATGATGGCGAAGGGCGAGGCAAGTGTATATCACGGCTGATTATGTATGTACTAAGGAAGAAGCGACCTTGGGCATTTTAGTGAGATTTTGAGCATTTTCCGTTCTGAACAACCATTATATTCCTACATCTTATAGCGCCTGGGGTGTAGTGAGATATTGCGCATTTCCGGGTTACATCTTATGGCACCTGGGGTGCACCCCTCCATTCATCGCGCTCTTAGCGTCCGACTTCTTCGTGCAGATATCCCGAAGCCAGGCCACAGCCGCAGAAACGAAACCTCCCAATCTCTAAGCTGCAACATGGTAATATCATAAGTAGCCGGCCCCCGAGACCCACCTATACAGCAAGCCTCACCATCCACATCCACATCCAGTCGTCGCCATTGCCCCAACTGATATATCGTACCACGCATCACACTACTCTTCCCCGGTCCATCCAAAGACTCATACATAAGCATACCCCATCAGTCCGTACCTCAGAGGGTATAGACGCGACTGACTGATACTGTAGTGCTGCCCACGGAATATACAGTAGGTAGCTGCAGTTCGTCCGCTGCATCTCGGACCGTACAGTACCTGTAGTCTGACTACCTACCGATCAGCACCTTTCCAGCAGACTCGAGGTAGTAGACCATTCTACCTTCTCAAACTCTTCTTTTATGTCTTGTCCTGTCCTGGTACCGCGGCTTCCCGAGCAAGTCATCGACACCTGCAGTGGATTGAACGTCTTCATCACTGCCGCCAGATAGGGTGGGTAGGCCGCACCGGGCAGCCTGGTGCATTCCACCTGCCTGTCCGCAAGTACAACAAGAGCGGGCAGAGCAACTCCCTCCCTCCCCCACGACGTGATTGGTAAGCGCAGGTTCATGCGACTACATCTGAATGATATGAGACCGTGGTTGACCACGATCGAATCCACGGCACGGCATACCAGGGTACCGAGCAGATTGATCGACCAGCCCTTCGTGCTGTGCTTGCTGTGCTGATGCTTAGTAAGTTTTGGTCGTGTGCGATGCTCTTGGAGGTGACACTCCATGGGGAGCAATGCGGTGCGACGCAGTGCCGTAGGGGATCCTGATGGGTGTTGGATTTCGTCTGCAGGACGGCTTGTGTGGTGTGTGGTACAGAGGCTGTATTGTGTGGGTTGGTGCCAGAGGCTGGACAGTCGTCCTGGCTAGTATCGAGAGAGTCGGCAGTCGAGCTAGATCCGATGTTGCAGAGTGGATAAATCGTGGGTGTGAACATGAGCATCGTGAGGAGGCCGTGGTGGGTTCTAATCTATCAATGTCAGCGTCAAGTGGATGTCATCCAAACAGAGTGCAGGCATTAGAAATTAGGAACAATATGATGTATTTTGGAAGTAGCAGAAGCATTGGATAGCTGCAATCCATCAAGACATGTAATGTTGTGTTCAGCCGTATCATAATAGCCTCATCGACATCTTGAGCATCATATGCCCTGTAATCCAGTTCAAGGAAATCAAGTCCATACAGCAGGACGTCACAACCAAACTTCAATACTGTGTCGTGCAGAATGGAGATGTCTCCAACCAATGCTCCTCAGCTCCTTGCATTGAACACACAAGCACAAGGCAAGCATGAGATCATTCGCGTCGTCGCTCATTTGCTGCGTCAAAAGCGTCTTCGTTCAGCCAATGTTGTACAAGACCATTCTCCGTCAACGCATTCAACATGTTTCTTCGAGTCGTTTGTTCCATCCGATGCATGTTGATGGTTGTCGGTCGTTTCGTCCGCTGGTCCGATGTGAAAAGTAAAGTCAAGCAAAACAACTTTTGCAACATGCATCAACACTTTGCCGCCCAAGACATGATCCACCAACTATGATCGCTAATTCGCAAGAAACCCTGATGCATCATAACGCCATGTGCGACGACGAACGCTTTGACAGATTACTGAGGACCGAAGTCCCCAGTGTGTTGCTGGAAGCCTTGCTGATGGTCGCTCATTTGCCTTGGTGGATAGCCAGGGAAGCTACCATAGCCACCACTTGGACCCGGCATACCCATGGGATAGACAGGTGGCGGTGGGGCAGGTCGGTAAGGAGTGCCTGCAGGTCCACTGTTGTTCTGCGATCGTCCCCAGCTGAGTCGGACTCGAGAGTTTCCAATAGGATAACCCTGCATCTGGTTGATGGCCATCTCGGCAGCGTGTCGCTGGACAAATTGGACGAAGCCACAACCCTTACCAGGCGGGATCTTGACGTATGTTATCTCGCCAAACCCCTGGAAGAAGGATCGCAACTCATCCTCGGTAACATAACCAGACAGTCCACCAACGAAGACAGTGGTGTTGTTAGGGTCAGTGAACTGGTTCATAGGCTGCTGACCACCGTATTGACCCCCCATTGGTGGGTAGTTCATAGGGCCAGGACCGCCGCCGTAGCCCATGTTGTTGCCGTGAGGACCACCGGGACCGCCGGGACCGCCGGGACCGCCGGGACCCCCGGGACCACCGTGACCACCGTGACCACCGTGAGCGGCATGACCACCACCTGGCATACCCATTTGCATATTTGCGGGGCCACCCTTGTTCTTTGGTGTGGCAGTCGAGATTCGCATGGGTCTGTTGCCGCAATAGACGCCTTGCATCTCGCTCAAGGCACGTTGCTGGTCTGACTCATCGGAGAATCGAACGAAGCCATATCCTCTAGACATGCCTGAGAGAGGGTCTGTCATGATCTTGGCAGACTTGCAGGACGGAAAGCGGCTCTGGAAGAGCGAGACGAGGACGTACTCATTGACCTCGGGACCGAGATCACCAACGAATATGCTGTATTCTGGTCCTCGGTCATCTCTTCGGTCAGCGAGGCCACCACCGCTAGCCCAGTTGAGCTTGAATGGACGCGACGAATTAGGCATCTGTTGGCCATTAAGTCCCAGAGCCTTGGCAGCGGCTTGAGGAGAGGAGAAATCGACAAAGCAATACCCGGCGTTCGATCTGTCTACAGTTAGTCTTTCTCCGATGAGTCGATCTGTCAACGCACCCAGAAAACTTGTCTCGAATCATCTTGACGCTGACTTGCTCGCCCATCTGGAACCAGAGGTTTCTGACGAAGTTCTCATCAATCCAAGGCTCCAATTCGCCCATCCTAGCAAGTGTCAGCGCTGTTGGGTACAGGTTGAGTGCGCATGTCTCACCATAGAGTGGTCTTCCCATCCTGACCAGATGACGGCGATCCCATGCCTTGATTATCTTGCTGAGGGAAGCTCATGTTAGAGGCTCCAGCCTGGTCGGTCGGCTGACCTGGAGCACCACCATTTTGCGCAGGTGGCTGCCCTTGAGCACCTTCAGCCTGACCGCCGTTTTGGTATTGAGCGTAGTTCTCCATGTCGGACGGTTTTGAACGTGGGGAGGATGTGAAGTTGGCTAAGTAGCTAATGATGGTGAGTCAGTCGCTGTTGAGCAGTATACGTAAGGCAGAAACGAATGTACGAGGCGATCTGTTGCCAGACCGATCGACGATTGTTTTGCTGACTGGTATGCTTTGTGACTAGCCTAATGAAAGACAAGAGATGTTTGACGTACCAAATGCAAAAGGATATCCAAATATTATGGTTGTCTGCACTGAACGGGACGAAGAATTGTCAAGGTGAAGGTTATGGTAATGGTCTAATTCCAAGCCACTGGTAATTCAACAACGCAAGTCACAACGACTGTTTCGCTTTGAGCGCGTTCGTGGAGGATCGGCGGAAGGATTTGATGCGAGGAAAAAATGTGACTAGCTCTGAAGAAAGCAGACGTTAGCAACAGCTATATCAATGGCAAGTGTTTGTAGTGAAAGTGGTCGACAGCGAGGCAGGTCGTAACAGCAACACCCTCGGTCGCGCTCTGGACATATTGGACGTGGCATGCGCAGTTCTGCATCGCAAGCTCTCTGTGCCGGGTGAAGATGATGATAGACTCGACTGCGCTGAGCTCGAGTCGCACTCACAGAGCAGGTAAGCTGTAGCTGCGACAAGCCGATGACTAACAGCCGACTGAGATTCTCGCTTCGGACGAAGATGGCAAGGTGTAGGTTGATGCAGATTTAAACGTACCACGACGAGATCACCTTGCGGTAGATGGTTGATTGAAGTCGGAAGCTCAGAGACCCAACACCCCCAGGAACTTGAAGCAGAATCTAACTCCGATTGCGCAAGAAGTCCAGGCAAGGGATAGACCGGTCGCAGAGTGCGGGACTGAGCAGTGAGGAGAGAGGAGAGCAGGCAAGAAAGCACACCCGAAAGACCAGTGCAAACAGCAATCGCAGATAATTCGTGAAGGTGAATGACACGCGGTGGAGGGGAGGAAGAAAAGAAGAGGGACGGAAATTGAGGATGCAGGTGCAGTGCCTTGCTCTTGTAAGCGTTGCGCGCACAATTGAAAGTGGGATGCTGGCTTAAAGTCTAAATGAGCGCACAACCTCACTGAACCTCGCTACTTCTGGCCAGGCTGCCGAGCAGCTACCGACACATATCTTTCAATACAAGCCATTGTTTGTGGACTTTCTGTCTGCCTAATTGCGCTCGGTGTGGAAGCCCAAGGTCTGAATGGGAAGCTGCGAGGCGCCCACAGCGCAGTACGAACAGCTACTTAGCCGAGACATGGTGCCCCCATGAACACGCCGACTCCGCTAGGAAATGCAATCCGCAGACTCGAGCTCAGTAAAGTTTGGAGTGTAATCAGATTCTCATGTCTTGAGCAAGAACAAATCATCCTCGAGAGAGCTCCTTGTGCCAGCCCTCCCGCACTTTTCGCCTTCCTAGCTGAATTGTGCTTCGATAGACTGAAGATCTTGGAAGTACTAGTAGCACTATGGCGACCAATCATGGGCGTTTAACCCATTCTGGACCGTGGTGTTTGCCTACGGTTGTGCGTCGGACACATGGATATTTGACCTCGAAAGCCTGAAAGAACCGACTACACAACTGAGAGGAAGCGGCACTTTGTCTTCTGGAAGAAGCTGCATTCGTGATGATGCGATTTAGCTGCGAGGTGTCATGCAACGTGAGCGGTTAGAGCTTCAGTGTCAGTCAGGCATGCATGACTTAGGTAGCTCACCGTGTCATTTCCTGAAGAAGCCTGTAGCCTTCGCCTTGCTTACCCTTGTGTCACTTGAGGTTGCAGTAGCAGCATTCTATTCGTAGAACAATTGACCACGAGCTGAACCGGTGTCCAAACGGAGTGGACGTGTGTAAGAACATCGAGAAGTGTTCTGGACGGCAGAGGGCAGACAAGTCCAGTGAGTCGTCGATCAGGCGTATAGCTAACCGTTCATGCTGCCTCCTTCATGTCTAAAGTGCTATGGGCAATAATTAATGCCTATCTAGGTACTGCCTTAGGTGTTTCTGCCATTTGATCGGTCACTACTTCTCACCTACCGCGCTTACCAAGTCTGACAATGCGATGAGCACTCGGAGAATGGCAACCGGACCGACACGAATATGTAGGGCAACCTGAGCGTGTGCACCACACTTATCAACTGGGAAACGAGGCTGAGTACGAGTTATGGATTGCGAGTTCAATATCGATTCTGCTCTGATAGATCTGCTGCACTTCCGCCTCCGCTTCGCGCCTCTTGTCATGCAAGTCATTCAAACCCTATCGGGCATGACTTCCAACAGTTCCCCACATCGTTGATTTGAGCTGTCAAAGCTAAAATTGTCGTCTGCCGCTTTCCCTTTTCGAGCTCTCTAAGCTCCTACCTAGCTCTCCTGGCGTGTTTGGCACAAGTTGTCTACTCAAACCACCCACGATGTTATCCAGGTTACGAATGCAACTTCTCGAAAAGGGGTCTTGCTCCGTAGTCTGCAATCACTATAGCATCTCAGGCTTGGTACTTGGTCTTCAATGAAAGCATGCTTGCGCGTGTACCCGCATCTGCAATCATGCATTCAGCATAACTCCGTTGTCCTCATCCTCGTCCTCGTCAGCACCATCGTCATTAGCGACGTGCCTAGGGTCGGGTCCAGGCAGTTGACCTTCAGCGGGTTGCCACGCCGTCTCGCGACCGAAGTAGATCAGGTCAAGGCTATGGGGATCATTAGTAAGCGGTAAGCTGCCAGGTAAAGAGAGCACTTACTATCTCCCCTGTTTAGCTCCTGTCTTCTTCAGATAGCCTTCCAACTCGAAGTCTAGTGATTCTAGCCAGCGCTTGAGCCACGTATTGTAGTCATCTTCAGTCGTCTTGGTAAACGGAGACTTCCTATGTTTCCGGCCTCGTCCAACGCTGATCGTGGCTGGTTTTGGAGAATGCCATTTTCGTAGGGTGACGAGTAATTTGTGCACCTCCCGACGACCTCCAGGTCCATACATGTGTCGAAGTTCCTGATCGCAATGAAACGGGCAGTGTGTAGTCAATCTATGCCCGCGGTCGCATATCTGTAGCATCTTGTCCATCAAGCATTTGCCCACACCCATCCTTCTGTACTGCGGGTCAACGTAGACTTCGATTTCTGCTGATATGTGCTCCACGAAATCCGGGGCAGTGAAGTCGTTGGCACAGCAAAAGCCAGCCAGCATTTCCACACGTGTCAAAGTCATTCGTTTTTTATGCGGAACCAGTAGGCCCGTCCGCGAAGACACTTCATTGTCCTCCAGTGGAAGCTCTTTAGCGCCTCGCTGGTTCTTCTTCGCCGCGACAATGAAGGCGTGGTGACCTTCTGCAACCATTCTCATACGAATCGCCATGTGCCTCGTTTGTATCTCGTCTGTTTCCGCCGGACCTACGCCATTCGCGACGTGGCAATTATAGATGCGAGTCAATTCCTCCAAGTCGAGCCTGGTCGCGGGTCGAAGATAGATGTTGAGTTTGGGGCTATACCGCTCGGCCTCATCTGACGGTGCGACGTCTTCCCTTACTGCAACAGTCTTGTCCTCGGCTTTGGGCTGAGTCCCAATCCCTATAGATGCTTCCTCAGCATTCACACGATGTTGCAGCCAGTTGGATACAAGATCTTCAGTTGTTTCGTCTTTATATCTTTGGTTGTCTCCGTCCATCAGGTTCACTTTGCCCCAATCCCGGTAGTCAGGGGGCGAGGCATGCTGGGCGTATTTGAGTGCATCTTCCGGGTCGTCTGTATAGCCATAGTAAGCGGCGTTAGCCACACCAACTGCGAAGCCCCGTCTGACCATGGTAAGCCCATCAGGAATCAGGTCGTCATCTTCTAGGGTCTCTTTGGGTATGATGATGATTGGCACACCATTACTCAACCGATCTCCGGTGAGTCGGTCGGGAGCCACTGATGCTTGCCATTCTTTGAAGCGGTGCTTGAATGTGGCGTTGTTGTTGCTGTACCGAGGTCTCTGGTCCCAGTCGGCAGGTGCTGGCATGATATTGCCGTCGAAATCGATCGGCAACAGCGCGTCGAAGTCTCCACCTCCAGTGTCGAGCATCTTGCCGAAAGACTTGACCGAGATGTTGGTGCCTCGAGTGGCATCGCTGGGCGCCGCGGAACCCCATGCGTTGCTGTCAAGTTCGTTCTGCTCATCTTTCATTTCTTCTTTCGTAGCCCATTTTTGACGAGTTGCCTGTGGAGATGTCCTCTGAGTCTCTAGGACCGGTGACTGATTCGTTGGCTGACTAGGTGCTTGTGGGATGTGCGAATCTTCTTTGCGTGCAGGGACTGCTCCCAAACTTCCTTCGCCATTTTGTCCATTTGTCATCAGAGGATCTTGCGCCCACATCCGCTTCGAAGATGCGGGTTGATTTTTGATGACAGGTGCTCTGGCAAGGTCCAAGTCCTTGAGAGACGTCGTGCTGTATCGGTCCTTGTCTCTTTGCTTTGTTGCCTGCTTACGTGATATTTGCTGCAGCGAGTTGTCTTGTAGCTGCCTCAGGAAGTCGCCATTAGCGATCGCCCCATTGGCCTGTTGAGGTGTAGACATAACGCCCAACGACGTGATTGAAAGTGACGTCCTGACTGTGTCGGATAGACGCCGGCTACCGGTCGGATGCCGTTGTGTGCTCTTGGCGTTGGATGTACCGCTGGGCCATTGGGTCTCTGCTGTGCCGTGATCAGAATCTCGTCGTTCCTGTGGCCGCACAGCAGGTGCTATAGTCGCCTCACGGAGAGGGACCTGGACTGGTGTGACGGTGGGGTGTCCGCTTGGTGCAGATATTCGGGCTCCGAGGCCAGGGTTATGCTCATTAAGACCATTCGTTTGCACTGGTGGGCTTGCGAAGGGTAATGAGGCGGAGATTCCTGCGCAGTTGCTTGTGACACCGTTCCGTGCTCCCCTTAGATGACGGCTCTGGGCTGTTCATGATATTAGCATCAAAATAGTAGTAACCTTCGAGGAGCGCATGCTTGCCTTCTGGGACCGGTTCTTGCACACGTCGTGCTTTAGCTTTAGGCCTTCCATATGCGTTAGGGTCAAAGAGAGACATCGTGGCGCAGGGAATTATGGTCAGAATCTGAAGAGTCACATACGTGATCTTGAATCATGTTGATGTGGGAGATTATGCAGAAAGCTGAGCAATAGAAGGAAAGTGCCACGTGAGTGACGAGGAGAGACTTTTTGATCTTGGTGAAGATTGATGCAGCGTCTGCCACGCATTTCCTCACAGAAAGTTGCCATTAGCATCAGCATGAGCATGCTTATGCCTCAAGCTCACATGTGATACCATGGCAAGGATATGAAGGATGAAGCAGCTAAGACGACCCTGATAGGGAAGCAACTTACCAGATAGGAGCTATTAGGTCCGAGCACAGTTGGTGCGGTTCAGCTTAAGTACTTCACTGGCATGGACTTCGGGATGGCTGCTGCTGCAAGCGCTCAGGCTGAGGAGTCGAAGTCAGGAAACTGGGAGACCAGCTCAAGGACAGTGCTTTCTACAGGAGGTTCGGGGCTCATTCAGCCAACGACTCAGATGTACCGATGCCTTCACGGTAAAGCAGGCCTAGGCCGCCAGGTGCAACGCCTCATTCATGTGCGAACCGAAGCTGAATTGTATGCGGTCGACTCACGCACTGGCAGGAGCGACAACTCCACACGGACGATTTCATTGGACAGCAGGAACGCGCTTTTAGGTTATGCCTGCCAGTGGTCAAACAGCCCGTCGTCTTCTGCCCTGGTCATCAAAATCTAGAGCGACATTGGTAATAGCATTGCGTTTACTACGTGACAGATTACGTCTGCGACTAACTCGCGAATAACGTTCTGCTTGTTACTTGTAGTTAATGAGCAAGTGTCAATGTGCGTGACCCAGCGCCATCAGCACGCAATTGGTCAACATGTTGTCTGTTCTTCGCAAAGCGCGTCTCAAGGATAAAGAGATGCGAGTACTCATGCTGTTAGCTCGATGTCGGATTGACGCGAGGCTTTGGCTGACAGAGTAGTGGACTCGACAATGCTGGCAAAACGACAATTGTGAAACGGATCATGAACGAAGATGTAAGCACGGTAAGCCCGACTTTGGGCTTTATCATCAAGACTATCGACTTTCAAGGGTAAGGAAGGGTACGCTCTATGAAGACGGAAGCTGACCCGAGAAGATATAAGCTCAATATATGGGACGTGGGTGGGCAGAAGACCATAAGGTCGTACTGGCGTAACTATTTCGAGAAGACTGATGCACTGATATGGGTGGTGGACGCGACAGATAGACTGCGGATTGGCGAGTGCAAGAAAGAGCTCATAGAGCTGCTGCTGGAGGAAGTGAGTAAGGCAAAGTGGAGGTGAAATCTAAGCTGACTCATTGCTTGCAGAGGTTATCTGGAGCGAGCCTTCTGGTGTTTTTGAACAAAACGGACGTGCCTGGATGTATGGGTGATGATGAGGTTCGACGGGAGCTGGAACTCGACAGCATCTCGACGCACCAATGGATTATCGTCCGGTGTAGTGCCATAACTGGTGAGAATCTCACGAAAGGGTTGGCATGGGTGGTGCAAGATGCTCGAGATAAATTGTTCCTGTACTGAATTCGAAGGGGACTTTCAACAATAACATTGTTGTCGATAAGTTCAGCATCCTGAAACCTCGCGCCTCCTGAAACAGTTAGTAGATCTCGCAAAGGAGGGCCGCCAACAAGACCGTGCGCATGAAAATAACCGCGGATGCGACCACATTGCGGCCAGCCCGATCACCGTCGAGTTCTGGTGATGGCATATAGAGTAGCAACACTGCGCATGCATGTATATCTGAGCTGGGCTTTGGTGTGTTGAAGCATCCAATTGCCGGGGCACAATCAAGTAGAATCCCAGCATTTGCAGGGAAGTCTGATTGGAGAATTGCCTCTCCAACCCGACCACAACAAGTTTCCCTTTAGATACAGACCGCAACAACAATACTGCATTGTGCCGATATCCATTTGGTCGGCTTGCTTTCGACTGTCCACTCGCTTGTTCTAGCTATTGAGGGAGGTTTTGGCTGGAGATGTCCTCTGAAAGCCAACAAGGATAAGCCAACACCATCCAATCCCCCATCATCATTACCACCATGAGTGCCAATAATGACGGATCCGAGTCGGTCGACCACTTTCTTGCAAGAATTGCGGGCACGCCAGGCAGGAATGAGGGTACGCGCCGCATGGACGAAGAATTCCTGAAAGGGAGGCAAGAGCGACAGGCGAGAAGACTGGAAAGAGCACGGTCGATATCCCCATCAAAAACAGGACCAGCCAAAACTTCGTCGCTTTCGTTAGATTCCCCGTCCACGGCCGACCGAGCTCTCAACCCACCTGTCGACTTCAGCCCCCAACCAAAGACCCTTACACGCACAAATGCTATCAGCGGCAGGACCTCTCCGGTGAAGGAGCCAGAGACCACGTCCCCTCGTCCATTGCCATCTCCTACGCGATCCGATAGCTTGTCCAGCTCTCCGCAAACTGCCACGGGCTTAGCCAGGAGTGGTACGCTATCATGGCAACAGAGACCCGCTTCGAGAGACGGCCCTCGCCAAAGACCGCTGTCTGGTTTTGCGACAGTGCGTACACTGCCCCGCCCCTCTGAGGAGAACGATCAGCAGGAAGAGCCATCGCGCAAGGAGATTGCTGCATCTTTAGCCCAGAAAGACCCGACATGGTTCAGGCAAACACAAGAACGAGGTCTGGCATCTGCCGCTTTCCGTAAAAATCAAGTTGAGGATACACCACAAGGCTCTACTTCCAGGAGCATGCAGCTACCGGGCATGTCTCAATCGAGGGAGGCCTCGAAGAGTCCAGCGCCTGAAGACCGAAGAGAGCAGCAAGAGAGGCATTCTGGAATTGATCAAAGAGACGTTGATAGGTTTAAGCGAGGTACTACTCCAGACATTGCCGCCCTGAGAAGCTCAATGATGGAGAAGCCATCTCCCCTGAGACCCAACCGCCATGACTCTACCACTACTCGCCCAATAAGCTTGGACACCAGCAATGCAGAAGGGGGGACGCCTGATCTGACAAGATCGTCAAGTACCCTTGCACACAATCGACCAGCATCGCCTACCAAGGGATTGGGAGGCTTTGTGGAAAGTGCCATGATGAGGCGTTCTGACAGCGTTAGCAAAAGGTGGAGTGTCCAAGCAAATACTGGGCTGAAGAGAGGAGACTCGATTGCTGGAGCCCGACCGCTATCCTTGCATGGTAGAGGGATGTCGAGAGATACCCCTTCCACGCGCGCCGATACACCTTCTTCTCCACTGACATCTTCACGCCCGGGCTCAAGTCACAACGCCGAAGCCGCCATTTCGCCAGTGCTCCAGAACGAATCCACTCAAGAGCAGAGGAACCACTCTCCTGATGCAAAGGGACGTGAGCCGCCGGATTTGTCTTCGCCCACGAGAGTGGAACAACCTGCTGCCAGACCGCAGACGCCGACTGACGATGCTCAGCTTGCCCGAAGTCCTTCGAAAACGATGGATTCCCGTAGATGGAGTCCGACAAAATCAACTTGGCTTGAAAGTGCTTTGCAGCAGGCTGAACCGCCAAAAATGCAGCCGATGAAAGAGGAGCAGCCGAAATGGAAGATTGACCTCCAGAGATCGAAATCGCAGAGAGCAAGTCGAGATGTATCACCAGACAAACGTCCGCAGAGTCAAGATCCCTTCCTCAAGGACACATCTGCCCCGGTATCACCTGCCATTAAGTCACAACCGAAACCCACAACCACCAACCCAGCTTCCACAGGTCGCGGCAAGTCTCCGCCAGGGAGTGCTAAAGTACCTTCTGAGGAGGATGCAGCTCAAAAACGAGACCTTGCAGTTACGCAACAGCAAGAACCTGCCAGTATCAAGGCTGACCCGGTGAAGGAGGAACCAAAGGTTGAACCGGAGCAATTAGAAGGGCTTAGCAAAACAGCAGTCCCGGAACCCTCGAAGAAAGCTCCGGTATTGAAGCCAAAGCCACAAACACCACCCAAGACCGACTTTCGTGCCACGCTCAAAAGTCGTACGCCGGGCCCCGAGCAGAACAACGGAGCAGAACCCGAATTCAAATCTATGTTCGGTAAGCTTAAACGGACGACGACCCAGAATTATGTTGCGCCAGACGAGCTGAAGAGCAACATCCTATCAGGCAAGGCCGCGTTGAGCCTAACCGGAGGACCAGTCAAGACCAAGCGCGTCGATGAGTTCAAGGAGAGTATCTTGTCAAAGAAAGAAGAGATGAAAGCTGCGGGCGTCAAATCTCCACCACCAGCTGATTCAACAGAGGGGCAAGAGGCACCAGTACCGGAGGCGTTGGCACGTCGAAAGACTCTATCCAAAGCTGGTGTCCCTAATCCTGCATTGTTCGAGCCAAAGTCGAAGCAGGAAAAACCTAAGCTCGCCATGAAGCCAGATTTTACGCCGAAAGCGGTGGACATTAAGGAGTCAGGACCTGGTGCCAAAAAGCCATTCGAAGGCTCGCCAAGCGAGCCTTCAGACGCAGCAAAAGCTAAAGCTATCGCACCTTTGAAGGACGAGAAATTTGTCAGCACAAAGCCCGTCATCCGGCAAGCTCAGCCCGCGCCATTGGCGACTCCTAAGCCTGTCGAGGCCATGGTGTCTAACCGTAAACCTGATGTGACAGGATCAAGTCGCGATAACCTAACCTTGTCAAAGACGGTCAGCAGTCAACCCACTGTCAAAGTTCCAGAAGCATCTCCTCCAAAAGCCGAACTACCACCAGCCAGCAAGCTCGCCTCTCGGCTGAACCCGAATCTAGCTACCATGTTGTCTCGTGGACCGAGTCCTAGGCCACAGGCAAGCCCCAACGCATCAACTGACGACTTGTCTTCGACGTCTAGCGCGCCCTCAACAAAGAAAAATGAAAGTGCAGATGCCGGGTCACTAACGCATATGACGAAAGCACGATCTAAAGGACCTAAACGAAGAGCGCCGAAAGCAGAACCAGCACCAACGACTACGTCGAAATCCATAGCGAGCATCAAGCCCGTAACGTCGACGCCGGCAGAAGCACCAGAAAAGCAAACGCCCATAACTGTCCCTACACCATCTACCGTCGCCGAGGCTGCAGCTCCCGCCACGTTGCCAGCGCTAGAGAGACCGGCGGCACTAGTTCCCAAACCCCTGCGGACATGGGGCTCAAACAAGCCAAAGTCAGTTAGTCCAGTACCCGCTCCTCTACGTGAGTTAGTACAGCCGAAAACACAGAGCAGGCCGGAAAAAGACGATCAAGCCATCCAGCACGTTGATGGGGCAGCTGACATGACCAAACCCAAGCCGCCAGTAGCAAGCAAGTCGCCTGAGCTCAGAAAGGTGTCGAGTCCTTCCAGCATTGATGAAAAGTTGAAACCGAGTCCTCTGTCGCCTACACCTCGCAAGCCTAGCTGGTCTCACAGTCCAAAACCATTTGTCCCTACAGGCCCTGCTACGCCAACGAAATCGATGACAGCACCTGTCTTAGAAGCTAGCAAGGACGTGGAGACGCCGAAAAGGAGCGAGACAACCATTGCTCAGGTCGAGAGGAAGGACACCAAGCCACGTGCGGCCGCAAAGCCAACGACTATACAAGGCCTCGGGCTGAAGATGAGCCCGTCACCCCAAGCAAACAAGGCTGCACTAAAACCACGAGTCTTGACACCTCCACCAGAAAGGGAAATAAAAAGAGAACAGTCACATCAACCGCAACAGATCAGGGAAGTCCTCGAAGGCTACGTTGGTGTCCTTCTGAAAGAGCATGACAAGGCAGACTTCGATGCTCAACAGTTCCTTGCTTCGGCGAAGACCGTAGAAGACAAGATCAAGACGCTTCAATGCACCGTTAAGGAGATAATTGGCGATGGCAAGAAGGCTGCAATGCCTCCACAGCAGGAGCATATCCTATATGAAGAGTCGATGTACTTGATCACGCACAAGTTCTCAACAGAAGCTGGCGCTACTACATCAGAAGTCTACCTTTGGCGTGGCGATCGTGTCGCCGATGCTTCCGTTGAAGATGCACAATTATTCTGCCGGAGAGATGCGCGCGAGCACAGTGCCAAGCTTGAAGTCGTCAAGCAAGGCAAGGAGAGCTCGAACTTAATCCAAGCACTTGGAGGCATTCTGATTGTCAGACGAAGCAAGTCATCAGCACTCTACATGCTTTGTGGACGAAGGCATCTCGGACATATTGTGTTTGATGAGGTTGAAATGGAAGCCAGCAGTCTGTGTCCTGGATTCGCTTATGTCATTTCTGCTCCGTTCGGGAAGCTCTACCTCTGGAAAGGCAAAGGTGCCGGTGTCGATGAGATTAGTAGTGCCAGACTCATCGGCATGGACCTCGGTCTGACCGGAGAAATCGAAGAGGTCGACCAGGGCTCAGAACCATCAGCGTTCTGGGCCGCACTGGGATCGAAATCAAACATTACGTGGTCCGAAGATTGGCATCAACGAGCCAAAACGAACGAATTTTCTACTGCCTTATATCGCGTTGAACACGAACGACCAGGCATGCTTACGAACCTGGCATCATGGGGTCTCAAGCGTTCTGCATCCCCCATAAAGCAGCAAATCAAAGCCACATGCGAGCGCATACATCCCTACACGCAGAATGACCTAGACACGCCGGCAATTCACATCGTCGATGCATACCGCACACTCTACATCTTACTGACCAGACAATGCGCTTCCAAAGCACCCGAGTTCATAACAGCACTCTATCTCGCACAGGACTTCGCGATGCTGTCCCCCGCGATTCAAGATAGACCGATGCTACCAACGTGCTACGTCGTCGCAGGCGAGATGACAAGCGACGTGAAAGCGTGCTTCAGGAAGTGGAGTGCGCTGGAAGGGAACGAGTTAGTGGGCAGGGAGTCATTGTGTGTAAGATTAGAGGAGGTTATGGAGGCGCTGGATTTATGACTAGATGTTGATGAGCCTGGACCTGTACAACCGAGGGCGCCCGGACGGGATGATGTTGATGCTTTCACAATGACGTTACGGTTGAGGGAGCAGCGGTCGGGATCGAGATCGCCACAGGGGCTCACGCCTGCGCCTGCGAGACCTGGATATGGGCGGAGTGTTAGTGCTGGGTGGCTGGGGAGTTTGGGGAGGTTCTATTGATTGAGCTTGGGCGCTGTGCTGTATAAGCCACGCCTCCTGATTTGAGTATAGACAAATGCTTGGTTTCGAATACAGAGAGAAGTTTTTTATTCAATTTCCTCTGGATACCTAACATTGGCTTTGCGTTGATGTGCCCGCCCTCCATTCCTTCGCATACTGTGCTCACTCATATGACTGAGGATAGTATAATTACTAGCCATTCGCATTCGGACTTTTCCCCGCCAACTTGCGCGCGTCCCAACTGAAGGCAATTGCACCGCACAGTATCTTACATCCCTGAGCAAGACGCCGTGTGCCATCCATCACTATGCCAGTCGTACACGTCGCACTCCTCTCGCTTGAGCACTCGTTTGGCTTGCTGCCAGAGCTGGTCCCAAAGAACCTTTAGAGCACCAGCGGCCAAGCCCCTTGGTACATCACGATGCCTCGCCAGACTTCCTTGCACGCAATTGAGCAGTACTTGCCGATCGAACTTGCGCTGCTTTTGCGGATGAATCCGTGTGTCGTGATGTTAGACTTGAACCCTCCGCGTTTTGTGTGTACCTGATTCAGTTGAGGGGCCGTTGGTGTTGCAGCTGTTGATTGTGATGCCGTTGTGGTCGGGGGCGGGCCGGCCGTGCATGTTGTGGATGGCGCAGCTTCCTGTTGGATTTGTGAAATCGTAGCATTCACTTCGTCGCCAGCTCGACCTGAATGACTCTGCGGCTGGGGTACTTGGATTGGCGTAGATGATGTGCTTGCGTGTGCTTCACTTTCCTGTGAATTAGCAAGAGCGCCGAGAACCACGATAGTCTGGTCGATGGTTTCCTGCAGTCGCCGAGCCCTTGCTCGATTCCGCGCTGCTTCTTCGTCCCGGCTTACAAGGTAAGAATCACGTTGTGGTATGTTGTCTCGTTCAGTCTTCCACAGGCCCTTCCGGACGACGGATTTGAACCGGTGCTTGTAAAGTGGATGCCTGGTGAACATGTCATCATAGAGCATGTCTTCGAGTGCTTCGACCTTGTTTCGGTACTTATTCCGGTCACTGTAGACATTGAAATATGCCGTCCATGCAAGGTCGTGCGCAAAGTCAAACTGCTCGCATGAGTCAGACCATACAGCATCCTCGAGTGCCATCGTTCGGTCGCTGAGGTCGGTCCATCTCGGGTCGTATGGTATATCGACAGGAAGCTGATCTCGGAAGCACTTTGCATAGTACTTCCGGTATCGTCGGAAGTCGCCCAACGTATATAACATATCTGACATTCTGACGTCTTGGGCGTACAGAGTCGGACAGCGGTCTTTCACCAAGAACCGTGGGAATGCAGCACTGCCGATGACGACTGGTGCCACCCGTATGTTGTCCATATCGATGAAGCCAGTGATTTGCCCAGTCGTCGGGTCACAGAGAATGTTTTGGAAGTCAGCATCTGGCAAGCACAACGAAAGCGGGGCGTTGCGCATGAGGTCTGGAGTACTTTCGATCATTATCTTGACCTTGCCGCTGTTGGAAATGGGAGACATAAGGTCGCGTGGCTCCTTACGGCAAGATAGTTGCGGCATATGGTCGTCAATCCACTCAGAGTAGTTCTTGAATGGGCCATGTTTGCGAGTCTTGCCCCATGCCTTATCATGCGTACCCCAGGATTCAATCTCGTAGTCGACGTGCGACGCTTCGTCGTCGGCATCGAACCTTAGCATTCCAGTCTTGTCGAACTGGAGAGGATAGAGTTTGGCCATCTCAGATGCTACACCAGCAATTGCAGTCATCCGCTTCTGCTCGTCAAAATCGATATCCTGCCAACATTCCCACAGCGAGACGCCTTCAACCAAAGAGATGAGCCCGAAAAGTGTGCCGACCTCGTTGGTGCTCGTGCTCCAATAATAGACCTCAGGCATCTTGAAGCTAGTCTTCGAACGAATGTACTTCATAGTCCGGTATTCCAAGTCCATCTTCTCGATCTGCAGGGCAGATGGTGAAGCTCCATATCCTGGAACTCTGGCGATCCATTCAACACCGTCGTCAAAAGTAAGCACGAACACGACGTTGTACGTACCATGGAGTGGGTATGGATCAGCTTCACAAGATGACACGACCACTTTGCTGCCACTTTTGTGGAGCTCGCTCTGTCTGAGCTGGAGAGCTAGCTGTTCTAGTGATGTAACGTCAAGGGTCTCCAACACCTCCTCGAACTGGCGAAGACCCTCATCGTCTGCGTAAATGTCGCATTCCGGGTGGTCCTCATCGGCCGCCGACCCATTCTGAGCTCTGTCCTCCGTATCTACATCGCTGTTGTCGCTTTTCGGACGAGACACGGGATCCTCATCATCGTTGGCGGTCGAGTGCGCACTCTGAATATGAGTAGGCTCGTGGCCACCCAAGGTCTTTTCGCCATGCCCTATTACTTCACCATCAACGCAGTCTTAGTGGCTGGTCAGTCGCTGCCCGACGGTGAAGGGCAGTGGAAGTCCAGCTTGATCAGACTGCGCTAAGTCGAGGCTGTCGCGTCCAGAAGCTTGTGATCGTTCTTCCATGCCAGCTGGCACCTCCTCTCTGATGTTTTGACACTGTTCGTGGATTGTTTCAGATACCACAGCCTCTAGAAACCGCTTGTGGGCTACTATGCTGGTCTTCTGTGCGAGAGATCCATTCTGTGCCAAGGCTCCATCTTGCCGATATGTCTGCTCGAAGTGGTAAGAATCGTCGTTTACCGTTCGGCGTTGAGGAATCTGAGTCGGTTGTGGATGATCTGCTAAACGTCCTACCGTGCCTTGCTCTAGGTCGGTGCTGAGAGCTGTTTCCTGAGCTATCAACGACGGCGGATTCGGCTCCGGCTCATGGAGGATCGTGAAAGCAGCCGATATCGGTGCTGGTTCTCTCTTTGCCTTTTCGTGACCTCCTACCACGGCCTCTGCAGCTTCTTTGGTGCCAGCTGGCTCTTCTGCGTCGTTGAGTAGAAGGGTGCCGGGTGCGTGCCTTCTATTGCTGTCATACAGGCCATTTTCTTGGGTATGGTTACTCGAGTGCTCTGTTTCAGTTGGTGCCTGGGTGCGATCATGCTGTCGCTCTGAGAATCGCACTCGGTTGGCAGTCTTGTCAAGCACTCTTTGGCAATACCGCCCAAGTCGTGCCTTTCCTGTAGTACATTTGCTCTTCAGATAGCCAACGCGCCTGTCCAAAGTCCCCTTGAATCCAGTCATGCTTGGAAAACACGAGTGGGGGTTTTGGAGCAGATACACATGTTGTGCATGGAGCGAAGTCAACAGGCCTGCTTCTTATGCGCATGAACGCGAGTGAACGCCCCCCGATTGCAATCATTGTGACGTGAAGCTATGCAACCATATTCGATACTGAGCTGCTCCGGCAACAAGTGAAACGCAAACGAACCACTGAGTCCGGTGCCATGGACTTGACTCTTTAGGAGTCATTAGAACAACGATAATAATGTCCCGACCTGTCCGTCATACCTCCAACTTTGTCCCGTCCAATTTTGTCAACGGAAAGATCCATTGCTATAAGGGATAGCAGGGAGCGACCTTGCAATATGGTTCCATCCACGTTTCGTTACCACACATGTCGCTGCCTTGTACCTGCATGGCATCTCCTCGGCGGGACCATCGCTGTGAGACCAAGAAAGTCGAGAGTCTTCGCTCATCCTCCCTCTCGCGCCTTAGTCAGGAAGGTGGCTCGTGGAATGTGACCCAAAGGCTTCACCCTGCTGAGGTCTTGCGAAGCGCATAGCTGTGCCCTGAAAGATTCAGCTCATTCCAATCGTGTCGAGCTGTCATTGTTGCTCGAGGGACCATACACAAGTATCAAGGGGAGGTTCCCCCAAGACGTGCCGAGTGGTTGCGTCGCGGTGGCTGGAGAAGTAGAAAGGTGCAGTGAAGCTGGCACACGCTATTGCTCGGCAGGTTCAATTAGGCATAACGGACAAACATTATGCCACTTTGTTCGGCAGATTTAGCGATGTGAGACGTGCTTCGTTTCATCTATGTTCTTTGTTGCCCTCCCAGTTCTCAGGTTGTCGCATACCATTGCTGTGTTACTTCAAGTCTTTAATTTCGTGTATGAGTGGGACAGGAGCCCGTGCAAGTGCCGTGATTCTCCAGTGGACGTCCTCGATTCCCGCCGATGCCCAGCCAATCGGTGCTACTAGTTGGGACGCTAGACCACAAGACGCTTGCCACTATCAGCCTTGGCATCCGTCGGCCTGCATGGATTCCTAAAATAACTTAAATGTTTCTCTCCTCCTACTTCGAAGAAATTTGCGAAAAGAAAGAAACAATCAACATTTTCGGATTCGCCGGTGGTCACCCACCCGACTACTAGCGGAACGATGTACTGTTTAAGAAAAAAAAGGTTTCGTTTCCCAAACAGTAAAGGCTCCCTACGAGACTCGAAGCAGGACGGTGCTGGTGATGACCGCCTCAAGTAAGTTGCGAGCATTTGATAAGGTAATTGACCAGCGAAGGACACTTGAGATTAACGCTTTTGCAATGTGTTATGGTTGGCTTCTTAAGTGTTCCCTGGGAAGCGATGCGAGTGTTCTCATTTGCATCCCGACGTCGTTTAGCACGGCAAATGGTATCGCCAAAGGTTCGGAATAGGTAGCCTGATAAGTACCTGGTATCGCTCCTATCAGTCGGTACGGCGTCTTAAAGAGAACGCACCCGTTCTCAAGTTCGACCACGCCAAATTCCGTGCACCCCAGTCACGGAGGGTCGATCGTCGGAGGTCCAGGTGTTTTCGGACTACGTTCTGTGCAGCACAGTAAGGTGATCTCTTCAATTTCCTCTGGTCATCGTGGTAAGAGTATCACAAGATCCCCGAAGTGTGGCAACACTCATGAGCACTAGGGTGCATTGAGAGCTCGTGCAAAGCGGTCATCGAGCAGCGCACATCAGCTTTGAAAAGACTTTTGGGGCCATATGTATCTTTACTAATGAACGATCAGGAACAATGATCTCATCATTGCTATTCTCCGCTCTCGTAACAAACGATGCAATGCGCTATGTCTGCAGCCGTCCAATAGAGACAATGCTAATTCATGTAATCGCCAGAGACACGCCAGATATTAGTACAAATAGGTTGATAACGCCATCGATGTACAGTTGGCATAAACAGAAAGAAATTAGTCCAAGTTCCCCGGTGCCTAAACACGCTCCCAGTGCACCTCGATCCGAGACTGATGTGTGAGTGTGCATGTCGTAACGGGTGTGGCATATTACGCAGACGTGATAAAAAGTGAGATCATCTTCGATCTCTGCTGGAAGCAGGAGTTTGGCACTTGTAGTGGCGACACAGTAGGAGATGTGTGTCGAGAGTGTGCCTGGGGGATCACAGTTAGTTTGCATGAACTTGGGCACAGCTTTTCTAGCTTGTGACTTACCTCTTGAACTTGACAGGCACCGGGGCTCACAACCAGTTGAAATATTGGACTAGTGGATTTGGGGTAAGGCAAGTTTATTAGAACCTGCAATAAAGGCGCGCCAGTATGGCGATGTCGACGTGTAACCAGATATAACGGTTGCAGAAACCGCAATAACGTAGATGCCAGAGATGAACGCTCGTATGCCGAAGAGAGTCTTGTGAGTAACAGCCATGGAACGAGCGAAAGGCTGTGTTTCTAGTAATAAATATTCTCGATCTGACTTTACGTCGTACGAGGGTAATCCTTCGTAAGAGGGTGGTGGGTCGTCCATAACGACGGTAGAACGAGTGAGCTTGATGATATGATGGAAGATAATCGGCAAATCGATGTTGGCTTTGGTGCTATAGGTTCCTTCTGGTCGTGCGTGGCGCCTTGGCTGGTCTTGCGCCTTGTCTTCGATTCTCCGCGGCGCGCCGTCGATCAGCAGCTGTGCGTGCTTGTACATCTTGGGCCTTAGGCTCGATCTCCTCGGTGTCGCGTGTTCGTCGCCAATTGCCATCTACCGCCTGTCCAGCCTCGGCTTGTGCTCCTGGGTCTTCCCGGGCTGCAGCCCAAAATCGCGCACTCTGCTGGGCCTCGATTGCTCGGAGCCGCGTCGCAGCTGCTTGAAGTCTGGTAACAGCCTCAGCCGCAACGGTGAGTCTGGGACCTTCGTGGCCGACAGCTGTCTCGGCATCTGCTAAAGCTTCGGAGTGAGTGGTCATGGAGAGGTCCTCGATTTGTTGCTCGAGGATTTCTTTTTCAGCATCGGTAGCAGCTTGCTCTGCCTCCTGTTCGAGCAACATCCGTTCTTTGTGTCGCTCATCCTCGTCCATCTGGATCAAAGTCTTGTGTATCTTACGGCGCCCCTTGCCGATAAGACCTCTGCTCGCATTGGCCATATACTGCTCTTTCCAGTCCGAGGGCCACTCCTCCAGAAGCTCGTCACATTTCTTGAAGTGATCCCTGCAGCCTCCGTTCCTCTGCTTCTTGAAGATGCCGAAGCAGATGGGACAGATGCCAGAGTGACCCTTTCTGAAGCATGATTTTGGCTCGAAATGGTGTTTCCCTCCATCCCCCGGGCTGCGCGACCTGTTAGCATGTAACCAAGGCAAGCTACAATGTTGTTTGTAAGCGTAACTTACCAGTGGTGGTCGCCGCGCTTGATGCCAAGCTCAAGTCTCTCCACCGTCATCTCTTGCTGGCTGGCGATCTCATTAAGTGGTACTATGTTGAAGCCACATTGACTGGCATGCTGCTCGATTTCCCTGGCAATCTGCCGTGTGGGAGGCTGCAGCACTTGACCGGACTTAACATCGCGCCATTTGCTAGGCGCCATGGTTGTCGCTCTTCGGGGGTTGCGAGAGACCATGTGTTCTCCAAGGACTCAAGTTTTGCGAAGATCGTTTCCGACACGGGAGAGACTCAGTATAAAGAGGATGATTTGGGGTTGACAGCAACAGCATTGCAGGTTGGGAGCGATATTCGACGACACGGCATAGATCCATGTTGTGTTTATCCAGCAAGTAAACAACAAACGGCTGGGTGACCTGGCGGAGGGGTATTTGTAGCACATTTTCCCAACCATCAATGAAAGTTCTCGAGGCTGGCAACTTGCTGCTGTCGAGTGAACGCGCAAACGAGAAGCACACCTCGGGGAGGTTCTGCAACAGCAGCAAATAGCTGGGGAAAGGCGCTGGGAAGAAGCACAACGGGTTCAAGGCGAAATGAGTTACCTGCTACTTAGACGGAAGGTTAATGAACTAGTCAACAGTCCCGAGACCGCGACACGGTACTGTCGAAACGACCAGGCGACCCTGCGTGGCTTTCTGAGCGGCGTCGACATATCCTATGTGCTGAAGCGGCCGCTGTTGACGTGATAACATGGCTATGGCAGCACTTTTGAACGACCGTGGCTCGGGCCGTCCGAACAATAGAATGAAGTCTTGACTCGACCCTAAACACATTGCTATGCGTGCCTCGGGACTCACTGGTGACTGAGTTCGTCCTTGGCATGAGGGTTAACGCATCGCGGGACCAGCATATTGTTTGTGTGGTGGACTCGTATGTGGTCAAGACTCTCTACCCGCTGCTGTCTCTTACTTTGCATCATCAGAATACTTGATGTTCTGACGACGAGTGTGTCCGGGAGGCTAACAACACTTGGCTGGTCAATTCACCGAACTGTCGGAGCTAACAGTGTAATGATGAAGGAGTGCAGACATTCGGTCTCCTAACGTTCAAGCGTGTTGCAAAGAGGACGCAGCCATTACATCTACAACAGCGCTTCCTAAAGAGTTGCGCAAAGCATGATAAGAACGGAACAGCGAGAAATGAACCTGAAGATGATTTCGCTGGACCTGCCGAACTGAGCACAGTGCAGCTTGGTACGGGCGGGGGCTACCGCACCTTCCCTGTTTATTATTTTCGAACTTTTGGATTCCTGGACTTTTACGAATATAAGAACGAGATTTTTCGTTCGCACTGTATGTGCAATGCAAAGTACTATGTATGACCTAGGTTCAACGAAAGCCCGTGCTTGCTTCTCTGTCTGAGCGAAGGGTACACTAAAATCGACGTAAAAGTGGTGGTGCTACGACCGAAAACGTACCGAAAACGTCCTCATCAACTTTGTCCTTCGAGATTTTAAAGGCTCGGTCGGAGGTCTAGCCTTGTAGCCTTATGGCGCCGAAGGCTCCGGGGACGCACGCCTAAAGTTTTAGGAAATAAGGCTGCCAAGCATTATCGTAGCCTTACCTACCTAAAATTCTAGGCGTGCGTCCTCGGAGACTTCGGCGTTGTAAGGCTTGGTAGCCTCACCTACCTAAAATTTTAGGCGTGCGCCCCGGAGCCTTCGGCGCTGCAAGGCTGCAAGGCCAAAGGACAAAGTTGATAATTTGACGAAGGCGTTTTCGGTACGTTTTCGGTAGTAGCACTACCAGTTCTTATTCAAATTTAGTCAGCTTTACTCTCATTTATTCGCCGAAAGTAGGGCATTCTGATGATATACAGATCATAGTACGTACACTACTATATATAGTTTGCGCACGGAAAATGTACATTGAATATCTCAAATCATCCCAAACCATGAAAGTCCGAAAATAATAAACAGGGAAGGTGCGGTAGCCCCCGCCCGTAGCTTGGCTGCTTGGTCACCATTGTTGTGCCATTTTAGCAGGTCTGGCGAGACAAGGCTTCCTTTGTCCTCGCCTTCCCCTTTCTTTCATCTGGCTTATTGCACCTGCTAATTTCGTCTCACACAATCTGTTCCCCCATTCCGTACTTCTTTACAGACAAATGCTAAGAAGCACCAGCATCGAGTCAAAGCCTGTCGGGTCCGGTGGTGTCTGTGTATGCTTCCGGCTGCATGTCCATATAGTATCGCAAGACTGATGACATTGTGGACACGCAGGTAAGGCAGGTCAAAGGCTACATTTTGACAGTTCCATATATTCCGCGTTTCTGGGAGCAGGGCTGTTACTACGCCAAGCAGCTCCTGGTGTCTAGGCATCTTAGCAGCCGCGGATCGATCATGGGATGAACCATGGCCTCATCTTCGTTATCAGTCACTCCGGATGCGCCTGCGAGACGGGCGAGGCTTCAGGTCTATGGTCCACCGAACCACTTCTACCAGATCCTGGAGATACAGCTATTGACAGCGACGACAATGACCGCAGGCACGACTCAACGGCCGTGCGGGCCAGCAGCTTGCTGAACATGATCATGACCCCTGGTAAGCTGCCAGCTTGACGCAGCTAGCAAGCCAATTCAATTTCATATTCGGTCTATCGGAAAGCCCCATCTTCAACGATGGCGGTACTTATGCTTCTGCTATTGGAACCTTTAGTCCATGTCACGAACTCATACAACTCGTTTGCTCGTTGCCCTGACCACCACTATCGAGCGTCTTCCTCGAGGAACTTGGCTGAAGTGCATTTCATGGGCTGCCAGCAAAGTCACCAAAGCGTTTGTGTTTATGTTCTCGCTGCTTCAGTATGCCAATCCCGCGTGTTGCATGTCCCTTCGACGCACCTTGCATACTGATCCTCACTGTTGTTCTTCGCTGAACTCTCGCTCTTCGTGTTGTCTGAACCAACAAGAACCTCGCGTGCACATCTTGGTCATCTTCATTGTGCTATCGCGCTGATCCTCGGTCCTCCACCGAAGAAGCTGTGATGGCGAAGCCCAACAAGAAAACGCATAAGAAAGGCGCGAAGGAGATCAAGAAAGAAACGAAGAAGCTGAAGCAGGAAGCCAAAGAGCAGACCAAGCAGGAAGAGGAGCTCCTGAAACTCCCTGCAGGTGGTTACCAAGCCGGTAGACACAATTGGTGAGTATCCTTGTTCTGCAGGGTGATCAAGTCTCTGACATAGTACCTAGCCCACGCAAAGATGCAGGCGCTACGCATACAGTCGACCTAGTACGCTGCATCAGAGGTAAGCATTTAGGATACTGCCCGCAGTGCTACTGCTTGGTCAGTTTCCGGTATGGCTGTGACTTTCATGGGTCCAAGGGGGAGGAACTGCTCACCAAACTACCAAGGAACGCAAACCAGCAAAGAGACCAACGAGTCCGGAATGAAATGCTCGATCGCGGGTTTGCAGGCACTCAACCAGTCGCGACGGTACCAGCAGAAGATGGAGAAGCCAATAATGTCGATGATGATGACGACGCCGCTGCTCATAAAGACGACGTCGAAGCTCCTGCCTATGATCATGCTCAGGTCTATGGCCAAGCCCCTGCCAACGCCGAGGCAATTGCTGCTCTCTCAACAACAGAACAAGACGTTCAGGACCTGGCTGTGGAGAACAATGACAGCGCGGCCAAGAACACTCTTCCTGCCAGCGCTCCAACAGATCGACCTATGGATGATGATGGTGCTAACGTCGTGCGGACTCGGAAAGATATCAACTCTGGCGACCGTCGCGCAACTGCACCTCACAAACTCCTTGTTCCAGATGGCGGCTGGCAAGCATCCAGAAGAAAAGGGAAAGAACAAGGATCCTCAGAGACCGAGCCAACTGGCACGTGTCGCAAGTCTCAGCGAACAGGTGGTGCGACGTTACGAACAATAGCAGTAGGCGCTTAGCCGCCAATTTGTCTGTTTGTGGTCATAGTCTGCGACTTGGTGAGTCTTTCGCCATTGATATCCAACGTTCAGGTAAGCTGACTTTGAGAAACAGCAAAACAACAGCTTATCCTTCGGGAATGTTCACAAGCATTAGGGTGGGGTTGTCGCCTTATTCGCGCCGTACACGCCGTCATACCCATTTCGCGACACTCCAGGTTGTTGGTTCCTGAACGTTATTCATGGTTCGGCATGGGGATCTTTAGGACCTACGTTCTGGTGGTTTGCCGTACATGGCTTGAGCGCAGATGGTACTTGCGGCACAGCTGCTAGGAAGGCCGTCCTAGGTAGATGCTGAAACTTGTTTTTCGTGAATATTACAAGAGCGAGGAATTGTCCATTGAAGTCTGCTCTTGTGCAAAGCTGAGTGCCATAGTCCCGACTCATCCACCTGCCGAAGCCGGGTAGGTACGCCGCTATACCGAAGTGATGTGCAGCCTTCGAACACTCCGAATCGCCATATAACGTGAGCACGGAGCATCTCCACGCGGGTCAGAGGTACCTGCGTCAGAGGGGAGCCCCAAGTACATCGTTCCTGACAGAAACCTCTTCCTTGTAACGCCCATCTCGCATCCTTCCCTGCGTCGGACACGGAGCAAGTCCTGACCGCAGCCTCCCAGTCCTCACTTCCACTCCGACTAACAAGACATGCACCTTCCTCATTGATTGCTCGTGCCTCCCATTGAACGGAACCAAATGCACTTGCGCTGTAAGAATCACAATCCTGCCCTGAACACCGTACTCCTTGTGTCTAGCTTCAGCAAATGAATACTTCCTCTGTCAACTCTATCAGGTCTAGATAATATCCTCAAGAAATACAGGTCCCGGGCGCATTTCTTCGGCTTTTGGTTCAACAGGATCACATTTGCCTTCTTCAGATACTCAGCCATTCCCACCTACTGCACTTCAGGTACGCTAATATCTGCTTATGTAAGTAATCTGAGGTATTAGTTCATTGCTAATAGAGCAAGTGACATGCTAAGCAGACGGCCGGGTAGCCGCACTATTTAGTGAAGAGGATACAGAAGCGGCCGAACAAGCAGCACCAATATATGTTCGTGTGATACTGGCAGACTGAATGATGATGAGAACCTGGTCACCACATGAGACCTATCAGAATTGCTTCGAACAATGGCTATCGTGGTTGGCACGTTATGCTAGAATGCAGGGTGAGCAGCTACGACGGTGACGTCGTGCTTGCTAACATGTCCAGCAGATCTCCTCTGTCTGCTACTGCACGTTGATCATCGTCGGCATAGAAACGAAGTGCACTGATCATCACGACTAGCAGCACGCTGTCTTGAATGCATCATTTCATAGGACGCGACTGCACTCACTGCAGTGCAGAGAATTGAGGCAAGCAAGCGTGCAAACAGCGCAAACATCCACTTTGTGACAAAGCACATCGAGGAACCATCTTTGGTGAAATACTTTCAAGCCTCCAAGAGCAGAGAGATTGTTTAATCAATCATTGATGCTGACCCAGAGAAACTGGTTAATGTAATGCGTAGGTCTTGTTGATACATGCCAGGGCTACCGACTGACTATGTCATTTACACAACGGTGGTATCAGGGTGGAAGACCGGGACAACCCTGGAGTGCCTGGTCGAGGTCCTATGCTATCTGTCAAAGTGAACTTCATCATCCCGTGATGCTCGTTTGCATTTCACGTACGCCAGGACGACCGCTGTTGCCTCCAAACATCGACCTGTCATGATGGGTTCAAACAACGGCCATGCACTTGACATGGCGCGCATAAGAAGCGCATTGCTTGTCGGAATTACTCGCTGCTTCTTGCCTACCGAAGCTGTTAGCTTGCTCGATCAGTGCGAACTCCAAACAGCATGGATAGGTTTGCACGCAGACTTCAGAAGCTGATCAACAGTGGCAAGGAGAAGCATGCCACTGGGAATGGAAGAACCACTCGATTCAAGGCACAAGTTGCTCGTGGCTGCCAGAAACTGGAAGTACTTATCAGAAAAGCTCTGCCATCTGAGAAACCAGACAAACAGCATGGCATTGAGCACAAAGAAGCAAATTACCATGAGCCAGTTGATGGAGTCTACACACCAGCTTGCTTTGTCGACAAGGAAGTCACCATCAAGCAACCCTCTGCTATCGACAAAGCGTCAAGCCAGGCAAATAATATAGCTCTTGCTCCAACATCCAATGCCGACAAGCTCACGCGCAGAGCATCACTACCAACCATCCAGATTACCCCTCCAACGGACGAAGCTGTCATCAATGATGGTGGCTATCGCCATAATAACGTCGAAGACGCACCAAGCTTCTTGCCAGTCGAAGGAAATCTTGAAAGCACAGATTCTGCGCTGAAGAACACTGCAGTAGTGCAAATCCAGCAAGAGGACTTGAGCGAACAGCACACAGATAAGCCAACAACAAGTGTCATAACCACTGATGCGACCTCAATCTGCGCTGAAGGAGATCGGTTCCATGGAATTCAAGGACGAGATGCCGATTCGAATCGAATTCATTCCATGTCACCATCTGAAGATGACCCTGCAGATCAAGGCCGCGCTGAGCAGGTCGAGGCTGCTGGCGATGATGGCGACGATGGACAAACCAGTCAAAGTACTCCCATTGCAGAAGAGCTCTTCGATGAGACAGGGTCTGACACCACGAAAACCACCGTTAGTAGTACAGAATTGGTTAGCGAGGCAGAGTCCCCGCGCGATCCGTACTCCAACAAAGGTGACCCAGATGAGGATCGGTCGGCGCCTGTTCCCAGTGAAGAGTCGGCCGAAGACGAAGCGTCACTTAGCAGAGTGCAGCTTGCTGCTGAAACTAAGCTGTCAGATGGTGAAGGCCTGAGGAAGGGTGCAAATCAGGTTGTCGATCACAAATTGGTGGATGTTGGATGTAATGTCAAAGACAACTGTAAGCAGCTGCAGCGCGTTAGTGAAGCGGAGGCTGGCAAGCGTGGCTCAGGAAATCGGAACGTCGCGAGTATTTGCGATGCAAGCGTCAACGTTGCGACACTTGAAGACTTTCAACCTGTTATCGAAGCGCTCTCCTTGCCAGCCCTAACCCACTTGGCGTTGGCTATCAGAAAGCGTTACGCCAGCAATGCCAATGAAGCGAAAAGAATCAAGTGGTGCAAGGTCGATGGTCACCCAGTCTTCGGCAGCTTCAACCTCGTCTACTTCCTCACGTTCAACGATGGGGTCAAATGGGCTGCACGGCTGCCAGGATATGGCGTTAAGCCTTCCCACCTCCAAGCCGAAAAGATTGAATCAGAATACAACACCATGAGATACCTCAGGGCCAACACCACTCTCAAGATGCCCGAGGTTTTCTATTGGGATTCTTCTACCAGATCTGTCGGAGCAGCATGTGCACTCATGTCATTCGTCCCGGGCCAACCCCTTACCAAGCTGTGGCCGAGTTTCAACGAGACGCAGCGTCTCACCACCATCAAGACTGTTGCAGCGGAGATGGCGAAGCTATATTGTTTACAGTTCCCGCGAACTGGAATGCTACGGTTCGACCGCTGTGGCGAGATTGCCCACGTCGCTAGCGAGCTTGGGTGTTTTGGGGATGACTTCGGTTGGGAAGAAATCAGTGAACGCGGTCCTTTCAGAAGCACCAACGAGTGGTTTTCCGACAGACTCAAGAACACCTCTTACGGCCCTAAGAGCCTGTTCAACCGACCCCCTTTCAGACTCCCGAATTCAGTTGACGACACAAAGGTTGTACTACGGAGCATGCCTGGATTCATGCGTCGAGCGCCCTTGTCGCTCTCGCTGGCGGACGCGGACTACCAGAATATCATGTGTGATTCGGTCTCTGGCAAGGTCATTGGCTTCATCGACCTGGACAATGTTCGCGTCGTGCCCGTCACAATAGGCAGCGCAGCATATCCGCCGATCTTGACTTGCGACCTCGAGCCCAGACAATGCATGCCAGAGCAAGAAGCAGGCGACGACTACAACGTGTCCGCAATGCCGGTTTATCGAAAACACTACGCCGCAGCTTTCAAAGCAGCGCTGCCCGCCGGTGTACACTATGACCCGAGGTGGACGGAGCTGAGCCACCACACCATGATGCTCGAAGTCGCCCTCAACTTTCCCTCTCTGCGCTATGAGATTATGGGGGACATGGCGGAAACAGCGTATAAGAACGTCTACGAAGGGAATTACAGTGGAGAAGACCTGGATGATTTGTGGTGTGCTGATCAGTCGAGAAAGAACCCACTCCGAAGAATGCGGTTCAAGCGAACTATTGCGCACGGATTATGGCAGGGAGGACGTCATGGGGATGATGTGACACGGTGAATTGACTGGGGTCGACCCAGCGCGTGCAACACGGCGAGGGCTCGAGGGCCACGACGCAAGCAGAAGAAATGATACAGTCTTGGGTCAATGATGAAATTACAAATATTGCGACTCGTGCTGTGATCATCCAGACGTTGTGACCGTGAACCATTTTCCTGTACGAGTAGCCACACCACCAAAGCATTTGTCGAGGTTCGCCTGCTTAGTTGATTTTCTGGGTAGTGAACGAACGTGGCAGGAGACATGTTCTGAGCAGTTGTTAGAAGCAAGAAATTCGAAATGTTGGAAATTTTAATAGTATTGCAGAAGTGCTTCGATGCGCTTGCCGTGTCGCACGTCGAAGAGATAAAATTCTATACATGGTAGATGAGAAGAGATTCCCCAACAAAGCTGGCTCGGTATTGCTCGTCGTAATGTTTGTCCGCTGAAGACTCGGTCGACTCTTTTCAGTGGGTATATGCTCTGCGCGTAACCACGCTGTCTCTCCGGATCCCCAGTAGGCTCTTCTTTCAAGGCATGCTCGGCCTCGGCGGGAGGGCTATCTTTTCTCATCATCTCAGCATGCTCGCTCATTCAACACCGTGACCACTTTCTGAGCCAGAGTCCTTGCTTTCACCGAAGGAGCCGACATTTAAGCTCTTGTCGTGCGATACCATCTGGGCGAGGATCTCGAGGACGTTCTTGGGCACGGTGTTGTCGTAAATGCCGATGAGTGACCTTGGCTCGGGGTAGACCTTGAGACCCTTGTAGAAGCACAATGCAGCGCCGATGGGGTCTGCGCCTGTAGGAGAAGAAGTGTTAGCTGGTTGTTTATCCAGGGATTTAAGAGCTTACCATCGTTCGCCATTGCTTCACCCTGCGATATCTGCTGCAGGAAGAAAGCCTCCTTCTCTTCAATGTCGGTGGGGAAGCCTTCATCCTGGGCTTCCTGCACGGCGGTCTTGATCTCTTCTCTCTGGCGCTTGCCTTGGGCTTCGTTCTCCTCTTTCGCTTTGCGTGCTTGCTGTCTTGCCTGGCGCTTCAAGGTTTTGCGGAATTCGACGTTGTGCCTTCTCTGGTAATCGAAGTAAACTGCGTATGCTGCAAGCCATCAATATGCCATCTTATCGCGTGGGGACAGCCAGTTCCGTACCAAGCAGACCGGTCACAGCTGTGCCGACTGTTATTGAAACAATGGTTGAAGGCTGCATTTCGTGCTTGCAGGATAGGAGAATTGGAAAGAAGCGCAACAATTAATACAACGGCCGGATGTCAAAGAAGTATTGTACAACAAGGGCAATAAGAAGGCGCCTGCTTTGGAATTGGGATTTGTGTTGATGGAATATCAGGAGGACTCGACGAGTGCAATAGCTCGAAGTTCGGCCCAGTCCAGGAACTTCCACTTGGACAGGAACTTTGACCTGCAAACTTGGCGTCATACTAGGACACTTAGTAGGACACTGACACGATCCACCCTTATGCATAGTATATACTAGTATAGCCATTCTTCAAGCTCACACCCACGCGTCGATGCTACTACTTCTTACTCACTCACCATGTCGGAAGGTCGCGGATTGACCCTGCGCAAGAAGAAGACGCAGAAGAGACCGGTCATCAGCGCACCGCAACAGCCACAGCCACAGCAACAGCAACAACAGCGACCAGAAGCTACAAATCTAAAAGCACCAAGCAATGTCCAACTGAAGCCTCCTATCAAAGAACGGCCAACCCAGTCGGAAACCTCAGACCTCGTCAAGCGACGATACTCCACCCGTTACAACCAACTACCCCAGTTTGGCAGCGACATCCCCGACGTCCCAAGCCTGCCAGGCGCCGGCGCAAACAACTTCAAGCGGAGATCTCATGGCTCCCCCAGCAGACCTCACTCCTCCCATACTACTCAACCTCTGCGTGTTGACCAAGCTGCTCTGTCAGACTCCACCCTACAGCACGAGAGATATGTCACCCAGCTACTCTCCAATGCCTCAGAGGAGGATATTCAAGAGTATCAGCACAACCTCAACAGGATCAAGAGAAGGAATTCCATGGACCTGAAGCAGACTGTCTTCCAAAACAGATCTCAGTTCATTCGTATCAGCAAGGAAGCTGAAAGTCTCAAGTCGGAGATGACCAATCTCCGGGCTCTGATGGCCGAGCTTACAACTGCCCTCGGACAGTCCAGCGCCGCCGCAGGAAGCAACATCAACCCCCTAGATAGCAACAACAACAACGGAATCAAGAGACGGAATGCTAACAGATCCTCCGTTGCCAACCTCGAAGCTATGTGGAACACCCAGCTTCAAGCTCTATGGAAGAACGTAGAGAAATCACAGAAGTTCTTACCAGCAATCCCTGGCCGACACGTCGTCATGGAGAATGGCCAGTGGATCGAGTTAGACAGCGCCACCTGGAAGCCTAGAAGGCCCATCCACCTCGTCCTGCTAAACGATCATCTTCTCGTCGCCTCTAAGAAACGGAAGAAGATCGATCCGAATCTGCCCCACCAGGGTCCTGCTCCAACCAAGTTGGTCGCTGAGGAATGTTGGCCACTGGCCGAAATAGATGTCATCGATATGGCTACAGGCCAGATGCAGGATGAGAAGGCTGTCGCCAGTGCCATCGCCATCCGCGCCAATGGAAAGACCTGGACCTACAGGCACGAAAAGAAGGATAATCTCGTCAAAGCCGACGTGCTCACCAACATCCGAAAGGCACAAGACGAGCTCAGAAAGGCAACTCTGCCCAACATCGATCAGAGAAACTCACGCTCCGAAATGAACTACTTCGCCACTCGCCATCCAAGTTCGGCCAAGAAGGCTGATATCATGGACGGCATGAGTTCGGCCAAGGAGAAGCCAGACATCCTGGTTGATGTCGACGGAAAGCAACAAGACTTCAGATGGGTTGAGGGCCAGATCGACGAGCTAGATATCGACGTCGCCCTCCAGAGCACCCAAGTCGCAGTCGACAAAATCGAGAAGCTACGAAACATCGCAAAAGGTCTGAAAAACAACTCTATCGCTCAGGAGCTAATAGCTGTCAAACTCGACGACCGAGCCACAAACCTAGCCGCCGTACTTTGCAGAGAACTAGTCGATAAGCCATCATTCGTCGAGTCCACTAAATCCACCACCGCCCTCCTCATCCGCCTGGGCTTCGAAGACCGTGCGAGAGAAGTCTACCTCGCTACCCGAGGCGATACCCTCACCAAGCGCCAGCGTCAATGTGTCTTCGATGGCGATCTGCACAAGTACATTTTCTCCATCTCTTACGTCTACTTCACCATGATCAAGAACACTGTGCTCATATTTCAAGCCTCGTTCCCAACCTCGACCATGAGCGCGTGTATCAGTTGGGCGAATGGCCACCTTGAAGTCTTTAATGCCTTGCTTGTTCGGCAATTGAGTGCTGTTGAGAAGGGGGGGAAGGTGTGGAGGGATTGTATGGATGTTGTTTGGGCGCATGAGAGGGAGATGTTGGCCGAGGTTGGATTGGATTTTAGGGAGGTTATTGGGAGGGGGTTGGAATGGGCTCGGAGGGATGTGAATGGGAACGGGAATTCGAATGCGGGGATGGAAAGGTCGAGGAGCCAGAGTAGGAGTAAGTCTAGGACCCGAGCTGCGCAATGAAGGGTGGCGGTACACTCCGCGACCTTCAATGTTAGATTGAGATGACCTTAGTATGTATCACGTGGAAGGCCAAAGCCAATTGGCTCGAACGTCAAACGATGGAGGTGGAGGATGTTGGGCAGTTGCAACCTACAGTCGTTACATCCCCCAACTGACCACGGTCCACCAACCTTATCACCTATATACCACCTACGTCATATTCATACAGTACCGCGACAAGAATCGCCTGCACGTGGTGCAAATTTCGGTGCGTACGGATTCAAGTCAGTGGCGGATTGACTTCCCTTCTTCTACTTAACCCAGCCTCCCTGAGCTATCCGGTAAAAATATACCAAATCCACAGAAGCCTATAGTGCTCGCCCTTACATAAGGTACCTAATGAACACAGCCCAAGCTGAGCAGGCAATTGCGATCAACAAGCATTCCGTTGTCACTGTGGCCCACTTCTTTGGCTCTCTCCTGGTCAGAGGATCCTTCGCGGGGTCAATGCCGTTCGCAATGATTTCGGCTTCTCTCTTTTCGCGCGCCTTTCTGGTCATTGTCATACCTTTCCCTAGACAACGATAATCGACGACAATGTAAAGAATGGCGAGCATAAATGCCCAAGCTTTGATTCCGATCGCTAGCTTGAGAACCTTGTCGTAACCCATATCAGCAGTGTCATCCTGGAGAACACCGAACACCACGTCCATCTGCATAAAGATCAGCTATCAATACCAGGTTAGAATTTGCGCACCTACAATAGTGCTGCCAGAGTTGTTAAAAGCTCTCCATACACCAAAAGCTGTGCCTAGTTTGCTTTGATCGGCAACGAGGAGAGGTATACAGATCTGAAGGGGCATAGAGTTGACAACGCCAGCGAGACTGCTGAAAACAAGTGCCGCGAGAGGATGTACGTCGGTGAATCCAATCAAAGAACACGCAATGATCCAGAGAATAGGGGCCAGTGCGACATAATGGAATCGATGCCCATATACATCGATCACCCAGCCAAGCATTGGCGAGAGCACGATGGGGAGAATTCGTTGAGCAGTCGAGAGGTAGCCAGCAACCCTTTCCTCATAGCCTTTCATTGTGATCATGTCGGTTGCGGAGACGCCGAAGCCTCCAGCTGCGCCACTCTGAAGCAGCTGAGTCGCCGGCAGCATCAAGTAGCACCAGGGCAGCTCCAGGAGTGTTTTGAAGGAGAAGATCCGCTTGCGTCCTACTCCATGTTGAGATGCGAGAGTTTTGGCTCGTGCCGAGGTTAGCCAGTACTGCTTGGGTACCACAAACCGTTCAAAGCAGACATAAGCAATATTGACGAGCATCGACAAACCGCAGAAAACAGCGGGGATCCAGAACGACCAGCCATACCAACCAGTGCCCTCTTTGATTGGTATAGCTGTCATTCCAGCAATCAAACTTGTCGTGCTAGCTACAGCACTTTCAAGTCCGAAGGCGAACGCAAGACCCGCAGCACCGAATCAATGGTAGAAGAACTGAGGGCTGTCAGTAAGTTGAAGCTAACAAATCGTTCTCTGACCTTTTGCTGAGCAGTATCCAGCACCGCAACGCCAAAACCCATCAGCACATGTCCGCCAACAAGCATGCGCCACGCGTCAGCATTCGTTGAACCGGCTGCGATCAAGCTGCCCGCGAACATAATAGATGTGCAACAAATTGTAACAACGTTCGGTCCCCACCAGTCCATGATCAATCCACCAAAGATCGGAAAGAGTGTGTTAACGAAGCCGTCCGCAGATGAGATGACGCCAAATTGCGCATTGTTGATGCCGAACTCGTTCCGCAGGGTATTCTTCAGAGGACCTAACGACGCTCCGGTCCAATTGTTGCCAATTGGAAAGGCCACAACACATGCGAGAGCCACATATCTGTACCTCTTTGGTATCCTAGGGTATGTGACGATGGTCTCGTGGTCGCTTGTAACATCTGCTTCCACGCCCAACTCTTCACTGGTCGCTAACACAGCTGACTTCCGACGCTGTGGATAAGACGTGAGCGTGACCTGTGTATCCTTCCCTGCAGACATTTTAAGAGTTTGAAAGTTTAGAGGGATCGTCCAAACCGAATGTCGATGCTACAGAATGAGAGTGCTTCTCATACGAAGATGCAGTCGATCTATATAGCAACACGCCGCGATGGAAGAGTGTGCGCATGCTTCCGACCACATTCTGCACCCTCTCCTCGCGGCCTTGGAATCAAGCCGGTATAACGCCGTTCTACAACTTCTTATCTGATCATGATACGGCCTTTGTCGCGGATCTTATCTGATTAAATTTGATCAAATGGGCCATGATAATCATTCTAACGAATCGGCGTACGCAGCCAAGCCCTCTGATATTCCGCCAAGTCTTGGTGCCTCCAACAATCTTGTCTCCGTCTCGGAAAAGCAATAACGTGGCGCCCCTAGCCATGATTTGGGCAAGTTGCACCGACAGCTTGCTTTTCCGCCAGAAGCCTGTGCAAGACCCCTTGAAGCTTTCAATGGCTGATCGTTCCGAGGCTTTTCTGGTCGGCCCGATCGCCGGTAGACCCTGCGCAAGCCGTTTGGAAGGACCGCAGGACCTACTCGGCAAATTCTACGTCGGGATAACACGGAACATCAGCTCTGGCGGACAGAGCTACGCACAGTGGAATTATCAGCCACACAATTCGGTGCAGCACGAGCCATTGGTGGGCAGCAACAGGTTCAACCGAATGGCTTCACCATCGGAGACTCTTTCTACCAGAGGCCTAGCAGCGACGAGACTCAGACATGTCAGGTGTCAAGCACAAACCTGGTCAACAGCCTTTGCGCAACTGAAAATGATTATGAAAATCCTCCTCTGTAAGACGCCTTCCTCACGCCACGCAGCGATCAGACTTCGTCCTCGTACGTTGAGATAGACGGGGTGACTGTGACAAAACAATGACAATTCCTTCGACCCCATGCACACTGACTTCAGCATGCCTCAGGACGCCATGTCCTAGTCGGGGTCGGGCCGCAGACCGCGCGACTAGGTCCGGACTCGCTAGACTTTCAGATTCATATCCCCGTAGGCTATAGACGCTTTTACTGCATCCCAACCATCTAACACTTTAGACATATACCTGTTTTCCTTTCAGATACCGCCTCAAAACATTCCTCGATGCCTTCCTTTGACGGCATCGAACACGATGACAGATGCGCATCGTCAACATCTTCCCATGTCCAGACACCTCGATCCGGACCCGTGAACGAGCTCAAGCTGTACTGGAGCTTCGCGGCCGTCTGCCTGCTCAACAATGGCTGTCGCCCATCCGCGCGGAACGGCGCCTCAGTAATGTTAACTACCACCACTACACGGCAGTGACCACTACTCTCGAGACTGTCTTCTATAACCTCGAGACTTCCGAGACTTATACCGCAAGCTATACGTCTCGAGACTGTCTCGCGACGCCCTAACAGAGTATAGCTCGCTAAGGGAACGCTACTAGCGTTAAGATAAGTACTTATAGGCGTCGGTTAGTATTTAATTAAGTTAGTAGTCTTCAAAATAAAATTGTCAGAACTGCCCGGTTTCCCCTTATCGGCACTGAAAAAGGTGGATCAATTCGTAGGCGAAATAGCCTACGATTCGGCGAGCACAATTACTTCTAAGTTTAGTACGTACACTTGGCAATCGTGACAGGTATGAGTCTCGGAGAACCTCAAGGTACTACCTTGCTATATAACTGTCTGGAGACAAGTATCGGGTCTCGGAAATGATAATGACTGCTCCAATGGATTGTTTAGTGTTGAGGTAGAGCTACTTAGGTAGGAAGGAAAGGTGTAACAGTTAACTACACGGCATATGGCTATATTAATAACTGCGAGGTAGTCATAATATATACAACAGCATAGGCGTAATATACAGTCTTGGCCTCTAGGGGAACTCCGGAAGATCGGAGCCCACTGTCAAGTACATATCACTGTATATAGGGTTGATGAAAGCATTATTGACAGTGAAATCGTGTAGTGAAGAGAAACACTGGGGCTTGTTCACTGTGGTCGAATAAATACTGAAGAAGGCTTTACAAGCAAGTACATAGCAACTATTCCCAATCGATCCGTGCTCATCGCACACTGGCCCTATATCTAAAACCAATCCTCACCTCCATGGACATCCGTTGTTGTGCGTGTCTTCATTCAAGAGACGCTGCTCGTCTCTCGTGTCTCACCTCCCCTTCGCCCCCTGTCGCACTCTCGATTTCCCTTCTGGTCGTCACTCTCCACCACAGCACGCCCAGCACCACAATCGTAAACAACGATGGTAGAACAAATACTACTGCCCATCCTTCCTTTGTGCCAACCCTCACCGACGTGTGTGCGTTCTGTCCACCCCATACCTCGGTCCAGAGTCCAGCATATTCGTCCGCCCTTGAGCTAGACAGCTCGGCGTGTGATGGGTAGGTCCCATAGTGAAACCCTAGGGCCATGCGACTGGCCATAGTCAACAGCTCTTCCATGATACTTCCTGGGGCGCCCTCTGCGTACTCCCAGCCCGGTATGTTCAACGCGTACTCGTAGTGATCATCCGCTGCGCCTGCGAGGAGAGTGCTGAGGTAGCCGTCCTCGTACATGTTCTCGGCGAGTAGTTGCCACGAGGCTGCGGCGCCCACAGCCATGGACGTCTCTGTAAGGAAATCAGATACATCGAGAGGTACGCCACCGGCGTCGTGAGGCGTGCATTCTTCACCCCAGTATTTGGCCTTGTCAATTTTGCCGTCGGTGGAGGTTTCAGCGCCGACCACTTCCCAGACATGCCGCTGCTCATCGTAGACGTCGATAGGTCGGACGAGAAGGCGGCGGAAGGTCAGAGACGAGGTGACGTCAATCTCGCACGCAACAGCGCAAGAATCGTCTCCTAGGAGGTAAGGATATGTGAAGGTAGGAGATCCGGTTATGCTATTGCACAGCTGGGTTGCATAATCACTCGAGGTCGCTCCGATCAGGACGGTTGCTTTTCCAACCGGTCGACCTTCAGTACATGCGCCGGCGACCATCTCGCCGCTTCTGTAGCTCGTCTCAAAGTCAGCATTGAACGCTCTTGAAACCGTACAGTTTCCATAAGATATATCAATGGTGTCCATCCTTCGAGTAAGGTTATCTGCGGGCTTACAAGTCGCAACCCTCTCTTTGATTGTCGGGACACACATATGGGCCCATTCGAACGACCGGAGCGCCCAAGTCCCAAACTTGCTGGTTGCGACGTCGTAATAGTCGAAAGTAGGACCGGAGATACCACTCTCGCGAATGGAATTGAAGGGCACACCGGCGGCGAAGCGGTCGACTTTAATGCTACCGGGGAGCGTGAACGATAGCCAGTTATCCAGAGTTTCGAAGACAGAACGAATGCTGTAGGTGGGGCATTTAGGCGCATCGACTTCCCAAGGCGCACCTTGAACGGTCAAGTTCCCACCACCGGGAAGCCCCCAGTTGAACCAATTGGTTGGGGCGCGGTGCGAAGACTCAGAGTCATATGGTCGGTTGCACTCGTCCCCTAGGCTATACAGAGTAGCTGAGGTGTAGTTTCGGTTCCGAGACAGAGTGATTGGCATGTCTCTTACCACTAGGTACCATCAGTTTGACCAGTATTGTAGCAAGGTGTGCTTGCTGCGCGAAGCTTACCAGTCATACTCGTCGGCTGCAGACCCGTAACGATAGCGGTGGTAACTAGACCAGCGATAACAAAGAACACTGGGATATAAGATGTTCTCGCCAAATCCCTCAAAGTTGAAAGCCCGATCATGACAGCCGTCCTCCTCGACTTCTTGTCGTCTGTCCTTCCATTGACAGTGACATACGTCCACAACCTACGAGTCTTTGCCTCAGTTATGGTGGCAATGAGAGTCGCAACGAGTGTAGTGACCGCTGTGTAAACGTTCTGGCCCAGGGTTGTAAGCGTGTCGTTATAGTGTTGGAGTATAATGTCAACGAAGATGACGGTAATGAGGACGATAACGACACTCAGCTGGAGAGCGACCACGAGAACAAAGCCGAGAAGTGACGGCCGCAACGATTCAGGCGGGAGATGGAGGACTTCAGTGGGTTTTGCGCCGGTGCTGGGCGATACGGCCAACTCGTATGAGGCCTGACGTGGGCTTCGCAATGGCAGGAAGTGCATGGCTGTCCACTTCAAACACGTTGATGCCTTGGACGCCGGGGCAGGGATCAAGCCAGTATGTCTGCAATGGTCCACTGGTGGCCAAGGCGTGAAATGCGAATGAAAGAGAAGCAGCTTCGGTGCAAGAAAACAGGCGAGAGGAGGCTTAGGTTGTCTTACTAGTACGCTTTTACCAAGAACAGGTCTTGACAAAGTAAGCAAATGGTGTTCCGTATGTAATAGACAATCGCCCTTCCAACTAACGATGTCCTGCTCAGACTCGATCGACGTCCTCTGCGCTCTTGTTCTTGCTGACATACAAATGGATATGTAGCATTGCGTTTCAGATTACGCAAAATGGCGACGACGTTTCTCGTTCTAGTGCCTGTTGCCTTGCAGTCACCGGCTATCCTTCCCTACGATCTGGCGATCAGACGCTGTATTAGGCGAATGCGGATCGGTCTCGTGGATGCTTCGCGGAAGTCTTCGGGGCATTGGACTGTTCCAACCACATTCGATCACGTTTGAACGGAAGTCAGGAGCACATTTGCAAGGTTCAAGAGTGGACGGAGTGGAGGAGCAGTATTTCAGACTTTATTGCTGTATCATTTGTCGGCCTTCTTGACCGGGTGGATATCTAAGTTCATTACCCGCAGCTCATAGGATTCTGTGCGGGTGGTTGTACAGTATAGTATTCGACACGGCTTCCTTTCCATTTCCAGATCCTTCTTTTCCGTCCGTGGAGCTTCGTGCTTCGCGCGACGTTCTCAATTTCCTCTCTGCCTTCCTTCCTTTATCGCATTTCGTAGTATGATGGTTGTGTTGGACTGGACGGTTCTCTCTGTCGGATTCATCGTCTATGTGGGCTTCTCGCACCTGTGAGCGCTGTCATTTGCGTCCTTTTTCCTTTTCGAGATGACAGTGGGACTTTCTTCTGCGACTGGCGAACCGGTTCGTTCTATGGGTCGCTGTGGATCGTCTCGAACCCCACCGGACTCTCCTCTGGCTTTGTGCTTCCTGATACGTGGTTATATACGTTGGCAGTGTTCTACATGAGCCACCACTCCTCCTCATCCGTGGTGATCTCGGCATTTTTAAGCGTGTAGAAGCCCGGATTGACCCGGCGCAGTTCCCTTTTCTGCACCTCTTGTTCGCTAGTAAATTCAGTCTCAGCAGGACCGAGATCAACCTCCAACTTTTCCCTTCGCAAGTCACGCTCGAACCGCGCTTCCATAGCCTTGACAATAGCCTCGTATTTGAGTCGGTTGATGTTGGTGCTGGCGACTGTCTCCTCCAGTGTCTGCACTATACCGCCCTTGCCAAATCTCTCGTCGCGGTCGAGGAAGTACTTGGATTCCGCCACGAGGTCTCGGATGCGGGCGTTGCGCGCGTCGATGCCCTGCTCCAAGTCCTTGATCTGGTGGCGCTGGTGCCTCAGTTTCTGGCGGGCGGGTTGGCCGTCGGTGCCGAACACTCGATTGTTTAGAAGAGCTGACAACGTTCTGTTGTCGTTGAACAGGCGCGGGTTGTCAGCCTTCAGATCCTTATATCGTGTCGCTAGAGCATCCTTTTCTATCTCAGAGGCCATCAGGTCGCGGAGCGTTCGGTCCTGGAAACGCTTCAGCTCGTTGTGTTCCTCTTCGAGCTTCTTATATGCGGCTGTCGTTTGGTCTTGGAGCTGCTGTTTCTGGCGAATGAGTGAGATTGCCTGCTGCGCGTGCTGACAGACATTCTTTCGAGCTTCGCAAGTTTGCAAAAGCTCGATATACTCCAGGCCAGTCTTGCGCTTGGTTTCGGATTCAGTGAGGGCTTTATCCAAGTCCTCGATCCATGCAGCAAGAGGTACACGTTGCCTCTCAGCTTCCTCGACCCGCTCTCGGAGGTGAGCAATGCACTGTTGAGCGTCCTGCAGAGTTCGAGGGCTCGACGCGTGCAAGTCATCCTCGGCATCGTATCCCCGCTGGCCACTAGTAGAGTCAGAATCATGGTGACGATTCTCGAGCTCCTGCACGCGCTCATTGGCTGCCGCTAACTCTTCCTCCAGCTCCTCAACATGGTTCTGGTAGGATGCGAAGCGCGCCTTGTTCTGGGCGCGCTCTGCATAGAGCTCTTCCGGAGTGGGAAGCTCTTCTTCAGATTCAGAGTCACTCTCCGGTGGCGCAAAGTGGTTGGGGGCAGGCTTGGCTGACTTGCCCTTTCTGTCTCGGTCGCTGCTGGCTGATACCTCCCGAAGTCTGTTGAGCTTCAGCAAGCAGTCCTCGGCGTTGTCTTCCGCTTCTTCGCAGCGCTCTTTCCACTGTGCAGCATCCGTCTCGGCAGACTCTTTCTCCTGCTCGAGGGCGTCCCGCTCTTCTTCTGCCTCTTCACAATGTCGTTGCCATCGTGCACCATCCTCCTCAGCAAATCCTTTCTCTTGCTGCAAGGTGTCACGTTGACGCGTCAAATCGACGACTTGCGTCTGCAGGTCGAATGCTTCCTCCGCCTGCTGCTGCACTTGTTCCTGCAGCATACCGCGCTGACGGGCTAGCTCATCCACATTGCTTTGCAAGTACGCACTGGCTGCTCTTTCCATGCGCAGTTCGTTGATGGCCTGCTGCAGTGTAGCCACAGTGCCAGCGTGCTGAAGCTGTGCCTCTTGGAGCTGATACGTCAGCATAGCAACGTCCCTTTGCGAGACGTCGAACTGAGCAGTCAAACCATTATTTAAGGCGAGCAACGTCTCGACCAGCTGGCTTCCTGCCTCGTTTTGCTGGCCCAGTATGTTTAGCTCCTGTACCAGTTGTTCATTCTCGCGAACAACGGTCGCTCGGGAGCGGACAAGCTGCTTTAGAGCTGTGCGAGGCCGATTGACCCGAGGCACGGCAGGGCAGACCACAGCAGATTGTGTCTCAGTCTGCCCAATGGCCAGGTCGCTGCTGGAAACGCCCTTCGATGTCTGCGTCAGAGCGGTTGGGTGCGATGCCAACAGTGATTGGTTCGCACTTCTGTGCTGACCATATGTATATTGAGCACATAGTGGTATGATCAGCTCTCGTTGCTGCCAATCTGCGAACTGGGCGAGAAGGGACGGCAAGGAGGCCAGACTCGAAAGAGATGGACGCAGTGTAGCGGGTATACGTTTATTTGGCCCTGCTAGCTTTGTTACTTGCTCAATCAGTTTGTGATTGACAAACAAATTTGGCGAATTATCCGCCCTGTACTCTCGGGCTGTTGACGACACACTGGTTGTTGATTGTGAAGATTCTCCGCTACCTTCGATGTCGAGTGGACTAGCCACGGGGGCTACGTCCCTGAACCACACGTGGTGTTCCAAAGGTTGTCGCACTTGTTTCTTCCCAGCCACTGTCAGGCTTGAGGGGATAGCGGGTGCGAAGCAGCCCTCATCGTCATCATCATCGGAGAAAAATTCATTGCCTTGCTCAGACAGGCCTCGGATAGTGGCCTCGAGCTGCTGTCGACCCTGCTTTGCGAAGACTTGTGCCTTTTGTCCATCATGTCCACAGAAGGATGCCCCATGGTCGTTGATCTCTTCTGTGTCAACATCCGTCTTCGATGGTACTCGTTCTGGTCGACCTTGCCCGTTCGATGCAGGCGATGATGTCGGCTGTGCAGAGTTGGACTTCAGGTCTAGCTCATCAGTGACGTGGACAGGTGGTAATGGCGTTGACCTCCTAGTCGCCCATGTGAGGCCTGCAGGTACGCGAGAGGTCGGCCTTGAGGGTGTAGGAGGCGATGGTGATGGTGAGGCGTGAACGAGTTTTGGTGGTAGGGTTAATGGTGTGCTCTCTCTACTCACAGCTGTTTCTGCAGGTGTCACATCCACATACTTGTCACTCCTTGTGAGCTTCTTCTTGAGAGAGCTCCAGCTCAACTTCTTGACGCCTGCTTTGATATCGTTCCTGAAACCCATCGTGGTGTTTGAGAATTGAGTCTCGTGTAGACGACCTTCAATCTTGGACTGGTAGTAGTCGAAGTGGTGTGAATACCAGACGTGGAGGAATGGCAGATGACAAGACTGGTGAAGGAGGCTGCGTATGGAGAGGAAGATGCAAAAGGAAAATGGATGGAAGAACATTGCTGTCTGCTATGGCGGATGCGGCGTGGTAAACGGCCATGGTGATATGCCGGCTTGCACTACCTTAGTCGTCGCGGCGCTTTCAGTCAGATACTTCGCTGCGTTGTGTATGTGAAAGTCAACGTCAATATACATATTGGGCAGGACCAGGCTGACAGCCACGTGCCTGTAAGCACAAAGGGGGTACAGTGAACTTTCATCCCGAGGCTGACTTTTAGACAACAAAAGGAAAGCAATATCACGGACGGCTGTTTGATGAGGCAACAGGAGGCCAAACAAAGTACCAAGCGTACCCAGCTGCACAACAATAGAAATCGTATGCAAACAAAGATAGTTCAGTCGCTTTGTCCTCGAAGGCAGTCAGAAAGCGTGGCTGCATAGACTTTACCGCGTGGGATCCTAGGCGTTGTCGACTAACGCCATGAAACCTAGAAAGATCTTGTTAGACTCTGACTGGACCTCGTACGACAAGTAGCGCGAGGCTGAAGATGCGAGTGCAGTCTCTGCGTATACTGAAAGCTCGAGAAAGCCGATTCCACTTGGATGTCATTAGCCAGGACGGCCACGATGGCATGGGCTTTTGCCTGTCCCTCATGACTGGAAAGATGAGTGTGAAGTAACTCGGAATTTGACTGCTGCTGCTGGGGCCAAAATGTCTATCAAGGTTAGCAATGCACATAATTTTTACAATTTGATAGCATGTGTCCAGACGTTAGCATTTTCTTGTTTCGGGAGAAGCAGAAGTGCAGAACGTCCAATTGTGAATCCCGCGGTGGGCCAATGTTGATGCCGTGGCCCAAGTCATATCAGGTATCGACTCGCCCCATGATGCCCTCTACAAGATCCCAAAACCACTCCCTCCCTCCTTGATACCCAGCTTCACTCATATCATCAGCCTCTCGACTCGGTTCTTCAGCTCCCGGATTTGCGGCATCAGGTCGCTGGACTCGTTGGTAGTAACAGAAGCGGCAATGACGGATCGCGAGACACCACATGCCCGGCCCAGAGCGGTCTTGGATGGGACGTAAACGTAAGGAACATTCTTGTCTTCGCAAAGAAGCGGCAGATGGAGGAGGATAGCAAGAGGAGAAGTGTCGGCTGCTAGGACAATGAGCTCAGATGTGCCTCGATTCAGCGTCTTGGTGGCTTCGTTGGCGCCCTATACTCCTTTAGCATGACTCTTGTAACCAGCCGGAGTGCGCTAGATGTTACCTTTTTGAGCTGACGGTAGTGGGAAGCTTGCTGAACAGTATCCAGGATCTTCTGAGCGAGCGCCTCGTCTGCGACGGGCCAGGCAGCGGATGGGTTGTCGGCCATAGTGATGACTGATATAAGTGGTGTAAACTGTACAGGAAGTGAAAGATCCGGACCGAAACTCCTGACTGCAAAGGGTTCCTTGCGTTGGCTCGCCCTTTGCTAGATTATTACTGAACTGTGGTAGTGGTACAAGTAGAGGTCGCCAGCGGTCGCACTGGAATTTTGGGGAAATACTTTTCGCGGAAGGCACGTGTTTGCTCAGTTTGAGTCATGGGACGTGGTTAGCGCGTGCCGCAGTGGCTTGGCCTGCCAGATCTCGCAGCTTCATCTCTGGCAACATCATCGACTGCAGACTCTGGTTTGACTATATCCCATCGCAATTCATCATCGCTGCCGATACCTAGCTTCCGACTACTTCATCCCGAGAACCTCCGTCGATTTAGTCTCTTCATAACCAAGCATCAACCCCCAATACCGACGCAATGGCAACTGATCTCTGGTATGCTTCTCCTTCCTTCGCCTCCATTCCGTCTTCGAGGTGCTGGCATCTGCCTCGATAAGCCTCCGCTGTGACGCTTGAGCTATGCCACGCCTCTTGATTGCTATGAGTAGTTGTGCTAACTGTTCTGTGTCTGCAGCCCCGTCTATGCGGTATGTCCTCATTCCCTCGATGCTTGCCCGTCGACGCGAACCCGATGACGCCGGCCACCTTGTTGGCGTCGGCGTCGCGAGATCTTTCTTCGAGAACTGCGTGCTGATCGTTCTTACAGCCCTTCTTCGGTGCCATGGGCTGCACCTCGGCAATCGTCTTCACCTGCTTCGGCGCCGCCTACGGAACCGCAAAGTCAGGTGTTGGCATCTCGGCTATGGGTGTCCTCAGGCCCGACTTGATCGTCAAGAGTACGCATATTTACATCCAACGCGACGAGGAGCATGGACCTAATCATATATAAACAGACATCGTCCCCGTCATTATGGCTGGTATCATCGGTATCTACGGTCTAGTCGTCTCAGTGTTGATTTCAGATGGCCTGAAGCAGGAACTGCCACTATTCACCGGCTTCATTCAGCTTGGTGCTGGTCTGTCCGTTGGTCTTTCCGGTCTCGCTGCCGGCTTCGCCATCGGCATTGTCGGTGATGCCGGTGTGCGAGGCACTGCCCAACAACCAAGGCTTTGTATGCGCATCTCTCATCCCCCGGACTGCGAAATACTAACGTTCGGTAGTCGTCGGTATGATCCTGATTCTTATTTTCGCCGAAGTCCTGGGTCTATACGGTCTCATCGTTGCCCTCCTGATGAACTCCAAGGCAGAGACAGATGTCACCTGCAGATAAAAGCCTCCGTCAACCCCGAGTAGCAGCTATGTCATGGGCAATCAACGAATACCTTGGCATGTATCAAATGGCCGGCATGCGACAGAAAACTCCTCAATGGCCACAGCTAGCACCACCAGCAGCAAACAAGAACCAAATTTGCAGCAGACATGGATACCTTCTGTCTGCGAAGGAACGTGTTGTACGACCTTGACAATATATTAGACTTCAGCAATTAGTCAATGATGGAAGAATCCAGGGACGGGAACCTGGAAGAGCTCTTCTTTTCCACCAGAAGAGCATCATACGTGTTTCAGTAGCGCTATAGCATTGTCTGTCTTGACATGCTAGATAGATAATGGAAAGCGGTTTCATGTACAGAATGAAATGAGTTGTGCTAGCTTCTTGAGACACAACCCAGGAATCTATAAAACATGTCTAGCCATGTTGTTTTCCTATCAGCTCACAGAAGGTATTTGTATGAAATGCCGACCAGTCACATACTTCAATCTATGCCACAACCGCTCAACAAACACCGCTAGCCTAACGTCTGCGCAACCGCGTGTCACAAAGACCTAGCAACAGTCCGACCATGATCCTCAACCACTCTCCACAAACGACGAGAGAGAATTCTTCTACTTCAGTTGATAAGTCCTACGTCGGTTCCAAATCTATCCTCACATTCCTCCCGTGACTCGACTCCCTAGGCATGTACTAACCGTAAACGCCGTACCACGGAACCATGGAGCTACCCCTTCTAGCACAAGGGTTAATCCCAACTCAACCCAACCGCCACCAGCACAGGAAATGTCCTCCTGCGACACATGACACTGCGCTGCTCTGCTCTGTTGATAATTCAGCGCCTAATATCTCGATTCACTTCAAGTATGGTCGTTGCTTACGAGGCTGAGTAAGCTACAGTACAGTACCTAACCCACTGCATGGCAGCTCAGAGCACCTTCTCACACACGTGGTATTGTGCTCAGACTGCGCCGCCCGACGACCAAAGATGAGACGAGATGAGACAAGAGCATGCAGCTCATGCCTACTGCTACTATTCAACACGTTGCTGTGCTCCAATTTGGGCCGAAGCGGCACCGCACGCAGAGCACTCTGATTTACTAGTAGAGTCCGGATGTGGACCTACATTTGCCTCGTCGTTGAGAAGTCACGGTACGGTGCAGATGACGTGGCGGAACGAATTGGCAGAGTAGATTCGAGATGATGTTAGATTCGATACGATGTCCTGTTAACTAGACTGGTCCTTAGACGCCTTGCATGCAATGCGAACCCAAAGCAAGTCTACGATGTAGCATGGGCATCGGTGCAAAAAGGCGGGCTGCTGAGCCAAAGGAGATCCTCGGTGTTCCCTTCGCGTCGGCAGACCCTATGCTGTCAGACTAGATTCTCAGGTCCCTGTGATTCTCTGCTTGTACGTCCACTGCAATCATGCGAGGGGAAATCTCCTGACCTTGCTGCTTCATGCCAGACTGCCTCCTCACCGAGCCTCTGCAATACATGCTCTAAGTGAGCATGCTCTGTATGTAAATTCTTCCCAATGCGAACAAGCCTAAATCAGATCTTCCCCTGCCGTCTCCTCAAGTTCCGCGTCTTCCTCTGCAGCTTCTTGTACTTATGCTTCTTCATCTTCAGTCTCCTCTGCCTCTTCACACTAATCAGGTACATCTTCATCCTCTCGAGGCCCGGTATCCTGATCCCTGCTCGGATACGGTGAATGTGACTAGCCAGCAGGACGCCACGTTGGTTTCGGCGGGCGTAGTTGAACGAGGGTGTGAAAAAGGTGTATTCTTTCTCTCTGGTGGTTTGCTGCTGCTGTACTTGGACAGCTTGTGGCTGTGATTGTGCTTCTACTTGCGGACGCTGTATGTGCTGGCTAAGGAGGGTCTCGGGATCTTGCTGGATGATTTGCTGTTCGAGTGCTGCGGCTTGTGATTGTTCTTCTGCTGCCTCCTTCTCGGGTGGGTAGAACTCGACTTCTGGCGCTGCGACTGGGGCTGGTGGAGGATTGAATGGTCTGAATTGTCGGGCTAGAGCTTGGATGACGAGCTTGACGTTTCCGCCTACACGCATCTGTGTCTGTTGTGGCTGGCCGTCGAGGTGGTGGACGTTGTTATCGCCGTGGTTCGTGGCCCCATTTGCTTGGTTGTGCTGTGTCAGGGCTTTGATGATATCGGCGCGCTGAGTTACGGCTTCCTCGTGCTGTGCTGCTTGCTGGGACTCCACCTGTTGGTCGAGATTTTGGACTGCGGAGGAGAGGGTGTAGATGACATCCTGGGTTTTCCGCTGGCTCTTGGGTCGGATGGCAAAGATCTTGTCGATATCTTGTACGGAGGTTTCTGGCGGTAGAGGGCCGGTTATGGAGATAGGACGGTGGGTGCTGAAGAAGGATGCAACGTAGACATCTGCAACGCTCTAGTTAGCCACGAGGGAGGTGCTCGATGCTGGCGAGCGTTCTTACCTTTAGGATTTAGGTGCTGGGTGCTGGGCACAGAAGGCAAACTCCTCGTCCACTCATTGGAGTAAAGCTGGACATCGTCCTTCTTCCCGCTACTCTTGACCTCGACCTTCTCGCCCTTGGTGGATTTCCGCTTTGCCAGGCGGGACTCAGCACCAGGCCTCTTATCAGTGTTGGACCTCGGGGCGCCAACCTGTTTCACTGAAGCAGTGGGAATGGGAGGCTGCCCATTGTTTGGCGGTACCGGCGGTTTCGAGGACGAGTTTCGACGCTGATGCGAGTGGGTTGTGAAGGTTGCTGTTATCGTAGTGGCATTGCTCGTCGGTGTGGAGGAACGGAGAGGTGACAGCGATGCATTTGGGCAGCTTCGCGCCACGCGGCGCAGGGAGGTATTGAACATTCGCTGGCCGACTTGAGAGATGTAGGAGATGCAGCCAGGAAGAGGCCAAGTGGTAGGACTGAGTGACTGATGAGCCCGGTTACTTGGTGGTGCTGATGTTGGACTGATGGTTGCGAGCGAGGCCGGCGGATGGCGACACCGAGACCAGCCTAAGGCTGCCAAGACTAATCCCCGTTTGGTCTTACCCGTGCTTGCCGTGGCAAGTCGTTATCAGCACTGAAGATCGCTGGTTACACTACGATCTACTTACTAGAAAGTACCTACTGGAACCTCTCGGTCGTAGTCGTAAGGAACATTCTATATACTCGCGATTGCGTGAAGAGCTCTACTGAGTTGGAGCAAGCTAATATATTCAGCGCGCCCACCGTCTCTCGGGTGGACAACTTTAACCATTAACTGATGTTCTTTCCATCGCACGCCTGACACAATTATGGCCTATTTCTTGGTCTGAGTCTCGGCTCACCAGTCCGCAATTGACGACTGGGGTTTCCAACCCTGACGTCCTCCCCAAGTCAGATTTGAAGCGCAACTCCACGCCCTGAATCACCACCATCCAAGTATGCTGCGATCAAACGTAAAACATGATGTCTTTCACATTAGACGTAATGCTGCCGGGCCAGTGACCGTCGTTGATGTTGTATACTGGCTTGGCTTGTCCCTGTGCCATAGGTGCCGGATTGTACACATCTCTGAAGTACAGTCGAGCTCGGTCACAGAGTAGGTCAGCGTATCGAGCAGCAGGGTGAACCCCAATCGACCGCGTGGCCCGCCCGAAGGTAAAGCACATGTGGTACATCTATGAGTGTTATTAGTACATCAATTTCAGCCTGCAACTGCGACTCACCATCACTTGGATTTGGTCGGCCGAAACGCCGATGGTATCATAGAGCACGACGTATTTACCTGGTCGCGAAGTGCCCTGGATACAGGCATGCGAGCTCGTGTACCAGTCAAAATGATGCTTACTGGTGATGTGTTTGTCAACAGTGAAGCCGGGAAGAGGATTGCCATTGCGGTCGAATGAGAAGTCGCCACCCGGGGGGGTACCGTCTTCTTGGTAGAATCTCGTGTGATGTCGCTTCTGCGTGGTGATAACCAGGAGCTTGGGAAATCGAGTGCTCTCGTACAGCTGTTTGCAGGCCTTCTGTAGCTGAGGCAGCTCTTCGTCGATCACGCTCCGGAACTGCCCATCACTAACTCCATCTCTTACCCAGATAATTCGATCTGGAAGTCTGCCGCCGTTCTTTGCCTGGTACAGCTCCAGCCGCTCAATCATCATGCCGTGGAAATCTTGTATCATTTCAATGGCTTTTTTGCTTTCGTCCTTGGTCGGCTGTAGTCGGACGCTTCCTGGGTAATGGAAAAACGTTTGGTCGAAAGATGCAACGACCGCCGCAATAGAAGGAGCGCCCACCATAGCATTTGGTCCCGGATGAGTCTATACAAGTTAGGGAGTCAACCTCATACTACGGCGGACTCTAACCTACCACATCTGCACCAACAATCATAGTATTCGAGTCTGTCCCTCCGATCAGGTTGTTGTAAGCAGCCAGTGGCTGTAATGCAAAATTGATACCACCAAGCTTTTGGTTGAATTTGAGCATGAGGTTAGCAATGAAGCCCATGTCAGACTTCACGTTCGCTTTTTGATCGCGGACGGTGCAGATGGTGTGCATACCAGCAGTGAGGTCTCCGGCCTTCTTCACGGCGTAGTAGACGTCCTGTGACTTGTCAGGTAGGATGATAAGTACTAGGCGTATGCCTCTCTGGAGCAAGTCATTGAAGGTACTGCGAAACGCTTTGGCAAGGTTGTTCGGTGAAATTTCTCGAGGCAATTCAAGCGCATGAACGAAGTCCGTGAAAGACTGGACTTTGCTGTTGCTGCCGAGATATCGCTTGATGCCACTGTTGACGCCGTTAATCAGATCATTAACATTTCGACATGACGTGGTCCCTGGACGTCGCAAATCGAGGTACGTGACCTTGACAAATGGCTCGAGCGCTGACTTGGCGAATTTCTTGCCTTTGAGGTTCCAAGCACCATTACTAAATTTCTCCGATATACCATCTGCAAAAGTGATGTTCGGCGCAGGCAACAGCCTGGCCTTAATCTGCATCATCTGAGGTTGGGCGTCTGCCAGGGTTATGCCAAAACGTTCTGAAGGGCCGCCTGCCGCGCCGAATCTGAGGAACGGCACGCCCTCTCTGAGAATTAAGTCTCGGTTCTGCTTAGGCTTGCGGCACGCGAAGTCGATCATATTGGTATTCTGGTTACCTGAGAGGAGGCTTCGGTATGCATTTCCAGGAAGGATCTCGCACAGGTCGGAAGGAATGTAGACTTTATTGCCGAAGTCCACAATATAGGCACCCACGTTGGGTCGCTGTACATTTGGCCAAGCCTTCTGGAAATGCTGTGCCACTGTCTCTTCGCCGTGTTGAGGGCATGTGATAAGAACATTGTCTGCAGTAGGTGGCTTTGACTTATCATTGGGAGGAGCAAGGCCAACAACGGTCTTGTTCTTCTGCTGACCCGAGTAGTTGACCTTGACACGATTACCGGTCCAATGAAACGCCCTGCTACTCCCAATTCATTCATCACAATGTCCAAGCGCCCTTCCCGAAACATGGCACAGGCAGAGGTGTTGATGTTGATGAACAGCCCATCAATACAATCACGGACACTTTTATAGTACCCTTTGTACGCCTCGAGACCGCTTCCTAGCGTTGCCCGACCGTTGTTGGCGCGCGCGTCGAAGTATTTCGTGCGTCTCGCATATGTAGCAAGGTGAGGGTTTTCCGAGACGGCTCGATCAATCAACGTATTAAACATCGCGATGTATGAGTCGATGTAGGGAAAGTTGCTGTTCGTTGGGTCATTCGTGTATGTCTCGAATGTGGCCATTGGGTACTTGCCATTCTGCGTCAGGATGACCGAGACTCTGAGCTTGCGATCACCCTGTCTGGGTCCAGGCTCCTCGACGTAGTAGAAGTCTACAACTCGCTTGTACGAGCTTCGATCTTGCTTGACAAAGCCAGCTCCCTCCTGAGCCAAGAACCGGTCACCATAGTTTGACGCTGCATATCTGAAGTCTGACTCCCTCAAGAGAAGAGAGTCCGTCCGCTGCGCTGTTCTGCTTCGAATCTCTCGACTTGTGGCGGTCTCTCTGTGTTCGGCTGCATACGAGATGATGGTTCTAGTACCAGCGACATTGAGTTTGATGAAGTTCACCCGAGCTCCAACTTCCTTACCAATGGTGCCAAACCCTGGTCGTTGTGCAAGCTGAGGGGTTGGGCCACTTAGCGCCATACCGGCAATGTTTGGCATTTGTCCAGAGGCGGTGTTTCGGCGACCAGCAGGCAACTGATCCTGCTCGGGTCTGGTGGAAGATGCTTGTCTGGAGGATGCAACGGACGCCGTTCGACTCATGTTGGCTGCTCGTTGCCCTTTCGATAAGAGTCTGGGTGGCGCCGTTGATGTGGGTGAGAGTATCGTAGCCAAAGACCAGTATGTACTAGTGGTGTGAACGTAACAGTACTTCCTCTGTAGGCGGAGGGCCTGATGCAAAGAAGAGAAAGCGAAGACTGGTAGGGGAGCACTGATATACCCATGGCAGAAGTGGGACCCATTATCGTGACACAGAAGGCGAGCATGAAACAAGCAACTGAGTCTCAGATGAAGTGAGATGTATTGTATTGCCGTAAGACAATATGAAACCTGAAGCCTGAAGCAACGGCTGAGGTAGTAGGGCGAATCAAGATGGTATCAAAGGGGGCTGAACTCGTTCGTATATAGCTGTGTTTCATGTCCCTGACTTGCCTCAGACGGATGTAGGCGGCGGGAAGCGGGCGAACTCAGCAGCCTCAGTATCAAGAACCCCATGACAGGGCAGCTAGAACGCCCTTGAGCTTCATAGCCTGTGGAAGAAGAGGTGTCGACCAACTCAACCCCATAGATGAGACAAGCAAACCCCCGTGGGTTACTGACTCTTCTGTCACTTAATCGTGGTTCTTGGTGTTGGTGGAGGAGTTCCGGAGAGCAGAGCGAACAGCTACTGTATATTGACCTTTATTGAGCAGGATCTAGCTTCGCGACGCTAGTTGTATGGTTGTAGCTTCAACGAATCACGACGTCGGGGTCACCGTTACTAAGGGAAGCACTACGTGATACTCACGTGATAGTAAATTACTGGATTGGCAAAAGATACTATCCCCAATAACGATTAGGCGTCAGAAGTCACGTGCTACCTTGCTAGACTACTCTACTAGCAGTTTCCTCAACGGTTTGGTATCCTTAACAAACAACATTCTACAGATTTTGACAATAAGGGTAGTATTAGTATGATCATCCTATCGAGCCAAGAAAAATTGCTTAGTCACTTGACCTGCGGACGGGACTCAAGGCTTACTCGCACAACGGCTCTTGAGACTTGACGACCGGTAGTGGAGAGTGATTGGCTACCAGACTTCTGCCTTGTCTGCCTCGTTAACCTAACTTGGCCATGTCACGTTTTAAATCTGCTCATCCAATACCGGGTTTCACGCCATCGCAACACTATTTAAGTTCTTCCCGTACACAGCGAACATATTGACCTGCTCTCCTACCAAAACCACCGTAATACGCTGATACTCTGTGCAAACGCGCGACTGCATCGGCATCACCCTTAGTGGCCTTCTTCAATTCTCTCAAGTTTCCTCGACTGTTTGGTATCGGTTCATCAACCCGAACATGCCTACAATTGACTACAGCGCCGAGATATGTGCCTCATTACTCGATGCCACCGAGATATGCGCCTCATTACTCGACGCCACCGCTTTTGAGTCGCAGCAACATACCGAAAATTCAGAACCAGTCTCGACTCAAGTATCATTCTGGATACTATGTCTTATGTGCGTAGGCCTGCTTATGATGGTTCCCACACTGTGGGCGTGCCTGTGGTGGCAGGATCAACCGTGGTGCAAAAGAAGCCGGTGGTGCAGTGGAAACTACCTGGACGCACGCTTCGCTTCACGACTATGCCAACACGATTTCGAAAGAATATGGAAGACCATGCAGGAGGAAGATATGAAGCGGAGAGAACAGACAGGCAATGGTGCTTTGAGTGGTGCGGAAAATGAGGTAGAGCTTGTTGCCAAAGAAGGTTACACTCTTGTCGAGATCGAGCATATTCAGCACGAGAAGCGTCGTCAGTGATGATTCGGCTCTAACAGAAAGACATGAACATAACATGGGGAAGCAGCGTGACGTGGTCATTGTGCTTACTTCCGTTTCTGCTATCTGATACTTCGATAGCAACAACCCGAGGTCACCAAGCAAGAAGCAAGAGCAAATGGTCATCGCAGAAATCCCAATTCGTCGCTGCCTTTACTCTCCTTCCGTCCTGCGAGGAACTAACCACGATCGTGCTTTCCTGTTCGTGATTAATGCGCATGGTAAAAGTGAGCTCAAGAGTTGTTCCATCTCATTTCCTCTTCTCTCCTCCATACAATCACTCTGTCTCATTTCCTCTTCTTTCCGCCATACAATCACTCTCGTTGAGAATTTTGATCTTTATTATTTACTAAACATACGTACACCAATATGTTTACACTCAATTTAGACAAGATTCTTTCTTTAGAAGATAAGGCAGGGGCAGCAATCCTCGGCTTGTGCCTGCTCCCAAGCTGGCTGCTTGTCGTCATCGAGGTGTATGTTTCTCAAGATCCGAGCCTTGTCCGCACAACAACATCCTTCACTGCCACGAAAAGTTTGATGAACACACTGACATTTACTAGCGGCGAGCGAGGTACTGCTCTGTGGCGTTCCTGGTTCCGGGAGCCCACAGGCGGTAAGCCATCGCCAAGCGGACCTTGATGACACCAGCCTGTGAGCAGGGTACAAGGGATTGTTGCCCCTAACAAAAAAAACCCCAAAAAAACCTTGGGGCTATTCTATGGTCTCCGGGGACCGATCTAAGACTCCAGTACTCGACAGCTACAAATTCAGCCTACTCTTGGCTATCTGAGAACAAGGAAGACCACATCCAACAGGCAGAGATCTTGCTACAAGCCCAGCACGCTGCAGAGCCAACCAAGATTGACACCACCAACAAGCCTGCCCGACGTCCTTTAAAGAGCATGATGAAGACAGTCACCAAGAGGATCAACCACATGAGTTCGATATCGGCTTCGAAGTTAACACTACAAATCTGTCGAACCAGACCTGAGCATGCCACATCCTGCAAGCTGATGCCACCAATGAGGTTGCCCAGCCGGCTCAGCTACTGGAAGACCATACCCGCAGCTACATCACGACACTTACGCTGCCGTCGAGCTCTATGACGAGCAGCTCAAGTCATACCAAGACCCTCACGAATCAGCTAAGGTCAAGGCACGGCCTACTGGCCATGAGACGTGCGGGCACGTATTGTCAAGAGATGAAATGATTTCGAGAAGAGGTAAGTTTCCCGAACTCGTCTCGCTTTCAACTCACTAACATGGACCTAGAACGGTGATAGAAGCTCAACTGGCAGCTGGCTCGACGAGAGTGGATGCACAGACGAATAACAGGACACAATTTATCCCACCCTCACAAGGAGCACGGTGTTGATTTACCGCAGAACATGTGAGGACACTATCGTTGAAGGAGAACGTGAGTTGGTACTGTGAATACTCCAAACACGGAGGATCATGGGGTAGTTAGTGGCGAGTATGGCTGCGACGACACAAGGAGTTGGAGATAATGGCTTGCTCTCAACACAGCTCAATGAAGTTCAATCTGGTTGGTCAATACTTCGAGCAAAGACATGATGGCAGAGGACTCAGCTAATACCTTGACTACTGAGTATCACCAATATCAATATGCGGTGTATCTTTTTCTCTCGGTGCTATCCGCAAGCAGAATGCAAACTCTATCACCCACAAGATATCTGCATGATATTCTCATGCCTGCGGTCCACAAAGATGCAGGTGTCTGTAGCGTCGTGCTCTGCAGTACATTCACAACCATCAACACGAAGCTCCAGGTCACAGTCTGGGCGACGTCAATTGGATTATCAGGATGATCGTCTCCATATCGGTGTTGAACATAGAACACGTCGTCGTCTTATTGCTGACGTTGGATTACACTTTGACAAGCTCAGTAGCGAGTTGAATCAGCTCGCGTCGCTGTATACCGCCGCAGCTCACGAGCTGCATGAACGGGAGATTTTGGTTGTTGGCGAACTCTGGAGGGAATGACGGAAGAAGCAAAGAGAGATACGGCGTAGGAGGCCGCAGAGATCTACGAAGACTACATAGTGCCACAGTGAAAGCATGGAAAACGAGAAAAGCTCTCAGATTCTCATGGACTGCGGCTGCGGACCAGAACGTGGAGCTGGTTGTTCAGCCTGGACGATCAGATTGGCCTTCAGAACGTCCTGGGAAAATGTTCATTTGCCTGGCAACCGTTCTTTTAACGAAGATTACATCAACACAGACTATATCGGTAAAGAGCCAAGCGTGTCGGGACCTGCGATGAGTTTGGAAGCGTCCGCTGGAGACGAGGTCGAAACTAGGCTCTGGGCTGAAGTGGGACAGGGAACCGACAAAGCCCAGAATGCTCCTACCCTAGCTCTTGACGGCGTGAAAGGGGGATCTGATCTCGTATGGTACCCGCTTGAATGCAGAGACGGATCTCATAGCAAGACTCATGGTTGCATGTTCTCATCAATCCACTCCCAATTGCACACTTTTTTGTCGTAGAAGCTCGTACTGATAACATGCCATTTTCGATGGGGTTCGTTGGTCACGACCCGATTCGCACACACGGCGTACACCAAACTTTCATGCTCTGTGAAGTGTTTCTCGATTGTGAAAGCATACCGCCTTTCTCCGCCTTTGTCCTCTGTTCTTTTGCATGACAGGCGGATTATGAAAGCTCCGGCTGTATGGCCCGCTATCAAGAGGATGTAGTGGTGGGTGATACTTTCTGAGCCGGTGGGGTATTGGTCGAGAAGCTCGATGCGCCATACACCACCGTTGAGTTTGAGTTCGGTTAGGAGTTTCAATGTGACTGGCGCGTATTTGGATGACGGCTGTGTGAGAAGGAAGAGGCGTAAGTGTTCGTCGTAGGAGCCTGTGAGGATGAGTGTCTCTTTCGGCGTAGTGCTTGTGGCGGCTGACTGGGGAGGATCGCGTGGCAAGGGGTGCAACACGCCAAGGGAACATATTGACACAACACCTGCCTCGTGTGTCCGTTTGTCTACGTGGAGCTTGGTAGGTATCAGCGTTTCGAGGTCGAGTTCGTTGCTTGTAGGAGCGGTTGGATGTGGACAGGAGACGGAAGATACGATTAACTGGCCATCGTCACCACCTGATAGAACAAGCAGCTGGTCCGTGACTGCGTCGAGCAGTGGGAGGGTAGTCCATGCTTCAAGATCAAACGATTGTTTGTGCACGAGAATACGCTGGAAGCAACTTCTGTGGCTAGTTTCAGGATCGGTTGAGCTTGTGGAAAGCGTAGTTTTCACGATCTTAGTGTTGCCAAATTGTGTCGTTGCCACGAGTAGGACGTGAGTGTCCCGTATGTCCGTACTAAGGTCCTGCTCGATGAACTGAAATTGTGTAACAACTGCGAGGTGCCCATCACTTGGGTCGGGCGCTTCTACAGTGACGTGACCATGGTACACGAAGTGAAGCCGGCATAGCTTGCTCTCTTCTGCTGTACGTTGAGCTATTAAGGAGAAGAAACGTATTTCAGCGTCACTCGTTGCAACGCCGAGCATGTCTTTGTATTTAGGATGAAAGTGTACATCGTATATGCCGAAGGTGAAGTCTTGGCGATCCAGTTCAACATGGCGGATGTCTTTGTTGTCCGCAAAGAAAGGAAGGATCTGAAGGGAGCCTATCCTTTCATTGCTTGCCTGGTGCTGATCACTCTCGACCAAGGAGTATGTGCCAATGACGACGAAGTCGGGATGGTCAGGCACGACTGCGACGCAATCAGGCTCCTGGTCAAGGAGCCGACTTTTGCTTTCGAGCATCTCAAACCCGCCGAAGGAGTGTTGATAGCTTCGGTGGTATCATGCTTGGTCTCCTTCGTTCGTTCTCAAGAAAACAATTGGTGGAGACCAAGTGGGTTTCCTTAACTTATGTGTTTAGAGGAGGCGCCAAGGAAGAGACTATGTGAGCATTGTGATCACGTAAGGAGATCCTAAAAAAGGCAAGCACAAATATCGGGGAACAAGCAAGACTTAAGTGGATGGGAAGCCCTAATAAATAGATGCGAGCTGTGAGAAGCTAGGCCTAGGTTCTGAGTATGTACCTCAGGGGAGTGCTTGCTCCGGACGAGTAAAGTGACCGATTCAAGGACAATTTCGGGCAGGTTTGGCACCACTGGCGCAAAGGCAGTTGATAAGCGTGCACAGCACTAATGACCTACCGTAGATAGTTACGGTGAGCGTTTCGGCTCGTATGGCAATTGGCACGTGGTCGAGCAGCACCTGGCACGCCTGTGGCAGTCGCGATGTGGTACAGCACTCGCGCCTTTCTATCCATACCGCACTCGCGTACCTTTTTGCCTCAAGAGTCAGCTGCTGTTTCAGCGGTCATATACAAGGAAGTGCAATCGCTGCTGGTAAGCAAAAGTAAATCAACCCATCATGGCTAATGATGAATTTGATGCACTCAATGCGCTTGAGAGAGAAGCCAAAGAATATGACAAGGTCAGTCAGGCGGAACCAGTCGCATGGCCACTGCTGATCAACTGCTAGGATGCTGAAATTGATCGTATCCTCAAGGCATTCAAGCTTGATGCGTAAGTCCTCAATCCCCGGCCTAACAGCCAGTGCCTCTAACAGCCTACCCAGATATGCCGTGCTTGACCTTCAGCCGGGCGTGCCGGACTCGGACATCAAGATTACATATCGCAAAAAGTCTCTGCTCATACATCCAGACAAGACCAAGAATCCACAAGCCCCGGAAGCATTCGACAGGCTGAAGAAGGCAGAGTCGGCTTTGATGGACGAGAAGCAACGCACACATCTAGATGAATGTATCTCGGACGCCCGCCAGCTACTGATCAGACAGAAGAAAATTACAGTGGACGACGAAGAGCTCAAGACAGACGAGTTTCTGAAAGAGTGGAGGCGAAAGACTGTAGAGGTACTGATAGATGCAGAGGCACGGCGAAGACGGCAGATGAAGGCGCAGATGCAGGAAGAGGGAAGAGAGCAGGCGAAGGAGGATGCCGAGCTTGCGGAGAGAAAGAGGAAGAGGGAGCATGAGAAGGATTGGGAGCAGACGCGAGAGAATAGGATCGGGAGTTGGAGGGACTTTCAGAAAGGCGAGGCCAAGAAGAAGGAAGGACTCAAGAAGAAGAAAGTGAAGGTGCTAGGGTAGGGGTAGGTCTCTCAGTGCTTTCTGACCCTAATTCGTGCTTCACAGTCCTCGCACGCCTATCGGATTGATGGCTCTTCACGGCGTTCAGGCCTCAGATGGGTAGCGTAGCAGAGCTGATAGGTGTACCACTATTCAGGCGCAGATTGCAAGGACTTCACAGACCATTGCTGCAGTTGATCCTTTCTTCTCGAAGTAATACCCATTTCTTTGCTGGCCTGCTTCAAGTTGTGCTCTAACCGACGATGCCCCACCTGGACCTGGAAACCTCCACGCCGGCATCTCCAACAACGTTCGAACTCTCTTTCGTCACACTGCAGTGCGCTGCTATAAGATACATAGAAAGCAACCGAACCTGCGACCGCCACCCTCTTCTGTGCTAGAGTGAGCTCTTCGTAATGTCAGACGATGCATCTGCTGCCGCCTTCAGCCCTATGACCAACGGTACTGTCCCGTCAGGGAGTCATAGAGAAGCCGATGCATCGGAGTCCGCCCCTCTATCGGGTTCACATTCACTCGCCGAGGTATGCGCCGACCTACACCAACGAGTGACGAGTTTTCTCCTCTCAGCACCGGGAAGTGAGCTTGTCAGACAAACACAAGTGCAGACGACGATAGCGATAGGGGTGCTCGAGAAGGCATTGCAGGATTATGAGTACGTCGCATGTGCCTCGAACCTCAGCATCTCACATCTATACCGTGCATAGCACAACGCTGACGTGGTACCAGCTTCGACGCTCTCTCCCTGTCCTACAACGGCGGAAAAGACTGCCTAGTCCTGCTAGTCCTCTACCTCTCAACCCTGCACGCCTACTACACCTCAAATCCCTCGTACAAATTCCCTGATTCGATACCCTCCATCTACGCCAAACCACCCGACCCCTTCCCCGCCGTCACCTCCTTCGTCGAATCCAGCAGCTCGAAGTACAACCTAGACCTCACCCACATCTCCACGAACCCAGGCACAAAACCCACGCCCTCAAAAGCAAGATCCCACACCTCGCCACCAACCACCCCAGAAAAGCAAAGGACAAACAACGAGGATGGCTCCGAATCCAAAATCATCACCTTCCGCGACGCCTTCGCCCTCTACTTAACCTCCCACCCCTCCATCCGCGCAATCTTCGTCGGCACCCGCCGCACAGACCCGCACGGCCAAACCCTCACCCACTTCGACCGCACAGACGGCAACTGGCCGGACTTCATGCGCATCCACCCCGTGATCGACTGGCATCTGTCTGAGATCTGGTGCTTTCTGCGCAGTCCGCATCTTGCGGCCGAGGGTGAGGAGCATCTGGGTTACTGCAGTATGTATGATGAGGGGTACACGAGTTTGGGTGGGGTGGGCGACACGTTGAGGAATCCGAGGTTGAAGTATACGGACGAGGAGGGACGGGAGGGGTATAGGCCTGCGTATAAGTTGACGGAGGATGGGGAGGAGAGGCTCGGACGGGAGTGAGTGAGTGAGTGAGTGGGTGAGTGCAGGGAGCGGATAGAGGCATGATGTGTATATATATATCTATATGTATGCATGTGCATGACGTGGATGGATTGTGTATCCTTCGAATAAAGGTAAAAAAGATCATCTTCCACCCTTGACTACAATGATTTGGCGCGGATGGTTCGCCACGACCAGCTCAAGTCTCGACAGGATGGTCGTGTTTCGAAGGTCATCCCAGGGCCTTGAGGAGAAACTCGATCACTGTGGCGGATACCATGATGTCGACAGATCATCCCAATACTAGCAGCCAAATCATCTCTTTCCCGTGGCGACTCAGTAGTGAACTGAACTGAAGCGTGGTTGGAACTAGTGTTATGTTCAATTGTTGGATATTATTGATCTACCTATTACTACTATATAGCTCTGTACATGACTTTTTGTCAATGTCACATCTCATATACCCGAGAGTTTGAGCCAGATGATCCTCCATTATCACTCAATTATTGATTAGTAATCCTCCCCTATGTCCTCATTTGTCCTTATCCTGTCCCTTTTCCTGTTCCTGTCCTGTGCCGGCGTACTCCTGAATTCGCTAAAAGGTGCCGTCCGTGGGTCAAATAGCTGTCGTAATAGTCATAGTGGTCGTAGAAAGTCGGAAAGTTCCTGTGGCGCGTTGTTCGTAATTTCTCATATTTTCGTGTGTCATTCTCGGTCGTCATGCTTATAGAGCGAGCACTGCAGCGCCGATGGCGGCGGCGGCGAGCGCAATTATCTGCTGGGGAGCCTGGGCTGAAGCAGCGCCGGTGAAGGCGGCGGATGGAGCGACGGTTGTAGCATCTGCGGGTTCGCTGGTAGCGGAAGAGGGGGCGACGGAGCTGGAGGACTTGACAGAGCTGGAGGATTCAATAGCGCTGGAGGATGCAACAGCGCTGGATGATGCCTTGGCAGTGGTGGATGTTGACAAGCTGCTGGAAACTGCGGCTGGAGTAGAAGATGAAATGATTGCGGCCGGGGTGGATGATGTGGTGACTGCAGCTGGGGTCGAGGATGAGGACCAGACACCCCATTGAGAGCTGCTGGACGAGACCGGAGCTGGTGTAGTACCAGTGGGCATGACACTTGTTGAGTTCGAGCTCCAGACGGACCAGACAGGGGCTGCGGAGGTTGTGGTCTTGGTGGTCGGAGCTGGTGTCACAACGGTTGTGGTGGTCTTGGTGGTCGGAGCTGGTGTCACAACGGTTGTGGTGGTAGTTTGGCTAGAGCTAGTCCATGGTACCCAGACAGATGTTGTTGGCACAATCGGGACGGTGGTAGTCGTGGTCTTGGAGGTTGGCGCAACTGTAGAGCTGGAGCTAGTCCATTCAACCCAGGCAGAAGATGTGGTTGGGACAGTGGTAGTCGTAGTTTTGGTTGTTGGCTTGACGGATGAAGGAGTGGTTGTAGTAGTGGTGGTCCACTCTTGCCATGGTGTCTGTGTGGTAGTTGGCTTCACTGAAGATGGCACAGTAGTAGTGGTGGTTGTTGGCACAGTGGTGGTTGGCTTGACTGAAGAAGGAACGGTGGTAGTAGTGGTGGTAGTGGTATTAACTGTGGTCGACCATTCTTGCCATTGACTTGTTGTAGCTTCTGGTGTCTTGGTTGTAGTAGTGACCTCTGGTGTCTTCGAGCTTGTGGTTGAGCTCGAAGATGTCCACTGCTGCCAAGGGGTTTGCGTGGTCACGGCTGCAGGAGTCTTGGTGGGGGTAGAAGTGGTCGTGGTTTCCACAGTGCTGGATTCCCATTGCTCCCATCCAGAGTGTTGTCCCTCTCCCTGTCCATGTCCCCAGTTGCCCCAGCCCTGAGGAGCAGCCATTGCCAAGGGAAGGAAAGCTGCAGCGAGAACAGCGGACTTTGATGGAGAATGCATCGTGGAGAGAGTGTTTCAGTGATGATTTAATGAGTTTATATGAGGTAAGAGAATGGAGAGAATGGTTGATCTTGTGTTCTGATGCTTTCTGTTGGATGAGATGAAGAATGAAACACTAGATTCGTGGAGAGGAAGCACATCTATATAGACTGAGTGAGCATGATAGGATGCTGTGTGAGGCGGGACAACGTCGTTGTCCAACCACCGGATACGAGCATCAAGTCTATTGTCCAGGTTGAGCTGAGCCTCTGGTGGCCGGAAGTCGAACTAACGAAGCGCTAGAGGAGACAAGTGAGAGACTAGCGGGACGTCGGAAATCTAGCTTCGCATTAAGATCCTTAGCGGGTGGTTGATAAGGTGCTAGCGTTGAGCTTACCAGGCATGTCGCGTATAGCGATTGGCTGAAGGTATACCAGCCTCCGGTTTCCTTAGCGAGGCTTATTCAAAGCGAACCAGGGTTCGCCGCTAGACGAAAGCCACCCGGCCCCGTTGCTGAGGAACCTCTCAACGGTCTGCGGGAGCTCAGCCAGCCGTGTGTTGGTTGTGCAATTGGTCAATTCGGTCGTGATTCACAAGGAGTTAATAAGCTTTTCGCCAGCCGCAGTCACCTCGAGTGCGACGAACTGCTGTTCGTCGTCGGAGGCTGTTGTACCCCGTTGGCGCTGGCGTGAGCACATTCTACGAGTCTCGATGTCTTCTTCCAGCCTCTCCGTTCAGCATGGTGGGCGGATTGGAGGTAGGTGTGGCACTAAGGATGTCATCAATTAGCGTCGTGGTGGGAGATCTATCGACGAGCTGAAACGGCTTCGGCTCGTTGAAGCACGGTTAGGTTGTCAGGAAAAATTCGCTGTGGTCTGATAGCTCCGCACACGTTGCTAGAGAACAAGCGGAGACTGCACGCAACTTTCCTGTTCTGGACTTTGGTCCTGGTTGCCGATGAGGTCGAATGCGGAAGGCAACTTGATACCGTGGTGGTTGGCTGCCGAAGGTTTCCCCAGTAACGCAGCCCGGTGAGAGAGAAAGTGGATAAGTTGACAGGATCGGCAGTCAAGCGTGTTTCGGATGCCGACAACGTGCTCGAAACAGTAGTGATCATTCGGCAACTGGGGACTAGATTGATTAGATGAGGATGATGCAATCCTGCTATCTCTCAGTTGTCATTCGTTGCTATTTGCCTGGGATGTGCAGCTGCTTGCCACAAAGGTCCTTGAGTGCACTGAAGGACTGTGCCAAGCGCAGCTCGAGAGCGCATACGGTTTGGTCAAGACAGCATCGAAGTGCTAAACCAGAACGGTGGCATCAAGCAACCTCAGTAGCGACGACCTCAAAGATTGCAAGGGGTGAGCTGCATTGGGCAAATTTTGATGCCTTGCTGCCAAACTCGCAGGAGGACCTCCGCACTTTGAAAGCCCGGACCAAGCAAGCCAAGGCGCCCGAAGTGCGCTGCTTTGCTCGCACCGCGGGCCGGATTATTGCTGCCTCGGCTGTGCCCTATGCCGCTTCGGCTACAAAAGACATGGAGCACCGCTGACTGCGAATATATCTATGCTTCCTGAACAGCTTAGTTGGTATTTACAGTCGCTAAGTCCGCCTCATAGTCTCCAATCAACGTGTATTGTACTGATAAGATGTATCCTCCATCAGCCCCGGTCGAGCTGCCTAGCTCGTACGCGACACTTGACCTCCCACATGTGAAAGTCACTCACGTCCCAGAGTCTTCGCCGGAGCCTACGCCAGTACTGCTTCTCACTCTCTACAGACCGCAGAACAATAATGCATTCACAAGACAGATGCAAGAGAGCATTACGACTCTTTACACACTCGTCAATCAAGATAACAGAGTGAAGGTCGTGGTTCTTACCGGCCACGGAAAGATGTTTTGTGTTGGTGCAGATCTGGACATTGGGTTCCTAGGAGGGGCAGGAAGAACTGGTGCTAAAGTCCATGCGAAATCGGAAAGAGACGTAGACCACCGAGATGGCGGCGGGCGTGCATCACTTGCCATTCATCAATGCTCCAAGCCAACAATTGCTGCGATGCAGGGTTCGGCTGTCGGCGTTGGTATCACAATGTGCTTGCCAGCAACAATCAGGATTGCGTATGCCAAAGCAAAGATCGGATTTGTCTTTTCGAGACGTGGTATCATCATGGAAGCCTGCTCCCACTATTTCCTCCCTAAGCTAATCGGTTTATCCCGAGCTCTTCATCTTACCACAACTGGTAGTGTCTACCCAGCAGAGCACCCTCTGATGCGAGAGCTGTTCTCTGAAATCTGCCCGACTCCAGAGGCGACCGTATCACGAGCTTTGGAGCTCGCAGATGAAATCGCGAAGAACACATCGACAGTGTCCACTAAGCTCATGCGAGACCTGATGTACCGTGGGCCAAGCAGCGCGGAGGAAGCGCATCTCTTAGACTCGAAGGTTATTCACGGGCTGTTTGGCGGCAAGGACAATACTGAGGGTGTCAAGAGCTTTTTCGAGAAAAGACCACCAAACTTCACCGGGACAATTGAGGATATGCCGGAGCATTGGCCATGGTGGTCGCAAATAGACGTCGGCACTATTCCTAAAAGTGGACCGAAGGTCAGTAAGCTGTAGGTCGAAAGTTCAATGATGATGTGAATTCCTTCAGGTGTTGCTCGACCATCTGTGGAGTTTCAATTGCCAGTGGTCCGAGATCCCTGGCTTCTGATTAGTCATCCTGCGGCACGATGACACTCGACCTTTGCGTGCTCACTTTTGGTTGACACACTACTCACAAGAAGCGGCATCGACCCAGGCCTGCGTAGGCGAGGAGTATTCCTAATCAACTTGCTGCAGATACCTGGTGCAGCGCCAGAAATACATATCGGGTAGGCTAGCAGGTCGCATTGAGTTGAGAATTGCATCATCACGAGGACTGAGTTGGAGTGCTCATGACTTTTCGTCGAGTTGCGAAAGCCAGTACTCGCCGTGCATCCTTTCCTTTTGTGCTCTGATATGTCTTCCGGCTCTTGTCTTCCTTCTCTACAGCAATCACTTCGCGCATTCAGTAGACACTCGACTCGATTCGCAACATCACAAACCAGATTGCCCAACCTGAATCCTTCGTCGCAGTCATCCTCCACACCAGCGTCTCGTCTCACGGGTGTCTCGAGGCATTTCTCCACCTCTAGAATAGATATGGCTCCTTCACCGAAGCAGTATGACTTCATAGTGATTGGAGGCGGTAGTGGTGGCTCAGGCTCAGCTAGAAGAGCCAGCGGGTGGTATGGCAAGAAGACTGCCATTATCGAGGCTGGTGTATCGGGAGGCACCTGTGTTAACGTTGGGTAAGTCGTGAGGGTTGTGGCGCTGCGAACAGGTGCTGAGTCAGAACAGTTGCGTACCGAAGAAGATGACATGGAACTTTGCCTCTATCAACGAAACGATCGAAGCTGGCAGACACTACGGCTACGAATTCGGCAAAGATGTACCCTTCGATTTCACTACCTTCGTCGAGAAGCGTCACGCGCGCATCAAAGTCTTGAACGGTGCATACGAGAGCAACTGGGCAAAGGAGGGCATTGATCTAATACACGGCACGGCCACCTTCATCAGCCCCCATGAGATGGAGATCAAGCCAAAAGATGGAGGTGAAGCATACAGAATCACTGCTCCACACATATGCATTGCTACAGGAAGCTACCCAGGAGCGGCGCCGGATACCAAGGGAAGTGAGTACGGCATTGACTCGGATGGTTACTTCCTCATCAAGCACTTGCCAAAGAAAATGGTCTTCGTTGGTGCTGGCTACATCTCCGTTGAACTGGCGGGTGTCATGAATGCCATTGGTGTCGAGACTCACCTTTTCATTCGACACAACACCTTCTTGAGGAAATTCGATCCTATGATCCAGGAGACTTTGACAAACCATTACGAGGAGATCGGAGTGCATGTCCACCGCAACCACCCAGGCATCAAAGAGGTCGTTCAGCTGAAGGCAGCAAAGGACGCGACCGATCCTCGGGAGAAAGAGCTGAAGCTCATCATGAACGACGGTAGTGAGATGATCACCAATGAGCTCCTCTGGGCCATCGGCCGACCAGCAGAAACTCGCGGACTGGGTATCGAGAACACCGGCATCAAAACCAACGGTCCAGAAGGTCATATTGTGGTCGACAAATATCAAAACACGTCCGTTGAGGGCATCTATGCCTTGGGTGACGTTACCGGCCAAGCCGAACTGACACCAGTTGCCATTGCAGCAGGCCGTAAGTTGGGCAACCGACTGTTCGGTCCCGAGGAAGTCAGAGACGACCACTTGGAGTATGACAGAATCCCAACTGTGATCTTTTCGCATCCGCCTGTTGGTACGACGGGGCTGTCTGAACCAGACGCCGAAGAGAAATATGGCAAGGAAAACATCAAGGTTTACACCACCAAGTTCTCTGCAATGTTTTACGATGTCTTCCCAAAGGAAGAAAAGGCCAAAATGCCAACACAATTCAAGATGATTTGCCAAGGACCCAGAGAAGAGGTCGTCGGTCTGCATATCATCGGAGACGGCTGCGACGAAATGATGCAAGGATTTGGTCTTGCTGTCAAGATGGGCGCGACCAAGAAAGATTTTGACAGCTGCGTAGCGTAAGTTTAACATCTTCTCCCACAGACCATTCTAACAAATTTCAGTATCCACCCGACATCCGCAGAGGAGCTGGTCACTTTGAAGTGATCAGTCAAACTCTGATCCATCAACGGTAAAAAGCTGCAGTAAGTCTGGTGGCCTCCCGGCAAAACAGTCATCGAGCTAATATCGCAACAGCGATATGTCATACCAGGAAGACTCCACGATCGTCAAGATCTACCAGCTTCCACAAGGGCTTGCAAAGGACCTTGCCAAACAACTACATGAACGCCAAGGCAGCAGCTTCTTCGATATCGTGTATGCTCTTGCGATGTCCGCCCTCACCATTGCAGCCATAGTCATGGCCTTTGTCGTTGCAAATCGGTGGAAAGAAAAGGAAGAGTTGCCTGCGTGCTCCGCCATGCACATCATCGTGAGGACAGTCGCGTTTGACAAAGATGAAATACTGCAGGCGCTGAAAGCCAAACTTGAGGAGCTGGCCACGCGGGAGGCTCAGCGGGAGGGGCAGCGGGTCATGAATGGCAGTCCGATGCTCATGGCGCTACCCGGACCACGTTTGCGGCACCGATCTTCGATGCTGCTCATGAGGACTCTCAACATAAGTCTTCAACACGCATTATCCAGTGACAAGAGCACCGGAACAGGCTCAGGCCTGAACTCGGCGAGGAAAATTTTGGTTACTTCGAGATGGTGGGCGTTGCTGAGGAGGGGAGAGCTCTGCTCCCACGTCGATGATAGAGTTGTGGCAATCATTGATACCCAGTATCGGCTTTCCACTTTGCCACCTGCTCTTCTGCGAAGGAATGATTCCAAGATAGAGTCGCGATAGGATCAATCCAACTACCCTTCCCATCGCGGAAGATCTCATCGCCAATTTCCCTGCTTCCGCACATGTCTTGCCAGCTCAACCACTCGCCGGGTGGTTCTCCTACATCAACCCTAACCCCTCCTTTCTCATCTATCGGTCCCCACCATTCTTGTATAGAGTCTTGCTCTACTCCTGGGACGAAAACCACGGCGTGAGGTGCTCGGACAGCTGATACCCTAGCATGTAGCAACTCCCGCAGATGAGGGAAAAACCATGTCTCGTTCCAGAACGTCTGTATGCGACCTTTCAAACCGTCGCGATGCGCATTGTGATGGATGGCGACAGGCGTGATACCCGTCCAGAGGTTCGTGTACGTGCTCATGTTTTCCCATGACCCTTTGGCCGGGAGACGGTTCGCTGAATCGATATCGGGCACCCAAAAAGGAGGCCTGGACTTGGCAATATCGCGTGGTAGGCCTTTCAGGCGTAGAGGACCGGGGATACCTGCAGAAGTTGACTTCTCGCTAATCTGAATCTGATCATTGTGTTTGATCCAGGCCAGGTCATCCTCAGAGAACACTGTCGGCTGAGACAACTCGCTCTGATAATCAATACCCAAATGAAATTCGTACCTCTTGTCTCCCAGGGCCTCTGCATCCATGCGATGACGAGTGGGGTGTGGCCAAGTGACATCGTCTTGAACATCTGTAATTCTGAGGAAAGTTCTAAGGAGCCAAGCACGCATAATTTGCCACCGGGTCAGGTCTTGTGCCCTCAAGACTTCTCTTTGGTACTCTTGCTCACCTAGGATATCGGCAAAAATGCCTTGATCGCTGCCGATGTTAGCACCGAAGGATAATTTGTCGAGGGCTCGCTCGTAAATAGCACGAACATCCTCTACCGGTCCAATGACAGTGCCGGAATTAAGGTATCTCTGTCGCATCTTGACGAAAGGGTTCTTCTCGTCCCCAATATCCTGATCCGTTCGAGGGCCATAGACGTCGTCGGCTAGCTCGGACTGTGGGACAGCAAAACAAGCTGGGTCATCCTCAGAGGCTGGCCAACATTTCTTTTGTGAGGAGAACACCACTGTTTGACTGATGTTTCGACTTTCGACCAGGCGCGAGCCAAGGCGAGCCCGAATCCTTCGATTTGCCCTGTCATTGATTTCATGGTAGCGCCCAATCAGGACCTCAGGCCGCAGTTGGAACCAAACATCGTAGCCATCAATGATTGAAACCAGGTCCTTGTCGCTTGCAGGCTCAAGTTGTCGGAGGATGTTGAGAACACCCTCTATCTTCGCAATGTGCGAGCCGCCGAATATGAGATTGGGATCATCAAACTTTCGCTGCCAGTTGATGAGGCGCGGCGTAGGGTAATCCAACGCTGCGGCACTGAACAAGGTCTTGCATAGATTCGCGTTTCCTTCTGATGCCGGTATCAGTAGGTGGTAGTAGGAAACATTGAGGATTGGGGCTGCAACAATCTCGGCGCCTCCTAGCAATGAGTGAAAGGATAAAAGGTAGACGAATAGACTTGCAACCACGACGAAGAGGACTTTGAACTTGATTTGGCTCGATATGAACAAGGCAAGCACATTCTTTAGTCGCGACTTGACAGATGGACTTCCTTGTTGTCGCTGGCCGTCATCGCCAACCATGCCGTAAGCGTACTGGTTGTTGGGAAGCCATGAGCGCAGACCCCCTAGGAGCTTTGGGAGGCCAGGCATTCGTCAATTTGTAGGGCTACTACAGGTAGACATGCGCTAGGCTTAGGAGGACCGTAGCACGACGGGCTGCGCTCGTTCTTTCCACTGGCATCGACGAACTGGCGAAACTCGCTCGTTAAGCCGGCAAGAGCACTACAGAATTTGTGCTTTGGTTAGCTACGTTTAGACCGGACACAGCTGTCGAGCTCGACAGTGCTGCTGTACGAGAATATTGCCTTGAGCCTCCACGTTTTCGCGAACTTTAGTCTCAACCCGGTCAATCGACTTTGGCCCGTCTACGAACTGGGAAGGTCGAGCGGCAACACTGATCGACCGGATCGTGATGAAGCCGCCGTGCCGTCACTTCCGTGAACGGAAATAGTGTCACGGGAAAGTTTGCGCTATATGCCACGCGTCTGCCAAGGGCGCGCTCCACGTCCAGCATCTCGACGCCGACAACTTTAGTGGCTCAGTGCTAGTCGGCTGTACTGTATTGTAAAAGCTTGAGTAGTACGATGTACCTGCATCCACCTTACGGCTTCTCGGCTGGCGGGCACTTGAGTGACACGTGCAGGTCTAAAGCTCGTTCTTTTGCTGCAGGTCAATGATGCAGCGATCTGTGCAAGGTTCACGTCACGTCCGAATGAGCCGCATCAGCCGCCCTGTGAAACCTCGCCAAGCACATCGCTTCAGGGTTCGTCCTCTTGAAACAAAAATTACTACAAGGAGCTAAGCTCTAGTGGCGATGCAGCCAAGCATTTCCTCCTGTCGTACCGTAGTCTCTTTGCGCAAAGACACCACGGCCACGTGCCAGTGTCAAGTATGGGACTGTACGAGATCCCTATCTTAACGAATCTACAAGTTGGGTCCCGCTGTGGTTGCAGGCTCGACGTCGAGCGTTGCATCCTGTTCAAGTCCTCCATATGCCCCTTCCGAGCACACTGTTCAAAAGACCTGGGACACTGAGGTCATGGGCATGTCTTTTGATTGCTGCCATCCTCGTTGTTCTTGCGCTTGATGTGCTGTCGGTAAGTCGTGGCCCACTCCTAACTTGCGAACCCCTTATTGCCATCATATCTCAAGATTGCTCAGACTTGCGATAGTTGTGCTGCAGGATCGAGACCAAGTAGCTTGGGTTCGTCACGCAACGACGACTGGTCAGATGCTAACACTACACAGGGCCATGGGCTTTATAGTTACTCTTCGGCCATTACAGGCATACGATCAGTAGCTCATCAAGAACTACTTCTCGTCATACCAGCAACAAGTAGCAACCATCATCTCTGTCAGCTCTTGCTCTCAGCTGCTGTTCTTGGATATCCGGCACCAACACTAATCAACTGGGGCGCGCCTGAAGACGAAGATGACTATGTGCAGCACCTAGCGAAGGTCGAAACAATTCTTAATCATCTTAAGGCGTTGCCTTCAGCCCGTGACAATGATCTTTATTTCATGATCGATGGGTATGACGCCTGGTTCCAACTTCCGCCAGATATCCTCATTCAAAGATACCACTCCCTGGTCGCCAAGAGCAGTCAAAGATACCCTCACGACAATATTAAGGATGTTGTGATATTCGGACAAGACAAGCTATGTTGGCCTGGTTCTTTCTCAAGGGCCGCTTGCTGGGCAGTTCCCAACTCAACACTACCAATCTACGCATTCGGCCCCGACACCGACCATGGTATCGCCGAGCACAATCGACCTCGGTGGTTAAATTCTGGGACGATCATGGGTCCTGTCAAGGATGTACGTGATGTGTTCGCGGCAACTCTAGAAATGATTCAAACCAACCATACCGAGAATTCGGACCAGTTCTATTTTGCCAATCTCTTCGCCGCGCAAGCCTACGCTCGAGGCCCTACTGCTCTGGATGAATGGCCCCAAGGTCCATTGCCCGACGGCGAGGAACTTGAGTATCCTCACATTTCGCCAGGTCAGCGAACAGAGTACGGCATCGGCATTGACTATGAATCTGCCATCTTCCAGACCGTTGCATACTATGAGGATTCCATCACATTCAACACCTTGGATTATCCCTCTAGCGGTGCACAAAAAACCGAACAGGGTGTCGAGACATACTACCAAGTCACTCTGCCTCCAGAGCTTGTGTCTTCCTCTCCAGCAGATCTACTGAAACGGGGCAAATCGCCGCCATCGCTCGACGACCTTCCCGAACCACTTCGGTCCTGGTCTTCTGTCCCCCTTGGTTTCAATACTGTGACCAAGCACGTTTTCCCTATATTACATTTCACCGGGAAGAAAGGCTATCGTGAAATGTGGTGGCATAGAAATTGGTTCTATCCGTATGCGGAGAACATTCTCCATCGACTGCAACAGAGCGGTGGAGACGCTCCTACGGGTAAGAAACAACGTCCGGGGGTAGCAGGAGTCTGGACCACAGATCCAGCATCACCGGTGCTTTCTTGGGAATATCTATGTGGCAGGTACGAAGACTATCTTTTTGGTCGACGATAGGAATGGGTTGGCTCGCACCTGGCAATTGGATCTTTCTTTTAGGCCGAAGGCAACTTCAAGCTTAGCGATCGTGCATGTACAATGTTTCCAATTTTCATTTATGGGGTATCTTATGCCAATGTCAATCACGCTATCCCCGCTATAAGTGCAGTAACCCGAGAAAAAGAAGAAGCAGAGCTGTAATCGTCGTGATGCGTTATCATTTCCCCCCTCCGACCGTTTGCTGATTGAGCTTCCGCCGCTTAGAGTCGAGTTCAACAAAGCTGTACATTGCTCCGCCTGACAGAGTGATAACAATGCCTAGCAAGGTTGTCGAGTTGACCCTTGCATCGAACAGTATGATCCCCAACAGGATCGTAAGGCATTGCTTGATGTTCGCGCAGACCGTCATCGTCAAGGCGCCTGCCAGCTTATTTGTGGTGAAACTCGACACATTGAGGAGGAATGCTAGAGCGCCATTTACTATGAGGATAATGGCGAAGAAGATGGGGGATTTTGTTGTAAGTAGCATCGAAGGGGTCTCTGCCGCGAGGATTTCGTGTTGGATGTATTTGAACAGGCCAGCAAGCTCGCCGTTGAAAGAGGCAAAAACAAGGGACTGGGCACATGCGAGTGGAGACATGCGAAGAAGTATCTCCCACACTCCCAGCGCTAGACGACCAGTCATAATCTTGTTCGTAACAATAGTCTTCAATGCAGCGAGCATGACGCCCAAAAGTGTCATGGCGAAACCGGAACGGGTGTAGGTGTAATCACCATAGGTCGCGATCATGACACCGAACACGACCGGAAGGAGAGCCAGGTATGTTTGGGTGGAGAATGTACGCCCAAATAGCCAACGGTAAAGCAGGGTGGTGAAGAAAGGAGTCGTTCCCCGTACGACTTGATGGAAAGCGACCGATACCATGGCTCTGGAGGAAGGTAAGTCAGCACACATTCAACCATATAGAGTTACTTGCCTGGCATAGTAGTCATGTACTCACAATGAAACGTTTGATATGGCGATGTTCGCCGTGAACAACAGGGAAAAGGCGAAGAGCGCCAAGTTCTCTCGCAGGGTAAGCTTAGTCATGCGGAAGTGCCCCAGCCAAAGCAGTATGAGACAGCCGATGAACGACGTGCCTGCGTGGGTAGCCGTCAAGAGCCATGGAGAGTGAAACTGTGAAAAAGACTGGTGAGCTCTTTACTCAATGCCATGAGATGAACTCAGCTTTGACAACTTGAGCATGCTAAAGTGACATACCTTCCCAAGGACAGCCTTGTTGTAAAGTGTTAGACCAACGTTGCAGAGAAAATATCCTAACAGCGCTACCAGTTTCTTCCGTGTAGGCACCGTGTGCTCGTGTTCCGGGGCTGTTGGCGTTGGTGAAACAATGGGTTTCTCATCGTCCTCCAACACGTGTCCTTCAAGTTGCTGCTCGACATCTTGCCTATTGAGTGGCTCGCGCTCAATGTCAAGCAAAGACTTTTCCATCAGACCGTTCATTCTGAGCTTGAAGCAACACCGTTCATCACGCGTTCGACCGCACTTTTCGGTAACCTTGAAGATTTAAAACGGATGCGAAAGATCAAGAACGGGCAGGGACGAGCTAGAGATGTCGCAGAACACGCCGTCGACGTGAGACGAGAAACGACACTTGGTGCCGAGCAAAGCCACATCACTCACAACAATGACGATAAGGGGGTTCCTTGGCAAGCACAAAATAGGGTACCCACCGTTGCGATGCATATTTCGTCAGGACCAAAGTGTAAATTGCATATTTTGGTATCGCCTAGTGTTTGAGAGTGCAGTATTGGTGGAACAGCTATTTTCACCAGATATCCGTTGTCGGTTTTTCCTGGTCGCCTAGGAGAGCTCGGCACGGAAGAATTAGGGATGCGGCCTGGCAGCTTGCAGATCATACAGTACCCACTTCACAAGGAACCAATGCATGACTCGGCCGCACCACTAACGCGTACATTACACACCATTACGGCTAGTGTTTCCTCTGTATTATTATCCAAGGCTGGGCTTTTTGTGGCAGGCTTAGCCTTGCGCCTGGCATATTGTGCGACGACGCGGCATGGCTTGTCCTCACGAACTGATTTGTTCATAGTCTTCTCACTAGAGTACTGCCTCGCGCGCAATGTGGCACATGGATCAAGAAGACGCAGTCAGCGACCTAGTGATTATCTCTGTGTAAGATTGCTCATCCTGGTCTACCAGTGCAGGGGGCACTACCGTATCCCGGTGAGCAAACACCATGACTACTACCATGCTGGCTTTGGCGCCGGTACGAAGTCTAAAACACAAATGCTTCGTCAAAGTCATTTGCCTCGGTGCATATCGGTTGCCAACCGATTTACGGAGTAAACGACGCCTGATCTTCCCAGTCTGTACCTCTTGGTGTTTGAGGCTCGCTTGTACGTTTTAACTTTTCTGCCGAGCTCAAGAGAATGGCCGTCATCTAGCCCGACTTATCCGGGAATATGGATCTCAATCTCCAGCAAATGATCTGAATACAAACAAAGCTACAGTGCAGAAAATGCCACTGCCATGCAGTCTGCGTGCTCCCACAGTAGTTATTTCCGTGACCACGACTGGGGATCTACGTATCTTCGCGCTAGACATCGCCTTGGCCAAGCATGCAAGTGAAAGTCCCTGACACCAGATTCACTCGTTGCTCATTTCCTATTCGATCTGTCGCCTAAAGAGCTGAGCCTTAACGCACACGACGCTCAACATTTCTTCCTGCCCGATACTGGACTCACCTCCTCGCAAGTTAGGAACATCGGACCTGTCAGTCACATCATATCAGGTCCATTCGAGTGCCCCTCCACCCACTCTTTTCAGCGTCCACTAGAAGGCGCAACCAAAGCACTGCTTCTCCATCAAGCCACTCACCCCAGACTGCCAGCACTCCCGCAAACCGCGGAGCTGGTGTGTTATTTCAGACAACGGTGATGCACACGAACAACATAACAGCCAGCGGTGTCGCGAGTGACGACCTGAGCGAGTCGGCACAAAGCACGATGCCTGCCGCTCAACATTCTTCTAGATCCATGCAACCAAGTACGCACAGCGGTGTGGCGCAAGGAAGATCGATGCGAAACATTTGCTGCATTGGTGGTGGCTACGTGGGGGGACCCAGCGGTGCTGTCATTGCCAACAGAGCGCCCCACACTAAGGTCACCGTCGTTGACATCAACAGTGAGCGCATTGCAGCCTGGAATTCGGCGAATCTGCCTGTGTACGAGCCGTATCTCCATGACCTAGTTGTGGTTGCGCGAGATGGAATCAGGGGATACAGGCAACCTAATCTTTTCTTCTCCACAGATGTTGATAAGGCCATCAAAGAAGCCGACCTAATATTCGTCGGTGTCAACACACCAACAAAGACGAGCGGGCTTGGAGCCGGGAAAGCCTCCGATTTAGGCTGGCTGGAGGACGCGACTCGAAGGATTGCTCGATGCGCGGAGAACGAAACGATTGTGGTCGAGAAGAGCACTGTTCCTTGTGGAACTGCACAGAGTATGCAAGAGATACTAGAAGCCAATGCGAAACCTGGAGCGACATTCGAAGTCCTCTCCAATCCCGAATTTTTGGCGGAAGGGACAGCCATCTCTAACTTACTCTACCCAGATCGAATTCTGATCGGATGTTTCGAGAACGACGCGGGCAGGTCTGCAGCAAGCAGTTTAGCTGAAATCTATGCCTCTTGGGTACCTTTGGATCGAATAATTACTATGAACCTCTACTCGTGTGAGCTGGCAAAGGTCGCTGCAAATGCACTCCTAGCCCAACGAATTAGCAGCATCAATGCCCTCAGCGCAATGTGCGAAGAGCTTGGAGCCAACGTCGAAGAACTCTCATACGCATGCGGACTGGACAGTCGAATCGGCTCGAGAATGCTGAACGCCTCGGTAGGGTTCGGCGGGTCATGCTTCAAGAAGGATATCATGAATTTGACATACATGGCTGAGAGCCTTCATCTACCAGAGGTTGCTGCTTATTGGAAGTCTGTCGTTGATGTTAACGAGTGGCAGAAGGATCGCTTCACCCGGCGCATTGTCAACTCGATGCATGGCACTCTTGCTAGGAAGAAAGTCGCCGTCCTTGGCTTTGCGTACAAAAAGAACACGGGGGATACACGTGAGAGTGCAGCCATTTCTGTGGTCAACAACCTCTTGGCTGAGAACGCCATCGTTGCGATTTTCGATCCCAAGGTGCAGAGTGAGCAAATCTACCGAGACCTTGACCTTGACCGAGATAATCGCGATCGTGCGCTGATATGTACCGACCCTTACGACGCTTGCGAAGACGCCCATGCGGTTTTGGTTTTGACGGAGTGGGACATGTTCAGCAACAAAGAACCTCGACTTAACGCTGCTCCCCCCGGCATGGACCCTGCTCTCAAGGAGGCCCTCGGCAGAAACAAAGCACACCCCGTTAACCGCCGTGAGTTCAATACTCCACAAATTGTGCTTGATCGAACGAACTCCGACGACGAACAGAGCCTCGGTACTAGCGACTCCGGCGGGTCAGAGGTCGAATCTTCGAGCTCCCAGTCGAGCTACGCAGTCAAAGAGGATGCTAAGGAAATCTCGAGGCTAGGGATACAGCCAGACCAGAAGACCGGGACATCAACACCTATGACATACGAGAAAATTGACTGGTCTCGGGTTGCATCGTTGATGCAAACACCAAGGTACGTATTTGACGGCCGCAACACGATTGATAGAAACAAACTGGTCACCTTGGGCTTCCGCGTCGAATCGGTAGGATCACCCTCAACCGGTAAGCATACTGGAATGTGAGCACGCCTTTGAGCATTAGGAAGCAAATTTGGGCGGCGCATATGGGTGGGAAGCGTGCGACACCATGCTAGAGCGCTCTCAAGGTTTATTCCTTTACAACATCTATTTTGTTTTGACCTGAGCGTAGAATAGCAGTTGATCATGAAGCACACCCTCGACATATAGGATGTCGATCACGGGGAATATTATGCATAGCGCGCAATGCACCTCCCAAAGTATTGCAGTCAGATATTCAGGCTTTCGAATGCCTTCACTTCGTCACTAGTACCACAGTGTCTCTTAGAGGTAATACGAATTTTATCCCGTCGTTACGCCATGGCTATTTGAAAGAAGGACAGCAGCGTCGATGTTCAGCACCATTATGCTGATGGTCATAGTCGTTATCGATTAGATTTCCTACATCAAAATTTAATACCTTCTCCCTTAGAGAAGCCGTCGAAGTAAACGCGTGTCAGACCTACTTGGCATGACTTGGCATGATTCGGCATCTGCGTGATTGTTGCTCAGTCGGCTACTCGGCATATTAGCTTGGGCAGAGAGAACTTTCCAACCCTTTGAATATCCGTTTAGCCGGTATATTGCTCTTGAACGTCACAATTACTCGTACATACAGTAGTTTGTCCACTCGAGCAGGGTTTATGCGCCGACGTTTCACAATACACCTGTGACTGTAATACGGATTCCGTATCCCTAATGAAGACAAGAGAACTTCGGGAGTGCGGACCGGGTACGGCGGCGAGGCTCTTCCTAGCCCTGCGCCACATCCAATTATCACCCCTGCTCTGTTTGTTTCCGCGTACCCACATCGCGCTGGCTGAGCACTTCTCCACGTGGCGCAATGTGAGCATGGTCAATGGTTGGTGGTCAAGCTGGCGGCCAGTACCGCCAGAACATGGAATGTTGGGCCTAGCGTAGACTACCTCCGCCAATGGCAGTATGCATAAGTTATAGACCTTCACCAGCCTAAAATTCGAGGTTCTGACCGTAAAGTCGTCAAAATGTTTGCTGAAAGGAGTCATTTGGCTTGACACCCAGTTGGAGGGTCTTGCACAGCACTATCTTTATCAGCTCGAACGCGAACTAGGTTTCCCAGCGAGCGTGTGACTCAAAGTGGGTATCAAATAGAAGTCTTTCGTAACATCCCAGCGGCCGAAGCTGGGTGTACATATCCCATGGCTCTTACTGAGTTGCCCTGGGGCGTTGGCCAGCTTTCGAGGAGATTCAAAATCAATATCGTGGCTGCCGCAGGATGCACGTTTCTCATATACCTCATCGTGGCAACCCACACCTTTTCTGGACTTGTAAGTCTCTCTTCCCTCAAATCTACGGATGGTCCTCTGCCGGAGTCCCAGCCTCTGTAGAAGATCGAACAGGTTCGTAGCTGATGCATTTAGCCGCAGAGCGAAACAGCATTCGGCGGACTGTCGTCCACACCGAAGGACGGTTATGGCAGCCAGACGAAGTTCAATGCGCCGCACACCAATCTACATGTGTTATTACCAGCGACACAAGGAAATGCAGATCTCTGCAAGACTCTTCTTACGGCCAAGATCCTTGACTATCCTACGCCGGGCTTGCTAGCTTGGGATGAGACGTACAATGTCCCTGAGCAGATGGCAGGCGGGTCTCACCTCGCAAAGATATTTCGGGTCTTAGAATACCTTGAGACCCTCCTGCCGTCGCAAAATGATGACCTTGTATTAATGATCGATGCTTATGACATCTGGTTTCAATTGAGGGTTGAAGTTCTAATTGATCGATTTCACTCTATGAATACCGCTGCCAATGAGCGTCTTGCACAACGTCTCGGACGTTCATTGCTGGAGAGTGAGCACATTGAGCAAAACATCATCTTCGGCGCAGGCAAGAGATGTGCGCCAAACCAGCTTCATACCGTCGCTTGTTACACGGTCCCTCAATCGCCACTCCCTGATGACCTTTATGGCGGTAATACAGACACTGTTATCGGCCGGAACAAATACACCAGTCACAGGCAAAGATATCTGAACTCTGGGTATGTCTTGGGCAAGGTCAAAGACGTACGTGTTCTGTTCCGCAATGCAGCTGAAGAAGTCAAGAACACTCCGAATCATCTGCCTGAATTGGACAATGGCAGTGGCGGGTCCGACTTCTTGTATCACGGAAGCGACCAATCGATCTTCAACACCTTGTTTGGCAGGCAGGAGTACCAACGCGAATATCTACGGCAACAATCTCAGAACCAGCAAGCTGGTGCTGCACGAAGCGAGTGCGATCAAGAGACGAACTCTACCGCCTGCGAGGAACTCGACGGACGAAAACAGAAACCCTACTTAACCCTAGAAGGTACACGTTATTCCGATTCTCTGAACCCTCCGTTCACGCACGAGATCATGGGTTCCATGTCTGATCCTTCGAGAGGGAATTGGGAACTCGGTATCGGTCTTGACTATTTCTCTGAACTAGGCCATCAAACCGCCAACGCCGAAACTGATGGGAAGTGGCTCCGACTTGCTGAAACCCCGCTCAACGTGGACTTCTCAGGCAAGAATCGTTTCGACTGTCCACCACGAGTTGAGAAGCAGTCTGCTTTGGCGGACATTGCTGGAGCGAATGCCCCCTTCCCCGAAGACCCTGACAAACAAAACAGTGAATGGGAGAATGTACCACTTTACACGAATCTGTGTACTGGTAAAGTGCCTGTAATGGTTCATCACAACGGTGACAAGGCCGCACGAGGCTCCCGATGGCATGATATGTGGTTTCAAGCAGACGCTAGGCCTATGCTGGAGCGCAAATTGGGACACGAGAATGCTGCGAAGAGTGCACCAAATTCCAGTCTGGATGTGATTGCTTGGACAGACAAAGGTTCTGAATTAACATGGAATGGACTTTGCAGCGCATATTCCGAGGAAATATTTCCCTAGACCTTTTGGTAGAGCCCCAGGCGCAGACGACTATCAGGATGAAGCTCACATAGATTACTTCTTGAGCTCAGGCAGGGTACGAAACGGCAGTTACGAAAAGCAGAAAGGGGGCAACACAGTGATGCCGGCTTTGAAGTCGAGATCTTGCATGCAGCCTAAGTTGAGTGGAGAGGGCGATCGAAACTTCGCTCACTACTGATGCGTCAACGACGTCGACCTCTCCGTAAGCGGATTCGAGATTGTGAGCAGATGGAATAGTATAAAAGGCCCCGGCTGCTTTCACCCATGCACAATCAGGATGAGCATTGGTCTCGCCTCCCAAGGCCAGTGGGAGAAGCGATTCGAACCAAGCACGCGAGCAGCGACCAAGGGAGCACGATGCTTTAGTCCGGGCCAGCAAGTTTGACTAGTCCAGTGGACGCTGGCACACGAAGACGAGTCGGTGAAAGAGCGCAGGTCATTTGTTGCACGCTTCAGCTGGTCAGGCTGCGAGATGAGAAGATCTTCAGGCATATTTTTCAACCATTCGATAATCATTTGTTCGGAAAGAGAGTTGTCTCTGCACTAGTACAAGTACTATTAGTGGAGCATGTCGGAGAATTGAAGCCAGGCTAGGACTCTTGGCTAGCTTAAACACTCGGCCGTTCGTCCCGAGAAGAAAGGGTTCAGCCGCCTTCCCGGTGTACCTGCAGTTGCTTGCGTCATAGCTGAATAACGTGTGCCTCGCATCACGCAAGAGCGACCATCTCCAAGGCCGTTCCATGCTGCGACTCGAAACCAGAGAACAGCATAACTACGAGGATTCGTGGCGACCACCCACCCAAGCTTTTCAAGCCCCAGCACCACGAGTCCTAGTGGGTTGGTCAGAACGAGATTACCGTAGCAAGCCCTTGAACTGAACCTTGCAATCCTTTGTGATGTGACTGGTGCTGCCTCTGGGCATGGGAGGGCTTGATGTTGTTTTCGAAGGATGTTTCCCAAGCTGGACCCCTCGGAGGGGTATGATGATTGTACCGGTACCCTGTGACGTCGCCCGTAGGTGTGCGATCAGGCGTAGGAGGTGTATAAGTTTCCCAGTCTGCTCACGGTTCCTGAGGATTTCCAAACCCGGGAAATCAGCATAGTAGTCACCAGATACACTAGATTTTTACGACCGCAAATAACAGCAACAGTCATGGACACTGAGAATACTCGTTCTGGCAAGGCCGAAGAGCGAATCCTTGGGGACAAGGCCACAGGCGAGATTGATGCCGACCCAGATCATTTGGCCAACGTCCAGCGCGGATTGAAAGCGTAAGTAGTCGAACTACAATATGGACATTGTGTTGACTAACCTCCTCAGTACGCTCAGCAACCCAAACACCTCGACAAAAGCTAAGAAGGACGCCGAGGCGAAGTTGGCGACACTGCAGGATTCAATTGAGGTGCCGACACATGACAAAAATCCTTGATTCGCTTTCCACGATAGGATTTGCTCAATTGGATATGTGATAGTAACACAATATAAGGACAATGAAACCACTGAACACCTGTTGAAGAGGCGGTCTGATCGCATCTACTCTCGAGTCGATGGCATCGTCCCAGGCTTCCCTCTCCCTTTGCGTTCATGTCCCGAACCTCACGCAAGCACCGTAGCAATAGCAACGATTGCGTCGACCACTTATCGCAAGCGTAGTATACAATTTATTGATGTCACTCAAGCATATGCAAGGACCTGGTCTAGAATGAATGGACGCGCTTTTGGAGTCGCGATAATGCTAACGAGAAAGGCATGGCGACAGGGTCGGGAGCGTGCAGCAAAAGCAGTCAGGGCTGACCATCTATTACGATTTTGTGGCTGTTTCATTTGCAGCTACAGCAACTTCGAAATCAAGACAGACCTTCTCTACCAAGTACCAAATGCACGAAGTCGTGTGCACCTTTCTGATCCTGCAAATGGTCGGAAAGTGTCGCACAGCGTCAAAATGCACAATGGCTCGGTCTTACAATAAGCAAGACCACTCGTAACATTGCAGAGTCAGCGCCAGAGCACGCCCGGCACAAACAGCAACTTCTGGAGAGGACCGTTGGTATTCAATTGTTATGATGACGTCTGCACGGGCGCTGCGGTGACAAGCTGGACCGCATATTCTTTCTGCGCCAATCAACCCATGACGTGAATGCCGCAGGAGGTGCAGCTTGTCCTTGTACATGCAAGAATCCCGTTGATACCGTCGACAACCTTTATTCAGGTGCGTTTAGGTTTATGCTGTGATTTTGCTACCGGATTACGATTTCGATCAAGCTATGCGCCAGTGAGAGCTTACATAGGCTTTGACAGCCGACCAAAACACCCGAGCTGCACTATGCAACCAATTCTCGCGAGTGCTGGCCGCCATGGATTGCGATGTAGCAACTGGTCTCAGATAGCCCAGGTGTCTCGCCTCCAGCCCTCGAGGACCTCGAAGTCGCTGGCCGGCAAGCACGCTCCGAAGCAGACGATACTGTCGCGACGACATCTCCTTCCATTTCGAAGGGCACAAGCCTCCTCCACGTCGAAAAGCTGGGTCCGACAGATATCTACGAAACCCCTACCTTCCCGAGGTCCTGTCTCGAGATTCTTGTACAGAACAGCAGCGTGGACCGGTATCTTCGTCGCTATTTCCGGTGGCCTAGTTGCTGCTTTCTTCGCCTATGATGCCACGACCTACAGCGGCACTGATGGAGACCTCACCTGCACGATTTCTGAAGCTGCACTGTTCCCAAGAAGGGGCGGGCCAAAGAATCTCCCCATCGCCGAAATCCTGGTTGATGATGAAGAGAGCCAAGAGATGGAGAGCCAAAAATACAAGCCGAAGTTGGTCATTCTTGGGACTGGTTGGGGAAGCGTGGCCATGATGAAAGAGCTTAACCCGCTCGACTACCATGTTACAGTCGTGTCCCCAGAGAACTACTTTCTCTTCACCCCTATGCTTCCGTCTGCTACAGTTGGCACCCTCGAATTTCGGTCTCTCGTCGAACCTATCAGAAGAATCGTCAGTCGATTGAAAGGACATTTCTTGAAGGCCGAAGCTGTTGATGTCGAATTCTCCGAGAAACTGGTCGAGGTCGCGGCCGTCAACGCCAAAGGAGAAAAGGAAAACTTCTACCTGCCATACGACAAGCTGATCATCTCTGTTGGTGCAACAACGAACACTCACGGCGTCAAGGGTCTTGAAAACTGCAACTGGCTGAAGACGATCGAGGATGCTCGTCTGATAAAGCGCAAGGTGCTCAACAACTTTGAGATGGCATGTCTGCCCACCACCTCGGACGAGGAACGAAAAAGGTTGTTGTCTTTCGTCGTGTCTGGTGGAGGTCCGACCGGTGTCGAATTTGCTGCCGAACTCTACGATATGCTCAATGAAGATTTGCTCCAGTCCTTCCCTAAGATTCTCCGCAACGAGGTTTCGGTCCACGTCATACAAAGTCGCAGTCACATTCTCAACACCTACGATGAAGCTCTTTCAGTATATGCCGAAAAGCGCTTCGAACACGATAACGTGGACGTACTCACCAACGCTCGTGTGCAGGAAGTACGACCAGACAAGATTATCTTCTCACAGAAAGATGGGGACGGCAAAGTCACAAGGAAAGAATTGCCCATGGGCTTCTGCCTGTGGAGTACTGGTGTAGCTCAGACGGCTTTCTGCAAAACGTTAGCTGACAAGCTAGGTGATGCGCAGACCAACAAGCACGCCCTGGAAACTGACACTCATTTGCGACTCGTCGGTGCACCGTTAGGTGATGTGTATGCGATCGGCGACTGCTCCACTGTACAGAACAACATAGCTGACAACCTCGTTACCTTCCTCCGTGGCATGGCTTGGGAAAGAGGAAAGGATCCGAAGGATCTTCGCATCACCTTTACAGAATGGCGAAACATCGCCGGAAAAGTTAAGAAGCGGTTTCCTCAAGCGGGAAATCACCTGAGGAGACTTGACAAGCTCTTCGAATCATACGACAAAGACAAGAACGGGACATTGGACTTCAGTGAACTTCATGAGCTGGTTCTCCAGATTGACTCGAAACTTACGTCCCTGCCGGCAACGGCTCAGCGAGCAAATCAGCAGGGTGGCTATCTGGGCAAGAAGTTCAACAGGATAGCACAGGCGGTACCTGGTTTCAAAGCGAACGAAGTCGATTACGGAGACCTCGACGACGCCGTCTACAAAGCATTCGAGTATCATCATCTGGGGTCTTTGGCTTATGTTGGAAATGCTGCTATCTTCGATATCAACGGCCTGAACTTTAGCGGAGGACTCATGGCTGTCTACCTGTGGAGAAGTATCTATTTTGCGCAAAGCGTGAGTTTTAGGACGAGGGTGCTATTGGCTATGGACTGGTCAAAAAGAGCGATTTTCGGTCGAGGTAAGCCTTCTGCTTTTCTTCAAAAAGTTCTGTCTAACGTTAACTTTCACAGATTTGATGGCCTATTAGATAGCGAACAGCTTTTCGCCTCAGAAATCGATCGTTGGTCTACGCAACCACGGTCCTAGCTGGCGGCTCCGTTCGGATGGTATAATATGAGGGCTGAGGATCTGTACAAAATCTTCTGGTGGCGCAGATCAACCCGCCTGTGCATTCGACACGATCTTGGGCGTTTACTTACGACCGCTGGTTTATCTCACTTGCCTACTCCAATAGGTGCAGCATGTGCAGCAGACACCAGGCAAGCTTCATGCTGTTTCCAGATGTGTTGATAGGTAGGAAAGAGGGTGCTGGTGCAGTGGAGTGCAACGCTGTCTTGCTTGGATTACTAGTTGTTTTCCGGATACATATACAAAATACAACCCGATGCAGCGGACATCGTTGACCACATGGTCCGTCGCCCAGGGTTGACTTGTTTTGTGCTCAACGATCACTCTTGACTGGTACTTCGGAACGCTGAGCAGATTAGATGTCCGCCATAGATCTAGTACCGCCATCAAGCGCAATGGTCAATAATACTATCACATCCAATTCCCATGATGAGTCCAACCCAGCACAAGTGAGACCATCGGAATGAACAAAACGGGTGTAATGGATGTGGTTGTGGTTCGGATCCCATCTTCGTGTTATCGTGTCGCGTGCCAAAGACTGGCTAGGATCATCCCCAATGTTCTGCTGGGGGTCCATAGACCCTGCTGTCCGCTGGAAAGTCATGCTGTCACTCATTTTCCTGTCAGTAGCGGGTGAAAGTCCTCACCCGTGCGGCACGTACACTCAGATATCAAGAGCATGGCTATAGGGGGGTAGTGACGTCCAACGACGGTACTGATGCAGCAATTTGTGCGTCTCGAATGTCAAACGGGTGCGTTGACGTTCGATGAAGAGGCTTCCGAGCTATGGTGCACGCTGTGGGCTGATTGGAATCACCACGATAGAAGCCTTACTTCGTAGTCCGCGGAATTCTGTTAGCCTGCGTAAGGACAGTCACTCTACCAGCCGAGAACGGGTCAATCAGCCTCGTCGAAGCTCAGTTTCAGCTTCTTCCGCTTCCCCTTCTTTATTGCGGGTGCAGCGGCAGCTTCCTTTGTCGCATCGTCCTTCTGCTGAGCCACCATATCTTTGAGGTCATTCGTGCTTTCCGTTAAAGATTTCGTGGGCCCATCCTCCTCGTCTGCATCAATCTCCGGCTTCAAATTCGGATCATCACCACCAACGACCTTAACAGCCTTCCTCTTCTTCCCAAACCCACTACTCACACTGTGCTCCGCATGCTGAGCCTTTCGCTCCTCGTCCACCTTAGCCGCTTCCTTTGCCTCGTCGCGTTCACCTGCAAGCGCTTCATCCTTCTTATCAGGCTCCTTCGCCCTGGCCTCCATCTCATCCTTCGTCACAACATCTCCTCTCTCGTCAAGCATCACAGGGTCGTCCTCGCCCTCTTCACCGCCCATGTCGAGTCGACCACCTTGAGCAGCGCCGCCACGTGCTCGAGGTATCTGCACGTTGTGGCGGCCATCAAGTGCTGCGTTGCCTGCCTTTAGTCGACGCAGAAAAGCTGGCTCTGCAGCTGAATATTCTAGCGAGGGATTTTTAGGCATGTTTGGGTGATGATGTCGTAAGCACCCTCTGATCAGCGGTGGGTGGAACTGTCAGATCGTGCAGAATACCAAAGTCGTCGCAGTATAGTCAATATTGACGTCTGATTTTCTGGACGGGATAAAAGCGCCTGGTCGTTAGGCTTCCTGGGACGAGTTTATAGGAAGATCTGCATTAGCCGGTCTTAAGACATGCAGTGATGGATAGTCAATGTTGCCTCCCAGTTAGCAGAGAGTTGTCTAATTTACAGTATGACCTATATGGAGCAGGAAACACCGTTATTCGGGGGTCATGCAGTGTTCGAATGTCCAAATTTGTGGTGTGCAAGATTAGAGAGGTCATTCATGTCGATTCCTCCGCCTCTTTCCTCCACTTTTTGGCCTCGGCGATGCACGCATACATTGATTCAAATCTGGAAAATTTATGCTGGATTGCACACCGACAATCTGGCCGAGTGGTTAAGGCGATAGACTCGAACGCTTTAAGCATTTGTGATATCTATTGGGTTCGCCCGCACAGGTTCAAATCCTGTAAGTTAACCTTATCCATCAAACTGTACGCAGTCTTCTAACAATGTATAAGGTGGTTGTCGAAATATCCTATCATTTTTGGCAGATTCGGAATACGTGATGAAACGCATTTTTGCCCACTCGTATCTTGCTGGAGGGGAGCGTAGCTCTGTCGTTGACTGTCTGGGACTGCTGCATTATTGCCAAAGTACAGGACCAATAAAGACCTCTTGAAAGTGATGCTCGCCCCTGGAACGCCGGTCCGGATGTGCCTCGGCAACGTAGGACATCACAAAGTTCAAGTGTCAAGCAAGAAATGAGCCAGCCTACGAACCACTCCTACCATGATGCATTAAACCACTTTCGAGCTGTTGAGAGACAGCATCTGCACGACTGTCGACCATGGGCAAAGTCATAGGTCTCGACCTCAAATCAAAACGCGAGCGACAACGAAGTGACTATGTCTTCCACCAGGATTACAGGACGAGATGGTAATGGACTTACCACCTCCTAGCCCGCATTGTCGACTAATGTTGTTCTCAGGGCCGACAACGACATGTTCCACCACCTCAACAACCCCATCTACGGCGTCCTGTTCGACAGCATAATCAACGCCTACCTCATGGATGTAGCCGGCTACAGCACCAAGTCGTCAGCCTACATCGGCCTCGTCGCAAACACGTACTGCGACTACTTCGGCAGCGCACAATACCCCGGCGTGCTAGACGTCGGACTGCGCGTGGTGAAGCTGGGGAAGTCGAGTGTTATGTATGAGGTTGGGGTGTTTCAGCAAGGGGAGGAGAAGGTTAAGGCTGTGGGAGGGTTTATTCAGATCTGGGTGCTGAGGGAGACGAACAGGCCGGATGACAATGGTGTACCCGAGGGTGTGAGGAGGGAGCTGGCGAAGTTGGTGAACAGTGAGGACAGCGAGGTTGTAAAGCCTAAGGGGCAGAAGCTGTAGCGCGAAGGAAGGTTTGGGGTGGATTACGGTGGCGCCATAAGCCCAGATGCGTGGGAATTGGGGAGCATCAGCGCGTTCGAGCTTCGAAGATGGTCTCCGCATCATAGATTTGTTTTGTATCGACGTAGAGATACCAGCACCTAGGCTTTGGAACGATAACGTCTGTGCAACAAAATTGGAAGGACTTAGCATGACTCAATATTCTCGAGCCTGAGCTCTGCTTCTAGTATCTGTAACCCTCGCCTGGAACCTCTTGAGGCTGATTGTTTGCGCCCAAGCACGAGCTGTTCTTCACTTCGAGGACTTCAGCTTGACACCTACAGCCTGCAACCATGTCAACAGACACCCCCTCCCGAGAGCCAACGCTCGAGCAGCGCATTCACATGACCTCTGCCTTCCAGTCCTTCCTCCACAAAGCCTCCCTCTTCATGCTCGTCGGCGCACCAATTTTGATTGCCCTCCCACCACGAAAGCTCGACCTATACACCTTGTCGCTCACCGGCGCCTTCATCGCCTCAGCAAACCACATGGTGAAGGAGAGGACCGGCGCAGGTTTATTCTACCAGCTGCCCGGCGCGCGCCTTCCACCTGCGGCAATTGAGTATCAGGAACGGATGAAGCTGAGGGAAGGCGGCAGAAGATTATTGGACGAGGGACAGACGACACAACAGGAACGGCCTTCGGTACAGGATCAGCTGCAGAAGTACCAGCACCGGGAGCCGGCGGGTCTCGAGAAGGCAGCCAAAGATATCTGGATGGGCGGGGAGAAGGACGACTGGAAGCAGAGGAGGCTAGCAGAGGAACAGAGGAAGTTGGATGAGGGCGAGGGCTATTGGGATATGATTGTGGATCAGGTTTGGGAAGTCTGGAACCAGGGCAAGGATAAGGCTGAAGACGTGAGGGAGAAGGATGAGGAGGTTGTTGAGAGCAACAAGAAGGCGAAGAGGAGGGAGGAGGAGTTTCCGACCATTGGGAAGAAAGGATGAGGTCGGCACGTCACTCGGTCGTCCGATTTCAACGAAAGGTCTCAGGTAAAGCTCTTTCGTTAGCCTTTGTTGCGCCACCTGAGCTTGTCAAGGGAATCCAGCTGTACTGCTCTCGTCGACGCTTTGCCAATCTAGCAGACCGCGTCAGGCAAGAACATGGCCCGCATCACCACGAACAGAGGCTTTATGTGTTGACGAGGGTCGAGTGGACTTCAGAGGCCTGTATACTCCCATCAACATATAAACCAAACACAGCACCATCCCACCAGAACCAGCGAGCCCCATACCGACGTCTCTTCTAGCAGACACGCACCCTCCAGTATCACCATGGCACCATCACATCCCTCTCTAGACGACCTTCGACCGGCCCCGCACGCTCCGCTCATCCAAATCATGTATTGCCACTCTTGATATGGTTGGGCGCGCACCCAGCTCGCATACTTCGCCGCAGGATCCTGCATCCAATCGAGCAAGTACTTCTGCTGCTCCTCATGCATGTCTTGTTTGTGACGCGCTCCTAGCATATCGAGCAAGATGGTCGCCCAGGGCCTGCAGACAAGCAGCGCTCCAAAGATGTGGTTGCTTATGGCCTTCTACGCAGTAAAGGTCCTCCAATGTCGCAGCTTGGGGGCCGGTATTCCGACGTGGTTGAGGTAGGCTGCTAAGATAAGACGAAGGGTTTCGGAAAAGAGGTCGATGGTAGTCATTTCTTCCAGGCGGCGGAGGGGATTTGGCGAAGTATGAGGTATGAGGCATGTCTATACAGAAGGATGAATGAATTTGTACGGTTGCGTTGCGCTTCACTATCGACTATTGGACGTGCAAGGAGAGAGGACTGTTTGCTTGACGTACGATACCTGCATGCATTACGAGCATCGTGTGGCCTCTGCATGAATGAGACCGCCAACGTATGGACAATGCTATCCCAAAGACAAACACTATATCGCCATGCTCTGGAAAATCCAAGCGAGCCGACATCTTCACTTCCCTTCACTTTTACGATCCTGACCCTCCTCCTACAGCTCACTGTGAAAGTCAAACCATTTGGCATCAGCGTGGGTTTCGGTGTGTCTATAGCCAAACACCGCAATTGGCGCTGTTGCGTCCACTTTTATTCAATAGACAACCTCTTCCATGTCTGAACTCTAGACGTTTCCGTCAGCGCACCACATCTCCGTCCTTCGATTATAACCTGCAAGCCACACAATTCAAGAAAAACGTCCGAAGTCTGGCAATATTAGAAACTTTTCGTGATCAGCCGACAAGCTTCCTGCCTCGTGTGTCCTTTCTGAGACTTATGAGCGACCATTTCGTCACGATGTAGCGCTTCATGTCGTCTATCAGCCGCTCACCAGCCAGTATCCTGATACACACCACCTGTGCTCCAAAGCGCCGGTACTCCTTGTCGGCACTGTGTAGCCTACCGTGCATGTACATGGAGACGGTCAGCCACGTATATCTGCCGGTCGTGGCGAGTAACGGTTCCTCCACATGAAGTGGTGACCAAGACCACAATCGTCTCGCACCTATAGCATCGTTAGCACTTCCCAGCAAGAACCTATAGTCGAACTTATCAAAAAGAAAAAAGGGTGGTCTCGTTCCCACCGACTCCACGTCCCAATGAAGCCGCCAGCGGTCAGCAAGCATCGACAGTCCATGCACCTCGTCCTAGCTCCGTCACTTCAAGCTCTCGGCTACCCTCATTACTGCACCTTCGGATCAACTCGCAATACGAGCCGACCAGCAGCCTTCCCCGTGCCAAGATGCAAACGAGCAGAAGAATAACACTTCAGGATTGACAAGAGGCAAGCATTGCAAACAGACAAGCCAAAGCTTTGATCCTCTCTCGAGAGAGGTCCTGCCGCAGGTACTTGTTGCATCCTGAGTCGCACCATCCATGCTTCTTCTCTGCTCGTTTGTACTTTGGCAGGATCAGACTACCTCCCGTGGGCTCTTGTTGCATTGAATATCTCCTTTGAAGGCACAGTTCGGGCAGCCAGACTTGCAGCGACCAGTCGGTCCGTGGAACTGTCTGAAGATGGCATTCTGTCGACACCGCATTAAACTCGTACTTCAATGTGACAGTTGAAGTCCTTGGTTAGAGACCATTTGAAAACAGCATGCGTCAACTCGAGACCCCTGATACGCCGAAACCTAATGCCATCAACTCTCAATTAGCGACTTTCAATCTCTCGCAGACCTCGAACATCTTCGTAGACTTCCAGACAGACCACAAACACCTCATCAACTTCCGCCAGTCTCGTATGTAATGCAGTAACCTCGGGGACAGCCTTTGTTTCTTCTTCCGAACTCCCACTCAGCAAGAGCAGAGCAGAAGTGAAGAGCATTCGACCATATCTCAGGCCAGGGCGCACAATTGACATCCTTAAAGATCGCCCTCTTCCTGTCGCAAGACAGGGGTCATCATGGTCAGGCCGGGACCTTCCCACTCATCGGCGCTCACCGGTGACTCCATGACAAGCATGAAGGCGGTGATTGACGCGGCTGATCGGGATCTCTGCGAGAGAGTACACTTCCATGGCTGGTGCCTTGAAGCGCGTTCGTCGGGTGAGCCGCGAGTCAAGACCCTTGTGGTTTGAAGGCAGGGGTGGAGAGGAGTGGCCGTAGTGTTCGAGAAGGTCACAGATGCGTCGTCTAGATCTGTGCTGGCTGGAACATACAATGAGCAAGATGAGAACTGGCAGATCTCAGAAGCAGCAGTTCGTTCAGGCCTGACAACAAGCGCGTGAGCACTTGACCCGGCCAGAGGACCCTACTAGAACCGCCGCAATCTTCAACCTCAATCAATCCGTGTGTGTGCTCGATCGCAGTTCTTGCACAGACCCGTAGAAACAGCGTTCTTAGTTTTCTCGTCTCCTCTCTCCCAGACCCCTCGTCCACGCTCAACACCAACTCACATCCCATTCGATCACATATCTGTCCAGCTTTGGTGATCTGACGCGCGTTCCACATGGACCCTTACCCAATCTGACGCATAGATCACCGTCTTTCTCTGCCTCCACACCTCGAAAAGTGCATCAGCTCTGGACGTCTCCACCTCTTTTGACTAGACTAGACCTTTTCTGCCGTTCTAGCACCCCGCCCCGCAGAGCAAGGTATATAATAGGCAGGAAGGACACCAGCCAGCTTATTCGGAGGAGCAACAATGCCATTTTGGACCGCGAGGCTTTGAACCGCAATTATGCTTAGGGTTAAGTTACCAGTGTGCAATCTCCTCACGTCTGAGTTGGCCTCGTCTCTGCTCTAGTGGAACCGTGCTTTGAGGTCCGAAGATGTGAGATGAGGGCTCATAACGAGGGTTCCGTGAGGAGGTGATTGTACGCTGAGAAACTGGGGGGAGGTTGAACTGCATGAGTGGCTCGACAGCGAAGACGGCTGGAAAGTGATGCAGTGCTTGTGGTTGGTCCTGCTGGTTGTTATTTGAAGAGTCGAGGTGAGCGCCGTAGGATTGATTGGACGGTAATTGAGATCACGTAAGAGACTTCGAGCACATTGGTAGGTTAGAGTAGTATAGCATGTATGTCTTTGATGTTGCATAGTGCGACGGGGCAGTGTCTACAATTAAATGCCGCGAGACGCGTCGCGTCGCGGCACGAACGCAACTCTGCATCACGTGCTCGAACTCCCTAGGTAGTCATCTAGGTATGTCGGAACAAGCAAGATTCGCGTTGGCAAGTTGAGTGCATCAAGCAAAGCGGCACTCCGTGTGTACTGTCTTGTTCATAGGCTCATCCACTCGACTCGTTGCTCATTACTTGGTCTCGTGAAGGAAGGTCTGCCCCTTTCCCAATCAGGTACGTGCTCAAATCTCAATCAACTTCTTATCCTCCTTTGGCCGCCCTTTCCTATCCACCCGCTCATCCCTTGGATCAAATCCTCCGTTCCCAAACCAGGCCCACTCGGCCGTTGGAGCGCAGTAGTCCTCGGGTCCAAAGTTCTCACCACTTTCCAGTGAGTTGAAAAACTTGTCATAGTCTATCACCGTGTTCCAGACCCCATCGATCAGGAACCGCTTGCTCGCGATGAGAATGCAGCAGCTGTGCGCGTGCTCCGCCGCAATACCATATTCCAAGCCCCTCCTCTCCAGCGCAGCATTCAACGCTGTTACAAATTCCACCACCTCCTCGTAGAACGGCACGTTCTGCATCGTCAATCCTGCTCCAGCAGCAGACGTAGTACCGCAATACGTGACTCCTTTGACCTCGACGAAACATGGGAGACCTTTCTGCACAAGATCTGCATAACCTTCCGCCTCGTCTTCCACGTTGAAGCCTTTCACAAGGGTAAGTCGGAACACAGTTCGCTGTACAAACCTCTTCTCTCTAAGAATATCCAAACAGGTATTGAACCTCTCCCAGAAATCTCTGTGCAGCGGCCGATCGATCTTCCTCAGACTCTCCTTGTTACTCGCATCGATGCTGACATACAGCTGCGTCACCCTATCGAGATCCTGTAACTGCTGAGGGTGCTGCGCGTTGCAAACCAAGAAACTGCTTATTCGCTCGCTGTGTAACATGCCTAAGAACTCGTTGATGCGAGGGTAGAATATCGGTTCACCCACCAGACTGAGTGCACAGTGTCGTATTCTCATGGCCTCTTGAAACCTCTCAGCGCGGACACCGGGCACACCCTTCATCATCTTGATCTTCTTGTAATGGCCCTCCTTAGCACCGTCGAAGATGAGCTGTGGATCGTCGACTTCCCACCGCCAAGTGGTACTGACTGGATTGGTCCCGTGCCTCCAGCAAAACACACACTTGTTGCTGCAGGACAAGGAAGGTGTGGTCTCCATGCAAAGATGCGACGCAATGCCATAGAAGCTATTTTTGTAGCAACTGCCTCTTCCGCGCAGTGCAGACTTTGTCCACCGGCAGAGTTTAACCCCACTATGTGAGCCAACAATGGTGTAGCCTTGTTTGGTGAGAGCGGCATACGTTGGCGATTCCTTCGGTACCATCGCCTTGCGTGGTTGTCCATTGGTAGCGGAGTATGTAGTGAAGTCAACAGCTAGTGGTGTATTCTGCTTCTGGCGAAAAGACGCACCGCCAACATCCTCGACATCGACAGCCTTGCTGCTATTGTTCAGTTTCTGTCTCTTCTTTCGGCCTAGGTCGGGAAATTCTTCTTCTGATTCGGCGACTACGTCTTCTTCTGCTGTTTCATCATCACTTTCAACGGGTGCACCACTGCCAGGAGCACCTTCGCCTAGGCTGCCCTGCTCGAGGATGTCTTGTAGTGTCTGCTGGATGCCAGAGATCCACTCTCCGGCTGCTTGTTGTACATCACTCTTTACATCGCCAAGACCTAGAGGGTAGGCTCTCTTTCGTCCCGTCAGCTTCGCAAGCCACTTGTCAACCTCAATCGCCTGTGAGCAGAATCCTTGCTCTTCGGTGGGCCATCCCTCCTTATCACCGAGGCCAAACACAGAGTAGCCTGCTAGTAGTGATAGAGGAGCAGTATCGATGCGGAAGTCATGGTGTGTCTCGCGCAGATGTTCTAGGAAGTTTGTGATTATGCTGTCGATATCGTAGGAGGGAAGGAGGACGAGGTAGAAATTGCTTGGAGTCTGGAGATCTGCCTGGGTCTTGGGACCAGATATGAAGTAGTCGTCGAGATCTATGTAGGACAGGTCGAGAAGTTCAGGCTCGAGGATTTCGTTATTGCGACTGCTAAGGTCTGTCAATTGCTCGAAAACAGAGTCGGCGATGGTTTTGGTGTTTGCAGTCAGGGAAGCATAGAAGATGTAGGGGCGAATACTAGGCCGTGCTGGCTCGTGCTGGCTTCTCTTTGCCTGAACAGCTGGTCTTCGGCCAGTCACCACTCGTGGTCCAACGGTTTTCGGTTTGTTGCTGGCACCGTTCGAGGACGAGCGCGCGTTCGGGACTTTTTGTGTGGGAGCGAATATGTTTTTGTTGACCTGGGTGTCCAGCCATGCCGTCTTCTCTTCTGTGGCAGGAGAAGGTGCTCGTACAGTCTCTGGACCTCTTCTTCGCAAGCGTGAGAGCAGAACAAGACTCAGCAGGACGCCGCCCACCACGAAGACGGCACGGTGAGCGTGCCAGAATGCTAATGCACCATCTAGCCTGTCAGCGAGCACTACCAGCCACGCCGGCGTCTCGTTCATATCCATGTCGTACTGCGGTTGTGTATTCTGGTGAGCAGTGAGAGGCATGCGGAGAGATGCCTTGAACAATTTCAATGTGGGGTTCCGATTGCCTCCATCCGACTGGCAGGCGGCGGGCGAGGGAGAGCGGAGGCACGCACCACACTGGCACAAGCTTGAAAATGACCTCGTACCTAGCTGACCTTCACCCTGATCCTAAGCATGGTGCTTACGAAGGACGTGTAAGGGCGACCGGTAACGCGCAATTGTACAAAGTTCGGCTTGGCAAAAGCTGCTATCGATCCCTTCTCGACCTACTCGGGCTACGTTCTGAAGCCCTCTGCCTTGCGTAACTCGGGTAATGCGTTGGTTCTGGCCGGCTCATCCTCCTATTCACTGTCGAGTCTCTCTCAACCATACTAGGCGGCTGTTCGGCATCCACCCATATTCTTCCTGGATTCACCACCTCGTACTCAACCACAGAAGGTCCTCTGCTTCTGCCGGCAGACTCTCCTCTCCTGCCCATGCTCACAGTACTGCCGGCAACCTTGGCGGGTGAAGCTAAGGAATGAGACGAAGATCTGGTCGATGGCGATGACTGGCGCATCCTGACTCTCCGGGTCTCCTTTTCATACACTTCCCTCACACCCGCTCTACTTACATTCCGGCTCCTTGAGTTCGTGCTGAAGCTCGGCGCCCTGCTCGATTTCGCACGATGACTCCTTCTCCTCCTTCTCACCCTACTACCGCCATATTTATCACCAGGTCCTCTCGGTCCACCCTCCCCACAATCATTATAGACATCCTCCCCACCCATCCCCCCAAGAATCGCCAGCCCGCGCTTAATCAGCTCGTCGCTTTCATACACATCCCTCTCAATCCTCCTGATCTGCAACCTCTGCACACGACTGGCAATAGCGCTAACACTGTCCTGATTCCACCACCACAGAATCCTATGCCTCAGATCCGTGCGATAGTACGTACACCGATCGATACTCAACCCCGCCTGCCTCATCCCCATCCAATCCGTCAGATGCGACTCCCGTCTCCTCATTCTCGCTCTATCTCTAGCCCTGCCCCCACCAGCCCCTTTCTCACCATAAGTGCCACCTCCCATCTCAAAATCCGAATCCCCGCTCCCCTCATCATCATCACTCCTAACATCCTCAGCACCCTCAATATCCCTCTCGCCACCCCCACCACCACTTCCACTCACACGAAACTTCCTCTCCAACTCCCTAAACTCCCTCCACTGAATCCTCAACGTAGTCTCAATCAACCGAATATAACTCTCATTCTTCCCCACCCTCCTCATCCGCCGCCCACCGAAAACATGGTACCGGTCCCCCTCCTTCAGCCGCTGTCTAAGCATCGACCTCTCCTCCATGAGTTCCTGCCGCAGATTGCCCAGCACGAGCGGGATCTGCGTTGGCGCGGAGCGGAGCGTGACGAGGAGAGAGACGTAGACGCCCAGCCAGGTCAGGATCGTGAGGATGAACGAGATGAAGCCTGTTACTTCGCCAGCGATGATGAGCCCGCCGGAGACCATGGTGACGTGACGTGACGCCGCGTTATAGTTGACCAGCTCACTCGTGCGCTGATGCCGGCGTAAACGGGAGCGGCTGTAAGGCAACGAAGTCAATGATTGTGTCTTGGTCCTCAGCCGTCGAAGTCGTACAAAGACCAGAACACGACGTCGAGCCTTTGCCGGGATTAATGACAGGCTAGTTGTAGCTGTACTGTGCTCATGGCCACTAGGGGCTACTGACGCTTCTTGAGCTTATTGTCGCTGCTCTGTCGTGTGAAATAGACTAGGGGTGCGCCACCCTCGCTCGTGCTACGAAACGTGCTTCTCTCCGGGATCGGATATTGCGATGCGTTTGATGCCGTGCAGAAGGAACTCCGTACCTAGGTAGTGAAGCGTCTTTGGATCTACGGGTACGTGTAATGTTAGATGGAAATGGCAGGCACGACATACTTAGTCTTAAGAACCTGAAGAGCAGTGCTTAATGGACGGGACCACGGAAAAGTCGAGATATACGGATCAATATGCACGTCTCATGATAGTCTTCAGATAATCTCGAGGCGTTCGGTAACTTACTAAAATGCACCAATAGGCACGATTTGGACCATGAAGAAAGCCCAGCTTGACCTTTAAACTTGCATTAGCTCTATGAAGCTAGATTTAAGCTTCCCTAGGTAAGAAAGCTTACTTGTCGAAACCTCTTGATGTTTGCTCGCAAAGGATATCTTCACCAACACCCCTGTGGCGAACCTCCAGCAGATACCCCGAGCCCCAGCGACGTTGCTACTATAAATTGCCCAAGAACGCCATCCCCTGGTGCACCTAACATAGCAATGCCTGCCTACCATTGCCGTCAGGCGTGTGAAGACTATAGCCCAGAGTAGGACTCACCTTCGGAGACCTTGTACCAGAACATCCTCGTTCCTACTTCGGGTGCGCTGCACGCAATGGGACATCTTGAATAGTGTCTGTAATCTGACTGCCATTCGTCTTCGACAAGGATACCGCCTGTCTCAACATGCGCAACTCGACTTCCGCATCGTTCAATCGTGCTGCGAGAGTCGCATTGACTTCACTTTGTGATTCCATGAAACCGCGGACGGCCTCTGCAAAATCATCAAGGCCACGCATCGTGCGCAAGACGGCGCGGATGCTGTTCAGCTCTGTAGTAATATTCTTATTGACCTGGTTGTTGATTGCCTGATACTGAGTATGGCGGTCCGTAAGTGTAGTCATGTTATTGGCGAGGCTGGTCGTTCTTGCGGCCAAGGAGGACCGTGCTGATCTGATTTTCTTTGCGAGCTCGAAGGTGTGCTCGACGGCGATGACGGATATGATAGTAGCCCCTAGCGCGATTACGATCAAAGACTCCCTACCATCGGCTGACCATCCTAGTGCATAGTTTGACGCCAACCAGATCAACGCGAAAGAGGCCGAGATGAAGAACTCCTTGCTCTTGAAGAACGCAAGCGCCCCTCGTATACGACTGGCTGATGAGGTTGACGGCATTGGCGAAGCTGGTGTGGTGGTGTAGGCAAGTACCATCATGGATTTACTTGTGGTAGTATGCAAGTAAGCATGATCGAACAAGAGTAATAGTTGCCCAATGAAGAAGCGGTGTCGCGGGCGATCGATGCGGGACGTGGACGACGAAACCACAAGACGATTTCGGTGATATACGCAGAATATCATCATCAAACGTCGACCTTCGTTAGTGAATATGTGAACTTCTGGCCTCGTAGCAGCCTTGCACTAACCGCCCATTCACGGCCTATTTGACGACGTATAGGTGACACTCGGCGTTGGTGGATAGCACCACCAACCATTCGTGGAGGTCTACTCAGCTCCAAACATGGACTCAGGTAGAATAAGCAACACTGAGTCCCACCTTTCCAGTCCACCTCTTCCTCCTACCCTCTGCATCCAGCATAGCACCAGCATCTCGTCTCAACATGCCCGTGTTGCCAGCTACAGGACTGACAGTGACGCCAGCGCTTACCAGCAGGCTCTTTATCCTTCCAGTCCACAAGGCACCGATGTTGCAGCCAGCGTCGAGCCTCAGCTTGATCACGTTCTCTTGCTCTCTGTCCATGCGCTCATCCTTCAGTAACCTTTCTTCTTCCGAGAACCAATCTTTCGTACGATCTCTGACCCAAGCAAGCTCATCTGAGACCAGCACCGTGCCATCCTCCTTTACATCGATCTTCTTCGACTTGTTCTTCCGCCCACGGCCCCTCCAGATTTCGGCACCCAGCGTATATTGTGATTCCCATGAATAGACATTGAAGTCGAAGCGAGAAGAAAGAGCCAGATTGGATGTAGGTTTGACACTGTAGGTAGAGGCCAGGGCACCAATGATGGGATTCAGTGTCAAAGTCATGGTGTAGGGAAAAGACGAATGCGACACATTCGCTGGAGCGAGGAGAGCCGAAGTCAAGGCGGCAGAGGTACCAGCGAGGGGCTTTGAGCCAACTTTCGTGCTGTCGGTTGGCGTGATGTGTGATGCTAGGGTTGTGAAGCGAAGGCCAGTCGATAAGCCGATGACATGTGAGAAAGGTGAATAATACACCTCTGCACCTGCTGACAGCAGAGACGGCTTGGACGACAAACGCCTATAATACCTCGAAAGACCATCAATCATCTCGGGTGGTATAGGTATATCAGGATTTCCTCCTAGCTCCGACAATGCACCCATGGTCGTATACTCGAGATCTGGCTGACCCATTCCGAAGTTCCACAAGGCTCTTGCTCCTAGCAAAGCATTGTCCGTCGATGCCAGACCCTCGATGGAGAACCTGCCCGTATCATGCTGAACATGGGCCAGAAGGCTTGCCGGAGGTAGTCCTGGCGTCGCCGGTGTGGTGATGCTTGTACTGTTCAGACAGACTGAGAGCAGAGTTTCGGGCCTGATCCTCCTTGCATACAGAGCTGTCAAGGCGCTAGGTGGTGGGAGAGCGAGCGTTGCATGGAGAAGCGTTGGCTTTCGTCCCTCTTCTAGGTTGTGCAACGCCCTTGCTACTTCCCCGAGCCGGACTGGAAGTGGCACATCTCTGTAGCCCTCAACTATCCTCATCAATGGTATGGTGGGCGACTTGGAAGGCACATGGCCAAGTGGAACATTCGAGTAGAGGTAGGAGAGCGAGCCATCAAGCTGTCCCAGGGTAGAGAGGGTATATGAGGTTGCGAAGTTGGCTGTACTCAGAGACGAGACATGTAAAGTGGCCGAGCTGGGTGTCTCAAAAGCCAAGATGGCATCGCTCGTTGCAGTCAAGAAGCTGTAGCTGTTGTCATAATTCCAGTCTGTGGCAGTTCCAAATTCGCGAATTACATAGTCCATGAATGGTAGCATGCTGCTATGCCTGACGCGCCAATTGCGCTATTTCACGTCCATAGACATCTTCAATGAGCCCGCGACGACTCCGACATGCCAGCGAGTCCTCGACAATCACGCGATACCAAGACAATGGACAGTTGTGCTTTACAGACGCCGAACAACAGAGCAAATATTGGAGTCTTGCCGGACTGCGATGCTTGGCTCAGCCGCTAAGACGTTAAAAAGTTAAGTTACCTGTACCGTCATGCGCCTGCTCCAGGTCTCCTTCCACCTGTAACTTAGCAGCTCATCACCGCACTCACTTTCATCAAAAGCAACGTCAGCCGTGCTGCCAGTCCAAGCACACCACACCACTACATCCAACATCCAACATGGTCAGATTAGAAGAAGTCGAAGACGAGACATTCGTCGAGAAGCCATCATCAGCCGGAGATGAAGTCCTCCTAGCAGACGACGACGCAGACTACACAGATACAGGTAGGTACTACTCACGCGTCTTCATTGCGCACGAAAGTGGTGCACGGCTCACAATAGCTCCCACTCAAGACTCTCATCCAACGCCCCAGCCCCTCTCCCCATTCCGTTCAACCACCACCACCACCTTCCCCAGAACAAAACAATCCACTAACACCTCCCCCCAGACTCCGAAATCTCCGACTCAGAATCCCTCGCCGACCCAACCCCCGACGAATCCCTCGCCGACCGCCTCACCGCCCTCCGCGACATCATCCCGCCGCAAACCCGCGCAAAACTCACCAGCACCCTCTCCACCACCTACAACGGCGCCGCCAAAACCGTCACCTTCGGCGGCAAATCCCTCTGGGTCATCTGCACCAGCGTCCTGCTGCTGGGCCTGCCGTATGCGCTCGCGTTCCAGGACGAGCAGATGGTGCAGGAGGAGGAGCGGCAGAGGCAGCTGATGAGTGAGGGCGCGAGCGGGTTGATGAGTGCGGGTCAGGACGGACAGGGACAGGCGAAGGCTGCGCTGTGAGGGGGTCGCTGAAGATGAGATGAGATGAGATGAGATTTGGACAGACAGTGAAGGCTAAGGGGAGCTGGATTGACCGGCGGTGGGCGAAGCTTCAAGGTCATCTTCGCGGCATTTGACTGAGTATCGTCGTTGCGTCGGGTTGACAGATTGGACTCAGTACACCCGCAGGTCTGTAGCTATATTTCAGGCTGTTGAGGGACGTGCGCTTTGCGGCACGACAGCAGTCCTTCCGTGGGCGCAGCTGCAGTCGAAGGGTGGTTTGTATATTATTCAATGCTACGGCAGCACTATGCAGAATTCTGTTTTCTCACCTCACGAGATCAGCGCAAAATATGTTTCAAACGAGAAATAATGATATGGTAGGGCCAGCATAGATTTCCTGGTATAGTAATTGATACTTGAGTCGAGTACGGATACATGGTCTTCTACCTGTACGCTGCTTCGTCGCTTGCTCCCAAACCTAGTGCATATCAAACTCCTCACGAGCACCGCGTCCATAGTCTCATGTTCTGCGTAGCCGTATTCGACTCATCCCATCTGAACCGCCATGTACCACATCTCATACCTTCCAGCGGACAAGGCGCTTACGGACATGGCGATGGCGGATGCACACCTTCCGCTAGCTAGTTTCCATCCCATCAGCTCCCCTCTTCTCCTTTACGAACGCCACGAAGTCATCCACTGCCGTCGGCCAAGCACCATCCTCCGACCACCACGATAGGCTCTCACCACCGGGCTCTCGAGTCTTGCTCACCAGCTCAGCCACCTGATTCCACAAATCTTTGTTGACCGGCCTGTTGTTCTTGCTAGTGTAATATTCCCGCCAGAGCTCATACCACTTCGTCCTTGGGGTGCTCCAATCGATCCCTCCTTGCTGGCCACTAAAGAACATGTCCCAAAAGGCGAATGCATGCTCAACCGGGATTGCTCGTTGACCTTCCGGTTTTGCATACTTGAAGGACCCTTTGTAGACCTGCTTGAAGTATGAAGCGTCGCTCGATAGCTTCTGAACAAGGCTCTTGATGTACGCTTTTTGCCGGTCGAGTGTGTCGCAAGGGTTCGAAGGTGTGGAGGCATTAGTCCAGCCTGTGACAAAACCGTCCCGGGAGAACTCGCCCATAGTAGGAGCATCGAGGAGATCGAAGGCTACGACGAAGGACACATCGTCTAGTGCGACGTCGATAGCTTCGAAGTATTTCATTACACCCTCCATGCCTATTGTATCTGGTTCGCTTGCGGCATTATCTTCGTGCGTCAGCCTAGGCCTCGGTCTACCTGGAACAATCTAACTTACCTCTGTATGTATCAAATATCTTTCGAATGTTCTGTTGGGTCGGGTTTGGCCCGCTGTTCGAAGAGCCTGAATAGTGGCTAGAAGGATAATGTTAGTATAGGTAGTCCTAGTGTGATGAGTAACACTGTTCTAGAAAAATGAGCGGGTTGGGCAGGCCAGAGTCGTATATTGGAGAGGCCAGGGGCGCCATGAGATCCAGATTCAGTAACTGCATGACAGCGAGACGTATGGGTCAGTGGGACAACAGCATATCCTGTTACTTTGGCTCCAGAAGCGAGGACGTCGAGCTAGTTCGGTGTGGCAACGGCTCTTTCAATGTGTACGTGACTTGTAGTCGGCCTCTCCTGCAATTGTAGCCGTGCTCCGATCAAGGGAAGATGCTATCGCTTGTGGCACTACGGAGTGCTCGCAAGTCGCGACTTGTTCTCGTGGGCTCGAATGTTCAGCTCGTCTCTTAGCAGGATGGTCGACCGACTCGACGTCGTGTTGATGCTAACAGCTTGTGCTTGGAGCATGAAAGCAAGGTATACCTACCTCGTTTGTGTCTTCGCTTTCTTCGTTCTAATGGTGGTGGTCATTGTCTCAGTAGAAACCGCTTTGCGTTTTGGCATGATAAAGAGTAATATTGGTGTGATAAGAAGCGTGATGACAACAAAGTATGGTGTGAGCCCCCAAAAGAATGTCGTGGGATGAGTATCCAGATCGGAGACCATGGCAAGAGTTGGCGGTCAAATAGTCCCGAGTGACGCCTACTAGTATGCCGAGCCTTGCAGCCTGTCACGTAGAAAGAAAGCGCGATGCTGTTGAAGTGCAACTGAAAGGTGCGTTTCTTGTTCACGAGATTCTTCTCAAGTAGAAGGTAGAAACGTCAGATGTTTTGTAGCCGGCAGGGAGGTGTGGAAAGCCATGCACGTAGTGCTTGATATGAGAACTTTGAAGCCTCATAAGATCTCTTAGGGGTGCGGCGGTTGAGGGGATTGAAGTAGTACTCACACATTCACGGCCCGTTCCACGTCCCAGTCATGGGTTTTCAACAGCTAACCAAGCTTGTCAATTTCCATCTATCTGATGTGGCGTTGTCCACTCACTCGTGCAGCGACGCTCTCTTTGGCCTGCGTGAAACTGACAAACTGGCTTATTGCTGCTCGTTGAGCAGAATTGTAGGATGGCATCAGCAATTCTAGACAGCGCAATTAGAGCTTTCGAGATTCGCTACCGGAGGCAAGGCACAACGTGAGCGATATGGCAGCTGATAGAATAAAGTTCTGTCGCCTCTAGTCAGCGTCGAATTGAGGACTCGAAAACGTCAATCGACTCAGCCTACAGCCTGGACAAGGAAGGCACGGAAAAATGCTGATGGCCTGTGGAAATATAGCTTGTGTATGAGACCAGTCTCTCACCAGGTAACAGCGAGAACAGGCCCAGTGCAAAATGTCCAATGAAATACAGTCTATGATAGTCATCTTGGAGATGGTCACGTGTCAATATTGCGTATCTCGAAGTCTACTGATGTAGGGAGGTATCATATTAGTCAGATAGGCACATCCGCAAAGAGTCTAGCTCTTGGAACTATCAAATGTCTTGCTTCATCTGTGATGAAGTTCTCTCACATAGCTCAACAACTTTCCGCGGTCTCATTCACTTATAGCTCTCAGCGCAACTGCTCAAAGCATAGCGAATAGCCTAGCTTGGGGCGGTGGATCTTGCTCCTGCAGGACCTCTCCAGGGTATGGCACTTGACCATTCGACTCCGGCGGAATCATCTTATCATCTTTGTCTGGATCGTCCTGCTTGTCGAATTGTCTCTTGCAGATCCATTGCCAGTACTTGGACACAACGTACCAGCGGTAGTTGTCAGCATTTTGAACCGAGTCTCCTTGATTGTTGATGACCAATTGAGCCGCGTTCGCCGGGCCATAACCATCTGGAGGGTTGTTGGACTTCAGTAGAGGGGATGCACTAGAGCTGTAGTCAATGGTGTGCGTTATCTTCTCCTCTTCCCCTTGGTCTTCATCATCGCTGTCCCAGATTAGTTGGGCCACAGGTATGACGGCGTCATATAGTTCCTCAATCGCTGCAGTTCGCATGAGGAAGCGCCAGTGGACCATTTCGTGCAGGCTGCAAAGTCGCTGTTAGTACTCCTGCTGTATGCACTCATATGAGGATAACTTACAGATGAGCTCCTAAGCTCGTCATTAATCCACTGTCTGATCTAGATTTAGCGCCGGGACGAAACATTGGACTGAGCTCTTACCTGCTGGCCCAAGAGCATCACATCCCCGGTCGTTAATGATCTGCACCAGTCCCGGATAATCGAGACCTCGCTTGGTGATTTCTGTAATGGCGGCATCTTCATCATCAGTGATCTCGTCCTCCAACTCCTGATAGGTGGTAGCAGCTGGAACGATGTCTCGATCCTCGCCACCTTCATCGTGGAGACGCTCGTCCTGACCTGCAATGATAGTGAGCTTCCTATATTTAGGGTTGACTTGAGGAGGTCTCGTTGTGACATCTAGGACATTGCAAGTTGAGGGGTCGTCGTAGCCTGCAATACTGCAAATGAAGGCTGACCACAGCATTAGCTAGCTGAATTCGTTGCACGAAAGCGTCTAGACTCACAGTGGACAAGACTTGGATATGACCCTCTCTGCTCTCCAAAGTACCTTAGATACACCGGCTCCATGGGGCTGAAGGTTGCACATGCAAAACCAGCCATTGTCAGCATGTCGTTGAATGCTTCGCCCATTCTTCTCCGAATTTCCACATGCACTTCGTCAGGAAAGTCAGGATTGTCTTCTTCAATCTTGAATACAGGCATATTAGAGTTGGGTGGGACGAAAACGTTTCGCTTCAAAGCAGCAGCTTCCTTTCCGTCTCGAGATAAGCAGTAAGACGACTTCGCACAGAGCATGGCGCCCAGGAACAACAGGAACAGAGGTAGCTGCATCTTGGGTAGCTGTATCGGGTCTGTGGTCTGTTGGATGGGATGAGTGCTATTACTGCACGAGGGAGCCGCAACGTGTGATTTATAACAGTCTGACAACTGTGACAGTACGATATCCTGGAGATGCCGTGATGGAGAAGTTTTGGATGAAACGACACCATCAATCAAGACGACACAATCATTCGTTAGGTGTGGTCGTTGTCGTGCGAAGCAAGCGAGTGAAAAACAGAAGGTAAATAAGTGAAGACTTTCTCAATAACGAACAAAAAAGTGCCCTCCACAGCGCCTGATGTGGAAGTCGCGATCATGTTGGTGACTGAAGGAAGGTGCGTCTTTTGTCCGCCGTTCATGAGTATCATCGGTTCGTGTTTGCTGTCAGTATTCGTGCGCCACTTGAAACCCGAGGCACGACCAGTGCAGGTATTTCAGATTGGGTTATCGACATCTTCACCAGTTTTCATCCTCACATGGCTCCTTAAGGTGTCAGCCTCGAAGCTTTCACGTAGCTCAAGCAGGTCCTCATCTTGCTGCCCGGACATCAGATTCTCTGCCTCTTGCGCCCCGTGCCTTGTCTCGTCTAGTCCGATAGTACCGCCTGGCTTCTCTGCTTCTTCCCTCCTTCCAATCACAACATTTCCAGCTGCTAGTAGACCAGCTCCTACCCACCATCCAAGAGGTAGTTTCTCACCAAAGATCATGGCACCGAGAATCGCAGTGATGAAAAAGTTGCTTGACACATTGACAATGCTCACGCGGGTTGTAGAGCTCGAGCGCGTCAGCGCAGCTGTAAATAGTGCCCACATAGCAATGTTGAAAACAATGTTCAGCCCGAAGAATGTTCCTCGCAACGCAACATTCACATATCTATTGTCTTCAGCGAGTCCTAATATGGCTGCAATGCTGGAAGCAAAGGTCGAGGTCAAGGAGGTTGTGGTTCTTGCATGATGGTCAGTCGAGTATCAAGAACCGTCAAGCAACAACCAACAGCTTCGCAAACACACCATTGATAGCTGCGCATGTGCCAGAAGCAACAGCGAGCACAATCCACAACGGTTGCCTCCTAATCCAGTCCATGCCGCCCTGTATTCCCGTAGTTGGCGGGGATTGTGTAGCCTGAGCGTCTGATGTCCGCGCGTTATCAAGCTTACGGTTCCTCAACACAGACATCGTGGCCAATATCGAGCAAAGTTTTCATGGACTTGGGCCTCGCTGGCGGCACCAAGCTACGCAGCAGATCAACGGGTCTTAGGCCGTAAGGCATCATGTGGGTGTCCCTTCAGTACTCCTTTTCGACCTCGGGCGCTGACTTAGCGGTAGCGTTCAGCTCCAACTGGTAGCCAGACAATAATATGCTAGATACCAGTTATACTATCTTGCAAGGTCGGACTGTTAGAGAAAGCGTTGAACAGGCTGCAGATACTAGGCACGGGTCGTTTTATCTGTAAGCCACCGCAGTAATGCTAAGATTTAGGTCCGGACATCTAGTCCTCTAAACAGTTCATGCTGATGCCAAGTCTTTGCGACTGCTATAACGTGGTTGTAAGTTGAGGTGCATACTGTTGAGGTGCTGATCAGCACCAATCTACCATTCTGAATCCAATTGACCACCAATGCGACGGACAATAGCAGGCAACATGCAGGAAGTATTACATACACGGAAATGTTTCTACATTGGAGGCAGATACCAAACGCTTGAAGACCGAGTACGGCAGCACCACGGAGCTCCGTTCACGCTCACACTGACCCAAACTACAGCCTACTACCGACAATGCCGAGATGATGACCGAGCAGATGTACGTCGAAGAGTTGAAGCCCGCAACAACCACCCAGAACCACCCCATCGTCTTCTGGCACGGCATGTGCCAAACGGGCGCCAGCTGGCTCACCACGCCGGACGGTCGCCCAGGCTGGGCCTCCTACTTCCTCAACGAAGGCTACACCGTCTACGTAGTCGACAGTCCCGAACGAGGACGATCCGCACACGCACCAGGATCAAGTAAACTCATCACCATCTCCGATTCGTACGTCCAGAACTACTGGACCGCCACATCCTCAAACGGCAACCTCTGGCCCCAAGCCTGCCTCCACACCCAATGGCCCGGCACCGGTAAACGCGGGGACCCCACCTTCGACGCCTTCATGGCTAGCCAAATCCAGAGCAGAAACGACTACCTCGCAGCCGAGCTGCTAGCCCAACGCCTCGGCGCCGACCTCTTCCGCAAGATCGGACCCGCCATCCTCTGCACGCACAGCCAAGGCGGCAGCCACGGCTGGCTAATCGCTGACGCAGTCCCGCACCTCGTCAAGGCCATCATCGCCCTCGAACCCGTCGGCCCACCCTTCGTCAACCGCGTCGCCTCAGTCGTCAAACGGCCTGATCCGAACGAGCGGCGACGACCGTACGGTATCACCATGGCTCCAATCACGTATCAACCCCCAATCACAACCTCAGACGAGCTGAAGACAACGAACAGATACCCGCCCGACGAGACCATCTGTGAAGTCATCCTGCAGGCTGATCCGCCACGCCAACTGCCCAATTTGCGCAAGGTGCCCGTGCTGATAATGACCAGCGAGTCGGGGTACCATGCTCACTACGATCATGCTACTGTGACGTACCTCCGACAGGCCGGTGTTGACGTGACGTGGTTGGAGCTACCGAAGCTGGGGATCAAGGGGAACGGGCATTTCATGTTCATGGAGCAGAACAGCGTCGAGATTGCGGAGCATGTGCGTCGGTGGTTGGTCCATGGTATCAGGGGACTGTGAGCTGGATACGCTGGAAGTTGATGTGGCACGTTTTGAGGACTGCAGCCGGATGAGATGGAAAGTTGGAGGGCATCAGGCGCTTCCTGATATTGTTGTCTTCCTCGGAACCAGACTAGGCGGACAGCCAACGACGGCGTCCATTTGTTGCAGAGGCACCCGACCTCTTGAAATTCCATGCACAGAGCTGACAGTTTGTGCCGGAAAAAAATTCTTCGTTAATTCAAAGCCATGGAGATCTAAGGACGTTTGCTGACGGGAGATTTAGGCCTAGTCCTGCGGCAGCCACCGCATGGCTTGATACTCACTCACTCACTCGCTTGATATCTGGTCAGGTCGCCGCAGGTTAGGCAGGCGGAAGAGCACTCAAGACCTGGTGGAACCAAGCTGATATGGTGATGCTCGACAGCGAGGAGCAGGTATGCTACTAGTACGCCATTGACTAGTACGTACATATCCAGGCTTCCTGCATCTGTGGCCACTGAAACCACCACAGAAGGGCATCGCAATGGTAGCGTGGAAGGCGAGAGTTCGGCTGATCGAGGCCATGCGACACAATCGTTGAGTGCGCACTAGATTTCTCGTCAACAAGCCACACATTCCCTATGTGGAGATTTCGATCTCGAGATTTGAGTCGGCTCGGTTGGGAGAGCGTCAGACTGAGGTCCTACTTTGGTCCTACTTTGGTCCCGGTTATCTGAAGGTCCTGTGTTCGATCCACGTAAGATAGAACTCTACTCGCAAACCCAACGAACATCACTGACTCAACACAGAGTGACGACAAGATCGAAATCTTTTTTTCTGCCTGTGGAGAAATAGTTTGAGGAATGTGCCGTCATGTCAAGTCAAGTCAAGTCAACAATCTCAATACGGTCCTCTCGTCCTCCGTTCTCCTGGCCTGTTTGTTCTTCCTGTAAACCCACGCTTGGCCTTGGCCGCTTCTGCCCATTCTGATACCCAGCGACAGGCTCGGTGGGATCCATCGCAGTTCTACTCTGAGAAGGACTCGTGTTTGCAAGGCTTGCTAGGGGTGCTCGGGAGATATCGACTGCCTTGCGTTTGAGAGGGTTATGGCGGCTCGAGGGGCTCTGGTCTGCTTGGTCAGTCCTAATCAATAGATCTCCAGGTCGCAGTAGTGGAGCAACGTTCGTTGACTGGGGAATGTTCAACCTTTCCATGAGTGAATCACCGAAGCGCTCATTGATGAATGTCTCAAGCTCAGTTTCAGACACGGCAATTTGCTGGACACAGTCTGCCTGCTCGCCTGTGTCTTGTAGTGATCCTGCAGGACTATCGGCTGCGGCGTCTGCTTCTGGTATGATCGTGACAAGCGTGAATCCTCCAATTGTACCTTCTGGCTGTAGTACGGGCTTGATACTGCCGCCGCAGCTTTCTATCATAAGTCGAAGCTGGTAAGCCGTGTATTGTTTTGGAGCGTCGGGAAGGTGAAAATGATAATTTAATAACGACTGCTTCGCAGCATCACGCAGGAAGCCCTGAGCAAAATAAACATCGTGTTTGGCCAAAGCCTCATAGAGATCACCGAATAGCAGCTGGCTTGGTTGTTGCAGCTGCAGCTTGAGCACTTCAGAGACTGCACCACTGAATGTTTGTAACTTCTGCCCCCATGCTTGGTGGTCTCTGTCGTACTTGTAGTCACCTTTCTCGATGTACAACTGATGCGTCTGTGAGCCTGGTGCTCTAGCGATCCAGTCTCTCAGCACATCTGCGTAATTTGGTATGCATCGGTGGAGTTGATCCTGGGCGTGGACTCTGTTGCTGGTGGATCTCCATCCAGGACTGACGAAACTGCGCTGCGTGCTGCTGCCGAGAAAGCCATTGAGCGAGGTGCAAACATGGCATGCTGAGTGGCATGGTAACCCAGGACGACGAAGATCGCCCGTGGATTGAGGCTCGGCGCCCATCTCGAAAACCAGAAACGCCGTTAGCAAGATTGTACTCAGCATGTTGACATAACGGCTTTGTTCAGCTGCGATCGAGCCCGCCCTCACAACATCTGGGATGAAAGAAATGCTTCTTGAGGGCATCCCTCCGGACATGTGCATCTGCTGTGAAGGTAAAAGTGCATGGACAAGCTGTGCAGTCAAGTTACGTTCTTGTTTGGTCACATTTTCAACGACCTCCAGAAGCACTTCACCGGCTACGGGCTGCCGCTGCATGAGTCGAAGCAATATTTCGTAAGCCGAAGACGTAATTTTCTGATGTTCCCCATCAGGGTCTTTCTGTGCCGAGAACGATTTGAATATCTGCAAGACCTGGGAAGGAGTAACAGTCGTTCTGTTGATGGATGTCAAGCAAGCCTGTAGAATGAGGTGTCTTACTTCTCCTGTCGCAAGGGAAAGCAAGAGTGAAAAGTCAGCAGGTGTGGTCGGCGCATCGAGGTCGGCTCGTTCGATTGCCCGCTTGACGCATGTACGAGCCCATCCCAACAATGTCTCTTCTTGCACTGTTCTTGTGGTCCATGATCCATCCAATAGCCAGCCTGTGGGCAATAAAGTGTCGCCATCGAAGCGTTCGTCGTCGGAATCGGAAGCCACCAAACAGCCGTGGCAGAAGTTACTCAACTCCTGGAAATAGTCATGAATCGAGCCTGGCCGACGTATAATTTGCTCAATGGTGTCCCGAACCTCTGGAGACGATCTGATGTGCATAGCTACCTTTGTCATGAGACTAATGTGGCTGTCTGAGAGCTTGCCGGAAGCAGAGATCAGCAGAGGTAGCGCTTGCTGTAGGATACTCCCTGTTTGTGAATGATCGACTTCCGACGCTGTAGCCACAATGGCCCATACATCGGCCGGATATTCGACTGTAGAGGCGGGCACCCAGTAATGGTACGAAGTGCTAGCTTGCTTCGTTTTTTCGAGTTTTGCAAGTATAAGTTTGCAGAGCTTCACCCATTCCTCGCATGCCTCTTGACTGTATTGCCACTTGTTGAAAGCATTGCGAACCCAAAGAGCTCGGGTGCTGCCACCTCTGTCTTCCCATATGTGGTTGACGAGAAGGCTCGTGATACGATCATCAGGAATGAGAAGCAAGGCACTGTCTCGGTAGGTATGCGTGATTGTTGACGGTTCGTCTAGATAGCTCCCATGGTAGTAGCCTCGAATGGAGTAGCCTTCATTATATTCATCATTTTTGTCCTCCTCTTCTTCATCCGCCGTACGACCAATGTCGTATACATCCTCCTGCAGAAATGAGATTTCTTCGAAGTACTTCGAATCCCCAAGATGTGCTCCTGAAGCTTCATAAAGACGCACGACTGTAGAATCGTCCTCCAACTCAGTTATCTCGTGATCTGGGCCCCTCGAATATATTCTATCACCCTCGATACTGCCAGTGATGCTTCGCACGACGCGTGCCAAGTGTAGAGTACAACCACTGTTTTCACAAGCCTGCTTCAAAAGATTGAAGCACTGCTGATCTCTACCTCTGAAACTGCTCTGTTGCAGATTCTGAGCTGACAATGTCTCTGACAGTCGGTAGCCGAGGAAGCGAGGTAGCTGCTGTGTCCGGAGGCCAGTGGTCCACGTTTGCAAAGCTTCTCGTAGCTTCGCGACCATGGTGGCTGCAGAAGATGCGCTTGGCTTTGACGATTTTTCGTTCCAGATTAGGTCATACTCCAGCAGCAGAACGACACCACTCGAGTCAAATTGAATTTCGTGGTGGACTCCGTCTACCCACAAACACGACAAGCTGGAGAACATTTCGGTAGTCGAGATTCCCATTTTCGATGTTTCTCCTCCGTAACGAAACTCGATTGTGAGATTGCGATGTTCAGAGGGTACCGTGAACAAAAGCGTTCCGAATGCCTCATCTGGTCGATAGGGACTAGCAGGTAGTTTTCCCTCTTTGAGATCCTGTGACTGGCATAGGAGGACTCTTACGGATGATAGACCGCAGTCGGCTGTAATGCCACATTGCTGCAATAAGTTGACCTTAGTCCTACCGACGAACTCCGACCACTCGGGATTGGTACATTTCAGGTCTTCGAGCGTGAAGACTATCGGGCTGCTAGTAGCTGTCAAGTCTGGCGAATGGGGGTTTTGGTGCGCATGCAAGCTCGCTAGGTCTCGCGCAGAAAATGGTAACCCTAGCCAGCCGTAGTCCTTCAGATGCAAGCCGGGATTGCAAGGATTGCTATTGATGGCGTGGGAGTAGAAAGGTCCTGTGAAGCTGGCAGGCGCCAGGTGTTGGAGTATTCCGGCCTTGATGCATCTGGCGTCCTCAGATTCTCTTGATCGTGGTTGCCCAATCTCTTCGCCATTGACTTCGTCGGATAAAGAGCTCGTTGCATCTATGTCAGATGCGATCTCTGCTGCTCTAAGCAATGGAGTCCGTTTATCCGTTGGGAAGTCCGTATCGCTATGGCATGGCTGTTTCGAGTCGTCAAAGCTACTAGACGCGTAAATTGAACGCGTCGAGAAATCTACGTCATCGCAAATTGCGGCAAGATTTTTTGGGTTGCAAAATCCTTCCTGAGAGTCACACGATGTTTGTGAACGGTGCCAAACAGAAACAACGGTGCAGTGCCAGCAGACATGTTTACCACGGGGAGGATTGGCTGGCGACGAGGACGAACTGTTAGCTTGGGGTGCTCTGGGAACGGAGTCTCGGGGGCTGAAATGGTTGGTACGGCAAGGGTAAGGTTGGGCTGCGCGGATTAGTTCGTGCTGGTGAGAAGCAATAGCAACAAACCTCAAAGTACATGCTGGTGCGCGTCCGTACTGGGCTCTTGGACAAGCCAACTGTTGTACTGTTGTGAACGGCACGACTTTAGCAATATCACTGGATTGCGTTATTCCCAATTTCGGTCCGTGTCCCTATCGGTGGCCAAGCATACCCCATACGCCGCACGAAAGACTGCTTTGGAACATTTTCATGGATGAGCTTTGGACTCTTGTTTCATTCTTCAAGTTTTCGTGAACGCTCAATAAAATCTTTCTATTGAACTGCGCCTCGTCGAACCGGTCAACGCCAGACTCGCTTGCCGAGGGGGCCCTACATGGGCATCGCTATGGAGGGTTCTTGAAATGGCAGGTAGGTGGGAAGCGTGCCATTCGACCGGGTTGGAGCATTAGAGCCAGCGGTGTTGGTCGGGGTCGATGAGCTTATCGAATAGGCAGTTCCTTGGTTGCAGCTTCGTCTGATGCAACTTTACTTAGACTCGGTGATTTCCTCGATTTTGCTCTTACCTTTGTCTGCAGCCTTGTCATCTTCCGGGTCAGCTAGGTCTGGCATCTCGTCATCATCGTCATCGTCGTCATCGCCCTCGTCGGCGCCTCCAAGGCCTTCCATGCCTGGCATGTCACCTCCAGCGCCGCCGCCGAGTTTGGAGAAATCAATGCCGCCGAAGCCACCGTCTTCGCCCATGCCGCCCATGCCGCCCATACCAGGCATGCCACCACCACCACCGAATTGGTTCATGTAGTCGTCTTCCGGCGCCTCGTTCTGCTCGTCCTCATCCACCCACTTCAAATAGTTAGTAGGATGTCATTCGCGGTTGTTCTAAACTACTCACCTTGTCGAAGTCAGTCCTCAAGAAGTGAGCCTTCTTTGTGTCCTTGAGCAGACGTGGCCAGAACTCTTCCTTCATCTCCTTCTTTCTCAGGACCATCTGGATGTTGGCAGCGGTGTGATGTGTCTTGGAGTTCTCAGGATCGATCTCCGTATAGAACTCGAGTTCGACATGGTAGGTGGTCTTCTTGGACTCTGATGTGCCGGTGAAGGTAAGCTTGGTTGGGGTAAGATCGAGCTTCAGAGACTTCGCAGGTACATCGGGTACGCCTATTGTGAGATAAACGTAGTTCTTCTCGGCGTCGGTGGTGGAGGATCGTTGCGCCCACAGGACTGTGGCACGGTCAGTCATCATTCTGCCCAAGGCTACCATGCAGTTCGCAATGCCTCAAGCATACCTTCTGGCGTTTGTTGCGTGTCAGACATGGTGGGAATGTGGTCTTAGTGGGTGTACTGAAGTTGTATTGAGTAGCGCAATCAGTAGCGAGGTCTGTGGAAGTTTGATTGAGGTTGAGGGTCGCAGAAGATAATTGTGTGTTGACTGCAGTATTGGAGTTTGCAAGATTGTTTAGCACGATGGGGCAGGCGCCATGACGGAAAGGCAGCGAATCCAGAAGAAGGTCGTTAGTTTGTGCCTGGCTTTTGGGTCGTGCAGCTTGTGAAGCCCCGACGCGGCAAGTCTGGCAGATGGCCCCGCAACCCCACCAATTGAGGTCATCCGAGTCGTCTTGGGAGCCTGCGGCTGCCGCCTACTAGCCCTAAACAGCAACGATTGTGCCTGAATGATGCGCCTAGAAAGGGTCTTGTCAATTGTGACTCTGATGTCCACGAAAGCTTACTTGTGCCGCTATAGACAATCACTTCTGCTACTCCCAGCCACTGCGACTTCGCTCAACCATGCAGGCATTGCGGTCTTGACTGCGGATCATTGCCTCCTCCTAGGCGGCTTCAACCGCTCTCACCCCAATCCTCGAGGGCCCCCGCAACCATGCAGTCTATCAAGGCAGTTTTCTTCAAGCCCGATCCAGCGGAACAGGTACGTGGCCTGTGACTGTCGAGTGTGCACATCTAAGCAGGGGCAGAAACGCAAATGCGACGCCCTTATTCGTAAGAATGTCCGTGCCCTGGACCGTGACATCCAAAACATGAAGATCCTTGAATCCAAAACTCGTACCTACATCGTGCAAGCCTCGAAACGAGCTGAACGACAGCCAGCCCAGGCGCAAAGTGCAAGAAGAGAAGCCAGGACTTTTGCGAAAGAGCTGGTGGGGATTCGGAGGCAGGCAGGTCGACTACATACGAGCAAAGCACAGCTCCAGAGTGTGCAGATGCAAGTCAACGAAGCATTCTCGGTCCGTAAGATTGAGAACAGCATGAAAGTCAGCACTGGCATCATGAAAGACGTGAATACTCTCATCAAGATGCCCGAGCTATCAGGCACCATGACAGAGCTCAGTCAAGAACTCATGAAGGCTGGCATAATAGAGGAAATGGTCGGCGACATGCTAGAGACCAACGAGATGCTGGAAGAAGACGAAGAGGCTGAAGGCGAAGTCGACGCTGTTCTGGGCGAAGTGCTGAAAGGCAAACTTGGTCCCATCGATCAGCAGATGCCGGCGCTGCCCAACGAGCAAGAGGAGGAGAACGAGGTAGAGGACCTCGAACAGATGCGCGGTCGACTAGAGGCCCTGAAGAGCTAGACTCTTGCCCCCAATGTTTGGAGAGGGCAAAGAGGCGTTTGGAGTCTACACCACCGTGTTTGACGTGGTTTGAGTGATATGTCTTGCAGCGTTGCGCATCTCTGCAGTGCTGGTGCTATTAACCTGGCACATCTCTAGCCACAAGGCTGCACGTTCAGGGCAGTGCAGTCGTTTCCTGACACGGAATGCATGCAAGACAAACGAGGGACCGCTGTGTTGAACCTGTAGCATGGCCATTATTATTGTGGCACAGAAATGAAGGTGATGCGGGCGTGACCTCCCCCTTATTCTCTTTACCACGTGACTTTTGTGCCTGTCACGTGTTTATCTCTCCGTGCTGCGCCTGCTTCCGTTCGCATCTGTCACTTCTTCTGCAGCTCTTTATCTAGCCACTTGTCGTCGCCATTCCTCTCAACCGATATCCAATTCCATCTTTCACGAGTCTTATTGACCCATACTTCTTCTCCCACATATCCACACAGATTCGCGCCCTACGATAATACCGCGCATCGCGACATTCGTGATCGACCAAACTGTCATCAATTCAATTTTCTAACCGGCCGATTCGGTAAAGAAACCAACATGTCTGCTCCTGCTCGGATCGACCAATCGCTCGACTCTATCATCGATAGCCAGAAGAAGGCAAAGCGCACTACGCGTCGCAACAAGCCTAATACGCGAGCTGCACCCATTGGTGGTGTCAAGAAGACATTGAAGCCTGCCAGACCGGCTGTAAAGCCCGCCACTGGCCCAGCTGCCAGAGCGCCAAAGAACAGCAAGATCGTCGTCAGCAGCCTGCCCCTCGATGTGACAGAGAATCAGATTAAGGTATGTCAACAATGCCTTTCTTAGGCGTCGCGAGGCACGAACTTTCGAGCTTCGCCATTTCCCTGTTCGAAAAGTCCTCACTTCTGCATCTGTGTACTACGATCTGGAAACTGGAGGTCGCAAGTCGCAGTATCCACATTGTGAATGCGATCTGTGGACCGATGTAGAGTCGGACTGCTTACTGGCCCACTCATCGTTACCTATGGCAAAGTCAAACCACGACGCGCTCTCTAAGGAACTCTCTGCACGTTCGCTCAAGGAGCATCAAAAGCATGGGACAGACCCTTGTGAAAGATACTTGCTAGGCATACGTGTGGGACACTGGGTGCTTAGAAAGAGTTGCGCAGGTCTCAGCCCAAGAATAGGGCGCGGACCCGGATAACATGTACTGGGCTGGGGAGATCGGCAGTAACTGACCATTGTGACGGGCCTTCACCGACACAGAGGATGGCGACAACCGTGTTCCGCATTTTGGACGTTGCATCAGCACAATCTTCGTGAAATTTACTCAGAACCAACATCATACTGATCAGCCACGTCAATAGGAATACTTTGGAAAATCAGTCGGACCAATCAAGAAAGTCTCTCTGCATTACAACCAGCACGGCGAAAGCAGAGGTATTGCCGACATCACATTCATCAGACAAGACTCTGCCGCCAAGGCTGCGAAAGAACAGAATGGAATCAAGATCGACGGTCGACCGATGAAGGCAAGCAAACCACAATTCTAGCAAGGATCAGGACCTAATAATGGAATCAGGTTGAGGTGGTTGTTGATGCTAGTCATGCTCCAGAGCCAACTCCAGTGAAGAGCTTGGCTGAGCGTGTCGCGTACGCCAACCCGAAGTCGAAAAAGTCAGAGCCACTGACAAAGACCAGCGCCAACCCCAAAGCACAACCAAAGTCAGCCACCGCCAAGAAGAACGATCCGAAGGACAAGAACAAAGCTGGTAAAGCCAAGCCAGCTCGAAAGGCAAAGAACGCTCGACCAAAGCCGAAGACAGCAGAGGAACTCGATGCCGAGATGACCGATTACTGGGCGGGTGGCGCTGGCGCCGCTGCTGGTGGTACAGAAGGCGCAGCGGCCAATGGTGCTACCGCTGCAGCTGGTGATGCTATGGAGGAGATTTCTGTGAGTTTACCTTGATTGTGTCCCAGAAGAACAACACTAATGTCGATAAGTGAATGGCGACACGGCATAATCCTTATCCGTCTTCATTTGTACCAACAAAACTACGACAATTTTTTTGATGATTCAACCTCGATATTGCTTAGAATAGCTTGGATGCTGGAATAAGTCGGCCTTGAACGAAACGAATTAACCAGATTGTCACACCATTCTATCGACCCCTTCACTGGCTGTATCGACGACATGTTTCAGGCGCGACGGGTTTGGAAGCTGTTTGCTTCACCAGGTAGCACAGATAATTGCAAAGGCCGATTTGCACCAAATTCGTCTATTCTTTCGATGGGATATAACGAGGCTCCGGCCTATCTGCTCATGAGCAGTTTTGCCTTCACGTCCAGTGGGGATCAAGCCTCCCTGATCAGCACAGAAGCGGACGTCCACGGACACAGGCCAAGTCGCACTCAGCTCAAGCGCAGACACATCGTATCTGGGATCCTTGGGGTCTTGCTCGCAGGTGCGTGAGGCAAGTCGCAGGCTGGAACAGTGGTACCATGACCTCCTGTGTCGGTACGTACTCTGGCCGGCAAGTGTCAGCCCTACATGAGCAACTTGCATCACAGATGCTCACAGCTGTCGGACGCTTGGCGCTGGGCTCGAGTGGCGTCTTGGCTTGTCTGCGAGTGTCGAGCATATCGCTTGCTGTTCAAGCTTACCTGCGCTACGCGTTTGCCGAACGGGTTGCTGCGCGCTTGTGCTTGCTGCTCCTCAGGGATGGTGGACCCCTTCCTTCGCGAAAACCGTTTTATTTGAGTACATGGGGTCAGCATGTGCTCTACTTCAAACATTCAGCCGCAGACACCGTTCGGCCTAAATCCGCAACCGCAAGCCCAACCTACTTTTCCACCGACGAACGACCGATGCACGTCAAAAGGCTGACAAGGCTCACAATAACGTAGTTGAGGTCCGGGCGCACTGACCTCAGGTTTGTTTCTGTTCACCTGTTCCATCCTACCGTTTCATTTCAGATTTATGCTTATTTCGGCTCGAATGGCTGGCTATCCTTCTGCAGCTACGTGTGGAGTGTTGGGTGTACACGAAATCACAGCACAACAATGACCGGATATGCCAGCGTATCAACCATCTCTTCATTACCACGCATTACCACGCATTACCACTGGTCAAGCACCGCCCAGGTCATGCACAGCGATTAATACGATTTCAATCAAGAATCACCACCAGTTCAACCAGTTCAACGTGTTTTTGGCAGACCCGAATAACACTCTGGACTTTGGCATTCAAACCGCAACCAGAATGCGGCTATTGCATCTACGCCTTCTCGACCATTATCAATTGCTTTCAACTTATCCGACACCTCACGCGAATCTTTTCAAAATCTTCAGTGTGTCAACCGACTTTTCCGGATACCAGGAGATGCATGACATCTTGTCCTGCAAATTACTTTTTCATCAATGCTGCTCGCCCTGTGCGACTCATTGGGGAAGAATCAAACTGAATATTCACGTTATTGCGCGTATAGCGGTGATAGAAGTTTCGTCTTCACAGCATGTCTCACACTATTGTGTTGTCTGCGATCCTCACGTCTGGTTGTTCCTTCTTTGAACACTTCAAGAGCTTTTTTTCTTTCTCCTCGACAAAAAGAGCAGGAATGACCACGTAGGGGAGAGGGTGAGGCAGGGTGAATCTAAAATGTGTTCGAGGGGTCCTCCTTTCGAAATGACATTCTTCTTTCTGGAGCCTTTTCAAGGATACATGTGTTGTCTCAATACATATAGATTTTATTCATTACTATCAGCATAGAACATAATACAGTTCTTGGTGTAGTACGCCCTAATACACGTGGGCCTGACTTACGGGACTTCGCTGCTTTCCAACGCCATTGTCCCCTCAGTACATCCATCAGTCGGATTGCCATGGACCAAGGTCACTGCATCAGTAACTATGTTTGCAGAGCTATTCGTAGTACTGCCAAAATCCACCCGCGCGTGTTTTCTGGTTCGATCTGTTCCCGTTCCTCCTCTCCACTGACGCCTTTTTACAACATTGGCCTGCTCCATGGCAGTTAGAATTCCCTGAGTTTCTCGTATGAGCTCAGGTGGTGGTGGCTGACGGTCGTCTGCCGGTAGACACTGTTGCATTGTGTGGTGGTGCCGCTAACGCGCAGGCAGGTCACACCCCATGCACGAACAGCATAAATAGCATAGACAGGATAAACAGCATAGGTGCCTGTGCAAGACGGTTTAGCTAGGTCCGTCTATATGGCGGCTGTTGCTGTGCCTGTGGCCGTGGCAGGGCTGTGGGGACAACCGGCCGGTTATGTTGCAGATTGCGACCAAAGTCGTTTAATTCGTCTGGCGAATGCCCTCGGACCCATAAATTGCGACCTCCCACCCCGTTAGTAGGAAGTGGTGTTGGAGGTCGGAACTGGTCTCGCCACATGCCTCCTGGGCCTTCATCAAAAGTGAAGGGATCGAACAGACCATCCTCTTGTGGGATCTCTGGCAACCAGCCACCCAGTTGCTGAGCTTGTTGTTGTTGAGCTTGATAATTCGTTGCTGGTGGTTGCACTTGGAACGGAGGGTTCGGAGGAGGTTGCATCGGATCCCTGAGATTTAGAAAGGCTGGGTTCGGAAATTGCAAAGGCTGGTTTGCATTGTTCTGAACTGTATTCCGCCGCTGAAGTTGAGTGTCCCGCCTCCTAGCCATGTCAGCTCGATAGCTGTGTATGCGATTGCCTGTGGCTAGCATGTCGTGCTCGTCCATCTGATCCTCAATGGGAGGTACTGCGAATCGGTTGTCCACCGCTGCAATGCCTTGCTGCCATGTGCCGTGATAGACGTCCCTGCCGGCTTGTCTCCATTGCTCGGGAGCAGCATTGTTGCCCATGAACTGATTCTGAAGCTGCCTAAGCTCCGCGTGTCTGATGCCAAGACCGTCGGCTTGGAAAGGTGGATTCACCGGTTGAGCTGCAGCGTTGTAGCCATACGCATTCTGAGGTTGCATTGCTTGATACTGTGGTATTCCGAAATTGAACTCTGGTGGTTCCAAACCAACTAGTGGCGCAGCTGCTGCACGGCGATATCGTCGTCGCTCTCGCATCTCTTCCCGCATGGCTGCGAGCCTTTCTCTATACTGCAACTGGCGATGAGGCACAGGAGGGTTCGGAGCTGCAATTGCAGGCAATTGAGCAACGGCCTTCGGTTTGCCTGTCTCAATCTGCAAGAGACTTTCCTCAATGGTGTCGTCCTCAGCTTTAGCCTTTTCGATGGCTTTTCGCTCTGCATCATCTGCATCTTGGTCATGTCGTTCAACTCCTCTGGAGTCATATAGCGGACATCGACGATCTCCTTTGCTGAAATGCTCGTAGCCGTCTCGAAGCTTGGAGAGATCAAGCTTGCATACGTAACAAATCACTGTTCCGCATGTACACCTAACTGTTATTAGCTAATAGCCCCGAAGGAGAATCCTACATTAACGCCCTTGGAAGCAATGAGAATACCGTCAATATGCTTGTCAGCGCCAAAAGTGTCAGGCGCAAAAGCTCCACGGCGCCCTTGGCAGCCTCCCAATGCCTTGCAGCACATCGAACGGACACGCGTAGAGGAGGGGGGGTTCTTACCTGAGCTTGTTACATCCTAATTCTTTGATGATCTTCTTGTTGCATTGCGGGCAGGCTCGTATCATTGCCTCCGACCGGGCTTCTTCGATTCTGTGTCTGGCGTCCAAGCCGCGGTCTTTTTTGACCTCTTCGCATGTCTTAGGCAAATGGGAGGCTTCGTGGCATCTACGGCACGTCACTTTCGAACAATCCGGGTTCCGACAACTAAATACAGGGTCCTCCTCGACCGGGTCGCAGATGGCTTTGAAATCGCAGAAAGGACACTGCTCTAGACCCTCGATGTTGGCGGCAGCAATTTCGAATTGCTGCTCATTGAACAGTAGACGATCAAGTGTCTTGATAGGCACAGCTCTACCGATACCGTCCATGTCTAGTCTCTCTTGACAACCGCTGCCGTCCATACACAGCATCTCGTGCTTCATCAGGCCAATCTGGTTATTGGCGAGACTTTCGATGCACGTGAAGCAGAATGAATGTTCTCCAGAGGACGCCACGCACGAGACTGCTCGATTCATCGGTACTTCATCATCGAAGCAGCACTGACACTGGAGGATCAAACCATCGGCTTTCTGCTCCTCCAGATTCGCATTCTCGGCGCCAATCTTTGCTTGATCCCGGCTCCAGCGTAGAAGCTCTCGTGCAACGTGCTGGCGAGCGGCTTGTAGCTCCGTGACTAGGCTTGGATAATATTGCGGATCATGGTATGGCATGGAGCGTTGATATTTCCTCTCGAGCTGTATACGTGGATGCCGCGATCTGTGATAAGGCTTGGTTTTCCGCACGAAGTAAGCCGTGTCAATTTCGTTAATGTATATGTAGGTATCCCATATTGTTCGCTTCTCATTGATGATCTTGCTAATGTAATGGGTGGGTACGTGGTCAAACTGGCTTGCGAGCAGGATGATGGCGTCCTTCTGGTAGTCCCGATAATCACGATAGTCTTTATTCCATTTGATCGTCTTGCCCGTCTCGTCTTGGAAAGCGTCCCGTTCTTCATCCTGCTGCTTTTGGGCCTTGGGATAACTCTCCATTTCGAGAAGTTCGGCAACGATAGCACCGACGTCAGGGAGCACTTCTACCTCTTCCCCACTAAAGTTCCATGATTCGTGTTGTGCTCGTAGTTTCTCCAGCACGTATTCATGCTTCACATCAGGCAAGACTTCCAGAATCCGTGCCAAGCATTCGCTCTCTCTAGGACTGGTTGACGCCTTCCCAGGGCTTGCTTCGTCGTCGCTTGCATCGAACTCGATCGACTCATTAATGTATGGGCCAAATTCGTTGTAACGCATCTGATCCGCACGTTTTCGTTCCTCCTTTAATTGCATTTTCTGATCGAACTCGTCACAGAGTTCCTGGTATCTAGGGTTGGAGTCCACCGGCAGGGCGAAATGCTCGCAGCCAGGGCCACGAAACATTCTGATACGAAGCTTTGGGTCATCATAATAGGGCGGCTGTACCTCCTTTTTTTTCTTCCTTAAGGCCTCTTGTATCAGTCCATCCACACCTGAGAAATCAATCTCAGGAAGTGACGTGCGGTCTGGCGGGGTTACGAAAGCGTCGGCGAAGAAGTCAGGATATGCTTGTGTGAACCCGCCGTGATCGCTGTCGAATGTGAGCTGAGCGCGAGTGAAATCCGAAGGGCCGGCGACTTCAGCGGAGGAGGCTCCTAAGGACAAGGCTCTTGAGCCGTCAAACAATTTCTGTCGCTTCCCAGCCGGCTGCGGTAGAGGCGAGCCTTCTACGCCCGGTCGATTGTGTGAAGGAGTCGATCCGTCTGTTGGGTTAATCTGTCGCGGCTGTTGTAAGCGAACGGTGCGGAGATGTTCGACTTCTTGGGCGGCAGGGACGTTGTCTTCGTCGTCTGATATCAAGACAGCGTCCTCTGGGCGCGCAGGTGGCATAGCGACCGTTGTGGGCAACGTCTGGCGGAAAGTATCCAGGTGAGATCCGTCGAGTGCGAGGGAAGACAATCTAGCAGTTATGTTATTAGTATTGCAAGGGTAATTGTTCAAAATTGGCTTGCGAGATTCTGGTGCTTGCATTGTACTCGCACTGTCACGCATTTTGAGAAGAGGGTTGAACAGTTCTGGTCCAGGCAAGCAGTGCAGGAGTGACCGTGCCGCTGGTAGTGACTACGAGTATTGACAATTGAACGAAAGCGGCGTCCGTCACTTCCTCGAGGATACTACCAAAGGTGAATTGTGCACGAGTCGGCCGCCAGTCCCCGAACAAAACCCCAAAACAGTGTTGTGTGATTTTAGCACGTACCCATAGTGGTTGGAACCGCCTACCAAGCTTGCCATAGCCACAGGAGTCCAGACACGAAGTTCCAACAAGGCGGAAAGAGGAGGGGCACATCTATCAATACCGGTTAGATGTTAGGCTGAGGTGTGAAAGGCCGATGATGGGTCGTGGCCGAGCAGCGTGATTGGCCGTATTCTGCTCAGGCAGCCTTGGTTGTAGGTGACCCCTGAACACCTCATCGAGCTTATCTTGTACTAATGTGAGCTCCTATGACATGTACAAACAAAGACGTGTTCATTCGGCAGGGACCCAAGTGATTCAATACCAGCACTTTTGTCGTGTAAGTATGCAAGCAACAGTGAGACGTAGAGGGAGTAGGTTCGGGTCACATGGCTCACGCATGCAAGGCAACCACGCGTCAAAACGCCAGTGGAGTGCGTCAGAAAAATGCCTTCTGAGCTTTCCTCGTCGCAAGCTTCGAGAGGGATGAAGTTCGCTTGTAGCTCGTACAAAAGAGTTCCTTGAGTCAAACAGAGTTCCTTGCCCCGTCGAAGTTGCCGTAGCAACTCGTCAATGAGCATGTCCTTGAGCTTCAAGAGCAGAATGAAGACCGCTTTCATGATCGTCTGTAGTGGATGAGAGCGAAGGAAATGTCCGCTTATCATCGGATCTCGCTTCCTCCTCCGTTCCAAAGTTTCTTGTCCAATGCTCCAGTTTCTCTTGCTAATACTTCATCACCATTCCATCGCAGCAAGCTTAGGCCTGACTCACATGCCTCATCATGTAGTGGAATCATGACAGGACCGTATAGCCAACAATGTTACCTCCGACCAATGTTCCTCTCATTCCGGCAACCGCCTTGTGACTACAAACGGAGATGGCCCTTATCAGTCTTCGTAACCTTCAGCATTTCCCATTTATCCTCCTGATGCAGCATTCCATAGTGTCCCTCCCTCAACACATTAGATATCATTACGATTTACTGAACAAGATAGACACCCCGAGGCTCGCAATTCCTATATCCTCATACCCACCATGCCTGCCGCACAAGAAAATCCCACGGGCTTAGTCACTAACGGCGTACAGCCATACCTCGAACCCTCGGGCCTGCCCTCGAACACCGATCCCAATGTTATCCTCGAAAGTGCGAACCACCCTGAGTATGAGCAGACGTGGAGGCTCAACGCTTCAGAATGGAAGGGGTTTCTGTCAGAGCCCAGCTATTTGGATCGGGAGCAGTACCTTATCGAAGCAGACATATGCAGAGACGGTGGTGCGACAGCCTGGATACTTACTTCAGCAAAATTACCTGCCAATGAAGACGGCTCTCGGCCCATCTTGGCTGCTTGCGAGACCACAAGAAAGAACGCATATGTTGCGAAGGACGGCGTCCTCCAGAAGGTAATAAGCCACGGAATTGGCTCTGTTTACTGCCGCTCAGAGTATCGGGGGAAAGGCTACGCAGGCACTATGATCGAGGAGTTGGGGAAGAAACTGGAAACATACCAACAGCTCAAAGGAGGCAAAGGCAGATTTTCGGTCCTTTACTCAGACATCGGCCCAAAGTTCTACGCCAAACATGGATGGCAGCCTTTCCCAAGCACTCACATAAGCCTGCAGACTATAGACAATGCAGGTGAGTATCACCAACGGCGAGCAGAGATCACTCCTCTTCCTCACGTCGAGGACCTCGAATACCAGGACCTAGCAGCCATACCTCTCATCACGAATCTAGAGGACAGACTTACGAAAATGTCGTCTGCCACTCCAAGCAAAACATTTCTGGCCTTTCAACCAGATATGCCGAACCTGCAATGGCACTTCATGCGAGAAGAGTTCCTGGCAGAAGTTCTTGGTCGGGAGAAGCCGGAGATCAAAGGCGCCCTTGACCAGAAAACAGGCATTGCACTCATATGGGTGAGAACCTATAGTGAAGACTCGTCCCAATGGCATTTGAGCGTGCTGTATGTGCATATACCTGAGAGTATCAATCACACAGCCGAGACACGGAAGTCTTTGTCAGCGTTGTTGCTGCGGGCACAGTACGAAGCTCATGTGTGGAACATGTCGGCTGGCGTTGAAGTCTGGGATCCGAGAAAAGAGGTCGTGGAAGCAGCAGAGGCAATTGCATACGGTCATGAGGTGCAGGTCATTTCGAGGGACCAAGAGCACATCTGCAGTCTGAAATGGAATGGTCCCGATACAGATGATGTGGTTTGGCTTGCGAATGAGAGGTACGCGTGGTGCTAGACATGTGGATCCTGTTTCCAAAGATCAACTTGGGTAAAGGTGTATCGGGAGCGTCTCTGGTGTAGTGTATTGCTCTGAAGCACCACCTAGATCGTGCGCTGGGTCAGCTGTGCTTTACGCGCTCGTAGAATTGTTCAAGCAACGCATGTATCTGCCCTCATATCAGCGCATCGAGGCCACTACCTCCAAATCGCACGAAGCAGACATCCTAGGCCAGATCACTGTTGCCGAGCCTTCGAGATGAAATTAGTCACGTGATGTTTTCGGGATGACGCATTTCAGCCACCGGCGTCTGTCGCAAAGCGACGGTTAGCAATGAACGTCGCTGTACTTAATAACCTACAAAGTACATCGCAACCTCGAAGAAGTGATTTGAAACTGTTGTATCGCCGCATACATATGCACGTAACAGCGGAACCTCATACCATCAACGTCCTCCACTGCCAGATACACGTAAAGGGAACCACGGCCGTCCCGTTATGGCCTCGACTCAGCTTCTCTAGTAAGCCAGTTCACCTCTCTCCAACGATAATACAACATCCATACTGACCTCCTCCAGCGCCTGCATAGCGCACGGCAGCACCATCCTCTCCGAACACACCACTCCTGGCACAAGCAGCACAAACGCCTCCTCCCTCGCCAGCATCATCCTCCCCAAAGTCTCCCACAACACCCCCCAGAAACTGACCTACACCCACGACCGCCTCTTCGTCCACTACATTGCCGATTCACCCTCAGCTCCCTCGACCTCCTCCTCCTCCTCCGCAGACGCCGACCTCTCCAGCCACGCCGCCATCACCTACCTCGTCATCGCACCGAGCGAACTCGGCCGCCGCATCCCGTTCGCCTTCCTGCTAGACCTGAAGAAGAAGTACCTAGCGCAATTCCCGTCCGGCGACACGAATTATGCCAGTTTACCCGCGTATGGAACGGCGGCGTTCAACAGCACGCTTAAGAGCACGATGTCGACGTACAATACGAGTCCGCCAGCTGATTCGCTGTCCGCAGCACGGAGAGAGATCGATAGTGTAAAGGACATCATGACGGAGAATATCGAGCGGGTGCTTGAGAGGGGCGAGCGGATAGATCTGCTTGTTGACAAGACGGATCGGTTGGGTGGATCGGCGAGGGATTTCAGGGTCAGGAGTCGCGGGTTGAGACGGAGGATGTGGTGGAAGAACGTGAAATTAATGGTGCTGTTGGGTGTGGTGGTAGTGTTCTTGCTGTACTTGTTTATTGGATTTGGATGTGGTCTGCCAGGCTGGTCGAGGTGCGTCGGGAGCGGAAAGTAGGAGTAAAGGACCGGTGATCCACCGATCGCAAAGAAGCTGAGCGTGAAGCACAGGGTCCCGACCCGTCCCAATAGTGCATGTATCGAACGGCGGCAGCAATGAGATATAGTGTATAACAGCCAGGATCACGAAGCAATACAGCACACGCAGGCACGGAGCAGAATACCATTAGAAGCAAGCGAGTGACTTTAACTACAATACTCAATAAGAACAACAACAGATTTTTGACAGCAGATATGAATCTACTGAATCCTGCATTCACACGCTAACTAGTGAAGATGTTCCACGAGTCACGCTGTAGATAGCACGGACTGGCAATCGGCTGTGTGCACCGAGCGAATTTAACGCAGAGTGCTGGAAACGAATCTTGGTCAGTCTTGGTCCCACGGCAGGATGGTTTGGAGGAGCTAAAACCAGTACCAAGTTGTCGATGATCCTCGAATTCAAAGTCATGTCACTTTATGGAGGACGTCATCTGCAATTCATTCATGTAATTATACAAAGGGCGTTGCGCGATATTTTCCAACGCTTTAAAAACAGAGGATAATTTGTGATTTGGATGATGATTATTATTAGGTATTGTTACAATAAGTCCTACCCCCTCGCTCCCATCCTCATAAAGTATCATAAATCATGTGTCCCCTCTTGTGTTGGGACTGGTATACAAGTGTCTGTGTATGGAAACACCAAGCATGGAAGTGTTGCCAATGCTAGAGTTCATATTCTCATGTTTGATACATGATACTCTTGCTTAAAAAGTCCCTCGGTTACCGGACGTAACACTGTCATACACTGGGGCTTGGCCATGTGCTGGCAGATTTCGCTCATACCCAGCGTTAGGGTTGGTGTACCCCATATCAGAGTTGTCACCATATCCTGGCTCGCCATACTTTGGCTCTGTGTTGCCGTAAGTGTTACTTGGCTCAGTTCGGTAGGCGTTGTTGCCAATAGTAGTGCCAGTTTCGTGACTGGGTCGAGTGTGATGCATAGCAGTGCCAGTAGTGGCAGCCTCAGCATCTCTGGTTTTGTGGGCTTTTCGGCCACGCTTCCAGAATGGTGTCTTGCCTGAGCCCTTGGTGTAGTTGTTGTTTGGGCCAGGTCCATATCGCTTTTCCTTCTTGTGGTGACGGACCATCAAGACTTGCCAGATGGCTGACAGGAGGAAAAGGAAGATAGCAATGATGGAGACAGCGAAGACGGCGGTGTTGAGTCTGCAAGCCGTTCCGAGATTTGGGAAGTAGGTGGAGTTCTCGCCGCCACCAAAGCCGAACCCGTCGTTTCCGTAGCCAGGAGAGTTGGAATTGGTTGGTCCATTGCCAAGCGGCGTCTGGACATTTCCGCTGCAGCTGCTGGCACCATGTCTTGTGAACCATGCAACGGCAATGAATGCGCCAACAAATAGGAGATCGAGGACGACAGCGAGGAAGCCGAAGAAGGTCTTGCCGCCAAGGAAGAGGACGAGTAAGATAGCGAATATGGTGTATATGACTGCTGCGCCAGTGAGACCCTCGACGGCTTTCTTCCACGTCGCAATTGGTAGGTCTCTGTCTGCAAGGACTGATAAGAAGTATGAGAAAATGCCCAATGCGACGCCTGCACAGCAGAACTGGAGGATGCGAAGGAACAGGCCGCCGAAGCGGAGGACTGTACCACCAACGCTCATGGTGAAGGTGTTTGAGAGATATTGATTGATGAGTTGTTGTGCAAAGTCAACTTTGTGAAGTTTAGCGATGTGGTGGAATACACAGAATGAGGAAGGATCGTGGCGTTAATGTACTTCACGATGGCCGCCCCAGAGGCAACTACGTAAGGATGAATTCGAGCGTGAACCACCAAGTTTTGGGGAGTTGGCATTTGGCGCTTGTGGTCCTGCACCATACGAGGCTCGAAAAAATGCTCAGATGTCAGTGGCCCACCCGTGACGTAGAATAACTGACGTATCCTGCGAAGGCGATCAGCCAAGCTCGGAGGCTATGGCTGCTACTGCCAATGAAGATGTGGTTGTGCACTGGTCTTGCCGGACAGATCCATGACGTTGATCACAAATTCCTCACGATCGTCGCCTTCTGATCGTGAAAAATGTTGGCATGCAGGGGGACGGTGGATGTGGCTTACGAGCTGTGGCGCCCCAGGATCCACTTCACTTGTCGGGCTGCTATTCCGCGCAGCAGAGATCCGGTAACCCAGTGACTGTCTCGTGAAGATTGGCTGACATCACCACAACAAGCCACACGCCACAACGAAGTTCTGTGAAGCCCCGGCAGAACCTGCGCAAGTCGATGCCGCTGCTGCAAGCCACTCTGCTGGCGCCAAAAGCCAAATACCACGATCCCTGCTGTACTTCTCGTGCCGTGATTTGGCGTTCTTCGAAGTGATTAGCGAGATTGAACTCGGCGCTATTCGCTTGTTGACAACGAGCACCATGGGCTTGGTAGCCACCTGCCCCTTGCAAGAAGGCTGGAGATAAAGTGAGATGGGAAATGAATTGTGGGACGGTCTACCGCCCTTAACGATCATATGCTGGTTTCAGAAGATTGCATGGTCAAGAATACCATGGCATTCAGTCATCGGCATCGGCCTCTACGTAGTTTACAGCTTTCCGTTTCGTACCACGAGAACTCTGGCGTCTCGAAATGGCAGGTGCGACAGCTGGAGTAGTCTGCTTCGATGGTTCGTCGTCACCGTCAGTCAGATCGGGCATGCTGAGGTCCTCATCTGGCTCATCCTGGTCGCTCGCACTAGGGGTCAACACGGCCGTTTTTGTGGTCTTCTTACTAGATGGTGCACGCGCCGGTTTCGCCTTGGAGGTCTTGGTCTTGGTGTAGACGGACCTCGACTTGTCAATCTCAACCCTGGGAACATCTCCTGCTTCGGAAGCAGTTTCAGCCTTGACTGATTCCTCTGGACCGCCAGCTTCAGCACTAGCCTCGCGAGCTGCCTGCCAGGTTGCCTTCTCGGCTCTCCTTTGAGCAGCTTTTTCGGCCGTCGTTTTAGCCTTCTCCGGGTCTCGAGGCTTGACATCGCGCTTCTTGGGCCGCAGCCACTCTTCAAAGCCAACATGCCAGTATACTCGATTGTCCGGTCCGCCCATCGCAACTTCTTCCTCAGGTACGATAGCTGGGGGTTGAGGCTCGGGCTCCTCGGGCAGATCTTCTTCCTCGTCCGCAGCTTTCTTCTTCTTGGGCGTCTTCTTTTTCTTCGGTGGCTTCCACGGCTTGTTCTCATCTAGCCGAACGTAGGGAAGCATATCGTTGATCTTCTCGTGCCCAGGAAGCCTCAGTGTGCGCATGACCTCGAATACTGCTTGTTCTTTGTCCTTCGCCTCAATCATGAGATCCATGTCTTGTGCACAGGGTGGTAGGGTGTACACACGAGGACTGTGCTTCCTTCTTTGTCGAGCAGTAATAGTCCCCGGACATGGCTCAGAATAATGCATCTTCTGTGTTATACCCTTCCTGTCCCAAGTTGCTTTGATACGAGGATACAGCTCCATGATGTCCAGTGTGCCCTCTCGCAGCTTATCCGCATCAAACAGGATGTTGTTGTGGTGGTAATCAAGCACAAACGGAATATTGAGCTCCTCGCAAACAGGCAGAAGATCATGCACAGTGTAGCACACATCATCGTTCTCGAGCACGAGTCTATTCTTGATCTTCTGAGGTAACTTAGCATAGTTCTCCTTGAAGCGAGCAATTGTCGCCGCTTTATCACCAAAGACGCCACCCATGTGCAGAATCATCACCGCGTCGCGATCCAGCTGTGGCGGCAACTTCAGGAGGTCGAGCAGCTCACAGTGATACTCTAAATCACGGATAGCGGCAGTGATGACCTCAGGACGCGGCGAACCGAGCTGTGTGAATTGTCCAGGATGAGTAGTGAGCCGATGACCGAGCTCTGCTGCAACTCTGCCTGCTTCACCAAGAGCCTCGGATGCAAAAGGCGCAAGCTTGTACCCATACACATCATGCGAAGCGAAAGGGAACATTTCTGACGATAGCCGTAAGAATTTGATGTTATACCGATCATTCCATCTGAGCATTTTCGCTATGTCCTTTGCATTTGCAACGCCGAGAGCCTCAACGTATGCTTGACCTCGAGCAACGTCGGCAGGCTGTTTTTTGTCAGGGCGATTTTTCGTAGCATGTTCCGGTTGCGTAGGATCCTGCAAGGGGTGTCGGTGTTCAAGGATGGAGGCTATCCGACATGTACGTGAGGAGAATACAGGGGGTGTCGCTTGGCGCAGATACGTGTTCAGACATGCGTACCCTAACCTGCCCTTCCATGGTAGGGGCAGATATGAGCTGTTGACAGCTGGGGGCCTTGTCATAGCAGCTGTAAGCTCTTCAGGATCGGCGGCTTCATCGTCATCAGCTTCAGGGTCTGCCTTTACCTCGTTGTCTTCGGTCTTGGATGCTTGCTTTTTTGTGCTTGCAGTCTTGGCTACAGTCGATACAACGGGAGTGGGCGGCTCTACATCTGACATCTCAGACAAAGATGAGTCTGATTCAGAGGCATTGATGCTCTTCTTGGGTGTGTTTCGTGGCGCGCTCTTTTTGCCTCCTGTGCCAGCTGCATTCTTCTCTTCCCTCTCCGCATCTGGAGACGCACGAAGAGCGGATTGAGCATCTTGAACATCCGGATTTCTCTCAGGATTTGCGTCAATGTCTGCGGGAGGCGGCTGCGTCCGTCTTGAGCTCGCCCTGCGAACGGGGGTGACAGCAGGAGCAGCTAGCACTCGTGGCATCGACGGGATGCCCGCAGAGGGAGGTGGCATGGTAGATGCCGCCTGCTCCTCCTGCACCGTAGAGCGTTTTCGTTTTGCCATGCTGAGTTGTGTAGCAGAGACAATCGTCCGTGCATGCACCTGGCACCAGTTTGAGCTCGTCCGAGGGCAAAGAGACCAAGTGTGGAAGCAAGACCTGTATCGCAGGGTGACAATTGAGAGGTTGCCCGTCTGTATCACGCACCTGTTGTACATTCGGTGTCGTAGAGGAGACCTTTTCCACAGAACCACGGTGCGAAGCTCTGCGGCAACATCTTCGTTGGTTTCCAAGTCATTGTCCGTGCACAAAATTCACGTCGCGATCACAAGTCGCGTTCTCTGAGACGTCATCGATATGATAATCGACGACCAGAGGGCATCAGAAGCGTGCCGATTCGCGGCAGAAGATCTGGCGCTATTGATCGCAGTCAAACCAACTTAGCGATCCACAACCATAGGCTCAAGGAGGGACTCCAACATGTGCCAGCAGGGACTCGGATGCTCCGAGATCTCCTCTTCTCTCCGCCTATCTTTTCCGTATGGCGGAGATGTTTGTCCTGTGGCGAGTGGGGCAAAAAGGTCATCTCGTCCGTATCATGAATGCGCCTGAATAATTATGAAGGCTTTAGCAATGCCTCGAGGATACATCTGATCTGTTCAATTTCATCAACAAACGTGTTAGCGCTTCCTAGGTGATAGGTTGATTGCGCCACGAAACCGGTCCGGGAAAGCTAATAAGCCGCGGCGTCTCAATTTGTTTGCCCCTTGGTCGTGCTACGATGCTTGGACGCTTCAAGCGTAAGATATCGCGCACCAAATCGATCGCTATCGAGGCAGGAGATGCTGAGCCGAGTCTCAAGAAGACATTATCTCTAACACCGTCGGACGAAAACCTGATCTCCAGACTCAAGTTCACGGAGGACACGAACCTCGACGACAAGCCACCTCGCAGGTTGACCCCATCTATTTACAGCCATGTATCAGCGAATACAAGCTCCTCACAGAGGACAATATTCAACAACGTTGACTCGGGCTTTCTGTCCTTACCTACAGAAGTATTGTTGACACTCCAAAAGTACTTGAGACCAAGTAGCGAGGTCGCTCTTCGTCATTCTTGTGCAAGGTTTTTTCATCTTTTTGGAATGCCATCTTTCTATCTGTCAGGAGATGACAAGTTCGAATGGATGTGCATGACCGAAAGAGATCAGGATCCTGCCCAGCTGGATCGCCTGGTCTGTGGGCTATGTAAAGAATTGCATCCAAAAGGATCATTTCCTGCGGCCGAACGAAAATTTGTGCCTGCTGATCGTGATTGCAGGCAGGTATGGCTGTGTGCGCATAAGCATCTGGGCTACCAAAAGACACTGAAGACCATTAAGGCTGGTCACGAAGCTCCCTTCAGGGCTGAAGCTCTCGAACCCTGCTCTCGTTGCAGGGAGACTATTAGAAGTAGGTCAGTGTTTGACCGACCGGAGAAGGGCACTTCCGAGGCAGATCTTGAGAGTGAAAATGCTGCTTCGCTGCTAGTGACGAAGATTGCGATCCTTCAAGCGCCTGCACCTAACTACCGCGAAAAGACAACGAGTGGAAGTCCGGTCTACAAGGAGGTGTTCGGCGTCAAAGACGTCGCCGCTGCGTTGTCAGCAATCGACTTCCCCATTTGCTCTCACATTAAGCTATCAGACCCATATATGTTAAGCAGGTTCTGTCGGTCTTGCATCAATACGCAGAAGCTGCCGCCTGGTGTCAAGGGTCCTCCCTGTATCTCAGAATCCAGAAAGGAATTTGGAGATCCAGAATACCTGGGCAGATGCAAACAATCGTGTTATACCCGGGGCTGCAAGACGCGCTTTATGTTTCAAGCGCGGGAATCTCTTGCACCAGACAGTTCTGGCCTTCGACAGATCTGGCTTGTTATTGCTGTCTATCGCTGGTTGGGTCCTCTCCAGAGCACAAGCAGGAGCCCCGCATGGCTCGGACACGCGATTTCGCATTCAACAAGGACAGAAATGCGACAGAAGTGGGAGGCACTTGAGAAGGCCAACAGGAATAGAAAGCCCATGCCTAACTGGGGGATATGTCTGCTTTACCCAGAGGATTGTAACGTTAGGGAAGACAATCCAGTCCCATATCGTGTAAGCAACAAGGGGAGCGTTCAGGATGCTTTGAAAGGGGTCATTAGCAACTTGCATAAATGAAGTTAGATGATGGTCCTACAAAGTATCACTTGCTTCGTATCTGTAGGTCACATCAGAGAGGCTAAACGGCAGCCCGTCATGCGTTGTCAGCGGCTTGAGCCACGCAGAATTTACGATCAATTTTCCGCCCCGATATGAGTATCCCGCTATTTCCCCCCTCGAGGAATAGAGCTCGGTAGTGCCCGCTGCCGGCAGAATCGGAATGCTGCATGTTGGCGCCGAACTGAGTTGTAGCCCGTACTAATCACAACGAGGCCATGGTGTCACAGAATCCGCAAGCTGTAAACCGTTGTTGCGTCACCCGTCCATTTCTCGAAGTTTATAACAGCGAATTGTGGATAAATCGAACGTCCGTGAGAACAGAATCGGCCCGAGGGGATTTCAATACATGAACCCCAGTTATTGGTGCAGAAGTCTTGGCCAGGAACGTGGTACAAGCCACAGTCGGGATTTTGACGATCTGCCATTCTTGCGACCTGTTGCCATGAGCACTTGTTGGTACGTGCTTTTTGAGCAGCTGCAACGCGCTCGCAGCTCCCTCAAAAGGACTGAAACTTACTAGGCGACTGCAACGATCGCTCTCACAAAGTCTGGAGCCAGATGATACTCTACTCCATCCTAATTGGTCTCGACCCAAATGTTTTAGGCTCAAAACGTCACGACATCGAAAAGTGCGATAGCTATGCCACTCACGCAACTTGAATCCGACATGTCCGCCATCTATTGCAGGTTAGTCCAGGATATACTATACGAGTTTACCAGTACGGCAGATGTTTCGTCAGCGCATACCCACGTCATGTTCGTTGTGGGGTTTTTGCGCCGCTCCTCAAATATGCTGAGGTTGCATCTTCTGCCAGTGTGAGGTTCAAGCAATCAACACGACCTGATAGGAGAATCTCGAAGACTTTTTCCTAGACATTAACGCAATCCACAGCAAGTCGCAATCATGCCTTACCCAGACCAGTTCGAGGGGTTTATGATAAATGAGTTGGGAAAGTACAAGGAGTTCAAGAAGCAGGAATTCAAACCAAAGAAGTTTGGCGACAACGATGTCGACATCAAGATCGAGTGCTGCGGTGTCTGCGGTTCGGATGTTCACACCATCACTGGAGGGTGGGGTGATGCTCCCACACCAATCTGTGTCGGTCACGAAGTCGTTGGTAAGGTCGTCAAGGTTGGGTCGAAGGTCACTACACTGAAGGAAGGTGATCGAGCTGGTGTGGGTGCTCAAATCTGGTCCTGTCTCAAGTGCCAGAACTGCAAGGTCAGAAACTTTCACTCCGCTCTCCATCCATGGTACTAATCAGTCCACAGGCCGACAACGAGAATTACTGCCCTCACATGGTTGATACCTACGGCGCTCCTTACCCAAAAGATGTCGACCCAGATGAGACACTCTCGCAAGGAGGTTATTCTTCTCATATCCGAGCCCACGAATATTTCGTCTTCCCTATCCCTGATGAGATTCCGTCTCACTTGGCGGCTCCTATGTTGTGCGCGGGCCTGACTGTTTGGTCGCCACTGACGCGGGCGGGTGTAGGCCCTGGCAAACAAGTGGCAATTGTCGGTCTCGGTGGCCTAGGCCATTTCGCAGTCATGTGGGCCAACGCCCTGGGTGCAGAAGTCACAGTCATATCTCATTCACCAAGTAAGAAGGATGATGCATTGAAGCTCGGCGCCAAGAATTTCGTGTTGAGCAGCGACGAAGGTTGGTCTAAGCCATTGGCTTTCAAATTCGATTTTGTCCTCAACACCGCCGACATGACGCACACCTTTAACATCGACAACTATCTCTCCATCCTCAAGGTCAACTGCCAGTTTCATCAAGTCGGCCTGCCGGACCAGCCTCTTCCCGCCATGCAACCACAGCAATTCATGCCCAATGGATCGTCCATTGGCGCGTCACACATTGGCAACAGACCTGAATGCTTGGCTATGCTCAAGTTATCTGCAGAGAAGAAGTTGTTCCCTATGGTTGAGACAATTCCAATCTCAGCTGAAGGTTGCGCCGAGGCAATTGAGAGAGTGAAGAACAACAAGGTTAAGTATCGATTCACGTTGACCGATTATGACAAGCAATTCAGCGCATAAGCCCCCGAAACGAATAAGGAAAGGTCAGACGCAGTTTGGCAAGCGCCTCGATATAGAGCTGGGTCTACAATCTACTGAAACCTGATAGATATGACAAACGATACGTTTGAGGAGAACATTGCTGGTCTGCTTGCTACGAATACCAGGCCTTTCAAGCGTCGCATTCCGTAGCCTGATATATAGATAGCTCAGCCGCGCAACTGCAATTCGATTCGTCTTCAGTTATTTCTTTTCGTATGTTAGGCTGGTATCACCCAGCCACTGTTCTAGCCAACCATCTATGTGTATCAGCCAACGTATATGAATATGGTACTACTTGCATCTCCTCTTGAAACATCCCACTTCGAGCAGGTGGGCTACACTGTCGGACAGCCCACTTTGTCATGCCGAGGTTGAGTCTCATGGGCAGCCGGAGTACTTCTTCACAACTTTGGTTCGGAGGTTTTACAACTTATGTCCGAATACTCCGTCCAAAGCATCCATAAGAGTCGTGAACCCCGTCCGAGGTGAATCAGACTGAACAAACGTAGAGCAACGGAAAACGTAAATTGGTAACTCAGACGGCCTGACCGACTCCAGCATCTATTCAAGCATAATCTCCAAAGCCCAACCTTCTGCCAAAATGTCGCACCCTTACAACACGAAAGAAGAGATCTTGAAGCTGGGCAAGATAGACCCTGAACTCGACGAGGCAAGCAATTACCGGTACCTTGTGTGCAATGTCTGCTAACCCCCACGGACAGTTCCTGAAGAACAATGACGTTCCGTCCGTCGACTACAGTGACCTGCAGTCTTTCAAAGAATTTGCAGAGAGACGCAATGTCCAGCTCCAGAAGATGCTAGGAGACACCCCGTCGGATGTCAAACAGTCTGAAGATCAATACACAAACCGAGAAGGCATGAAAATGCGCGTCAAGGTGTATCAGCCAACCGAGCCACCAAGCACTGGAAGCCCACTGATTGTGATGTACCACGGAGGCGGTAAGCTTGAGCATCGAAAGATCCGGTCCCTGATGCCTGGAAACGTCTGACAGTTTGCTCTTTAGGCTTCTGCATAGGCGCCCCTGAGGGCGAGGAGCAGACTTGCAGGAATATGGTTCAAGCATTCGGTGCTGTCTGTGTCTCTGCATCATACAGGCTGGCTCCGGAACACCCGTTTCCTGCCGCCCCGAACGATAGCTGGGATGCGCTGCAGTGGGCTGCTGCGAACGCAAAGTCACTGAAAGCAGACCCTTCGCAAGGGTTCATTGTTGGAGGCACTTCCGCTGGCGGCAACATAACAGCTGTGCTGGCGCTCCTGGCTCGAGACGAAGGACTTTCACCACCTCTAACTGGCCAATACCTAGCGATTCCAGCCATCGGAAACAAGAAGTGGATTCCCGAGAAGTATAAGGACAGATTTTTATCCTTTGAGCAGAACAAAGATGTTCCTGTCTTACCGATTGCTGCAATCGACATGTTCATGAAGGGCTACGCCCCAGATGAGGACGACCATGTGCATTGTGAGTCTGGTCCCTCACCTCTACCAAAGTCAGTAAGCAATAACCATGTACTTACCCTACGCAGACACTGTGATTGCCCATCCGAAAGGCCACAAGGGGCTACCACCCGCATATTTCCAGATTGATGGAATGGATCCACTTCGAGACGAAGGTGTGTTCGCCATGCCAAACTCTGTGCCACCTCTAACAGGTCTTCAAGGTTTAATTTATGCCACCATGCTCGACGAAGACAATGGCATCAAGACCAAGGTCGATGTGTACCCGGGACAGCCACACGGTCATTGGGGCTTCTTCCCGTTCCTAAAGGCTAGTGCGCAATTCCGGAAGGAGCAGATCAACGGTTTCGGCTGGCTGCTTGGTAAAGAGCCAGCGGTACACAGAGTTGCAAACCAGATGAACCCAACATCAGTCTAGGTTTCGCCAATCTAAAAGATGCCAATCAGTCCTGCCGAAAATTTTATGTCCTCCTTGTGCTTTGAATCAGCGCAGTGTTGAAGAGTGAGATTGACATTATTCCGCTAAGCAGTACCTCGCTTCGTTTCGGTAAGTGCATGGGGTACTTTTGCCTTCGAGCGCTTGGTCACACATCCATGCACTATTCACGTCCGACGCCAGCCAGGGTAAGCATATGTGTGCTCCAAGCAACACGTAGACAACGTAATAATAATGACCACAGGTGAAGGATTTTAATCACTGTAGTCGCGACGGAGTACTCATACAGTACGTATCCTGGCTTCCAAGGCTGGAGAGTGATGCGTCCATTTTATCGCGGGCTCGGCCGCTTAATCTATCCCTCGTCAAAGCAAAGATTGAGCATTCACCCTATTGGGAATGAGGCTTTCGAGGCCAACGAACAGATGCGGTCTAGGCCCATTTTCTTCGAGGCTTCCAAAGGTGGCCAAGCGATGCGCCTGCCTGTTAGGGTCAAGTGGACAGAATACCATTACCGAATCTTTCTAGGAGCCAGCACTGCTCGAGCCTCCTAGAAATCCTTTCAACCGTCTTCTGTTTCCAGTTCCGAACTCGAAATAACTTCAGTGGAGGTCGAAAGAACAAGGTAGCTGCCGGATCCTGATAAGCGTGACGAGCATTCCCATACGGATGATTTCGGCGTAGTAGCCGTTCAAGCTACGGGCTTCGTGTCCTATCGATCTTCTCGCTTCGCGAAGGCCACGAGACATAACTCAAACCCTAGTCTCCTTTTCACGTGGCTCTGACCACGAGGACGGTAGTCGCCCCACGTCGTTGGACCTTCCACTTCCTTCTAACTTGGGATTATGCACACAAGAGGATGTAGAAGTTCGTGGGCCGTCTTCCTTCCAAGGCTTGGGTTCTTCTTGGTCCTCGCAAGCGATGTAGCAGTCTCGCACACTTTCCCGATCGATGTGCTGTTTCGTACTGGTGGGCTCGCTGTTGTGATGGCGGTGTCTCACATTGCCGTTCCGGTTATATACAACCCTTCCCAGATGTTCGCTACTCATCAACGTGGTGGGATAGTTGAGGTGGAGGATCCGGGTTACTAAGTCAAGATAACATGACAGACGGCGGCATGAACCCAAAGTCCGTCAAGTGCCAGAGGTGTCAGAGGACTTTTCGTGCAGACACGCCGGCAGCCTTGACATGTCAGCAGTGCCAAAGAATGCCGACGAATCAGGCTTCGAGGCCTACCTCGAGTCCGCGAGAAACTACCCAGTCAGGCAACAACAACGCAATACCTTCAGCATATCTACAACTACTAGATTCTCGCATAGCGGATCTCGAGTCTGCTGCTGAGGCCTCGAGATCAAGTGATCAGTCAGCAACAAATGCCACCGGCACGGACCGACCAGCCCGACCAGGCTCTACTAAATCAGTCACTGTCACACCATACATGACTGATGCCACACGCTGGAGAACCTCAAGGACATCATCTCGACAGTCGCAAGCAAGCTCTGTTGTTATGGAGCGTTTCCTGAATGACCCTTCTGAACCAGATGCAGTGTAAGCGGTACGATCTTCCGTAGCGCGGCGCTCACTGATAAGTAAATCTGAAGCAGGGACGCAATATTCGCAACGAGACTCCTCAAAACGAGATGACAACAAGTCGGAGTCAGGTGAGCAATAACATCCCCATGGACGTACGGTTATCGACATAGGATCTACCGCTGCAGACTCGGATTAGGTTCCCAACCTGAGTCCACGCTAGACGTGGTTGGCAAGGAGGGCAAGACGAGCGCTCGCATCTGCGTGTACACATGCAAAGGGCGGACGTTGGCCCAAATATTGTCTGGACAAAGGGAGAGCTACCAAGGAAGAGTCCATTCTATTTGGTAGAGACTTTGGAGGACCCAGAAGTGATCCTCTATCAGGTGATCTACAGGAGTAACAGCGCTTGCCGCGATGATGAAGGAGACAACACGTCCATCAGCGCGCTCACAGCTGTCCAATTTTGAAGAAGCCGTCCCGACTACTTAAATCACCAGCAACACAGTCGTTACTAGAACCTGAAGAGCGCTCAAGAAGCGTAAAGTCAAACTGTACATAGATAGTCAGCAAGTGAGCTTTGGCTGCATGTCGATGATAATGTCCAGTCCAATTTGGCAAGACAGATGCCTTGTGTAACTCATGCTGTACCGCCGATAGTGAGCCTGAGCTGAGCATCTCGCACTTCAGCCTCGTTCAAGTGCTTTCTGTGAAGTTCAGCCTCGTGCCGAGTCCATTGTCGGAACACATCTCACCTCGATACATCGGCAGTAGAAAGTCCCGTGAAGATACAACCCAACCCGAACCTTCGAAGTGCCTTTGGCTGTGATCTACAGGCTGCAACACTAAAAGCAAAACATTCAGAATCAACCCCAGATCACCCACCAGACAGCCCAGTATTTGCTAGACTCCCCGACTGAACTCCTCGGAGGCCTCGCAAGCAGGAAAGAGTCGAACAATACAATTCGTCACGTAGCAGTCTGGACCCCAACTCCAGTCCACCATGATATCCGACAACCAACTATACAGCCTCGCCCTCTTCCTGGGCAGCGCAGCAATGCTCCTGATCGTCCTCTACCACTTCCTCGAAGTGAACGCCGTGGACGACGAAGTGAGCTCGGATCTGAAGAGCGAGAAAAGCGGCGTCGGGGCTGTGAAGCCACATGTTGCGGCGGCAAAGGCAGAGTAGATGACGTGCATCCGAAGGACACTTCAGGAAGAAACGACAGCCGGTCTACAGAGTCGAGAATACGAGTACACCACACATCTTATCTGAGCTAGCAGCCTCCAGGGCCAGTCTGGCCAGGAGCTAACGCGTGGCTACCAGTGAAGCGTACTGAGCGGCGGTGGACCAGAATTATCTTTCTTGCCATATCAGCTGTCCATACCATATCACGCCGACTCTCAGCGCAGCATGGGGAAGAAGTCTGGCTGAAACGGAAAGACTTGGACTTCGTTGCTGAGGGGCCAAGGATGAGGACTTCGAACGCCTCAGATGCAAAAGCTGGTCCCGTTACAACAGAGCAGAGCAGATCAGCCACCTACCACATTCAATCTGCAGAGTCGCAGTGTCGCCGTGAGAGCAGGGTGCCCTCATTCATGATGGGGGATACGCGTATACAGAGCATAGCACCGCTGGGATAGCAAGCAAAGGACTTGTCGTGGACCACGCGCCTTTCAACCGATAGCAGTTCCTGCCTCGTTTCCAGCAGATCTAGGTGAAGCATCCTGCTTCGAACTCCGCATTGTCCATGCCCTGCGTCCTCACATCGTCATCAAACCATGCTGCAGCACGGTTCTCGTGCTTCGAACTTCCCCATTGAGCTGTATACATACACACACACATGTACATATGTCCCGCCTTTTCGTCGTGTGCTTCCCAATCATGACCTGCCCATCGCACCCACCATTCCGCGAACGCACCAGGAGCCTAGTCCAGCGCCGGCAGGCTTGAACCCCTCCATCCATTCTCTGACAAGCTGCTACACCTCTTTCTGCCACTTGGTTCGGCGCTAGCTCAACTGCGGTACCGACCACTCGCTCGCCTCTGTCAAGCATCTCACGCGCTATCCGAGCTGAGTGAGTCTATGCACTACAAGTAAGGACGTACAATGTACCCTGTAGACAACCCGTGCTCAGGTCCCCGAAGCTTGTCCACAGGACCAGAAACAGAGAAACACCGATGAACTAGTTTATTTGCAGGGTTCTTTCCTAATCAAGCAACTACAGGGTCCAATCCAGTATGAGACGCGACCTGACATGCGTATCCATAAATACATGCATACATACAGTACAGGACAGGGATCATTCGCGGTCAAAGACAGCAAGACCCAGTCAGTCACATATGCTAATTAACTTACAGTAGGCTAAGGCCGCCACGGACTTTGCCACCAGCACGGCAGAGCCGAGTGTACAGTACAGACTGCTAGTGTTTAGTCAGCGGACAAGACGTGATCGCACACAGTACAGTACACACTCGGAGTCCCATGCCTCCTGGGTCCTCATTGCGCGTTCGTAGAAGCCACCAGTCCGGTGACCGAGGTTCAAAGCAGGCACGCACACTGTACTGTAATGCTGTATGGTTCACGCTAGAAGACAATCCAGCGGCTCAATGGGACAGTAGATGTGAAGCGGCAGGCACGCGCAGGCAGTTGAACAACCAACGCTCTGGAGTAACGCTTCGAGCATGGAGAAAACTAGTGCCTTGCGGCTGCGCGTCTCAATATTAATGACCAGGTCGATGCTGCTTGCAGAAGGTGCTGTATGTAGTTGGACAGACAGTAATGGAATGGAACTCACGAGGGCTTCACGGATCACGAGTGTGGATAGCTGAGTAAGCACTGGAGGCACTGGGGTCATGGAGGAGGTCTAGTGAACTCCCCTACGCCTATGCTACAACTCACCGGGTCAACAGTGACAAAGAATCATTTTTGAACTAAAACCACTTATTCGCAGCTTGAATTACTCCTCCACGCTTGTATGTATGTAGCGCCATGAGCTCGTAGATGCGCCGCGGAACAGCAGGTGAAAGCTGCACACAGATACCCGAAGGGTCAGACCGAGCAGCTGTGTCTGCTTTCACACTGCTTATCCCAAGCCAAAAGCTCTAGAGACAATGTTGACAGCTCCACGCATTTTCGACGTCTCCCTACTCATCCCCTGCTGCGCTGCTTATTTCCTCAACTCAGGCAAGTCTATCGATCAACAATGATTAGACAATATCCGAATTCCACCATCACGTATTCTTATCTCTGTCCTGTCAATCTGTTGGTACATCGAATGTCCCAGACATGAACTCCGACCATGCGCCAGCGCCATTTGTGAACACAGTCTAGAAGTAATAGATCCCCGCTATGCCATGGTAAAAGATGACAACATCGTTTTGTGGTGGCAGACAGCCAAAAGTGCTCTCTGCCGGGTATCACATGCAACTCCAACCATCTTGCCGTCAAAGACCAGCCACTCGTCCCCTAGAAAATTGTAGAAATCATCTCCACAAGCGGAACTCGATTAATTACTTGTATCGGTAGAAGGTCGAAAAGGTAATGTACAAGTGTAGATGATCAGATCATTCAGTCGCTTTCTTCTCCGGTGATCTTGATCGTTCGCGCTCGAGTGATTGAGATTTCTGTGTAGGAGGGGAGACTGGGTTGGATGGTGGTGAGGCTGGAGCGTCTCCACCTTCTAGGGCTGCTAGTGCACTGTGAAAATGTTAGCTGAGACCTCATGATTTGGAAGCAGTCTTTCATACCTGAACGCATTTGTGCTGCTTTCGTCCTTCTTAGACGATGCTGGCGGTGTGCCAGTTCTACTAGTGTTGGCACTGTCGTCGGCTCGTAGCGCTGGTCCAAGGCCACGTCGACCACTGTTTGTTCGAGCACCCATTGCAGATGGCCCGAACGAGGCACTTGGCGCCATGCCCTGTGGTTTTGCTCTTCCGCCCAGTCGTCGGAGATCGTCAACACCGACTCTGTTGGAGTTGTCAGGCGGCGGGACCTGGCCGTATTGGCCGAAGCCTCTTGCGTCACCACGGCCCATAGCCATGCGACCACCTCCACCGCGGTTGGCTTGAGAAGCGAGTCTCTGCATGTCGGCAGCCGCCTTGGCAGCCTCGGCCTCCTCGTGGATCTGTTGAATGGTCTTGGGGCCTTTATCGGACGCCTTGTCTTGCCAACCAGCCCTCCTCAGGTCGATGATGTCCAACAACATGAACCTCAGACGGGATGGCAGATCTGGTATTGCCACAGTCTGGCTGATTCGCTCGAAGTATGCGTCCATACGACCGGCGGCTTTGCTTTCGGGACTATCGAGCTGCTTACCGATCGTTCTGAGCAGACCACTCATGCTTTCTACTTCAGCTTCCTCGGGCGTGCCTTCGTAATCGAGTAGTTTCTTGACACATTCGTGCATGATTCGCTCTGTCAACATGCCAAGCTTGAACAGCTCACCAATGAACCTCACAAGACCAAGACCTCGTCGCTTAGCAGCTGCGGCGATGTAGTACTCGTCGGACAACATGGCGGCTTCTTCAGTCTCGCCCTCCTTCCTTCCAGGTAGGTTGACTTTCCAACCCTTTTCAAACTCTTCCTGACATCTGTTGAGAAGATACTTTCGGAAAAGGTTACCACCAGCGACGACGTTGCCGTTCTTGTCCTTGATGCCTTCGTCCTTGATTTCATTGCTCATGTTGGACAACATCTTGAAGCAGAACTTGGCGTACATAGGAGCCCAGTGAGCTTCATCGGTGGCTTTCTCGAACACAAGTTGAATGACCTGTCGCAATGTGCGACCGTCGGATTCTTGTTTGGATTGAGCCGCAATCTCGAGGATGCCATCGGAGATACGATCGAACTTTTCAGGGGTCATCTTATTGAGTGCCGCCTTGACCTTTCGTTGCACGACATCGGCCTCCATGTAGCCGTCAGGGCCAACCGAAGTTGGTGGACCAGTTGCCCCAATGCTTCGCGGTTTCCAGCCGGTCGTAGTTGTCTCAAGTGTACCAACCTGCATTCCAGCAGTGAGAGGCATGGATCTGTTCTGCTCGACTTCTTGCTTGTGTCCACCTCTGCCCCTCTTGCTCTCAGCACGGGAACCGCCGCGGCTAGCACCACCAACTCTTGGAGAGCCAGGAAGTCCTCCCATAGGATTGTTGGACGGTGTGCGGCCCATGCCCGTTGGGGGACCCATGGAGCCAGGGCGACCCATGGCAAAAGGATTGGGAGGAGTGCTGCGCATGGTGCCAGCATTGGAAGCTGCAAAGCGCTGCTCCGATGTGGTGCCGGTCGGAAGAGTTCGGCCCATAGGACCAGCGAATTGACCCATAGCACCAAAACCAGCCGGGGCACTCCTGTTTGATGCACTGCGACCACCCATAGACGATGGTGTTCGAGCTGTCTGCGGACGAGCAGGATCGTCTGAACCCAGAGCAGTGGCGAGCTTCTGATCCCAGTCTAGAGACGGCTTCTCCTTGAAGACATTCTGGAACTGCAGCAAGAACTCCTTATTGTATTTAAACTTGCGATCGGCAGGCGCATTGCTGTTCAGAGCAGGGTTTGGCGACACAATACCATCCGGGTACGAGATCTTGGATGGATCCTCGAGCTTCCGAGCAGAAGTCAAAGCTTTGAGGGTAGCACTTGGCTCCGGCGGTTCGGCAGTCTTTTTCGTGTCAAGAGTGAGTTCTGAAGCCTTACCACGTTTGGAAGGACCAAGAGTTTTCGCAGGAGGTGGCATCGAGACCTCCGACATTGGGGTCTGAGTGCCACTTTCGCCTGGAGTCGCAGCTGGACTTTCATCGACGGGACTGCCAGCATCTTCACCCTTGAGAGCAGCGAACATCTTCTTAGATTCATCATCGGATGAGCCACCTTCAGCCCGCTTTCTCTCCTTGGCTAGCTCCTCTTCTTCAGCCTTGCGCTCGAGTTCTTTCATATTGGCTTCGTATGCGGCCGCTTCCTCCTGCTCTTTGATGCGCGCAGCTTCGTTTTGGGCTTTCTTCTTCTTTTGGTATTCCTCTTCTTTTCGGGCCTCTTCTGCTTCCTTTATTGCTTGCTCACGCTCCATTTCAGCGATCATTCTCTCGAACTCATCGTCCTCGTTGGAGGTTTCTGGAGCTGGTGGGGTAGCAGCGCTCTTGGCCTTTTCTTCTTCGGCAGCCTTTGCTTCCTCTTCGGCTTCCTTAGCTTCCTGAGCTTCCTTCTCGAGCCGTTCGGCCTCGGCCTTCTTCTCGGCAGCTTCTCTCTCAGCAGCAGCAGCTTTCTCAGCCTCTACTTGTGCTTTTTGTTCCTCAGCTTCCTTTGCCTTGCGAAGATTCTCAACCTCTTGCTCTTTCTGCTCTTTCTGTGTTGCCTTGCGAAGATTCTCAACTTCTTGCTCTTTCTGCTCTTTCTGTTCTTTCTCTTCGGCAATCTTTCGCGCAACGGCCTCCTGCATTGCTTTCTTCCTGTCGTCCTTGTCCTGTTCAGTCTTCACACTCGTGCTTTCGGTCCTTGAGTGTGTAGCACTGACGGCGCTACCTGTTCGGCTTGGAGGAGTAGGGACGATCGGAGTGGAGCTGGTCGCGACCACAGCTGGTGCTGGCGTTGGTGTATTCGCCTTCTTGAAATCTACAACTTCACCGGCAGCATTCTTGATGATGATAGCTGCGCCCTTCTTTGGAGGAATAAAGTTCTTTTCGCCAGACACGCTTGGTGTTCGTGCGGATGCATGATGAAGGGCGGCGGCCGGAGTTTGAGGGGTCTGCAATGTGGAGGCAGGTCGGTCAGTAGTAGACATCTGCGATGACTGCCGAGACATGGAGGGCGGCATTTGACCTTGATTGCTGTACTGGTGTTGCATGCCCTGTCCACCATAGCCACCTGGTTGCTGGTACGGGGGTCTCGGGGACTGGGGTGGATACTGTTGGTATTGGCCCGGGTAGCCATAGGCTTGGTACTGTTGCGCATTGTACGAAATGCTCGGGTCGGCAGCGATGGGCACCTGTCCATATGCAGCCTGGGTATTCGCTGTTAGAAAAGTTTCAAAGTTACCGCTTTCAGGGGATAAATCAGGGAAAGAAATAGTCTGAAAAGACACACTGCGCGTGGGGTCGACGAGCATTGCGAAACCAACATAGTTGTCGGAAGCAGGGTCCATGCTGGGGACATTATGCTTTCCACTCAACCTCATAGTGTTGAATTTCTTGCCGCCTCTCCCACGTATAGTGCCTCGATTCGGCTTGCCTCGGATGGCATCAGAAGAAGAGAAAGGGCCTTTATTTACCGGATATTGATGATAGCCAGCATATGGGTTCATGGCTTGCATTCCAGGATTCATTTGCATGTTGGACATTTGGGGCGTGCCAGGACTCATCATTGGCTGGCGGTTAGCCATGGAGGGAGAACCCTGGTGCTGCATATTGTAACCACCACGTTGCTGAAAGCTGCCTCGGTTGTTGTGTTGGTTGGGACGAAAGCTGGCATTCGGGTTATATGGCATGTGGTTGGCACCATACTGACCGCCATAACCTCCTCGACCTCCTCGGTTTGAAAAGTTGCCTCGTCCAGGACCGGCAGGAACATCGGGGCCAGGCATGTTTCCATGCATGGAGTGCTGAGAGCCACGTCTATCGTGGCCCATCTGCATTTGTGACATGGATCGAGTCATGCCCTGCATATATCTGTCAGCTATCTCGTAATTAGGGTCGGACTGAATACGTACGTTGACATCGGGACCTTCGTTACCGAGTTGTCCAAAAGTCATGCCGTTTCTCGGACCGTCCATGCCGGAAGGAGGACGTCCACCACTAACCTGCACAGGTTGGGGAATTGGCGATGGAGCAGGAGACATGCCAGGCGTGAGGTTGTTAACACTCAGACCCGCAGATTGTGTGTGTGCCATTTGAGGAGTAGACATGGCTGGTGATGCTGTGCTTCCTGCGCCGTTGTTCAGCGACCCGAACTGAACATTGGCCTTGTTCTGAGGAGGACCATTGGGATTGTAGCTGGTAGTACCAGCAGGAGTGACCGTCATCGAGGGAGTCCGCTTGTGGTCGTTGGAGAAGGATGAATTGCCGTTCATAGGTACAGCAGGGACGATTGGGTTTCTTCCGTTGAAAACGTCGCTAGGGGCGCTGCTTATTGGAGGGTTGGTGTTTTGTGTCGACATTCTTTCAGGCTCAGATACATAGAGTGGAAAGACTGATCGAAAGGTTTTGTGGTTTGGATTTGGTTTGCGCAAGCAAGTCCAATCCAGCGGGTGAAATTATTTATCGGCACAACGATTGACGTTTTCTCGAGTGAAAGTGCAGTCGACGAAGGGAGTGTCGAGCTGAAGCTTTTTCGGATTTCTGTCTGCGTGGATGATTATCGCGCAAATCAGGCAACTCCTCGAAGATGGCCCGAGTTTGCGTGTAGTAAAAGGTGCTCTATACTCGCCTAGACCCGCAGGTGATGGAGCAGCGCAAGAAGCAGAGTGTGGTCGTTGATACTAATGGCGACGACTATCTCAATTAAGGGAAGCCGCGTCTTCGATTGAGAGGAGATTCGCAGACTTGGTCGATGCCTGTGTCTGAAAGCAACAATTGCTTTGTAACTGAAACAGGGTGTTGGTAGAGCTAGTCGATACCAAACCCGAAATTACCTCACCGATGATATTGGGCGAGGATGAGGTAGAGACGATGAAGTTCTATTGTATGCAGAAGTAGAAAAATCGCAGACACGAAGTAGAGTAGCCAAAAAAGTTATTCTCAGGAGCACCCCCAGCAACTGGCCAGCCTTGGCAGCCCGACTTTGAGCACTACGAGCCTACAAATTTGCCTGCCTTTGGCTCCTCTCACTGCTACTGCCTCCCTCCGAAAAGTGCTCTCTTCTGCCTGCTTCCCCTCTTGTACGCCACTTGCCCGTGGCACTTGCATTTGGGAGATGAGTCTCTCATCGAATTATTTTAGCCAAACAACGAGCAATCATTGGTTTGTAATGGGAACCGTTTGCATGCGGCTGCCTTCTCCAAGGAATGTTTGATTGAGCTTGAGGTCATCACCTGCCTACCCGCTACCCGTAGCAAGGGAAGCTTTCGAGCACTACAAGACTTGCTCTGAGCCATTTATTCACGACTATCGCGTCTATTGAGAGGACGGCTGGTGTGGTCTTTGCACTGTTGTTCGAAATCTGGCATGATTCTATGCCTTCAACTTGCACTGATGACTCTTCACGTCGAGGAGGTTGATGCAAGGAGCACTTTCCAACCAGTCAAGTGCCAAATAAGACTAACTCCAAACGCATGTGCAGGGATCGTGCTTGCCCTTGTTCCCCCGTTGGAGGTCGATTTTCCTAACTCCGGTTGCTGGTCTTGCCTGCAGGCTCCCCATTGCCTCGTGCTATGTCACTGCGAACTTCGTCAGTTCTCAAGCTAGACAACAGCAACTGGTCGTTCGCATGCTGAACAACAAGCTGGCCGTTATAGGGTCAAAGCACCCAGCATCTTCGGGCGATCGTTAGAACAGCACAGCTCCTGGTCAAATCGATCTCCTTGCAAGGATCTGCTAGGACTTTTTTGTGAACATATATTTCAGAGCACGCGAGTTAACCGTGCATAACTCGTGCCACGCTGACAGTATTATGGCTGAATTGAACTCTTGAGAACAACGCTTTTTTGGTGGCCGATCGACATGTGGCATCACACGAACGCGTCAGCGGACGACATGTGTTTCCATGCATACGAACCACATTCTAGCGTTCTCTTTCTGCTATCCTTCTCCCAGTTGGTCTCATGAAGCAATGCATAAGCAATTGAGAATGTTGTATTTCACACAGCCAGATGCAAAACTCAATATCAATCATATTCCAAGCCCATGGTCAGAATCATACCGCTCCCCAGGTATCGACCAGTGGTATGCAAAAGCGCCTCCTGCTAAAGGAGCGCTTTGTGTGTAACCTTTTATGTATGCTGTTGTACGCTAAAACTCGTGGCTATATGGTATTCCGCAGAACTTTCGGCTATAGAGTCAAAAGACCTCACCATAAGCTCCCAATGCTCTGAACGCGCCCCGTGCCGTCTTATATCTACCAGTCCAGCGCCTCGCTCCTGCCGACAAGAATTGCATGATCCCAGTATAAAGCCGATGTGGTAGGTCACAACCTCATAGTCCAAGGTATGTCCCATACTCCTTCGAGACTTGAAGTTCATCGAGCTTGTCCCCTAGCTTTCTTCGCATTCTTCTGAAACGCGTCTTCTGGTGGCTCGTCGACAGCTTTCCGCTTGCTCTTTCCCACCCCTCCATATTTGGCCTCCAGACCATCCAAGAAGTTCTCCGCCCTTCCCTTCTGCCGCTGCTGTATGAGTGCTTTTAGCACATCTTCCCCGTTCTCCTTGCTTTTCTTCCCACCCTTGGACCTCTTGCCAGCGGCGCTTTTCGTCCCGTTTCCAAATAATTTGTCCTTGACCCCCAACTCCTCGGCCAGTTCCATAGCCTCCGCCTCTTCAGCCTTAGCCTTCTGCACTCTCTTCTTCCTTCTCGCCTTCGTCTCCTTAGCATAATGCTCATACTTCTCGACCTCTTCCTCCTCGATCGCCTCATCGATGATCCTCCGAAACCTGTCATCATCCTCAAGCACATTCGAGCACATGATCTCCTCGTACAGCACGTCCATGTCCCCTTCATGCTCCTCGTATGCTCTCAGGACATCTGCCTTCTCCTCTTCACTCCCTTGGTACTCCTGTTTGATCTTCTCAATCATATCCCCACTGACCATCTGCTCTGTTTGACTCCGGAAAAAGTCCACCCAGTCGAAGTCATCGTCTTCGTCGAGTGTTTCTTGCGTATTCCCTGTAGCATCGTATCTCTTGCGCCTCTTTTCATCGCTGAGTATGGCGTATGCAAGAGCAATTTCTTGGAACTTCTGATGTGCTGAGTCCTTGTCTGCTTCTGAGGCTTTGTCAGGATGGTGTTTCAGCGCTGCTTTTCGGTATGCCGCTTTTATTTCGTCTGCGGTGGCCGATTTCTCAAGGGACAGGGTCTCGTAAGGGCTTACATCTGACGGTGGTTGAGTGAGGTCCTCATCGTGGCTGGCCTCGCTTTCCAAGATTGGTGAAGGTGATCTGGCTTTGGCTCTTCGAGGCATGGTGGTGCAGTTTGTGAGTCAAAGTATTCCGAGGCAGCAGAGGTTTCAAGACTGCTTGATATGCTCGTACGGAGTGCTAATTCAGATCATTGTTGTGCGAGTGTACAGCCTCTCTGCTCGCGAAATGCAGACGCGTTCCAATTTCACGCGTCGATGAGAGTTCGCTGCGTCATCGGGTCTCCACATCTATATTGACCTCTCAGACTTATCTCACTACTAGTACCAGTGCAAGTGGTATTCGCATTCATATTAACTTCTTCGATTCTTGGACTCAGATTGAGCATGACCACTAGTACCTCAAAAGAGAGCTCCTTACGCTTCCTAAAGCAGACAATCGATCTAGCCAAAAATTCACCCCCCAAACCAACCAACTTCCGCGTGGGCTGCGTCATAGTCGCCTACGGAGGACCAAATTCACCACAAATCCTAAGCACAGGCTACACCCTCGAGTTAGAAGGGAACACCCACGCAGAACAGTGCGCTCTCCGGAAACTAGCTTCAGATCACTCAATCCCCGAGGACGACGTCGGCAGCCTTTTATCAGGAGAGCTCAACGTTGTGCTATACACCAGCCTCGAACCCTGCGGCAAGCGGCTATCCGGGAACCTCGCTTGCGTGCAACGGATCATCAACACTCGCAAGCAGAATCCCGAAGGAGGCATTCGCAAAGTGGTCTTCGGCGCCAAGGAACCAGGTACTTTTGTGCAGGACAGCCAGAGCTGTAAACTGTTGACTGAGGCGGGCATCGAGTGGGAGTACTTGCCGGACCTTGAGCAGGACATTCTGACCGTTGCTATGGAAGGACACGCGAAGGATGAGAAGGTGAAGGACACTAGCGAGAAGACTAAACAGACCGCAATGTCGGCAGATGCTGGTCAGCCTAGTATGGGAGCTGGTTCAGCCCCTCAGGAGCACGCCAGCGCTGAAGGACAGCCTCGAAATCCAAAGAAACGCATGATGGAAGCACCACCTGGTAGTGAAGAGTCGAGGAGTTGAGATGTCTATGTGACGTCTGAGTCCGCAACAGCCTCGTTCAGTCAATGTAGCAGTGGAAGGTGCCGCTAAAACTTCTGCGGGTGTCCAGTGAATCAGCGGTAGGCACATGGTGTGTTCCGTTACGTGCACATGAGCCCACCATCCCGAACTCTGCCATTGAGTCGAAGCAACGATGCTGCGGCTCACTAGCGTGAGTAGCTTGGTGAATTCTCTGGCGTCACCGTCTACGGAAAGTGGAGGGGTGTACGTTGCGATCGAGTGACAGGAACAGGAATCTCCGATATTTTGCAGCCGTCTCCATGCCCGCAAGGACGTGAAGGGCCGTGAGTACATGTACCACCAGTGTAGTTCCGCTCTATCCCCGAAGCACCGCAGGTCACTCAACTTGAAAAGACGACAGAACGCATACAGCAGGTTTCAGGGACGTTTATGCTCTTCAGCTCTAAATCTTGTCTTCGCAAGTAGTCAATGCTGCTGGTCGTTATATTGAGCGCTAAAAATTTTGAGGTTCAAGCTTGAGCAAGACCGGAATTCTGAAGATATTCGTGTTGTGGTGCTGGTAACCTCTGGCATGCTTACTATGTACTCTGGACATACCCACCATAGCCAAAGTTTGCTCCCCTTCAAGCAGGCTCTGGCTGAACAAAGACGCATGATTATGCTTCAATCGATTCTTGCTTGTGTCAAGCTCTTTCTCTTCCCAGTCAAGCCCAGCGGCGTGAGGTTATTCGTCATGCGGATTTGCTGACTGCTAACCTTCGCATGGTGGGCTTTCTTCAGTCGTTTCCTTGCGACCATGACAGGTACGGATGACTTGGTGACTAGATAATTTGAGAATGATCCTAGCATCACGCCTCTTACTGTGGATTGCCCTCGCGTTCCTACGACGACTAGTGTCGGCTCGAGCTCGTCGATCTGATGGTTGTGTTAGCACTGATCATGGCGTCACCAGTAGGCGAGAACTTACAGCATTGAGGATCAGGTGTCGAGGACTCCGGCAATGGATGATCTCAACCATGCATCGAACCTGAAGCGTAGTCTTCCTGACGAAGCGTAAGAAGTCGGTTTCGAGCTTCTCAATTGCTTTGATTCGCTCGTCACCTTTCTTCGATGGGGTCCTACCATCGCGCGATATTGATCTATTAGGATCTCTGATTTTTGCGAGTCTTGACTTTGGCTCGTCCGGTTTGCCCTCAGTATTTGTGGTTTGTCGTGTCAAGGCGGCCATGGTGCTGTTAGCTTCCTCTGCCGCTTTGGCCGACTCCAACCTGGTCTCAAGACTTGGTTCCTCGTGCTCCTTTTGCTTCGAAGCGTTCTCGTCCTCCATGGCACTGATGAGGAGAATCGTGTCCCCATCTTTCAAGAGAGTGCCGACCGTCCATTCGAGGGCGTAGCTTGCTTCGTTGCTTAGGTCGGAGCAAACAAGATAGAGTCGCGGCTCGTGGCGGACGCCTTGTTCTTCCTCCTCGGCATCCTGGAATGAGGTCCAGTCGCCTCTTATTATCATCTTCACCGTTCGGTCTTTGATTGTCTGCTCTAATGGGGAGAACCGAAGCGGCATTGCTTTCGCTCTCTTAAGCTCGGCATCATCATCGCCTATTGCTGAAAGTGCCGCTGGTGAAGCTGCTCTATAATTTGACCGTGGTTTGATTGAGCCTTTTGTTTCTGATAGCTTGCCGCTGTGGCCTGGTGGGTGAGGTTGGCCTTTCTTGGGATCTGACGTATCATCAACTGAAGACAGGGTTAGCATATGATACGATCAACATAAATTGCCACTAACTTTTGATTTGGGGTGTCAATAACGTCTTCTCATTCTCCGCAATTCTGCTCGTATCTGGAGACGAAGACCCAACGCTTGATTTGCGTTTTCTACCTCGCTCAGAAACCGGAGAACCTTCATCCTGATCGCTTTCGGAGCGCTCCTCCTCGGTACTCTCTTGCACAGCATCTTCCTCATTCTTATCGTCGCCCACTGTAATGGCACCGATTCTGTCCGAATCGTCAGTCATTGTACTAAAGCTCGCTGATTGATTGGAGAAACGTCTGTGGTCTGCTTGTTTGGTGGCCTCTTCTCCTGATCCTGTCGGAGACAGCGCTGGGTGTCCCGTAGTTTGTGGACTTTCATAGATACTGACAGGTTGCCCAGCAGTTGGCTGTCCGGCGCCGATATGCAATGAGTCAAGGTCACCACTTAGGGCTGCAGCCAGCGAACCTGAGCCTTTTCTCTGTGCGTTTGCTGGTGGTGGGACCTCCGGCTGTGTCACACTAGCCGTGTTTGTGCTCCCTTTAGTGGCCTCTGAGGGAGGATGAAACTGTATGGTCGGCACACCGACACCGGTGCTTTGCGATTCGGAAGCTGCGCGTGGCCGACTCTCAATAGGAGACGTTGTGGCACGCGATGTCCATGTTGACGGGTCCGAAGGATCCAATCTCTTCTTGCGCGGCTGAGTAGGGCTCGTGACACCCACACCAATGCCGGCGATTGACCCATGGCGAGGCGTCGGCGAATCCACACCAAGCGTGTTCCGAGCATATGGGCTTTGAGGGGAGGTCGGGGAGGTCGGGGAGAATCTTGTCCTGACAGACGGGCTCGAGGGTCGTTTCTGGTCGAGCGAAGCTAGTATTTTGCTGTTCTCTTCATCGATCGAGTCCACCAGTGTCAAATTCAGAGAGCCTCTTCTTGACATCTTGAAATGTGCTGGGGTTGATTAGCAGGCGTTAAGCAAGGTTGAGCTCGAGGGGCTGAATCATGGTCAATCACGCAGTCACGCAACTCAGGTAGGAACTGTTAGCGAGCGGAATCTCTGCAAATGTGTTAAACAGGTCATGGATACATATGATGAATCACAAGATGCAGCATCGAAACGACCTTTACACTCAGTCATGGCAATACGTGATAGTTTACTTGGCTATGCGCGCTACTGCTACGGTTCGAAAAAGCACAGCCCAATCTTTCTTGGCTCGGTCATGGTCGAAGGTGTTGCGGGGTGACCTGAACTCTGGGTCTACCCGAAGCGACCCATGCCTTCTCCTTTTGTATACTTGGCTCGCAAGCATCATTGCTAGATGCTGAACAATGACCTTCTGCATTTTGGACGAACCACATCTGTTGTCGAAAGTACTTGAGAAAGCAAGTCGGACCTGATCAACTTGGACTATTGTCCTTCTGTCCTATCCAGCAAGATTGAGCCATCTTGCGCCGGTGAAACATTCACAGTATCGACCTACGCCTACACCGGTGCCCTGCCTTCGTCACTCTGATGCTTTCCCCTGAGCATGGACGAGCAAGAAGTCTTTGTGTGACTGTAACCATAGCCACTAACGGCCAACGTGCGGTATAGCGCACTGAAACAAGGAGACCTAATTTGTAAAAATACAGCCCTTGCATCGCTTGTTACGAAACCGAAGCAACCAAAGCAGGCTATGTAAGAGACATGTAGAAGAAATGGTGCTCGCGGACACGAGCTATATTTTGGAAAGGCCACTCAGACTAGCTAGGGAAGCGAAAGTGTCTGAGAAAGGATGAACGATCTGCTATATGGTTCCTCCTTACGAAAGTGGTCACCTGGGGTCAGGTGAGGATGTCGCTGGAATTTGTGAATGTGTCGTTACCTCAAGGTGAAGGTACATGAGAGCTGATGCTGTGTCACATGCACGAAGCCGGCGACAAGCGCCTGGTGTGCTGTCGCGACTTGAGGCGCCTGCCTTCTCTTTCCACCTTCGCAAATTTCGTAGCCCGCGTCCTTCACCAGTACAAACTTCCAACTATCCTAGAGACCCTTCTCCATTGATCTGCCTGGTCAAAAACGGTATGGAGTACTCCCGAACCTTTCACATGGCCAGCATCAGCCTGAACCGCAACTTCCAGCCTTGCGACCACCAGAGAAATGCGTCCTTGCACCAGATAACATCGACATGCAAGTGCTGCCAACGAATGTTTGTCTTCTGCGAGCAATGCTCGAGAGAGTATATGCCGCCGCACCATGTAAGAGGAGCAGCCGGAAAACCTCCTTGTTTGGCCCTGTTTTGCCATCGGTTGATCTTCACAAGTGGTGTCTGCGCGGAGGAAGGGACGACAAGAGCGGCATCGGGAATTGCCATAGTTTCCACTGCGCGCCGGGATGGAGCTCAATCTGTACCAATTCTCCCAAATTTTGACCCTGGCCGGAATCGAACACGGGCACGAGCCGAGCTTTTAGCGGTGTGCTATGGGATGAACGAGATTCTGAAGACCATACGCCAGTCTCATGGCCAGAAGACAGCTGCGAGGTGGTACATCATTGTCACTGACTCACACTACGTCTTGACAGCCATGACGCAGTGGGTACCACATTGGCGCGTATGTAGCTCACTTTACCGCGAAGGGGAATTTGCTGACATGCGACAGGGTATGGGCTGGCGCATCAACCCAGCTCAACCCGTGGACAACCTCGACCTCTTTCAACGACTCGATACCGCCATATTCCGCCTCGAACAGAAGGCACATATCATGATAGGATTTTCCCTTCAATCATCAAACTCGCCGACACGAGTCTCACAACTCGCTACTCAAGCTGCCAACACCACTCTTGCAAAGCAACAACAGGCGCAGAACAAGTTCTGGGCCGGCGTTCTTGGCTGTTGATAAAGTCGTTTGTTGGTGTGAGGGGCGGGCTCTCGGAGCTTTTCCAACAGGTCAAAGCAGACCTCCATCTAGTTAGTCATACCATCAGCTTTTGTCCGTGTGTCTGATCATCCTCGCTGGTAGTCTGTAAACGCACCGCCTTGTGGTTTCCTGTTGACATCCGGCTCTTCTAGCTCGTAACCATGCTGGGGGTCAAACTTCTCTGAGCCTGCTCCGTAGGACAGTTCGGCCGCTCTTTGCAGGGTGGTTTTGTATTTGGTTGGCAGTTTTAATTTGGTGTCCGACTCTTCGACAAACATTTCCATGCGCAGCTCACCTGCTTCTAGCCTCCGAATCGCATGGGTCTTCCCTGTTCGACTGGTAAAGGTGTTCAATTCTCCACGAGTTTCGCCATTACTGTCCTCATCATCAAACGGATCGGGCTCAGCCACAACCCACTTCCTTTCTTCCTTCTGCAATCGACCCACCGGCCTATCAGCGCCATCTTTCACCTCAACCGTCATAGTGAAGCTGCACTCAGGAGCACCATCACCCTCCGGCAGTGGTCGCATCTTGCCCGAAACAGTGTCCAGCCTCGAGAACAGAGCGCGGAAGCTGGCTTCCAAATCAGTCACGTTGACCTTCTTCCTTAACTCGACATCGTCAATGCTATCGAAAGGAATATCTCGATCCTTTCTCGCCACGACTGGTAGTGATCGCAGGTCAAAACTCCAGCGTTCAAGCACCTCATAGTTGTCACATTCAAATATACATATCGCGACAGTCTCGACCGTGTTCTTCTCGATTTGATCTCTGACTGCTGCTAACGCGTCGTTAATCCACGTGCATACCTCTGGATGACGGTTCTGCCGGACAGGATAATTGTATGCGCGTGTTGCAAGGAATGAGACTGGTGGGTACAGTCTTCTAAGATACAGTACGTGGTGGGTGACGACTGTAAGGAGAGAGCAGATGGTGTCAACGAGAGCTCTTTGAGTAGTCAAGATATTCGAAGCGGCTGACGTGTTCGGAGGAACGTTTGCCATGTTGAATTGGGATTATAGCAAATCTTGGAAGGTTAATCACGAGTGTCCGTTACGTGAAGGGGTGGTGACCAGATACTATTTGAGAGTTCCCCAAGTCGATCATCGTTTAACACGGGAGTTGCTATAGTGGCAGCTGCTAAACCGCGTTTACGCAGTCGACCATCATGCTCTCAGATCACATATAGATCGATGGCGCACAGCACGACGGTGAGGTGAAAGCCTCGCGCATTCACGTGATGAAGTCCCACGTGCCAATCGCTCGCGTCCAGGCTTTCAATTGATCATCACGACAAAATTGTTGTGACATTGGTCTGGTGTTGTGAAGTGCTGGCACTCACATACTGTCCCTTGATTGTGTTTGCTGACAGACAGGGTCGCTCTGCTGTACATACACTCCTTCCATGAACTTAGCCTTTCGGAACCTGTCGCTCCTTCTAATCGAACTTAGGAGTGATCTTGGCTCTTAATCATAATTATGGAGCAATCAGTCCTTCGGCTGTTGCGGTCAACGACAGTGCCAGACACGAACACTATCAGACGGGCCGAGCAATCACTTGCTGATTTGCATAGGCAGCGAAACTATCCTTTTGCTCTTCTGAATATCACAACACATTCAGAGATCGATCCGGGCTCTAGGAAGGCTGCCCTGATCGCTCTTCGCAAATACATCGACTCAACATGGTCGCCGACGTTCGAAGGGGCAACTCCACAGCAAGTGTCCTTGTCTGAAGATTCACGCAAGCAGATCCGGGGTCAAATATTAGCGATCTGTACGAGTCCTGACTCTTCCAACGACATTAACCAGAATTTGGCTGGTAAGTGTGCACTCGAGACATGAAATTCAACTTCTTGGCAATGAGCCCGTGGCCTTTGGCTGCTTCAGCAAGCTGACTATGTGTACAGCAAGCGTCGTCTCCAAGATTGCCTCAGCAGATTTTCCAGATCAATGGCCGGAGCTTTTTCCTCAATTGGTATCTGTGCTCAATGCCTCCCAATCTGATGCCGCAATACAGGGCTCCTTACGTGTCTTGTACGAGTTGGTCGATTCAGGCCTTAGTGATGAACAATTCTTCCAAGTAGCTCGCGAGCTTGTTAGCTCCTTGCAGCATGTGACGATTAACGGCAACCAGAACCCTACTGTGCAAGCAATGGCATTGAGAGTCTTAGGGGGCTGTTTCGACAATCTCGAGCAGGTTCTTGCTACAGAACATGCGCCGGCTGTCAAGGCCTTCCTTAACGAGTCCATGCATACATGGATGTCCTTCTTCATAAGTACTCTGAAGCTACCATTGCCCGAGGTCAATGGTGGGGATTTTGGGAATGCAAACAGCGTCGTTCATAAGTGGCGAGGACTGGTGGCACTCAAGATACAAGTCATTCAGGTACGTCAGAAGCAACGTCTTCTATTAGTCTGTGAGCGGGATTGACAGGGTCACTATAGGTTCTCGTCAAGGTCAAAAAGGTTCATACAGCGAGTATGACGCCTCATGTGTTTGAATTGTTCCAGGTCATATGGGAGGATATTTCAAATCTCTCTCCAGCATTCACTCAGCTATTCATCGAAAGAGACGGCGAAGGCAAGCTAGTCGATGCAGATGGTCTGTCATACACGCTGGATGCCCTGATCATCGAGGCAATCGACTTTCTCAGCTCCGTCCTGAAAGCCAAGGCGGTGCGGACGGAGCTGAACAAGCAAACGCAACAGTCAGCGTCTGAGCAACATGCCACCGCCTGGTTACAAGAACTGTTGCGAGTCATGGTACTCTATTCGCGCATCCCAAGAGAGGAGGAAGAAATGTGGCAGATCGATGCTAACATCTACCTGTCCGAAACAACATCACAGACAGCCAACTACACACCAAGAACTGCATGCGCCGAGCTTGTGACGCAAACGCTCATGGAATGGCTTAACAAAACTACCGTGCATGCACTCGTGCAATTCTACGTCAGTTCTCTGACAGCTCAGTCCACTACGTGGAAAGAACGCGAAGCCTACTTGTACCTACTCAATCAGTCCATGAAAGAGCTCCGGAGTCTCGACGTGTCACTGGAACCCGAAACCACCAACCTCATACAGCAACAGACGTCAGCATATCTCGGCGATGCAAATGACTTCTTGAAAGGAGGTGCGCATATCACCTTGAGCAGCTCCTTCACGGTAGCACCGGAAGGCTTCTCCAAGGCGGCAGTAGGACCCTTGGACTCAGCTATTGCAGCATTTGTCGATCCAGACTCGGCAGTCGTCAACGCTTGTGGCCTGATTGCCATCACACAATATCTGGAAGTCTTGCCATCTTCTGTCACCATTTCCCGGCAGTCGAGTATTATTGCCGCCATCGGCAATTATCTTAGCCAGCACGATCTGCAGGACGAACTCGAGGATTCCGATGATATCAAATCTGCTTTGATCATTATGCTACGAGATGCTATGCTACTAGACACCACGAAGATACTTGACACTTCTGCGATGGACCTCTTCTTCAACCTCGCATCTGACGGAGCTAGCAACTTCATGGTCAGCGACTTGCTAGGGGAGACCTTCGAGCTGCTCGTCCAAGCTTTCTCAGATCGTGGACCAGACGCATATATCAAGCTTTGTGAGAAGGTAATACCTTCACTTAGTGGCGCTTTCCATGTCGGGTCCATAAAGGAAGAATCGAAGCTTACAGACCTTGCGGCTGAGCTTGTCTCGAAGCTGGCCGAGTTCGGCTCAGATCCTCTGCCAGAAGGCTTTGTTAGCGTTTTAATGCCGCCGCTGCAGACAATCCTAATGCATTCTACCGATGGCTCTGTTCTGCGGCCCGCTACGACAGCAGTATCTCACATGCTCAACAAAGGGACAAGCCAGTATCTCGCTTGGCACCACGATGGCAAATCGTCTGTTGAGTTGACCTTGACGATAATCGATCGTCTCATATCATCACCAGAGATCGACGAATCAGCCGCAGATGAAGTAGGATCGTTAGCCTCCTCTGTCATTGACAAGTGTGGTCCTGAAGTTCTAGGGTCCTACCTTTCTGCCCTCCTCAGAGCAGTTGCAGTTCGGTTGGCCACAGCGGAGCGAATACCTTTCATCCAATCACTGCTTATGGTGTTCGCCAGCTTGGCCATCAAAGCACCCAGCGACGTTGTCGACTTCCTCCGAGACATTCACATTAACAGTACATCAGGCTTGTCCGTTGTCATGACAAAGTGGCTCGAGAACTCAGTCCATTTTGCCGGCTTCGATGAGATTCGCCTGAACTGCGTCGCACTCTCCAAGATCTACAGCTTACACGATTCGCGCGTAGCTACAATCACGGTCAAGGGTGATCTCGTGGTTGTAGAGACAGGTCGAATCAAGACTCGATCGCAAGCGCGCCTCAACCCGGACACGTACACACAAATACCAGCCACGCTCAAAATCTTGAAACTGCTCATCGACGAGCTGAAGAATGCGGCGACATCCCAATTCACTGATTTCGCCTCTGCCCGTGCGGCAGCTGAAGCATTGGAAGACTCAGACGCCGATTCGCTGGCAAGCAACGATGGCGATGCCGACGGGGATGACTGGGAGGATCTTGCCAACACCGGCGATGGGAGTGTTGATCTTGGCTCTGCAAAAGTTCGGAATGAGCTCATGGGTTTGGTTGGCGAGGGTTTTGGCTCCTCAAATAACGTCGACCGGATCCGCGATGACGAGTCTGTTGAGTACTTGATCAACTGGTTCAAAGAGGAAGGTGGAAAACAAGGGTTCTCAGGTATGTTCGCTCAGCTCAAGCCAGAAGAGCAGAAGGTGTTGCAGGATTTGGTCAAGTAGATAGATCAAAATAGATGAGGTGCGATTAAAGCAGCACGGTCTCAAGGGGGTTGTCGCGCCTAGCAACGGCCGTACCTTACAACTGCCAATCTATGATAGCGTTTGCATAGCGAGGTGCGGCTTCGAAGAGGCAATGCCTGATACCTATCGCCAGCGATGTGCCGGAGCGTCACACGTCTCCGAACACCAACCAGCGCCGCTGAAGCCGCCGTGTTGTTCTCATACCCTGAAGAATCACGAGTCGTGTCGAGTAGGCAAACAATCCTTTCCTCAGTCATAAAGGTCTCCGAACAGCTCATCCTCGAGCCTAGCCCGCTCCACACTTTCACGGAGGATCCGGTCCTTGCTGATCTCGCCCTCCTCGCTGATGTAATGATCGATGAGCGCTTGGTCCACAGTCTCGAAATAGACATTCTCAACTTCAACCCCAACCCCAACATTCGTAGCCCCGCCCTCTTTACCTTCACCATTGACGTACGGCAGAAGCGTGACCCTCGCTTCCTCCGACCACGCATCACAAACCTCGTTCGCGTCGTGCCGTTCCACGTGTCCGTGACCTGCCTCCTTTCGAACACACTCTGACATCTCCTGCCTATCATCCTCCGAAAGGCTAGCGTTGTCCGCCTTTTCGATGTAGCGCTTGTATGTCTCCAGCAGATCGGACCGTGGTTTAGCGATCTTGTCTCCTTCGCTGAGGACGACGACCTTGCTTCCACGGGTTCGTGCAACGAGAGCAAGTGGGGTGCTGCCTGTTTTGTTGATTGTGTGCCCGGTTGATGTTATGCGGTCTGCACCTAGCAGGACGATGGCGTTGTGGGTAGTGAGGAGGGAGATGTGGGACTCCGGCGCGATCTTGATGTTCAAGCGTGGTTTTATGACTGAGTCCTTCATGCTTGTGATGAGGGATGCTGCGAGTGTGGCGCCTTCGCAGCTGGGTCGGGATTCGAATATGGTGAGGTTGATGGTCGATTCGTCGTTTTGGTCTTTGATTAATTGTTTGAGGGCGGCGAGGATTGTCGATGAGGAGGAAATCGTGATTATATTCAGGACTTGGTCCGATGGGCTCTGTCCGTTGTGGTTGGTTTGTGACTCTGCATCAGATTGGACCGTGTTCTCGGCGACGAATGTGGTAAAGGCTTGAGCAATTTTGATTGACGTTGAGGTGCGCTCTGCTATGCATCTATGGAGTACATCGCACGCGGCCTGTAGGTCGAGCCGGCTGTCTTTAACGTGTCCAGCCATCACCTTCAATGCGTCGAGGACGGCGGCGCTGATCGCTGCGTTCATACTTGGTCGCCCACTGTAGATGAGGTGATATGCTGCCACTCGAAGAGCGTGCCAGTACTTGCTCGATTGCTGCTGATCTTCGTTTGGCACGATCTGGAAGCATTCCGCTATACGAAGGAGGCCTTGCAGAGCTTCCGTGGCGAGCACCCTGGCGCCGTCTCTAGTGTTTGCCTTGAGCTCCTGTATCGTTTGCAGGAATGCCGCGCCTGCAGGGTTGCTTCGATTGATTAGCCGGTCACTACTTTTGAATATGCCTTCAGGGCCGAAATAGACCCTTTGCAGGCTCTTATGGATGTTAGGTACGCATTGATCGGTCATGCTGCCGTCGAGCACTTTCTGCGGGTCGAACCATTTCCACCCCGAGTGCTCCCAGTCTATCTGGATCTTGCTTTCATCGACTTTTAGGATCCAACCAAACGGGTGGACGGTCCAGGATCTCTGAGCTTGCTCATCTGAGAATGAGAAAGATTTCCCGCAAAACTCAAGGACAAGGTCCTGGTGCGCCAGGAGTTGGGTCTCTTCTCGAATCTCCCGCACAGCGGCTGCCCCTGGTGACTGGTCTCCATCATCGATACTGCCCGAGATTGGCGCGTATTTACTCCTGAGGAAGCATTAGGACAGTCGCTGTGGTAGGCAGGTGTCTCACGCACTGGTATGAATGGACGTTAGGATGAGTGCTTCTTTGAAACAGTGCAACCTGCTGTTGTGACTTCTCGGCATCTGCCCATCTGAACAGGAAGTTTGCTACAACTTCACGATGTTTCATTATCGTGATTCTTCGGTAGGGGGCTTGAGTTCATTGCCCGGATACCAAGCAGAGGCTGTTTCAAGTAGCAAGCCAGCTCTTCCTGTGGTTGGTAATTAGATGATACCGGCGTGATATCGCAAGTTGCGTCATCGCGGATGGCAACTCCTTCTAGCACCGCAGAACAGATCTTAGTAGATGTTGTTGCGATCAGGATACTGGTTTCTTCGGAAGTGGCAGTGGTGATTCGGGGTCTAGACTCGTATTTAGAAGTATGAAACGTGCCAGACTACGGGCAAGTAAGCTCAAATGACACTAAGCTACGGCTTCCGCTCGGGAAGATCCAGGTATATCCTCAAATAGAACGTTTCGATGCAAGCATAAGGGACTACCTATCCGCGCAGTATATGGCGCCTCCATGAAAGCTACGATGTCAGCATAGCTTTTGTGCAACCACAGCAAGACGATGGAGGAGGAAGATCAACGACATGAGGTTTGCTCCATCGAGAGCGCACCCGGGCTGTATCTTACCGAGTATATCTCCCACCCAATTGGCAAATGTTACACGTGAGATACTGACAGACATACGTGCTTAGTTGGGTGGGAGCCGCCTCAGTCAGTGAAGCCAATATCCTTGGAATCACGCACATCCTTTCTATTATGACAGCGGCAGAGTTTGAGCAGTACGGACCAGACGAGACCCAAGGCGTCGAGCTAAGACACTTGGAAGTCGCAGACGAAGAATCGTCAAACATACTGCAGTACTTCCCACAGGAGTGCGGTTGGATAGACAATGCACTTTCGGCGACCGATGCCGGCGTGTTAGTGCATTGTCAACAGGGCGTCTCGAGATCAGTAGCTTTCGTGGTGGCATATTGTGAGTCGGACTGAGGTCGGGAAAAGCGAAGCCGCACTGACTTGTATCAGTGATGAAAAGGTTCAAGTTGAGCTATCGCGAAGGCCTGAAACTCGTAAAGAGTGATCGAAGCATAGTAAATGTGAACGCTGGCTTCGAAGGACAGCTGCGCAGGTGGGAGCGAGAGCTGCAGGGTTCCCCCACTGCAATCGAGCCCACAAGTCCAAAGAGCCCTGTCAAGGAGATCAATGCTACGGGCGTGATCGATTTTGTCGAAGCAGAAAGAAATTGATGAAGCTGTCGGGAGAAGGTATAGTATGGATTGGTGACCAACCAAAGATCTCGGTCTCCGTGGCTCGTAGTATGCGAGGCGTTTCTTACCTAGCTCTAGTGAGCTTGGGCTCCCATTGGTGTGGGCTTAGGCTTGATGGGCGCTAGCATGTCTTGAGTCTAGGCTTGCACTTGGTGACTCAAGGTGCGTCATTCGGCCGCTGCAATGCCGGATGTTGATATTTTGCAGCCCGAACAGGCATGTCGAACTGGTAACACCAACAAGCTTAAGCAGTACAATACGAGATCTTTCGCAGAAGTTGCTCGTCAAGTCAAGTCAATTTGAGTCAGCGCCGCTCTCTTAGCAGGCGAGAGAACGAGCAACGGCTACGAGACTGACCCTGCAGACAGCCGTTGCGCGACACCATCGAAACAATGCCTGCCATCCCACCCTCTCGTCTGATTGCCTTGCAGTCAAATCCTCAGAACATTCGAAACATATGCATATTAGCCCATGTCGACCATGGAAAGACTTCGCTCACAGACTCACTCATTGCCACTAATGGCATCATTTCTCCGAAAATGGCGGGCAAGATCCGATACTTGGATTCGAGGCCGGACGAGCAGCAAAGAGGCATAACAATGGAGAGCAGTGCTATCAGTCTCCACTTCAGCATGACAAGGAGGCAGCAGGAGGGCCAAGATTCAAAACAGGAAGAATATTTGATCAACCTGATTGATAGCCCGGGCCACATCGACTTCTCATCCGAAGTCAGCACAGCCAGCAGACTCTCCGATGCTGCTGTCGTGCTTGTGGATGCTGTGGAAGGAGTTTGCTCTCAGACTGTGACAGTACTCAGACAGGTCTGGATCGAAAAGTTGAAGCCTCTTCTGGTGATCAACAAGATCGACAGGCTGGTGACTGAGCTGAAAATGAGTCCAGCTGAAGCATATTCGCATCTTGAAAGGGTCCTAGAAGGAGTGAATGCCGTTATTGGCGGCTTCTTTGCAGGTGAGCGTATGGAAGAGGACCTCCTATGGCGTGAACAGCTAGACCAGAGGAAGGCGAAAAAATCTTCTTCTGCAGAAACCGACGGTGCCGTCGATGCAGAACTCGAACAGCAGTTTGAGGAAAGAGATGATGAGAATATCTACTTCGCGCCCGAACGGAACAACGTCATCTTCGCAAGTGCCATAGACGGCTGGGCCTTTACCGTAAGTCAATTTGCAGGCATATATGAGAAGAAGCTGGGCATCAAGAGATCTCTACTCAAGCAATGCCTCTGGGGGGACTTCTATCTGGACCCCAAGACCAAAAAGGTGCTTGCCCAGAAGCATCTGAAAGGTAGGAATCTCAAACCAATCTTCGTGCAGCTCGTGCTCGAACCATTGTGGGCCGTCTACGAAGCCACCGTAGGCGGTCCAAACAGTGATAGGGGCGATCCCACCCTTCTCGAAAAGATCACAAAGTCGCTCAACATCCAAATCCCTGCTCATGTGGCCCGCTCGAGAGACACGAAGGCGATATTGCAAGCCGTCTTCTCCTCGTGGCTTCCACTGTCCACAGCACTGCTTGTATCTGTCATTGAGTTTCTACCTAGTCCAGCAGATGCGCAAGCTACGAGGGTGCCCGAGATCATGGATGACCTTATCGGTGTTGAACACGTTGACAAGAACATCTCTAGTGCTATGATCGAGTTCAAAGCCGGTAAGACTGATCCGGTCGTCGCGTATGTGAGCAAAATGGTCGCAATACCAGAGAGCGAGCTGCCCGCCAAGAGACGAAAGCTAGGATCAACACTCACCGCAGATGAAGCTCGCGAACTGGCACGAAAGAAACGGGCGGAATTTGCCAAAGCTCGAGCCGAAGCCGAAGGAGCGAATGGGACAGATGGCATCACAAATGGGATGCAGGATTCGAGCATCGGCGACGAGGACTCCGAAGACGTCACGCCAGAGCAACCAGAAGATCCAGAGCATCTGATAGGATTTGCCAGATTGTTTTCAGGCCATTTGAAGGTTGGCGACGAAGTATATGTGCTGCCGCCAAAATTCAATCCTGCTCAACCGCATGCCTCGCCTGAACCAAAGAAGGTCAAGATCACAGCTTTGTACCTACTTATGGGTCGGGGCCTGGAAGCACTCGAGTCAGTTTCAGCAGGCACAATCTTCGGCATTGAAGGTCTAGAAGGACACATCCTGAAAACAGGCACTCTCTGCTCGCAACTAGAGGGAGGCATCAATCTGGCTAGCACGAATACTACCATCAGTCAACCTATCGTCCGGGTGGCATTGGAGCCAACAAATCCGTTGGACTTGAATAAGATGATTCGAGGGTTGAAGCTTCTTGAACAGAGTGACCCAAGCGCTCTCTACGAGCAGATGCCTAGCGGTGAACACGTCATCTTGACAGCAGGAGAACTGCATCTTGAGCGATGTCTGAAAGATCTACGAGAACGGTATGCACGATGCGACGTCCAGCCTGGCGAGCCGATCGTGCCATATCGCGAGACCATCATCAAAGCCGAGGAGATGGAGCCACCCAAGAACAAAGATCTCCCGCGAGGCACGTCGATCGCGGTGACAACATCCAAGACGCTCTCGGTCCGGTTACGGGTGCGACCACTACCCGAAGATGTCACGGACTTCCTCATTCAAAATGGCGCGTCTCTTCGCCGCCTCTACGCAGAACAGAAAGCGGCGGAAGAAAACGCCCAAGCAGGCGCCGACGCCGAGAAAGATGGCGCAGCCGAAGAAAGACAAGAGTCCGCGGACCTGGGAAACGAAACAGGCAACGAGCGCAACAAAAGTCTGTCCCTCCAAGACTTCCGCAAGCAACTTCAGGAAACCTTCAACTCCGTCAAAGAAGACCGCGAAGTCTGGAAGAACATAGTTCCCCACATCGCAGCCTTCGGACCACGCCGCGTAGGACCAAACATCCTCATCGACTCGACCGGCGCCGAAACCTGCAAACGCTTCCTGCTCGAGCACGAAGAAATCGAAACCGCCCAAGTCGACATCCCATCCACACACGCCTCAAACCGCACCTTCGCAGACACAATCACCTACGCCTTCCAACTGGCCACAGCACAGGGTCCGCTCTGTCGCGAACCAATGCAAGGCGTAGCCGTCTTCCTCGAGAAAATAGACTATTCACCCACATCCACATCCACATCCACATCCCACCAAGCATCACGCCCCGAATCACCATCAACATCGCCCGCTGCGGACCCCCACACAACCCCCAACGGCAACAACCACAGCCATCCAGCCCCGACCATCCCCGACGCCGCCGAAACAGGCCGCCTAACAGGCGAACTGATAGTCTCCACCCGTGAATCCATCCGCGCCGCCTTCCAGTCCTGGTCCCCCCGCATCCTCCTCGCCATGTACTCCTGCACAATACAAGCCACGCCCGAAGTTCTAGGTAGGGTCTACAGCGTCCTCACGCGGCGCCGCGGCACAATCCAGTCCGAGTCCCTGCTCGAAGGCACGCCGTACTTCACCATCGAAGCCACGCTGCCCGTGGCCGAGAGCTTCGGGTTCTCAGACGAGATGCGCACGCGCACGAGCGGGCTCGCGCAGCCGATGTTGCGGTTTGCGGGCTTTAGACGGCTCGAGGGCGAGGATGATGTTGATCCGTTTTGGGTGCCGAGGACGGTGGAGGAGTTGGAGGATTTGGGGGTGGCGGGGGAGAGGGAGAATGTGGCGAAGAGGTATGTGGATGGGGTGAGGAGGAGGAAGGGGTTACTAGTTAAGGGGGCCAGGGGCGGGAGGGATGCGGAGAAGCAGAAGACTTTGAAGACGAATTAGGAGGCTGGGTTTTATTAGAGTACGAATTTAAAGTAGAGCTTCATGTCAAGGTACTGTACTTTAGTTCAAGACATGGTACTATTGATCGTGAGTTGTGTATCCTTCGATACAAGTCTTCCCGGCTGAGCATGCGTGGGCTCGACCAGACCTGGATGAAGGAATCAATGCGCTTGAATCCTAGGAAATGAATCTTCGGTGTTCAGCGCTTGATTGGGCTCAATCTGCCTCCCGTGACGAACTCAGCCTGACATTGATCGGTCCTGACCAAGGATACTAGAGAGGTTGTGGTTGTACTACTCAGAAGACCTAGCGATTGCGCAAATGACTTCGATGAGCGCCGCTGTTGCAGACATGACATCCGGCATTGAGTATTCATGTGGGCCTCAATTTCACGTGTCTCCATAGACCTGGCGATCATATTCGCAAATATCACCGCCGGCTGTTACTTGCGCACAAGCAAAATGCATGTCAAACTGCTTGCTGAGACCACTTGTGCCTGACTTTCGAATTGCGAGGCAGGACCATGCAGACTGGCTGCTTCGTACATGCCCGAAATTGACGAATCTTGCTATCCTTACTCTTTGTGTTGCGTGGCTCAAGTGGGCTTCGCAACCTTCCTCGTCTCGCCCTTGCCAGTGACTGTGTCTTTCATCTCCTTCCAGCTAGCAGGCAGCATAGGGTTTCCCGCCTCACTCCTAGCAATGATAACACCAAACTCATTGCCAGCAGTACTGATATAATAGCTCCTCTCGTCTCCCAAGCTGATGACAGACGCCTTGACGATATCGCCAACACGAAACATCTCGTTCATATTGACTTTGTCTTTTTCGAAGGCTCGGACATCCTCTTTTCGCAGAATGGCCTGAAATTGCACTTCATCATCTGTGTTGGAGGCGTAGGGTGTTATCAGGGATGGAGGAGGGTCGACGGTGAGGATCGATGCTATGAGTTGGCGTTGCTGGACACGAAGGACTCGGCCAAGAACGATGCTGCTGACTTGTGGTAGGCCGGCATTGTGTGTAGAGGTAGTGTTCGACACCGAAACGGTCGGTTTTCCTGACTTTGTGGTCGGAGTTGTAGTGATCACGTTGCCGGCAAGCGAGGCATAGATATCAGTCTCATTGACATGGGTTCCTGCACCTGGGAGGTGAGTCGAAAGCTTGCCTAATACTTGACCTGGAATTGCGGTTGTAGCCATAACATTGAAGCAGCCGGAATGCGACTGGTAGGATCTGGGTTTGAGCAGATCTGGTCACTAAGATTTGTCGGATTTCTGGCATGAATGCGAAGCCGCATGTCAGATCAAGGTGTATAACCTGTCTTTTTCATGACAGAAAATAGAGGTCAGATTGCTGCAAAGCTCAAAAATGAAACTCGACAGACCGTGTTTGCATAGTTTGTACGAGCTGAGCTTGGCGCTCAAGCTATTCCTCCCTCAGCTGATTCACGGCTAACTCGCAAGGTACGACTCGGGGCGTGAAGGGGACAAAACCTCGAAAAAAATCTCCAAGACAGTCAATAAGTTAGCGCGGATTCACTGCGACCACTTGAGAAGGTCTACATGAAACCACGGCTCGCTACAATCACAGGCAGTAATTACTAAGCATATTATCATCTATTTGACAAGCTATATATCCGTATTGCCACAAGGCCGTTTGATGTCCTAGCCTCGATACGCCGGCGCTATGCCAGAAGATGCCCCGTGGCGGCCCGTGATGACGATGATTTCAGATATTGCTCGAGGCTCCAAGTGTTCTCATGCAAAGGTCATGGTGATCTTGCCCTCCTCATCACCCCAAGCATTGTGCTCCAGATCCAACGCTTCAACAGGCGATGCCATGAAAGCAGTTCCCATACCGGCACCGGCGCCAACACCAAGCCCGACGGGCGTGTGAGTCCCACTCCTGCTCTCGGCTGTCCACCCGCCCTTATCAGGTAGGGGAGTTGAGGTATGAGACTTCAGTTCTGGCCTGATGTTCGGCGACAGGCTCGATTGCGTGTTTGGGGTCAACTGCAGCGGCGGCAACGTGCTTTTGATCTCCCGGGGCATGAAGTCACCTTCTTCATACGGTGGTGGAGGTAACGGCGAAGGTGCTAAAGATGTTCTATTTTCTTTCTTCGTCTCCGGTACAGGCGTCGTGTTTGTCCTTTGCAAAGTGCTGTTTCGTTTTGTGGGTGGCATTGGCTGATCATCTATCTCCTCTGGTCTGGGTGGCAACTTCATCTTCTTTGCTTCGTCCACACTGATGCCAGGTGGTAGCCGAAGGTAATCAGTCACCTTCTCCCCATCCTTGATCGTGCTGATCTGTATGGGTGGCTGCGTCGAATCTAACTCACGAACGTCAATCTGTTCCCCTGCTAGTTCTTTGCGAATAGCATCAATGTCGAAGAGAACCTTGCCTTCACCCCACATGTTGTCCTGTGTGGCATTAGCGTCCACAATAGGACTCTTTTTATTCTGCTGAGATTTTGCATCGTACATCTCCCATGTCTTCTTTTCAGCAAGTTTTCCACGTCTAAAGAGCCCGAAGCGTTTCTTTTCAGGCTTCTGCTCTGCCTTCTTCCTTGCTTCGTCGATCTCAGCAATAAGCTCCCGCTGCCGTTTAGCATGGTCTTCCGGATCAGGATCCTCAATTTCCGTGAATTCGTCGCTCTCCACCTCCCAATTGAGCTTGCGCAATAATTTTGGCATGGCTGCTCGATATGCCATATGGCCGTTAACCAATTCGGTCACATCAACGTTCTCCAGACCTGGCACATCATCAATGCTTGCTAATCCAGCAACTCGCATAATGCCGCCTGAGGTAGCTCTAAAGAGGTAGCCCAAGATCCAGTCGCTGGAGGCGTAACCGTTGACAAAGCGTCCAGCTATCACAGAGCGTGCACGCAAGTATTCGTCTTTCTTGGCCACGATTGGTGAACCAAATAGATACACGTTTTGAACGATGCCATAAGCACCACGGTTCGAAAGCTCGGTCAGACACGTGAAGATGACTCGTGCCCCAAGTGAGAAGCCAGCTAATGTGACTGGTCGCTGGCCTAGATGTCGAGCCATGAGGGAGTCGGCTAAGATCAGCCCCGCCGCACTCGCTCGGTCTAGAGAGACGCTCCATGGATTGTCGATCAAGTAAGAGAGTTTTGTAAGTACGATTGGCAGCTGTAGTGAAGCCATGAGCGCCACCAAGATCGTACTGCCCAGGACCTGCTGGATGGATTGTGTCAATGCTTCAGTCGCCAGAATATTAATCGTATCGCCCATAGACCTGAGCATCTCTGGCTCCCAGTAAAGTGAATAGATGTCGCCCATTATGGGGTCAACTGTACTGAAGGGCAAGCGGACATCGTCTACTTTGCCAGTCATCCAGCCAGACACCGTGAGAATCAGATTCAGCCTCTTATTGTTGTGGAGTGGTCTGTACTCAAAAGTTCTGACATGTCCAGTCCTACGGTGTGATGCTCGCACTGCGATAGTGCCCCCGGCTGCAGTGGCTGCAGACGTGATCAATGCAGCACCTCCGACGCCTCCGAGAAAGCCAGCTGTGCCTGTAACACCGATAGTTGTAAACCCGGCTGCGAGGCCTGCTCCAATGACGGGAGCCAGCAGACCCGCAGAAAGACCGATGACAACACCACCACCGACAGTGGCCAAGCCCATCATCACATATTTCCTGGTGAGTGCCTTCTTACGTCTTTCCTCTACATGCTTTGATTCATCCCAATTCTCTTTGGCTGCTTCTTGCATTTCGAGTTGATCTAGGACCCGCTTTTCGAAGCGGCAGATCTGGATCCAAGAGATATCCATAATTGAGCCAACCCTCTCGAGGAGTCTGCGAGAGCGTGCATCGTAGCTGGCATCGGCCAGGAGCACCAAGAACAAATCGCAAAGCACGGTCCATCTGATATCGAGGTCGATCTGATCGCCTTTAGGCGCGTCTTCGACACCATGCACATCTGGAACATGTTCGCTGTCTTTAACTTCTCTGACCTCTCCTTCCACTTCCGCTCCTTTCTTCTCGGACATGGAGCTGCGACTACTGGCAGGCGGTGCTGGGGAAAGTTTGCCGTCAGCGAGAGGATTCCTGACCCGTGCATTTTGCATCAGTACTGGTACAAGATCGGCTGGCTCCACCCCGTGGTCGGCCAGCTGTTCGATCATGACTTGCTCTGCGGTGCTAATGTTCATGTGAGCGTAAAGACGAACCATCATTTGCTGACCCCAAATCTCGATGCTTTCGAGAGCTTTAATGATCTCTTTCTTCGTGGAGCGGGTCATGCCCATGTCTTCTAGAGCTTTGTGCATTTTGTGTATGACCAGTCTCACCACGCCAACGTAGGCAATCCTCTGGCCTTCGGTGAGCAGATCCTTAGTGGCTTCGAGCTGCTGAAGCATATCCCGTGGGTCTTCCTCGAGCTCTTCGTCGTCGAGTTTGTTGGTCTGCTTGCCCTTGAAGAGGTAATCTGTGTCTTCGTCGATGCTGTTCTGGGATTGGGCGTCTTCGTCGAGCAGGACACGAGTATAGCCTTTGCCTGCACCTCCTATGTTGGCGTAGGGATTGTCGTCTTCATCCTGCTCTTTGGCACCCCTCGCTACCAGTCTACCGTAATCATCGTACACATCGAACTCATCCAAGGCGGGCATTGCTTGCCAATCCACCACTTCTTCCTCTTCGTCCTTTTCAGTGCGATTGCCCAACTTCTGATGAGACCATTCGGAGATGTCTGGTTGGCTCGTTCTGTCTGCCTTCTTCATGATAGGCGAGTCCATATTCGCCTTATGTGTTGTTGGCGAGCGTGGAGGGTCTATGGGTGTCGGATGAGGTATATCTGCCTTGCTATTCTCTATACTGGGGCCTTTACCGTCCGCATGTAGTCCTTCGGTGGAAGGAGGCAATCCAGCCTCCGAAATCTTCTGAGGAGACCTCTCTGGACCTTGGGGCGGTTGCATAGCAACAATCGCGCCGTCTTGCCTTCCGGCTACAGCATCTTGCTGCGCAGGAGCCTCGTCCTTGCCAACAGCGGTCTGTCTAGATGGTACCTGATTCGCCTGGTCCAGGAGAGTGTTCGCACCTTGGGGTTGAGCATTTGACAAAGGTAAGTTCTCGTTACTATCCTCAGCGTCATGGAAGGTGTCGGATTCATTGTCACTATCTGCGGAGGGCAGTTGCCGGCTCACAGGACGTTTCGGCAGCCCGAAATCATCCACACTTCTCTCGGTGTTATCATATTCGCCCACAGACTGTTTGCCATGGCCCGCAGTGTCGCTGCGTTGTGATTGCTTCGTGGTCTCTACATTGATGCTTTCGCTCATGGTGCTTAGGGGAATGCATTCGGACTTGATTGGCAAAAGAATATACAGCCGATGAATGACCTACTACTATTATGATTGCGGCCAAGCTTGAGGTGCTGCGCGAGAATGCGACTGCTCATACATAGCTCTCTTGCTCAGGAAGGAAGCCAAATTGTCTGTTCTTGCGATAGCGTCGTCAGTCTTACGACTGCGGCAGCGGTCCGCCGCATGCAGGAGATGCCAAGGTAAGGAAAATGCCAGGCAGGTTGAGCGAGATTTAGCGTGGTTTCGCTTCTCCCTAAAGGGGGAGTACCTTTTTGGACTTGGGGCACAAACCCAGATTTTTATCGGTGCAGGTTTGTCAGCGGTATCGGTCTGCTGCAGCGCACCTTTATCAGTCACGTCAAGGAAAGTTTACAAACTTCTTGTACATCTGCAGACGTTGCGGCTTGATCGAGGATAGCCTTTAACATCGAGCAGATTCCAGCTTTATCGTTCCCTCATATTGCCCAGACTATACCTGTTGCGAGCCATGGACGTATTCACATCGATTAGCGCGGGAGCTGCTCACGCTACTCGCTGTATCGACATGCACACAAGTGGTGCACCCGCACGTATCATAATCTCAGGGATACCTCATCTTGAAGGAGCGACACTTCTAGAAAAGCAGGCAACTTTTGCGAGGGATCATGGCAGCATTCGCCGCCAGGCCATGCAGGAGCCACGTGGTCATTCGGGGATGTTTGGTTGTGCCTTGATAGCCGATACTGAACTGACACGCCTGCCTATCTCAAGTGGTGGTGCTCACATGGGGGTTTTGTACATGCACCACGACGATTTCTACAGCTTCTGCGGGCACGTAACCTTCGCTCTAGCTCGCTTTCTTGTCGATACAGCTGACTTGGATGTATTCCCTCAACGGAAAGACCTTGCTTTCGATACAAAGACCCTGGAGACAAAGCTCCGCTTGCATACTCCTTCAGGGGTGGTGGAAGTCACTGTGCCAGTTCTGGCTGGAGGCGAGAAATGCGACTCAAGCCGAACAATATCTTTTCTCTCAACGCCCTCTTATACTATACAAAAGAGCCTCTGGCTCGAAATCCCTCCTTCCTGTTTGTGGCATGAGCTTAACGGTGCGAAAGGCATTAGTATAAGCATTGCTTTCGGCGGCGCAGTCTACGGGATTGTTCCAGTACAACACCTCGGATTTAGACGGGGCTTTCACGACATGACCCTGACTCAGCTAACAGCCATTTACACAACCATCAGCTCCTTACTCAATGGAGAAACTAATGAGCCTATTATATGTCCAGTAACCAGCACACGTGTTAAGATAGCAGGCTTGCTAATCACGGATGAGTCTAAGGGTTCCTCATCAGGTTCTGTTTTGGAAGGCGAAACAGGAATCAACATCTACGGTAATGGCGCGATCGATCGCGGCCCTTGCGGTGCAGGAAGTGCTGCGCGTGTTGCACTGGCTGTAAGCACAGCAAGCAGGCACGTGGGTCAAAAGTGGGCCTACAATTCCCCCATCAGTGCTCAGCATCAAGGCCAGGGCGCATTCGTGGCTACTCCTCAAAGCATAGTTATGATCGGCCCTGGAGAAAAGGTGAAAGCGGTCGTGGTTAAGATCGAGGCCAAAGCATGGTACACCGCCGCAACCACATTCACAGCTGAACGTAAAGATACAATAGCAGCCTCTGGATTAGACTTCGGCGGAATTATCGATAGGTTTCTGGCTGGATAAAATCTTTGGCCACCTTGTTGTTGAACTGTAGTTAGTTATGGTCTAGACACATAAGTTGCCAAGGACAAGGACAAGGACAGTCCGTTTAGGCATTCAGTCCTGCAAACACTTGACACGATCATAACTCTGTTATCGCAAAGCAGTTGCGTTGCAAATGTATACATGCTTTTGAATGGAGTAAGTGGACTTATGTACAATGTTTGACAGCCTGGCTATTGCGCCAAAGGAGTTGACAGCGCCACCAAGCCCAAGCCAATATCATGGCTCTTGCCTCTCGAGACCATTGCCATGGCTGCGCCAGGCTTGCTACTCCATCATGCCAGTGCACGCTGCTGATGCACAATACCATCACGATCATATGCCCTTTTTCGTCTCATCGTGCTTCTTGCCAGTGAATTCCTCCAGAGCAGAGTAATCTCCTTCATCCATCTTTGCCCATACACCTTCTATCCTTTGCCTCCGCTGCAGGCCTGACTCCCTGTTCCTTCCGCTCTTCTTCGATCGCTCGCCCGACAAGCACCTGTTCACTTGTCTTTTGATATCGTTGCATCCTCCCACCGCTTTGTATAGGAAGCCTCGAGCATGGCACTCATCGAGGGCATTCATGATCTCCTCGCAGTCTAGGGAAGGTTAGTCCTTCGACCCACTAATCCACAGCCAGACAGTAGGGCTCCGACTTCACTTACCGACATTGTCCTTTGTATGCAGATGCGAATGCATCCCAGCTTTCTTAGAAACTCGTCGCCAATAAGCGTCGTGAGGCTCAAGCCACGCCCACATATGTGACTAACATCAACAGTCTCGCTTCGAACGGTAAAAAAGCAATGAGCACCTTGCGAAACTCTGCTAGCTGCTGATGTCTCTTGCTCTTTCCTGCGGCGACTTCGTCCTCGGACTGTGAAATGAGTGAAGATCTACGGAAACGGACTACGGTCGCCAATGCGGCTTTTTATGCGGTTGTGTCCCCGCCGCTGTCTTATCGATAGAGATGCCCGACTTTTGGCTATTTTTTGGGCATTCGCAACTTGAGGCTGGGTGCATACGGTCGTTGACTTGCCTTCTACAGACAAGATGTCTATGACACTAGCGACTGCATGGGTGCGAAGGGGTGTTGCAGCAGAGTTCCCACAAAAGTATGAGGTCGACGACGCAGAGTTAGGCAGAATAGAGAAACTCGCCAGACTGCAGTTGGCTGATGCAAGAGAAGACCTGCATGAGGCTCAGCGGCAGGCAGGCGACGACGACGGTGACGAGTCCGAGGACGACGAGGATGAAGGAGGTGCGCCAGCCAGTACAGGTCTCAACAAAGCTGCCGCCGAGGTCGACGATGATATGAAGGAGTATAACTTGTCCGACTACGACAATGATGAAGAAGTCGACGCAGACACGGGCGAGAAAGAGAAGTTCGCCATGTTCGGCAACGTGAGGTCGTTAGCATATCATCAAGCAGGCGAGGAAGACCCATATCTTGTTCTGCCCGAAGGCGACGACTCCGACAATGAACGAGAAGAACTACAGATCCTACCCACCGATAACCTAGTCCTGGCGGCAAAGGTAGAAGACGAAGTTCCTCACCTCGAGATCTACCTGTACGAAGACGAGGCAGACAATATTTATGTCCACCACGACATCATGTTACCTGCTATCCCATTGTGCTTAGAGTGGATAGATGTGCCGGTAGGCAAAGACGCCGGCTCAAAAAAGCAAGGCAACTTCGTCGCAGTCGGCATGATGCAACCAGAAATCGAGATATGGAACCTCGATGTGGTAGACAGCATGTACCCGTCCGCCATTCTCGGCCAGCAACCAGAAGAGCAGGATCAAGACCAAGAACAAGTGGAGGTAAAACCCAAAAAGAAGTCCAAGAAAAAGAAGAAACCCAAAGCAAACGACCAATACCACGTCGACGCAGTGCTCTCCCTCTCCCTGAACAAGCACCACCGCAACCTCCTAGCCTCAGCCTCAGCAGACCACACAATCAAGCTCTGGGACCTGAACACCCAGACCTGTGCAAGCTCGTACACACAGCACAAAGGCAAGGTAACAAGTCTTGACTGGCAACCCCTCGAATCAAAATCCACCATCCTCCTCTCCGGAAGCGCAGACGACAAAACAGTCGTCATAACAGACATGCGTGCCCCAAGCGCAGCAGCCCCAAAATGGACCGTCGAAGCCGACGTTGAACGCGTACGCTGGAACCCGCACAACCCCGACTTCTTCTACGTCACCACCGAGGCCGGTACAGTCCACTACTTCGACTCGAGGACGCCGCCATCGAGTACAGCCGTCGCGGCCGAAGAAGTTCCCTCGAAACCCCTCTGGACCCTCCAAGCGCACGACGGCGCAGTCTCAGCGTTCGACGTCAACAGCCAGATCCCAGGCTTCATAGCAACAGGCAGCGACGACAGGAAAGTCAAGCTATGGAACATCGAGGACAATAAGCCCTCCATGGTCATCAGTCGGAATCTGGAAGTCGGCCGTGTCTTCTCCGCACAATTTGCGCCTGATACCGAAGTAAGCTTCCGATTGTGTGTTGCAGGGTCGAAGGGTCAGGTACAGGTTTGGGATACGAGTACGAATGCGGCGGTGAGGAAGGTGTTTGCTGGCAGAACGAACGTGAAGCTGCCAGAGGGCGAAGTTAAAGAAAGGCTGATTGGAACTGGTGGCGTGGACGATAGTGAGGACAGTGATGAGGATGAGGAGCAAGAAGGGGAGCAAGGTAGCGGTGGTGCTGGCCAAGAAGGATGGGAGAGCATGGATGAGGATTGAGAGGTCCTGATAGGATGATCGATCGTATGATAGCTATGAATGTGATACCCCGTAATGCCACCTGAACACTCTTCTATCCACTACTAGTACTTTGGACCCCATTGTCGTGAGCCAAGAGTTAGCCAACTGCCATGCTCGTCATCATCGAAAGAACATCTGTGTGCTTCCACTCTGCTGCTTGGCTTCTCTAGTGTTGTCCTTCCCTCCAGGCACAAACAAACTTAACACTAGTTCATACGCAACCCCTATCTGTCCAGCTTATCTCGGTCCATGCCAGAAGCATCACCCAACACCTTCCTAGAACCTCGCTCACCTCCCGAGTATTAGCCCCACGCACGAGTAACCACCCGACCATCAAAGACCGAACAAAATTACCGATTTCCTCACCTCACCTCAATCTACCCGCTCCGGATCGGATCGATTCTCGATCGTGCAAAAACGTATGTGCTCAGCTTACTACTCCTCTGCCCCCAACGGACCATGGATTGCCTCTCTGTAAGCCCAGCGCTCCCTCAAGCTGCGCCATCGGGGCCGGTGCTCGGCGTCTCATCCTCTGCTTCAACGTCATGAGCCCCCTTTGTGCAGAGACCTGGGTCCTTAGACAATATCTGTGGCGAACGAAATGGCGTTGTTGCATCCCGTCAGGTTTTGCAGACTTACGCCCTGACAAGGAGTACATATGCTCATGTGGCTTGTCATCGCGGACCTCATCTTCTAGCTCAAAAAGCATGGACCCTCTTTGAGCAGAGACTACTAGAATGCCGGGTAGAGATCCAATACTCGGGGCACTCTCCGTTCGACAATTTAAGCTCGGGTAACATGCTTGCCTCGCACTTTAGACGTAGGTTGCTATCTTCCTTCGCCTGCATCTCCTTCGTACACTCCTTGAAGAAATTCTGTCAGTGCTCTACAACACTCAGCTCTAGCCAGTGTGACGAGGTACTCCCTGATGGCCCCGATGGTGACCGTTTTCAGCACACCAGTTCTGCCGATATTGGTTGCTGGTGCTCCTTGATGATGTGAGGAGGATCACGACATCGACTATTGTGACAGAGATGAGACGTTATATCCACAGGCAAGGATCGTAGCAGGATCTCAACGTTGTCTCGCGAGTATGGGATCTATAGGGCTCCTGGAGTATTACACAAGTTCGAACCCACCATACATGTTCGTCTCCACGAGGGCAGGCTTCCGAAAAACATGTTGTGGTAGCGGGACTCACACTGTGTGGCTCAGCGATGGCAAGACATCTCCGTCACGAATAGAAATACTATGGTCGACGCCAGTAGCCTGTGCAGATTTGACCTTGCCCTTCCTCCTGGCCCTACCCTTCGCCAAGCGTGTTGGTTGTCTTCACTCATTGAACGTGGAAGGAACTGTCGTCTTTAGGAAACCTGATAAATGGCCTGGGCTCCTGTCGACCACTGAACTCCTTCTCGAACAACTCTGTCAGTCGATTCAGCTCTGTTTCTTCAACCTCATCTTCACCCTAATCGTCATATGCACGGCAGCAATTGTAGGTTCTACTGGTATGTAGTAGCTGGTTTTGGTTGCTCCTGTTGGTCGAACGTAGGCATCGTAGGATCGAAGGTCTTGAAGGTGGAACGGACCTCGAAACAAAGTGTCATAAACTATCCAGTAACCTTGAGAGTCCCGTTGACTGTAATCTACCAGTGCCACGCCCTACATGGCTTTGTCAGCCGACGCTTCGAGCCTATCAATAGAACCCTGACCATGAGTTGCAGTTCTTCATAGGTGGACCACGGGACTTATGGATGACAGCCTTTTCATCGATGTCGACAACGGCGTGCTAGACACATTTAGGAATGACCAAGTTAGCAAGCGGTCAGACTTACAACAGTCTCATCACTAAGTGAGTTGACAACAAATTGGCAACAAAGGTGCAACTTGAAAGGTCGCCGAGCATTGCACAGCTCTTGCAAACTCTTTCCAATGCGCGTTAAGTTGAAATATGCCATGCCGATCATGGCTTCGTCTGCATGCGGGCTCTCAAGGAAGACCTCATCGTAAAACTTGCACCAAATAGTAATGTTCCGAAGTTCCAAGATTCTCAGTGCGGGCAACATCTCCAGCTGAAATGGCCGAAGTGAAAAAACCTTAGCATCGAGGACGATGGCGCGATTAATGGCTCCGAGGTAGCAATTTGGCATGGTCACAACCTTGTCAAAGGAGCCTGCAACCTCAACTGTGGTTGCTGCCAACAGGATCGGCAATGACTCTTGTCGGAGCTGTCGGCAGGTGCTTGCAATGTGCCGCGGAAAGAGGCATGAGCAGACAGAACGCCCGCATGAAGGCCAGGTCGCATGAGGTGTGTCGCAGGTCAGCTTTGCATCTTCGAAGAGATGGGCGTATACTTCGAACCGGATCTCTGGGGGAAGATCAAGGAAGCCAAGGCTAGTCTTTTCTCCGACCAACGTCGTGTTCAGTGTCTCTGTGGTGCTGGTTGTCATGGCTGCCATTTCTAAAAGGGTTTGATCCAAGGACAGGACGATGAAGCTCTGAACAACACGGAAATGAGATGCTCAGGATGTAATATATGTAATATATGTATACGTCGGAAATAGTGGCCGGCGTCGCGTTCTCCCGTCATACCATCTCCTCATCGCGTGCCACGATAGATTTTGTGCTATGAGACGCTAAACTTGAGCATCTGTGCCCCATGCATATCTTGACCGCGAAAGTGGTGGACTTGGAGGTGAGTGATGATATCCGAGCTTTTGGCCGGCGAATCGGACCACAACAGGTCCTAGCTTTGGATGATCAGATTAGATAAGAGGCTCCATCAGGACCATCTCCGCCGGACGACGGTACGTGTTGCTTTTTCCCATGCTCGCCTTCTACGAGATAGATTGTTACATCAAGAGACAACATTCCACAGCTGCCTCAGTGAGGGATGCCGATAGCCAACTCACTCTTGTCTACCCTGCCTTCGAGCCTATAACATTCCCCAGTGCTCGAGCTCACGCTGTGCTTGCGCTCGAGCGCTTTAGATGTGCGAAAACAAACGCAGCGACGGGCGCTTTGGACTCACGTAAGCACTTGCGCATCAGCATCATAGACAACGAAGACAATCAAAGCATTTCAAGCACGCGTTAGTCCGGTCGCTAGATTGTTTTCATTTATACACTGATACCTTAGACGTCGACATCGATACAAGCACTACACACAAGGAGGTGCGTCAAATCAGCGGATGCAACGTTAACTGCTTACAATATATGAGCTCGTTCTGCGCGAGGGTTTATGCAAGGCCATACGATGGAGAGGCCTGCTGGATCCTGTTTTCTACCGCGCCCCGAGATATGTTGCCACGATCTTTTTGTAAACCTCACGATAATGAAAGGAAAGTAGTGATTCCATCTCAACCGGCCTGGCCAACGTGGCTGCTAGAGCATGCCGACACTAGAATTTCGTGCCACTGATGGCGCAATCACAGATATCGAGGCTTTACTCCTCCTTAGCTGCTGTCGCCATCTCTACATCAGTCCTAGGCCAGAAGTGACTGAGATCGCCAACCGGAAGCTTGATGGCTAAGCGCATTTCTGCTGCCATCATGACAAACGTCATGTACCAGCCTAACAAACCGACAATGAAAAGCAGCGCGCCTCCAGCCTAGGGAATGTCAGCTTCAGCGTGTTGAGTAGGAAGTGGTCTGACCTTTTGCAGCTGTCCAGCTGTAACGTAATCGCCACTTGCTACCTTCCAATACGCTCCGGAAAGCACCCAGACTGCGATCGTAACAAAAAAGAAGATACCGGCGAAGATGATGTTCGTCTTCAAGGTGAAGATGAAGAACGTCAACAGAGCAAAGCCCCAAACGATCAGGTACAGCGCAATGGTGGCATTGTAACCCACAGAAGCTGCTCCTTCTGCAGCGTCACCTGTCGCTGAATATGCTGATGTCAAAGCCAGCGTAGGCAGCTGAAGGAGGCCGAAGGATAACCAGAAGACAGCAAAGAGACCCATCACCATCATCGAGAAGAAGTTGCCCATGATCCACTCAAAGATAAGGCCGAGTGTGAGTAGCAGAGGTCCAACGAAGAAAAAGATGCCCCTACGAGCGGTCAGCAACATCCAAAACGTTGGCCAGCTTTTGCCTACGCGACGCCTGCGAGATTGTTCGCTCCACCCCACCCCATGCTGACCATTGAGAAGGTCATCGTGGATATCACGAAGCTGTGACCTGGTCAGTGGCTGCATCAGCTCGTCGAGTCCTGGAACCCTTACCCGACGAAGCCCAATGGCGTCGGATTAGCGAAGCGTTTGATGTTGTCACCTGCGTGAGGAACCTTTGGCGTCAAGTAGAGCTAACGGAGCCGTCAGCTATTGGTTAATGGCATATGAGTGCCTGTCCTTACCTTCTCGAACATTTCTGGCGACATTGTTACCGCGCCAGATGAGACTACTTTGCTCAAATTCGTCCCCGCCGGCTCCAGTCGATCGTAATCGTCTGTGGCATACTGATTGATCGCGGCGGTCCCCATAGCTTAGAGTTACCGAAGTGGAGGAACAAGCCTGCTGGTATTAGTAAAAAATGCGAAGCGTGTGAGTAGGTTGAAGTAAATGGCCTATGGTTCGCAACACAACGGCTATATACTCATGGATTCATGTCAAGCACTGCCCATAAGTAGTCTCATGATCTGGACTCGGTCGGACTATGTCCCCGCTCTCCAGATGAGTAAACATGTCTACAGAGGCTAAGCGACGCGTCTCACCGAGCAGATTGCTGTCCAGTGTGGCCAAAGAAGAATTGCCGGACACGAGGAACAAGGTACGTTGCATGCACCCCGCAAGGAGGCTGGTCGCTATTGGCAAGGCCAAGGGACAAGTCTCGCTTACTGGCCAATCGGACTCTAAATGGTATTCCGTAGACCATCCTGCACGCGCTAATCTCGAAAAGAGAGCGGGTTGGTATGAATGGGTGAACTCGATGTCGTTGACGACTTCCAGTCATCGCAGACTTTGGAAGTATTTCTGACACCAGGCTTGACCGGTACTAGATATCGTACTTGGCAGAGCGATCAGCAACATATTGCGACATTATTGATCCTCCGCCGCACCTGATCGTCTTATGCTCTGTGTCGCATAATCGTCCTCCTTCCGCCTGATGTCGCCCTGACGCGACTATTCCAAGCCCATTTCCCCCAACACCTCGTCTACTTTGGCATGCGTGGCTGTGTGAAATGCAAGAAGAAGCTCCAGCTTCTTCGTGGTAAAGCTTGTCATTGCCATGTTTCCTGGGTTCTCGTCCTTTGGAAAGGCCTTCCGATATTCTTCTTGAACGTCGTGTGGCACTCTGCCTGTTGCGCGCGCGAGGATCGTTCTGAAAAGAGCTTCTCCGTGTTTGGAGAGTTTCATAGCTTGCTTGTTGTTGAGCGCAATGATCTGTTGGAGGATTTGCATATCCGATGCTTTCAGGGTCGCCATTTTGGTATGAAGTTTTCTGCGGCCGTTAGGTGCCGATACTTTCCCTCAAACGGCTGTACAAACCTCGATTTGAAGGATTTTGCAGAAGCAGAGATGAGACCAAGCGCGATGTACAAGCCTCCGACAACAATACACGCCCAGCCTAGGAAGTCGTCGATGAGAATCGTATTGGACTTTGGTTGTCTTAGTCAAAGACCCAGCACTCAATCAATTTGAGGTGAAAGAAAAGCGAGTCGACCTGAGCGTTCGGGTTGGGTAATCATGCCTTGTCTTGCCCAATGCACTAAATATATTCGCAAGAATACGCTCGGCGAACAGAAACGCCCTTTCATCACTTTCACAATGATGCTTTGCAACCGCGTGCACTGCAGTGACAACGTTGACCTTGATCTCCATCTTTGAAAGCTCACAGCAGGAAGTTAGAAGAGGAGTTGAATGATAGAGGTATATGCTCAGCTGATTTCAGCTCGTAGACCCTCAGGGACTGTTGTACTTGAACTCAGCCTTGATTGGAAAGGAGAGCCCTTGCAGTGATGTTCAGCATTTATGGCCGCCAGATATGTCTTATACACCCTCTAGGCCTAGATCCACAAAGCAGAGTTGCCGTGAATTCGTCGTCGCGAAAGCTCGGTCGCATTTCCACTCCATAATCTCCTGCCGGGTGTGCACGCTATACTGACTCGATTGAGTTACTAACATAGGTAAGTTTAAGGGGATTACAGCATCGAGAAGGATGATCGAGGATGCTATCGAGCACAGTTGCTTTCAGTCTTATGTCCACCACTCCCCCGTCCTGTGATTGGATAGTGAACCGTCTGTAGTTCCTAGAAGGCTCTTGAACAGTAGGGCAAGGGGGCTGCAATGACCATGACCAGATGGTTTTATTGTGCGAAACCGGTGATCATGCATCGTGAACTGAGGTGAAGAGCGAAAGCGAGGTCTGGATAAGAAGAGCGACAACACGCTAGTTACTAATTTACGCGTCGTTCTTTCTTCGCGTGCAGTGACGTCTTGCCGCATACGGATTGTCCCATCATGTTACGAGTCAAGGACATGGACAAAGCATTGAGCTCGCCTCTCGTTGTCAACAGATATGTCAGGAATGGATGATGTTGCTGACAGTACAGACTGGCTGAATACACCACTCTCGGGACTTGCGCAACTTGAGTCTGGCCTTCGCTGCCAGGTCTGCAAAGACTTCTTCACCACGCCCATGATCACGAGCTGTTCACACACATTTTGCAGTCTTTGCATACGGCGATATCTGTCGCAAGAAGGACGTTGTCCGGCATGTCGTGAACCAGATCAAGAGATGAAGTTACGCCGGAATTGGACCGTTGAAGAGCTTGTGGCGCATTTCACGCAGTCCAGGGATGCAGTCTTAGCATATGCGCGGCAGCCTCCTCCCCAGCAGCAAGACCATGAGTTTGAACGGCCAAAGAAGAGGCGGAAGATCGAGCCTACGACCAACGGCGCTGGGAGGCGGAGTACGAGGAGCCAAAGCCGGAAAATCGCGGCTTCAGCATCGCAGGCAACCCCAGAGCCGACATCAACGCAGGAAGAGGTTGCGGACAGCGAAGAAGAAGGCAGTGTTTATCAGGACGAACATCCACGGGAACAGTCACCAAAGCCAACCTCAGCTGCGGACAAGGGTCTGCATGACGGCCTAGTCGCATGTCCCTCCTGCCACAGGCGTATGAAAGAGACTGCAATCAACACACACCTAGATCGATGCTTGGCTGGACTCCCTACGAGTCCTGAGCCCCCGTTACCAACACAAGCGCAGCCAGCGACGAATGGAACTGCCTCCCTAGCATTTGCGCAAAGGACGAAAAGTCCTACAGTAACCGCGCAGAAGGACCGGCTACCCTCGATCAACTACGCGCTGTACACCGAAACGTCGTTACGCAAGAAGCTTAAAGAGCTTGGTATACCGAATCACGGCAACAAGGAGCTCATGCGAAAACGGCATACAGAGTGGATGAATTTGTGGAACGCGAATTGTGATTCCTTGAGACCCAGGCCGAAGCGTGATTTGTTGAGGGAGCTCGATACATGGGAAAGGACTCTAGGCCGGCAAATCGAGCGGAACACCACCACCAGCTCAGGCGTCATGGTCAAAGATTTTGATAGAGATGGATGGGTGAAGACTCAAAAAGGAGAATTCGATGACCTCATCAAGCAGGCCAAAGAGAAGAGGAAAGCTGCGGTCATGTCTGAGAAAGACGGAGCGCAAGATACGATGATGGCAGATGAAGCACCTGCATCCGCTCAGCAAGCGGTTGAATCCTTCAAGGAACAAGCCCCTGAATCCACCACGACGGCTACCGAGCAAGCCAACACCAGAGTCAACGGCGAGCCTCTGCCGCAGCATTCAGGCGTTGAGGTCGCACCGCAGGCAGACGAGATACCTACCACGCCTCAGAAGCCGCGTACAGATCCTCCAATCGACCTAACCTCGAGTCCAGCGTCAGCCATGCCAGGAGACCAATCCCAACAGACGCCAGGGAGGCAGAGATCGAAGTTCTTTGTATAGTTTCAATGCAAGCACATTATGCAACCACTTGACCTCAACACCGCTCTATGACAGTCCGAAATATTTTCTGAAACATTCTTCCTGCCACACTCTGACCCTCCCCACATGCAACCACGTTCTGCCGGCTAGATCGTACCTCTGCCTTCCTCAGCCATGAGAAAAGGCAGGGATCCGGACCTGACGCCGTCCGCACGAGCAAGCTCCTCCCGCGTTGCAGATGTCACCCTAGGACTTTTCAATGTTCGAAAGATACCCGCCCGTTGCACGACATCTGATGTACTACCACGACTTTTCAGCGTTCTGACTCAAAAAGGTTTGCCTAGATGCTACGTCACGAGAAGCCGCTCAGTGACATCTTCATAACTGTGATCGAGCGAGGAACACGCTGCTTTGATTTTCTGATTACATAGACCTTAGTTAGTACTGAAGCGACGGACCACCAAGCTTGCTCTGGAGTACGGGATAGTGGCTAAACTTGTATTTCATCTACAGCTTATCTGGCACCAGTTCAGGAGAAGCGCTAGCATTGCCGCACGCCGAAGTCAGGTTAACCTGTTCAAGGCTAGCCCTGCTAGTGAACGAGATATAGCTGGGTGGACCAACATCGAGGCTGCCTGTCTGAAGATGCGGTGAAGGTAGGTTTGATCTTGCCACAGTATGTCGTTTTGAACATGGAGAAGCACAGGCAGTGGATGGCAGAATTCATGATCGAAGGATATCGTAGCCTACAAGGTTGGCGCTAGCTTGTTCAAAAGCCCGATTAGGAAAGTGCATCTCAATGGAGATTGACCGGCAGCTTGCTGATCAGTATGGACGTGGAGAGAGGCTGGTAATCACAAATCCAACCGGTCGACCGACTTTGTGACGATTTTCAGATTGCACCTGTAAGCACCCCAGCAAACGCTGCCTTGGTGTGTCGTCTGGCCATCCCGGGCTCCTGCTGGGTTGCTTTGGCCCCCATGTCCTTTGGACCTTTAGTTCGAGCAATGAAGTGTGATGCCTGTAGTGAAGGCACTAGGGGACGCTCGCTTGCGGTATCGGGCTCGCTGGCACTTGAATTCGCCCTTTGTTACCGAACTCATGCTCATACGTGCTGTCGCCTCCGTTACTGGCTCCGCCGCTTCCCAGAAAGTGGGCTCGTCTCCTTCTGCGTAGATTGTATCGAATGTTGCCTCTATGTGTGGAATCAACCGGCCCTCTTATTCGGCCAGGAGCTGTGTGCCTTCTTTACGCTGCGTTTCGTCGTGTATTTGCCCATCATCTAGATGCATCCGCTCAAGCTTCTGTGAGCTACTGGAGAGCTCGGCCTCCAGTGCATCGTCTTGGGTTTGTCTGTCTGCTGCTTGCGAAGCTTTCTGTTTGGCTGCTTTCTCGGCACTTTCCAGCGCAGCCAACTTGGCCCGCGTTCCTTCTGCTTGCAATTCCTCCTTCCTAGCCAGTTCCTCTTTTTCTAGAGCTTCGAATTCGTCGTCAAGCTCGCCCTCATCGAGAACCGTTTTCGGATCGTGTGGTTCTGAGATGACTTGTCCGACCTCGTCGACCTGACCCATTTGCATGCGCAGATCATCCATAATTTCATCAACGGCCTCGACGCCACCAACACGGCTGTTTAGAGATTTCAGTGCCTGCGCCGAAGATTGCATGACCTGCATGACCTGAACTTGATCTGCTGCTTGCTCAATCCTGGCATACACCTCCTCAAGTTGATTCAGCGTAGCCGCCCGTTGTTGAAGGTTGCGCTCAGCCAGCTTCTTCGACCGCAAGGCTGACATGGCTGCATGCTTATTCTTTGACTGTACGGCGGCTTGAGCTGTGTTTTGTAAGGTTGCCACTCTGGATGTCATCGCCGAGATCTGTACTTCAAGTGAAGCGATGAGAGACTTGATTGAAGCAATGGTTGAGTCTTCTTGTGTGATAAGGTCGGGACGTTCTGAAGATCGTGCTTTGAATTTGACAGTGTGAGCATCGTATGTCAGTGCGTATTTGTCTCGACTGAGGAACCGTAGCAACGTTTCAATCTCGATCGTGGTTAGAGAGCCAATTTCGGTTTCTGACACCAGTTGCGCGAATGCTTCTCTCGACATGATCCTGTCCGTGACCGCTGGCCCAACTCTAGACTGAAGCTGGCTGGACAAGTTCTCAAGACCCTCGACAACAACGAGTTGTCCTTGTTTCAGTCCGCCATCCTGGTCATAGGAGCCTCTGCCCAGCAATCCTGCCTGTCGTAAGCTCCACCGTATTATGGCCCATGGACTCGGTATCCAGCTCTTCTGGTAGATGCTCTGCTCAGCCGCGTTAAAATCCTTGAGATCTACAAATCTACCACTGTGTACAGCACTGTCGAAGACAGCACCAAGGCCTGTGGGTCGACCATACTGAGGACTCCTCAGTGCGTCAAGCAATCGCGCAGAAGTTTGTATTATGATCTTCTGTTCAGTAGGCAGTTGTCCTGCCAGGGATGCTCTAGTCAACGCTGCTTGCCATGCTGACGCATTAGCCGCAAATCCATCAGCATTGGCCGACTTCTGCTGTGCTAGGTCGGAATATAGCGACGGTAGCCGGCTTCTGTCACGATGTTAGCCTTGAGGGACACCGGAAATGCGCAGGAGGCAGACTTGCGGAATTCGGGCTCATGCTCAACGAGCCATTCGACGAGGTCAGTGGACATAATGGAGCAACCGCCGAGGTGGCTAATGGCAGGCTCTGCCTAAACATTCAAAGTTACATGCGTACTCGTACTGTCAGTTGGGCAGTCGTTGAACTTCGATAGCCGTGACAGCCTGGCTCAGGCACAGTACGCAACGCTAGTCCGAATGCAGGGAACGAGCAAACCAGCTTGGCGAAAGTGAAAGTGACGCTAATTGAGACCGCCTGCTAGGGGTCCACCTTAGCCTCCCTACTAGGTACTCCACGTGCTCTCGCCATTACTAAGTCACGAAGCTCAGGCACGCAATCTTCTGTCCAAATCCCAGACTGTTGTTAAGTCCCGTCCAATGCGCGTCAATGAGGCCAAGAAACAAACCGGACAGGCCTTACCGACGTCACCATCGAGTACGACATCCGTTGATCTGCCATGGTGGCTCTGATCTTTTTTCGAACTCTCAGTCATAGCTGACGCCAGAATAAAGATGGAGACCTATCGTTGTTGATGGCCCTACTCAAGTGTCGAGACGAACCATGAGACCCGCTGGTGAGCCCACAGCAGATGTAAACTTTGTGCTAATCAACCAGTCTCCTGGAGGTAAAGTAGCGCTCCGTCCGAGCTAGAGCTTTCATCTTCATACCGTCTCGTTGTTCGAGAGCCTCTAGGAAGGCGGGTCCACCGTATCTTAAATCAGGCGCACGGGCGATCTTCATACACAAAGCATCTCGATATTACTTCGAGATTCTGAACGATGCACAAGGGTGTTGTAACCAGAATTAGTTCTGGCCCTGCGATGCTTCCATCCATTTCCCTTATAGGGGAATAATCCACAAGGCAGAAACCACGGGCTGCTGTGGCTGTGGTGCCCTTGGCTTTCCTACGAACAGATACTCATTGATTTGGGGTCCAACATCGTGCTATGTCAAAGTGTTCTTAAAACTGAGTATGCTATAAGGGTCACGCTATTCCTTGGAAACTGTCAGAGGAAGCATTGTCGATCCTAGTAATGGCACATTTGAATACTAACTCAACAGGGCAACCTCTGTTCATCGTCGACCGTGATTGGCTCAAGCAAGGCTCGAAGGGGCGAAAGTCTTGGACTGGCAACGTCCGGAATCGTTCGCTGTATGGTCTAGCAATTCGAGTTACTGAATACGATGCATCCGAGAAAGGTAGCAAGCCCAAGACAAAGCCCAGGCCCAAGCGAAGACGTCTAAACAGACAAGACGAGGCTAGTGGCAGCGACGAACATTCCGAGCGAGAGCAGGATGTTCAATATGCACCTCCGGTCCTGCAGACTGAATCAGCTGTGTACGCTTTTGACTTCGCCGCCAGACTGCCTGCAGCAACCACCAACTATTCTGGCAGCATTTTCGCGTCTTCTGCAGACGCACCTTGGTCTTTTCATCAGGTGCTGCAGTCATCGTTGGGTCCTGCGCTACCTGCCTTTGAACAGATCAGGGGGTTAGAATGCTATGCTGATTACTGCAAGTACTCAATCCCTGACTTTCGTGCGTTCTACTAACACTGCAAAGACCTCGACGTTATCGGTACATCACAGCATCCCATCGAATGCAAGTCAAGACAACAATCGAACACGAACACAACCCGCTCATCATGGTTTCCTCTCGCGTTCGAAGACGACCTGTGGCTGCAGAACATTGCAATGTTCTCGGCGATGCACCATGCTTCTAATCGAAATGAGGCAGCACCAGAACCTGCCACAGCTCTTATGTCCTCTTTTCTTGCACAGCTCAATGAGCGAATCAGCAGATCCGATTTGTCTGATGCTACTATAGCAAGTGTATCATGTTTGACGCTTCTTGAGCATTTGCGAGGCAACGACAAGTTGTCTGAACTTCATGCCGGAGGACTTGCAGAAATGGTTCGCCTTCGAGGCGGACTCTATACCATTCAAAGAGCCAGAAGAGCGAAGATAGTTCGGGCAGATATCGTTCGCAGCGTCGATAACCTGAAGGTTCCCCTGCTGGGACGGCTAGCGAACGACTTCCCACCATCAGGACCACACTCGTCAACTGCACCAGTACATTCTGAAAACACCATCGCTAAGTTGTCTCGAGCTGGTATGTCCACAGACCTGATAACCATATTGTGCAGCTTGAGTTCAGTCTGTCAGAACCTCGAGATCGCTTGGGCAGGTGCCTCCAACTTGGATGCAACCGCCTACTACGAGGATGTCTTATGCCTGAATCACGATCTTCTCTCCCTGGAAGCAAAGTCTTCCTTCAACGAAGTGCTAAGAATATCCATCCTCAACTTCACGCAGCCGCTGTTCCGATATTGCGCGTTCGGGCAGCGCAGCTGCCGCTTGCGGTCTACAAGGCTCAAATTGCTCATAGAAAAGATCGACACCAGGTCGCTCGATGACGGCCTTCTTCTGTGGATCATGCTTAACGGCTACATGACCTCCTACCGAACAAGTCTACGGCCATGGTACAGGACACGACTCGCTGCTATAATGCGTGATAGAGGCATACCACCACAAGCAGCATGGGAGCAGGTCAAGGCACACTTGCAAAGATTTCTATGGACAGACTCTATTCATGACCCTATCGGCAAGCAATTTTACGACAGTCTCGAGCAGAGCGACGATGCCTTCACCTTCCAAGACCCGTGTCGCTCATGTGGCGGCTCTCTCCACAATTTTGGCTCAACACCAAGTCCTACACCGCCGTCCAAGGATTTGTTGACTTCATCACCGAAAGACTCAGCATACTGCCAGATGGATCCATGACCGGCGTTTGGAAAGATCTTCAGTTGTGCGTCCTCGACTTTCGTAAACAGTTCCCAGCTTCGACTAGTGGGAATGAGCGGATAATTGTCTCCATGTACCACGAGTACAGGCATAGTCAATTGATCATAGTCCATATGTCGGTCAAGAAGTTCGGATCCCTTGACTGCTTCTAGTCCAGTCTAGTCGCCAGGGTCTAGGTTGTCGCTTCGCCATCTCTATCAAGCAGATCCAGCATTAAGGACTCGTCGTCAAAGTTCCTTTCTTGCGATCGGCTCCAATACTTCTCAAAGTGCTCCCTCCCAGTCTTCGAGTGTGGAAAGGATGAATCGTAGATACTCTCCTTTCTAGCTTCCAATGACACAGCAGGCCTAAGCTTTTCAATTGGTTCGGCAGGCGGGTCATCCTTCACGAACTTCACACTACCGTCCTTGACAGGTCCATGCACAATTCTAGCAGCCGCCCTCTACCCAGCAACCACTGGTTTCCGTACCATACCGGGTAGAGTCAACGGGGCGTATTGTACTGCGATACCACCCATACTGAATCTAGCAGATCAAGACGTGGATACCAATTGCACGGACGAAAGCGATGAGGTCGTTTGCCCATTTGTGATAGGCATCTGGCACGGTACCGCTTAAATGACCGACACCAGCGTTATCGAGAACCACGACCTCGCATTTAGCAGCTAGGGTATTGATGAAGAGGGGTTTCAGAAATCCATCTTTGCGCGAAAGTGGATGTGCAGAATCAGGCGGACTTTAGCAAAATTGATTCCATGTTCAGCTTTGATATACTGGGTCAGTGTGGTTTGCAGTGTGGCAGGCATTACTCTGACTTGCTTGGTTCAACAATGCGACCTGGACTGGCGTTGAAGGTCGTCTATGTGAGGGACATGCCTCGTGCTATGTGGCACCTATGTACACTCTCGTAGCAGGATACGCATCGCGCGAAGCAACGTTATCTCTCAGCCATTTGCCCTCTTGCTGATAAAAATGCCACGGCTGTTGGAACAGGCCAGCCTTCAACTTGCAACGGAGTTCAGTTTGGTCAAACATGCAAGCACCAACTTCGATTATTATTCAGCTGGGCGTTGTCTTCGATACATTGAGGGCAATGTTACATGTCTACGTCGAAGCACACACTTGCCTCCTTCCAACACGAGATGGTCGCTCTAGCAGAGATACGATCCTAACCACTTCTAGCTAGAATGCTTCCTTTTACAGCCAAAAAGTTAAATAAATGGTCCAGGAAGACTAAATACAAAATGCCAAGCTTAGACCTGCCCTGCACTCTTGCCCCCGGTCAAAGTGGGAAATAAGAAGTACAGCATACGAACAAACGTAGGTGCTGCCCTTGAGCGGGAGCAGTAGGCTTGTTCATCTTCGCAATGCTAAATCCCTTGAAGGTGCGGACGCAGTAATAGCCCATACGGCAAGCTCACGTGGGGAAGGACAAAAAGCCTCAGGCTGTCAGACGATCGGTCTCCACTCGCTAAAAGTTGTACCTTCCTCGGCACTCTACGCGTCAAACAGAGCGCGTCGCTTTCGATACCATGCGGATGTTTCCAACTCGAGTTTGACTCCGAAGCAAGCATTTCCTCTCGAATTCAGAACAAATGGCGCCCGACTTCAAGACGTTTCTTGCCACCGAGGTGATATCTGAACAAAAGACAGTCTCTTATCGGAACCTTTCACGCGCGTTAAAGGTGCATGTGAATGCGGCCAAATGCATGCTCTATGAATTCTACAACAAGGAAAACAAGAAGAAGGCCGGCTCAATATATGCAACATATTTGTTGTCGGGGAAAAAGAAGGGAGATGCACTCGCCGCCAGCACCGATGGAATGCCAAAGCCGGCCAACGGAGATGTGCCTATGCCTTCGAGTCCACCAGCAATGCCGAGTTCGTCTATGCCAGCAGCATCCCAGGCCACCGAGCAACTGGACGAGCGATACCAGGTCCCTGTGAAAAGCATCACGTTGTGCCGTGAGGAGCAGCTGCAATCAGTGAAAGAACAGTATGAGCATGTATCATCGATACACATATACTCACTCTCACCCGTTCGGGTCCAAGACCTGGCAACTCTGACCGACACAGGGCGGGCTGTCTTCGCCGACTACCACGCAACGCAAGACCCGTTGATACACAACAAGGACTATGGCATCATAGAGAATCCGCATGTCTGGCGACGGAAGGGCAAGAGACCAGTCAATGTCCAACTCGAAGCGGACCAGATACAGCCCAAAGTGCTGGCGAAGCCCCAACCGAAGAAGGAGGAGAAGTCAAACCCGTTCGCCAAATCTGGCGTCAAAAATGAGGTCAAGAAGGAAGAAGGGAAGAAGGAAACATCATCGGCACCAGCATCCCGTCCAAGCTCAAGAGATAGCACCTCGACCCAGGACTCGAAGACGAAGGCGACTCTCAAACGTGATGGCTCGTCGCTATTCAAGGCATTCGCCAAACAGTCTGCCAAGCCAAAGCTCGAACGCAAGGACACCAACGACTTGGACGCTAAGATAAGTGGTATGGATTCGAACGTTGATGAAGGTGAATCAGAAGACGACTCCATGTTCCTGGACACTGGCACAAGCAAGAGCAAGAAGCGACCCAGCGACATCGAAAGAGAAAAGGAGGAACGGCAAGCCAAGCTGCGAAAGATGATGGAAGACGACGCCGAAGCGGAGAGTGCAGTGCCAGCGGTCACGGATGCAGCAGATATGGACGCAGATCCGCCCGCCGCAAAATCAGATGAGGATCTCGATGCGCCGGCTGGCGATGCCGAGAACGTGGACTGGTCCGATTCGGATACCGAGAGAAAGGCCAAAGCGCAAGTCAAAGAAGATGATGGCCCCAGGCGTCGCCGAGGCAAGAGAAAAGTTATGAAGAAGAGGACCATGAAAGATGATGAGGGCTTTCTGGTAACGAGGGAGGAAGAAGGGTGGGAAAGCTTCTCAGAGGTTGAGCCGGAGCCCAGGCCTCAAGCGAAGAAAGCTGCTTTCCCTCAGACTGCTGCTCCGGGGAAGAGCCAGAGCCAGACGCAGAAGAGCTCGGCGCCTAAGAGCAGTGCTGGTGCTGGGAAGAAGAAGGACATCATGAGCTTTTTTGGGAAGAAGTAGTCGTTCTTCAAGATATTAGCATTTTGGGTCGAACCATGCCTCTCATGGCCTTGCATAAGACAAGCTCTCCCGCAGACCGAGTACAAATTATGTCAGTGTGAACGCCGACGTAGATCATGCGTTCTTCTCCCTGAGGTTCTCCAGGCATGCGACCGGACTTCATAGGCACATCTCTCTGCCTTTCCCGCGGTAGCAATGCTCTTTAACGCGGAATCGATGTACGCTGTTCTCGCTGATGACCGGTAATAAGCTCAAGACTCGGTCCTCAGACTTGTCATTTTCGAACTAGTCGTAAACATAAGTCGGCCGCTGTAGGGTCCCTTTGGCCATCGTCATGGTACCACATACGCTCCGTGTCCAGCAGGGTAGAATATATAGCGGGGGCTACCAGCTTCCTACGACATCTCATCACTATGCGAGAAGCAGGCACCGTCTACTTAGTGACGTTAGACCGGTGCTATACTGGAACTCAGCCTTGTAAGATCCAGACGAGGCTCCGCAGCGGCGACGACGTCCATCTTCTACCCGTCCCTGTGAAGTGTACGTGGTCTCAAGTTGCAAAGCTACACGAAGCGAAGCATGCGTCTCGACCTATACGTCTCAATACTAGCACTGCCAGCATGCTTACGTCTTGCTTGCGCCGAACAGTACGAGCTGGACGATGCGATATATGACAGCGGACTCCACGGTCCCGAGACAGACCAGGAAGTGCTCGGTGTACCCTGCCCAGACTATACCAGATATGCGACAGCGAGACAGTGAGCAATCCAGAAATACACCACAGCTCGGACTCCAGGGCTGACTCGCAGCAGTCGACCTTATAGTGATGGACCTCTTGAGCTGCCCTTTCAACGGCCACACAAGTCCTGCCGCAAGTTCACCTCTCCCGAAGTCGAGCAGGTGATCCGAGACGTGTACCCGCGCATGAAAGATCGCGACCTGGCCCATATCTTCCAGAATGCATTTCCGAATACACTCGACACAACAGTGCTATGGCATGTGGATGGGGAAACGACTCATGCAGGACCACCAAAGTACTTTCGCTACCGAGACAATGCTGAATGGAAGGGAGCACAATCCTTTATAGTTACAGGCGACATCAACGCCGAGTGGCTAAGGGACTCTACGAACCAGCTAGCACAATACCAACTGCTTGCCAAAACCGCTCCAGATATCTCGAATCTCATCAAAGGCGCAATCGCAACACAAGCTGAGTTCGTCATAGAAAATCCCTACTGCAACGCTTTTCAACCTCCGAATCCATCAGGTCTCGACCCCTCAAACAATGGCCAGCAAGATATCGTCCATCCGCAGTACGAGCCATCGAACGTCTTCGAGTGCAAGTACGAATTGGACAGTCTAGCTAACTTCCTCTCCTTGGGAAACCAGTACCACGCCGCAACAGGAAGCACCAAATTCCTGACCAACCGCTGGTTCCTCGCTCTTCGCACCATAATCGCCGTGCTCCAAGCGCAATCTCAACCAACCTTCGACACGGACCACAAGTTCCACGTCAACGAGTACCTCTTCAGCAGGCAGACCACAGCCGGCACCGAAACCCTCAACCTCGGCGGCCTAGGCAACCCCCTCGGCCCAGGCACGGGTCTAATCCGCTCCGCCTTTCGCCCCTCCGACGACGCCACAATATTCCCCTTCCTCATTCCCTCCAACGCAATGATGTCCGTCGAGCTAAACCGCACCGCCTCACTTCTCCGCGCCTTCACCACAACCACAACCGACAAAGCTGACATCGGGAACCTGCACATCTACATCAGAATCCTCGAATCCCACAGCACATCCATCCGCAACGGCATCCTCAACCACGCAGTCGTGAACCACCCCACCTTCGGCCAAGTCCTCGCCTACGAAACAGACGGCTACAACTCCCACCTCCTCATGGACGACGCCAACGTCCCCTCCCTCCTCTCGCTTCCCCTCCTCGGCTTCCTCGACAAATCCGACGCCCTTTACCAAAACACCCGCGCCATGATCCTCAGCCCCCACGGGAACCCCTATTTCCTGTCCGGCCCCGCCTTCACTGGCATCGGCGGCCCGCATATCGGTCTGCGCAACGCCTGGCCCATGAGCGTGCTGATCCAGGCCATGACAAGCGACGACGACAACGAGATCTTGTCCTGTCTCGAGCGCGTCAAGAACGTGAGTGTGTTCGGATTAATCAATGAGAGTGTGGATGTTAGGGTTGGCGTTGATAGGCGATCGGCGCAGGGCATGACGAGGCCGTGGTTCGCCTGGGCGAACAGTGTTCTGGCGCAATGTGTGCTTTGGTTGGCGCAGGAGAGGCCGCATTTGGTGTTCGAGGGGGGCGCAGTGGCGGAGAAGTATGTGGTTGGCAAAGGGTTTGTGGGAGCGTGAAGGACGAGTCCTGCGGCGGTCACAATTACAGTACAGTGCTCTATGTAGAGCGATTTCGCGGTATCGTTACGGCAACCCACAGCCAGAACTGATTTCCGCCTGCCTGACTACGAAGTATCGGGGAGGATTGCGTTTTACTTGTGGACGGATGCACACCTCGCGTCTCCGTCCCGACCTCTTCGGCCCCCCTTCCATCCTTCCTTGATTAATGGTTGTCTCAGCGTCGCAGCAGTGACAGATACACAAGCACAGAATCACGGGTCGGAAACGTTGTGGCCGGCACCACACCACACCACACCAGCACCAGCACCACAGCAGCCTGTGTTACATATAGCTTTAACATTGCGTGTTGTGAACACTACACTAGACTACCTGGGCTACCCAATACTAGTAATTAAGGATGCTGATCGCCTTCGCCCACTAGGAACATCTCAGTAAAAGGAGCACTCATTTGATATACGCCGGCTGAAGCATTTGAAATAAGATAATATCCCATCTCCTTGACTGACTCATTTTCCTCCAACGAGTAGCGTTGTCGGCCGGTCTACAGTAGCTCTGCCTCTTCGACGTCGTTTGTAGTACTACTGTAACTGAGTGTGTGTCGCTTCAGCCGGTCGAAACCAGATACGTAGCGACGAAGTCGGTCGGTCACAGACGTGAAGTAAATGAAGCAACAGGCGTCCGACGTACGTACAGTATGCTTGACCGGTAAAGAAGCTGATGAGACATAGCTAGGATGGAATGGAGACAAGGTGTGTGAGACACACTCACACTCACAGCTGTCGCGGCTCGTTCGGGTCTGTGGGTCAAGCTAACTTAGTTGGCCAGGCTTCCCCAGTACTGTAGTCTTTCCGTCGCGGTCGTTGGGGCTGAGTGGTCGTTCGTGGCGTGGCGTATGTTTCGTCTGCCCGTCTAAGAGGTCTTGATGTCTACGCGGTCGTGGGTTGCTGTGAAGGATGTCCTCGAGTAGACGGCGCGAATGGAGTAGGCTAGGCGGGTAAGCGATGCTCTGGTATGGCTGTTGAGACGAGAAGGATGTGTCTCCAATTCGAATATGGTCAGGGGATGTCATTCGACACGGACATCCGCGAGACTAGCTTGCGGCGGAAGGATACGTTGCTGTAGTCTTGAGAACTGAGGATGAACGTCCTCGTGATCTTGCATTATGGGGTATACAAGACGCCAAATGACTCTATTGCGCCCGAATCCTGTATCGCACAATGCCATAACATAATAAGACAAGTAGAATACACCAAATGCTAGATGAAATGAGCCAAGTGGCTTTCGTGAGTAGGAAAAAAAACCAATGCCTGCCCTATACCGCTGCCCCCCATTCCTCCGGCACATCCTCTGTCGGTATCATCCTCCGTAAATCTCTCAAGGTAGCCTCCGTGCCTTTCTCGAGCACCATGAGCCTGGGGACTCGGAATTTATTCCCGCTGCACTCAAGACTGCGCAGTCTACCTGCTTGGGTCTTACCAGCGTGATTCCCCAGCAGTCCGATGGCCGGTGGCAGAACCTCGACTTCATTGTTCCTTATATCGAGGACTTCAAGACCACGTACGGCTTCGACGTCGATGGATTCGAACCAGTTGTCCGATGCTAGCAGGATGGTCAGAGCTGGGTAACATGCTCGGACCCAGGGGACGTGGCCTGTCATCCGGTGGCAGGAGATATTAAGTTCGCGGAGTTCAGGGGCTTTGAGATAGGTGGTTAGGGTGTCGAGAGTTGTGAGGCCTGTGCTGACGATGTAGAGGGATTGGAGGAGGGGTAGGTGGATTTCTGAGGTTAGGTAGTCGGTGGGATCAAGGAAGGGGTTATGGCTCATGTCGAGGGACTTCAAGGACCAGCGTACGGATGGGTGCATCAGCAACTCGATTGGCAGGGCGGTGAAGTCGTTGTTAGCTAGGCGGATAGTGTGAACTGGTGCTGTGAGCTCGACGCTTGAAGGGCCTAAGCTGGAGAGGTTGCGTGAAGAAAGGTCTAATATCCCGCCCCTGGGCTGGTAAAGCTGAGCTTCAGCGGAGTCGTTGGCGCCTCCATGGCTCGCGTTCTGACCGCTCGCTGAAGCAGAGTTCGTAGAACTCACGCTCGCGCCTTCCACAGGTGCAGCTTTACGTGCAAAATGTGTCTTGATATCGTCTACGTCCATAGTGAGATACCTCTTCTCTCGCAGGGGGTTGCCAGCAAGGTTGAGTGCTGAAAGGCTCTCCATGTTGACGATGTCGGGTTCAATGGTCTTGATGCTGTTACCACTGAGATCAGCATTTCTCAGAGACCTCAAGCCGTAGAAGCTTTCGGGTATCGATGCCAATGCGTTCTCAGACACCGTTAGTGTCGTCAGCTGAGAGCAGGTGGCCAGGTGTGGCAACGCGGTAATTCCGTTGTTATGAATAGCCAGCGTTTGCAACGACGGCAGATTGAAAGCATCGGTGCATACACGCTTGAGGCTGTTGAAGGCTACATTGAGTGACCTCAACTTTTGGAACGCGCCCAGGTCGGTTTCCGCAGCGAATGTACCATCAAGCATGTTCTTCGACACGTCCAAGTCGAGCAACGATTCTGCCGGAAGAAGGTGAAGACTGAGCGAGCTAAACCTGTTGCCAGACAACAACAGCTTCTGCAGACATCGCATATCCATCATACTGGCAGGCAATTCGTCGAGCTGGTTGTCGCTTAGGTCCAAAATTTGTAGCGCTCTCATATTGCCCATCTTTGATGGCAGGCCGCCGCCCAAACCGTTCTTCGCTAACCGAAGTTCTTGCAGATTTGTGAGATCGCAAATTGTGTTGAAGACAGCCAGATCCAAGTTGTTGTTACTCAGGTTTAGCACTCTGAGCTGTTGCAACCTTCGAAATCCAACAGGCACTGATCTTAAGTTGTTTCCATGCACATCGAGCACATTCAGGCCTGCAAACGGATTGCTCCTCTCAGCATCTGCCAGCATGTCCTCTTCCGACCAGTCGGGGAATGCGGCGTCAGGCAATATTTCAATCTCGTTGTCGGCGAGGACGAGTTTTTGCAGATCCACAGCCTCGGACCATGTGATGCCACTGTCTTGTAGTTCCTTAAAGTCATACATTGTCAGCATTCCTTCAGGCATTTGACGAAGAGACATCGCCGAGAGATTCAGGACACCTGTCGTCACAGCTCCCAGGATCTTTTTCTTCAAGGATTGGCTGTCCATAGAGATGGTTGGGCCTAGATATGAGGTATCGTTTCCCGTCCATTGTTGGTCTGCCGAATCTGCTTGCATGCCTGACTCTCGCAACCATTGTCCTTCTCTACGCGCCGCTTTGACCTTGGCGATTGTGTCCCGAAGTGCTGATGAAGACTTCGTAGTCACTGAAATTGAAGTAGATGCTTCGCGACGTTGCGGCTGATCTGGCGTAGGCGCCCTTTTCATTGGCCGTTTCGCTGGAGGCTGCACCTTCGAAGCAGGCTTTGCTATACTTGCCGGCGACGCTAACACGTTCTCTCCCGGGTGACGAGCCTTCATCAAGCTCGCCTGGGGAGAGACATCTCGGCGAGGAGGCTTGCCCTTCGCTGGGGTGACTTGCTCCTTAGCTGGTACCGGCAAAGAAGGCTTGCTTTGCAATGTGCGTGACGCTGCGGCACGGATATCATACATCGACTTCACCTTGACAGCTTGTCTAGCAGGCCTAAGAGAGGGTCTGGTGTCTATAGGGGCTGTGATTGTAGTTGATATCGACCTCCGGTTGTCTCGAGGTCTGCCGATTTTGGAGCTGTGGTCTCTAACGAAAGCTCTAGGAGGGGTATAGATAGTATCTAGAGAGGCCTCGATCTGCTGGTCCTTGACCGGTGATACGAGTCTGCCAGGAGGTCTGAAAGGTCGCTTGACTGGACTTGGAGCACGAGCAGAAGGAGTGGAAGGCGTGCCTGGGCGTGGGTTGCGCATGGCTGAGGCTGGCCGAGCCGGTGGCCCCATTGATCCACTGCTTTTCAGCGAACTAGAGCGTCTTCGAGATGGAGATGGCGCAGGGGGCATCTGCGATAGAGTCTCGATGGTTCTTTCCGACGATGAAGGACGTGGCCTTCGTTTTTCGAGCTTGGCAAAATCTGGCTTCCTCCTATCATCAATGCTAGTGGCGTTTTCATCCCCATCTTCGATGATGGCCAGGTTCTGCTTATTATTTGGCGGCGTAGTGTCTAGCGGCGGCTCGTTGTCGACGGACGATACCGTTCTGGTGGGGGAGCTGATGCCATTATTTCTAGCAGTCCAGCCGAATGACGGCTTGATAGCAGTATGGTTGCTCTCCCCTAATGGCCGTATACCCGGAACTCGTGTTGTAAGGGTGGCCACACGTGGTAACTGCGACTTCTTGGAAGGCTCATCCTGATGTATAGCGGAAGTGCCTGACGATGCACGTGCCAAAGGCAGTCGCGATACTGGGCGAGCTATGTTGCTTTGGTTGCCCCTGCGCGAGCTAGCCGACTGATCCATGCTTGCCGTGGCTTTCGTTGAGTTGGAAGGCTTCACGAGACTCTACATCCCAAAACGAGGCCACGTAAGCTCTGAAACACAGCTGGGCAGTCGGTGTGTTCGAATCAGTCTTTTGTCGATAGGAGGCGTTTGATCGCTGGGTTCCCAAAACAGATTAGAGCGCAACAGCATCAAAGGGGAGTATCGCCGGGCAACCAGAAAAACACACTAAGCCCAAACGAGCTAGGCTACCAAGCCTTCAGTACAAACAGAGTCCAGAGTCCCGCGGCTCGATGTCACTGTCCCCGTCACCAGCCTCACAGTTCCTCGTATTCGAAGCTCGTCTCCCGCCTCAGCTCGACCCCAAATCCACCCTCGCGCATGGCACCGCAGACGCTCACACATTCGCCTTCTCCTTGCCATCACCTCTAAGCGACTTTCCGGCACGCAGCAGCTGTCTGTTACTGTCCTCGACACCTGGTACGAGTACCCCACCTACGCCTGCTCCATCTTCGGCGCAGACACCACCTGAGGTATAGGCGAGCACCTGAATCGCCATCTGTCTGTCATGGCGCAAGATTCGCAAAGAGGGCCTACCGACGAGGTAGCCGTCGTGCCTGTGACACCGCCTCCACAGCTGCCACCAGTCCCCGATAATGTTCAGAGCCCCAGCAAGTCTGTGGCACAGCAGCAGACCCTGAGCACAACACCACCACATTCATCGCAAGTCGCAAAGGCCCAGCCTGATGACGATGCCGCAACAGGCCATCTTCTTGCGACACCAACTACAACCCGCAGGAATGCTTCAAAAGACCTGCCTTCAGTGGACCATATCGAGCATGCTGGAATCGATGAGCTGCGAAACATGGCCAAGAGCCTTGTCAATGATCTTACAGACGCACGCATAGGTGCAGCAAATGCAAGGTTACAGCACCATTTTCTGCTCTTGCAGACAAGCCAGGCCGCTGAGCGAGCTGAAGTCGAAAGTCAGTTGTCGCGAAAACAGGTTGATCAACTCAGGGTCAAGCAGACCAAGCCCCACCTTAGCACAAGTTCACCTGCCCTCCAACCGCCATCCGACATGAATGGCGCATTAGCCCAGGACCTGAGGCACCTGGAGCAGCACAATGAAGCACTCGACGAACTGTGCGAGCAGCTCAAGCGAGAGAAAGAGCTGCAGGCTGAACGCATACAGTCTCTGTCCGAACACAACTCCCTGCTTGTCAACCGCATTCGAGAGAACAGAGAGCACTTCACCAAGATGCGAGAACGACCACCTATCTTCCCTACGCCTAGGGAGACATATACGACACCACGTCGGAGGCCCTATTCGCGTTACCAAGACGACACGCCCTTTGCAGCATTAATTGCAGCTGATCAGATTCTGAGCCAAGAAGTAGCGAGTGTGCCAGCGACGCCCACCAGATCACACGCAACACGAGTGAAGCACGGGCACAAACGTGGCGCGCATTCGCTGTCGTCAGTCCAAACCCCCAAAGACCGGCCGAGCACGTCAGATGGCTTCCTTGGTTCCCAACTGCTGCTTTCAGCTCCTGCATCGCAGCTCGTGAATGAGTCTGCCGAGCGTGAGCGGCATGATCGCGACAGCACAATATCCCTCTCAGACGATGACCGGCGAGCGGAGCGGGATGGACTGACTCAATCCCAAGCAAGTTCGCTTGCCACTGATATGCTTCGAAGAAATCCTTCAACCTTCGAGTCACCACTACGTCAATCGCAGGAGGCTGAAAGATCAAGCAATCTGTTGCAGTCCAAGCTCTTTGGGAATGTCAAGAAGGGCAGTCAAGAGAGCACAACGGCGAAGCTGAAGCGGGCTTACGGATATGTTGATCACCCACCAAAGACAAAAAAGGTTAGGACGCAGGACAAGGTTGGGCTTGGTATAGAAGCGTGATTGCACTTTTTTATGAGGAACTTGTGAACGAGGGCCGAACCTGGAGGTATCCTTTTTCTATGAACGAGCCATAGCGGGTGGGAGCACAGGGACGACAACGGATATGGTTGGCAAGCTTGTTGTCATGTGTATTGGATAAACTGAACGTAGATAAATAGTCAATGATGCCTCTGGCTCTAACCAAGGAGCTCTGCTGAGGCTCGGTGAAGATGACAATTCCAATCAGTAATCAGCTTCACCCAAGGTCGAATCGAAGTTGCCAGGCAAGATCTACGGCCATACATGCGGTCCAAAGCGCTGCGACGATGGTCATCTGGAACGACAGGAGGACTTTCCCAATTATGATGCCTGACGGCCTGCCAAGATTTGATCCCCGAGCAGGAGCACACATGCTTGGCGCTTTCTGCAACTTTGACGAGATTCTTACCGGCAAGAGTCCATTGCTTGCGACAGACCCTCATCCTCTACATCCGTCTGTCCAGTTGTGTTCGTAAGCCGTCAAAATGGTCAGTACTCCCTGCACTACAGCAACACACTCTCCCAGACACCCTGAGTGCGCTCTCGACTTCGACAATATATGTCCCGTCTTGCGCCGTTCAACTACACCACAGCACGTTACGATAGCACGCAATCCTTTTACGAAAGCCCTTTATCGATGTGACTACACAGCTAGTTGATTGCCATATACTGATTAGGTGCGCAGGCAATCAAACACAACAACGAAGTTCCCCACAATCACTTCCACAAGGACTGGCAGCGAAGAGTCCGAGTGCACTTCGACCAGCCAGGCCGAAAGCACCGAAGAAGAACTGCTCGTCTCGCCAAGGCAGCAAAGGTCGCCCCACGACCAGTCGACAGACTGAGACCAGTTGTCCAATGTCCTACTGTCAAGTACAACCGAAAAGCAAGAGCTGGACGAGGTTTCACAATGCTTGAATTGAAGGTATGGCACACTTGTCAGGAGTCACGGGTCGCAGGATCTGTCATTGAAGGAAAAGATCTTGTAGACACAAAACAGTGCTAACAAGAAAACCACAGGAAGCCGGTATTCCCCGCAAACTCGCTCCCACAATCGGCATCAGCGTTGACCACCGCCGATCGAACCACTCTCAAGAATCTCTCACCGCCAACGTCGATCGCCTGAAGTCGTACAAGGCCCGCATCATCCTCTTTCCCCGCAAATCCGGCCAGCACAAGAAACTCGACTCCTCCGAGAGCGACGTCAAGGCTGTCCAGGACGGTTCCGCCAAGACCGTATCCAGGGTTGGCTCTGCATTCGCCGTTGAGACGGGTACTGGTCTGGCTCATGGATTCTCTGAAGTCAAGAGTGGTGAGATGCCGAAGGGCGAGGAGGCTCCATATAAGAAGTTGAGAGAGTTGAGGGCAGAGCAGAGATATGCCGGTATCAGAGAGAAGAGAGCTAAGCTGAAGGCTGAGGCTGAGGAGGCCAAGAAGAAATAAGTCAAGGGCACGACATGATTGTTTCAATTGTTACATGGTGACTAGATACGGCTATTTCTTCCCTTCTGAAGTCGAGAGCGCTTCAAAGAGCGTGTGTGAAGACAGTCGTGCTGATATGTGCGAAGCAAAATGGAGGTTCATGACACAAAACGCTGGCAGCCGTTGAAGTATATCAGCTGAGTGGATGTCGCGAAGCATGAAGAAAGTGTACAATTGCTATACGTGATCAGCATAAGCAGGGCAAGACCAAGTCACGAAAATGAGATACCAAGCTTCAACCCTCGTTCAAGCCCAAGCTCCCTCGTTTGGCGTCAGTCACAACATAGAGAAACAGCCCAATACTAGGTCCAGGTAGTATCTTCATCCTTCTACACTCGCCCAGATGCTCTTTGCAGGGTATTACTCGCTGCACTGCATGTCAATAACCAACAGTATGCCCATCCACATCCTCTCCAAGTCAGTCAAGTTCCGTCTTGCCTCATACTCACAATCTACTGTTTGACAGGCGAATCAAACTCCGTCATCCTCCTCGCCTTCCTCTTCCCCTTTCCCTTCCTCTGCCCCTGGTCTTTCGCGTCCGCAGTAGCACCAACGCCACCAACGGCCACATCCTCACCCATCCCCAACACGCCCCACACACCCTCAAACGCGGCCTGCACACCATCGACAGCCTCAATCTCCCGGAACAGTTTCCGTGCACTCTGCACGGCGTCACTGCTGAACCCCGAAGCACAGATATCGAGCGCCGTACTCGTTTGTCCGATCCAGTCGAGCGAGATCTCGTATGTGAGCATGAGTTGTCTGGTGGGGCCGAGGGAGTGTCTGGTCCTCTTCTGTGCGAGTGCGTCTCCGGACGCGAATGAGTGCTGCGGAGTGTTGAGGTATGGAAGGAGAGTGAGTGCGTCTTCGCGGGATTGGGCAGTGCGGAGTATTATGTCAGTGTCAGGTCGCTCGAGCGCAGTCGATGCAAGTTTCTTGCTGAGACACTTTATGGTGCTTGCCCTCCGTACGTCTTCCTCGAAGTACCGGCCTATACCCGTGACGAGGGTCGCTAGGTCAGTCTTGAATATTGGGAGTGATAGGCGTCTCTCGATCCACTTCTGCAATGCTGGGGGTTGGTATCGATTGTTCGCGAACACGATGTCTTCGGTTTCACGTGTCTCTTGGTCCGTGATGACGTCGAAGGTCAAGCTGAGTATATTCGGGGGCCAGGGCTCGGGCGCAGCAAAGGTCGTCTGATAAACGATTTTGTTGCGTGTTTTGGTTGTTTCCTGCCAGCACTGGTAGGATAGTTGGAGGTTGTCGGGTGAAAACAGGGTGAGGTATGTGCCGGTGTTTTTCTTGAAGAGAGGGTGATCTTCGACGTGTGGGAACCATGATTTTGTTGGTTTAGATACACTATCAAGCAGATATTCGAGATCTTCGTCCAGCTTGTCTGGGGAGAGAGCTTGCGATTTGTTCTGACTGGTGGTGCTGCTGATCTTCTTGAGCTTGTCGCACTGCTCTTGCAGGGCCTTCAGCCCTTCTTGCAAGGACCTCAACTGCTGTTGTTTATCTCGAACTGTGGGATCGTCGGTTTCGCCAGGATCGAGACCGCTGTCAGACATGGGGTTTTCGCGCTCCTCTTCCAGATCATCGCCAATGCCACTGGCTGCTTCAGCGTCGTCCAGATCCTCTTCTGGCTCGATTGGTGCAGGTGCTGTCTGTTTCGGTTTCAGCGGACTGCTCGTGATGTGTCCGTCTCCTAGCCGAATTCGTCGCCGACCACCACCTCCAGGACTACTTGATGCCAACCCTCTAGGTCGGTCAACTCGGACGCCGTCACCTAGCTGTACAGGTGTTGGCGGTAGCTCTGCCGACGTGCTCCTTTGAGAATGCTGTTGGGGCTTGCTTGTGCTCTGCACTAGTCTTGGGACAATCGATGGAGACGTAAAGGATGGTAATGATATATTGTTGCGTTGAGGTGTATAGGCAATCTCCTGCTGCGATGCTGTAGGTTTAGGTCTGATTTCTCCTGGTGGAGCTGGCTGCGTGCTTGGAAGGTCTTTGAAGGCGTCCATGATACTGTTCGCCAGGCTAGGAGCACCGGTGCTATCAGAAGCAGCATATCGTACCATCTCTCCGGCCGCGGTCATGGTGGTATCCTGCGCTTGCTGGCGCTGGCGCTGCTCTTCTGGCAGGATACGCTGGTTTCCGAGCACAGCATCCCTCAGACTCAGTCTCCTGTTCGGCTCAGACTCTCGACGATCTTTCGCCTTTGCAACCTCTTGCAAGACTTTCGGGTTCGATCGAGCTAGTGAGGCCTTGGTGGGTGATTGGTACGAAGCTCGTTTCGGTGTTGTAGGCTTGGGAAGTGCCTGATCGGTGTTCTCTTGGTCGCCAACGTTCACATATGTCGTGGGCGAAGTACGGCGCCTCTTTGAGGGACTCGACATCTCTGAATCGACCGTCTCCTTGGATTCAATGCAGGATCGCGGTAGTAGCCAATGTTTTGCTCTTCTGCCGCTACGCGTAAATTGACCGGTTTCACGCGTTCTATGCCAAGGCCTACGTCATCTCAAGATTATCTATCTGTATCGTCGGGTGAAGCTCTCACTTTGCGATATCTACGGGCGAAACACTGGAGATTCATTGTCAGCCATTGGTGAAGCTCAGTTAGCTCCTGTAATGTTAGGGGACTCCTGCTTGTCACAGAGTGATGGCTCCGAAGCTTGGGATGACTGCAACTTGCTGCGCATGCCGACAACTATTACTACAACAAACGCAGAGGAGCCTACTAAGTGGCGGCAGACACATCCGGGGCTTGCATGGCACTGCAAGCAGGCAAGATAACCAACAACCTAGAATTCAACCCCGAGGACTTGGTGACTTCTACAGTGATTTGGCCGCTACACCACTGCCCAAAGTGGCAAGGGCGAAGACTGAGCCTGACCTGCCAGAATGGGTAGCTTCTGGCGGCCGCAAAGAAATCGAGGAGCGCGCAAAGAAGCTGTTTGGAACTATCGAAGGATCGGGCTACCAGAGACAAACATCAGATACTCCTGATACGACCTGGCAGACCATAAATGGTGTACCAGTTCCCCCTAGGCCGGCTGAACCGGATAATTGCTGTATGAGTGGTTGCGTTCAGTAAGTAAAAGCTACCTGTCTTTGTGGCTTCCCATCCTGACTGTTGCAGCTGTGTCTGGGATGATTACCGCGACGAGGTCGAGTCATGGGCGAATCGGTTGAAAGAAGCCCAGGCCAAATCTTCAGGTAATGCTGTCACCAAGACTCCCAAACTTGGGTTTCCCCGAGCAGAGGTTCAGGCTGCCTCAGGCAGTATGGACGACGACGGAGGAGGTAGTGAAGCACTTTGGCAAAGTCCAAGCGAGGCAGATCCGGATGCCTTGTTTGCAGACATCCCCATTGGCATCCGAGAATTCATGGCGACCGAGAAGCGCATTCGGGAACGGCAGAAGAAAAAGCGGCAAGCCAAACAGGCTTGATGCTTGTAAGGGTCACACCTCGCACATGCCATGATGGTCGCTTTTATGACTCCGAATAAGGAGCGCAAATGCGTGGATACTCAGTCTGCAGTTGAGACCACAGTGCAATGCTCAGCCAGCTGGCCATGGATCTCGTCTCGTGGACCTAGTGGATGAAGGTCAGTGATCTGCGAAAGCTTCAAAAATATACTCATCCCAGCGCCATCTGCTCCATCGCGCCGTTGAGCCCTGCTGTCGAAGCCTCAGACATGTGTAGAGGTGAAACACCAAGATTGTACGTCATAAATTTGACGTTGTCCGCGGCCGATGATCCACCTTCCCCCTCGATCCTCATTACCTCGCGCTGCAGATCGGCATCCTGCAAGGCAATTTGGACTACAATTCTACCGCTCGTTGTCGTCGACAACAACCCTAGTGCAAACCAGACTCGGTCTGCCACCGCTCGCGCTTCGCCCTGGACCTTGGTAGCCATGTGCACCATCACGCGAGCAAGCGCCTCCGGCTCGCATGAGGAAGCGAACGTGTCAAGGCCGAGACTGGCTTCTTCGAGTTGCTGACCACTCTGTTGCGCCAATGTCGCGCAAATTTCGATAACGAGTCGACCTATTTCGAAGCAGATGGCGTCGTGGCCCTTGTGGAATAGAGCGTGGACGTCATCCAGTATGCTTTGGCCACCAGCTTTGTCCAAAGCCGTGAGTACATGTATGGGATGACTTTTGATCAAGAGTTCTAGGAACGTGATGGTGTTCAGCGGTATCTCGTATCCAAGATTTGCCGCTGTGAGCAGATGTCTGACAGCTTGCATGGCGTTTGCTTGGTGCAATTCTGCCCTCAGCGGCCATGTTATTGCAAGTCTGGTAGCAAGAGCGAGAGCAGGATGTATCACAGTCTTATCCGTCTCATACGCGAGTACCTCTATCAGTGGGGGCAGCAGGTTCTCACTAACCAGTAGCTGAGCCCTTACATCGCTATCGACAAATCCATAGAGCAAAATATACGCAATAGCTTGGGCAAAAGAGCTTGATACAGCTGTGTCGCAGACAATGTTTAATGATTGCCTGGCTATGCCGTATTTCGAGGGGCTCAGGAATTGTGGCATCTGGCAGACCTCGTAGGTTAATCGGAGCATGGCTGTTTTGATGGTATCAAGAGCTTCTTTGTTGTCTTTTTGATCTTCTTCATCTTCACCAAAGTACTCGTCGTTGATAGCGTGATAGTCGGCCAGGTGGGTCATCTCAAAGATCAGTCCCGTGGATGCGAGGAATGTTTTGGCAATGCCAGAGGCTGAGATGGCAAGAAGTGATCTAGCAATGTTGCAGCGACATTTGGCGGAGTGTTTGGCCAGAAGCTTACCACCATCTGCTGCAAGCAAACGACTTAGCGGATGGCCAAGATCGCCGTCTTTTGGATCAGCTGAACCTTCCTGGGCGGCGACAGCTGGTCTTGCTGACATCTCGACAAGATCTGCTAGATACTCTTTGATCTCATCGTTGCACTGTAGGACGACGGCAGGAGATAGGAAGGCGAGTATGCCAGAATAGATGCTATTCAAGGGCAGATCAGCTCTGGCTAATCGTTCTTCTGCTATTGTTATGCTGAGACCATGTTCAGAGGCGGCTGCATCAGACAGGAACTGCTCGGCAGGATCTTCAAGGTCAGCACAAACATTGTAAATAGTGGGCACAAGTACGTTCGGGTCAGCCCCCTCGTCAAGAGACTTTATCAATGGCAACAGACCTCCCGCGTGAATGACCGTCCTACGGTTGTGATCATTGTCCGCACAGCAATTCGCAATCAATCGGACAAGTAGAGGCATCGCTTGCATTTGCTCCTGCTCACGCGGCTCTTGGGACCTTAGCGTATCGCATTGATCAATGAGCACTCGCACCGCAAGTTCGAGGATCGATCTTGCGCCATGCCGCGAGAGTCGTTGTCTGCCGAATGCCTCTCGCCATGCGGGCGCATAGGGTGAGGATCGAGACGCCACATACAGGGCTTCCCAGACGTTATTGGTCTCTGCATGCTGCAAGATCTGTCGCCCATCAGCAGGACCTGTCTGGAGTACCTCGACCACAAGTGGCCAATCTTGGTCTGTTGTCATGATACTTGAACGTGCAAGATGTCGCAAAGAGGCAGGGATGTATTGATGCCCAATAGTGAGCATTAACAAAGGCAGGAGCGATCAACAATAAGGGCTGTTGACAGTAGTGACATCTCCACTGCGCCGTACTACGGGTGCCCTTCCCCTTTTGCAGGAACTCTGAGTCTCTGCGGAGGTGAACATATCCAATATTGGTTACACTCAATCCAATACTCATTCCAACTGAAGAAGACCTCGTCGCCGACATTTCTGTTCTGCAACGACGCGAGGCTCACCAGTCGTTGTCCTCTTCACGAAGTACCATCCTTCCGACCACACCGGCTGCTTGCGCGCTCACAAAATGACTCGTGCAACACAGACCATCTCAATCGCCCTGCTGGCATCTTCGGTGAGTTGGACCTGTAGCCATATCAATATAGCGCATAGCCCTAACATCCCCTCAGACATATCTCCTCCTCGCACTCCCTCTGCTCACAGATTCATCACCTATCCCTTCGATATTACCTACGAAGATCCAGGTCGAAATTATCCCTGTCCTGCCATTCTGGGCTCTGATCACGCTGGCAGCGTACCTCCTCGGACGACTTGGTTGGGGTGTCCTGATGTTCAATGACACTGAAGAGGCATACAACGAACTTATGTCACAGATCGACCAGGCTAAAAAAGATTTGGACAAGAGAAAGGTTGCCTGGGACTGAAGAGCTTGGGCTGTCAGTTGGTGTTTCCAAGATCTACGATTTTCGAGTCGGCAAAGGCAATAGCTACAACTCTGACCCTGCGCACTTCTATCTGTGCTCCGCTAGCAGTTCCTTTATGCCCTTCTTGGCAGCCAGGCTGTCGTGCTCGTCAATATCTTGAGCCTCCCAAGGATAACAAATCCACACATCTGGGACGGTTACGGCAGCGATATACCGACCATTCTCGAGCATCTCAGCTGGCAGCTGGCCTTTCTTGGGTTTGTCCTTGTTGTGCAACACGAATACCGAAAATGTGGTTTTCTCCGATCTCCCCTGCTCTTTCCTCGCGGTTTCGACGTCCTTCTCCAGTTCTTTCACCGCATAATCAAGCGTTGTTCGGGTGTCATCAACCTCGTCAACGATCAGAACGTGTTTGCCGATCAGGTTGGCCATTTCCAAAGACGATAGATCCAGCCATTGTGTGCGAGTAACCTTTGTGCCTGGTGCTTCGACCGGGTCTGAGCCGGACAACTGTTCGTAAAGAGAGAGCCCGATGGCCTGAATGGGGATGTTGGGAGCGCCAGGCTGCTTGAGGAAAGATCTTGCACATGTGAGCGGTTGCAGCCAAGACTCATGTTATATCTGCATACCTCAAGATACGAGCAGGCACATAGCCCCCGCCGCCAATAGCGATCATGAGACTCGGCTTGAATTCATCGAGGATCTTTGGTGCGGCTTCCTGGCACAACTTGTGGACCTGTCGCAAGCACCACTATTAGCAATCCTTCTCGTACTGCAAGCGCACCATGCGGGATACTCGTGCAGGAAATACAACTGACCTGATTATAGGTCACATAGTACTTTTCGACCATTTTGACGACTTTTGTTAAATAAATGCTAAGGCAAGTGTGTTGGTTTAGGGAGAAAGGTCGAAGACCAGTTTTATTTACGTTCACATCGTGACACTTCAAACATCAGCACAATGCGAAAGTGTCGCATACAAAATTGTGAATTTGCAGTCATCGATGATGCCTAAGGCATTCAGTACTACGGTGGCTCCCGCACTGCATTCGGCGCTCCCAGGCGAGAATAGATTGATATCTTCTCACAACAAATTGAGGTTTTGTTGCTCTCAGCGACAGCATCCGATTTAACATAATTAACGACATTGACTCCATGGTCATCGACCTCGATGACGATTTCGATGGCGAGGCGCTAGATAGGTGTCTGGAAAACATGAAGCAGGACGTCGCCAACCTCCAAGAGTCCTATCGGAAGTGCAACTACAAGGTGAAGCAGGAAGCACCAGAAGAGCAATTTCGCAGAAAGTCAGAGATGCTAAGGCGCAACTGGGTTGGCTCCTCGGCGATTTACCGCTTACGTCCATCTGCAAGCCAGGTGCAGCGTCATGAGCATCAACACCTCATGGTTGTAACTACCGATGGGGACTGAAGGACAAATCGTGGCATTGCAACCTCAGGCAAATTGCTGTCCACCTGCACAAGGCCAAGTCCAGAGACCATCCTCTGGGGAACTCACCGACAGTCCTTCCAGTAAGTCTGCATCAGCATCAAGGTAAAGCCTCGCTTTTTGCTTGCGAGCAGTTCACTCAGACACATCATCGCAGCTCCTCAGGCGTATCTGGTTGCGTCTTCCAGCTTCCCTTCTGGAAGGCTTCCAGCTTTTGTGCTTCGTCGTGTATCCTCCTGATTGTCGGGAAAAACGACATTATCAACTTTGAAGCGCAATGCGTTATCAACCGCCGGTATGAGGACCACATCTGCCAGGGTCACCTCATCGCCAACAGAAAATCTGCCAGCAATTGATGAAGCAATCTTCTCATAGGCTTGCAGGCCGGCACTCATGAAATCCTGTTGCCATTGCTCTGCTGCCACGCCAAGTGGACGAACTCGATTCAATATCTTCAAGTTTGTCAAAGGCTGAGTATCACAGGCATTGATATTGACAAGATCTATAACCTTTGCTCGAGCTTCCGGATCCGAAGCTGGCGGGAGCAATCTCGGTAGGTCGGAGTGTGCCTCCTCGAAGTACTCCAATATTGCCACTGACTGTCGGATCAGAAATTCCTTGCCGTCTTTGCGAACGACCAGTGTCGGCACGGTCATGCCAGGGTTGCACCTATCAGCATAATCGCTCGCTTGCTGCTCGTTCTTCAGTAAGTGGATGTACTTGTACTTCAGCTCGATTCCCTTCCAGTGTGCTGCTATCCTGACGCGTGCTGAACAAGAAGATCGGAAGTATGTGTACAGCTCGTATTCTGGCGTCATGTTGATGGAGTTATTCTGCCCCAGCACACCCTTTGACGGGCGCTCTGGACTTTATGCATCCCAGACACCTCTGATGCGGGGACGGAAACGATCCGCGGTTTCGGAATGCGATGCATATTAACGGCTTGACAAACATGCATTGCCACTTAGCTCAGTGCAGCGATCACGAGGCTCAATCAGCAGCCTTTCTTGCCGGTCGAGCGCTACTGCTGTCATCCGCGAGTCTTGCATAAAGAACAAGGCATTGTGCCATTTCGGCGAATCAAGCTAACCCGATATGGCAGGCTCGCCGGTTCTTAGAACAATCAGGAGCGCCCCAGCGACAAAGGCTAGCTACGAGCTTTGTTCTTCGCCACCAGGTAATTTCAGTTCATTACTGGCTCATCGTGCAGTTTAGTTGAAAGCACCTATTTCTACGAGCATAACGTTCAAATTCTACCAAGAAACGCTGACTTAGGAAACACTATCCCACGAATACAACGCAAAACATATACAGACCTCCAGACCCCTGTACACTAACCTCGGACACAATATGAAGCTCACGCTCACGCTCACCACACTCGCCGTCTTCACGCTATCAAGCGTAGCCGCTCCAACGGCCATCGACTCTCGGGAGGTCGAAAAGAATGTCGTCAAGCCTATAGACTGTCCTAAGGATGGGGTGATCACGTGCATGGGCGAAGCAGAATACGCCATCTGTGACCACGGGAGGAATGTGTTCTTACCCATTCCTGTTGGGGACAATCGTTGCAAGGAGGGTGGTACATTGTGGGGGAACGGGAACTAAGAGAGGCGAGTGGCGGATGCTGCTGTGTATTCGGGATGAAGCTGTGGCTCCAGTGAGTAGGCGAATGAATGATGAGGTTTGGGTATATACGTGCAGTTGCGGAGAAGACTATCACACCTAGCACGTAGAATAAGACCTGTTCTTACAAATGTCATGCATGATGGTCACCTCGTATGCGAGGTCTGCCCGCCTTTGTCTCGCTACAGCAGAGATGACAGTCCAAGCTGATTCCGGCTGTGCACACCGTGCTTTGTGTACAGTAGAGCTCTCAAGCGCGAGCACACTGAGTGGCAGAAGCGACCCGATGAGGCTCGGATGTTGCTGAGCTGCATCGGTGGTGGCAAAGACACGATGCATCTCGAGGCATACTTGGGGAACAACTGCGATGCCATCATGTCATGCCAGGTCGAACAACTGCCCAAGATCTTCAACCCTATTCTCGACAAACAGCCAGATGAGCCTGCAACTCCCGAAAAGATGCCAGCATCCAAGAAGCTTAGGAAGACCGCACACCAAAAGCGACGCGAGGATAAGGTGATGGAAGACGAAGAAGACGAGATGTTCATGGTGAGGGACATGGGTCTGATTTGAAGAGCTGCCTATGCTGCAGCTGGGGGCTGGCGTGCTCACCAGACCTGGAATTGAGCATTGCGACTCAAGGAGGATGGGTCCAGCCCACTTCCCAAGACTAAGGACATCTCTAGTAGCTAGCATCTGTCATACTAAGCATTGCTGCCGTTACCACTACATGAGTTGCCATTGCCATTGTCGTTGCCATTATTGTTGCTCTCCGAGCTTGCACTTGAATCGTCTCCGTTACCAGTGTTGCCGTCCGTATTCGCATTCCCGTTTGCATCTCCGGAATCAGCAGCTGCGGCCGTATTAGCATTGGCATTGGCATTGGCGTTCGTGTTGGCATTCGCACCCGCAGACGCCGTCCCAGCACTCCCACCTCCACCAAACCCGCACCCCTCCTTCCCATTCTGAAAGTTCGCAGCCGGACCAGAACAGATCCCACAGGGTTTCGCGCAGCACCCTTGCTGGCAGTCTGCGTCGCTGAGACATTGGCCGCCGACGAATTGGATGGCGGCGCCGTTGCCGATGTTTTTGGTGCCGGAGGGGTCGAAAGGGGGGCAGCGCTTTTGGAGAGAGCGCAGGGTTAGGTTAGTGTGGGAGACGGATGGGGAGAAGGTTGTTGGGGTTGCGTGGACAAGGGTGAGTGTGAGGAGGAGGGTGGTGAGGGCCGAGATCAGCTTCATCGTGTTGAGCGTGTTGTGTTGGGTGTTGGTGTGGGGAGATGGGTTTGAGATGGTGGTCGTGCTGTGAGCGAATATGTGTGCTGTTTTTGCGCGCCGGTGCGGTAGCTGTGGTGTTGGAGCAGTGCGGTGGTCGTGTGGCCTTTTCTGTGGCTAGCCTGCTAGACTTGTTGGTGTTGTGAGGGTTGCTTACACCAGTTTTCCCTGGACGAAATCGCCATCTTATACTGTTGGTCGGCATAACATGAGCACGGTGGCGTGTCCTGGCTGGTTGTGTCCGGCAAGGGCCGCCGTAAGCAAGTGTACCCTTTCTGACTTCGAGACAGAAGATGTCTGGACGATTGGCGAGTTCCTAGCCACTCATTAGCTTGCTCCTTTTAGATCGCTGACATAGCGACGAGCTGGCAGGCGCGGCTGAGACCGGGAACTCGGGGAAGGGCGAGAAGGATCTGCTTATGCTGAAGTTGAGACGAAACTTGATGTGCGGAGAGTCTCAGCTTGTTGTTCACAGAGGAGTCCATGTGCCTGGGCCCTATAATTAAGCATAATCGGAACAAGCATCAAGTAGAGTCTTAGAGCGACTGCTGGATCCTGTCGGTAGAATGGGACAAAAACACGAACTGGGCTTTCTGTAATGATAGATCTGACCAAGCATGAAGTGAAAGCTGAAGCTGAAATGGTCAGAAGCTCGACAAAGTGGTAGAAGAATGACTAATCAGGAAGGTGCTGCAGGGTCAGTGCTTAGTGTTTCAGATGATTGAGGCAGACATGATACACGATTTGGAACGTGTTTTGCAACGCGCATCGTAGCACATAAACCCTACCTAGTACTCTGGACTTGCTGCAAAAAGGCGATGGTGCAGGCTAAGTGTGATGTTGACTCGAAGAGCAATTGAGAACAATGTGATCTTGGGCTAGTAGAGATGGCAGGCGGGATGAGGGACTAAGTTGCATTCAGTACAGAGAACTCGGAGCATCGAACCAGAAATCTGTCCCTGGTTCCCACCTTGTGCTGGGCAGAACATAAGAGGTTACGGGATAGCTTGTTAGACCCATACACGTAGGTGATCGTGCTTATTTGACTGCCGGCAAGATTGGAGGTGGAAGAAACAGAGGTCGACCATGCGGGCACTTTGGCAATGTCACGTAGAAACGCGTCGATAGCGCGTTATCAGCGACCTGTCAACAGAAAACGTCATTCTCATCCGTTTCCAATAGACTCGACCGTTGCATGAGTAGTGCCTCCTGTATAGAAGTGCGAATTCACTCTTTCGCCCCTCATAGCTAATGGCATCAACAAACCCTTCCCATAGGGCCCTCACCTCCCTACTCCCATCTTCCTTTCCAGTTCCTTCCAAACTCCTCTCCGCCTCCGAAACCCTCCTCTCCCTTTCCCGCCAACGCGCAACCCACCTAAAGCCCGACGAAGAGATTGCTCGCGCTCATGCATGCGCCGAACTCGCATGCAGGCGTCTCCGCGTCCAGCTCAGACTCCCCAATATCAAGTCCGGCAATGGAGCGCCCTGTCGGCCAAACGTGTACAAGAAGCTGCTTGGGTTCCTGGAGAAGACGCTTGAGGACGTCGATGTGTTAGGAACGCCGCGGAAGCAGAAGGGTGGGGAGGGTGTGAGGACGCCGACTACGGGAGGAAGGAGCACAGGGAGGAGTACAGGAGGACGGAAGAGGAATATTGAGGCTTTGGATCTGGATGATGAGGATGTGGAGGTTGAGACACCAACGAAGAAGAGGAGGGTGAAGGAAGATGTGCTTGAAACGCCTACGAAGTCAATTGGGAAGAAGACGAACGGATTTGCGGGCAGAATTGATGCGTCAGCGAGCAAAGGCAAGAAGGGAGCTGAAGCACCGACCTACCTTCTACCGGCAACACGAAAGCTGTGCAACGCCTTCAAGACACCGAAGATGGTGCCGCATATGTATACCGGCGTTTGCATCGTGCTTGACCTATCTGGGGAGTGGCCACGAGCAGCAAAGATAGAATTGCCAGAAGAGGTTGAACAGCAGAGGCAGGATGTGCTATGCTTAGTCGTGGCTGTTTATCTAATGACCTTGACGAGAATGCAGAAGGGACTGATGACCACCGAGACATATGATGCCGTGTCAAAGCGAAGTATAGAGATGTTGGGCATAGGGCCGAAGAACACTGGGGCGCAAGCCAGTATCGAAGGTTGGATAGCGAGAATTAACGACACCGGTTGGACGACTGAGCAAGGAAAAGGTGAAGGTTGGTGGTCGAGCGTGCCAGAAGACGTGATTGCGCCACTGAAGCTGTCGGTAGTTCAGAGACAGAACGGAGATGCAGACGTGGCCAATCTGGAGGAGGACAACGAGGAGACGCCTAGAGCCAGTCGAAGCTCAAAGACGTCAAAATCTATTACCACTGACGCACGGCGGAAGGAGCTTATGAGACAGCTCGAAGAAGCAGATCCCGACGATGTGCTATTGCCTGGTTTAGGCACGATGATGAACGATGCAGTGGACTACTTGAGCGACGAGCGTACAGCAGAGTACGAGCTGTGGAAAGCAGATATCCTGAGGAGGATTGATGTAACGGAAAAAGGAGGAGGAAGTACGAAGAAGAGGAAAGGTAGAACTATAGAAGGTGCAGCATGAATTACATGAACCATGGTAGTGCGCACTCTCTCTGTAGGCGTGCTTACCATGACTTGTAATGCTGTAGTGTCTGTTATCGACTTCAATATCCATCTTCTAACCATGCTTGATCAAACATCTATGCTTGCCCGGGTATCTCGTGTTAGAAGGTCGTAATGCTTAAGCCTTCCATGAACGCCGACACACACCTTCTCCTCAGTATCCGTACAATGGTAGAACGAAGACCATGCATGAAGGCCTCTGACTAATCAGCGTGATGACCGTAGAGTCGGCTGAAGCCTATAGCGCTGCTTCTACCACCTACCACGGCCTCTACCACCTCGACCACGTCCTCTGCCTCTACCACGACCGCCCCCACGGCCACCTCGACCTCGACCGCCGTTGCCGGAATGTCGAAACCCTCCACGATGTTCTTCCGCAACACCTCCAGGCGGACCAGCAGCCACTCTTGCATCTCGATCTTCTTCACTGAAATCAAATTTGTTCTCGATGCCTATCAGCTCACAGAATCTAGCTGTTTGTGGATTGCTTTGTTCCCTGGGCATGTCGCCATCGTCTCCTGAGTGCTCGCCGTTCTGCAGGTCCGTGCCGCTTGTCACCTCGAAATTCTCTGGTATTACAAGCAGACCTTTGTCCACGACATTTTCCTGAATCCACTTTTCTTCCTCAAGTACTTTTTCCCGGTAGTACGTGTCGCCTCGGTGAGAAGGAATCTTGTCGTGCGGTGCGCCGCCAAGAACGAGTTCTGGTGCAAAAGCTCGGAGGATAGCGAGCCATTCAGGGTCATACTCGAGCTTCAACGGTCGGCTAGGCGCGTTACCATGAGCCTCATGGCTTAGCGGATCGATTTCGAGAAGCTGCAAGAACTCCAGGTCGCGTCCTTTTTCCACTTTCGACAAGGCTAGGAATCGGGTTACCTTGTTTAGGATTGTCTCCGAGGGGAAAGGTAGGTCAGGTGTCCTTTCGACCTTCTCTTCTGGAGCAAAGGTAGTAGACAGCGAGGCTAATTGGGCTCTCAGCTCCTCTGGCACTTCATCTCCTCCGTTTGTTTGCTCTGATTGATGCTGCTGTCTGATCTGGGCTTCCTCTAAGGGGTGCGGCTTTGGTGTCGTTTCCGGTAGTGTCTGCTCATAGTCTTTGAGGTCGCTCGGATCTACCACGACGTAGGAATCTATCGATGCTGTGCGCTTGGCCTGCTGATTCGCTGTAGTCGTGGCATTGGCACGACGTTGAGAAATGTCGTTCACGGATGACCCTTTGAAGGAATTCAAATCAGTATCATTCACAAGCGAAGGCTGAGGCATGTAAGGAACGGGCAGCGAAATCCCCGAGCTCAACTCTGTGGGACGAACATCTGCAGAGAATGCCTGTACAGTCTCTTTGGACCGCATCTCTTTGATTGAAGCCAACTTGGGTGATGATCTTGCGGGGGATAGGAATTCCTGATAGGGCAGGCACAATTTACGGCCAGTTGGATGGCGGTATTCATCAGCCTTCGGATCAGACGTACCTTGTCCCAACGATAGCATTGGCTTTTGGCCCTCATCTTCCTCAGAGCCGCTCATATCAACATCGAGCGCATCGGGATTGGTGACCCGTGCGGGATGCTGTGTTTGTGAACTGCTTTCTTGCGGCAATATTGGCTTGATGCTGTTGTCATCCTCAGAATCGCTTATGTTAATGTCAATCGCATCTGGATTGATGACTGTAGTGGCTTGTTGTGTAGCGCCATCGGTCTGATCCACAGCTCGAGACGTGGGAGGTCCTTCAGTAGCGTGGAAGGGACTCGACTTCCGTCGGCGCTTTGGTGCAGAGAAACATGCGCCGTCCAGCTGAGGAATCTGAGACGCCACCTTGCTCTCAGGGGAGAGATTCTGTCTGCTTTGAGCATTACCATCTTGCGCAACGCTTACTTCCTTGAACGTCTCCTCGAATTTGTAGTCTGCTACTGTACGCTTCCCAAATTGTTTTTCGTGCTCCTTTTCTGCTTGCTGTTCTCGCGCATAAATCTCAGCGTCATGAGCCTCTATGGTATCACCAAAGCTAGTCCACCCAGAGACTGCTGCTGCGGCTGGGTTCCCCTGTGCCATAGTAGTATTTTCGCTTTTAGTCACAGGCACTTCTTGGTCTTTGTCTTCATCTTTGCGCTTCAGTATTTGAACCTGTCTTTGACGTGGTCGGTATTGCTCTTGGGCTTGGACTACCAAGCTCTGGTCGAACTTCTCGTAATCCTTGAGAGCGGCATACTTGAAATGCATGTGTGCTGAGAACCAGTGTGATGGTCGTAGTCTGTCCATTACTGACGCTGCTGCTTTGCTACCCAGTTCTCCATTGAGGGCATCTTGCAGAAAATAATCCTTTCTTCGGAAGAGGAATGAGTAGTCACCCAGCCATTCGATCTGATGCGGCCAATCGTGCGATATACCAATATCGGCCTGGGACCGGTAAGCAAGCAGCTTCCTCACGTCGATTTCTCGCTGATGATAGATGGTTCTCATAGTTCGATCACTGTAAGGCAGTCGCTCGTAATGTGGTTTATTGTAATCATGCTCTTTGTATATGCCAGACATAGCAGCAATTTTGAGAGGACCAAGCTTCACAACATTTGCTGCACCGAGATAATAAATGTTCGGTGCTGCCCATCCGCCATAATACAACTCGAACAGGTGGTTGCTAGCTTCATGGTTCCCACCAATAAAGACGGTCAGGTATGGTGCGGTTTTGGTGCCATAGTAGTATTGGTGGAAGTCGCCCATCTGCCGATACTTTGGCGGCATTGCCGTAACGTTCAAATCCCGCCGAGTACATACGGCCTAAAACGAGTCAGTCCTACAGCACATGAGCACGCAGTGAAGACTTTCCTGAAAGTCGCCGCAGATGATGAGCAGGTCAACTCCATCCCAGCCTCGAACCTCACATGATTTTTGGACCGAGGCGTAGATTGCATCGAGTGTGCCATGACCCTGTAACAACATTAGTATTCCTAGGTTAACAAATTTGCAAGACTTACACAGCCTTCCACAGCAATACGCAGTGATTGAGACATGGTCGAAGGTCTTGGCACTATTCTCTGCGTTCTTCCGTCAGGTCGTAGTGGTTGAAGAAGAGTCACATAGCTTTCAGATAGCTTCGACTGTACAAAAAGTGGACCAGACGTGTGGAGGAGCGCACAATATCGGTGATGCGATGGCCGCCAACGAAAACAAATGTCGTTTTGCGAATGTGAAGGCGTTGACTACTCTCTGAGGCTGGCGAAAACAGTTAAGCCTGGAGGCGTGGCGCTAATGGCATCTAGCGTCTTGGCTGCATGTGGCCTCACGTTAATCAACTGGCTTCCAAGTTTTAAGGGTTCTTGAGCATTCTGAGTATCTTCGTGTAGAAAGCTGACCTCACTCTTCACTGACAAGACTGCACAGATCCACATGAACAACGTTGTAAATACACGACAACGCTTCCTGCAGAACGCCGCTGCCTCCCTGTCAGGCCCCAGTCCATCTTCAGCAGAGCATCTCCGGCGCAATTTTCTATCAATTCGAGCCCTGCAGGACGGTGCACCTCAGCTGGATTCAAGCGACTTCTGTCCAGCATGTGGCAGCTCTGACATCCAGTCTCAGGAGGTTGAGGTCAAAAGTAAACGAAAGGGTTCATCGCGCGGCTGCTCAACTACCGACACAGAAGCAGAAGTACAGAAGCTTCAGGTCAGAAAATGTCGCAAGTGCTCGCGTTCTGTAAAGCACGCTGTGAAGGCAGCTGTTGCAAATCCACGCAAAGACATTGCGGAGGTGCCGTCGGAAAGAGAGCAATCACTAACGACAGACGTATCTTCTCTCCACCCTCAGCTGCCGCATGCAAAGGCAAGCAGCAAGAAACGGGCCAAAGACAGGAAGGACCGAGAGGGTCTGAAGGCAATGATGAGTAAATCAAAGGATAAGTCCCAGAATGCATCCGGCTTCTCGCTGATGGATTTTATGACCAGTGGTAGCCGCTAACCGTTAAGGCACCGAGGCACCTAAAACTAGGTCCTAATCAATGCAGGGTCCCGCCACGATCGGCGCTGTGGAGACTCCATCATCATTTTTTTGGATCATGCCCACCCTCCCGCAGCCATTGAGTGAATCATGGCCTGGCAAAGATATTTTCTGCAAAGCGATATATTTGCGCGAACACCAACCTAGCACTTCACCGCGAATACACACTGCTTACCAAGGATACAATACACAATCTCGATTCCGCGGAGTCCTCCTTATCCTTCACAATGGCAACCAACGGCGCGGTGCAAGAACCAGAAATTCTACGTCCAGAAATGAACGAGAACGGTCTTTACGAGATAGAAAGTCTGTGCATGAACTGCCGCGACGATGGTATGACGCGCATTCTGCCTATCAAGATTCCTCATTTTAAGGAGGTCTTGCTTGAGTCGTTCAGCTGCGACCATTGCGGCTTCAAGAACAACACGGTCAAGAGCGCAGGCGAGATCCAACCGAAAGGCTCAAAATACTCCTTCAGATTACAACAGCAAGCGGACTTCGAGCGTCAAGTAATAAGAAGCGACCATGGAACGTTTAAGATAGAAGACATCGACTTGGAGATGCCGCCTGCCCCCGGGCAGTATACAACTCTAGAGAGCATGTTCTCGAAAGTCCTCACAGATCTCAAATACGACCAGCCAACAAGGAAAGAGCAGACACCAGAGGTATACCAAGCGCTGGAAGGCATAATAACAAAGCTCACGTCTATGCTCGAGGGCAATGGCTTCCCAATTTCGGTGACGCTTAATGACATCTCTGGGAACTCCTTTATCACGCCCTCTACAGATGACAGAGGTGACAAGTATATCCGTACAGATTACGTACGGTCACATGAGCAAAATGTGCAGCTAGGTCTTGCAGTAGAGGACGGCGCGGAGCCGGCAGAAAGAGATGCTATGGCAGATGTCAACATCGTGGATGGCGAAGTTTATGAAATCCCTGCCGAATGTCCTGCCTGCACGAAGCCCTGCACAGTGAATATGAAGAAAGTGAACATACCACATTTCAAAGACGTGATAGTTATGGCTACAGTATGCGAGCATTGCGGGTACAAGACAAACGATATCAAGACTGGTGGTGCGGTACCTGAAAAGGGACAGAAGATCACGCTGAGAATAGAGAATGAGATTGATCTGTCAAGAGATATACTGAAGTCCGAGACATGTGAGCTACAGAGTTCTGACCTAGGACTGGAGGTGCAACCTGGCACATTGGGCGGGAGATTCACCACGGTTGAAGGTCTGCTCACGCAGGTGCGGGATCAACTGCACGGCCAGATCTTTGATGATGTTGAGGACGGAGAAGGCTTGAAGCCTGGCGACTCCATGGCCGGCGAGACGAAGACCAGGTGGGCTACCTTCTTTGACAAACTCGACCGCGCACTCAAGGCCGAATTTCCCTTCTCCATTACGCTAGCAGATCCACTGGCCAACTCGTTTGTGCAGAAAAACACGGACGGTGATGCGCCAGATCCGCAAATCACAATCGAGGATTATGAGAGGACGGAAGAGGAGATGGATGATCTTGGACTCAACGATATGAAGACCGAGAATTATCACGAGGATGATTAGATGACTAGATACCCGGCATGAGCACGTAGACGAGTATAGAGTATAAGTGCACAATTTCGAATGCATCAGATATGCTGTCCACGCGAACACGTTGTGGTGAAAAGAGGAGCAGCTTGTTATTCATCTGCATAGGCGGATGATCTCATCGATCCGTCGCGAAAACCGTCTTGACCATCTATTTTCAGCGTATGCAGTACTCTATACGTCGCGTGTATCCTACGTAAGCCGAAGAGCCCCATACTTGAAGGTTGGTAAGCTGGTGACGCTTGATGTCCCGAGCTGGTAGCCGTCGTCGATGCATACCGAAATGTAGTGCGTAAACACAGCATCAACCGCCTCACCGTTCACAGATCGCTCACCCACTGCGATCTAAGCAATGTCAAATGGCTCCTCGACGCCCGCTGTGAGCTCAAAGAAAGCTCATCCAACCTTCCATTTCGTCGCAGGGCTGGGCTCTGGCATAGCTTCCGCCGTCCTCCTCCAGCCGGCTGACCTCCTCAAAACCCGAGTCCAGCAATCCGGCGCGCATACTCTCTCTCAAACTCTGCGGTCAATCCTCTCCGGACCCTCTCCAGTCGCGAGTCTCTGGCGTGGTACAGTCCCTTCAGCCCTCCGCACAGGCTTTGGCTCAGCCCTCTACTTCACTACTCTCAGCTCCCTGCGCCAGCTTGTAGCCAGCAATGCAGCATACACTAGCACGCTCACAGGAGGAGCCACCGTACAGGACGTGAAGAGGCGAAGCACTGTTCTTCCAAAGTTGAGCAATACACAAAACCTGCTGACTGGAGCGACAGCGCGGGTACTAGCAGGCTTCATCCTTATGCCCATGACTGTTATCAAAGTTCGCTACGAAAGCAATTACTACGCCTACAACAGTCTCCCGTCTGCCATTTCCTCGATATTCCGACAGGAAGGCTTGCGCGGCTTTTTCACGGGCTTCGGTGCAACGGCGATAAGAGATGCACCATACGCAGGATTGTACGTTGTCCTCTACGAGGGAAGCAAAACACGGCTGAATCAGCTCTTCTCGAGAGATCCTGGTGTTGCGCCGGCAATGAGCGTCAGTGGGACAACGATCAATGCGCTGAGTGGTGTCCTTGCGGCTACGACCGCTACGGCAATCACAAATCCCTTTGATGCGGTGAAGACGAGGCTACAGCTTATGCCTATTAAATATGGGAACATGGTTAAGGCTACTAGGCTGATGCTGAAGGAGGACGGGCTGAGGTCGTTCTTCGACGGTCTTGCGTTAAGGATGGGCAGGAAAGCTCTCAGCTCTGCACTAGCATGGACTGTCTATGAGGAACTGATTGGACGTGCTGAGACAAGATTTGTGAAACAGGAAGAAGAAAGGAAGGCTGCTGTTCTGTGAGTATCGGCAAAAGCCAACAAGGATCGGTAAAATCTTGAGGCCCTTGCTAACTCGATGTATGTAATTATGAGGGAGCGGGCGCGGAAATGCAAACTCGAACCTCGCTGTATAACACGCATTGTACATAACGACTATTCTACCTCGGTTGTTGTATAGGAAATAATACACCTCTCCATTTCATCTAGCCCCTGAACCGACCACACCACTGCCAGTGATCTGAAGTTTCACTTCCTGCTTCGCTGTTCGTCCGTTGATCACAACAGAGGTCAGCCGTGTGCTTTGTCTTGTTCACCCATGTCACCGGAGCCCTCACACTTTTGGGTTATTTCGGTGGACCTTCTCAATCAAGCAGCCACCACCGCGACTGCAATACTACACTTTGAGTCGAGTCTCCACTACGAGAGCGCCTGCTCCTAGCGCATGATCGCAAAATGCCCTTCCCCAGATATCATTGGAGAACTCTGAGATCTATGTTCATCTCTCCCAGCGGCATCAACTCCTTTATGTCTGAACCACATGTCTGGCATCTTCGTTGCTTGACCATCTTCTGCACAGTTGTTGGCTCAAATGTCAACAACTTGACATGCTCAAGCATCATGATCCGACGGAGCTCGTCTTTACCCGCAGGACTACTCGGCCTAAACACCCTGACCTGTCCCATTCTGGCGACTATCACGGCAAAATGCACAGATAGGGCTGGCTTGTGCTATCTTTGTATGTTTCCTCCGACATCAGACCCTCGAGATGTGTAGGCGTGTGATGTGAAGGTCTCCATTCTATCTCCGCAACTGATGTGATGTGGCTCTTTGTTGCGGCCTGTATCGCTCCTTCCTCGAGTGCATATTAATGGCAAATAACTGCTGCTTTATGGCCCAGATGTCGTCCTTTTCATCTCGGTGAGCACTGAGCACTGAGCACTGACACAGCGAGTCTTTCTTCGCGTCCTTTCGTTCTACCTAGAATCACATTCATTCGAACATCAACATGTTGTCCCTCATTCCCTTCCTCACATACCTTTCTTTACTGCTTGTAGCCCAAGCCTTTCCAACCACACCTGTCGAGAAGCGAGGTAAGGAGCAAGCTGTGTTTACACGTTAACCGGAGGGAGCTAAATTCAGCCGTAGGAATCAGCGCTACTCAACTGTCACAGTTCGGACTCTACGAGCAATATGCTGCAGCCGCCTACTGCAAAGACAACAACAATCAGGAAGGCAGCATAAGCTGTGCCAGCGGCAACTGCCCGGAGGTCCAAAGTGCCGGAGCTACATCTATTCTAGAGTTCCAGAAGTGTGTTTAGCTTCCTGATCGAGCTGATCGTTGCTGACCAGGTCACCTAGTTTGGGCGTCGCTGATGCTACTGGGTTCGTCGCCGTTGACGACACGAACAAGCTCATCGTTCTATCGTATCGAGGCACCACTTCCCTAGATAATTGGATCCAGAATGTCAACATTGACTTCGATACCTTTGCAGCTTGCAGTGGTTGTCAGGCCCACCGTGGATTCCTGTCGTCCTGGAGAGACTCGAAAGACCAGGTGGCAGCAGCTCTATCACAGGCAAAAAGCAATCACCCAGATTACAGCATCATCTTTACTGGCCATAGTCTTGGAGGTGCCATCGCAACCATTGCAGCAGCCGACTTGAGGCAGCAGGGTTACAATGTTGCTCTTGTGATTACATACCCCAACCTATCGTTGTGCACGGCTGATAGTTTGATAGTACACGTACGGCTCACCTATGGTGGGAAATCCTGCATTCGCCAACTTCGTCACTGGCCAGAACGGTGGTAACTATCGAGTCACCCATGCGGCTGATGCTGTACCAAAACTCCCTGGCTATTTGTTGAACTATCGGCATGTCAGCCCGGAGTACTGGATCACGACACCAAGTCTCCAGGCTGTTTCCGCGGACAATATTCAGATGAGTTCTGGCACTCTAAACCTCAGGGGCAATGGAGGCACGCTTGTCTCGTCGATTAATGATCACATGTGGTACTTCAGTGCGATCGCCTCGTGTACTAGTGGTTTTGAGCTGTAGGGCCAGTGTAGCGCCAACCACTACTTGCCGCTTGAAAGCTGCAAAGGCACCCGGATTTACTGAGGGCCCCAATGAGGCGCCACGATTTGCTTCGATCCTCATGATTAAGGTCTACTCTTTCATAGTCTCGAGTCTTGCTTAAACCTCAACAGCCTTGATCCTAAGCACTCCCAGGAAGAAGAAATATGATTAGTCCCTGCTCGGTTTTCAGTGATCCACGCTTTAACCGATTTGCCCCCACTGTATCTAAGATTTGGTTTCAGCTCGTCTCTACGACTGAGGTCCTGGTGTTGTCGACGCGTAGTGTAGAGCGCATCGCCAGCCCGGACTCAGAAAATGTGAGCGATCATATTATTCTACTGATTTGCATGCACACAACCGCGACAACGTCAACTGATGGGTTGATCATGAGGAGAGCCGCAAAAAGAGCTGGGGTTGTGGCGCTCAGCAAAGCCACTGAAGCTAAAATTCCTCCAAGCTTCGAGTCGTTGACGCAAGAACGACGGAAGGCTTCTTTTGGCAGGCGTACGAAGTTTGCCGTTGCCTGGTCTGCGGGTTGAGCTTGAGGAGCACGAAGGCAAGGCTTGATTACCTGCTGGTCGGCTGGACCACCGTGATTGTCAAATCTGTGGCGAAGGCGGGCCTTTTGTATGCCAGTATGCCACGCGTTGGACCAGCTTGGCACTAGAAAGTTAGGATTAGCCCGCGGTAGTCAGCACCACTCAACTCCTTTTGGTTCCTCCTTAAACTCAAGTTCTGAAAATGCATCAAGCGAGATAACATCGCAACATCCTTCCTCAGTTTACAGGCCATAAACGAACATCGATTATACGACCTCCGGACCTCTACGTACACAATCACCTGCTTGATACCGCGATACCTCTGTTTTGTTGGGGGTGCTCCATCGACATACTCGTTGGACTTGCGCATCACGGTCTGCTCGTTTCCATTGCGAACACAGAAGGAACAGCCTCCGCGTGCATAGTATAGCAGCAATTGGATGTTGTCGTTGCTGATGCAGCCGGTTCGATCTCACCTCTGAACACGTCTGATTGGAACTTGCAGCCATGAGCGAAAAGGCGGCCTCGACGAATGGCTTCGTGCAGAGGCTGATGAAGAGGGTGCCATATACTCCCGCCACAGCGGGCCTGGATGGTTCAACATTCGCAAAGCCGCACAAGGGCTCATCGCGGTTTTCCTTTTTCAAACGGCGCATAAAACTGAAACCGAACTCCTCCATATCGATACCGTTGGGCTTTGTGCTATTGTTTCCGAGCATAGTGGTGCTGTTGATACTAGCATTGGTGGTTAAGCATCCCTCATCACCAGGCAGGATACTGATACCTGCCGGAACTCCTCCGTCGATACGAAAGATCAGCGAAAAGCACGACCGAGTCTTTGCGACCGGATGTTTGAATCCTGAGGAGGCCGCGAAGCAGCCCCGAGCAAATGCGGCCTTCGTAGTACTTGCTCGAAACCAGGAGCTGGAAGGCGTCGTACAATCACTGAAGAGCATAGAAAGGCATTTCAATCGCTGGTTCCATTACCCATACGTCTTCCTGAACGATGGCGACTTCAGCGAAGAGTTCATAAGCGGAGTGCAAAACTATACAAGCGGGAAGACAGAGTTTGGCAAAATCGATCCTTCCATGTGGGGATTCCCGGACTGGGTAGACCACGAGGTTGCGAAGGAGGGCATTAATAAGCAGGGCGATGCTGTGATCATGTACGGAGGCATGGAGAGCTATCACCACATGTGCCGCTTCTATTCAGGCTTCTTCTACAAGCATGAGCTGCTGGAGAAGTACGAGTGGTACTGGCGACTGGAGCCAGAAATCAAGTACTTCTGCGACATCACCTACGATCCTTTTGTCGAGATGGCCCGGAACAACAAAACATATGGCTTTACCATCGCAGTCAAAGAATTAAAGGAGACTGTCCCGAACATCTTTCGATATGCTGCAGCGTACAAGAGGAAGTACAAGGTGAATTCGCAAGGGCTATGGGAGATGTTCCTCGAACCACAACCGGAGCAGACCAAGGAGGCCGAGGACACCCGCGAGAAGACGACACCAAAGGAGATTCTGGAAACCGAGGCAGGACACCAGAACATTCCCGAGATTGACCCCGACAATATGGAAGGAGAGAAATACAACATGTGTCACTTCTGGAGTAACTTTGAGATTGCCCGCTTGGACTGGTTCCGCAGTCAGGAGTACAACGATTTCTTCAACATGATGGATCGCAGTGGAGGCTTTTGGATGGAACGAGTAAGAAATTTCCCTCGCAAACATATGCGGCATTACTAACCATCACAGTGGGGTGACGCTCCTATTCACTCACTTGCGGCTGGCGCGCTTCTCGCGCCCAAAGACATCCATTACTTCCGAGATTTTGGCTACCGACATACAACGATTCAGCATTGTCCGGCCAACGCTCCTGCTCGACAATCCCCAAACATACCCTACCTGGAGAAGACGACATTGAATGAGAAAGAAAGGATAGAAGAAGACGAATACTGGGCCACGGCCAACCTTGACCCACCGAAAGAGAATGGCGTGGGGTGTCGCTGCCGCTGCGATACTGATATTCGAGACGTCGAAGGGAAGGAGGGAAGCTGTTTAGCAGAATGGGTAGATGTCGCCGGAGGCTGGGCTTCGCCATGATGGGAAACAAAAGTAAGATTTGTTAGAATAACGTGTACATGCAAAGCGTACACTGTCATAACATGTGGGTCTGGCGTTCCATCGGATCGAGGATCTTGGGGTTGTGCAGTCTACGTTTGAGGAGCGAAAGTATCTACGCATTTGGATTTGGGACAGACGCGCACACCAGTCGGTAGATGTGCTGGACGGACGATAATACGACCGACAAATGAACAAGTACATTCCCGATGCACAGTGGCCTGAGCGCATCTCAGCACTGTCTACAAGCAAAAGCTATCTATGCAAGTGCCATATACCGGAGACACTGCCACGTACATCAGATACTGCATGGTGAACATCACCCGGAAGCAGGCATGGCTGACCCCGGTCGATGCGCCAAGCGACGTCGGGCAATGCCTCTGCCACCACTTTGGGCGGACGAGGTCTTGATAAGACGACCGTTCCACTGCGACGTTTACACCTCAATCAAGGACCACGCCCCGAATCAGCGGAGCGTGCTGTGATTCAGTGGGCGCGGAGCACTACAAGCTCACCGCAGTTCAGAAACGCTCAATCTGCATGCCGATGGCAGGTGCATCCGATCGCTTGCATCCGCGGTGCACTGCTGCGCTGAACACATAATGCGGCAATCCTCCCCAACAGCTAGCCGTTGGTTTCCGCTTGCCATCGAAGCTCATGTGAGTTCGACTCAGACAGCAACATGACAAGCTCTCTCACATGTGCGATGAGCTGCTCAGTATGGTCCGGTTCCGGCTTCGAGAGAAAAGAGAGCCTCCCAGTCATGCCACATGTTCAGTGGTAAGCAACATGGCAGAGCTCGCAGCTACTCTGGAAAGAGATGTGACAGTCGCCTTATCCGAGATAGGACAAAGCGCTTCCGACATTTTATGCAGCTAAGGCGATAACAACACGCTAGTCACGATATTCCCCGCATGCACTCACAACTACATCTAGAGATAGTACTAAGGAGGCACTCGTGGTTGCCTGTTTCTAAGTGTTTAACCGTGAAACTGCTGTTCGGATTTGACACAGACGCCTTTGCACTTCATGCTACGTCGCTTTATCTCGCTTCGTCACCGCCATGCGGGGCTAATAGGTCGTTAATGCACTTGGTTACCGGATAGCATCAGGCTCACACTGCACTCACCCCAGGCCGGTACGTACTGCACATTGCCTTCTTGACTTAGGCAACAAGACTGTATTAGGTTACTGTGTTCTCTGATATGTAAGTGTGTTTCTGATCGTCGCCTCTTTCTCTTTCCCATTCCCTTTCCCTTGCAATATATTGCGAGGCTTGGTCGATATCATGGACAGTACTTGAGCATGGCTGATGATAACACCAACGCCAGAAATCTGCTCGACCAGACACATGTCAGTGGTGAAGTGAAGAGAACACCTGTTCAGCTGGAGTTCCCGACCATTGCTCTCGTCACCTCGTTTGAGTCGCTCCTCTCCAACTCTACTACATCCTCACAAGGCACCACCACTATGCCTCTGTCCCAAACTACGCCAGCGCTCGATGAGAGTTGGGCCTCACTTGATGCATCCGATTACTCTCGCGATGACGATCTCCAGTCAGAAAATACCGATTCTGCCTCACTCGTCGACCTTAGTAGCACTAACGACACCGAGAGCGCTACGGGAGATGAGACCGCCAGTGACGCTGACCTAGACGAGGATCGAGCCACAAGCATGATCGTTGCTCAGTCGACCATCGGTCGAGAAGAGAAGGCGTGTGAAGAACAGCAGGGAGACGACGGACACATGGAGGACACAATCATATTACAGCGGTCAGAGATCCAGCCGCACCCAGATACAATCGATCTGGAATACTCCCGCCTAATACCATCTCCTCCTACAAATGAACAACACGGGTCAAACCTACCTGCACAAGAAACAATCGAGATGACAGTCTCCAAATCTCCGTTGGTCATGTCTAGCAAGCCCTTTAGCATTGCCTACTACGGTGCTGCCTCTGCCCACGAGGCTAAATCCGAGTTGTTGGGAAAGATAGGAGCCGCACTTGTTACTTCGTCTACCCTGGGTAACTCACAAACCCCAGCGGCCTCACCTTGTTTCAATATCGTCGCGACAGAATTTGGCCCTGGCTCTAAGCCAGCCTTTGCAGACCTCATCCCTTCTCAAGCCCAAATGACAATTGACGATATAGTGCTCTTGAGGCCCACCCCAAAGTCATCTGCTAGCATAAGGTTTGCTTTCAAAGGCGGCATGGTCTTTGAGTCGAACCCTAAAGCAGCAAGAGCTCAGAGCGCTACCGAGCCATGGCGACCTGATCTCCTTGTGGTTCAGATCTGTCGGGAGGATCTTGCAGACGATTTCTTCACTGTCAGCGAAGCCCTTGAGCTGGCTCGGCGGCATTTCTGGCCCGTGATTGTGGTCACGAATGCACCGACGAATGGTCTGTGCCCATTGAACTTTGAGAACGGGATCACTGTTAGAAGACAAGAAGGTGATGTCCAGCAATACAGACAGCCTATTGATCTTGACAGTTTCGTCGAGATTGACAGCGATCAGCTCAACCACCATATTCGCCACGTTATCACCAAGGCTCAAGGGAGACGGACAACGGCCGCTGCTCAGATGGAACCAGCATCTCTGCTGCACAACCTTGCTAGAGCAATGTTTTCGAGGGGTGATGGCGGGAGTTTTAATGTAGGGAATTACACCTTGCAAAGTGTTGAGGCTGCTGGTAAACCAGCCGAGGAGCCAGTCTCTTTCCTCGAGGGTCTGCAGCAAACCTGGTCAGTTCTGGATGGCCGTCAATTGCTGAAAGACAGCCTCCTTACCATTGCCATCGTACTGCTCGGCGTCTATGTCATGACGTTTTCTCAGAACGTATCACAGATAATCAAAGGTACACAAGAGTCCAATACCACAGCCATCACTCCACAAGACACGGTGAGCACGGCGGCTGTAGCAGCACTACCTAGCGAGATTACCGAGATCTTCTCGACTGAACATGATCTTGTTGTCTATGATCCGGTCTCGTTTGACCAAATGTGGAATAGGTTGACTGGTCGTCCAGCACGGACAGAAGAGCGAGCAGTGGTAGAAGAACGTCAGCAGAAGGTGCAGCACAGCAACGAACCCGCGGATCCGTTTGTTGGACTTCAAGACGATGCTGTTTATCACTTCATTTCCAAGTGGAGATCTATATTAAGTAATCCTGCACGCAACGCAAATGAGCTCTTCAAGAAAGGCACAGCCCGTCGACGAGATGTTAGAGAGAAGCGAGAACGACAAATTCATGACATGCATCGAAAGCTGGAAGAGTTCTGGTCTGATGTGTCCAGAAATGTCCAAGGTATTGGGAAGCATACGCAGGAGTATTTTGGCGGACTCTTGGATCGATCTCGGCAACACCTTCAAGCCATGAGCCGGGCTAATGAGCAACGACTGGAGAAGCTCGTCTCCGAGCAGAAGGACATCCTGGGCAGAGCTCAAACACAAGCACGTCTACTAGCTCAGCAGCCGAAGCGCAAGAAGCGATCGTTCTTTTAGGAATTATGAGGTAATGATTGTTCGCTTCCACTGGTTATGATGGGACGCTGGAGGAGGGTGAGGCGTTCGTATGGATGGACCGGATGGCACAACGGCATGAGCTACGATAGTCCTGAGTTGCTTTCCGACAGCTTTGATACCACGATGAATACATGATAGTTCTTGATTCAACTAGATTTTGTCATGTTTCCCAGAAGACGGACATCTGAAGATGCGTGGGTCTGCGCGCCCCAAATGTAGCTCATAGTCGACGGCCGACAGGGAGTGTCTAGTAGCTGCTGACTCATGTATGCAATGATTTCCTTTGAATCCTTATACATTAAAACCAGCATTGAGGTCTGAATGCGACATGAAAGTTAGGGAAGGGGGTGTTGGGTGGGTAAAAGGAGTAAGACGCAAGCAAGAGGCAAGCTAGTTTTAGCCGGCCGCGAGCTAAGTTTGAAACCAGGAGCGGCAGACCCACCTGAAGTCTTGTCACGCCGCAACCACTGTGCCACTCCTTCAGAGCCCTTGGCAGGTTGAAACATCTTCGCAGCGACAACAACATTCATTTTCGACAGTAATGACTATTATCAATCGTTTCAAAGTCATTGTCGTGATATAATTCAGCTGTATACGAGTCACGAAATAACGTTCTTTCGACGACAATCGTTCACACACGGCCTGAGACAAACAAAGGCGACGCCACGACCGTACACAACTACAACTACAACTACACAACCACAGCGACCAAGCCCATCTTCGACACTTCCGCAACGTGGTCATAATCAAGTAGCGACAGCGCACCCGCAGCCATGGGCTTCGGCGACTTCACCTGGATCTGCCAGCAGTCCTCCCTCCCCATCTGCTCCATCCTCGGGCCTCCCTCTTCCCTCACAACGACGCATCAACCCCTCCTCCTAACAACATGCGTCGCGCGCTCCATCGGTCTCGCAAACACAATCATTTTCCAAGCCGCTACCGACTTCGTCCACATCGGCGCCCTCATCATGACCGCAATCATGATCCTGCACGTCCGTTCCAAGTTCACCGCCGTGGGCAGAAAAGAGATATTGACCTTCTTTTACATCTACCTCCTCCTCACATGTGTGAGTCTGGTGCTCGACGCCGGCGTCATTCCCGCTACGAACTCCGGCGTATTCCCATATTTCGTCGCCATCCAGAATGGCTTGACCGGTGCTCTGTGCATGAGTCTGATGGTTAACGGATTCGTCGGCTTCCAGTTATACGAAGATGGAACCACGCTTTCTGTCTGGATGCTCCGCGCTACCTGCTTGGGCATGTTCATTGTCGAATTTGCCGTCTCCTTACTCACCTTCAAGGGTTGGGCCGGCATTGGACCGGAGAACACCACGATCCTGTTCGTCGTGCTGTATATCATTCCCGCCCTGTTCTTGTTGGTCTATGTGGTTATGCAGTTCTTCCTCGTGGTGAACACCCTCCAAGACCGCTGGCCATTGGGCGATTTGGCTTTCGGCGTGTTTTTCATTGTCATTGGTCAGGTCATTCTGTATGCCCTGGGCACCACGATTTGCGAAGAGACAAGCCATTATCTCGATGGTGTCTTCTTCGCCACCATCTGTAATCTGCTTGCAGTCATGATGGTGTACAAGGTATGCATTGCACTCCATCACTCAAAACTTCACTAACATCATCCTAGTACTGGGACTCAATCACCAAAGAAGACCTCGAATTTAGTGTCGGCGCAAAACAAGGCAATTGGGAAGTCAAAGATGCCCTGATGTCCCACATGGACGACTCGACAGACCACATCGACCCCACTTCAAAACGCGCATCCTTTTATGCCCTCACCCACGGCACTGGGCGAAACTCAGTCTACGACAGCTCGAACACCCTCGAGTATAACCCGCGTCCAGCCTCAAGCCACAACTACCTCGGCACCGGCTCAAACGCCGGCTCGAAACTAAGCGGCCATGGCTATCCGCAACTGGTAGATACACGCCAGAGCTACGGCGACGTGAGGAAGAGCGCGAGTGTTGTGGCTAGTCAAGTGCAAGGCCAGAGGAGGGGTTCGAGACAGGATGCGCCTGGGCCAACCGGGATGTACGATGAGTTCGATCAGAGCCCGGCGCCGTACGGGGCTCAACAAACATACTCGATTAGTAATGTCAGGGATCGGTCGAAGGGAAGGGCGCATGCCAGGGATACGAGTCACGAGGTGGTGTACGATCGTTTTTAGCGAGAGGAAACTCGTTTGGTGAGGAGCCATGTCTGGATGAGGAGTTCAAGGTCTATGGTAATGTATGCATGAGCGGGTTTGACTGGATCGTCCGGATGTACGCGGGCTGGTTGGCTACTGGCTACTGGCTATCTGTACTCTAATTAGAATATCACAATCAATCTGATGACTTCAAGGAAAGACGAATTCCTTCTTCTATGGTAACCGTACCGTACCGCACCGCACCGCACCGCTCTTATCATTACCGTTATCGTCGGATTCTGGCACGCTCCTCACCGTAGAGCACATCCCATCCCATCCCATCCCATCCGATTTCTGACAAGGAAGCAAGGCGCAACCGAGCCCCAGCACAGCGCAGCCATCGCGCGACCACCGCGCACCCGAACCGGACGGAGAGCGACTTCCGAAGACCATGAGGTATTGTAAGTCAGGATATGTCAAGTGCACCGAGGAGCTCGACACCGCAGCGAGGAATCAGGCGGGCGCCGCTAGTGTAGGGCCTGCTTGGGAACGAATGACAGAGGCACGAGGCAGTGGCAAGGCGAGGTGGTCACTTTGTTGGATGGAGAGCGGAGCAGAGGTAAGTGAGTAGGTTCGGTACGACCTAGTGGTCTAGAACACTATTGCTAGTGCTAATGCTAATACTCATACTCATACTAGCAAAGAACGACGAACCACTGCAGTGTGAACAGCACAAAACACGACGAAAGAGCGATCAGACAAAGTCATACTGTGAAGGCAGGCGTGACCTGTGCTGTGTGGTGATGTGATGGAAGGGTTGGGTGACTGCGGTGCGATGCTTCTCAGCCAAGGACGCCGTTGAGCGCTGGTTGCAGTAACATAGGTGGGTGCAGGGGAAGGCGCGGTCGGGGTACCTACCTATGCTCGAACTGCGGAGCGGGTAAGTTAGAGAGTCTCTGCAGGTTAGACTAGTGCTATACTGATTGGGAAATGAGGGCAGAGAGCGGTTGGGGTTACGCACTCTAGCTGCCAGCTTCACGTTGGTCGAAGGCGAGGCGAGACGGATGCAATGTCGTAGGGTCGAGAGTAGGTTGATGAGGTTAGGTTTGGTTGGAAGCTATATGATTAGAAAGTAGAACCACAGAAGAGGGGAAAAGATACGACTTTTGGTGTTTCAACATGTGGTAGTTGAGATTCTGGATCCGTGCACCGCGGCGACAGCTGCAAGTATGAGCTAGCTGTACTATGTATGCCCTCCTCCTCCACCTCCCCTAATGCGAGCAACCAAGATCCAACATAGAAAGAGGCCTATTTCTACCTCCACCTTCCCTTCCGGTCCCTTTGGGGTATCCTCCTCCTTCTATGCGCTTTAATTGAGTTGAGATTCGATGTGAACATGTTTCGTCCGATTTTGTTGTACACCCATACCATGAATTGCCAGTCTTACGGTGACTGGCAAGCAAGGAAAATTCAAAGCGCCGTCGCCGTATAATATATGCAGGGGTATATTTGTACACACCATTCAGTCGTGAATGCAATCATTCATCATTGCTCCAAGCTTTTCTGTGCTTTGCACCATTCGCTTGAGCACTCCCGTAAATAAACTCCGTCGCTATGCATTAGTAAAGGTTTCGCTGCAATTGAAGTAGTTTATGGCTGGTTTAGGCAGAACCAATCAATCCAAGGACCTTGTCTGCAACCGCACTTGGATAGCCTTTGCTGAGCATCTCCGTGACGACAACGTTGGCAGACGCATGATCTTCGGCGGAAAGAAACGCTCGTGTCATGGCCTCGTATGTGCTTGGTTCTCGCTTCACAGCGCTGAGACTGTCATAGATTGCCTTTGCTCTGTTGACGTTCCCAGCGCTAGCCCAACCATGAATCAATGTATTGGCAATGTAGGCTGTTGTGCCGATGCCTCGGCTGTGCATGTCCTTGAGTACAGCATCTGTCTCGGCGACTTGATGATTGGCGACCATGGCCTCAAGCAAATTCTGATACAGATTGTCTGTTGACCTGATAGAGCGGTCTGCAAGGACCGAATCGAAGACAGCACGAGCACCAGGCATATCTGACAGGACGCAGCCCTTGGCGTGGATCAGAGAGCCGTAGTGAACAGCTTCGGGAGCAACGCCATTGGCTTTCATGTCCTCGAGCACTGTCTCTGCGGCTGTGAGATTGACAGGTTCAAGCGTCGCGTATGACTCCATGAGCAATTTATAGGTATGCGATGTTGGCTTGATGTCTCTGGAGCGCATGCGACCATAGTACTGTAGCACCTTGGCTCGGTCACGTTTTGTGTTAAGGAAGAATTGAATAATCGAGTTGTATGGTGCAGGTCGAGGTCGGTAGTTGGGCGCAGCTTCCATTTCGTCAAACATTTCCACGGCAAAGGACTCTTCACTGGTGCGGCACAAAGCATTGACGAGAGTGCCGTAGGTAACAGAGGAAGGTCGGACGCCAAGGTTCTGCATTTGACCGAAGTACTGGAGGCAGTCATCGATACGTCTTGCCTTACCGAGCTTGCCAATAACGGCGTTGAAGAGAAAGACGGTCGGTGTAACTCCCTCCGACATGGCGCGCTGGAAGATCTTGACCGCTTCGGTAGCTTCGTCAAACGTGCCTTCCAATGTAGTAATATAGATGCCGAAAGTGTTTGCGGAAGGAGCCGCACCCGTCGATAGCAGCTTGTCGTGGAATTGGGTAGCAAGTTGCCGCTCACCAACGCTCAGGCATGCAGCAATCATCGAGTCGTAGATAGACACCCAGCCATTGCGGACAGCAGGAATCGTAGGGTTGAACGGAACATCGGTCTGAGCCATAGCCAAGATCTCATGCATCAAAGTACTCTGTCTCGCCTTGCCTGCCGCTGTGATCAGCTTGGCGTAAGCGCTGTACTGCAGATGCCGTCCCATCCGTCGAACGTTCTTCAGTCGCGACATGGCTTCGTTGATGTGGCTTTCGATTCTGCCGCTCGTGTTTTCCATCAACTCAGAAATGACCCTCGAAGCTCGATGATCTGTCGTGTGGCCATACGGATCGTACAGCTGGGCGCTTTGAGACGACTCTCGCAGTTGAGCTTGCGCGACTATCGGCGAGATAATTTGCGATGTGACACTTTCTGGTCGTCGCCATGCATTCCAGCGTCTCTCAAGGTCAGGTCTTGCGCCTGCAAGTCGAGGAATAGCATTATCGACTGCGTGGATGGTTGCAGGGTCCATACCGATACGGCGATCGAGAACGGTCTCCAAGAGGTGTGAGAATCGAGCCGTTTGAGCCATGTCGTTGGTAACTTGTGCTTGGGTCGGCAGCATGTAAGCTTGGACATGCAGAGCAAGGGCGATGTCCTGCTCAGACAATTGCTGCACGCACTCTGGGCCAACTCGTGCGATGGCGGCTTGTGTGATAAAAGGTACCAGTCCTCCGTTCTCAATCATGACTCGGAATAATAACACCGCTGCTTGGCTGGAGTAAAGCACATTGTCTTCAGAAAGTGTCTGACCAAGAAGTAGGATTGACTCGTCCAGGTTGCCACTGACCTGTGGTCGCGATTGCTCTGTCGGCGAAAGACGAATCTGTCTGAACATGCTCAGAACATCAGAGAGTGCTGCTTCAACATGGCCTGTAGTAAGGACAGACAGGCCGTACATGGTAGCAAAGCTGACGTCTGCCGGTTTTTTATTCTGTGCCCAGAAAGCTCTTGCTTGGACGACTTCGCCAGCTCGGAAGTGCATAGCTGCGACTGCCATCGCAGAATCGGCGCTTATCGTTGATGCACCGTTTGTCTCAAGAGATGTCTTGACCACATCTGCTTGATTGTTGTCTGCTGCTGCGGACAGAATCTTGCTAATAGCACGGGATCGGGCATTCTCGCTCAACTGGTTGGCTTTTAGGCTCTCCAAAGCTTGGTGGAAGTTGCCAGTATCGACGTAGTGTTCAACCAAGCCATCCGCAACAAATGTGTCAGTAAGAACCTGAACCATTTCGGACTTGTTCCCTGCCTCTTCGAAGGACTGCACGACCCGCTCAAAGAAGCGTAACCCTTCTTCCTCTTCACCACACGCATAGTAGGCCTTGATCAGCGCGGTATAGGCACTGTTGTCGAGCACATTGGTTGTGCTATGGTTGATCGCCAAATCTCGGTATTGCTGATAGATCTTCTTGGCACTCGACAAATCCTTGACCTGGGCACAAGCGTCAATGGCAGCAATACAATTCTCGGGACTCGAAAGGAGTTGCTGGCTGTGCATATCCTTGCTTAGTGCAATCATACTTGACGCAGCTCCGCTCGACATGTATGCTTTCAGAAATGCTGCATACTGAGAGTCAGACAGTCTGAAGTCTAGCATTTCTCTCCGGGCGATGTTGTAGAACTTCGTAGCCATTAGAATTGAGACGTCCTCGGAGTACAGCTCTTGCTTGTGCTTGATGGAAGCAAAGGTGAACGATCCTCGACCTCGTCCGTATCTTAGCTCGTGTTGTCGCAGCTCCTTCTGCGCTTGGCTTGCCAGAAGGCTCTGCGATGATAGAAAGGCGATCAAGATTCGGTACGTCTCCTCGTTCGGTTGCACGCCTTTGTTGGTCATGTCATTGAAAACCTCGATCGCGCGTGGGAATGGCTGGTAGCCGCCGGCCAGATTGATAGCAGACTGGATGATGTAGTTGTAGGCATGGACGTTGGGTACAAGACCATCCTTGACCATCGACTGGAATTCGTAAGGAATTGCTGCATACTGTGATTGCTCGCCGAGTTCGACAATTTCTTCGGATCGCAACGAGGAGAGTTCGGACACCGGGCTCGTGAGGGCGGTATCTGGCGATCTGAATGCGTCGGAGGATTCAGAAACCTCTGTGCTGATGGCCCTTGTGACGGGCGAATCGATATCTTCATGGTCCTCAACGGCGTTGGTCGTCCTCGACTCTTGAATGGTTCTGACCTCTTGTGCTATTGCCTCATCTATTTTCGCAAGAGCCTCAGCCTCACGAAACTCGTCCTCTGCCTTCTGGACATCACGGACCGCGTTATCACTGTAAGCACGAGCCACCGGGACTCTCACCGACTGTCTCAGGATGTCGGCGGGTTTGAGGTTGTCCAGGCGCGCAGATGATCTTGAGCCAGACGACTTCTCCGATTGTTTCCATCCTATCCTTCTTGCATGTTGATGTTTCTTCAGCTCCGTGTCGTCCCCAGTCTGCTGTGCCTGGTTGATGGCAGCAAAGAACTGACTTAGCGATCCGTCCGCATTGCTAGGTGTGCCAACGTGGCCTGCCTTCGGACCGGGGCCAGCGCCAGCGCCGGAGCCAGATGCTGATGAGAAGGCATTCTGTAAGTGTGCCGCTTTCGATAACTTCGAAACTGGCGCTGAGTGTAGTGATCCTAAGCCTTGTTGACTGGCAACAACAGCACCAGGGGTGTAAGCGTGGGTGACTCCTTTCGCAAAGCTGATACGTGCGAGATGCGAAAGAGGCTTGAAAGGCATCTAAGTGATAGATGCGCTCTTCCTATCGAAGAGGAATGGTTCGGAGGGTCGGAGGAAGGTCGCTCGCAGGGTCATCGACGACCACGGCCGTCAATGAACGCGCAGGTTAGGGTGAGGGAAGGTCGCGTGACTGTAGTTATGTCGTGAGTCTCCTTGTGAGTGGAGATATTATCGCTTGAGGGTGTAGTGGTAGTATGATGGGAGGTGTTAGGCTCGAGGTACTCGAGGGCTTTAGAAGGCAAAAAGTGATGACTATCGATTAGCTTCCACCCTGCCAAGGAGGAGTTAGGAATAGCTTTGTCCGTGGTCACCTGGACTGACGATGAAGGATAGGGATAGTGGATGAAGACTAGAGGACGCGGAGGGCGGGAGAGATATTGATGATGGAGGATATCGCTGAACAAAGTGAAGAAACGGTGTTGCATGCCTGCATTTCACATGCTCGACGAAGTCAAACCGGCTGGCCGGGTTCCTCTGCTGCGGCATTTTCGAGGCCAGTGGGGGTTCAGCCAATCGGTATGTCCCTGGATCTGCCTTCCGTGGGCTAGTCGTGTCAAGCTCCAGGCATCCAAAATTAAATGACCCACCAGGCCCCATTCCAGCTTCCAAGCTGCCCTGCCACCCAGCCACGATCCTTGGAATATGATTCAGCTTCCTCCATGGATCGTCCCTATTCTACCCTTTGTTCTTGTGACTCACCCAGCGCAATGTGCTCTACGCAACAACTGCAATAATGACCTCGGCCCCGAAATGCTTTCACGAGGACATGGTAATACTATCTTCCGAATCCTGCCACCACTAGATGTAAGTATGTTCTCGTAGTGATTGGCATCTTTGGCCCGACGCAGCACAGCTCTTAACTCTCATTACCCTTGCCAACCTCGACCCATTGGTCCACGCGAGTATAGGAAGCCGAGGAGTTTTGTCGTCTTCGAGAACGTCGACTGTATGACTTGATCGACGGTCAGCTAGTATTTACGTGACAAATATGCGTCTTAAGTGTGAGATACTTCAAGCAAGACTCTTCTGCGACCACTTTTGGAGCCGACGGGGCTACAACCCTGCTATACGATCAATACGTGAGTCAAGAGCTCAAGGTAGGCTCACCGTTGTATCAGCGACAACGCATAACTTCGCGAATCTCATCTCTATGCCACCCTTCGAGGTCAGATTCCAGGTGATGTGGTTGAACAAAGACATCGGCAGTCCCAATCGTGCAGCACGGGTCTTTGCAACTTCCTCCATGTCGAAGGCCCCGGGCCGACCTAACATGTACTTGTCCTCGAAAGTGATCGCTCGTAAGTTGGTTAATGAAGCCATCATCTCTTGCAGACTTCGAAGGATAGCTGGCTTGAGTGGACTGCGGGGATATTGATGCAACAGTTCATAGGACAAGAAAAGTGTCTCGATCGTGGAAGCCCACCTTGATATCAACTGCGTGACCCGAAGAACCTTTTGAACATTCATTGCGCCGAGTTGCTTTATGCGCAAAGTACGGACCTCGAGAGCCCTTTGTGCTTCGTGTCGAATTTGCTTGTTGATACGCAGGATCTTCAATGATCCGGTGATGCCGGATTCAGTCTTGTTGCTGGTCTCATTGTCGGGACTGGGTGGGAAGCTGACCCAAATGGTCCTATGCCCGAGAAGAAGCTTATAGATGAGCATTCGAAGCTCATATGGTATGCCGAGCAAGGTAGGTGTAGATACCTGTTCTTCGCCCATCCCTGCGACTTTCAAGTCAATCGATTTTGGAAGCTCCGTGGGGTTGTTGGAGTTGTTGCGATCAGATCAGGTCTTACCAGTTGTGGGAACGCACCCCTTGCTCTGGTTGCAGAGCGCCTGGTCCACTAGAATACCATGTTATCCTACTTTGATCTCCTTGCACTTCTAGCACATCTAAACTTTAATGGTCGAAAATGTGATCTGGCAACATCAGTATAGGAGCGCAGTACCTTTACCTCATTCCTCAGCACGGTAGCTGGCTCGTACCTTATGCAGTGCTCTTTCATGTGTCGCTATTGAGTCAATTTACGACACATCTGCTCAAGCCAACATGGTTAGTACCAGGTGGCGGACTATCGCGGGGCGGAAGCTCGTTGGTGCGGTCGCTGCTGTGCAGCTAGTCGCTGTGTACACTCCTCGACCGCGTAGCTCCAAGACATAAAGACACGCTCATAGTAATAACGAGACGTGTGTATATTGCTACAGTATATGATTCCATTATCCCTTCCCACAAGACAATTAGCGGACGTAGGCGCTCACAGATCTGAGGTCGGATAAATTTGTGGCAGCGCCATTACGATTCTCCTGCCCCACAACAGACGTGGAATAATACACAATCAGAGACAGTGCAAAACACATGCCTGCATTGGTCCCATGCAGCAGTAGCAAAGCTTCATATCACACGGGCCTGGGTATTCCTGCAACATGATTGACTTGGAGTGCTGGTGATATCTCCTAAGCAAACTTAATGAGATCCCTGCTCGTAATACCGCTTGGGACCAAGAGTCTCATGCCATGAAGAACTCACTAGCTGTCTCAGCACCTGGAAAGGTCCTCTTTACCGGAGGTTTCCTCGTGCTTGACCGCGAACATACTGGCTTAGTACTGGGCCTTGATGCACGCATCCATGTGCACATCGAAGAGTGGAAGTCTACGGAAGTCAAGGACCGGCAAAGCCCGTCAGTGATGACTCTTGTACAGTCACCGCAATTTCAGGATGCGCGATGGTTGTATGAAGTAGATGAAAGTGCAATCGGGACGCAGTCTTTTGTCCAGCAGATTACTGAGTAAGCATGAGCATCTAAAACCATCGAAACGACACTGATGATCCTAGTCAACAATCCTTCACAACCTCCAGCAACAAGTTCGTTGAAACCACGCTTCACTATGCACTATCCTACTTGAAAGCCAGGGGCATCGGCTCCTTCACCCCGATCAAGCTGACCATCATGGCGGACGAGAGCTACTACTCCCAATCAGAGATGACACAAGCAGCTCATGATGGCTTTGTTGACTTTGGCTGCAAGCTCAGCGAAGCTCACAAGACAGGGCTCGGTTCATCTGCTGCACTGGTCACTTCAGTCACTGCCGCGTTAGTCGCGTGGTACATGCATGACATTGGCCAGCACCTGCCGCAGCACAGAATACATAACCTGGCTCAGGCAGCTCATTGCGCTGCGCAAGGAAAGGTGGGATCTGGTTTCGATGTTGCTGCAGCAATATTTGGTGCTTGCTTGTACCGAAGATTCACTCCCTCGATACTAGAGGCAGTCGGCGACCCAAGCTCAGACGACTTCATTGAGAGATTACGCCTGTGCGTGGATGACCTCAAGCTGGATCAGAAGTGGGACGTTGAGATTTCGAGCCAGGCAGTGCAGATACCACGTCACTTGCTACTCCTGATGTGCGATGTCGACTGCGGATCGGAAACTCCAGGCATGGTTCGAAACATACTGGCATGGCGAAAGGAGAAGCCTGTAGAGGCTGTTATGTTGTGGAATGCAATACAGCAAGGCAGTAACGACTTGTGCCAGAATCTCACGCGACTCGCACAGCTGGAGGGGATTGATCAAAAGGGTATGAACGAGCTTGCAGATACACTGTCGACGATACGCAGCCTGGTTCGTGAGATGTCAACGAAGTCGGGTGTCCCGGTTGAGCCCCAGGTCATCACGGAGCTGCTTGATTTCTGCACTATGATACCTGGGGTCGTCGGAGGTGTTGCGCCAGGCGCGGGTGGCTATGATGCCGTTGCTTTGCTTGTGCGGAACGATGGTAATGTAGTGAAAGATTTGGAGTCGCGACTTGATACGTGGCATGCTCGCGAGGAAGGCACTGGTGTAACAATTGGCAGAGTAAAACTGCTCAAAGCACGTCAGGCGTACGAAGGTGTGAGGTACGAGGAGGTCACAAGATATGAGGGTTGGTCGTAGCGATCGTGTGCATAAGCGAGAGACCCACCTCCAATAGTTCGTCCCTCACATGTGCCACGTTGTCGTGGTTGCTGGGGTAGGGCCAAGCAGGAAAAGCAACGGTTCAGACAGTGGAGCAGCTTAACTATGCCCATGATTCAGATCTGGCAAGGACACGGCACGAAAGGAAACGGCAACCATTGGCGTGCTTGGGCCAAGACTGCCATAACATGGCCAGACCACCGTGTGTAATAGGTACTTGCGTGAGAGGAGGAACCAACTACTGTATCTGGCGCAGGCTGTAGGAATCTATGCCTGATGCAAGACACTTGTAGAGGCTTCGAATCTGCTAAGACTCGCAGGAGAAGAGGAATAATAACTCACCTGCGAGCTTGGCCTCGGGTGCGAGAAGGAGGCGAAAGAGGGAAAGTTCCAGTGTCTGTTAGGCTTTCCGGGGGTCTTCCAAGACTTGGGGCGATCCCTCTCCACGATCCCATCACTTCACTGTCCGCGTTCTCGGTCGTGTTGCTCGTTCTTAAGTTGCCACTGTTTGTTGCTCATCCAACATACGCCATCCCTCGTCGCGCTACATCGCACGTATCACCATCTGAAGACACAGGTCACCTTTGACAGTTGCTCAACACCAGGCAACGCATCCCTGGTCTACCGTGTGTCCTGACCCCACCGGCTGCTGTCACCACGGGGTTATCTAGGGATTAGGTACCTCAATCCAGCTTGACCACGCTCGAACATCATTCGACTCGGGCGAACGCCTCCAGAACATCCTATCTACAAGTCGCTCGTTTTGCTCTGATTTACGATGTCCGCGAGCGACAGGCCGGAACCAGGCAACGCAGAGACAAGATCGCCAGCACACGACATACCTACCCTGGCAAAAGACGATGCTCCTTCGTCTACATCTGTCGAGGCGAATCGTCCACAGACAGATAGGAGAGACGGCAGCCCGCTAGAGCAATCAGAAACACATAAGTCACTGAACAGCGCGGGCATGCCGCACCCTCCGATGAGAACAGATACCACTACTGCTATACATAACGCACAGAACCCGCCGGCTCCTCCAGTGCCTGCGATACCTTCTACTCATCGAGACCCTGCGCAATCAACCGCAATAGGAGAGCCATCTGAGCCGTCCGCTCCTGTAACGACAGATACCGAGGATACTGGCCCGACGCTAACTATCACATTGCTTTTGATCACTGGCGCAAGACATCCTTTCAACTTGGATGCAAAATACTTAGCGAAAAGGAATGTACAGGTACAGGGCAACGACCCGTTTAACTTGAGCGTATATAAAGTGAAGGAGCTGATACTGAGGGAGTGGAGAGATGACTGGGAGTCAAAGCCATCGAGTCCAAGTGCTATCAGATTGATATCATTTGGGAAAGTGTTGGACGACAAGGCGGCGATGAAAGGTATTTGTGGCATCAACGAGTTGCAAATCTCCAACTAACCCATGGTGCAGATCTGAAATTCAATCAAAAATCAACGAACGTGGTGCATATGTCGATCAAGCCACAGGACTTTGTCGAAGAAGAAGATGCAAAAGGCACTAAAGCCTCGCGTACGCATAGTCACGATGGCAATGAGGGTAGGAGTCCTGGATGCAGATGCATCATCATGTGAATGTCGACCGTGTTGAGCAACTGACTGAGTCACATCACATGGTCGCTGGAGGCGCTGGCGGACGTCTCATTCGAGCATGGTGGCGTTACGGGCGTTGAGCGTCTTGAGCCGTGGAACCATCATGGCCCCATGGTATCCGGGCGCCACACAAAAGCATTGTGCAGGACACGAGGGAAACGATCCGCAACCTACTTCCAGTGTTGGCGAACAGTTGGAGCGTTTGTTGGGTCGGCAAAACCTGGCAGACCGGGTTGGGAATTCTTGAGCAGGCGAACTGGCATTATGAGAGTACATATGCGGGCGTCAATGCATTCTTACAACGTTCATCCCTTCCAGTCAGCTTTCTGTGCACTTTTCGCGCTACGAGGGCCCGGAGATCGTGCTACGTCTGCCATGGTGTGCAAACAAACCGTCGTGAACGACCACGCACAGCACAACGTCAAGGATGGAGAGAACCGGCGACGCAGTACGTATATTTGCCTGCGCGAGCAGAGGTGTAGCTTTCTATCGTGATTTCTCCGAGCGCTTCCGCTTCGCCTATATGTCTTTGCTCGGTTCCAACCTGACTGTAGCGAGTCCTAGCCATCTCATCCTCGCCCCGCAGCCTCTGCTTCATCTCACTGAGCCCACGTCACGTTAGGCTGCGCCACAGAAGGATGTTCTTCTCGCTCGCTGCGCGGGGAGTCTCCTTCCCGGAGCATGAATCAATCAAAGCCCACCAGCCAGCTCAACACTCCCATCCCACCTCACCTCACCACCGTCCCATTCCGACCTTCCCCTCCATCTCCTCGACCCAACCCACGCCCTGCCCATCGCCACCGCGATCTACAACGCCCCTCAGCCCGTCCTGCCCGGCATAGACATCCTCCCATTCAATACTCGCGTCCCTATTCCTGAGGATATCCCCGTGCACACTGCTGACCGGCCCTAACACGCTCGGTCGGAAGTTGTCTGCCTCGTTCACCATTTTCTGCTCCATGGACATGCGCAGGGGGAGCGCGATGCCGAATGTGCGGCGGAGAATCGTGGCTTGTAGCTGGGATTGGGTTGCGGCCCAGTTCGTGAGGCGGGATTCGAGCGGGTGAGCGGATGATAGGGGGGTTTGGGAGGGGTCTGAGGACGTTGATTGTTGTTGGAGGCGGAGGGTGTCTGGGAGGCCGGGGGCTGAGGGGGCGCCGCGGGACACGGAGGAGGATGATGATGTGAATTTTGAGGTTTGAGTGTTTGTTGTGCTTGTGGCGTGGGTGGAGGGGGGTGCTATGCGGAGGGATTGGCCTGACTAATGGTTGGGTTAGTTGTGTTAGATTTGGCTCTGGTGTAGGATAGAGGGTTGAGTGTTTGGCGCTGAGCTGGGTAGGTGACTTACCATCTTGACGGTTGACCTGGCCCAGGCGGGATTTGCTGTTTCTTACGGACTTTGTTGGGAGACGAGTCTGTCGAAAGTTGGCTGAACGTAGGACCGAGCTGAGAGCTTGTACAGTAATGGTAGAGGCTTGAATAAGGTAGGATACGCAGCACGGTGTCGATACTGCGGCAGGCGTAACAGACGCGCAGCCTAGGCATTCAATCACGTGACCTTCGGCATTTCCCAGACACAGCCGCCCCCGGCTTCTACCAAAGTAGTGCTGTTCGAAACCTGCAGAACACCATTGACAGGTATTTCTAAGTACGATCCAAGACATCTTTAATGTCTTGGTCATTCCGAAAGAGTATATTACTACCTGCTTACCCCCCACTTACGTCGCTATCTATCAAAACATCACCTCCCTTCGAACTCCGACTCGATGACCCAAAGAACATGAGCGTTCCCATACCTTGGACCTTTCAGGCTCAACCTCCTTTCTACTTTTCCTCCTCCCTGACTCTCGTAGGCGGTGCTCTCACATCGTTGAACGTCATGAGCTTGCATTTATAAGCTGCAGGATGCCATCTGTAGAAATCGCCCTGGAAAGTCTCCATCCAGTACTCCGGGTCGTTGTTGGTCCACGGTCCTCTCTCTTCGCCACTGCAGTCCCATTTCTCGTGGAAGGTGCACATGATTTGGGGATTGATGATGTGGACGGTGGCGTCGTGCTGGTTTGGGTATAGGGCTGGGACACACAGACCCTGCGTCGCGCCTTTCGACACGACGGCTTGTAGCTTGCAGGTCTTTTTTGTTTGGTCGGTGCATTCTTCGATGTGGTAGTCCCCGGGCGCGCGGGTTTCGAGGTCGCGATGCTGGTGTTCGCCATGAGCACTTGCGCCGTCGCCTGCAGTCGCGTGGCCTTCTCCACTGCTGGATGGTCCTTGACCAGCGCCGTGACCTTGATGTTGTCCTTCGGCTCCGCTCCATTGCCCCATACCGCTCGGCTTATCCCCTTCTCCCTTGGGCGGGCCCGGGAGAGCAGAAGCCGCGGCAAGGACTGGCAGAGTAGCTGCGAGGATAGCTGTGAACTTCATGTTGTTAGGTAGATCTGTTGACCGCGACAATGGGAAGAAAACATGTCAGGAGTGAGACCGCCGGGCCATAGTTATCTTCGTTCTCGAGTCTTGGAAGACCCATCTTACCCCATTCGACTCAACAAAAGCAGCTTTTGTGCGAAGAGTCCATGTGACTGTCAATTCTCACAGAATCGACGACTCGGGTTGCAAGCATCGGCATCACAGTAGAGGAATACAGGAGCTAAGAGTTAATGACAAAGGAATCTTTCTCCGCAGTGAGATTGTGAGGGAGCGCCTCGTTGTGTTTCCTTAATATTGTTCTGCGATGCTAGACAATGACCGCCTTGGTATTGTTCATCGCGCTGCCGTATGCCAGAAATCTGGACAAGGCTCCGCTACCGAGGCAAGCTGCGCACGTCGGAAAGATGCTGTACTGTCTCCCAGAGCACAATACGAACGCTAGCAATTGAGGCGCAGCATAGGTCCTAGCCGTGCAGCTGGGTGGTCTCAATGCTGCTATGAATCTTTGTGTCGTAGATGCTTGACCCTGTTTCTGAAGCGACGTAGCTGTTCTCTGAGAAGTCAATGTGACGGTCGTCGAGTATCTCAAGTGGCTTCACCAGTTTCGTCAAGGGCGCGAGGTACCCCGGCCAACAATCATTCTGCTACTATCGGAAACGTCATTTCCGGTTATGCCAAGACTCTCGGATTTCCACGCCTTCTAGTGCATAAGGTTCGTTGAGCCTCGAACACTTACAGTACTGATAACGGTATTGGTGGTGTCAACGTGCGGCTAGGAAGTTTTGGAAGAAGTATCGATTATTATTAGATCTTTTATATCACACGATGCGGCAAAGAACGAGGCTAGCTATCCTAGAGTGTGATACACCACTGCCAGAGACGGGCAAGCAATATGGCGGATATGGCGGTGTCTTTAAAGCCTTGCTGAATGCTGGTGCAAAAGCAGAGGGTTTCGCCGGTGTCGATGAAATTCTTGACATATCCATGCACCAGATTGAAGCAAATCCTGATGACTACCCTGAGGTGAACAGCGTTGATGCTCTGCTGTTGACTGGCTCGAGTGAGTCATCAATCTTGTCTACTAGGAGTGCGGTACTGACTCTCTTGCAGAACACGACTCGTTCGCCGATACACCATGGATCAATAAGCTCGTCGATTATGTAGCTCATGCTCTTGATCAGAAAAGAATACGAATAATTGGCGTATGTTTCGGCCATCAGATTGTGGCAAGGGCTTTGGGGGTCAAAGTTGGCAGAAACGCAGACGGCTGGGAGGCTGCTGTAAATGGTGTAGATCTGACTCCCAAAGGCAAGGAGCTCTTTCGCCTTGACAAGTTGGTACGTGTACTTGAGTCGATTGCATTTCCTCGCTGACGGTAGCCAGAGGATACACCAGATGCATCGTGATATTGCATTCCATTGTCCCGAGGGCTTCGAGCCGTTAGGATCATCGCCGGTATGCAGTGTGCAAGGAACGTACTCACCAGGCCATGTCATTACTATTCAAGGACATCCGGAGTTCACCTCGAATATCATGAAGGAGATAGTGGAAACACGACATGCGACTGGCATCTTCAATGATGAGGCGTACAAAGAGCACGTCAAGAAGATCGAGCTGCCACATGACGGCGTCGTTGTCGCTAGTGCCTTTATTCGATTCTTGTTGGAATAGTTGGGTTTGCTGCGCACGAAGGGTGGCATCACCCATAAGTCGCGCCGTGGTGTAGACACGGTAGATAGATAAGCTATTTCATAACTGTGGGCGGCGCGTTTTTAGATCATGATTGATCTCTCTCGAGGAAACTCGGATCATTCTTGATACGCTGTTCGAACTTGGTCCACCAGTCTTGAAAACTCTTCAGAGGCACAACTTCCTGCCCATCCACGTTTCCGGAGAAACTTGATATGAAGTTGAAAGCATGGCTGATGATTCTCTGAGCTAGGACTTTAGTGGATGGTCCAGCGTTGACTAGTGCTGTCGAACTCGCTTGCTTCTCGTTTTGTAGCTGGATCATCTGCTGCTCAATGTTGGCGGTTGGTTCAACGGATATCCCGAGGTTCACAGTATTGTTCGTGGTTGCGTCGGGAACGTTGACCTTGAATATGGCTGACTGCTTCTCATTGGCAAGTCCACCAAGGAACTTGAAGTCTTGATCTCCGGGCAGTTGAAGGTAGACGCCCGCAGCCGTACCGTCCGGTAGCCTATTCCCGGGCAAGATGAAGACGACTATGTGCGAGAAGTGTGGTGCGGCTGAGAGGGTGAAAGCGAACTGGTTTGGCGAAATACTCTGGATGTCGGTAATGCAGGGTCTGCCTGGTAGAACGACAGAGAACATATTGTGCTCCACTACTACAACTGGGATCGTGCAAAACGTTTCGCTCGTTGGAAAACAAGTCTAAAGCCGCTTTATGTGCTTGATTGCAGTAGCGTGTTATGCTTCAATTACTCGTAGATTGTCGAACCCGGTAATGGAGGTTAAGCTGTATGGCGTTGCTGCGGGCGGGAGCTTGTTCTCTAGGTGGCTGCATAGGTCGCGTGGTCCTGAGCAGCGCCGTCGATGTTTACAGGTCTTGTCAGCCACTGCGTGGTAAACCTGCTGTTGACGGGCATCTTACATACTATACTTGTAGTAGGCTTGAAGTCAACGGAAGCAGGAGGGCGCTTCGCGACAATTCTAAAGTCTGACGTAATTGGCTGGCCAAGACTAGAATGGTTCGGTAAAGTCGTAGAATTCGTTGCACGAGGAATCACCACATTTGTGTGATTGCAGCAAGCATCACAAAGCGCTAGGAAATATGACACAACGCAAAACAAACCTTGACTTGGTGAACGAATGCGACAAGTATGCATGAGACAAGCATAGGTGGGAAACGACTGACATTTGATAAGCTTCCCCTATCCGGACATCCCTTTTGCACAAGGTCTCCCCTCTGGATCATACTTCAAGTTCAAGCTTGAAGGCTGCATTGCGGTGTTGGGTTATGTTTTGCCAGAAGTTGCCGAAAAGCTCCCAGCAAGCCCCGAGTGGGAGAGAAACAATGCCTCGTTAGAGCTCACCTTCAAGCCAGCGAATACTCCGTCAGACCCTGAAGGGGCTGTAGCGCACCGCACGGCGGTGCTTGCCAGGTTTTTGCAAAGTGCACGGGAAGCGAAAACCTTTCGAGTCCTGAATGGCTGGCGAAATGAGTTGTACCCAGTGTATGGACCAGGACGCGAACTGCTTTTCAGCATGGAACGTTCAGCAAGTGCTTTGTTTGGCATTGTGACATATGGTGTTCATATGACTGCCTACACGCAGACTGCTGAGGGTATGAAACTGTGGACACCTCGCCGAGCTCCGACCAAGCAAACATATCCCAACATGATGGACAACACTGTGGCAGGAGGCTTGAGCACAGGTGAAAAGCCCTTCGAATGCCTAGTGCGAGAATCAATGGAGGAGGCCTCACTGCCGGAAGACGTTGTCAGGAATGCGCAAGCCTGCGGTACGATGACCTATTTCTATGTTCGTGACAAGCGAGCAGGAGGTGAGGTAGGATTATGCCAGCCCGAGTGCCAATATGTGTATGATCTAGAGCTTCCGGAGGGCGTTGTGCCACGGCCTGGCGACAACGAAGCGGTCGATTTCCAGCTGTTGACTGTAAAGGAGGTGCAATCAGCGATGGCAGAGGGTCGATTCAAGCCAAATTGTGCTTTGCTGCTGGTCGAGTTCTTCGTCCGTCATGGTATCATCACAGCTGAGGATGAGCCAGATTATCTCGAAATCGTGTCGAGACTACATCGCAGGCTGGAGTTCCCGATGGGCTAGGTGTAGGTATCGAGGCGGTGTATGCATGCGCAGATGCGCAATCTTTGACCGCTCATTTCTTCATGAGCAGATACACGTAGTCTACTCGTAGAGCAGCCAGGGCGCTGTAAGGACCATCGAGGTACATGAGGAGGCCGCCGAAAGAAATGTAGACTTTTCTGCACACTGTCAGCACTGCAATGCCGCATAGGGTTATCAGGAGACGCACATGTTCTGGCCCTCGCCTTCTTCGAACCTGTAGATCTTGCCGTGCATGACATAGTCGTATTCATCTGCAAGAGTTGCCTCGCCCCGACCAACGTTGCGCCAGCCTTTAGAATCGTCCTTGCTTCCATCTAGATTCAGTGATAATGCCAGGGCCATGGTCAAGCGATCGTCGGCTTCGACAGGGTAGAGTTCTGTGTTTACATCCAGGAAGCATGTCGTATCCTGGTTCTGATCGTCCATGCACGAGATTCGCGAGACCCGGTCATACTTGGCGCTGTTGATGGTTCCCACCTTGAAACTTGCTTCGTAAAGGATGTTTTCGGACATCTTGGGTCTATTCACGGAGGTTCAAGGCTATGCGACGTACGAACAGGTGCGGGAAGTTGTAAGGAAGACGGAATGCGCCTGAAGGTCAATCGGTCGAAATAATTTTGGCGCTAAGCAGCACGTGTCCGTGACCAGAGGTCGTTAACAACCAACCTTTTGCGACATCTACATTGTCGCTACTAGTAGATCCGTGTATGAGAGCAGACCATGTCCTTTCGCAAGCGCAATGTCGGCATCTCTGATGGCCGACGCCCGCAGCCGACAGTTCCTGTTGCTTCTACGCCAGTCCGACTACCTGGCGTGCGACCCTCTGCAGCAGACGGCAGGCCGGTAACCTCCACAGGTAGTGCCAGCTTCGATGGTCTATTTGCAGGACACGGCGGACTACCGCTAGGCACGTCCATCCTGCTCGAAGAGAGTGGAACTACCGACTATGCCGGCGCCCTACTACGATTCTATGCTGCTGAAGGATTGATGCAAGGTCATTATATTCACGTTGTTGGTCTACCGGAGCAATGGGGGCGTGAGCTGCCAGGTCTCGCTTCTGAGTCGCCCAAGAAATCGGTCGAGACTCCTCATGATGATAAGATGAAGATCGCATGGAGATACGAAAGATTGGGTCAGCATGGTACAGACATGGCCGCAAGAGGTGGGTTTAGAACATTTAGCACATTGAATCAATTGTACTCTCCATATACTGATATTGAGTGCAGACAGAACTCCTGTTGCTGCAACTGATATGGTTTCCGTGCAAAGTGGGCCTCAACAGACACCTTTCTGCCACACGTTTGACCTCTCGAAGCGTCTGGTGCACCCTCCCACTGCACAGGTCAAATTCCTCCGTCCTGACCCGAATCCCACAAAAAACTGCTTTGCTAGCATCTTGTCGGAGCTCACGAGCGTCGTGAACTCTACCACGCCTGATACGATCCACCGCTTCATCGTGCCTTCTCTAATGTCCCCAGCATTATATCCACTCCATTCGTCACTGCCAGAACAGATACTCAGCTTCCAGCACAGCATACGGAAATTGCTCGCTGCGCACCCCAATAGACTTACACTCATACAAACGCTGCCACTTTCGCTGTATCCTCGCAGCTCGGGCTTGACGAAATGGGTTGAGCTGCTTTCTGACGGGGTCTATGAACTGACTCCATTTCCCCATTCTGCAGATGCAGAGTTCGCAAAATCAAGAGATCCGAACACAAAAGAAGAGCCACCGCAAGGGCTACTTCGTGTCCACAAGTTACCAATCTTGCACGATCTCGGCAGTGGCACGCCTCTTGCAGATACAGACTGGACTTTCACCCTGAGCAGGCGCAAGTTCACCATCAAGCCTTTCAACTTGCCGCCTATTGAGGGTGACACTGATGCGCAGCAAGCTGCACCAAAGGCTGATCAGCCGAAGAAAGCCGAGATGGACTTTTGAGGACAGTGCTCTAGTCTTCCTCATATTGAGGATACTCTTGCGCATTGAGCATGGTTTCCATCTCGATGTGCTCCGAAGAAGGCGGACCATGGCTCGTCATCGTGCGGAACAAAGTCTGGTCGTAAACACCTCGTCGAGGGTTAAGAGTCACGCCAGACATGCGAGCTCGAAAGTTAACCCCTAAGCACGATGAGAGCGCAAGGAACACTGCAGTATATTAGCAATAGCTTCGTAGAAGGGGACAGTATCTCACCTAGCCAGAGAAGGAGTGGCACCACGAGTAAGAAGAAGAGCCACCAAAGGCCGCTCATGTTCACGATGATCAGAACACGGAGCGCCGTGAAGACTCCAGAGATCAAGGGACGGCTGAATACAGTTTCGACCTACGCCAAGATCTATGCCTCAGGCATCATTGGTAGCAAGTAATTTTCACGTTGTTCAAGCTACTCAATGACTCTACTTCACATCAACATCCAAGAATGTAAGACTCTACCACACAGCTCCTCGGAGCTTGGTCTACTCGATCGTACGTCTCGTCTACCGGCCTGATCTACCAACGAAGCTATCGCCCACCAGCCCGTAAGCTAAGACGATCGCCTCAAGACCTTGCTTCACTGTAAGTCCTTACACCGACAATCTCACAAGCTCTTTTATATGATTACACAATTTGAAATATCTGTCAATCCACTGAGACCTCTCAAGAGGCATATGACTGAATCATCAAAATCGTTGTTGAAATATGACATCCAAACAAACCATTACCTGCTACCTTGCCCATATTACTCCTATTACCAACAGCTAACAGCTTCGAGAGCAATACAGGAATTTGCTAGTGGTGCGTTTCAAGATGGCACAAAACGACAGCGAGCCGCAATTGCCAGTGCCGATATCACTCATCGATAACAGATATCTTCTCTTCGACATCAAAGCAATCACGTGGCTCCGCAAGCACCACAATATATGTGGCGTGTTCATTGGCTCATTGCCGCAGAACCCGTCACAGAACGTGTTCATGGGCCTACCGATGGAGATCATGCCCGAGGAGGCCCAGCTCTTGATTGAGCTAGGAACGGGCTACATCTTAGACGATGCTCAAGCTCACGACGTCGCAATGGCAAAAGCTCATCGCTCAAAAAGGGCGCAATATGTGAACGAGATCGAGGAGCAAGCCATCGAGATCTCGGCAGCGAAGGCTCGAGAGAAGGAAGCCGACAAGAAGAGAGCAATGAAGAAGACGAAGGCCAAGAGAGTGCGTGAGGATACCGGATCAGAAGTAGGTTCTACCAATGACCACGATCAAGTCCAAAAAGCTACGCCACCAGAGGACCCAGACGCAGCTGAATCACTGTTTGCACCGCCTGAGGAGCAAGATCTATCCACATCTACCCAAGCATCCACTAAGAATCAAGCCGGCAAACCACCGCCATCAGAAGTCTCAATAACACCTGCCACATCAGCCTTTCTACCCCTTCTCAACACTGAAACAATCACGCCTCTATCTATCCCCTCCCTCCTACCCGGATTAACCGCCAGCTCCTACAACCTCTACCGCCACCTGCACCTCCATCCCCACCAGCGCACCTTCTTCACGACCCCGGGCCTGCGCTTCGGCTGTCAGTTTTGCGTCTACCCCGGGGACCCCCTCCGTTTCCACAGCCACTTCCTAGCTGTAGGTGTAGACTGGGAGGAAGAGATCGATCTGATGGATATTGTGGGTGGCGGAAGACTAGGAACGGGTGTGAAGAAGGGATGGCTATTTGGTGGGAAAGATCCGACGCCAGGTAGGCGAGAGGGTGAGATGAGGACTTTCAGTGTTGAGTGGGCTGTCATGTGATATTGGACTTCGAGAGGTAGCCACGGCTATGGTGAATGCAAACCTGCGTCACGCACTTGGACGGACATGATTGACAGTGAAAGGCACGTTCGTTACCACCGGTCAGTCAAATTTGCCAAATAAGGGTTAGTAACTGCCAGCTCTTGCACACTAAGTGCCTCTGCCCATCGAACGCATGTCACCGGTCAGACTGTGCTCCAGAAGCCATCAAGGGGTCCTTCTGGTCTACAGTCGTGGGTCTGGGCGGGCGCCGGCGCTGGCATATGCGTGCCTGCTGCATTGGTTTTAGCTAGCGGTCCTGCCAAATGGATCTGCAGAGTTGTGGCTTCCAACTTTAACTGTGCATGCTTTCTATTCAGTCTCTGCACCTCTGCACCTCATCTTAGTCCTCGTCCTCATTTTGACGAGCAGTTCGTTAGTGCAAAAAAGAAAACCACACCGCATCTCTGTCTTGGCTAAACAGCATTATCGACGACGGCATCACAAACTCTACAGCTCTCAGAATGAAGCAGTCTTTACTATTAGCTCTGTTATCTGGTAGCATTGCTGTTTTACAAGCACAGGACACCCAGTCCTCCCCACTAATTACAATCTCCACCACGCGAACTATCTTAACTACATCGACGACTACCCCTTCATCATCTCCAGGCATCCGCTATCCTCCACCTGCGGTTCGTTCCGCACCTCACGGTTATAATGACCACAACTTCGCTCTCTGGGCCCCACCTCCAGAGTCTCATTTAACCAGGTCTTACTACATCACGCACACTTCCTACAGCGATTTCATGGACCACGTCAATCTACAGGTCGAGAGCCACGCCTCGGACTCCTCAGACGATGCTTATCGGGCACGAGCCAACGGCTATGAATGTCCAAAAGGAAGTTTGGATTCAACTCTCAGCTGGTCCATGTGTAGCAATGGCGCTGACCCGAAGTGCAAGGATGCAGCCGCAGTCAGCAAAGTCTCGGGCTACAATATACCTATTGCAGCTCTCGGACCTACAGACCAAAGCAATACGGCGGTGTGGAGATACATTGAGGATACCATGATAGCCCTTGTAGGTTCTTATGGGAGGTTACACGCCACGATTGGGTGGGGTGTTGACGAGGTTGGCGCCGAGTGGCTTGTCCAGTACCTGGCTCAAAACGATGATCGACCGGCCATGGGTAGCGAGGGCAGCATCCATATTCTCAGCAGAAGTGCAGGTGGACCAACCAGCGAGACATTTACTGCTTTGATTACCGGGTTGAAGAACCTGTTTGTGGAATTGGGAGATGAAGAGTTGTCCAAGATGGCTGAGAACGTCCAGAAGACTACAGTTGACGGACGAAGGGTTGGCAAACCGTGAGGTGTCGTAGACGCTGGTCTGAGGAACTGTGAGGCTGTCAAGACTATCACATCAGTGCTTCGCAGGTCGAGTTCATCATCCCTACATACCCTGTAATGGCTTTTGGGAGAGAAATGTTTTGGGATGGGTTTGATGAAGCATAAATATCTTTCCTGGTCTATGAAACCAAGTGCCGTCTCCAGGCTCATCCTAATAGTGATTTCTGTTCAGCGCTTCCACATATCATCCAGCTTGGTGCATTCATTTCGGCGACAACAAGTTAGCGAACTCCTCATCTACATGAAAGTCAGCACTCATCTCATGCAGAAGCCCTGCCAAGGTCGTGATGCACGACTTACAGTCAATAGTCCCATTGTTATCTTTGTCGGCCTCCCTGATCATCTCGTCGATCTCCGCATCAGTCAAATTCTCACCCAGCGATTTCATGACATCTCGAAGTTCGGAGGCACTAATGGTGCCAGAACCGTCTTTATCGAATACATTGAACGCAGCCCTAGTTTCCTCAGCGGTGTCCTGGGGTTGCAGACTCGTCGCCATCATAGCCATGAATTCTGCCACATCATACGTTAGCATTCCCATGAAAATTGTCGTCGACTCAATTTCTCGCAACGTAAATACAGCACAACTAGAAGAAGAAGGGAGACGTACCGTTGAGCTCGATACTCCCGCTCTGATCTGTGTCGACCTCGTTGACCATGTCCTGGAGTTCGGCGTCCGTGGGGTTCTGTCCTAGACTGCGCATTACGTCGCCGAGTTCGGAGGTTGAGATGGAACCTGAGCCGTCTTTGTCGAAGAGGCTGAAGACGTCTTTGAGGGATTGGATTTGTTCGGCGGAGAGTTGTTCGATGGGGGTTTTTGCGGAATGGGACGAGTGGGCGGATGGGACGGAGGTGTTGATTGGGGGTGGGCCGGACTGGGGACGGGGTCGGTTAGTGTTTGGTTTATTTGCAGGGGTGGTGGTGAAGTGAAGTGAGGGGAGAGGAGTTGTTCAGCGATTGGGTTCTTGCGGAGTGGTAGGGACAGGGACTGTTGGTGCGTATCGCTTCTGCGCACAAGACCTCGAGTATAAGTCAATGCCTGGTCCGCCTAATTTCTGGGCCAGGATTGTCAGAGCATTCAGGTATCAACCTAGACTCGAGGCCATGAGCGCCGAGGCGATAGGCCCGTCATGCCGAAATGATGGCCTCGCCCTGAGCATCAAGCTTGACGGTGCTTTTTGGTGTAATGCGGCCATGAGGGCCGCTATCGACTTTAGCATCTCCTCATGGATGGTGTTGCTCGTGCTGTTCGTCTATGCTCTGTGTACAACTTGGCCGGGCATGATAGTTGTTGCGGGTGGGATGCGCGACCCTATCACAGAAGCCGAGCAGATCAAGCGCGCTGTCCTCTGCTGTAAAGTCGATGACAACAGCAGACCCGAGTCGAGGGGATATCATGTTCTTGATGTTGACTTACCATTTTTGGAGGTGGCTTGCTCGTATGTCTCAGAGGGAGAGTGGGGTGTTCTAAGACTACCTAGGTAGGGCTGAAGATTCCAAGGCTTGTCGGATCTCTGGCAGAGTCAATCTGGAAGTGCGATGCTAGCTGTCCTACCGACGAATGTGAGAAGTCTAGGAAATCGTGAGCTTCGTTCGAGACACCGTCTATGCTTATGCTTTTGAAATGTTTGCAAGTCGAATAATTGGGTTTGAAGAAGTCAAGGTTATGAATTTACAAGTTTGAGACAGGGTCCTTTTGGAGAGTCCGGCGGGCACGCCCTCCGCGTCAGCTCACTCTGGATTGGGCAGAAATTCTAGCCCTAATCACCATGCTGGTGACTTTTTGTTTCATCAACCATCGCATCAACCCTTGTTTATGATCATTGTCAAAAGTACCTCATCAACCGAGTGACAGCCAAGGACTAGTCGACTGGACACCACCGTGACATTTGCTAGTGATACGCGTGATAATGAGATGATCATTCGTGGAAGTTTTCGTCAACTCAATAGCACTATCACCCGCAACACGGTCCGAGCAATGGCATCGAACAAGGACCAGTCCAAAGCTAGTAAGCTCATATTCGCACCTGGCGAAGCCCCTCCAGACTCAGCACAACCAACATCACAACAAGCAGCCCAATTCAATGTCGGCGCTCTGAATCGTGACGATCTTGACGCGGACCCTTTCCAGCAGTTCCACAAATGGTTCTCTGATCCAGCTTTGAAGGGCACGGTACCGGAAACAGTCACACTGAGCACAGCAGAGCTCCCTTCTGGCAAAGTCAGCAGTCGCATGGTCTATCTCAAAGAGCTCGATGACCGAGGCTGGGTCATCTATAGCAATTGGGGCACGAGTCGCAAAGCGAGAGATGTTGAAAGCAATCCCCACGCATCATTGTGCTTTTGGTGGAAGCCACTGGAGCGACAGGTTAGAGTTGAAGGTCCATGCGAAAGACTGACATCCGAAGAATCCCAAGTGTACTATGATACTCGCGCCAGAGGGTCGAGAATAGGTGCTTGGGCAAGTCAGCAGTCAAGTGCTCTTCAACCAAATGGAAGCAGCGGTGACGATGGTAGGGCCCAGCTCGAACAACAAGTTCGTGACGTGGAAAAGAAATTCGAAGGCGTCGACAACATTCCTGTACCTGACTTCTGGGGTGGGTTGAGAGTAAAGCCCGAAATGGTTGAATTCTGGCAAGGCAGAGAAAGCAGATTACATGATAGATTCAAATACACTCGAGATGGCAACGGGTGGGAGATCGAGCGTCTTAATCCATGAACATCCATGTTCGAACAGTCTTCGGGCCCAGACAGTGCATCGCAACAGTGAACGGCATATCGCTGGTCCAAGACACGGCCATTTTCACGCCAGTCAAAGCCTGCCTCACAGCCACCCACGGGAACACAGGCATGTTTGGGGATTTTGGTTCGGTGCTGCCTGGCATGCAGCCTAACGAAGTTGCCACCAATCAGATCACACCTCAAGCGAGCAATGCCTGAGTCAACACAACCACCATGTGATACCTTAGCGAACACTGAGCAGGCTTGCACTCACTTGTGAGATACAAATCGGGGCGTACGACGTTTGTCGCACAGTCGACTGCATCCATCCAGCCAATATTCCATCTCTAAAGAATTATACAGCGCAAGACTTAAACGTACATATTGTCTCAGCGACTCAAGATGCCATCTCAACCTAGCGATATGGACGTCGCCAGAATGATCAACGAACCCCAGCTTCCCAAGGTCACCTACAACTTCGAAGAGCAGTTGAAGTAAGTGAGAGTATTCGTTTGCATGTTCTTTACTGACCATCGATCAGATTACTCCATGAAGCTAAATTCGCTGATTTCGACATCAGCTGCGGAGACCATGTCTTCAAGGTTCACAGATTCGTCTTATGCAGCCAAAGTCCTTTCTTTCAAGCTTTGGCTGGCGGAAAGTTCAAGGAAGCTACCGATCAGGCCACAACCTTACCGGACGAGGACGCAGCTCTACTAGTGCGGTATCTAATCTACCTATATTCGAGTGCATACCCTGAGGCCAATGTTTCGGCATTGCAGGTGGGCTCGCAGTTCGAGAAGGTGACCGACAACTACGCTGCAGAAGATGATTACTTTCAGTCATGCATGTTGCACGCTCGAATGTATTGCTTCGCGAGGCGACGCTGTGACGAGAGACTCGAGAAGTTCTGTTTGCAAGAATTTTCCCGAAATTTCTGGAGCAAGCGACCACGACGAGCTGTTGACAAGCACAACCTTGTTCCTCGGGGACCCACCAGAACGTTGAAGTACCACATGGGCAAATATACCCGAGATGGGGAGCAGACGCTCATCGTCGGCACGAAGAACACACATGCCGAAGTGTTCGATCTGCTGGCTGATTTCGCAAGCTGGAGCGACATTTCCGTCTCGCAGAAACGCGTTCGAGGCGCTGATGGCTTCCCGCCAACGTATCGAGCTGCCCGAAACAGGGATGATGTCTGGCAGGACAGCATGCTTTCACTCGTTGACTTCGATTTTGATCACCAGCACCTGATTGTGGGGAGGACGCCTAATTCGAATGCTAAGAACTTGTCGTTGCTCTCCAGCGTCGACCGCTGGCAGACGAAGATCATGCAGAAGGATGAGCAAGACATGATCAGGTACATCCTGAACGAAACGACAGAGTACGGCTCAGCACTCAAGGACATGCTCGCTCTGGACCTGGTGATGCGGAAGCACAACAGCTGCCTCATTCCGGACCCCGCGTACCGCACCCTACAGCTTGAATATGCCGAATTCTTCCTCAGCATCGATTCTCTCGTCAAGCCTCAAGAGTCTCGACAATGCCAGAAATGCCTCTCAATCCAGCCAGCCCTGCGACAAGCGTGCTCCTGCGGCAAATGGAGTGATGCATGCGAGAAGAACTGCCTGAGCAAGCAACTGGACGACCTGCAGTGCTTCTGCTGCATGAAGATCGGGACAATGAAGCCGCTCGAGGATAGGTCAGTGTCTTCAATTACCGCGGACGATTGGGCTTTTCCTCCGCCAGTTCCGGTGTACATAGACGATGGCCTGAGCGACTACTGACATCGGTTCAGGAACTCACAATCATCGCCATCAGGGGGCTAGCACGAAGGCGTCTGGATACTATTTTGGGCTGTTGGTTGTAGATTGATGTTAGCCATTCATGGTGTTGCCAAAAATTGATGACTTGCGTTGCAAAAATGGATTGAAGCAGCATACCCTGATTACCAGAGATTGAGTTCGTCGCGGAAACTACCGTTTTCTTTCAGCCAGTGATATTTCAGCCCTTCAAGCATTGAAGGATGGTCACTCTAGTACTGTCTCCAGCTCTTAAGTAACGAATGTCGACGCTTATCAAGTATTTCGCTGCATCAAGCGTTCAAGTTGCTACGTTGACGTTTTCGCACCTCAACCGTCCTGTGTGCTAGTACATTCGCTGCATAGGAAGGATTTAGATAGGCCTAAGCATCTTCGAGCAGTGCTCACGCTTCCCTTGTCGATGGGTTCGAAGTTGTCTGGAGTCTATGCTGAATCTTGTGGTACGACAGAACGATATTGACGTACCGATCACCCTCCTGCTTGCTTATTCACCGTTCCAATCCACCAGCCACTGACGCACTTTCTTGATCCTACGGCTCCGGGATGGTGCTGCAGCGGGAGGTCGTCGTAGAAATGAGCATAGGTTGGCCGGACGGTCGCGGACTTCAAATTAGTCCTTTGCGACCTGCATCCCGACGGGGACCGGGCCTCTGCGGTAGAAGGCTCCCACGGTGACAGCCGTGGTGATGATGCACGGTGTGTCCGTATCGAGGCGTGCTTGCTTTGACTATCGTGTTGGAGAAGGACGGTCCCCCAGAACTTGGCGGCATATAGGTCCACGCCGTTCATATGCAGGTGTTTGTGCGCAGGATACTCAAACCGTCAGTTGATCTGGGGTGTTGGACTGCAGTGTGCGTAGGCACAGCGGAGTCAGCACATGGCGGAGTAGAAGCATCTTTGGACGAAGAGTCAGCTGGTGTATTGTAGTTGGTGTGGCACGGAAGCTCGAGAGATGCCTGCGCATACTGGTTTGCCTGCATCAGGGAAAGACTGGACTATCACACAGGACACACGGAGAGCGAGTGGGACGTATTGGGAAGCACACAGCATGCTGTATCGAGTACTGAGGCTGTCACGACGGTTTGTTAGCGCTGACGTCCGCAATGAGAGCATTATCTATATTCATTGATCACAGCGTATCCTCACTCCCGAATCCTTTGTAGACTTGGTAGCTCGCAGTCTCGATGATGGTCTTGTACTTCTTTCTTTCGCGGGGCCATTATCGTTCCGCCGAATACTTCAAGGTAGAAACGAAGTAGTGGTCTCATCAAGATCGTTGCCTCCATAGGCGCTTGCTTATTTGCGCAATGGCATTGCCGTCGACGTGCTTGGGTGATAGTCGCTGTTTCGTTCTTGCCTTTCGCGTGTCGTGCTGCTTTTGCCGTGCTCAAGCCTTGGCACGTTCGCAAGAAGGTTCGATTTGGCCACGGTGCACCCAAGCGACTCAGCAGTAGGCTTGATGTTATGTCCACAGTGTGCGGAGGCTGGAACTTCGGCAGCTGACTCTGAATACGTTCCTGTTGGCAGCTAGGATGTATTGACCATGAGCCAAAGGCGATGATTGGCTGTTCGAGCTAGGGTGAAGTCTGGTCAAAGCTTCCTTATTCAGCAATGGTTGTGGGACCCACATTCTCGGACGCGTTCCTGCCTCTGTACCTCATACCGGAATCACATCGTCCCTTCCTGAACAGCATCCCAGTGATGATTGACAAACGTCATGCGCGTTGCAGCTAATGCCCGACTCTTTTCGAGATAAGGCGAGTTGCGATCTTTGACAATGCTGGGGCACGCGCCGCCTCAACCGAGCCGTCAGCATGTCTGATTGACCCACTCCTATACCTGTCCACGACTACGCGATGTCTGAGCAGTGCTACCATTACGGCGACTCTCGATTCGCAGCCAATTGGAAAAAGCTATAAGCCATAAAGAGTTTGCTCAAGCAAGATGCCACAGTAAGAGGAGGAGCGCAGCAGGGAATGCTCACGTCACATAAACAAGTTTGGTATTTGGACAGTACAATACCGCCTTTGCAGCGATGCTCTGCCCACCAGCGGCATTGTGCAAGCCGCCTTGGCCTGCACTGTGTGCGGAGAGGCTATCTCTGAGGTGCCGTTAGACTCCTCCACAGGCGAAGACATGCTCAGGCATCCCGCTGTCAATCAAGAGTGCCTCAAGGCCACGCCAATGTGTGCCGATGCGATGAGCCTGGAGTCCCCGCTGTCTAGCGACATTTTGCTACCACCGTACGCGTCTCAAGTGGTAGAGGGATAGCTCGGGAGCAACAAGCATCTGTGGTCGTCGGCAAGCTCCAGGACATATGCGAGTCCAGTAGGCTCAGCCCTCTGCACTTGTAGTCTCGACGACGTCTATTGTGCCGGTACTCAGCCCTGAGGCTGCAGTGAGGGCATGAAGCGCTAAGTCATGCGGCCAGTCTGGGAAGGCTTCGAGTACGCCGGCATCTACCAACAGGACTGTGTATCAGCTCGCAGCTTCGCACCATCGAAACCCATGTCAAGCCTGATCTGAAGTCTCTGTGCCCGGTGTGACAGCCGGTATCGCGATCAAGGATCAGATATTCCGAAAGTCGGCGCTTTCTCTTGATCGCCATATATCAATGCTGGATCGTGGCTGCTTCACAGGATGGTTCCTTCTAAAGCTCGCAAGATGACGGTAGAGTTCGGCTGGTACAAGGTTCCAACTGCTCCCCGGAAGCATCCAGTCTGTACCGGCGATGCCATGCTAGCCAAGGGGATCTGGAGGAGTGTTGGTAGACTGGGAATGCTTGATCCTAGAAAGAGCTGCCCGGTGCTCGAACATCTGTCATGCAGACGGCCATGTCTTAACAGATGTCTTCCCCCGAGTCAAGTCGAAGATGTGTCGAAGATTCGGATCTGGCTTTTTGGAGATACACATATCAGCATAGGTGGAGTCGTGGTATGCAATGACTCTTGATGCAAGTCTCAGGTCAAACAAACACTGAATTGATCTTGCAATGCTGCAAAGGCCAATGCGTCGCATCTCTCCACAGGCTTGTCTGGTGCTTCAAAACACATCACTCTCATAGCGATTCCTGATGACGAATTTGCTGAGATGCTCAGCTCAGCTAAAGGGTAGAGGATCCGGACTGCGGAAACGGTCGAGGTTTCCAAATACTGTCTCGTTTGAAGGCGGAGGCAAGCCACGGAGATCGGAACGGAACACCCAAGTGGGCCGTGTACCTGGGTACTGGATCCACTCAAGGGCTCGAGCCGGCCACTTCTTGTATTCCACATAGCAGAAGGTTCCCAGCTCTTGGTCCCACTTGGCCGTTCCCACCTCGTCTTCCATGGTGATGCCTCCTGCTATACTAGGTATAGCTCGCGCCACCGAGGCCAGATCGGCGTAGGATTCGACGAGCTCGCTACTGAAGCCAAACTCGCGGGAAAGGTGGCTCAAGATCTCGTCCCAGAGCTCCTGCGGAAGACGATGGAGATGACTACCTCTGTTGTTTGTTAGTCAAAAGTCTCTTAGCGATAGCTTCTGCTAACTTACTGCTCAGGGAGACTTGCCCGCAGTGCTGTCTGGCGCGTCCTGCTCGAGCTTGCTTGCGCTTGGCCTGAAGCTATAGCGCGGCGGTATCTGCACACGGTCAGTTGTTGCTACACTCGGCACTCATCAACTCACCTTCTCCTCCCTGCAACATCTGCTGCGCCACTATCAATCTCGTGGCCTAGGCCGAGTCCAGAGAGGTCGAACCCAACGTCAGGAGCGCAAAGGGCAGCCATTATAGTATTGGTCTTACTTAACCGCGCGCGGTACGCGGCTCGGTACGCGGCATATGACCACTGAAGAGAAGGCCGAAGTCGCCGGTTATCGTTGTCGCTAGGTTCCAGATTGGCTGGCGAATAACGGACCAAGTCTGAGAATGACCTGCTGTACACCGAACTTGGAAAGTACTCTAGCGCCACAGGACAGAGGTTGGAGCTGTATTCCCACCACCGCTTGAACACTGGCGCCAGCGGATTGAGGTTGGAGCTGTGCTGCCACCACAGCTTGAACACAGGAGCTTCTGGATTCAAAGGCATGTTGATTTTGCGGATGGTTCTAGAGGCGTGAGTATTGCAAAGAAGGATGAGGTATTGAACAAAGACTTACGCTTCGGTCTTGTCTTAATGGTGCAGGCGACGTCCGTAAGTCTTTGGGTGTTATTGTTGTGGGTGAAAGGGCAGACGCAAAAGACATGCGGGTCTTGGCATGCTACCATGGTAATAGGCTGCAAGACGAGGTGGAGTAGGGAAGACATTGTATCTCCCGCTCGTTCACTGCTCACATGTGCCCGCAGGCAAAGCCGTACGGCTGCAATTGAGAGTGCGAAAGCTCTGACCTAATTGGAGATTCTAAGCAGGAAAAGACGATGCAAGATGCTTGCTGCGTACGTACATCGTTACCAGCGATGTTGCAGCTACTTCTCCTTCCATGTCCCATCCTTTATCTTCATGCACTCCCATTCTAGTGTCCAGAACCATACACTCGCGTACTTGGTTCCACGGCTTCTACTCAATTGCTGCTACTTCTTCCATGCGGGTTTTCGCACATTCTCAGTCATCTCATCTACCACCTTCCTTCTGACCACACCTACTTGATTGCATGCACCTCAGGGGAACCCATTCCAAGGGAAATGTGGGAGCAACAAAGACAGACAGAGGTCAGATCGACGGATCTCTGCTCTAGGATAACGTGGTAAGAGTTCCTGTGTCCCTTGCGGGCGACAAGAAACCTCGAAGGCAAGCCTGCGCAAGACGTTGTCTAGCGAGAGCCTGAAATTAACAAACAAAAGATGGTCTGACAAGAACATACCTTTCCAGCTGGATCCTTGAAGCACCCCTGCTTACCCAGATACAACGAAAAGGCAAGAATAGGCTGTTCACCTTATATAAACCGGAGAGAAGAGAGTCTACCATGATGTACAAAGCGTCGCAACACACCAAAGGGAACCAACCGGAGATTCGACATATTCCAGGCAATCAGGAGCAATGGGCAGAAAGCGACACAAGAAGAGGCAGAGAACGGAATCACGACAGGCATTACAGGAACAGGCACAGTTTGAGGAAAGCAGCACGCACCTATGTTCACATGGACCCCACCATGGTTCAACCATTCATTATCTATGAGCCCCATATCTGGCCATCGACAAGGGACTACATAATCAAAAACCCTGCGCCAATTCCATTTGCGAGTGGACTTTGCCCGACATGCCCAGAGCGCGTCTGCAGAACAAATGGGATCTAGTTGGGGCTGACACACAATGTCAGTGGAAATAGAGGGGGTAATGCGCTGTACTGGAAGCACGATTGGACAATTCTCTAGCATCAGCAGTCATCAGCTAAGCACACTGAGCCCCGAGGAGCAGCATCTGTCCGGTTCGCACGTGGGTCAGAAGAGGAGTAGCTTCCTTGCCTGCAGCTTGAGCCCGCAATGCACCAGGCGAGAAAGAGGTCGGCGAAAACAGCTAATGCGGTTGGCAATGGTTCGCTCCGTGTAACACAAGGGCGTTACCTGGTGCTCAAGATACTTTGGAAAGGAAAAGCTTGGGTGGATGATCACAAGATAGTCGTTATGCAGTTCGCTTCTCAGCACGGGTCTTGAGCAACAAAGCCGCTCGTCATTACGAGGACCTGTCTGCCGACATCCTTGAGCGTCTCGACCATGTCAACGTCTTGCTTGTAAGGCGTTTGGAAAGAACCACTTGCAGACTGTTTTTCCTGTCACAGTGTCACATATCCTGTATACACAATTCATTCCCAGCCTATTCAAGGTGCTCCGCCAGCATGAAACGATATCAGGTCACTCATCTAGGCTGAAAGCTGGCTACTGTGTGTGTTGAGACTACGGTAGACCAAAGCCTACCGTATGTAGGCGCTAAATACTACAGGAGGTGGAAACCCAGGTCACGTGTTAGTGTTGCGGCCGGAGCTGTGTCCTGTCTAGCTTCGAAGTCGATGCGCGATCATGTTCCGTTGCTTCGGAAGATGAGAAAACCCTTGTCGAGGTGGATTGCTGTCACTGATGGAGGCTGCACAGGGACACTCCAAGCATGCTCTTGCCAAAGTGGCTGCGAATTCACTGTGGAAGCTGTCCATTGAGGTTGTTACGGTGCGCCAGGTATGTACCTCTACTTCCAGCCGTCCGGAGCCTATCTGTGGTGTTTCGTGAACCTGAATAGGGAGCAGCATTGTTGAGCTGAGGATCCGCGGTCGTGCGCAGGAGAATTACACTCCTCTTGGACTCTTCTTGCCGAAACCTCGCTTCAGCAAACACGATCGTTCCTGAGCTACTCAGAACTCCATTACATCTGACGCAGAACATTATGACTTTGGCTCAGCTACGAATATGCTACTGCCAGTCTGCCACATACTCGCCTTTCGAAGCTTCCCTCAGGCCGTGTGCTACTGTACGCCAATACGTACGAAGACTTCCTCCGACCTCTAAGTACTAGTAGGGGAAGATCAATGACCCGGCCGCAACATCGATATCGCCGGTACACCCGCTGAAGATAGTACTGAACGGGGTCATGATGATGTTCCAGCCGGGAGCCTGAAGGAAAAATTGTCACTCGAAATGTTTACTGCTTCACTATCACCATTTTCACTTCGCTGAACTACTAGTATGGCGGACGAAATTCTTCCGGAGCAATTCGAGCTTAGCACCGAGGACCTCTGCCCTGAGGATGTCTTACCCTTACTCTCTCTCCGGCCTCGTTCTCTGGCCGGCGAGGACTAGTTCATGGTGCACGGAAAGTCCGGCGTCGAAGCTGATCGGCCTGTTTCTGTAGGGGTTGTGAGCCTGGCTGCATATCTTCGTGTTGGCTTTCTTCGTTGTCTTCGACTGATGTGCTAGCCCCGTCATCGTCTTCGTCCTCATCCGAACCAGAGCCCTCATGCTCGGCCTCTTCAACTCCTAGGACCCCCTCGACCCCTTCGACCGCAGTATCGTAGTTATCTGAGTTTTGGCCATCTGAATCCGCTCTTTCCTGTGTGTCTTCTTGCCCAATGTCGTGACCACCTTCGAAGAGATTGCTAGTGTCATGGTCTCCTGCGTCATCCTCAGGGCTAGAAGCTAGATCATGTTGTAACTGCGCTTGAAGTGAGAGCACATGGCTGTCTGCAGCTTGATCCGATGTGTGGTGGAGGCTGGGAGGATCTACTGACTCCTGTCCAAAAAAGTCGGTGCGGCGTTTAAGTCAGGAAAATGACCAGTGATGTCCCCAGCCCAATGACCGTGTCGCTGACACTCTCGAAGTCCTACTTTTGCACCAATGTGGCTGACTGGTTCGGCATTGGATCTATCTCATTAGCTGTGGGTTCAATATCAGATCGGGCCTCAAGCTACCTTCACTTGACTGCTTAGCAATAGTTGCTGGTGAAAGCATTGTGAGGCGCTTCAGTGCAACCTGAACGCATGTCAGCAGAGGCCATATGATGATGGACATGAGCCGTACAGGTTCATCCCTCGAAAATACGAGATGATGCTCGACTTGGCGTCTGGGAGACGACGAACAACAGTCTCAAAAGCGTTTCCAAAAACAGTCAATCATCCAACCCCTTGAGCATTCTCAAGAGCACTATAGCAAGGGTTATCGCATTTCTCTCTCAAGCGTTATGGTGCTGTCTCATTTGTTCTCTTGAGATTTATGGCGTTCTCAAGACCAGTGTCTTGAGCATTGTGGTAAGCCCTAAGCCTCCTTTTAAGCATTATAGTAAGCTCCAATGGTCCTCCTAACCCGGCTCCAAATCATATCCCTCACTACTCATTCTCCAAATCATGCTTCTAAGCATCAACTCCATGTCTAGCATTCTTATCGTAGGCTGACCCCATATTGTCATCTCGATGCAGGTCGCCATTCAGTCCATATCCCTACTCAGAAGCACGGCGGCTCGTATGGACTATCGGGGTTGGTCGTCTTTCTGCCCGTGCTAGAACTGACGGAGTGCCTGTGTTTGCTTCTGTTCATGGTAGCTGGGGTATATACGTGATGGAATGTGATCATGCTGTAGAACATTCTGTTCCACCTACGACCGCTGAAGGTACGCCAAGCTCGAGATACGAGTCTGCGGCTGCGGCCGGGGAAGAAACGCCAGCCGAGAATTCACGCAAGAGATGTCAGGGCTGCGAGCCTCGAGGCATTTGAACTCGTGTGCCTCACCTCGATTCGAGGCTGGTAGCGCCGGGAGCATTGTCATGGTTCAAGCAGGCTCGTTCGTGTTCTGCTTTCCATCTGTAAAACAAAGTGTTTTGCAAGTACGTCCAGCCAGGAAATTGCACCTGTAACTTTCCCGGGGACGAGTGAAGGATGGTGCATGTTACAGCTGTGGAGCCGGGGAAGTTATAAAAGTGGAGTTGGCGACAGTCCTGGATATCGCTAACACTGATCGCTCCAACGCAGTGGAAAATGGTACCTAAATCTTTCGTTTCCGATTGGTCATGGAGGATGGTGTACCAATCTCCGCTTGAATTCTGCTCTGACACAGTACGCCATAATGCAGTGTCAAGTGACAGCGCGATATAAAAATTGCGCCCTGGCACACGGGCAACAATGCTCTGTCCTTCTGCTCGATCAACCGTGTTGTTTAGCCGACGTTTATTTAGGACCCTTTTGTTTAGGGCCCTAATGCAATGTTCACAAATTCCGAGCGCTTCACCACTTGAGGTCATGGTCTCACTTGTGAACAGATGGTTTGGTGGTTGTTGTAGCTGTGTAATGATGTCGAGCTCTATTGTGCCACTGAAGTCAATTTCTAACAAATGACAAAGCCGCTTGGTGTTTTTAGGATAAGGAAGAGGTGCGTTCTTCCCATCAGTGTGCACATCCGCCAACAAGTCTAGGGGCGTCTTAGAGTAATCAGGTTTCAGCTGAAGGCCGTCAACTGCTAAGGCTCGAAGAGCGTAAATGCGATCATGAAGCATCGAACAGTGGTGGTCCTGATATTGCAGCGCCAGTTCGAGCAAAGTAGCGCCTGGAGACGATTCGGGGCTGCGCCTTTCGTTACCACATATCTCCTGTCGGCCGTTCCCACGGAAGAAACTCATGATAGATAGAGCATCAACTCTCTCCCGCGCCTTGCCAAGATGTGCAGCAAGTTCACCAACCATACCGTCGGTCAGGGTTGACTTATTCATGACCGTAACTATCAGCCGCCTCAACTTGTCCCAACAAATTGCTTGTCCTTCCCAAAGGAAGACAACTCGACGTGCGAGGGCAAGTTCCTGAACGATCCATAGGCGCGACCAGTACTCATGCTCCATCAACCTCATAAGCGTAGGTGATATGATACCTGGAGAGTTGTCGCAACGTTCCAGAGGTATCAGGGGACCATTCTCTATCAACGTGGCCAGTAGCATAGGTCCAAGTACATTAGGGTCAGGCTGACTGCCGGCTGAATAGTCCGACGCAGTGATAAATGACCCATGAAGCCAGCCGATCACCTTCGAAGCCCTAGAGAAAATTTGTCCCATTAGCGGTATCTGCTGGTTCTTCTCCTTGATGTCGTCTTGGTTGATACACAGTGCATCGATCCAGAAGTCCTGGTCCCGGAACTTCTCCAAAGCATATAGGAGGAACGAGTAAAGATTTGGCCGAACCCAGAAAGGCCGCTCATCAAGCGTTATTGCAAACGTGGCACTGTGAGAGCCCCATACATGAGACAGCGCGATGTAGCCATCTTGTCCGATGATTGTGCTGCGAGCCGAGCAGTCAATATAACCGTTCTTGTCGCGTCCGACGACACGGATCAGCCTGGTTGCTTGTAGATCATCTCTAAGAGGTCGAAATGCGGAGGCCGCCATGTAGATTGTGCCTTCCTGAATTCCACGTCAGATCGTTTGGCTTGCGTGAGAATCAAGTCCTTGTTTCAGTGTGAAAGAATTTGGTTGTCCATGAGCGAGCTTCGCAGCCGATGGCGGTAAGGTAAGGAAAGTTGTCCCATCGTTGCGCAGCTGTGATATGACGGCTACTGCTGCCTAGATACACCACAATCGGTTGACTCCAGCTTCAGCATATTGAATGGTGGTCAGGCATGTACTGGAGATCACCAGTGTTCAAATAACCAGCGCGCTAGAGCAAGGACTTTTGGTCAGTCCTTAGGCTTGGCGTCATGATAGATGGCAGACTTCATAATACCACTGGACTTCCTTGATATTACAGTAGGCGCACGGCTTATATATCTAAAACTTCTAGTCTATACTCTGACGATTAGCCGCTATCCGTATATCAAATTTAATATAGTATCATCTCCTAGAATTCCTTACTCGACAACTAGAAAGTTGGGTGGTGCTTCGAGGTCTGCCATCTATCATGGCGTCAAGCCTAATCCTCACGCCAAGGGGCAGACTTCGGAATACCACTGGACTTTAACCCTTGATATTACAGTACGTGCACGGTTTAGATTTCTTAAACTTCCTATATACACTCTTATAATCAGCCGCTATTAGTGTATACAGTTTGAGATAGTGTCGTATCCTAAAAGATCTTGCTTAACGACTAGGAAGTTAGGTGGTGTTTCGAAGTTTGCCATCTATCTTGGCGTCAAGCCTAAGGCTTGAAGTCGCATTCCGCCAATGGCCTGACTTAGCTGCACTTCCCCCAGCCTGACCACCATGACTGGGTGTTGTATCTACCTATGGACTGGCATGGTCCGGAGAAGCAACGTGAAGCTACTTAAGACTCCTCGTAGGCCGCCGTACCGAATTCGATCGCTCTATCGTCATACGTCCAAGGTACTGATATGAGCGCAAACACTTGGTCGAATGCCAACCTGACATCCCGGTCCACGAAGTCGACCTACAGAGTATCTGTTACTGATTCAAGCGTTCATTGCCACATCATGTCTTGCAAGTTTACTGTACTACATCTACTACTAGCAGAACACAGACATACTGCCTTAGGTTGAAGAAAATCTTGATTGATGACAGCGCATGCTGCATCCTTCGGTTGGCTGGACTGAAGAAGGCAGAACCATGTTTCATATTCAGTTGACTGAACCCACATTCTATTTGCAAGTAGCCGCAACTCCAACGCTCCAAGAATGTAGATGTATTAACGCACAAGTCAACGACAGACATCCATCCGGCAATGGCCAAAGACTAACTAGGTATAACCTGTGAACGACGAACATGTGGGGATGAGATGCGAAGAGAGTCCAGCACCGGTCGGAACACTCCTGAAGTCGCTTAGACCTTTCGCTTTTGCCTCTCCAACTCCATAGCAATAGCAACATCAGGTCTCTTGCCGCCTTCTACATCCTCTCTTTTCTTCTTTAACGTCTGATGGACTCTACGACCAACGCCCTTCTCTGCTGCCTGTAACATTCCAGCGAAACCAGGTGAGGTGGCCGTGCTTTGAGCCTTAGCCTTAGCAGGCGAAGTTGGCACAATTGCTTTGATATTCTTGGGCTTCGGCGCAGATTTGTTTCCTTGAGGCTTCTCTGATAACTTCGGTTTCGAGTTCGCTCCCACTGCCTTGGCGTTCACTGGCTTCACTCCCACTGGCGTGGCTGTTATGCTTTGTTTCTCCGTAACGATAGTGGCACGCTTGGCGCGGCTTAGGCTTTCTTGATGGATGACAGCACTGTCGTTGCTCTCAGCCTTGTCGTTAATGTTGTGCCTGCAGAGAGTGCTGCTAGCAGCCACGGTAGCAATGGTCTCCGCATTCGACGGCTTCTCTACCCTCTGCCGAGAAGTTACATATGCTTCTGATTGGCTTGTAACGACGGCATTATCATTCGTGCCGGATGTTGCCGTGCTCACTTCGCGAAATGCTGTTCCATCAAGCTGCTGCGAGGTACTTGCACGTGTGTCCTCCAAACACCCCGACCGAACACCAAAGGAACCAGTCATTGTCGGCGAAGGCTCTGGTAGCTCCGTGGACTGGGACGCTCCGTTGGCACCAATCTTGGATATTTCCTCAAGGTATCTAGACACCGAGAGACATCGAGGTTTGTCATACGCTTCGTCGACAGTAGCTTGCTTCAACAAACTCCTTCTCCCATTTGGTATAGACACTGTGTTTGCTCGTGGTGTAGCCAACTTGTTCGTCAGATCTTCCAGCTCCGTGTCTTGACCTACTGCCCGTGAAAAATCAAGGTCAAACAGCGAGAAGATAGTTCTACGCTTGTTGATTGGCTCGGTTTCCTCATCACCTAACGGCGTCGTCCTGGTGCAGTCCACAGTGTGACGCGTTATGCTCAGAACGCTCGGACACCGTCGATTAGCAGTGTTAAGCGGTGAAATATTGTCCTTGCATTTGAGGGCAACTTCGGGGCCGGTAGTAAGTTCGTGGAAGTCCAACCAGGAGGAAGTCTTATTCGCCCTCTTCTTGAGCAATCGTTGACAAAGAGACGCAAGCCACATCAGCGCAGATTCTCCGAAGTCGAGTAGGTCTGAACCAATTTGATGCCTTCGAGGGTGGTGTCGACCGTCCTGCTGCTTTGCAGACACCTCATGCGTGTTGTCGTCACAGCTACCATAGCTCGTCCCTCGGTTAAGTGTCAATATAGGCGTGCCTTGATTGTTTGAAGCCGACTTTCTCTCAGCTCTTGGGCCCTTGACCAAGCTGTTTCCGTATTCGCTTGAATTGGATTTGTTGCCTTGGCCTCGAGTCATCTCAATGCTGTTCGGCCCATTCTCGGGATCTTGTGGGGTGTTCTGACTTCTTCGCTTCTCTTTCTGGTACGCCTAGTACGCGCAGCTTCCAACTCCGAGGACTATCAAGCTCGATACGATGGGTACGACTACCTTGATGACGAGTAGCTCCACCTGCTTCTTCTTGCTGTCAACAGCTCCATTTTGGCTGACAGTCTGATCGAAAGGGGTCGAGTCGAAGACCTTCGTTGGTTGAGATTGTTTGATGGTTGAGGAAGGCGCGGTAGAGGTCGACTGCGTGCTGGCGGCGGTCGTTGAGGTTGTGGAGGTAGGCAGGGTAGTGAAGGAGCTTGACGGCGAGGACGATGATGTCGACACGGTCGAAGAAGACTGTATCTCGGTGCTAGAAGTCTCTGTTGTAGAGCTCTCTGAGCTTGACGTAGAAGAGGCACTGGCAGTGGCACTGGCTGAGGTGCTCGTCGCTTTTGCATTGGTAGCTGTACCGCTTGCGACTGTCGCGCTGGCAGTGACATATGTACCCCGAGCACACATCCAATTGGCCAAATCACCCTGGAAGGCATGGGCTATGACAGTGTCTGGCTTCACCCCATCTTTCTGGCAACCAACCTGGATCGTGGTGACGAGGGAATTTAGCTCGCTCCAACAATCACGAGTACATGTTGAGTAACCATCGAAGGGTGCGAATTTGACATCATCACAGTTCGTGATTGGCGTACTGTAGGCTTCGGTACACGAATCTGAGAACAGAGCAATAGGCTGAAAGTCAGATAGTGTGATCTCTGATGCTGTAACGAGGGCAATATAGCCCGCTAGTAGTAGTAAGGACTGCATGTCTAAGGTATGTTGACCAAGAAGTGACCTGTGATTATGATAGAAGAAGTAGTACTATCGCATGTCGTGTGGATGGGGGGCTCGTTGATTTTGTTGATGTTATTGCCGGTTGCAGGGTCCTGCCGCACAACTCTTTCAAGAAAGTGCCTGCCAAACGAGAAAAGGCGCCAGCACCTGTACAATGAGCAAGTCCTACAGTCAAGACTAGGAGGGGCTGCTGTGAAATGTTCGTATCGCGACTTGGTATGTACCAGCTCCTTATGCGAAACACGGTTGCTGCCGCTTCGAGTTTGCTATCGGAGGCGTGGAAAGGAAGGTAGCACGACGTGATGTTCCGGTCAAATTATAAGTGGTATCGAGTCGTACCTGCGATCAAGATGAGTTGTGATTACTGGGAGCAGCAAACACGCAAGAGGCAGCAATAGAAGGAAACAGGTGACGAGAGCTCTGCTCAGCTCGCAAGTCGAGGGTACTGTCAGACTAGATGGCCGCCCTTCGTCCTGCGTCGTGAGGGCGCAAGGAGACGGAGCGTTGTTTCAGCGGGTCCAGCTTCGGCGAGCGGACATCATACCTGATCGACGACCTTCCTCCGTGTCACTGCAGCCGCAGCCTGCGGGAGGGTCCGACAGTAGGAATGCGAATGCGAGCCATTCCAACCCTAGCGCAACATTCTGTAACAGAGAGTTTGCTAACCACAGGCCATGCGGGCACCGCTGCATAGAAAGGAAGAGATCGAACGCGCTTGACGTTTCAGCACCAACAAGCTTTCATCTAGTCGCCCGTTATAATTGGTTCTAGCCACATCAAGTCAAAGCGCGAGTGAGACGCGAGGCAGGGGTCACTCATGTGATCATTGCATCCTATCATCAGGTCCGAAACTTTAGGCTAGTCTACCGCATGCCCAAATTTTGAACTTCCATCGTCCGAAGTTCTACTTCAGCCTTGTGAGCTGAGCCACGTATGCAAAGGACGGCCCTGGGCGAGACAAGCAAGCAAGTTACCGACCTCGACTCTGACGTACAAAACCTGAGAAAATGCTGCTGTGACAAGCTCATGGACGCGAGAAGTCGACTGGATAGCAGAGCTAGCGTCAAGCCTATCGACGCGTCGAGCTGTCCTGCAGATCAGCAAAGACATCGCTCTCCGCCCTGAAAAGCCTTGTCAGTTTCGGCCAAACCAAGTTGCCGACTGCTTCTCTGTGTCGTCTGCAAGATCTGTTCAAACCCAGAGCGCTCTTTCTTCGAGCGACTCGACAGAAAAGCGTCGTGTCGAAGACTGAGTAGGGCTTGAACATTCAATTAACCCGAAAGCTTCCCACACGTCTCTCCTTGCAGCACAGGCTAAGATCTCAATCTAAAAAGCTTGAGTTTTCAAGCTCCCGATATAGCTCGGATGGTATCGCAAAATAATTGCCAAAGAGATATTGATGCACTGTACTACGCTTTGCGCACTAGATGCCGTATGCATTACAGAGTGATGGCTACTTGAGCTTGTTGCAGCAGTCTCGCAGCACTCTTGCGTTTCCGCCGTGGTCGTGCGGCCTCACGAGGTAAACTACTGGCACGGCCGACTTCATCGGAAATCATCGCACTAATACTACCACTGTGTTAGGCACTATTGCTACCTAGGTACGAAAACACCACTATCACCATGACGACAGATCAGCGTAGGTCCGAAGATGTGCTCTAACTCGGCATAATTTGTGAAGAAAGGCCTTTGGCAATACTTATAATGTTCATACACGTGCACCTGGTGCGTGCATATCGTGACGTAACAGGCAATTCGGCATCTCCGCTCTAAAGTCCATAACGCACCGTTTACGACAAATGCTACCAGTCATTCCGAATCAAAGTCCGCCACTCCTGCCGCTTCAAGCACTATGAGCAAGGTTAGATCCTTTCTCGGTGACGAACCCGCGAGGAGAAGCAGCAAGCAGTGAGTACGAGATATGTTCGCATCTAGCCAAGCGTATCCAAATGTGTAGGAGCAGCGCCATGAATATTACTAAGTGCAGCAAGCATAAACACATCGCCGGAGTTGTGAATCCTCGTTTAGCCATTTCGAGATGCGACTTATTAGCCTTTTGTCCCTAGCTATGCCTACGGACGAATGAGATCGTTCTAAGAAGGGGTTCGGCAGCTGCTATGCAAGCTCTATACAGCTCCACTGATTACTAAAATGCAGATAATTGTGACGTCTATTAATCCATGCTTGCGAAATCTCAAGCCTTGTCTATAAAACACTCAGAGCCGAGTGATTACCATAAGACAAGTTTTGACACACCAACACAACGATCATTAACCATTACTAACCACAACACAACTAGCCACAAACCTCGCAAACACTACCATGCCTGCCAACCTACCAAAGATATACAAGGTCGGCGTCTTCAAGGAGCAGGGCAAACCCCTGACCTTCGAGGAGCGAGAGCTGAAACTGCCCGAAGATGGGCAAGTGAGACGCATCAACCCCCAGGGGCACGATACACTACTGACTCACCCTCCCAGGTGCTAGTTAAAGTCCTAGCTTGTGGAGTCTGCCACTCAGACTCAATGGTCCGCATAGGTGCCTTCGGCAACGGCTTTCCCATTGTCCCAGGCCACGAGATCATCGGCGAGATCGCCGCCGTTCCATCATCCGAGAAGCGATGGAAAGAAGGGGACCGAGTCGGAGGGCCATGGCACGGTGGCCATGACAGTAAGCTCGAAACGTCTCCCTACAGCCGTCCCGGACGCTGACCACCCACTCCCACGCAGACACCTGCAAGTCCTGCCGTCGAGGCCTCGCGCAAATGTGCGAGAACGAGGTCATCAACGGCGTGACTCGAGACGGCGGGTATGGCCAGTACGTCACACTCCGCACCGAAGCAGTCGTCAGCATCCCCAAAGACGTCGACCCCGTCGAGTTCGCACCCCAACTATGCGCGGGCGTCACAGTGTTCAACGCACTGCGCCAGCAAAGGATCTTCCCCGGCGAAACCGTGGCCGTCCAAGGTACGCACGCATGCATGCTCAGGACCCCTCCCACAACCCCACCCCTCTGACACTCCCCCCACAGGTCTCGGCGGCCTCGGCCATCTAGCGCTCCAATACGTCTCCAAATCCGGCTACCGCACCGTCGCCATCTCCTCATCCTCCGCCAAGAAGGACTTCGCCACAAAACTCGGCGCCCACGACTACATCGACGGCAGCAAAGGCGACATCGGCAAGCAACTGCAAGAGCTCGGCGGCGCAGCCTGCATCCTCCTCACCGCACCGAACAAGAAACTCGTTCCACAACTCCTGGGGGGCCTCGGACCGCTCGGGAAACTCGTCGTGCTGGCTGCCATGGACGGGCCCGCTGAGATCGACACCAACGCTATGATCGGGAAGGGGTTGAGTGTTAGTGCTTGGCCATCTGGTCAGGCTCAGGACAGCGAAGACACGATCGTCTTCGCTCAGGTGCACGGCGTCGAGTGTATGGTTGAGAGGTTCCCGCTGGAGCAGGCCAATGAGGCTCTTGAGAAGATGGAGAAGGGCGATATCCGGTTTAGAGGTGTTTTGACGCCGAATAACTAAGCAGCGAGAAGACGCGCAATGGAGGAGGGAAATGAAAACCCAATCGCTTATTCAAGAAGTAACATACTCAGAAAATATTCCCAGCCCCCAACCCCTCGAGTCCTTCCTCCGCCACCCCATCAAACATCTTACTCAACGCCTTCTGCCTCCCCCTCGTCCTCCTTCCTGCACCAACAAGCGCCTCATCGTCTTTGACGACGCGGTCCAACGCATTCGTTTTCGCGTCTTTGTATTCCTGTTGGCGCTTCTCCTCCGAGTCTTCACGGCTCAGTGCGGGTTCTGGGTCTCCCTCTCTCTGTCCGAGCCGTGCGCGGTTACGGCGTTTCTCGGCTAGACGCGCTTTCAGTGCCATGGCTTGTGAGGAATCTGCGTAGGTAAGCTGTGGCTGTTGAGTTGGTGAGGGAGGACGCGGTGGTTGTGAAGTGGAGAGTGTTGTGAGAGCAGCGTGGAAATCTAGATCTGCCATCCCTTTGATGGACACGTTCGCTGCTGGCTGAGGAGGGTTTGCAGAGGGAACTGCGCTCATGCTGTCGCGGCTCAGCAGGGCATTGCCCCTTAGAGTCCGCGTCTGCTGTTCTTGAACCTGGTCTTTCTTCTGCAGCTCACTCGGGATGCGGCTCAATGCGCTTAACGGGACACCTAGCCCGTCTGTGTTGATGCTGTTGATTGAACTGGCTCTTGAGAAGGCCTGCTTTTCATTTCCGTTGCCGCCTTTGCTGTTGTCATTTGAAGCCCTTGAGGAATTAGACAAATTACTCAATGCCCGTCCTAACAGTTTCTTCTTGTTTGATGTTCGGGAAGCAGGCCTCGCAGTGTTTGCCGCGGCTTCGGCGCGTTGACGAGCTTCAGACGCTGCTTTGACTTCAAAGAATTCATTTAGTAGAGCTGAATGAGACTTTGGCTCAGGGAGCGCAGGAGGCACTACTGGGGAAGGCGCATCATCTGCATTATTGAGGTTCAGCCCTTCATCGTCTTGTTGCGCTTCTGTGTGTGTATCAGCAGTCTCCGCCTGTGGATCAGCATTCGGTCGAAGTTCGGTTTTGTCGCTGCTATGGCCATCAAAGGTCTGAAAGAGCTTCTTCTTGGGTGGCGATGATCTCCGTGGTAGCTTGTTCCCAGAGACCTCCTGGAGGGGTATTGGTTTCTGCAGGACTAGGGTTGTGTTGGCACTCACACTTTTGCTTGAGCCTTGAGAATCATTTTGCACATTATTTCTCCTGTTCCTCTGGTTCTCCTCGAGTGCTTTCAGAGCAGAGCCATCACTGAGTGGTTTCTGCTTCTCTTGATCACGCGCTTGTATGTCTCTCGCGGCATCTATGAAGCTGTCTTCTTCAGAGCCTGATCGACGTTCACGGGGGGACTGATGTGGGGGAGTTTCGGTTTCGTTCTTGTGGTCTACTCTCGACGGCCGGGTCGCTCTTTCGGCCTGCTTGACAGGCGCTTCTTGGGCCATCCGGACTAGCATAAACGGCTCGAAGGACGGTACCCTGCCATTCTTTATGAGCTGCCACAGCCACTTCTCTGATACCACTGGCATCCTCCATGCTTGAGCATGTTCGATTTTCCGGCGATTCGGATTGGCCGAGTTGCAGACAAGGACGGTTGTGTCTTGCGTGAAATTCTCCTGGTACACAGCTCCGAGCTTTTGAATAGTCTTCGATATATGCAGTGTTTGTCGCTGAGGAAATCCAGTCGCATTGATTACGAGTTTGGAAGCAGCCGGCAGATGTATTGGTGTCGCTGGCAGGCCGAGGGCATAATTCTCTGGGGAAATAAAGGTGTTAGAGGTCATGCACCATTCCAGCCAGAGCTCCGTTACGATGGTCACATTAGGACACGTCTGCTCAAAAGTTGCAAGTCTGTGGCTTTCGATTTCAAAGGGGACGATCATCAAGCACGATCCAGAGTCTTGCTCAGCCTCTTTTTTGAGGTCGGTCAACGTGTCATGCACCGTTCCACCATGACTAAACAACGTCTTGTGGAGGACCACTTTCCTCCTGTCATCGAAGCCTTTGACGTGGAAGTGTTTTCCTGTTAGGATGCCAGTGTCAGTGTTTCGATCTCTATTCAGGAGATCCTGCTGCATGTGTGATTGTGCGCGTTTCTCGGTATGTGGGTCGGCTCCACCTCCTATAACAACAGCTGCATCTATACTCGGCAAGGACTTGGTAGACTTCAACTCAGTATTACCCAGGGCTATGGCCTTCGGATCGTGCTGACCAACAATGTCATTCCACACATCATTCTGCTGGCTTCCAAGTTTTGCACTTGCCGTCCGACGGAGCTTCCTGCTAGCCTGTTGAGCTGGTTCATCAATGCGCTGTCTCTTGCCTGCCTTCGCACTGCTGGAGTTTTGACGATTCCAGGCGCCAACACCCTGTTGCTCTGGCAAAATAGTGGGATGGTACTTTTCTTCATCTAGCTGCATACCCCTATCGAGAGTATCCTTGTACCACTTAATGCTGACGATCTTCAACTTCCACGTCTGTGCAAACTCGTACTTCTTGCCCTCAGGTGTAAATGCAATGAGATGAGTGACATCCTTGGTAAGATCGCCGGTGTACTCTCCGCCATTCTTAACGATGTTCTTCGCAAGCTCATTCCGGAAGTCGAGATCCTCAAATCCTGTGATACAGATTTTTAGGCCAAAAAGGGTAGGGCACTTATACTGAGCGTCGAGAGCATTGAGGTCGATAGGCTGGTCGTTCATCCATAATTCTCGGAGGGCTTGAATATACTCGGGGAGCAGGACTTTGACGTCCTGTCTTTCCCTCGCAACATATCGGTATTTCGCCGAATCTGTGTCTCCGACCAGGAGGTGCGTCACATCGGAAGTCAAGTCGAGAGTGTGGTCAGCGCCCATCTTTTGAGCCCATTCTGCCAGCTGGCTGCGTGACTCGGGAGGAATCGAGGTGCAGCATAGCTGCGCGCCGTTTAGGGGTTTCTCGGCTAAGAGCTTCGAGGCACTGTCCGTCATAGTGCATGTCTGCAGATACGATACAGCTGTCGTTATCGAGCTTGAGGGATACTTAGCCAGCGATGGCAAGAGAGTGTATGTGTAAGACGCGTAAAGAGCATCGCGAAAACGCGACAATAACTGGCTTGGCACATGTCATGGCATTTTAGTACTTTTGTTTCCTCTGTCTAGACCTCTGTTTTTGATCAACGGTTCAGCACGATCTTGCAAATTGGTGCCGACGACGAGCATCGGCAGTTGCTATGAGCATACAGTCAGCAGGTCAGTATCGTGAATCTACGCAACGACTCTGCTGTGCCATACAACGAAACTGACGCAACGGCTCATGTGGAGTAGATTGTCCGTCGATCTGTGACTTGGTTAATCTACAGTGCTTCGAGCACTCGTCCTCAGATCAGATGAAATGCCGCCATACGCACGTGAAAAGCGCACCGAGGTCTTGGACCTCAACCTTACGGAAACTTCGGAATATGCGGCCTCTGTAAACTCGTCTGTGTCAGCAGTACAGCTGCACCGTAAGCAACTGCAAGCGGGCATGGCTTGACTCTAGATGGCCCGTCAAAAGTCACTGGCACTTCCTCACTTTAATGCTGGACAATAACGAACGTCCATCGACCTTTGTCAACGCTTCATTCGATAGTGCCGACAGGACAGAACCTCCACCTGGCATTCATCTTTCCACCCGTATCAACGCTCTTCGTTCCTTGCTCTGCGGTTACCCTCATGTTTTTGGTCTTGTCGGCAGGTGTTAGGAGTCGTGCGCAGTATTGTGCTGCAGTGAAGCTGACTGAAGATGATGCAGGGACTCTCGCCATAGAGTCATCTTGCTCCGACAACCTCCCAAACAGCGAGCCCGGCGCAACGCGCAGGCACATCTTAGTTGCATTAGCTTCCATGACAGGGATAGTCAAGCATATCGTAATCTTGGGCGCAGCCGGCTCTAATGCGCGTCCTTGCAATGTATATCGTGTCTTGTGATCATGATGAAGCAGCAGGCGTATCAACTTTTTGGTCCCTACATTCTGGTAGGTTATCATAAACACATTGGATGCTCGCTCCGCTTCGCCGCATCGCCATCACTTGGGCCAAGATAGTAGTTGTTGCTCATGGAGTAGGCTGTATTTGTAGATCATGAAGTCCTTGCGAATATCGATCTTGGTGCAGGACACGACTTCCCGGCTGTTTTAGGTTGCGATCACGCCGACTAGCGGCACATCACCAGAAGCAGTCACCCAAGTTGGCTCTGCTGTGTCACCAGTGATCAGCCGATTGGCTGTCAAGCTGTCCGAAGGTGGCGAAGCGCTAAAGCTAACGCATCTTACTGCACAATGACATTCACGCAGCCCAAACGTCGCTCAAACACCAAACAGCACTCAGCTCACACCAGTAGTTCCGAGGATATAGGCTGGACACTCGTTAACTCCCACCTGTGGCAGAGATGAGGCGAGCACAAAATCAGTGCGCGAAAATCACGAATCCCGGGAAGTCTCAAGAGCACAAACTGCGCTGTTATTGCCACCATGGTCAAGCCAAGCGAGGCCGAGCTCCACCGGCCATGATGCTGCGATCCGAATCTCCGGAGCGCGGCAGTCAAGTTGAGAGGTCCGCCAAAGCCTCGTCAGCATAAGACCAGCCAATCATGTCGCCTTCATCTAGTCATGCCAGGTTTAGCCGTAGCTTTTGTCAAGATGGATTGACCTTACCGCACTTCCGCGTTCAGCTAGGAAACCTCTCACGAGCAGGTCCTCTGTGTCTGAGAGTGCAACTGCTTTTTCCTGCGGATTCGCAAGTAGCTTCGTGCCGTGTCACTGTACGAGTCCTTAATGTCGCTCTTGACGTAAGTTCAATAAGACTGCTTCCGGCCTGTCGGAGAGGGACCTCGGGAGTGATTGACTTCCGCTACTTCCATGCTTCGTCGTCATCTTGCGATCAGAGCCAGTCAAATGTGCTTGGTTTTCGGCGGCTCTGCCGGGTACCTTCTGAACTGTTTGCGATGCTACTTGAACTTCGACACTACTGACCTCACTAAAAGCCTTTCCTTGTCTTTCAGCATTAATTTTCACCTTTATAATGGTAGTCCTCGTTATCGTCTAGAAGCGTTGTTGTCAAGGACAGTGACGATGGGACGGCTATTCGCTTAGGTGAGTGATCATGCACAGCAGCCTTTAAGACCATCTCCAATTGGGCCGCATAGCGCAGTGTCGTACCAAGACAGGCAAGAATGCGCGGGGGTGGGCAGTCGCTTGGTTGGTGATCAGTCTGGAATACTTGGCCTTGCTTCGCTGCAATTGCCATAGTGCCATGCAAGTATGGTGCTTCTGCCATGCTTTGCTTACGGCCGCCATGCCCGTGGCTGCATCACCATTGCGACGCTCTTACCCCGATCACATCTAGTTGCTCTCACGCCAACTTCCCTCATCTGTCTTTGCACGTCGTCAAAACCCTCTCGGAAATAGCTAACGATCAACCAAACACAGCTCAATCTCGCCCTCTTTCCGTCTTACCGGCATTCCTCGACCTAGCCACAGTTTGCTACGTCTATCCTATGTGTATGTCCTGATCACCGACTCGCAACACTTCTGCAATCCGCTGCAACCACAACCCGACACACTTCGAAGCTGACACCGTCGAAATCAGAAAAGCTGGCGTTCCCACGAGAAATCTCGAAAAGACTCTTTCGCCTAACCTTGCCCCCTACACAAGCCGGGCCACCCGTCCCTACTGAACCATATATTGCGCAACCAGAGACCACTCGATCCGCTGAACCACCGCCGCCCCGCGACATGGTGTTTGATGAGTTACGGCGAAGATCGCCAGAAAGGAGGGGAAGGAGTGGTTCGGTCATTGGAGGACCCGTCAGTAGCATGGCAAGCGGACACAGATTAGAAGGTGATATAGCAGGAGCCTCGACACCGGGCAACAATGCGTCAGAGGCAGCGATCACCAGATCCACCTTCACAGATCAGAAGCCGATCGCGTCGGGGAATGGCGTGGCGGTCTACGTGCAGACTGCTGAGCCAGTCCTCTTCTTGCAGGGCTACGACTCGAATGACCCAACTTCACACACAACCTCTATGCTTCGGGGCAGTCTGCTAGTAAAATGCACAAAGCAAGCAAAACTCAAGTCAATCTCCCTGACCTTCAAAGGGAAATCAGAGACAAACTGGCCGGAAGGTATTCCGCCCAAGAGGCTTGAGTTTAAGGACACCACGTATATCATGAATCATACCTGGTCTTTCTTCAACGCTCAATTCCCTCAAGCGGAACACAGTTATGGTGCAGATATGGTGCAGCTGCAGAAAGGGCCATCTTCCGAGGTGAAGGATCTTGGTGTCACCGGCTCCTCCTTCGACCTGTTCCAAAGAAGCTCTTCTCCTTCGAAACAAGCGCAAAGTTCAAGGGACATGAAAAGATTGTCCTTACAAGCGAACCAATCAAGGAGTTTTGGCAAAGGGGAAAATCCGTCTGGCGGACCGACTGTTGCGCAGAGAGGCTTCAAAGTCTTCCACCCTGGCGACTACATCTATAATTTCGAACTACCACTCGACTCACGGCTGCCGGAATCTTGTCAAGTTGACCTTGGCCACGTCAAATATGAGCTCGAAGCTCTCGTAGAAAGATCTGGTGCCTTCCGGGCGAACCTGGTCGGAGCAAAAGAGCTGACCCTAATCCGAGCGCCATCCGAAGGATCCCTTGAGCAAACCGAACCAATTGCCATTTCCAGGAATTGGGAGGATCAGCTGCATTACGACATTGTCATATCAGGAAAATCATTCCCACTTGGCTCTTCAGTCCCAATAGCATTCAAACTCACGCCACTTGCTAAAGTCCAATGCCACCGAATCAAAGTCTTCGTGACTGAAAACATCCAATATTTCACAAGCAACAAGAAGGTGCACAGATTAGAGCCAACAAGGAAGATTCAGCTGTTCGAGAAAAGAGCTGACAGCACGAGCACGAGTTCCTACCCTGGGAGCTCGATGAGAGTGCTTTCTGGAGGAGGCGTACCATACGATTATCGAGATGCAGCAGCTGCGGGCGAAGAGAACATCCCGCACGACACGACGAACTTGCTCGGGAACCTGGATAACGACTCTGGTAGCATCGGTCCAACGGAAATGGAATTCAACGTGCAGCTTCCGAGCTGTTATCAGATGAAGGACAAAGTGCGGACGGAACATCTACATTTCGATACAACGTACTCAAATATTCAAGTAAACCACTGGATCAAGGTAAGAGTGCCACCCAACATGTTATATACAATTCGTACTAATATGGAGTAGATTGTAATGAGACTCTCACGACCTGACGAAAACGACCCGAGTAAGAGGAGACACTTTGAAATCTCGATCGATTCACCGTTCAACATCATGTCGTGTAGAGCGACACAAGCTAACATCTCATTACCTGCCTATTCCTCGGGAGGCCAGGCACCCGGAGCGATGGACGAGACCGAGTGTGGTTGCCCTGGAGCGCAGGTCACGAAGCGCAACACTGGGTCAGTAATACCACCTGTCAGTGCAGGTAATGCGGCGCCAACAGCGCCGATACCGCAAAGGAGCTGGACGAGTGACAATGGTGGTCTCACAGTGCCCACGCAAGCACATGTGGCCAATGGTGACCCGAGCAGTTCTGCGTCGAGACCGATGCATCTGTTACGAGCCCCCTCATTCAATCCGCCTGCGTTTGACGAGGAAGAGCCACCGCCACCAATGATTACGCCACCTCCCCTATACGAGAATGCTGTCAGTGGTGACACCAGTAACGCTCTAGCTGATTACTTTTCACGTCTGGCGGACGAGATGGGTGACGACGATGACCGGGACGACAGGTCACGGGTAGACCATCCACTTACGCCAGGAGGCAGAGTCAACAGATCCATGGACATTCCTCGAAACTGGGCGCCACTGGGAAGAACGAATGATCTGAGACTGCCTTCTGGCCAACGTACGCCGACTGCTGTATAGTATACAACAGCGAAGCATCTAGGAGTTTTGAGCGTATCTTGGAGAACGAAGCTCATGAATTATGACCAAAGGAAATTATATCATGCTGGAAGGAATCCAAGAATGAGTGAGCAAGCGATCATCTGACATCTGTGTGCATTCAAGCGGGAGACAAGCGCATTCCAAGGAGAATCGAAAGACATGGTGTTGGTAGGCCATAGTGCTGGCGCTAGATAAGAGGCTGACGGTCGGATATACATACGAGCCTTACCTTTCCGCTACGCTTACTCCTTTGTCGTTCTCATTGAGCATGTCACTCTTGTAGCTGATGACCTTTTGACTGACTGGAGCGTCTTTTGTAACTAGCACGACACACGGTGTCTCGTGAGCACACTAAGCGAGCATGGCCGGGGAAACGTCGGTAGAGGCTGACAGCTTCGGGAAGGCACGCGCTGCGGATCATTTTTCGAGAAGCGCACTTGCCGACGTGAGACGCTCAGAGTCGTAGCATCACCGGTCTAGCTCAAGCATCATCAACTATGGACAGAATAACATCGTGACAGCCATTTCTCCTTGACTCTTCTGGTTGATTGCAGGGTGGAGGATGGCATCAACGATGGCCGCAGCAGCGGCGCATTCGATGCCTCCCTTTCCGCTGCCGGCAGTACCTCGAGTACGGCCTCCGCCCATACCAAAGGGCACCCCTGGTCCCAATACGTTGCCTATGCCTGCAGTACCAGGCGCCGGCGTGTGGGCTGATGGAAGATGGAGGCACCCAAGGTCGAGGTCCGCAATCCAAAAGCAACAAATCATTTCCCGTCAACTCGAAAAGGCATTGCGACATGAGACGCATGGTATGGACATTTATGCGTATAGACATTTCTACACGAACCAAGTGGTTTACAGCTTGACCAAGAACATGAATGTATGTAACAGGCCTATAATCTACTTGAGTAGCTGATGTGCTGACGCCAGGCCAGAACACCAAGATGATGGAGCAACTGCTGTTCCACGGCAAGAAGACAGTACCAGCCGCGCTACGCCGGGATGTATGGCGACCACACTTCTCAATACACTTCCCGAGAACACCAGCTGGCGCAGAGAAAGGCCTTCGAGTCTACCGCGAACTCAGAGAACTGACCTTGAAACGCCAACTTGATCCTCCGAAAGAGGTGCGCATTGCCACAGAAGAAGACGTTGAACGGGCGAAGAGGTCCTTAGGTCCAAAGATGCAAGAAAAACTGGATAATATTTCCACCCACCGGGGTGCTGATCGTGGCAAGTTTGTCATGCCGGTGCCCGGGAAGAGACTACCGCAGTTCCTTGTCGCTAAGCGTCTGATGAACCAAAAAGCTACCTCCGTGGCTGACGTTGCTGCCACACTGGCGAGGCTGAGCGGGGCCAACCAAAGGACGCCACAACAGATATTAACCATGGACAAAGAGCAGAGGAAGAAACGCGAATTGCGCCTGTCAGGAAAAGCACTGAAACGCCTAGCAGATATCAGGACGCGGGAAGCAGCAAAGGCAGCCGAACTCGACATGAGACAAGAGTATGCCGTCCCACGACCCGGATATCCTAAGATCGACAAGCATAGTTTAGCTAGAATGAGCACCGAGTTCGACGGTGCCGTCGATCTCACTCATGGAGCGCTTACCAGAGCAGACCTCCTTGACCTCAAGAGCGAAGCAACAGAGGCCGAGATTGGTGCACAACAAGCACTCGATTCAGCCCTCCTCAGGATGCAGGCGGACAAGGACGCCGAGATCGATGCCATCACAAAGAGGATACACGTTCAAGTAGAAGAGCGATCTGCCAAGATGACCGAAGCCGAGAGGGAACAAGCACAGCAGGCGCACGAAGTCGCTAAAGGCTTGAAACAAGAGGAAGTAGATGCACGCATACGGCAAGTCACAGAAGACCTCAAGCAGGAGCGAGAAGAGATGCAGAAGCGATACCCCAAGCCGGACAAGGAACAGCAGGCTGAACTCCACATGCAAAAGAATCTGGGCGCTAGCAAGCTAGCAGAGGTGAAGAAGGCAGAAGAACGACATCTGAGCTGGGTTGGTCTCTATGCTGAAATTGGCCCAGCTGTTGATCAAGCTCTAACCAAGATTGACGAGGAATGGAGATCAAAGCTCGCCCAGCTTCAAGCAGACGTTGAACAAGAGAGACGCAAACACAGCGATGTTGTCAACCACGAAGTCGAGATCAGATGGGCCGACCTCCGAGATGGTACATATGCCCGTGAATGGCCTGACACAGTCATTCACGCCGAACTCCAACCTAAAGCCGTGATCAAGACTGCTCAAACCACCGTGCGTCAGCACTACCATCTGGATGAAGATGAGCAAGCGATACCCGAACAAAGCTCCAACACCCCCAGAACACGAGCCAGCACTGTGCACGTTTTTGGCTCCGACATACCCGAACAGACCGACGCCACCAAGCCTACGGTCGGCCGATACTGGCCACCTGAGCAGCGAGCGGGTCACGCTGTTGAAGCCCGAAAGCAAAGAATTGGAGAGTGGGTTCAGACCGAAACACCCATGCTTCGCGACCGGATCCTTGCAATTCGACAGCAGGCCGCTAGCTTACACGTCCACTTCGAAGATGTTCCAATCGACAGTAAGCTAGAAACAACCCAATACTGCATGCACGCCATTACCTGGGCACGTGAAGCCTTGGACCGCATGGTTGAGAACGAACAACAGGACAGGTACCACCTGGACGAAATGGAAGCACAGTTAACTTACGTCGGCCGGGAAATTTTCCACGCTGAGAGCGAGGTCGACATTGACAGTCAAACGCCGGATGCTGACAGAGCAAGGATCGCCTGGATCAAGCTCCAACGAGAGCTCATCGAAGTTGAGAGCAAGAATCCTGCCGCGTCCGTGCAAGCTGACCATCGGGAGGAGTACTTTGTGAAATGCGCCGAACGTGAAGCACTTCTGTACCGGGCTTACAAAGGTGAGAGGGGGATCGACCGGAGGCTTGCACACGACGATCTACAGAGATTTGACGAGTCATTCCCAATGTTCGCGGAAGCAGAAGAACGGCTTGGCAAAGCCGACCTAGCTGCGGAAATCGTGGATGTGGAAGGAGAGATCAAGAGTCTTGAGGCAGAACAGGATAGGCCTACTGCAGAGGAAGCAAGTGCAAGAAGTGGCCCACGTGTTGTGAAGTCGCAGATCAGAGACCTTCACCTACGACGACAAGAGCTAGCAGATAAGATCACCGAGTTGACAAAAGAGCTGAGAAACGACAAGCCCGCGTGGGTGGAGTTCAAGAGCCGGGGTCGGCCCGAGAGACCTAGGCCTACTGCGAGACGCAGTGCCCCTGCGTCGCAGAATCAGCGACCGGTGATGGAGGAGCCGGCGCAACCAGTGGAACCACCTAGAGGCATATGGAATGGCGTGAAGAAGATGTTTGGGAGGAAGTAAGAGGATGATGCTGTTTGTCTTCATTGAGAAGTTCGTGGTTGTATATTAATGTACCCATGTGACCAAGGAAGCTTGGACCTGTACGAGCATAGAGGGTCTGGGTGGGACATATGCGACCTATCTGGTACAACAAGAACGTATAGATGTGTAAAAAAGCGACATTTAAGCTGGTCGGATCTTTCCACGGTGACAATTACGTGAACAGCCACAGCTTGCGGAATGATTTTGCATTGTCATTGCCGCCTCCTCCTCCTCCTCAGTGTAAATATCACCTGAACACTCGGCGAGCAAATGTAGCATGCGTCAACTCGCAGTCGTCCTAACCGGAGTAGCTGAGCTGGTTTGATTAAGACTTAAGGCTGATAACATCATACGGTGCGCGTTGATAAGCTACGTAGCGAGTATGTCTAGTTTATCTAATAGAGCTGCGCACTGCAGTTTGGGGGTATCATATGACCAAGAAGTGCGTCTGTATTAATTAATTACTGCAGAGGTCCAGACGCCTGGGTAGGTGGTAGGTCGGACACTGCAGGCTTTGCATTGTCCTCGGGACCTTGTGTTTTGTGTTCCCTTACTCGTACACTTCTATCGGTGCAACTAACACTGATTTACTAGTACTCCTCACGACTTACACAGCTTGCTCCGCAGAATCAAATCACATCACCTCGTTATCCCTGGGTCCCCGCCGTGCCCGTGGTTCGTATGACTGTCCGACCTCCTGCTCCGCACCGCCTTAGGACTCACGTCAGCCGGCTCATCACTGACCGCTCCCTCGCGCCTCGCCCTCCTGACCACCCTCTCAATGGCGTCCAGCCCCATCTTCAAGACCTCCATCTTCGGGCCGTAGCTCAACCGCACGAAATGATGGCATGGGCTATCGAACAGATCTCGCCGTTTCGCGGGGTTCAAGTCGAAGAAGATGCCCGGGACGACGATCGCTTTCTCCTTGAGCAGGGCGTCGAAGAACGATAGGCCGTTGCTGATGTCGATGGGGCTGTCGGCGGGGAGGGCGGGTTCGAGCGTGGACAGGTCGAGCCAGATGTAGAATGTGCTGTCGGGGATGTCCTGGTCGCCTTTGCTGAAGCCGATGGCGTGCAAGCGGTGGAGGACGTAGTCGCGCTTGGCTTTGAAGTGGGTTTGGACGGCGGCCATTTCGTGGCGGACTTTCGGAGGGTCGAGCATGGGGATTGCGGCTTCTTGGAAGGGGACGTTGGTGCCGCCGTCGAGGTAGGAGCCGCAGGAGCCCAGGGCGGAGATGAAGGCTTTGGGGCCTACTATCCAGGCGACGCGCCTGTGGGTTGTTTGTCAGTATGGGCAACGTGGGGCAGGTACACGGGGATGGGAAGAACTTACCATCCAGGTAATCTGAAGCGCTTGGTTAGGCCGTCGATAAGGAGGACGTCGTCATCGTCTACGTCGACCACGTTTGAGGCTGCGGAGAGGGTGGAGCCGCTGCAGTTGTCGTCGTATCGGTAGCCGGAGTAGAACTCGTCCATAATCAGCGTGGCTCGATCTCGGCAGATGTCCTGGATCTGAGCCATTTCATCTTCTTTGAGAGCATGACCGGTTGGGTTTCTCGGGTTGCTGGTTAGGATGACTGACGTGCCTCTTGCTAGCTCTTCGGCGATCTTATCGGCATGGATGTGGTACTTGTCTGAGCTGGAGAGGGGACTTGGAATCGCGACGAACTGGGACGGACATGTCAGTAGTTTGTCCTGCACAACCAACCAGCTTCCAACGTACGTTCTTGAACAAGCTCAACATCTCATTGTAAGCAGTGTAGTCGGGGATGAAAAATCCGAGGTAGGCATTGTTAAGAACAGCGGCAATCCTGATCAAGCCCGCCCGTCCGCCAGGCACAATACACACGTTCTCCCACGTATACTTGGAGTCTTTGCCCTGGCGGTAATCCTCATTGTAGAGGTTTGCGACAGCGGCTCGGAGGGGCTTGATTCCTGCCGTGGGACCGTACTCGCGACCGTTCATGGACACCGGGATGGACGAGGGTCTTTGGAAGCAGCCTTCGATGTCATCGTCGACTTCGGGCGCACCTTGGCCAAGATTGGCCCATTCTTGGGGGCCGTCGTAGAAGCCGTACTTGGAGGCTTGTTCGGTTGTCCTGTGGAATGCGTGAGCAGCCGTAGATGAAGATGAAGGTGGAGTTTGAGAAATACCAGACTACCCCTGTACTGCCGCGATTGGTGTCGAGACCGGCATGATGGGCCTTGTGAGCTGGATGCTGGCGGAGATCATTGTGAATGGATGATTTGAGTTCTGCGATCTTGTGTCAGTAAGCTGGTATCGGCCCGATCTGGCTTGACGCACCACTTGCACTCGGTTCATACTGTCCAGACTGCTTAGCGATAGATGACCTTCTTTGCTGCTCAGGCGAGCTGCCTAAAGCAGTGCGTAGAATGGAAAGACGGCGACCTGAGAAAGACATCGTGATCGTGATCCTTGCCGAGCACTGCTGGAGCTTCGGGTGCAGGGGGGCGTAGATGTGCCCCGCAATCTCAACCGAAGACGCTTAGAACACGGCTAGTAGAAGCCAAGTCACAGGGCGTCTCTTGGCTCAATGTCAGCAAGGTGGAAAATGTCTCAACTCTTCGACAGCAAACATATACGAGGGCATCTGCGTTAGCGGTGAGTTGAATACACGCGTCCAACGCTTCAGCTAAAGCTGTGCATGCAACGTGCCTAACCCACCCTGTGACATCTTGAGACAAGCTGCACTAAGCCAACCATTCGCTAATCGAGAGGGCAACAACAGGCTTTGGGAGGGACATACCGGCCCAAAAGCAGAAGTGGGTCATATTTGACGCCCAAGCACTACCAACAATCCAAGTCCTGAGCACTTGCCTCGATCAACCAATCATTGTGACCCAGTCCCCATGGGTTCAATATCGGTGTCACGTAATGAACAGCTCCAAGTTGCTGTAGACGAAGCCCGAGCTTCATACACCAAGAAACATCTCACCTCCAAGAAGTCCCATGATGAAGCATGTCTTTACATGCCCGGCGGTAACACCCGCACAGTCCTGCACACCTCTCCCTTTCCTTTTACCATTGAATCTGCTCACAGCTGCTACTTGAAGACAGTCGACGGTCACTCATACATCGACTTCCTAGGTGAATACACAGCCGGTATCTACGGGCACAACCACCCCGTCATCCGCGCAGCAATCGAGAAGGCCCTCGATGGAGGCTGGAATTATGGTGCTCATAGCAAGATTGAGCAGGAGCTGGCCAAGGCCATCTGCACCAGGTTTCCCGCTATGGAGATGGTAAGATTCGTGAACAGTGGAACTGAGGCGAACATGATGGCCCTTGCCACGGCACTGGCAGTGGCACGAGATACGCCGAGCAAGAAGAAGGTGCTGGTTTTCCAAAAAGGATACCATGGTAGCACCATCTCAGGGAGGACACCATCAGGAAAACCGAGCATCAATCTGCCTCATGAATTCGTCCTTGGTAAGTACAACGATGTCCAGGGTACCAAGGATCTCGTGGCGTCATTACCAGAAAATTCCCTCGCTGCGATCTTGGTCGAGCCGATGCTTGGTAGCGGAGGATGCTACGCAGCGACTTGCGACTTCCTATCTACCTTGCGCAATCTCGCAACCCAGAACAAAGCATTACTCGTATTCGACGAAGTGATGACTTCTCGCCTCTCGTACCATGGATACGGAACTGTGTACGACATCGCCCCGGATCTGATGACACTGGGGAAGTACCTCGGCGGTGGAATGACATTCGGTGCCTTCGGCGGTCGCGACACCATCATGTCTCTCTACGACCCACGAAAGGGCCAACTGGAGCATCCCGGCACATTCAATAACAACGTCTTCACGATGTACGCTGGTGTAGCCGGAGCAAAGCTACTCACGCCGGAAATATTAGACGCATTGAACGAACGAGGTGACGCCATGCGGGGCGAGATCGATACCATCCTACGTGTTCATGGGATCTACGACGGCTGCACGGTTCCCAGTGCACCAGTCGTAGATGACGCGATGCATCAGGCTGTGAATGCAGGTCGACCGCCGAAGATGTACATCAAGGGCGTGGGCAGTCTGATGTGCATGCATTTCGCGGGTCCGGATAGAGAGGAATTACAAGGTCTATTCTGGCACCATATGCTCGAGAACGGAATTTATATCGCTCAGCGAGGGTTCATTGCTCTGAGTATCGAGATCACCCAAAAGCACGTGGAGAGTTTCGTCAGTGCTGTTGAGGAGTTTGCGACACGGTGGGGGAATGAGCTGAGGTGGTAGGTACTGGTATCGTATTTTTCGATGACATCTAAGTACTTGGTCATGCTTCTCGTCGACTTTGTGGCCTGTCCGAGCCTCAAAATTCCGCCCCTTGGTTACTCCTTGTCATCGCCTTTATAGCATGCAGGCAATCTGCTCGTCACTGTGGCTTTCACATCCCTTTCTACTGCCCATCCTCCATACTCGGTGGCGCTGGTCCCTCTTTCCTCCTAAACACAAAAAGCGCATCATCCTTGCCCGCAAAACTAGGCAACGGCACCTGAACAATCTTCTCAAACCCCTTCCTCTCCCTCGCCATCCACGAATCAATCATCTCATCCTTGAACCCCGTATACCCATTCCCGTTCTGCGTCCCAGCCACACAAATCACATCGCCCCTATACGCATCCAGCACGCTCGTAGTAAACGCAAGTCCAACCACAGGATAAACCATAAGCAGCACGTCGTCCTCCCCCGACCCCGGCCGTCGCCGCACATACTTCGCGCCATCCTCATTAACCGTGTCTCCAATCCACAGCGTCCGCCACGCACTCTGCCCATTATCCACAGCAAACACCTCCACCCCCTGCCTCCGCAGCATATACGTCCAGTACCCGTTCCCACTGCCCACATCTAGCACAGCCCCAGCCCGCCCCTTCCTCACCGCCTTGACGATCTCCAGCGCCTCGTAGCTAGGACACGCACACCCGAAATGATGCATGAAAACAGGCAGGACATGGTGACTCAGACGCAGGTTCGCACTCGCCGCGTCCGGCCCCGCCCAGTTCAAACTGAAGCAACTCCAAGCCCAGAAATCAGCGTAGATGTTGTCGTGGTCCGCGCCCTTCTTGAGCTTCGACACAGTCACGCTAGGATGCACGTAACGTTTCGACGCGAGATAATCCGCAATGTCCGCGCGTAGACTGCCTTTCTTCGCGTTCGCCTGGAAGCCCCGCAGCAGATTCGCCGCTGGCTTCGTGGGGTCGAAGAGCGCGACATACGCCGCGATATCAGGCGCGGGCGGGCATCGATACTCAGGCTTGGTACGCTGTATCCGTTCCGCGCTGCCGACTCCGTCCGTGTCCGATTCCGTGTTCGGAGCGGTCGAGGGCTCGACGTACCATGCCTGGAGACCGTTGGCGGGGCCGGCGGCGACGGCGGCTTGCACTTGCGAGAGGGTCACAGAGGCGCTGGCGTGGTAGGTGTATTTGTCTGTGGCGGGGAGGTGGAATGTGGTCTTTATTGCGGTTGCGAGGTCGTTGTTGTTGAGGCTTTCGCGCGTTTTGAGGCGGAGGGGGTGGTCTGTGGGGAGGGTGTCGGGGGAGAATGATGCGGCGCCGGTTGTGGAGGGGCCTTTTCTGGACATTGTTGTGGGTTTGGGGCGGTAGGGTGCTGTTACTTGGATGCGGATGTGGATGTGGATGTAGATGTGTTGGTGGCTGGGGAGTGTGTGAGGTCAGGAGCAGAGTACTTTATGGACGGGGTCATAAGATCATAGGTGCAGAGCTACGGATATCATAAGTCGTCTAGATCTGTCGGCGGAAGCTCGTAATCAGCACAGCTCGTTGCAAATACTTCGGAACGTTCATCGTCCGCAGCATCGTAGCATTTTGTCGTGTCTCTCCTACGGATGTGGAAGACTCATTCATGATTGGCGTCATGAGGAGCCGGTCAGGCTGAAGCTTGTCGTGCCTCCTATCATCGTCTCAAACTCTAATATGCCGTGTCCGAGGATGAACGCCAAGCAACGACTTGGACCTCGAATGGTGGAGTCGATCATGAAGTGCGTGAGAGGATGCTGGCTCGATTTTGTGGGGAGGCGGCATCGGTTGAGGGAGGATGGGACGTCAGTTTGGGGTGTGGAAGGAACGCCTCAACCGCCCAAAGGTTATAACTCGTTTAGTATTTTCTCGTTGGAGCGAGCAGGCAATGTACTACTTCAATAATAGATCCAAGAATGGAGGTTGAAGGGGACGTGGTTAATCTCACGGGTGCTCTCGAATGTAAGCCAAGCTCAATTGGCCTAAGTAGATGTCTGTCTAAATACCGCTGCTGCGCTTTCAGCATAAATCAAAACTAGATTGTCGCTCTTTCCGTGCGGCAGTATCGAGCTGCCTCATCGGCGCCAGGGCCATGAACACCGTCTATGTATCTTTTCCTAACGCTCGCGTTATCATCTCTCGTAGCCTCGTATGCTCTGTCTTTAACCAACATCGCGGCTGCCTGAACCTGCATTCACCTGGCCGGAAGCCGCTAAGCTGCTTCGTTCAGCTCGTGAGTGGGCAGCACGCAGCCTTAACATGTTTATGGTCGCCATCTGTCTAGCGTCGCTGGTGGTCTTTTGCTGACTTGAGCAGTGTTATCCGTTCAATTCTCATCTTCAGCTGAATGCCCACGGTCAACCACCGTGATCACCAACAACATGGGCGAATAATGATATTTCTGCATTGAAACCAGCCCCGACTCTGTCGGAATGCGTTTCTCCCCAGTCAAGCAGCGCTTCTGAAACAGCTTCATCGCTGTCAATCAAGACGTAGTCTCCATCTTGATCCTGGTACCGCAGCTTCACTGTGCCAGTCGCGATTGCGTGGTGCGTGAACCTAGCTAACTTGGCGTCGATACGGTCTGTTAGTGTTCTAAATGTGATGTTCGTGGGTATGATCATGGAGACGTAATTGTCCTCGAATCGGACTTTTGCTTTTAGCTGTGAGGGCATAGAAGTGTCATCGCCATTCGTGGTTGGTGGTGAGGCTGTGCGATCTTGCGACAATTGTGGTGCGTGCCCTGGCCTTGCAGTGGAGTATGAGGGATCGTATGTGTAGCCATGACCATTCATCTGTGGCCGCTTATCTGGCGGCGCTCGGAGAGGAAGGTTGTTAGGCGAGCTACTCTGGGTTCTGCTCGGCGGGTGCATCTGTTTTGACATGTGTGATGGTATGGACGGCACTGCGGGTATGTTGTCTCCATATTTTCGATTCTGTTGTATTTGTGGATGAATATCAGGACTGCTTGCTGATCGCATCCTGTTCATCGCCAGGTTATTGGCTGAGTGCACGCTACCAGGCGGCAGGGAAGGTCGCTGCGGTTGCCGGCCATTTGGCATACCGTACGGATTGGCTCTTGGGTCATGTCGACCCATTGCCGGTGCTGTATTTCTGTATTTCGATTCTGGTCCTGAGTTGCGATAGCTCGCAGCATACCCAGCTGCAGATGCAGACTGGGCACTTGATCGCGTCGACGCAGATTGCGGAGTCGTATCTCGGTCCACGGGAGAAAAGTATGATTCTGAAGGGTGATGTGCAGGTGAGTGTGCTGTGTTAATTCGAGGCAAGCCATTCATTTCGTTGCCCGGTACCCTCATTCGGCCTTGCGACATATGAGGATTCGAAGCACCACTGCTTCCGGTAGTCGATCGCTGCCTTAAGCTGGTGCTTGAGGCATTTCTGCTCATGTTATACTCGGACTCGGCAAGTGTGGTGCTCGAAAATCGGTTGTAGTCTCCTTCTTCGTCGTCCTCCTGCTGGGCATAAGGATTTACCAGCTTCGCGCCAATCAAGGACGTCAATTGAGTGCTCGAAGTATTGCTTCCGCTCCTTTCGAGCAGACACACCGACCTTTGCGTCATGATCATATCGTGCCACTTTCTCATGGTATCATCGTTTCGAAACTTAATTAGGAATTGCTGAAGTCCGTCATCAGCCTTCCATGAGATGTCCATCATGTACACCCCGTCCTTGGTCGTCATGATGCAAGATTGCACGTTGGCGAAATAGATGCGGCCTTTGATGGATAGCTTTGGTTTCCCTTTTGCACTCACAGCGTCTTTGCCCTTCTTCTTGACATTGAGCTCTTTACATAGAACCAGAATGCGGGCGAACAGGTAGAGACTGTACTCTTTGTCCTCGGTCCTGAGGGCGCCGTAGTTCACCACCATAAATGTGCCATTCATCAAAAGTTCCCCTATGCTGGCCAAGTTAAGGTTCTTCCAGTCTTCGACCCTGTCTTGGAGGTCAACGACTGCATCTTCCCTCGTCTCTTTATCAATGGATGCATCGGCTTGGTTGAGAACCTCCTGGATTATCTGAATAGCCTTGTTGAGGTCATTCTTCAGATCAGGGGATTCGATCTGTTTCTCCAGATCTCTCAGAAGTAGGGGATATTTGGTCAGCCTTTGGAAGGGCTTGATGAGAAAGCCGTTCATGATGGTAGGATTCTCGAGCATCTGGTGCATCAAGGGAGAACGGGCGGATTCTTTCATGTTGTTCCATTCTTTTGCGCAAGTGATTTCGCATCTCTTCTGGTTGGCGATGAAGGGCTCGTACTGCCGGAATGGCTCTTTGTAACGAATGAAAAGTTGACCCCAATTCTGTTCCTCCTCAGGTAACTCGTTTTGTTGTTCTATTCTTATTAGGAAACGTTGTGCAAAGTCGAGCAGATTGTTTAAATTGAGGAATATATTGTGAATGGAGTCGCCGGCCACACGTCCTCCCGCTTCTTCCAGCTCTTTCTTCATTGCCTGCAGGTTCTGCAAATGATGGACGTAATGGCGCTCACTGTCGACCAACTCCTTCAGGATATGGTCTCGTCGTGTCATTTTTTTTGGCGCTCTCCTCACCACCCTCCCACTAGCATCGGTACTTTCCGAAGTGTCGCTGTCTGTAGATGCGTGTAATTTCCCGCTCATAGACAACAGATCGAGTACCCTGTTGACCACCTTTGTAACCTTGACAAAACCGGTGGTGTTATCGCTGAAGAGGTCGGTCAAGGTGAAGATTTCGGTACTGGGGATATTCATCTGTTGCTTGCATGCCTTTGTGAATAAGTAGGCGGCTTCCTTGCCTATCTTCTCCGGTACTTGCGACTGTTTAACTCTCAAGTCGCCCTCCTCGGGTTGTGAGGCATTGTATATGGTCAACAGAGGCAGACCTGTTCGAAAGCATTGCCACAATGACGAGACGGGATCTGAGCCCTCCTCTTCCCTCTGTTCCATGTCGTCGAGGTAGGGCTGGAAGCCAGGGACGCCAGAAAGCCGCTTTCGCAGCTTCCGGGATATCTGGTACAATGACTCGCCTTCGCGCACATTGATGATGTTATTCTTGTCCCGCATCGGAGGCATGTCTGCGACCGGGTGGAGTGGACTTGCTAGCATGGTTGGCGCAAGTGTCGCAAGAGAGAGGTGTATTAGGTCTAATTGTGATCAACACATTTGTTAGGGGACTTGAAGGACAGTAGTGGTCGTGGTTTGGCGGTCTATTGAAAGGAAGGGAAGGGATCGGATCGGAAGATGCAAGGTCGAAAAAGGAATGGTGGGCTCTGAACTGAATATCAGTATTGCGACCATGAGAAGGGACGGCGAGGCAAGGAGGATGTCGTGCTGGAGTGATCGGTGTTCACTGACCTTTTTCCCCAGAATGCCCTAGTGCCCGAATGGGAGTGCACAGACCGAGCGTATTCGAGTGATTGTGAATCTGGCTATTTTTAAGTGCAGTAGCACGACCAGAGCCCAGCGAGGTTGCAAAGACTTCGCGAAGGAATTGGCTGTGAGACGTGGTAACACGACCAATCGTTGCGGGATGCTCGCTGCTTGGTGTCGGTTTGGAGCGCGAAGATCGAGGCTCAGAAAAGGCTCGCGGTAAGCCAGCCACTCACAGATACCCACACCGGCCAAAGCACAGCTTCGACACGAAATAATCAACGAATTGCTGCAAATGATATGGTCCAAGGACTGCGACGAAAATCAAGATCGTCGTCGGGCAGAAATCAAGAGCGAAAGACGTTGGACAATGTCACAGAACTATGGACAGCTTGTGCCATCTGCTACTGCACGCTTCATGTACCCTGACCACCATTTTGCATTTTGCTCCTTTCCACCATCTCTGCCGATGGCTTCAAGGTGGATCGGGACCTCAACAACGACGAATTGATACCCTGTCTATCTTCTCTGAAGCACGCTTGCAGGAAGAGCTCACAGATCCGCCCGCACGCTGCAGGATTCGGAAACTGCCTCACTAAGCCCCTTCCACTCTAGCTGCCGAGCACTCTTTGTCCCGATTGAGTACCATCACTTTCGCTTCCAGAAAACACGAGAAGCTCTGGGATCCTGGGACGCTGGGACTCTGTGACTATGGGATCGACGCTATCAGCGACCCATTCGGTATGGGAGCTAACGCTCGGTCTTGTGCGCATGCCATGGTTGGGGGCAGTTCTGGCGAAAGACCTCACAATTATGAACGTGAAAAGATCCCTTTGGTACCAAATGCAAGGAGAAGAAACTTTGCGAAGTATTCGCTCAAAAGAAAGACCCAGACCACCGATCAACTGTTTCATATGTCCACTGGCACATGTTGCTCGGCGGGCAGAGCTCTCTATCAAGCAAGTATCGTAGAAAGCAGGAAAAGATGTCCCGGGTGAGGGCTCCCTACATCATCTTGCACCATGGTTGCATTAACTTATTATCTTTCGTTCCGAAGTTTGCGATCAAAGAGGATCTGAAACGCCAATTTTATGACTAGATATCTCCCCGTACCCACTCCTCCACCCCAGTCACGGAGACCTCAACCTTTTCCATGAGCGTGCTCTAGGGTTGTTCAAATGATACCAGATGCATGTTGTGAGCTGGCCATACCTTGCTGCCATGTGACTACCATGCTACAGTGCTAACTTCAAGCGACAGGAGCAAGGGAGCGTGGGACTAACGTCCAAGCTGGGATCTGCAAAAGTGTCGGTAACAGGAATACTCCGATAAAAGGCCTTTGGCTTTCTGAAGTGCCACCAGATCGAATCACTGTCGATTTCAACCTTATGCGCATGCTTTACGTATCTCGCATGAAAAACATAGGGACGGATCTGACTTATTATCGAGTTGGCGCTCTAAGGTCTCATGAGATCACAAATTTGCCTATCAATTGCTTTTGAATCTCAAAACTACCTACGGCCAGTTGCCATTTTTGGCTTGTAATGTCGTGATCCGTTGCTTCTTCCTTCACGAGCACTGTGCACAATCAGCTGTTAGACAACCCACCTGGTCATCATTAAGCCATGTCGAATTCAGGCAACACAACACCACATTTTACAAGTCAAGCGCCTTCCACCGAAGATATATTTAAGACCCAGACCGTGGGACTAGTGCAACTTGACGATTTTCGAAAGCGCAGACGAGATGTCGAGGACGTCGGGACCGGAAGCGGGTAAGGCCTTTGGAGTGCATATTTGGACCGAGCTAACTTACAAAGTACAGGACTGTAACGCCTAGGACTGATGGTAGTGAAGCAGAAACAGATGTTAGGCTCAGGAAGAAAAAGCGAAAAGCCATAGGTCGGAAACTGCTGTCCTTTGACGACGAAGATGATGACAGTGGTGGGGTGAAAGACGGACTGGCAGCGAAATCGATACCTCCCAAACAAGTACAAGCGGCAGAGGACCGTGACAAGCCATCACAAGTCAAGCGCAAATTCAAGCCCAACCCCAGTGGAAATGCCCCTGCGCCCAAAGCTCTGACGAAGGCAAGCCTGGCAGCAGAGGCTGTCGAAAGAGAAAGTTTGCGAGCCGAGTACATCCTAGTGCAAGAGCAGGTTCGCGACAGTGAGGTTGCCATCCCATTCGTCTTCTACGACGGGTCAAACCTCCCTGGGGGTAGGGTGAAAGTCAAGAAGGGAGAACACATCTGGCTTTTTCTCGAGCGCTGCAGAAAACTTGGTGCTGAGATGGGCGTCAGCAGCGAGGGCAGCGTCGAGGGTGGTGGAAGCAAACGAGTCGAGGGTAAGAAGTCTTGGGCCAGAATTGGTGTGGATGATCTTATGCTAGTGAGAGGCGGCACCATAGTTCCACATCATTTCGAGTTCTACTATTTTATCGCAAATAAGGTAGTAGACCCAATTCGACCAGGCCAATTGCTCTTCGACTATTCAGGCACAGCGACACTGAAAGAGGACAAGCAAGAGCAGTCACTGCTACGAAGACCGAAGGACGAGAAGATTGAAGGTCACGACGATGACCCTGCTTATACTAAAGTGGTCGACCGGCGTTGGTATGAGAAGAACAAGCACATCTATCCTGCAAGCTTGTGGGCGGAATACAAAACAGGCAAGGATCATGAAGAGCTGTTGAAGGCTCGAAGAGACGTTCAAGGCAATGCATTCTTCTTCTCCTGAGAGTTAGCGCTGCATCTCGTGTGGCAGGTGCTATCCGGTCTTTATTAAAAACTCGCGAGGGTGGTGCCTTCCTCGGCCTCGATGTTACGATGTTAAACGCGTACAAGTCAACTCGGGAGCTCATGTTGACTCTTTAGCACTCTCATCATTCTTCTTCTTCTTCTTCACCTGCTTCTCGAACGAAGTCGTGTCAAAGGTTATCAACATGGATGTGCTACTCCGCTGCAACAACCATCAAGGCGGCTATTGTCGAAAGGAGTTGCGAACTGAGGCCTTCGTCACAACTTGCTCGTGAGCACGCTTTCTTCTCCTAACCTGTACGATGTGCTAATGTTCTCTTCCAGCCATATCTTTTGCAGAGACTGTGTCCAGAAATACGAGTTGCAGGACCCTGCAGGTGGTCGTCGTAATTGTCTAGCCTGCGGTACAGGTCTTCCATCGCCCAAAGACGTTATATTTACCCGTCTACGTCCCGATGACGAATACCAAAGTACAATCCTCAGTGGTCTCAATCCCAACACCATCATGGAATGTGCAGGCAAGGCCTTGAGATTCTGGAACTACCAGATGAGCACTGAGATGTACTATCTGTCGCCACCACGTGCAGAGTTACCACTGACTCTAGCAGAGCTTGGCAAGAACATCTCTACAAGGAGATGACCACTCGATATTCCTCTCTCCACAGCAATGCTCGGAAGGTCATCGATGACGCCAATACTGAGATTGCTGAGTTGCAGAAACAGATTGAGGGCAAGTCGTCCTACCCGTCGCATCAAACAGTGCTCATGCCGTCTAGGCCTCAACATCGAGAAGCAAAATGCCGACAAACGAACAGAAGAGATGGCCAACCTGTACAAAGAGAAATCGAAACGCTGTCAGACAGTCCAGCAGCTTTACGAAGCTCTCAAGAACAAAGTACAAGCAGAGCAGACCCGAGGTGCCGTAGCTGCCAGTGCCGACCACACCCTTGAGTCTATCGGTGCCATCTCACGACCAGAATCTTTCCTTCACCACTCTGGTCGACACGCCATCCCAGACGTGTGCTTCGGGAAGAGTCCACACCAGAACAAGTTCCCCGTGCGTCATGCTGGTGTTGAGCAGCTTCACCCTTTCCAGCGCAGTGGAAGTGCTCCAAGAGCACCAACCAGTTCAGAAGTCGCGGCAGCTGTAAATGCAATGGCCCCTCCTATGCGTCCAGCTGGCCGAGACTCGGTCCATCGCATCGGCACTACCTCGACACCAGCACAGCGTATCTCCTTGAGTCACGGTCGAGCAACTGCCAACCATACTTTCCCACAGTCTGTACACCGGCCAACAGCCTCACACCAGTATACTTCGCATTCGATCGACCGACATGCTCCAGGTCAGGACAGGCCGAGATATCAACATGCTACCTTTCCAGGGCAGGCGATGAGTCCGAATATTCATGCTAGGATGCCAGCTAACCGAGGTCTCTACTAAAGGATTTGAAGCCATGTCGCTAAAAGAGGGCTCCTTTGAAAGACAATTGAGTCAGGTGCTCAGGCCGATATACAGAGGTTTCATCGCAACTTGAGCTATGTCAGCTTCGGAGCTAAAAGTCCTTACTGGAGACCAGGTCAGGCTCTTGAACATGATCCTTGATGGCTTGGCGCGGCCGAGATCTTTCTCCACCCCGCTCGCGTCCGCATCACTAGGTCTATTATGGTTAGTGAATGGGAACGATCATCCATCTTGCTTATCTAAAGGACTTACAGGGCTCGATCGTAACATCAAAGAGCTGCGGAATAGTGGGCCCGGTTTTCAATTGTTATATGAAAGCTGGAGACATTAGCACCGCTTATTAGCTTAAACCCGCAGGTGTAGTAATATGTCGGCGCATGATGGTGCCCTACTGGTCCACGCCAACTAGACATTACAAATGCTCGTCGATGGACCCATAACGTTAGGGTCCAGGTGAGCGCGACTCAGACTGTATAAAGTGCTAACCATCTTCGCAAAGCGGCTCGAATCCTAATTCTCAGAGATCTCAGAAAAAGACAGCAAGCAAACATAAAGCCTCACATTTACATCACTATCTTTCATGGCCGACTTCTCGAAAGAAAGCACCGGCGCAGATGTGGTGAAAGCCTTCAGCCAGAACGTGTCCGGCAAGACAAGTAAATCATAGCATTCTGCAATGAGTGCAGCCTTTCTGACATTTAAACCCACAGTCGTGATCACAGGCGCCAGTGCACAAGGCCTAGGAGCCCAGACAGCCCTCGACCTGGCCAAGGCAAACCCTGCTCATCTGTTGTTGCTCGCCCGCTCGGCGGCGAAGGTGCAACCAGTCATCGACGAGATTGCCAAGCTCAGTCCCACGATCAGAACATCCTTCGTCTCCATCTCCCTCGACGACCTTGAGTCAGTCCGATCAGCGGCAGCGGAAGTGGTCAGCCAGCTCCCCAGTGGTAAGATCGATGTTCTCATTAACAACGCTGGCATTATGGCCGTCCCGTTTGCCAAGACAAAGTTAGGTGTCGAAACTCAATTCGCAACGAACCACCTCGGTCATTTTATCCTTACCCAGCAACTCACGCCTTACATCAGAGCAGCCGGCAAAGAGGGCCGTGTTGTCAATGTGGCGTCGGACGGCTATTTGATCTGCCCATTCAGACCAGACAACATAAATTTCGACGATGGCAGATCCTACCACCCATTCAGTGCCTACGGTCAATCGAAGACCGCGAACATCCTTTTCACCAAAGGACTAGCGAAACGTGGCATTACGTCCTTCGCTGTCCACCCCGGTGTCATCTTTAGCACTAGTCTCGCCACGAGCTTAGACATGTCTCTGGTTGACACAATCGACGAGGTCGCGAAGCAGAATACAGGGCAAGGCTTTACGATGGGTGAAGCGAAGAATGTCGAGCAGGGCGTGGCCACTACTATTCGGGCTGCTATCGATCCTGAGATTGCGAAGGACAACGGAAGTTACATGGCCGATTGCCAGGTTGAGGACGTGCGTGGGTATGCGAAGGACGACGAACTGGTCGAGAAACTTTGGGCTTTGAGCGAGCAGCTGATAGGTGAGAAGTTTGAAATATGATCGGGGGTCCCCAGCGGAGAGTGCACGGAGCATCATGTTCGGGTAGCACATTTAGGCTTCTGGATCGTTGCAGGACCATCGTAGGATTGCTTTCCATTCCTGCAGCAAGCCTCGTAACCCTTTCCAGCCGCCTATGTACTCCTCTCACAGGTTGCCTTTTTCCAACGCGCGCACCCGAACCTGAGGTAACGTCACCCATGTCTCTCGTAATCAATATGCTCTAGCCCAACCACCTCAAATGATCAAGGCTATTTGCACACTTTCCGAGTCGACGAGCAACACAAGTGAACGATAGAAACGTCCCACGCCAGGCAAGACGTCCGCAATCACAATCGAGGACAATGCATGTATTACTGAAGTCAAGCTGGGACTGTGAACTGTGCTTAGTCAGCACCAGGGCCCTAAGCTCCTGAGGTAACGCGTGTGGAGCGTAGACCTTTATGACGTGGAGGCATCAAGCTGGGACGATGAGAACCCGCGTCTCAAGTGTTTGTAGCGCAAGGCAGTAGGTGCGTGCGGAAGAACAGCTGGGGAAGAGGAGGAACGTGCTGTTTCCTCGGGTGTCCTGTTCTGTGGCGCCTATGTCATAACAGTAGGGAGAATTGGTGACGGAACCGATCGAGGCGTCAAGGTAATCTGGGAGAAGTAGTCGGCATCACACCGCTCTCCGGCCATCAACCGAAGGCCGCACGAAGCAATGCTGACCTCTCGCCATCGTCAGCTGCGAAACTCAAGCTTGTGTCTTCTTTCGTACGATCCAGTCCGCGAGACGATGCAGTGGTGCTCATTCGTGCTTCGATGACTGGTTTCTCTGACCTCCTCTTCCTCCGCTTCTCCTTTTTGACGGTCCTGGCGTCTGCACTTCCCGTCGTCGGCGGCTTTGAACGCTCGGTTGCTGTCGTCGCTGTCTTCGGCATGTCCTTAACGGTTGTCCGTTCGCGCAACAGTGATTCGTTTAAAGCCTCTCCTGCCGCTCTTGCCTCTGCGGCTTCTGACTCTCTGGCTCGTTCTTCCTCAGCATACTCCCTTAGTATCGCTTCTGCGTCCCTTGCCTCTTCGTCTTTGACCTGCTTCCCCTTTTCAGCGTGCCGTCGCACTCTCTTCCGTTTGTGCTCGACTTCGCCTAACGCTTTCCTATGCAGCTTGCCCTGCTCTTGCTTCGTCAATGACCATGGCTTATTCAACACCCCATCGTAGAACTTGGTGCGCGCTGCGATCAATGCGACCTCCTTGTTTGTGTCATGGACTACAGCCAAACGTTGCAGTGTGATCTGGCGTGTTGGCGCTTCCTGCTTCGGGGCGACTTGTTGCTTCGTCCTGTTGGCGTGGCTGATGAAGGGGGCGGCTTTATTGAGGTAGTTGTTCCGCTGGAATAAGGTGATAGTACCCTTCACCTGCAAGATTGCACCTACATCCACTTCTGCCGCGACCTGATCTGATGAGTTCTGTATCTCCGTATCTTCCTCCTTTTCATGCTCACTGGTATCACTTTTGTACTTCTGAGCTGCCATTTTGTCCTTATTGGGTTTCTGACAGATAACATCAATGGTTGCACCACTGCTGTCATCGATCGTGAACAGCCAGAATTTCTCGAAGTACTCCTCTAGACTCACCACTATGCCGATGACTTGGACGAACTGTATTGGGTGGTTCTTGTAGAAGAGTAGTTGAGGTACGTCTCGATAGTGACTGCACATCTGCTGTGTAATCCAGCTATGGAGGTAGCCTTCATGGTGACGGAGGCTGTAATGGATGTCGTGCGTCGTCAACTTGACCCACTGGAAGTAGGTTGGTGAAGCTTTGTGGCAATAGGCAGGGTAGAAAGTCAAGTCTGCTGGCGCAGTCGAGATCGAGGTCATCCGGCTTTCTCCAGTCGATGAGGCTGCAGGCTGTTCATCGCGCTTGCAACTCGGTTGTGGCTCGCTCTTGTTGCCTAAGGCAGACAAGTGAGCTGGAGGGTTGTTACTTCCAGAGCCATCGCCGTGCCTCGTTGGCTTCCTTCCTAAGCCGCCATCTGCTCTGTCTGAAGCAATGAGGGCGCGCTTGCCATACAGACGTCTAGCTTGCGTCCCCACATCATCCAGTCCCTTTGAGTTTCGATGCTGAGGCTTGTCGACACTGCTATAATCGTCAGGCATCCAGCATGCTTCATTGCATTGGTTCGAGCTGGCGAGTTTCGAATACGATGTGGGCAGACGATCCTACGCATAAAGTGGTTGCAGCACGCGTTGCCCACTGGCGGCCCGCGAACGCCTAGAATCGGCTGCGCGACCGGAGCTTCTCCTGCGAGCTCGCCGCTCGAACCACGGCTAAACGGGCATGGTCGCGTGCGACTTCGATCAGCTTGTGCTAGACGACTACCATGCTCCAATCAGACGGACTTCAACGTTGATTAATTGTGGCCAGACGGGCGCCATAGCATGGAGAAGATCTTCCGCCAATCATGAGCTCACAAACACTGCTTCACTGCAACTCCTCTAATGCCGTATACGCATCACGGTGAGGCACTGCAGTGGCCATAATGCCTGCCGGCGTTCACCAACTCTATGCCGATGTCGTATGGCTCATCAACCATGATCTCTTACCCTCTTCTTCTTCGTCCCGGGAAGCTTGTACCGATCAAGCCCTGTTCAAATGTGGCCACATACCCAACTACATAGACATTCACTTTCTAGGCAATGACAGATGCAACGAGAAACCTTGAAGCAAGAAGTGATGAAGTAAATACACAAGCAGCTACTATCTCAAACCTTAGGGACGAGGCTGACCGACATGATTCTCTTACCTCCCACGCCGACTCCTCATCAGATACATCGGCCATCTCCCAGGGCCATTCTGACCTTGAGAAGGTCCCAACCGCCCGCGATGAACAATCACAGCCAGCTACCAACGCCCAGCGGACTGTTACCACATCGTCAAATGCACCTCCGCATTCCGTTTTCACTTCAGGCCAGAAGAAGTTCATAGTCTTCATGGCCTCCTGGGCAGGCTTCTTCTCCCCAGTCTCGGCAAACATCTACTTTCCAGCTCTCAACGCATTAGCAGCAGATCTGAATGTCTCGTACACGCTGATCAACCTTACGCTCACTTCTTACATGATATTCCAAGGCTTGGCACCAGCGTTCATCGGTAGCCTGGCAGACTCCCTAGGCCGCAGACCAGCTTACTTCTTCTGCTTCGTGGTCTACATTGTTGCCAACATCGGTTTAGCATTACAAGATAGCTATGCTGCTCTCTTTGTACTTCGATGTGTACAGTCTTCTGGCAGCAGTGCCACGATAGCAATGGCAAGCGGGGTGGTAGCAGATGTATCAACTCCAGCCGAGCGAGGCACGTACATGGGCTTCACTTTGGCCGGTTCGCTGCTCGGCCCAGCGATAGGGCCCGTCATCGGCGGGATCCTCTCACAATTCCTAGGCTGGCGCTCTATTTTCTGGTTTCTCACCATCTTCGCCGCGACCTTCCTGGTCGTCTTCCTCATATTCTTCCCTGAGACAGCTCGGAACACTGTCGGCAACGGTTCGATCCCACCCAAGGTCTGGAACATGAGCTTGATGAGTTACCTTGCCTTACGAAAAGCGCGAAAGGAGGGTCTTGAGCATGATGCGCCAGTGGAAGCGACCGTATCTCAAAACACACAATCGGGCAAGAAGAAGCACGGCTTTCCGAACCCACTTGCCAGCCTGAATATCCTACTAGACAAGCAGACCGCCGTACTACTCTTTTATAATGCCCTCATCTTTGCTGCATTCTACGACGTAACAGCTGTCATTCCTTCCCAATTCGCCCAGATATATCACTTCAACGACCTCCAAATCGGCCTCTGCTACATCCCATTTGGCTTCGGTTCTACGATCGGCGCGCTAGTCAACGGTCAACTTCTTGATCGGAACTTTGCACGCTGGTGCCGGAAGCTAGACGTACAGGTGCGAAAGGGGCGGGACCAGGATCTGAGCAACTTCCCTATTGAGCGGGCGAGGCTTGAAATTGCGCTGCCTGCTACGTACGTTGCCTCAGCGATGACAATTGTGTTTGGATGGGTTCTGGATGTCGAGGGGCCATTGGCTGCGATCCTGGTCGTGTTATTTCTCACGAGCTTCAGTATGACAGTTGCGTTCAACGTCACGAGTACATTGCTGGTGGACTTTTACCCGAAGAGCCCTGCGACTGCGACGGCGGCGAATAACTTGGTTCGATGCTTGTTGGGGGCTGGAGCTACAGCTGCGGTCATCCCAATGGTTAACGCAATGGGCAGAGGTTGGACATTCACTTTCTTGGCATTGTTGTTGCTTGTGGCTAGTCCGATGATGTGGTTGAATATTTGGTATGGGATGAAGTGGAGGGCGGAGAGGAAAGAAAGAGATGAGAGGAAGCAGCAAGCTAGGGAAGCGAAAAGAAGTGATAAGGCCGAGAAAGGAGCGGCGGGGAGGGCCTGGGAGGATGCAGGGCGGAAGGAACCGCCCGTGGAAGGTGGAGTGCCTGAGATAGCGGCTGTAGCCGAAAAGGACATGGAGCGGGAGCGGGCGGGTACTGGGCGCGGAGGATTATATAGAGCCCGGAGTCATGATCATGTACATTAGTGTGTAGGACAAAATGCACTGGCGGAAAGGAGTTCAATCAAAAGGTCAAGACTTTTCCGTCCCGATGAGATCTACGGAGACCTAGACGGTGCACTTGACGATTTATGAGTAGTCTTCGCTTACGTACATCGAACTACCACTATATCAACAGGAAGACTCCGTGTAACTCATATCTTGGAACATCCCTTGTACCCGGCTAATAACGTCACCGTCACCATTTATGTTTCGCAGAACGCCTCCCACTCCTCTCTTGGTCCGCTAGATAGCTTCCATCACCGGCCTGGGTACGTGGGATAATAGCTCCCGCTATGTGTCCGTTGTTGCGGAGCACGATCACGCCAAAAGCCCATGTGGTGCAGAGCCTGGGCAGACGAATCCCCCTTTTGGACTCGAGGGCTTCCCGTCTCGGACTCTTCTATCTCCGTGTCTCCGTATTCATGCTGCTTCATATGCTTTGGCGGTTCCTGACCCGGTGCTGGGTTGTCGTATATATTGCCTTGATGTACAATGGCCCTTCCTTTTATGATAGTTTTGCCAAACTTATGGCCGGTATGATCGCTGGCCCGTCGGTGCAGTTCACGAAATTCAGATTCGTCAACGCTGACTGTCCCCGATGGGTAGTAGCCTTGAGGCGGAGGAGATGCAACTGCTCGTGTCGGATCTATATAGTTTTGATACGGCTGATTGTTATACTGCGAGGCAACAGCTTGCCGATATGGATTATGTGGAGCCACACCGGGTGCTTTGTTGTGGACCACGTTTTGAAGCTGTTGTTGGAATTCCTCGCCAGCGGGGATATCTTGAGGCTCTTCTTCGTACACAGGTGAGCCAAACGTTGGTTGGCGGAAGGGCATGGTTCTCCTCGCAGAGAAATCCTCATCAGAGCGCATTGTTTGGGATCGAGAATCGGGAGGGGTCATTGGCGCCCTGCCACCGATCGTATATGAGCTTCGGCTGCCCATTGTGTACACAGTACAGGTGTCGTTAGCCTAGTTGAAGATACTGTAGCTGGATGGAGAGCAAAGAATGATACAAAGATAGGTCTTGTGAAAGCGGGGTTCAACGAGAGTTAGACAGTGGTTGTGGAAGGAGCCAGAACAGAAGCAAGGATGGACTGAGCAGGATGCCCATACTAGTACACCTTGAAGGGCAAGCGACACGTCTACCATGCGAAGGAGGTCTCGTGGACATGGGGACAGCTGAAACTGACGGAGTGCGGAACTTCGCCAACGGCCAGGCTTGGAATCGAAGAGCGTCTCTACGATTGGCAGCAATTCCGCTGTTTTCGGCTCGCTAAGTAGAGGCACGAGGTTCGAGCCCAACGGTAGGAGTGGGACGTTACCAACTTGCCATGCAAAGGGTCGTTCAGCTGAGCGGTGACGAATACGACGTAGACTTGCTTGCCTTGTTGGACCACAGTTTTGTGCCCCAGATGCGCAAGCACACCAGGGTGTGACGAAGCAACTATGGGCAATTGCAAACGTAGCGCTCGGCTCGAATGACTTAATGACAGAAGTCCAGGTCGGCCTCCCTCTTGGCCACGGCCGGCACAACCGGTGAGGGGTATTTCTCTGGAGCAAGTCGTTGCTAGCTGGTGTTAGAGAGTGTGAGTGCTGTACCTGCCAGGGAGTCATAGTGCCGTCTCAGCATCAATGTCTCGTGGTGATCTCGAGCAAGTCAACCCTACCGATACCTGACGAATTTGTCCGTCCATCTGGCCAGGGTCATACCCCAGAATGCAGGGTGCTAAGGGTTCGCGTGGCCAGGGTAGGAATTGCCACGACTTTTCAACAATCATGTTGTAAATGCGACCAGATTAGGTCAAGAGGTACCGCCAGTGTCGTGGTCCGATGCGATGATCGCGGCGAGGCATGCTCGCTGTCGTTGTGTGATCTCTGCTTCCTTTGACATGAACCTACAAAAGATGGTTTGATGCAGCCGGATACCAAGCAATGCTTCAATCGAGATACTTGGGCACGCTTGTGTAGATGTAACCATGGTGCTACTTCTCTAGATGACTGCAGCTTGATGAGAAAAGAGTCAGAACTCGAACTTTGATTGAGGTCGGAGGTGAGACATGTTATCTGCCAATCGATGTCATCTGGAGATCGCTTACTAGGCGGTCACGACACAATCATAGATTCTTGACAACAAGCCTCAGAAGGCATATCAATACAATGCAGGAACGGACGTGAAAAACCTCTTACGATCAAAGAGCGCAAACTTAATCATAGGGAAGTGTCCACCATGAAACACAGGCCAGGCATCTTCGCTTCTATCCGCGACAATTCATAGTAAATGTGTGATATAACATACTCTTTTGGACTTCAACGTATGTAAGCAGGCAGTCCTTAAGCAATGCCACACCATGCAAAGCCAACTACCATCTCGATGAAAGGGTATCATTGTTTTCGTAGCATCTCTTTTAGCATAATCGTTATTCATCACATCATCGCTCTTGCTTTGAAGTAAGCATTAAGTCGCTAGCCTGTAGAGTTCCTGCTCCGCCAACCAGGCTCCTGGGTCAACGTTTTCTTGTTACCTTCGTAAATAAAACTCCCTCGCAAACTCAGTTGTAACATCTCCGTCATACATATTTGTCTCATTGTCGACCTCCGCCTCACCATAACTGTGTTTTTTCTCGTTCCCGATAGGACGAATTGGGTCTTTGACGTTTCCACGGATTACTTTGGCGTTGCCCCTAGCGACGACCTTTCCGTAAGTGTGACCTGATCGAGCATCAGAGACTTGAGGATGTTGGCCCGGGAGACCGTGGGCTTGGCCAAGGTTGTCGTATGCTCCCGAGGCATACCCTGAGTCTCCCCGTGAAGGCTGTTGTCGATAGTGCGCCATTTGAGGTGGGATGGCATTGGGAGGCGGCATGTTCGGTGGGGGCTGTTGGAAGACCTGTTGCTGCTCCATACGCTGGAATTCGATAAATTTCGCCCACTGCAATGGGTCGAACCCGGGCGGTGCATTCATTGTGCTTTGTGAGGATGGTGTGGGATATGGTGAAACTTGCATCGGTGCTGGCGACTCGGTATAGTGACGCGGTTGGAACATCGCCATCTGATTGTACGGATGTGGTAATGGTGAGGCAACTTGAGACCTTACCGGCGAAGCGCGGACAGGGCTCGGTGAGTACATGGTGTTCTTAGTGGTGGGAGGCGGTGACATTGTGCCGTAGGCGTTGAATGGTGCTCGAGGGTCCATGCTGGTCATGGTGACTTTCGTGACACACCACAAGCGCACAGTACGGTTTTGGCAAAAATGGGTTCTACAGTGTAGCTCACGTTGAGGATGTGAAGCAAGACACGAAAGGAGAATCAAAACCCGCGAGGTAGGCTGAGCTCTTGTATTCTGCTATGGAAAGTCGAGGTGGAATGGACTCGACTCTGGAAGCGACGAACCCGAAGGACGATCGGCACATATACCCCTGTAGCTTGTGGCGAAGTGCACAAGTGCGCCTTGTAGGCGTATCCGGGTCACACAAAAAGCCCAACCGGCGCGCCTCCAGGGCCAATTAGATTCTGGTCGACATAGCTCTCGATTCTGGCTCCTATTCCTCGTTACACATCATCCGTCGCTCTGGACTCATGTTGAAACCTTCTTGTTGTCCTTGATGCTCGCCATCTTAGTCGCTTGAAGCAATGACGTCGTCGCTGTGGTGAGGTAGAGCAAAGTAGCGAGGTAGCTGCCCTCGCCTTGCTCGCCTTGTGGGTCATTGGCGCGTTCAATGCTCCGGCGTCCACTCCGAGCCAGGCATCACAAACCAACTTGGAGGTAGTAATAAACTATGGTCAGCAATGAAGAATATGATGGATTAAGAACCAAGATGGCCAATATGTATGAGCTGAATCCCTCCTACTCATATAATCTTTCAATCGTGGGATATTCGGGTCCATAGCCCTTTGCATCAGCACTTCTGCATCGCCTCCCGAGGCAGAAATGTGGATCACAACCTTGGTGATTTGGTCAGGTATCACCTTAGATGTATACAGTGAGCGCTTGACACGATATACAAGGATATGGAGAGCCAAGGCCGGACGTTGTGGCCAACATTCGAGCACTGCTTTCGTGAATGCAGATGCCATCCTGCAAGGCAGACCGTAGGCAGGCGCCGCAAGGGTGTGCCGGACTAAGGCTGACGTATTCAGGTTTTTACGTTGCGTCGCATGAAAGTCCCTAAGGAAGTACAAGACTTCATTGACAAGGCATTCGCCAGCACAGCGCATGACATCGAGGGAGAAGCCAAGAAACTGCTTCATAAGGCGATCGTCAATTGCGTGGCGCTTCCAGACGAGCATGGCTTCCCCAGAAGGCTAGGCATTATCGACGTCTCCCTCGAAGATCATCAGTGATCCGCCGTTAGACCCTGGCGGTTTGACGTGCCATCCAGTCCGCCGAGAGCGTTACTCGCCCATGATCCGTCTACACACCTCTTTGACCTCATCCGAGTAGTTATATGGCCCTCCCATCATAGCCTGCTGACTCGGCGTCTGCACGATTTTGGCAGCCATGATATTCCGGCTAATACAATCACCAAACTTCTGCTTCTCGAGTGGCGGCCACTCGTCTTTATCGAAACTCTCGTCCCGCCTCTTCACCTCATCGAACTTCGCAGCCATGTCTCTCAAATGCTGTTCCGGTTCCATACCATGGAAAGACTCAAGATCGGCCGATAGCTCCGCGTACTTCTGCGGCGCAAGGAGCGGAGTCCAGTACTCACGGAACGTGCGCGAGACGAAATCGGAGAGATACATCAGCCCGCTTGCTGACTCTGGGATTGACCGGAGATCCTTGCGGAAGTTAGGGTCATGCGAAAGGGCTTTGAGGAAATCAACTGTTTGGCCGGCGTGCTTGAGAAGGTCTTCCTGTGCCGCGACAGGTGGTGGCGCGGCATTACCTCCTGCACAAACTTTCTTGTGATTCTTCCAGTCGTCTTTCTGGCAGTCTCTGCTGCAGTAAGCTTGCGTGTGGCATTGCGCGCATGCCTTCAGTGGGTTCGGAAGCTCGGACTGCTTCTTGCCGCAGAATGTGCACTGTCGTTCTGAGGCCGCTGAGTCGGCCATTTTGCTTGTATGGCTGTCCGTTTCTCAATCACAGCAAGACTCGACCCTTGTAGCTCAGTGAGGTATGAGGGGCAGAGAGACGTATCCGAAGCATCCCAGGCGGGATTATGACGTCCCCCTGGCTGGTGGCGCGTCGACCCAGGACGCGATGTCACGGACATATTGCGGGGAAGCACCACGCTTGTTCAGAGGCGATCGTTGTAAGCGTGCCCCAGAGCTTAGAATTAAGAGCTCTTCACAATCGGTGTTTCAGGTTCAAGAACGTATGAAGTCTTGTCTCCAATCTGGCAGGGCAGACAGCTCACTTTTCGCAATCTCGAGGCAGGTCCTCCGTAGCCAGATACCATAGGTAAAATCCACCTTCAACCCTAGCATCGTCAAGGTCGTCACGCCGCCCATTTTAGATTCTGAAGCACCGCGGACCGCCCTGCAGTAGCGGCTGAACGTCCTCTGACAGCATCCTCATTTCGAATGTAAATGCTTCGACAACTGGGCTTTCTAGTCCCATCACCCTTACAACCCCAATCTAATCTGTTCAAAGCTCGTAACAACCTCATACTCCTTCCGTTCCCATCCCAACAGCTCCGCATTCCCAGGTCTATCGACCACGATCGCCTTCATACCCGCCTCCAGCGCCGCTCTAACCTCCCTCACATTATCGCTCAGGAACAGCACCTTGCCAGCCTCAGCCTCCTTCTCCTTCTCCCACCGCAGAGTCCGTGTAATCGTCTCGTAGCTGCCCTTCTCCGTCTTCGGCCCTGCATTCGTCGTGTCGAACCACATCTGAATCAGATCTTTCCGATCAATAACCGCTTTCGGATCCTCGGACGCAGGATCCCTGATATGTCCGAACAGCAACTTCTGTGCGGAAACGCTGCCGGACGAGTAGATGCTGCTGCTGATGCCCTTTTCGTGCCATGCCGTCATCGCGGGTAGGACATCGTCGAATAGTGGTGTTGAGAACGCACCGGACTTGTAGCCCGTTTCCCAGAGGTAGCCTGGAATCCGCCTTATCTCAGCGGGTGATGCGGGATCGAAAGTTGTGGTGAAGACGGGGAGCACGGAACGTACCTTGCAGATTCTTCAGGTAGGCGACTTTGACGTCTCGTGCTGTAAGATCTCGGACGTGGGCCTCGAGGGCTTCGAGCGATGATTTTGCGGCTGCTGGGAAGGCGTCGCGGTAGGGCGTGAAGGTCGGGTCGTTCCATTGCGTGCGGAGGACCGAGGGGAGGGCGATGAGGGCGTAGGGGAACTAGGAGGGTGGCGGTAGTGTGAGTGTTCGGTTTTGATGCTGTGAGGAGGGGAAGGAGGGCTTTACGAGTGTTTCTTTTACGAAGTCGATGGGGCATATTGTACCTTCTGGTTAGTTTTAGTTGTCGTTGGCTTTCAAAAGGCAAGCTAGTCTCTTACCGATGTCGAGCAAGACTGTATCGATGTTGTCTAGTTTTTGTGTCATGGTTCTTGTCGATTTCAGGTGTGATAGAGGCACAATTCTTGACATGGGACAAATTTTGAAATGGGTTGACAATTGCTTTCAAGATCTTTTCTAGGGTCGTGTGGATATGGTAGCATTGCCACGACGGATCACATATGACAATCAATTCTACTCTACTTTATCAAACCACACCATCTTCATCTGCCAATCCTCCAAAGGCATATTCTTCGTGTCTCCCTGCCTCATAGCAGCTTCGGTAGATTCAGTATTGGCTAGAATCATCCCCAGCCTTTTCTTCCCGTTCGAGATATGTTCTAGGCAAGCACCACAAGGGATGATGTGAAGTGACTGCAGCAACGCTTCTTGCTTGAAAGGATATATCTCGTCATCCTCCCTGCCATGACCTTTAGGGAGGTCTGGAATCGAGTCGTAAGTAAGACTGCCACGTGCCCAGAGCTTTTCCAATGTCAAGAATTTGTGCTTGTCTGTCTGTACAGACTCTGCAACAAGTGGTGGAGGGTGTAGTAGGACCGAAGTCTTCCAAGTTCTTGCACCTTGAAAAGTGGCATGCATCACAAAGTCAGAGACATTGCCAGATACTTCCTGTTCCTGGTCAGATGTCTCCCTGATGATTCGTGCGTCCAGCAACGTAGCATCTTTGGAACTCAACGATGCAGAGATTGGAGCGGCATTGACTTCAAGCTGGCCATAGGCTCCGTGTGAATACATGCCGCACATACTTTGAGCGTCAAAGTGTTCCGGTATTGCGCTTCGAGACATTTGTCTGACATCGCTTGCGCGCTCCGGTGCTCCTATGATGCTGGTTGCCGTCGCTTCTGCAGTGTCTTCTTTGTTCTTGTTGGTAGAGCTCATGTTTGAGACCGAGCCCTCTTGCTTAGGAGCAAAATTTCCTTCACGCCTTCTTTCATCTTTCCCAATTCCGATCTTCCTTCCTATCAGCTCTCTGCCGACTTGCTCTGCGAGCTTGTTACCTTCCATCTGTGTGTTCGCTGCAATGACCACTCCAAATTTGTGTTTCGGCAAGAGGAACACATGCGTTCCGAACCCAGGCATGCCTCCGGAGTGATGCACGATGATCTGACCCGCATACATGTAGTTTGAGCCTACAGCCCAGCCCAGAGCATAGAGTTCCGGACTGATGTTAGCGTAATCCAGTGATGGATTTACGTCAGGGAAGAAATTCATGGATGGTAGTACGATCGTGCGTGGTGTGGTGAGCTCTGTCCATAGCTCCTGGGAAACGACCACACCTTCATCACCTTTCGCATCGACTTTCTGCTCCGTCGGAGAAGATGCTTTCAAAAGCGCCGAAACCCACTTGCTGTAGTCGTTGACCGACGACACAACGTCACCAGCTGGGCCAACAAGTCTAAGGTCATCGTAGCCTTCACAAACATAATGACCCTTGCCACTTCCACCGTTCTGTTCCGGCAGGCCCTTGCTATTAGACTCCTTGGCCCAATAGTAACCTCGTGCCAGAATCTGCATCTTGGTCCGGATTTCTTGGCAAGCTGGAGCTGTGGAATCGAGGCCAAGGAAAGCATTGTGCATGCCTAGAGGACCCCAGAGGCGTTCCCGTGCTATCTCGTCAAAGCATTTACCTTCAAGCTTCTCCATAACCTGACCAACCACACTGAACATGGCATTGCAGTATTGCCACTTGGATCGAAACGGTACATACACAGGCCCTAGATGTCGGAGGGAACGTGTGAGATCCTTGTAGTTGGTTCCGAGCCACGGACCATAGTTGAAATCGTGCCCAGATAGACTCGACCGGTGCGACAGGGCATCTTCGAGAGTTACGTGCTGAGTGATGTACTCGTTACCAAGATCTAAATCATCACCAAGTATCTTCTTGATAGGTGTGGACCATGTGATCTTCTCGTTTTCGGATGAATGCTGGCGTTGCATCGCGTTTCTCTTGTCGTCTTGCAAGATCAAACCCATAATCGCTGCAGTATGTGCCTTGCTGGTACTGGCCATGCGATAAAGTGTGTCGGCTGTCGCTGGCACATCTGGTGGTTGCGCTAAGCCATAACCAGCACTCTCAACCGTTGCGTCGTCAACGACAGCGACGCTCATGCCAGGGACGTGATACTTGTGCAGCAGGCTCCCGACCCACTCCACGAAATCGTCATCGAGGTGTCGCTGGACATCTGGAGCAGAAGCTACTGTATCAGGTGCGTTGGGCGTCATTGTTGAGGCGATGTAGCGGTGCTCGCTGGTGCCGCTGATTGGTTTCACCGACTATGTGGTTCAAGGACTGTATTACCCTGCATGGATATAGGTCAAGCTAGTATGGCGTGAGCTCACCACCGACGTTTTGTGCTTGAGCCCAAGTTTGACAGAGGATGGGATTGGCTAAGCTCAAAGCTCATCAGTAACCTCGATACAACTGCTAGATGATTACAACTTCCAGAGCGATGGATGAGGGCGTAGCAGCCATTATATGGGCATTTTCGCTGTAGCCTTACATGTCCTTCCGGAGAGTGGCAAGTACTGCATGCGTCAGCCCAGAATGCTTCATAGCAAGCTTCATGCTTTCCTGTCGATCAGGCATGAGGGAAAGGACCAATAACGCCCATCGTACATCGAATCAATGCAACGCTAACACGATCATATCATCGACGATCAACAGGCCCGATCATTTGTTTCGCAGAGCCACAGAGACTCAAGCCGCAGCATGAAATGGTTGTCTACAACGCTGCCTAGCTTCGAGAGCAAGGCTCACTAATTACAACTTCGGTCGCGTTTGTCCAGAAAGTGGACGTGGTTCGAACAGCTCCAAAATGGTTGCCTGATGGGCGGTGACGCGGCACGACCAATAGAAGTGGACCCGTGAAGATCAGACGTGGTGTCCTCCAGCTACGTCCGTCTCTGATATTCAATGTTCTACTACGTGCTGCCTCGTTGTCCATCGCGGTAACATTTGCCCTACCGCGCAGGCCACAAAGATCGCATGCCCAAAATGCAAGGTACTTCAATGAGCGGACGAAGCTGACGGTTGGCTCTTCATTGCGGCGCCTAAGCGTCCCAGACAGTCACTCTCCTTAAGTCATGCTCGCGCTGTTTCCTGTTCAACTGACATGCGTGCCCCTCGGCTACCTGCATCCTACCCGCGGCGGACACCAGCAAGCGACCACAACCACGAGCTTGTCCGGCATAGACCAGCTGATACTGTTAGCTACTAAAGCTCGCAAAGCAATACTGACGAAGCACATTGAGCTTCACTAGTAGCGAGAACTGCATGCATTTTCAGATTAGGCCTAGCCCATTGACTCAAAGCACAACAACGAGGCATAGTCGTGAGACGAGACAGAGCGGCAAAGACAGCCAGACTTGCTACGATCATTCTTTCAGTCCTTTCATTTGATGCTTTTCACTTTGACTGCGAGTTCGAAATATAAGCTATAAGTTCGTTCCCTCCCGCTCTTCTGCCAGATCAATGCAATCTCGTCAACCTTTCCTACACAACTCTTCACTCTTGATTACATCTCCCTCTACAGTCTACTATCATGGTCACTACCCAATACTCTCTTCGCGCCAAGCCCAATGGCCTCATTGCAAGTGGTGCTGGTGGGAATAGGGTCGAGATCAAGTTCAAGCGCACTGTGCGGGTGCCTGACAACAACCAAGTGTCGAAGCTTCGGCCCGATCTTGGAGACTTCCCACTGTACAAGGTGAAGGACTACGCACAGAGTCTTCCGGCTCAGATGGCTCACAAAGGTGGCCTGTTCCTGCCAATATACCGTATATTCTGATAAGGGCAGTGATCAACTAACTCGCTGACCACTACCAGAACGCGAAGCTATGTGGGTTAACTTCTCCTCGACCTCCCCCTTCCTCATCAAAATCTACGCCGGTGGTGTCAATGTCGTTTCTGGAGAGCGCTTCGACGAAGACCTTGCCACTAAGCTACGACGTCAAGCTCGCAGCAAAGAAGGCAAGACCGTCCAGGACTATGTGGTTGTTCCCAAACAACCGTGGATCGATGGTATTGCAACCGCGCCGGGTGTCGTAGGTCAATTCGTTGCCATGCCGACTGGATCTGGCTATTCGGTCGAGGCGCAGCTCACTGGGCAAGAGACGACCTCTGGTTTGCTTTTCGAGGTCACACCCAGCAAACTAGTGGTGCACCCAGGCTGGACTACACCTAAAGGAGTCTTCGTCAAAGGGTTGACTGGAAAAACCATTTGTGTACCAGTTCTTCCAAGTACTACTATTGCTAGTCTCAAGGATGTGATCCAGGCCAAGGAAGGCATTCCACCAGACCAACAATGTTTTATCTTCAACGCTAAACAACTGGAAGACGAATTAACGGTATTCGACTATCATATCCAGCCTGTAAGTACGCTATGCTCGTCTTCTGAGGATATTACTGACACTGTTTGCAGGAGTGTACTATTCACCTCATTCTTCGTCTTCGCGGCGGCGGCCCACCACCTCCTCCCTCACAGCAAAACCAGCCAGAACAAGCAGAGATGGGCATAGCGAAGGGCGGCAAGATCGAGCAGGCCATCCGAACCGATAAGCATCTCCCTTCCCGCTGGAACCCCAAGCATACGATGGCCTTCAACGTCCAATTACTCAACGCTAGCGTCTTCGAACAAGTCACTGGTCTCCCACCACCTGAAACTCCAGTCAATGCAGAGATCTACGCTGCTGCCGGACTGCCATTTTTTGACATGTATGAGGAGCAATCAAATGTCTCTGGGGATTTTGACAAGGTGAAGAGCATCGGACAGATCGACAAGACCAAGGACAACACAGTCAAGCCGAGACTGGTCGCCATCAAAGCACCTCCTGCCTACGAGAATCTGAGGACAATGGTCGACGACCCTGACGGTCTGCTCGACCCGGTCGGGCCACTTCGCGAATTCAGAACCGTGACGGATCTGCGATCGGATGTCGAACGAATGTCTCTCAACAAATTCTAGATAGTCTTCCAACGTTGGTGCACTCACATGGGATCGAGCAAGAAAAGTGGACTGAGCGCACACAGAACAGGCCATGAATACCTCTTCAATGGGAACGCATCGGAGTAACAAGGGAGTTGACTAGACGAAGCTTGATACTCAAGAGGCAGTGACTGTATAAAAAACCACGCACAGAGTCGACACAACAGCAGACGCCATCAGTCGTCATATGCATGCTTTTCCGCTGCTGCGACTGCGCATCAGAGACCAACAAAGGAGCAGAATACAACCGAGAAGAAGAGGACAGCAATGCTGCCGCACGAGACATTCTACATCGACAGTTGAAATGAACAGGACTATTCCGATCATTCCTTTGCACAAATAGCACCAGATCTTTTTTTCCTTGCCAAGTCGAGTCGAAGAGCTACATCCCCTCTCCCCTTCAGACTAACTCCACCCAGAAGCCAGTGCGCTGCAGTACATCCGCTCTAAGCCAACTCAGATGCCCCATCCCCATCCCCATCGCGCCTCTTCTTCTCGTACACATCGTCGCGGCCCTCACTCAACAACCATCTCTGGATATACCCGCCGCGTTCGACCTCACCTCATAGAACGAGCTCCACTGGCCATCGTCCGCCCGCGCCACCCGATGTCCTGGTGCGCGACAGTAGGTACAGATCAACCAACCGACCAATCATTCTCGTCGTGGTCCAAGGAGGTCACCGATAACTTTGACGTAAATACTGTAGGTCTTCAATCGAATCGAGACGCAACGCCTGGTCTTCCTACATACAGGCTGCGAGTAAAGGAGCATGCTATCACACGGATGGATTCACAAATAGTGAATACCTGCCGGCCTGGTTAGCTACTGTAAGCAATGTACTCGTATGTTGGCAGGCCACGAAGAGCGATTCGGTCTTTGTAACGATGGGTGGGAAGTGAAGAAATATAGCATGTCATATCTATGTCCATGAATCGCAAGCGCATTCTTCGATGCGGGATGCTATGCATTGCTGCACAATCTGGTCTCCGCAAATGTTGTGCAAGCACCTTGAGCAAGGTACACGCCTAAGCTCACGTGATATTCTTACGATGATTGCCTCCCACTCCATGTTTATCAAGCACGATATATTACACAGCGTGACAAAAAATCAATCATCTGTTCAAGAAACCCCTCAGTTTTCTTCCAACACCATGACCACCAGATCCCTCAGCCTGCGCCTCCACGTCATTCGCCTCCCACTCCTTCTCTCTCGTCTCGCCACCCCATTGGATTCTCATCCTGGGAGGCGGGGCAGGTTGTTCCCGCTCCCTAGGCGGTGCTTGCGCTTCTTCAACTTCGACCCCCGGCTCTTGAACTGCTTTCCGCAGTACACGTGGTGCCTCATCATCGGATTCAGACTCGGAGTCTTTCCCACCAAGACCGAGGGCTGCGAGACGACGTCGCTTTTCTGCGGCTGTTTCCTCATTCAGATCTTCTTCTTCGTGATCCTCAACGATTGGTTCTTCGGCTTGCGCAGGAGCCATATGACGCTGCCGACGAGCATCGGCTGCCGTCATGTTTCCTTGGCCATGGCGCGCGATCGTGCCCCGAACATTGTAGGTTGGTATATCTTCTTCTTCCTCACCTTCGTCATTGGTGGTGATCGGCTCTTCGATTTGCGCTCGGTGAGCTCCTAGTCGGTCGCCGCCGGTAGCATCGGATTGTGCTCGCTTCTGGTCTGCGGCACTATGCGCAGACGACTGTTTAGCTGAGAAGTAGTCAGCTGCTTCCTCGTCTTCCACGTCTTTCTCTGCGATCGGCGATTTGTACTTAAAGGACGGCATTGTACCTGCACGATTTCGTGTCCTGGGTCGATCCGTGCTCGGTTCCAATGAGTCACGAGTAACAGCACCTCGGTGAATTGCTTCCTGAACATTTGAATCCACTCCCGCCTGATTCATGGCTACCTGTCGACTGTTTCTATCGAGGTCTTGCATATGCCGAACAAAGTCATTAGTGCTCATGCGGCGACCACGATTTGTCTCAAGAATGCCTGGCCGCTCACCAGGTCGTTGCTTGCGCAGTCCAGTAAGACCGTACTGCTCAGTGTTCGAAATGACCATGCGTAGACCGTCATCGGTAGCAGTTTTCGTAGCAGACCGCTGTGGTTTCTTGGGCCTGGTCTCCAGCGGAGCGTGTTGATCAGCTTCGCCTTCTTGTTCTTCTTTCTCGGGCGACGAGGTAGACATATCCTCCACGTCCTCAGACTTCTGGTTGGGGTCGGACATTGATACCGCAGCTTGAGATGGATTGCGTCCTAGACCAGCCCAAGTACCCATCCTCCGCACTCCCTGTCGCATGTAATTGTTGTATCTGTTTGGTTCTTGGTCACCCCTCGGTATATCGTATTTGTGGATAACCTCGCCATCTTCATCTTCAACGATGATGGTGCTTCCAAATTGGTATGCATGCGCAGGACCACGCTTGCGCTCCGCTGGCTTCTTAGATGGACCCGGCTGCTCCGATTGGCCCCCTTTGCCGAAGCCTTTCCAACCCTTAAATCGGGAGTGCTTCTCGGGATGCTCAACGCTGTCCTTAGCTTCATCTTCGAGTTCTTCACCCCCTGTGTTCGCCTCGTGAGGCATGTGCTTGTGTTTAGTGTATGTGCCGCTTGAGTCTTCTTTGAGCCGTCTTCGAGTCCGTTCGACAATAGCAGCTTTCTGTTCTTCGCTCTGCCCTTGTGTATCGACGGACTCCAGTACGTTACCTTCTTCGTCTTCGACAATTAAGTGGTGTCCCTCTTCGTACGCTTCAAGCTCCACATGATCGTCATCTTGAGGACGTGTGACGCTGTCTCTCTTGCCTTCTTCTTTCTGCGACTCTCTCCTTCGCAGATTCCTGTCAGAGTCTCGTTCGCTCGAGCGGAGTCTTTCAAACTGAGCAGAAGTCAACTCTGGTGACTGCTTTGCGCTTATCCCATCCGGTGTGTCGGATCCAGATACCTGCTGAAGAAGGCCAGGGTCGGAAGCTCTCTGTGGCATAATAGCACTGTCACTGATGGGTCCACCTGCTCCCAAACCCGACTTTCTTTTACGTCCTTTGCTGCGATTACCGCCACGCGGGCTCAGGTACCCCTTGTCGTCGTCCTCCTTTTGTCTCCTGAGATGCAGCTTCGGAATGCCCGTCGGCGGTAATTGACCGGGCGGCACATCTAGCTTCTCATCCTCGGAATAATCTGAGGTAAAGGATTTTCCTTGTGACTTTGAACGAGAAGCTATTCTTGGCAGACGCTCCATCCAGTTGGACGCATTCTCGTTGCCTTGCGTGTAGGATAAAGTCATGGTCAGCGTATTGATACGCTTGCCTAGTGTGAAGACAGCAATAGACGAACCGTGTACCACAATTGATGTAATGACAAGGAATGTGACGATGGGCCAGATAGTGTATATGAGGACGTACTCGGCTTGATTAGGGTCCAACACCGCGAGAGGTGTTGTAGTCGTTGTTTCTAATTCGGCTCGCGCAAGAATCGCGACGAAGATAGCGCCGACACCTATTGGTCCAAAATGGCCACAAAACAAGGCTTCTCGCCAAGTTTTGATATCTGGTATGATTGGTTTGAGCATGAGCATAATCGGGATTCGTCTGAAGAAGAGCACCAAGATAGCTATGACTACCAGGCGCCATGCGTCGAGACCATGAACGCCGGAGTTGAACTGCTCCCAGGGAATGATGGTACCCAGATACACAAAGTAGGTCAAGTTGAGCAAGAGATCGATGACGTTGGAAACGTGGGACTCCTCGGTCTTCGCGGTGAACCAGCCATCATTGGAGAAGCCGACGCCTGCTGCGAATCCAACAAGCAAGTCGTCCATTCCCAGCAGAGCACCAGAACCAGCGCAGAAGAGTGCAAGGACGAAGTAGAACACAAGAAAGCTCTCCCGGTCGATGACGCCTTTTTTTTCTGCAAGCTTGATAGCATGTCTTGCAATGTAGCCAATAAGCACACCATACACAGCACCCCATATGCATTCGTATAATATCGTGTTACAGAACCAATGCTGAAGCGTATGTTTCGCTTCCAGGTGGTAGTGGATCAAATAGAGTGCCAGGTAGACGAAAGGAAAGGCCATGCCATCGTTGCAGCCAGATTCGCAAGACAACAAGTCCCGAATGTGCTTTGGAACACGTTTTGCAAATTTGCCCCTACCAACGACGGATGATGCCAGGACAGGGTCTGTAGCTGTGACACAAGCGGCCACGCAGAGCGACTCAAGCCATGTCAGAGGTACAATCATCCACCAGATGAAGAGGCTGGTGATCAACCAGCCGAAAGTCATGACGGGAAGTAGTAGCAGGACTACCGAGGACCAGTGCCTGTTCATGTACGCCTTTGGCAATTCGACGCCCACAGCAAAACATTGGACCACCAGTACAATGCGGGAGAACTCCAGGGTGATCTGGTCCGTGTTCCCCCATGTTCTTGGGTTTATAAGATTGGCCCCATGTGGTCCGAATACTAAACCACAGATTGTGGCGACTGTGGCCTCACCGATGTATAGCTTTTCTTTGATGAACAACGACATCAGCATAAAAATGCTGGTGAAGCCGCCCAGAATGATGTATACAAGATGAGGCTTGTTGATGGACAGCTGATCCCAGGCCATGATGGGCTGAAGTCCTTTTTTGCGCGCTCTAAGAAAGGAGAGATTGCTTCGATTGAAGCTGGGTGACAGACTCCTCCAGAACCGTTATGTCGTCAGCTCTTTGCGCTATATGTCAGATATATCTCCATGTAGGGTGCTTATGCTTTTCTTCCTTCAGTGTCCGCACTTGTTGATCAATTCGCACGTCGGTAGATAGGTCGATTAGGTAGGCTCTATTTGTTGCAGACGTCGATGTCTATAGTCCTGGAGCAAGTTTTGAGGAGACAACAGGCTTCCGTAGAGCATCCAACGGGAAAACGAGAGCAACGGCGCCGACCGGACGTGATCAAGGAGCTGAACGAATTTATCGTAAAGAGGGTGGGGTTGGTTTGAAGATGTCGAAAGTTGAGGTCTCTATTGCAAGCAGGTATGGTGACGGTTAAGAAAGAACAAGGACAGTAGCAGAAGCCGCAGTTCTAGTGTTTCGCTTTCCGTACCGGTCTATTGTCGTAGAGCGTTTTGAGCCTGGCTGTTGAGGTGTGTTAGGATATGGTCTGGCCTTTGTCTCAAACGAAGGTGATGAGTAATCAAAGCGATGAGCAAGAGAAGTCCAAGATAATTAGTAGATGATAAAGATCACACGACACCCCTCTAGAAAGAACGGCAAGAGCAGGAAGAGAAGACCTGCCAAGGACAAAATCTGCGTAGACTGCAGTGGTGGGCGCAGTTTCATGGAAAGTGAAGTCTGATCAGTAGTCAGCGCAGGTGGATACTAGCCTATCCGAAGGTTTTACCATAGTGGCACACCCAAGGCAGATTTGATTCATTGGTTTCTGTGAGACTATCAGTGGTATAGGAGTTGCCATCCCCATAATTGTCTGTGTATATAACCGGGGTACATGCCCTTCTTTGAGATGAGGTAGTACTATCTCTATCAAAGGCTTGCGATGGGATCTTGCTGACGCCGAGGTGTCACAACATAAGCGTGCCAAGACCGCCTATCTGGGGTTTCGGAAACCAGACGCGAACCCTTTCACGTAGGCACTGATACTTGCGCACCTGTGGCATTATTATTGTCTGGAGAGGTGCTCTCAGGAAAAGCTTATGACTCAGCTCAAACAGTTTGATGCTACCTTAAGATACAAAGCTTAACAATGTACACCTGTGCAGCAGCCGATTGGGACGGCTGGAATTGCCCAATATGAGGTGCGCTAGTGTTCCACCCCAACCTCATTCCTCGCTGGTTCCGGCCTTCGACGTCAATGCTACTGTTAGGGTGGGGAAGAGAGCACTACAAGCGCGAAGTCCAGACACCGTCACCACTGCAGCTTGACCAAAGACCCAGTCTGTCCGAAGCCTGACCTAGAAGCATTTCGATCATCAACGCTCACTTCGTAACCTCCTCCCCAGCTTCAACGCCTGACATGGAGCATACATCCGCTTCCTTACAAGCGACGCTACGTTTCGCCGGCCAGATAGATTAAAATTCTCTCGAAGTGGCATTGTTGACGAACTCGCGCTTGGAATACACTATCATCACGAATTGAGCATATGGACTACATCGTTCCGAGTCTGCATGAAATAGCGACCACGGGGAACGATGTTCGAGCGTGCATACAGTAAATGGTTCATTGTACTCGGATGTGTAATATTTACGCGACCTGAGTGCGCGAGAAGAAAGGTCATTTCTTGCAGCCCTGGAAGCAATTATCGTGACGCCAGCCTTTTGAAACACAATCATCGTGACGCAACAACCTATTCGTAAAGGAGGAGTAAACCCCCAGCTTGCCCGTCCGAACGCCATAATCGTTTCTCCTCTTGTTCGGCAATTAGGACCACGAAACAACTTTTGGATTATTTAGCAAGCCTCCCCCAACGTTCAGGATTTCCCTTTCCCGTCATAGCTCATATATGGGTATCGTTTATAAGTAGTATATGTTCATATCTCACATTCTCTTCATTCATCGACAGCCTATTGAGGCTCAACCCCTACATGTCCAGGGACAATTTCCGAGAACTCCGGATGGAGTGGGTTGATCTCTGTGCGCTACAATCAAACAGGTTGGGAGACTTGCTGATGTGCTACTGAGACCTGGACTCTTGCCATCACATGTCCTGCTTGAATCTCAAGGGACTTTGACATCAACTTCGTCACTATGACCATGTTAGCACGGTATATGTCCAAACTGCATTGAGAACTCACCTGGCCAAACGGCGGCACGAGCCATTGTCTGCGAAGTCTGGACCAAGATGCGGCTCCCATAACCGCCTTTGCGAGCCTCGATCATGGCAGCTTTGTTGTCGCTCTTCCGCTCACCACTGCTCAGGAGGAACTCGATCCGAGCCAAAAGTTTGCGGTCTTCTTCATCGAGCATCAGCACCGCGGGGACCTCGTTGAGGTTGAGTTCATCTCTGCCAATGACACCGACATAGTTTCCAACGCGCTCCTGCAACGCAGTCACCCATTCGGACAACACTTGAGCACTATCGCAAGCGCACAAAATGGATTGCATGGGGAGATCCCTAGAAGTCTTTTCGGCAAAAGCTACGCCAAGTCGGTCTGCATTGACGAGATGGTCAGCCGCGTAGAACGCTGCCTTGCGCAGATGTCGCTCCCGCCTCGATGGCTTGCTGTTTGATCCTTGCAGCATATCTGTTCCGTTATCCTGTGATTCAATGCCTGAAGCGTCAGTGTTCGCTTCGTTGTGTTGGATCTGAGATGACGGAGAAACTACAGGCCCCTGATGGGCCAAGCTGCCGGTGTACCCTGTCTCTGGGCCCTTGGCAAGCTCTTGCGCCATGCTGTCGTAATCGCGTTGCCAGTATGCTTCCTTTGACCGGCCAAAATCCACGAACAGTCGCACGTAAGCCAAGTCCAGCAACGGGATACTATCGGCCGGAAGAGGTCCAGCACCAAATGGATTCGGTCGTTCGATCACATGCAGAGGGTTCGAGCTCCACGCTGTCGACCATGACCGAAGAGCTGGCTCGATGTGCGCGTGCATTGCTTCGACTTCATGCGGGGTCCATTGACGTCCAAGATGTCGCTGACGGGTCTCCCAGATGTAGTTGTGAAGAGCATCAATCAGAACGAGACAACCGAACGAACTCGGTTTCAGCACAGAATTTGGGGGCTCTTGGTGCCAACTGTTGGTCCCAAAGTTCTGCTCAGAGGCCTGTTTCTCCCTTTGTGCAGCAGTGAGGAGGTGGGTCAAAGCGCCAGCGAAAGGTATTGAGCGACTCTTCACAGCCGCCATGCCACCAAGCGCGCGCCAGGCTTGAGCACTGTCGGCTGCCCAAAGCTCTTCGTCACATGGAAGGTCCAGCCTGATCTCAGAATTTGTCAAGGCGGGTGCACGGTTATAGGCCATGACTAACATGCTTGACAGGACGAAAATCGAATACAGTGTCCGCTTGCGCTCCTCTAGGATCCTCCACTCGAGCCATTCAGTGTCGATGTTGTCCTGGCTCGGACCAACCCACGCGTCTGTGTTGACAAACGTCGGGTATGGCTTAGCCAGTTCAGCGCCTCGAGCGAGACTCACAAGGGCAGCGCAATGGTTGCTAGCTATGTCCGCGGCTGTCTTGTCACCACAGTTGTGTCCGTAAACAACGTTCAGCAGCATTGCTTGCACCAACCATAGGGGCGTGTCTTCACTATCTGTGTTGTGATGAGACACGAACAAGGTTCGGTTCCCGTTTGTTTTGCGACGTCCTTCCAAGTAATTACTGATCATTCGTTTGGCATATTCGAAGAGCTCTTTGGAGACATCTGGTTCGTTTTCGTACAGCGCACCCTGGGCCACAATAGACAGCAGCAGGCAGCTTCCACCAATGGTATTGTTCGCAGCACCATAGTTATGATAAGGTCCACCATTTCTGATGGAACTCGAATATTCGGGTGATTCAAAGTTGAGAGTGGGGAGATGCAAAAATGGCAGATGAGGGTGACAGAACCTGAAGTAGGCCGATGCATACCTTTGCAAATCTGACGTTGTTGGAAACGTGTTAGCGTTGAAGACTTTGGCCTTGGTGCTGCCACCAGGGGTCAGTGGCGAGCTAATTACAGGTGCAGATTGCCGACGTTGGCCGAAACCAGTGAACTGCGACAAACTAGCGATGACCGAACTTCGCAGTTGTTCAGTGACGAGATCACCAACGTTTGTGGTGACGGAGCTGTGCTGCATACTGCTATCTATCGAGGCCGTGGAAGCAGTAGACGGAACATTTTCATGTTTGAAGGGCAACGGGAACGTCTCATTGGGCATACCAGATATGTTCGCTGCATCCATGGTCGAGATTTCTGGGGGCGTTGCGAAGTACATATCGAATCCGGCATTGCTTTGCGCTAGCAATGACTTTGGAGAGATTGTGTTTTCAGTTGACCCAGACATATCCCCGAACAAAACTTGGATGTCCATGCTCATCGGACTGTTCATGGTGTGCTGGTGAGTCGTGGTAGGTGGTTGCCACATCAGATCAACCTTGGAATGGCCTTGTGTTGCTTGAGCTCCAGGGCGATGATTTACCGCGTCCGGGAAGGTAGCGGGACTGTTTGTATCCATGGCGGAAGGGGAAGATTCAATTGCATTTTCAGTACCCATGAAAGACATCTGCTGTTCAAAGCCGTGGGTCATCCAGTCGAATTTACCGTCATCGTCGACGATCGCTTGCGAATTCGCCAGGCCCGAATAGTGACCATTTCCGAACTCAGCTGCACCATCAATGCCGAGGCCCTGCATGCTTGGAGTGTGCAGCTCATGCGGGTTGATGGTGTTGGAGCCACCTGCATCGTAAGCCATCATCTCCAGGTCGAAATCTGCTGGGAAGCCTCCGAAAGGCGGCGCGGTGCGTAAGCCATTCGAGACGCTCGAGCCTATCGAATTCGTATCTAACCGAGGCAAACCCATCATTGAAGCAGCACTCGACATGCCCATGCCTCGGAAGCCAAAGTTGCTCATACTTGGCATTGTGCTAAAGCTGTTGTGATGATTGTGTAACGGAATATAGGGTCTACTGAAAGCACCTGACGACATCATTCCGAGCGTCGAGGCGTCGACGTGACTCAAAGTGTTTGCTCGCGGCCTCATTGTTTGACTGGGTGTGCTGGCCACCGAATTTTTGCGGACCCTGCTATTCGCAACTCCCGCGGCGCTTTCACGCCGACCATTCCGGGGTCTCGATGAAGGTGTTGTGGTGGAGTGCAGCTTTTGCTGATGCCGTAGCAGCAAGTCGCGTCTAGCGAAACATCGTGTACAGGACTGACATTCGAAAGGCTTCTCCTTTGTATGCGATCGTTCGTGACGTTTCAGGTGTTCTAATCTGGCAAAAGATCTTGTACAGGTCACGCAGACATGAGGTCTCGGCTTGTCAGTCTTAGGAGGAGGGAAATTTGGCACAGCTGGAGCGGTTGGGCTGGCTGTTGGCGCGGATTGGGTCGACGCTGATTTCGCTGCTGCTTATGTCAGATTTGAACATGGCTAAGCATTTGATACTCACGGCCATCTTTCTGACCGGCGGGGTTATCCTGAGCCTGACCGTTGCTTGACGGCTCAGTCACAACGCTCGATTTTACAACTGTATCTTCCGCCATCCTCAAGCAGCCCTGAGTTGCAGTCCAGAGCAAGCTGAAGCCGGAGTCTTGTATCCAGAGAAGCACACGTGCCGCACAAGCCACAATCCGACAATGCGGCAACCAGCAGTGTAAAGTATCCTCGCTCTTGTATCAAACCAACGCAAATCCAAATGTACGTTGAGGTATGCTTGCAAAAGATCCTCAATGGCTGCGTGCGCTGAACCGGTGGAGGAGAGCCTCTCTTAATAGTAGTTGTTTTCGGGTCGAAGTATCCCCAGATCTAGTATCGGGGGTCGTCAAGTCCAGCTTGCGACTTCTGCTCTTGCGATTGATAATGCAGAATAAGAATATGAAGCTTGAACAAAAAGTTTGATCGTAAAAACAGGCCAGCTGGTAGGAGATGAATCAATAAATCCAAGCTGCTCGGACTGCTAGATGGGGCCTAGGGCTAGCAAGTCGAAGTTGAGCGAGGTCTAACAGTACTTTGCTTTGCGTCGATTGTGGAAATGTCAAAGGATGGGACAGCAGAGGTACTTGTTGTGTTTCTGGCCTGATGCTATGGCTACTCGTGCAATTGCTTCGTCCTTGGTGGTCAACCCAGGCAGGTACGAGGCACTCTTGTTGAGTGCTGCAGATGGACGTCACTTGACTGTGGCGAGCGAGTCTGGTTGGCCGCCGAGGTCTTTAACTTGACGCAGCAGGGTTTCTCGTTGGCTGACTGCCTCAAGAGCGCAAGCGAACAAGGAGCCCTGAAGAGAGGGTCGAATCGTTCCCGTATATGGAAGGTGTGTGTGAATCGTGGTATAGTGCATGCAAGAACAATCGCCACACGAGGAAGACTTCCTGATACACAGCACTCGGCGTTCGCAGCTACGAGGCACAGCGCTCGGTGGAAGGTCGAGTTCTCTGCGCGACCAGGCGAGAGAGGACGACATTGTGGGCATCGACTCGGAGCACAGGCTCGAGCAGTAAGTTTACAGTAAGACAAAATAGGTATCAACTAGTGATGGTACAGCGAGTCACGCGTCCTCTTGGCCCTTTGCTAGGCCTTGTAGCTGCGCATTGCTACGGGGCCAGTCCTTGAGAGGTCAAGCTTGGTGGGACTAAGAAGTGGTACTTCTTTGGCCCTGGGTCCCAGACGGTCCCGCTTGCCTCCATCGATAGCCATACCGTAACCTCTTGGTTCTCCTCGACCCCAGACCTCCGGATGTTCGTCGATCCCCGCCACAAGATCACCGTGTGTGCGAACCGTCTCGGCAAGAAAATCTCTGTGCAAGTATTTAAGAAGGTCTGATCGCCAAAGACCAGCACCATCCTTGTGAACATGTACTTGGCTCAGCTGCATGGCAGGATGCGTCTACTGCACCGGCTACTGACAATTTTGCATCGCTCGAACAGCAGCTGCGGATGGTCGCTGTTTTCTGCTCGCTAGCCGCAGGCGCGCCCGCGCGAAATGTTGTCAGATCCACGACACACGGCCGGAAGCAGAAGCGATGATTGGAAATGGGCAACTAGTCCCTATGGAGTTCGCAGACTCCCAGGCTCAACGGGCAAGCGTAATTGGCCACTGCAGCGAAGCACTTCATGCCGCTACGCATGGGATGAATGACGCTAACCGTTCATGCACCCTTGCGTTCGAATCCCATATGCCTCCCGAACGGTGAAATTCTTCGATTTCGATCGATGCGTGGGACCGCACGACTCCGAGAACCTCCCATCCAAAGAGGTTCAACTTCGCCGGTTTAGGAGATGCTGCTTCGCACAACTATACCCACGATGTGTAAGACTTGAGTTTCAATCATGTTGTCGGGCTTGATGCGTGCTGGATGCTGACACCGTAGAGATGAGCACTAGCGGAGTTGGTCAAAGCACAATGCCACATGCTGCTAATTAGTCACCAGCCCTGGCGCAGTCCGGGGTCAAATTTGTGGGGTATCGATATGCTTCAAGCTGTCTAAGCGCTCAGACGTGAGGAAAGCTTTGAGTCTCGGGAGGACCTGGGACGCTGCACTAAGGATGATATACTATAAGGTTTGATGCCAGATTTTCAGCTATGCTTGTGTCGTTCCGTGCTAGAGCCCAATAATAGGTGCCTTCCACGCTGCAGTAAACGCCATGACCTGGGGTTTGCTGGAGCAGCCAAAATTTCTTGCCAGTTTGGTACCAACGTTTAGGACATCGCAGCATTGATGAAGGAGCCTGAACCACTTCGGCAACGCATAACCTCTCATTCACATCTAATGCCTTACTATGGAATGTCTTACCTCTACAAGTGTCATGGACCATCATGGTCGAGTACGAACACGCTGAGCCGTTCTTACCAGTAGAGGCCTAAGTTAGTGGAAGCTCCGTCGTACCGCCTGGCTATAACGGTTGTTCGTGAGCTCTACATAGTTGGTGCGTCGTGTTGAAGAACTGTGGAAGTCACGAGAGAGGAAAGCGTGCCGCGGTTCGGTAAATCTTGAGGAAGCCTGGACACTCGTCATGGGACCTACAGTATTGCATGTTCAGATTTGTTGCAGGATGGCATGCAGACAGACGGTTGTCAGTGTCTAGCTGCATGAGAATGCTACGAAGTGGACGTATGTGTACAGTTCCTTTCGGGCTATGTACGCTAATGTACGGCAAGGACGCAGCCAAGTGTGCACAACATTGGTAACACCCTACTGTACAACACCTCACCATAGAAAACGCTCAAGCCCACAATAGCACACCGCAGTTACTGCAGAGTCCATTACATCTTCGTGCAGCAAAACAACAAAGGTATGGACAACAGGCTTGAACAACCTACTGAGCGCCAGCAGTGTCGAAGTCTCATCAAACTGCAGCGTCATTTGAGGCTCAGGCTTGCTCGAGCAACGGCGCGTCACAGTGGTTGCGCTGTTATATCTCCACTGGGACGCAGCAGTATGCCATCGATCGCCTCCCTGCTTTCTTTCAAGGCTTTCGCAGTGGAGCTGTACCGGTATTCGCGCTCGGAGTACGCTAAGGCGTGCTGACCGAATGGTTTTACTGTACTTTGGTAGGGGTGGATGGCTGTCAATCTCAGCGAGAATAATATCGTTCGATCTTGCCAACCATGGCGCGATCTCTGCAGCGAAGAATCTCCACAACACCCCGCGGTGGAGCAATACTTAGCTCGAGATATAATTTTAAGCAAAGCACGTTTTTGCTGCAATGCCGTCATAGCTTTTGCACTCGGCTCCGATTCAGCTACGGACAACCTCACTATCCGCAGAGACGGAACGCTCTGTTTACGCCAAGTAGTGATTTTTATACGAGATGCACTACTGCGTCACGGCCGTCGGCACCGTACCGTACAGGCACTCGGCCAAACTTATGCTCATATGCATCTTGTACAAGTGGCAAGCGTAAAGATCGTGGCGCCGATCATGCCACCGATCGTGGATATCAAACTCACGTGGCCCGCTCCTCTTCATATGAGTCCGTGACTCTGCAGCTGCTCCAATTCACTAGTAGTTTAGGACAGGTACAAGTGGGCTCGTAGGGCGCGTCGTCAGGCACGCAACAGGACATGGCTGATTACGGGGTATTCGAGTCAGTCACCCTGACTCGCAGTTTCTGTACTTATGCCAGCACAAGTCAGACCACCCAATGCCGCTGCCGCGATAAACATGCTCTTCGCCGTGATGAGTTGCCTGCCGGCAACAGAAGGCGGTCTCTCCAACGTTGTGAACCTCTCAGATAATGGAAAAACCCTCCAAATGTTCATTGTCCTCAAATCGTAGAACAGAAATTCAACTTTCGCAGTACGCAACGGGATAGTGGATAGAAGCTCGATCCTGCTTGTGCTGCTAAAGGAAGCCGTTGACCATCTGCCACTTTTAGGTTTTCTGCGTAGGGGTGCTCCTCACTGCCGGCTGCCGCAAAACATCTGATAGTCGTCGGAGTGTAGATCAATATGCTTTCAGTCCAGTCAATCAACTGAGACTTGCGAGAAAGCGTTCTTACGTTGTGGAAGCCGTTGTCCGTTTCCGCGGAGGCAGTCTTGTTTGAAGGATGGTTATCAGCAGACGAGGCGAGAGCGTTTAAAATGGCGAGCTCCTGGAACTCTGAGAGCGATAGGTCCAAGCTGGCTCAGCAAGCTTCCATCATAGCACAGCCGGCCCTCAACACTGCTTCCTTTTGGACTGCTGTCCTTTCGGATGCCGTAGCTTAAGCAGACACGAACGTGACGAAAGTAGTCGCGAGGTCTTGTAAGCGAGACCAAAGATGTATAATGGTTGCCGCAAGATCGTCATATGCAGCTTCGGGATCCAGGAAAGAAGTTGTTCTCCGTTAGGGAAGGACGGACAAATGTAACCCATAGCTGCCTATGGCGTCTCCCTCAAGCTAGTCCACGCCTTTGCAGCATACCAAGTTACATATAGGTAGGCGTGTGTCGGCTTCCCTTAACCCGATCGATGAGCGTCAGATCCCGTTGTTATTGCTCTCCTATTGCAGTACAAAACTGACTCAGGCGTCCTTGTCTTTTTTAGTGTCCACTTCGTCATCAGTGTCGTCCTCTCCTTCGACCTGCACACGTTTGCCGGAAACACCTTTCTCGACTTCGGGAATGAGGGAATCCATGTACTCACGGTCCGTACCAACCAGAGTTACAACGTTGCTCTTCTTGCCCCAGCGGGGATAGCTACCAACCTTGACTCCGTTCGGAGCGACCTTTTTCGAAAGCTCAGTCAGGTAAGGAGCAGCACTGCTCTCCGCGAGAGGCGTTGAGAACATGACACGATATGTTCCCTTTCCTTCAGGGTCCACTAGCCGCGGCAGTATCGTGGGCTTCAAGCCCTCGAGCAGAGCCTCGAACAAGCGCGGGACACCGGGCAGAATGTGAACGTTGCCATTCACCACCGCGATCGGCACCCACAAATCGTCCTTCACAAACAGAACCTGTTCCTCATCCGGTATCTTCTCATCGTATGGCAGAATCACCATTCTCTTCTTTGCTTCGAGCGCAGGGCTAGGTTCGTCCCAGCTGAAATTAGGCTGCGATCTATGTGGTTTGCTCAGCTTTTTCATCTTCTCGAAGGCAGTGTCGTGCAGCTTGAGCGGCACATTGAAGGCTTTCGCTATACTCTCATAGGTAATATCATCATGAGTCGGTCCGATGCCACCGCTCGTGACCACGAAATCATAGTTCTTTGACATGCGTTGAGCTGCCTCGACTATTTCTGATTCATCGTCCGCGATCACCTCGATTCGCTTTAGCGCAATGCCGAGCTGGAAGCAAAACTTCGCAAGATATGCGGAGTTAGTATCAACTGTCTTGCCGCCCAGCACCTCATCGCCTATGATTAAGCAACCAGCAGTATGAATCTGTCGCATGCTGGTAGGTTGCTGTGGTGATGTCATGCTGAGATTCGAGCTTAGCGATGCGGCCGATCGATGGGCGTAGTTTGGGAGCGGCTTTGAGAGGTGTCGTGCCAATTGAGATAAACGGGAAAACATGGGATCAGTTGGTGTCCTGTGAAAGCAAAAGAGGTCAACGATGTCTTGCGCAAGTGGGAGGGTCGTAGCTCTACAAAGAGACGTAAAAGTAATCGAGCTTTGGAATTGAGGAGTCTGAGTTTCGAGATCGTCTCCAAATCTCTGTTCACCATCCGATCTGCTGGGAACATCCGATACAGGGGGTGTTTCGATAAGTATTGCTTGGTTCCTATGCTCCTGGAAGCCCGTACGATGACGCATTCCACGTCCCTGCTATTAGTGCACTGTGCTAGCATCTCGTGTCACAAATGAGGTTCACTTTGTATGTTTACTCACCATATGGACGTCTAGCTAGGTGTCAGCTCTTTGCAAGCTTTTGCGTGCCCAATCATCGCAGCAGCCTGCGTGCGCTTGTCGCTCAAAGGCTGCAACCACTATGGCCGCGGACAGCCATCGTACAGAGATAGATCCCCGAGACGAAGCCTTCATTCGGTTTTCTATGGTGTTGTCTTTCGAACCACGATGAATATGTCTTCGTGCAGCGGTGAGCACCTGCCAAATACAAGTAAGCGTGCGAAGCTGCCAGGGAGGCAAGCTATGGCAGAAGTGACTGGTTCCCGGTCCACGAGCATACATGATACATATGGCGCCTGCATTCCATGGTTGACTGACTCATTCAAATTGCATGTGCGATATCCTTGCTTGTAAGAATGTTGATGGTTTCCTCAGTCGGCCTTTCTCTGGTTTGATAATGCATTGGATGCTGCGGTATCAGGGCGCCACAACATCGACTAATAGGCTTCAACGCCACATACCAGCCTGCTGTCTTCAGCATACAAAGCTTACCTTCGAGGGTAACGAGATTGGTTTACAGCATTGTAGGACTGGCAAGGACGTTTATGCTAAGTTGTCTGTGGCAAGCTGGTATGATGCTGTCTTTTGTGCATGCTCTTGAGAGTGTACGACGAGGAAGGATCGGAGACTGTCTAACGATCCGCGCTGTTGTGTTACAACTTCATCGTCAGACACAAGGTACAACATCCGCAAGAAGGCCAGGCAGGGGTAAAACAGTGTGCTATGACCGTGGACAAGGAACATGGGCTGAACTCAAGAGATGGATTGGCTGATCAAGCGCACAGCTAAATGGTCTTCAGATTATAAGTCTGCTTTTGTTCAAATTGGTTCAATAGAGCTCTCCGTGGCATGGATGAGGGGTGAATGACGGACACCACATTCGTGAAGGTACTGGCTAGGGCACTCACCGTGCTTCGCTTGCGCCCAGCCAGGATGTGTTAGGGCTCAATATAACATTTTCCTGGGTTACTGAGTGACTTTGCTCTTCCCTAGCTTTCGAGACCGAACGCTGGGACCGCATAGTATTAGTGAATATACGCGGCAGGTGACCAAGAAACACTCAGAAGGCTGAGAAAGAGCAATTCACACGGTACGTGACAGCAAATGACGATCTTCATGAGGATCGGAGATAGGGAGGAAGAAGCTTGAGATAACGAGGCGCAAATCGCACAGAAGACCGTGTGCACCAGACTGACTGCCATGGCCTGGGAAGGAGGCCGCGTCTTAGGTCAGATAGCCATAGGCATTACACAAAGCCGTCAGCACTTCTTGAGAAGCGTCCCTCTCCATTGATATACTACGGCTACTAGTTGGGCTCATGTCTGTAGATATTGCATGTGCATCGTTTGCGAAGCGCCGTACCTCCAGACACGGAGGTTCTTACTTATCGATAAAGGCGTTGGATGACGTACCATCGAGCAGATGCCTTCATTTTGTTAATGATCTAGGACATCTTACACAGCATGTCAGAGGTCTACAACTCGAGGGCAGCACTTTCAGACGTTTCGAGAAAGCGAGCCGTTACGCAGGTGATAGCGCAGGAGTGCGCAATCGATCTATAGTCGTTGACTACGCCGAGCTCTTGGGCAAGCAGGCGGCAACGTATAAAAACAGCCTTCACGCTACGACCTGTTCACGAATCTCTCCCCAACAGCAGGTAAAACTCTGTCACGATGGTAATGTCGGTTAGGGGCAAGCATAATGGGGATCCTAACACCTCTAGTCAGGCAACCTCTACACGTTCTCCCAGGAGACCAAGGATGCGTTACGTAAATTTCGGCTAGGCACTTCAAGGGCAAAGAGCGCGCAAGCAAAGATATGTAAGTCACTCCGCCTGCTTGACACAAACCGCAACGAGCAGGGGTTTTGGATGTTCCCGATTCGGCACCAATCATGCTGAGAATTTCCATATTCCAAGAGTTGAGAGGCTATCACCCTCGCACGTTAGAAGCGCCGCTCAAACTGACCGTGTCCATCCAGACATGATCGATACCAAAACACAAGAGATAAAAGCCGCAGATGATGGAACATACTCCGACATGCGAGATCTAGGAGATGAGTTGCCAGAGTCGTCACCCAGATTCATATTGCTAAGCTACCCAATGACGCTGGTAAGTCGTAGCGTCTGCTCCTATTTGCCAACCACCATACAACTAGCTGGCTTGCATCGATATGAAGACGGTGCAGAGCTGGCCTCTTGCACACAAACTATAACACAGTTACTCGAGACGCATTTGGCAACTGCTCTGGACCGTCACGGTCCGATTGCTAAAGCATTGTCAAAGATTACTGGGTATTTGCTAACCCAACCTGTAAACAGCCTTCTGGACGACTTTCCGTCCCATACGTCCTGCTGTATTATCTGCCAGAGAACTGCAATCCCAACCAACGAATGTCTTATGCAGGGGCGGTCGAATTAATGAGGAGTCAGGCGGAAGTAAATCGAGTGATTGAGGTAGAAAGCTCCGAGGATGTGGAAGACATTGAAAAGAAGTTGGCTGGCGAGGACTAAGATGTTGGTGGACATTGTGGTCTCAGATAGGAGGTATTCTTCCACTTTACGTGTGTCCATGCGATATATGCTGTCAGTGGCCCAATATTTGCATAGTACCATACCTACCAGACTGCCGAGTCCGCACGTCGGGGATTGCTGGGATAAGACCAGATTTCGCTCTCTCCTGCAAAGGCTTCTTCGGAGCTGGACATATCAGCAATTTCGTGCGTTAGTGGATGGCGACTTGCTCCCATTGGATACTGAAAGGCACACGAAGTTACTTGTGTGACTGGATAAGAGATGGCTAGGTCGTACTGTCGTTGACGTACACAATACTGGGAAACGTGCCACTGAACAGGATACGCCTGCGCTCGAATGTGCCTAATAGCACTGGTTGAGAAGAAACGTCAGTGAGCTTAAAAAGGCGCGTCCCCGACTCAACTGTCTCTCACGCGGCCTCTTTTCTCATGCTTACGACGGGTCGACATGCCCATTGGGCCAGCTGAACATGCAAGGGGGTAGTGAGCACGTCGATCTAGTCGACCATACTAAACTTCGTGTGTAGTATTAAAAAAGTTCAAACCATTGATACAACTGCCGATGTACAGTTCCTTGTATCCCAGAGCCTGTGTTCCAGACTCTCCCAGCAACTCAAATCCGATTGACCCAGCACCAGGTACTCCCTGGGTCCCGCCCAGTCTCCGGATCACAGCAGGGTGGGCTTCGACTGCGGATCCGTGACGGGTCGGGGATCAGGGCCAAATACGGCTGGGTGATCAAAGCATAAAGCGTGATGATAATGTCCATCGGATCTGCCAGACGTAGACGGAGCCAGGCACGAGCTGATGCAGGAGTATCCTCAATGACCTTCACCATGGCAATCTAATATCCAGGTGTGGGACTTCGGCAATGGGAATGTTGTCCATCACGATTGATCTACATGGCTCGAAAACTGCCGATGGTTATGTACGACGCGTCGCTATTGGCTAGCTATGCTAGACTGGAAGACTTTTCCGCAGATCGTCGTGGTTCGTGCAAGCCACTCCGGCGCCGCACAGTGCGGAACATCGCAAGGGGCTAGCGACGTCCCTAGAGACACTTTTGTTGTAGCAGAGCCTGCCTCACGGAAGAGATCTTAGTTCAATTTCGCTCGAGTCGATAAACTCACTCAATCATCGGGGACCTGAGGCTACAAAGCACTCCACACAGGTGGTACCGTTTTCGAAATAGCGAAGCTCGCAGATGGTACGTCGTTCAAGTCTTCAACCACACGAAATATTGAGACGGGGTGAGACATGACCGCGACGACAACAGATAATGCTGTGTTGGAAAGTTATCTTGTCTGATGGAGCGCTCATAGGACAAAACATGTTTGTGATTATGCTTGTGATTGATACTATCTAGGTACCGGTAATGTGGGGCCGGAAATGATGCTTCTTTCGGCGAAGCTTCCATATTTGAGTTTTGCATGAGACGGCGGAGGAGAACGCACGAACACGAACCTGTTCTCAGGCGCCTGTTGTTTTGATTGTGCTGTTCGTGCGTAGTTATCAACAAGAATACCTTATGCTCTCCAACTGCCAGCATACTACCGAGCAGTCAACACAGGCCAACGATTGTAGCTTCGGGAACCGGATTCCTCTCACTCTGGCTGCAACTTGGTCTACAAATCCCAACATAGTGCGGAGTCCAAGAAACCGTCGAAACCTCTCCCAGATGCCAATGAAATCAAGTTTTTATGTTAATCAATGCGTATCTGTACTGTCTTAGAGAGCGACTGCAAATGCATCGAAGCCGTAACAAGCCTCACTTGCGTTATGCTGTTGCTTAGATCGAGGAGTAGCAGTTAACTCACAGTACGTGTCGCGGTAGTTGACGTACACCTTACATTCCGGCGACGTCGCGCATGCACCCCCCTCCGAAGTCTGATGTGCTGGCACATCGAACTCTGCGCACACGAGAGAGGCGCATGACTAAGCCAGCGATCCTGCCTATGAAGCAGCACTGTCATGCAGTCCTTCCAAAGCCAAAATAATCAAGTTCGGAGCGAAATGCCGAGCTGCCTGCAAGTAGAGGCAGCTCTGTAGGCACAATACTTGACCTCGCTTGTCCAGTCCGTTGGGTTGACGAGACAAGTCATGCTTGATTTCATGTAGTGCTGCAGATGAACATGCTTGAAGTCCAGTGACGTCGACTTCCCCAGAATAACATGAAGTGATATAAGTCGAGCGGCATGTCTGCCAAGTCAAGTATACGAGTAAAGTATCAATAGTCCAATCTGTGTTGTTCGTAGTGGGGGTTTCCAGCAAACCTGAATCCAAGCACTGGTATGAACGTGGATCCGACGGCGAAGCCAGACAATCGGCGACGGCTGACAGGCCAGAAAGCATGCGACGCCGGGATGGGGTGCCAGGCTTCCGACGCTACGCTGGTGCATCCGTGGGACTCTCATTGATCAGCGGCTTCCAACCGACCCTCCCCAACCTAAATTGTCTTACGGTACGCTCTTAGCTTTGGACTCCCGTCTCGGTAAACCGGAGAGTTCAACCAGTGCCAGTTGTAGTCGCAGAGAGGGGCACTAACCATACCCAAATGTGTCTTGTGCGCCAGCACTACTGCCGCCCAGAGCTTTGCTCGCTCGCTGCACCGCACTATGTTCCATCATGCTCCTTCGCACCTGTGCTGGCAGCGCGCATCCCCGGGCCGGTGCAACCTGCTTCTCGTCCACGTTGTCGTTCGTCTTCCCTCAAGCTAGAATTCATTTGCACTGTGGAAAGAGGAGTTGTTTGCTGATCCTGCTCAATCTGCCATCTCTTCCGTTCTGATCTTCGCTAGTTCGCCCCGACTTTCTTGATGAATCATACCACTCCAGTGGATCGTCGTATCTGCCTACTCATAACTCACTACACATTCTCTATTCCATTGACAGCCTCACAGTCACAATTCATGTACGATACTCTAGTCAACACACGGGCATACCATTGAGGCGTGCATGTCCTTGCCAACATCCTCGTCACACCGTATCTACGACATTAGTTCCGGCACTTAAGGTTCTCTGACCCATCCCGAGCGTTCGGTACGCCTAACCTTCTCTTCGGCGACCAACCAACGGTCAAATTTGCAAATCAAGCTCTTGAACTTGTCAACCTGGGCCCTACCGCTGTTGATGAATTGAAGTTGGACACTACAGGCAGTGGAATCACAGAGCAGCTTCGCGTCAATATTCGGATTGTTCCGCTCAAGCCAGCTTAGCCATGGACTCGACACAATCAGCACCCGCTGTCAAGCAAAAGAAGGGCATCAAGAAGTTATGGGCAAAGATCAGGTTGTCGTTAAAGTCAGGACGATCCGCGAGTCAGACTTCGACCGCTACCACCACAACTCCACAGGCACAGAAGACTCCTGCATCTCAGCCTGCGCAGCCCACATCGAACGAAGCAGTATTGAAAGAACCGGCGGTGCAATCCGAGCCTGCGGTTGAACAAAGTTCACAACCCAAGTCAGCAGCAGCAGCAAACCAATCCACAGCACAACCTCAGACTGCTTCGCCGGATAGCCTAGAGGCACCTAAAGCGGAGACAGGATCCCCCAGGCAGGACGCATCCGCTCCTGAGCACACTCCACTAATGAGCAAAGCAACATGGGCGGAGACACCGCAGCCACGGGCTCAAAAACAGTCAGAAATAGTCAAACCGTCGGACAACATATTCGGATTTGATGTCATTGAGGTGGACGACAACGAAGACGAGGAAGTGCCGTACGTGTATCCAGCGCGCAGAAGCCATTCAGCTAACGTCTCTAGTATCACTATATCGCGCAAATACCTCTCAGGAAGGTCAGCCGACGACAAAGCTAAGTACGAGCGGGCACAAGCCATCTTCGAGAAGTACGGCATGACCCTGGATCCAGCAGACTGGCATGCACCATCGAAATTGAACGTTGAGCGAGTACACAAAAAGAAGCGCCAAAGAGTACACTGGACCTGTCATGAGTGCCAGACGACTCTGCCCAGAGATAAGACATGTCCCAAATGCTCACATGTTCGATGCGTCTCTTGTGTTCGATATCCGCCCAAACGAGTAGGCTCTAAGGCTCAACGACAGCCAAAGGACATGCCCTCGTCTGTCGTTACGACTGTGGCAGAAGTCCCAAAGACAGGTGCCTGTCACGAGTGCAAGACCGAGTTCAACATGGGCGCACCTACTTGCACGAATTGTGACCACCAGATATGTGAGCGCTGCTTAAAGGAGACGGTCAACGCATCGCCAGCCACAGCGCCGCCTGAGGCTGGATCTGCCACTGTTGCTGCGGCCGCATAACACCAAGAACATTTACTCTGAATTTTTTCAGCCATTTTTTTCATCACACATCACAACATATTACTAACGAAGCCATTTCAGTTGAGCGTTCATCACACTACATCATGACACATTGAAGGGTTTTGTTTGGCGCTAGGGCAAGCGATACCATGTTTCAGGTCTTTATCCTTCGATCGATTGCGAGTATACTTAATCACGATACGTTCGACTTTAGCGGGAGGGCTGGAAGTTACGAAACGGAGCAAGAAAGATGTTCGGGGACGCTGATGCGGTATAGCAGAGGAAGAATTTGACACCCAGCGATCTGATATAGAGAGGAGGTTTGAGTCTGTAAGGAAGTACAAACAAGATGGAAGTTGGTATTGGAACACGATCTCTCGCGACAGCTGATAAAAATGTTGACACCCAGTGGTGTTCGTGGAGCGGCTCGCAAAGAAAGACGTCAATACAAGTCATGCATCACAGCCACCACATCCCTCTTGTCCTATGCTTTATGGTACCATCTTGTACGCTGAGACTGAATGATGAGTGGTGTCTGACTCTAGCTTGCTACGAACAGTCTCGATGACTATTGAGGTAATCAGCATACAGGCCGCCCCCGTCTTCTACGCTATGAATGCGAGCGACATTGTGCCTTGGTCAACCTGGGCATGAAGCAAGTTCTCGAAGAATTCGACAATGTGGATCACAACGTCGCCGGCTAGTAATGCTAGACTCCGAAGCTGAACTACCGTATCCGGACGTCGTGGCGAAACGGCCCACGCGTGTCAACGGGTAGTTGCCCGATGCAGCTTCGCCAGCCTACTCATTCGCTCCCGCCGCCCTGCGTTATCAAACCGCACGTACACGGTGATAAGGCTAGGGTCTAAATTTGAGTCTCAAATTGATATCATCCACCCATCCATGGCCTATTCCGCTGCGCGCACCAAGCTGAAATGCCGAACATCAGCTGATACCCGGCCCCGTGTCTCAAACAATGCGGACGCCGGCGCCCACGCACTGGAACCGTCGAGCTCGCGTGTAGATCATCACACCACCCTGAGACCCACCTCAAAACACGAGTCATGCGACGTTTCGAATAAGCTTCGCAGCATTATTATCTGACACTGCACAAGCGGAGCCAAACTCTTCCGTTCCAGCTGCAAACCGGTATTTTCCACCACTGATTTCTTGTAGAACAGCTACTAACTTACCATCAGGAGACCGGACAGGATTGATTGGCTGTATACCCCTGTCACACCTCTGTCGCCTCATGCGGCCAGAGTAAAGTTCCAGGTTTCGACGGTAACCTTTGGTAACCCGTAGACCATGCTAGATCAGCGTGCTCGGTACGGAGAACATATTGTAATGCTCTTTTGATAAGTGCCGTGCAAGTAGCGTCACTCCCACGGCACATGAATGTTGCGATCAGTCTGGAAGTCCGCTATTCTAGTAGCGACGATGAGAGTTGCCGAAAAGCCGGATGATCGACGATCATCTGCTTCCGGATTATACCGGTGCCACCAAGGGCTCGCTAGAGCTCAGTTGTAAAGCTGACTAGGGTATAAGTGATACATGACCTTGCTGGCACTGCTGGCACTGCATGATATGACACGGAGCGTTGCGCGGTGCTCGGGGGAGTTTCAAGCGAGACCTGGATTGAGCATGTAGTGGGGCTGTGGTGGCGTTTTGGCAGCCTGAGCTGTGCCAGGGTCTGCGCACCGCTGGCTTGGGCGATCGAGATCTAACGGTCTTCTACCGTACACGGATACGAGCAATCATGGGGTGATGAGAGGCGGATGGAGATCAGTCAACCGCGGCGCCGGACGTTCGTGCTGTTACAGTAAGGAGGAGCGTCGGTCGACGTCTCTACTTGCGATGCGACAACATCACAATCTGCGCTGTGCGCGCAGTCGTGGCATAGAATTAAATGAGGTGGAACGTTTATCGTTTGCCGTTTCGTGGGGCCCCGCAGATCTTGCTGTGGACCTTTCAAGCATTTTAACAGGTTTTAACATCTGGACTGAAAGCTTAAAGCTGCAGTACGTGCCAACAGTGCGGATGGTTTACCAAGTACATGTCTTGCCATTCTGGAAGTCACCACTGTGCAGCAGAGACTGGGTGGTGCCAGTGGCATGCTCGATGTCCCGTACTTTTGAGGCTTCGAAGCTATAGGTTCCTTTGTAAACAACAACTAGCCGTGGAAAAGTGGGTCGCTGGAATGACTGTTCTAACATACTAATCTTGTCTTACACTACTAGCTGAGCGTTACGCGTTAAGGCGCCCGAACAACGGTCAGCCTGAGGCTCATATACCACTAGACTTATCAGCGGCGTCACTATCTACCGTACAGCTTGTAAATAAGCAGGCCTATTTTCCCACAGCTAATCGTTGTTTACGAAGGAGCTCTGTGCAAGTAGCCGTTGCAGCTAGCTGACGATCAACGGCGGAACCGCAACGCTTGTGTCCGGTAAACGATCCTTTTCCTCCGAGGACGCCTTATCAGAGTTGGAGCACGGGGCTAACCGTTGGCCTTCGTCGCTTCCTTCCGTCTGGAAGGAAGCGCAAACGAGATTCGATGCCTGCTTCTCTTATTCCATCACCGTCCAACGCTAAGCCCGGCAGATCTCGAGCTCCGCTAACGGCGTGACCGGAACCCGCGGGTGCGGATAGCTTACGATAGATGTCTCGCCACGTTGCTGATCATCTACCGGTAGTTGGCCAACACGTTAAGCTTCGGGTTTCAGTTTCAGAGTCTGCCTCCGCTCAGATGAAATGGGATCGTTGCCCGAAGTTGCGAAGCTCAACGAGGCCGTTTCGGGCTGTACTTGTACTTGGCTCCTTCTCATGCGGTTGATTTCCCCGTTCGTTCCGGCCCGCAACGACAAAGCACGGGCGACGGATGCAGTGCGCAAAGCTGTCACACCAATGCTCGGCAGTTATAGCTAGTCCACAAGTCTTCCCTGCGGCCCACCTGTCATCACATAGTTTCTCCAGTCTACGACACCACAGCTTGACCACCGTTATATCCATACTAGCTCGTCACATCAAACGTCCGACTACTAGCTGGTTACTGTTCAGGCCCAGGGAGGGCACGGAGCTTCTGTTAAAGGAGGTGGGTTCTGACCGAAGGTAAGTCAATGCACAAGAGCCCTTGAGGCGCGGTTCGCACGATGCCACGGCAGGAAACACAGCTTCAGCGAATCTCGAGGCAAACGCTACACGGAAGCGCTATGTAACTTCCGACGGGACGCACTCCGGCAATGCAATAGCTGCGGATAACTACGCAGGCCTCGCTCCTATCTGATTTAGGTTGCGCAGGAAAGTGAAAAGGCCATTGTTTGCATGTTCTTCTACAGGGGTCTCAAGTTTCGCACGTATTATCACTGTACGTGACCTCTAGCTTACGCATCAGGGTCGTCGTCGATATCCATGATCGAATTCTCCTCGATGCCCGCCCGGATGTCTTCTAGCGAATCCTTGCTTTGACGACCTTCGTCGAGCAACAGTATGTCCCTTCGGATCTGCATTGCAACAATAGCTATCACCAGTGCGTTCCATACATCTTTTGCTGGGTCGCTGAAATCGAAGTCCGTGATGAAGCGGGGATCGGATGCCGAGTCGTCTTCGAGCTCTAAACCTTCCTCAGCGTTCGGTAAGATCGACTGTTTGAGTCGCAGATTTGCTTCGGTGGAGGTGACAGATTCCATGGCGTTACCATAGGTGCTGTCTGTCGCAGCAGGCGATAGACGATAGTCATGGTGAACAGAAGGCCATGAAGAGGCGGTTTTAGGTGCTGGTGTCCGACTGTTCAAGGTGAAGATGGCAAGGATGCTTTTGCAGATCATAATGCCATACAGCACCGGCAAGTCGTCCTCTGAGCTTTCAGCGATCCATGTCTCTTCTTCTGATTCTGGCGTCTCGTAGCTGCTCTGATGCCTCTCAACACTTGCGTGAATGTTTCGAGCTCGACAATGCCGTGCCCGCAGAGCGTGCAGCTTTTGCTTCATCTCCAATAGGCATTGGGTTGTGGTTTGTCGAGGTTTGAGTTTGACCACAACATGTATGGGCAGGGGACTGATAGCATTTGCGGAGGTCGACAGCTTAATGCCAACATCACCCAGCGCCCAAGAAATATACTTTTTCGTGGCTTTTTCAATAAGGCCTTCTCGTTTCACGCCTGGACTTGATAGCACTTTGTCGCGAACGTTCTTGCCCACGTCCAGCAACTCACGCAGCTCCCTTATTGCTCGAAACTCGCCGTTCGTCTTGTGTGCCTGGATCAACGGTGGCTCTTCTTCGTCGTCTCGTTCGTATAAGCTCAGGGGCATGGTAGGAAAGTCCTTCATCCAGTTCCTCGGTAGGAGGGGCTCGAACCCACGGTATGACAAATGGAAGAACAGCTCTTTCTCACCGCGTTCCCAAACACCTGAGTTGAGTGGAAGTGTTGTCGCTGCGGCATGCCTCCTCGCTCGTTCCATGTCATAATCGTTTATGGCTTCGTCTGAGGCCCTTTGCGGGGTTGCTTTCGTCCCCAGCGAGAACTGAGAAACACTATCCATTTCCATAGACGCTCTTCTGCCGTCGTTTTCAGTTATGTGGCTGACGAATCTTGTTTTCATAGGCGTTAGAGGAGGTGGGGGCATCAAACTTCGATCTGCGTCACGATATATGCTTGGATCGCGATGGCCTTCGTGATAGGCAGAAGGTGCTTCGATGGCGGTGCTCTCGTAGGTCTCTCCGTCCACGATGGGCGCATAATAATCTTCATCAACCCTCCTTTTCTTACTAATGATGTCTTTGTCCTCATCTGAAACCTCCCGCTTCCTCCTTCTCGAAATAGTTTCATTGTCATTGTTGTTTTGTGCTTCAAACTTCCTTTTCTTTGATGTGTTGCCTGGTTGGACGTTCTGCAGCGGTGAAGCCATGACACGCCCCAATGTTTGCCTGTAAATACTTGTGAAGATACTCATGACTTCGATTGTTAGGAACGCTTCTGTCGATCGGTTCAGGGCGATAAGTGCCTAATGTGTCAAAAGTCCTCGGTGCAGGCACGAGTGAAGAGAATCGGTCATCAAGGTTAGAAGTGACAAAGTCCAACGGAGTAATTAGTGTAGATCGATTGTCGATGAACACCCGTGCAGTGTGTGTACCATAATCTATCAATTGGCCCTTTGGCGACCTGCTCGAGGCCCAGTAAGAAGTCGGCCTGTTTCAGCGCGTGATGGGCAAGCGACAGACCACGAAAACACGTGCTGGACAAAGCGACCAGGATTACTCATGCACTTCGTCGTTGTGAGTCGCCAAGTGATGTCTAGCATGCGCCGCAGACATAGTCCATTCTCAATCACCTCTCGAGTGAACAAATGAAGCAAGCTCTATCGTGGAGGACTGTTGACATCTTGGAATGACCAGGATTGTCCGACGCGTAGCAACACGCTTAAAAAGGCCTACCCTCATTATGGTCTAGCACCCTGTGACGCGTCAACGTGTAGGCATCAGCCAATCTTGAGCCTGCCTGCATTGGGAAGCGACTACTGTTCTGATCAGAGTCATGAGTATCGCAGTCCTACGCTCTCGACACGAGAATGGACGCGGCAGCTGCAGAGTCAGATGTCAAGCTGTACAAGGCCTCAGCGGAGCTTCTAGCAGAACTCCAGCAAAAGTTGCCACTACTTCTACGAGCACCGAACCAGCGCCCTCGTAAGTGGATTCTCTACACAAAGACGTCCGAAGTTATTCGACTTGTGAGCTTAGAGTCAACATGCAGGTAGGAGGGTCATACTAATCATATTATAGCTTGACTCTTTCCAGGAATGGCCGCAACTGCTCGATCCTGTCTTAGCAGACCTGGTACATGCCCTAGTTGAAGCATTCCTAGCATATTGCATCAACAGCAGAAATGTTTACCATTGCAATGGCAACATTGAGACCACGCATATTGAGCCTCTTCCTCGGGCTATATGCCGGCTCCTCTACGTTTTCTGCAAAGTACGTGGCCATAAGGTCATTGTCCGCCTCTTGAACAATGAGCCAAAGTACATCGAACCTTTGCTTGTATGTTTCATGCAGTGGAAGCAGCCCTCCAAGTCCTCTCAGAACAACATGTCTTGGGAGGAACGCTACATCATGCTTCTCTGGCTGTCACATTTGCTGCTTGCTCCTTTCGGGTTGAATACCATCTCTGGCTTTGGATCAAGCAACTCGAGCATTGTGGAGCCATTCAATAGCATGCCGCTCCCAGATGTTGCCAAGCTGCTTCTTGCAGTTGCGTTGGATCACTTGCTTGCAGCAAGCAAAGAAAGGGAATCTGCAAGTTTGCTGATCGTTAGGCTTGCTCTGAGAAAAGACATGCAAGCACTCGGCTTGCCGCACGCTGTCTTCCATTGGTGCACCAATGAGCTCAGGGCGAAACAGCAAGACGCTCTCGCTGATCAATATCGTTACGTAGGATTGTTAACACTGCTTTTTGGTCTAACAAACTCCTCGTCGAGCACTGAAGCAGCGCCTTTTGCTCAGCACATATTTGATACATGCAAAGCACTTGCTACTGATTCAATTGCGGAATCGCTCGCCGCTCGGCAATCAGCACCAGGCAGGAAACTCCTGATCAAGATCATGCGTTCTTCCATGCTGCACACCTTGGCGCTTGCCAACAGCGGATCTGGAGAGGCTGCGGAGCAAGCCGAGAGCATGCTGGAGGATGGCATTCAGATCCTGCTTGAATGGCTTGCTGACAGTGACACACCAGTGAGGCAAGCGGCTAGCAAGGCTCTTGGTATGATTATCCACAAACTCGCTCCTTACATGGCTGCTGAGGTCGTTGAAGCTGTGCTGGGTTGTCTTGAGGAAAACATGCTCCTCGAGGATCGACGGACAGGTCAGTTGACAGCAATGACTGACATATTCGACGTCGACACCAAGCTATACAAGAAGAATCTCAACGCTGTCGATGCTCTCAAATGGCATGGCGTAATGCTCACGCTGGGGCACATCTTGTTCAGAAGGTCGCCTCCACCCGAGCAACTCTCCCCGATCCTCGAAGCTTTGCTGACAGGTCTTGCCTTCGAGCAGAGATCAAACGTCGGCACTTCTCTTGGCGTCGGAGTCCGTGATGCAGCTTGCTTCGGGATCTGGTCTCTGGCAAGGAAATACACAACCAAGGAAGTCGAAGCAGCATCTCTTTCCTTGCTATCGTCCTCGTCTCATGCTGTAGAAGGCCGCGAAATGCGAAGCACGTTGCAAGTTGTCGCTACAGAGCTGGTGGTTGCATCATGCTTGGACCCATCTGGCAACCTTCGTCGTGGTGCTTCTGCGGCTCTGCAGGAGCTGATCGGACGACATCCAGACACCATCCATCAAGGCATCTCTGTCGTTCAACGAGTGGACTATCATGCTGTTGCTCGGCGGTCGAGAGCGATGACGGAAGTTTCCGGGACGGTGTCGCAGCTGGGCACAGAATACCATGCGAGCTTGCTATTCGCGATGCTTGACTGGAGAGGTTGCAGAGCGGTCGATAGCGAATCCCGCCGGCAAGCCGCGAGCACTATAGGTGTGCTATTCCATCAAGGTTATCCTGAGGCCCAGTGCGCGTTTGCACGAGAACTGAGCTCGCAGATACTGGACCTGAAAGCGAACAACGTGGGCATCAACGCCGCGACAAGGCATGGGCTGCTTTGCTCTTTGGCAGGTATTCTCCAGATGATGGGGACCAAACGAGATTGGGAGCGCACCTATCTGGCCGTATTGTCGCCATTGCTCGATGCTCTCGACAAGACGACAGGTACGTTGGATGGTCGGGTCACGGCAGATCTCACAAACGTCCTAGAAGCCACAGCAAAGCTGATTGCCGCTGTGGCCCAGAGCTCAAGTGCCTCGGGCTTGTCTGCCAGATGGTCTAGCTTCTCATTGGCCGTGCTGCCAATTCTAGACAGATGCAGCACTGCAAGTGAGGATGATCTACTGTCGGTCATCGCTGCTCAAGCCAACTTTGATCTTTTCACCACGCTCGACGACAGTTCGAAAGTGGCGCTATTGAAATCGTGGCTACCAGCAGAATGCCTACGGCAGAGGACAGTGTATACATGCAAAGGCCGTATTGCGAGTCTGGCTTCGGTATATCCAGTATTGGGAACAGACGTTCGCCTTGCTCCATTCTCGCAGAGGATTACTGCTTTCCTGGCGGCTATCGTTACTTCCAATCTTGCCATTGAGATCAAGGTCAATGCAATGGAAGGTGTGTCTGCTATTTTGAGCTCGAGGGTGGCTCCCCTTTCACCTTGTATGCAAAATCTGCTTCAAGCAATCGCGGTTGGATTAGCTGACTATACCGTGGATCAGCGAGGAGATATCGGTTCATTGCTCCGAATCGCCAGCATTGACGCCGTCAGAAGCCTGGAACTCGAAAGACTCGACTCAGAGAGTGCACGTCCGATTCTCAAGCTAATCGTGAGGCTGTCCATCGACAAGCTGAGCAAGGTCAGATTCGCAGCTTGGATCTGCCTTCAAGAACGGTGGAAACGCTATATTTCGGAAGGTAAAGATTTTCTGTCATTCGAGCACCAAGCAGATATCTCGTCCTTCGCGTACTACCGACAGCTAACGGAGTTGCTGAAAGCCGACTGGCTCTTTGCTGACACACTGCTTGGGTTCATCGCTTCAGTCGCTGGTGGAGCTGACGATATCAGCCAGACTGCGACTGGTGCACTCATCTCGTTCTTCGGGGAGCAAGATGAATCTGACCGACGCAGATTGTTGAGGGGCGTGATCACTCTCCTCGTTCGACAGCTCAAAGCGGCAGCCGATCAAGAAGACCGAGAAGTCGTGCCATTGCTTGACACACTTTGCCTGATGCGAGAGCAATTCATTGAAGACACCGACAGTGTATTTAGACATGAAGGATTAGACCTTCTGAGTCTCTATGACAGCCTCCAGACTCCGGTTGCGGATATCCCTCGCATAGTGTCTCTGATTCGATTGCTCTCGACACTCTCATCCATCACACAGTTCCGGGTCATGGCAGCAGACAGAATATCTCGCAAGCTGTTGCATAAGTGGCCAAAAGTCAGGCAGGCAGCCGTCGATGCATTGTTCATGCTCCACTCTGAAGCTATGCCAATTGAGCTTGACTGGAATGCATCACCTTTGAAGAACAAGGCCGAGGTCGTCGAGCTGAGAAAGTCGTTGGGTGTTGCTGGACGTACTGCTGAGGCAAGGTCATGACCCTGCACGGATGGATGAAAGCCTGAATCACTCCAGATGTAGCTCACGCCTCCAGTTGCTGGCCCCTGATACATCTTGCCACAGCTTCCTTCACGGCTTTTTCGTTGTACTGTTCCCACACCTCGTACAGACTAATTATTTCTTGCGTTGCATCGATCATCTGGGTGACATCTATGTCAGACTCCACTAGGAATTGAACGATGTTCTGCATCTTTTCCGAGCTGGCTGCAGCTGCAAGTGTCTTTGCCTTGACAGAAGATCCGGCCGGTAATTGGATATTTTGCCTCCCAATGCCATCAGAGCCAGGTGGCACAGCTGAGTTGTCTAGCGCTTGGCCGATTGTGGTTAATACGCCAGATCTGCCGCCAAGAGAAGCGAAGCGGCCGGCGTCCATCAGCGACTGTAGGTCTTGTGGTGGCTGTTTTAAATCTAGGGCGGACTTTCCAGGGACAAAGATAACGGCAAGGAACATGGCGGTGACTGCGATCAGGTAGGGCGGACAAGTCAAAGGAAGATCGGTCATGAAGGTGTCGTTGATGATGGACCATGCTAGACTAAGCTCTTCATTAGTCAAGGCCAGTTTCGAGTTCTCCTTCAATGCAGTCAATGATCGGTAGGGATGCCATACTATGAGCTGAGAATGCATTTCCGAGATTAGGCAGAATTCCATCTCTCCGAGCCGGGCAGGGTCGCTAGGCACATATTCTGGCCACTGCTGTCGTGATTCCGACGCCACGAGGCGAATGTGATGAGGTGACTCTTCCGTCTTGGAAGCTAGATAGAATGCTGTGGCGGTCAACAGGTAGATATTGACGTTCTGCATGGCGTTGAAGAGGAAGTAGCGATGCAAATAGACGAGGGCAGTTGCCACACATTGTTGTCTAAATGATAAACGTTTACTGAGCTGAATGATCCTGTCCTTGATGAAGATAAAGACTAAACGTCGATCAGGCAGCGGATATTGTTCGATCGCTTTGGCATGCTGCTTCTCGATTTCTTCTCTCAGATCAACAATCTCGTAAGGTTCAAAAAGCCAATTCTGTTTCTGTGTCGAGGACCAGTAGTTTGCAGCCATGACGCTTCTTCGCGTCCATCAGCGGTACATGCAATGGGATTAGCTTAGTCGAGCCAAAGACACTTCTCTTCCAACACACTCCATGAGCGTACAAAACGTGGATCGGAAGCGTTCCTACCTGAACAACTTCAACCAGCACAAACAGCTCCTGCCTCACGGGGTCCGGCTTGTTTTCCTGCCGCACTGGACGACCATTGCTCAAATGACTGGCACGTACGGTCCAATCTTACGACGTTTCAGGTTTTCAATACTGTAGGAGAGTTTCGAGGTTATGCAACTACGTATACAATGAGTAGAGTAGGGTGTGGTTGGCAGTTCGGCAGCTTAGTCAGGCCCACATGCAGCAATGCCAGTGTTCAAGTTTGGAGTGTGGAGGCCCACCCCCACGTCACCCTGCTCTCGCTTGCTTTCAGAGCTGAATCGTAGCTGGGTCTCCCTTTGTTTTGCTTTCCCATACCCTTGTCCACGTTCCGAACACCTGCTGTCGAGCTTTACATGCAAACGAGCAACCTCTCCGTAGCCTAGAGCAGCGACTCTGCGCAAGAAGTGACCAAATCAACGCTGTGGGCGCTGGCCGTCCAGCCGAGCATTCGGAATCACAGCCATGCTCCAACCGAGATAACCTCCAACCTACCATATCCATCGGGTAGTATGCCTGAGGAGTCGCATCAGCAGCGCGATCAGCGAATAGCAAAACTATGGCGGAACTTGGACACTGCAGAGCAAGGGCAAATTGATGTCAAAGGGCTCAAGAAAGGATTGCGAAAAATCGACCATCCATTAAAGAACGCCGACTCACTCCTGCACGATGTGCTTCAGGCGGTCGACACATCTGGTGACGGCCAGATACAGTACAACGAGTTTCGCGTGTTCATCGAGCATGCTGAACGCGAACTTTTCCAGCTGTTCGAAAACATAGATCGCGACAACAGCGGGACCCTGGACAAAGAGGAGCTACGGCAGGCTTTCGCCCGCAGCGGCGTCGTGGTTAGCAATGCCAAACTCGACCAGTTCTTTGACGAAATAGACACAAACAACGACGGCAAGATAAGCTTCGACGAATGGAGGTAAGCACGCGGAACATGTGCTCTTCATAATGTGCTGATGAAGTGTAGGGACTTCCTCCTGTTTGTGCCACACGGCACGCCGAACCTTCGAGCAATCATATCTTACTACAGTGCAGCGGCAAGTGTCAATCAAGAAGGTGATGTACATGTCAATGATCCTTTACAAGGAATCGGTAAATACACCCATCTCATACTCTGCTTCTGGTCCTACTTTGTCGTGAATCGGGAGAATCTGCTGCAGCATTTCCTCTTCCACTACAAACACTAATATTTGTTTCGAGATGGACCTGATAATTTATACGAAGAAGGGGAAGACGAAGATCACCTTTCGCTAACCGACTTTCTTCCTGTGCCAGGCTACTTCGTTGCCGGCGGTTTAGCGGGCATGGTCTCCCGAACGGCCACTGCTCCATTGGATCGATTGAAAGTCTACTTGATAGCTCAAGTAAGCCCAAAGGCCACAATCGACAACGCTATCAAAGAGGGCTCGCCGGTGACGGCTGTTCGTCACTTTGGCCAGAATTTGGTCGATGCGTGCAAAGATCTTTGGCGCGCTGGCGGCCTCCGAAGTCTCTTCGCAGGCAACGGTCTCAACGTGGTCAAAGTCATGCCTGAGTCTGCTATCAAGTTTGGTGCCTACGAAGCTGCCAAGAGATTTTTCGCCAACTTAGAAGGTACCGATACGCGACACCTCCATGCTACTGCGCAATTTCTAGCGGGTGGGATTGGTGGTGTCGTTTCACAATGCATTGTCTACCCTCTAGATACACTGAAATTGTGGGTCTCCACTCCGCTGCATGAAACTCATACTGATAGAAGTGTACAGCCGTATGCAATGCGAAACAGTCTCAGGCGGCCTACGTGGGAACAAGCTCATTGCTCAGACAGCCATCAAGATGTGGCGGCAAGGTGGACTCTTACCATATTATCGCGGACTGGGCATGGGACTCGCAGGCATGTTTCCATACTCTGCTATTGATTTGTTTATCTTTGAGGGGTGCAAGCGCTTAGTCCTGACCAGAAAGGCAAAGGCGCTCAACGTTCATGAAGAAGACGTAGAGATGGGAAACTTCATTACAGGTGCGATCGGAGCATCGTCAGGGGCTATTAGCGCGACGATGGTGTATCCGATCAATCTGCTTCGTACCAGACTACAAGCACAAGGTACGGTCTTGCACAAACCAACTTATACTGGAATCGCAGATGTTGCGAGGAAAACTATCCAGAACGAGGGCTGGCGCGGTCTTTTCAAAGGTGTTACGCCTAACCTCTTGAAAGTTGCACCAGCCGTGAGCATATCTTACATCGTTTACGAGAACTCGAAGTCACTGCTCAGTCTCCAATGAGATTGGGCCCAGCATTCGCATCTGTCGACGGTATAGTTCTCACAGGACGAGCCTGGCGGGATACGCAGCCTGAAGTCAGATTTGTCATGCCTTCCCAATCTAGCACTGCGATGATGCAGTGGCCTGTCCTATACCAACAGACTTTTTTAATGCAATACGAAAATCAGCATTCGGGAGCACACCAGAGCACGGCTGATCCGCTTCACCTGTTCGCGAAGATTATTGGTCCTAGGGCCCTAGGCGGACGAACTGAACGATCCGCGTCCCTTCGGCCATAGTTAATCCGAAGCCAGCACTTATGACGTTTGAGAGGCTGAAGTTTCTCCGCAAAACCTGTGTCGATCATGGCACCCCGTACCTCTCCGAAGGGGGACAACAATCCGGAGCTGCCTATTCCAAGCTCTAGAGCTTGAAGGTTGCAAGCTCACGAAGTACTTTTGGACACATTCTGACCAATAGTCATTGTGCCACTAGATGTGGAGAGCTTAGAGCTCGGCACATAACTGAATCGATTTACAGACATTAAGAACAACTTTCCCCGGGGGCCACCAGTTCCTCATATGTTGCTTTCATCTGGAGCGTTGCGACACTGCCATGCTATTCAGAGAGCTCATCACGTTACTGCTCGCTGCTGCAGCCTTTGCGGGAGCATTGGCGGATCCGGTCCAGTCGCAAGCCAAGATCTTGGTCAGCCAAGAATCTGATGGTCTTCAGGACATTGTTAGACAGATCGGTCATGACAATGCGCTTTTGCTAACAAAGTACCAAGGTAACATGGGATGAACACTCCATTTTCATCCATGGTGAACGTATCCTCTTTTACTCAGGCGAATTTCACCCCTTTCGTCTACCAGTCCCTGACCTATGGCTGGATGTGTTCCAGAAGATCAAAGCCATGGGTTACTCCGGTGTCTCTTTCTACGTTGACTGGGCGCTTCTGGAAGGCGAGAGGGGAACCTTTCGGGCTGATGGTGTTTTTGCCCTGGAACCTTTCTTCGATGCTGCGTCTGAAGCAGGAATATACCTTCTCGCTCGACCCGGAGCATACATTAATGCTGAGTAAGTCTATCTCGTTAGGAACCCCGCAACGAACCTTGCGCCGGACTGTCGAATTGTTCAATGCCTCTCGGTGGCGATGCTTTGATCAACGCTCGTTCTCGGCTCGGAATGTTAAGTTAGTCGAACCAGTACTTCTTTTTCTTGGAGAAGGGTTGAACTGAAAAAAGAATGAACGTCGTCGAAGAGAAGTTAGAAAGTCCAATGAGGATAGGCGAAGAGGTATTGAAGGTTCGATGAACTGATCAATAATCACATATAAAAAGTGGTTAATGCCTCGGCTGGCCTCAGTCCGATCGCCTAGGGATTACCAACCTACGACTCGTCCTAACAGCAGTCCTACTGTTACAGATTTACTGACTTCTATAGAGTTTCAGGAGGTGGTTTTCCTGGCTGGCTGACGCGTGTCAATGGCACATTCAGAACCAACTCCACTGGCTTCCTTGATGCCACGGACCTGTACGTCAGAAAGGTTGGCAGCATAATAGCCAAAGCTCAAATCACAAATGGAGGACCAGTCATCTTGTTCCAGCCCGAAAATGAGTACACATATCCAGCAAACAATACTACCTTCCCGAACGGTGATTACTTCAGATACGTCATGGATCAGTTTCGAAACGCTGAAATAGTCGTGCCAATGATCAGCAATGACGCCTCCCCGAGGGGTATCTTCGCCCCAGGCAACACGAGCACCGACGTCCACGTCGATATTTATGGGCACGATGGGTATGAGTTGATTTTTCCGAGGACATGACTTCGAAACTGACTAAAGAAAGCTATCCTCTGGGATTCAACTGTCAGCAACCCAGCAACTGGACTTCCGCTATTCTTCCTACGGACTGGGGCACACTGCACGAGCAAGAAAGTCCAAGCACGCCTTATTCGATAATTGAGTTTCAGGGGGGCTCCTTCGATCCATGGGGAGGTTATGGCTTCGATAACTGCGCTGCTCTAACCAACGAGCAATTTGAGAGAGTCTTCTACAAGAATAATTGGTCTTTTCTGGTAAGAATCCCCAAACATTGTCTCCTAACGCACCCTCGTCGTTACTACATCTTCTTGAAATGTCCCTGCTTGCCCTGGACACGACAAGCGATGTTTCTAATACGCTCGACAATGTTTAGATACGCAACGGCAAGACAACTAACTTAGTGGTTAGGTCACGATCCAAAGTTTCTACATGACCTATGGAGGTACTAACTGGTTCGTATCTTTCGAAGATCTGTATCAACGAGGAAGGGACTGACACTGCAGTAGGGGTAACTTGGGCCATCATCTGGGGTACACCAGCTACGACTACGGGGCACCAATCGCTGAGGATCGAGCGGTGACTAGAGCCAAGTACTCCGAGACGAAGCTTAGCGCGAACTTTTTGAAGGTGACACCTTCCTACATTACCGCTACCAACTTGAACTATACCAATGGATCCTATGCGAGCACTCCAGACGTTGCCGTAACACCGATAGTGGGCAATGGGTCAGATACGGACCTTTATGTCATCCGGCATGCTGCATTCGCTTCCCGTGCGTCTACAGAATATACCTTTACCGTATCATCGAGCGCTGGCAATATCACTATCCCCCAACTCAGTCAGATATCCGACCATTTGACATTAAACGGCAGGGACTCGAAAGTGCATGTGGTTGACTACCAACTGCGAGGAACCAATCTACTCTATTCTTCAGCTGAAATCTTCACGTGGCAGAAGTACAATACCAGCACGATCCTGGTCCTTTACGGTGGTGAGAATGAAACCCACGAGTTCGCAATGCCGTCAAGCCAATGCAGCGTCGCGTCTGGCGAAACGAGCTCTATAGCCATCGATACCTTGGGCAAGTACGACGTGGTGCAATGGGCAGTCACACCAGAAGCGAAGGTTATCCAGTGTGGCACACTTACAGTTCATCTCCTTTGGCGGAACGATGCTTACAACTGGTGGACCCTTGAGGTGCCGTCCTCCTCCGTTGGCAATTTCTCTTCGCCGACTAAGGATTCGGTGATCATCAAGGGGGGGTACCTCATGCGCGCAGCTCGCATCGAACACGGCAATCTGTACCTCACAGGTGACATCAATGCAACTACCACGATAGCTGTTGCTGGTTCGCCATCCTTCGACAATATGTACTTCAATGGCAAGGACGTTGGCAAACCTCCAGTGCACATCGAGTACACTAAGCCAGAACTAAAACTACCTAATCTCTCACAAGCTACTTGGTCGTCCCTCGACTCTCTTCCAGAATCGTCACCAAAATATTCAGACGACCTATGGACGATCGCCAATAAGACAGAAACCGTGAATCAATTCCAACCGACCACTCCGGAAGTTCTCTATGCGGGTGAGTATGGATACCACGCCGGCTCGTTGTTGTGCCGGCTCGTTGTTGTACAGGGGCCATTTTGCAACTCCGGAAGGTGTCACGTCCCTTAATCTCTCCATCAGCACGCAAGGAGGTTATGCTATGGGTACAGTCTTTGGCTCAACTCGAGCAGTATATATGAGTATCCTGGCCTATCGACATCACAGAGCAATAACTTAACCCTACAACTATCCTTGCTGACACCAAACACCGATTACGTCTTAACACTGTTGATCGACCACATGGGACTCACCGAAAACTTCAACCCAGGCAACGACACCATGCGTGAGCCCCGAGGATTACTTTCCTATGCTGTGGCGGCCTCCGAATCTATCCCTGTAACCTGGAAAGCAACAGGTAACCTCGGAGGCGAGTCCTACAAAGACAAGACTAGGGGCCCGCTCAACGAAGGCGGAATGTTCTTCGAGCGTCAAGGCTACCATCTTCCTGGCGCACCAGTCAATAACAGCTCCATCTTCACATCCTCCAGCGATTCACCCCTGACCGGATTCTCCGGCCCCGGCGTACGCTTCTACGCGACCACATTCTCTCTTGACCTCCCAACACCAGAGTACGACATTCCACTCGCATTTGTGTTCACAAACTCTTCTGCCGGCGATCGCCCCAGCAGATTCAGATCCCAGCTGTATGTCAACGGCTTCCAGTTCGGCAAATATGTCAACCATATTGGTCCGCAAAGGTCATATCCTGTACCGGAAGGCATACTGAACTATCACGGCGATAACTATATCGGACTAAGCTTGTGGAACATGGAAGATGATGATGGCACCACCGTGAAGCTTGATGGTCTTGAGCTGAGAACGAGCAGTACACCCGTTATGAGCGGAAGAGGGAGGGAAGTGAAGCTTAGCTATACACTGCCGCAGGACGGATGGTCGCGAAGGGATGGAGCGCATTAGTAGCGGGTACTCTTGTGCTTGTGTCTCGGTGAGGCTTGTGAGACGATCCAATTCGGGAGGTACTCTTCTGCGCATATATAGTCTCTGTGGCTGGCCTCCCGGGCGACCGTCTCTCTCACCGCCAGCTTGTCGAACGCTTGTCTAGGGATTCGAACGATTTCATCGTGTTACATACAATACAGTGCTCAATGTGCTGCCAGTCGTGTCTTCCAGTGTCCCTTCTCAGCCACTTTTACTGGACTTATTCTCTGCCCTCTCTTTCTCTTTACGGCTCGACTAGAGTGCACGTCTCAGACGTGAATCTACTGGTGTAGTGAAAAGGAGTGTAACATTGGCCGAAGCCATACTGCTTTCTGTCAAACTAAGGCTGAACTAAAAGAAGGAGTAAGCATCGTGGAAGAGTCCTTTAAGAGGAGACGAAGAGGTGTTAGGACGTTCCGGGAGAGAATCAATAACCATGTATAAACAGTATTAATTGTTCGCGTCCATCAGCATTCGCCAGACGTGCTTGATCAGATTGGGGTCCGAGAGTATAGAGACTATCCACTAACCTCTACCCCGTCCTCCTTGAGCCGAGCCGTAGTTTTCCTGACAATAGTCGGACATGGGAAGCCTTGTTGCTTTTTCACCGGCATTTTATTCAATGCTCACCTATATCGTAAAGTCGGAATGCTCTCCGTTGGCTCATTAAACCCTTTGCGCCCTGTGCATAGTCTCGCGAGACACATCCATGTATCATGCTTGTGTGCTGCTCGGACGCATTGATAGCTCCCACATGATACCACAGAAAAGCAGCAAATCAGAGACATGCTGACGCCAGTGACCTTAGCTTCACGACTCCGCCTGTAACAGCTCCCTCGTTCTCCCCACAGCATCCTCCAACGCGAAGATATCCGGCAAACTGATTCCATCAACCTCAAGACCATTTCCTTCGCCCGTACCAGCTGTCTCCCCGTTCGACATCCGACCGACGAGATAATCCTTCCACCTCTCCAACGTCGCGAGCATGACTTCACCGCGTACAAGCACGACGTCTAAGCCCGCTTCCACAGCAGACGCAGCGCTCACAGTACCACCCACACTACCCTCGCTAGGCCCTTGCTCCTCATGGCTTCTCGCTACCAAGCAAAGCAGATTCAAACTCGATATATAGAACGGCAGCTCCGCCGCAAAGCCCTCCATTGCCTGCTCCCGATCTTGTTCGGATGATGAATCAGGGACGTCTGGGATCTGCTTAGCAGGGAAGAGCAGTTCCGCGAGCTCCGCTACTACACTCAGCGGTAAACCGCGGTCTTCCTCATCCGATGTCCTGCTCATCATCTGCTGTATTGCCTGCGTCGGATAGATCTCGTCCTTCAGCCAATCGACGGCGATGGACTTCAGGTTGCCTGCTTGTGCTTCGTGGATGGGTGATACGGCCGCGGTAACGTCTGCTTCGAGGATGCCTTTGATGGCCTTCAGCCGTGTCTCTCGCTGGCAGTGCCCATGGACGAGGTGTGTGGCGATGTGGTACGCGTTGTCGCGGAGGTCGGTGTCGGGACACGATGTGAAGATGTCTTGGAGGGTATTGCATGTCGCAAGTAACAGTGTTTCATCCTCTACAGAATGTGTTGATATGTTTGGTGAGGTCGGTGATGTGCAGAAGATGAGGTAGAGGAGGGAGAGGATGCTGTCAATTGCTGGAGCGGAGTGGCGGAGACGTGTGTCGCTCTCGTATTGGCGGTCTACGGCTTCGAGGACCTGGTTGATGTTGATCCGTGAATTCATGTCGGCAGCTGTAAGGGCCTGCTGAGATGTCGTTTCCGAATACTGCTGAGCACTGTACATTAATAGGAGACCAGTAGCTGAGAAGGGAATCTGTGAAGGTGAAGTGGGATATTCATTGTCTGCTTCTGCTACAGGCTCTTCAGGATAGACCTCGTTGTGCTTTCTAATTGCCGTGTCTATGTCGAGCTTCAGGTCCTGAGAGGTGGTCATGAATGTGCGCCGTAGGTTGTCGGCCCGTCTAGCGTGTTCGTTTGTCGTCAATGTGTCGAGCTGAGACCGTCGCAGGGACGTGACGCTGTGTGGTTCGAACTCGACCCTCAGACGTGCTGTCAGAGGTGGTTGTGGATCGGAAGAAGCAGCAGTGTATTCGTCGATGATTTCCAAAAGAACGGCCTGTACTAGTCGCTGGTTGATGGCAGCTTCGTTGTCTGCGACGGCCCGTGGCGCTGTTCCTGTTTCTGTCTTAGACTCTGGATCCGGCAGTGGTGCTGAGACGATGTCTCCGCTAGTATCATTGGTTGATGTGGTGCTAAGCACGTTGGATGTCGACACGCGTGGCGGTAGAGCCGGTCGTTTCTTCGTGGCTAGCTTTGTCAAGGTGCGGAGAAATGAGAAGGTTGATTCTGTATTCATACTGAGCCGCCTGTATGCACTAAGAGCAGCAGGTAGTGAGGTAGCCAGGAAGCGGCTTGGATACGCGGTCTTGATGCGTGGATGCAATAGACCCAGCATATTCAACAGCGCCCGAAAGTTAACCTCTTCTACGACAGCATCTAGACCATCTTCCTCGTGCTCAGGATGATTGACGGGAGCTTCGGGTATCGAGGGTTTCGGCATGCCCCGTAATGTCATGTCTCCAAGGTGCACACGAGGAGCTTCACCTACGAATGTAGGCAGGCCATCATCATTCTCGGCGGGATCTGCTTCTGCATCAGATTCATCATGCCCAAGCCTTTCAAGCTCTTCAGCGACTCGAATTATGACCTCTCTTGGGTTACCTCTCCTTGCTATGATATCTAGACACTCTCTGGCTTTGTCAGGCTCCACCCTCAGCATGGGCAAGACCAGCTTGAGAAGATCCCAACCAATTTCAGCTGCTAACGTTCCATCATCATCCTGAAGAAGCCTGTTCAGTGTCGACAGGTTTTGGGGTGTCAGCTGATACTCGAGAATCGTGAGATAAGTGATATAGTCAGTATTGGAAGGGAGCGCGGCGATCAATGGGTCCTCCGTCTGCCTGACAGAAACCGCCTTTTCTTCAGATGTTGTGGCTTCGACAGATGCCATGTTGACCGAGGCGTACCTGTCTTTCGTGAACCGAGTCAGCACTATTGTAAGGAGTCACACATCAGTGACTTCAGGTGCGGAGACTGTCAATACGACTTGGTCTTGCGAGACTGGAGATTGGAAGGCATAACATCACTTGACTAACGAACATAAGTCCGGATCTGATAGAGGCCGTCCACTGCAAGAATGTGCAAACTCAGCAAATGTCTCTTGGCAACCAGGAACTGTTGCGGTATATGGAGATAGGCTAGCTGTAACATTCTAATTCGTGGTCCACAATAGCCCAGGGACACGCCAGAGCTGAGCGATTACCTAGAAGTCTTTCGGCGATGTGTGCGAGGAAGTCTCTTCGCCATCGCGCACTACAGCAAAACCCGCGATAACTCGACCGGACCCTATGAAGATCAACATCAGCTCGATCAGAGCGCCAAGTGTAAACATGCTTTACTAAGCTAGACTGGTTTTGAACCGACTGCTCTCCAAGTCTCCAAACAGTGAACCTTTATTCCGTCATATTTGCCTCGGGCTTGTGGAAGTTGAGGACACCAGCGATCAACGACGGTCTAGATCTATACCAGCTCTGTCAAACTTGAAGGCATACGTCATTTGCTTGAGCATCGAATATATAGTGTGCGGTGGGAGCTATGGTTTCTCGATTTCGAGCAGATAGTAATACCCTACTACGCAAATTCGCAACCTGAAACTTTTCCACAACAGCTACAGATGTCGCAAGATAAGTCGTCCCAGCTCAAGAAGGCTGCAGCGGAGGATGGAATGTAAGTCGTAACTGGCGCAGGCGGAATTATTTGCTCAGATCATCCAGCGCAAACCCGGGAGGTGCTGCATGGGCCAGTGCTTCTATGTTATATGTCGGCCTTGTACCTGTGACGTGAGTAGCATTCAAGACTAAGATGCAGCATCGAACTCAAAATTATGACAGGAGCTGGCTTGCAAGGACGGGCGTACTCTCGTCTCTGGTTGACGGTACTGCTCGGCTGCTTCCAGGCTATCAACCCGGATCTGGTCGAATCATACCTGCCATGAGCGCTCTCTACATTTTCTGGACGTTCGGCGCTTCTGGTGCCGGCTCTGTGGCTGGACAGGCTATGGGACGAGAAGGAGGACTTGACAATGACGAGCCTCGAAAACATGTCAACAACCTTAGAGGGCTTCCACTGCGCCTCAGGAGCGCTCACTTAGGCCTCCTTGAGAATTTCCCTGCCTGGGCCCTCGCCGCAGCCTTGGCTCAACTTATGGCACCCAACAACCGCGAGATTGTTAACTTGCTCGGCTTCAGTGTCATTGCCAAGTTGTTCGTGTTCTATCCGATGTATCTTCTGGGCATCGCGGGACCACGATCGTTGTCACACCTCTCGGCCACAGCTGCCGTGATCAACGTGTGCTTGCGGCTGGCGAGCGGCGCCGCATGAGATGAATGATAGAGGCAAGATTGGCTTGAAATTTTAGTGTGGGAATCTCCTCCCTTCCATCAGGCTGACTCCGAGCTCTGTGAATTGATCGCAGCCTTGACGGTGACCTAAAACGTATGCAAGGTCTCAACGTTGGTTTTTGATAGCATGGCCGCAAGGGCATCCAGAAGGCTGCACCGCCCATGCGGCGTCCATCACTTTAAGCGATAATGGAGGTAAAAGGACATAGTAGGTTGATAGTAGCGGAATCGTTGACGGCTAGGAGTTCTATAGTTCAATAGACCCAGTATTGATTGCGGCAATTATAGTGGTGGCGTTCGCGCCGGCAGGTGCAATTTCGGACTATTATTTAGAGCAACCGTTTCACCGGACCTAGCTCGTCCACTTTCAGCCACAAGTGCAATCCTCACGATTCTAAAGCGAAAGTCGTTGAGAAACGTGGCCGCCACAACGCAATGCCTCGCTTGCCCATGGAGACGCCCGTGGAGCCATCGTCGCTTCTCAGGGCGACGCGCAAGCATCATTGGATACCTCTAGCAAGTGTTCTGATGTGATCTTGACCTTGCTAATTGAGATTTCCTGACCTTGCTATCTGGGCATAGCGTCCTGCAATAGCGTATTATTTCTTACGATTCCCGTGCCAATCGGAGTCAGCCTATAAGAAAGAATTTACAGTGGGCCAGCAGCAGCGCGTTAATCGTGGCCTTTGCTAGCAGTAAACTTCTCACCTTACTCGATTAACAGGTCAACAACAAACCCGTTTAGCAAGGTTAGACAATCTCAATTAGCAAGGTCAAGATCACATCAGAACGGTTGCTAAAGGTATCCAATGCATTGACGCGAAATCAGACGTAGCAAAGACCTCGTAGGAATGTCACTCAAAGTCTTCATATCGCAAATGCCAAGCGCGAGATGCAGATGTGAGATTATTGCTATCTCGCTTATTCCAAGTCAACGCCAATGAGATGTGAGTGTAGACTGAGCAGGAAATGCATGCAAAACAGATGAAAGTAAAACTGATGGGCGTGACGTGCTCCGACTGATTGATTCGTGCCTTGAGGACGACGTGTCAGTAGTCCTTCCTTCCGGTCCCACAAAACAGCCGTATGCGATGTTAGAGACTACAGTAGAGGGCGCGGGAGAGAGTGGACGTGTCCTTGCTTGTCAGAGCCCTGTACATCCTCCATACTTATTTGCAGAATGCTCACTTCAATCGCATCTGTGGCATAGCAGCAAGACTATTGAAGTCACGAAGATCTTAGCATGTACTAGTTCGATGCATCAAGCATGATCTGGGTGCCCTTGAGATCTTGGACCATCGTGACTGGCAAGTATACCTCAGCAAGCGTTCGTGTCGACGTCGAATTGTCAAACAGGTTCGAGTTTGAGCTCAGCGGGCCGGCCGGCAGGTGTCGCATAACCTAAAAAACGGACGGTGCGACTTGTCCCTTGTTGGTGGCCCGTTATTTGGGCAGTTAGTAGGAGAACTATTCCCACTGTAACACAGGCTTCTAAGTTTGGTCTTGCTAGGTTTGTGGTTCATGTCTCGGAGGTTTTCTTAAAGCACAAGATAGTCCAAGATTATCTGTAGCTGGGCGCCGAAAGCTGGCTTAGTTTCCGTTTCGAAGGATACCGGCATCATCCACGTCAAGCGAGTTTAAATGTCCGAAGCTGCAGAATTCGACCAGCAGCCTCGGACCGAGATTTTTTGTCTCGTACTGCGCGGTCTTCAACTTGACAAGAAACGTATATGCGAGTAATGACCTTGGACCTCGCTCCTGGTAGGACTTAGACATGAAGCGATCTCGCACGCAAGCGATCAAAACACGTACTTATGCCTGCAGGACAAAACAAAGCTCGAAACTCAAAATACATCTCTCCGTCAGTTCCATTGTGGAGTTTTCATGGCATCTACCGTAAGCGAGAACGGACGCTTTCCAAACTTCAGTTGCGAGGCGTTCAGTATGATGCTTGCATCTAAAGAAATTTGTCACTGAAGAAAAGATCCGCCGGACGTGGAAGTGATGATTAGCGTCTCCTAAGGAGTCCATCCTCAGCACTTTTGCAAGACCGGTAGCTGCAGTGCCGTATCAGTAGATACATGCGCTTGACGGACGCCCGATATCCGAACGCCAGCGAATCGGAACCGTTTTGAGGCGATAGTGCTTCGCAAGGGTGGCAGGTGAGCTTGGTGAAAGTAGGACAAAAGGCCTATTTTAGGAGGGTTTGACTGCCCGAGACGGGCACATGACGACAGCGAATCTAGCTGTATCACGTGCTGCTAGTTGTTCGCGTTTCATAATTTCCTACCTGGCGACACGAGCCTCGAGTAATAAAGGCGAACAACCTTTGCAAACAATTACTGGATCGTGGGCGCAACCGTGTTTCATGATTGTACTGTAAGGAACCCTCAAGCTACGTTCACGGGTGTTAGCATGCGCCATGGACGTTGATGGCATTGCCCAATGATGTCCACAATCAACGGTCGCTTGAACGGGGCTTAACCTGTCTAGGCTTGAGTCCGAGGACTGGGTCCCAAAACGGACGCTTCAGTTTCTCCTGAGACCAGTCGCGGGAAACCTCTATGGCAGTCATTTCCGTGTCTGAAGTTCCGCGACGAAACCAGGTTTTCGTGCAGACCATTGGCCATGTTTCTTGAGTACACTGGCTGCATTATTTGCACGCTTCTGCGAGTGTAAAGGACTACAGTGGACGCGTCGAGCAACAAGAGAGCTGAATAGACACTAGATTGGCCGGCAAGAGTCAGTGCTTGATAGTGCTGAGCCATGTGGCTAGTGTAGACCTTTTCGGCTGAGACAATCGCCCTCGATGATTCCCCACTAACACTCGACAATGATCGAGTCGTGTCCGAGTGGCAGTTCCTATCAAGTAGTTAAGAAGCAACTCCGTTTAGACTTCAGACCGATCCTGATCTTGACTCAGACTATGTCGCAATAGCCCGATGGCTGGCCAAAAGCCAAGAGCCCGGTAGACCCCAAGGCTAGTGCTGCTGGACTCTGCCGAAGCCTCAGCTCACCATGGGTCTCCCTTGTAAACACAAAATAGGGCAGCATCGTCTGGGTGGGGTCAATGCATCCTTGGTCTTTTGATCCAATATTCCAACGCGCAGCAGAAGGCATGAGAACAAATGCCCATCTGGACAAGAGGAAGGAGGACTCACGATCTTTCTCAGGTACGCCAACGGTGTGGATAGCAACTGTCCGCCTCGTCGCCCTGGCTTTTGCCAATCTCGTGTTCATTCCCTGCAGCACGACAAGCATACAATGACTTGCATATGTATGAGAGCCACACGGGCTCTCTGAATGGCAGGTTCATCTCAGGCTATCACGTATCTCCATCTTCCACTTCGCCTGTGAAAGATCTTAGGCAAATCGTTCTTACCTCTAAACTTCTATTCCGTACCTTTCCCTCCAATCATTAGGATTCGAAGCATCCTACTCGGCGTTCTGGTTGATTCCTACGGTTCGTTACAATAGCGAGTCTGAGTGAGACTTCTTCAATATGTGAGTTTGGAAAAAGTCCTTGAGGTGAAGGATCAAGCATGAATTACTGCTCGATCGAAACTGTGAATGCTTGCATCATGGCGCTAATACGAAGATTCAGCTCTGCAGTAAACCTTTGCGTCGCAAGGGCCTCGAGGGTGCTTCTGGCGGCGAGTGCTTTCACAGGCCTGTTTAACCAACACTTGATTGCTGGACCGATGCCGCATCTTCACCAAGCGTGAGCGTATGAAGGGAATCCGAGGGTACAGAGTGGCTGGATCGTATGGTACTTGGTCTGGCACGGCTCAGCACACTCATGCCGCCAACACGACCGTCTGAGCGTCCGACTACCCACCCATCCTTCCTGAGACACAGATACAACAAGGATCCGCCACCGTTTCCCCTTGAGATCGACCTGTCCATTCCGATCCCTCAGCCTGCTTGGGCGTCTTTGCCGACGCCTCCTATGTCAGGGACGCCCCCACGAGAACCGCCCACAGAACCTCCTCAACTGGCAGGCCAGCGCAGGAAGAGGGAACATACACCGCCCTCGACATCTCGGGAAGCGATACGCCCTGCGAGCACCGTGTTCAACCTCTCGCCTCTGGACGAACAGACAGCTCAGCGTTATGGCGAGCCTCCTGGCGCAGGACGACCTTTCGAACAACTGGGCCTTCCTCCACCACTATCCACGCCATGGGAGCAACCATCAGGATATGGCGCAGGACAGGGCACAGCATATGCCCTTGTGACAGCATCCTTACCACCAAGACCACCACCACAAGTATCGCCGCGAGCTACGAGAAAAGTTAAGGCCCATGTGGCTTCAGCATGCGTCAACTGTAAACGGAAGCATTTAAGGTGTGATGAGACGAGACCTTGCAGAAGGTGTGTACAGAGCGGAAAAGAGGTTTGTTGCGCTCCTGTCGTACACCAAATTTCTCTAACAGCATTTAGGAGTCTTGTCGAGATGTCGAACACAAGAAGCGAGGTCGACCTCCACTAAAGAATGAGACCGAAGCCACGAGTAGTCGAATGATGTCTAGCGGCATGTCGCTGCCTCCTTTGGGTGCTTCGTCGGGCAGGCATGGTCCTGGTCCCAACCTTCCGCCCTTATTGCCGCAACCAACTCCCGCTCGTATATCCTACCCTCCTCCCTATGCCCAACCTAGCATAGCACAAAGCACAGCTACTGCTCAAGGTCGGTTCAGCAGTTCCCATAGGCCGCTTTCATTTCCTCCTATGAACCAGCAGGCACATATGATGCCTCAATGCGGCCCACAAGCATCAGGGCCGACGTATGGTTATGCCACAGCAGGGCCTCCCGGGGTCGCGTATCCAGGCTCGGAGTATCCCAATCCACTATTCCCTCGAAGGCCTCTAGCATCTCAGCCATATACAAACCCAGCACAAGGCAATTACGGGCCTCCTCCGTTGCAGTTGCCTCCAATCTTACCTGCTCCCCCAGGAACAAACATTGACCCGGCTATCGCCCAACAACAACGCCATTTCCAGCCACAGCCTGAGCATCATGGCCGCCAAGCTTTGTCGAGAGGCCCCGCGTCACAGCTTGGTGGTACAGACGAGCGCGATCCGAAACGCCCAAGGATGGACATTAGGGGTATCCTTGGTCCCCGGGAGTAATCTTGTGGCCTTGTTGCATACTGGCCGGGCCTCAGATGTGGTGTTTGAAGATCTTGGGCGGCAGATTACCACGAACCACATCGAAGTCAGGCGTACCTCTATGTCGACATAACAGCTTCACGACTCTTCAGTTTCCACCAACCGTACTTTTGCTACCGTGTGGTTTCATTTTGACCAACGGCTTTTTTCGAAACGACCAGCTCGCAGCAGCTAGCTCTACGATAATATTTCGAAGTGCGTAAATCGAAACGATTGTACGCAATGAGTTATCACCACCACGCTTTAGAGGACTACTTTGTGTACATTATGGTTCAAGGTATTGAATTTTGATTTATACGCACGGGGTCTGAGCTAGGATGTTTTCAGACCCATAACGATAGCACGACGATCACGACCCGATCATTCACAAACACCGAGAAACACTGGGACTATCATATTGCCCCTGCAGGGTCACTAAATGGCATTTTCGAGGCATACACGGACACATTGTACATGGCGCAATGTTTGGCAAGAGGGCCGAGGGAAAGTAATAAGATGAATGAGGAGAGATCCTCTAAGGCAGACTTACGACGCCAAACGAACAGATATGCGGTACTACGGAGCGGAACATAGCACATAGACTAATGAAAACAAGGAGTCTGTCTCTACAAGACTACCTGGATAAGCCGTTTATCGTTTTTCAGGCACTAGCTTGACGTTCCGGCATGGCCAGTTTTCTCATCGACGAAATCTGGATTCTGCTCGAAATCAACGTACACATGTCAATCTCTTGATGGTACAACAATGCTGGAATTACAGGAAGATGGAAGCGAGCTGCAGTGCACGCTGAAGCCATTGCGGAGATTTCCTAGCAAGGCAGGGCCATTAAGCGATCCCGAAGATAGTTCCTCCTGAGCAAAGCAATAGTGTCTGCCTCGAAATTACCGTACGTTCTACATTTATATGACGCTGTCGATAGTGGCTTTAGCTACAGGCCTGGATAGTAAGCAGCAGTTAGCTGTAGAAAAGTGGGTCGCCTAAATGACCGTTCTATGAGGTAATCTCGTCATAGCTCTAGGCACGCGCTTCGCCTTAAGATGTCCATTATCGTCTATCTTAGTAGGTTAACGCCTCCCTCGACTTCTTAGCGTAGCCACTGCACACAGCTTTCAAATGACAATAAAAACCAGGCCCACTTTTCTACAGCTAATTGTTGTTTACTTTCGAGGCCTGTACTTGTAAGCAAGCCTGGGCGAAGAAACTCCCTTTCCACAATCGTCATACAAGAACGACGCCGACAAGGCCTCAGTAGTGGCGCACTACTATCAAGGCTCGATCAGTCTGATATCCACTGCAAAGAATCACGTCAAACACATCCATGGCGATGTCCAGAGAATCCTCGTTGTGGACGGGTACAGATCGTGCAGCAGCGTGAACTGTCGCCTCGATGGTTTCGATGACAAGCTTCCGTGCTGCTTCTTGCCTCAGCCAGCCATTTCCTTCTTGTTGTTTTTATGCAGTTCACACCATTGAGGACCGGAGCTAACTCTAAGAGTGCGGCGGGTCGCCATCTATACCATGCGACTTGCTCTTAGAGACTATATTGTACGTACTGCATGCGTTGTCCCACGTAAGACTACTGCCCTACTACCTGGCCACATGGACCCGCTCGACATCTTCAACATCGGAGATCGAGCCGCGGAATTGTACATTCTAAGTTTCTGAGATTTGACCCGCAGCTTTAGGGACCGGATCAGGACGTGGATCGCATGTCCGTGCTTCTGCAGATTGTGGTAAGCGGTAAACTGTTTGAGCTGACCGGTAAAGGGATCGTTCTGCTGCGCCGGGACGGCGTTGGGTACGTCAACATATATTGCTTCTGCTTACACTTATCGAATATGGAAAAGTGAAATTTGCAGGTCGAGATAAGTTTTCTCTACCTGAGGCTGAGGATCTTGATCAGCCACAGCGCTGAAATCAGTGCCGTCCCTTCCGCGGTGGATATAGACCGCGCGAACCACGCCGCTTTCTGAGTTTATCGACTTCTGCGTTGGCTGTACACTACCGCACATGAAGAAACTCAAGCTTCCGTGAATTTGCCAGACTTCCCGGTACAGGGAAAACAACTTACCACTAGATGGAAACATGCATGCTCGAACTAAGCGAGCACCCGTCGTAAACAAACGTTCATGAGCCTAATATCAGGTCTTCAGTGCGGCCGTACAGGCTTCAGGGATCATCGAAAGTCCGAAGATCAGAGCTGCTGCTGCCAATACTTGTACAGCAAAGCGATCTCCACCCCGGCGAAACGGATGGTTTCCACGACCTGAGCGTTCGCTTAACCCATGCATTTCTCGGGTCTCTGCCGAAAAGCCCGATGGGAAGTATCTTGCGACCTGATGAAATAAACGGGCATGCATTCCAAGGGCTGCTTCTTGCAATGCCACTACTACGACGAGAGTCGGACAACATGCTACAAACACCCCGCCGTGTTTGCCCATGGTTTTAATCTAGACTTGACACATCTAAATACAGCGCTTTGCGCTTACCGACGATTACATTGTTCGATCGACCGATGTCAGAGGCTCATCTTGGAGCATTTAGGCTAAACAAATCCATCTCCATGCGAACAACCTGGCTCTACCACACGGTTTTCTTGACGAAGTTGACCATCAGATGATTATTCAAAAGGCAGCCTTTCTCAATGCCCGATGTGCTTGCTATACGGACCGCCATTCGGTTTGGATGACACATGGCCATACCAGCTGAAGAAGAGAGAGACTATGAATGACTATGCCTTCTACCGGAAAGCAAGGTCGCGAGTCGACAGCTGTCCTTGAAGGACACGAAGCTCAACATAGTTATGAGAATATTGTATGTCTTGAACAGAGCTAATTGCCGTGAGGGAAGACACAGCAGCTGCATTATCTGAGGAATTGGAAGGCACTGAACAATCGAGACTAAGTCCAAACTATCTCACCTGGGACATCACTTCAGCCCGCTAGGCGTCTGGACTTCTCACAGTTACAGCACATCTCGACCAAGGGTTGCGAGCTTCTTCGGCGACAGTGATACTTGACGAGAGGCCTAGCAGTTTGTGAGCATTCGAAGGTCGGTCAACTACCGTGAGCTGCATCAGAGACGAGACAAAGCTGCACCAGCACTTGGCTTTGGGTCAAGCAGGCTTCTATTAGCACTGTCAGCAAAGAGCTCAAAAGGTCGCGGCAGGCATGATGCTCGTTGTGGCAGCGCATACGCACATTGTCAAGTGCGATAGATCAAAATATCGTGCGGCGAGGATCGAAGGATCAAGCCGGAGACTCATTGTAAATGAAGTTGAGAACCGCAGTGAATGGTCCGGACCCAACCTCAAGTCTACGATCGCTCAACGCTGGGCACCATCTCACTTCTGGAAATGTGCCATTTGGATGTTCCTGGGTTAACACACTATCCGAATGCTATAGGACCCGAATCTTAGGAGGCCACATTCTGGTCCAATGAGATATACTTCTCCAATACCGCGGTAAACACCAACCACTTTGCGAACTGAATTGCAAAGAGAATGCGTGTGAGCAATCACAGCGCGTAGAGGCTAAGAGGTCACGCTTCTCTACGCAACTTTCGGTCGTTGTTTCCCTTTGGCTACCTCTGGTCTGTGCCTCTCAGTCTTCTCGGACACACCTTCCCTGCCCTCTTATCACCAATTGTCCCTGCCTTTCCTCCTTCTTACCAGTCGCTCCTCCCTCTTCACTCTGTAGGATCGCAGGAGTGTTCTTTCAGAGCCGAAAAGTTCAGAGTCTGGTCTGAGAGACTAACAAACGTCTCGTTGGCACTCGCGCACTAATTGCTCATTATGCTTATGAGTTCAGCTCAACAAGGTCGATGGGATCACAACTACTTGGTACTCGCTTGCATCCAGCCACGTGGCTGAAAAAGTGGGGAAGAGTGTCCGAATCGTGGCTGCTACCTGGTCTAGACTGTTCGATCTTGAGTACAATCCTGTGACAAAAGTCAATCTCGGTTGTACGGTTAGCTGAAGTCAGAGTTAGAGAACACGTAACAAAGGGTTCATTCATAGCGCGACTATGTATCACGGCGGTGTGTACCACTCCAACGTCATCCTCATGCATGGTGCTAGCAGCATGCTACGTCCAGTCCAGCCACAATGTTCGAGGCAACGTACGGAGAGCAAGACTGCGCCTCGAGCGAACAGCGCATTGTGAAATTGTTTGACGCTTACCTACCTAGGGGCTAAGGGTTACCAGCACAAGCCACATGCAAGACCTTCCTAGAAGTCGAGTGGTGTCACTCTTTGCGCAAGACTACGCATTATTGGGTAGGAATGACCATGAGCAACAGTGAACATAAAAGGTTGTCTACCCCTGCCTACAGCATACCCGTGGATTGTGCGACACGGAGCTTGACTTCCAGCAACATCGCAACCAAGGTTTCGGGAGATCACCAAGATTGGCACCTCCACCTCCTCCACCTTCCCTGCTTTAGCGCTTTCTACTGCACCCCAATCGTCATTTCTGGACATGGATCGACAAACTCATAGGTTACTTGCATACCGATAAACAAATAATTTCCGATCATGTCAACCTCCTAAGACCCCTCGTTTCCAGTCTACGACCCAGCACCACCATTATCATCAGAAGAAGTTCTTCCTGATACACTGTCTAGCATATTCACCTTGTGAACGGGTTGTTGGATTGTTCTATCCAAATCGACAACATCTAGAGTTCCCCTGCTTTACTGGGCTTACTGGACTTCTGTCCAAGCCCAGAAAACAATGGATAACCCAAGCGTCGAGCATTGGCTCCTGCCGCGACAGGTAGAGTCAAACCCGGTACCCATCGTTCACATGTTTACTGACGCCCTCCGTAGAGTGTTAACACCGACGCAAATAACGACGAGAACGTGGGAGCAGCCAGATCAGCGCCAGCCTCGGCTTCACAGCTAGTGTCCACTCTCATTCCGTCGCTCATCGTAGCAGGGGCATTCTTCCTGGCGTTCCTCATCCTCAGGACAAGGTTTCCGAGACAATATGCCCCTCGTACTTTTCGGTCCCTACCCAAGCATGAGAGGTCTCCGCAGCTCCCTAAGAATTTCCTGGGCTGGCTGAAGACTTTCAATCAGATACCGGACACCCATGTGCTGAACAACTCACTCGACGCCTTTTTCCTGCTTCGATACCTCAAGATGGCCGTCATAATCACCTTTGTCGGCTGCCTGTTCACCTGGCCCATACTGTTCACCGTCAATGCGACCGGTAGTGCTGGCCTTACACAGCTTGACATGCTCACTTACGCAAATATCAATCCATATACGAACGACGGGTATCGGTATTATGCGCATGCTATTGTGGCTTGGATATACATAGGGTTTATTTTCTTTTTGGTATAGATCGACCCGGCGGATGTCGGAGGACAAACACGCTGACTTCTGTTCTTCTAGGTCACACGAGAGATGATATTCTACGTCAACCTACGACAAGCATACCTGCTCTCACCCCTTTACTCAGAGCGCATCTCTTCTCGAACAGTCCTCTTTCAATCGGTCCCAACCGAATATGCCAACGAGGGCAGGATCAGACAGATGTTTGGTGAAGAGCTGAAAAACGTCTGGGTGGCATCCACGACCGAAGAGCTCGAGGATATGGTTGAGGAGCGCACAAAGGCTGCTATGAAACTGGAAGCTGCTGAGACCAAGCTTGTAAAGCTCTGCAACCAAGCTAGGTTGAAGCAATCGAAGAAGGGCACCGAGGACAGTGAGGCCATACACATCTCTGATCCGGAACTTGGTGGTGAATCTGGCTCTCTGGCTGTTCGATGGATCTCTCCCAAACAACGCCCAACACACAGGCTGAAGCCTCTCATTGGCAAGAAAGTCGACACCATCGATTGGGCAAGGGAGGAAATCGCCAGACTCAACCCCCTGATTGAGCGACAGCAAGACACCTACCGAGCCGGTGAAGCTCCGCCTCTGAACGCCGTGTTTGTCGAGTTCTGGCGCCAAACAGATGCACAGGCGGCGTTCCAGATGGTGACTCACCACCAAGCACTACATATGTCGCCACGAGTAGTGGGTCTGCAACCTGGGGAGGTCATCTGGTCTAACCTGGGCATCACTTGGAGGACGAGAACGATCAGGAACATCATTTCTATTGCAGTCGTTGTGGCTACGATCATATTCTGGTCGATACCGGTTGCTGTGGTGGGCTCTATCTCAAACGTCAACTTCTTGGCCGAAAAAGTGCCTTTCCTTGCATGGATCCTGGATATACCTACCGTCATTCTGGGTGTGATAACTGGCCTGTTGCCTTCGGTGGCTTTGGCTATACTCATGTCCCTGCTTCCGCCCTATCTCCGCTTTATGGCCAAGTTCTCTGGCAAAGCGACGCTTTCGCTTGTGGAACTTCGATGCCACGAATCCTACTTTTGGTTCCAGGTCATTCAAGTATTCCTTGTGACAACCATGACATCTGCTGCATCGAAGGCAGTGCCCGCAATTCTCGAGGGCGGCGTGACCCAAATACCCACCCTGCTCGCACAAAGCTTGCCGGCTTCATCGAATTTCTACATCTCCTACTTTATTTTGCAGGGTCTGACTTTTGCCTCGGGCGCACTTCTTCAGATCGTCGGTCTCGTCCTATTCCACCTTCTGGGCAAGATTCTTGACAGTACTCCACGGAAAATGTACATGCGGTGGTCTCAGTTGTCGAGCCTAGGTTGGGGTACTGTATTCCCAGTGGTTGAGTGAGTATCACAGAACATTCCTTCTAGGTCTAGACTAACGTACAATAGACTGTTGGTCATCATTTCCATCGCATATTCTGCGATTGCTCCCCTCATGATGGGCTTTGCCACGGTCGGGTTGTTCTTGTTCTACTTCGCTTACCGATACAACCTCCTGTTCGTCAACGCCTCAATGATCGATACGAAAGGTTTGGTGTACGCTAAAGCTTTAAAACATACTCTTGTCGGCTGCTACCTGGCAGTCATTTGTCTAATCGGCCTGTTCGGTGTCTCCTCAGGTGGCACAGGAAAGGGCCCTTTGGTGATGATGATCATTTTCCTGGTCTTCATGGTTCTTTATCACATCTCGTTGAACTCAGCCATAGATCCGCTGCTGTACTACCTACCTCGGTCGTTGGAAGCAGAAGAAGAATCACTTCTCCGATCAGACTACCACACAGCAGTGGGCCCCAGGGACCCCAGGGGCAGCCGCATGAACGGCGCCGAGCTGAAAGAGAAGAATGTCAGCGTTCGTGAGGACTCCACGTCCTCACGCGACGCCAAAGCAGATTCAGGCTTTATGGGCATGATTCGCAAATTCCTACGGCCAGACATCTACGCTTCGTACGCTATTATGCGGCAACTTGTCCCTCGAGACTTCCCACACATCTCTTACTCGCCTGAAGTCGAGAAGGACGCGTTCCAGCATCCTGCTGTCACAAACATAGTGCCTCTACTATGGATACCGAAAGACACGATGGGCGTCTCGAGACAGGAATGTGCACATACGAACAAGGTGACTCCCATGACTGACGAAGGTGCTACTTTCACCGAGAAAGGCCGCATCGTATGGAGCGAAGAAGAGACAGGTGGAAGACCGCCGATCTGGCAAGAACCAATCTGCTACTAAGTGGTTACATGTTACAGGCATGCAGCGGACGCACGGCCCCGTTAGTTGACTATTGACACAGTGCTTGTCGTATATAAAGGTTTTGATAGCGTTGGCGTCATGGCTTTCTTTGGCTTCAGCATGATATGATACCCCCTAAGAGTACGGAGCGAGCAGGACGACATTCACTCATTGTTACCAGCTACTAGTGGTTCTAAACATGATATTTATCTACTTGCTGTCGTTTCATTCAGAGGTGCAGTCTAGGTCGGACCTTGCCGGCGAGAGCCATACATGTTTTCCCGTCGAACAAAATGCCAACAACCTTCAGACTAAGTATATGACTCTTCGCGCCTAATCACATGCCACGCACGAGTCCTAGACGCGAGGTGCTGATGTAGGTAGGTCTAGAGTATGTCGATTCTTACTATATAATGCTCGTGTCTGTCATCACGTACTAGTAACTTGCAGCAGTTCATATCTATCACCATCATCATCATCCAAACATTCTTCATTCATTGATCCATCCGTCCACACCTAACTCCAGCATAGGCTCGTCAGCCAGCATGCATGCATACGTACAACGCATAATCGCAGCAACAACCAGAACCAGAAGCGTAACCAAATGTGGGGAGTCGTGACTCAACTCGACTGGCCTCGCTCATCACGACCAGACATCCTCTTGGTAGACACCGCTACTGCGCATGCTCTTCACTATCTGCTCGGCCTTCTCTTTCGGCACGCCACGTTCCTTCTCGATGACCTGCGCGATGACGTCGTTGACTTCTCGTGCCATGTGGGCGGCGTCGCCGCAGACGTAGAAGTTTGCCTTCTTCAGCAGCAGGTCGTTGACGAGCTTGCCGTTGGCCTCGACGTCGTGCTGGACGTAGTGTTTCTGCTTTGCGTCTTCTCGGGAGAAGGCGTTGAAGATGCTCAGTTTGTCGCCGAGGGCGGATTTGTAGGACTAGGTTGATATGTTAGCACTCTGATAAGTAAGGGGTTGAAGTGGCTTGGTGTGGCTTACCTCCCATTCTTCCTTGTACAGCCAATCTTCGCTCTTCTTGCGGCATCCATAGAAAAGCACCGTTTCGCCAACGTTGTCGCCGCGCCTGGCTTGCTCTGCTCGTTCTTGGATGAAGCCACGGAAGGGAGCTACGCCTGAACCCGGACCAACCATGATGACTGGTTTGCTTGGGTCTGATGGGAGCTTGAAATTAGAGTGTCGAACGTGGACTGGCACATGGATGCCGTCGTACTTGTTTCGTGGACCTGTAATTTCATAGGTGAGGCCGTGTGGCGAGGGGTCTTCATCGCCATTCTGCTTCTGCTTGAGAGCTAGGAGATAGTTCGTGGTGACGCCCTTGACGACGTGACCAGCTCCTGGAACACGGATAGATTCGACAACAGCTGTAATGGAAATCTTCTTGGGCTGTACTAGTGACGAAGAGGAGATGGAGTAATACCGGACTTGGATCTTGTTGAGACCTTCGATCAAGCATGAGAATGGAACTGCTGACCAGGGGCCGGGGTGAACTGATGTGACTGCCTGGGCAATGTTGTAGTACTGATTCACGATCTTCTCCTTGAAGTAGTCTGGATCTGTACCCATCTTCTTCATCTCCTTCTTGGCATCCTCGCTTGGTGCAAACTCGGCCAAAGTGTCCATGAATTGACGAGAGACGGGAGCGCAAATTTCCATGTGGTAACGAACGGCAGCATCGTACGTGGTGGGTGTCGGGAAGGGTACCTTGGCTGTCGGATCGAGACCTTTGACGCTGATGACGTTGTGCCTCTTCTCGTCTAGACCAAAAGTCTTGATGAAGCGGTCGACTTCCAGACCTGCGTTGGTGGGCCAGATAGCGATATGGTCGCCAGTGGTGTAATTTATGTTCGATCCTGATACATCAACCTCGATATGCACGCAGTTCCGGTCCTTGACGGTAAACAGTTCCTTGGATTCAGCAATTGGGGCGATGTAGGGGTTTGACGCGTTGAAGGGACCTTTTTGGCTGCCCTCCAGATGGTTCTTGTTGGGCTCACCAAGGTAGACGTTCGGGTCGTCCTTACTCATCTCTTCCTTCTCTTCGACGCTGAAAGATGGCTCGTAGGAGGCTTCTCGTTCTTCCAAACCCATGTCTTCTTGCAACGCCGTCCACATGGGCTCTTTCCAAGCAAGGAAATCTTCTTCCATGGTGCCTGCGCCATCGTCTCCTTCGCCTGGGGTCCCGATCCTCTTAGCACCGAGATTCGACAGTATCTTGTCTAGGTTTCGCACCATCGAGTTGTAGTGTTCGTAGGTATTGTTGCCGAGACCAAAGGCGACATATTTCAAATTGGCCAGAGGCTTCTCGTCCGAAGATTCGGAGAAGCTTGGTGGGTCGCTGTTGATGAACTCCCAAAACTCGACAGCATTATCTGTAGGCTCACCTTCGCCGTAGGTGGCCATGACGAAGAAGGCGATCTTGTCGTCGGGGAACTGGTCAAGGTTCTCGTAGTCGAACTCTTCCAAGTCGGCAGTCATGGTCTTGAGGCCGAATCTTGAAGAGCCTTCCTTTGCAAGGCGGGAAGCGTAGTCCTCCGCCGTACCAGTCTGGGAGCCGTAGAAGACCACACAGTTCTTGCCTGATTCATCCATCTTCTCGAGGATATTCCTGGTGCCCTTCTTGAGGGCGCTGCCATTGAGCGTGGAGGCGGCATAGGGATCCTTGGGGACTGCCCAGTACGTTCCCTTGGTGAAGTAGGCGACGCTGGCGAGCAAAAGCACGACAAGGACGACAAGGTCGAGAGTGTCAATGGACTGTGCCATGGTGGGAGGGGGATGATGTTCGGCGGGTGGCACAGAAGCCGGGATTATCAATGCCGCTGTCGGAACTGGAGGAGTAGCCTTGATATCGCTCTGTCTAGAGTTCTGTTCTTTGTTTGGTGCGAGAGCAAAGTCAACATAAGGAAAGAAGTACGCTCAGTAAATCTGATACAGTCGTGATGAACCCAAGGTGGCCTCAATTGCGCCAAGAGCAGTGATAGGCAATGAGCCAGCTGCAATCGCTTCCCGGACGCTGGACATCGAACCACACGGCACTGCCGAAGGATGCTTTCCAGTGATTTTTTGCGCCTGCGAAGAGGCACTGTGTCCCGCTTTAACTTTGTGGGGTCAATCACAGGGCAGATCTACCACCTGAGATCGGCTAAAAAGAGGGCCAAATCCCAGTGTTAGAGCCGAATCCTCGTGCAGTGTGATCGAAAGCGAGGCCTGGCAGATGGTAAGGTAATTCAATATCCCCTTGTATACATCTATTTCTATATTTCCTATACAATACATTACTCTGTCAGCATGGAAATTTGCCGCGGTAGACCTGTGTGCGCGACTATTGAATTGAGTGCGGAATTCATGCCAGCGTCAGGCTCACGAATATGATCATGTCCCGGATGGCTGCCTGCCGTTGCCACAACCTTCCGGGGCTTGCCATGGCTCTATGACCCCTTCACTGTCACGATTGGCGCCAGGCTTACTTTTGGGGGACAGTAACATTGTTCTTACGTGAGAGTCTAATTGCGGTGCTTAGCAGGGACCGAAATACCTGTCGTGACTGGACATCAATGATTCGTACCCTCAAGTTTGCTCACCAGTTGTAAGAAAGTCCTCCTCTTCAGCAAACCGACGCGGCTAAGGCGTCCATCATATTTGTAGTAGAAGACTGTCGTTGTCCTTCCTAGCAAGCAATGTAGTTGGTCAAGTCAATATCGTTTTTGGCCAGTTGCGATGACCTGTCCATATTGGCGTTTCGTTCGTCTAGTGGCGAGCCATTGATCTGATATGTTAGCCATGAGAGTCAACACAAGCAAACCTCCCGCCCGTGCTCTCTGACACTACGGCAGGCTAAAGCACGTGGACGAAGTTAGGTGATCACCAGGGGCAGCGGCTAATTCGTGCCTGGGTCGACTAGGTTGTTGTGCGATCGACACCCAGTCGCAACTACCACGCTATGTTCGAGGGTTCAAACGCCTGGACTACGTTGTAAGTACTTGAATAGAGTGCACCCTCGAGGACTTTCGACACGCACAACCGCGATGTGCAGACCGTCGATACGGTGCCTGACAATGCCAACTCTGGCACCATGATCCACAATTGTACGTTCAAATTCTAAGTTCAAGTTCTGCCCCGGAGAGTTTCCGCAGGGCATCGGTACTGTACCTGCATCTGGCCATGCGAGGCCACGTTCGTTCGATGCATCAGACTAGACTTGCTGACATGTTGATGGAATGCTTGTAGACTCAGTCCCGTCAAGGCAGCCCAACTCTGAGCCTCCGAATCATCATGCCGCCCACGACAGCACAGACCACGTTCCTTCGGCGCCTTCACTGTATCGTGCTGGCCATGCCCCGAATGGCAGTCAGTCCAGGGATCCGTCGGTGACAAGAGGTAGGAATATACACAAACCATCTCAGATCGTCGTTTCATCCTCGAGGGCGCAATCGGCACAACCAATCATACCAGAGGCAGAGCCGGCCGTCGATTCAGGTGCCATTGACACGGGCCTGCAACGACGGGCTTCGAACCGTCACCACCGACAGACTTCGGTCATCAATGGCCTTCAACATTCAAGGAACCCAAGCTTCAATTCTCCCTTGGCAGCAAGCCCTTTGAGCCCTGAGTCGCTACATAATGCTGGCCTCAGACATGCTGGCGCGAGAAGAGGGCCAGGTACCGCATTGGATATGGACTCTCCCAATACCTCCCATCCTCTATCCGCTCATTTCCACGCTCCCTCGATCGATTCCACCCTGAACCTTGATTCATCACAGTCGGGAAGCACAGCCTCCATACGGACACAGTCCACCACTTCAAGAGTTGGTAAAGGTCATGCATCTGGTGGTTCCATCAATACCCAACCTGATGGCCGCACCCCAAGTGAATATGCTATGCACCATCTTTTCAATGCTTTCGTTATCAAGGCCGATCAGAAGATCAATCTTTGTTTATCCAAACTGGACCTGCTCGCCCTACCAGTTGAACAAATATGTGGCTCAGGTGGCGATCCAGCCTTCGACCAGCTTATGCTGGCACTTGGTCATGTCACTCGTCTACAGCCGAAAGCTCTGGTCGACAGTCTAATGTTCTGGCGGCAGAACAAGGCCGACAATGCTACTGCGTCGAGAAAACAGCTCGGCTCAAATAGATCACCCTCTGCAGCTACCGGTCTCCCAGCGTCCCTGCCACGCCGCCATACCGAGCCTGTGCAGGAGCAGGGTCTCGCCCATCCTGGTGTGCTTGTCACAAATTTGCAAGGAGGAGAGGACTCCTTTTCAGAGGACTACATCCTACTCGATAAGCAAGCCACTGTGTCTATATTCATCCTCTGCCGCGGTCTCATGGAAGTCTTCGAACAGAGTACACTCGAGGCCATAACGCCTGAACTAGCTTTGAAGTTGGAGGACATAGTCTTTGAGCAGCTGAAAGGTTTCGAGCCCACTCACCTGAACACTAACAAGATCCGTGCAGCAAATTGGAGAATATATGGTCACCTGCTCGGCCGTATGAGTCGTCTCGACTTTGCCCGCGTCACCCAACGTTTCTTGCAACAGTTGAAATTGTGGCAGGAGGAGATTGCAACAGGCGCCGGCACCACAGCCAAGGCGCGGGACGTCGAGACACGCATTGAGTTGCTGCTACTGAGTATGCAACACTTGCGTCTAGACACTGCGTCTGCTGCTTTGTCTCAGGCCTACGACTTTCTGATCGCTCTAGCACACCTCTTCGCGAACTCGCATGGCCCGAGAATCAAGCAAGCTTACTGTGCAGCCTTCGAATCGCTTCTGCTACAGCTAGCATCTCAGCCTGAAATCACTGAACGCGACCTTAGATTCAAGGAATTTGTCGATATTGTCAATCCTCGCATCAACCAGATGCTGACCAAAATGAGACATTGGAGCAGCGCCTTGCCACCCTCTATCATATTGTTATGCTTGTCCGCGTTTGATATCTTTCGTTCGCAATGGATGCTACAGTTGAATGCATTATCCACTAAACTCCGTGATCGGCCGACAAGGGCTCCAGCAATGCGAGCCATATGCCAATTGACCTGGGCTTACCTACAACGTTCTACAGACATCCCAACTATAAAAATGAAGAAAGTCGAGGAAGTACTGAGGCTTGTATTCCCTTCCGGGAGGAAGACGCATATCAGTACGGAATCATCGATGACTGAAGCGACAATCTGCTTCCTCCGTATTGTCGGCATTCACTATTCTGACATGTGTTTCAAGCTGGGCATATTCCCGTTGGTCAATCCTGAGTCAGTACTCTCTGGACGCGATTTGCGCATCGAACAATTGGAACCAGAAAAGATTACAATAGGCATCAAGTCGTTCTTATTGGTGATGGAAGACAAAGAGAAAGGTCTCAATGCGTGGCGAGCCTACCCCCAGTTTCATGTCTCTTTACCGGCGACGGACTCGACGCCCGCATCTCCGATGCCATTTGCCTTGCCTCAACCAGCCGACCTCCAGACTGTTCCTAGAAGGGATGAATTCATCACCTCGACCTCGCCCATAAATGTGTCCGCTCTGGACGAGAGTTCAAGGACAAATTATGCCCATTTCTGCGAGATGCTTGGCAGAATCGCGGTTCTCTGCGATAGCACATTTGGAAGTTCGGCTGCGCTGAACGAGAAGCTCTCAGCGGTAACGCCAAAAACACCGCTGGTGGATGCTTTTGCGCTGAACCGAAGAGATGATGGCTCGAGCCAGGACCAGAAATACTCTTACTACGAGCTTCTCAACGTCGCTATTCAGGCACTCCCTCGGTGTCTGTCAGACACGGTCCCGTTGAGCCCGTTGGTTAATCTGCTTTGCACAGCGTCAGCTCATGTACAGCCTTACATAGCGCATGCAGCCAACAGATCACTGAAAGCTATAGCTAGCCAAGGCAATGCTCAACCAGTTGCCACGGCCTTCCCAAGGTTCATCTTCAATTATGATCATCAGTACTCCACCATGTCGGATGAAGGACGCCTGGCTCCATCGCACATTGAGACCACACTTACGCTGTACCTGGATCTACTCCACATCTGGGTAGAACAGATACGAAGGAAAATCGCGGCGCCGGCAGCGCAGGCAGACAATCCGTACGACTCCAGTGCTCGAGCAATCCAGCTGGAAATGACAGCTGTGCTTCCTTTGGTGGACGAGATAGAAGGATACGGTCTCTACTTTTTGTGTTCTCAGTCACGGAAAGTAAGAGCGTATGCGATCAAGGTACTTGAGACCGTGCTTCAATTCGATCATGTTCTCGGCAGAAACGAACAAGCGCGCATTATTACAATTCTTGTATCAAATTCTGAGCAGATCCTAGAGATTGCGGACGACGATCTCACTGTCTTAGAACGAAGCCGTTTACAAAGAGATCGACGCCGGAAGGGCGCACAGAACGTTCTAATCGAGTTGAGTAGTAGCGAAAACTACTACGACTCGACTCTCTGGTACAAGGCATTTCCAAACATGGTCAGACACATTTTCGAGATATGTCCTCACACTGCTGCGCTTAGCAGAGAATTCGCTTGTGATCGCCTGGCCCTGATGTTGCCGGAGGTGGAGAGAATCGTGGAAAGCCCGGTGGCATCGCGAGATTTCAAGCTCTTGGGACGGAGCTCTAATACACCAATCAGTGTCTTCTTCGACCAGTGGAAACTGTATCTGATTATGGCATGTGTTACTCTGAACTCGACTGGCGGACAATCTCGCGGCCAGCTTGACAACATTCTCCACTCTAGGAAGACGTCTCGCAACGCCGCTGGTCTACAAGACAAGCTCAGTTCTGCGCGCTCTCTGTTCTCAGCTATCATACCTCTGCTTGGTGCCGGGGTAGATCCCTTGCGATCGGCGGTCGTCACTGCGCTGGGTTCAGTCAATCGCAAGCTATACCGCATACTCCTCGAATCACTTCAATATGCTGTGGTGACCTGCACCGACGAGGCGAAAGCAAGGAGAGGCCTCCACCAGAGAACGCCCAGCAGCCCGTCCAGGTCTCAAATGACAGACCGCATGCGTATTGAAGTGACGTGCATCTACAAGCTTACAGCAAGCTTTCTCCGACATGACGAGATCCTAAGAGACGATTGGATTCTGAACAACCTGATGAACTATGCGAAAGAGCTCCGCCTTTTCCTCAGTGACAGTGAAGTCCAGATGGATTGGAAGTTCTCGAGACTCCGGTTCCATTATTGCGGCTTAGTAGAAGTCGTTTATGACAATATCAGGAAATACCCGGAGTCAAGCCAGTACATGTCATTTGAGTCGCGGAAATCAGCCTTCACCTTGATGGAAGAATGGTGCGGCTACCAGTCAGACTTTCATGCTGCGTACATTCCGGAAGGAGAGCCTGGCGACAAGAGCACAATTGCCAAAGATAAGATCAGCCTAAGGACAGCAGCACTTAGCGCTATGGCGACACTCTGCGCTGGACCCGTCAGTGTTGTGACGGAAACGAACACGGTCTTGCAGTTTAACGTTCCGCGAATGTTGTCCTGGATCGACTCTGTCTTCACTTCTCGAGAACATAAATTGCACGAGATTGGTCAGCGAGCACTCAAGAACCTCATCCTCAACAATGCAAACGCACCTATCTTTGTCGAGCATGCAGTTCAGTGTTGTTTCGGTATCAAGGGCTTGGTGGCCCTTGAAAATTGTTTCAACGTCCTTGCAGATGTGATCATGCAGCAACCCAACTTTCCGATCAGCACCATCAAGGTCTTGGGAGCTGTCATCTTCACGCTTGGGCACGAAAGTCGAGGCATTCGCATCAGGTCTGCTAGATTGCTTCGCTTCCTCGACGACAAAGAGCGTAAGAGCTCAAATCTTCAGCATTTCGACATAAGTATCTCGGACAAAACGCGAGCAGTGTACAAGGCAGCCCAGTTTGAGTATTCACGGCGTCTTGCGCAGACACATCCAGACCTGGCTTTCCACATCTTCTCTGAATTCTGCCTACAATTTCGCAAGGTATCAACGGACATTCAGCGTAGCATGGTTGCTGCCATATTGCCGTGGCTACAAACCCTGGAACTTCAGTTGCTGCCTGGTTCCAATCATCCGACTGACCTCACATACATGCTTCTCGTCAACATGATAGAGATTACAGTACGGTCAGCGAGCTCATTGCATAACGAAATTCAGGCAATTTGGCAAGCACTGGCCACTGGTCCATATGGGGGCAATGTGCAGCTTGTTCTGGACTTCATCATCGAACTGTCTCTGGAGCGACGTGAGCAGAATTTTGTCTACTTCGCCAAGCAAATAGTGGTCTTCCTGTCGGTGACACCAGCTGGAAGTAAGATATTGCAGCACTTCTTGCTTCAATTGACAGCCAAGAATATGCCGAACGAAAGAAAAGCCACGGCTCAGCCTGTGCCTGACGTAGCTCACTTGCCTTATGTCGCCGATCTAGAGACTCTGCTACCCATGGGCAATAGACAAGCGAGCCTATCGCTAGGACAAATTTCAATGATATTCCTGGTCGACCTCCTAGTTCCGCCAATTCAAATCAACCAGACCGATGCAATGAAGCTACTGCATACTGTTTTCATCCTCTGGGACCATCACACACCCTCTGTGCAAGAGCATGCCCGGGAACTGCTCGTGCACCTGATGCATATTCTCGTCGTCGCACGGCTCGATTCGGAGCCAGCAAGTACAAGGCTACTGGCAAAAATCGAGGAACTTGTCGAGTCGATCAGGAAGAACGATGTGCGGTTGTCGTGGTCTTATGGGGATCTCGCAGGCAAGGATGAAGTCGCCGATACTGGCGATCGTGTGCCTGATGGAATGTCTTTTCTGGCTGGGCAGGTGGTTGAGGTCTTCTCATCAGCACTAGAGGGCATCAACGACGCATGGGCAAAAGAGGCTTTGCATTGGGCGTCTGTGTGTCCTGTCCGTCATCTCGCTTGCCGGTCGTTCCAGGTTTTCAGATGCATCTCCGTCAAGCTTGACACGATACTGCTGTCAGATATGCTTGCCCGACTTTCTAATACCATCGCCGATGAGCACGCGGACTACAAAACCTTTTCGTTGGAGATACTGACCACGCTCAAGGTCGTTATTGCTGGTTTGGAACAAAAGGAATTGCTCAAATTCCCTCAGCTGTTATGGACAACCATCGCCTGCCTAAACACCATACACGAACGCGAGTTCTTCGAGAGTCTTGGAATGTTGGAGAAAATTGCAGGGAAATTCAACTTCGCAGATTCAGCAGCGGTAGATGTTATACTGAATGCAAGACCGGTCGAATGGGAAGGTGACTTCGAAGGCATCCAGCCTCTAGTATACAACGGTCTCAAATCATCGGAGTGTCTCGAGCGCACGTTGTCTGTTTTGAGGAAGCTCGCCAGTAGCCCCGACAGCGAACTTATCGGCACAAATGATCGTCTGCTGTTCAATGTGCTCGCTCACCTTCCGAGCCTTCTCGAAAGTCGCAAGCAGCCATTACCGCCCGACAACACTGTCGTGGACACAAGCGCTCTAGCAAACTCTGCTCATCTTGCAGGCTACATTGACCTGGAAAAGGCCTTGAGTAGCTTCTCGTCGCAGAACACATCTGTGAGTCATTGTCTGGCGGACGTGCTGAATGCTCTCAAGATGGCTTTTTTCCCAGCATTCGAGGCTGAAGCATTAATCTTCTCAATGGGTCTTTTGACGAACGCGACGACCTGGTTCCGAGTCAACGTCCTCGAGATTTTGTGTCAATTGATTCCACTCGTCGATAGGAAAAATCCAAAACTCACAAGCCACGGAGCAGATCTCATATCGCCATTGCTCCGCCTGCTACAGACCGACCTATGTGATCAAGCCCTCAAAGTCATGGATCACGTCACCGAGGTTAATATCACACCGCTGGAGCGGCACCACCTGCGAATGAGCATGATATCAGGTCCCGCGCGAGCCATACGTAAGGAGTATGAAAGAACACAGAGTCTGTATGGCATCCCAGAGGCATCTGGATGGTCTATACCCACGCCCGCCATTCTTTCAGCACAGACGCGAAACAACGTCCATCACGTCTTTTACGCCTGCAGTGCTCTTGACGGCAATAGCGACACACCTTCACAAACTCCAGAGATCGAGTTTCACAACGAGGACGATTTCATGGATTCGTACTTCCCACCGCATGCTACGGATAGCGCCTATAGCTCCTTCGACTCGACGACGGACGTTAGCATGGGCGATATTGTTAGCAGTCTTGACAGCCTCGACGACTTTTTCGACGAGAACGATTCCCCTACCACCCCTACAGCTGAGACTGGGGCGATTGGGGGACACGATTCACACACATACTTCAGTAATGGCGATCATGGCTCGGTTGTTTATGACCAGCAGACAGCACCGATCATCTCGAGATCGTACGCACGATCCTCTTCATCAATGAGCTTTCGTAATGCGCTAAGCGACTCTCAGCCATCCACAAACCATCAGCACCGATCTCAGTTCAGCTTCTCGTCCGCAGCAAACTCGTACCAGACCTCTTTTTCATCTATCGAGGAAGATGAAGGACCAGGACCATCGCTGCCCACCGTTGATAAGCAATCGCCTTCCGTACCGCAACCTTCACACACGGCATCAACACGGCCAGGGCTCCATGCTCGGTCTATAACCTCACCAGCCAACCAATCTCAACTCTCACACCTCACGCCCAGTGGCCCGTTGCTACTGACGCCCGCCACCTTTGACCTGCGATCTCCTTCAGATAGCCCATCTGTCGCTGAAGAGGTTCTGTCAGACTCCGAACACAGTCCATTTCCTAACATCGTATCCACCATTTCGCACGGGGGTACGAAAAGTGTGAGTGTCACACCCACATCAGCAACAGACGCTTCTGCCGGTTTCATGAGACGAGGCATGCGGCGGTTGACGGGCGGCAAGAGCGAGAGTGCAAAAGAGAAGGCTCGTCTGCGTGCTCCTTCCTCAGGACAAAATCAGTATGTTGCTGCAGGCAATTCGAATCAGAGTCCGCGGATGCCACGAATACCATCAGAATATTTGCATAATACACAGAGTGCAGGTACCCCGACCGGACTGAATCCGCCTCCGTTGAGTCCTGGTCAGCAGAACTAGCCGTTTGTTACACGTTTCACCATTAGTATCGGCGTTATAGAAGCGAGGTGTTACACGAGGATAGGCAGCTTTGGCGAGAGAAATGAGCTTGATCGAAGATGTGCTTGGAAAGATTTCATGTGCAACGAATGTATGAATACTAGTCGATACGGCAAGTTGGAAGATTGATACACAAAGTCTCTTCAGCAACGCGATGGCAATGTCGTCTGCCGACCATCTGGTATGTAGCCGGACCGACTTTGTAAATGTACAACATCTACGCAATATCCATAGACTGACTGGACAGCTCACAGCTGAGCTGCATACATGAATAAGATATATGAGAACTTTGATGGTCCAAGACAGGTAAAGCTTGTATAGGGTACTCTTCGCATCGCACACACTATATACGTTATCTTCGTGCCTTGTCGGGTGCTCTACCTACTGCTCTTCCAGCCTACCTCATCCAAGATCATGACCTCAACGGCGGTAAACAGCCGTGGATGGGAGGGTTTTAGCATGTCATGCTTTCATCTGTACACAAGTTACAGAATTAGAAATCAAACCCACCAACAAGATACGATAGGTACACAATACACTACGGTCCTGCTATCCTTCGCCTTTCCCGCGTCACCTGATATTAGAGCACCTTTGAGTTTCACTACAATGTGTGCTTTGACGGGCTTCTACCTCGGTCGGGGTTGACCTCCAGTAGTAGCTAGTGGAGGACATATACCTTTCACTATGCTTCGCCCGCTAACAACTTTCAACGGTGAGCTTGACATCGGCCGGTGGTGGTTTTCCTCGCTTCTTCGACTGAGGTCTCTCATACTGCGTTCATCCATCCATTCGGTCGCTTGTTCATTCATTCATTGCTTCGTACATCGTGAGCCGCTGTGCAAGGACCTGGCGTACTGCGTGTTTCTACCTTATGGTCTGGCCTGGACCACAATTAAGCTGCGGCACGGTTTGCTTCTTTGGGGTGTCAGGCTTCAAGGACGTAGGATCTTGGTGGGCCTCCACAGCTCTAGAACTTTGTGCCGTCTTTGATAGCATGGTGCTTGTGCTCTCTGATGCAATTTCTGCGCGTGCTTCGGCGATCATCTAGAGTTTGGTAAACATCAGATCTTCACAATCTCAGTCCTCGACCGAATGCCATCCCAAATCACAACTCCATCGACGGGAACGTACTGCCTGGTCAATAGCTTGATTGCCTCCTGCGCTACCATGCCACCAGTGATACTGCTTGTGTTATGCATTTCATAACCTAGAGTCCGTGTCACCTCTTCGATGGCTTTGTCAATTCGTTCTTCCAATGTGCCGCCTTCTATCATATCTTCGAGAGCTTTCAGTTCTGATAGTGTGGAGGAAGGAATGAAGTCAATGTTCATGGCGAGGAAGACTTCGAAGATCGACTGGAAACTTGTGAGCATTGCTGGGAGCTTCGCAAGGATCTTTTCGTCGCCCTTGAGAAGTCGGAGCTCAGGCAGGGGTTGTTTGGCGTGGTTTGTGAGGACGCGGACGAAGGCAGCGTTTTTGCAGAATTGCTCGATCTCAGAGCCGGCAATCTGTTCTGGTCGGCCAAGGGAGGACTCCAGCTTCCGAACTGTATCTGTAACTTCTGCAATATCTGCTCGCGCCTTAGCCTTGTAAATTGTTTGGAGTTTTATGTAGCCTGCCGAGGTGGCTTTCATATCTGGTAGACCTCCTGGCAAGGGGAGGACTTCGTGCTTGTCATAGAACTGCTTGATGGCATTCGCTACGAGCCAGAATTTTGCTGATGCCTGTGTCAAATGGGTGCAAGAGTCCATGTTGAACATTTCTCGACATCCACTGCCTAGCGTTGGTGGGCTGATGGACTTTAGGACTGCGGCGCAGGCTTCGTCGAAGTTCTCTTCTCCTCCTTCAGCATTGCTTGTTCGTGCCTGGTCTCTAACAAACGAACGAAACTCTGTTTTCTCTTTGAAATTCGATGGGTATTGGCCGCCATGTTGTTGCTTCCAGTGTAGGAGGTAGCGCAGGAGCAACAGTAGCCAAGGCACGTGGCCGTGGTCATGGTCAGTCATTTGTGTGAGGTCCCCAAGCTCTTTCTCTGCGGCCTGCAGTTCGTCCCATGGCTTCAACAGGCGAAGGTCCTGGACAGTCTCTGGATCTGGGTGGGTATCTACGATGGGGAACTCAGCTGGTAGCTGGATTGACGAAGTAGAAAAGAAGCCTTGGGATCTAATGTAGACTAGGGGTATGCTCTGATCCAAAGCATAGAACGACAATCGCTCCAGCTCGACTTGTGGTAGGGGTGCACCCACTAGGATCAGGTTGTATGGCTTCAAGGAATCCTGCTTCGGCAGCCAGTCATGGAGAGGATCTGTTATGGAATGACCTTGGACATCTGGATTGAGCTCTTGCAGGAAGCTGGTGGTCTCCTCTGCTCTTGACTTGGCCAGACTGCTTTCTTCGAGGAAGAAGTTGACACCTAAGTCGGCTTCTGTCACCTTGGCAGAGTCGGCAATGGTGAAGTGACCGATACTTGGAAGGATCAGGTTCTTGAGGGTTTCGGCGCCGGCAACACTGGTGTTGGAGCCGGCGGTGTTTCCGACAACAAGGAGAACATGAGATTCTTCTAGTGCTCTCTGGCCGGAAGCAGCCCACAGGCGTAGCTGTCGATCATATTTTCTCTCTTTTGCAGATGGTGCTTGGACTGGCTGTAGTGGAGGAGGGGTAGTTTCTCGTGGTGCTTCTTCAGTCATATCGCCGGTGAAACAAGCAAAAGACAGACCAACGCCGAGACAGAAAAGACAGGTCAAAGATACGAGGGAAGTGCACAGTGTCTACAAGTACTGTCATGCGCACGCGTTTAGGCTGTACATAATTGCTGCCTCAGGTTGCTACATTGATACCCCACTACCTTGCGTCATAAGCCCGACGGGACACGGGAAAGTTCGCGCCAGTGTGTGCCCCACGTAGGTAGTCCTCGCTTTCAAGTTCAAGTTTGGCTGCTGCATATCCAGCGGCTGCGATCGCCAGCAGAGAAGCTGAAGTGGTGGGCTTACTTGGTTGTGCCTTAGGCTACCCAAACACGTAATCTTGTGCATATGCATGTGAGAAGCAGCTTTCAATTTGTTGTTGTCTCGTGTGAGTGACTTCTACTAACTTGGCCTTTTGCTCACCCTGCTACAGTACCACGTTCTAGGCCTTGCTGTCACATTAGACCTCCATCTCTCCAGCCCACTCGACCAACCTTTCGGCAATCGAGACCTCCAGCTATTTCGAACTTCTCCAACATGGCGGTAGAGATCGAAACTGCGAAGCGGGCAGCCGCGCAACTAGCAGTGAAGAATCACTTCCCCGACGACCCTCGCTTCGTCGGCATCGGCTCAGGCACAACCATCGTATACGTTGTCGAGGCTATCAAAGAGCTGGGACACGACCTGTCAAGGGTCGGCTTCGTGCCAACAGGTTACCAGTCGAAACAGCTGGTCATAAATGCTGGCCTGGTGCCGATAGAGTTCGACGCCCTGCCAGATGGTGTCATGGTTGATATTGCTTTCGACGGCGCAGACGAGGTCGACGAGGAGCTGAATTGTATCAAAGGAGGCGGTGCTTGTCTCTACCAGGAGAAGATGGTTGCCATGCGATCCAAAGAGTTCATTTGCGTTGCAGACTATCGAAAGTTGCAGTCAAGATTGCTGACCAAATGGCCCACGGTTCCGATAGAGGTTGAACCTAAAGCTGCGCGACAGGTCATGGCGAGATTGAAAGTCCTTGGGAGTAAAAGTGCTGCTGGCAAAGGTCCGTTCCTGCGCGAAGGTGCCATTCTCAAAGCTGGTCCCATCAAGACCGACCAAGACTTCTTCATTGTGGATGCCCCCTTCCCCGAACCTCTTCTCACAAGCGCCGACCTGGCCGCTGGCGCTGTTGCCAACCCAGTGAAAGGTGTATGGGAGGTTGAAGAGCTGGCTCGAACTATCAAGGACATCAACGGCGTCTTGGCTGTCGGTCTTTTCTGCGGCCCCACGGGGCCCGAGGCCAGAGATGCTGCCGTCATAGGCGGTCAGAGGCCTGTCGCTTGCTATTTCGGCATGGAAGATGGCTCCGTCCACGTTCGCCGTGCTCCACGGAAGCGCCACAGCATCGTCCAGACATATCCTCTAATAGAACCTAAGATCTCCAATGCTCATTAGAAGTCATATTCAGAAGCCGTCAGAGAACAAAACTCATTTCGCCTTCCTCTTGACTTCGTTCTCCCCGAGCTCACGAATCACGATTCCAATTGAGCCCTCCGCGATGTTATCTTTTCCATCTTCGAAGCCGGGACTGATCGCCGTTGCTAGGATCTTGCCATTCGAGCTGAAGGACATAGCAGCAATGCTAGAGGCCAGCTTGGGATATATCCTGATCCTCCTCTTCGCAATAGCGTCCCAGATAGCAACCACGCCGTCTCCTCCGCCTGTCGCAAATGTACCGTGCACAGGGTGAAAGGCGATGCAGTTGACAGGGTAGACGACGTCGACATCATCTATTGGTTGGCGATGGCATTTGAAGGCGTATTTCCTCGCTTGGCTCTCACTGCTGGGGTCGAACCACTCAACTGCGACACGCCCTTCAATGCTAGAGGATGCATATCCCTCGTCGTTCGGCATGCAATCTACTGCTCTTGTCATGAACTTCAAGCTGCTTTCTCTTCTCTGCCACGGTTCAATGTCGAGTCTTGTTTGCAGCGCATTTGCCGTGTTTTTGCATTCGCTGGATAGAGTCGACAACTCGTAGATGTGTAGGGCTCGGTTGGACATGGCAACGACGAGTTTGCTCGTCGACACGGAGAGGGAGAAGGGCTTGCTCGGAAGGTTGATAGTGGCAGCCGACCAAGCGGCGGCTGGCGATGCAGGATGGATGTGTAGTGTTGAGTCCCAGGCAGCGGATATCACAAGTCCGTGCTCTGCGCTGTAGACGACGCTTCGAACACCAGCATCGTGGGTGCTGAGTACTTCTTGCTCCTCCGTCTGAACATTGATCCTGTGCTAGTGTTAGCTCTTGCGCCCAGGTACTTCCAGTATGGTGGGGGTGTACCGTCTGACGTCCCAGTCCAGACAAGCCGTGTATAGTTCATCGTCGTCTTTGCCAAAGCACACATCCAGCACCGGAGCGCGGTGCTCGAACTTCTTGAGTAATGTACATTGCTTGTTGTCGCTGATCTCGTAAAGGTACACGGACTTGTCCCATGATGCTACCGCGAACTTGTGGGAGCCTGGGTATGGCGAAAAGCGCAAAGCTGATATGGCATCGGTGGGCGGGTCGGCCACTTCGTACTGGTCTGCGCAATGTGAGTAAATGGCCTGAGCGTATGGACGTGGCACCTCACGACTTACTTGACATCTCCAGGACCGTGCTATCGGTGCGTTTGACTTATGAGGGATCACAGAATTCTAGTAAACCACAATTCACGTATGAAACACAAACATTCATCACCGGCGTCTCTGCACAGCGACCACGGTTGCCCGAACTGCGCAAATTATCGTTACTTCAGATATTGCGGCACTTTAGCGCAGCTTCGTTCTTGCTCGTTGTCTCTACGAGCCTCCCGCTCTCGCCGCATCGTCCCTCTACGAAGTCGTCTAGCCGAACCGAGCATACTCGAACAGACTCCTACAATGCCGTTTGCGCAACTCGTTGTCGGTCCACCGGGCGCCGGCAAGTCTACCTACTGCAATGGCATGCAACAGTTTATGGGTGCGGTTGGTCGCAAGGCATCGGTCGTGAACCTTGACCCTGCAAATGATATGACATCCTACGAACCTGCGATAGACGTCAGGGACCTGGTCACACTGGAGAGCATTATGTCGAACGATGAACTTGGGCCCAACGGGAGCGTGTTGTATGCGTTGGAAGAGCTTGAGCACAACCTAGATTGGCTACGAGAAAGACTAAAGAAACTGGGCGAGGACTATGTCCTGTTCGATTGTCCCGGGCAGGTCGAACTGTTCACACACCACGATTCCTTGCGGAAGATATTCTTTGCTATCCAGAAGATGGGCTACCGGGTGAGAAGAGACCCTTACATGTACATTAGATGCACTCTGCTGATTTTGGCAGCTTGTCGTAGTCAATCTCATCGATTCCTATGCTCTGACGCTTCCGTCCCTGTATATCTCGACTCTCCTCTTATCATTGAGGACCATGTTGCAGATGGATCTCACACAGATCAACGTGCTGACCAAGATCGATAACCTACACAAATATCCTGATTTGCCCTTTAACCTAGACTACTACACTGAAGTGCAAGATCTCGATTATCTCCTGCCTTCGCTTGAAAAAGAGTCGCCTATGTTTGCAACAGGGAAGTTCGAAGCGCTGAACAAAGCTGTTTGCCAGCTCATCGAGGACTTCGGTCTAGTCGGGTACGAGACGTTGGCCGTCGAAGACAAGAAGAGCATGATGGCTTTGCTGAGGACAATTGATCGTGCAGGCGGGTATGTCTTTGGCGGTGCTGAAGGTGCCGGAGATTCGGTTTGGCAGACGGCTGTTAGACAGGGTATGGGTCAGATTGATATTCGCGACATTCAGGATCGATGGATCGACAACAAGGGTTACTGGGACAAGAAGGAGCGGGAAGAGTGGGAGGAAGAGCAGGAAAAGAGAGAGGCGGATTTCGACCGAAGTGCTGCAGCACAAGGAGCAATGGCGATGGATGATGACGACCTTGGAGACTTCCACGTACCTCACGACAACGGCATTAAAGTCCGTCGCAGCAAACCTTCTTGAGCCACCGAAATTGATGCATCACAGCGTCGACAACTAGCCAGCCTCGTCTTCCTCATCACCACTCAAGTCTTCGATCGACCTTATGCTGACATCGCCTGCTTCTTTGGCTTTGCCCTTTGAGGTCCCATCCGCGAGGCCAACCATCCAGGGCAACTCCTTCCCATCCATCGCCATTTTTGCGCGCACGACATCCCGCTTAGCTCTACGAAGGAGCTCCTCCTCAGCCTTCCGAATAGTACCGCTGACACGAACCACTCTGACAACACATTTCGGACCCGCTTCACCTCCTCTGGTTCTAGGTAGCTCAGTAATGTGGCTCAACGCAGCCCAGACAAGCCGATGATGATTGCGTGGGACGCGGATAATTGCGGTTGATGTCGCAGCAGAGAAGTAGACTACTTTTAGCGAGGACAACGAAGCGCCCACTCCAAAGTCGCCAAATAGGAGCGAGATGTGGTAGCGAACGGATCCAATAAAACGTCCAGCGTCAATGTAGTCTGGCGTTGGCTTTTGGAATGAGAGGGCGGCAGATTTTGAGGTTTTCGATGTGGTGTCGGACTCTGGATATAGGATGTTCAACAGCAGATACCTGTTTTTGATCCTCACCATGGTTTATGTTGCAGGCCGTTTGTGCCTACTTGCATTGTTTAGCACATTACATTTGACGTGCTGGACATGCTCAGCAGGTTGTTGACAAGAAGTTCTGGGAACTGAGTCTCGTATACTTCTTAAAACCCAGGATCCGCGACGATATTTATAGAAATGGCGAGCACGTTATCACGTGACTTCGTGCTTCCTTCTCAACCCTTTATGGTTCATGGTTCGCGAACAGATGTGACCCCAGAACATCCGAATGTATCGTCGTGAGATGTGCGCTCTCCACCACTGAAAAGCTAGTGTCGTATCATGCGTACTCAAGACATGATTGAAGAGAGCTTGAATACTGTAATTACCAGTTTAGGAGCACGCATCCTCACTTAGCGTGGTCCGCATGGGTAGCATCCGATTTATTATTACTAACACAGCTGGTCAACTAGAGCTTTGAGTCTGGATTCTCGAAACTACCATGCCTCCCTTGCCCAGCACTGAACCTTGCAGCACCGGCAGTACTCTCTGCCGCCAGGATCGGCCAACCATGCTCAAATTCATACCTCATAGCCTCATGAAAAGAAGAAGCTTCATACGCAGCATGATACGCAGAGTCGCGATCTGCATTCATGCACAGCTGCGGGAATTGAAGAAGCTGCCGTGCTATGCTGATAGCCTCTTCCAAAGACTTCCCTACGGGTACTATCCGGTTGGCAAGGCCCATGTTTAGCGCTTCATAGGCGTCAACGGGTCGTCCTGTAAGAATCATATCCATAGCCCTGCCCAAGCCAACAACTTTCTGCAGGCGGACAGTACCGCCATCGATCAGGGGCACGCCCCATCTCCGGCAGAAGACCCCGAATATGGCGTTTTCCTCAACAATTCGCATGTCAGCTAGGAGACTTAGCTCCAATCCTCCAGCCACGGCATGGCCCGCGACAGCAGCTATGACGGGCTTCTTGACCTCCAGTCTCGAAGGCCCCATAGGCCCAATGCTTTGCTCTTCAAAGATGCGAGACTTCTCAGTCTGTCCAGGCTTTAACTTCGATACCTCGTGCAAGTCCGCTCCAGCGCAAAATGTGCCATTGTTCCCATGGAAGACGCATATTTTCTGGCTATCATTGGCCTCGAATGCGAGGAAGGCTTCATATAGCTTTCGGGCGGTCGCTGGATCCACAGCATTCCGCCTTTGCGGTCGGTTGATACTGATGACGCATATTCCGTCGCCAGCTTCAGAGACCACTACTGTATGATGTTGGTGGGTCATGATATTATGTCACCTAGACTAGATATTAACAGAACCCAGAGCCTCAAGCCGCATGTTGTAAGTCAAAGTCGTCTACTACGATGTCAGTGAGGCGCAACGCTCCGACGTACCGAGGCATAATAGCGCAAAAGCCTCGCCTAGGGTGCGCCCGCCATATGCAAGCACTAAAACAATACTGCTACAGAAGAATACACAGTGACATACAAAGGCACCAGTATGGATTGCCTGAGGCATTATTCTGTTTCTCATTATGCGCCACGCACAAAGGCGATGTGTTCGAAAGGACATTCGACAGCGGACACTTTCAAGTTTACCTCGCAATAAGATGCCTGAGGCAAATATTGGCTGAAGGCCAAGAAAGCGTTCGCTCTCAGCCCCATCAGTTCAGCTGCACTTTTCGACTAGTGATTTCATAGGATGGCTATGCAGCCCTTTTGTCCTTCTGCGTGCGACTATTCCATGTTCGGTTCGAGGGACGCAGCTTACGTAGGGAGCCAAGAGGGCTGAGCTACAGGGGATGTCCGACTGGCCAATGATGTGTCCTACACGAACTCGGCTAGTCCGAAACTTCAAATAAGCCAGGAGTGACGTGTATCGTGAGCAGCAGACCTGATGCAGCGGCTGCCGGCAAGTGGCGGGGTCGTCGAGGATTTGGTCACTTGAGGCTGCGCCTGATCGTTTGCCAGTGATGTGATTACGAGTAGTGTCCCGATCCTTCTGCAGCTTTCTCGTTCTGTACATAAGTCGCCAACCCCTTCCTTACTCACCTGACGAATCGATACCCATCCTCAACATAAACATACTATATTCAAATCGAATTGGTCTCATATCGCGACATTAGACGTATATCCACGATGTCTAGCCCGTACAACAACCAGCCATACGGCCAGTCGTATACTCAGCAGCCTCAATACGGCCAACCCCAACAGGCCTATGCCCAACAGGGTTACAACGATCCTAGCCAGTACCCTCAGCAAAACTACCAGCAAGGCGGCTACGGCGCACAGGAATTCGGCCCACCACGGAGACAAGACTCGTACGGTCCTCCAAGCCAAGGTGGATTCCAGCACGGCCAACAAAACATGCAATACGGTGCATATGATGCGAGTAACCCACAAGGCCACGCTGGATACTATGGCGGTTATCCCGAGCAAGCTCAGTATGGGCAGCAGCAGCAGCAGTACGGCCAGCAGGCTCAGTATGGCCAGCAGTACGGTGCCCAGCAACAATATGGTGGTCAGCAACAAGATTCTTATGCCGCCAACCAGGCGTATCAGACCCAGATGACCGGCACACCATCTCAAGCAGGTGCTCCTCAGACTGCTGCTCAATCCAGCGATCCGAATGCGCCTCATTACGATCCAAATGCCCCTCCAATGACGGAGCAAGATCGAGGTCTGCTCGGTGCCATTGGCGGAGGCCTCGCAGGTAAACATTTCGGTGGCAAGCAGAATCATGGCTTCCTGGGCAGTGTTGGTGGTGCCATCGTGGGCAGTTTCGCTGAGGATTTCATGAAAAAGAAGAAGAAGCACGGTCACTCTTCCAATAGCTCCTGGGGCGGCGGCTCGAAGTGGTAGACTACCACATTGTCATGAAAGACCCTTGACAAGCCAAGTTAGGGGGGCAATGGACGACAAGACCGGGTTGGCTTCCTGAAACTTGGGTATTTTATGTGCCAGGTTGCATTGTACTAGATGCACATTACGACCATGGGAGTTATGCTTTTTGGGTTGCGGCAGGAGATCGCCTTACGTCTGCCAATAGGGTTTGGCGTTATTTCTTAGCAACGTTGAATAGCAAAGCTTTCTATGTCTGTTGATCTACGTCTGCGCTCGCGTCAAGTCCTTCGCGTCTATGTTATCTCTATTCGATCTATTCCACCTGGCTTTCAGTACATATCCTTCTGGTCCACGGCTGACACAATTGCACTGGGCAACCGAATATCTCATACTCCAGATACCCACCACTCTACAGCTTCACCTCCCTGCCCGGCGCTGGCCTCACGATACAACTCTGCGTCATCACACAAATCATATCTCCCCGTTCGTTCCAAAGCCTAGACTCCGCGTACGACCGTCCCACAGCAGCCGCAATCGTCTTCCGTTCTCTTATATGCCACTCACTCATATCAATCCCAGGCCTCATAACCCGCAACGCGAAATCCAACGTACTACACGCGCTCACATCCGCGAAATCCTTATGATCCAGATTCAAGGGTAAAAAGCTCAGGGCCCCATCCATCAAAAACGCCAACGCACCACAATTCTCCGCCTCGGTGGCCAGCTTCGTCCGCATTCTTACCCACTCGGCACTCGTGCGGTCCGTGATATGCCTGTCCTCCTGCGTTGTCTTTAGATCCTTCGCGAGACCCATCAGATTCTGCCCACTGACACCCGCGGTACACATCCGTGTCTCGTAGTACGACTCCGCCTACGACAGATTAGTGAACCCGTCCGTAGCAGCAAAACAGGTGTTAGAGAGGAGACGCGGAAATAGCACTCAGTGCCTTGACGACAACTGAGCCGAAACACACCATACAATGCGTTGCGTTCCGTTCCGTCTCAATCTTAACGCTTTGGCCGTCGCGCATTGCACAGCCCAGTCCAGTCCAGTCCAGTTATACCCAAACCGCGACAGACCAAGTCCCCAGGAGAAGAAAAAAAAGGACTCACCATAGCAACCATCAACCGACTCCCCCTCACCGCCTCCGCACTCACATGCCCCTCCCTCACCAGCCTCCCCGCCACCTCCCCCATCCCCGCCGTCCACTCCCCGTCCATCGGCCCCCTCCCGACACTCCCACCCATACTCGGCCCCGCCTCATACCGAAACAGCTCCTCCTCACACACATGAAAATCCACAAAGAAGTCCGCACACACCCGCTCCGTCCCCGCATCGTCATCCAGCACCTGCACCGCCACCACGCGCCGCGTCTGGAACGTCTTCGTGCTGCGCGTGCGCGTCACACTGCAGACCAAGGGCCGGTCGATCCGCGTGGGCCCGTGGAACGCGCCGAGCACAGAGTACAGGTGGAACGCGGGCGGCACAGTCAGACACGCGCTGTGCACGGCGATGCCGGCCGTGCAGCCGCCGTAGGCGATTGGACGGGCGTTGCCGAGGCGGGCGGGAGGGATGCGCGAGGTGAAGGTGTCGGGGCCGGTTTGGTCGACGGCGATTTGCTCTGCGACGGTGGGGTTGGGGGGGCTGCGCTCCATTATTGCGCTGGCCGTGTCTGTTCCTCTGAGAGAGTCTGTGGATGGCGAGTCTCAAATACGAGGCAGGGCGCGAGTGAGCGTCTAATCGCGGTGCGGCGCGCTTGGTTTTTGATTACATACTGTAGGTATTCGTGCATCGCGGCTTGCAGGGTTGTGAGCCGAGGTTCGGGACAGTGTAAGCTAATCCTGATCCTGATCCTGATTTATCGTGATCCTTGGATCCTAAAGTCTATTACTAAGCAAAGAGGTAATCCTAGAATGCGGATTAGTTCAGGATTTCTAAAAGTTCAATCTATAGATAAGGATCAGGCGAATCCTAATATCCTAAACTTATACTCCAGGATTCCGGATCCCGGGTGATCGTGGGTTAACCCGGATTATCCTAACCCCCGATCTAGGATCAGCCAACACTGGTTCGGAGTCAACTCCTGTCTAAGACATACTTACAGACCTTGGCCAGGAATCTATGCTCGAACCTCTTGCAGCTCGGTGCCTTGCGTTTGAACGAGCAAGTCTTGCGTCTGTTCAAGAGCAGCAAGGGAGGAGCACGATGCCGTAAGTGTATCTTGACCAAAAACACCGAAGCTCGCAATTGTCCGTGGCCCTCCGGGACATATCACTTCACACGGCAATTACAAGATGTCACACAGAACTGGTTTAGGAATGACAGTACATTGTAGACATTCTTGCAATCAACACCTAGCTGGCCGAGCTAATCTCCTGTAGGAGGACGCCATCCACTCTGCTCTGAACACTCCTGTAAGTAAATCCTCAGTAACCCTTGTCAGAATGCGCCTCATGATGCTGTTGTCCAGCTTCCTTTCTCCATGTCATGCAGCGTGTTTGTTCGTCGTGATTACGTAGGAAGCCCCTTCCCATGTCATATCCGCGCCGGTAGTCGTACAAATAGCTAACAAAAATAGGATATCAAGAACTGAAAAACTGTAAACAAACGCTTGCGCCACGCTATACCTTCGCAGCCATTGGCTGGTTTTTCTTTGACAGCCAGGATAATAGCATAGAATCGAGCTGGGATTGCATGTCGGCCAGTTTCGTCCTTTCGCTAGCAAAGAGTCCGTTCATCAGGGGATGCTCGGGTCCCACAGGGGTGACATTTGTTTTGTCATGCACAATTACCAACAGGTCACGAATGTCCTGGTCGTTGTCCATGTATGATCGGAGTGAGGAGTCAGACCAGGTAGGCGTAGACCTTGAGGTCGAGGGCGTATGTGCGGGTATTGAGGGCGACTGCTTCGATGTGCTTGCAGTTTGGTCACTAGGTGATGCAGGTGTGGCTTCGACGGGCATCTGTTCACTAGGTCCGAACTTCTCAACTGGCTCTGGCCCCAGAAGAGGCGCATGCGCACCTGATTTTGTCTGGTCTCGATCTTCGACTGGTGACAATCGCATGTGTGAGACCGGTCTTTGATCGTTGGCTCCATCATTCTCGAGTGGAGAAATGCTGCGATGCAAGACCGATGATTGTGCAGTCGGAGTACTGTCGTTCTCAGAATCACTTTCGTCAATAGCAAAGCGTTCTTTGGCACGTTTTGAGTAGACTGGCTTGACCGTGGGATCGCCCATGTCTTGACTTGAATTCTTGGACCGCAACGCGTCTGTAATCTTTGCTCCCACAGATCGTTTCTCCTGCAACGAGGGGAATCTGCTTGGTTGTTGAGCCAGTGGCTCTGCAGAGAGCTCCTGTGGAGGCTGAGGTTGCTGTGAAGGGGCTGCTTGGTTCCGTTGGCCAACAGCTGGTGCCTGCTGCTGAACATTGATAAGGGCGAAATCTCTTTGCGGCGCACGCGTGTCGGTTGGTGACGCTTTGGGAGATGTCACGGTTGGAGGTGCCTTCTGCAACTTGCTAGGCTTGCGTTCCGGAGTGGTCTCTGAGTCCATGGAGTCTTTCGACTGTGGTGACTTTCCGGAATCTTCTGAAATACGATCTGTTTCGTCTGGTTCGTTCTTACCGCCTTTGCCGCTCTTGGTCCTTTTGAAAAGTCCACTGAGCATTCCTTTCTTTTCCTTCTTCTTGCCGTCCTTTGGTTTGTCGTCTGCGACAATCCTGTCAAAAGTGTCGAGACTAGGCCGTTGCTTGACTTCTTGCTCCGCAGGCCCATTGGCGTCTGAATCACCTCGAAGCAGGCGTGGAGTGAGCGATATCTTTTTCGTCTCCTGGTCCTTGAAGAATGAATCCGTATTACGAACGACTCCATTCCTCGATCGTTGCACGTTATCCTGGGAGTTGATCTGAAGTGGTGCAGGTGCTTGAACTTCAGATTTGACAGGACTGGAGGCTTCATCTTCGTCCATTGCATCGTTGCTCTCGACATGGTGTATCGTGGCTGAAGCTGGCTGTGCTCTTTGCTGTCCGTTAGTCTGATGTAACTGCTGCGTCTGTTGCACTTGCTGCGATTGCTGTTGCGCTCCTTGCTGTTCCTGCTCGGAAGTGTTGTCGTCAATGTGAGCAGCTGACCCATCATCGACCTCGTCCTCGCCTTCCTCATCAGACCACTCTCTTGCCTCTGGCTCGTAATAGGTAGGGGGCGCGAAGTTCACGGTCTTAGCGTTGCGTCGGCGCATCGCCTTTTTCAGGGGATTCTTGGACTTCTCTGGATTGTCTCCCAGCATAGCCGCTGAAAGCTAGTGTGACGATGAGCAGATTACCAGAGACGCGTGTGGGATGGCTTACATCGATGTTTCTATGCTTATTGAGACGCGCCAGTCTTTCTGTGGGTGTCTCGATGTGCTCGGCTGGAAGATATCCTGAATCACGTCAAACTAGGATCTGCGATAGAGCAACGAAGGATTACCTATGCTACCATCCTTGACGACTCTTACTAGCCACCAGTAGCTGTTGCTGTCGTCGAGCAGAACCATGGTATCGCCCTTAGTGGCATTAGCTTGGCCTTCGACGGTTGCGACAAATGTGTGCAGAGCGTAGACGAATTCAAAATCGATGTCCTCTGTTTCTCGTAAGCATTCGCCACCCCAGCCAGAGTCAAGAAAACGGGGTTCAGTTTCAAGAGAGAAGTCTTCCTGGTGGTCATCAGAGCATTCGCTGTCCTCGTCCGTGTCTTCATCTTCCCAGTCTTGGTCGTCGTCAACGCTCGCGTCCTGAGGGCCCTCTGCCGTATTGTAGTCGAGGAATGGGTCGTCTTCAGGCAACAGGTGACGTCTGATGTTCTCTATAGAGCTGGACTCGACGATTGTACATCCTCGCACGCATCGATCTTGACCATGAGACATGGTTGGGGATAGTATTGGCAAATTGCTGAAATTGATACTCCCGCTGCCACCTCTTTTCGGACTTGGCTGCGCACTCTGATGACTGCCAGGTTCTTCTCGTATAGGGCCAGAAACAGATTGGGAAGGAGAGGAGGAAATGCCTCGAGTCGGCGCTGCTCTTGGGCCGTGGGGATGGCCATGGTGCAAGGAGTCCGCTCTGGTGGGCCAGGGCTGCTTACCATCTTCTATAGAAGGAGAACTCGATATCTTGTCTAGCAGCTCGTCGTCCATGTCTTCGTCCTGGGAGTCATTGACGTCGTCGTCTGCATAACCGCCTTCATGGTTTACACCATCCATCCGATCATGTGGGTGCTCCTGTTCGTCATCACCTTCGTCGTACATGTACGTTTGTCCCTGCGGGCCTGGGCCTAGATTGTTGTGATCAAAACCATCCACGCGAGGGCTTGTGTGCATTTCGGAATATGCATCGTGATTTGCATTTCTGAGTGCCTGTGTATGATGTGCGCCTGCATGGTTGGGACCGGCATGAGTATATGCAGGATGGTATTGCCCTCGTGAGTGGTCCTTGGCCGATGGGTTGTCATGCGACTGGAGGTCAATAGTGTCTATATGGCAAATCAGACCCAGCACCGCAACTTTTGTCCAGGAGTCCCTTACCTGCTCTTAACAGATTCGGTTTCAGCGTTAAGGATGTCATGGTAAGCCCGGGCAGATACTAGGCGCAACACAAGCAGAGCCGGCAGACCACCTCGGTAGCATTGATTGTATAGTTTCGTGCGCGTCGCAAAGTCAAGGCCGTATGCTGATGTCGAGGCTGGTGCGATCTAAGCAAAGATGCCGGTGTGGAAGGAGAGCGCGAAGAGGTCGGATGGACCTGAGACCGTGCAAAGAGTGGCAGTGGCAGTGGCAGCTGGTACAGCGGTCTAATACAAGCGAATGGCAGTCGCCTTGCAACTCGAACAAAGGTCGCGTCTCGTGCAAGGAAAGCGATCTGGCAGCTGCGCAGGATGGTCACGATCAAGCTGAGAAAGAAGTCGACACGGGACGGGACAGGAGGGCGCACTACTGTATCCACCAGGGGTATGATCAGGTTTAGACTAAAGCCCGCCCACAGGAAGTATTTTGTCGCCATCACTTATTGGTCGAGCGCCCCAAATTAACCGCATTAATGATGATTACCCTGTGGCTGGGGGCCCGCAACGTCCTGGATTCTTGCATTCCAGCCTCCGAAAGCCGCTGGCTCGTCCCCTTCTTCCCAGCAGCTGTGGCTGAACATCGCGGTTGTTTCATCCTCACTGGGGTCCCACTATCCAGCACACAAATCACAGGCCGTCATTACCTCACCGCCGGCACCCACCTCAAAGCTGCAGGAGCAACGACACGCACGTCATGCAGTGCGTCGAGATGATTCCTTCGCTTTGTTGCTGAAGTACATGTGTTCAGCATTAGCTACTCGTGTCTCTGATGCGTGATGAAGCCGCAATTGCGCAGTGTGGTAAGCATGAGGAGGTTTTCGGCGAGCGCCAACCGGCGCCTAGTCACATTGCGGGATGAGTCCCACGCTTTTCTGGCCGTCGCTTGTCTTGCACATGCTTGTTCCAGCCCAGCTTCCTGAAATTTACCGTCGATGGATGGTTTCGCCTCCAAACCTAGCTTACCAACTCACAGCACTCGCCGTCGCCTGATTGTACGAACTACTGCTGCCTGTTCGCATTGTGGTGCCTGTAATGGCACAACATGAGAATTACTCGCCCTTCCGAAACCTCAAACTTGACACTCATGCCGACGACCAAGGGCAGCTTCACGATATCACTAATGATGACCAGATACGACATTTGCGTCCTGCATTCCGTGGCCCAGCACAAAGTGAGGACACCATCCGAGCAGCCGCGACTCCTCCCATCGAAATCCCTGGCCAGCAGGATGATTCCGTCGCAGTCGAGGATGTCTCCCACAGCACTACCGATGCTTTCGCAGAGCGCTGGCTAAAAGAACGGGAGATGTCTATCAAACTCAGCGAAGTGGCCAACGCAGACTCGAATGGCCGCCATAGCATCGCTGTTGCGCCTGCGGACAGGCCCGGCCAACATAGACCCAGAGGACGTTCGCTGGCGCAAGCCTTGTCGGAAGAGCGATCAGCAAGAGCCCACAGTGAGTCGGACAGGGCACACTATGATCTAATCACAGGCAGACATCTACCCCAGTACTCTGATAGTCCTCCTTACGATGAGCCTCACGTTGGCGAAGCCCGCTTCCCACTACTACAGCGAACCGTGGATGCATTGGCCCTGCGCTCTTCGGTTGCCATACACCAACCGGTGTCTTTGACGTCGGCATCTACCATGTCACCAATCGAAGAAGTCGTTATGACCCCCACAGACACAGAGCAGCACAATGTGTCCTCCCCAGTAGACTTCAATTCACCATGGTCCAGAAATCTGTCTTCGTCCTACGAAATGCCGAGGCCGAGATCGCAAAGAAAAGCGTCCGAAAGATGGCGCGAGGGGCAGCCTGCCCAAGACTTTTTCTCGCGAGCTGGAAGTTTGAAGAAGAGTGCTGATCCGATGAGACGCGCTTCTCGCCGCGACACCCAGAGCTCGACTAAGTCTCCCAGTTCAGCAGCCTCGTCGTTTTTACGTGGCTTTGGTAGGGGTGCTGGGCCCGATGACTCAGCACCACTGCCTGTCGACGCCGAAGGCGCAACGGTAGGCGAAGATTACGTTCTCGGCAAACAGATCGGCTACGGCGGTTTCAGTACCATTCGCGAGGTTAAGCAGATGAGTGCCCAAACAGGTACACAACGCATACTTGCTGTCAAGATTGTGAAGAAGCAAATCAGTGGTAAATCCGCAGCCGAGAACGAAGCCGCTCAAGCCGATTTCGAACACGAAGTGGATCTCTGGCGCCTACTGAACCACAGGCACATTCTTTCGCTCGAGGCGGTCTATGAACTCAAAGAAGCAACTTTCTGCTTCATACCGCTGAACGTCGGCGGTACGCTCTTTGATCTGATAAACAACAACAGGCAAGGCATAGCCCCCGGCCTAGCTGCGAACTACTCCTACCAGCTCGCCAGCGCTCTTCGTTACCTCCACCTCGATGCGCGCGTTGTTCATCGCGATGTCAAGCTAGAAAACTGTCTGGTCGACAACACGCGTGGCGAACCAGGGCTGCTTCGTCTGTGCGATTTCGGGCTTGCGGAATGGATCTCGGGTGACGGCGATAGCCGACCTGGCTCATCATCTGACACCTCAGAAAAGGAGAGGGCCATAAACAAGCTGTTTGGTCCGGCTGAAAGCAGCACTTCTGCCTTTGCAGGTGGAAGTCTCGAGTACGCTGCACCGGAGATTCTGCGCATCGCGACTACCTCTTCCGGAAATGTCCAACACGGCGACATCCCGCCATTGCAGTCGGTTGTCTCGCCAACTGTCGACATTTGGGCTATGGGTGTCTGTGTTTACGCTCTACTAGTCGGACGTCGACCTTTCCAAGACAGCTTCCAGCCTAGAGTTGTGATGGCTATTCTGGCTGGTGATTGGAACAGGCTTACGCTGAAAGAAAAGGCTGGTGGACAAGCATACAAGGTAGTGAAGAGCTGTTTGAACTTGAATAGTCTGCAGCGTCCGCATATTGGAGAGGTTATTGATAGTCCATGGTTTGACGATGTCAGGAGCAGCGCAGAAGGAAGCGATGCAGAGAGCGAGAGTACTAGAGCGAGTGGATGGAGGCTCTGATTTGTGGGTGACCCCTCGAGACTCTTATTCATCATTCGCCACAAAATAGGTCGAAATTGGTACGACGACTTGGGCAGTCGTGGAGGACATAGCTGATAGATCAATATTGTGTGATGAGGATGCTAGCAGGCAGGAGGCTTTCTGAAATCAGCGTGGACGACGGCTCAAAGGAAGGGGTGCAGGAATTGTTTTGCTATTATGATACCCACCGTTCGCTACTCATTATGCTGGCAGCGAGGAGTCTAGGAATGGAATGGCTGTTATGAGTCCATGATTATGAAAGTTATGTAGAACGACGCACATGAATGAAACCATCACATCACACATGTAGATGATTGACGAGGCTGGCACTGACATTGGAAATATGAACATGAACCAAATCGACATCCTGTCAAGCGGACTACAACAGACCCCACAATATACAACCATACTATCATTCTGTCAATCGTTATCATGCACCGCCAACTAAGTATCTTCTCTGCCTCGCACTTACATTCTCCTACTATTGAGTCAACAAATAATGATCACGGCCGGAGCTCGATTGAAACCGTGACTGACATCAGTGGCAAGAAAGACCAGGATGACCTTGCCTTCCGATCCAATGATGGCAAGACCAGATCTCTGTGCCAGATCGAGTACATTCCATCTCGAAGTGGCCAGACATATCGACACTAACAGACTTTCTCGAGCCTTTCAAGTTGACTGATCACAGATGAAGCGATTACACCAACTGATCACAAACAGACTATCTCACTCTTCAACTTTAAAGCATCTACAACCGGCCCTAACCACGCAAGCCAAACCCTCCACCACAACACCCACAACCACAAACAAACGCACCAAGATGACCGGCGCCACCGACCTAACCACCTCATCCCCCATCCCCTCAAAGCCAACAACGCCTCGCCCCCAGGACCACCCATCCGCCTTCCCACCCCGAACCGCCCCAACAGACTCCTCCAGCCCCGGCCACTCCCCACCTGTAATCCAGCAACTCACCATCCCCGTCAAAGACCGCCACGGCGGCTCAACCCACGGCTTCCTCCACCTCCCCGCCGACACCACCGCCCAACCCATCTCCAAAACCGCCGCAATCCTCCTCTCCGGCGCAGGCGGCGGCGTCACCGGCCCCTCAGCCCTCTACACAGCGCTCGCCACGAAACTGCCCGCACTGACCGCGCGCATCCCCACGCTCCGCCTCGACTACCGGTACGCGGCCCGCACCCAGCCCTGCGTGAACGACACGAAAGCCGCGATGGACTACATGACGCAGACCCACGGCACCGAGACGTTCGTGCTGCTAGGCTGGTCATTCGGCGGCGCCCCAGTCTTCAGCCTCGCAGGCCGGGACGAACGCGTCGTTGGCGCCGCGACAGTCGCAAGCCAGACGGCCGACGCCATCACCGGTGCGCGGGAGTGCGGACGCAGAGCGATCCCAATCTTACTGTGCCACGGCACGGGCGATCGCACGCTAAGTCCGCGGTGTAGCACGCACCTGCACGAGGCCTGGTTCGAGGGCTACAAGGGGCGGGACGAGACTTTAGCGAAAATGGTGATGTTCGAGGGCGACGACCACGCGTTGAGCCGGAACGCGAGCCGGGTGGAGGAGATGATGGCGGGGTTCGTTGTGGGGTGTGCTGGGGGCATGGTCGGGGATGGGGATGAGAAGGTGGTAGGCGCGGATGTGCTGAGGGGGAAGGACGAGAGAGCGGATGTTATGAGGAAGGGTGGCGATTTGAGAGGGAAGGAGTCGATGGATTGAGTGAGAGAGTGAGTGAGCGAGTGCCACGAGGGAACGGATTGCAAGGGCAAGGGCAAGGGCAAGGGACGTACTCGAAGCATTGCCACTGTCACGAATAATATCTGTCGAGGTTGGCTATGAGCATTTATGTTAACCTCGAAGGCGGGGAGGTCGGGGTTATGCCGTTAACATCTGCTAGTATATATATACACGTTTATACACTTGAATACTAAACCTTCATAACGGATGGGTATATGCTCGCTTTCTAAAGCAAATTACTCACCTGTACGTTCGAACGCATTCCTACATGGTCGCTCAAGGATAATACTGCACGTGGATCAGGAGTCATGGACGAGCTCTCCACATCTTCTACACTTCAGACCCGTCGCTCCGTGCGTACTGCCTGACCTTTTGACCATGAGAAAGCTCTCACTGCCACATCTCTTACACCGCAGTTCTTCCCCTTCGCTTCTTTCGCCGTCGCTCACGCCAGCGCCATTGATGCCGAGTCCAGAACTATCTCGCCTTTCGTCGGAAGGCGTGGCGAAAGTGGTACTCGGTTGTCCTGAACTAAGGGTGCTAACAAAGCTCTCTTCCCTTTCAAACCCGTTCGGCCGACTACTGGGCCCTGGGGACCTCGGCTGAGCTTGTGTCATAGGCATCAGGCTGTGACTCACATCATATGCCATGTAGCTTTGCTCGCCAACCAAGAACAGTCCATTGTCGTATGGGTCGGCTTCAGGTGCTTTTGGTTCATCGACCGTAGGTGAAGCACCAGTCAAGGTGATATCGGGCATCGCTTTTCGCAGTTGCTCTTGCGTAGGACCCAGGCTTTGTGATTCTTCAGTTAAAGGTGGAGTAGAGTTAGCCAAGGGTGTTGAGCCATGTCGCAGCGAAAAGCGATGCGCAAAACTTCGTTTGCCGCCCGTCCCACTAGGCGACGAGCTCCTGCCGCGTTCTTGTTGTAGGGACGTTCTACGGTTGTCGTTCAGAGCCACTTCAGAAGTGCTAGCAGCGGCGCTCGTAGATTTCGCAGAATTGACTGAGTTACGCCAGTTTATGATTTCGCGATTTGCTGGACTGCGGGGTTCTCCAAAGGTCATAGACCTCCGATAGATTGATGATCGTTCTGATGCTTTCGTCGTGACAGATCCGCTTCTCCCGAGCATTTTCTTCGAAAAGCTAGCTGCATCCCACGACCCCTCTCTGCGCTTTTGGTAGGCACAATCTTGTCTGAAGACTTTGATTTCTCCTGTATAATCGCCCGTCACTAGAACAAAGCCGCCGTTGTGAGAATGCCGCGCTGAACACAGAGGTGTCTCATCTGGTGGCGGCTGTGGAGAAGCAGATTCTCTACGCGCTGAAACACCTGTATCGCCGCTCTCTGTTGGCGCTCGGGACGACAGGACCGAGTCGGTGCGGCTGAGTAATCGTATTGGGGGCGGGTTGCAGAGATCGTAGATAGGATCGCCGGAGCGTGCCAACAACCTGCGAGATCTGGTAGGGAGCAGCAAGGCTGTTGTGACAATAGATGTGTGGGCTTCGAATATCTCCACCGGGCGCTTATCAACCTCTTGACGTTCAGGCGGTCCTGTGGACCAGACATATACCCGCTTATCCTCACTGCCGCAGATGATGAATTTGCCATCATCGCTGAACGATGCGCGAATCTGGCTTGTTGCGTTTTCATTGCCTCTGAATTTGGCCTCCAGTGACCGGTCGCGTAGGTTGTACAGTCTTACCCTGGAATCGTTGCTGGTGATTAGAAGCTTGACCTCGGGTGGGCCTATCTGTTGCGCTACTTGTATGGTGTCAATGCCGGTAATCTTACTGCCTTTGGAGTTCTTGCCTCGATTCGAGCGCACATGTATTTGCGAATGGGCTTTGAGGCCCTCGGTGTCGTACAGGATGCAGAGTCCGGAGAGGGTGCCAGCAATTGCAGTTCTACCATCAGGCGTGAAAGCTACGGCGGTTACCATGTCTTGCACCTGAGCCCAGTAGGCTACGCTCTTGTCCGGTATGGACCACAGTCTTAGCTTTGAGTCAAGCGAGCCGGCGAGGAAGAATCTGTCATCGCGAGGGTGAAAAGCGATCGAGGTTACGAAGTCGGTGTGTTTGAAGGCGCAGAGGCACTCCGGGCGGCTAATGTGATACAAGCGTACGGACTTGTCCATGGAGGAGGAAAGGAGAAAGTTGTTCTTGCTCCAACTCAGATCGAGGATGGCTGATGTGTGGCCCTCGTACTCTCGCACCAGCTCCTGCTTGAAGACGGGTGCATTGAGCTTGACGTTCTGATCACTTCCATCTTCGGCGCTTTCGCGGTCCTCTTTGCTCGATATCACACGCCATACCTTGAGCTTCTTATCTTGTCCGCCAGCAGCGTAGTACTGACCGTCTCTTGAAACTTCGGCCGCCCATATAGCATTATTCTTCGTCCGGGTTGAGTTAGGAGGAGGTACAATTGGACGATCGTTGATGTTGTGTATCTTAGCATCAAGTTCATCGGAGGACTTGTAACTACGGGGGGCTCCTTCAGACAAGATCTGTGCTAGGAACAGGCGGTCGAGGTCTCGTTTTCTTCGGTTCTGTGCTTTGACTCTGATATATCGAGGGGGGGCAGGAAAGGTTGGGATGTAGCCTATGGGCCGGGAAAATACTTCGGCGTCATGGCCAGCCTGTCTGTTGTCCATTACCTCGGAGGCATCGTCTGACGGATCGACAGCCTCTTCTCTGCTCTTGTTGCCCAATATGCGGCTCAGAAAGCCCTTCCTACAATTCGCTGTCAGCGTTCGAGGCGAGGGCATGCTTGCAGAGCGGTTGGGTATGCTCATGTATTTCTACGCAAGGTAGAAGCTGACTTACTTTTTCTCCTTCCCACCTTTGCTGTTCAGCACACTATCTGTTCGCTGCAGTGACTCTGGTTCGGTGAAGCCGGTCGTATGTCGTGCAATCAGCGTGGGCTCTTCTGGGAGGGTCGAGGCAGGGTGAAAGTGAGAAGCGCCATTGTATGTGCCAGGGAGACGGTGCTGCGAGTGTGTTCTTTGCAAGATTTGCTGGTCGATTTTAGTACTGGCTTGCTACCGCACACGGCGTCTGCAGCGTACTTGGGATATAGGATCAACCACTGCGGGCTGACCGCCTGTAGGACTATCCATCTTCTGCTTTATCGCCGTCGTCTGCACACCAGTGGAGGGGCGTATTCGGGTTGGCGTGCTTTTGTTAGCTGGCTCGGCTGGCTCCTGGTCCTGGTCCTGGTCCTGGTCCTGGCCCTTGTCCAGGGGGTTGTCATTGCCTAGAGTGAAGCAGTCTCAGTCAGCATTCGTGGAGACTACGAAGCATGCAGTCGCGACCGCACGACACAGCAGGGGCAATAGCTTTCGTTCCCCACGGACGATGCACAGACAGCATTTGGAACATTAAGCTTGCACTACTAGTAGGTGACAGGATGTCGGGTGAAAGCTTACTGGAGATGTTCTCAGTGTTGTCATAGGCTTGTTCCGGATGCTCGACGGAAGCAAAGGTAAGGTTCGCATTGGCCGGAGGCTTATCCATTGGTCTTCGAATCGCCGTGGAGGCTCTGCTCAGCGTCGCTGGCACCGCCATGACCCGCGATGGCTTGGAGAAAGAGTAGAGTGTACATGATGAGCAAGATTGAGAATGCCTGATATTGGTCCTTGAGTCTAAAAGGGCAAGCTTCGCGAGCGTCGCGTTGGTACCACTGGACGGCAGAATCAAGCACGAGATGAAGCCTGTCAATCGCTATGGATCTCTGACCTTCCGGCTGGGCATTACGGAGCATTCAAGTTCAGTAGTGTCGATCCTTCAGCCTAACATTCTGTAGTGCTTGAGTGAAGGTAGTAGGTAGTGATGCTGAGGTCATCGTCTACTTCATGGTCGGCTTGTAGCCAAGGCAGCGCGAGGGAGTGTAGGCATGGTGACAAGTACTTGACGATTCAATTCAACCACGAGTGCTTACGCCCCCACCACCTCGACCTTTCATGCTTCCAAGTTTGCACTGATCAGAGCCGCAACTCGTCTGAGACGCTGCATCAGGCTCGGTACCACGAGAGCATGTATCTCGCGCTTCCCAACCACAGTGCGCGCATATACTTGGTTTACCAATCTCCATTCATCATGGAAGCACGGATGCATGTTTATGCATCGTCATCACTTGTAAGCGAAACACAAGGCGAAGACGCGACTCGCTTCATACTTCTCGCCGAAACTTCCGCTCCAGAGACCATCAGTAGCAAACACAAACATGCAATGCGTCTAAAGTGTATCGCATACCAACAGAAGACGAGTCAAACGTGGCCATGAGTGCGCCAGTGGTTGCCTGTATAGCCATATCGGACCGTGGGGTTCCCCCAGTTGGCATGAGCCAACACGTCAGAGTTCGCGCTGCGGCTCTCCTCGGTTCGTAGCATGAGCGCAGTATCCTTCATAACGTTCCACCGGTCGTTTGCCCACACAGCCTAAGGTTGAATTCGTCAACGTGTGATCTTTGAGGAGAAGCGTGGAAGCTTCCTGAGTCAGCCACGTTTCTCTCCAATCCCGCGAAAGAGACACTTTTCTCCCCACTGTACGAAGCGTGGAGAATAGATCGCACGAGCTTCGGCACTTGCGCCGTCATCGGCCTATCCTGCCACCATGGAATTAAATCTGCCGGTCTATCTTTGCCAGAAAGGACGATAATAAAGCAAAAGCAAATGAACGTCTTCTTAAGACACGAGGTTTACCACATTTTACTTACCAGCAACCTCAAGAGACCCATCGTCAAGAACATACCCCTCCAGCAACACTTCTCGACATCATCTATCATGGCATCTTGGAAACGTAAGTCAGCTCCCTCAGAGCAGGTCAGAGTCAAGAAGCGACATTCTCCATGAAAGAGCTCATTGGTGTGACAAGTCCTAACCGTGAATATAGGTCTCGTCCGCTTCGTCCCGAAGTCAGACTCATCGAAAGTGTTGATTGGCCAACCTACAGATGACGATGTAGACGTCGGTGTTGCAGTTAGGGAAGGCAAAGAAGTCAAGGTCGATGTCTTCAGCGGCAGCTCCGTCCTGTCACCAGGCGAATCCAGTGGCCAGAATGCTGTGATCGACCGAGTACTATCACCTCTCACTCAAGCCGAGGCCGGCACTATCAGGTGTATCGGATTGAACTATAAGCAGCACGCCGCAGAAGCCAAGATGGACCTTCCAAAGCAGGTTACCCTCTTCATGAAGCCCCAGACATCTCTTGCAGATCCATGGCCTGCACCAACTGTGCTCCCGAAGCAGACCTTGGAAAACGACGATGGTGACTACGAGTCTGAACTTGCCGTGATCATCGGCAAGCCTTGCAAGAACGTTTCGGAAGCTGAAGCGTTGGACTACGTGCTTGGGTACACAGCCTCGAATGATATTTCGAGCAGAACTGCACAATTCGCACAGTCTCAATGGAGTTATAGTAAGGGTTTCGACGGCGCCTGTCCGATTGGTAAGATTCCATGTTCGATCGCAATGTTGCGGCTCGAAATAGTGGACGACGGATGCTAACATGCTTTGAAGGCCCTACCCTCGTTTCACCAAAGCTCATTCCAGACCCAACTAAGCTGAGAGTCCGAGGTCTCGGCAATGATGGTACGGCGTTACAGGACTGTGGCACAGATGATCTGATCTTTAGCGTCCCAAAGATCATCTCATTCCTGTCGCAATCGACAACACTACCGCCTGGTACTGTGATCATTACAGGCACTCCTGCTGGTGTTGGCTTCCCAAGGAAGCCGAGGTACACCTTGAAGCCAGGCGAGGAGTTCCGCGTTGAGATCTTGCCGTATATTGGCACATTGATCAATGTCTTTGAGGCGGAGAAATAGACGTGGTCGGACAGAGCCCCTATCTTTGCAGGTCCAATGTTCCTTTAGTATCATACCATGCGTACATTGTCGGTTTCGTGCACGCGCTGGACCAATGTTACGCTCACAATTCTTATGATTTGGACACTGCTATGCAGATCACTGAAGTCGATATTGCTGTGATTGTAGCTTGTGCAAATCTAAGTCAGTCGTAATGTCAAGGATTATTAGGGCAAGATTTAGATCTTCTTTTCACGTCTAGTACTAGCCCACCACATTTAGTAGTCTGCGAGCGAGCAAGTCCAACTGCTTCCAACTCACTACTTACGAGTAAGAAGAGTCGTTGGACTTGTGATTACTAGTATGGTGGGTGAAGTAATTCTGCATGCCTTGTGGCCTGGCTCTGCCTCGGAAGGTGTTTTGTGATCGTGCTTGCATGCAGATTAAATTTCTAGATTTCGCAATTTCACGCGGCTATATTCCGTGAAAAGAGACCACCGTACACGCGATATCGCGATACTGAAATACCGCATGATCTCTTTGATAAAATTCAAAGTCAATGATCCGTCAACATGAAACTTGACACCAAGTCCCTGCGATACCTCAATAACGCCGACTGGAAAGTGCTCAGCGCAGTCGAGTCTGGCTCACGCAACCATGAAGTCGTGCCTACTTCCCTGATCATTTCGATTGCAAAGTCCTCCCCTGGCGACGTACAGCGCAGCGTCTCTTTGCTCGCTCGCTCCAGTCTGGTGGCGAAAGTCGCGACCGCGAAGTATGATGGTTACAGACTGACGTATGGCGGACTTGACTATCTTGCCCTTCACGGTCTGGAAAAGAGCAACGTGATATACAGTGTCGGCAATCAGATTGGTGTAGGTAAGGAAAGCGACATTTTCGTTGTCAGCGACGAGAAAGGAGAGCAGAGAGTGCTGAAGATCCACCGCCTCGGCCGTGTGAGCTTCAAGAAGGGCGTCAGGAACAAGCGAGACTATGCCAGGACGAGAGCGCAGAAGGAGCGAGGCGCTGGCAGTTGGATGTACATGAGTCGACTTGCAGCAATGAAGGAGTATGCGTTCATGACTGCACTCAAAGAAGCTGGAGTCGAAGTGCCTGTGCCACTAGGCCAGAACAGACACCAGATTGTGATGAGTCTTGTCGACGGCTTTCCATTGAGGCAAATCGACAAAGTGCCTGATCCTGCTGGGCTGTATGCTGAGTTGATAGCAATTATCGTACGTCTAGCACATCTTGGTCTGATTCATGGCGACTTCAATGAGTTCAATATCATGATCACGGAAGTTGAGAAGCAAGACGGCCAGGTAAGTCTCGTTCCTGTGGTCATTGACTTTCCGCAGATGGTCAGCATCGATCACGCGAACGCAGAGTACTACTTCGACCGGGATGTGGACTGTATCAAAAAATACTTCTCGAGGAGGTTCGGCTTTGTCAGTGATGATAATGGTCCGCACTTCGAAGAAGTAAGGAGAGCTATCGCGAAAGACACGGAGACAAAACGTCTGGATGCGAAGGTCGAGGCATCCGGATTTTCGAAGAAGATGGCCAAGGATCTCGAAGCCTATATGAAAGAGCATAACATTGACGGCGATCGAGTTGAAGAGGACGACGACGAAGGCTCAGAGCCCGATGACGAACAGAGCGAGAATGAAATAGACGACGACAAAGTTGCAGAGGTTCGGCTCAACGTGCAGAATAACGAGACTTGAAGGCCCCGGGGCGGACTGACATTGCTCCTTCCTCGACACTGAGTATCGCAAAGCCGTCTATTGGGAGCCAGCTAATTTGAGGCTCTAATCAGCAGTGGCTTAGGCACGTCGAACCTCATGGAGATCCTGCGCATGAAGATGCTCTGAACACCCACGACAAGCCGCTTCTGTGAGCAATCTCACGAAGAGCAGCCCCTTGCAAGCGGATGAGCTGCATGCACGACCAATGGCAGTGAAGCGCTCAACATCCGATGCCTCACACGCTGAACTCACTTCGTCTATACGAGCTATGTTCCTTTGCGGAGGCTGACGTCCAAGAAGAACCGCCGGCGGCATGGTAAAAATCCGAACCACAAGATTTCCGACAAGACGGTATCAAACGGAATATCAAGCTGGCCGCTTGTACTGACGTCAGGAGCTCTCCAGGAGCTTGGGAGAGACGATAGCTACTCATACAACGATGTCCGGATCGAGCTCGAGGTAGCAAACTGTGAGCCTTCATGAACATAGCTTCCATCATCTCCTGTGAGCACCCCCTTCGAAACTTCACAACCATTGGCGGCCACGTCGATAAATCCAGCTGAGAGGGCGTATGCTCGACGCTGCCACGTGCCTCTGAGCACGTGGGCGCGTTACCGCAGAAAGCTATGCGTAGACCTAGGCCTCGCAGGTGGTCGGCAGATGTAGACACTTCTCTCCATCATCGCGGCCGGTGTGGCGCGTGTCCTTCTTCACCTCAATCTGTTCCAGCACGTGCGAAGTCCTGCCAGAGACCCCCAAACACATCTACAGACAGGGAGGATGTTAGGGGCAGCAGGAGGAAAGCGAAGAGAGAGGCATTTCTAGACTCCGTCTACTTGGTGCACGGAGGAAGTTCTCGTACGCTTGACACTATGTCGCGATAGGTAATGACCTGTGAGCCAATAGTATAGTATGCTTTATGGTATGTTGAGTCTTGCTACGAGGCTGGCTCCAGTCCACGAAGATCGATTTTGTTCAATTGGTTGAACGATCAACACCTACTATCGTGAAACACGCTAATGCATACGCACACTTCTTCCGTGCAGCAAGTAGTAGTATCGTTTTTCGGGCCCTCCCGAATCTAAAGTGAATCGCAATCTGCTTAGACTGAGACTAGAAGAAAGAAGCCCCCGAGTGACCTGCCAGTAAAACACAGTTTGATGTGAAAGCTGGCCTTTCTCCATGCAGATTTGCTGAAAATCCCTGCACCTACAGTACATCATCAGATCGAGGTACACGTGGTGGCTCGTGTGTAGGTACATAGGAGGCTCACCTGACAAGACGTGACTTCCGTTGCCAAGGTTAGCGGCACCTGCTCTCTCAAAGCCAATGCAGCAGATTCGAGCAGAGGTGTGCTACTGATTCATTAGGGCGTGATAGAGTTGACTTTGTTCTGAGGAAACAGGAGAAGTCTAATTCAACAACCAGCAAAGAAGTCGTATGAGAAACAGTCTGATGCTTTTGTCCGTAGTCATGCAGTGGAAGCAAGGTTCGAAACACTCGCCCACGTCGCCTCGTCGCCACGCGAGCCTTCGAGCTCAAAGCGATCTAGCTCGAGCCCTCAGGCCGTTAGCATTTCTTATTGGAGTTTAGTCTAGCGGGACATCAGAATCCGGCTGGGCAGGCTAGTAACAGACGGTTCCCACTTGGTGCTTGGATATACTCAGGGGAAGAGGCACGTAGAGGCCAGAGAGAGTTAGTCTGGATGTTGATCTGGTGCTTCCAGCTCTGCGCAGGCCCAAAATTATTGACGAGGTACGGGTAGTTCGCTAAGGGTGCGATCTCAGGACTCAGGAGTGCGACAGAGTTGCCTCGCACCCCTCGACGAGACGCGTGCCAGTGGTGCTTAGCACGTTGTCGCACTGCACTCTCCACGACCTTTGTATCTTGCATCTTGCACATTGTATCTCACATCTCGCATCTTGCTAGCCTTGCAACAACGACGGCCGATATACTCGAAATCTGGCATGCTAGACCCACCATAGTCGTGCGATCTACCTTACATGTCCAATGCCAGCATGTTTCCATGATCACCTCACCACTACAAGCACGAGACACGAGAAAGGCCACTTCCACATCCCATCCTCGATCTGAGCAAGGCCAGACCGTGATTGCGCTCGTCTGAGCGCAGTCCTAGCGAGCATGGCCACGGCAGTATCTCCTCCTGCTACACCCGACGCTATGCGCAATGCTCGACCACAAAGCATGTACGCGTCAGGTGTCTCTCCCGAAGCTGTACAGAAATCTCGACCGCAGAGTATGATGGGCCCATCTCGTAGTAGAAGTCGGATGAGCATAGCAAGCAGCAGAGGAGGCACCACTCGAGTGTCAGATGAGGAGGGAAAGACGGCGGTAAAAGTTGGTAAGTTGGTACTGTACTGCTGCTAACTGGACGTGTGCTGATAGATGCTATAGTCGTGCGTGTTAGACCCCCGCTACGCGCTTCAGATCCTGGCTACGACCTGATACCGCAACGATTTCAGCGTTCTACTGTCAATGTTCCCACCGATACGAGCTTGTCCGTCGAATCACCTCAAGGACGCAAGATCTTCATCTTCGATCGAGTATTTGGTGAAGAAACAACACAGAACGGGATATGGGAGTACTTGGAGGACAGCGTCGATTCTTTCCTGCAAGGCTACAATGTCTCCATCCTGGCATATGGTCAATCGGGTGCAGGGAAGTCATACACTATGGGCACCTCTGGCCCTGCCGAACAATTCGATCCTACCTCCAGAGGCATAGTACCGCGAGCAGCTACCCACCTATTCACCTCCCTTGATGCCGGTCCATCCGCTCACACTCGGCAGAATTCGGGCCTGAGATCACCCACTAGATATTCTGTTGGTAATATAGGCTCGGTCTTGCAAAATGTGCAAGGCAGCAACAACAAGAATTGGCAAATGTCTGTCACCTATGTCGAGATCTATAACGAGCAACCCCGTGATCTGCTACTACCCGAAGGATCGAGCGTCTCTGAAAGATCAGCCGTACAGATTCGTGAAGATGCCAAAGGCCGCATATTCGTTGAAGGCCTCCGATCATTGCCTGTCAACAGCGTCGAGGAGCTGATGGGAATACTGAATCATGGCTCTTCGATTCGCCAGACCGATGCCACCGCCATTAACTCGAGGTCGTCTCGATCCCATGCTGTTTTCACAATCAACCTGCGACAAGTTAAAGCTCAAAACGATCCCTCTTCAGCCAAGAACAAGCATATGTCCGCAGCATCCGAAGCAGGGATCGGCTCTGAGAACTCCATCACAGTCGACAGCAAGCTGCACTTCGTCGATCTTGCAGGGAGCGAACGTCTTAAGAATACTGGCGCAACTGGGGATCGTGCTCGAGAAGGCATATCAATCAATGCAGGTCTTGCAAGCCTTGGGAAAGTAATTTCACAACTGTCATCACGTTCTGCTGGCGGCTACGTGTCTTACAGGGATTCCAAATTGACCCGCATGCTGCAGGATTCTTTGGGTGGTAACGCAATCACCTACATGGTGGCATGTGTCACCCCTGCCGAATTTCATCTGAGCGAGACCTTGAACACAGTGCAATACGCTCAAAGAGCACGAAACATCCAAAGCAAACCCAAGATCCAACAGATTAACGATGACGCCGACAAGCAGGCGACTATCGAGCGACTGAGAACAGAAGTTGCCTTCCTGAGACAGCAGATCCGCAGCGCAGAAGGTGGTGAAAGAAAGCCGGAGACATCGCGCGAGCGAACTCACACGACCGATTTCGAAATCCAGAATCAGCTGCTGGATGTGCAAGAAGGTTACCGTGCTCTCAGTGAACGACATGCAAAACTTGTCGCCGAGTTGTCGCAGAACAGCAGGGAATCAATAGATCTGGCGTCGGAGACTCCTGCCGAGAGACTGAAGCGTTCACAGGAGAACCAGCAGCAGATCGAGCAGATTATTCTCGAGTACGAAAAAACAATCCAGAGTCTAGAAGGTAATCTATCCACAACTAGGTCGTCTTTAGCTATGACCGAGAGCACACTACTGGAAAGAGAAACAAAATGTGCCTACACCGAGACCATGAACCAACAGCTGAACACTCGCGTTCAGAAGCTGATGGATCGAGAAGCGAACACTGAAGCATACCTGCACGACCTCGAAGCCAGGCTTCAAGATTCGGCCAGCGGAAGCGAGACGCACGACAACCTGGTTGCCGAACTACGACGAGAAATGGCGCGCATTCGAGAGAGTGAAACCAACGCAGAAGACTACATTTCTACTCTCGAAGAGCGACTTGCTGAGGCGGAACAAGATATGGAGATCATGTCGCGTGAAGTCGAAAGACTGGAACAGCTCGTCGAGAGACAACGAAGTCTGGGCAAGCTCGATAACTTGCTTTACGAGCTTGACCATGTTCAACGAGGACAACCTCGCGAGGGTGTACACGACCAAGAAGGTCCTTCCATGTCCGCTCCGCTTACACAATCTACAACACCGTCACGGTCAGACTCCGCCACTGGTATCCACTTGAGGAAGCAAAGCGAGCCCATGGAAATTATTCAGGAGGCGAAAGAGCCGGAGCTGCCCTCGTCAGTAAGCGATTCACGAACCGCGAAAGCATCTTCGGCAAGTGAGCTTCTCACTCCACTGCCCGCGGCAAAAGATGTAGCTTCGCGCGATGTCGCGTCGGAATCCGAGGAGCCAAGTCCAGCACAGTCTAAATTCATGCAAGACAAGTTCGAGTCTGTGAGTCAAGAGCTCTTTGACCTTCGCTTGGAGCACGAGTCTACGGTCAACGAAATTGATCTGCTTTCAGCCAAGTACCACGAAGCCTTGCGGACACTCGCGGAGATGCAATCTAACCTTGATGAAGCGCGCAGCATCCCTCCTGAGACGATGTCGCCTGAATTATCTCGACGCGAGTCTTTTTTAGTGGAAAGCAGAGACCAAGAGAAAGTCGATGGAGAACAACGCTCATCTTCGCGCTCGCTTTCCTCGGAATTGTCCTTGGTTGGGGAGTCAGCTACGTCCGTGGAACCGACAGCATCCATACATATCGCTAAGGAGGAGACATCTTTCCCTGAGCGACACCGACATGAGATAGAGAGACTCCAAGCGCTTGTTGCTGAGCACGAACAAAACATCAACTCCATCAGAGATGAGTATACACAGTTGCACCAAGAACACAAAGGTACGCTAGATACTGTAGAGCGACTTAAGACCGAGGCACAAAGAAGTCGATCACCTATGCCAAATTCGCCTGGTCACGGCATGCTCAGGAGGCCAGCTTCAGCGCTTGGCGGTAGCTACGTGGACCGCGGTCATCGCTCAATCGCTTCGCTGAGAGCTCTGTTGGCTGATGAGCTGGAAGGCAAACCAGACTACATGGAGAACGCCGAGCTGCATCTAACTGCTGCCACTCATGAATTGCACACGCGGATGAACCGAATCCAATCTCTTGAGGCCGACTTGCAGAGTGTCAAGAAGGATATGGAGATGAAGTCGACCATCATTTCTGGGCTGACCAGAGAACGTAACTCGCTCAAAACTGGCACACCGGTTGACCTGTCGATGGTCTCTCAGATGAGAGATCAGCTCATTCAAAAAGAGACCGAACTGAAGACCCTCCACGAAGGGTACGGCAAGCGTGAGCAAGAATTGCAGGCCGAAGTTGCTGCCGCTCGGAAGGATGTAGGGGAATTGACAGCTAACTACGAGAAAGCTAAAAAGGATCTAGCGGAGCACGAGCTGCGGTTGAAGACGACTGCTGCAGAGCTCGAGGCTGCGCTTTCGAGCATAGCGACGCTGAAATCTCAGCAACATGGCAGCCTTGAGGAGTCCGCCGGAGAAAGCGACGATGTCTTTGCCAGAGCTGCCACTGCTAAAGCGATAGGTGACGAGCGAGAAAACTACCAGGGTGTCATCGACCAATTGAAACGTGACCTTGAGCAACAAATCTCGACAAATGCCTCCCACACAGATAGGATCGAGGAGTTGACCCAGATGCACGAGGCCGCGAGTAAAGACATCCACGAGCATTCCCAAATCATTCAAGAGAAGAGTCAAGAAATTGAGATGCACAAGGTCAAGATCGCTACATTGAACTCAAAGGTTGAAGAGACAGAATCTGCTGTGCAGTTCCACAAGCACGGTCTGAAATCTTTGCATACTTCTCACGCAAACGAGATAGAAGAAATGAAGCTCTCACATGCTGGCAGTCTGGCTGGTTATGATGATCAGATTGCGGAGCTCAGAATCAAACATGAAAAGGCTCGTAGCACAGCTGAAAGCAATTTTGAAGCAGCCAAGGTCGCTCTCGAGAAAACTCTGAGAGACGCTTCGGCTGCTTTGGGCCATGAAACATCAGCTGACATGCTTCACAACCATATCACCGATCTTGCGGAGGAGAAGAAGCACCATGCTGAGGCCAACAATAGACTGTTATCTACGAACGCCGAGTTGGAAGCTCAGCTTACTGGCCGCCAGAATCTGATTGAGCTAGAACAAGCACAAGAAACAGCGAATCGCAAGATTGCAAACTATCAACAGACCATCAGAGATCTTGCGAACGAGATTGGCGTCCATGAAGAGACGATTAGAGAGAAAGAGAAGCTGATCAAGAAGCACGAGGGGCAAGTCCAAGTCCTGCAAGCAGAAAACCAGAAGAAAATCTCGCTCATTGAAGAGTTGGAGCAACAACTGCAGAGCAGCTATGAACAGCACCACAATAGAGTCTCGGTGATCCAGCAACAAGGCTCTCTGGCCTTGAATGAGGCACAACACCGTATCTCACAGCTTGAGAAAGAGGTGCAAAGAAATTCAGTATCCAGTGTTGAAGTCGACCAGAAGAGAGTCCACGGACGTCCGCAGTCACCATCACTAGATCCTGCCCCACGGTCCAATTCTCTCGCCTCACATTTGCGCAAATCTGCGTCTGTCGCATCATTACCCTCACCACCCCCAGTGATACCACTACCACCTCTGCCGACCTTACCGAGCCTTGCTGCCACTTCCGGGAATCCATCCCCGCCTCAGTCGAGGCACACTTCCAAAGAAGTCGCTGTACCGCGAACCTCATCGCCGTCTGGACCAACAAAGGACAACTCCAACACTATCAAGCGGCAGTCTGCTATCATCGAAGACCAAGACTCCCGCCTACGCACAATGGAGAAGCACTTGCATGCCGAGAAGCAGCTTACCGCTACCCTAGAAGAAGCGCTCGTTGACCTCGAGACACAATCCAATAAGCTTCGTGTCGATGCCGAGGGCTGGAAGAAGAAGGCTTGGTCTCTCGAGGAGGAAATGAGCCAAGTCCGCAAGGAGAACCGAACAGAACGACTTTCCGTACAAGCTGTTGAGGAGGAAGTCAGAAAAAGACGCGCTGCTGAAGAAGCAAGAGCGCAGCTCGAAGAACGAATGCGGTTGCTCAAGCAGAGTATGGATGGCGGCAAGAAAAAGAAGAAGGGTGCTTTGAACTGCTTCTAGACATCTCTTCGCCTTGACACACAACACCTCCGTCCTCTTTGGTTACCCAAGAACCTATGATTCGAACTTTCTACTTCCTGACACACGTCACTACAGCAGCCATTTGCAATGGTTTATAGTAAGCATGCAGGCGCAATCGGTACAAATAACGAGATCACGGCACAGAGACATGCGAATTTTACGATCAGGATGAGGATCTCAACCTTATTGTATTTCCTTTGTTGTTATCGGGGGCTGTATAGCAGGGATGTGGCGCTACGCGTGTACACAAAGGGAGCCAGAGCGATGGCGTTAGTGAGGCAAACTCCGTCCATGTTACAATCATTATAAGAGGCATTAGCCAGGGCAACCGCGAGCGCAAGCAAGTGTATAGCAAGCAGACAGAAATCATTGAGGATCCGCTACGAGTAACTTAAGTAGACCGGCTCCTTGACGACATGATAATAGTATCCTCCTTGTACAATAAACCGCGCCTCACACGTTTCTTCCCACATCTACAGTACTGACCCTGACATGGCCGGGCAGAATATCCATGCTTGCGCCGTAGCACTGGATTTCAGGAATGTTGCTCTCTCTTAGTGGCGGTCGTCACGCCCCTATCGTCCATCGCATCGAAGCACCGCAGCGCCCGCCGGTCAATCAACACCCCTTGTTGCCTCGGAACGTGCCGTCGTGTTGTGCTGGTACAACATCAAGACCATTCATTCATAATGATGATGTACGGTACATAAGCTAAGCTAAGGTCTCTGACCGACCGTAACCGTGCTGCTCGGTCCGACTGACCTAAGCCAGCTAGTGCCGAATCGAATGGATCGGAATGGTTTCTCCACGGTTTCCGACTTCGGCTGTGAGCGGCTGCAGGGTCGGCAGCTACGTACGTTCGTACAAAGTGTTCGATGGATTCGTTGCGTTATGCTGTGCGCTCCGCTCAAAAGGAAACTTGAATAAGAGGGTCCTTACTCCTGGCATATACATAGGCACTGGGTCATTTTCAAGTCGAGTTGCGTATGTGAAGAAGGTTGTGCCACTGCACTTACGACCAAGACGAACGAACAAAGTGTGCTTGATTGAGCGGGTAGTCTAGTCTAATCGTCTTTCAATCACCAAGAGCACACACAGCACGTCTTACATTGTGTGTTTCCTGACATCGACCACCACGACACATACCGAAACAGCAGCGAAGCGAAGTGAACTCTGTACCATTCATTAATCGAGACCGAAAATGTCCGACACAACTTGGCGACTAGTCACGGTCAACACGGCGCCGGAGCGTGCGAAGCGATTGATCGGGCGCGTCGCGGAGGACCTCAAGGATCGCTACACGATCGTCCACGTTGCGAATGCTGAGTGTAAGTGAGAACTGCGCGGTCGCTGCAGCAGCCAGCTGTGCTGTGTTGTGCTGTGCTGTGCTCTGCACTGCATGGCGCAATATCTGCGGAACGGAATAGAATGTCGCTGACACATGCATGCCACAGCGATAGAACAGGTTGAGCCGACGGTGAAGGAACATATGCCGAATATCTTGGTGAGTGGCGCCGGATGAGTTTTCGTGTTTCGTTTCGTTTCGTTTCGTTCCGGGCGTTGTGCGCTGTACTGTACTGTACTGTACTGACGGATTCGCGCAGTTCTGCGCATCGATGTGGTCGCCGGAGGAAGCTGCTAGGATCCAGGAGACGGCGAGGGGGATCGTGCCTGATATCAAGACACATGCTATTCCACAGGGATTGCAGGTTGAGAGGGGTCCTGACGCCGTTGTCGAGTATTTGAACGAGCAGATTCCGAAGTTGCTTGGTTGAGCGGAGCGGAGGGGTTCGTTGTTGTGAAATCTCGATTGTGGTTCGTTTTGCATATTCCAACACTGCGTACTTGAACACAGGACAGAAGAGATTGTGTATGAATTGGCGCCTACCGCTCAATTGTGCTTTTGACCTTGTGCAAATTGAGCTCTCCCTTCCTGCCCCACCCCGCGCCGCCAGCAGCAACATCAGGACGAAACTTCTCATACATGTGGAACGCCTTCCTATCAAGTTCATCCTTGTCGCCCGTCCAGCTCTGTGACCCGTCTTCCATCGCTTTCTTGGCCTTTTCATAATTCGACGCCCCGCCAAACTTACCCTGCAGCAACTCCTCCTTCAGTGGCTTAGGCTTCCCATCCACCAACACCACGTCGTCCTGGATCTGCTGCGGGAACCCCATGACTTCGATCTCTCTCGATTCCTTCTTCGACTCCTGCTTGCGCTTCTTCCGCTTGCCTTCCGCGTCTGCGGATTCATCTTTGGGCGCTACTTGGCCGATCGCGCGTCCCTTGGAAATCGCGCAGAGCTGTGCGATTGAGCCGCCTATGCTGAGACATGTCGACCAAGGCTCGTCTGGGTGGAGAAATTGCGCGACTACCGCTCCCCAGAGTTGCAGGACGGGAGAGCGGTTGATCATGATTGGCTTTTCGAGGTCGGTGGTGCTGTCACCGGAGAAGTGAGCTTGTTTCGTAGCTTTGCCGGTGGATTTGGCTTTCTTTCGTGCGTTTTGGATTATGGTATTGTCGTCAGCTGTTGGTGCTTTGCGCTTTGCTGAGCTGTTCGGTGTTGATGCTTGTGACTTCGTGGCGCCCCTGTTGCGTTCGAGTTTGGCTTTGCCTCGCTCTGGTGGCGTGGTTGGCTTGCTTGGGCTGTTGGCTTTGTTGGCTTTGTTGGCTTTTGCCGTCTCCTTTTCGGATGGCTGGTTTGACTCCGCGGTGGCGTCTTCATGCTTGGTGGCTTTTGTTGCTTGCTTCTTGGAGGCTGGCTTGGACTTCTTGGTGGAGTCTGGTTCGAAGTCTTCCAGCTTACTTTGCTTCGTCGCGCTTCTCGTCGTTGGCATGGTTGCTTCCTAGGTCGGTGATGATGCTTGTTGCTACGATGCGGTTACAGATTTCAAGCTTGTAGTGAAGGACAGAAGACGAGCCTGTACTGGGGATGGATGTCGCGACTATGCCGTCATTGCTGCCTGAGGCAGCATAGACCGCGTTCCGGGCTGAGTCAGGCGTGACCTAAAGTGATCTCCTTCAAGCTCTAGCTTCCTTGACTTCTTTACTTCTTTACCTGGGTTAACTTTCTATATCAGCCACTTCATCACAGATCGGCACTAGGAAAGTGCCGCAGAGCAGTACGTGTCTCGCGAAGCGGGTGTGCTATGCAAGGACGGCTCAATTCTGTACCGCATCTCGCTAGCGTCGGAAGCGCGCGTCGTTTCTTGAGCGAGCACGCGGGACTTATTCGCCCACTGTTCGCTCAGCCCTACTTATCTAAGCAGGCGAGAGCTTGATGTTCGGCCCAAAAGTTTGCCGAAACTGTTATGCCAACTTCGCGGCGAATGATTAACCCTTTTCGAAAGTGGTCCCTGTTTCTCGTGCAGTAGTGATTAGTGGAAACTCTTTTGGTGCTCCTTGGGGGGCCTCATACAGTACGTTTGATGCACAGCACTGAAGCCGCGCCGTGAGCTACCGCTGACGCTCGACGAAGACGAGTTGATCGAATCACTGAGTGAAGATGTGGTCGACCTCTCTTTGAACACGTATGAGGAAGTAGGTCAGCGGGCTTGGGTACGGTACAAACAGCCTGCCGATCATCCGTGATGGCCGAAAAGTCGCTCTTGCTCCATGGTCGGCGTTCATCCTTCAGCGACAGCGGACAGCTAGCATCGTTAGTGCGCCTTCTTGACCAGGGAAAGGATAATTGATTAGTGCTTGCAACGTTCCCTGCCCGAGAACGACAATCTACCTTGGCAGGAATGAGGCTCGGTGGATCGTTACCTCGTGCTCGCGATTCTGCACAGCCCGGAATATCTATACCACGCATCTCCAGGGTCTCTTACGCTTCCTCCGGCATGCATTTAACTACGAATCGGTCTAGAACACCGGACTTCAAGACTCACTTCTAGACATATTTCGGGGAGTTCACCAACCATCATGCCAAATTTCGACAACCCGTTATTTATATCTACTGACCCTCTGCAGTCGACAACATGGGATGGGCTACTTGACCAAAAGATGATGGCCAGCTACGATCAAGTCCTGCACCTTGCAATTCGACCCGCGCCCAGATGCTGACGAGCGTAGATATCCCAACCATCAGGTGCCTTTTATAGCAGCACGAGCTCTTTTAGTACTGCTTCACCGTCATCTGATGGATCGCCGCCGCCTGGCCCAAGCAAACGGACGTCGCAAGCCCCCCGCGAGAGCGGAGGAGCTCTTCCAAGTAAGGTCGAAGTCAGTGCACGAGGCTGTTCGCATCATGAACGAAGCTGATGATCGCATAGAGACGAAGAGAACAAAATCGACAATCTCAACGTGCTTATCGGGATCGCAAGGATGCGCACCAGCGCCAGCTTGAGGGTCAGGTCGCCGTCTGGAAGCAGAAACATGAGAAGCTTGTCAGGTCCTACGCCAAGCAGACAGAAGAAGTGTCTCGACTCAAAGCTCAACTCGAAGATCTGAATGCCCAAGTAGCCACACTACAACCTGGTGTTCCAGAACCGTGGGCCGGTGTAGATCTACTTCAGCCGGACCTCGACATCGCCCCCTTCTACGACAAGAATCTAGGAGCAGGGAGCCGAGGTCCTTTTGACTTGTGACTATAGTCGTCAACGAGTGTCATGCGACTACGAGCACAACACGTCTGCTTTGCTGGGAGGTCCTCTGAGCGTTCAAGTGGCGGAACATTGACATATACCGGCATAGACGCTATCACAACAAACTAGAAGGACGTGAAGCCCGGTTTGGTTTAACAGTAGGTTGGAGAGACCGTTCTATAACCATGTTGGCGTCAGTTTTAGGAGGTGCGTAGGTGCTGAGCTGGGCGGCCGTCATACTCACCCATCGAGGCGTTCATAGTAACCCGAGAGGCCCAAGTATAATCGTATTCATTCACGTCCTCAACCACTTCTGAGACTCTGGGATTGTTCAGATTGGAGCCTTGTCATTCCCAGGCTCGCTCCAGAGTGTCATATCAGCAACGGCATGCACAATTCAAGTAGACCTAGTAGTGAATTTGACTTTCAGCGCAATCCCAGCTCGAACCAATACGTCCTTGTCCACGTCCCTATGTTGCTTGGCACGGAAGATCGCTCTCCCTAAGAGAGCATCCCTCCCAGGCGCGGACTTGCGTCTTTACCTGTACAGCCAGAACTGGGCTTTTAGGTGGATGAAGGTTTGAACTTTGGCTTGTCCTTCTTGGCTAAGTAAGCTTTCACCAGCCTAGAATTCTAGGTTCTGACTGTATCTTCTTATGGTCCGTGGTGGGGACAGAGCGGACACCTTGATGTTCAGGCTGAAACTTCAAGGTGGAGATGGCTAACTTACCCCATTAAATGACGAACGGCTGCCTCAACAAGACACCTTGTTATTTCGCAGTGCTTGGAAATACAGGCGCACCTGAAATAGAACTTTCCTTCGACATAAGAGATTAAGTGCTCGTACCTGCATCCTGAATCTCACAAACAAGGGCACAATTTCAAAAATACGCGTTACACAAGAACCCTTCCAACATGGTGCGGCTATCGCCCCTCCTCTTCGCCGCGGTGGCCACCGCCTCGAGCGTGCTGAACCTCATTCCCTCCAACTTTGACAAGGTCGTGTTCGAGTCTGGTAAGCCAGCACTCGTAGAGTTCTTCGCACCTTGGTATCTATGGTCCACACGGTTCTAGTCTCACACCATCACTAACATACCTCCAGGTGCGGCCATTGCAAGAACCTAGCCCCAGTCTACGACGAACTCGCAGCCTCCTTCGGCGCCCAATCAAACAAGGTCTCAATTGCCAACGTCGACGCCGACGCCCACAAAGACCTCGGCAAACGCTTTGGTGTTCAAGGCTTCCCAACGCTGAAATGGTTTGACGGCAAGCCAGGCTCCGAGCCGGTCGACTACAATGGCGGTCGAGACCTTGAATCGCTCCAGAAATTCATCACAGAAAAGAGTGGTGTCAAGCCCAAGGGCGCTAAGAAGGCCGTGAGCCACGTCGAGATCTTGAATGACAACACCTTCAAGGAACAAGTCGGTGGTGACAAGGACATCTTGGTTGCTTTTACTGCGCCATGGTGTGGCCGTACGTACAGTCTAGGTTCATTATTCCGCCATTTACTGACATGTCATGCTAGACTGCAAGAGCCTCAAGCCTGTCTGGGAGAAGGTCGCAGAAGACTTCGCCGCCGACCCGAATGTCGTTATTGCCCAAGTTGACGCCGAGGCGGACAACAGCAAGACGCTGGCACAAGAACAGGGAATCACAGGGTTTCCAACCATCAAGTACTTCCCCAAGGGCAGCGCTGAGCCTTCACCTTACGCTGGCGCACGCACAGAGGACGCCTTCGTTGACTTCATCAACGAGAAGACAGGCGTGAACCGCATGGTTGGTGGACGATTGAACACCAAAGCCGGCACGATCGAAACCCTCGACAGCATCCTGGCAAAGTACATCACGCCCAATGGTCTGAGCGACGTCGAGAAGGTGACCGCTGACCTGACGGCCGCCGCCAACGATGTCAGTGATTCGATGAAGGACTACTACCTCAAGGCTGTTGCGAAGCTCACCGGGAACCCAGAGTATGCAATGAAGGAGCAGACGCGGTTAGCTGGTCTGCTCAAGAGGGGTGGTCTTGCGCCAGAGAAAGTTGACGAGCTGCAAAGGAGGAGCAATGTGCTTGCTAAGTTCTTGGTCAAAGACGACGCTAAGGACGAACTATGATCACGGACGGGTGGGCCATGAGTAGCACGAACAGGATGACAAGGCGTTCGAAAATAGATCTGATTTGCTCTCAAACCTTAACAAGATGTCCTTGAATACGACATTCGAATGCCTCTTTTGCCAACAAAATACCATAACAATCCTGACTTACCGTACCGATCTATAACATGCAGTAACACTCCCGACGCCACGCTCAAGAACAGACAATACAAGCTCACAACCTAGACATCCCCATCACCCCCCATACTCTCTCCGCTCTTCAACGTACTCTTCGACCTCGTATCAATCCCTCCCCCTCCCACGTCCCCATCCCTCATCAGCATCTCCTGCTCCAACCGATCACATCGCTCCGCCATATCATCCACTGCATCACCCGGCTCGTCAGCACCAGCACCGCCCTAACACCGCCACGCACTCACTCACTCACATTTCGTCAATATCTCGTCCGATATACTCTTGAACTTCTTCTCCACGTCGCCGAGGAAGTCGTCGATTGCGTCGGTTAGTTTTGCGGCGGCGGAGGAGGGGGGTGCTGCTGTGTTTGTTGTTGTTGCTGTTTGGGGCCGCGAGGGGACTGGGACGGACATGGTGCGTGTTTGTGGTGCAGACTCAGGCTGTGTAGAGTGGCCCGCGTTGAAGAGGTGAGGTGAGGTCACGAGGCGTTAGGGATCGTGTCGGTTTGGTTAGGGGGCTCCGTGACCAGAATTTGACGGGGCGGGCTGCTATGCTATGCTCTGTATGCGATGGAGCGGAGTGTGAGTCGCTTGGAAGGATCATGTGGAGGGTCAGTCTTTGTTGCTCGAGACTAATACGAACGCACTGTATATCAGGGTTATGCCTGAGGCACGATATTGGGATCGATAAGCTACTACCCTCCGCCCGGAAAACAAAGTGGCCGTCTTGGTAGAATGTTCAAAACATTTGTTAAATACGCTATGGTAACATATCATGATTGTTGTAGTAGCTGAAACTTATCCTCGTAGTCCCGGCCCTTCTGCGAGTATGAATGATAGATTTGAGCCCCTAAGTCGCCAGTAGTGTAGCTATTCGAGGCGGGCATTCTTCCACAGAAATAGCTTCAACTTTTGAACTTAGTAGCTGTCGTGACTGTACCGTGTACTTCTCTGCCGGGCTTCAAGCGGCTCAACGTGCCGGAGCATGAACAAATCTAGACGGTCCTGCGGGTCGTCGTAAAGGGTTTGGCGTTTCAGTCTCGCCTGGTTGGCTTCATGGACGAGATGTTCTCCTATGGTCTATTCGTACTGTCGAGAAGGATACCGCTACGCTATAAAGCCCTAGACTGGTGATACGTGGCCATCACGCTGGTATACTTGAGGTGAGGACTAAATGGGTCAATCTACAATCCCAAGCTTGCATCAGACCTATTCCGAAAACCTGTGCAGCGCGCTGCATACAGATAAGCGTGATGCTTCTACAACGTGCCACCCAGTGCTTTTCACTGCCTCTGCCGATGATTCACAACGCTGACGCCCGTCACAACGAGTTCCTCCAACACCTGTCCTCCGGCAGCAGCATCACCTACGATCTCTATTGTGCCTACCTTCGCCATACTAGTAGTCAACATCGCACAACAAAAGCGAGCCAATGCCATTCCGCGCTCATCTAAGCAAACCATGTCCGTATATTTGTCAGACTTCCAGGTCAGTACAGCAGAAGTCGTCGGCGATGTATAGGTGTAGGTTGCTTTCCATTTCCACTCGTATTGGATCGTTATGGGTTGGCCTCGGAGCGTTATGTCGATCTTTCTGGAGAAGCTGGGGAATTCGACTGTAGCTATCGTCTGGCTGTCGGAGAATGAGGTGAAGGTCAGGTGTGGCTTTAACGTCCTTGATTTGATGGTGTATAATGGGCCGGCGCTGTCTACGTCGAGGACGTCGACGCTTCTGCTTAGCTTTCCTTGTTGTCGGACCTCGAGCGTGCGGCTTGGATAGACTTCTGAAGCTGCGGTCTTGTTGGGTATTGCATTTGTGAACTGAAGTTTCTGCTCGTTCATTGCGGCAATCTGGGCTTGTTTGAAAAGAAGTGAAAATAAAATATGTCTGGTAGCGTAGGACGGTATGGATAAGATGTAGGTTACATTGACTGGTAGGTTTTCTATCTACGCATCGCACCTTCCGCAATAATGTTGGCCATCAGTCACACGTCAAGTGTATGTGTGCTCTCCCTGGAAGCTCGCATGCTGCGGTCAACAGCAATGCGCCAACCACGTACCAATCACGTAGCTAATATTCAACACGGTTTCATAGTGGAAGTTCTGGCTTTGATGCTAATCTGGGGTATGTGGGCCTGCTGCGCACAGTGAAGCTAGACTGTATGGGGCCAGACGCTGCGCTCCGATGTGGATCCGCAGGGTTGACATTTGAAGCCCACTGCACTGCATGGCTGGCCTCAATATTCGCACTTGGCGTCGTTTAGCAGTCTTGAACTGGACATTCTCCCGTGCATAATCTAAGCATGGAGAGAACTGTTATGGTCGGAACTGTCGTAGCTAGAGTACGGCAGCACCCGTGGCAGTGACTGTTGCGTCGCCTCTGAGAACAATACTTCATCTACTAGTAGGACACAGTAACCCATTATGCCAGGCGTTCCTTCTGGACGTGGGTGTGACGCATGCCGTAAGCAAAAGAAGAAGGTACGATAGACGGGCCTTGTGCGAGCGTTGATGCGGAAAGATCTAAGATGACTAACAGGATCACGGGATAGTGCGACGTGGCAGGAGGCACATGTTCACGATGTAAACGCTTGCAAATCCATTGCATAGGTTCAGGGAAGCAAAGGTACAAATTCGTTCACACCAAGGAGTACTCCTTGGATTGTGCCCGTCAAGCTCCTGCTGCCGATGCTATCACATTGCCCCTCCGAGATAATTCGCCATCCACTACGATCATCAAACCTATCCCGACGAACCGGCACACCCAACGTATCGCCGCCTTCATCGACAAGCTCAATCCCTTGAGAGGCGTCAAGTACAATCTGGCATGGTCCTATGGCGATTATCTATTGGACGTTCCGGCTCGACTGGGAAGCAACGAGGCACTCGACGCCGCTGCAGATGCTTTGATCACCGCAAGCGATCGTCTTTCAGCAGGTTATGCTGGCCAGTCTTACCAGTTTCTGGCGAAGTACACCGAAGCTGTTCGAGTTCTCCGGCTATGTCTGAACGATCAATGGACCGCCAGGACTTCGGAGACGCTCTGTGCAGTGATGCTGCTTACGATCTGTCAGGTAAGCAGGCTGATGAGGTAATAGCTATCGTTCTGACCGGAGTCTAGATATTCGTGCCGGGCCGTAAAGACCGGCTTGCGAGCCACTCTGAAGGAGCAGCACAAATTTATCGCTATAGAGGACGTCAGAAGGGCTGCGATGACTTTGAGCGCAAATTGATATGTACGCTTCGAGGGCCAGTGGTGCGTACCTCATTCTCTATCGATCAGGTTTGCACTAATCCTCATGTTAGCTCTTCGAAGCTCTTTTCAACGAAAACATAAACCTCACGGCGGAAGAGTGGGATGAATTGGTAGGAGCTAAGCCTGACGGTGCTAGCTTGGAAGGACAGTTGATGAATTTCTTAGCCCGCGCTCCAACACTAATGCGCAGGGGAGGGTTTGTGCTGGGTCGTGAGAGCAGGATGCAAGAACCTTCTCCCAGCATTGAACACGAAGCTCACGTTCTTCACCAAGACTTTCTGCCTGTCCTCGCAGGATTCCGTGAACGATTTCATGCGATCGAGACACCAAAGGTAAGTGGAAATGCAGATGCGACGTTGATGATAGAGCTCAGGAATTGTCACTATCTGCGTACATACGGCTTGGGGTTGTTCGTAGGAATAGTGCTCAACTATATCATCAGCATGTCGGGAGGGGGTTCATCACGTACTTCGGAGGTGTCGCAGTGTTATGGAGATGAGATCATTGTTCTGGCGAGAGCTGCATCGAGGTACAGACCTCTAGGTGCCGGCGCATTGAGTGTCTGCCTCGCTGCTGTGTCGTCCACAAGCAATAGTGCAGAGACGAAAGCGGCCGCAGAAGAGCTGTTGTTCGAGCATGACAGAGATTTCAGGGACGTCTGTACTTACAGCTAGTGGCAGCCAGGAAAGAGCTCCTCTCTTGAAGCGAGCCCGGGCTTGTCTCTCTTTCCAAAAAAATGGAGCGGGCAAGAGATAGGGTAGGGAGCAGACATGAACGCACGCTTTTGATCACTGAGTGACCCATCTTGTACTACCGTCGCCTGACGAACGCAGTAGAGTTTACTCGAAGGCGTCATCCGCCTGCGTGCGTTGTAGTGCGTGACAACTCTGGATCTTAACGATCTCCGTGAACGTGAGCGGAACTCGAGATGGCCGTGTTTCACGTACCAGAATGGCAGGTGAAGCGGTCACACTAGGGGATCCGCTCTTACACGCCTCAGGCCAATACACCGCTTATCGATAGCAATCCCTGCCGATCTTTGTTCGCTTTGCTCAAAAAAAGTTGGTTGGCTTTCAAGTCGACGAGACTAGTACGAAGTACATCTTGAGCATATTCCCCCATATACAGTAGTCGAGACGGAAGATAAATCCCAATCAATATGGCTAAAAAGAGCAAATTACTCCTGGCATTGGATGCGCAGAAGGGCCGAGACTACGATGCCGAGAAACGAAAGAAGCAACTCAAATCAGGCGAGAAGAGGAAGAGACAGCGCGCTGAGAAGAATGGAGACGATGACGCCGTGTTTCATGACGGTGAACAAACAAACGGACACGCGACCAAGAAATCTCAAACGAAACCAGCAGAGGACGATTTTGAAGCTTTCGAGTCCGCTAGTGAAGACGAAGAGGAAGACGAGGACGAGGATGGTGGCGTGATACCGCAGCCTGAGGTAGCGGGAGATGCTTCAGCATCAGAAGCAGAACAAGATTCGGACATATCACTCTCAGACTTAGAAGAGGAGGATCGCGAGGATGTTGTGCCGCATCAGCGTATGACAATCAATAACGGTCCGGCACTGGTCGCTTCCAGGAAACGAGTCGCGGTGGTATCCGACAAGCCACAGAATGCCTTCCATTTGCACAACTCCTTGGTATCGAAAGATAAGACTGCCGACGAGCTGATACCAGATCCAATGGACGATGAGACACGAGAACTAATGTTCTACAAGATTGCTCGAGATGCCACGTTAACAGCTCGGGGACTGCTGAAGAAGGAGAAAGTACCATTCACAAGACCTACAGATTACTTTGCGGAGATGGTGAAAACAGACGAGCATATGGGCAGGGTCAAGAAGAAGCTGTATGATGAAGCTGCTGGCAAGAAAGCGGCAGAAGAAGCGAGAAGGTTGCGTGATGCCAAGAAGTTCGGCAAGCAGGTACAAGTAGCCAAGGAACAGGAAAGAGCGAAAGAGAAGAAAGAGACCTTGAACAAGATCCAAGAGCTCAAGAGAAGTACGTCAAAACCAAGTCTCGGGATACACAAATGCTAACCTACCACAGAGCGTAAGGACAATGACACTGGTCGCGTGACAGAAGGCGATAATCTATTCGAAGAGATCAACGTTGACAACGACTCCAAAACTCGGAAAGACCGAGGATCTGATGGGACCGGTAACACTAAGCGACAGAAGAAAGACGCCAAATACGGACACGGTGGAAAGAAGAGATTCTCGAAATCTGGTACAGCTGAAAGTAGTGCTGACTTAAGAGGCTTTTCTGCGAAGAGAATGAAAGGCAAGGGTGGACCTGCCAAAAGACCGGGCAAGAACAGAAGGGCTGCTGCCAGATCATGATAGGTGTGACGCAATCACTCAGGCTGGATGCTGCTCGATTTGCAACTGATATAAGTTTGAGCCTCGACGTGAACTTCTCTAGTCACAAAAGGTGTTCGAGCCTGAGCTTGCAGCGATTTAGCATGTGGCATTGATGGCGATCCCTGGTTGCAACAATCAACGGCTCTTCGCAGATTGAAGTGCTCAGGCCTCGATCCTTCTGGGTGAGGAATGGGCTACTCGTAAGTGTTCGGAAAATGTTTCGACGAATGTTCTCTTTCACTATGGGCTCATCCGTGGTGTGTGAGGCTGGCGCACCGATTGCATAGACGAAACATGTTACGAGCTTACGAGGAGCGCCGAGAACATGAAACGAGACACTGCGTTTCTGTTGGAGGTGCGGCGATATGAGTTAAAGAGGCGGTGAAGATCATGATTTGACCGGTCTCCCTCTCAGCCGATGGAAGAAACTATGATGCAGTACAAATACGCAAGTGCCGCTATCAAATTAGCAGGACGCAGAACCATGTTGTATTCGTCAAGGGTCAAGGGTGAGGACGCGGCCGAAGTGGTTGAATGAGAATATGATCCAATTTGCTCTGCAGATGCTGCGAGCGAGTCATGATGATTTCAGTGTTGGCAGTCACTATGGATCATGTTATCCAAGCCTCCTCCGGGCCCTGCATGTCTCGAATGCTGAAGGTCGCAAGGAAAGACCGAAGTTCCCTGCTCACGTCGTCTGCTAGCCTAGGTAGATCTCACGCCAAAAAGCGACAACCCCTGCGCCGCGTGTTCAAGGCAACAGGGGAGCCTACCGCTAGCGACACCTCTGCAACAAGCAAGCACATCGACTTGAGTGCGCCAAAGCGCCCATCAGATCACTTTATGCACAATAATCAAATGGAGTGATCACAGTTTTCCACAAAGTTAATGCGAACAGTTATACAAGCAATCGACAACGACTCCTTGACACAAGCGCAACGATCTCTATAATATACAACACATGAAATCTCTACATCATGCTCACCCTCACTTCTCCTGTCACAATCAAGTCTAACATGCCTCTTCATCTTGCTGCATCCCACGTTTGCTTCTTTGCAACACCGCCTCTTCCAGCCCATGGGACTCCGTCTTAGGCGACCGAAATGGAATAGTTAGGCCTCGAACAACATCCCAACACCTGCCAAGTCGGGATCGGCTTGAGAGGTTGTGCTGAAAAGTCTGATAGTCAGAGTCGAGTTTGAACCGATGTTGAGCTGTTCTGCAGTGGCCATTGTCATCGATGTGGACTCGTTCTGCCCCGACTCTGCTGTTGTGTTGGGAACAGACGGGTCAGGCCGCTCTCTTTTCACGTCATTGCGATTGGCAGAGTGCGGCATGTTGGTTTAATGGTTCGCTGCAATGTGTTAAAGTCCGTACGACAGTGCCGTTATACCATCAGTGCAACTTACTTGTTCTATACTTGAACGAAGCTGTGAGTAAAGACTTCCGGTTGATGTTGAGAAGTCTGAGTGAGCTGTCTACTTCGCAGAGCATTTATACTCTTCTCATACAACCGGCAGTAAAGGAGACCAGCAACGCCTGCATGATCTGGTCTAGATTGATATCCACTCGAACGAGCGAGCCGGGTATAACAAAGACGATTCTGGCTCAATGAGTGGCCGCCCAACCTACAGACGCAGCTGGACCACGAGCGGTGAAAGCTATCCACTCGGATTTTGACCCGCAAGGAACTGCAAGGCTACCATCAAGAGCCAATATGTGACGACTCAAAGTGGCCATCAACAGGTACGACAGGGTACACGGTCTTGGCCGGGCCAGAAGACTGCGCACCCTCTAGCGCCCACTTTAAGATGTTTAGCCGGTGTCGTTGGGCGACATGCTCTCGTGGATTAACTTACAAGCTAAGTACGGCAGAAGTCCCGAGAGTGCAAGGTCACAGCTAACACGTTCGGCAAGAAACACCATTGGGAAGCAGCATAAACCCTCGCTCACGAGGGCTGACAATTTAGAGTGAAAAGGGCGACGCATCGTGTTGAGAGACGAGGATAAACGGAGCCACCGCATATGTATGCTGCCAACATGATTTGACTGACCTTGATCCAAGGTACAAGGATGGTCGATCTCACCAGACGAGTTCTAAGATTACCTCAAGCAAGATTTGAGGCAGACACACAATACTCGAGGTGGCTTCAGATTGGCTACGTTCTACAAAAACAGCAGTCCTCCAGAAAGACCAAGGGTTTCTGGCTTGAACTTTGATACTCACTCTGGCAGGTAACTCCACCTCTGCGTCACGGTGTAGGTATTGAATAGGAGATGAGTGCGTCTCACGCTCGAACCAGCCTGTGTCCATGTATATTCAACCATTTCTGGTATGCTGTTGGCAGGTCATCGCACACCTCAGCTTTCTGCTACTGTCCCTGCTAGCTCATGCATGAAGAAATTGCGTCTGAAGGACTCGGCTAGCGTAACGTTCAAAGAAAGACACGTCTCTAACTGTCAGGAACTCGATACGGTTGATGATACCGGTACTGGCTCGTTCAACCTTTCGGTTGCCTTCTAGCGCCTACACTAGAAGGATGCAAGCTGATCCTTCAAAGCACTACACTTACCTAAGCCCCCCGCCCGCTTGGCTCCCGAAACACTGGAACCCACCCAAGTCGGCTAAGAGTCCTACTTGGAAGAGTTTAGAGTCTTCGGACGCGTGACACTATCTTCCGATAGGTAGTGATCTGTGAGCTAATAGCACGGTATGCCTTATCGTGTGTTAGATCCATTACAACGAGGCTGGCTCCAGTCCAGCTAGATCTATTGTGTTCAATTGATCGTGAAATAGTGTCATACGTACGATAACTTCCGAACTCTCCCAAGTCGATGCGGTCGGCAAGCCAGTCATTTGCTGCAAATGACAGGGGCTGCAATACTCACTCCACTAAAAGCATTCTTAGCCGAGAGGACGTTGTTGAGCAGCCAACATGCGCCGAGGAACTAGTCATTGCAAAGATCTGAAACAGGTACAGGGGCGGTAGGGCGGCCTGAATACCGACAATCGCTACTGCACCATCAGGCTGGCGCCTTCAGACTGCACACGATTTCTGCAAATGTGATCCGTACCACGCATGCATACGCCAGAAACTCGAGAGATGGGGTCACTCTTTTCCACCTGCCGCAAGCCACGAAACTCAAAGTCGTCAGTTGACAGCTTCGGCTACTGTTCCCCAGGCAAAATGACAAGCTTGCAGCTAGCAAGCTCGAGCAAAATTGCCTGCGATCAACGACTCTTGCCTAGGTGAACGAAACCAGAAGATATGATCGACGCGAGATCTCCATATCGGATGTCGCAGGATAAGTTCCGCCGGACTAGTCCATCCATACTGGGGTTTACTCTCCTAGGGAGTACGCAGATACAGCTGCGTCATAAATCCGAGCACTTGGTCGGAAATTGGGAAACCACCTAGATGCGGCAATGATCATCCACATGAGAAGAGGCGGTGAATGTGTGATAGTTCGTACTTGTAACTTGACAACGTGCATGCACATTCATCACAGTGGGTCCAATAATGTCATCCTTCAAGTTGTCACAAAGATGCGTGGTAGGGTTGACTGCGAGCGCCTCTGTAGAAGTCAAAGCCCGGAACCTAAAAGACAGGACTATGATGCTCAAGCAGGAGGGTGCGGACAAAAGCCATTCTATCGTAGAATCCATTCGGAGACTTGGATCTCAGTGCCTTTGGCTGCCTTCACAACCACGAGCTACAAAATCGTCCCCCAGAAAGTCAAGATGGTCGCTAGACCCACCAAACTTCTTGCTTGTACTTGTACAGACCATCTTTAAGCTTCCGGGATAGCCACTATGGCAACGTTACTCGTCGTAAACGAGCATCCTGTAGAAGCCTAGACAGGATCTACGACGTGAGATTGCGTGCTTGGAAAACCATGTCGAGACTTGGAGTCACGAACTGAAGCTTGACTCGACAACTCGAGTCAGTATATCGCTGGTGGATGGTCAACCCAGCGTAAGTCGCAGTAATGAACCCACCGACGGTCCCGGAGACTTGGTTCGAGAGCTTAAAGCGACTACGTCTGTAAACCGATGGTGTGGCCGTTCAAACTGCTATTGGAATGATGCTCTACTTACCTAGCGTTGCAATTGTTCTCCCATACGTACCTTAAAAGATTTGACCCGCGTCGCTCGGCTGCGACACTTGAGAGATTGCGGTCGCCTCTGCAGCCTGTTTTGGCCCCCGGCGTCAAACTTGAACTCTTGCTGGTTTACTTTGCGCAACAAAGCGCATCCACGCAATTCTGATATACAGACGTCAAGAGTAAGTCCGACATACCGATGAGTGTAAGCAAGCATGGGCCCAAGCTCGCTAAGCAGATCGTGCCCCATCTGATGGCTGCTTCCAGTTTGTCGGCACGTTGTTACCGACAAGGTTCACGACCCACCTTCACGCGAAGGCACCGCTAATGCTGGGCAACGTGCTAAAGCGGCCGCTTGTTCGTCCATGCGAGACTGCCCCTTCCGCGTCACTCTTTCTTTGACTTTTCTTTCTGCTACGTATCTGGCTTGGTAGCTTGCGAGAGGCGTTGCTGCTGACCACAACATGGCCGGCCACTCTCCTAGCGAGGGTATTCCAGGCCAAGAGTAACCGTTGCTGAATCGGCAAATCAAGGCTGATGCAACCAAAACATCCGTTGCGATGGATTCCATAGTCAATCGCGTGCAGACACTGGCCCGCTATATGCAATGACTTGCAGCTTTCGAAACGCCTAAGCTTTGCACACAGTGATACCGTCAGACTCGACATCGTCCTTTGCTCGACCTAAGCAGTGCTTTGTTCTACTCGCGTCTGCACTGCGACTTCCTGGCCCCATCACTCCGTCGGCCTGGGCATTCTCTAAGCATTGAGTCTGACATACAACCTCCATTCATCTATCCATGGCGGCGGAGCAGATCCACTTTAAGCCGTTGACATCAAGCCACTGAATGCTGCGCAGAGATCATACAAGGGCTATGGTAACTCGCTGACGCGTCTTCACCATGCTTGCTCTCTGAGTTATAACCAGTGAAGGCGTACAGTGGTGAGTAGAGACCGCGTCCATCCTTGCCTGTAGGGGGCGCCAACACAGCTTTCGGCGTTTCTCTTGCCTCTTTCCTGGTCATCATGCTTAGTGGGTCTTCTAAGTAGTTTGCAGCTAACCCATTGAAACTGATACTAGGCTACCTCTGCCACATTCACCGGAAGTTACCACAAACTACAGTAGCGCACATCTCGTCGCTCGGCAGGTTCTCACCACTTCCGCAGTGTAGGTCGAGCCTCGTTGACGTGGCACGATTCTCCTCAAAGCAACACCTTTAGCCAGATTCGTCATCGTCAGACAGCCCCTGCAGATGTTATGCGTTGGATGGGGAACAAGAAGATCCCTATTTTCCACAGGATGTTTGCGGATACTGGTGCTTAGTCGGCTTGTTCCGACCAGCGCACGTGCAAAATTGGGAGTTATAGTCATTCCCCGGCTTGACATGCCAACGCATCCGTAACCTTCGAGTCCACACCACCAGCGACCATACATGAATCTAGCCCTCGGAAATCATGCTGAGCTCTGATAGAAACACAGATGAAGCACTAGGGGCTTTATAGTTCACTGGGGACGTGATCGAAAAGAGTCAGGTGGCCAGTGGATGTGGCCACCGTGGAACGAGAGACAGCCTTCCCCAACCATGGGGGCACTTACGTTACGTGCATTATAGGCTTCGGCAAGGCCAGTACAATAATACTCACCTGGCTCAGTCTCAACCAAGAAAACTAAATCCACACCAATGGGTGCCAGAGCGCTGTGCGCAACGGCGCTCGCTGTCCGTGTTCATAAGTCACTGAGCATGCCAACTAAACCACTGTTGCTAGCTATACATCCGAGTACACCGCCATCTGACGACCGTCTGAGTCGATGTGGTTTTGCATTCACAGAGCATGAAACCACCTCGCCGCTAGTCAAGGATCTTGCGCTCGGGGAAGATACGGTCAAGCTTCTCCGCGATGATCATTCACAACCATTGGAATCTGGCACGTTCAAAACTCTCGCCTAGTAGCAATTACTGCACGTATTGCGACCCACCCCCTCGGGGTGGACGCCCTTGGCTTCATAGTGAGTGAACGAGATTGGCTTCTATGCCTGCATGAACACAGATCTCCTGGCCCGTGGTCATATTTGTATCAACCTCTTCATCAAGCAAAGCCTCTGTCGGAAGCGGAAGGTAAGACCCACCATTAGCTGGAAACCTGAGTATAAATGCTCTCACGCGGCAACCCCGAGCTTCTACTTCCTGCAATTTCTCACTAGCATCACCCAAAGGCAGCCTCGAAGCAAAGACACCTTGCTCACACCGAACACAAGTACGGATAATACCCAGGCTATTTTGATAGATCATTGACCTATGCCAGGACATCTTCACCAGACGACATGCAACTAAACACTGATACAAATACATTGACGGCTCAGGGAGCCGATCCCGTGGCATCAGCGAAGAAATCTCAACCACGAAACGGCGCCCCTGCAACCACGAGGCTCCAACTTGGATCAGCGTCCACCATCGATCCGAGCTCAAGTATCACGATTTGGCTGAACACAAGACCTGCAGTGGCATGGGGCAATAAAGACTTGTTATGTGTCGGCATGGTCTTTGACGAAGCGAGACTACGATAGCACGCTGCGACACGGGTTCAAGGTTCCAGCGAGATTCATAGTCAATGTGATCTGGTTGGAAGGCTGCGGAGAGCACTTACGTGGTGGGACTGTGTCAGCACCTTTGGTCGTCAAGGGACCGGGGAGGTGTTGAGTAGAGGACGAGAAGAGTGGTCTAGCTATCTAGCTAGGCCATGTGATGACGATGAGGTGGCTGGAGTTGTAGTTTGAAGTAGTCCGGGTACCCGTAGCAACCAGAGTGGTACAGCGACACTTGAAAGGGGCCCTAGAGCCCTTGACTCCACTAGCAAGTATCAGGTCCTATCTTTTCGCGCGCCTGCTACTGCGCACGTCCACCACTACAAGAAATCTGATTGGCATAGCAGGTCGTCGAAAAAGGCCAAATCTACACCCTGCAAGGCCCAGTCATCCACACCGGCTTCACCTCCAGGCACGAATAAGTGCGGATCCTGTTCACGGCTACCGCTGCTCTGCAGGCTCACACCTTCTTGGCTATTCTTTTCAAGGCCCGCTGTGTGCTGCTGCGCTGGAGGGATAAGATCGTGAGGTTGTGACGGCGCGGTTTGGAAAACAGAGGTTGGTGACAAATATCCAGCCTGATGGTCAGTGTGGAGACTCATGGACGTTAACGGCTGCTGCTCGTAAGCTGCCACATTTTCGGAGGTCAACGCACTAGGAAGCGATCCTCCCTGCTCAGCTAGAGGAGGGTTGGAGATGCCGCTGCGCTCGATCTTGATAATCCCATAATACGGAATATGTATGGAAAGCAGATGGCCGCTATCGCTCATCTGAGAGATGCTGGCGTGCTGCTCGTCGTTGTTGCCAGGGGAGGAGCAGGTCGTGTAGTTTCCACTTTGCGCGGCGTCCGCTTCGATTGCGAGCAGTGGGCGAAGAATGCTGACGACGTGGGGTGCAATCTTATCCGTACCGTTGCGGGCCATGCCCTCGAGAACTCTGAACGTCTGCTCCAGTATACCACGATCACTGAGGCGCTGATGTTCCAAGAAGTGCAAAACGCTTTGGTTGCCGTCCTCGGTGCTATCATGTCGAAGATTGTGGACATGGATGTGTGCCAGACATATGACGGAACTGGCGACAAAGGCAAGGAAGTCAACACCACGACAGTAGTAGTAGCTTCCTGGATGAATACTACGGAAGGAGATGAAACGCGTCAATATTTCCCGACTGGCGTTGATCGCTGTGATCTTGCTATAAGTGTGTTGATTTTCGGCTGCATGGTGCAGCAAGTACGGCAAGTGTAACTGAACGAGCAGATAGTGATGCGTGAATTGACTCATGAAACGGACTGTTTGATTAGTTTTCTCAAGGTTGTTATCACCGGTGAATTGGAAGTTGGGAGACAGCCACCATTGGGCTGGCATGCAAGCTGAGGCATGTTTCAGAAGTTTGTCAATGTCTTCCGTGGTAGAGAGGTCGTATGGGTCTGTGTCAAAGCGCCGAAGGATCCTGCCACTTGCTGCACAGTGCATGCGCTCGAGGCGCTCCGTTGGTGTACAGCCTCCCAAAGCGTCTGGACTGGCGAACTGGTCGTCCAATGAGCCCTGTGGTAGGCCCAACATCATCGAGAGATACCGGTCAGAGAGGACTAAGCGAAACCACATGTATTCTGAGTCGAGGCAAGTGCGAGTCTCCGGCTCAAGAACCTGCAGTGCTGAGGAGCTAGGCGCCCGATGTAGGCCCATTAGCTGAGCTACCGTCATCGCTCGGCGCGTGGCTAGCCACGCACGGCGAAGATTCCCGGAGTTGTTATGGTAGTTACTCTCGATCATGGTGCATTCTATACCCTCGATCGAGTTGACTAGCTCGTCATCGTTGGACAGTATCTTGCTTGCTGCATTGATCACACGAGATGTAGTTTGTCCAAAGGTGTCGTGCAAGCCTGAGGCTTGGTGCACAGAATCTAGGAGGATTGCTTGCAGGAACGTACCACAAATGAGGAGCTTCCGTGCAACCAGTATCGGATGAGACCCTAATGGAGGTCGCTGCAGCAGCTCCCGAGCAGGGGGCACTTTCTGGCGCAAAGGTCTACATATCGGTCTGTAAATCACGCCGTAAGCAAGCCCGGATATTCTGACCTGGCTGCTGAGGATGAGGTCGAGCTCATGCTGACTGGGCCATTCCGTAACGAGGTTAGCGTAGGTATCCGCGCCTTTTCCGCTTGGTAAGGATGACTAAGCACAGAAGTCAAGTATCAGCGTGCGTGTCGGGCGTTTCAGAGGTTCAGGCATACCGCTACCGCATTTGCTGGCTGTCTCGGGGTAGATTGCGCATCAGTTGGGCCATCTGAAGATGCACCCAAGCAAGATCCGTACTGGACTTCATAGGACACATATTGCCCGTCGCATTCCTGAGTCAGCAAGCCAGCATTTGTGCTCGCAGGTTTATCTGCTGATGAACCCTTGAGCAGCCGCTCGATCAACGCCTCCACATGATCTAGCTTACTAGTAGTCCCTACTTCCCCTTGCTTGCTGTACAGCCGGTTCTCGGGGAACTCCTGGCTGACGCATGGAGTGCCGCGGTGCTTGCAGCTGTCGCAGATGACATCAGGCTGCGCCGTCAATGTGCAACGGATCTTTCGGCGCTTGCACTCCCAACAGCTTTGAGTGCCTTTACGGAGTTTCCTCCTTTTAGGCTCAGGTGCGTCATGCCCGGAGTAGTCTGCCTCGGCGGCGCCCGAACCTGGCGGCATTCACCAAAGGCTTTGTCTGATTGTATCAACTTAGGGTTGGAAAGAAGCTCGTACCAGCTCCCGGTGGACATTGAGGACTAAGGGTGGTAGGATCGCAAGGTTAAGGGTAGATGCTTCTGAACTCTAGATTTCGCCGTGACGCGGAGGAGTATTGAGCCAAGACTTTGTTTCTCCGCCGAAGACACGGGTGGCGTGAATAATCACTCCTGTCGATCGCAAAAACTGCTTTCAGTACGCTTACTTCGGCAGGCTAAACGTACGGGAAGCGGTCGCATTGATCGAAAGGGGTGTGGCACCAGGGAGCATCTCTACTAGACTTGTTCCTCAAGTGAACTAAGAGGACTTGCAGAAAATACTAAGTCAGCTTTGGTATCGATGAAACGACTTGTAATAACAGCGTGTTGATCAAAGACCTGGGGAAGTTACGATCCAGCCCTTAAGAAAAGTACTATTGTTCATACTCCGTACTTACCGGAACTTATCTCTGGAGCATTATGTCTGGAAAGCTGTGCCAGGACCGATTTCCCGGTATGGATTATGCCCTTCCGCCGTGGCTGCGGAGGCCGCCCTTTGCTTCTCTTCGCATCACTGTGCTTGATGAAAGGGTATTTAGATGGGATGGCACTGAGTTTGTCCAAGCATAATCGAGACATGTTTTTCGGTAGCTTCAGCACGTCGACTTTAAAGCAGTCAAGACCGAACATAACTTTTGAAAAGCCATAGACATTATCATCATGGTCAAGATAGCCCTGGCAGGAGGCACTGGCCGTGAGACCTTGCTCGTCGTTCGAAGCTCCGAGTCGCACTGACACCTATCTACAGAAGTTGCACGAGAAGTTATTGACGCCTTGTTGGCTAGAAACAAACACGAGGTAACGGTTCTCAGCAGGAAAGTAGGCAAGAAAGCCGATCTCTACGTAACTGTCCTATGCACTAACGCCACTTAGCTACCTACCACTGAAGATGGCACAGCTGAAGTCACCTTTCTTACTGTAGACTACAACGACACGGACAGCCTAGCCAAGGCTCTGCTAGGTGTCCATACCGTCTTGTCCTTCATTCAAGTTCACTCTGATCCGCAGAACAAGTCGCAAAAGAATCTGATAGATGCAGCCATCGTCGCTGGCGCGAGACGTTTTGCTCCAAGCGAATGGGCAGGGTATGTCGGCTCCAGCATAGCAAAAGGTGCAATGAGTTGACCTCTTCCTAGGTCGACGCTCACAGATATGTCTCTGCATGCCGGCAAAGCTGAAATTAGGGAGTACCTCGAGAAGGTGAACGAGAAGGGCAAGGTCGGTGCTTCACCAGCCTCCTCACAACGTTGGCACCCGTGCTAAGTCCTCCTGTACAGGTCTTAGAATATACCCTCTTTCAGCCAGGCCTTTTCCTCAATTACCTGGCAGCTCCATACCAGACAGCCAAATACGTAGCTCCATTGCAGACAATGTTCGACTATCAAGGTCGGCGTGGGATCGTCATTCACGAACATGATCCAACTTTCACCTTTACAACAGTGGAGGATCTTGCTGCAATCGTGGCCAAAGCAATCGAATACGATGGTGAGTGGCCCGTGATCGGCGGAATCAGCGGCAACAGGGTACCCATTTCCAAAATCATCGAATTCGGCGAAAAGGTTCGAGGTACGTTGCACTGCCCTCTGTCGCCAACATGAAATTCACAATCGATCGCAGGGGGTTCATTCACCATTGACCATGTCAATGTCGACGATCTTCAAATCGGAAAACTGAAGATGTCATGGATGCCTGCAGAGGGTCATAGGTCGTTCAACCAGGAGCAGGCTGCAAAGATTATTGAGCAGGCGTATATCGGTATCTTGCTGAGCAGCACAAAAGGCGCATGGGACGTATCGAACGATTTCAACCAGCTTTTTCCGGATTACGAATTCACTCAAATTGAAGCTTACCTCAACGATGTCTGGAAAGGGAAGCCATAATCGAGCCCATGGATAGTGGCAAAGACAGGGAGACTCGCAGTGAGCTGAGCATGGCCTAGCCAGTCGGGCTTGTGGGCTGGGGAGGTTCGCTACCTAATCGATATTGAGCATTCTAGGAGAACCCAGTGAGCAGGGCCGGTTGGGAGAGTGGTGGAGAGATGCGGTGCGCTCTGCAACATGTAAGGCTGAAACTGTTCGGGTGGACAAATGAACCATACCACGCGTAGGATGTACTCTAGTATAACTCAGATATGATCCCCACTCCTTTCACTTGCAAGGGCATCGATATGTCGGCTTCAAGCCACAAGTCCACACTAGTGTCTTTGTTGAAGCCCACGCTTCCGCCGGCACCACCACAACTTCGCTTCTTAGCATCATCGCAAGCGCATAGGCCAGCGTAAAGACCTGGACGGATCAGGTCAGCCTTCTTTCACATCTGCTGGCTTTCAGTGCTGGAGCAAGAAGCATTTCTTCGCCTAAGAGCGGAACGCTCAGTGCAAAGACTTGCTTCGCATGTGATCAATGCTATGTAGCAATTCATATCAAGTACATAGCGGCTGTACTTCTCGCCAATCATGTGCGGAAAAGCTGGCCGTACCTCATAGCGATATGTCGGTGCCTCCCTGCTTCAGGATCCGAAAGATGTAATTGCAGTCCTGATCAAAAATCTGGCAACCATGAATATATCAACGAGGTTAACGACACCGAAGAGCAAAGGGCCCAGAGATGACAGTCCAAAGGTCTAATCCTTCTCAAAAGCATCATACTCGTCCTTGCTCATCAGACCTTCCAGCTCGCCTTTGTCAGACACTTCGATCTTCGCGAACCAGCCCTCAGCCTCAGGTCCCTTGTTTATTGTGCCCGGCTTATCTCCCAGCACATCGTTCGCCTCTGTGATTTTGCCCGAGACAGGCGACATGATATCGGAGGCTGACTTGACAGATTCGACTGCGCCAATGGTGTCGCCTTTGTTGACTTCCATTCCTACTTCTGGGAGTTCGACGTAGACGACGTCACCGAGGGCTTTGGAGGCGTATTGTGTGATTCCGATTGTGCCTGTGAAGGGACAGATATCAGTACAAGACGTTCGTATAGGAGCCCAACTCTCTCCCAGTAGAACATCCTCTGCGTCCGCCGACAGCGCCCTGATCTTTCTCGTATAGTATCCGAGTACAAGCAGAACTCTTCTGAGGCGTCACTGACCAATCTTGTCTCCCTCGTCCATCTCAATCCACTCATGGTCCTCGGTGTACTTCTTGATCATCACTATAGGCCCATTATGTCAGCCACCATCACCGAAACGTCTCAGTTCGACCACAGAGCTCTCATACATGGACCCCTCGTAGCAAACGTCCTTCTCATGCCAGCTCTCCATATCTGCGGTCTTGGAGCAGCTAGACGTCTTGCGACAGGCACGAACCTCGCTGCGACCGCCATTGTGTATACGTGCTAAGTTAGTGGTGAGCTCACTCGCAATCACCTCCGCAGCTGTAGTCGCCGCGGCGGACGAGGCTGCAGCGGAGCCTCGTAACACAACAGACTCTCAACTGCAACTGCACCTGCACCGCGAACCTGACTCGACGATCCGATCCGTCCGACACCGTCGCCCGTTATCTACAGTCCTTGCGCGTACCTCGACCAACCCACCCCATCCCAACCATGCTCTACGAACTAATAGCGGTGGTAAGCCTCCCCAACCACCCAACCTTCATGCACACCCCGTCCCATCCACCCACCCACTAACACCACCCCCAGGTCCGCACAGGCAACATCACCTACGTAAAAGACGTAGCCCGCACAACCGGCTCCCTTATCCTCTCCCGCACCGGCACAATCCGCAACCTCAGCAACTGGGGCGTCTTCGACCTCCCACGTCCAACCGTCAAATACCAGACCCAGCACCACAAAGGCCACTACTTCTGCCTGACCTTCGATAGCAGCGCGAGCGTGCAGGCCGAGGTGCGGCGCCAACTAGGGCTGAATCCGCACATGATACGGTTCAGCATGGTGAAGGTGGGGGATAAACTTGGCGGGGCGCGGAATGAGAAGGGGAGAATGGAGGATGTGGATGGGCAGTTGAAGTGGAAGGCTGTGAAGGATGAGGTTGAGGTGCTGGGGGAGAGGAACCCATACTCGTTGATTTAGAGGGTGGGGCGATATGTGTAACGAGATACTGGCCAAGAATGGAATGGGACAACTTTGCGGCGCGCACGCTGAATCGCTGTTGAGTGGAGAGGGAGGGGATGCGTGCAGCAAGGTACATGGTGCCTCGATCCCCGAGAACAGAAAGTTGGGATGCTACAAAGTCCTCCACGACTCGACAACGCCTGCTTGCGCCTGTGGTATCACCAAGCTATCAAAAGAGACTCCAACGACTCCTCTCCGGTCGAGGCAGGTTTGCCTCTCGACCCCCTCCTGTCGCAGCCTTCGCCTTTCCCTCCAACTGCCTCAGGCTCTCGATCTTCTCCAGTACCAGCTCGAGCATATCTTTCCGCCTGATCACATCGAGATGTGCCCGCACCCTCGGGTCTTCCCTGGCGAATCGCTCAATCTCGCTGTCGCTCAGATGTCGACCTAACCGTGCATCGAGCTCCCGCGGGAAATTGTAGTAGAACTCTGATAGGAGCTCGACGTTCAGGAAGAGCACCGCGGTTGATGTGAGTTTGTCGGCTACCACGTCCAAGAAGACTTCTGGGCAATGGTATTTGTTCCTTAGCGATGAGCACTGTCGAGATTTGACGCCTGCTAATCGCATCTTGAGGATGTCTGCTCGGTCTCGGAGGAAAATGGCTTGGCGACCTGTATACTGTGTTAGTAGAGCCTTGTACATTAGACATGTCGATATACATACCAGTCTGCAACAAAGCAGATGAGAAGCCACCTGCTCCCGCCGAGCTATCTCCTTCCAGGTATACATCTCCTTTTCGTACGCGGTCGATGAATGCAGTCACGTCGTTAAGCTTCCTGCGACCGACAGCCTGTTCAAGCTGCTTCTTGGCCTCGTCGCACGCCTTTAGTTCGCTCTTCAACGCTCGACCCGCTCCTTCCCGACCCTTAGTCCATTCGGATTCTTCCACCTCAATCTCGAATTTGAATGGCTTGATGCAGTTCTCCACTTGATCGCTTGTGCTGTAGAACCGGTCGTGTAATATACTCTCCGCTGCATCTGCAATCGCCTTTCGTGCATATGGATGCGCCGAAAACGTAGAGCTGTCAACCAGTGTTGACACTCGGTTCTTCAGCTCATCTTCCACCACAGTTGTGGCTAGCCGGCCGATGCCCAGCTTGGTAAGTTCTGACGTCGACGCATCCAGTTTCCGTTGCCAGAACAACGATGTTGGCTCTGACTTGGACAGATCCGTTATTGGGTCCGCCTCAAATGGCGCTTTCGCTAGCTCTTCTACTGGTTTGTTCCAGTACCGCTTCGCTAGCAGATCGAGTACTTTCTGTTCGAGTTCTGCTTTCAGCAGCTGCCTCACTTCTGGCCGGCCGAAGGAGTCGCTGAACTGCTTAAAGGAGTGCTTGAACGCGTCCAGGCTTTCTGCAAGGTATGACTCCGCGCTCAAAGGTCGATCGTTGTATTGTACTTTGAACTCATATGTTGCCTCTTCCAGTTCTTGCACAATCGCATCTCTTGTACCAGCCAGGCTCGAAGCCATGGTCTGCTCAAGTACATACATAAGCTTTTTGCGCAGTGTCGGTGTGCCTATGGACAGCTCCGATTGTGGTCCGAATTCGAGAGGATGTGCTTGGAAATATGCGTTCTCGTTCTTAGTAATGGCGTTTGCAAGGTTCCCACCATGTCGGTGAAAGAGGCCACTTTGTTGAGGAAGCCTGCAGACAACACCCACATAGCCCAGCCGGAGAGGATACTTTTTGTCTGAGAGCATTTCGACGCCTCTTTGAGCATCTACGAGATCCATCTTCGTGATGACACCTATCGTTCTTTCGCCTCGCGGGTCGACTCTTCGGCTAGCCCTCAAAGCTGTTGAGTTAGCCAGATCGACATCCGCAGCTGAGATGGCGAGGATAACATTTGGTGGTTGAATGTACTTGTCACATAGATCGGAGATCTTCTGTTTGAGCTCGACTGGCTGATCTCGTCCCACAACTTGGATGTAGCCTGGCAGGTCAATTAGAGAAAGGTCGGGTACATTAGGCGAGTGTATTGTAAGCTGAATAGGGTCGTCGGTCACGCACTGCTCCGCCGGCACCGCGAGGTTGAGGTCCGTGAGTGTCCTCTGTATCTGGGTGAAGTCGGTAATCTTGCCAAGACCGAGCGCAGGAAATTCACCATACTCGGCTTTTGCGTCGGGTGTGTTCACGAGCGTCAGCTCGATTGGCCGTCTCGTTACCATGTTCGAACCTTTTGGCAGGAATTCGTGTCCAACTATTGCTTCGAGCACCGAGCTCTTTCCAGACGACTGTGATCCGATAACCACTATCGAAGGCAAGGTGAGCGTGCCAGACTGACCGACGCCTTGCAGCATATTCCTGATCTCGATCATCTTCCTAGTGAGAAGCATCATCTGCTCATCTCTCACAGTCTCATTCCTTGTGCGATCATCATCCTCTTTCTCCATGCCGAATGCGGCACCCGTGGCGGCAGCCGCTGCAGCAGCCTGCTTGCCATCAGACTTTGGCTGCTGATCACCACCGCCGTTACCGCCGGTGCTCTCCTCAGGCTTCTCCAGGAACATCTGGCGGTACCATTCCGGAGCTTCGACATCTGAAGCCTGCTCTTTCGTTCTCCGCCAACCCACTGAGATCTGATCAAGTATACCCTTGCCTCCTTCGAAAGTACTCTGAGCAAGTCCAGCGCCGGCCTCTTGAGCCCTGTTGAACGCATCCATCGCATACGTGCCCGCCTGCTGTGCCTGGTACTGAAGATATGCCAATCCCGCAATCATCGATGCACCGAAGAGAGCCGGGAGTCTTGCCAGGTTGAGTGCGAGTCGCGGCAATATCCGCACGAAGGATATTGACCGCACCATAGGCACATTGTGTATCGAGTTCGCTCCGAGCGGCCATTGTCGACGTGCTGGTTTCGTCCGTAGTAGTCCTCCGCTGGTTACATGTGTATGCAGTTGTCGCGCACTCCGCATGAGCAGCGGAGTCGCTCGCGATGCGAGTAGTCTCCCGCTCATCACAGGTCCGGGTCTGACATCGATAGGCAGTCGTGTCAATTAAAGGTTCCAGGTATACAATGCTATGACGATCATCGGCGTCTGGTTCACTACGTCTGATCAGAGAGCAGGTTCTGCTTCTGAGGGTGGCCGCAGAATTAACCGTATTCCGGGCATCATTTATGCAGGGTCAGGGTGCTGGCGTAGCACAATCCCTGCGCCAGTGACGAATGCCACTGGTCACTTGGTCCACGACTATTAGGTGTCCATGCTTGCTGTCTTGTCTAACCATCTTTCTTATGTCAAGCGGTGAACGGTCATTTCTGATCATTTAGGTACATGTACAACAACGTTCTTCTCTCAACGTTTGAAACTAGATGTTGTGGGATTTGGGTTGTTTATTAAGTGCTGACCGCTCTGAAGAAGCCAGACTGTTTTGATTTGACGAGCACAAGTCACTACCTTGGATCTACTGATTAAGTACGGGTGTTAGTACTATGAATTTACGGCGTACACCTTTACAACGAAATGTGCAGATTTCTGGTCTATAAGGGCTCCAAGCCCATCATTCTTTCCAAGATTGTTACCGAACCATCTCACTCGATACTGACCCAGTCATACGACTCACGGCTCAGACTTGATGTACGTCGGCCTCACAATGGCGACGGGTTCGGTGTAGGATGGTACACGGAACCAGAACTCGGACCAGACCCTTGCCTCTTCACCTCAACATTACCAGCATGGAATTGTGCCAATCTGGAACGCCTTGCACCAAAAATCCACTCCCGGCTCATCTTCGCCCATGTGCGAGCCACCACAGAAGGGTCACTAGCAGAAAACAACTGCCATCCCTTCGTGCACAACACTCTAATGTGGATGCATAACGGCAACATCGGAGCATTCAAGTACGTGAAGCGCCCACTCACCGCATCACTCGACGACAAATGGTACCACTCCATCAAAGGCGGAACAGACTCAGAATGTGCCTTCGCCCTCTTCCTCCACATCCTCGCCAAGGAAGAACACGTCGACCCATCCTCAACCCCTAAGGGCGGTTTCGGCGCAAAGACGCTCAGAAACGCCATGAAAAAGACCATAGCACGCATCAACGAGCTAATCCGTACATCCATCCCTCCCACCATGACCCTCTCCGCGATCGAAACCCGCAGCCTCCTCAACTTCGCCGTAACAGACGGCCACAGCGTCGTCATCACTCGCTACGTCAGTTCCAAGACCGACGCCGCCGCATCCCTCTACTACAGCTCCGGCACAGACTGGGTCGAGGACCCAAAGCACAAAGGTCAGTTCCAGATGGAGCGCCGCGACAAAGCGTCCGATGTAGTGCTTGTTGCGTCCGAGCCATTGACGTTCGAGCGCCATAATTGGCTGGCTGTGCCGACGAACACGATCATCACGATATCGGAGCAGACGGTTGATGTGCGGCCTATCAAGGATGAGTTTTGGGACGAAGATCCGTCGATTGAGCGGAGCACGGGCTTTGCGCGGGATAAGGGGTTGATGAGCAAGGCGCCTGGAGGGGCGATGGCTGTGCCGAGTGGGATGCCAACGCCGGCTAGGACCCCGGAGCCGGAGAGGGGAGGCGACTGGCTCGAAAGACAGACGACGGAGAACTTCAAGAAGAAGCTGGCGACTCTGGCGTGAGCTACGTGGTATTTGAACTTGGCTGGTATATCGATTTGGCAAGGCGTTCAGCGGGGTATAACGACTGGAAGCGAAGGAATCAGATTGTCAGGGCGTCAAATAGGTCACTTTCCACACCATCGCTGGTAACGGGTAGACCATCAGTAGAGCATGCAATTGTCTTCCTGTTTTCTGCCTACATCTGCGACCCACCTTCCCATTTTCATATTCGTCACCGATCATCCCCCCTCAAATCCGCATGTCTGAAATACTTCATCCCCACCCACGCAACAACAACCCACACCCAAGCCATAACACACGTAAGCACCAGCAACGCCGGGTAATAGCCCACAATCGGCAGCGACGGGTCGTCCTCCAGCTCCGGCGGCGCATACGGTGTCTCGCCTACATCCCAGGCCCAGCTCCACACGCCGAAACAGCTGCCCATGCCGACAACGAAGACGATCCAGGTCACGGTTAGGATTGCGTAGCCCCAGAATGCGGTCTCGCTGTAGTCCCATTCTGTGCTGCTGGTGGTTGGGTCGTCGTCGTCGTCGTCGTCGAGGGCGGGGGAGCCGGAGATGTCTGCGCTGGAGCCGGAGAGGGGGGAACGGTGGCGGACGTGGTTGGAGAGGGGGAGGGAGGGGAAGTAGGAGTCGCCGTCTGGGTGTGGGCGTTGTGCTTGGGCTTGGGCTTGGGCTTGTCTTGCTGCGACTAGCTTGGGGATGTGGAGCTCTGCGTCGTCATCTGTGCTGTCTGTTTGTAAGGTTGGTGATGTTAAGATCGAGGCTGCGGAGGAGAGGGGTTCGAAGGAGGCGGTGCTGGAACGGAGAGAGGGTATCGATACGCGAGAGAGGGTCTTGAACGGCCACCTGGGGGGTACTTCGGGGGTAGACGCAGCGACAGGTGGGAAGTGACGGCTTGGACGAGGTGTCTCAACGTCTTCTTCTGTGGTGTCAACTTGCGTGGGCGGAGTTGTTGCTGCGGTGTTTGGCGGCTTCGGACTTGACAAGGGAGACTTCTTCTCTGAACCCTTGCGTTCTCTTGCTTTGCCTAGCACGGCTTTCCTTAGAGAGCCTTTGCGCTTGCGGTTGCTCTTGTTTTGGAAGGCTTCTGACATGGCGCTGCGGCCAGTCGTTGCCGAAGTGCGGTCATTCTCATTGTCGCTCTTCTCACCCTCAGTGGTACGTAGGATGTTCAAGCGCGAGAGGAGGTTGCCTGAGATAGACCTCTTGTGCGGCGTTGCGGGCCTCTTCTTCTCGCTCAGACTGGCTCTGGGCGTTTCATCTTGGATGGTAGGGAAGGGAACAGGAGACTCGGCGTCGTTCGCGTCAGTCGCAGAGTCGTTCATAGCACGCCAGATGATAGTAGGGCATTGTGACCACTCCTGCTCAGCATCAGTCAAGCAGCGTGCCCACTGTAAGAACTACAGAAGTGACGGCATGTACTGGCAGGTTGATGGGTAAATTGTGAGTGTGGGTCAGATGTCGCAGATGGCAAGTGGAGATACAAGTAACCAATTACAACGAAGCTTGCTCATGAGGTACTACGGTAGGTACGTGGTGTAGAACAGCCCTCTTGAGCCTGTTCGTCGCATCCACCTATATTGGAATCCTGCGAACGGACAGAGGGTAGTGTTACGAGAGGCATGAGGACGGAGTGCACATCCGCATAAATGCTCGATTTTGTTCATGCCGAGACAGTCAAAGCAGACGTACTTCCCACTGACAGGATGGTACTGTGCTACCACGAATAAGTTGACGCGAGAGCCTGGTGGTCTCCGATGGCTGAAACGGTCAGTATCATTCGGGCACCTCCGACGTATTGCAGAACGTGGCTGCCTTTGAAGTAACGTATAGACCAACCACAGAGACCAAGATAAGTCAAACGTTGCACTCACGAGTGAGCAAGTCCGCACACACGACATGGCTCAGAAGGTCACGGTGATTGGAGAGCTCCCTTCGGCTCTCTTCCTGCAAAGTTGATTCTGATAGGCGCGTCAAGGGCGTGATCGGTGCATGGCGATTCAAGCCAGACAACGATCTCAGATTTTCGTGACTTCCGAGATCCAGCGCTGATCTTCAGATCTCTAAATGCCAGCTATTCACTTTCTGGGAACTCATGCGGTCGCTATCAATAATCTGACACACAGGACCTTGTGGTCAAACGTGAGGTCGAGTGTTGGGGTTCGAATGCGTGGGGATGACAGTGATGCCCAGCCTTCGACATGCACTGGCTGCAATCGGGTGCCAGAGGCGTGAATCTGGGGCGATCGGTGGCAAATGAGAGAACGTGGTCACTGCAGGCATCTCTCCGAAGCGTCTGCTCTAAGACTGTTACCGTCAAGTCTGGCGGGTACCAAGTGCTTCGCTTAGCAGTCCCATAGTTTTGGCGCAAGGCCTTGGTCGCAACTAGGCTCGTATTCCGAGCACTAAGAACATATGGGCGCTTTTCTACTGTGATCTACTCCCCAACCGTAATGCGAAAATTTGGATACACGCAGCGGCAGACAAGGGTACGGGAAGAAAGTGTGCCTCCAAAACCATCATCATGGAAGAATGCACACGTGAGGACACCCATGATCATTACCGGTAGTTCGTACTCCCACTTCCATGAAGAGCGACTGGCCACGGTGATCGACAGGGAAGAGCACCGCTTGAGATGCCAGCGTCTAGCCAGCGTTCTTAAATGCTTAGCGTGAGATGCGGGATGCGGGCGTGCTCTAGTGCCGAACTTGTGGTCCAGAAAAGGAGCTTTTCGTGACCCTTACCCTCCGAGGCACTACCCAGCAATTAAACGTGGAGATGAGGACACTGGCTGCATTTTAGAGAGTAGTGCTCGCTGCAAAGAACGAAGCAGATAAGCAGACAGGCATTTGATTTTCGGAGGAAAGGTGAAAAGACCTTGCCGAGCGTGCCCTGTTGTCTTTCGCTTGGAGATTCAACTCAGGCACTTTCAGGGTATCCCTTGATAGCAGTAGAGAAGCCACGGCTTGGAAGTTCCATTTGTTCCCGTGAATTTCCCTTCTTGTAGTTGTCGCATCTTTTCCCAACCGCTGGACTACTTAGTACTTTCGGACAGAGCTTCGCAAGAGTGAATGCCTGGCGCTGACAAGAAGCACGGCCATCTCGATTGACAAAACAACTGGAAGAAAAACTTCCCAGAAGATCGGACCGCGCTCTACTCCCAAATAGGACACGCAAGAACCACAGGGCGTCCTTCAACCGCATCTGAACTGAGCGACACCTCTTCCACATCTGTCGGCGATCCTCAATTACTCTCCCTGGTCTGAGTAACCATCCTTCCCATTCCGTGCGACCCACGCCACCACGACTGACACAAAACGTTCTTTTATCGATTTCTGGTCTTACCCAAGTCTCGGTTTTCCGCTTCTCGCTGGTGTAGCATCAAACGCGCCGACTATTTGGACCGTCCCCTCTTGCAAACCATTCGTCAACCGAGCCACTGTCCTCCCTCGCCTCGGCCAGATTCGTACACCCGCCACATCGTCCGTCTTCGCTACCTTCCGTTATCTAAGATCAAAGTACCTTTTTTTCCTTGTGAGGGAGCTGCAGCGTTGAATATCATACCTACTCCATTCAGTCGCCATAATCAGCATAGGCCAGTGCGCTACCGCTGTCAAGATGGCCTCAAAGGTTTGTGTTACCCTACCATCAACTCCACATGACCCTGCCAGATCAATTTTGCTGATCCTCGCCTACAGTTTTTACGTGAATACAAATTGGTGGTTGTTGGTGGCGGTGGTGTGGGAAAGTCATGCTTGACCATACAACTGATCCAGAGCCATTTTGTGGATGAATATGATCCGACTATTGAAGGTATGACTGAGCTATTTGGTCCGTAGACATCTGGCTAATTTGTGCTCAGATTCATATCGAAAGCAATGTGTAATCGACGACGAAGTTGCGCTCTTGGATGTTCTCGATACGGCCGGACAAGAAGAATATGCCGCGATGCGCGAACAATACATGAGAACAGGAGAAGGTTTTCTGCTCGTATACTCCATTGATTCGAAGCAGTCGTTCGAAGAGATAAGGACATTCCAGCAACAGATATTGCGGGTGAAGGACAAGGACTATTTCCCTATAATAATCGTGGGAAACAAATGCGATCTCGAGCAAGACAGAGTGGTATCGAAAGAAGAGGGCATGGCGCTGGCACGATCTTTCGGCTGCAGATTCATGGAAACATCTGCCAAACAAAGAATCAATGTCGAGCAGTCCTTCTATGAGCTGGTGCGAGAAATCAGGAAGTACAACAGAGAAATGTCAGGATATGGAGGCCCGCAGCAAGTCAACGCTGGTGCGCCAAATCACAAATTTGACAACGGCGACCAGGACGATGGTGCAGGCTGCTGTGGGAAGTGTACGGTAATGTAATAGGGAAAGAGACGAAGCATTGGGGACACTGCTACATGATACCTTGATACCTCTGGATTGGCTACTAGCATCTGGAGTTGGTGGTGACCGTGGCCTGTTTGGGAAGGCCGGAGTCGAGTGCTCAAAAGTCTTCACTTCCGGGTCACATTCTTATGTTGCAGTCATGGACACCTACGGCCGACAATAGCCGCATTCTGATGATTTCGAAGACAAGCTGCGCAAGCGGACTGGCGACGTTCAAGTGAAGGACCTAATGGAACCACAGGACAGCTACCGATTAGTCTATAACTATGACTGCCACTCTGGTTCGCATAGACTTTCATCAAGACCTCGATACCAATATCCATGTGCAGCGCTATTAGTCCCTTATGAGCGTTGATCTATCGTTTTACTCCGCAATCTCGGCGACAACAGGTATAGTGGTCAGACTGTCGGCGACGCTACAGTGAAGATTTTCGATGCATAACTGTCGCCGCCCCCTTGTGTATCGTCAGTCATGCGCACGCATAACGCGAAATTGCTTACCTGATGGTTAGGGAATATCAAAGAATCTGCAATGACCACATTTTCTCTCCTTCCTGCGGTGAACACAACGACCTCAGCGATGTCGTCGGGGGTCAACGGCTCAACACCTTTGTAAACAGCATCGGCTTTCGACTTATCACCACCAAACCTGACGAGCGAGAACTCCTGCAGGACGAATCAGGTTAGCCATCATCTTACAGCAGCAGAAGCGAAAACAAGGCGAAAGCATCCATTACTAGGGCGCAGTGCACCAGCGCAGAGCGACTTACCGTCTCGACCTGACCAGGATCAATCTCAATCACCCTGATCCTACTTGCGACCAGTTCCTTCCTTAAAGCATCCGTGAACGTTCGGACTGCAGCCTTGGTGGCGCAGTAGATACTTCCACCCGGATAGCCTTCGCGGCCAGCAATTGAGCCGATATTGATGATATCTCCTTGACCACTCTCCCCTCGCCTCGTCATACCCTTCATCACTTCCTGTGTCATCGTGATCAAGCCGGTGACGTTAGTAGCAAACATGATGTTCATATCCTCAGGATCGATTTCAGGGCTCTTCGCAACACCCTTGACCATGCCGGCGTTGTTCACCAGAACGTCGATGTTCTTGAACTCAGCAGGGAGGTTCGATACGAATTTGACGATCTCTGATGACTTTGACATGTCTAGCTGGGCAGGCAGACATTGGACCCCCTCACCGACTTCTGACTTGATCTGCTCAGCAAGTGACTTTAGGGCGTCAATGCGTCGGGCAGTAAGGATGAGCTTCAATGACTTCGGCGATGTCCTTGCAAATTCGAGGGCTGTGCTCTTGCCTATGCCGGACGAAGCACCTGTGATCAAGATCGTCTTGCCCTCCAGACGCTTCGACATTGCTGATGACATCTTGCGTAGCTGGCCTAACGAGCTGCTAAATTGAATGTGGCTCTGTTTTGCAAGAGCAGTAACTTGTGCAATGGTGCTGCTATATGGGGAAGCTTGGACTGGCGAGAGCAGGGCGCGGGACGTATTGCAAAACGGAGAAGTAAGGGAGCGAAAGGAGGGCATTCGATCTATTCTTCAAGATGAAAGGCTGACCCGCTAAAACATTTGAAATGATTCCTTATGCAGGTGTTTGTGGCATGGGGATTGGATGTGGTGTTCCATCATAGCATTACTCTAGTCGGAGTTGGAGAAGCATGCCCTCCTTCCTCGGCATCATCGCCGTGCCAAATGAGCGGAGATCACCTGACCTTCCGAATGTCGGAGTTTAGACGACGACGACCGTATGAGATCTCTTTGTCCATTCATTTGTACACATTCATTGTCGAACCCATAATGCAGTACAAAGCGCTTTCATGTGCCTTCTTTGACGAGAGCAGATAGGACGCTGGCGTATCTGCAGATCGCCGCTGGCCTAGGGGTCGCACCAGGAGCAGCACAAAATGGATTCACCTTTGCCTTGCTTAGAGCCCTTCTGAGATACAAGGACCATTGACGACGTACATTAGTGGAAGTCGCAAGCCGGCTGCCATATTCTTTCCTCAACACAGATTCACATCACGCATAGAGAGCCTGGGACTCGATCCCACCGAAGTTCGTCAGGATGTTGGTCAGCAACGCAGCGGTGTTCGAGGCTCGATCGCAGGCGAGCGCCGCGAGAATGCACCCTCTGGGTCGGTGATCAGACATCTCCCATTGACTCGTTTTCTAGTACAGATATATATCAATTGCTCATATTCCAAATGGAGGTTCGACAATTCTGGGCTTGTCCCTATTCTTTGACGCGAGGAGCCATCTCTGCTTACGTCAACGGCACAGGGCACTTGCAACGACCTCATCGCCAGCCTTGCTTGTTTTCCAGCGTTGCCATGTGAAGCATGCACTATTGCTTTTACTCCGAGTTGTTATGACGCGAGGCAAGCATGGAAAGGTCTGTATCACTCGCTAGGCCCCTTCAACGAGCAAACGGCAGCGATATTACTACTCCTTCCGCATGGCTCTCCTCCTAGCGACCCACGTTGCCGGGTCAGCAGCATGCTCAAACGGTGATGAAGTGCAGTGTCTCCCAGATTCGCGCCGCATGCTGTTCTTGTACGCGACTCGCTTTCGAATACAAGACTTCACTCGCGTCACGATGAGAATCAAAACACCAAACGGTCAGCGCCGCATGTGTGTTTACCAGACCTTAAATACTTCGTCCTCTGCTCTTTGCAACATTTTCCATCTGCACGACAGTACCCTATCCTTGATATTCGTTACTCAAAACATCCTGACCACATTTTGTCGTGGACTTCTTGTTCGAGCCGAAGGTACCTCATCTTCGAGAACCCTCTCAACACTGCTGAAGGCAGCATGGCACCGTTCAGCTTCAACCCAAGAGCAGCTGGATTCACTCCCAGTGGGCTACTAACAGGCATCTTGAATATTGGAGCTCCACCGCCTGCTCCCTCGTCAGCATCAAGCACACACAGCTCTCTCAACCCAGTTGCCGCTGTGTTCACACCACGCCCAACTCCATCAACGAACTCCACCACTGGAGGAGCAACACCTGCAACATCCTCCCCAGTTGCTGAAGTGGCCGAGTCGAGCATTGTCAGCGATGATGGCTCCTCATCAAGTCGAATGTCAAGATCTGTGACACGAGAGAGATGGTCGTCTGTGCGACGATCATACTCTGGAGATAGAGCTCCTTCACCTGTGCGCTCAGCTTCAGTACCAAGATCCTTTGCTCCACCTTCGCTCACCTCGACTCAAATGCAAGAGCAGGTCTCAGGTGCTGACGAAGATGAATATAAGCCGCCACTTGTCGTGGATGGTGCTGGACCAGCATCGAGGTTCGAGATGGTCTTTAACCCAACAGCGCCTGTGTTCGTGCCACTGCCAGTCGACTCTAGGCCATTAGATCAGACACGACCTCTGAACCCATTGGCACTTGAGTACACGCCGGACGATATGCTCATTGCTCGAGCGCAGCTGTCGATCATCCTTGGTCTTCCAGTTTCGGATGAGTATAACATGCGCTTCCAGACTTGGGCTGTGCCAATGCCGTGTGTCTTCGTACCAGTCGAGACGTATACGCCTCAACACACTGGCTATGCAGCTGCGCCAGCTCCCAATGACTGGGACCCTGAGGCTACAGGATTTGTGCCTGTCATCGAGGAACAGAGCTTCACACCCACGTCCAGACTCGCTCCTCAGTCTGCTGAGTTCATGCCTCAAAGCTACTTCGACAACACATGCACAGACTTCCTCTGGACACCTTCGCCAAGTTCGAAACCGAAGCCGAAGCGAGTCTTTACTCCCTATGGCAAGTTCAACCCGTTGGCGAAGGGATTTGCTCCCAATACATGCAAGGACCTAATCAAGCGAAAGAACTTGAAGCCTAACGCGAAGTCGTTTGTGCCAGGTCAGCTATGGATGGATGCCGTTGTTGAGACTTCAACATATCCTATTCTCACTGTCCGATGGGAGATCATCAACAAGATCTTTGCACGAATCGTCAAGCAAGTCGAGGCACTCAGAATAACCATCACCACAACCAACTCATGTCGATCTCTGATCAGACAATCCAACAAAGCTGTACTTGTGTTTCGACCATCCACAATATCTATGCCCACCCAAGTTGCAAAGGAGTTTGTATCTGGTCCAAAGAACACAGTCACCGCCGTAGTTCGACGACTAGACGCTGGCGCACCGACGTTTGTGCCTTGGACTCCGTTCCTCTTGCAAGCTCTATGGTGGTACCGAACCCTCATACTAGCAGCAGCATACTTCATGTCTCTGCCCAACACCTGCACCGACATGATTCGACGACCGAATCCCATGGCCAAGACATTCACTCCGATCAAGGACCTGATAGTCTTCTACCAGGAAAGCGTTACTGATTTGATGCTATGTGGCGCACTGGTGGCTGTCAAGATCGTCTCTTTTGAGTCTGCTGTGCCCTTAGGACCGACACCAGCTACCAAGCCGACCCTTCGTCCGAGGCTGTTTGTGTCAAGCCTTTGCTTTGCATTGCCATCCATTTCCAACCTGGAGTGGAACGGTAACAATAGCACCTTGCAACTCGCTGTACTAAGCGACATCCCAGATCTCGACGCAGCATCAGACCTACTATCAGTCTTCCGTACACCCCTGCGAGATATGCCGGTTGCTCTAGCCTTGTTGTTTACTCAGCTCGATGTGGATGACTCTGTAGGTGTCCTGCGTTCGGTAGCCGTCTCAACTTTAGCGATTCCACAGCAAGCGCAGCCTGAGCTTGAGGAGCCTGAGGAGCTTGAGACGGCGACAGGTCCTCTCGTTGTCGATCCGTCTGCGTATGTTGATGCGACCCCGGAAATTGCTGAGGATGACTCCGAAGAAGAAGTGTTCGATCCGGAGGCTCCCTTGGAACTTCCCCCACGACCTTCTTCGCCGAACCCGGACAACTGGGATCGAGAGACGATCTTCGCTACCGATGACGATCCGACAACCATGGCACTACCAAGCGCCGACTACGATAAGTCATTTGTCTATGGTTTTCCCACTCTCACCATCGCCGACATTAAGGACACTAAGCGGGATCTTCACCCTTCTACATACCTGCCAAAGCCGTTTAGTCAGCTTTGCGAAGAGGGTTTCGGGCCTTCGGAAAAGCAACTCGATTACGATTTCGACGGGTGGCCAAAGCGTGAGAGGATCGCTCAACAGCCGGTTGCACACCACTTGAATTTCTTCGGCGATTCTGTTCCATGCAAGAGCGATACGAGCCCTGCCAAGTGCCTGGCCATCATTTTCTCTACACCAAAACCCGAATTGGCGCCGAATGCCACGGACACAAATTTTGGTCGCCACACGGTCCTCAAGAACGCTTTTCTCTTTGTAGATCCGATTGTCTTTCTTGGAGACCGCTCTGTGGCAGGATTTCTCCGTGGAAGTACCCTGGAAAACTATGGCATCAACGAGACCTTCAAGTTCTACAGCTCACCTGGTACTTGGCAATACGAGGTTCGCGAGCCAGACGACGACCACATTGAACTGGACACCTTGGACCCGACGCATTATCCGGAGGAATATGCTGTGTTGAATGGGATCGATTGGAGCTGTGCGCAGCCCACACGTGAGAGCATTCTCGGCGGTGCCTGCTCTGCGCACGCTGAGTCTGTGAAAGCACGAAATACTGCTGCTGAGGAGTGGAGGAAACAGCGAGACGCCCTTCGAACTTTCATTAAACTCGATCCTCATACATGTTTTCCGCAGTCAAACCTAAGACTCAGCTACACGCCTGAGTCCATGCTCGCTGAAGAACTGGCCGAGCAAGAGGCTGAGGAATATGACCCCGCTGAGATCTTTGCTGGGGCTGTTGCGCAGGATGGCCTGCTGCGCCCAGACAGTCGGTCATGGGCCGACATCGATGAAGATGATTGGGATGATGGTCATAGCAATATTTATGCTATCGACAATGGCACTGTGGGTGCTTTCGAGGAAGCCACATCCGAGTCAGACCCAGAGGCGCCACTAATCGTCGCTGATGGTGAAGAGCGATCTCCATCGCCAGCCGTCTCAGCCGATAACTCCACCACCACCATTGGACTATTTATTCCAGGTTTGGTGGAAGACGATGCCGACAGTGTTGCTCAAGCTGAGAGCACTCCAGAATCGACCGCCACCGAGGACGAGACACAAGCTGTCATGGGCGTGTCTGAAGGACCCATCTACGAACAGAGCGAGGACGTGACTCTGGAGTCGAAAGAGATTGATGCAGATGATGCTTACATCTCGGACGACGACCTCTTCGGCATGTCTTTCCGCGAAGAATACAAGGCCATTCACGGTCGTTCACCGCCAGAGTCGCCGTCAAAAGACCCCTCACCGAAGACGTCCTCAGAGGAGCCATCTTCTGAAGAGGATTCACCAAACAGTGAAGAACTCTCTCCTGTGCCATCGCTTGAGGTTCGCAGATTGACATCTGATGCGTTGAGAGCAGTCTCTGGCGATTTTGCGACGCCTTCTAAGAAGGGTAAGGAGCGTGAGGTCGATTGCACCGTCGAGACTCCTGACAGCGTCAAGAAGATCATGAATACTGGATCGGCACACAGAATGCTTTCTGATCCAGATTCATCCTCTGCTATTCCTGAGGGTCGGATGTTTGGGGTCTTCAAAGACTTGTCTTCCCCACCGAAGCGCCGAATTTCACGATCACCTGCCCTACGTGATCTGTCAGCAGCCTTCCACGAAGGCCCTGATCGCAAACACAAAGCACAGAAAGCGGCCGCCACTTTGTCTGAGATTAGAGAAGAGGATGAAGATGCGCCAGAGTCCCCCGACACACCAACCATGAAGCGCTCAAAGTCTTTGTCCGACATCAACAAGGCGTTCCGTGACTTCCATGGCATTCCTGGATTAGGCCAGAAGCCACTGAGCGAGGAGATCAACACCAACAACTATGAGCTGAAGACTCCGATCTCCAAGAAAAACTGGAATGCACGACGCGCGAGCATCGCTCAATTGACTCCAATCTGCGACGAAGAATCTACGCCAGTCAATCAGCGACCAGTGACACCAGTTCTTCGAGACTATTCTGATATCATGATGACACCAGACCCCCAACCATCGCCGTCAATACCCTCTGATACCCCTGAGATCGACAGTGACGACTCAGAGACTAAAATCGGCGGCGCAGTCGTGCAGCAGACCTACCGAGTCTCAACTCACGATCTGCCAAGAACACTACCAAACGCGTCTCCAATCCGACGACCATTGAGACAGTCGCCACTCTCCACGCGCATCGGCATCTTCAACGGGCCATTGGCGCCTCATCAACACTTCTTCTCCGATTTCGACGGAGCGTGGTCGCACACCGCCCACCGATTCTCGGGCTCTTCTTATTCAAGATTGGAACCTGACGCTGTTGCGCTAGTGTCACCTTCACCTGACGATGTGGGGACACAACCATCACTTACATCCATCTCCCAGAACGCTGCCACCCGCCCCTCGCTGACAAAGCGCCTGACCACTCACCTCTTCGGTCCCCGAAAAGAGACGATCACAAACGCCACAAACACAGACACAAACACAGACACAAATGAGACCAAACCAAAAGGCTTCCTCCGAAAAGTCTTCAACACACTGACACGACGGAGATAGACATCTGACGGCGAACGGCGAATGGAGTAAGGATAGATAGATAGAACTGCGAAGGGAGGTTGAAAGTTCAGCTTGTGTTTTGATCTTTTCTTTTAGCGAAGGCGTTGGGGAAGGCTTTACCCAAGAAGGGACGTCGAAGAAGGACGATGCCATGACGACGAGTTTGACGGATACCCTGTATTGTATTACTATGATGATTGGATGAGTGGATGGCAGAAAGGGAAGCTATGTACGTATGTATGTACATGATGATCAAGAAGGGAGTGTACGGTACTGTAGGAGGAGCATGGTGGATACATACCTAGCCAAGAAGGCGAAAGTGTTGCATAGATAGATGGATAATGTGTACGGTACAAGAACAATTGATAGTGTTTATGCTTATGCTTATGCTTATTGATGGTATATGGTCCAGCGCTTCTTGAGCACCGATCTTGATGTACTGTAATCATTAGTATCGTAAAACGCCTGTTCCTGGAGCACATGAACGCCATCTTGTGATATACAGCAGCGAATAGTGCCAAACGCCCGTTTCTCGTCCTCTCGTGTCTTCGTGATACAGCTCGCAGCAACGCCAACTGATCTGAGTAGATACGCCACTGCTTCTATGCGCAAAGGTTGAAGGGCGTGAACGAGCCATCTTTAGCGCAGTGCCACAATACAGATACTCTATGACATCCTCGACTCAACTCCTGCGGTCCCAGCTTCTGCCCAGTTTCCGACATTCGCATTCCTGTGACATGCCCACTCGTTCGCAGTTCTCACAGGCATTCTACTCCTGCCGCTGCACCTTATGGTATCCCTTCACCGCATCGGCGTAACTCGGTGGCGCACCAGCTTCATCACTTCTCGCGCCCGAGCTTGGTCCTGCTGCCGGCGCATTGTTCGGTCTACTGCTCTCTGGCACAGGCGGCGCAGAACCCTGGGTGCCATAGTTCTTCGGTCGTTGTTGTTGTCGTCGCGGTGAGTTTGGTCTCTGCTCATGCGAGATGTAGTAGTATGTCACTCGGCCGCCCTGTTGGGCTTCGTCGTCTGGGATGACCTCGTAGTCGTATTCTGGGTTCTTGGCTATAATGTACCACGCGTGGATGAGGCCGGGGAGGTAGCCCAGCATGCAGAGGACGATGTTGATCAGGGAGTCGGCAGAGCAGAGGCCTGATTTGATCCAGACTGCAACAGCTTGTTAGTAGAGCGTACAATGTGGACTAGTGGTGTGACCGGTCATACCTGCAATGGGCGGAAATAGGATGGCGATGAGGCCGAGGAAGATGTCGCCGCAAGCCATGATTTCTAGTGGTTGTATCTTTGGGGACATACGATACTGTTGAGTACTTGAGAGTAGAGGAATCAGCAAGTTGTGATAGTTGGAAGGTGTAAGTGGTTCGAATTGAGGGTGCCTGGATTAATGGTCATGCAGGAACGACAGAATCGGGAAGACGCGCATGACATCGTTTCATGAGCAGAAACGCGGAGGCTTAGAGGTGTGGCGTGGATCCTCCTAGATTACGCCCCGTTTGCCACACTGGCAGGTGACAAAGATAGATAGAAAGTCACGCAACGAATATCTGTATTACGTCATCTGTTGGCCCCCTTTTTCTCCCACCGGGAATTGGTAGCCACATCTCTCGTCCTTGCACGCATCTACGAGAGCTTCAAAGGTCCTTTCTACTACCGTCTGGCTGCTGTGCCTCTCCTATGGAACCTCCTAGAATGTGACAGCGGATAATCACTGGCTAGGATGTGCGTCCTCGCTGACGTAGAAGCTGACTACTGAACCTGCTGAACAGTGAAGGTTGTCGAGGCAAGTGAAGGAGATCTATCAGTATCGTCACACTATCGTGACAAAAGCCTCGAATTCCTCCTTCCAATTCTCTCGAGTTTGGACCACGAGTTAATGGGAGATATCTCTGTGGCCGAACGAGGGGACGGGGGCCTAGGATAGCTGTTGTCTGCCCTGGCCTAACTACGCACAAGCGAGAACAAGGCAAGTCCTGTCCTGCCTGGAGCTCGGGGAATCTCCATCTTGATCGACTTGACTTGCGGTCTGCAACTTCGGGTCCTCACAGTAGACTCACCCAAGCTACAGTCGGTGCAGCTATTCATACCGTGTGCAGGTCAGGTGCTGGGGTGAAGAGGACAGAGACGGTGCACAATCCATAAGAGAGATTCTTCAAGTGTAATTGAATTGGGATGAGCCGCTGATAGCTCAGTAATACTCCGACATGCTCGATGTGAGCGCAGTGTGTTGAGAGAGACGCCGTAAAGTCAACCAAAATGCTTATATATCCTTCCGCAAAATCACAAACCTAGAACACCTGGCTCCTGAGGTGATGCATGCTCTATACAGTGAGTTGAGCTCTTGCCCCTGCTAGTTAGTACTAAACCTTGTCGCCCGCTTCACAGTGACTTTCCGTACTCATGCCACACGTAATTCACCTTTCTCTTCATCCCATGTGCTCAAGAAACTACCCATTTCGTTTATAGCGCCGTCCAGATCAAAGCCTTCATCTTCGTGTACGATGTCATTTTGACCACTGATGAGTAAGTCGCGACTTGAACCTGCAAAGCCGCGCGTCTTGGTCGGGGAGTTGGGTGTAACGAACGTGCCGGAGGATGGTATATTCGTGGTTTTCAAAATGCCTCTTGCTGGCTTCATCGTGCTACCGTGTGGGCGATGCTGTTGTTGCAGGCTATGTGGTAGGTCATCCTCTTGCTCGATGGAGGTATCCATGTCAATGTCGCGGTCAGGGAAAAACGGTGGTGGTGATGCTTTCCCGGAAGAAGATTTTGCTATTTGGCCTGCTTTCTGAACTTTGAGAACACTCTTAATGGACCCATTCACAGGAAGCGAGGATTGCTCGGCAGCGAACGAAGCAGATTTGCGCTTAATACCCACTTTTGCCTTCTTCGCTGGTGATGGACTTCTTGGTGCCTTCCCATTTGGGGCTTCATCTGCTCCCTTCTCCTTCATCGGCGAATGTTCGGGACGGGCATCTGTTGCTTGTCGTTCTAGTTGCGGCAGGTCCGAACGCGATGCCACTTTATCGTTCAGGTAAACAGGCGGTTCGTGCGTGCCTTCCTCGTCGATATCGACAGACTTGATCGCATTCTCTGCTTGAGCATGTAAGTGCTCGTGTACGCCAACATCTGAACGCACGGCGGAGAGACCTGTGATGGTCTCATTGACTTTAGCCAACAGTGCGCCAGAAGAAACGTTGGATGTCGATGTTTGTAGTTCAGGTCTAGGTTGAGCAGATGGGAGAAAATTGGTTGACTGCACTTCTGATGCGGCCGTTGAAGGTGGTGGCATCATTGCTCGCACTTTACCCTGTTCCTCACCAGCATCGACCTGTATATCATGGTCTTCTTCAAGTCGTTCTTGGTGCACTTGATCATCGATGGAAGCTTCAAGCTCCTTAAGCTTGACTTCGGAGGCGACTATCGCGGGCAGCCCAGGTTCAACGTCCATGGCGGGATTTTTTAGGGGTGGCTGACCATGGTTTTCGCCATCAATATCCTTTATTTGGATGTTATGGGTAGACATCTCCGCCGTACCACCCATGTTCGTGATAATCTCCCTGGCTAGCTTCTTCACCGTCAAAGGTTCAGCTGTCATTGCCCCGGCATCGACTTTTCGTCTCTTCATCCTGATTATTGCTGCTTCTGCTCTGTTGGCCGGGTCCGCTGTTTCATCCGCAGTTTGATTAGATGAAGCAAGCCTCTTCCCTGCGGTGACAGGGCTACCAGCCTCAAGAGCATTCTGCAGACGTGAATGGGCATGGACTGGATCAGTCTGGCCTCGTCCATTGGCGACAATGGTTTCGAAAGAGTCAGTAACACGTTGAAGAGGATGGTGGATGGGCGCCTTGACGTCTTGACTGCTGACTGTGATAAGCTGCTTAGTAGGCGTCCAATCACGCCTTGAGCTCCGAGAAGGAGATATGGGCACCGGTTGCTTCTTCGGCGTAGGTGACGTTGGCTCGGTGAATGACTGGTATGGAAGAGCACTGTTCCGGCGTAACCAGTTTTCCACCTTCTGCTCCGGACTAGGCTGATCAACATGCTCGGAGCGAGCTCTGTCGAAGGGATTGGCGGGTACTGGTTGTCTGGCATGACCGGACTTCCATGGTGTTTGGCTTCCAAGATGGTCTTTCCTCAACATCTTCTGGGCACGGGACACGGCAGTGTCATCAGCAACAGCTTCGTATTTCCTCTTCTTGACTCTGGGCGCCCAAGGATTGTTCCAGCCATTATCGAACGGACCACATAGGCCGGCAGTCAAGATGAATAGGCCTTCTCCTCGTAAATATGCATGGGCGTTTGCCTCAATACGCCTTCTCTCTGCTGCTCTTATCTTGGCCAGTTCTTCTGCATCGCCTGCATCGTCTCCATCCCTTGTATATACCTTCGCGCCGGGAAGGAGGATGTCCTCTTCAAGATCGATATCGGGCACGTTGCGAGGATACTCCGGCGGTTGAGGCTTCATTACTGCCTAAGCTCCAGATCAGATTGTGCAGGAAGCCACAGAAACATGCTGATGCCGCGGCCACCACCATACAACCGTCTGTGAGCGCAGTGGCGGCACGTGTACGCTTGATACCCTGCTCAACTTACAGACGGCAACAAGCAACAGAAAGAAATGCAAAAGATGGTGAGCAGTTTGCTTCGACGAGTGATGGAATGTGACGTGTCGGAGGCTGAACTCGCTTGCCACGTTTTTGACGCGTTGAGGGCGTTGCACTAGCTTAACTAACTAGGCAACAAGGACGCTAAAGTTGAGAGCTTGCATGACTGCACGAGACCAAGCACGAGCCGCTAGAGATCGGCTTGCATCCTTATCGATAACATCAATTCAGCTGGCGACTTTTTTTGGCAATTGAGGAAGGCTCGATGGTCAATCGGAGCTGCGTCTTACCTTGTTACAATACATTCGATCCAACTTCATTGTGTCATGCTCGCATCGTCGCCAACATGCCTGTCCGCGCTCACTCACCAGCGCTGTCAGAAAATGAGGTGGACATAGGAAGTGCTCTATTTGGCGCTGCTTCAGACATTGGAGGATCAGAGGGAGAAACCGGACAAGATGCGCAGTCGAGCCAAGTCAACGGGGCTCATGCCATTACAGACATGCTCGGCGATGCTAGTGATAGCGACGATGCAGCCATCCTAGCCGCACAAGCTGCCTCCAACCGAAAAGCCTCGAATCTGAAAGGACGAACGGTGAAGAAGGGAGGAGGCTTCCAGGCCATGGGCTTGAGCGCCAATCTGCTGAAGGCAATCACTCGCAAAGGCTTCTCCGTGCCCACGCCTATTCAGCGAAAGACCATCCCGCTTCTCCTCGCACGTAAGGATGTGGTGGGAATGGCAAGAACTGGCTCCGGCAAAACAGCCGCCTTCATAATACCCATGATCGAAAGACTCAAGACGCACAACACACAGGTCGGAGCACGAGCCTTGATCTTGTCACCATCGCGAGAATTAGCTTTGCAGACGCTGCAGGTTACGAAAGAGCTCGCCAAGGGAACCGACTTGCGATCTATCTTACTCGTCGGCGGTGACAGTCTTGAAGAACAATTTGCTGCGATGTCAAGCAATCCAGATATCATCATCGCCGCTCCCGGCCGTTTCGTGCATCTGATGGTCGAGATGAGTTTGGATTTGTCCTCCATGCGCTATGTTGTCTTCGACGAAGCTGATCGACTCTTCGAGATGGGCTTCGCTGCTCAGCTGTCAGAAATCCTGCACGCGCTTCCTGCCTCCAGGCAGACCCTGCTGTTTTCCGCTACACTACCAAAGTCTCTAGTAGAGTTCGCTCGAGCTGGTCTGCAGGATCCTTCACTGGTCCGGCTGGACGCAGAGAGTAAGATCTCCCCAGACCTGCAAACTGCTTTCTTCACCGTCAAGTCTTCCGAAAAGGAGGGCGCATTGCTGCATATCTTGCAAGACGTGATACATGTGCCAACGAGGTCTAGCTTGCAAAGTGCTGAGGGTAAAGACGACCAGAAACAGCATAGCAAAAAAAGGAAAAGAGAAGAGGGCGAGGGCGACGTAAAGCCTGCGACTAGTCCTCACTCTACCATCGTTTTTGCTGCCACAAAGCACAGGGTAGAGTATCTTGACATCCTGTTGCGAAAGGCCGGCTATGCTGTTTCTCACGTCTATGGCAATCTTGACCAGACCGCTCGAAAGGAACAAGTTCAAGCTTTCCGATCCGGTCGAACTAACATCCTCGTCGTCACGGATGTTGCAGCAAGAGGTATTGATATTCCTATCCTCGCCAATGTCATCAACTACGACTTCCCTTCACAGCCTAAGATTTTCGTGCATCGTGTTGGTCGAACAGCAAGAGCCGGCCAGAAGGGCTGGGCTTACAGTATCATTCACGATGCAGATGCCCCTTACCTGCTTGATCTGCAGCTGTTCCTCGGAAAAAATCTGAAACTAGGCCGCGCCAAACCTCAGGATGTAAATATGGCAGAAGAAGTAGTGGTAGGGAGCCTGCAAAGAGACCAAATGCAGTCACACAGCGAGTACGTGAACAAGCTGTTAGAGGTCGAAGTCGACCTCTTCACCGCTCAGGGTGCTGCGAACAACGGCGACAAGCGATATCAGCAGACCAGGCCTTCTGCTTCTGCCCAAAGTGCTAAACGAGCCAAGGACATCAGCTCATCTTCGAAATGGAGCGAGTTGCATCCTCTCTTTGCCGATAGGGAGCATGACCTCGAGGCTGAAAGAGAACGCATGCTTGCCACCGTTGGCGGCTTCCGACCTGGCGAGTCTATATTTGAAATTACTGACAGACGCGGAGGCAAGAAGAACAATGGAGAGGCCATCGACGCAATCAAGAAGATCAGACTAGGCCTTGACGTCAAGAAGGCCAAATCACAAGTTGCAAAAGCAGAAAAGGAAATCCAGAAAGCAAAAGAGGCGGACCGAACACCATCAGACGACAACGAAGAGCACGATGATGACGAGGTTACCATACAAAACCCTGATACTTATCTTTCAGCTTCGGACTCGGAACTTGAGGTGACCTTTTCTAACCACAAACCTAAGAAGTCCAGATCGTCCAACTCTAAATCCGCAGTCGATCTCGACACTGAGGATCCGACAGCACGCTTCCGTCACACCGAGAATTTCATGTCTTATCTTCCGACTGACACTAACCTCGCCGAAGATGCTGGCTATAGCATCAACCAAGGGTCAGACTTCACATCCGCAGCCCGCGGTGCGACAATGGATCTGGCTGGCGATGATGCCACAAACTCAAACAACCCAACACAGATCATGAGGTGGGATAAGCGACACAAGAAATATGTACGTCGGAATAACGACGATGACGGCTCCAAAGGTGGCCAGCGTCTCGTTCGTGGCGAGTCTGGTGCAAAGATTGCCGCTAGCTTCAAATCTGGTCGCTTCCAAGACTGGAAGAAGAAGAATAAAATGTACCGCATGCCACGGGTCGGTGAAGCTGAATCTACTGCAAATACAGGTGGCGGGCATACGCTCGGTGTCAAACAAAAGTACAAGCATAAGCTCACACCCGAAGCCAAAGCACCAGACAAATACCGTGACGACTTCGAAAAGAAGCGAAAGATATTCAGGGAAAAGAAAGAGCAAGAGCGAGAAATGGGCATACAAAACACGAGCAAGAATGGCAGGAACGATCATAAGAACGCGAGAGGTGTAAAGAAGGGGAAGATCACGAACTCGCTAGAGGACATCAGGAAGGCGAGAAAGGTAAAGGAGAAGAGACAAGTGAAAAATGCTAGGCCGAGTCATAAGGGCAAAGCACGGAGGTGACTTCAAACCCATAAGTACAGAAGAAGGTTCATCCATCGCTCTATTCCGTTAAATCATCATTCCCAGCCTTGCCGACATCTGGTCAAGCCCAAGGACCCTTTGTCGTGCGTCATGTCCCCTCTTTCGACCGCGCCGTGCCTGTACCTGCATTAACGCGTGTATAGCGTCTTCCGGGGTGCTGACGTCGGTTGTACTTCCCATCTCACCAGAAAGCGCTCGCACGTGCCGGCGAACCGTCACCAGCACACGCCTCTATCTTAAAGGCCGACCACCTTGCTTGCGCAGTCTCTGCAAACCACCTGCCTAGTAATTCCAGTTCCTATGACAATGAGGGAAGAGCGTTATAAATGCCAAGCACAAGAGTGGTCCTTGCCGGGGGAGTTCCCAGAATCCGCTCCGAGTCCATAATGTGTACACAGTCAAACGGCCCTACGTCGAGGCACTCCCTGCTCGGCGTGCAAAGTCATGATCGTGGAACTCTTTACCCTCCTGATATTCTTCGCACCATGGCCCTTTAGAATCGACCAACTCAGAGCTCGTGGCGCACGAGCTTCAACATTCATTCATTCATATCCATCATCCTTGTCAAAGTCCCCCTTTTAGTAATAGCGACTCTTACGTGATGTGATGTGATGCTTCTATGAAATATGCCGATGTATGATAGACTGGCCATAATGTGCAGATTGTTATTATGCTCTGTCTGCCATTTTGTGGCCTGGCCTGCTTATATCATCTTGGTCTCAGCTGCACATTCCTTTGACTCGAGGCACCGGCGTCAGGGTACCTGCACAAGCTCACCGCATCAGTGCAAGTTTACGAGTGCCTTTCGGGGTAGTTTGGCGGCCGAGACCCGTGGAAGAGGGAGAATTTGCCTAGTCCAGGTGTTATACCGGCCGAACAAGGCAAGCACAACATCGGTCTCGGAAAGTCAGACGGAGGAAAACGCCAAATCATGGCTACTCGGCAACAGTGAGTGTTTTTTTCAACTCCATGGCGACTCACAGAAAGACTTGTGCACGTCCCTAGGCTTTGGACTAACAGTGCAAGGAACAGGAGCAAGGAGTCAAAAACACTATTATCGCATTTGCACAGCACATCTCAGATCACTGATAGGGTTGGGAGCTCACAGGTGGGAGATCTGGACACGACACAGAGAGTCAGAGCGGCTGAAGAAGCGCTGAGGAGTATCGAGACGAGAATGGGACCTGCTGGAAATGTACAGGCAGATCAGCGCCCGGCACAGGCAACTGGTACGGAGGAGTTGGTTGGCGTTGGTATGTGGGCTTCGAGGAGTGTTTGAATCATAGTCAGTGCAGTACGATGGGATAGCTTTCGAACAGACAGGCGTTGGCGCGCGGGGATAGAGTAACATGATGCTTCTAGGTGTTCATCGAGGCAGACTGAGAGCGATGTTAATGAGTGATTGAGTATATTGTTGCTAACTCGTGCGCGGCTATTTTGACCTTTCCTCCTGAAGAATTAGCCCTGAAAGAGCGACTTGGGCATAAAGAGTGATTGCCAATTCGAGGTTGCTACCTCGCCAGGACGAGTAATTTGCGTATCTCGTTGCTACTGCCTCTGCGAGCGTTGCGAGAGGTGAAGCATTCGTACAATGGTCATGGTAGGCTGACATTGAATGTACCGTGTTCGTCGTATGAGAAGCTGCTCGGACCTGCATTTTCCTCTCACACGATGTGCGTGTTCGGCATGGCATTCTTATGCAGCACATAGAAATTCACGCTGGTCAGGTTCTATTGAGACCTACCGAGCATCCCTGTAGTTGTGGTTGGGGCATTGCGTTGTCAAGATGCGTCGGACGTGCGGCGCTGAAGGCGACTGTTCATGCTACTTGCGCTGTGTGTGCGGTTGTTGGGTAGTGGGTAAGTGTTGTGCGTGCTGGCATGCATCATAGAGACCATTGATTAGTGCTGAAACCACTTATTATTTCGGCCATAACATCGTCTTCGATGGTTTCTGACTGAGGCCATGACACGGGGTCGTTATCGAGGCCTGTAGTGGCTATGTGGGCAGGCTGTGACGCATTCTCGAAGTCGTCCCCCCAAAGGTCGGAGAGAGGACCGTTCGATATCGTTTGGAACGATGCGAATCCGGAATCTGGGTGTATGCTCGTTTCCTGTTGATAGTAGGCTTGATCGCGAGCAATATGGGAGCCCGCACCACCCGGGTTGTCTCCTGGAAGATGGATGGATAGAAGCGGTTGAGCTTGATGAGTGGGTATGGCTGTTGTGTCTTGTGCGGGAGAAGTTGGGAATTGAAGTTGATCAACGCTTTCTTCAGACCGCTCGATAGATTCGTTGTAGACACGAGTCATATCCCTCATATGATCCCTGAAATTTTCGGGAATCAACAATCGCCGGAGAACTGCTTCGTGGTATTGGTTCGTGAAGCTCAAGCGCTGGTTCTCGCGTACAAGTTGTTGATCCGTGCCTGTACAGTAAGGGATAGGCGTCTCTGCGTTATCGTCGAGTTCAAAGAGGATTCGAAAAAAGAGCTTCCATTTCTCCTTGTATATGTCATGGTCGTCGCAACGAGACTGTCTGTGACGCTCTCTAAGCCGAGTTGCCTGTGATCTGTAGAAACCAGCAGAAATGTCTCTTGATGGTTCGGGTAAGCGATTGCAGGTGCCGTTTGTATCATGATCGGCGAGTTTCTTGTCGGCCTGGGGGTCCACAAAGCCTTTATCTCCGCAATGGCCCTTTCCTCCACATAGCTCACAAGAGGGGTTACGATGGTGGCGAAAGAGGTGAGTCTTGAGTTCCGGGATAGTAGCATAGCCAGTGCCACAGTGTTTGACCATTCCGTAAATCTCTGGATATTTGACACCATATGGACAGGCAAACTTCATGTTGTCTGGTGCCTGCGGAACTTGACCTGGTTTACGGCCTTCTTTCAACTTCTTGTTGGGAGGACCATCCTCCTGCTCGTCTTCATTGTTTTGGTCTGAAGCACGAAACCTCTTCCCGTTCGTTGACCTGGTCTGTTTAGCATCTGAGCAAGGTTGAGCATTCTGGTATGCTCCCTTATCAGATTTGCCCTTGGTCTCACTACCGCAACTTCGTGGACAACAGTGTCGTTGTGTCAGATCAGTGACTGTTCCCAAGATTCGCAGTAGCCACTGAGCCTGAGAGTCTGGTAGTGCCGAAAGTGCTTTGATGTCAGCATGAGCTCTCTCCCTGACCAGTATGCTGACAGTATCAGGTGAACGTGCGATGACAGCGTGATGAAGAGGCGTCAATTCTGTATACAGGTCTCGTTGGTTGACATCTGCACCATACCTAATCAGAATTTTGACCAGTAGGGTGTACCGATTCGATATGGCTAGAGATAGAGGCGACTGGCCGCGTTGAGTGTCTTGCTGATTTGGGTTTGCTCCATGTCGCAGTAGTTCCTGGACAACCTCATAATGACCAAGGGCACAACTTTGAGATAGGGCTGTCGTCCCATTCATAGTGTCGTTTACCTTCGCTCCGTGAGCGAGCAATGTCTTGACAATTTTCTCATGGCCGGCACATGCAGCAAATTTCAAGACGGACTGCCCATAGATTCGATCGATCACATTCAGATCTGCACCATGTTTAAGCAACATGTTCACTATCTCGACATGTCCCCTTGCAGCAGCGATAGCTAGAGGAGTTCGACCTATGCCGTTCGGCTGGTCAATCGTTCCTTTGGCTGCTGGCGGCGCCTGATCTCTCTCAAGGCCGCAACGAGTCAAGTCGCGAAAACCAAAGTATGAGCAAAAGCATAGCATTGGCGAGTCCTCGCAGATCCAACTTGGTACCTCAGGAGGCATGAAGCTCCTCATAGACGCCCAAGACACAGCATGTGGGTTCTTCAATGAAGGGAACAATACTAGAACCTCATGCATCTTCAGGGTTGTACCATCGCCTGCCTCGACATGTCGGAACCAGAAAGTGCAAGCATAATCGAGCAATGGCATCGCCACTCTTATATCCCCCAAGGAGATCTTCCCAGCATCAAGCACCCCAGCGCAGAAATTCATGTAAACGAGTAACTGCTCGGCCATCTTCAAATGGGTAAGTTGGTGTTTCGTTAATGCTTGAGTCGAGATCTCGAGCTCCAGTATCGTATCGAGAAACAGATAGTCCTGGATGCGGCAGCGTAGGAAGCTCGCCACAGATGCGTGAATCAGCCAAACCATTTTGGTCTTGTTTGCTTGCGGAATTTGGTGTGAAAAGCTGTAGTCGGGAGTGAAGGTTTCCACGAGTCCGTAAGATCGTGCTAGCAAATTATCTATGAAACGAATTTGAGCGCACTGCTCACTCACAGATAGTTGCCACCCCTCTGGTGGGATTTGTCGAAACCTCTGACTAAAACTCCATGTGCCTAAGCTCATGTCGTAGACTTCGAGCGCCGACAGTGGTCTCCTAGCAAATAGTATCCATGAAAGTATAGTAATGATATCATCATCCTTGGACCTGACTGTACGTCTCAAGAGTCTCTCGTAGAGACTCTCAAGATCACTGGAAAGAGTGTCAAGCACACGGAGAACATCTTCGCCAGCCTCGCTCACATGTCGCAACTCCTGTACGACAAGTACTACCCAGAGGAATACACCTTGCGCTTTCCTCAGGATCTCACCGCCAACGAGTTTCTCGGTATACTGATGGTATTTGTGCTCAAGTGACAACCCTTCAAGCTGGTCGTTCAGATACCTTGATATGCCGGTGTGGTTGGCCTTATCCATGCACATGTGGAACTCGTGCTCATGCAGTGAGTCATCACGCCTGGAAGTGACGAGGACTTTAACTTGGCTTGCTCGACTTTGGTTCGCAACAGGGCGTATGAAATCCAGAATTCGGTTAGCGTCTCGAGGATCGAGTTCATCCAGCGCGTCGATCAGGATGTAGACCGGTTGGCAGCGGGTGACATCTCTCAACAGCAAGTCAAGATGGTCGGCCAGTATGTCTGTTTGGTTGCTCCAGTTCGGGGGCATTGCTCGTTCAACCTCTGCCAGAAAGTTCGTGCTGAGGCCAGGTGAGTTTTGTGAGGCCTGTCTAATCAACTGAAGCAAGATAGTTCGCAGAAGGCCGTTCAAGATATCACGCCGATCGCTAGAGCTCCACGAGTAAAAAAACGTGCTCGTAAAAGCGGGTAGAGGTGTAATGTCGGACCCTTGCTGAAGCGACTCCGCCAGATAGCGCATCAACGTCGACTTCCCAGATCCTGGCTTACCGCTGATCCAGAAAACGGGTTTCGAATTACGAGGATCCAACCACTCGGCGAATGCTTGATCTTCAAGTATCCACGAGCAGTTCTCGGTCGAAGGCCGTCGAGCTTGAAACTCATTCGTGCCGCAGTCAAGTGCCCGAAAATACCCTACCATAGTTAACGAATGACCGCTTCATGGTGATCCGGCGTTACCTTCAAATGCTTGCCTGGTATGGGCTTGTAGGTCGTGGGGAGGATAGAGTGTGACAGGCGAGACTCTTCGCAACTGTGCCAGAAGCAAACGGTAGCTTGAGTCTTTTGATGCGACCTCTAGGAGCCCCTGAACCTTTGTCAGTCTCGCAAATAAGTTGAGCTTGGAGTCTCACTTCGTGAGTCGTTGGCAGAGGTATGACTGGCCGATCTGGCTGGTGTAGAGCCGAGCAACGATACTTCTGAGAGTCAACGAAATTGCTTTGGAGAGTCTAAGCGGTTTCCTACCGTCGACGGAACGCGGATTGAAAGTGTGCTGCTGAAGGAGATAACCTCAAAGTATGATCTGCGCCAAAGAATCTCGAAGTTCTGTCGAACCACCTGCAAGCCTGCAACAAGTTGATTGTGAGAAAGATTTCCTGGGTCATGTCGGGCAAGTTTTAACAGTTTTCGATATGAAGGTTGATAGCAACAATCAAGGAGCAGAACTCCTTTGACGGTGCTTCTCAGCTTCGAGCTCCCTGCACTGACGTCTTCTGAGAGGAGTGCTTGTTTCAGCAGAGGGCCACCCAGACCGTGACCAACGAGGACGATATGTTGCAAAACCTGGTGTTGATCACATGTTAGAGCTGCTTTCCCTGGCATGTTACTATCTGTATCAAGCAGGACGTGACTGACTCCTTCGTATGCTTGGGAGATACGATCGAGCGCCTGACGAAGACGCTCACCCAAGACTAAAAATCGGTCGAAGGTGTCGGCTAAAGAGGCATCGTAACGCAGCTTCCAGACGCTAGCTAGTGGCAGGTCAGTGGGAAGAAACGCAGATAGCCAGCCACGTTCCGAAGCAATGGAAATATCATGGACCACGATGATAGCCACCAGAGATGAGGTTCTGTGCGTGCGCTTGACAGTGCCTACCACTCCATCAATACGGAAATCCAGAGTCTCTGCCATGGTCAGAGACCGAGGGACGAGAGCAACTTATCGTCCATATGTCTCTCTGTTCGCCACCCCGATCTGTATGCCTTACGCAAAACAAGAGGTAGCATAAGATGATTTTGCATATTATGGCAGGAAGACTCTCCTGGCGCCCCACCGCGGCAACAGAGAAGTAACCCACACTTGGCTTGCATATTGCAGAAAGTGCGAACCATGGCTACCAAACGTCGGTGTCGGTGTCGGGATGAACAACACGCACAGCGTACAAGCATGGTCCGGAATATCAGTTTAAACGTTTCCTTCGAAGCAAGCTCATGAGCAGCACAGAAATAGCCCTGGGCAGATTGATCGATTAGAGAGACGCAGACTTTTTGCGCATGAGAGCCCCTCCCAATGCAAGGCAAAGCCGCTAAGGGCTATGTCGAGGCAATTGACCAGGGTGGTAAACAGAATCTGCCTTGCTGTGTTGGTTTGTAGTACTTGGTCGAGTGCTTGGTTTTAGGTGAGGTGCATATTGCCACTATTACTTATCCACCTGATCGTTACCCTGTCGCCGCTGGTGACTGGGAATAATATAGCAGATAAATGTCCTAGAAAGAAGGGCTTAGCACGGTAGATACGTAGGGTCGGCGGTGCAGGAACCGAGCATGACGTGAATGGCGCTGTAGTTCGAGGACGAATTATTGTCTCATATGCTCAGACTAACTAACGCCCCAGCGCTAGTGTCTTCGGCTCTTGCCATCTCGTGCCGTGTGAACTGCACTCACCTGCCTACACGAGACACGTACATTAACGCCTTGCTTGTTTTGTCGCGTCACTGTATCACCTTTGCTCGTTGCTCTGCTTCGCGCCTTCTGCGTTGCGGTATGCTGAGTGTGTGAGTAAAAGGCCCGTTTCTTCGTGCCGATCGTGGCTTCCGCCGCCCTCGTGATTGAATCAAGTTTTCCTGACGGAATGCCCAATTGATCCATGCCTTCCTTCGCTTCTCGCAATGCTCGGGTCGTACTTTTTTGCTGCATTGCACCCCTTTGACATCAAATCGACTCGTGGCTTCCACCTCATCTCAGATCGAAGCGCACCGCTTGTCATCTAAGCCGTGTCTTCTCGTGAAAAAATGACGGCGCGCACTTCCCACGATACTGAGGTCTACTTGGCCATGTATCTCCGTCTGCGACCTACCTTTCGCATGGTTTGGGTCGAGGGCTCTTTGCTCATTTGGTCGCGCCGGCCGGAAAGGAAGCGCCTAAATGGAGATTGGGCAGGAGCAATCTGTAGCTTTCAAGAGCACTGCATGGGCGACGCCGGAGGGGACTGGCGAGGATGAAATGTGTTTCAGAACAAAGGGCTGAAGTTACAGTTTTTCATGCATCAGGCATAGATGATCTACGCTGTGCTCGTGGTTCCAGGTCTTATTCAGCCACGGCTATTATGCTCTGAAGGCTTTCCTGAATACCTCCTCTAGTGCTCGTTTGCTGGTCCCCGAAGGGTCGGTCGTCGACGTCGCCGTCGAATTGGGGAAAGTCATGTATCCATATTCACACCAATTCTGCCCACCAACAGTGACGTCCAAACATGAGAGATACTTGCACCATGTACAACCATCTCTGTACTTGTAGAAATTCGACAGTAGCACGATGAATCCGATCAGCACGCCAATCAGGCACCCGGCTCTTATTAGCCACCACGCCCACCATGCCGGTTTCCTGTTTTTGAAAAAGCTGACTGGCTGTTTCGCGAATTTGGTCAAGTCCGCTGGCTTTGCGATTGTTGTTGTAGCGAATGCTGAGTCCTTGCCATCGTCTTTGAGGGCACCGCTGACCATGGGTATATTCGTTTCTGAGCCAATGTGGCTATAGCTTGGCTTATGACTAGCTTCCCCAATCCGTTTACGCAGTGAGGAGGGGGAATGCAGGATGCAAATACCCAGCACGATACCCATTAGAAAGCCACCAATATGGCTGAAGTTGTCTAGGCCTGGAAGTAGACCGAGCACGAAGGAAATGATGATATCGAACATGAGCCATAAGAGGTCTTTGCCGGGCGACTGTCGCTGACTCCATGTGTAGAAGAGATCGAGGAGGACGAGGGCTAGGATGCCAAAGAGGCAGCCAGAGGCACCCGTCGAGGCGATAGCTGGTGCAGCGAAGTTGCCTCCAAGGACGAAACCGAAAATGCCACTGCTGAAGTAGACAATGGTGAAGCGGATGGTGCCGATTGCTTTTTCCATATCCTTGCCCAGTGTCATTTGGAGAAGCATGTTAAAGCCGATGTGAATGATTCCAGCATGAAGAAAGATAGGTGTGATGAAACGGTACCACTGGTTAGGGCTGCTGTATTCGAGGCCTCCCAACCCGCAGAGGTCGGCTAGATGACAACGATTGTTTGGATCGGTGGAAAGACTGGTAGTACTGTTTGGGCAGGGCCATGGAGTGTCAGGGTATACATCGCCTGTGTCGGGAGAGTATGTGGTTCTCATGCACGGCACAAAGCGAGCACCCATATTAATCTGCACATATGTTGAAGGACCGATCATGGGGTTGAAATATGGATGTATCATGATTGGCGAACCGGTGATTATGGCTGTGAGCGTGTTAGCTTTAGCCCATGTCCTCTGCTCTGACAGCACCTACAGTTTTTGATAATCTCCACGACAAACACGGTCACCTGTACCAAGGTCATGAAGTAGACGAACCATGGCACCTTTCCTGAAAAGAAGCCTCCTTTCTTCTTCCGTCTCTTGCTCTTCGTCGGTGAGGGCAGTAAAGCTGGATGCGGTTGCTGCGATTCAGGTGATGGAGGATATGTTGTGTTTTGCGTCGATGGCCATTCGCTCTGATTGGTGTGTACCCTTGCATTGTTCTTCGCGTTCACGGGCGAGGGCTTGTTCAACGGAGCCGGAGGTGGTCTCGACTCGGGCTGGTATGGGTCGTTTGAGTGATACGAAGGTGCCACTGATGGCGCTGACTGACCATGGCTGGCATAGTAGTTGTTTTGTGAATATGGGGAAGGACCAGACGGGGCTGAAGAGTTGAAGGCCTGGTACTGCTGAGAGGAAGTCTGATAGTAATCGTTCGCAGCCATTGATGCCGAAGATGTAGCCGGGAGTTGGGATGGTCGGTGGTTGCAAGAGCCTCAAAGTCGGCACAAGTTATGTCGCTGTCGTGTGCAGTCACAGTGTTCGAAGTCAGGCTGAGGTGGAAGTTAGTCTGTGCTACGTATTCAGGCAGAGCCAGCTCTAAGCCTGGTTGGCACGGTCCAGACGCAATAACGAATGTCAGCCCGACTCAAAGGATGATTCGGCAAGGGACCATGAAGGCATGAGACTGCGGGAGGGTGCCACAAAGGCGCCAAAAGGATCATGGCCACGCCTCATCAAACGACCTGTTCACAGGAGAGTGCCTTGTTTCGCTCGCCCAAAGTGGCTTAGACAATGAGTCCACGCAGGGTCTGCCGCAGCTAAACTTTGGTGCTAAAGAAAGGAACCAAAGCCTGTTTCTGCAGCGCACCACTGCCATTGGCTCATCACCCTGCCCACCCAATCTTGACCAGATCTGCAAAATAATGCGCCTTCGGTTCTACGCGTTTTGTGACGCAAGTGTCCAGAATCCAAAACGACATCTCGCTCTAGATAGGGGCAGACTAAAAAAACTGATATAATACATGAGACGGCGCACCGATCATGAGCGTTAACAGCATTGAAATCTAATGTACAAGGCTATGCAAAAGCACAACGAACCGTCAACCCCACTTGCCGTAGGCTGATCATAGTTGTGGTATCGTTAGTGGTCGTGGTACTCATTATCTTGGTCAACATCCATCTTGCGACAACATGTCGCTTATTTTCCACTCTTGGTACTCCCCCTCATCCTCCCCCACGATCGTGTAAACCGTACCGTCTCTCTCCAAGCCTGGCTCGTCCATACAAAACGTTGGCGTGCTTCACTTATTGGATTCACCATAAGTAGTCACAAGAGGCCGCCAGATCACGGCTTTGCAGTCTTATGTGGTGTAGATGACCATTCTTCAGACAACATACCTGGCAATGGTATTCTGAACGCATGCGTGTTCGATAACTAAACCAGGTAGGTGTGAGCCATGACTAGTCGAACACTCCACACGAGACTGTCTGGAGCACGACGGGGTGGACATTGTCACCGTGGCCGGTTACGGGTCTCAGTATGCATGAGTATTGCCTCGTAGATCTCTCGCACAAGGATTCTTTGTCGTGTGATGGTTGACTATTGTCTTTGCTTTTCTCACGTGCAGACCTCCTCCAGTCCCTCGTGTGTACCGGTCATGTACCACACAAACCGGCATATCAGTCCTACCAGGAAAGGTTGAAGGCCGAAGAGAAGGGCATAAGACAGTGTAGCCAGGATGCCGAAAACAATGGTATTGAGGACAACTTTCTCTCCAGAAGTCAACATGTAGAGGCCGAACGTGACTTCATATTGGTAATACCGAAGACGAACATAGTTTGAGACATTGGAAGCCGATACACTACGTCGAAGTGCCGAGGTACTTGAAGACCCAGAGCTGAGAAGATTGAGTGCGCCAATCTTAGACGAGAAGTAATTGGGCTGCGACGGGCCCGCTGAGTCGACGAACAGCGGGAACGGCTCAAGTACATGGTAATCCGTCGCCATATTGCGTGAAAGATATTTGTGGTAAGAGAGAGGAACGCGCGCCGTTGAGGGGATTTTTGTTGTCTTTTCGGGTTACGCCGCTCCGGCAGGATTGTGGACGAGAATTACTGGGGTACGACTTCCGCGGGGGTGTGAACGTAAATCTGCTTTGCTTCAATCACATGCAGAAAGTGGATATCATGAGATGCCCTTCATCAAGGGACAGTCTCTCCAATGCTGCTTAGATGTACTGCAACATGAAAAGAGAGCTCAGAGTGTCAGAGACGATATGGAATTGTTGAGCTGATGTTCATTTTGAAGGACCGTCATAACTTCGTGGGACACGGCATTCGGCAGGAAGTCAAGCATCACCAAGACGGGAGCATTGGCAAAGATGGGGGCGCCTCAGTCAGAGCCGCAATGATGAATTCTGGTAATCGAAGTTTGCGGGATCGTCCTTATGCTCTGCCACGATCGCTTTAGTCGTATCGCTATTCGGAGTTTCCAGCTTGGTTGTGGTTACTAAGTTACCGTGCGGATATACCGGAAAGAGATTCCCCAGATACGAAGGAAACGACCAGCCGGGCTTGGATAAGCGTGTGAGGTCGAGCCTTCCACGATGATTGCAACGGCGACGGAGGATTTGTTTGGCTTCACCTTTCTTCCCTGGTCGCGGAAGCAAAGAGTCTTCGTCGATGACATCGCGGCAACATATCGTCTTGATTTTGCGCCTGACATCAGTAGAACCTTTGCCATTCAATGAGACGTCCACTGTTTCCGCACTCATCCGCATTTCAAGTTGCCGGTGAGGTGGATGAGGCACCCCATTGCTAATCATTACCGATTGGTAAGTAAGCCTAATGATCGTCGAAGTCAAAAGGGCTAAGCTTCGCGGGGCGCATATGTCATGCCTTGCTGCACCGATCGAACAGATACTCATGCTTCTATAGGGCCTTCGTTAGGGACAACGGGACACCGATAGTGGTCCTAAAGCTCTCGGTCGCCGAATTAGTACTTTGGCGTCGGTTGCATTGGAGGCGGTGCCGTGCAGTAGAATAATAATAGCGAAGCGACGTGATCTGGAGCATGGGTAGGACCCTTTGGAGATCAATCAGCTTCGATTGGGTCGGGGGTACGGTTCCTTCTGCATTCCGAGCATAACTTTTAATGCACGCAGGCAGTCTACACGTAGGTTCATTGTGGCGCGAGATGCTAGGGACTTGTATCAGAATAAGCAAGCAGCAAAAGAGGTGTATTGATTCCGTATACAGCTTTACCGCCAGCTCTGCTTCCTGACAGGAGCATCACTGTCGCTGTCGACACTACTATCACAATCACTATCACTAACTTCGAAGCTGCCAACCTCTCCGTCCTCGCCAGCAAGATCAAAGTCTTGCCGCTGTCGGCGTCCATGTCTTTGAAAGGTCTGCATCGACATGGCACCGCGACCATGAGCGGCAACGTGGTCATCATAGCTGTTGTTCTGAACATCCTGGTAATGTCGTCCTGCACCATCACGCTGCTGTGTAGGCTGCGGATGAGGAAGTTGTCCATTTGCTCCCGCTTCTTGTAGTCGCCGGTCCTTCCTTCTTGCTGCCTCTTCTGAAGCGATCATCCACTTCTGACTGACTTCCCACCGCCAGCCATCACCAGTAGTGTTACGTACCGGCAACAGCCATAGCCAGAGATTTGGTCCGAATACGTGTTGGAGGTTCTTGCGCCAGCCTAGATCAAAAGCATTGGGCATCTTAGAAGCTTCTTTGTCATCAAGGTATTCTTCATATCTTTCTCGCTCACGGTCTGCTTCGTAGCCAGAAAAGTTCTTTTTGAGTGCCTGCTGTGCTGGAGATTCTTCTCGGTCTGCAGGGGAATCGCTATACTGGGAGTGCCTCGCAGGGGTGTGAGGAAAGGCGTGTCGAAGGCTAGGGGTAGGCGAAGGATGTTCTTCTCCCTCCTCGTACCTAGACACTCCTGGCACAGCGTTTGCGTGAAACTCCAGAATTTGCCCTCCGGCTCTTTGCAGGCTATCCGAGATGCCTCCTTCCGACTGTCCTCTCCTGTGATTTACCTGCTGCTCTTGCCTGTTTTGCTCCACCTTTCGGCGCACGCCGGCAAGATATCGTGTCTTCTCGAGGCACTCGATCGTAGTTTGTCCCCGTACGCACAGGTAGATGTGCCATGCTGTGAACCCGGTGATCACAAGCCCGATGATGCCAGCCAGCACAGCGAGAATGATCACTTGGACCGGCGCAAATTCGGACAAATATTGGCGCGACTCGAATATCTCGACCCAAGTCCAGTATGCAGTACTGACGAAACACACCCAGCAGAAGAGAGAGGTGTAGATCAAAAACAGCACGAACGTCTTGTAGTTGTGGAGGCCCAGGCATGTTGCCAGCCAGGGGCAGTGATGGTCCATCTTCAGCACGCATCTCTTGCATGTCGAACAATGGTGTGTCCGATCCGGCTTCGGTACTTGACATTTCTTACAATATCGCGCGCCACCGGTCGAGGAGACAGTAATTGTATCAACATCGCGCATGTCGATCGGTGGCTCTGACGTCGGCAGCACAGAGTATTTACCACCTTTTGTGTCTCTTTTCGAACTCTTCAGTGGGGATCCTGGATCTGTAAAGACTGCGACAGTGTAGCAGGTATTGAGCATGATGTACATCAGAATACCCAACAGCGAGAGACATCTTCGCAACCATGGCACTGACGGTGTTGTCTCAGTGGTTCTGTAGCCTATGCTTGCCTCGACGGATACTGCCCATGTAGTGAGGCCGTAGACGAATGCGAGCGGGAAATAGGTTGCGACCAAGCAGCAGCCGCGCTCAGCTTTCCGGGCGCATGGTCGGACTCGACGTTTGAACGTTCCTGGGGGAGGTGACGGGGTTGGCGACCTCGAGTTCGCCATCGATGATCAAGGAAAGACGAGTCTTTCGTATTACTGCGCGCTTGAACGGACGGTCATGATCGAGGTTAGAATGATCGACTCGTGCTGAGGGTAATGGCGGATGGCGAATGATTGCGATCAAAGCCAAAGGCTCAGAGCTGATGATGACTGGCAACCTTAGCTTTCTCTGTCAAACGACGTATAAGAAGAATAGTAATGATGGCTTGTCTGGTCGTAATCGTCCCAGGCGAAGGAGTTGGTCGCGTGTTTCACACCCCATGCAGTGCAGTGACGCATCAGGCCCAGCCCTCCGCAGGCCACCCTCAATAATGTTCATGGCTGTAGGAGGTTCCACTACATCAACGCAAGTTAGTCTACCACACGATGAACATCAACTATATTTTATTGTCTACGACGCATCTTATCGAAATAGAATTGAATTGTATTGCCGATCGTGCCTGCTTTACTAGGAAAGAGTGACTATAGTTGGTGCTTGGACCCTTCGACTCATGTTGAATTAAGTCTCCTTCAAGTTCTAAAGAGTTGTTTCATGGTGTTGAAATCCATGAACAGCAGACTCATCTTCGTTCTTTTGCTCATCTAACATCTCCTCCTTAGAACTTCTCTGCGAGCCTTTTGATTGGCTCTCTCACCATCACGTCCATTCGGATTTCCTCTTCCGAGCGCGTGAGCCAGATTTGCTTTCGCAAGCTGAAGCCCATCTTCCCGTAGATCTTCACATTGATGTCATGAGAGCTCTCAAGGTAGCATGGTTGTCCAGCTTGATCGGCCTATGCATGTCAGCACGAAGTCGCTCTAAGTGACCGGAATTGACTGACCACTGCGCTGACATGCTCGATCAGTTGTCGAGCATATCCTTTACCACGACTTCCGACCTTTGTTCCGATGTAATTCAAGTACCAAGAACGATCATCACGGTCGCCAAGCACTTCTGCTTTGGTAGTTGCGAGAAGCGGAAGAAATTCCTTGAAGAATCGTTCCTTACCTTCTTTGCTCAACTTGTAGCTGAGCCGCCATATACCACTGCGGCAGATCGTGAGCAGGTCGTCAATGTTCTTGCCCGGAGGCAGCCACAAAGCAACAGCATCATAGTCAGGACCTACGGTAGTCACGAGTCCTTTCAGACAGTGGGCGTAGGTCACATATTCCATGGCCTGTTTGTGCAGCTCGTATCGCTCTTCTTCGCTCCAATGGCCTCTGTCCGGAGTATCAATCGAATATCGAACAACATGATCGTCCTTAAAGGCCTCCACAAGACATGCTGCGGCCTTTTCATATTCATGCGGTGGCACGACACGAATCTGACTGCTCAGGGGGTCCGCGGCAACTCGGTCCGCGGTCGAACTACGTTTTTCGATCATCATAGTCGAGTCTAGGACTGGAGCAATGATACTTGCAGCAGCCATGATTGCGAGGCTAGACTTGCTATTCCTTGACTTGGGTTTCAGTATTCGGCGGATTCGGAGTTTCTTTACTTACTGGCGCTTGTTCAACCCTGATTATTACTTGAAAGATTATTACTTTCAGCGGGGCGCGTGAGATCGCCCGTGTGTACTGATGACAACTGAGCTCTCGACACGGTGACGTATCGAGAGGGATAACGCAGAGTAGCACAACACTCTCGTAGGTCAACCGACATCAGCTTGGGGATTGGTGGTCTAGCTGAGCCAGATATTGATGGGAAATCGAAGGGGAAATGTTTTTATCTGAGCCTACTTGTGACGCAGAGGCAGGTGGTTTCCAGCACGGAGAGTAGGAAGCGTTTGTTGTAGGTAAAAGCTTTGGAGGACGAGGATCGAGAGGATTGAGCTGGGCTTATTTTCCTTGGGTGATGGACGATGAAAGCGTAGGGCAGCAGTAGCACTTGGAATGCAATCGTGCACGGGCAACGTCGTACAGGACAGTTAGCAAACGCAGGCCGCTGAGTTGGGAAATTTTCAGCTGAAGCAGGGACAAAGCAGCATATACCATGGATTGACCTACGCCTTCTGGTCATGATTTCTACCATGTACTATCTCGCCTGAAACCCACTTCTGTTTAGCGATTGGTCTACTACCCTAGATAGCGGATCGCAGATGGGCGTGGGATGCTCAAATCTTGTGCCTTTTGGATCCAGTCACCTGACCGTCGCATGTAGCTGCCCATTTCGGATAAGATTGACACCTCCGCAGTGGTCCAGCTCGCTCGCTGATTTGGTGCCTCGATAATCGATAATTCTATCGTACGCGTACAACTTTGATGCAGAGTTGATAGCCCCGTGACCAAACTGTTAGCGCAGGATTCTGTTTCCATGAGCTTGAAACGATGCCTTCAGGCTTCCGAATGAGCCGGGGCCAGTATTCTTCTTTGCCCATATCAGAATTTGACACTGGTAGAGTGGCATGCCTGGCCACCGTACATAATACGGAAATTGCCCTTAAAAAAAGAGATACCATTCGCGTTGGATGCTTGGTCTCCATCACGTCGGTCGTACTTCGTGGGTGTAGATGGGATAGTGGCTAGCGACACGAGGATGCTCTAGTAATCCAGCACAGCCCATGTATGCTCATCAACTGTCGTGAATGTCAAGCCTGATTCTACCAGTTCTTCGGCAGCTCGGTAGACGTCATTGACTTCCAAACCCATATTGCTGGCTATAAGCTGAACATGTTGACCTTCGTTGCTTTGGGGTGATTCTCTCAAGTATTTGTACACCATCTTCGCGCGTGGTGATAAGTTTTGTGGTAATTCTTTTCCACCCACGTTCACTGATGTATTGCCGTTCGCTTGTCCGTTCTGAGCCACCTTCTGGTCATTTCCTTCTGCTGATGGGGGTGGACCAAACTTGAAGAAGAGGTGCATTGCAGTCGCCTCAAGCAAGTGATAGTTGATTTCGTTGTAGTCTGATATAGGCCGTATGATGTGTGCTTGCACATGTCGCTTGTCGTGGAAGGCTCGTAAACGTCCCCAAACTCGGCAATACCCATCCTCTATCAGTTTCGGCTTGCCGCTATCAGTATCCATCTGGTCTTGATTTGACTCGCTATCTATCCACTGCTTAACTTCGATGATATCTGTGCCGTCGTCCACCTTGTATGTAATGTTTGTGGCTTGCGTGCTGATGTTGCGTATTTGGCCAACGAAGGTCAATTGTGTGACGATGTCGCCGTCGATCTTGAACTCGGCGTCGGGATGAGGGTGGTTCGCATGCAGGATTTGTTTTATAGTGACCGGTCTCACTGTGTCCTTCCCGTATCCGCCTTTGCCTCCGGCTGGACTACTCTGAACCTCCCCTCCAACGAAGCCGCCGCCGTCTGCTGCACCTTGGGCGCCATAGCCGGTACTGTAGTTGTTGCCGTATCCATAATCTGGCAGAATTAGCGAGTTCCTTGCTAGAGCCTTTCATTCACATACCCATTTTGATTCAAGATTTGACTCGCGGCGTATTCGCTGCCGCTCAGAAGTACGATGGAGCAGAATTATTCCTGGCCTCACCTGCGCACGCGTAAAGACGCGCGCCTGTCAACGCGTGACGTAGCCAAGCTTATCTCTCTACGGACAACCATAGGTACTTTGTTAGCAGCCTCATGCACTTCAAGAGTTATCGCTGGTAGGTTCATCCGCACGGGCTAGGGCTATTGTACCTACTGTAGTGTTACCCGGTGCTGTTTGGCAAATATTGTCCAATTGCCATGCCCAAGACTCGACAGACGTGCATTGCATACTCGACTCGACCGAAAGACAGAAATGGGTCCACACGTGCCGTCGCTGTTTCAGGAGACGTTGCCCACAAGACGCATCACTGGGTGGCCATAGAGTTGGTGCGGTCACGACGAGGCCCATAGACTCTTTCCACTGTAGATGAGCTTCTCCAACAGGTCATCTTGAGGGCCACGTGATCTCTGTGGTAAGAGGTATAGCATTGCGTAATTCAACTAACCAAGCAGCTTGCTAATATTCAGGACTCGTTGTATAAGTTTCTCATCGTGACTGGAAAGGCAAATACGAGACGTGTGATGCAGAAGAACTTTCAAGGCTGTGCTGGAGAAGACGATGACGGCGTCGTAGGAGCAAGCTCATCTTGAGCAGAAGGCGGCGTGCGTACAGGCTACTCCTGTTACAGTCTCTTGAGCTCTCCGCCGGCTGTGATCGACATTCCAGACAATCCTGCTCTCGATTTCCTTCTTCTTCCCGCGCAGTATACTACTTCTATCATCAGCATGGATGACATGCTCATGTTGCTGGGTCTGCCGCGGGAGATCCAGAACTCGATATGGCGTCAATGCTTCAAAGATGCTGTAGTCTTTGTATATCCTTCGGTTTTCGAGGACCAAATCGAGGCGAAGAAGCGCCGACCTCGAATAGGACCACATCCAGCCTTGAACGTCTTGAACATCAGCAAGGCGGTGACCGCTGTCACTGTGCCAGCCTTCTTCGAGAACGCTACCTTCATCACGAGGACCGAGCGATCAGCAAGGACTTCAACTTCTGGAACAAGTTCAGACCAGGTTTTCCTTCGAAATGATTCCACAAGGTTTCGGGTGACGTTGGCTTTGCGCTCTTGCTCAATAAAGATTGGGCAGTGCTGGGCTTTCCATATGCTCGGGTCGAGCAAGTCATAATGAAAGACACCATACACTCGAGTGTTGATGATGGTGAACTACGTTCAACCAGCTGGTATGGGCTCTGCTGATTTAGACTAGTCGCAGATATTCTCGAAGATATCAAAGATTTGCATGATTCATGTCGAGAAGAAGATATCCATGCCAAGAACTCTCTCCCTCAACATGTATTATTTCGGGTACTGGCTGGAAAGTCCCGGCGTGAGTCGCTCCAAGCATATGGTCAATGAATATTGAAATTTCTGCAGAATACCGCCAAGAGCATCATTAGCAAGAGTGGAGGAGTCGACCTCTAGATTATCAACTACATGACCCAGGAGAGGTTCGACAAGTCCGTCGACAACAAACTCATTAGACCAAAGCAACTGTTCGAAGGGTGACTTCATCTACGTTGATGGGTCGATGTATTTTGAAGAGTCGTCAATGAGGATAACACTGATTGAGGCGCTCTCGCATGAGGGATGACGCAGACGACGACTCCATGCGCTTCTGAGTTCTGCTGCTGCGGCCTGCCTTCTCTGTCTCCTTCGCTTCAAAGTTCACGCAACGTCTTCGCCCTTCTCAGTCTTCATAGATGTCCCAATTATTGCAAAGTTGGCGAGCCAGAAGAACGAACAGTGATTATTAGTACTTACGAAAAAACTGCGTGATCACTTAGGATACGCCGGAGCGTGCTTCGCCCAAGCGCACACATGCTAGAGTTGCTATACTGGTAGTACCAAATCAACCCCATTGCTTGCACAAACGCCCATGCTGCTCCTCGCTTCCACTCGACCTCAGTTGACCCCAGAAGGCTTCGTACTGTCCTTTGCTGCTCCCAATCAAGCATATGCCACACGGCCACCAGATCCAAAGCAGGGTCGGTTGGTCCAAAACTGCCACTATCAAGCACACCGACTATACGTTCATTTTCCACCAATATATTTGCGGGTATGAGGTCTTTGTGAGACATGACGTCGTGTCCGGAAGACGGTAGGTCTCGAAAGTCGATCCAGAGGCGCTCGAGCTGCGATACGTCAAGCAGGTTCTTACTTTTCTGAAAGCAGACTTGCATCCACTGGTCGTGGTCGCGAAGACGGCCGCCTCTACCTTGTCCGCCAAATGCTCGTCCACATGTGTCGACTTTGCGCAGAGACGCAATAAGGTGGACGATATCAAGAGCAAACTTGCGAGAGGATGCGAGTCCATCTGGAGTAGCAACATCCCCTTCGACCCAGCTTTGAGCAGACCAAGGCAGCGGATAAAGAGGACTAGGCTGGCCTAGCCTGAGCGGTTTTGGGGCCGGAAAAGGGCACTGTTCAGCAAAATCGGCCATTGCTACAGCTTCATCACGAAGTGCAGCGGCCATTTTGGTGGGTTCGGCATTCTGCAAAGGAAACCTTGCAGTTGCATTTGATCCGATCCGAAAGATAGCATTGACGGTCCCCGTTGACCCAAGGTGTGTGATCTGCTCATTAATATACTCAGGGAATTGATCGTGGATGATTGTGCGAGCCGTGGACAGCTCAATTGGAATCTGATTGTGATGCATCATCTTGGAGAAGGAGTGGTTGTTTGCGTTCGGCAGACAGAGAGCGACTTTTTGTGGCTTCATGTACTGTATTCGTAATGTAGGTAGCTTCATTAGCCGTTGGGCTGGCTGCCTGAATATGATTTCCTAACTCGCTAGTAACCTTGTCTCAACAAAGGTTGGAGAGAAACCACTGCGCGATTGTGCTAGTAGCGCTTTACGCGTCAATACCGCAGTCGGAAGACGTGAGTCCTGGCACTTTAAGGGCGCGGCTGCAAGCATGAATGAAAAGTAATTAACCAATGTATCGCAGACGGTCAGCACAGCAAGAGGTGCCGATCTATTGACCTACTATCGTCTTTTGTAATAACAACTGGTCGCTGGCTCATTCGCTTAGCTTGCTGTTCACCGCTTGCACAATATCGCTTTTCGCATAAGTACTTGCGGTGCAGAGAATTTGCCGAAACGCATCCTAGTATAGACTCGGAGCATATAATAGTACATACATGGGCCGCAGGTTGTCCTCCTGTATCTTCACCAGTGGGTTATTAGTTTGCAACGGGCGAAGACCTCAGCAAGCTGTTCACAGCATCTAAACCTAACCAAATCTTGCAAGCGAGCTGTTAAACATATATCAAATTGCGCTCAAGCCGCCGTCAAGGTTCAGCACCGTATTGTTGGCATATTCGTTGCTCAGTAAGAACATCACAGCATCTGCTACCTCATGTGCCTTACCATAACGCCGCACTGGTATCTCCGAAATGAGCTTCTCCCTTTGCTGCTCAGAGAACTTCTCGATCATTGGGGTATCAATGTAACCAGGCACAACAGTATTTGCCCGAAATGGTGGCAATGCTGGATATTTGTCTCTGATGGCGGCTGCTTCTAGCGCGAGTGTCCTTGTGAAGGCGGTAAGGCCTGCTTTGCTCGTTGAATAGATGGAGGTGCCGTATCCGCCGCGATTGGCAAGCAATGAGGAGATGTTGATTACACAGAAGGAGGGCGGTTGAGTACTGTCATGTTTCGGATCCTTCGAAAGCGATTTGCCGTACGCGAAGTACTCCCTCAGCATCTGACGTGAGAGCTCGATCGGTGCTTCAAGATTGACCTTGAGGATCTCTGAGACTGCATTCGAGGAGGTCGACAATAATCCTTGTGCTTGAGAGACGCCCGCACAGTTGATCAAAGTATCGAATGGTTGCTTTGACGTTTTCCATACCCTGGTGAATGCACCCAAGTCCTGGAAATCACATTCGGCGAAGCTAAGAGGAGCATCTTCGAGTCCTGTGTCCTTTTTCATGTCCTGTATAGCTTGTTGAGCTTTAGCTGCTGTACGGCTGACTATGGTTACTGCCGAAGCTCCATTGAGAACTAGCTGCTTCGAGATTTGGTACCCTATCCCAGATGCACCTTCAGATCACCGTTTCAGCTACTGTAACACTAAGCGAGTAATTTCTCTGTTCCGTCGGACTTACCTCCAGTCACGATACATTTTCGATAGCACAGGCTCCTTCTCAAGTTCTTTACAGTATCGCTAGGCGTGCCCTGCCATTCCCGTGAAGCAGTGCTACCACTGAAGTGTCGCGGCCTAAAGCAAAATGCTTCGGCGCTAGAGCTGAATTGTAAGAGCGGTCGCTTCAGTGCAACGCTGCTCGAGCTTCTGACAGCATTGCATGCTGTTGGCATATCTAGAACAAGCTCTCATCTGCCGTAAACACGAATTCGGTTCAAGCAATAGGTCGCGCCTCGAGCACGTGTCTCGGCGTTTGACCAGGCAAGAGCAAAGGCAGCAAACATTGTATCGGTCTCCGCAAAGAATATTTTCTACTGTGCTCCCATTTTCACCACCGCTTAGGCAGTCTCTCATCAAGCACAGAATCAAAATGACTGACACAAATAAGGACTTATCTCCATACGTGACCCTCGTGTCAGCAGATGGTTTCGAATTCCACGTGCGTCGATCGGCAGCCTGCGTGTCAGGTACCATTCGACGCATGCTTGATGTGCAAAGTATGTCCATTGCTACTCTCTCGCGACCATTCTAGCTAACCTTTAATTAGACAACTTCAGTGAAGCTCAAAGTGGCATTTGCCATCTCGAAAACCTGAGCGGTATCGTCCTTGAGAAAGTCGTCGAATACTTCTATTACAACGAGAAGCATCGAGACAGCACCGGCGTGGCTGACATGGATATTCCTGCTGATCTCTGCCTCGAGCTGCTGATGGCCGCCGATTATCTTGATACTTGACAGCACAAATGTCCGCATTTCACAACGGAGAAGAGAATTTTCGAAGCAGGGCAACCGTGTCCGGCCATGGAACAACAAAATGCGTCATGTAGGGCCCCAGCAATACATTTGTATCGAAGCCCACGACAATGGGGCGCTCGGTGTGTGGTCGAGGCCTCGCAGTCATGGGGCATACCACCTTCAGTCATGCTCTGAAAAGTGATCAGAAGTCAGCACGCCTTGTGCCGTGCTACCATACACCACCTCAAGCATATACGTCCAATCTCTCTTCTTCAATGGTAGAGACGTCTATAGCAGGTGGAAGAGCGAACCATCCCGGTTTTGTCACGCAGTCCAGATCACAGAAAGTTACTGATATGGACGTTCTCCAGTAGGGAAACAATAACATAGCTCAGAGATGAAAGAGCTCAATCAATATCAATCAATATACTTCTCAATGGACTGTTGCCGTAGGACCGTCCTGTTGCACCGCCGCCCATCGAGAAGAACATAGTGACATTCATGATATTCCTGCTAGGCCAGCCATGCAGCTCACGTGCTCATCTCCGGTGCTTTGAGTACTACCCAAATTTGACCTAGCTCCAGCTGATACGTGGTCGAATCTCACCCCACTGGTTGAGAAAGTCTGGACCTCGTGAACAGTCAACATCACACTTGATATGCAGCTACTGGACCTTCTTGCTAGTCTAACGGTGCAACTAGAGCTCGCCACGTCGAAGGGAGCTAAACCCAAATGCTGAGGCCATGGAGTACAATGTGGCAGCATGGCTACTTATACTCATAGCCTGGATATGCCCTGCACAATCTCAATTGAGACATACAATCCGTTTTGATTGTACCTTCCAACCCTATCTAGTTCTGAAAGCACTGTAAAACCCACTGCCGCAGTAACGCAGCATTTCCAAAATCACATCATGGCTGAACTTCCCGGCGTTGCTCTGATCACAGGCGCAGGATCAGGTAAGCGAGTACCTCTCCTCACCGCCTCCCAACGTGTCCCATATGGCACGTTGGACGAACTCACGACCGCAGCTTTCCGAGCTTACCTTTCCCTTCAGGAATCGGGCAAGCCGTCGCCCTGGGATTCATCCGAGCAGGTTGCACCCGCATGTCCCTCATCGACTTGAGTGAGACAGGTCTCCGAACAACCCACGACCAGATTACACAAATCAGCTCAGAAGCCCAGATCACACTTGAAGTCGGAAACACTACGGACAACGCTTTTGTGGAGCGCGCAGTCGAAAGCCTAATGACTAAGCACGGCCGGTTAGACTACGCGGTCAACTGTGCCGGGATCATGGGTCCGTATCTAACCACAATCGACGACAGTATCGAGAGTCTGGACCATGTGATGAGTGTCAATTACCGCGGCACGTTGATGTGCAGCAGAGCTGAGATCAGAGCTATGTTGAAGAATGAACCTAGTGGGCCAGACGATATCCCGGGGCAGCGAGGGAGTATAGTGCATATTTCCAGCGCTTATGGGCTGATTGCTGGTGCGAGGGTCGGTGAGTCTGTGTCCAAGCCGTGGCGTCCTCCTTAGATGTGGTCTTGCGAATCTAATTTCTCGACGGATAGCTTCATATTGCGCATCGAAGGGCGCCATCATTCAGTTGACCAAAGCCGACGCGATCGACTACAGCCCATCTGGGATCCGGATCAATTGCGTCTGTCCCGGGTTGGTGGACACGCCCGCCACTGGCTTGAGCAAGGGCGACCCGGAGCACATGAAAGCCTTTGAGCCAATTATAGCTGCGCATCCCATGAAGCGGTGGGCTCAGCCGCGTGAGATCGCAGATGCGGTTGTCTTTCTGTGCTCCGGTCGTTCTTCGTTCATACAGGGGATTGCTCTTGCTATTGATGGAGGATGGCTTGCGACATAGGGGTCTTGGCCGTTCATCACGCTGAAGACGCACTAGCTATGACGCTAGGTCGGTAGGCGAGTGCCGGATGACGCTGCGCTAAGTCGCAGTCCTCGACCCTTACCTAGAATCTACCTTAAATCATGCAAGAGTTTCCTCTGCCTCACGCATCTTCGCTGCGAATGAACAGCGTGTGCGTGTTTGCGGAGCTGAAACCGTTGGCGTGATTGACGCCGTCTATGGTGGTGACACAGCGCTAACATTGATCTGTGAGCGTCACGCAGATCTTCGTAACCGACTTAAAAGCACATTGTCTGTCACTATGATCGCGATCAACTACAAGCAGGCGCAGTGATAATTTCACAATATCTACAAAGCTTGAGGTGGCCTAGATGCGAGTCGAGGGACAATAGGTGAGCTCGACGGAGCTCTAGCGACAGTGGCGTGGGTTGAAACGGCAATATACTGCCATTTAATGAGAGGCATCACCCAAAACTCACATTGACTCTGCCTTCACCAGGACGCTGACGGCAAAGAGGGTTCCCTGGAGAACGACCAGGTAGTACTCGGTGCAAGAATAAATGGAGCATCGACTTAACTTAGTGATTCGACCGACAATTGACCTGGAACTGTGCTCTCATTAGTCTACGTCGGAGTTTGCGGAGTTTCGTAAGGCTGTCTGCCTAAATCCGAATGCTGGTATACTCGCAGCCAATAACCATATTCACACCGGTACCATAGTTACCGGTAGGCTTTATCAACTGGCCACAAAAGCTACCGGTGAGCTTTCCATCCCAAGGTGGACTCTCCATCCAAGCTAATAGCAACAGACATGAGCAACAAGCTATACTCACATCCTTACAAGCTCCTTTTGACCCTGATGCAGCTCGATCGGCATTGAATGTAGCGAGGGTGATTGACTCTATCTACTACTGGGCTGTCATCGAGTCATCGATAGATCGTACAAACTCGTTCGACACGGCTTGACTGTTCCTCCGCAAACCCAATTAGCTGTACGATGAGGCGGAACAACCATACCAACGATAATTCGTATAAGATGGACGCCTTGTCCTACTCAAGAGAGAAGGTATTGCCTCAGCTTCAGTACACTACGCTACACGATCCCTTAGGTTGACCAAGCCTTCGCCATGACCTCAGAGGAAACCAATCAAGCCTGCTGGCTCGACGGTGCAGGCCAACCATTTTCAGTTCGTGAAGCAGCAATTCCAACAGCAGCAGACAACGAAGTTGTCATTCGTACTCATGCCGTCGCCATGAACCCGGTCGACGCTGTTCGACAAAAGATCGGCATGGCCATTCCGGAAGGAGGTTACCCATGGGTCATCGGTGCCGACGGCGCAGGTGTCATTCACGCATTGGGCAGCCCCGTCAAAGGTCTACAGGTCGGAGACAGAGTAATTGCGATGGGCGACGAGTTCGGGACGCATCAGCCTTCACACGGATCATTCCAGCGCTATTTCTGCACAAGTGCCCGATATATTGGCAAGATCCCCGATGTCATGGAGTTCGCCGACGCGGTGGTACTACCACTGTGTTTGAGCACCGCTGCTGGGGCGCTTTTCGAGGAGGAAGGCATGGGTTTGTCTTGGCCACGGCTCAGTGACGCTGATGCCCACGGCAAGCAGAAAGAATTGCACAGTAGAGACGTCGTTGTCGTTTGGGGCGGTAGCTCGGTCGTTGGCCTATGCGCGATTCAAATGCTCGTGCTTGCTGGCTACTGTGTCATTGCAACAGCAAGCAAGCACAATCACGACCTGGTCAAAGAGGCTGGGGCTGAAGCAGTTCTTGACTACAAGGAGGGTGGCTGCGTTGAAGAGGTTTGCAAGTGGGTTGAAGAAAGACATCTCAGCTGTGCAGGTGTGTTGAGCAGTGTGATCGATCAGACTGGCAAAAGTGTCGAGCAATGCGGACAAGTTGCGAAACGATTGCCAGGCAGGAAATTTGTCGGGACGACACTGGCGCGAGGGCTGATGCCGTTGCCAGATCTTGGCGAAGAGATTAAGACAAGTGCTTGTAAGTGACTCCTTGTAGGTGTTAAACTAAGACCGCAGAGCTAACACTTGACTGCAGGTCTAGGCATCGTGCAAGACGATCTACTGGAGTATATCTGGAAGGAGTGGATGCCACGAGCACTTGAGAAGGGCGAGCTGAAGTGTCTTCCGCGACCTGAGATCGTGGGTCGTGGTCTGGAGAGTGTGAATGAGGCTTGTGAAATTATGGGCAAGGGCGTGAGTGGAAGCAAGCTCGTCGTCACCGACATCTGAGCACGAAGGCCATTGAGCGCACCGCAAGGGCCGCGAATGTGGTGCCACGGTTATAGCCAAAAGATTACGGTGCTCCGCAGGGTCGAAGTTGCAGTACTACAACGCCCCGGAGAAGCAACGTGGCCGGTGCTATGGTGGGAATTACAGCCAAAGGTACTTGACTGTTGGCCACGTTAATCGTTCAGCGCGTGAGTAAGTCGGATCGAAGAGTACGGTATCTCAAAAGGATCTATGGCAGCAATCTGCGATACTGGCATCTACAGGCAGTAGTAGCGAGCTTATCATCCTTTTCGCATCTGGCTCCATGCGCGTCAGGCGCAAACACTCATACTTCGCAGCATCTGCCCCTACTACTCAACCGGTGGTAGGGACAATAGTTGAATGGACAGTTGTCACCAGAACCAGGGAGCTTGTCAAGCCAGCCAGTTCTCATCTGTGATCCTTCCGTTCATGGCCTGACATGATGGTTATGCAGGAGCTGAACGAGCTCGTATTGAAGGGGAAGAGGTCTTGGCTACCCCGCCCTGGGGATTTCTGCTCTGGTTTCAGATAAGTAGCATTGGAGTGGACCGTGGAGAACGTACGGAGCAGAATCGCCCTTCATTCACTTGTAATTTTTGGTACACAGACGACTTGTGGGCTAAAATGGCAGAGAACCTCGTCCAGAGGCGGCAACAACTTATCTACGCCGCCCAATCATTTATACAGGCATTGGCTGAGAAGAAACCGCCAGACGTTATATTCAGCTTCTTTTCCGAATATATCCTAATCCGCGAGTATGGTTTACAACAACTAGCGCCGTTCTTAGGCCGCGAGTATCGTAGCATCTAGGGGGTAGAAGAGTACTTTACGGTCCTAGCCTCGACGATCTCTTTAGAGAATAGTAGATTGGATGCTACATTCGCCGATCCTAAGGAATACAAAGTGTCGGTTAAAGACGAGGCGACTTTCACTTAGATAAGTACAGGTCAGAGCTAGCATAAGGTCTAGACCTCTTTACTCGAGTTCGACCACGAGTACAAAATCAAAGTGTATAAGACTTAGGCTGATCCTAGAGCCGCGTATCTAGCTAGCAAAGGACTACTCAAGCAATAGAAATTAACGATATGGTCGCTTAATAGTACTATCTGCTAGGAATCGAGGTTCTACATACCATATCATGCTACTAGGATCAGACAGGTTATCCGGGGTCCATGTAAAAGGTGGAACGGTGTTGGTGTAGGGAACTCAGACCCAGCATAGCGATGTGCCTTTCTGTTATCCTGCAACTTCCTGCAATCAATGCTCTCGTCGCAGTGTACCATGGTGAACATTCGCTACGTAGGCATGCAACAAGTATGAGGTTTGCCGTTCGAAGGGATCGCAATTGATAGCAACCACATAAACTGTTTGGCTATTTGCGCACCCTATGATAAAATAGAGCCATGGAAACTCAGGAAGATAATGGGCGACCCCTTGAGTGCGCGACGCAGCATACACAAGGAATGAAAGGCCGACGTTGACCACATGCGTATCCGTGGTCGCATGTCAAGTAAAGACCCAGATGTGTGCTCGCCGCGAAGCTGGGTTGGTACATTGTGTAGCGCCACAGCGTAGTAGTCTATTCTGTTGTACTCGTACCGAATCCTGCACAAGACGCGACATGGTCAGTCTCGAAGTGGGCTTCGCGTTCAGACGTGGTGAAGGCTTATGTGATCTCAAAGACCTCAAAGGGTGCTAATCTAATACACAAGACAAATCAGTAGCCGTTCTGGCTGAGCTGACGGAGAAGCGACGGCAGTCCCAATGGCTGCAGAACACTTTGCGGTACCTGGACATGCAAGGTCGCCAGCACATGTAGCTATTGAGCTACTGCGACAGCTACCTGACACCAGTAATTACGGTCTTTACAGACCACATGATCCAATCCACAGCTGACACGTAGTTGTCTACAGCTTGACCCCGTTGATCTTCCGGCTTCCGTTCGATTTTGGCCATGACTCGTGCCATGGAGTCATCCATTATGTTGATGACTTCCTTCTTCGCAGCTTCGTTCTTGTCCATCATCCGTTGCTTCCATTCCGGCAATCCACTGCAATCAGTTGGTTTGTCCATTGATTGCTCCTGCGAGTTGTTTGTCCAGGTTCCGATCCTGTTGCTGCGTTCATTGACTGTGCTTTCGACAGTGCTCTCAGCTTTGTTCTTCTTGTTTACACCCAGTAAAGATGTCGGCATTCTTGTCTGTGTCGCAGATTCGCTGACGTCCCCTTGCCAGCCGCCGCCTTACAGAATGCTGTATTATAGACAATGGGAATCCTCAAATGCGGACTCAATCGGCTACATGGGCTATTAAGATTGTGGCGATACAACGAGATTGCACGTATGTTGGAGTGTTCTTCAATATACTCAGCCACTAATCGTGTATGATTGAGCCAACATGTTGAATTTTCGGTGAGAATTCGAGCGAACGAATTTTGAGTTATAATATGTTGCCAAAGAATAATATCCAGGTCGTAAAGACTCGATGCTGCGGATGTAAATGGAGTTTGTCGAGCACCATGTCGTCAACACTACTGCTGAATAAGCTAACATCTCCGGTATAACGATTTTCCGGCTGACGGTCTGGGCCTCTATGAACATCGACCCACCATATGAGGCCTGGTGCACCCCCATGTTGGGTAAGAGCGCACCTCGTCATCCAATATAGGCCCTGGTGATGCGCATGAGCAATCGTCGCTGGGCGTTGGTCACGTCCTTTTTGACCTTCGCGGCGCTACGTTGAGTGCTTGTTCTCCTCACCGGAAGGTCTGGACTCGTTATCGAGTGTTCTGTGCATATAGCGACCATGCTTTTAATTGTCCCTCGTATTGATTCGTCGCCAGCCTCATGAACACGAAGGGAACAGTCGGAAAGAGTCAAATTAGTGTGAAGATTCCCAGAGACAGGCTTGGCTCTCGCCTAATTCTCCTTGGCATTCGCTTCCTCTCGCTTGATTCTGCTTGGTATCCGCTTGACGATGCAGAAACAGGACTGCTTGCTGGCGTCTGACATGCGTGGGTTAGGATGAAACTATGTGTCTCACCAGTGACTCTATGCACCATTGACACCACTCTCAGGCAGCCACACCACTTGCCTTTACCATCTGACCGGTCAAGCCGGGTGGCACATGGCCTTGGTTCCAGCTATCAAGCCATGGGGTAGCTTGCTGTATAAAGCAAATGACAATGATAGCTGCGAAAACCCTCTGCACCCAGGTTCCCAAATTAAGTTCATCACAAGAACCAAAGTCAGCAAGCACTTCGGCCAATAAGCAGCGATCCCTCCTCGAATCACTGTTAGATAAGATGTGGACGTATGCTGGCAGCAGATATGGACTCGCGGTGACTACCATGATGGCAGGCGTCCACGCCCAGAACTCAGACAAGTCGTCCTGTGGCTCCCTGTTCGTCGCGTTCGGCTATTCTGGCGGCAACGACATCTACTGCTATCCCTTTATCGACACTGGTAGGAGCTGTGCACCTCAAGCAACCAACGAAATCTAACTCAGCGATTAGATATGGGTCGTTACACGGCTTGGTACAATGGAAGCACTACCATAAACCTTACCGGCAATCCCGACGAATGTCCTGACGAAACGCTCGGTCCCGTCTCCAATGCCCTCGGGATCGGCGGCATGACCGTCCCCAACAATGCCACCCTCGACCGCACAACTTACGACGATAACCCTTTCTATTTTTACATGCCTCATACCGCCGGTCCAAACATGTCCGTTGAATTTCAATCCAGCACAGACTACTTCATCGAAGAGACACAATCCTGGACTCTGTCCGCTACCAAGTCAGGGGATGGCTACGATGTTTCCGGCTACTGGATTGGAACCCTCCCAACGAATAATTTCTTTTACTACTCAGCTACCAAGTGCTGGCAAGGCGGTGACCACTGGCCAAGTACGTGGACGGAGAGTGATGGAGAACATCACCACTGGAACCTTACTAGGCGACTGAGTCCCGACTCAGCGACTTGGACGCTCGATGAGACATGGTTCACAAGTGATATGGTAGAGTGGCATACCATAATCACTTTTGAGGGCAATGCATACACCGACGGACCGAGACTTGTTACAACTGGGGCGGCACCTACCACAGAAGGATGTTTGGGGTGTCAGAATGAAGAAGAAGCAGCGGTTCCTGGATCAACTAGCGGTACACGTACTGGATCTTCTTCTACAGCCTCATCGACCTCGAGCTCCGGAAGTACATCAAGCGAATCGGCCGGGAACGTTATGGTCCACTGGACGGCAACCATGCTGCTGACAATTTTAGTGGCTGCTGTCACTGTTGCTTCAGTTCTCTGAGAACTCAGAGGCATGTGGCTGTTCGTGACAGTACTTCCAGCACGATCAGGACATCTTACCCTTGGTGACTGGTGGACAAAGCTCAAGACTTCAGTTCAGGCGTTAAATCTGTCGTTCCACGTTCTTCCAGCTGATACGCTAGCGACAAGCGTTAGTCATCGACCTCACGTTGCAAATACTGTAGCTGTAGCGTCACAAGTACCATCGATGCTGCTTTCGCCAACATGTGTCCGCCGTCTCGCAATGTTTCACATCGGCTGCCGCTTTTGTTCTCATCCACCGTAGTATAGCGATTGAAGGCTTCTTCCACACTGTAATCGTGCTTTTCATTTTGGCTGAAAGGTACAATAGGCGCTTTTGAACGGAGGGAGAGGAAGTGAGTATGTGGAGAATTGGCCAACGATGTGAATAGAAGAGTCAGTAAGAATACCATCTGGCCGTAAAATATTTCTCAGCACCGTAATGTCATGTGCTCCGAGTCTATGCTAGCATGATGCTCCCTACATGCCGATACGCCTATGAGCAGCGTTGTGAAAATGACTAAGCAGCTATATTGGGCCTAGTGTATCACTAATGCAGCCTAGTCTCTTAGAAGTAAAGTCTCACGCCCGATGATACTCCATCTCGTTCATACTACCGGAAGAGGAGAGATCTCGAGGTATCCATTTGCTGCGCAGCTGGCCAGCGCCGCCTATGGACACCTTACTGCCACCGTATTTGAATCTATTGCCCTCACCGTATCTATTTCGGAGATCGTAATAATTATGCATCAGGCCTTCCAGTCCCATTGCACGGAAGGATTCTTATGCCAAACACCACAAATAGCCTGTGCTTTACACACAGCCTGCCACAGTTGAATGAGTGGGCGATTTTTCAGACTTACACTACGTACGATCTGCACTACTGCCACCAGGGGCGGCCTACTCGGAGAGGCTCAGACGTAAAGGATAAGTCGACATCCTCATGAACCCTCTTCGGCTTAGTCACCACAGCTGACGGCCATGATATACGATCCAGTTGTTGTCCGGGATACATTCTCCGCTCCTGCCGGTACATATCTATGCCCGGGATCCTCAATACTACTTTTGCTGTCTTCTCCGCTATTCGTGCAGAGGCAGCTTATGACTCGAAACAAGGAGTATATCTAGGAGCATTGACCACATTTCTCTGAGGCGTGCCAGCACACGTTCACGATGAAGCCTGAATATCCCCTTACTTTGTGCGCGGCCTTTCTTCAATTTTCTACAAGCATTCTTGTCGCCGCACAATCAGCCCAAGAACTCCTGGATGCTGTCTTAAACCCGGATCCTACAGAAGCTACCTATTCTTCGTATTCTTCCCAGATCTACTATAATGCAACGCTATACAATCAAACTCCCATCGCATCAACCAATTACGACAGATTAGAGGCGTCCGCGAAGCTGCTTCTACCTGCAGCAGCTTACAACTATGCCGCGGGAGGCGCTGGACTAGAAAAGACAGTCGCTGCGAATCGGGAAGCATTCGATCATGTGAGATCCTTTCTAATCCCCCCCCCCCCTGGTCAGTGCTGATGCCTCTCAGTGGCGCATAATCCCCCGAGTGATGCGCGATGTTTCCCCGAAGCGGAACTTGAGCACCACCTTGTTTGGCAGAAGACTGCCAGCGCCCATCGTGATGGCGCCTGTAGGTGTCCAGACATTGTTCCACCCATCGGGAGAGCGGGCCACAGCCAAAGTGTTCGGCGAAATGGGTTTGCCATACACACTCAGTACAGCAACAAGCACGGGTTTCGCCGATGTAGCCGAGGCTAACGGCAACAACCCGCGATGGTATCAGCTGTATTGGCCTAGCGATGATGACCTGACGCGTTCATATCTGCGGTCAGCGAAACAGAATGGTTATGAGGTTCTAGTTGTGACTGTCGATACGTGGGATCTCGGATGGCGGACGAGGGACTTAGACGTGGGCTTTTTTCCGTTCATCAAGGGCATCGGAGTACAGATTGGGCTTGAAGATGCTTGTGCGCATGAGAAGTTGGGTTTCAACCCATTGGCAGCCAATGCGACAGACGAACAGAAACAGATGGCGGCACTGTACCATGTCATCACAACCTCGAGGGGCATCTCTCCTGTTTGGAGGAATCTGACTAAGCTGCGGGACTGGTGGGGTGATGGACCGATTGTGCTGAAAGGACTACAGTCAGTCGAGGATGCAATGAAGGCGGTCGAATATGGGATGGATGGTATCATTCTCAGCAATGTGGGTAAGTTATCGCGTTTGGGGCACAGGAACTGACAAAAGCATAGCACGGCGGACGACAAATAGACGGAGCGATTGGATCTCTGGAGGCTCTCCCAAGGATCGTTGAAGCGGTCAAAGGCAAGTTGACGATCGGTTTCGATGGTGGCATCCGTACAGGAGCAGATATGTATGTCAAAAAAGTGTTCTGGCAGTTCTCGCTGACATGTGCAGTTTCAAAGCTATTGCGCTCGGTGCCGACTTCGTGCAGCTTGGTCGGCCAATCCTTTGGGGCTTAGCCCATGAAGGAGAGAAAGGAGTGCGGCACGTATTGAAGTCTCTCCTGGCGGAGTTCGACCTGACAGTGGGACTCTCTGGATGTCAGGAGTTAGTAGAGGTGAACTCGACCTTCCTCGAATCAAGATAGTAGATCTTGAGAGTGCAGATTTCTTCGGACGGAACAAACGACGGCTACACCGGATATGTCATGCTGACTCATGGTGGTGAGCGATATACTAGTCTCGGAACAGGAGTACATTCAGAACCGTGCATTTGACGGATTTCGCTAGCTCGTCTCCGCAGGCGATGTGCACTGGTCTTCGGCTATCATGTAGTTTTCGGGTTGAATGCAAGCTCCGTCTACGTTTACTCTGCTCTCCGAACGGGGTGTGATGCAACCTGGATTGTAGCATAACGACAAGGAATACCACAGGGTATGTAGAGCTCGCAACGCGGGTTCGACGGGAGGAGGTCTATCAAGTACTAGTACTCCAAGAACGCTGGTTCGTGCCGCAGCTACCACGGTACAGCAGTGGGTTAGTTAGGACCACGGCGCGCCATAATGCCGTGCACCAAATTATTATTGTGGTGCCCTCCCCAAAAATCGCTCCCACCTACTTGCCCTATACATTTCTCAGCTATCACGACCTGATTATCCATAACTTGATCAAACAAACCGCGGTACCGTAGTCGATTACCTACTGTACGTAATCCGGTCACCTGTTATCACCTAAATTTGGTGTACGGCATTATGGCGGCTTAGCCACTTTCGCGTCCCCGCTGGCTTCTTTAACCGGTGCTAGCTATCTCGATGCTTGTGTCGGATAAGTCTTTTCCACTGCGAGTCCGCCAGCTGCGCCAGCCTATCTACATGAGTGGACCTCGTCTGGAATGGAGGCGATGAAGCGCTGTTACCATCGCTCACAAGGAAACCATGATACTTGTACACCGTGTGGAACGATCTGATCCAAGGGATTCGAACACCTGTTCGCCATTCCTTTGTACTCTTTATAGCGAGATCTCTACAGCGAAAGATTAAGGTTGGGGGCGGACTTCACCATCCATGTACCTTGCTCCAGGCTAGGCATAAACTGCCAAGAACTGGAGTGCGAGAAATTCCAAATGACATTACCTAGGTAGCCTTCGATGGTGGGAGCACCACTTTCAGGCCACCTCAGCCTTAGCCTAGTAACATTAGCCACGAGGCGATCTCGACCAGTAGGCGATTTCAATGATTCGTGAACCCGCACTTTGATTACGAGTGGACGCGCTAATGATGAGTCCTTGTAAGGGTCCTGGCAAGGGCCCTTTATAAGATTACAATCGGTCCTGCTCTTCTATCATAGCAATCAATTGCTTTTCCTGTGGGTTCGAATCACTCGTTGACGACGCCGCCAACGCCTCCAACGCCCGCGTGGCCACGCAATGCACGTAGGTCGAGCGACGAAAAGACAAAAAGTCGGAAGGCGGGCTTACTTAACTCTACATCACGCTATATCAGAATCTGCAGAACTGTTTGATATCAGATAAAGTCGAAGTCAGCCTCCTTACTCAAATACCTGAAATGACGCCAACCAAATCAGGTATCGGCCAGTTGCAAGCGGGCGGCCTGCCCCAATGACAAACCCACTGGCAACCTGTGCTATGTCAGCCAAGGAACTGACTAATCAACCAAAATATCGAGAGACGCATTAGGGCGGAGTATGTGCCGAAATAGAGTTCAGGTCTTCAAGCTGTAAGGGGTGTTAAGGAACAAGGTTTCTCAGCTCTAAAGGTGCTTCAAGATACTATCAAGTCTTTTCTCATCCCCAGACCTAAATTGATCTAAGGACCCCTAAGCGTCCATGTGATGCTCTTGAGGACCCGCGAAATTGTAAATCAGGCGTTGACCTATTGTTGAATGAGTTCAGAGACACAAATATCAAGTCCCAACAGACCATGGATCAAAGCTCGTCATCGTCAACCTACTCCTTCCGACCCAGATTCCGGTCGAGGCGGTCTCATCGTAAATCGCGAAACGGTTGCTTAATGTGCAAGCAACGAAGAAAAAAAGCGAGTATATCATCTATTGTCACTTCGGATGTATCAACTAAACGCCGCAGTGCGACGAGCATCGACCTTCTTGCACAAACTGTGAAGCGAGTCTGAGAGTATGCGTCTATGCAACAGACCAACGTTCCCCTGAACCAAGTGAATCTGGTGCTACATCAAGGTCTTCCGTTTCATCTCCATTTCCGTCGCTATCCAGACCATTCAACGGTCTTTTAGCCCGGTCCAGAGGACCATGCACCGGGCCTTCCGTGGCTACTCGTGCCCCTAGTCAGGTGGGGATTGACGATGCTGTTCTTAGCTTGACAGACGCAGACCTCTACTTTCATTTCCTGGATCATACATGCAAATCAGCTCCACGTTGGCACAAAGAGCGGATCGTCTTGCAGGTGGGTATAGCTAAGCTGGCGCTCGATAGTGAGCCCGTTTTCCACTCCGTCCTGGCGCTATCCGCTGCCTGTATGTGCAACGATACCATTTCCAAAGGAAGCGCAGATCCTGAAGTTGTGCGTCAACTCCTAGACCTTGGCTTGCAGCATCATACTTTGGCTCTCGAACAGATGCAGACTATGACATCCTGCCTCAGGGAGTCGGATACACAGCCACTGCTAGCCAGTGCGCTTCTGCTGGTACCATTTGCCCTCGCCTTCCAACACATTCAGCACTGGGTGCTCTTGGCCAGCGGATTACGGGATACCGACCTTCTTACACCTCGGGACGCTGTCTTGTTACTGAGAGGTATAGGGGCAACTATCCTCGCGTTGAATTCGAATAGCGCAGAGAGTAGAGGCCCACGGCCCGACACACCTTGGAACACAATGTTTTCAGCCCAGATTACTACGGATTCCAAGGACTACGCAACCATCCCTGAGCGCTCTCACAGCATCTTTCCTATCCTGGCCGCTACATTCCATAAGGCTTTATCGCAACTCCAACGCAGGATTGAGAGTGATCCTGCCACCCCTCAAGCAGACGAGAACACAGCCGCGGTGCTCGATGCTTACAACATCCTGAACGACATAATGTCTAGTACTTTCTCGAACTTGGAAAACTCCGAGCTTCCGTTGGAACATGTAACCTATATAGGTCATCCGTTAGCCGACTGTCGCCTCAAGGATATGGCTAACGTAGCCAAGTTCCCTCTAGCTCCCGACAGTCTACTAGCGCAGGCGCCAGGTTGGTTACGAAACTTCGTACTTCGCCGACCACGACCGGCGCACACCGAGCCACTAGCCAGGTCGTTCTTAGCCTTCTTCTCCGGTGCCTCCAAAGCTTATGTCAACCTACTTCTTCCCCTTCTCGATCCCCGAACGACCAGTGTAGATAATGATCCCGAGCTCACTACTGGTGAAGTCCTGGCGCTGGACGTATATGCCCATTGGCTGGTACTTATGCTTTTGGTAGAGAACGAGGCATGGTGGGTAGGCGATTTTCCGTTCTTTGCACTTCAGGGGCTGATCACGAGATATGGTCAAGCAAGGTTCTCGAGCACTTCTTCGATCCAGGAGCAGTGGTGGCCGGCAAGTATGCTGGAGGTCGCCACGTACTTGAGACAATGGAAATGAATTACTACTTGGGTACCTCAGAATCGTACTCCGTACTCTTGATTTAGCTTGTGTTGTGCCAAAGTCAACGGGTTAGATACTAGCGCCAACAGTGAGCACTTAATCGTGCGATAGAGCTACGAGATCGAGATATCACCACAGGTGCCCTCTACAGAGTTGGAAGATACAGCTGGGCTCCCGGAGATCGTCGCCGAGCGCCTGGCCGATACTACTAATCTATAGATCTGAGGATCGAGGCGGCGGCGATTTTTTGTTCTCCTCCGACAGCTAGGAATACACCATACTTAGCACGTCCGCTTTAGTGTCCGCCCAGCCCCTGATCTACACCTGCTGCGCAATCTTGCGATAGCTCTCTTCTACCGGGCTGCGCCGCCCGTGTGCACCCAGAACACCTATATCTACGGATCAGCTTCTCAACGCCGGTAGGTATACACGATGGTGACGATATACTCTTCTCCCTATCCATAAACTCGGTCATAGCGCTTGTATGGAAGCAAGCACGACAAGAGAGCCACGACATGGTCTTTCTGCTCGATATTGTCACTGTGCTGCTCGAAAGACTGCTTCATGATTCTGTCTGCGTGGTTGCTTCCGTCCGGTGACTGCAGCTGCTCCCAGAGCAGACACAGGACGGAGAAAGGTAAAGATATCGGCGCGAATTGCCACAATAAAACGTGCAATACTGTACATCCAGGAACATATTCGAGGGGGAGTAGGAACGAACAGAATCAGGCTTGTAACAAGAGCCTCGTGCGGTACCCCATGAAATACGCAACTGAGAGTGTGCCTGCCCAATTGCCGATGTAAACCATCGTCAGATTCACAAGGACAGACTGCAAATTCAAAACCTCATTGTACCAGCCTAACGTACAGCAATCAGAATGGTCGTAGCCTAACGGCTGCCACTGTCGGACTCACCAATTGCGAGAACCATTGTATTCCCGGTAAAAAGGTCACCACCAACCATCGCGATAAGGGGGAGTCCTAAACAAATTAAAGATCAGACACTGAACGCCTCTAAAAAGCGATTCTCGACTGACCAAACGCGAAGAAAGCCCCCATCACGAACTTAGGCAGCAAGAGCCACTGGTGTCTCACCTCCTCCGGTATACCACCCGCAGCATTTATGGCGGCAATACCACTTAAGCCCACCCAAAGCCCTGCAACGAACCCGAGAAAGAGTAGCTTGTCTGGTGGGTTTGACGCCTTCCTAACAGCATTGAACAAGACTGCGTCCTCAAGCTGTAAGCCAGAGAGCATATCTGATGGCGGAGAGTGAATGTCCATATGCCCTGCAACCGTTGAGACCCAGTGTGAACGATTTCGCTTCCGATTCTTTGTGCGTGGCATTTTTCCTGTTGTTGCAACGAGAGACCAAGCCTTGTCGTGTCTTGTAAGTCTTCCGAGACTTTCGCACCAAGGTTACTATCATAGCGTAATAGGCAGGAATAGGCAATTACAAGACATGCTAGACAGCGGAGGAAGACTCCCTAATCGTTATCAACTAGATACAACACCGTTTTCCACTTTCGGCTACCACAATAAGTCGATAACAGTGGTGCACCATGTCCACATGGTTTGCACAGCAACAAAGAGACTCGGAGAATCAGACAGTTAATCCTTTGATACTATTAATGACAAGGTGTGAGGCACTGCTTGGCGATATGGGAACTGTTCTGAGGGAAAAAGTACACGAGATGTTTGAGTGGCGTGGTTGTAATAGTGGCATGACACTTGACCATCTTGTCTTTTCTATGTTTTCTCACGACACGCATCTCGTGTTTCTGGTATTATCGTAAGAAACTCAAATTGTTCTCGGAACGCCTCGAACATCTTACTCTTCACATTGCTAGCGGGACTGTCACTCTATATAGCAGCGTAGAGATACTGTGCCATAATTCTTACTAGGCCTATTCCTAATAATTCAAAACCTGTATCCGTTTCAGACACGTAATACCACTGCTTCGAAACAAGCTACCTAAGCAAATGCACTTTAAGACGCAACAAATGGAACTCACTCGAGCACTGGACGAGGTCTCTCTTCGGCTCTTTCTTGTTATCCTACGCGTCATACAGGCTTTTATGACAACTCCTATCCTCGGGTTTGCCGCAACCCTAGTCAACGACTTTTCTAACGTGGACGAGCTTCGCATACCGGGTAAAGCCACGGCGGCGCTAGCCATCGCTTGTGTCTGCATAGTCTACGTTGTGGTCTCGTTCTTGCCCATCCTTTTCGAGGGAGTTCGGTTTTTCACGACATTAACGCTCCTGGACGGTCTCTTTGCCGCGGGGTGGATTGCCTTGGTGGCGGTCTGGGAGTCTGACGGATCCAGCAGCTGCTCGGCGTTCCGACAGAAGTACTTTGATGGCCTTCAGCATGCGCCTTACTTTGACACCGATTGCAAGCTCGCGAAGGCGCTCTTCGCTTTCTTGATCATCAACTTGTAAGTCCCCGTGACGGTAACCTTGCACAAGGCAGCGTTGCATAGCTAAGACTGAACGGTGTAGGGTTTTGTTTGTGACTTCGACCATCATCAGCTTCTGGCTCCGCAGCCTAGAGCTGAAGCATACCACGAGTTGGCGCACTCTGCCACTTGTCAATGAGTACGGCAAACATCGACGTCGCCAATGCCACTGCCACTGTCACACACAACCTGCATCAGATAAAGCATGAGTGAGAAGGATCTTTGGATATAGCACTTGTACAGATACACAGCAGAGGGCTTTGTTGATGACTCTAGGATGTTCATTCCTTATTTTAGCTGTGGGTAGTCTGGTTATTGGTGGAACACTTTACACAACATCAGGCTAAACAGGAATGACCAAGTTTTCTCCGTTTGTTTTATCCTGCTTACGTATGCACGGGAGCTGTTAAGGCTATCGTAACAAGCTATGTGTACATTCGTTCGGCTGAATGGGCCTCGACCCGTCCCCGTTCGAAAGCTGAAGGAGTGGAGAGAACGATCATCACTCTGTTCGCTAGTACGGGCAATTGCACAAGCACAGATGAAGTGCTAGAATGCCACATGGGAGACACCGTTAAAAGAAGAACTAGACCTTCTTCGGTGTACCGGCCTCTAGAGCCGGCCTATCAAGATTAGTTTACACTCCTATATCCCTTTACGTATAATTTCAACACTTATCGATCGTAATAGTGGTCCTTCTTATCTACCCTATCGTCGTTTTACAAAAGTAATTAGCCGATAAACATCTTAGTAAACCTCTTCGTCCTCGTCGGTCCTCGAAGAACTAAATAGAATAGATAATAAGTAAGAAGAAATAACTAGCTAGTAAGTATTTAGTTCTATAAGGACCGATAAGGACGATATAGTTTACTAAGGTATTTCCGAAGCTAATTACTTTTATAATCTTCTATATTACTCTTATCTGTAGGTAAATTTTAGTAGCTAAGGTAAGTAGTATAAGAGATTTTAAGGTTACGTAGTATACAATATACAGTATGAGCCCCGGAGTTACGCCCGCGCTCTTCTAGGCATAGGGATCTTAACGAGGCTGGTCATGCCACCGCCAAGAAAAAAGCGTGCTCAACAATCGCGTCAGGTGAACCCTCATGCCACAAACACTAGGCTCAGCCTATAGTATTCGAAGAGGAGAGAAGGGGCAAACCGTATCAGATGTATCTGCCTCGTGGCAGAGAAACTGGCCACATACCTTTCGCCCAGCGGATCTTCTTTAGCTGAGCCAGTCCTGAGGATCATTGCTTCCGGGATCTTGCATGAACATCTGTTCAAGAAGATTGGCTAGATTGTATACTGTGCCACCCCAACAGAACGAGCGAGTATTTTCGGGTTCTGATGCTTCTAGTATCTCTTGATCAGGAGACAACACTCGGACATTTCTCTCATAGATCTCGTGACGTCCACGATGAGTGAAACATATACAGGTGCATATACAAATGAGTTGCATATACTCTCTAAAGCAGATATAGGAGGACACGATAGACAGTTCTAAAGTATAGAACATTGAACCAACATTACAAAAATTATGGACACGATCATCACAAATGAAGCGCGACCGGCGCTGACTTACACGAAGGATCAAGCAACATCATATCCTATACCAATGGTCTTCATTCAGCCTACAGCCATCGCTCGATGTGAGAGAAATGGAAGTGTTGCGACCTGTTCAGACTACAGTGCCACAGATCAGTGCACCAAAGTCGAAAACGACCGCTCAGACTCAACATCCAACCGTGACCCGAGGTTCCAAAATAGTCCTAAATCTGAACTTGAACGTGGTCGCCAGATGGATCGAAAGCTTCTCGACCCTGACCAAAGCAAGAGTAGACGGTCTGTGAGCTGGAAATACCGAAGCCCCTCGAGAGGGACGTCAGCTCATGCTGGCATACATTTTCTGACGGCGGTTCAAAATCGTCCCGCCAGTCCTATGAAAGCTCAGCAGACTGACGCGTGCGAGGCGGCCCCAGCTGAACCAGCGTGCAGGTTTAGTTACGAGGATCAGAAGCACGTACAGATGATGAAATGGCTAAGCTCGAGCCGGATATATTGAGGGGAATAACGTAGGAGACAGATTTACACTATCTTAGAAGCACTTTGGGAGACATTCGGAGAATTCTCCGTCGGCGCAACCTAATGTTCTATTCTCCCGACAAGTATAGATTCACAGATTGCTGATGTCACAAATTATGACCTTTGTTGCCATACACGAAGACAGTAGAACGTGACGACATATCAGAATTGGAAGATTTGTGGTTGGTAGATTCAAACTCGTCGCTGCGCACACTCGGATCTTGATCTTGTTGTCGACCTTATCAATACTGTATAGCTGCAAAAACGTCTTAACTAACAACGGCAATGGCTTCGGATTTCCTCTTACCGTACCGTGCCAAGCCCATGGTAAGAACCACCGTATGATACCTTTACTTATCGGTGATCTCCTGTTGTCGGTACCGGATGTCTCTGATCATGCCAGCAGCCCCCATAGCTTCAGCAATCAGATGGGCAACATGGTGTTTCTTGTCTCCAAGGAGTTCCTTTCCCAAGCTATACGCGCCTGCGGCTTCCTCGAGCAGATGACGCCGGTGGTGAGGATGATGGTGATCGTTATGATGATCAGATGGGGATTGACAAGGATGTTGCATTCCATCGTCGGACGACGACATCGAGTCAGCGCCCTGCTTCCGCCTTCTGTCCGCTTTCTTGGATAGCTGATGATATGCACCTACGGCGACTGCCGCACCCACTGTTGCTTTCAAATAGTGATCGGTCGCTTCCTCGTGGTGGTCTGCCAGAGCTTTACCGAGCTCGTTCGCGGCATAAACCGAGCCTAGAGCTGCTGCTGCCACTTCTGCATGAGTAGACAATGTATGTAACTCTTGATTAGGCATGTTGCTAAGTGATCAAGTTGTTGTACTCAAATGCCAACCGAAGCGAAATTGTAGTGCTCTTTTTGATCCTGTAGTGTGTGGTTGAGACCTCTTCGCGAGGGTGTCACTAAACATGGTTATATGCTTGTGCATTTGACATTATACCTATCGGTATGCTTCTTTAGCATAACATCAACATTGGTCTAGGCTGAAAAATGCTACCTACGAGGATTGGTTCTAAAGACTCTTGTAAAGGTTTGTAAAGACGATTAGCTCTTGCAGGTGGGCCAGGTATTCATGCAAGAACACGTGAGCAGTGAGGTAAAATATCAGAAATGTCTTTTTATCTCGTGACTCCCTAGCGCAACTTGGATCCAAAAAAACACCACGCCACAAGACTACTAACTATGGAGAGCCATATGCATTATCACGCCAGGTACACCAAAAATGTTGTTGGCATTGAAAGCCAGAAAAGTCCCCACCAAGTATGTGGCTGCACTACGTAAACAACGAAGAAACATTTCTGGGGAAATGAACGTGCAGTCGTGGCACGCGTGGGCCCAAGAACTTCGTCCATGAGGAACATGCATGCACGCTGCACTGACTCATGCTTCGTTGCGTGATATCTGCATAAATGCCGCAGCCCGTGTCGCGCCACAGGATACTGCAGAGACCTACTGACAGCTCGCATTGGTTTCGGTACAGTGGTACGTATCGGGCCATGGATGTATATTTTCAGCACGACCTGGTACAGGCCGAGGTTTCAGGTGTGTTCCTTCTTGTATCTATTTGTCTCTCTACACTTTGCGATTGATGAAAGTGCGACCTCAACCATGGGACCAGCTCAGCACATTGGCACAATCCTTCATCCTGCCCATGTAAATCTTGGGCTATATGACTCGGACCACTGGCCGTCGCTCCACTCACTCCTCGAATATGTGAGTGACATCTCTAAAACCTCTGAAAAGAATATTCAGGCTAGTCTACCCCATGCACAACACGTTGGCGGCATTTCGTGTCCCCGTTTCGATGTACGCGAGGCTGCGGATGCTTTCTTCGTCGAGGGGGAGTTTCCGGGGATTGGTGATCGAAACAGGATTTCCGTTGAACGTCTCGGCCAACGAGGTCTGTTGATTGAGGCGCACTCCTCCAAGCTCAACGTGGAAGAAGAGTGGAACTTTTCCTCGAGACAGAGGCAGACCAATAGTTTCACAGCTCCGGTGCCGCTTGGGAAGGACCTGGACGAGAAATCTCGAACGGATACAGCAAGTCCACAGCCAGCGCTAGATCCACAGGGTGTCAACGATGTACCTACAGGGGGCGTGCCATCAAATTCTGTGTGGCGCGAATCGCAGCGCAACAAAGAAACAAAGACTCAGCTCAAAGATCTCATCTCTGAACGCGAAACTGGCTGCCTTCAACGCTCGTTTACTTTCCCCGTACCAGTGGACTGTAGTGGCTTGCAGGCTCGACTGAAGGATGGACTGTTGAAAATTCGGGTTCCCAAAGCGATGGTAGCACACCAACGTGAGAGACTTGCTATCAGTGTCGAAGATTAAATCCACCTGTGCACTCATTCCATCCAAAGATTGTAAATTGTGCCTGGAGCACCGTCTGAAAGAACTCTACAGTGTCCCGTCAGTGTCCCGTCAGATATTGAGTGGACACTGTAGAACTTGCATTCCCACTCCCAAAAGCTGACACGCATCATGTTATACGACGGTGCTATGTAATTGTGGATGGAATCAAGGATAGTCGTAATCCACGAGAGCGCCTTCTTGTGGCGAAATGTCGGTGGAAGCAGCAAAATATCATTCCCTGACCTCTTGTCATCCAGACGTCAGTATGGACTTGGCTTGACAGGCATGATGGACTTATAGCGTGAAATGCAAGCAGGTCCATATCGACATGCAACCAGATTGCGTATCGTCTTTTGCAAAAGTAATTAGTCGGGAAAACACCTTAGTAAACCTCATCGTCCTCATCGGTACTCGAAGAACCAAATATTCAGTTCGTACGCGTACCACTATATCTCTCTTAGGAGGCTGGTATGTGTTAGATTTAGATAGAGAAATAGCGATTTTAAGGTGCTGGTATCTTAGTTAGATAGATTCTATTTAGAAATAGAAATAGAAAAGATTCGTAAACTTGCTTCCACCTTGGTTTATGAAATTTCTGTTTGCGCTAAGCTACCAACGCAACGATCAGTACTACGAGAATGATGTGGGAAGTGAGTATTACGAGAAGTTTCAAGGGTCTGATTGTGATAGCGAAGTGGATCCTGTCAAAAATGGATGGATGGTTCACATCTGAATATGGGACTGTCAGACCTATGATCCGTCCTTTCTTAAGCGGTAGCCTCTAATTAACCCCCTTTCCGAGGCCACAAACACTGACTCAATGCCGCAACCTTTCGAGCGTCTCGTCCCGCATGTTTTCCAACCTGCTGTACTAAACCACTATCGAAGTTTCATTCTGAGTCAATCTCGATCTTCTTAGGCTTCTTCTCTGTCTGAGAAGTCTTAGGTACCGTCACACTCAGGACACCGTTTTTCAGGTTGGCCTTGACATCCTCGCGATCAATGTTGGTAGGAAAGTAAATGCTGCGCTGGAATTGTCCAACTCGGCGTTCACGGACCCAGTAAGTTGGTTGGTGTGATTGGTCGGCAGGAAGGAGGGCCTGGTCTCCTGCTTCGATGATGGAGCCACTCATAGCCTCAGCTGCCGTACCCTTACTATCCTTCAAAGCGCCACTGGTGACCTGACCAGTGCCATTAGCATCTGGCTTTGTGCCCTCTTCATGTACCTGCTCTGTACAGGCACGAATAGTTAGAGTGCTGTTGTCCACAAATTCGATGCTGATGTCGTTTTGTTCAACACCAGGCAGGTCACCTTCCACGATATAGGCGTCCTTGGTCTCTTTAACGTCAAAGGACGGTGTTCTAGACGAGGAAAGCTCGTTTGAGGCGTCGTTACTCATCACGTGGAGCTTGTTCATGGTTTCGTCAAAAAGGTTGAGAAATGGCTGAAAGTCATTGGACCACAAGCTTGATACGACAGGACCAATGTCCATCTGGCGAGTCATTGGGATCCCACGTTGGAAGCGTGGGTAGAAAAGAGACATCTTTCGTGCTTTCCTGAGTGAGGGATAGGATTTCAGACCCGTTCTGGTTTGTGCCTTTAGTGACCGCAAGGAGCGGAGAGATTGCATCCGAGCCGCCGTCAGTGTGAATATATTTCGTGAAAATGTGATTTGCTTGAGGACATCAAGGCGACGTGTGCCATTTAATAGACCGAGGCTACGGTAATGTTTGTGAAAGACCGTTCATGCTGTTTCGTGGAGTGGCGTGATGGACGAACAGAGGTCGGCCCAGGGAGGCCCAGCAGAACCGATAAACACGTTCACAGCCTATTATCACCACGGCTAACGTCACCTGAGCCAGTTCTGAATTCAGTCATGCAAAGCTCGTCTATCATTCCACCACTCTGGTACCGTTCCATACACATCAGGCCACCTAGTTCCGTATGTAGCATCTTGTAGGGAATCTTGTAGGGAAGAACAAAACCACGGTTCAGCGGGCAAGTTATCCGGTACTTCAGGCGAAAATATCATCTACATCGTCGCGAGCGGAAATGTAACATGAAAGACACCATACGACGAGCATCGAAAACACGGGCGTCAAGCTGCGAGAACGACCAAATCAGACCAGAAGTGTTACTACTACGTTAAGTGTTCAACGACCAGTTTCAATGTGCCCATCCTAGGTCAGGCATGCCACAATGTCAACTCATCTCACAATGACTTGAGCCGGAAGCATCCATATAAGCACCACTCAATCGTTCACTCCGTCATTGAGCATTACAACGACATCGCAAAGACTGTGGTCGATGAGAACACTGATTATGGTAATCCTACCCCATTTAGAGTGCCACTGTTCGATGTCTCCCGTACTTGCAGCGTCAGATCGTATCGGTGCGCGGAAGCATTCTGAGACCACGGATGTTCCCATGGATGTATTCTCAAAAGCGGACCAGGAAAATATGCACAGTCTTGAAAGTGCGTGGACGGAGAAAGCGCAACGGGGAGATATGTGTTACAAAGCTGGCCTTGACTGGCGAGTTTGGCTGTCGGAACGTCGTCAGCATTTTTTGTGCGATTATTCACTTTTCCGATTCTAATCGACTGCAGTAGGATCGAGGCGTGTTTGAGGAATGGTATTTTAGACCTCAAGATGTCAAAAGCGGATCAGGGTCTTCACGGGGAGATCTTGCAGGTGGATTTTGAGTCAGAATTTGACAGCTCGTCCATCAAGACCGGCTCGACCCAAGCATTAGTTTCCTATTGTAGATCTTCTCATAAATTTCATATCTCATTAAGGTAAATCGGTCAAGATCGAGCTTTTCTCACATTCATGTCTTTATGCTCAACGTGAGTAGTTAACAAGAACAGTAAGAGCTGGATATCGACTTACTCGGCACTTCTTACCACGGCACTGGTCACACACTCGCGAAATCTCAGCGTCTGTTCTTTTACTCTTACTGTAGCCGATATTTTATGCTGTGGCGAAATACGTATCGGCGTTCTCGGCCTCTTTGTAGATTCGGCCGCGTGTGACTCGAATTTGCGACAGCTACTCTTCTTGTCTAAGTCAGATGCGAATTTTCCAGTACAATGGTACCGATAGAGATTTAAGACAACGTTCTGTGTAGGAGTGGAAAGCTTGTTAGCAATATTGACTCGCTATCCGTAAAAGAGTCATCAACTTAGGACAACTTCAAGAACCGAATAGCGGCTGATTACAATGCCACCACCTAGATTTGTATGGGTTGGACGGCCAACGTTGATTACATGTAATAGCGAGCTTGTGAGGCTGACTACGAGGACAGTGCCATCTGTTTAGAAGTGTTCGAAGCGTCAGACGTGACTTGAGAAATAACATGCTTGCATGTGTACCATGCGACATACCTGGAATGTTGGTTCGTCAACGATCATAATGATTATCCTCTATGTAAGCGATCGATCGTAGTGAACGAAAAAGTTGAGGCAAGCAGAGACGCTAGGTGCGCTGAAAAGATTCTCGAGTTAGAATGGCAGGTAGTGGAATAGGGCCATGTGCCGAACAGAGCACCTTTTCTGATCAATAGTAGACTATCAAAGCATAGGCAACGCATGAGCAACGCGTCTTTTACGTTACAGCTAGAGCCCAATAGAGGAATGGTCCAGGAGTTTTGGATCTTATAATGAGCTCGTCGGTGCGGGTACACTATCTCCACTAGAACTCTACTGAGCTCATAACGCAAGTTTGTATTTCGCCTGTTCCTGCCCGGCAGGTAGATAACATGTGATACCACATTCTGGACGGCATGTTGTCCGAATGTAGCTGTATCCCAGCCAGTCACACACGCCATATACGCGAGAAGCTTCCTAGAGGGTGGAATGACGCCTCGAAATGGTGGTCTGAGAAATTCAAGGTCTACCGTTAGTCATCGTTTTGAGATTGTGCTGATCCCGAAACAGATCTCACCATGGCCTATCGGGGACACAGTTGTTGCCCAGTGTTTGGTGAAGTCCAGCTTTTCGCCATGGGGCTCCAGATCCCTTTCCGTGGCTCTGACTGTTAGAAGAATCAGCTCATCAGCGTAATCTTCGATATACATGATCGAGAGAGTCATCTGATGTACGGCATCTGTTATGCCTCCAACCATTCCTAGAACGATATATGCGGTTTAAAGCGATTACGAGGAGCATGCGAATATACATTTTACGAGACTGACCCAAAGTGCATAGTATTTACGTACCGATTGTCCTTTCCCAACAGGCAACCTGTTCGTTCAGAATTAGAAGTTGATCCAAACCCCACAGCATCATCGCCGTCACCCTTCATGTCGCCAGACAAGGTCTGCATAGACGAAGACGAACTGCCACGCCGCAGTTTGCCACGCCATTTACATTAGTGCCCTTCGTCGAGACACCATGTGCAAAGGTAGCATCAACAGTCTCCGCTTCTCAACAGGTTGAAGCACAAGACATCGCGTCCAAGCAAGCACAACTTCATGATGCTGACAAAGACGCGATATCAACCACACTCCTCAGGGGCCGCCAGAGCCGGAACCCACCACCACCACCACCTCAAAAGCCTCCTACCATCGAGGCTCAACTCGACACGAAAGCATTGAGGGAAGACGCAGCCGCAGCAAACTGGGGCAGTCACCTTCTTATCCATGTTGGCACGGACACATCGCATGTCACACTGGAGGCGGGGAATCTGGACAATAACTGTGACCAGATTGTGGATGTTCCAGTTGAACCGACCTACTATGGCTGCAAAGAGTGAAGTGGACAGAGTTGGAGTGAAGGAGCGGACGTGAATTAGTTGTATGTCATATTCACGGGAAAACAGGAAGTCCGCGTGGGAAGTGCTTGTTCGCTTTACCATAATTCATACTGGGTTTCTTATCCTCATCTGTAAGCTATCTCTATCCTACAAAGAGCTAGACATTGCGACCTTCTAAGGACTCCATTAACGAATCTTCATGGAAGCTTCCATAAGCCTGACACTTTCTAACACCCGCCCCTTAACGACACTCACCAGCAAATTCTCTCCGTTCTGACCCACAGCATGCACTAATACGTTCTCTCCATACCCGCAATCGGTCTCGTTCGCTACCGCCTCATCATATTGTGCGTAACTTTCTTTAGTCATTCCATCTGCCTCATCCAATAATGCATCTAGTGCTAACTTCCTTGCCTCTTTATAGCTGTCAAACACTCCTTCGATATTGTGCACTCGTGAGCTTTTACCCTCGTCGTCGTAGTAGCTCGCGGTGGTCTGTACGACATAGTACAGGTCCCTGCAGATCCGTCCATTCTCGAATTGATGGGTCCACTTAGTATCGTTTGGTGTGGTTACGATACGGACTTGAAAGATAGTACCGTCTTGTGCGACTGCGTAGACTAGCAGACCATCACGATCCTGTCTAGGGACACGCTGTTGGTCGAAAAAGTCCACAGTCACGCCGTAGGCTTTAAAGAACTCTGCTTCGTAGCCGGCATCGAAGATGGCACGATGAGCGGCGGCCTTAGCGAGTGGGAGGGAGTCATAGGTGCCTATGACCCTCAACTTCTCGACTTGTTGGGTTGGGTCTTTGGTAAGGTGGGAGGATGTGATGAGAACATGATAGATCTCTTCAGATGGAGCTTGACCGTTCGTATAAGTAGCTCTCGCTACTTTTAACAAGGCTTGATTGCCCTTAACACTCAGCAGCTCGGGGTTGGCATTGATGGAGGCGTAGTATGCACGATACCACTCAGGAACAGGACGGATGTGGGAGAGCATTGTGGCAGTCTTGATGTTGATAGGGTGTTCTTTCGTGCTGCCTGCGATAGCAGATGCGCCTGCTGCAATGTATGTTGAAGGCATGAAGCCTTATACGACCATCTACGCGCTGAGACATCTCTGGAGGACTTCATCGCCTGTCCAAGAATCCGTCACACCACCATTGTCGACCAAGTACTCCGTATGGCACGTAACCAGGTGTTGGCGTGATACTAGAACCGACAGGATCTCGAGTCGCTGGTGGTTCGCTGTGCAGACATGGCGTGATCCGACCGGATACGGTCGTTTGCGATTACTAAATTCCCGTACCGTGGGTCAACCGACGGATTTTGTAAAACTGCGTCGGTTAGAGTGAAGTATTCTTCCCTAATCGTATACAGCACCCGGTGAAAGGCTAGTAATGATAGGGTAGTACTGGTATACTGCAAGTGGTGTGTAGGTCGGTAAGGCAGTAGACCAAGTGGAAGTAGTTGTAATGACTAGGCCGCACTTACCTAACACCAGTAACCAAAGTCCACATTGCGGTGTTTGGCACCACGTGAGGTTAGCGACCAAGACAGAACGCCTAAAGCATGTAACTAGTCTCTCGATACTCTGACCGTGCGATTCTTCGAGAATTCCTTTCTAGACTACATGGCATGACATGCTGATCAGATCACTCTACCGGCACGTGATCTACTTAAGCTCCACACGCAACCCACGTTTCAATTATCCTACTGAGCTTGCGAAGTAGTATTAAGTGCAAATCTCGTCAAGAAAGCCGCGACCCTGATTGGCTAGATCGTATCTCGGCCTTCTAATTAGCTTAAATCCATGTTGATACATCTCACGTACAGTCTTAATTTACCGTGTGCATGCGTTAATATCCGAAGCGTTTAACGTATTTGTTAGGCTTAGCGCGAAGATCTATGGTGTACACTTTACACGCCTGCATTAACCGTGCACCACCGAATAATCTTTTCGTATAACTTTGCGTATATTCATCTCGACGACCTAAATCGAACTAGCTACTACTCGTCATCGTACGAGGAAAATTCGCAATTATTCATGTATATAAAGTTAGTAAAAATTAACGGAATCGCTTTTAAGGTATCGGGTATTAAGGTAGTTTATGCTAATGTAGTGTTACAGTCCATATTCTCTATGCTCGAAACAGGGTCCAAGATGAAATGGTTCGGAATTGCGACAATTCCCGTACTGCTCTGCAGTCTTGTCGCCTGGATTCTTGCGGCATCCTATGAGAACAGTGAGACGTTGAAACAGAAGATCGGTACCGTAAGGGGAGTCAATCAAAACCCTGATTCGAGTACAATCTTGGAGAGGGAAGCTAGTGCCCGCGTCATCCTTCGGGAACCCAATCAAGTCGTCCCTCGCGCAGACTTCGATAGGGACAATGCGTATCTTGAGACCGAGCTGCAGCATTCTTTAGACTCCGAAAAAAAACTTAGGGATAAAGCTTCTAGCGAATAAGCACGCGACGCGCAAGCACGGAGGTCATGACAGGGGGACGAGAGCTGAGAGGAGGCACGATTGGCTTGCAGCGGGCTGAAATCGATGACTTTGGCTAGATATGGACGTCGTACGGCTGTGGACAGTAAGAAGGGCTAATAAGAGTATAGGCGATCGAGAAACACATCTATGTGGTAACAACGATAAAATTCTCTCTTGATGCATCGCCGCTCGTATAGTTCTTAGACGACGGGGCCTTACGATGTAGCACTTACGACCCCCAAAGGATTTGGTCCCTAACCTTGTACGGTGAACTGTGTTTGGCATTGTCGGAACCTGTCGGTGTGGGGAGTGACTCGTGAACTACGGTCGGCATCTGAGACTGCCCCGGAACCCACTGTCTTTGCTGCGTCTTGCTTTTACCAAGTCCCCGTTCGCTATCGAGATCGACCAGGGACGACAAGGCTGAAATCGATCTAGTGATAGGCGTCGATATGTCTGCCGTGTCTGTGTCAGATCTCAGGTTGGACACCACATCTATCAGCCTTTCGAGGAGCATCTGGACGCGCTCGCTTCGGAGATGCTCTTTCACGATTGCCAGAAGGAGACCCGAGCTTAGCGCTCGATGCACTGCTGCCCATGACTGATGTGCAGATTGCGTGATGTTCTCCAACCCAAGATAAGCATTCACCGTCTCTGCCAAAGCTTCGATACATTTCTTGCGGTTGTCCTTGAAGTCCAAATTTGTGTCGTCTTGTCTCTTGAGAAATGGACGATAGACTTCAGAAGTCATATACGATCGATGCAGGAGAAAGTTCCAGTGCTCTAGTTGATCCGTGATCGACTTGCAAGCTTGTACATTTCGCAGCGGGTCAGCCGCTGCCTCTGTTATGCTTTCAAGGGCTTTTTGGTACTGGGCCGTATGAGCAGATCGCCTGTGCTGTGTTTCGTCATCGGATCTTTGGCGAACGAGGTCTAGACCCACCTGACACAGGCTTTTCATGCAATCAATATAAGTATTGTTCTGACCAGATAGTATTTGCAGGTCTCGATGATGTCCGATAGCTGAAATTGACGAAGCTCTACCAAAGGTAATTGATAAGAGGCTGTCTTGCCATACGATACGCCACCTGAGGTGATGTCAGTTTTACAGTATCTACGTAGCCGATCGACAATGAAAGGTACTCATAGTCTGACATACCAGATCTCGGTCCGCAAGTTTCGTTCGACCAGCGGAAAGGAAAGAGGGGAGGGTCGATGCAGACCTAGACTCTGCGCCAACCTGATCGTCAATCCTACGACACCATCAGCACTTGAATGAATAAAGTAAATATGCACAAGCAGGTTTCGCTCACCAAGGAACGACCACGCCACTCCAGCATTCATATCGTTGGTAAGGACGTCTCCAAGCACCAACAATGCCTGTAAATCCACTAGAGTCGGGTACGCAAGGTAATTTGTAATGCGAAGGCAGTCATACGCACAACAAACTGTCAATTATTAACCCACCAAACCAAGGCTGCGAAGGTAGGGTCCTATAGCGTGACTTACCAAAGACTTGGGAAGCTGCGTCAGGTTGTTTCCTCGCACACATTGTCGACCATTGACAACTGGAAGAGAGCACACCGAACAGAAGGGCGACCCAGTGGAGCGTCGCTCCAAACACATTTCGTTCTGATAGACAACAGTCGCCAACATCACAGGGAGCGGCCGCCCTTCTGGCAAGGAAAGACACCAGATCTGCTTCAAATTCTGGGAGGGCAACAATGCCGGGATAGAGTGGGTGAACATTATCTCGATATTGCCTGAAATGCTGCAATATCTCAGCATTTGTAGGCAACAGCTTGCACAACTCCTGCATTCTTGACAGGGATCCATGCGCCATAACCCCCAGATCAACAAAGGGATAAGTAGCATTGCGATTGCCAAGCCCCAACAGCGACAAAGTGTTGTTCTCTGCAAGGTTCTGTCTGACAGCCTCGTTCCCGCTGTTTCTCAGGGCCGTAATAGTGGCCAGCACTGAGTTGGCACCATAATAAACCGCGTCTCCCGTGACACCACTGCGCGCGTAAATGTCTTCATCTTCTATGTCTCTGACAGTGCTGGTACCGTCCGTGCTTGAGACTGCTGGCAGTGAAGGGCCCAAGGACGACTGATCTCCAGGAACCGTAGCAAGGACTCTCACTTCTCCCTTTATATCTTGTATGTAATGTTCAAGGTGTTCAAGCTTTTTCAAGACCTTATCGTGGGTGATGGGACTACGTATGGCCGGGGCGTGGCAAGAGGAAGATCGATGAGATGATCCGTCGTCAATGCGTTTCGACGGAGGCTCGTACGTGCAGAGTTGCGAATGTTGTCGATCCTTACATGTTTGGCAAGGCGTGGCATTATCGCACTTCACTTTGCGCTGGCGACATGGATAACACGCACGCTGTAAGCGCGTCTTGCGCTTTTGGCGTAAGATCTCGTTGACGTCATCCGGTGCTAAAGACGGCTGATGGTGGGAGCTTGATGGATCCGCAGAACAGCTGTCCATAATGATCGCGTGATATCGAATAAAAATTCCAACGACTGCGATCCGCGCTGTAGGATGATTGTCGTATAGCAGGACAGGCGCAAGCACCGAGATTCTACGAGCGTCCCCGAGTACGGCAGGTGGGTACAGCAAGCATATCCGATCGAATGGCCATCGATCAGGACGCGGAGTGCCGAACTTTTTGGGAGATGGCCATGGTGTGATGATGCAGCATGGCGTGCATGATTTACCAGATGAAGGTTTCTGGGGAAATAAGCCCGGCGTTGCTGATTGGCAGACTAAAGCCCGCTCGACAAGCAATCGTGCATGCCGTGGGTCTTGGTCCGTTGGAACTGTACAAGCGTCTTTTTGAGCAAAATTGCGGAATTTAATTTCCTGTGTTTCTGGGGATCAGCCCACTTTACGGCATGTCAAAGAAGAGCGACCATTCTGAGCAAGGTCAGTGGTGAATTCCGACCAATCGTTCTGGACACATAAGATTTCATTCTTCGGCGGGTTTCGGATCATCTGGGGTGGCAGATCGATGGACCTGCCACTTGAGAACATGCTCGAAGAACAAGATGATAACGTATGGCGCAGGCGCATTCTAGAACCAGTGCCATGGGTTTGAAGAGTCTCCTATCCGAGTGCGTCAACACGCTCCGGAATATCATGAACAAGTGGTTCCCTTCTGCGTGTTCTTCCACTGCGGGTCCAGCCTAGGCTGCTCCTGTACGCAAGCGATGGCAAAGCGCTTTCACTGCGGGTCGAAGTTGAAGCTGTTGATCCTCAAGCATCTCCACACATCTGTAGAAGTTAGGAACTCCAATACCTGCTCAGGACACCAAACACATCACCCATAGGGATAGCTCCTGCTCCTGTTTCTCTGCTGAGTAAACGCCCTGATGGCGTTATCAGTTTTGCGACGTATGCAAGGCTTGCATCCGTCGCATTTCACCTTCTTTAGACGACAGCGATTGCATGCTTTACAGACCCTATGTCGACGACTGTCATTGATACCGAGACGGCGAAAATTCATTTACTGCTTGCTTCTTCGGCTTCAGTTGCTTTATGGTGGTTCAGTGTTGAGCTAATAAGATCCTAAGAAATGATGCACGATATCGAAGAGCACTTGTGTTTAACTACACTAGCGATAGTCGATTTCACATACTACTGTTTAGGGGTGCCTATCTAAGCGTAGGTATCGACATCGAGCTTTACAAAACCTGGGGCTAGACGTTTAGAGTTCTAGTATACCTCGAGATATACGAATTATCAGGCAACTTAATACTAGCATTAGAGACTTCATAGTAGTCACAAACGTGTAATGACTATTCTCCTTGTATTACGCTAGTGGCTTAGGACGTCGAAAGGCGCTATTGTTGGCCGGATTGTATCTTCAGCCGCCTGTTGTTCTCCAACTTCCAAGTTCCACGTAAGGCGTCCACCTTTCGCCGCATGTATGGGAACAGTCGAAGCTTTGTGTATGTGGCTGACAGTGTCGTGTGAGTATCGTCCCTCAACCGCAGCAGTACATTCAAAAAGTGCCTGAACCGCTCACGCCACGTTTTGGGTCGTATGATTCGAGAACGAGGTCCGCTTCTTGGTTCTAGTCTGCTTTATCGTTGTCATTACTCGATCTGGCCAGATCATAACTTGACTATTGACTGAGGTCGAAATAGGTATTTTGCTAACGACCTTGTCATAGCCACTGTCGACCCAACTGATCCATGTGTTATGACTGTCCACTTCCTCATTGACATGATAAGTCTTGCTCATCCTCACATGACAACGCACCAGGTCAGGAGGTGGTTCATTTAAGCAGTGAAGATGACACATGGGTATTCGGCGCTACCGATACGCCCAGCAACAGCACATGATAGTTTTACCTAAATGTGTCCGAGTTCCTAGCCGTGAAGCAGAGATCGCTCATCCTGCTGCATATCACCAGTAACCGGTGGTAAAGGACATCACAGATACTACTCAAGGCAAGCATACAATCCTCCTAGGAGCGTCAAAACTATGGAGACCGACTTGCACTACGATCGCAGCTGGGTACTGCCCCCACCTCTTTTCGAAAGTGACAGCTTCCTGGCGTCACATAACTTCAGCTTACGTCTCGACAAGCAGTCACTCCAACCGACGGTCGAAGACACCATAGACGAGTATGATTCAGAGTCTACCCAGAACTCGAATGTGAGAACGCAATTAGGACAGCATATCGAGGGTGCTGATCCATTACGACTCTTCTCCACGTCCTCAAGTCTCGACGTTGATTTGTCAAGCGAACCTGCTTGGCAGACACCGGCTCCCCTTGAAAGGTTAAAGGACATGAGCCGTAAGCGGCTGCATGATAGCGCTTCTTCCCCATCACCAACAAGCACCAGCGCCAATGGTCCCGAAATGCTACTGGATCCATCGAATCCTAATCTTTGGAACGAAGTCCTGCGGCGGAAAAAGGCCGACAACATCATTGCGCAAATAAGCTGTAAGGAAACCCAGCAACGAGCATTAATAAAGGAATCGAGACGGCGACGGGACTGGGCAATCTCGAATATCCTTCTGCATCCCCAAGAAAGTGCGCAGACATGCTGTGCCCTAGACCAGATTGGCTGGCATTCTCTATCAAGTATCATCCAGCCAGTTTCAGCTAAACGAAGCAAGTCAGGGCGATGTTGCGCTGGCTCTTGTAAAATCAGTTGACATACTCCTAGAAGAGATACAAGGCAGGTATACCTTCAGCACCATATTTGATTTAAGTAGCGCCAAGCAGAGTGGCTATTATACTCTTCCTTCTCCTTCTCCTCCCCTTCCTTCTGTGTGACCGATTCGAGGACGTGCCACTCTGCGCTATATACGCCACAGACCTTAAGGTGCGCTGAAGACTATGTCTTAGAACAAACACTTTCTGTTTTTTCGCTGTCCAAGTCCGTTGTTTCCGAGGATCAAATAGTCATGCAACAGAGCAGCCCGATGGCAGTCACGAACCATCTCCGAGCTTCAAGCCTTCACGCCAACCAACACGTAGAACGCCTCAAGTCGGCTACATCTCTCGGCATCCATTACGGCAAGCAGGAGCTAAATCGTCAAGCTTGCTTCTGTGATGTTCGTAACGCGAAAAGTCTGGCAGGTGAGTCGGACTTGTATGTCGACAATTGATGGTCGTGAGACAAATGATGGTCACTCGAAAGTGATCTGACAGCAACATGGATCTTCAAGGATGCGGACGACATATTTGTCCTCGCAAAGCCTAAGTTTCCCTGGAATCTGTTTTTATGATACACCAATATTGGCCCATTGCGGCACGTTAGGGGTGGTGTGACTCCGCCTCGACTACTAGAAGGTCTAATCTAAAATGCTCTATCGGCATAAGAAGGCCAATTGGGTTACATTAGACCGCTATTTATAAAAGCTAGGTACGATCAAAAACTCGATCAGATTTTATTCGCGCTCTTGGAGCTTAGCATATCTTCGATATGCTTGTTGATCTCCTCTAGGTGTTCCCGCTGAACAGCAAGTTTAACCCGAAGGCGTTTGAGGCTAGAGCAAAGTTATTGCATTAGCCAGTTCCCGGAGATAGCAAGTACGATCCAACGTACTTTTCCAGCTCCTTTTGGCGGAAGTATAGATCTTCGATGGCTTTTTCCCTTTGACGCAGTCGGTCGCTTCGGATAAGTTTCTCATCAGTCCGTGCTCCACTGAAAAAACACTACAATCACGTTTAGATTCTTGTGCTTACCTCTGTAAATGCTTTCCCATCTTAATATCTTCAAGATCTGGACTGGTTCGAAAGCAAGGAGTAATTCTTAACTGTCGTCGAAAGTGTAAGGCAGAACCTCTGGCAAGATTTGTCATGCAAGTGACGTGCTTCAAAGCCTTGATGAGGGACATTATATGATCAGGCTTTTGTTATATGCCTTGGTCCGTTGGGATCAACAAGGGAAGAGCAATTTGCTAAATGCTTGCCTACGGTCGAACAAGTGAAAAGAGAGAGTATTGACAATCGCACAAGGTCTTGTGTGCAGTCGTAGAGCCCGTATCGTTCCAACCTAAGCAGCTTGAATGTGCCGGTCGTCTGAGCTCAATTCAGTCATGCCACCCGTCTTGCGAAGTGTATACCACCACCAATAGCAAAATCAGACCTTCAGCTGACTGACACCTTGTCGCTAGTTAGGTCATGCCTCTATCGAGCAACCAGCGGGAAAGACGGACCGGTGGTTCTAATACCAGATCGGCCTGGCATCGCTTTCCAGCTTCGTCAACGCTTGTAATATTGGAACACAATAATTGATTGCTGACAACGTCATTTCAAAATTCTTGGCTCGGCGGGGATCAAACTACTTTCGTTGTTTGCTCACGTGCCTACTAATGGCTCTCACCTGACACCATACTTTGGCTGTGTACAAGTGCATGTAGTAGTGACTGTATCAGTCGCACCAGAATCATGTTACTCAGTACCCGTTACAGTGTCTTTCAGTATGTTAAGCTGAAATCAGATGGATTGTTTGAAGTCTGTTTCCTGTGTAACAGAACCTCTGAACATAAGTAATACTGTATTATAGACATTCATCCACGAAATGGCAGAAGAGATTCGAAGTCTAAGAAAATCATAACAGTTGAGGAACTCAAGCTTATAGCCAAGTTATCACCTGTCATTCCAATGTTACGCCCTGCTTGACATACAACCTGTACTAGCACTTGCAGCTCTACAAGCAGGGATGGACAACGACATAAAGCAACCGTTCGCCAAACAATTCATTCCACAGGATCTATTCTCAGATCAAGAAGAAGATGGTAGTGACGTCGAAACCATCCGCTTCCTGTACCAGTGTGGTTGCGATCTGGTATCAGACACGAGTCCCGACAATATGTTCAACACACCAGGACCGCCACAGAGACCCGTTTCTGGCCCCAAGGGATGTTCATCGCCATCCGCAGCAGCGGTGTCGAGAGCGCTCGATTGGCATCGACTAGGAAATGGCCAACGATTACATATGCCGATGCGGCCCGCGTCAACCATCGAAAGTGTCACCCATGAAGCGCGCGCTCCTGGCACGGACAGCTACACAGATCTGGCTTGGGCATCAAGACACAGAACACAACATAACTCTATAGTCTGGGAGACATCTTCGCAAGAGCTGAACCCAACCTTTGCAATGGAGCTCGACAAGGAAGCACTCTGCCGCTGGCGACAGGAAGATTACTTCAGTGCGCTGAGCCCTCACTCTGAAGGACTTGTGACGCAAGTTTCCCACAAGCTCGAATATTACCGCCAGATTGCCTGGGCAAAGGAAATGCTCGCCGCTTATCCTATGGAATGCGCCTTGTTTGTGTCTCGTCATCAAGATCACGCTGTTTGCTACGGACGAAGAAATGGATACTGAGGAAGTCCTTCATCAAGGCGTCGCATACGCAGCTCCACTTTCAATGTATTCACAAGAGTTGAAAGACTTCGCCAAGCATTTTGATGGGCTTTAAACGACTATAAGCGTTTATAGGCAGAAAGTAATGATCACAGCACCGGAATAGAAATCCTTGTGCAGAAGCGTGATATTGGGGTTTATCATTCCTCCAGTAAGGCTTCTGTCACACTAAAACTTTTGCAATAGCTTCGTTTACGTTTTGCCAACCTGACATCACGCGTAAAGCTTGTAACGCCGATTTGAAATGTGCTATAGCATGCGTGTATGAGTTGACTTCTAGCTTTAGTAGGTGAGTCTACTATCTAAACCGTTGCTGGTATGATGATAATTGTAGAACCATGAGACGCGTTGGTCTTCCCTAGCCCTACGGCCCGCTTCTGGACGCCACCCCTGAACGTTAGCTGTACCGGTAGATAAGCTGATTTTTGCCATTCTAGCACATCGAAAAGCAAATAGACACCTACTGTACTAGTAGCTTCCCTCAGCTGCTTCACGAATATCGTAGTTTCTAATCAATATTGACTCGAGGCTATTTAGATATACGTCATGGTAGTGCTATCTTGCAGACCCTTTATGCTAGCTCGATATCACAAAATGCGCTTAGAAGCCTTCGTACTCATTGTCCGTGGCGAATATTGCCCCATCAACGAAGTGACGATTTATCAGATTTGAGGTGATTCAGAGACTATAAGTTGTTAGGCATACGGTCGAACAGCTGCTTTAATGCATTATACTCGCAACACTTACCTCACATATCAACCGTTTAACAAAAAGCTCTTGATCGGGTCAGCTACCTAAATCTGGTTGTCGCTTAGTGGTGGCGTAAAAGTTTAAACCTCGACGAGACTTTGTGATTTTAGCTTTGGGATGTTAGACCGTGACTCCTTTTCTAGCCCTCGTCTTTCAGTGGACAGTCATAGTTGATGGGATGTAATGTGACGCTAAATCGTGGTCGCTGTGGTGCTATTGTAGCTCTACGAGCCAGTGGTTATCCTTGGTACCAAGCCTGTGGTCGGCGTAAAGGGCAACTCAGTGTAATATAGCAGACCACAGAGTACATTATGAGATTGCTAAACAAGATATTTCAACGATACACTATATGGTATGCATATAAAATTCTGAAGACTTTGAAATTCGAAAGCCCCCACAGTCTGCACTGGGACTCTCCTATACCACAATCATTTGCGATCTAAACAGTATGCACGGTCTGTGTTAGCACATCGTAGCCTCCTTCCGAAACCGACTTGAAACCTCCATCCAGATTTACAACATCAAAGCCATGTTGTTTCAGAATGCGACATGCTAGGTAGCCGCGGTACCCGACCCAACAGTAAACCAGAATCTTTCTTAGTTTCCCTACCATATGGATGTTATCTCTTAAAACAGGAAGTGGAATGTTTGTGGCACCGAGAAGGTGACTGTGCTTGAACTCCTCGGGCGAACGCACGTCCACGACAGTATAATGATCGTTCAACAAGGTTGCCTCCATCCCAAGCCGTTCCTGCAGCTGATGCACGAGATCTTCTGCGTATACCACTTCCACGTCACCTCGGAACACGTTCGACGCTACAAACCCCACTATATTGACAGGGTCCTTCGCAGAACCATATGGCGGCGCGTAGGCTAGCTCGAAATGTTCAAGGTCTTCCACTGTCATGAAGTCCCTTATTGCCACAGCCAAAACATCGATTCTTTTGTCAACTCCACACTTGCCGATTATCTGTGCGCCAAGAATCCTGCCAGATAGGGCATCGAATACAAGTTTGATCGTCATGACCTCCGCTCCTGGATAGTACGACGCATGACCCGGAGTATGGACGGTAACGTACCTGGCACCTTCTCCTCGACCCATACGCTCCAGACTAGTCATAGAAAAGCCGACGAAAGCGACCGTGAGGTCGAAGACTTTACAGACCGCGGTGCCCACGTTCCCGCGAAAGTGTACCTTCCGACCACAGATATGGTCGGCCACCAACCGCCCTTGGCGATTCGCCGGACCGGCAAGAGCCAAGTGCATAGGCTGACTAGATACTATGTTCTGGAATTGAATGACATCTCCGATTGCATATATGTCTGGATCAGAGGTTTGCATTGTAGCATTAACATCCACTCCAACGCTTCCGAGCTTCAGACCAGCCTTTTCAGCGAGTTCAATGCGGGGACGGATACCGACAGCTGCAACCACCAAATCTGCATTAAAAGGGCCGGTGTTGTCAAGGACCACCTGAGCAGGTCGGTTGCCTTCTGGTGAAGTGATGCGAACCACCCTGCAGTTCAAGAAGACACGTACTCCTTTTTCTCGCAACTCATGGTGCAACCGTTCAGCCATGTCTTGGTCGATGGGTGGGAGGACATGTGGGAGATATTCGAACAAGGCGACATCCAGCCCAAGGATCTTGAGGTTTTCTGCAACCTCCAGTCCGATAAGGCCGGCACCAACGATGGCAGCAGTTCGACATTTGTTCTTCGCGATATAGTCTTGAATTTTCCTGAGATCAGGAATGGTTTGAAGGGTAAAAACATGGTCACAATTGATTCCCGCGATCGGTGGCCTGAATGCCGCGGCACCGGTGGCTAAAACGAGCTTGTCATAAGGGAGTTCCTGGCCAGTATCTGAATGAATCGCGTTCGCGCCACGGCTTTCGTCGTTTATATGCTTGACAAGAACGGTCTTCGATTTCCTATTGGTGCTTACCACTTCCGCATTCGTTCTGACGTCGAAATTGAACCAACTCTTCAGCTTTGCGCTCGTCTGCACGTGTAGCTTGTTTTGGTCGCTAATGATTCCCCCTAGTGCATAGGGCAAGCCACAATTCGCGTAGCTAACAAAAGGTCCTTTTTCGAGAACCGTGATCTGGGCACTTTCGTCTAGCCTTCGCAATCGAGCCGCGCATGACATTCCACCAGCTACACCTCCAACAATTAGTACCTTTTTTCCTCTGAGCGTAGACAACATTGTGAGCGATGTGTTGGTGCGCAAACGTTGAGGTTGCCGAACGTTTGCATGCCATCTAATGGCTGCACTATGTGCCTTTAGATCAAAAGCGTTGTATAAGACTGGCAGTGACCGAGGTGTTACAAGCGCCGAACGGTTTTCGAGCTCGAGGGACGGTGGCGTGTCATTGTCACACCACTTCCCAGCGTACATGTCTCTGAAGTAGCAACCCCGTGGCGCCACGACAGTCGCAACAGATCTTTCTGCACAATCACTGCACGAGGTGTCATGGACGCAATCATCAGACGCTCGAGACGTGTCACTGGAGCGTGGTAACATGAAATCTGACTTTTCAACACGTTTACCTGTTCAGGAGGTACAAGCGGAAACATCTAAAACAACGTAACATTCTCCTTGTATGTAGAGAAGTGGGAACGGAGGCAGAAGAGTATATAAATGGAAACATAATTCAAGTTTGATGCAGTAGCTCTAGGTCTAAGTACGACAAAGACTGTTAGACCTCAAATCAGCTCGACTCGATCGAAACCTATTTACGATCTATAAAGCTCGACTGAAGATGTCGGCAATTAGGATACTTAAACTATCGTTGTTATATTTTACCGCAGTGTTTCTTATCAGTACATTATTCGGTTTTATTCGGGTTTTACTGTTACAGGCGTACCTGGGCCCAAGGTATGCCGAGATTCTCGAAATATCAATCATGATCGTTTGGATCTGGCAAGCTGCTCAGCTCACTATATGGGAACTCAGCGTCGGAGACGAGAAGGACGGGGGATCATCAACGCCGATCCTAATTGGCGGATAAGTCTATTCTTCCTTATCACCACCGAGGTTGCGGCAACAGCAGTACAGCAAGGCGGATGGTCTCGCGGCGTCGACAAATACTTGAGAGACCGAGATGTGGTGACGGGTGTTGCGTACGCTCTGGCTTTGATGGCATTTGCGGTAACACCATGGTACGTCTGGAATTCTCAGGTTACAGTGGATGGTCCGATAGCCTTTGTTGTCGATGCGCCTATGCAGGAGGACTACTGCGATCGATAATGCAAGAAGTGATGTTGTGCAAACATGGTTTCAGCGCTGAATATGTTAGCCCGAGCCATGACCTATATGATGGTGACGGACATAGATGGCAGATATCTCATATATTATCCTCAATCACTGCACAATAAAAACAGCTTTGATGCACCTAGACTCCAGGCTTCCGCTGGCCTAGCAATCAATGCTTGTCTGATCGAGCTGTCTTCCACACAAACCTTGACGGTTGGACATTCGAAGACACCAGACGGTTTTCATTCATCTCGTCTACTCTCCAGGATCGAAGGGTCATGCGGCACGTGATCAACTAAAGAATGGGTTTATACTCCCTTACTCCGATATATCTGGGCTACCGTATGTCACACCACTGTAATACGCACTCCCAGAGGAAACACTTCTCTATTGTTCGTGGTTTCTTCCCAATTGCGTCTGCTGTATAATTGAAAAGAGCTATGAATCATATGTACTACCATATCTTCCTGCTCTTCAATGCGAATCTTACCCTAATTGAACTCTGTGCATCAGGTGACTGATGAATTGTTTTCAGCTTCCTTATCCATCGCTGGGTGTTGCATACGTGACCTCTCGTGACTTGTCCTCTGATGATCACCTGTTGCGGACCTTGGCAGACACAGCTGCCCAGATGTTGCGGGATTCAAGAAGCATCAACTTACTATGTCTTATATCTCACTCACCCATTAAGAAATTCACCGAGTCTCCAACACCGCAACGTTGCAGACTTTGACAGCTGTAATCAATGAGCCTACTAACGGCCTTGATTCTGCAAGCAAACTACTCAAGGCCCTGATACACGAGTCTCACTTCTCACATTATAGTTCCTGTCAAAGAGCGGTTTCGTCTTCTCCCCAACCTGCATTAAGAGGCAGAATGGACCAGGCCAAGGAAACCCCTAAGTTCTTCGTTCGCAACTTTGAACATGTGGTGCGCGGAGATGTCGCCTCGGTCGGCGGCAAGAATTCTTCTCTTGGAGAGATGATCGGGGGCCTCAAGTCAAAGGGAGTTGCAGTCCCTCCCGGCTTCGCGACTACTGCGGACGCATATTGGTACTTCGTCGACTCTAACGGCATCAGGCCAAAGATGGCCAAGCTGATCGCAGCATGGCAATCAGGCAAAGCCAGCCTTGCAGCAACCGGTCAAGCAGTGCGCAATCTATTTCTGCACGGTGACTGGCCAGCAGAGATAGTAATAGCCATCAAAAACGCCTATCGAGAGCTGTCGGCACAAGCAGGGACCGAAAATTTGTCTGTTGCTGTGCGGTCGAGTGCGACAGCTGAAGACTTGCCCGACGCGAGTTTTGCTGGCCAGCAAGAGACCTTTTTAAACGTCTCAGGCCAATCCGCACTATTAAATGCCGGTCGACGCTGTTATGCCTCACTCTTCACTGACCGGGCGATCAGCTACCGCCAAAATGGGCGATTTGATCACATGAAGGTCGCTCTCTCCATCGGCGTGCAGCGCATGGTTCGCTCCGATGCTGCGGGATCCGGTGTCATGTTTACGATAGACACTGAGAGCGGCTTCGATAAGGTTGTGCTCATCAATGCCGCCTGGGGACTTGGTGAAAACATCGTCCAAGGCACAGTCGACCCTGACGAATATCAGGTCTTCAAACCACTACTTGCCAATGCCGGCCTGGTTCCGATCGTCGGAAAGAAGTGCGGAGAAAAGGCTGTGAAGATGGTCTATGGCGATGAGCAGATGCCGACTCGCAACGTGCCGACCTCGAAGGCAGAACGGAGTTCTTTCGTACTCAACGACAAAGAAATTCTCAACCTGGCGCGCTGGGCATGCACTATCGAAACGCATTACGGTTGTCCCATGGATATAGAATGGGCGAAGGATGGCATCACTGGCGAGATGTTCATTGTTCAGGCGCGTCCAGAAACCGTGCATGCACGCCGTGAAGCTGGCGTCTTCAAGACTTACACGATTGGCAAGAAGGGTCAACTTCTGGCAAAAGGCCTCTCGGTGGGTGACGCAGCGGTGTCGGGCCGCCTATGCCTTATCGAAACTGCCAAGGACATTGCTGAATTTACAGATGGCTCGATCTTGGTTACGGGAACGACGGATCCAGACTGGGTGCCAATCATGAGGCGAGCCGCCGCCATCATTACCGACCATGGCGGACGAACGTCACATGCGGCCATTGTCAGTCGTGAACTTGGAGTGCCGGCAGTTGTAGGGACCGGCAATGCCACATACGTGCTACACACCGGCCAAGACGTCACCGTGTCTTGTGCCGAGGGTGAGAATGGCTTTATTTATGAAGGCATCTCCGATATCACCACTAGGGAACTGGATGTGGCAGGCGTGCCAGCCACTCGAACTCACGTCATGCTCAATTTGGCCAATCCGGGCTCTGCCTATCGCTGGTGGCGCCTTCCAGCTGACGGTATAGGCCTCGTACGAATGGAGTTTGTCGTCAGCAACGCCATTCGGGTTCATCCAATGGCACTGGTTCACTTCGACAAGCTGAAGGATGAAACAACTCAGACAGAAATCGCCAGATTAACGGCCAGCTACAAGGACAAGTCCGAGTACTTCGTGGATAAGCTTGCGCGTGGGCTCTCGTGCTTATGTGCATCGGTCTATCCCAAACCAGCGATCATCCGCATGAGTGATTTCAAGACGAACGAGTATGCCGGTCTCATCGGCGGAGAAGACTTCGAGCCCAAAGAAGAGAATCCGATGTTAGGCTTCCGAGGTGCCTCCCGCTACTACTCCCTACGCTACAAAGATGGCTTCTCGCTCGAATGTAGAGCGATTAAACGCGTACGCGAAGGAATGGGCTTCACGAACGCCGTTGTGATGATTCCCTTCTGCCGCACGATCGACGAGGCAGTGAAGGTTTCCGAAATCATGGCTGAGAATGGGCTGAAACGTGGTGAGAACGGCCTGGAGGTGTATGTGATGTGTGAGATCCCATCCAATGTTATTCTAGCTGCCGAATTTGCTGAGCACTTCGATGGGTTCTCCATTGGCTCCAATGATTTGACGCAGCTGACGCTTGGTGTGGATCGTGATTCTGGCGAACTTGCTGATCTCTTTAACGAGCAGGATGAGGCCGTCAAATGGATGATATCTACGGTAGTCAAGGAGGCCCGCAAGGCTGGACGTAAGATCGGCCTTTGCGGGCAGGCACCGAGCAACAATCCCCAATTTGCGGCCTTTCTGGTCAACGTGGGTATCAGTTCCATGTCCGTCAGTCCCGATAGCTTTCTCGAAGTGAAAAAGCATATCATTGCTAGCGAGAAGGCTCAGGCAAATGGCTCCACGTCGCAGCCACTTCGGGACTGATGCAATACTACCAAGGGCACATAAAACAGTTCTGTTTTCAGATGAAGATTCAAATTATCCGCAGGCTACTGATACTGAAGCTATATCCAAAGGTGTTATTGGAGCGAAAATGATCTCAGATGACTAGAATATTTTACCCAAGCTATGGAAGACCGTCTGGTATCACACTGATCTCACATCCGACTCTAATGCCAATTGCAAGCTATCGACTCCTCTCTTCTCAGGTCTCTGTCCTTCGATGTACTTTGGGCATATCAATCACGTGGCTAAATTTGTTAGATAATGAAAGTGAAGCAAAATTCTAGAGCACTATCTCCAGTAGTGGAAAGAGTGCACTAATTTTCTGCTCGATTCAATGGTATAATGAACTTTGGCAGGAAGCTTTGAAACATGAGCTAAAACAGCCCTAGAAGTGCCACAGGCGTTTCTCACTTTAACCAATGATCCTGGTTGCACTATATGCACTGCAATATTAAAAATCTACCTGCAAGCAAGTGAAGCTTACAAACTCCTGCACCAGGCTGACACGAGAGCCTTTGATCGTCAGTTCTCATCCATGAGAGCCTTGACCTGTTCTCGGACTTCTTTGCCTGAATACTGTAACTGAGCGTTCTCCTCATCTGACAACGCCAGTGACATCGTCTCGACGACGCCTTTCCTCCCCAGAATCGCCGGCAAACTCACGCAACAATCGAAATTCGGTTGAAAGTGAGTCACAGGGCGAATGTCACGTCTGTCAAGAATGATCGATTCGCAAATACTAGCCACGACAGAGCCAATTCCATATACTATCGCTCCTTTAGTTTCGATGATGAGCTGCCCCTCACGTTTGCATGCCTCAGCAAGCTCGGTCCGATTGAAAGTGTCTGACGGGAGTGCCTCGTCAATTGGAACCGTATCGATGGAGGCCAGTGACCAAGCCACGAATTGTGAGACACCATGCTCACCCAAGACATATGCATTGATTGAATCGGGTGCGACCTGTGGCGCCCGTCAGCCAGGCCCGACTTGCCGTTGATGGCCCATTAATACATACCGGATACTTGTCTGCTATCATCCGGCCAAGTCGTAGTGTATCAACGAATGTGCCTGAGCCCATAACTTGAGATTTTGGCAACCCCGAGAGTTGTTGAGCAATGGTCGTGAGTACATCAACGGGAGTCGAAACAATAAGTAGGATGATGTCCGAACGAAAAGGGCGCATTCTCTCAACAATATTATGGAGAATTGCAGTAGTTCTTCCAAGTAATTGAAGCCTGGTTTCGCCTAGTTCGTATTAGCACGCCGATCCCCGGCTTCAGAAGAGAAATGTAGCGCTCATCGAACAGTCTCATACCTCTTGTCCTTTTCGACCCTGCAGTAACGACTACAATATCGCATTGGCCCGCCTCCTTGTGCGTCCCGGCTCGAATACGAGTGCTACTACCTTCGCAGGCACATGCATCGGAGAGATCTCGAGCTTGACCATCTCTTTTGTCCGGGTTCTTGTCAACTAAGAGTATCTCGCTACACACAGAGCCACGCAACAGTGCATAAGCGGCAGCGGCGCCTACCTCACCAGCGCCAACAATGGCAATTTGAGCAGTCATCTTCGGACGGTTGTGTGTCGTCGTCGTTGAGAGCCATCTTAGGTCTTTTAATGGTTTGAATAGAAGTGGTGTGATTGTTGCTGAAGTCTGAGAATTACCAACCTCTGTGCCAAGGCATCAAGCGAAGCCGAAGGTAAAGGCACGAAAGTCACCGTATCGTCTTCAACATGTGACGTGTCAGATGTTTAGAAACCAGTCAGGTGCCTGACTCACGCCACTGCGACCTCTTGCGTAAATAGCGTATGTGCACCGCCCTAGGCTTTACATGGCATCGGCCAGCAGGTAACCAGGCAAAATTGAGTCGTTCTCGGTACGAGGTTATGAGGTTGTCGCAGATTCTGCTTCACTTTACAGTTCAGTATGCTCTCACAACAAAGCGAGAACTCATCTAATAACGCACTCTCAGACTGGGGTATAACACATCGTTGAAGTCTACCTGCAACCACTCTCCCGAGATAATCCCACCAATTCATCCTCTATGAGAAGGCACCATAGCTTCGCTGGTCAGCCAATCATTTCATCATTGAGCAAACACAGTTTTCTTCAACTCCGAGTGCCGAATCTAGAGTTCTCGATGGATTTTCGGGTTGAGACTGATTGTGATCATCTCTATGACGAGTATTGCCCCGGCTGTATGAGGACATGCATGGTGTACTGTGTGGTGCGGGAAAGCGATGTAATGGCTTGTGCGGAAGATGTTGTTGGTGCTATATATGTTGGCAGCCGGGAATGTGGGGCGTGTCTCCGGGGCGCACAGTGCACGTGACTGAATGACGGAATCCTATTAGCTATCGCGCGCACATGCTGTATAGCGCGTAAGATAGCGATAGATTAGGTATTTACGTACGCCTTCGCCGTCGACTTCGTCTTCGTTTACGCTTTTATCTTTATGCTTATATATAAGTATTATTGTAGTACTGTGGTACTATCATCTTACGACCACGAGGTACACCTAACTAAAAAGCGATAACAACTTTTCGCTCAATAACAGCCGAAGTTCTTACGGCCGCAGTATTTCCCCCCAATGGCTTTTGTCACCAGCTCACCAAGCTTGTTTCTCGCTGCCACCTTTTACTAATTTATGCTACGCACGATCTAGCCAGAGAGATTACTGCTGTCGGCCTCACCTAACGATCTAATAGAGCGCTCGGTTTTGATCAAATACCGACGCCTATGGTTCTCTACCCACGCAAGCCCAACAGTACCACGGCATCCTGCGCCTTTGTGGCGGGTGGTGTGAACAAACACTCGTTCACCAGGCTTGAAGCGGACAAGGACAAGACGGTCTACATCAACTCTCAGCGTCCGCGAGTGACCGTCTAAGCCGAATTCGGGGACGAGGTCACAAACCGCTTTCGGTGTTGCCGATGACGCGGATGAGATATGTCTAAGGGCCGAGACAGTGTAGATGTTGCAATGTCGGAACCACCACTCACACTTCGGGAGGGATGAGCGCAGCTCTGTATCGTCTTGTACTGGAGGTAGCACCCAGGATACACTTTGACCAGAAGAGCATACGAAGAACACTTCACTGCCGACAGAGATAGAGCCATATCCTGCGAGAGTGTGATCAGCGACTGCAGGGAGAGGGTTTGACAAGAACAGACTTACTTGACCACAACGAAGAAGTGGGATTGTCCTGGTGAGCTATAGAGCTACCCAGCAACCGTAGGCTAGGTGCAAGCGATGTGCCACGCCGACATTTGCCACACTTATCGCAGTGTTGATGAATAGAGCACGACCTGAGGACGGTCATAGAAGCCATATCCGGTTTGCTGCCTGTCACAGATGCAAGGGGAGCTGACCGATTCGTTGGCGAAGCTGTATGACACAGTGCAAGGCAAACATGGCTACATACCTTGTGAATATATAGTTGATGCTGCTTTCGAAAGAAATTCGCACTGCTAAACATGAATTTCGGTATCGATGACCATGAACATGTTCTTGATACTGGAGTGGCGTGATCTTCGGAAAGCTAAAATAACCAAGTCAGCCCTGTAACGTTGTCAGACCACGGTCTGACAATAACGCTGTCATGTATGCCGACGCTAGGCCATAGTGTCATTCTCATGACTCAGGCAACAAAATACAGAACCACATCGGCAATTTGCACTAAATATCAGCAGTGGCTATCAGACTATAGCACATTTCATCGACATACCGAACCTCGATCACTGCCTTGGTCTTAGCCAGACCCCTATATCGAGCAATGCATGACCAGTGCGAGAACCAGATGTCAGCCACCAAAACCACGTTGTGCACCTAAGAACACGCGAGGGCCACGGCTGAGAACCGCGTATTAAGAGCTTGCAGATTACGGACGACCAGTACAAATAAATAATCTAACGAATTAGACGGCGCTCACGCGGAACCTGATCCCGTGAGGCAGACTGGCTCTATTAGCTCTGCTAGCTGCTATATAACCCAGCCTGAGGACACAAGGCTCTGACTAACCCGGTATAGTTAGTCTCAAGACGTATTCCTCATACAGGGCGCAATCCCGCCTCAGCCCTTTTCGAAGGCATTTTACTGTACGTGCGTTATCTATTAGCCTCACTAGAGGGAAATAGTAGTGCGCGTACAACCTAAATATTTAGTCCTTCGAGGATCGATCAGGACGAAGAGGTTTGCTAAGATATTTCTCGGCCAATTACTTTGCAAAAGACGACACCCATACAGTACCAGTTATATAGCCAGAAGCAATTCGTTACTAGAGGCGGCGCTATAGGCTAATACGGTGTTTCGCACTATAGCCTACATAAGCGTGCTGCTCAGTCCTCTCAGATTCCGAGTAGGAGGGTTTCAGGTTCGCTACGTGCCCTCGCTGAGGGTGCCGTCACGGCAAAGACAACCACAAGCACCATGCAGGCAAACGGGGACTTCTGACTCCGTTTGACGCGGACAGGGTTACGGGACACATCTGCATATTCCTGGCGCGTTATTGGTCCAGATACGGGCTCATGATACAGCATAAGAAAATTGGGAGTTTTGTGTGGCTTTTCATGGTCGAATGCTTGACTTCAGAAAGACGCGGCCCACTACGTGGTCTTTGCCGATCCGCGACTGCCAGACAGCAATTCATTGTCATTACAGCTTGTAGAGAAGTGGTGTGAAAGCATCGTGCACGTGATATGCAAGCAGCGGCATCCGATGCATGAACCTCCGCGAGTCAGTCTTGATGAGTCACAGCCGTGGACTTTGGCGTCAATACTGCAATACGGTGTCGCTGCAAGACCTGCGACTATGTCTGGCCGAGTCACGTCTTCACACTACTAATGAGAGTATCCCAGGGTACGATGCCATTGCCTGCGCCTGAAATCCTGTAAATGGTGGCTAGGCCTCGCAACAATTTCTAGCTCCACCGCGATTCTCCAAGTCCATCGAGTGAAGCTACGCGAGGCATTTGAGCCGGATAACATCAGCTCGTCGGTGATGGCAGTATTACACTCCAATCCTGCGAATCGTTGTTGTTATTACACCCACGCAAAACGACAGCTCGAGCTCCATGTTTCAGGCGACAAGACGAGCTCTAGCTTGGCTACGTTGTGGGAAGAAGGTCGCCATGTACCTGGACACATTTCATTTGGGTCTGACCACCTGAATCCTCGATCAGTGATAATTGAGGCAACCTACCGGTAGGCTTCTGATGGCCGGCGTCAGATTTAGGGCTCCACCGATTGATTTTACTTTCGTGTCTACACTACAGCGAGTACTTACTGTGTCTCGTCACGCACACAACTAAGCAAAACCAACAGACTGGTGTTAAAATCAACTTTTTCTCACACACCGCAAGTCGATCCGGCTATCTGGGCAACGTTCGACTCGCATGTTGTACCACCGTCGCGATCTATCGGTATCGATACTGTGGTGCTTCTATAAAGAAAGAGCCGACTCTCCTGCAATATCGTTGTCGCTGCTCGCCACTTTCTATACGAGACCTATGCAGAGGCTTAAGTATGCTCGAAGAAGTCGTCATGTTCTGGTCAGTTTTGGTCATTTCCATTACTGCCTCACCTGACCATCTCTGTTCTGACAATGTCTCGTGATGGATTCGTGTAGGTATAGCCAAAGCCAAAAATACCACGAGACCACAGCAGGGTCGGCAAACGCTGGGAACCCCAGGCCGTGAGAGGATACTCGTGCAAGACCCAATGCGTGCTGCTAAGGCAAGCATGATCCGTGGTGGCCTTGGGTCTGCCCCACAAATCTCGGATCTTCCTATCGTATTACTAGTGGACGAGGTCATTGCTCCCTGGATGAAGTCATGGAACCTCCCATCGCTACTGCTACAAGATGTCTGCTCACTCGTGATGATCACGTCAGTGAACAGTACATCCCCGCCCACCGCTACCCAACGCAAATTGTTCTCAATAGACGTCTGCCTTGAGTCCTGATAATCTACACGTTGATATACCCACTGTCAGATGCTCTCATCGTCGACCGTGCTCATGCATCTATCTAGCCAATACAGGGCTCCGTTTTCGCGTCAGTGACAAAGTTCTGCGTCGACCTATCGCTCTGCTCGACCCCCCTGAAGCAGTCTGACTTTTCGAATGCCATCGCTCTCGACGTTATGTGAAGGCACAGGGACCATGGCGGTGACAGAAGATGGTGGTAGACGGAACATCGAGGACAGAGCAGGGACTGGAATCTCCCGCGGTGCCCCATCTCTATTCCGTCCGCCTGACTCTCGTGGCACTGCGCCAAGCATTACAACGGGTGGAAGATATCAGCAAGCCAGACAGGAAGATCGAGAGACTTTGGACACCAACTTTGCACGACTGCACCAGACTCTAGCAATCGTCAACCTCGATGTCGGAGGGGCCGATGTGTCTGAGGTGCCGCTGCCAGATAAGGAAATCATCGATGAAACAGCAAAAGCACAGATACTGGTGAAGGCTATAGCACATATACGCCACTCACAAGATAAGAAGCGCCAGCTCCAAAGTGAGATCGAGCGTCTTCGGCGAGTCTTGCAGCACCTGGAAGATTGTCACGTTGGTGATGGTTGATGAGGATCAGTCGCAGACAGATGACCTAGGACCTGCAAAGCAAATTGTATCGAAGTTGAACGTGACTTCCGTATTTGATACAATGGATACAACAATCAGGAATGAGTACAAGCTGGCTACGGGGGCTTGCCGGGAAGAAGCATGAAGTGGGATTATTTAGGAGATGAAACTCGTCTAAATCATATTCAGTGAACACATCCTGCTCTCGATTCGTCTATGTCGAAAAAGCTTATAACGTACACTAGCTAGCCATATCTTAGCGCTACTCAGAAATCTGAAGTACGATGGGTCAGCCCGTCTCGAGACTCTGCGCTGGAAAGCAGCTCCAGAATAGAGCTGCTGAAGGCCAGATCGGGCGGTACGCCTGCAGATTGCAGATCAGGCGATCTTATTCATGGCATCAGGCTAGCGACACCTGACTGAGCACACCACTCTTTGCATGAACGTGTGGAGTACAACGCAGAGAACTTCACCTTCCAGTGGCACCCGGGTCTTATCTTTCTTGATCAGAAGGCCCAAGACAAAACATTGAGCTCGTCAAGTTATCACTTGAGTACTGTACACCAACCGTAACAACGGGCTTGATCGTACGAGCATTATTCGTTCATAAGATGTCAGTCCACGTCATTCGATACAACCACGGCACAAACGGTCGACGGATTCATCTACCATCAACGAATGTGCTGCAATACTTGGCCAGTACCATGATTGCTATTTATATCTTGCTCCCGTATTTGTATTCGTCGTGAGTTACTCTCATATCAAGGTCTTACTCTCGTCTCCTAGAACACACTTCTAAGACTTTCCAGTTCTTATTTCCAAGATGCATTCCATCCTTTCAGTCGCTCTTCTCTTCACACCTAGCCTGGTCCGATCGGCGCCCCAGGCTGGTGTGCCGGAGGCACCAGTTCCATCAATCTGCAACCCGATCATGCCTCTGGCTGAATATGAAGCCTTCTCGGCAGTGAAAGATCTCTGCATGTGTATTGCCAACAAGGATTATGATGCCTGCACCGATGCAGCATTCACAGCGAACAAAGCCGATGAAAGCATCCTTTGCGGCGTCCGCCAATGCCAGGACTATAATTGGTGTGAGATCCAGAATCCTTGCGCCCAGACAACCGTCCCAGGCATTAAGATCTTGGATTGCAGCACTACAGTGGAGCAATACCCGAACTTCTCATCAGTCTCGAGGGAATGGGATAGACGAGGTCTGCCTCAGTCGTCTGTGGGAACTTGCCTACTTTCTTCCAGCGTGTCAATGCCAGCTAGTGTCAAGGTGTATTTGGATTTGGTCAAATCTGCTTTTTCCACCGCCGGAGCAGTCGGCTCTACTCCATAAGAAGAGGCTCCGACCATCTCGAGGCATACAAGGAGAGAAAAGGACTGCAGTTACTCAGATCAGCAGAGTACTCACGCGCTAGCGTGTTGATTTGACTGAACATTATTTCTAGAATATGTCCAAGATGCGGCGATTCCTTCATCGGCTGTTCTGTCTTTGCCTAGCTCAAGACTTATGCAGTGTATTTCAATATATCGTCGGCTCATTGACCGTAGAATGCAGAAGAGTTTACTGGAATTGCCCCTAAAGTCATTGCTACGTGGCGTGACTGGTCTATCACTTGGCAAGCCATCGAGAACTCTAAGTTGTCTGACGCTTTTCATGCCCTCTACGGGGACGATCTGCGACCAGTCACCATAGCCTCTGAGAACACGGGCCTTGCTGAATGCGAGCCGACTGTTCTGACCACGGCAACAGGCAAGACACGCAGGTGTTATTAGACAATATCTCAGTAAATGTTACACAGATTCTGGAGGCAAGATCTGGGCATGAGTCACCTCTGGCCAGCTTGAGCGTTGTCCTTCACTCACTGGACGCGCATAAACGTTATGCTGCCAACCATGCTCGCGATGCCCACGACGGTGAAGCCGATGCCTGGTACAGTCCACGGGGTGGCACGAGCGACTGAGGTGCAAGGAGAAATCAGATCACATACGTTGCGAAAAGGTTTCTCTTGCAGTAGCGATGGGTGGCATGCATGGTGGCGAGAGTCGCTCTGGTAGCACTTACGTCATGACACACATTAAGGCAAAATCTGTGTTTGACTAGGATCTTACTGAGCTATTTTCAGATACACAATCGTGCATGACGTTTTTGTTACATTCACTATACACAACTGAAGCCTTGCAGTCCAGTAAGCGGCCAGTGGAACAGTCAGCTGACCAATCGCACTCTACCCATTTGCTTCACGATGGGACAATCCTCGCATTTCACCCGCTTCTCCAGGAGCTTGACTCTCTCATTCAGATAAGTGACCTCATTTGTGAGGTGTCGCATCTCGACCTCGGAAGTGTGGATATAACTCATCGCGTCCGAGAGAACATCAGACTTTTTCCGCTTACTGTGACCTTCGCTGGTGGTCCTAGATGATCTCGAGGTCTCCTCTGAAGATAGAGGAAGTTGTACTTGCCTCAACGAGTCTCCGAGTTCCTCCAACTTCTTGTTGAGACGCTCTCGGTATCGGCGCTCGACCAAGGAGTGGGTACGGTTCGCTTGCTTTTTCGCGCTGTCCTCGTCTTCAGATCGAGCTTTGCTGCCAGTACAAGTTTGCCGAGGTTTCCTTGAGCTTCCCGCAGACACTCGACGCTTGGTTGACATGAATGTCTGCGCATTCGAGGGTGATGCAGTAGTCGGCGGCGAGCAGTGAGGTAGTGAGTGCTCTCCGACACCGGTCCGGAGACTACTACGGTCAATACGTTCAGTATGAGCTGATCGTGGCCCAGCAGAGTGGTTTTCCTCTCTCGATTGAGGCACGCACAAACCTCGGGGTAATTCCTCTATTGGCGAGCTGTCTGAGGTTGAGAGTGAAAACGTTGTCGGACAGATGGCGCTACAAGAAAATTCAGTTTGTCGTTTCGTCATCGGCGTTGCAGTAGACTTGAGCGGTGAGACTGAGATGCTACTTGACGGAATCCTGGGGACTGGCCCTGTGCCGATAGAACTGCCAATATCGAGCTGCAAGGCCTCCTGTATCTGCGCAGAACCCAGGTGCAATTCCGTTCCGATCGACAGACCTGTGTCAAACGATGGCCACGGGATTTGCTCGAGGTTTTGAGGCAGTCCGAAGCATTGTGATGGACTGTCAACGAATTGTGTGAACAACAGATCATCATCACCGTCCATTTGCCACTGGTTTAATTCACCCCATCTGGTATCGCTCGTCAACATAGGACCAGGGTCCGTGAGGGTACTCATAGTCCTCTGTTCGTATTGTTAGAGGGGATCAGGTATAGCAGGAGCCTTTGAGGTTGCAGAAGAGCACCAGAGCTTGGGGTGTGACTGACGCCAAGGTCGCGACGGGTTGAAGGAGGGCTTCTCCTTAGATAAATAACTTCTTCAAAAATGCCATGTGGACGACGAATGTTCGGAAACTTCTCGCATCTGCAGCGCTGGGTTTGTTCGTATGAAGATTCTAGGTCGTCTAGGCGCGATCAGTCCGCTTGTACATGCGGCGCTGGACCATGACACACAGCCTTGATACCACTGGACTTCGGGTACAAGGAAGAGCACTTATTGGTGTACCAGGTAGTTCTTGAAACCGTAAGTGCTTCTGCAAAGCAGTCGTTTCTCGCTACGCCCGAAGGATCGGCAGGAACCATGCACGTACCCATCTGTTGCTAGAATTATAACCTGGCGTGCATAAGCGCCGTGGCCTTGCAGATATAACGAGGCTTCCATACAAAAGTTTCCAGACGGCGTAAAGAAGTCCCCTGTTTTACCAATAGGATTGCTCTTTATACCCTGCCTACCCTTATCCATTCAGCTCCAAATCACAGAATGTGCGTTTTCCCATTGGTTGAATAAACTTTGGCCAGGTTAAAATTCTACTGGTAGCAACAGATGGGTAAGTCGCTGACGGCGGTCCTTGTTTACTGCATCTTCTTGGCGTTCGGTCATGAGAACGAACTCAGCCGAGCATACCTCTGAAGCCAGTGGCTCTTCGATATCGTACAGTAACAACATCACCTTGTTCACTTCCGCCGTGACCATGCTCTTAACGACAGCCTACTCGTAAAGCCTACGTCACGAATATAGTCTGACTCATTATACATCTATGAGGCTAAGCGCAAGATGTGCCTCTGCAACAGTCGCAGTATTCGTATCCAATGCCAAAGGAATACAAGTAAGGTACGGAAATGGATAAGCTATGATAACGGCAATTAGTTTCCGGATGGGTTCGTGTTGTCCGGCTACTTGGTACTTGGTGGACTCTCTACCCCTAGTCTTTTTGTGGGTAAAATGATACACTGCAGCCGGACGGCGGCTAGTTACGGAATTCCTTTCCCGTTACAAGTCTGCTCGGTGGTGCTCGCACAATCTCGGAGCGAGGTTAGAGTTTGTAGTAGTGTTCGAGACCCTTCTACTCCGGCGTCTAGATTGCATTAACATTACAAGCAGCGCCTCTAAACTTAGCGTGAATGTGTTCGCTGCAAGTCTACTCGGTGGTGCTCGCACAATCTCGGAGCTCGAGCGGCTCCGAAAAATCACAGAATCTCGGATCGATATTTCATCCTTTTTAAGTCCGAAAGCAAAGGCTGTCCTAGGCCTGGTTTTAAGCCGGTTCCAGTGGTTCAGGCGTCGCAACATATCTACTGTGTGTTTCTTAAATCCAACTACTGATCTGCCGGATGCTCGAATACCACTTGAGACTTGAACCAGGCATGCATGAAGAAGCGCAGGATGCCTCGATGGGAGTCAAACGGTGGCTTCGACAGGCAAGAACACCGACCCCATCCCCCTACATGACAAGACCTGTCGTGGCTAGGTACTAAGGGACACAATAGTAGTTTCGAGCGGCGAGATCCAGATTCGCTCCAGTACGAAGAGTACGTGAAATTGTTGGAAGGACTGTTCCCAAGCATTACCGTTCTTGCCGAATTCCGAGAAAATGAGGAATGGAAGCTGGGACCTGAAGACCCTCGAGGTTTTGTGCTGAAGACACAGCGTAACAAGGATTCTAGTGGCGACAAGAGCTACAAGTTCACAGATTTCGACAGGATAGATGGTGGTATGGTCAAGAAAACCTTGAATGAGTCAGCTGTTTGCACCTATCTATGCATCCAAGGTATCGGCCAACCGCTTATCATAACCATAGGGTGTATACTGGATGTGCCACCTGAGTTCTTCGCGAAGCATGTGGTCGCACAGCACGCCACAAGCAGCTTAATAAATCCGCTTCGATGCGCAATGATCTGTCTGGGCCTTGTCCGACGATATGAGGAACACCTGCCGGGCGTTTCGATCGCGATGACGAGGCGTTGTATCTAAAGTGTTAGAACTGACAGTTTGAGTTGCCTCACTCCACTTCGCTACCCCGTTGCTGACCGAATGCTTGACTAGAAGTGTGGCATAGGCGCTAACCCTGCTGTGATGGGCTAGAACGGAGAATGTCGTGATGGTGTTCGGGTGAGAGCGAGCATGAACAGATCTTCCTCCTCATCGCTGTTCACATCAATCTCCACAAAGGTAGTCTCAACCTGGTGTGCAGGCTCGGGAAGTTGCTGATAGTGGTCATTCCTATCGCGACTCTGTTGTCCCTTAGCATCCTCTTTGCCCTCAGCTTTGCGCCCGTTCCTCTCCACCACCTCTCTGTCAGTAGGTAGGCAGTTATCATAGCAACTTTCTCGCACCAATATGGCACTGTTTAGCTCGAACACCAGAGAATCGAGCACGTTGGCATGGCCGACTATCAATCGGAGACTGTAATCCGCCCGCGAAACTTCCCGACGAAGTTTACTACGAGCGCTCTCAGCGAGAGCGTATGTCGTCGTAGTATTCATGTTCCGACCTCCACCTTTCTTTTCGCACTGGGCAATTGAAGACTTTGCTACCAGTCTTCTGCTTTAACCGGTAGAAAGATCGAGGTAGTAACTGACTATGTAGCTGGAGGCTGCCTCTGACCGGTCCGAATATTATGTTTTCAAGGGGGATGTGGTTGGTCATTGATTGACTGATCTTCTAGAACGGTGCAGTCGTGCTGTTACGTCGGGAATGGTAGTGGGAACGTAGAAGGCATCTTCTCAGTAGTCAAGAGAGGAGTACAACAATTAGTGATTTCCAAGCAATGTAAGCCATGAGATGAAGCTTTGAGAATAGACCTGTATTGATCATACCATTTCCATTACAAGGCAGCTTAGGCTGACACCCTCATTCGAAACAAGCTCCTCAGCTGCCTTAACGACACGATCATCCATTTTGAGACCGTAGGAGATGTCAGCGTAAACTTCCGATGACTAGTAGTGAACAAAAAGATGTTTGCAGTTAGGACAGCGCTCTCGATCAGGCTCCTAGTGTAAAGCCACCAGCTGACCACACTTCTCCTGACGATGAGCGTGCGAGACCTGCTAATCCCTTGGTGGACGACCTCAGCACGAACTAGCCTCTCGAGGTACAGTCATTGGCGTTAATTACAGAAGGTCATTTGTTGAACCACCAAGTTTCATGTTCGTGTGGCCGCTCACGTGATGCCAGTAAGGAAGAATTGCATCACATGACGGTCGTATTCTGCACGATCGGTGGCTCCCGCGTCACCTGAGAATTGGTAACTATCAGCGCCGTCATTACAAAAAAATGGGCGAGATGGAGCCCAATGTCGCACGACCTGCAGCTTGACACTGATGCCGTTCTGTACTCACAGAGTGTAATGCTTCTATTCCTTCAACAGGTAGCAAATCGTTCTATTACTGAGATCTACGGTATTATGAACGCACCGCCTGATGGTGAATGTGCTATGTGTAGAGATCTACATCAGATGTACGGTCCAATGTCTCAGCTGTCCGAGTCTGTTTACACGCTCTCTACCCCGACGTGGCCGCCATTCATGTCAAGTCTTGTGCTAGCATTCTGCGCCTCAGCCTTAGTCTTACATTCCTCTTGATGTAGTATATAACCCTTACACAGTGGGCAAGTATCGTAACCAGCATCCACACACACTACTATGCATTGCGAGTGGTACAAATGGAGACAGGGAAGTTCCCGAACCTCATCTCTCAGTTCGATCGTATCTAAGCAGATTGCGCTGTATAAAACGAGAATTAGTCGAGGGAACCTCAATGGACTACTATCAAGAAGAATTATTACTAACCAGATCAAGTTGCTCGTTATAGCGACAAGGGCCGTTGCCGTCATCAGGCTAGCTCTCCTCTCGCGATATTCTGAGAGCCTTATTGCTGGCGCAACGCGGTCAAACTCCCGCATAGTAACATTCGGTGCATCTTTAATAGAGCGCGCACCTGTAGAAGTGTGTGCTACTGATAGTCGTACGGCAGCAGTCACAGGCGTTGTTGGACTCGTAGAAGGCTGAGTTCCTTTTTGCAGACTGCTACAGCAGTACGCCAACAAGAACAAGCCAATTGTGCCCATGAAGATAGCTGATAGAGCAATGACCACGTTCTGAGAAGCAATATTGCCCGGTTCGCCTTCGGCAGGGTCGGTGGTATTTCTGCGTAGACCTTTATATTTGTCGTCCAGCCTGTCACTCGGGTAGGTAGGAGGGTAGTAGTCGGTGGCTATTGTTAGACAAGATGAGGGAGCGAAAAGAGCTTGCAGGGCTACCAGACAAGATTTTGTGGTGAGTGTAGGGTAAACCATCTTGTTCTCTGTGCCTCAGATGCGTACACGGTACGCTTGCTCTTCGAGGCGGACTCCGAACAGCCAGAGGCTCAGCTTTTATCATCTACATAATGCGGTGCCTAACTACTCAACTTCGTGTTGCATTGAGAGTCACTTGAGGAGAATCTACTGTCATGCTCTTCTCCCAGAAACACGTGAGAGGGAACTCGGTTATCGATGGTAACAGCCTCCTGGGTTTGAACAAAGCACGTAGGACTATGCTGTGAAAATCTCCAGATCTAACATGTCATGCCACGCACGCAATTACCGAGGATTTCAAACCGCCTACACATAAATTCTGACGTAAATTACATACCACCTAACAGATCAGGCTTTAGATTCTTGTGTTCGTGGTTCTGTGCTAAATGTCGAGGATGCTGTATTCTGAATTCGAGATAGGGTTCGCACAGGTAGCCAGTCTAGTGCGCAGTAAACTAGTACTACGAGCATACTGCAAGATACTGCACTATTGACTAGTGGAGTGCATAGTGGACTTTTCCACTATGCGTACTTGACGGGTTATATTGAGCAAGATTGGATCTTGCACCGTGGACAGGCACATCAATATTGAATTTCGATGTCGACTACTGTGACAAGTAGGCTTTGCCATGGACTTTGGCGGCTGCGGTACATGTGTTGTGTATGGAGATGGTGGAGGGAGTGGTGTGACCATTCGATGTTGCGGGTTGTGCTAATGCCTAGGCATTGAGTGCAAGAGACAGTCAGACTTTGTAGAATGGTCGGGGTGTAGTCCTGTGGTAGCTGGCTGGTGCTGGTGTCAGTGTCCTCCAGGTTATTGTGACATCCGCCCTCGTTGTGTCCCTTCTCGTTCAGTCGCCGAGGGTGTCGGAAGATACGCGGGTCGTGCAGTGACCCGAAGCTGATTCATCTTTCTTTCCTACTGGCGACCACCCCAACGACCTTAATTGGAAACTGCCTGGCTGCGCCTCAGCATCGGTGGGTTTCAGTCGGTAATGGTAGTATGGTAAACACTGCTCCAGCTTCACTAGGTTGAAAAGCACCAGGACGATCACCATACGAGATGGAAGCCATATCCAGCATGGCAACGTGAGCTACTTTGACTCTGTGTTACAGTACGCATCTCAAAGTAGCTCGTGCCGCTGCTGCTGCGCATCCTTCTCGTGTATGTGTTTTCCACCTACTTCATAAGCAGGGCGTCCGCGACCGTCTATCTCATATTTCTGATGTCCATCTGTCTCGTAAGCATTTCGCGCCTTGTCGTTTCGACGTTTTCGGCGGCGTAGTAACCAGACGCCAGCGATCGCTGCTGCGAGCACAAAAACTCCACCAACAACACCGCCAGCGATGGCACCTGTGTTATTCGATTCTGACTTGTCTGCACCAGTAGCGCCTGTGGCCGAAGGAGATGTACCAGTGCTCGAGTTCGTGGCTGTGGATCCGAAGAATAGTTGCTTGACGTCGTCGTTGATATCCTTTGCCATCGGCCCATTGTCGCTGTACCATGTCTTGACGATATTGGGGCTGGAGTATGCTGATGCGTTAGCATCATACCGATCTTTGAAGACCATGTCACTGAGATCGAATACTCCTAGTCCTAACGGCCATGGATCCACGACTGCGGCACTCGAGTTGTCAGGATCAAGCCCGCCAGTAATGACCATTTGCCTGTGACCCACTAAATTGCAGGAGCTGTCTATACCGGTACGACCACGGACTGGGGTATGGTTTCCTTGATGCCACTGGAAAGAAGGAAGAGACAGCACCCAGACGTTGTCGAGCTCGAGGCTGCTAACGGACTGAGAGCCACCGTACATGAATATCTATGATACGATATGAGTACAATGCAGGGAAGCGGAAAGGTAACTTACCTCGTAGGTGTTGTTGTCACTTCGTACTCCGACAGTGCAGTAGCTGGTTCGTACTCCAGGCACATCCCCTCCCGCACCTTGTTGGTGCCAGGTTTTTCCGGCGATATCGTAGATGTAGACATTTCTAAACGATACGGGCACACCATTGGCGCCTTGGGCGTTCTGGACGGACCCACCAATCAGGATGAGGATGCCTTCACTGCCGGCAACATCAGTCCAGAAAACTTTTCCATATGTCCAAGGGCCCTGGAAAACTGTTCCAACAAGTGTGTCGTTATACCAGACACCACTGCTGAGGTTGTAAGAGACAATGCCTGCGGCCGGTATTCCCTCGTCGGGCATGCTATTATCTGTGCGTGAGTAGCGCAGACCACCAACTGCATAACATGTGTCAGGGCCACACGCCGTAGCAGACCCTCCGACACGTGCCAGATCTGTAAAATTCGAGCTCACGGTGTAGCTCTGGTCATCCTCGGCCCATGTTCCCCCACCCGAGCCGTCGGACGTGAACTTGTAGAGCTTGTTCGTAGGTGCATCTGCAGGAGTGAAGAACCAACCTTTCTCGCCATTGTAGGCATAGAAAGAAGAATTGTCCAGTGCTGGCCATAAATTGGGAACGTTGAGGGACTGCCCATCAATCGCTTTGTCTATTTGGTTCATTGAGACCGTTGAGTTAGTCCATGATGTGGACAGGTCGATTGAGTAAGTGCTTCTGGCTTCGGTATGTATAACGTCGTCACCATCCTCGTAGAGTATTTCGCCTCCATCGATGTAGAGGTAATTGCCTGCAACGACAGAGCTGTGCCATTTGCGACCGTAGAAACTTGAGCGGTTGAGGAGGAGGGGTGAGTCCTTCTGATCCTCGGCGAGCTGTCGCTGGAGATGCGAACTTACGACTACGCGATGGACGAGCAACGCCAGAGGCAGAACAAATGTACTCAACATGTTCTCGAGTTACCTGTTCGTGGTAATCTGGAGGAGAGGAGAGCAAAATTGTATTGCTTAGAAACCTGTGACTGTACCAGGAATACTATAACCCTAGATTGGGGCCAAAATACCCGATTAGTGGCTGAGAGCACAATAGCGCCACGGAGCTGGTAGCCAATTGATTCGGGACAGTCTGCATAGCTCTACCATCGAGGTTATATGTGATGGTGTAGAAGCTACCGCTTAGCGTAAGTACTTATTGCATATAGCTTATATGAGGCTAGCCTTGTCTTAGCTAGCGTACCTTATAAGGCTACGATTAATTACTAGTGCTTATAAGATTATAATAACTTATAATTCTTTAATATTTCTTATATATAACTATCGACTATAACCCTATAAGTTTTACTATTCTAGCTTAATCTAAGGCTTAAATAAAGGCTTAGTAATACTTATAAGTAATTATAATCGAGTTATTCGCGCTATACGAAGAGTAGTAAGATCCTAAAAAAATTATACCTTATACTTATAGCTATTTACGATTACTAATAAGTACTTAGTCGCCGTAGTTATACTATAAAAGGCCGTAGTAGATAAAACGAAAAAGAGCTCCTTAACTTCGTAAAAACTATCGTAAAAGACTTCTTATAAGAAGCTTAAGCGAATACTTATAAAGGCTTAGAAGGAATTAAACGACTTTAAAGTCGACTATAAAGATATAATAAGAGATTTTAAGCTAAATAGTCGAAATACCTTTAAGTTATATAATAAGTAAGTAGCTATAAGCGCTTATACTTATTTAATAGCTTATAAGTACTTAGGTATACTTACTCGCTCTAGAATATTAATAATAAGGAGAGTTAATTCGAGTTATAGCTAATAAGCTATATAGAGCGTTATAAGATTTATAGTATAAGTAAGATCGTTCGTAGCTACTTACGACTACTTACGCGTATAAGACTAATTTAGTAAGAACTTATATCGATATATAGTAAATAATTACTAGTATAAACGCTTATAAATACTTATATATTTCTAAATACTTATTACGAATACTAAGGGACTAAAAGCCGACTCCCGCTAAGAATCGAACGAAAGGATAGCTATATATATTATAGCTAATTAGGGGCCTAACTCCTTTACTTTCTTTTAAGCGGTAAGTCGTTATTTATAGATTAGTCTAGCTATTAATATAAGATTATACCTTATTATAATTATCCTCGGCTAGTACGAGACTAGTTCTAATAATTCTTACCGCTTACCTACTATATTAGAAGGCCGTAGGAAAGTCGTATTCGACTAGTAAATAGTTAGAAGGAGGAGAGAGCCGCCTTAGTTAAGGGAATACCTTAACTAGCTTAAAAGAGACTTCTTTCGTCTTACGATAGCCCCTTATCGTTAGACGAGGGCGTTATTTATACCTATTAATTAGGCCCCTACTTAGGCGAGAAATATACCGGCGTAGCCGTAGCTGTAGCCGTAGTCGTAGCCCTTTAAAAGAGTAGCCTTAACCGTTAATTAGGCCCTTACTTCGGCGAGTAATATATAGCCGTAGCTCGCTAAGAAAGTAGTCGAACTCTTAAATAAAATAGGAAAATAACCTACCTCTAATATACCTTAAGATCTAGAGAATCCGAAAGATTCGAAAAGTTAGAAAGAAGAGGATAATAACGATAATAACCTCGTTCTAGTACCTCTATAATAGCAGTTAGCTAACGTAAGAAAAAGAGTATAGAGAAAGATTACTACGTAAGAGGTAATTAAAGAGATTAAGTAGTTAAACGAGATTAATATAAGTATATAACTATTATTCTAATTCCTACTAATTAGGGGCTAAATTAGTAAGTAAGAATATAAAAGAATAAGTTCCGATCTTATTAATACCGAATATCTTAAATTACCTTAATTACCCTAAAAGCTAGAATTATATAATAGTAAAGAGGGTTTTAAATAGCTATATTTCTAGCTAATAAAGCTATTAGTCTAGATACGTACTTTAGAGTTTTACGATTAGTTAAAAAGATAAAAGGTAAACTAAGCTACGAGAGGCCTTAGTAGTAAACCGCTAATAGCTTTCGTAAGAAAAGATATTATAACTTAAAATAAGTTTATAAAGTTTCTTAAGAGTACGTTATTCGATTCGTTAACTCGAATAGTAGAAGTAATAATAGATCTAAAGAAATTTAGCTAAAAGAAGTACGACGGTAAGTAGAAGAACCCCTATATCGTTTATAGTCGCCTAGAGGCGCTACGTAAAGATATTAACTTAGAAATAAATAAGAGTATCTTTTAAGCTTAGTAATATCTATTATCTTTTAATAAAGATATTAGGAATAAGATCTTAAAAGAGATAACTACTTCTATATCTATTAACGACGTTAAGTAACGTACTACGCGTTATATATACCTTACGGTAAGTAAGATAAGTAAGATATATAATTCTAAGATAGCCTTTACGGCGCCTCTAAGGCTACGATAGAGGGCCTAAGGAAAACTATAAAAGAAGGTTAAATAAGGCTCTAATTCGCTCGCGTAGAGTAACTCTTCTCGATAAGAGGTTAAGGAGATTAAAGTAGAGAAATTCTATAAGACTAATAATTAAGAACCGTAGTATTATAACTATAAGGAATTTAAGTATAAGTAAGCTAATTATAAGAAGCCTAGATTAAAAAACTAAATACTAGCGTTATAAATACGATCGTAGCGTTAGGTAACTCTTAATTATCGTCTTAACGTAAAGACTACGTTAAGATCGAGGTTAAGATAGTTATAATAGGATAGAAGTAACTACTAAAGGCGCTAGTAGATTTTAATACTAAGTAAAACTTTATATTATAGCTAACTATTAAACGCTTAAGAATAAAGGTAATACCTTTAAATACCTTTAGTAAAGCTATTAATAAGTATAGAGTTAAGCTATATAGACGATATTAATATACCGTTTATACGAGGGATATATATAAAAAGAGTATTACCCTCTTTTATAATATACTTACTACTAATATTAATAGGTTTAATATAATTCTAAGTATAGAATAGTTGTATAGAATCGATCCTAATATATATTAAAAAGAAGGTACCTAGGAGCTTTAACTAGAGGTAAGACCTCGGCGAAATAGAGCTCTAAATTAGTTAAAGAGAGAGACCTAGGGTACTAAAAAGGAAAAATTAGCGAAAGACGATACCGTACGTATTCGTAGCGTTATAGTAAATAAATTAGTCTAAGGCCTTAAAGACGAGGAGAATATATATATAATATAGTATAAACCCGTACTTAACTCTAATTTCGACTCGATAATAGAGCTAAATAGGCTCTTAACTAGCGGGTATAAACTAAGAAGATTAGAGGTAATAGAAGATCGTATACTAAAGTTATACTAAGAATTTAATAACGTTACTACTAATTCGAGTATATAAGAATTATCGTTAAAGGTAAAAGTAATATACTTAATTAAGTTATAGCTAGAGATAATTATCTTATACGAGCTTATCTACCTATTAAGTAGTAAGGAACTCGAAACTCTACGAGAGTATATTAAAGAGGTACTAGCTAAGGAATAAATTAAAAGAAGTAAGTCCTTCGTAAGTACTCTTATCCTCTTCGTATTAAAGAAGAACGATAGTTTACGTTTATATATTAACTATTAAAAGATTAATAAGATAATCGTTAAGAATTAGTACTCGTTACTCTTAATCTTAGAAATCCTAGATCGCCTTAGCGGTACTTAAGTATTTACGAAACTTAACTTATAAGATACTTATTATAAAATACTAATTAAGAAAAAAGATACCTAGAAGACTACTTTTTATATATAATACGAATAGTTTAAGTATTTAATAATACTATTTAGGCTAATTAATACCTCGGTAACGTTTTAGTTATATATTAACGAGGCTTTATAAGAGCTTATAGACGTAGTATATATTATATATATAAATAATATACTAATCTTTAGTAATACTATTAAGGAGTACTAAGACTACGTAAGATCGATACTAAAGAGGCTAAGAGAGTACGCTCTCTTTATTAAACTATTAAAATATAAGTTCTATATCTACGAAGTTAACTTTTTAGGATTCTAAATTAGCGTAAACGGCGTATTTATAAACCTATTAAGAGTAGTAGCTATTTAGGAGTAGCTTAAGCCTAAATTCTTTAAGGACGTTTAGGTCTTCTTAGGTTTTATAAACTTTTATTGTAGCTTTATTAAGAGATACTTCTTAGTAGTTACCTCGTTAATAGACCTTCTTAAGAGAATAGAGAAAGGTAAGAAGACTAGATCGTTTAAGATAAATAAGAGAGTAAGAAAGGCCTTTAGCGACCTAAAGCTACGATTCTAGAAAGCCTCTCTTCTAACTTACTTTAATCCTAAAAGAGAGATCTAGGTAAAAATAAACGCCTTTAGCGATAGTATAGAAGCTATTATCTTATAAAAGTACTAAAATAATAGTCCTAGTCGTCTTATATAACGATCGGTAGCGTTCTACTTAAAGAAGCTTACGAAAGAGTAAAGAAACTATATAACGAGAGATTAAGAAATACTAGTAATTGTCTAAGCCTTTAAGGAATAAAGGTATTACTTAGAGTCTTTTATTACTATAGTTAAAGTTATTATAAACTATAAAGTATTACTAAAATTTATAAATACGAAAGTATTAAGTAAGAAGCGATAAACGCGCTAAGTCGAGTTCTTAGCCGTCTTCGACTTCGTTATTCGATAGTAAGTAGATAAGAAGAATCCTACTAATAGGCTATTACGGAGGCTAGACTTTAAAGATTAAACGCTTATAAATAAGAAGCGTAGTAATCTACTTTAAGAGCTAATCGCTCTACGTAGCTAATTAGGAATTTATTTAAACGTAAGGTTACGTTAAGTTCGGATATTAAGAAATCTTAGCTAAGTAAGGCTAATATCGATTACGATAATAACTAAAGCTTAGTTACTTTCTAAATCGCACTTATAGAATAGTAAATAAAATACTATCTTAAGAAAGATACTAGTTATCGAGGTAGCTAATACCGATAGTATTAATACCGATACTATAGACCTTAATAGTAGTAGATTAAAAAAGGTAAATTAGAGCTAATTAAGGCCCTATTTAGCTAAGAAAATAGATAATATTAAAGACTAAGATATCGATTTAGTAACTAAGTAACTTCGTAAACTCGAAATATATATTTAAGATATTTAACCGTAAGAAGTATTTATCGCTAAGCGAAGATAAAAGAAGTTTCTAAATAGTTAAGTAAACGTTCTATCTTAGAAAGACTACTAGAAGGTCGATAAAAAAGGCCTTATTAGATATAACGAACGAGTTTATATCCTAGATAACCCGTTTATAAGAAGAGAGATTATACGTATAAACTATAATAATCCCTAGTTTAAAGAATACTTTAGTATCGTAAGAACTCTAAAGGTTATCTAGCGTTATTACTAGTAGCTATATATAAGATAAGACGTAAAGAGTTATATAGATACGTACTAGATCTATTAGAGAATAAAAGTACCTAGGTATAAGCCGTATAAGATACTAGTACCGCTACCGTCTTTAAAAGGGCTATAGTAAGATATTACTATAGACTTTATTATAAAACTACCGCCTTCTCTCTTTATAGAATAGGTATACGATATAATACTTATAGTAGTTAATAGATATTCTAAGATAACTCGATTTATTAGGTATATTAAGAAAATAACGACTATTAATCTAGCTATATTATTATTTAATAACGTCTTTAAGGTATATAACTTTCTAACCTTAATCGTAAGTAATTAAGAATCCCTATTTACGTTAAACTACTAGAATACCTTATACTACTACTTTAAGATTAGAAGAAAGCTATTAACCGCTTTCTACTCGTAGATAAACGAGTAAACGAAAAGAATAAACTAGTAATTAGAATACTACTTTCGCTATTATTTAAATAAAGAATAAGATAACTAAGCTAAACTTTTAAGTAGTACTAAATAAGCGATTAATAACTCGATAAATTTAATAATATTAATAACTTTATTTTAGATTATACTTAATTACGCTCTTAGTTCGCGAGTAAATATTAACCTCGAATCGATAACTTTAGAAAATTAAAGTACTTAAGAGCGAGTAGAAAAGATAGTAGCCCTAAAGAAGAATCTTTAGAAGTCTTAAAAGAAGATATAAGTAAGTATTACTAAGTACTATAACGCGTACTACGCTAAAATATCGTTTAAACTTAAAGAGAAAGTTATACTATCTATAAAGAACCTTAAACTTAAACGCGTTAGTATAAAACTAGGTAATAAGTTCGTTAAATTATTTTAAATAGAGAAGAAGATCGATTCTAATATATATAAGCTAGAGCTTCTATAGAAGTATAGTAGACTATATATAATATTCTATATATCGTTACTATAGCGATTTAATACTAAAGAAGAGTATAAACTACTTAAAGTAGTAGATATTAAAGGCGAGTTAGAATACGTTATTAAACGTATACTTAATCGCTATACTAAAGGAAAGAAGATCGAGTATTTAGTATAGTAAAAAGAGTAAATAAAGAACTAGAATTCTTAAGAGCTAAAGGAGTATATTATAAATACAACTACTAGTATTAAGAACTTTAAGCGACGAATAGTAAAGACTATAAAGAAGAAGGTAAAACCTTAAGTTATTAGAGCTAATTAAGGCCCTAATCGCCGCGTTAAATATACTTATAGCTAAAGAATTCTACGAGCGCGCTATATAAAGATAAAGATATATAGAAAGAATTATTATTAAAGTATAAAGCTACTTATATACTATAAAACGCTTAAGTTAATAAAAGAAATATATAAATAGCTAAAGCTATTAGATACGTTAAAGAAACTACTATTTACGATTATAACTACGCTTACGCCTATAACTACGCCTATAATCGCGCCTACTAGGACGATACTCGCTAGATCGAGTAATTTAGCTTATCCTTCGGCCGTAATTTATTATACGTAAGAAATCCTTTACCGTAAGTACCCTAGCCTATACTAGCGCTATTTACGTAATCGAACGAGCCTATAGAGCTAGTATACTTAATAATTAAGTAAAGAAGGAATTGATAGAGGAAGAATACGAGAAAACTATTAAGGTAGGAGATTACTAGCCTACGAATAGCGGAGCGAGGGAAGCGAGCGAAGAGAGCGAATCGACTAAAGGAGACTATTAGCCTATTAAAAGCGAAGAGGATCCTACTCTCGTAAAGAGTATATAATTCGAAGACTAGCTTATTATAAGTAAAGAGCTAAAGAGCGATATTTAGTTCGAAGACTAATAGCCTACTAAAGGCGAAGGAGACTAAGGTCTTATAAGAGTAAGAAAGAACGACCTTAGGTCTTAAGCCTATTAGCCTACGAGTATCGGACTAAAGAAGAATACTAAAGAGAGTTACTAGCCTATAAGCGGCGATTAAACGACTAAATTATTATCGTTTAAAATAACGAAGTCCTTAATCTTAAAAGATCGAGTAGGAGAATTCTTCGAAGTAACTAAACGATAATAACTATTCTAGTTCTTCTTAATCTATCGCTATAAAGTAGTATAGAGCCGCTTAAGATTACTAGTCTACTTTTTAATCTAGTTTCTAAGTATATTAGTACTACCCTAGGAAATATAATATAAGAACTTATAGTCTAGCGAGTAAGAAGGCGCCTAATAAGTTTATAGACTCGCGTATAAGTTTAATATTAGCTATTACTTAATAAGTAACGCTCTAGTAGTCTTTTAGTACTTATCTTATTATTAATAACTAGAGGAAGATTAATAATTATTAAATACGAACTATAAAGTATATCTCGTTAATATATAAGTCCGTATACCGCGAATACCGCCGCTTAAGATAAATATAATCGTACTTAATAGCTTACTATAGCGTTTGTACGCTTAGAAAATTAGTACCGAGCGTAATTTATAAAGAGAAGTATATATAGGTAGTAGATATATTTAAAGTACTAAAGGTTATTTAAATATACGATCTAGAGTACCGCTTAATTATATTTATAAGTAGCTACTTAACGTTAGTTCCTACGCGCTAACTAGGGACTTAATCGATAGTAATATTATACTTATTATAGTATTAGTTATATAAAGAGAAAAGGAAATCGTAAAGGTAGAAACTACTTTATTAATAATAACTATATAAAATAATAATAATAAGTAAGGCTATATAAAATCTTTACCTTATTATTATCGCGACGTAGCGCGATCTTATTATCGCTACGCCGGTAAAGAAATATCTAAGGAAATTTATATCTAAGAGTATTCTAAGCGGCTAAGTAGGGACCTACTTAGGTGTAAAATATAGAAAAATAAGAAAATAAATAAGATAAGTACGAATAAAGATAAATTAATAAAGTTAAAGCTAATTAAGAACCTATTAGTTCTTCGTTACTTACTATTTTTAGGAAATAATACTCGAGGTTACTAAGCTAATAAGGTAAGGTATACGAAGTATAAAAAGGGAAAAAGAAATTTATAAGCGAACTAGGATTCGAACCTAGGCCTTAATAGTACTAAGTATAAGCTATAAGCTATTATATATATTACTACTATACTACTCGCTACTATAATACCCTTTTTAAGAGCTAGATAAAAGAAAAGTCTAGTATAGTTATATATATACGTACTCGAGGACGAGCTATCTTTAGAGAAGAAGGTAATTATTACGAATACTAAAGGACTAAAGGCCGACTCTCGCTAAGAATCGAACGAAAGGATAGCTATATATATTATAGCTAATTAGAGGCCTAACTACTTTACTTTCTTTTAAGTAGTAAGTCGTTATTTATAGATTAGTCTAGCTATTAATATAAGATTATACCTTATCGTAATTATTTTTAACTAGTATAAGACTAGTTCTAATAATACTAATAAGTACTTATTAGCTATAATTCTACTAGTAAGCGTAAGGACTTATTATAAAAGTTCTTATATAGTAGACGAGTCTTTTCTATTAAGATAGTATTAAAGGTAAAAATAGATAGTTAGTTTAAGTAAGTAGTAGTAAGTATTTACGAGCGAACGCGAGCTAACTTAATTAATAGGTACCTACTTAATTAAGGTAATAGTACCTTATTTACTTAAGCTACTATCTTAACTAGACTTAAGATAGCTAAGGAGTAAGTAATTACTTATAAGGATCTATTTATTTATTTCTAGCTACTTATAAGTACTTATAGCCTCTACGTTCTTAATAAAGTCGAGATAGCTAGAGTTAACTAAATAACTACGAAGTAGAAGATTAAGTAAGCTTATAAGTACTTATTTAATAAATTAACTAATATATTCTAGCTTATTAACGAGGTTTTAAGAGTGTAAATATAGGTAAGTTAAGGTACTTATATTAAATAACTATAGATACTAATAACGACTTAGAATTACTTAGAATAAGGCTAAGAAGGCGGTAAAGCTAGTAGCTAAGAGGCTAGCTATAACTAAGAAGTAAACGATTATAATAAGTTATAACGAGTTATAAGAACTTATAATATAATAAGGTATTAAAGCGTACTTATACTTTTTTAAATAATAATACTTTATATAGCGAATAGTTATAACGAGTTATAAGAACTTATAGTATAGTAAGGTATTAAGGCGTACTTATACTTTTCTAAATAATAATACTCTATATAGCGAATACTCTTAACTACTTATACTTACTTATAGTATAGTAAGGTATTAAGGCGTACTTATACTTTTCTAGATAATATTACCTTATAAAGCGAATACTCTTAACTACTTATAACTATCTATATTTACTTATAGCTAAATTTTAGCTTTATAAAATAATTTTAAGTTACTATATTATAATATAAAGATTAATTAGTTTAAAAGTTAGTAGTTAATAAGTTTTCTTAAAATAACTATAAGTATTATAAATTATTAAGACCTTTTATAAGATTCTATATTATAAATAGTAATAAGAGGCTTAGTAACTTCTTAGTATAAATTATATTAAAAACTTACTAGTTTTTCTTTTTTTTAAAGCGTTAAATCGTTATTAATAGCGATTTAGCTAGTAATATATCTCTTAGTACTTATTAAGCCTCTTATTAAACTACTTTATTAGCTTAGTTTTAATAATAAGCTATTCTTATTTATATATAATAATTAACTTAGTAATTAACTAGCTTTTAAAGTTATCAATCTATAAATTTATTAATCTTTTTAATTATATAATTATTAATATAAAGTACTTTAGTACTTTCTTATCTTAGCGCTTTATACTTTATAATTATAATTATAATATCTTATTCTTCTTATTATTATAGTTCTTTTTTCTCTTTATTTAGTAGTTTATTAATTTACTTAACTCTTAATTATAATAATAATAAGTTATTTTATAAGTATATACTTATTACTACTTATTATACTACTATAAAAGTATAATTTATTTAGCTTCTTTATATTATAAAGTATACTTAGTAGCTTTACTAATCTTATAGCTTTATAATATATCTTTTAGTACTTATTAAGCCTCTTATTAAACTACTTCGTTAGCTTAGTTTTAATAATAATCTATTTATTTAATTTACTTATTAGTTTATAATACTTTAAGCTATTAATTTATAAACTAGTTAAGTCTCTTTAACTACTTACTTAAGGATTAATTTCGTTAATTAAATATATACTTTATAAATAAATTAATATTAAGCTATACTTAATATATTAAAGTAATTCTATATAGCTTTTAGATCTTAAAGAATTACTAATTAAATATACGCTAATTTTTAAATAAAGCTTAATTCTAAGAGTACTTATATATAATTCTTTCGCTTTTTATTTTTCCTATTTACTTATTATTTATAAGTAATTATAAGTACCTACGATAGCTCCTAGACGTATAATAAGATTTAGTAGATAAGTATATATAAAGCGATATACTTTTATTCTTTTATTAATATCTAAGAATTAATTAATTATAGAGATTATTAATATCGTACTTATTATAAGGCTTAGCCTTTAGAGAATAAGGTTAATATTCTTTCGTATATAAAGCTATACGAATACTATAGTATTTATCTACTTATAAGTACCTATAACTACCTACGACTACTAACGTTTATTCGTCGCTAGAAAGGAGTAAATAACGAAACGAAGATAAGACGATACGTTTAGTACTATTACGTACTAGATCTTAATAATCCGTAGTATTAAAACGATAAAAGTTAACTATCTATCGAGGTTCTTACGCGTAGTAGCTTAACTAATAGGTACTTATTATTATTTATAGCTATTACTAAGTACTAATAAGTACTAGGTTTTTTATTATCTATATCTCTAGCGACGAAGAACCTATCTTCTTTACTACTACTCTTTTACTTTATTTAAGCTCTTATAAGCCTTAGTAGCGATCCTTTACGAATAATCCTAAGTAGTTAATCGTTCGAGAGTCTACCTTACTAGAATTCCTTAGAGTATTAGAAAAAACGGTTCTAAAGAAATAAACTATATAATACGATAATATTAATTTAAAGAGCTATAAACCGAGTAATTATAAGCGCTTAAGCGTTAATTAAGTTGATTTAAGTATCCGAACTAGATCGACTCGATATATAGCTTATAAGAAGAAGAAGAGTAAAGAATATAATAAGATTATAGTATTTATAGCTACTTACTAGTACTTACTATATAATAGATCTAAAGAATATCTAGTATCGACGATTAGAAAAGTATTAAAAACGTAAGAAGAATAGAAAGAATAAGAGAGCGAAGATAAAGGTATAATTATAAGCGAAAGATATAGAAAAGTATTATTATAAGTTATTATAGGTTCTTTTAAAGACTTAGCGCGTGCTTTTTTTTTTAAGAGATATAGAGGAAGATTAGCTAGAAATACTAGTAGATCGAAGATTTAAGAATAAAATTAAATCGTTATTAACTTATAGCGTTCGGCGGCTCTTTAAGTAATCGTTAGCGTTCGTAACTCCTTATAAGTAGCTATAGTTACTACTTATCGCGCCTACTTTAACTTCGCGCTAGGCTACCTCTAGATATAAGATCTTAATAGCTAATTCGATATTTCTTTAAGGTATTTTATCGTTTCTCTAGTATCTTAAAGTCTATAGTCTTAGTACTATAACTAGTTAGTAGTTATAAGTACTATAAAGTCCTTAATATACCTTTTAATCGCTATAAGAAGCTATTAATATTACTCTTTAAAGTAGTCTTATTAATATATTAATTCTATAATATTTATTATTTAATAAGTACTCGTAAACGCTTCTTTTAGTATAAGGCTAAAGTTTATATTTAACTTAAAAAGTACCTAGTTTATCTTCTTATACTTTACTTAATCTAAGGTAGCTAAGTCTTGTAAGAGAAGATTAAGAAGACTTATAACGTCTTTTAAGTTCTTAAAATACGGTAGATTCCGTATTTACTAATACTATAGGTATTTACTAAATTTCTATTCGATCTCTTTATTATAGTATACTAGGTAATATATAAAGAGATATCGAATATACTATTCTTATAATTAAGTCGTTTAAGCGATATCTATTAGATACCGCTTAAATCCTATTTATAATTAGTTATATTTAGTAATAAGTATATACGAGTATCTACGAGTAGTTATAAGTACTAACCTACTACTTATTTCGTATCTATATCTACTATAACTACTTAAATACCGTAGCCTCTATTAAGATAATAGAATATTACTAGTTAACTAGTTATATTACGTATATAGGTAAAAACCTAATAAAAGGCGTAATAAAAAGAGTTCGCTATCTTAATACTTATAAAGACTTATATAAATAGAATTACTACTTAAGTTAGTAAATCTTAATTAAAGTTTAGAGAAATAAACTTACTTATTTTTACTTCTTTAACGTCCTCTTACGTAATAAATATTAACTTACTAACGCTCTTAAGTACTCGTTTAAAGGAGGTATTAATATAGATTACCTTTAATCGCTTAAATACCTCTACTTACTCTTATAGAAAATAATATATTAAGAAGAACTTATTATTCTTAAAAATATACTATACCTATTACTACGTAGAAGTACTCTTAAGTAGTCTTAAATACTTAATCTTAACCGCTATTACTTATAAGTACTTTTCTCTCTTATTTTTAGATCGTTATAGCTTATCTATAAAGTTCTTTTTTAACGGAAATTCCGTTACTTAATAACGGTATATAATTACTCGTAAACGATTAGGATTAGTTAGTAAGGTATAAATACTAGGAAAGTAGTTACTATTTTATTTTTTAAACTACTCTTTAACTAGTAGGCTACTACGAAGTTAATTTATTAATTTAGTAATTATATAGACTTATAAGTAATTATAAGCACTTATTAAATATAAAGTTTTACTTATTACTATACTTAAGAAGCTTTTTTAAGTTTAATTTAATATATAAGGGTATCTTCTTACTCTAGATAGAAGGATATATATAAATACTACTAGAAAAGAGTCTAACGAGTAGTATTAAGAAATTAGTTAGCGTAATTTAAATAAGTAGAACCTTATAATATTAGACTTTAAGTTTTCTATTATTATTAAGATAAAGGTTATTTATAAAAGTATTAGCTATTTATCTATAAATATAAGTATATATAACTAGTTATAGATACTTATAAGTAGATATAAGCGCTTACTAGGCTTACTTACTATATCGTACTTTCCTTAATCGTTAAGTATAAATACTAGTATAGTTATAGGTATTAGCCTCTACCTAACTACTTACGAGCTCTTATAGGTATTCGATATTTACTATTACTAGTTATTACGAGACGAGTAGATAGGCGAGTTAACGTAATTATATTAATAAAAAAGTCGTACGAAGAGTAGTATAGAAGGTGCGTACCGAATAGTTAAAGGTAATATTAGAGGATACCTTAGCGATAAGGTATTAACCCTAATATATAATCGTAATATTACCTCCCTCTTCGAAAAGGTTCGTCCTTAAACCTTATATCCTCGAATCTTATATATAGCTCTTATCCTCCTAGCGATAAGTATAAACGCTCGCCTTTACGCTTATTTTCCTCCTTTTCGTCTCTCGAAGAAGAGCCGATTATCGCGTAGAAAAACTCGTTAGTTACTATTAGCCTATACTACTACCTTTTCGTAAAGAAAGACCTCGTTATAGCTTATAGAAGTTATAACTATTTAGCTAGTATACTATTACTTTTATAAATATAGGTACTAGGTTATCTTACGTAATTAGCGTAGTAGTAGGATCTTTTATAGTAGTCGACTAAGCTAATCTATAACGCCTTTTAGTCGTTTATATAGCTAGTCTACTTATATGTAATAGTATAAGACTACGTTTAATTATTAAACCGCGGTAGTAAACCTTTTAAAGAAGCTACCTTATAGGCTATTACGTTATAGTCCTAGAAACTAAGTACTAGTATACTTAAAGCACCTCTATATATTACTATAATAAAGTAAATAGTATAATTAGCTTTTCTAAGCTTCTTCTTTATTCTAACTAGCTCTTTCTTTATTCTAACCTTTCTTCTTCGCTTATTCTAATCGTTCTTCGTCTACGATACGTCGTCGTATACGATCGTAGTTATAGTCCTTTATAGAGCTAGGTCTCTAAGGGTATTACTCGTAATGTTCTAGGATAAGCTCGTTATAGCCTAGTAGTACCTACTTTTAATCGTTTTATAAGAGAGTATACTCTGTCTATTATATACGATATTATAGCCTCTTTTTTACCTCGAATAGGCTTAAGTTTAATACTTTTTTAACCTTCTATTTCTTATTTTCCTCTTCCTCTCGTTATATTACTATAGGGGGTAGCGGTATCTAAATCTAACTAGGTACTATATCGCCTTAGCTCGATCGGAGAAGAGAGGTATAAAAGACGTTATAGATTCGTATTATAGGTAGTAGGGCTAGGCGATACGTACGTACGTTAATACGTTTAGTAATAGAGTACGGTTCTAAGTTTTTATCGTTAAGCTTCTTAGTTAAATACTCGATCTTAATATTTCTCGTATCGAGCTATACTTAGTCGCTTACTTAGTAGTTAGGCGAGGGTTATCGCTTAGTAGCGTATTTCTCGTAGTATACTTATACGAAGGTTATTTATTCTCGTAGATAAGTATATAATATTATTATAGCGTTAGTAAACTTATTAGCCTTTATAGTATTAATTTTCTCTTGAGGCTACGGCTTTATTAATTAGTCTTAAGGTATCGAGAATAAACGAGGGTAGTAGCTATAAGTTATAAAGAACGAAGTAACCTTAGTTATTTTCGAGACGTAGTTATTAGCTACGAATTCGATAGCGAGTAGCTATTTAGCTTAATTATCTTAGAAGTAGTTAACGTAAGCTTAAAGGTACTATTCTATGAGCTAGTTAGAATTCTCGGACTATCCGTTCGTTTCTAGGTAAAAAGAGGATAATAGCGTTTATTAGATTTATAAACGTTTATATAAGCGCTTCTAGAAGATTATAATAAATTACGTTCCTTAATCCGAGACTACGCTATTAAATAAGCTATAGTATTTTTAGATATAACGATAGAACTATTTCGCTATTAAAACTACGTTAATCTCTACGTAGGCGATATAATATTATAGTTTTATTAGGCGATTAGTAATAACTATTATATTATAGTAACTTCCTAAACCGAGTTTAAACGTTAGTAACTTAACTACGAAGTCTACTACGATATAATACTAGGCTAGTTCGAGTATCGTTAGCTATTATAGCTCGCTAGCGTAGGTATTACGAAACGCTTTAGTTTTATAGTAGGTATAATAGCTCTTATAGTATTTCTTTACGTAGTCTAATATACCTAGCTAATAGTAATAACGACTTAGTATCTCGTAGGTCTTCGTTCTTCTTAGGTAGCCGCTAGCTAGGGAATTATAAGTATCTTAGAGGATTAGTAGTCTTAACTCGTTAATTAAGACCTAGGCTTATTAGTAATAGTATAGTTACTTTATCTCGATAGTATAGTCCGATATAGAGATTCGGTAATCCCTTAGTAACGTTTTAGTAGCGAGAGGTAGCTAAGAAGGCGACTCTCTACCTTTCTTTACGGCTATAAGGCTTAAGGTAATAGGATCTTCCGAATAAGCCTATTATAAAGCCTTTACTATATCTTATATATTAATCTCTAATAGGTCTAGTATAATCGCGTTAGCCTTTATCGTCTCCTTTAAGGGCTAAACTCTCTTTCCTAGATTAAGAGGTTTTAGTAGTACCTAATATTAGTATTAAACTCGTTCGTCTTAATTATTAAATAGGTTCGTAGTTCTTTAAGTAAGGTAGTTAGCCTTAACGTTCTATTTACCGAGATAATAAATAATCTTAAAGGGAAACTTAAAGAGATATTCTTCCTATTAGGCCTATCGCTTATTAAGTTATTTAGTAGTTATAAAGTATTCTAGGCTATAGTAGTTAAATAGAACTTATATAAGTTACTTAAAATTAATACTTACTAATTCGAGTCTTTACTCTTTAAACGTACGTACGATCGCTAATAACTCTTTATCGTAAATCTTATAGTTATACTCTTACGAGGATATCTTCTTAGAGTAGTAGGCGACTAGTCTTAAGTAATCGTCGGTATCCTTTTATAAGAGAACTCCCGCTACTATATAGTTAGACGTATTAACCTCTATAAAGGTTTATTTCTTGTAGTCGTAATACTAAAGTAACGGCTTACTCGCTACTTCGATCTTAATAGTCTTAAAAGCGGTCTAATATACTTCAATCTATTTAAATATAGAGGCGTCTTTAGTCTTAGTTAACTTAGTAATAGGCCTCGTAATACGACTAAGTCTCGATATAAATATATAATAGAAGTTAATAAAACTTATAAACGCGAGGATATCTTTAACGTTACGCGGAGTCGACTATTTCTAAATAGTCTTAACCTTCTCTAGGTTTATTTTTAGTCCTTTAATAGTAATAATTAGTTCTAAGTATTTTACCGATTAGACGTAAAACTCTAACTTATTAATATTAACGTATAGCTCCGCGGCTTTTAGGCGAGTAAGTACTTTAAGTACGTACTTCTAGTATTCTTCTAGTATATTACTATAGATAAGAACGTCGTTTAAATAAGCGGTATAGAAGTCGTTTAGAATATCTTATAAAGCCGTATTAATATATTCTTAGAAGGATAACGATATATTATATAATTCGAAGGGTAATACTAGGTATTTAAACTATCTAAAGCGAGTTACGAAAGCCGTCTTCTACTTATAGCTCTTAGCTATACGTAATTAGTTAAAGGCGGCTATAATATTAAACTTTAAGAAGAATTTAGCTTTATATAAACGATTAAGAGTTTCTTGAATTTATAGAATAGAGTATCGGTTTTTAATAGTAATAGCGTTAACTACGCGATAGTCGATATAGAATCGTAATTCTCCTTCTAGTTTCTTAATAAGAATAACGAGTAATAAGATAGGTAAAGAGGATAAACGAATAAAGCCTTTCGCGAGTATTTCGTCTAGGTATTTCTTAGCCGTAGCTAGTTCGTCTCTTATTATCGCGTAGGGACGTTTAAATAAGAGTTTATTCTTATCTTTAATAGTAAACCTAATTTCGTAATTAATACCTAGGTAGAAAGGAGGTAACTTATTAGTATTTAAGCGGTAGAAGAGGTCTATAAGTTTATAATAGTACTACGATAGTCGACTAAGAATATCGTCTCGCGACTTATCCTTTATAAACTTATCGAAGTCCTCTAAATTAATCGCGGCTAGTTAAATAGAAGATACGTTAAGGTAGTTATCCTTATCCTTACTCTCTTCTAGAGGTTACCTACTAGACTAGAATATAATAGCTTCGCTAGTAAGTTACTACTATATTATATTATAGAATTAAGATATAAAGTAGGTTAAGATCTTAACTCTATTAATTATTATTCTCTACCTTAGTAATATACCTTATAAGCCTACGGTATAGGGTTCGCGGTAAGAAAGGTAACTACGATAGTAGTCTAGCTAGAAGGTAATTATATCGTTACCCTAATCTATATAGACCTTATATCGTTATAACTATCCCTTTCTTAGGATTAGCGAGTAACTTAACTTTAAAGCGACGAAATACTTAATCTTTTCGTAATATTATCCGATCGCTATCTTAAATTAGGTATAGTAGGTAATTACTAGTCTTTTAGTTAGGTCTAGATTAGCGAGTACTATACGACGGTTAGTCTTTAGTTTTATAAGAGGAAGTCGAAGTCGCTTTATTAAAAACGCGAAGATAAAACTAGAAGCCGCGCCTAAGTCTACTATTATACGATACTCGGCGAGTAGGTATAACTTAGAGCTAATAGTATACGAGAGAGTTATCTAAGCCTCTTCGTTAGACCTTAATATAGATATTAGTTATATTTCTAACGTTTTATACTTTAAAGTAATAGGTTCTAGTTCGAGACTATAAACTAGGATATCTAGTTTCTTTAGAAGGAATCGTCGGACTTAAAGCCGCGCTCGAAGTTCTTCTTTTATATTACCTTCTAGGTCTTATCTTCGCTAACTAACTTAGCTTCGACTATTTAGATTTAAGTATTAGCTAGCTAGTTAGCGTTACGCTACTATTTAGTAATATATTATAGGTTAGTAGAGTAGTAACCTACTATTATAGTATTAAAGGGTATAGTATAAGATTAAGTAGTTAGGAAAGGAAGATTAGCCGAAGGTAGCCTTAGTATATACTTATAGAATAGGAGTAGTCGTTAACTACACCGATAACTAAGTAACTAATATACTAATTATATAATACTATTCGCGTCTAGTATTCGACCGTATTATCTTATTATAAGTAACCTTAAATATTACTATATTAGTACCTTTATTTAGAACTAATCTAAAGGTCTTACGTTACTACTAATATTTAATACGGAAGGAGAGGTAAGAGGTATATCGTATACTAACTAAGTAGTAGCGAAGCGTTCTCGAGGAGGAAGAACTATAATAGAATAAAGGGGGACCGTTTTCTTCCTAAAATACTAAGATAGCGGTATCGGATAACTCGAAGAAAGAAGGATCGAAGACGGAGATAAGAGGGGCTACTATAATATCTCTTATCTAAAGGAGATAAAGGTTAGACTACGTCGTCGCCTAATACCCCTAATCTCTAGGCTCGCTATATCGAATGCCGAGACGGTAAGAGGAAGGGAGGATAACTAGCCGGTAGTAGGAGGATCTAGAGGGTCTCTCTCCTTAGAAGAGGCGTCGGTAGTAGAGAGGATAGGTAATTAAACTTAAGAGGACGGCTTAATCGCTATAACGCTATAGTACTAGTCTTAACTATAGGGGTAGAGCGTTAGAAATAAAAGGGACCTATAGTAGTTAGATATCGAATAAAGAACGATCTAGGTACCGTTTCTTATATAAATAGCGCTACTAGTAATAGTCGAGTCGGTACTCGTACTAATAGGATTATTAGCTCGGTAGAAGGAAAGGAATAATAAGAAGGAAGACTAAAATAGAAGTTATATAAACTAGTTAGTAGAATCTCGGAACGCGTTACTCGTAACTATACGTAGAATATTAGTAGAAAGCAACTCTTAGGTAGGCGGTATCTTAATACTTACCTCGTCGGCTATAATTACGATAATATACTCGGCGATACTCGTTCTAGGGACGATATACGCCCTATACTTTAACGAAATAAACGTAATCGACTTCTTTAAGTATATCGAAGACTTATTTAATAATAATAAGGTCGATACTACTTAAAGACTAAGACGAATACTCCGCTATTATAAGTATACGATCTAAACCTAGTTTCGAAACGTCTCTACGTATAAGAGTACGGATTAGGAGGCCCTAAAGAGGGTTATAATTAATAGGTTCCGAGGATAGGACGATACGTAGAAGCGTAAGACGATAGCCTTTCTTAAAGTACTTTTTAACTAAGAACGAAAGAAGTTAAAGGATATTATCGACTATATATACGTCTTTAAGAACGTAGTAAAGGCCCTAGAGGCTAAGTAGGAGTTAGCCCTTTAAAGAAAGTATATTCTCTTCTTAACGAGGCTCCCTATATATATATAGTAGAAGGCCGTAGAAAAGGAAGAACTATTTAACGAAAAGGAAGAGGAGTTACCTACTACGCCTAGATTTAACGTAATAGTAGACTACGTTCTCGAAAAGATAAAGAAGCTACGTAGAATAGAAGTACTTAAAGCTCCTAATAATCTAAGTACCTTAGTAAAAGAGGCGTCGACTAGGCCGACTATCGAGTCGCGTAAGGAGGTTAAGTAGAGAGCGATTATAAAACCGACTAATACGGCGACTATAGCGATACCTACGGTAGCTATTAGTACTTAGGGGGTAAACGAACTTACTAGGTAGCTAGAGAGGCTAAAGATTTAAGTACTAACGCTAGAATAAGTAAAAGAGACCTCGTACCCTCGCTCTTAGTAAGTATAAGTACCTAGCCTTATCTACTTAAACTCGTTATTAGATAGAAACTAAACGGTTAGGACTTTCCTACTCGTACCGGAATTCCTAAATAAGCTCGCTACCTAGAGTAGGTTCTAGTACTTAATCGAGTAGCGCCTCTATACGTTTTATAAAAAAGGGGGATATATCCGAAATAACTATCCCTCTCTAATAATTATAAAGTAGTAAGATCTATATTATTATAAGGGGACGAAGATTATCTTAAGATAATAAGGGTCCTAGAATAGGCCCTTCTTCTTCTAGGATATATTAGGGTTATAGGAAGACTAGGTCCGCTAGGGTACTATTAGCTACTAGAAAGAAGGCGATACTAGGGTTAGTTCGTTTCGAGATTAACGAATTCGCCTACTTAAGGTTATTATAGGAGCCGATACGGACGATAAGAAGGAGGATAGCTAGGACGAGACTACTATTTACGAAGTAACTACTAGTCGGTTAGAAAAGACTCCTTAAGGTAAGTTAGAACGAAAGCCGATAGTAGAAGTACTCTAGTTACGAGTTAAGAAGGAACGCGGCCTTCTAAGTACGAAGGGTCTACGTTAGAAGGTATACGTCCTCGTTAACGCCGCGAACGGACTAGTAGAAGAAAGAGACTCCTAGATAACGATTTAGCTAATAGAGGATATATAGGCTAAAGAGAGTTAGTAGCGGCCCTCTCTTCTTAGAGATACTATAAGAAGACGAGTCCGCTAGTTATTACTAAACCTAAGTCGCTAGAAGCTAGTAAATACGGTCTTAGGGTAATAAGGTACTAATAAACTTATTAATATATTACTTTAAGCTAAGGTAGTAGATAACCTTAATATAACGAACTACTTAAAGATTAACGAGGTTTAATAAATAGTCTTTAATAAGAAGGTCTAAGAGGCGTCGAAAGAGAATAAGCGGATTATACTCGTTCCCTAGTAGTAGAAGTAGAAAGTCTTACGCCTATAGGCTATCGTTATTAAGCCTCTTTATATAGAAGGGACCGTATATAAGGTAAAGAGTAGAGACGCTTTAATCTTAGAAGTTAATATCTACGAGATAGATTACTTTAGAATATACGATACCGGAGCTATGATTAGTATTATCGATAGAGTAAAGGTTATCGAGATTAGTCTTCGCGTCTAAGCTCTTTCTAAAAAGGCGAATATAATCGAGTTTAATAGAAGTAGGTAAGTTCTATATAGCCTTATTCCTCGCTACTCTCTTTAGTTCGGTAGCGTAATTATTTATAGCGACCTCTACGTCGTTAATAAGGTAGATAAGGACTACGATCTTATTCTAGAAGAGCCGTTTATAGCGTAGGCGTAAAGCTAGACCTAGTTTAATAAGGAGGAGGCGTTCGTAGTACGATTATTCGACTATAAAATAGGCGTAATAGTAGAACTCGGCGACGCCTATAACGACGAGAAGTAGTCTTTAAACGTCTAAGCGAGTCCGAAATACCTAGGCTCGCGATTCGTAAAGATAGGTATAAACGTAGTTAAAATAAGGTTTTAGTTATCGAGTTAAAGTTTATTTCTAACTTAGGGTTAGAAATAAACTTCTCTTAATCGGCTAATTAGAATTAAGAGCTAACGACGCTAACTCGCTTTTAAATAAGCGGGGTTCGTATTAACGTAATTAGGCTATTAACTAGGGGTAGCGCGATTACGTAGGTATATACTAAGAATAATACCGCTATCGCTAGGCGCTGGCGAGGTTAAGTTTATAAGATCGCGACGCTATATAAGAGGAAAGTAGATAAGGTACGATCTATTAATAGCGATAAGTCGAATAGAAGTACGCCGAGTAGATTACTAGACTAGAAAGAACGCGCTTAGAAACGCGTTAAGCGCATTACTAGAGTAGATACTAATCTAAGTAGTAAATACTACGAGCTTATTACTCTAAGGACTACTACCTTCTCGCGGGGGTAGCGGCTAATATAAAAACGCTATAAAGACCTACTAATCGATAATAATATCTAGCTCGAGGAGAGGAGGATACTAGAGGAGGTTCTATTCTATTAGAAAGCTGCTCTAGCCTAGATCTTTAAGGAGATAGATCGAGTTAGCTCGAAGGTAGTCCCTCTTTAATAGATTAGGATAGTTCTATATAAGGCGTAGTAGACTAAGGCGTTTCCTCTTCTAAAAGCTATTCGAGGGACGATTATTAAGATACTAGAAGAGCGTCTCGCGGCTAGCGTTTACGAGTATTACTATAGTCCGTATTAAAATCCCTAGTTTACGGTTAAGAAGAAGAACGGGAAGTACCGAATTGTAAATATAGTAATAAATATTAATAAAGAAACGATTTAAGATATAATACTACTACCTTTAGTAGATAAGTTTTCGGAACTCGTAGTAAGAATAGTTATCTCGAGCTTAATCGACTAGTTCTCTAGTTACGACTAGATTATACTTAATATCCTAAGTAGGGACGTTACGGCCTTCTAGATACTACTCGGACTACTAAGATAAATAACTCTCTCGTAGAAAGTAACGAACTTAGTCGCTTAGTTTATACGGATTAGTCTACGAATTCTAGAGAGAGTATCGAGTAACTTATACCTTAACGATATTACGGTAGACGGACCTAAGGATAATTACAACGAGGAGGAGGCTCTAAACCTATTAGGAGTACGAAAATATATACTAGAGTACTTACTAAACCTTAATAAGGTACTACTAGTAGTAGAACTATCTAGGGCGACTATAGTAAGGGAAAAGTCGTAGTAGTTAATACTAAGTATAAAAGTTATTAGATATATATATAATTAGGATAAGCGATACTTAGAGGCGAAGAAGATCGCGAAGGTACTAGACTAGCTAGAACTACGAAACGTAACGAAGATAAAGGGATTTCTTAGTCTATACGTCTACTATCGAATCTAGGTAGAAAACTTTACGTTAATTATAAGCTCGTTATATTAATTAACTAAGAAAGAGGTCGACTTTAACTTTAATAAGGGATATCGTTAGTTAATAGTAACTCTTTAGGAGAAGCTAACGTTAGCACCTACTCTAGTAACTCTAAACTACGATGAAGAGGTAGGTAAGATCGTACTCGTAGTAGACGGAAGCCTAACTAGATAGAGGGCTATTCTAATATAGGAATAACTATATAAAGGAAAGTAGAAAAGGTACTCTATAAGATACGAGAGCGAGATTTAGTTAAGTACGGAGTCTAGATATAACTAGAGAAAACGTAAGTACTAGGCGTTACTAAAAGTATTAAAGAAGTTCTAATAATAGCTATACGAAGTATATTTCTTCGTAGAGACGGATACTAATACGCTATATACTTAGTTAAATAGGTTAGCAACGGACCTACTAGGGGTACTTATAACGTAATAGCTAGTATAAATCCGAATATTCGACTTTAAGATTCGTTATATTCTAGGAGATCGAAATTAGGCTACGAATACTCTATCTCGTCGAAGAGCGACGAGAGAGGATATCTAGAAACGCGAGTAGGAGGAGGATATCGAGAAGTAGGTTAATAAGTAGCTATATTCGATTAAACTCTACCCTATTAAGATACGAGAGGAGGAGGAAGATAAGAGGTCTATACCGGTATTAGCTAACGAAAATAGGCTACTAGACGATAAGTATAACGACGAATTAGAAGCGATTACGGTTTTTCTCTAGCGAAGGATAAAGAAGAGAGAAGGCTATTCGTAAAGTTAGTATTAGGCGTTTCGTAAGAAAGCGAGGAACTTCTACGTTCGAGGAAGATATCTATTTAGAAGGGAAACCGCTAAGTACTGGATTCCGAGGCGAGTAATTAATAAAGAAGAAAAGAAGTAGGACTTACTTCGAGTAATATATAACGACGCGAGTTATAAAGGGAAGGAAAATACGTATCGGTATCTTATAGATTAGTACTACTAGGAGAATATATAAAAGGACGTAGAGGCGTATTAAGGTAGCTATAAGAAGTATTAGAAGCGCGAGTATACTCGCTATATAGAAGAACTAACGCCTACCTAGATAGATACGTAGTAGGAGAAGGTAGAAATAGATATTATCTATATATCGAAGGATAACGAGAAGAGTTATCTAGTAGCTATAAGAAGCGATATCTCGAGTTAGATTAAAGCTCGTATACTCGCTTCTATAACGAGCGAGGCTATCGCTAAATTCCTCTAGGAGGACGTTATTTATAAATACGGGATATTTAGGAAGTTAGTAGTAGACGGCGAATCTAAGAATAAGAGGGTTCTAGCCGCGTTAGCTAGTAAATATAAGATCCGGAGAGTAGTAGTCTCTATATACTACCTTAAGGCGAACGATCTAGTCGAAAGGGGATATACGCTCGTCGTAGACGCACTATCTAAAATAAGAGGTAGCCTAATAAAGTAGATAAAGAACCTCTACTTAGTACTATAGGTAGATAGGATAACGGTAAGAAGATTAACTAGTCTAACCCTCTACGAGGTAGAGTTTACTACTCGGCTCGTCCTATCTATCGAACTCGAAATACCTACTTAGGCCGTAATAAACTAGGACGAGATAAGGACTACTAGGGATTTAATTATAACGAGGGTAAGGATCCTAAAGAGGAGAGAGAAGGATATAAAAGAGGTTACTCTTTACCTATATCGAAGTCGAGAACAAAATAAGAAAGCCTTCGATATAATATAAAATATTTAATAAGGTCGTTTCTAAAAGGGAACGCTAGTACTTCTTTATAACTACTAGAAAGAGGTTAATATATCGAGGGATTAGAAACTCTCGTTTCGCTAGCTTAGTTCGTATAGGGTAAAGGACGCTATAGAGAATAGGGGAACGTACCTACTAGAGGAACTAGACGGTACCTAGCTACGTAGGACGTTTATAAGTATAAGACTAAAGCTATTCGTCTAGAGACGAAGAGAGACTATAAAGTAAGACGAGAACGTCTAATTTAAAAGAGAGGAGGGGGAAGTATTATGTACCTAGGATTCTACTACTACCTATACGGTTATTAGTACGAGAAGGCCCTAAGTTACTATAAATATCCTAGTAGTACTCGTAGGATAAAAGGGCGTTCCGCGATTAGAACGGTTACCTTCGCGTCCTCGAGGCCGCCTCTAAAAGGTACTTAAGGCCGTTAAGTACGAGGAGGATACTATTCCCTAGTTAACGGCGAAACTATAGCCCTTATCTCTTTATTTATTAACGTATATCCTACTCGCCGATAGCGAGGGTGCCTAGAGGAAGAAAAGAAGAGAAGAAGAAAAGAAGAAAGAGGCTATAATATTTAGTAATAGCGATAAGGCTACGGATTCGCGAGGCTATAAACGGTAGGGTTAACGACGGTAGTCGAAGGGTATTAAGGTAATGACGACGAGGTAAAATTTTCTATAAGAATACCTTTACTTTAGTAAACTAGCTAATTAAGAGCCGTTACGATTAGGTAGGTACCTATATATATAGTAAATAAGATTAGTAATTTTCCTACTAAATTAAACCTTATTAAAAGATAACTCTACTACCGATTCTAGTTAGCGACGACGCTAAGTACGAACGACTATCCTACGCGGCTATATAAGGACTACCGCTACGATATTTAATATTATATAATAACTTATCGACGTAGTAAATACGTATATTAAAGCCCTACTTATTATTATTAACGGTAGAGATAAGGCGGTAGGTAATATTATCGCTAGTCTAGTAACTCTTCTAGTAGTAGAATAAGTTACTCGGATCTAAGAAGTTTATAATATAACTATCGATAAGGAAGAGCGTATTTAGGTAATTAAATACCTCCTTAACCGCTACCTTAAGGAGAACTTAGATATAAGAGATTAGTACTAGACTAATAACCTCGACGGATACGAGCTTATTAAGCGTAATTCCGATAAGTAGCTACTAAAGGTACGAAGAATAGACTACTTATATAAGGTTATTATAAGTATATTCGACGAGGTAGCCTTTAAGAGAATTCTCGCGCGCGTACTAGAAACCTATAAAATATTTACTATTCCTAAGAACTACCTAAAAGTAATAGGGTCGACTATTAAAAAGATTAATTAAGGTAAGCTTATAGGTATAGACTTTACCGAGTTCTAGAAGAGATTAAATAACGAAACCTATTAAAGAATAACTAGGAAAGGCCGAAAAGGCGCTTTAAGGAACTCGGTTATAGACTAGAATAAAGTCAGTAATAGTATTATAAGTATACCTATACTAGTAGAACTCGACGCTATCGAACTCTATATTAGAGATAACGGCTAGATTAATAAGGTCCTTATAGAAGGAATCCCGCCGCGAGTATAGGAAGTTAGCTCGTTATCGTTAGAGGATAAGGCTTAAGAGGACGCTACTACTCTTATTCTACGAGTATCGCGACTAGCTACTTAAGAAGAGCGAGAGGAGGGAGATATTAAGAAAGAGGCCGGCGACGATACTATTAACGTCGATATAATCGTTATAGACTTCGATAAGGGCCTTACGAGCGAAAATAATATTTTAGGAAGTAAGAGAGACGGCGAGGCTACGCTAGTAGAGGCCGAGGCTATAGGCTAAATCTATTTTTAATCTAGGGTTAGAAATAAAACGAGTAATAAACGTACGCGATTACCTAGCTTTAAGAAGGAGTAGGTACCGGCTAAAGAGCGAGTTACTCGTCTTAGTAAGAGAACTTAAGTCGTAGAGACTAGTAATAACGAGGAGATCGAGGAGGATATTAAGAAGGATATCGAAGAGAAGCCGATCGAGGCTAAACTAGTTCCTACTACTAAACCTAGTAAGCCGCTTAAGATAATAAAGTATAGATACTACCTATAGTTACTAACTATACTACTAGTCGCGTTAAAAGGTAAGCTAGATACCGCTACGCGAGTAGCTCTAATTATTAAATAAAGAAAGGCCGATAATAAGGGAATTACGGCTTATTATAAGTACTTAAAGGACTTTAGTAGTACGATAGAACTTTAGGTTAAAGGTATTACTAGAGCGACCCTTACCGAAAGATTAAAGGTAATTCTCCGAGTAATAAAGCGAGGCTTACTTAATCGACTATAGCGAACTAAGCTATATAAGTAGTAGCGAAGAGGTAATCGATTATATATCGATACTAACTAGCTAGGTCCGTATCGATTTAAGCACGTACTAGCTCCGGAGGATTAGTTAACGGAGGAAGAGTAGAAGAAACTCTTTAAAAAGCTCTATACTAATAAGTAGTAGTAGGCCTAGAGGGAGGTAGAAAGTATAAATATTAACCTTTTCGGAGAACTATTCGCTATTAAAGGTAAAGAGGTCCTAGATAAAGGGGCTACTATATACTAAGAGTATAAGAATAATATCGTCCTAAGCTAGATCTTCCTTAAATTAGAGATATATAAGTACTACCTACGGGTTATAAACGATATAAAGAATAAGAGATAGTTAAGGAACTATTTCTTTAGTATCGGTTAGTAGGTTATACGTTAAAGTCTAAAATACTTCGTACTGTATTATACTATTCGACTTAATCGTACTACCGCTCTTATCTCCTACTCGTACTATATAAAGTACTAGGAGGAGTTAAATAGCTTATCGACCTTCTTTTAATACGTTAATATCGATATTAAGCGACTAGAAATATATAAAAGAGGTGCTTATTAGATTTAGAGTACCCTATCTCTTAACGATAAGAGGGCTAACGACTATATAAAGATTCTACCTAGTATATATAAGAAAGAGAACCTAAAGGTATAAGTTAGCGAACTTAGAAAGACGGAGACTTATAAGGCTAGTTCTTTAGTTTACGTAATTATACTCGCTTACTATACGAACGCAATAAAGAAGAAGTTCGAAGTCGACTAGATAGTAGTTCCTTATAAGAAGAGAGAGATTAGAATTACCTACCTCTATCTACTATACGGTACGTAGGCTATAAAGCGAACGCGATATACTATACTACCTTAGTTCGTAGCTATTAATATAAACGAAAACTACGAAGTAGTTAAAGTAGGTACGTTTAATAAGATTATAAAGGGATACTAAAACTTTATACTAGCTCGGAACTTACCGTTAGAACTCGGTAATAAGTACGATACGATTAAGTACTTCTTTCTAGCTATAGTAAGTATTAGCGGTCTTAAGCTAATCTTAAATAATCTTATTAGTCGTCGACGTATAGATAATTTTAAGGTACGCTCGTATAAGAAGTTATTCCTAATCGAGCTTAGTAAGATTAAGGACCGTATTATCGTATAGGAGTAAGACGCTATAATTATAGTCTTTTATAGTATCGATAAAGTTAAAGTCCTTAAGAAGTAGGCCTTTAGTAGGAAGATCTTCGAAGACGGATCGTAGAAAGAATAGACTAAGTCCTTCTTTAAGCGTAAGGAGTTAGGTTTACTAACTAATCGGTATACCGGTAACGTAAAGGAGGCCGATATCTTATTAAACTAGAACGAGTACGGTATCGGTATATACGGTAAAGAGGAGGACGAGACTCGAGCTCGAAACGTTACCGACTAGCTCCGATAATAGAACGTATAAGAGGAAAGTAAGGAATAGTAGGCCTTATAGAACCTTAACTCCTTAACGCTCTTTAACGAGTTAAAAGAAGTATTACGTTTAATAAATTAGACGCCTACTACTATCGTAGCTACTATAAGTAGTCTTAGCTCTTTTAAATCCCCTACCGTAGGTACTACTATTACTACTAGTACGACTAGCTAGGAGGTACCTATTCTTCGCCGATCTACGCGTCGTACCTTAGAGTAGTAAGAGTATAATAAGGTAGTAATACGATCGCTTAACGATCTAATCGAAGGATTAATTACTACTAAAGATAAGGAGGATAAGATTAACGAGGAGGATAAGGTCGAGAAGGAGGATAAGGAGGACGAGGACGATAAGGATAAATATATAAAAGATTAAGTACTGCGGTATATAGCGACGCGCTTAATAGCGTATTTTCCTTAGGTTATCTAGGCTGTTTTAGTGATGCTTTCTAGGTTAGTAATGCGTTTAGAAGATACGAATATAATAATAGACGACGAGTTACTTATTCTTAACTAGGGTTAGTTAACTATAAAGGGGGGAGGGATATCGTAGTATTAAAGGGTATAGTATAAGATTAAGTAGTTAGGAAAGGAAGGTTAGCCGAAGGTAGCCTTAGTATATACTTATAGAATAGGAGTAGTCGTTAACTACTTCGATAACTAAGTAACTAATATACTAATTATATAATACTGTTCGCGTCTAGTATCCGACCGTATTATCTTACTATAAGCAACCTTAAATATTACTATACTACCTTTCGATATTCGAAGTAGCGACCTTCGCGGTTTAGCTAAGAACGAAGTTCGTCGATAAGCTTTAGAAGTCTACTAAGTTTAGTTAAAAGGGGAACCTTACTAGCGCTAAGTATTACGGTTAAGGCTAGTAACGAGGAACTAAGGGTTTAAGTAGTTCTTTAAGAGGCTTATACGTTAGTAGAAGAGGGTTTTAATTTAATACTACTAATATTAAATCGTAAGTTACGAGTATTAATATTTTTAAGACTAATTTCGAGACGACGATATATACTATATACCTAGACTATACTAGTATATTTAGTAGATATATTAATCTTTAAGCGATTATAAAAACGAGTATTTAACTTATTAATAAGCTCGTAGGTAGTAGATTCCTCGTCTTTATTTAGTATAAGAGCGTAAGCCTTATATCGGCTATAGAAGTCCGTAAAGCTCTCGTTTTAACCTTATTTTAGGGCGTTATAGTCTACTAATACCTTCTATCTTCGATTAAGTTCGTTAAAGTAGGCGTCTAATACGTTAAATATATCGATCGAGGATTTATAGTAGGTAAGTAAATCTCGATAAATAGATTTTAGGCGAGGCTATACTATAGCGAACGCCTTACTATCTAATCTACTTACTATATAATCTACGACGGCTAACTCGCCTTAGTTATTAAGATTATCCTAAATATACGTTAGCTTAGTACTTATCTAGAGTTTCTATTAGAGGAATTTATCGCGGTCGCCGTTAAATAGAGGGGGATCTAGGATCCGAATAGGTTAGCCGCTACTAGTAGTCGTTCGTAAAGGACGCGAGGCGGTAGTATAAAGACTTTTAGCTCGATAACTACGTTCGTTATTACTATCTAGGGCTAGGTTAAGGCTAATAGGAGCTAGGAGTATACTATATAGAAGAGGTCGTCGCTTAAAGAGATCGAGAGAGTAGGAGAGACTACTACGACGATAAGGAGTAAGAGTATAGTCTACGAAGTAAGAGGTGCGTTCTTAAGTTTATCGTAGCTAATCTTAGGCTACTTAAAGCCGCTAATTTACTTATTCTAATTCCTTAGTAGACTACTATACTTAATCGTAGTATCTCTTCTTCTATTCGTAGGCGTATCCTCTATACCTCTTTAATAGGACTCGTAACTCTTTAAGGGCGGCTTTATTAACGACGACCTATAGTTCTAGCTATTCCTAGCTCTCGAGGACGTTAATTTAACTCTAAAGTTTCTCGCGCTAGTCCTTATATTTTCGAGCTAGAGAGTTATAGTCTTAGACTACTCCGTTATAGGTAGCGAGTAGTCGTTAATTTATTATCTAGAAATTCTTTATATTCTTATCGATAATCTTTTAACTAGTACTCGTAGTTTTATACTTAAAGTTATCGTATCTCGTATAGAAGTATTTATTAGGGTTTTCGATTTCGAGCTCGCTATTATTTTCTTTAGCGGACTTAATAAGAAATCGTAAATCGAGGCCGTCCTTACTAACTAAAGAAGAGGGGAGGTAAAGAGGTAATATACGACTACTTTAAGAGAGTATACTTATCCGCGATTAGGCCGCTATTTCCTCTTCTATAAGGAGTATATCGCTAAAATAACTAGATAGGTTTTAATTAGACTTCTCTTTATTAGTCTTATTATTTAAATCGAGGTCTAAATCGTCTCTCTTAGTCTTATAGTATTTTCTCTATACCTACGACCGTTCGATCGTAGCTTAAGAGTTAGGGAGTAGTATTAATAGCGGAGAAAGGTCTAATATATTTAAAGAGAAGATCGAAAAGACTTAGTAATAAGGTTAAAAGAGAGTTAGGTATTAGTTTTAGGGTAAGATCGAGAGGGAGAAGGTAGGTATTACGTTATTTAACGAGTACGCAGCTCTTAGGTTTAGTTAATATTCTATAACGAGTTTTAGTAGAGTTAAATCTTATACTTATCTTATACTCTTATCTTACGCCTTACTAGTAGGCCTAATCTTATCTTATCGTAAATCTTATCGTAAGGTCTTATCGTAAGGGTCTTATTATAAATCTTATCGTAAGTCTTATTATAAGTCTTATTATAAGTTCGTATATCGTACTATAGGCCTTTCTACCGAAGTATCTTAATAGCGGTACGACTTAATATTATAAGACGAGTAGGTAGGCGAGTTAACGTAATTATATTAATAAAGAAGTCGTACGGAGAGTAGTATAGAAGGTGCGTACCGAATAGTCGAAGGTAATATTAGAGGATACCTTAGCGATAAGGTATTAACCCTAATATATAATCGTAATACTAGTATACCTTAATAAAAATAGTATTAATAATTAGAGTTAGTTATATTCTTATAGTTCTTATAAATAGTAAGCGTCTATATATTCTAGTTTTATTAGCCTTAAGGGCTAGAGAGTACTTATAATACCTACTAATCCTCTTTTAGGCTTAATTATAAGGTATAAGTATTATATATAGTACTTACCTAGAGCCTATTATCGTTCTAGCTAAGAAAAGTAGTTTTCTATTTCTAATACTTTATTAAAGGGCGATTTTACGGTATTTAACTACTTACGAATAGTTATAAGTAGTCGTTACTATTTTTAATAGTCTACTTACGCGTATTAATAGCTTATAATCTACTAGCTAGCGTTATAGTAAATTCGAACTCCTAAGTACTTAAACTCGCTAATTATATACTTAACGAGCCTATTATAGAGCTATTTAAAGTAGTAACTACTAGCTATTTATATTTACTTTATATCTTTTCTATATTTAATCTAAGAATAAAGCTTAGTTATAGGTACTTATAATTAGTTATAAGTACTTACGTTCTAATATAGCTACTTACGATTCGTCTTTATTAGTAGGTACGTTATATCTATTAAGTAAAGTACTTTATCTTTTACTATTATAAGCTAAGGAGGATAGTAGTCGTAATATTTAATATATTTAGCCTTTTTACTATTTACTCGTTATAATAAAGAGAATATACTAGGTATAGGCTACTTAAATAGTTATAAGTAGTCCTTTAGGCCTTCTTATAAGCCGTAGTCGTCGGGTATAAGTTTCGTAGCCTAAATAATCGTAAGTATATATAAGTACTAATCGCTTTTCTTATAGTTACCTTATCTATCGGCTCTAGTATAGGCTTATACCTAGCTAAGCTCGTACTAGTTACTACTTATAGAAGGCTTATAAGTAGTCGTAAAATCTCTATAGCACCTAGTATTAATACTAAGTATAGAGGAAGAAGAGTAAATAGAGAATTAATTAGACTAATCGTACCTCTATAGGATTACCCCTTACGAAGGCTTATAAGTACTTATAAGCTTCCTACCGTAGCTATAATAGCATTATAACTAGTAATAAGCTAGATAGGGATTTTAGCTAGTTATATATTAGCACCGGGTAGCGTCTAGCTAATACAAGCTAATATAAGCTAATGCTGTCGATCTCCTACACTATCATCTGACACCTCCTCTACCATCTTCGCATAGTAGCGTGTTAGGCTAAGCGCGCCAAGCCTAAATCTTCTTGGCCTCAGCATAGCCAGACGCAGGAAGGGCCCAGCCAAGATAAGCGATTTGAAACAAGACGTTGAGAAGCCGATCAGCTTCTCCGAGGTACTATTATTAACTACTAGGTTTCGTCCCACTGCAGGTGGAAGGCTTGCCGATCATTAGTTGGTCAAAGTCGTAGGCTTATTCGCGCTAGGCTGAGCTTGTTAAACCCCCACTTCTTGAGTACCCCGAGATGCGTAAAACTGCCTCCGCATGGACAAACCATTTGGCCGGTTTTGCACAACACTTACTTGTATTCAACGATTCCCTTTTGCGTTCGGGAGAGTTATCTCTTCCAGCCTCATCGCCTAAAGAAAAATGTTGAGTTTCTCAGTCTGAAGACTCCCAAAGGAATCACGCAAGTTGTCCTGCAGGTCCAGTATCCTAGTAGAACGGGCTCTGCGAATCACCACTACATGTAGTAGGCGCATCAGTCAACTTCTCTGTAAGACATGGATGAATGATAATGACCTGATGGTAATGAGTAGCATAGTAGTTGTTGAATGGAGATATAGTGTGAGGAATTGATGGCGGGTGTCAATGAAGCACCGAGGGATCAATGACTCCCGCTCCCCCAGCGTCCAGACAGGCTCAATCGTCATGCTTTCAATTTTCCACATTTCCTCTGCTCGGACTATGGTGGATTAGTACTCGACACGTACTAGCCACCACTACTATACTCTCCTTCTCTTGGTTCTTCTTTTCCTCTTCGCCTTCTCTCTTGTCCCTTTCCCCAACCCAATCAATCAACAATCGCAACAACCTCGATCTCAACCCTCATGTCCTCCGCCCCGAGCTGCTTCACGCCAATCTGTGTCCAAATCGGTTTTTTGTCCCCCATCCACTTGCTAAAACCCTTGACCATACATCCTGTAACCTCTTCATCTATCAGCCTATGGTAGCTGTTCACCCTATAAACCTGCTTCCAACCCATATCCTTCCCAAGTTCCTTGCCGGCGTGTTTGAGCGCTAGGTCGACGTTTTCAAAGGCTTGAGCTATCTCTGCGTCGATAGCACTGGGGAACTTGGGATACTCCGTGAAGGATGGGTCCCAGCCGCCCTGACCCGAGCACTCGATTCGAGCGAGATTAGGAGGGATGATGGCAGCTTGGGAGTAGTGGAGGTTGGAAGCCGCCCATTCGCCGATGCCAGGGTATGTGCTGAATCTGACATTGGAGGAAGACATGTTAACGGAGGTCGGGCTCTTAGCTATGTGGTGCTGCTGTGTTGCTCGTATGTGCCCGTAGATAACGGTGTCGCCGTAGTACTCTTGATGTGTTGTGTAACTCCTAGGACGAGTGGACGAGCTATATATGTACTCTCTTTTTGATGTCGCCAAGGACCCAAGAGCTACTCGACTGTAGGAACTCGGCCTTGGCTACACAGTTGAGAGCCTCTGAGTTCGTCGTTCGTAGGACGCCACACTGTGCTTCCTGCATCAGTCGGCACACCTAGTATATCGGTAGCTGATCTTGGACGAATGAGGTTTCTAGACATATCACGCACTTGGCTTTCTTTCGCCAAATCGAGGCAACACGTTAGGAATTTAAGCGAGCGCTGAGACATGGGATGGTACGGCCGAGAGGGCACATCCTCGGACGAATCGTCTCGTAAACGGTCGAATCGATGTGTGCTGGTTAGGAATCTCCGCGATGCTAGTGTTCAGGCCAATATTTAGGGTTGATGAATCAGAGATTACTACTAAGTCTTAATTGGGCCAAGTAAAAGAGTCGGACCACGCCGCCGGAGATCGCCGCCAAGTGGCTGACCGACGCCTTTGAGCGAGCTGAACACTGAAGCCACACTCTAAGGGTCATGCTTGTCGTGCGTGTGCTCAGCGAAGTTGTTGATATGGCTGCCCGGACTACGCATGCTCCTTGGAATCTGGATACTTGTTGGTACGAGTTTTACGCAAACTGAATGCCTATGTTCTAGGCTTTCTAACTGATTCCTTTCTAATTCTTAAGTAGGTCTCGTGGGCAAAGCCAGAGTCTCTTCGTAAGGTATAATGCCATGATGAAGAGCATTACATTAAAACAAGTCACTTCCTTTAGTAGCCAAAGTAAGCTTTCTCTTTCCTTCGGCCACGCGACCGGCGACACGCTCCATAAAAGTTTGACCTTGAGTAGCATCTGCCTCATCTATCATCTCAGGTCGGTGAGAGATGTTTGTGTTGCTACCCTTGGTAGCCATCGTTCCCTGAACTTTAGTGCTCCTGTCTTTATTCTTGTCACTGCGAGCATGCCGTGCCTGCTGTCGCGCGTCTTCCTCCTCAATGCGGGCTTGTTCAGACTCCGTTTTCCGATGCTCCTTGAAACTACCGTACATCGTGTTCCAGCCAACAGTATGTTCATCAGACATCTCGTCTGGATAGGCTTTGATGTATTTGTTCAAATCTGATGCATGAGTCTTCGTGCATTTGCCTTGCACCTTCTCCATCAGCTTGCGAGGAGGCTCTGGTGCTGACGATGGATCAGTAAGCCGTAAGATTCCATAGGTTGCTACCAGCAGAGGAACTGCAATGTGTACAACGCGTTTTGGGATATGATATTGCGCTGCTGCCGGGCTAGTAGAGGCCGAAAAGTGTCTGGGGCTAGTCATGTGACCCTTGTGAGAAACTGTCTGCCTGCTAATGCGGTGGAGGAGGGTTGTAGCGGGCATGGTAACGTTAGCTAAATATTGAAAGCTTTAGGTAGAGGAGCGAAACAGTGATTGAATTATTCTAGTGTAGTAGGTCGATGTTCGATATTCGATGTGCAGGAAGTAGAATCGTGAGGGAAGTCGTATTTAGAGGGTGTCACTGTGCGGTACGCTCTCCTGTATCATGCTGATGATTCATGCCACCAACCTTAAACACTGCTGAGGTTTATATTCCCATGCGGAATGCAGAGTTGGATATCAGAACAATCAATGCGTCGTGCCTGTCGAGTTCAGGCCTTAGCGCGATGATTTAGACGTATTTGATTGGGTGATGGTCGGGCGACGAGACCCGTTTTTCGGCCCAGAAAAGTCATGGTCAGGGCCTAGCGGGAGCCGATTTAAGCCCGAAAGACTAGTGTCGATCTCCAGTGGTGCTGAATCATGCTTGTCCTTTTGCTGGCAGCATTCTTGATGACCACCGAACAGCACTCGACTAATCGGGCCAGGGCGTAGCAGAACAATTCAGCTCTACCGCAGGCTGCTTCGTCCACATCTCATCCCAAGCTGTATGCGCGGCATTCAACTTTGATCCAAGATGACCTCCTAATTCGGGTAGGAGTTGCCTCGTTTCCAGGAACGAGCCCCCACGCCCGTCGAATACATCAGGTAAGTCGGCGATGGAGTATCAATGGGTGAAGTTACTTCAGCCCCGACTTCGTGGTGCTCACAATGTTTGTAGCCTGACTGGGCAGGAATGAGTTGCTATGGTGATGTTGAACCTTATCGGCCACCTGGGCTTTGCACTTTCAGGGTTCGGCCCAGACGTCAATGTTCGGTTTTCGGGTCTGCTGGACGTGATGTGCTACCAAGGGGCAATGCAGGGCTGGACGATGCCCGAGAACCATAGTATACTCACGAGCATCGTTAGAGACGACGCTCTCATGTCGCATTCTCCTGGGAAGGGGTTTACCATTGCGGTAAGTGCGACCGTTGCTTCCTTGGTCAGCTTCGCAAATTCCTGCCGTTAGGGGGACAATCGTACCCCTTTGCCTTTTTCGGCAGAAGGACCATACGCGGGTTGTCCATGGACCTTTTGCATCTGCTGATACCGCAATTGCAAAGTCACTTAGCCCAGAATATAGAAATCTGTATGCATATTCCCACCAATGGACCTCGTTAAGCATTAGACCTCGTCGCTAATGGAGATGCGGCAGTACTCCATGCAAGGGTGGTGTTGCGCAAAAAGCCTTTGCCTCACTCCCTCATCATGCGTAGATCGTCATATCCACCAAACACGCCTCCGGAGCTGCTTGGATAAAACACTTTCTTCAGAATCATAATGAACAATGCCAAGAACACGCCTGCAATAGCTCGGTCGATAGTAATAGGAGAGTCGGCTTGCCGTCGTTGTGTTTGCTGGAAGTGTTGAAACCGGTGCTGATGGGTAGGAGTTGTATCTGTGCTTGTACCTCTGTTGTGGGGTCGGTAGGATATGGTTGGGACGTTGCTCGTTGCCAATACGCCGGGAGATGGCTGTGATGTTGCTGGTGCAGCAGAAGACGAAAGAGAGGACGAGGTGGGAAACTGTGGCGGTCCAGTCAGTTCCTGTTGCACAACAGTGTGGTTCGATGTAGGTGGCAGCACTCCTGCAACGGAAGTGGCATGCTGAGATTCGGTCGGTGGCACTCTCAGCTCCTCCTCCACATCCTGAATATGTTCCTCTTTCTGCTTGCCCTTATCCAGCTTCGTATCCCGAGCCTCAACCTTCATGCCCTCTGGCAAATGCTCCAAGCCTGCAACCTCAGCCTCCACATTCACATCTTTACTCCGACAAACATCCCACCACCATTGCATCCTCTCCTCATTCGTCCAGCCCTTCCTGTTCCCGTCCTCTTCCTCCCCTCCACAGCCAGAACATGTCCAACTCTTGCTCTCTCTCGCCAGGCGTTCCCTGACCTCCTTCGGACTCTCTAGCCCACCAACCTGTCCCGCTGTTCCCTCCTCACCCATGAAGCCTCTCAATGCTGTAAGGGCCAGCCGGACGCCCCAAGCGGGCTGCCACGTCTCCTCATGGAAGCCAGATATACTCAGGCATATTTCTCTGTTCACCTCAAATCGGCCGCTGGGTGTGAGGAATCTGAAGTTCGGTGGCTTCATAGGATATGCGGGCGGTAGTGTGATGCGACCGTGATATATACCGCCTGCGTAAGGCGATGGTGCCGGAGGCCCAAGGAGCGTGAAATGCCATTCGTGGAGGTTGTCTTCTGATAGCGGTGCGGCGTGGAAGGTAGGGTTGGGGTGTTTGGCGGCCGAGGAGAGTTCTTGGGTCTCTTTGAGAAGGCGACGAATGGTGGGAGAGGGCGCCATGGTAGCGCGGACTCGGTAGACTAGCGATCTGGTTGTGCTAGTGGTTGTGTAGTGCTACAGTATTGTTCTCAGCCGGATGTCGATTGCATTGGTTCGGTATTCGTGCTTCTACGGTGACAGAAGCGGTAGTGAGGGATGGGATAGCAGAAGCAGATCATTGGCGATAGTATTGTCTATCCATACAAAGAAGGTGCTACGTCAAACCAAAGTGGACAGATATGCACACGTTGGCCTTTGAGTACGCAGGTCTACTCACCAAGTAAGGCACGTACCCGCAGTAACATCGCACTTTCCCGCACGGCAGCCGGCAAGGTCCACCATGCCGCAGGAACCACCGCAGGGCCGATCACTTGTCGCCCAAGGCTTTATCATTGAATAAGCAACTAAGTTGTGTGTATTCGCATTAGCTAATAAGCATCTATCGCAAGCTTAAACTCCGTATAGACTCGCTGTTCTAGTATACATTCCGATCGGTGCAGGACCAATCTGTAAGGCCGTTCGCCATTCCATGACATGTCTGTAGATTCGTAGCCAGTCCCAATGCATCGAAAAGGGACCTGCTTGATGAAAGGACTCTTCTCATCGTCCCCTCATTCAGTATTGTAGACGCACATGGTATCCAAAAGCAAAATATTAGGAGTGCTGCAAGGTAAGTAATCCAGCTCAGCTGGTCTCATGTCGACAACCTGCTGTCGCTGAACGGAGAAAGAAAGTAGACACTCGAACAGATACTTCCCCCACGCAATGCAGTAAACTGACAATACCCACAAATGCTCCGGTGAACGTCATTCAAGTCGAAATCAACACGCTGTCCTGCTTGCTCCATATTCGCCATAAATCATTAAAACATGAATCTGTTGCTGTTGCTGTTGCTGGTGCTGTTGGAGTAGAGATATGGAACGCACTGGAGTGTTCAGTATGCTGCACCAACCTCCATCGTATGCTGGGTAGGCATTGCTGCCATCTCGGGCATCATTTCTGGGTTGACTTCATCAACATAGCCGATAAGTGCTTGTGAGTGCAGCTTGAAGGACTCGCCCATCGTTTTGGCGATGCCCCAAACCACGACGCCACCGTCGAGCATACTGCCCCACACTCTGGCCACGGTCGAACTCAATCGAGAGCCATTCGCGTCGACCGCGTCGTCATCGAATAGTCCTCGTACTTTGATGTACATTTGCATTTCCTCTTCTGTGGCCTCAATATCGTCGTGCTCGATTCTGTAGAGCCATAAGCTCAATACCGTGATAAGGTCGAGACCGCACAATGGATGCTCGATACTCCAGTTGGTGGCCGAAGTCTTGGTCACCCAGTTGATGCCTTGCATCGCCACGATTTCCATGCATTCATAGCATTGTTCAATGACCCTAACCATTTCTTTGGTACGCTTCACGCTGTCTCGAGCATGCGTCATAGCGGCGGCGATTTCGAACGAGTTGTGGTATCGTAACGCCTCCTGGACATCTTTCAAGTCCACCTCCAAGAACGCACGTGTATTACGGTACACCGCCATAGCGTTGAAGATTAGAGGGTGACTCTTGTGTGGTGTTGTCAGTGGTACGACCACTGTCTCCGGTTCGCAGAGGTCGAGTGATCGCTCCCAGGTTTCCAGTGCAATTCGTATCTTCCATTCGAGGACAACATCTTGCAACGACTCGAAGCTGCGCCTCAGATTCCACACTTCAAGGAAAAGGGCATTGATCATGACTCGAGTGGCGAAGGCACTATAGCGGCAGGTTTCGCCTTGAAACAGGCTGTCATGCGCTTCCTTCACGGTCACGACGAGAGACGACGCAAACGTGTCCTGCCACGCATCCTCACTTTCTGGTTCCAGGTTCCATAGGCTCTCAGTCGATGGTAGTGCCAGAGCTTCGAATTCGTTGAAGCTAATCGCTGGTGTGTGGTTGTATGTGGTCGTCAGCATCCCAAAGAACACGTATACGGCAAAGTATGTCCTTCGCGATCCTTCTTCGTTGACCCACTCAGCATGAGTCGGGGTGGTTTGGCCACGTCCTTCTATCCGAAGCTTGAGCTCGTACTTGTTACCTGCCACCATCTTAAATAAAGTCAGCAATACATCAACAAGCAAGACGGGAGACATACGTTTGCCAGCAAACTCTTAATCGAGCAGGCCCATTCGAGGCCGGTAGCGCCACCACCCCAGCTTTCAAAAAGCATGTTCAGCAACGTGCTCTGCATCGTCCACAGTGGGGATTTCCGCGAATCGAAGTTTTCTTTATTCTGCAAAAATTGGTTGACGAGTTTCTTAGACCCATTATGCAGTCTGTACGCTTGCTCTGTGTCGAAATTGTATAATGCGCCGATGGATAGGACAGCTAACAACAGCGCTGGCTCTGTCTGACCCGGACGAAAAGAGACCGGGTGTAAGAAGGGTAGGTGATGATGAAAGAGGTTGAAATATGTCGACAAATAAAGGTTGACGTATGCAAGGTTCGGCAGCGGAAGGTCACTGCCTAGATAGTTAGCAATGTTCTCTCTTTCCGCCTCTGTTGACATTTGTGGTGCTCTCGGTAGTGTCAGTGCTTGGCTAGGACCAGGCGATCGTCGGTAATTCACCGGCGAGACCGGGCCGGTCATGGTCGGAAAGGGCGACAAGGCGTTGGGCGTCGGCGAACCAGATACTGGAAAGGTGTCAGCTAATGTTGGAAAGCTCTGAGCAGCCGATGCGCCCAAGGAGTTTTGTCGCTCCATTATCGATGGCAGTGAGGACTGGTGTGACTGGATGGAGCTCATGTTCACAAACGACGGCTGATCTTGGGATGACACATCGGATGTCAGAGAATGTGCTTTCTGTTGCGACGGGTTCGACGGCATGAAGGAGTCCCAGGGTATCTGCGGAAGGGTAGAAGCACCCGAGAGGAAGTCGGAGGTCTCGAGGATGGAGCTTCGGTCGGGCGAGTAATCGGGCAGGGAGCCTTCGCCATTATGTAGGTGGGCGGTCGCCGCTGCTGCTGCCGCTTTGTGTTGGAAGTCTGTCATCAACATGGCGGCAGTTTCGAGGTCAAGCATACCATCGCTGCTGGCCTCTATTTGCTCCAACGTGCTCTGATCGATTGAGAGAGCAGGTTTGGCAGGCACTGCCGCAGTGGAGCTCGCCGTTGAAGGCTGCTGCTGTTTGTTGTGGTTCTTCTTGCGACTCTCAGGTTGAAGTGGTTCGCCTAGGTTATCTTTGGCATGGACTGTTCTGTCGTGTCGAAGCAGTAAATCGCGCCGGACGAACGTGCTTTTGCATTTCCCACATTTGAACGGTCTTTCTTTCGTGTCTGTCAAGGATGGAGTCAGTACGTATGATAAAGTTGATGGAAAGAGACGGGCCGACAGCGGAGGGGACTTCGTACGGGAACGTTCGTGCCGGCTGGTCTACGTTAGCATATCTTCGGCCTCAAGTATTCACGATCGGCTGTCTCACCTGCGGTGCTCGCTTCTGCTGAACGCACGCGCGCAGTACTGGCACTTGTACTTCTTTTCTGGCCCAGACGCAGAGTTCTTCTTCGGGGAGGTATTGGTGCTCGTTGGAGCAGTAGAAACATCAGTCGCCATCGGTGCGGTGAACAAAAGATCACAAGTCCTCCGTCCACGCACAAGCCTTTCGCTCGAATCGAATGAGATGGATACCGGAGGTGTTCGTTGTTCGCATGCTGGTCTCTTGCAAAACGCGCAGTTGAGGGGGGGCGTCGCGGGACGTCTGAGATTAAGGTGATGGTGGATTCAGATGCCGATCGAATTGGAATCACGTGCAGCCTCGAGATATTGTATGATGCACTGCACACTGCAAGGCAACTCGAAGGATGATGATGTGATAGCTCTGTATCCCGCTGATGCGCAACACGATGTAGGATGGAAGAGGGGATGAAGACGACGAGATCGAGGGGTGCCACGAAATTGTCCAAGCTTAGGCTTGATTGCAGACTGACCCTCACACTGGCACCTAGGCTTCCAGGTGGATACGCTTCCACTCCCCGTTGCCCTCCGTTCGGGTGGTTGCTTGACTTTCCCCCTTTCGAATGATGGACCCCATTTAGGACTAAACCTGCTATCACCATCGTCTAAAGCTCTTCGAGAAGCTCGTCTATGGACCACGTCCATTCTGCTACAAATCACTTGGAATGATCACTGCCTGGTTGTGGTGATTGGTGGCGATTGCTACATGCCTTTACCAATCGCGAACGCCCTTGACTTTACCAGCTGACAACGATCATGACGACGAGAACAAGATTCAACGCGCACCACGCAGTCTTGACGCTAGACTTGTGGTTCTTTAATTGAATGTGAGGCGCCCGTTTCCACACCCTCCCAGCCTCTCATGTTCCTTGTCTCTCAAATTCTTCTCTACTTGTGGATTTCGCAACGGTCCTACCTCCCGTATCTGCCTCCAGTCACTGCATCAGCGTGCAGCAACACGTGTCTGGTACGATTATTGATACTCGCTTAAGCGCAACGCGACCGATATTCCATCGTGCAAGGTTACCGCTTATCCATCTATCTACTGTAAATATGTGTTCAGTAAACTGCAGCAACAGCAATGCTCATTTTGACCGCTCATGCCAGCTGGCAATGCCTGCTAGCAGCAGACCCACACACTCTGGAATCGAGGATTTGATGCGACACGATTGTTCCTGCAGCTTCCTGACGTGTGGATGCATGCGGCGGGGTACTTAATCACTAAAGTTGTCGCTAAAGCATGCTGCCTGGTTCCGCGAAAGCATCAAATATGTCACTAACGGCTTCTCATGCGCTTTTGGACTTGATGGCCGACCACCTCCAGGTTGTTTGCTTCATAATCCGGGATCAAATAATTGTTTGCAGCAACAGACCGGCAGCATCTGATCTGACACGTGTCGAAGAGCTCGAGCGGGGCCAAATCGCAAGCTTCGACAGCGGACCTCGATGTTCCCACGATTTCAACTGCTCTGTAACGAGCATGCTCGAGCAAGAATAATAAGGGAATGTGCATCGTGCTTATTGATTCTGCCAGACTACGCTCTGGTTTGATGCAGCTGCATGGTTTGCTTGTTACGCGTGTGGCGGTCAACACACCGCTCTCGTAAAGAAAATACTGCAGTCGGCAGCGAGGGACTCTTGCCAACAAGCTTCTGATGAAGTCACCTCGTCCTCGCTCGTCTTTTGAATGTCAACATGAGGTCCTGTAGATACACTGTGAGCGCGTAAAGCACTCTCCCTGCTCCTGGCCAGCTACGTACTGTAGAAACTTTGTCAGAAAACAGTCTATCGGAATGGACCTCTAGTGTCTCCGGTTCCCGAATTGCCGGTTCACATGATTCAGCCGGCGGCTCTGAGACCCGCGATTAGTTTCTCCGTCACGACCCACTACGTCCATGTTCGAGAAATGCCAGATTTCCGAGAGCACGGTCGGAAAATATGAACGCAATGATGAAGCTGCTGAAAAGTCCTGACGGCTGCTGCAAGAGTTCTACGTAAATGGCGGTTGGATTCATATCGGGACGGCCTCTCGCTTTGGGAGACATCGAGCTTTTCAATCTGAGGGTTCTCCTGGGATTCAAAATCGGTAGCTTGATGGGCAGAAGGCGCGAAATCTTGCAGCGCTCCATACAGGAGCTGGGCCGCGAAGGCAAGACCAGCACTAATACCATCACAGAACGTCGTTGCCGACAGTCTCATGCAGTTGATTGCATGCGAAGATGTACTTGGTTGACAGGGCGCATTCGGAAGAAACCACATGCTGGACTGGCACTTCGAGGCATTTTCGAGGCGTGTCTTGTCTCGTTCTGGGCCCCGGCAGCCTTAAGCAGATCTGTTGCAGATGTGACATGGTAAGAAGATTCTGTGAGGTGCGAACCTGGATTGTAATTCTAGGTGCCCCTGGACTTCAAGTTGTTCAGAGGGCCTTACCTTCGAACTTAGAATCTGCTGTTTGCGAGCGGCGCCTCCATTGCTCATCTGTTCGTGCATTGCTTTATCTTGCATACAAGCAGCAGCGGTGGCTTGGAAAAGTAGACCTGGCCAATTTGTCTCTCCATGGAATATGTGCATAGTCCTCCGCAACCGTAGGGGACAGACCACAAACCACACAAATAACTAGTCAGATTCTGAAAGCCAGAATCATGGTATTGCTTCGAGTGATCCGGCCTGATTGTGCTCGAGGAGGAAAGAAGCCAACAATTTTGCTGTTAACAGTGTGTGGCGTTGAAGTCCCGCTCGCACAAATTCGAGATGCTTTGGGTAACCAAAGTTGTCGCATGGCTACTCCCATCTATATGGGAGGCTTGTCTCTGCCAGTGTCCTTGGGATGCTGGATTAGGAAAAAGCAGAATGTACCAAGTAAATGTCTCGAGGACGCATTGATTATTGGACCCTGTGTCTGGCGGCTATGGTAGCAGCACCTGCTCTCACTGGCGAGACCGGTCTCCCATGCACTAACGTAGGCTTAGGGGTAACTTCTGCATGTCCATTCATCCTTAGCTGTCGATGTCGACTTCATTTCCATTGGCAACGTTCCTACTAGGAGCGCTTACTGTAAGCATAACTTTGATCTGTCAGACACCTTCCGAGTAACGAGCTTCGGATTTCATGCAGAGGGTACAATCACGACCCCTCTCCAGCGAATGAGACGGTCCGGGATTCGGCGCTTAAAGGTGGACTAAGTGTTGACAGCCACTTTCGCTACGCTTTCGTCCTACTACTACGTGAGCTATGGCTCGTCTTTGAGCGGCCTTCTCAGGCGACCAACTTCTGCGTCGCATTGCTTGATGGATACGGCGCGAGTATGCGCTCTCTGATCGCACTCGTGAAACACTTAGATTCTGAGGCGTGACGGCCGTCGTCCACCCTACCTGAATCATGTCCGCAGGCTCACTGGTGGGCTGGAGGGACCGTATGACACACCGACAGGCCTTCAAAGGCCCGACGCTCGCTGCTGCCTTTACATATAACGAGATGGACCAGATCCCGCGATCACAGACATCTCCTTCCTACCCCGGCGTACACAGCCTCTCACCTCGACGGCGGGCTGCACAGGTCGCTGGCATGAATGGCTACAACGCAAGCACCGACCTTCCCCCTCCTTTGTATGTCCGAGCCCTCTATGATTACGAAGCCGACGATACCACCAGTTTGAGCTTTCGACAAGGAGACATAATTCAGGTCATTACCCAGTTGGAGAGTGGCTGGTGGGATGGCATAATTCAAGAAACCCGTGGCTGGTTCCCGAGCAATTATTGTGCTATCATTGACCCTGACGACCCGAATGACCTGAATGGACACGACGAAAGCGAAATCAGTGAACAATCTGGGACAGAAGAAGAAGAATACGAAGAAGAAGACGACTCTGATGCAAACACACAAGATGACGACTCAGACCTACCCATTGAAGGCGCCGGCTCGCAAGGGCAAGATGAAGCGTCTGGGTTCTGGATACCTCAAGCCACCCCCGACGGTCGACTGTTCTACTTCAATACTCGTACTGGCGTATCTTCCATGGAACTGCCCCTCGAAACTCCTTCTATCAATGGTGACAGCCCCCCTGATTCCAGCAACTTCCATATACCGGCCCAGACAAGACCTCCACCAGAAATGATGGCTGGAGGTTATCACCACGAGGAAGACTACGATGGTTCATCTTCCGAAGTCGAGAACGAGAGATCTACTAGGTCCAAGAAACCCAGCATCAGTTCGTCCCATATTGGCGCAACTATGGCGCCTATTGGAACTACTGCGACGTCGTTCTCCGTCCCAGTAAATGGGCAGCTCCAGAAATCTGCTATGCCACGCCATTTCACAGACGAGGCTGTGAGTTTGGCTCCGAGTTGGGAGAGTCTGATAGATAACATGCGTGCGGCAGTCGATTCGTACAGGGCTTCTATCCATCGTGATGATAGAGCTGAGTACGTCAGGCGGGCCGAAGATATCTCTGATCACCTGAGAATGATTTTGGCAGCTGGCTCCGGAACAACAGACAACCATTCTGGCAATCCCTCAATTATTTCTACGAATAAAGCATTGTACCCTCATTTCCGTGAGATGATGTCGAAGTTCTCCAAACTGGTCTTATCCTCACATATCGCTGCGGCAGATTGGCCTGGCCCAGAAAGTGGTGCGAAATGCTTGCAGGAGGCAGACGGTGTGATGCATGGTGTCTATGGCTATGTTGAAGTAGCCAGACAGCAGAGAGGTGAAGAAATTCCTCGCCTCGTCCCAGGTTTTGTCTCTGGCAGCTTGAGAGGTGGTAATTGGCAGGACAATAACATAGACAGTCAATTCATGGCAGACAGTAACTCCTTTATCGAGCGAAATGACGACGAAACCCGATCGAAGCTGTTCACACCGTTCGATAAGTTGGCTCTGCAGAAAATAGAGCAAGCTCGTCTTGTTGTGCTGAGCGGCATTCGACGATTGGAAAGCTATACGCAGTATAACCAAAAGATTGTCACCCCGGCGCGACAAGCGGAGGTTGGAGACAGCATCTGCACAAGTTGTGGTGCATTGATAGAGCACTTCAGGTCGTGGATCGCTCTGATCGAGTCCCTTGACCTCGCACCCCTCGGTAATGTATTTCAGAAGCCGAATTTGCTGGAGTTCAGTACGCACAAGCAAAGAGTCTACGATTCAATCGGCGAGCTGATCGCGGTGTGTCAAGCTACAACAGCACCCCTCCCAGACGAATGGGCTGAAGTGAGAGGAGAATCTCTCGATACGAGGCTCGCTGCCGTTCGAGCTGTGTGTAAGCAGCTCGATGAACACATCTCCAGGGTCAACTACGCTATCCAGCTTCTCGAAAGTGAATTATTCATGGGTCTGGGGGCAGGAGGCAAGAAAGATCACAGAATGACAGCTCCAACCGATACTCTCCAAAGCAATGTCCAACGCATGAAAGAACGACCACATTTGGGCGATATTGGCCAGTCGGTATCATACACTGTCGGGCAAGATCCGTCTGAGATTAAAAGGCATCCAAAGAAGGACAAAGCGAGCGCGTTCTTCGGAGCTGTACCACCAGGTGCTTTTGGCGACGAGAATGAGCAAGGCCGCGTTGCTGATGACCATCCATGGTTTTTGCAGATGGAGCATGAGAACGAAGTACAGCGAGATCACAGGACCGACCTACCGCAAGTCAAGAGCGGCACACTCGCGGGTCTTGTGGAACAACTTACAAGACACGATCGCCCAGATCCGACTTTCAACGCCACTTTCCTTTTGACGTACAGGTCATTTATCAGTGCGGCTGAATTGTTTCAATTCCTTGTTCGACGATTCAACACGCAACCGCCGCCAAACATGAACAGAGAGGAAATGCTGGTGTGGGAAGAGCAAAAACAAAAGCCTGTCAGATTCAGAGTGGTCAACATTCTCAAGACCTGGATCGAGCATTACTGGATGGAAAGCAACGATATGGAAAGCTTGCAGCTGCTTGAACGGATCAATGCTTTTGCAAGGAATACTGTCACGAATGCGAAGATCCCGGGCGGAGCTCCACTAGCGACAGTCATCGAACAGCGCATTAAAGGGCAGGACACATCGGCCAAGAAGCTTGTGTTGACGCTGACAGGAAATGCTCCGACACCGATCCTACCGAAAAACATGAAGAAACTAAAATTCGATGCCATCGATCCACTTGAATTCGCCAGGCAATTAACGATTGTCGAATCGAGGCTTTACGGTAGGATAAAGCCGGTCGAATGCCTAGAGAAGATATGGGAGAGGAAAGAGCACGATGATACCGGAGGTCGAGCTCCGAATGTCCGAGCTCTCATTCTGCATTCGAATCAAGTGACAAATTGCGTTGCAGAAATGATTCTCAACAACACAGAAGTCAAGAAGAGAGTGGGGGTCGTGAAACGGTTCGTCGAAATCGCTGATGTAAGTCTACGAACATTGATTACTAAAAGGATGCTAATGCCCCCAGAAATGCCGGACGCTCAACAACTTCTCCTCGTTAACTGCGATCGTCTCGGCTCTTGGTACAGCTCCAATACTTCGTCTGAACCGCACATGGGCACAATTGCCAAACAAGACAAAGGAGCTCCTGGAGAACATGAGGACACTCATCGCAAGCACGAAAAATTTCAGCCGTTATCGTGAGGCACTGCGTGAAGCACAGCCTCCTTGCATCCCTTTTCTCGGCGTCTATCTTACCGATCTCACGTTCATTGAAGATGGTATAGCTTCTGTCGTCAAGAACAACACGGAGTTGATCAATTTCACAAAGAGAACTAAGACGGCTGAAGTGATTCGAGACATTCAGCAGTATCAAAACGTCCCATACACCCTCACTGAGGTTCCCGAGCTCAGAGACTGGATCCTTGACAACATGCGGCAAGCATCTGACGTGCACGAGATGTACAACAAGAGCTTGCAGATTGAGCCGCGAGAACGGGAAGAGGAAAAGATTGCACGATTGCTATCTGAATCCGGATTCTTGTAGGCAAGCATCTACTGGGCAGCGGTCATAGATGCAAGCATTTCTGAGGCTACACAAAATTTTGACCTTCTATATTGGATGTTTAGTTTCACAATTTGTGCCCAGAACAGGATCAACCTTCTGTTTTGTGGCAACCTTCTGGCTGGTACAAAGGTTTAGTGAAGTACGATTGACGAAGTAATGGGCCTATCATTTTTGCGAGATGTTGAAAGGGATTTATGCAAGTCAATCAAATGCATGATAACTATTGAATCCTACACTATTCTTGCACGACCCTGGGGGGCACTTCGGGGCGTTAACAAATGACCCTACATGTGATCTGCTGGCTAATGCGAGTGTCTAGTCCACGCGGCATAATCGCATGATTCACATAAGGCGGTCTCAGAGAATGACGATCATATTATTTGCTTGGATGCATGGTTGTGTTGGAAACGTTTGCGACTGGAATGGCCTATTTCGGTAAGGCTCAAACTGCTCGCTAAACCAAGGGAACACAGTTGACATGGTGTACCAGCTCGACAAGGATTGTGTGGTACGTGCACTCATCTCGACAACCCTCGCCGCACGAATGATGTGTGGTAACACGGGACCTGCTTTCAATCTTCCACTTTTAGACAGAACCCCGGCTACACACTCATGCATGTCTTCCACGCATGTAACCGTTGGCCATGGCTGTCAACATGCACATGGCTCTTCCCGTCTCGAGTCGACGAATACACAGAGATCGATATTCCTTGACCACTTCCTACCCGAAGGCATACGTCAAGCCATTGCATCTTGAATTGGCCTGCAATGCATGACGGACATTGCAAACCAGACACCTTCATTTCCCGGACTTGCAAACATCGGCACCGCCGCTTGCCCCAGGACTGAGGAATACATCCTGTCTTTGCCCCCGAGCGCAGCCGTCATATCATGGCAAATTTCCTGGCCACAAATCTTTGGCACCTTGGGGACATCTGATCATGATCCTCGACTACTAACTGTCTTTAGTAGTCTTGGCTGGTTGGCGGGGGCGCCTCCGTGTTCGAGCCATCTGATGCTGCAGCTGAGCCAGGGGCAGAAATTTGTGATTGCTACGAATACATCAACGTTCCTGATCCTCAACTCCATTTCCAGCCGTTTCGTTGCCGCCCTCCCGAAACGATTCGTTCGCGATGAGCATCAAACGTAACAACCACAACAAAGAATTCATGAGGCAGAGCACCGCCGCTCCCTGTAGTCTCTGACGTGCTTTCCACGACCGAGACGTGCTTAAGGTTGCACCTGCACGGTTGTGCCACTTCAAAACATCTTGTCGCAACTTCCTTTCGCAAAATGGCGTATGACGACTCTGGTCGGCAAGACCATACGTACGGCAACAACGGCCCAGGCGCAGTGCTCAACGCAATATCCCTAGTTGGTGTTGTAGTTGGCTTGCTACTCATCATCAATCGACTCTACTGGCGATGGGTCAAAGGCACTCCGGGGATAGATGACTTGATCATTGTGTTTGCTTGGGTGAGTCGAGGTCGCTGACAAGCAGGAGTACGTTGAGACTGATCTATGCTGCCAGATCTCACTGGTTGCGCTGGGCGTCGTGACTTATGTCGCCGTCGATTATGGCTATGGTCGCAATTCCGCTACTCTGACACCAGGGGAAGCATCAGATGCGCTTCGAGTAAGTGATAGCCGCGGTGATTATGAATCAACATAAAGGGAGAACTGTCTAACTCTGGCCGCCATATAGATGTTCTATCTCTACCAAATATTCTACAAACTTTCCCTCAATCTTTCTAAGCTATCGATCCTGACACTTTACCTCCGGGTCTTCGACACGAAAGACTGGTTTGGCAAGATCACGAAGTTCCTTATTTTTCTCGTCCTAAGCTACACAGCCTCCATCATCATTGCGAACATCTTCATTTGCGATCCTATCAGCACATACTGGAACACTTCGCTCCCTGATGACGCCTCTCGGAAAGGCAGCAAATGCATTAATATCCTCGGCTACTGGTACGCCTCATCATTGTACGTAAGTTCAACAATCATCTTTGAGACATTGCTGACTGTACAAGGTATAACATTCTCAGCGAGACACTCATGCTCTTTTCCGTTCTCGTCCGCATCTGGACACTACCCAGCCACTCTCAACCTCCTATCCTGCAACTCCGACAAAAGATCAATTTGACCATCGTGCTCGGACTTGGCGTCTTTACAGGTACTTTTGTTTCCTCCTATAATTTAGAAAAATGGCTAAATATTGTTCAGTCGTTACCGCCATCCTCCGCGTAACGACCCTCGACAGCGCAGCCCAGAAAACCGACAGAACAGGCGGGACCCTTCTCAGCACAATCTGGAGTAGCGTGGAGGCCTGCGTCGGCCTCTCAGTAGCCAACCTTCCCATGCTGAGACAGTTGCTCCGCTGGCGTGGCTGGTGGTGCGGCCGCTGGTTCAGCAGTACCGCTGGTAAGAGTCGGCATGAACACTCACGGCGCCGATCACGCGCAGGCTATACACCCGCGGCACAACGTGTTGGAACTGGCAACAACAACTCGAAACGCCCCACAGCACCCAACACATCAGCATCAGCATCTGAGATCCACATGCAGCGGGACTTCCAGCGCGAAGTCGTCACCAGCGACAACGACAGCGACACCACCTCAGACATTGAAGCACAAGCGTTCCGACACGTCCAGTGTCGTCCCCAGACACGCCCTTCATCACGATGTACATCTCCAGCAATAAGTTTCAAAGCAGGTCTAATCAGCAGCACGGAGGTCAGAGGCGGATCGGACACACCCAGCATTGCCAGCACATTGAGGTTACCGACTGAGCCGATGCCTATGGTGAGAATATCGACCGAGCCGAGTAAGAGCAGTCTGCATAGTGCGGTCATGCAGCCGATGGTGCAGGCACATGTTAAGGGGGGACGGGATTCGAGGTGTGACTGTGATTGTGTCGATACTGGTACCATCTGATCTGATGGTGCACACCTGTTTGCCAGTGACTGTTCTGGGCGATGGAATGGATCGGTGTAGGGTCATATCTTGGAGGAGATTGAGCAGGGCTCAGTTGGGAGTACATGAATGATGGTCTTCAATCACATAACCTGATCGACTGGCTCCGAGCTATCCTTTTGAGCCACGCACATGCCCATGAAAGTGTGGTTCAAGTCTTCACGGGGACCAGGTTCAAACTTGACTCGCACACTCCTCTGTCAGAAGACAATGAAACCCGCCTGATACCTTCCTTGGACCGGCTTTCTCTCTTCTACGTATAAACCCAAATACAGGGCGTGAGTCCGGGGCGCACACAGCGCACTGCACACTGCACATACACACGTGATCTTATACGTGATCTTATAAAGTAAAAGAATGGTATAATCTTATATCAGGAATGATATAAATCTTATAACTAGCTTTTATAAACTCAAAAATGCGTCTTTCGGTGCATGGTGTCTGACATATAGTAGCGACTATGTATCCGGATTGAAAGGGAAGTCAGCTAGCAACCGAGGTCGCGAAAGCGATCTCGTTCTCGATGGTGCTCTGCTGCGCACGATCTCCTTTGTTCCATCTAGATTGCGGACTACGCCGAAGAACGTCCTACCACGCAATGAGTCAGATGCTGGCACGCGCCTCCCACCAGGTCTGCCTCTTCGCCTACCACTAGGAGAGCATAGACACCCAGCTTCACACAACCTGCAGCATGAATCGCCATTGATGATTCTTCCAGCAGCAAGCAGGATCTTATCTTCCACGCCAACATGATCAAGAGCCCATGAAGGGAAGTCGACGTCTTTGAATGCAATCTTCCTGCCGACAACATCCCACGCGACGGGTATCTGGGGACCGCCAGGGGTCGGGGGAACGTACACAACTGGACCGTTGGCCAAGCGTTGGTTGTATGGCATAGACACGAATGTCAGACTGACAAGGTAGATGTTCAACGCCCTCGTTGGGATAGCGACTTTGTCTCTCATCGGCTGCGTGTTGGTCGCGGCATGCCTAACTCGTAAGAACAACAGAATTGCTCCGCGTTTGATCATATTCCATGTCTTCTGACGAAATCTTTGAGAATCGTCGGTCTCCCTGGCTTTTCGTGTCGCGAGTAGCTTGCACTCGTTGACATAATCGATCATCTCTGTCATCGTGAGATCGCACGCTTTCACGATTACTAGGAGATCATCGTATTGTGCTCTACGATTGTAGTAGAGCCAGCGGATGAGGCCTTTGCATTCCTTGTACCGGAGGACTTTCACACAGATCTTCAGCGAGCTGGCCTCGCTGGCAAGGATTCTGAATTCTTCTGGTGCGTCCCATAATGCTTTGCAGAATTTGCCGATTTTGAAGACAATGGGCCAGACTTGTTGGAGGACTGTCAGAGCGGTTACAGGATCGACCATTATGGCGGGCCTGAATTGTGAAGCTGTGTAGGGTTCTGGAATGTCCTGCTAGACGTTCTTGGAAGGGGACAGTATATGTCTTGATCGGTTATGGCTAAGCGGTGTCGTATCCACTGATAACTTCTATTGTGTACCGATGTCATTTTCCGGGCTAGAACTTCTCTGTGTTCAGTCATCGTATGATAAAAGCCGGACAAGCAAACGGGAGGACTGGCCGGAATGATGAGGTTCGACTCCTCAATAGGGCTGCGGGTGCAATATGGTACGTCCTCACGTGTTACCGCTGTCGCGAGTACACAATGTGTATATATATCAAGATAGTGTTAGGTAACAGACTAAATAAAACAACGTTAAGCCTAAAAGCCGGACAAGCATGTGATGGCACAACTTCAGCAGCAACAGAGCTTACTGTGCAGACACGGTCGCTTCTGTTGGTGCTAGTGTCCACTTGTGGTCGTAGCGTATGCAACTTTATGTATGATCCAAACTTACTACCCACAGCCCCAAGACGCTTTTGAGCAGACCATGGTAGCGATCAATGGGTGCGCTTGTGTTCGAACGTAACTCCGCTCGATGAGGGAGTCCTGTGGGGGCGCCTAAACAAGCCACACTTCACCTGCAAGCGAGTTCCCGGAGCATTCGCATGATACGGCGAAGCAGAGACGCATCGATCGGCCACCTGCTCCGGATCGGGCCTAAACCCAAGGAATGTATTTGAACGAGCTTAGCGGAAAGCAAGAATAGTTTAGGTATAGCTGCGATCGTACCACAATAGAGTCTGCCAGAGTCTGTCATGGCAAGGGTGTCGAGATTTGGGTCCGTCGCAATGACCCCTGTCATCTTCGGTTTCGGTTCGCTTAGAGCAGAGCTGTGCTACGACCCCTCACGTGAGGTCTCGTATCAGCGCAGCGCACCACCCATCCGATCATGGAATTCGCGTCGATGCTGTAAACTTCATGTCTGGATCGTACGTACTGAAGGCAGCCCGGACACTTTGAGCAAATGAAGACGATAGGACTATCGCAGATTACTCTTGTCTCAGCTTCTCGAGAGGTCCACTTCCTTTCGTTACAGCTGACTCTTACAAGGCTTATTAGTAGATAATACCAGTATGAGTACATTACTAAAATTTCAATGTCTTTAGCAAGGCTAATTTCTCCCTTCTTACGCGCTTTGCATCGTAGAACCGTATAAAGTTTATAGCGGTCGTCGTTCTCCAAGTTCGGCTAACATTCCTTTAATTATTTGAGTCCGAAATCGTAAATCTAAATCAATATCGTTGCGCGTACCTACTATATTTCTAGCTTTAAAAGCGCGTGAAGGAAAGAGTGATGATTAGTACTCTTGAATAGCTTTAAACTATGAAACTTTACAGGTCTTAATGTCATACAATATAGCGCGCTGCAAGAGTTAAGTGTATCGAGCATTGTTTTCAGATTTGGGAAAAGTTGGTGGCTACTTGGGCACTCAAAGTCAGCAGTATTTTTGCAAAATACAATATTCGCTTAATCACGCTGTGTTTAAATCTGACTGTCTGAAGCTCACCATTCGCTTCCCATAATTAGCAGATCCAAGAAACAGTAGTGTTTCCAGTGTACTCTTGCCACCAAATTAGATATCTCGGCACATTCCTATGAAGTATTATTCGAGTTTGAGTTGTAAATAACTTCGGCCTTGGTCCTTTCTATCGATCGAACCCAGAGATGGCCGAGAGAGCTCGACATCGCAGCGTCGAGCGACAGTCTACGAGCGACTCGAGCGATATTTGGCACGGGGCTTCCCCATCAACTCCGAGCCTTATGGATGAGTACTATACCTCATCCCGAAGAAGAGAACAGCGACGACTGAGCACCACTCGCATTCACATTCCAGAGTCCCATCATGCAAGTCAAGGTGGTGTCCGCTATCAATACGAGGACCGTGTACCCGAAGCGCATACCACTCAGCGACGATCATCTCGCCGAACACCGCTCTTTCGTGTGACCTCTGCACCCACCACTGGAGCGTCAAGAGGGAGTCGTCAGCACCACTACCATAAGGTGCGGACTCAACGAACGGCACCGACAGAGGAGGATCGAATACGAGCTCGCCTACAAGCGCCTGAAGAACTCGAGGGGGAGCATTTGAGGAATGCTCAGAGGAGGTACGAGAGGTACAGCGGGAGACAAGCTCCCCAGCCAGCGGAAGGGGAGGATGAGACTGGGCCGGGAATCGAGGTTCATAGGGAAATCGTTGAAGATGCGCCGCCAGAGCCTGGCTTCAGTGGCGAAAGCAGGCCGCGTGAGAAGTCTCGCGAACGTCCTGAAATCCTCTTTGAGGGCAGATCCCCTGGACGCTCGTCTACGGGTTCTGAGGTTCGGTTTTATGACCGACCACATGTGAGTCCTCACGGTGGGATATGGGTTGAAAGGGAACCTGATCTAGAGAATCACGAGATCCCTCATATCAGAGTCAAGAGAAGACCTAAGAACGAAGCTCAAGAGGAGGCGAAAGCAGAAGCTCGAAGAGATGTACGATCAAGTGTCCGACGTGCCACCTCAAACTTCAAGCAATTCAATGATGGGGACCCTCGGAAGTACATGGAGCAGAAGTATGGGGTCATTTTAGACGCGAGCGAAAAGACTTTACACGACGTTGAATTAGAGACAGCGTTTCGAAGTGCACTCAAAAAGGAGCCCTCAGCTCTAGAAAGGCTCTCGACTGCCACGAAGCTCGAGACGCTTCTCTTCTCTGAACCTCTTACTTTGTCAGACTCAGAAGGTGATGACGCTAGCGATGAGGAAGTCCAGCAGATCCTGAATGTGGTGATGAGAGGAGACAATTTACATATTCCGGACAGGCCTTATAAGCCACAGGCTGAAGTTTTAAGGGACAAAAGACCTGATGAGGAAGACGGTGATGACGAACGAGCGCAATCTCTTCGGGAAAGAGAGCACTCCATATGCGAACGCGAGGTATCAATAGAGGAGCGCGAGGCTTCGCTACGTGCACGAATGGCAGCCTTTGAGGAGAGAGAACGGAGAGCTCGGGAACGAGATATTGCTCGTCGGCAGCAGCGGCGGCAACCCCAGAGGGCAGAGAGTAGGTATGAACCACCGGAAGGTTATCGACAGTTGCCGCAGCCACAGCACAGGCAAAGTCGACAGTCTTATTATGTAAGTGATGAAGGTTCGGATTTTGATGGAAGTGAAATTGGCGATTTTGATGCTACTTCGCGGAGATAGCTTTTGGACCTTGGTTGGCCAGATACTACTATAACCCCAGTATTCGCGTGCTCACCTATATCACCAGATGACCATAACTCTTTCTAGCCATGTTGCCCATGAACTGCGCCGGCTTCTGCTCACGATATCCTGCCGGGCAGCAGGCACAGTCTGTCTTTGATGATCAACGCAGACACGGGATGACCGCACCACAAAATATGGAGGTACGGGCGTGCTCCCGACGACAGGACCATCGGCCACGTGGCGCACTTGAACCTGAACTACTAGTACTTGATTAGCTTGCGGGAGCGGCATCGGAGAAGACCGGTGCAACGCCTCTTTCTTCAGTTTTATGCTTCAGGAATGCGGCAGACCTGCGAGCGATAAATAGCTGCTCGCCAACGGACTATCGACCATCGTTGCACGAAGCGCGTGGAGCAGAGCTCGTGGCATCTGATCTATCACCTGACAGAGACGTCAAAGCCTTGAAAGCTGCAATATTCCGACACAGCGTAGCGTAGCAAGGTTGGCGTGAACTGAAGTCTTGGCTAATTCATTGGCAGTATTTGCGAAGGCTCATGCTAGGCTGCTAGGGAAGAAAGAATGATGCCAAATATATGTTGACTTGCACAAAATCTTCTCTTGATCTATACTATTGTCGAGATGCTTCTGCAACTCTTCATATCATCTTCATCATCGTGACATGCCTCGGTCCAATGCTCAAAGTTTGTCTTAAGCGCACTGAAGACTATTTACTTCGATCCGCCACATATCCCGCTCGAACAGAAAACGCCGTGCCATCCAACCGTGCTGTGATCATGCAAACGCGTAATTGATGTCTGCACGCATCGTGTCAAGTTCAAATCAAACAAGTCCAGCAGTTACATAGAAACCTCAACTCTCTCTGACCCCTGGCCGCCCTTAGCCAAGCTTGGCAAAAGGTAAGTGATATCATCCCAAGGATGTCTGTAGAGACCAGTCCGTAGTCTCTTCTGGTCGAGGTAGTGAGCAATGAGACCAATGGATCGGCCAAGGACGAAAAGGCCGTTGAGGACACCCATACGCAGGTAGTCCTCGGCTTCTTCTGGTGAGAAAGCACCACAATTCCTCATGAGGTCGACGAAGCAGACAGCGATGCAGCCATCGACGTTCAGAATCAAGTTGTCCTTCTTGGAAGTCGTGACTTGCTCGACCGCAAGAGCATAGTCGAGCATCTTGTGGGAAGCGAAGTTCTTCTGGACAAACTCTTTGACGAGCTCAACACGGAGATCTGGGTTGTTCCGGGACTTGATCCTGTGACCAATACCTGGAATAAGCTTGTTCTCTTTTCGCATTGAGTCAACGAACTCTCTGGGGCTCAGGCCCTTATCGAAGGCCTTGGTGAACTCATCGGCGGCGCCATCGAGAGCACCACCGAATCGAGTACCAATGGTCAAGAGACCAGCAACCAGAGAGGAGATCAGGTCTTTGCCGGCACGAGTGGTGATAATAGTGTTCATGGCACCAGACACAGCTGGACCGTGATCGGCTGTAAGCATGAGAACCATCTCCAAGAATCTGCTGGCGTATACTGGCAGTCTTCGTCGGAACCACAGAAGCGACATGACACCACCAATTCCGATCTCCTCTCTGAAGACATCTGAGATCGGCATACCAGCGTAGAGCAATTCCTGACCTCTGTCGTCGGAGATAGTAGAGATGAAGGCAGCTGGCTTTCGGATGAGGCCAAGTTCCTGAGCCCAGGAGTAGTCCATAGGAATTTTTGGCACAATTGGCTCTGCAGCCGGTTTGATGGAACCATCCTTGACAAGCTTCTCATAGACAGACGCCAGCACAGATGGCATCTCCTCAAAGGTGTCTGGAACGTAGAAACCGGCCTCTCTCATGGACTTGTTCTTGGTGACAGCTGTCTCCAGCTGGGAGTTGGCAGAAGCACCAGCGTGACCAAACTGAACTTCGGTCTTGAACATGCTTGCGCAAGTACCAATAGCCCAGGCAACAATTGGCTTGGTTATCTGGCCGTTCTTGACGGCCTCAATGACGCGGTACTCCTCAACACCACCAACTTCACCCAGCAGAAGCAGGATCTTGCATTCTGGCTCGGCTTGGTATCTGAGCAAGTGGTCGATGAATGTTGTCCCTGGGTATCTGTCACCACCAATGGCGATACCCTCATAAACGCCGTCGGTGTTGGTTGCGATAATGTTGTTCAGCTCGTTGGACATACCACCAGACTTGGAGACATATCCCACGGAGCCCTTTCGGTAGAGCTTCGAGGCAACAATGTTGTCCATCATACCACCAGTGTTACCGATCTTGAAGGAACCAGGCTTGATGCCACCTACTGTCGCAGGTCCAATGATCTCAATGCCCTTCTCTTTTGACTTGACCATGATTTCTCTTGCTCGTCGTTCGGGTACACCCTCGGCAATGATGGCGATGGACCGTATATTGGGGATGTCCATCAGCTCCATAGTGGAGGAATAGACGGATCTGGATGAAGCAAAATTTACGACCGTGTCGACTTCAGGGTGCTTCTCGAAAGCCTTGTCTGCTGACTGGTAGACAGGCAGTAGTGTCTCGGAGGTACCCCAGTACATCTTGCTGACGAATTGTCCACCGAATGTGTAGATGATACCGGCTACAGAAGGTGTAGTTCGTTTGCAGATGAAGTCGAAGTCGAGCATACCCTGGACTGCCTTGGGCTGCATACCGCTATTCCGCTGTCAGCTCGTAGCCTCTTTTCGTGCTCATGTTGTACTTACTAGACGAAGCATCTTGTCTTGTTGTGGAAGAGAGCATGTTGTTGGGGGCTCAGGGCTCTGGAGGGAGCCTCGAATCTGCGGATGTTGTCGTTGGCCGACATTGGCACCTCAGAATCTGGTGTGTTTGTGCCATCGACGCTGATCTTCGGTGCACCGTTGGTGAGAGGCGCTTGTCCGCTCATTTTGAATGTGCTCTGGTCGTATTCTGCGAGTTCCGTCTTGTGTCAGTCTATGTTGTTGATCGAGAGAAAGCTAGTGTCGGTGTAGGACTTGGGAGTTGAAGCAGGATATTAGATATCAGCTTTGGAGGACACTTACACTTCAAAAGGACTGGAATAGAGAAAAGGTGAAGGTTGAGAACAGAATGCTCGGGAACAGGGGAAGTCGAGAATCGTTGGATGTAGTATGCTGTTCAGACCACAGAGACTGGTTGTAGATTTGCAGATATTGGGAAAGAGTGATACGGCAACGGAAAGTTGTAGCAGTGACGAGGCTAAAATCTACGGCCCTCTCACGATTATGGTGGGCAGTCACCAGCAAGGGGAAGGTGCAGTTGGATGTTTAGCGCGTTATAGCAAAGCTAACTGATCCCGCAAGGACCCTAACGACGGGGTCGTTGAGAGTCCGCCTTAATTTGCTTAGCCGCACCACCAAAGAGGGCGATCACCAAATTTAGCAAAGTCGGACCCCAATACTACGAGAATACTGAGAGCTGATGGGCTTACGAGCCGGCCGGACCACAGCTGAGCACCGAATCTGTGTTTTCACCGCCAGAAGAGCGCTAGTCCGTGGCTGTCATCAAGCATGCTGCCACACGAAAGCTCGGACTCCGAGTGCCTGTCGATGAGCAGCCGTAGACACTTTACGAAATACGACGATATTTTTTGCTGCAAAGATGTAATAGCCTCGTCTTAGATGAAAAGGTAATTTGTTCCGTCCATAAATTGTGGATGCATTGCGTCGAGTGTTGAGGGAGCTCACACCCTGACTTTCATCAGAAACACTGCAGCACTGCTCTCTCCAACCAGAAATTTTGGCTGCAGTAGAATGTGGGTTGAGGACTTTGGGAACTGCGTCATCCCGGTCAGCGATAATCTGACCTCCCGCCAGGAACGAGGCAAAAGGGTTTGGGAAACGTTAGCGAGGGGTTTGCCGGTTGAAGCGTCAGGCCTGCAGCTGGTGCCGGTCCGTTTTGCTTGCTGCCCCAACAAGGTTCCACTATGTGGTTTAGCTGCCGCAGAGCTGATCGGTCCCCTACGAAAAAGTGGCAGTAGTGGCATTGATGAGCCCTCCAAACTCCGGCCACCAAAGAGCCAACATCAATTGTTGTAGCAACGTCTGTCTTACGAAATCCAACATTGTCGATATTTCCAAACCAGCCCCGTCTGTGTGAAGATTGTTCTTTCCTCACATACGATCTGAAGTGCTCTGCTCCTTCCATCTTTTGAATTGCTGTTCACTTTCTACCTCGAACACCACTTTTAAGTTACTGTATACCACTCTATCTGAGGACTCTTCACCGCTTTACCTTCACATTCCACCATGGCTGCCAAATCAATTCTCGAAGCCGATGGCAAGGCCATCCTCAACTACCACCTCACTCGAGCACCCGTCATCAAGCCAACGCCGTTGAAGTCGTCCGGCACACACAACCCACCAGCTAAGCTGGCCTCTATCTATTTCCCCGAGGACCAAGAAGTCAGCGCTGTCCTCGACCAGGCCGAGGCCACGTTCCCATGGCTGAAGGCACCAGGTGCCAAGTTCGTCGCTAAGCCAGATCAACTGATCAAGCGGAGAGGAAAGAGCGGTCTCCTGGCTCTGAACAAGACCTGGGACGAATCAAGAGCATGGATCGAGGCAAGAGCCAGAAAGGAACAGCAAGTTGAGCACGTCACTGGTGTGCTCTCTCAATTCCTTGTTGAGCCATTCGTGCCTCATCCAGCCGACACGGAATACTACATCAACATCAACTCAGTGCGAGACGTAAGCTGATCCCAATTTGACCAGATAAGGACGAGCGCTAACCAAATCCAGGGCGATTGGCTTCTATTCACCCACGAGGGCGGTGTCGACGTGGGTGACGTTGATGCTAAAGCCGAGAAAATCTTGATCCCAGTCGACCTTAAGAAATTCCCCTCAAACCAGGAATTGGCTTCTGCTCTGCTTAAGAAGGTGCCCAAGGGCATTCACAACGTCCTGATCGATTTCATTTCGAGGCTGTACGCTGTGTACGTTGACTGCCAGTTTTCTTATCTCGAAATCAACCCCCTCGTCGTCATTCCCAACGCCGATGCCACCTCCGCCGAAGTGCACTTCCTCGATCTGGCCGCCAAGCTCGACCAGACCGCTGAGTTCGAGTGCGGTGTAAAATGGGCCGTTGCCCGTGGACCAGCTGCTCTCGGCCTGCCATCCGCCACATCCGCTGGCGGAAAGGTTACCGTTGATGCTGGCCCACCGATCGAGTTCCCAGCTCCGTTCGGACGAGAAATGAGCAAGGAAGAGAAGTACATTTCTGATATGGACGCGAAGACCGGTGCTTCCCTGAAGCTCACGGTACTGAACTCTACTGGCCGCATCTGGACTCTGGTTGCAGGTGGTGGTGCCTCAGTCGTCTACGCCGACGCTATTGCTTCGGCAGGGTTCGTCTCAGAGCTCGCCAACTACGGCGAGTACTCAGGCGCACCAACGGAAACCCAGACCTACAACTACGCCAGGACTGTTCTCGACCTCATGCTGAGAGCGCCACAGCACCCAGAAGGCAAGGTCTTGTTCATTGGTGGTGGTATTGCCAACTTCACCAACGTCGCAGCCACGTTCAAGGGTGTCATCAGGGCCCTCCGAGATGTTGCGCCGGTTCTCATCGAGCACAAGACCCAGATCTGGGTGCGACGTGCCGGTCCCAACTACCAAGAAGGTCTCAAGAACATTAAATCTGCCGCTCAAGAGCTCGGGTTGAACATGCACGTTTTCGGTCCTGAGATGCACGTCTCTGGTATTGTGCCGTTGGCGCTGAACAACAAGACTACAACGGTACCGGAGTTTGGCCTGTAAGCTTGAATGGGCCTTCTGTTTTGTACCACAAAACTGCTTTTTACGACCTCTCAGAGCGCATTGATTGACTTCATGGAGGATGAAGCATGTCCGGGCGATAGATCGATTGGCAGGGATTCGATAGTGGTCTGGACTCTTCTGGCGTTGTATGCCCTATTCGTTCTGGGATTATTTACGGCTTGTGATGAGCATATGCGGTGATGCGTGTGAGGAGACCACCTTGCATGAGAAATCTGATTAGACATGAGGTAGATAAATCAAGAAAGTCTCAAAACAACTCGCTTCTGATCACCTATTATACAAGTAGCGACATCCTTCCCCAGCGTACCAGCTTCGAGGGAGGCAAGCACAGCTTGTGGTCTCATCAGACTGCGGTGACATCTGCGCCTGTAAAATACGGCGATCTGCTACTAGATAAAGCTCACCTTTGGCTTACGCCTTCTCTGCGCAGTCTAAGCAGTCCACGCAACATCATGCAAACCGTGCCCGGCGTCACGAGAACACCAGTGTGATACAAATCGGTTTGGATTGGTCGGACGTTGAGCCCCTAAGTTTGTGAGGTCGGCTTGTTGGGCAGTACATGGGAGTGTCAGAAGATGCCGCTAGACGTATTACAATTGCTCTGTGCGGCAGTTCTCCCTTACCTGCATCCACGTGGCAGTCTGGTCTAACGTTACTGACCGCGCAAGATGGAAGTAGAAGTTGGAAATTTGATCGGATTGAGATGCGCCGTCGGCCATCGTATACGCTGTCATCAAGCTCGTAAGCAACAGCAGATCCTACCATGTACGCCTAGCATGACATCGATAACACGTCCCAGGCCGGGCTTCCTTTTCCTATGCCTTTCCATGCTCCACCCGTCGGACGCCATCAGAGTCAAAACACATCAGAACTGGTCCGTGAAGTTATACCGCGACCTCTACCTCCCTAGCACCAGCCAGCTCATCAATATAAGCTATCCGTCCCGTATTTCTCTTCTCGCCCTTGTTTCCCTTCGCATCTTCCTTGAGCAGTACAGCCAGCACCTCAATCGGCGGATTGAGACCCAACGCCTGCGCCCGCTTCCATCTGTGCAGTCTCGTTATGCCTTGGCAAGAGCCGTATTCCGAGCACAGGTCGAAATGTCGGAGGATCTTCTCGTGGAGGTGGACGTTCTCTTGGTGGACTGCGTAGAGTTAGCTTGACCTGCGGAATAGTTTAAGAAGGTGCGGCGCGACATACCCCTCGGAGCAATCCTCGAATCCTCCTCTGCCTTCCAGTACTTCTTCACCTGAGCATCACTTATCTTCTGCGCTTGCTTCTCTGCGGCCTCGAAACTGACGTCCTCGTCGTCATCGTTGATGGATCTTCGGACTTTGCGTTTTCGCGCTGGGCTGCGAACTATGCGGACGGGCGACTCGACTTGCTCGGCCTTGCCCTTGCCTGATGCAGATGGTCGTCGTACTTGTTCTTCTGGTTCTGGTGTGGTCTGCTTCGTTATCTCTTCTGTGATGATTTCTTGGGCTGGCTCGTTCAGTGTCGACTTTGCGTTCTTGACCGCTGTTACTGAGTCTGTAGGCTTGCTCTTGCTGACTCGGTTCTTGAAGGAGAGGGTCGATTGGCTGGCTGCGGTTGGGCCTGTGCCGGCTCGGCGAGTTTTAGGTGGCATTTTGTTGGTGTTTAGCAGGTTGTATATCAGTGTAGTGTTCTCGATTTGCTATCTAGCGATGTAGGGTTCTAGTCAGATTGTGTTCTAAAGAGGGATGCAGTCGAGCTAGTAGAGCGATCGTGGAAAAGAGGCTAAGATCTGGCATGACGTCGTCACCACGGAAACCGCTCTTGAGTCGCGCCTTCCAGTTGCACTTAACGCGTAACGCGTCAGAACCCGTTTCAGTACGCATGGAGTAGTCTGGATCTCGACGTCGTTGGTCTGCGAGTCCGGCATCGGGGCAGCAATAGCTGTGCGGCTACTTGCCCTCCGTACAGATGGTAGAGTGAAGTTTGCAGTATGTTACTTTATCCATCTGCACTTGCAAAGTCGTCTCAATATGTCATATTCGCGTGCACAAATCATTCCACAGAACTGGTTGGTAGGGAATCTTTAGTCAGGTTGTCGATGGTGCTGAGCCGACAGGTCTGCCCCATGCTAATAGCAAGATCTTGCCCAGAGTCTGCGTCTTACTATTTAAGATAGTATCTGATTAGCCTATTTGACGCCTGCCTGCTTTAGCACATCCGCTACAATCTCAACCATTTCCAGCACTTTCTCTTCTTCCAATCTCCTGCCAGCCAGCTGGAGCGACACAGGCGCGCCGTGATAGAATTCAGCATCATAGTCCGCTTGAATCCTTCCATCAATTTCACTCAGCTGATGGAAAATCTTACTATCCCTCGCCACATCGATGTCCTTGTCTGCGAACGTGACGGGAAATGTGCAAGCGCAAAAATCAAGGAAGTTGCACACCCCCGTGTATCCCACATACATATTCTTCTGGGTTGCGCCAAGTCTAGGTGCAGCCCACGGCGCAACCGCCATTATTATACAGTCCATTGGTCCCTTATCCGACGTGGCCGTTGCGTTCCAAGCTTCCAGGTACTTCTGTTGCAGTTCATTCCTTTGCATGACTTTGTACCGCATCTGCGTCACGTTGAGCTCGGCTTTGGCGGCAACGGTGTACCCTTGCATTGCTGGGAATACTGGCTCTTCGAACGGCGTCAGCAGTTCTGTGATTGCGGTCCCCCCGAGATCGAAAAAGGAAGCAACGAGGTTCTTCACGATTATTTCATGCAACTCATAGGACCAGGGGATGATCTCGTGGCCCGCTTCCTCTAGTGTTTTTTGTGTTGTATCCAATGCTCGTTGAACTGGTGGCTGAACATGGACTAAACCATCGTGAGGCCCTATGAAGCCAATGCGAAGTTTGCGACCTGGGGGTTGGATCACGTTCAACCGCCACGGGATGGGGAGAGATTTATGGTCAAATTGCCAGGGTGCCACCTCGGACGACAGGACCGCTGCACAGTAGAGCTTCAGGGCTTCGAGAGAGCGGGACATGGGCCCATTGACAGCAAGAATGAATTCTTGGCCCGGGATGGATGGTTTCCCGCCTGTCACTGGGAAGCGGCCGAAGGAGGGTTTGAGCCCGTACTGGTGGCACCACGCGGCGGGGATGCGGACGCTGCCGCCTATGTCCGTGCCTATGCCAAGCGGTGAGGCTTTGAATGCGATGAGAGCGCCTTCACCGCCACTGCTCCCACCAGGGGAGAGTTTCTTGTGAAGCGGATTGATGCACTCTCCCCAGACATTGTTATTCGTCTCGGCCATCATCATTGCGGTGGGCACGTTGGTTTTGCAGTAGAAGACTGCGCCCAGGCCGCGGAGGATATTGACCATTACTGAGTCTTTCGTTGTTGGTTCATTGGCGTACGCCGACATGCCGATGGAACTTGGATGCGGACTAGTAATGAAGGAGTCTTTGAGACTTATGGGCAGACCATGAAGTGGACCCAAGGGCTTGCCGGTGCGTGCTAGATAGTCGTCTAAATATTGGGCTCGCTCCATGGCTTCTGGATAGAGTACCTCGGTCAGGCAATTTGTTAGTTCTTGGGCCAATGCTGATGCTTTGCAGAACGCTTTGGCTACTTCCAAGGCGGTCCATTCTCGTGTTTTGATGTTTTGAAGGATGGCGGGCGCCTCGGACTGGATAATCTCGAGCTCGTGGGCATCATAATAGCCCGACTTGAGCGCGTAGTCTGTGAGGTTGTTTGGAAGCGAAGCAACGTCGGTCTGCGGTACTTGGTAATGAGCACTAATGTTGGCTGCTCGCCTCTTGCGAGCAATTGCTGAGACCTCCTTGTAGTTGGTGGCTGGCATGGCTGAATGCTTGGCAGGTGAAACAGGAGCAGAGGTCAGATTGGTCGCTGACGAGCGGGTAAGCGCTCCAAGAATGTTCATATAGCAGGCTCCCCCAGGTGGTCCTCAGTCGGCCAGGTCGTGGCACGTTCATCTCCGCCTTGTCTGCAACTTGGAGCATATCTGCGGGTCGCGCTTGTGTACATCTCCAACTCAACTTCTACGGTGCCCCTCAAGCATGTTTCGGGTAAGTTGTCGGCACCGCTGAACGAAGAGCGAGAGGCCTCGATATCCGGGGTAGCTAGCCACAGTGCTTCGTCCCATGTGGAAGAGAAGGCAATGGAGGGCCTCGAAGAGGTAGTCGTGTCTCGATGGAAGGCACGACTCGGCTCAGATCCGAGGCTAAGAGCGATTAGGTAAGCCGAGGGTCCACCGGCTTATCTTAGTACTGGCACATGCGTGGTTCGGGATCTCAAGTTGCAAGGTTTAGTAGTCCTTGTTTGTTTATCGACGGACTCGGAGCCTCAGTAGAGTCCAATGGATAACGGCGCTCGTTCCTACCAGCATGTCTGTTACGGTGAGTAATACCAGCTCTCTTCCGTACGAGTTGCCACTGACTCGTAGAAGCTACATACCTCCCACGGTGACATAAAACTCGAAATCTTCTGCGAACTCGTCCCAAGAACAGCGGAAAATTTCTTAGCACTATGCGCGTCGGGCGCGTATGATGGCACGCCTTTTCACAGGCTGATACCAGACTTCATGGTCCAAGCAGGTGATACATCGCAGTCTCCACGAAACACTGAAGAACATCCTGTTCAGAAAGGTGGCGTGTCTATCTGGGGAGGATACTTCGAAGATGAAATCAAGACTCCTGCCCTACGGCACAACATGAGAGGGATCGCCTCGATGGCGAACAAAGGGCCGGGAACAAATGCAAGCCAATTTTTCATCACATTCAAAGAAGCTTCTCATCTCGATGGGAAGAATACTGTTTTCGGCAAAGTGATTGATGGAGGTGAAGAGGCTGGCACGTTAGAGAAGATGGAAGCAGTCGAGGTTGACAAGAAATACAGGCCCAAATCCGAGAAGATTTTGTTGCGCAATGTCACCATTCACGCAAACCCGCTCGCAAGCTGATGTGCCGTTTGACGAGGAACAATATACGAAGCGACGGTTGAGGATGGTGAGGCCATAGGGGGTAAGGAGAATAGCCGCTTCCTGCCTTGAGTGTTTCTACTGAGCTGGCCTGAAGACTCTCTTCGGTCGAAGATAGCCCTACACAGGGGCAACAAGCCGATACAGAAGCATCGGGCAACCAGGACACCAATGATTCGGGCCGCAAGGAGAGTTCTCTGAGGGACGCCTAAAAGTCTTCCATGGCAGCACGTTCTCTAGTCTGATTGGTTGAAAGATAAAAGCTCCAGGGACACTTCGGAGCTGAGTGGCTCACCGGCTGCTTACTACACGAACAAAAGGTGGTCGTTGACACCGATAGTGGATCGGACATCCAAAAGCAGGGAACAGCTGAAGGTGCTGGTATGGCGGACACAACGTGACGAGGCAATGGCTCGTGGTGTAGGATGTAGGCGTGGCCACGAGTGGAAGGAGCATTCACTATACATAACGAATAAAACTTCTAGATGACAAGATCAGCGAAGGGCCGCAAGTAGTTGAACCTTGCTAGACTGTACTTGCCCACTGCTTCAATCCTGCCTTCGTGGACTGCACGTTGTTCTTACAATCAGTATGCAGCGTCCGACCGTGGAAAAGTGGGGCTGGGGCTGGGGCTAGGGCTAGGGTTAGCCTTCGGGCTGCTATGCGCCTGCAATACCTAGGTAGTGACCTGAGACCTCTAGGATCCTATGCACTCAATTGTCAGCCAAACAACTCCATGCCTGCCAGTCAATATTCTTACGCCATCATCGGTACTTCTGCACCCTCCTAGTGACTTCTAACATCTGGAAAGCGTACGCGCACGAGCAGTAACACAAAGAAATCAACTCGGCCGGTCCATCGGCCCTAGGTCAAGTCCAGCCTAATTGAAGCGAACAAAGACACCACCTGGCATTGCCTGTCCTGTGCTCGATGCGCCTCGATTCGATCGACTTGCGGTCAAGGTCAATCGTATGTAACCCAGTATCTTAATGTACGAGTCAAAGAGCACCTCGTCGCATCGCATACACCGCAGTCGCTACCACTCATCTTGGGCGCCTGGTCGCCCGTCGCCCGTCGCCCCTCTCTCGCTTCTGAACACCAAGGCCGAGCTCATGCTGCCCGTAAGACGTCGGTCTTGATCAAAAGATGAGCGCATTCGTGCGGATAACGGGTAGACCAAATACAAACTTCCTGGTCGGCTATCCTGGCATCTCCGCGACTCTGGTGAGGCTACCCATGTGCCCGACTAATGCATAACACTAACGTGCAATCGTTGTAGCCGCGCATAGAAGGCACCGTCGAAGTCAGACCAGATAAAGGCGTGACCGCCCCTGTCAGAATCAGCATAGTAACCATATCCCTGCAGCGAAGAGAGTCCATACATCCTCATGCCGACTCCGTTACAAAGAAACACCTGGCCGCGCCTAGGAAGGAGTCTACCGAGACCGTGGGGAAGGAGATGTTGTTGTTTAGGTGTCAGGCTGGAAGAGATCATGAAGATATCATGATAATGGACTTGCCCTTCGTCATATTCATTCCCTTCGGTCGCGGAGGACAAGAGACCGCCCGCAGGGTCCCCCCAGGAAGTCTGATATTGCCGCGGAGGACAGCAGAGACATACTATGAGCTTGTCGTCATGATCGGTTTTGGAGGAGGCTTACAAGAACGATACGCATGGCCAGTGCCGATAGTGAGGTACGACACCCTCTCGACCTTTGGCATGTATAATCGGCCCGAGTCAAGCGAACGCGTTTCAGATCACCTTGTAACACTCGGCGTTTCCTTACCACGCTGGTCCTATGGTCCACTCGACCCCGTCAGCGTATACATAAAGCTCATGCCGAACCAAGACTGGATGAACAAAGCCAAGAAAGTGACGATTCAGAAGATCACCATCAGCGTGGAGCAAGAGGTCATATACAATCACGAAGGCGACGAGCCTCAAAGGAAAAGTACCACCCTTGTCAAAAAGCAGGAAGTCGTTGGCATAAAGATGCCCGAGTCGGGCTATTTCACCAACATTGGCCTGGTCTTCCCCTCGGAAGATCGAAGAGACACGAATGGCATATTACCCAGAGCCACGGCGAGGTTCCCACAATTTGCAGTGAACGGATTTACAACAACAGCAGGTCTTTACAAGGTTGAATACTACCTGGCATGCAAGGTAACATCTTCCCAATCTCTTCAACCTTCATTCGCTGACTCATGCAGGCACATCTCGGAGGTGCCAAGGACATTACTGTCAACCAACCAATAGTCGTTTGCCCCATTGACCATGCTGGATGCAAAGCCGAGATGGAAGCCATCGAGCAATCCGCTCGCGACGCCGCCAACGTCAACGCCGAAAACCCCATGCTGCCGCTTGCAACCATAGTTCGAGCGACCGACCCTGAGGCTCTGAAGAGTCTTGGCGTGACAGTTGTGGGAGGCGCCAAACGGCCGATCATTGAGTGAGATTGCAACTTGATTGCTTGCACACTCAATCTTATCGATCCCAAATCTACCGGCCTGCAGGATATAAGGTCATAGTATCCAATCGTCGAAACTGCCACGTGGTTCGAGCAGAGTTACTTTACCACTCATCGAACTGGCATGTCCCTCGCACACCGGAAAAGCAGCAAGTATGGCGCAAAGCTGATGGTATCCATAGAACAGGCTAGGATTGGTATGCAGGCTTTGAAACAGAGGACACTCATGGTCATGAACCATGTTTTGAGCGATTCCCATCCCAAGCGTGCGATGGATGAATGACGAGTAACTCGGTAATGGACTTGCGGAGGCGCACGGGGAGCTTGGCGTAAAGGAATCTGGAAATACCTCAGGCGGACTTATCAAGCGACATGTTGGCTAGAAGATCTTCCAGACTAGTGTCTTCGATATCGATCTTCATCTTCTTCATATTCTCATCGAAGTATCTCTGCATGATCTCGCTTGCGGCTGTGTATTGTGGTGAGGAAGAACCCCAGGTGTTGCGGATATTGTTCAAGTTTGCGCGGATGTAGTCGAGGACCCCTTCGATGAGCTTGAGCGTCTCTGCTGCGGCTTTGGTTTGGTTCTCCTTTGACTCTAGCAGGTCGTTTAGAGGGTTGCCGAACATGGTGTTTGGATGATGTAAATTCAACGTCGGTTCTGCGACAATTGAGATGATTATTTGTTGCGACCGTTGACTTTTGTTAGCCGCCCATACTCGTGTATATCTGCCTTGTCGCAGTAGCGACTTCCTGAGAAGGTGAGTTGTCAATAGCCTTTCTTGTGACGCGGAAGCGTCGAGGTTTACCACTTAAGGTCTAAGTCGATTGCATTCTACGGTTAACCGTACTGACACCTCGCTACCGCCTGAAACTTAGTGTCTTCCTCCAGTCTGCTACTTTCCAAGGAATTTGGTTGACATGACCCTAGCTTTCTCAACCCTAATGCCTGGCTTATCTCCTTCCGCCGTTCACAGGTGCCGACTTGCACCGGCGAACTCGACTCTCATCACAGCATGAAGGGGGATGTGAAGGTGGGCAACGCCGTTATCAGCGGAGGACTCCACTAGCTCTTTCCCGTTCTACCTCTGCGCGCTCAGGAAAAGCATGAGACCAGGCAAGCTTCGAACGCCTCTCAGGGATCCGTCGCAAGAAGGCAAGTATCAGGAATGGCCGACCATGGATTGTACCAATCACACGCTGCCAGCTCGCGCCTCTACCTGGCAAATCAGCTTGACGCTTGGCGGTCCTTATGCCGGGACTTTTGGGACGCAAAGTGGCTGAGCATTACCGCGTGCCAGAATAATGCCTAGCCAGCCTTCCTTTGTTACTGTCATCTCTCAAGATGTGCCCTGAACTTTGCGTCACCACACCCATCGCGACTTCAAGCATCTCATTGAGGGCTAGGCTTCGAAAACAGGCGTTGATCGATCTTGAAATACATTAGACCGAGTGCACTAGGCTGGGGAACTGAATAACTTCTTTCAGATTCCGCGGTACCAAACGTCTAACATCGACATCATCCTGCAAAAGACAGAACTTTCAAGTTGCGCCAACATGGACGGAGAAGACGCTCAGCCCCGCCTCCTCGACCTAGTCTTGTATCATCCACAGAGACAGGCAAGTCCGACTACTTCCTACCTCGACGACCCACAGTGGTCCCAATGTCGTGAAGTCATAGAAAGGTTGTACAAGCAGGGCCTAGAGAAGCAGCAGATTCTACGTATTCTTGAGCGGAAGCATGACTTTGAACCCACGTACGTGCTCGAATGCCAGACGATGCCTAGCTGACACGTAGGTCCCAGCCACCACGAGCTGAAAATGGTAATTCGGAAGTGGAAGCTGAAGAGAGACAAACCACGCCCTGCTGCTGTGAGGGCGTCGAGCCCATCTCGAATTGTCTTCCCTCCTATCAGTACCGCTATGCCGGGACCAGTGAATGGTAACTATCTCTACCATCGCGTCTTTCACGAGAACAGCGTTTGGATTCTGGCTGCTTGTAGCAGGTTGTTGCACACAGCGTCACTTGACAATTCTGCTCTGGGTCGAGAACACCATTCTCATGTAGAGTTTCTCTTCGAATTCGCATTGTTTCTGAGCAATGCAACGTACTCCAGGCCGCAAGACCAGCCGAGTTTGCTGCCTGTTGCGGGGGAGGATGAACAATCTCAAACGCAAAGGTTTGTGAATAATTGGGGAATTGCCGTCAGAAACCGAGACGTGGTCTATCAGTCTCTCATTATGGTGTGCGCGCTCCTGCTGGCACATGGGGACATGCTCCGCGGTCAACTGGACGACTTTCAATTTATGGTTCTCCTGATCTCGAAATTAAGCAAAAGCAATGCGCAACACTTTCGCAACCTAGACCAGACGATACAGGAATGCTTGGCCAAGTTGGACCTCCTTTACGTCCTGCGCTTCCGAGCCCCACCCCTGCTTGGAAGTGTATTCGCGCAGACAATGCAACCTCTCCGACCTGAAATGGTGCAAGATGTTACAACCGCTCGAGCTGGAACCCCAGGTGCATCGACAAGCGCTCCATGAGCGACTGCCACACTCATATATCAAATGGCTGGCATGAGAACCTACAAGAGTCGATAGTCCTCAGTCTCATGGCTGAATCCTTTTGGCTCAAACATAGTCTATCACAAGAAATCAAAGCGGCTCGATCTGCACGTATCAGCAACTAGTGATCGAAGTCGAGGTATCATGCACAGATCTGCCTCAATGGACAGTGCTTGACGGAGATCAAGATAGAAACGAACAAAAAGTCGATAGTATGCCATAGCATCTGAATAATCGCTTTGATCATGCATGCAGACGCATGCACCCAGACCGTCGTCCGAGAACATGGCGGTGCGATGAGAAGGGCAGGGCATGTCGTACCTTCACTCGACTTGACAAGCACCGACTGCAACATCAAATCAGGGAGTTAGTTTGGCGCGGGGCCCTAGTTCTCTCGACGTCCAGTATTAAGACGAACAGTAATGTCCAGATTGAGCTCGATTTGATGTTTTACGATGCGTGCTCAAGACATCTTGTCCTGGCTTTCAGGGGCACGCCAGGGGCACGCCAGTCTATCTATCAGAGCATATAAATTCCGGCTACCTTGAGTTTCCGGAGGGGGACGTGAGGTGAGAGGGCATATTGCGATAATGACAGGCGGAGGAGACAAGACTGTAGCGTGGCGTGTTGGAGGGGGAAGTACTGTAGTGTCGTAGCAGGCATTTTAGCACGCAACGTACTGTATATGCAGAAGGGCTCGGTATCCCACACACAGACTCTAGTAGTTGGATTGACTAGAAGCTCATATCCGCGACCAAAGAGGACGATAGTAGTCTAGTCAATGGTCTAGAGGCGAAGTTTTACGTCCTACCTCAACCACGATAATAGCTATCGCCCTGTCCGCCTCCACCATAGGACTGACCCTGACCGCCATACCCACCCGTTTGCCCCTGGCCATAACCAGCACCATACCCCTGGCTCTGGTACCCATATTGCGGCTGTCCTTGCCCCGCATAGCCCTGTCCCTGGCCACCATACGCTTGACCCTGACTCTCATATCCTCCACCGGTGGAAATATACTGCTCATACCCCGATGGTGGAGGCAACGGTCCTGGACTTGGCGTGGCCGCAGACCGGTCAGCGTGCAACGCCGACTCGTAGAGCTCGCTCGCCCCGCCCACACTCGATAGACCCATGTTGGCGTATTTGTCGCTGTCGCCGTAGTCGCCGTCGTCGTTGATGCCACGGCTGCGACCGTCGGGTCCGAGGTCGTCGCCGATGTCCCTTCTTCCGCCACCGAATGCTGAGGTCAGTTTGTTGAATTGGTTCAGTTGGTTGGTGTATTTGCCGACACCGGGGAGCTTGTTGGCCATGGAGAGCATGTCGTTGAGGCCGCCTCCGCCGCTGCTGCCGCTGTGTCCGCCGCTGTGTCCGCCGCCGTGTCCGCCGCCGTGTCCGCCGCCGTGTCCGCCGCCGTGTCCGCCGCCGTGACTTCCACTTCCACCACCACCACCACCAAGGAAGGATTCGGCTTGTCCTAATAGGCCACCGATTCCGCCTTGATTTGAGCTTGAGTGACCGCCTCCGTAGCCACCACTTGAACCGCCATGATGTTGTCCACCGCCTGTGAAACCAGAAACCATGTTCTCGGCCTGATGCATGTAGGCACCATACCCGCCTTGTGGTGTGGCCGCATGGCCACCAGCAGCAGGTTTATGTGCGCCCATAGCGCTTCCATGGCCGGCGTGGTCGTTGACGCCCTCCTTGTGGTTCTTGCCCTGTCGCACAGCCTGAGCATTCAGTAGCCTATCGATGTCGTGTCTCCCACCTGCCCATCTCTTGACCACGCTGAACATGTTTTTGTGGCATTCATTTCCGTGCTCGTTTCGCAGAGCAGGGTGGTGAAAAATCGATTCGACATCCTCCATTACTTTCTCCACCGGAACCTCCGGGTGCTCCCATGCGTATAATACCCGTGGAGCGATGAACTTGAGGATTTCGCCTGCGACAGCGCCGGCTGGTTCGTTGAGAATGTTTGAGAAGTGGTCCTTGCTCAATATTGAGTGCGTGGGATCCGAGCTGTTCGGATCGTCCCAGACTTCGTATTGATGTCGCTTGTTCGACTCTGTTACACCTTCTGAGCTACTTTGCAGGGTTTTCTGTAGCGCGTTGAGGACGGGTCGAACGAAGGGCGCGAGGAGACTGAAAATGAACACCGTCAGTGTCTCGACAATTCGTTCAACGAGGGCTTCGAGACCAGGGATCTTCTCGATTATGCTGGAGATGCTGCGAACGACTTTGTCCCGGAAGACTAGGATGGGGTAGATCTGCTTGATGGTTTTGGATGGGTCGAAGTCCGGCATGCCTTCTAGACCGTGAGGTTGCGCAACGGAGCCGGGAGCGGACTGTGTTTGTGGAACCGGGGGCTGAGAAGACGTCGTAGTGTCGTGAAACGTCTGTGGTTGCTGCCAAGTCGAGCCTGTGTTCCACTGGTCATGTTGTGGTGGAGCTGATTGTTGCCATTGAGAGTGTTGAGGTGGAGGAGGTTGATTCCAGGACGAGCCTTGACTGTACGGGTCAAGTGGAGGTTGTTGCCATTGTGACTGGGGTGGCGGCTGATTCCATTGCTGTGGAGGTGTCTGGCCGTAGTTGTCATAGCCTTGACCGTAGCCTTGGTTGTAGACTTGCTGCTGGCTGTAATCATTGTAACCGCCTGAGTGGTAGCTGGGCTGAGGTGGTTGACCGTAGCTGCTGTACTGATCGTGGGAGGCAGCGCCATGGTAGCCCGCACCTGGGAAGTCACCTGGTCCTGCTCTCGAGCTGCTATAGTCCTCTACGCCCCGTGAGCTAGCATAATTGTCGAGTCCCCGGGAGCTGCTGTAGTCGTCCACCCCTCTACTGCTTCCACCCAGGTGACTTCGTCTAGCTTCCGCTTGCGACGACGCTTGCAGCCTCTGAGCTTCGTCACACAGACCGCTAGTTCCAGGTACTTTGGACAGCAATTTCGTCAATGTGGTAAGTGGATTCGAGGAGTTGGCAGCGTTCTGTGCCATACCCATGGCATTGTCCATCTCATTAACCTCGCTCTGTGTGAAGTGATCCGTAGCCTCTCCGAGCACTGAATGATAGAAGTCGACCATACCGAACGTACCAGTGACCAGTGGCCAGATGTGCTTTCCTCGGACATTGACTTGTGTACCCCTACCAACAAGGGGAAACACATCTCGGTGTCCTAATTCGATCAGAGCGAGTTCAACGTAGTTGGTGTGAGCGCCAAAGTCCTCGAGTGTATGCAGACCTTGACCAAGCAGCCGACATGCCTCTGCCAAGTCTTCATCTTTGCCTTTCGAGAACATACCTGACCCACTAGTGTAGAGGCGGCCATGGTGGATACTTTGGGTGAAACTGTATTTCACAAAGGCTGCGCTCGTGGCCCAGTCGCCTCTACCGTTTGCAATGTAGTTCTTCATGCCGGTATGCATATCGACTTCGAGCTCGATGGGTCTTACAGGAGCTCGTAGTCGTGCATCATAGGGTCGTGCATCCTGATCGTCGTTGTAGTTCTTTGGGTTGCTACCATACGTCAGTACTTGACTACCCTGCAAGGGCCATGCTTACTCAATATGCTCCTCTGGTCTGTAGACGCCAAGTCTCTCTGAAGTGACCTCAAATTCAGCAGTGGCGTAGCCAAAGCCAAGGAAAGAGAGTAGCCAGACAAGAATGCGAATAGTCTCAGGTGGAGCTTTCTTGAGGGCACCGGTATCCATGGCTTGCGAGTAATCCCGCAGCCAGTTGCTATCGTTTGTCAGCTTATCGGTACCAGCAGACCTCCATACCGAGCATACCCAAAGTAGACTCTCTTAATCATCATTGAGCTCCATTTATGGTGCTTGATACAGGTGACCTGCTTGAGCAGATCTTCGATGTCACCGTGCCGCCAATTATGGCCTTCGACGGCAGATATAGACGCAATGTCTGGAGATGGTCAGCCAACGTATTGACAGGGTGAGTGGCAAAGACGACATACTTCCAGCGCCAAAGGCGTGAGCGTGGCTTGTGAAGAGCACAAGTGCTATTAGCACGACCAACAGAAAGGTCTTCGATGACATGGCCATCTTGCAGGTTTTCTAGATCTTTTGATGGCTATAGTGAGGGTCGTGGAGGCGTCAGATGAATGGCTGTCAGTTTCTTTGGAAGACAAGAAGCATCTCAAACAAATGCATATGATGTCGTTAGTGATATCGACGTCTACGGGCCGAAGTGTCTTCTGTGTTCGGTCCTGATGCTGTCGAGCCAAGGCGACTGCTTACGACAATTAAAACTTGGCTTTCATGCACAATGCAAGGGAATCGAAGCTTGTGCACGAAAAGTACACTGTCGTAAGGCCGGGCAAATGCAGTGCTTCAGTGGGACGTTACTAATGGTGGGGCGTCTGAGCCATCCGCCCCCCCGTGGGCCTGGAGCGGAAGGATCGGCGACTTTATTCGATCTTACGAACCTCGAACAACATTTAGAATGCCCTCAAACACTATGAATCTCTTATTTGGCCAGCAAGATTGCGACCACAACGGTTCGAAAGCACATATATATCAAGGTGGCTTCATTGCATTCGGTTGGACAGGGTGATACATAAGTGGCTGTGATAGACAGGCTTCACGAATACTGCGGTAGACTCTCATCTTGGGCACAGGACGACGGCGTATGGTAAATGTTCCGTACCATACGCCTAAAAAGATCTTGTCCTGACAGGGCCGCTCTTTGACTCTGTGTCAATCTGTCACCTGTATCCTCGACGGTCTGTTCGAAAAGTCCTCGAGGCAGGAAAGCCGGTGACCATGTCCAGACTCGCTCCTGCAATGAATCTTGTTTGCCGTGCCACTCAAACATCAGCTTTCGCAGCCAGTATGGCCAGAGACACAGAGAGTGTGGGAGAGCTCAGGGGTCCATCGTGCACCGTCTGCGTCCATGGGCTCCCAATAGCACCAGCTCGGGTCAGTTCTCTAGCCCAGGCTCTGGCTTGGGTGCTAGAAGCCCACCAGAAGGATGGTATCGAATCGTACTTTAGGAAGTAAAGAACGACCGAGAATCAACATCTGGTCCATGCTAAAGAGATACAACGAGCTTGCGCGGTCTCCGTGGATTACACAAAGCGATCGAAAACGGCGAGTAGTAGCAGCAGGGGACGCAAGTGATGAAGGAGAATTCTATTGCCTAAAATACATCGTGTGGATCGTGAAACCGTTCCTGCGATTGAGCAATTGAGGATTCTCAACTCAAGCCCTCTTGGGCTGGTGTTTTGTTCTTTCAAACCAATCGTGTAAGTGTCGTGTGATGGTATCATCCGTTGACCTCAGTCTACCACATATATGAACCTATCCCAACCTGCTTTACCATCTGGTATATTTTATCGTAATGAACAACCCCGACCACAATATGCATGCGAGCGCTCGCTCATTCACCCAACCCAGTGCAGCGTAACCAAACACATAAGAAAAGAGAGCTACCGCTTGACCAATCGTAATATTCATCGCATCAACCCGGCGACACTTGAAAACTCCTTGCGCAAGACCAAAGTCATCAGGTTTGTTCCGCTCACTGCTGTGCCGTGCCGCTCAAGAAAATCAAACTCCGATAGCAGGACCCAACAAATGTCCACTAAGATCTGGTATCATGATGTAAATTGTCGTCAAATCGCTATGCCTTGGGTATATCAATCGTATGGTCGTGTAAGAATGTACAGTCGTGAAGATTGAAATTATTTGTAAGAGCACGGCAGAGCTTACACACATCACAACACCAAACCTTCGCTAATCAACAACAAGGTGCACAACAACGTCTTGGATGGAAAGACCTTGACCAATGAGCAACGAGTATCGCTGCATCGAAGGTTTACCAGCGTCGCTGGGCTGTGGCTTGCTGCATCATACCTGGGGAGAGGGATGATGGCGGGCTCATGCGGGTGCGGGTGTCAGGGTTGACAATGGGAATGGGGTTCCTTGATCGGATAGCCGATGGCTGGTGGAGTTTGAGGTTGTGGTTCATGGCGAAACTCGTCGGAGGAGAAACATATGCCGAGTGTCCACCACTTGGTAAGGATAGAGCAGGTGCCAAATGTGGCTGAATCTGATGTTGCAAAGGGGAGCTTTGTGGCGAGCCACTCGACAAGGATGATCGATCAGAAGAGCCAGAGGTGACAGATTGTCGCTGCGAAGGGTAAGCAAATGCAGCGACAACATCACAGGATGAACCATCACATACCTCATCCCATGTCAACAGATTGGGGCAGAACTCAAGGTCGTCATCCAAGTCAAAGGATCGGCCAGCCTCGAACCGTGCACGAAAGGCGGTCAACGCCGGAGCCTCGCTGACAACAACCTTTTCTACTTGCTTTTGTTGTTGGTGTTGCTGCTGCTGTTGCCTGTATTGTCTGTTACTCGGCTGAGTAGAGGACATGCGCTGGTTCCGGCGGCTTCGGCCATGATGATTGGTCTGCTGCATCATCGGGTGAGGATTTTGGACGTGCTGCTGGTGAGAGCCATAGAAGTAGGTAGACATGTTTGCAGGTAGTAGTGAAGCGAGGTAGAGCGAAAATTACTGCAGGAGCGGTGCAGCTTAGAGGTTGATCGGGTGTTCGAGTGCGGCTGAAGGAGGCAAATTGCGGTGAGAGAACAAGCGCCCAACCAATACCACAAAGACAACGTCAGCTGATATCTTTGTGTTGCGGAAACTGGATATAGTCTACGTCAAGTCGTCCGTTTGCGTCGTGAGGTGAGAATGCGATGGTGTTGAAGGCAAAAGATGAAAGCAATAGTGCTGGTGGGATGATTCGACAAGGTGGTGAGAGTTGCAAGCGGAAAGGCAGAAGGCAGGAAGGAGCAATAATAGAAGGCCTGAGAAGAAGAACACGCGGATTGCAAGCGAATAGTGGGAACCCGCCAGAGATGGATGATGTAGAGGCTAGTACGTCTTCAGCTCTGGTTCCTGCTTAGCCATTCAGACTAAGTATTAGCTCACAGCCTAGTGGTCAAAGCGGTCGGAGCAGGGCGAGCTGCACAGCAAGTGGCAACGCCAGCACCAGAGATTGGATCAACGGATGCCAGAAACACAAAAGAAAGGCTATGGCATCCACGGCCATCAGATGAGCCAGTCGAGGCATGCCAGAGCACGAATCGTAGAATTGTGTGTGGAAGGCTGCATGAAAATGCATGCAGCAGGGCAGGGTGTCCGAGTGGCGAATGCGATTAGCGTCGGAAAGTGTTGGTCAGTGCCTGGCTGGTTGCGTGAATTTGTGGTTTCATGGTAATTTCCAGCATGGTACCCACTGTAAACAAACTCCTGAGACTGCATAATTCAGTACGCCATCCAACATTTCGATGCTAGCTCGAGCGATTGACTGCGCCTTTGTTGTCCCTGGCGCCTGCTCAAGCGAATCATCGAGCTGTATGGACTTTTAGCACCACTAAATCGACGCCATGCTTTCCCCAGATGGTTTGACCCGAGTCCAGGTTTAGCACGCCAGCACAAGAGTATCAAAATGTCGACTTTCTGCATAACGACAAGGTCCAGAACTGCTCAGTGCTGTTTCATCAAGCTCGCAGAGCTGCGAATGTGCGCATGAGCAATAAGAATGTCGACAATGTAAATGCCGAAAGTCGTGCATTATCTGTGCAGCGACCGCTGTTGATAGCTCTAGACAGCAACGTGTTTTTCTAGTCGGTAGCTCACAATGTCTGCGAGGAAGCAATTTTATGTTAGAAATGCCCGTAAATGAAGCCCTTGACGTGGATCATCATAGCGTTCTGGACATCGAGACCCTCGATTCCTGGATCTTGCTCTGATAAGCGGCTTCCATCACTGCCTCGGATTTCAGCCAATCGATGCGTGGCTGACCGATTTGGCGAACTGCATTTAGACTTTCCGTCATCTCGCAGGGGTCGTGTTGCAACTTACCAATTTTTCCGCCAGATCTCTCGAGTCCCTCCCTCAGTTCCTCGGGTAGTGGAACGATGTTCGTCCGTCCATTCTCATGAACCATTGCGGCTTAAGGAGTTGCGATTCGAATGCTTGCCTGACCATTCATCAATCGACACCACAATCGTGCTTCCCTAGACCACAAATAGTTGCTGGGAAGTCCCTGCGCTGTGCGCACAGTCCGCGACATCACGAAGTCGTGGTAACAGACTATTTGGTGGACCCTGTGTGAGCGTCAAAATCTCATGTGAACCTCAGAGGCCTTGGGCTTGGCGTATGAATGTGACTGAGATAGGATCTTCTATCTTGTTGCCAAGCCCGAGCCTGGAAAGTTAATACAGTTGACCAGCTCATCCCAGCCACAACCGCCTGCGCATGCGATGCGGCCACCGGTAGTAGGTGGACCGGCCTTTCCTTTGCCTCTTCGCCCAACATTTATGTCCTACAGCGACTCTCATGTAGTCCTCTCAGAACCCAACCACAACACATGGCCGACGAGCACGACGTTGCCCTGCAACACTTCGATTGGAGTATCAGTCACACCCCGCAAGCTGCGGTGAGCTTTACCGCAACACGAATATAGCTTGATCCACTTTACCGTTGTACGCTCCCGCTGAGGCAGATAAGATTGTCGTGGAGTATACGACCCGAGGGTGCCGGTTCGAAGAATAAAGGGACTGATAAGTGCCGGGCATGGCTAGTCATGCTGTGAGCACATCATGCTCCGGAGCCAGCTTACTTGCGGCCTCGTGACGAGCTTCCCGAGAACGTTCCGAAATCACGCACAATGGTGTACAGATATCATTGCGTGTGAGCAGCATTATAGACGGTAAGGTCGCAACCGATCAATAAGGCTGCTTTGGTAAATGCTTGGCCGCTCGAGATTGAGATGACTGCAACCATGTTGACTAGAAGTGCTAGTAGTCAGTACGGATAGGAGGCGATCGCTCTGGAGCACGACCAAGAGGCGAAGATCATATACGAACTGCAACCTTAAAAGCGAGACCAGAAGAACAAAGTAACGTTGATAGAGGGCTCTGGGTGTTTAGCGAAGGTGAAGAATGCTGCGGGTCTCCATATCTTGAGTGTCTCCTATGTTCTGTCGCGAGTATATAATTCCTTTAGGTTCGTTGTTGTACCTCAGTACCTTTCCCGTTGCTTATTAGTCCTGGTTGTTACAGTGCTGTCCAGTCTTGTGCCAGGCGTAGTGTCCAACCTGGATCAAGAAATGTCTGGACAGGTAAGTAGTCTTCTTCTTTTTCTGGTTGCTGCTCCTGTCTTTGCCCTGGTCGCTCCAACCAGTACCAGCGGCCGTCCCTATCCCGTCGCCCCGTCGCCCCGTCGCCCCTCCGTCCCTCCTCTTATCGTCTTCGATAGGCTTTACTGATTGATATGAGCAGCTGCTTGGTGATCTAGATGCCTTCTGACTAGGCTTGCCGTGAAGGAATCGTCTGCCGGAGATCGTGAAAGAAGAGAACAAATGAAACAGAAGCAAAGCAAAAGAGAAAGCAATGGAGAAGAAACAGCAGCTGAACAGAGGCGGAAGAGAAAGTGAAAACAGAAGAAGAACAAGAAACGACAAAACTGGCTTCTATTCTCGCGAAAAAGAGAGAAGCTTGATCGCTCACATCAAACAAGCCTCCTTCTCACTACTATGCAACTCTGAACTTCCCACCTTGATCCTCCTCGATCCCTGCAGGACATACGCCTCAACAAGCCATTCATACCATACCCTTCGATCGTCTGTCTGCCTCCACATGCTCACATCCACAACTCCGCCTTCGGGCAGGAATATCGGCAATTTCAACGGAAAGAAGATCGGAAACCAACTGATCATACCTGCGCTTTTCTCCTCCATTGTCAGAGGATTCGTAGATAACTCGACGCCTGGATACAGAACTGTCTCAAAGTAGCCGCCTAGACCGTGGCAGGTACCTGGATTTGAAACAGGGAAGGAGAATTTGCAGTGGCGAGCATTGTGGGCGTTTGCGGTGGGCGGCGAGCTGATGGAGTGGTTGGGATGGTGGAAGGACCAGGCTGTGTATATCGTTGGAATTGATGGTGTCGCAGTGGGTTTGTTTGTGCCATTCGAGGCGGCGGAGGCTGAACTTTGCCGTGAGGATTTACTGAGCAAACTAGCGAACGTCTTGGGTTTGGTAGGGCTCGGAGCTGTATTTTGGGGTATTGGAGATGATGGAGATGTGCTTGTGCTGAGGAAGTCGATCTGATCCAGCATTACAACGTAAGGTATTTCGGCTGCAGTGGGATTGACGTTTACCATGGAGAGAGAAATGTCTGCGTGAAGCTTTGGTGCCGCAATCGGGGCGAAGTGGGCTGTGTACGAAGCCGGTATGGAGATGCCGTGGACAGGATTGAGAAGGTGCTGGACACCATCAAGGCACTCAGGCGAAAGCTCATTGTCGGCGAAGGAGCCTAACAACTCTGAGATAAGGATGTCAACCTTGTAGCGATTGTTCTGCGGCATCAATATGCTTGAGGCACTCAGGTTCTGGTCTTCTGGGTTGGTACGTGCCTGGGGACTGCCAGCTTGTTCTGCTCCATCTGGATCAACGTTGTAGGTCTTTCGAATTGTCGAGAGATTCTGATTGGTTTGGGGACCCAGCCATGTTCGCATATCGGACTTGACGAGACTGACTCCTCCATTCCATCTGGTCTCGTTGTGACGCTGAAGCAGAACGAAAGCATTGGGGTTCTTTTCCAGTGCCCACACGTCAATGTCGATGCCAGTGTCCTCTGCTGCCTTGAGTGCACGACTAACCAGAGGTCCGCGACCTGCACCAACAACAGCCACCACAACTCGACCATCGGGATTCGATGTGGGTTTGCCCTGTTCAATCCAGTCATGCAAAGCACGTGCGATCGCTCGTTCGTACCATTCGTACTTGATAGGGTCTTTCTCAAACACTTCGTATGTGACGCTTTCAAGATTGACGGTCAGTGGCTGCAGTGGAGCTTGAAGGTAGTCCTGGTAGCCAGCACCGAATTGATCCATGGCATTCATGCCGGATCTTTTTGTTTGGAGATGCCGAACGTACTGCAGATGTGGATCGCCTTCTACCGACGGCATATTCGCAGCTTGATTGAGCGAGGGGAAATTGCTTTCGTTTTTCTCTCCTGGCTGGCTTCGAGGTAAGTTCAATGTAGTTGCATCACATATTAGAAGCCACGGCTGTGTCTTAAGCCGCATTAGCTGCAAGATGTATTCCTGATGCTCCAAGGGTAGCGCAGGATAGCCTTTAGCATTCTTTCGGAATGTGCTGCCATCCAGGGTCAGAATGCGTACAGGCTCAGAGTACCAGCGACTCAAGACGGAAGGTGTTGGTAGTGATTTGGCAATGGACAAAGCTGCAGGTAACATTAGCTGACGATTTTCATCAAAGGTATCGCCACGAGCCTACCCAAGTTCAACCTCGTTGAATACCTGCATATTGAGCGTATGGTGTCCCAGGCTTGCCATCTCTCGAATGCGCCACCTGAATCGTCGCTTTGTGGGTGAGCATGTACATATTCACGCCTAGCAAAGGAAGCTAGATCGCCCACTTGCTCCTTGATGTTAGCAGGATCAGAGTGAGTGTTGGTCCAGATGTAGAGCTGCATGTATGGCCCCTGATCCAAGCCATTGAGGACAGCTCGTGCGTAGGCAGCAACGTCGCAACTACTGTTCTGCCGTGGTCCATAGATAACGACATGGGTAACGCCGCAAAATGCAGCATAAGCTAGTTCGAGCCTCAGCACTTGTCGAGAGATGTCGGCGATGATGGGGTCTGTCGAGCCAAGATCTATCCATGAGCTTGTGGCTCCTATAATGGAGTTTAGGGATTCGTCAGGGGTGAGCTGGGTGTCGGCGGGCGAGAGCGGCTCAACGGCAACGGGCGCGGAATTTCTTGAGGAGGACTCGTCGAGGTTCGTTGAAGCATCGGAGAAAGCTGCGGAGAGGACAGACAAAACCCGCGAATGAAAGTGAGGTGTAGTGATTGGGAAGGTCAGCATGTCATACTAGAGCACATCAGCGACGATTGGCCATGTCTACCCAAGCAAGAAACGCACATTGGCAGAATGAGCTGACAAGATTAGGTCACGACCTATTGGCGCATTTCTTTTTGAATCATGGTGACCGATGAGGAAAGGGATAATATTGTCCATGGCTTGTGGGTAAATCGAGCTTTAACGACGTCCAGGACTATTGTAGATGGCGAGCAGATATGTTCAGTGCTGGGGGTCAGTGAAGAGTTCAAATGCGCCAAGATCATTCGCGGTCAGCGATGGCCACCTTCATCACCCGCAGGAGTCGATATATAGGGCACAAAGCCCGAGTTAGATTTGTTCACATCATGTTTGAATTTGCTTGATAAGTCGACGACCTGAAAAGTCGAGTGTGGAATGTCACGTTGTTGGTAGGAGTAGCCCGATGCGGATGCGCTAGTTAAGGTTTCTCGAATGAAGGCCGAACTTTGGTGTAGCGAGTATCCTCGAAGTCCACTATCGTCGAAACAGCTTCCATTCATCAACCCGGCCTGCGGCACTCACTTTTCAACACATCTCCGCCACAATGAGTGTCGCACGGCCAGCCAAGTGCTTGTTCTGCACGTTCAAGCAAGCCGCCAGATCCAGCAAACCATCCACCTACACCTCCACCTCCGTCCGGAGGCAGTTCAGCAGCTCCCCTGTCAAGCCAAACCCTCGAAGTAGACATGGACCGGCAAAACAACAGCAAGAAAAGTCGGTTGTCGACGAGATCAGGCCGCTTTCCGAGGAACAGATCAACCAGAACTACACCCCCGAACAAGCAGAAGCCATCAAGCAAACGCAGCAATACCTCAAGAAGTCTTTCGAAGACATGACCTCTTCCACAGCCCGGAACCTCAAGCCATGGACAATGACATATGTTCAACCCATGACAGAAATCGACCCCGTACTAGACAAAGCCGTCAAAGCGCCCTGGACGAACCTCGATGACAACTCGCGCCTGAAAACGGAGGGCGAACTCACCGAAGATATCATGCGCTTCATGCAGTCTATGCCCGACGGCGAGAAGGATGCCGAAACCGCACTCCAAAACTTCCTAGCCACAAACAGGATAACCGTCGGCAAGCCCGAAGCAGAGCACAACCCGCGCTCTGCCATTGCGCCGCAGACGGGGAAGATGGTGAAGCAGAACCTCCTGCCAGGCCAACAACCTGCAGACCCTGCGCAGAAGAGCAAGGGCGGTCGAGGTAAGGAGGCTGAAGGACAAGACCAGGAAGTCTCTCCAGCACTGATACGTCTCATGCAAATGACTGGTTACAACCAACGTCAACTCTCTGCTCTGCGCGTCAAATCCATCATTTCTCACCGCGTCGTTAACCAGACCCGTCTCGGAAAGATTCAGAAGCAGTATTGGTTATCTGTGGCGGGCAACCAGAATGGCCTGCTTGGCATAGGAGAAGGCAAGTCTGAGGAGTCGGCCGAAGGCATGATACAATCTCAGTATAGGGCCATACGGAACATGGTCCCTGTAATGCGCTACGAAGGTAGAACAATATATGGCAACGTGAAGGGCAAAGAGGGTGCCACAGAGCTGGAACTTTACGCTCGGCCACCTGGTGAGTACCTTTTCCTTCAATACTACATTAGTGCTAACGACGTGTCCAGGGTTTGGACTAAGATGCCAACAATACATCTACGAAATGTGCAGAGCCGCCGGAATCAGTGATATAGCAGCGCGAGTCACGAGAGCAAGAAACCCCATGAACACCGTCAAGGCCGCATTTCAGGCCCTACAGAGTCAAAAAGATCCGGAAGAGATCGCCAAGGGGCGCGGGAAGAAGTTGGTTGACGTGAGGAAAGTCTATTATGCCGGGAACGTGTAGCCGGGCGAATTGACAAATCTCCTACGCGAGAGGCTAGGGTATGTATATTTAGATGTCAGTGTAGACGAGCAATTGGACCGGAGCTAGGAGAGATACAGCTCGAGTCGCAGGACCGGTGGAGTGTCGAAGAAGCTCCATTCCTTCACGCACCAGACACAGGCCTCCTCAGGCAGAGAAGAGAATGCCCTCAGTCAGCGTCGGGCGTGTGTGTTTGGCCAGCAGCTTCAAGCGGACCATCGCCTCGTTGTATCATGCAGCATGTGCCTGCCATGCAGTGTCTGCCAACCAAGCGTCGAGAGGCGAGCATAGAAGACCTCCTTGTACACATGCATATACCTTATAGACTTCTTCGCACGTCCATAGAATGTCGTACTTTTTGCGAGCCTGTTGCTGCTTCCTTCCTCCCTTCCACTGCACAATCGCAACCAACATTAGCGCCATCCGTTCCGTTCAGCGCTGGACCTTACTCCCATTGAACTGAGTCCGTACCATCGCTACGTCCGTCTACTTGGCCGACTACTATCGTGCTTGTTACTGCCCCAACCGTGCCAGTGCGAGCGCCAGTTGCCACTAGACACCCACACCTACACCCACTGTCCCCGCCGAGTCCCTGTACACCCCAGTCCACTGCACCGCACCGCACATTCATGCATACCCAGCCCTAAATCCCGCGGTGCATATCACATCACCGCATCCCCGTCTCGCCGCCATACTCACTGCCCTCCAGCCCCTCCGCATCAACCTGTCCCTGCTGCAGCACAATACTGTACACACTCGCCTTCATGAGCGTGTACACGCTCGCCACCTTGCGCTCTAGCAGCCGCAGTTGCTCTGCTATGTCGAGGGTGATGGGCCCGCTTGAGAGCGCGGTGAGGGTGTGTGTGAGCTGTGGAGTAGGAGACGTTAGTTGATACCACACTCGCTCGCCGGGCGTATGGAGTGTAGAATTGATGTTACGTGATGTGATGTGATGGGGAGATACGCACCTGATTCATGTTAGCCAGAAGTCTGCTGTACTCGTCCAGCACTTCTTGTTCGAGCGGTGATATGCCCGGGGACGCGTCGTTGGGTAGATTTAGATTGAGGAGATCGTGACGCGGGCGGGGGAAGGTAGTGGTTGTTGTGTCGTCGTCTTGGTTGTAGATCGTGGTGTCGTCTGCCATGGTGTCGTGTCGTGGCTCGGACGACGGTTGAGACTGCTTGCTAGGTTAGAAGATAGAACGGTAGGTGTGGTGTGGTGTGGTGTTTGCGGTTGTTGAGCTTGTTGAGCGGTGGTAAGATGATTGAACGTTAGGTATGGGTTGATGACCTGATCTGCAGGGGATGATTGGGACAGGGCGTGGATGCGTTAGTAGTACGTGGAAGACATCGCGACGCACGAGAGGTATAAGTTAATGGCTTAGGTGGGATGGTTGATACGCGTGGATAACTATATACTGCGTTATTGAGGCAGCTTTCCGGGACGCTTCGGTATGTGTTTGTGACAAGAACAGAAGCCAGCGAGTCGGACTGAGATACAACGGCAAATGGTAATACGTGGACAGAGGAAGAGCGAAGTCTTGTCATGAGAGAGTTTGTTCTTGATTGTGAGGGAACAACTATTGTGTGATCGAAGCAGCGCTTGTATGAAGCGTACACAGATAAATCATACGCGATTCTGAACAGCCTTGCGAGCCTCTACACCGACTACAGTAGAGTTTGCGCAATAGTTCACAATCCTCGCCCCCCATATCTGATCTTTGGTCATGTCCAACAACACAAATACTGCAGGATCAACATCCGTAGGCCAGATCGAGAAAGAATTCGCACCCAAAGGCTCACTCCAGCTATACAGCCATCAAAGCGTCCAGGAGTTTGTATGCTCGATGTGCCGAAAAGAGAAGAAGTCAAAGCTTGCGGCGTTTCTTACAAACAAGCCGCCCACGGATCCAGTATGCAACGGGTGTTATGGAACGCAGAACGTTATGAAGTCTACCGGATCTGATGATGGTGATGGGGAGAAGAAAAAGGGTGCTATCAGTGGTGTCTCTTCGGCGCCATAATGAGAGGGGTTCATGATGCCATTCGTGCAAATGAAATCGAGCGATTCCTTGTTGAAGAGAGGGACAACGCAGCTCAGCTGAGTGGAGGAGGAGCAACGGCTCCAATGCAAAATATACGAAAAGGCTCCATATCCCTAGCGAAGCAGCAGGAGCCAGCTAGAATAGAAAGAGCTCAGATGGGCCCACGAGTACGTGATATTGCTAGAAGTTTAGTAAGCATGGCTCGAAGACTCACTGGAAATGAAGAGGGCTGTAAAGAAGACTAGTAGAGCAGTGTCAGCAAAATTGGACAAGAAGATGTATGCTATCGTATGGTGAGACCAACCCTAGGTGACCATTCCCCTTGACACCGGTCCAACTCCATGCAGTCATTCTCTTCCATTCTCATACACGCGACCGCACCATGGATGAGCGGTGTAGGTGAGGTTCGAGATGTGGTGGTGATGCCAGTGGCGACTAATCAGTACTTGTAATGGGTGGAATAATCCTTCGGAGACACAACCAAACCTCTGCCCTTCTTGGCGCCTCGATAGATGACCTCAATGATGTCGATCAGATCTTGCTTGTCGTTGATGTAGAAGTTCAATTTATTATTGTTTCCTGTGCCAAAATCACACATCATGTGCTTGTTCCGCCAGAAGAACATAACCGTACACACGTCGTAAAGCTCGTACATCTGGTTGAAGTCCTGGATGATGGTGTTGTCGCAGGTGTAGATGACAGCAAAATTTCGAACCTTGTCGGCAACCTTGTAGAGCATTTCGTCTTGGGCCCAAGTGTCTTTGTGTTTTGGGTCGCCGAAGCGGATTACCACTACGCGTTCGTCTTCAGACATGCAGGCTTGATCAACGTGCCACGCACTGGGCAGGTCGTGGATTAGGGCTGTCATCGTGGGTGGCCGAGTGAAGCCTGTGGTGGATGACTCAGTATGAAGGTTGATCGACTGTGAAAGACGTGGGAGATCGGTGCTTCCTCGAGGGAAGTTGTAGATGATTCCTTGGATGCGGAGAATAGTCTGGTAGGATATAATTATTGAGAGGCTCATGTCGCGATAAAAGTAGACTAAAAATGCGCGTAGATATTCCCCGCCACACTGCAGGGTCCCGCACTGCGTCCACTGCACGGAAAAGGTGTCTGATGGAAAATCTTGAGGCCGAGTCGCAGGCAAAGATTTGGCCGGCACTCTGCCACTGGCTTTCTCTAGCCCTCTCATACAGACAGCACGAGCCAGGATGTCAAACTTGCAGAGCATGTCAGGCCCTGCAGGCACGAACAAGACTACCGTCGCCGACCTTCGCAGTGCCCTGACTTCCGAGTCTGCTCCTTTAGCCAAACGATTCCGCGCGCTTTTTGCCCTCAAGCATGTCGCCAGTACTCATACCGATCAATCGTACGCTGCCATCGAAGCCATCGCAGCTGCCTTCACCACGCCTTCTGCACTGCTGAAACACGAACTCGCATACTGCTTAGGTCAGACGAAGAATGCAAAAGCTGTGCCCTTCCTGCGAGCAGTACTCGAGGACTACAAGGAGGATGCCATGGTACGGCATGAATCAGCCGAAGCACTTGGAGCCTTGGGTGACTCCGGCAGCCTGGAGATGATGAAGAAGATGAAAGACGATGCAAATGAACCCACAGTAGTGCGAGAGACCTGCGAAATCGCCATTGATCGAATCAATTGGCAGCTGTCTGAGGCGAGTAAGAGCGAGATCCTGAAGCCAAGCAATTTTGCCTCGATAGATCCTGCCCCGCCGCTGGCTTCCACCGCCTCAACCCCTGATATTGCTGCTCTTCAGAAGACCCTTCTTGACCCATCCAAGCCTCTTTTCGAACGATATCGCGCCATGTTTGCGCTCAGAGACCTTGCATCTCCGCCAGATGCCCCGACCGCCGAACGAGCCGTACAAGCGCTTGCCTCGGGCTTTGCTGACAAGTCTGCTCTTTTCCGACACGAAATTGCCTTTGTCTTCGGACAACTATCACACCCCGCATCCATTCCTGCTCTGGTCAATGTGCTCGCGGACAAGAGTGAGGAGAGCATGGTCAGACATGAGGCTGCTGAGGCGCTCGGCAGTCTTGGAGAAGAGCCAGGCGTAGAGGAGAAGCTAAAAGACTTCTTGAATGACTCGGAGCAGGTCGTTCGCGATAGCGTCATCGTCGCTCTTGATATGGCCGAGTACGAGAAGAATGGGGAGATGGAATATGCTATGATACCCGAGGTCACCGCCTCTGCTTGAGTCACCACTAGATTTAGACTTGTCTCAGTTGTTTGTATTGTACTTGTACCCGCATTCACCGCATCGGTAAAAGACTGTCGTGCCCTCGTCAGCACTTCTCAGCTGCTTGGTATGGTAGAACATCTCCTTCGCGTGGCACTCGGGGCATTCCACGTCTGGCGCGATATTCTCCACCTGCAACTCTTCTGTATTGACGTTCTGCACATCATTGTGCTTGGCTCGCAGAGCGGATGGGAATGCGCTTGGCTTCGAGCTGGACACGATCACTTTGTCTGACGTGTCCTTGGTGTAGAGCGAACAGTCTTCGCACCGAATCATCTGATCTGTTGTCGCGCCCGTCGTACGTGGCATCAACGAGCCACAGTGGTCGCAGAAGAGCATGCTGCCGATTGCGACCATCTTGACCGGCAGCTAATAGGGTACACTGGGGAGTAGCCGGGTTCTTGTGCGGCAGGAACATCTGGACGCGCTTTCCGCAAACCATCTCCCCATCTTGAAAATTATCATTACGGCGCTAAGGCAGGAACGCCGATAAGCTTATCGCAGCAAGCGCGTGCCTGCCCGTATTTGCGATGCGCGCTTTCGGAAGGTGCAGTCAGTGTTGCTTCACTTTCACCTCACTCTCTGTTCGCAGCTCACCCGCTCTCGCAAATACATTGCCGATGCCTATACAGACGACTGACCGACTGCAGGGTATGCAGCTACCTGCAACATGGCAGCCCGGCCTCAAATACAGGTCGATGTGCCGCCAGCACCACGTAGAGCAAATCCCAGTCACATGAACGATATTCCTGGTCTGTCTGCTGACAAGGCTCTCCAATTCACTCCCTTCACGACATCGATACTGCCAGCTGTTGACCGTATACCAATACCAGAAGTCTCAAGAGTCCGAGAGAATGGGCGTGTCTCAACGTCAAGCGAGCGCAAGCATGCTCAAGCACTATTACAGCAGCAGGACTTACAGCTGGTGATCAGGAATAAGATTGCTGCCCTCCTGAATAGAGAAAATGGAACTCAATTGTATTTGACATTGTGATCTGATAACGTCAGGTCACCGCTGACCCAGACCCTTGTAGTGACTTCCAGCTCCCGCCTACTCCTCCCTCGGCCTCACAAGCATCCGCTCTCGATCGACCAGATCTAGGTCTCAGTCCGCTCGCTAGATCCGTTCTCAACATGTCTAAGGTTGCTTACCGCTACCCGACACCTCCTGGTGAGAACGACAACGATACCATTGTTGTGCATACCCCCAAGAAGCCAACCAAACAGCGGCTTCCAACTCCAGCCAATTCTGAATCTCCCAGCTCCCGTGCGAAACCAGTGCAAAACGGCGTACCGACTTCACAATCTGCTCAAAAGCAGCCAAATGGAGGCTTGATTGTGCAGATACCGGCACCGCCGCCTACCTATCGCAGGGACGATTATGTGACCATCCAGCACTCGCCGAAACGAAGGAAAGTGAGTCATGATGGCGATGCAATGCGTGACACCACAAGCCAGAAACAGCAGTCCGACGAAGCATTGCACTCGTTTCAGGATCTCCTTGCCGACATATTCGAAGGTCAAGATCGTATCGATTCTTTAGGTGGCAATGCTCTGAATGCTAAGAGCCAGGAGTACTTTGAGACCTTCGAGAACGAAGCTGAAGAGAGCTTGACTCTGAATATTAGAACCTTGGATAAGCTCAGGGAGGCCATGAGGAAGCTGCTCAACCTCCAGAGGCTGAGGGATGTACCTGTCGACCACCTACGCAGGTTGCAGCAGATCTGCGAGCCCTCGATCGAGCGCGCTCAAACCACCAATGTCCGACTGGACACGTATTCTGATCAAGAGCAAGGCTTGTGGAGAAGCCAAGCCTTAAGAGTCGGCAACGGTTTGGCTTCTGCGGTTGCAGTTGTCTACACGATGCTCGGCAATCCGCAACAAGAAGCACTGTTGTCTCCTGATCTCTTAAGATGGTCGGCAAATGCTCTTGTTAATGTGCTCGAGACTTGCCTAATTCCGGTCATCGAGGCCCGTCCCGATATGAAGGACACCACTCTGTTCAAGCAAGCATCTTCCGAGATAGAGAGCATCAAGCTGCTATTGAGTATGGCTCGGAGGTTGCTGGAGCTAATGGCTACAGCATGCATTGACGTCAAGGGAGGTGAACTGTTTGTGAACACCATCGAGTTTCTGGCTGCGAAGCTGGTTTTTGTCCAGAACGCCACAACTGACAAGAACTCGGTGCTCGGCTTGCAGGTCTACGAAGGTTTCCGGAAAACCGCAATGGCAAGCTTATCCAAGATGTACGCCCGATTCGCTCGCGAGCGTGAGGCAATACTCGACGAGATCTTGTCCTCTTTAGACAAGTTGCCTTCGACAAGTCGCAGTGCTCGAACTTTTCGAGCAGGCGGTGGCAGATCAATCCAGCTCATATCGGCACTGTTCATGCAGCTGATCCAGACCACTGCGCTCCATGTGCCTGACAAGCAACCTCGCAAACACAAGCCGAAAGCTCGCCGGACAAAGGCATCCGACTCTGGTGATGAGGAAATGCTTGAAGAAGAGGTATCGAATGGAGAAGACGACGAAAACGATATCGCTAATGCTGATGATGCCGTTACCCGGCTGAACTTGAAGGTTGGCCAGCTCTTCACGCCGGCTTACAAAGAGGCCCAGAAAATCGTCCTTTACCTGGTCAATAGAGCTTCGAAAACAACCAAGACTGGAGACTCGCCATACCGCAGTATACTCGATCTCCTGGTCGAAGACCTGCTCAATGTGCTCGAGAATTATGAGTGGCCCTCTGCAGAGATCCTGCTAAATGTGCTGGCAGTGAAGATGCTAGATATCGCCGAAAATGAAAAGACCGCATCAGCAAAGAATATGGCACTGGAATCTCTTGGCACCATGGCTTCTGCAATTTCAAAACTCAAAGTCAAGTCAACTGCCATGAGCAACTCGCTTCGTCCAGATGGTTCACGAGCCTCCGCCGAGCTTGTCAGACTGGCTCAAATTCATGCAGAAGCCGGTGGCATACCTGGTCCAGATCTCATCTCATTGAAGGGACCGTTCGTCATGGTCATTGAGCATAGCAGCGAGCTTACGGGAAAAGTCACCTTGCACCAGCAAAGTGCTCGAGGATATTTCGTTGCGTATTATGCGCGACTAGTATCTGATGCTCTCAGAGGCATAGCTATGAACGATCTCACCGATGTCATAGAGCACATTGTCCATTTGATGACATCAAGCATCTCAGATAGCCAGAGTCTTGGTATGGATGTATCTGAAGACGTTGCTGAAACAGCTTATTTATTGTGCGTTCTCAATTCAGGCTTCTGTCGCCGACTGACCGCCATGGTCAAGGCTGTGTCGTCCTCGTTCACGAGTGACCAAGCGCAGGTCAGAAGCCGAAGTCTGAAGAGCGTAGGTTCGATCCTTGAAATCGACTCATCTCTGCTCGACCGTGATGTTACTATCGCCGAAGATGTCTTCAGATGTGCGTCAGACGATTCGGCAATGGTGCGCGACTCAGCACTGTCGTTGATAGCACGATTCGTCATTCCAAGAGGTGGTGTGCTCCAGGAGAAGGGCATGCGGCGCCTCCTGGACTGTACCGGCGACGAAAAAGTTGGAGTCCAGAAACGATCGATTGGTCACCTCAAGGACATATACCTGCAGGAGCATAGCGGAGCCACGAAGAAAGCCATTGTTCTCCGGTTCCTGCTTAGACTTAACGATCATGAAGACTCAATAGTATTACTGGCGGAGCAGACGCTCCAGGACGTCTTGGTCAAGCCAGCTCTTGCCCATCTGATGGCCGATGAGAACAGCGCAATCGCCAAAGTCGCCATCGAACATTTGTCCACTCACCTGATGCATTGTGTCTCAGAACACTACCTTCCTATGCTCAGGAAGTTCTTCGCTTCCCTACTTCGTACGGACCACAAGACGCGGAACGAGAATTACCGACTATGCTCCAGACTTGTTGAAGCGCTCTTCGAGAAAGTTATCTCTACCGAGAAGGTCGAATCGCCTCTTCTGGTCTTGACAGCTCTTGCTGAAGCAGATCCTACGCTGGTGCCTGCAATCCACCTGTCAAAGCTGCAGATATACCTTGACGTCAAACCTGGCGAGCCCACATTCATGTTTAGATCGGCTGTTGGCATTTGTCGCCTGGTGCTGCCGTTTCTTCCAGAAACGCATAAGAACTTGCTCAAGCAGACACAGGACAACCTCATGAAGGCCATCAACAAGATGCCAGGAAGATTGGAACTAGATACCATTTTTCAATGCTTGTCGACAATTGATGGCGTCTTGCACAACACCGAAAGATTCTTCGTGCTCTCCAAGTCCATACTCACGGGGTTGCAGTCACCTGAAACCTCGGCTGACAGCAAGGCAAAGACGGTCCCTGTTGATAGCAAAGTCAAGCTGGTCCGAATCCTTGGCGCGATGGGCAAGCACCTTGACCTCGATAGCCACATGCAAGCATTCTCAAGAGTTGTGCCCAATGTTCGGGCTACATCGGTTTCCGCTCACCTAGCCCTCACGTTGTTGCCTCTTACCACTGCAGAGCGACCACTGGTACTGCGGGAAGTGGCTCTCGAAAGCGTGGGTTCCATTTGCCAGGCTTCACCTGCTCTGTTCAACAGCCCGAAGGTCCGCACGACACTCTTCGACGTTCTCAATCAAACATCAGCTTCTGTCGCCACTGATCAATTGAAGCTGCAAGCAGTGGTATTGAACGTCTTTGATGAGCTGTACGCCACGCGAGCCGCTTCTAAGGAGAAATCAGATAAGGCTGAGGATAATGATGAGCAGGCATTGAAGCAAATGGGTGGCACCGCCAAGTCTCGAGACCAAGACAGTGCTATTTCAGCAATCACAATGGATGTAGTGGATGCCGTTCTTCGCATCTCGGTGTTCGAGGCATCCTCTAACGCTCTGCCGTCTGCGAGGACGCTAGCTAGTATCTCGCATCAAGGCCTCATCCATCCAAAGCAATGTTTGGGAGCCTTCGTCGCGTTTGGTACAAGCACTGATCAAGAAATCGCAGCAATCGGGCATAAAGCTCAGCGTCTACTTCACGAGCAGCACGAGTCTCATTGTGAGAGAGAATACATGCCAGCCATTGCACAAGCTTTCAAGTACCAGGCTGACATAGGTGAGGGACCTCGTGGTGCCCTCCAGACTGGACAAGCAGGACTTCGGGCAAAACTTGCACAGTGCTTCGAGATCATCACTACGAGCAACAGCAAATATGTCAAGAAATTCTTGAGCGGCCTTGTGTCAAGGACTGCTATCGATACCTCAAGCTCGGAGAAGTCTGTCGTGTCCCTCGAACACGTCGCCTTTACCCGATTCGTGATGCAGAACATTGCCTTTTTTGATTACAAGAAGATGGACGAACTTCTACACGTTGTTCTTCAGCTTGACCTAGCATATAGCAAGAGTGGCGGCGAAATCGCTCAATCCGTTGAAGCAGCTCAAATACAATACCCGGACCTAACCATCCACACACAAGTCCCGGGCAACCCAGAGCTCGGCCTTGAGCCGACCACAGTCGAGACGAAGAGCATCAACCCAGCACTCATCCTGGAACTCAAGCGACTCAGTCCAGCAGCTGCGACTCTCATGCTCATGATCGAGACACGATCCCACCTCCTCCGACAATATGGCATCAGTCGAGACGTCCGAACAGCAATGATGAATAACAAGCAAGCCAAAGAGACAAACAAGAACCCAACGAAAGTGCATGGACTCACGGGAGAAAAGCTCTGGACAAAGAGCAACAACATCGTTACTTCTCTGGACGACGACACAAACTCTGTGCAACTCTGCAAAGACTTTGTCGCAGTCATGAGCGTCGATGAGGACTTTGAGATGGCTGATGATCAGCAACTCCCGGTAGATACTGCTGGTGATGTCGAGACATCGACGATGAAGATGTCTATGACACCAAGTGGACGGAAGAGGAAGCTCAGCGCTACACCTGGCACTACTACACCAAGCAAGAGACCAAGAGGACGGCCGAGGAAGACTGTGCCAAGACGGAGTAGGAGTGTTAGCACTGATGGGGACCCTGATGCGGATTTCGGAGGCTAAGCACGAAGGAGGACTTGTGGATTAGTCTGCATGCCCTACTCTGTGCAAGGGCGCAAGTGCGCGTAAGAGACGCAGGCAGGAACAGGAGCATGGACAGCTGAGATAATATAATACTCATCGCTCCAACGTCTTTCCGTACACTTGGCCCATCAATCGCTAGCGCTCTACGGTGAATAAAGTATACTACTCTTTTCGTCTCCCCGTGACGAGATCTCGTCCTTTCCTGTCATGGTTAGTATCATACTATTTATTCACTTTGCTAAGCCGCGTACAGTGCCAACTATTTTTCAGTTATCAACCATGTGAATCATTCGTTATTGGTGCTAGGGGTTACGCGTTGAATAACAGGTCACATGAAGACGAAAAGTATACGCAAAGAAGTTGGAAGGAGTCATATTGCCATGTCAGCACACATATAGTATTCTATATACGATATGGTAATGTCTTGACAAGCCATGCATGCCCTCACAGCATCCAAACATCTCTACCCTCTACGACGTGCCCACGGGATCCTGGCAAATAAGCGCCTGGCCCAGAATCGGCAGCACGCAGCACTTGGCCTGCTGGCCGTCTTCGGCGCAGATGGCTTCGAAGTCGTCTGCTGAGGTCGGTGTGGTGGGGGCTGGGGGGTGTTAGCTGAGCTGTTGTTTCACGCTGGATGATTTTGGGGGGTGGGAAGAGGGAGGTGAGGATTAGGATTCTGGGGACTCACGGTTGAAGCAGTTTAGGTCAGCGACGCCGAGGACGTCAGTGGCGCAGCATTGGGCGTTATTGTAAGTGCCGGCGCAGACTAGGGTTTGACGTTGGTTTAAGGCTGGCATTGCGGAGATTAGGGTTGCGGAGAGCGTGAGGGTTGTGAGGAGGGTGGAGAGCATGGTTGCGGTTGCGGTGGTGGTTGATGGTTCTGATTCTGGTTTTGTGGGTTGAGGTTATTTGGGAATGAGATTGAGATTGAGATTGAGGGTAAGATGTATCTGATTGATTGTGGTGTGGATGGCTATAGTGTGGTATGTGCTTGCTGTATGATACTTGGTGGGAAAGTTATTGGTTACTTGATGATGGTTCAATGCTGGTTAATGGAGGTAGTGCTGCGTTCTTATAGGAGATTCAGCACGGCAGTAAGGTCGTCGACCATTGTTGCCTCGTCATAGACATGATGGCCATGGGAGCCATAACGTCGATCACATCTTTGGTGTTTGAGACGAGCAACGAATGGGATTGTCTGGACATGGTGATGATCATCAGGTACCTCAGCGGAAGCAGGGAACATCCTTATGGCGAACGAGCGGGATTGATGATGCCTCTCAAGCGACACTTTCATGGTGCTTGTCGCGTCCGGAGAAGCTGCCTCGTCGGGACTAAGCTGGTTGATCTCCTGTCTCGAATACTGGATTGTTCACCTGAAATAAAGTTACCAAGTATGGGCGTTGGCAACAATGACGACGATCTCATGGATACGAGGTCGGTAAACAGCCTTGAGCGCTCGACAACGCAAGCGAGCACGCCTGTAGGGGTGTAAAGGAGAGTGTCTGACTTTCCTGACGTCGATCTCAACGGCAGAAATTGGCCCTGTGGATCGGCTGGGGTGACCTGGGAGGATGACGCTTCGACACGAGTTGCAACAGTTCGTGTTGGACTGCCGTAGGGCAGCAGGAGGGTTAAGTCCTTCACCAATGACGGAGCTCGCAAGGGTCGTGCCTTGCGAATGCCCCGGTTTGTGCTGCAACAGACTTTCTACAAATTCTCCGGCAACTATCACTGTCCCGGACTGGCTTTGCTGTCCTGCAAGGATACCCCGTGGAGAATATTAGACCATGTGGATGATCTACATTAGTACCTGGCTTAGCGTTGAAGATCACAATCTTCACAATGTCAACGTTTAGCCAAAGAAAGTTGGAATTGCAATGATTGTAACCTTGTCCAGCTGGTGTGAGCTTAGTAGCGCGAGAGAGACCGCACGCCGCACGCGAGGTAGGGAATTTGCCGGACACTGCAACTCGTGGTATGCTGATTCGCCAAGGGATCTGACGGCAGCGCTCAAACCAAGTACTGAAACTATTAATGTCGCAAGTGCGATACCAAGCTTGGTGTCGTCCAGAAATATCGGCACCATATGGATATGCAGCATGAGTAGTCTCAGAGCTTCACAGGTCAGACGTCAGAATTGCTCGACACCGCAAGATTCGGACACAAGCTCTGCCTCCAGTACAACTATGCCCACAGTAACCATTTGTCTCTATCGTACACCCTTCCGTCGTCGACCAATAATATATTATTACGACGTCGAGGCAAACTCGCTGGGCTTTTCCGGTTTCGAGCGGATAGGCGACCACGCTCTCAATCTTCGATTGCCATTACCATGCTTCCGGCGAAGAACTATTTCTTCGCTTGTGGTGCACACCTCCGGGGTCTCGTCGTGCTTGACTTGTCGGCCTCCTGTCGAACGTGTGTTTGTCCCTGTAGTCCGTGTTGCTAGTGAAGGGCGCAGGATTCTTATCCAGCCATGCCTCGAGAACTTTTGTGATCTTTGGACCCCATACATCTTCGCCCAATGCAATATCAGTGTGATCAAGCGCAGGTATTAAACCATCGGGTGTAGGGCTAGCCATCGAATAATCTGCTTGACGAGTACGAGCAAGGTCGGCCATGGTGCCATACGATCCACAAGCCAATCCTAAATCATGAGCAAAGGACCGCACGTAGAAGCCGCTTGACACAGTCAATCGTACCCGAGCTGCTGGCGCGTCCGCAGCTTCTTCTGCCAGACCAGATATTGTATGTGTGTGCAAAGCGGCCTTTTCTTCTTTTGACAGGGCATTTGGTGCTTGTTGGCCAGCCTCTTCAGATTTCACTGTCTTTTGTACTTGGGCCGACATCACGCTGGCGCCCTCGGTCTCTCTGCGACTATCCTCGACAGGCTCGGTGCTGATGTTAGCCGTGTCATCATCATTTTCCTCTCGATGAACGAGCTTCTTGAAAACGGCCTTCTCTTGCTCTGGGGCTTCTGCTACAGGCCATCGAAAGTCGTGCTTGCCAGACTCGTACCAGTCGGTCAACACGCATTCAGAGACCTCCATATCCCGTGCAGCAAGCTCTCTGGGTAGAGCCTTACCGCTGCGAGCATAGTCATACGCCTTCATGCCATCAATCTTAAGAGCACTATAGATGGGAGGGACTTGCTTGATTCGGCCTCTGAAAGCTTCAAGCTTCTCTTCAACAAGACCACGATCAAGCTGACTTGTGCTCGCGGAAGCCACGACCTTTCCTGCGACGTCATAGGTGTCTGTGCTCTTACCAAACAGAACCACAGTTTCATAGGTTTTGGTGCAGTCAAGGAAGTTCTGGAGGAATTTGGTGCCTCTGCCAATGCCTACAATCAGGACTCCGGTGGCCATGGGATCAAGGGTCCCGCCGTGTCCCATCTTGAACACGTTGTCGTTGTCCATCCTTCTCCGCTTCGATCGATGCTTGCTCTGGTTCTCTTTCGCTTTCGTCTCTCTTAGTAGCGGCGCGAATGTCTGGGAGGCTGCGAAGGCATGTTGAAGGTCGCGAAGAAGCTGCGCGGAAGAGAGGCTTTGGGGTTTCCTAATGGCTGTGCCACGGTTGTATGTTAGGGGAGTCCGTTGGTCAAGCAAAGCTGGAATCCATGTCCAAGGGGAGGAATTGGCCTCTCACCAAAGACACCTTCCAGCACTTTGCCGGTCGATCCTGCCATCGCGGCGCGAGAGAACATGTGATGTTAGTCGGTGAGGTTGGAAGCGCAAGTGAGCACGAGCCTGCCGTGAAAGCGCGATATTTCTTACTCCAAAAGCCTCCTCCACACGGAATATCATGATATCGTCTATGCCGTTTTCGTAATAGTTTTTGATGTCCTCGGTAGCTGCCTGGGCTACTCATTAGCTGCCTTATGTATACAACTATAGTATCCTTCATTATCGTCGCTACCAAACGAAGCCTATAGCTGCAGTAAATCGGAGGCATCGCGATATCAGTACAAAATTTCTCGGCGTCATTGTTGTGTGATGTCCTCTCACATTACTTTGATGTAGACATTGCTAGGAGGGAAGTCTATGTCAATAGTACAACAAGAGAGAAGCTCTGGGAATGCAAAGATACTGGCGCATCAAATCAGAAAGCTTTACACGAGACACTCTCGATGCAATAATTGGATCTGACGATTGCCATGCTGCGTCCTCAGGATACGAGAACCACTCCCGATGATGCCGAAGCTGCTTGCCAGTGCAACCAAGTAGGAAAGAGCCGCTACGATGCTGATTCGAGCGGCGTTGTTGACTTTTCGGAATGGGACCACACTGCAGCAATTATTCACGATGGCTATGCAGTCTTGAAAGGACGATGAATCAACTCTGAAGCCTCCTACACTCTAATATGGCTGGCTGGATCCCAGGTTCTCATCGCAAGTCCAGTTCTTTACGCACGATCTAAGCAGAGACCGACGAAAGTGTCCACGGGGCGACCTGTGGCCCGGTTGACCGAAGCTTCGACGGCATTAATCTGTGGAGCAACACATGTGACTAAATGAGTCGTCGTAAGTGCTCCTTCAACCAATCTCTAGATCGTTCGCTGTATGGAACGGCCAATCTGGTAAGTCTGCGCAAGTTTGGACGACAGGACAAGCATATTGCACGAGGATGAGCACGAGCAAGACATTTACCGCTGGGGGCATTCTCTAAGAGGTGGTTAACCCACCTTTTGAGGGATTCCGACCTCGTTGGCAATGCGCAATATACCCAAAAGGCCCATCAGACTTGACATATCGACAGATACCTCGTTGTTGATGTCTAATCCACAAAACCACATTGTGAATTGAAGGCAGGCCAACAGCTGGAGCCAATTTCGGCAGAGCTTCCATTCTCGATTACTCCTTGAACTCAGCCACGAAAGCTTTCCAAACATTGAACGAATCATATCACCGCTCATGCCGAATGCCGTTGACGCCCCTTTCTAGCCAACGCCACAAAGTCCACTGTGGAGCGATCATCACTACCTCAATAGCCCCAATCGAGAAGATGCCGACAACATGGACTATGACTTCGAATTCATATTTCAAGCGCTCATGTCAAGCACTCTTCGATTCACTATCATTCCTTACCTCCAACTTGCCACTCGTTCTATAGTCACTCTTTAATACTAACTTCATCATGAAGTTCACGCTCCTTACCGTGGCAGCCGCCATGACTGGCACAAATGCTTTCTACCAAGGCTTCAACATAGCTGCGAACTTGGCTTCTGGAGCTTGTCGAACTGAGTCGGACTGGGAATTTGCGTTCAACAAGATCGCCAGCTTCCCTGGCGAGTTCAGAAATGCTCGATTGTTTGCATCAAGCGACTGCAACACCTTGGCAAATGCAGTTCCCGCCGCCATCAGAACCGGCACGAAATTACTGGTCGGTGTATGGACCCAAGATGATGCACACTTCGACGCAGAGAAGCAGGCACTACTCCAAGCTGTTCAACAATACGGAAAGGATTGGATACTCGCTATTTCTGTCGGATCAGAGGACTTGTACAGAGAAGAAACGACCGCTGACGTCCTCGCGAGCAAGATAAACGATGTCAGGGGCATGATGTGGTCCGTTGGTGCAAGCGACAAATCGATCGGGCACGTTGATACGTGGACTGCCTGGGTGGATGGCGCTAACACTGCCGTGATTGAGGCTGTGGACTGGCTTGGAAACGACCTCTACCCATACTGGCAAGGCATTGGCGTTGACAACGGTGGTGCCAATGATGCATACTGGGAAGCAGTCAACAAAGTGCGTGCCGTTAGCCAAGGCAAGGACGTCTGGACCACTGAAACCGGCAATCCTATCACTGGTGATACCCTTGGAAGCTCCGTGCCCAGCGTGGAAGCTGCGCAGATTTACTGGTGGCAGGTGACTTGTGCGAGTGTGAAGGAAATGAACTACTTCTGGTACGACCTGGATGATTTCTCGGCTTCACCCCAGTTTGCGGTGGTCGACACAAACTACAACCCGCTGATTGACATGACTTGCTCATAAGCGTTCGACAAATAGCATGACGACGAGCGCTCCGATGTCCTTCTGACACCACCAACGGAGTCGTTCGCATTTCCACTAGTTGCATAGCGGCGGTTGTTCTAGGCAAACGGGCAAAAGAAGACTTGTACATATACGGCACGGACGGCATTAAAAGCTCTGACACACTCATTCTCTACACATAATATATGAACTATTGGCAGACACAGACAGATATGGAACGTGAAGTCGTTTTATGTTTCTGTGACTGTCTTGACAAGATAACCGAACATGTGTCAGTGGGTTGGAATCGGAGCTTACGAGTGACTTCGTGTCTCAAAAGAGCGACAAACGGACTGGCTGCGCGCAACCACAGCGTTCCTGGATCAGCATCCACGTCCTTATAAGATTGCGCAAGTCCTTGCTTTTGAAATCCTAATTTCTTACTATCTACTGGGACCATTACTTGCACCGAATATACCATTTGTTTCAATTCAAACACGATGAAATCATTCAAAATCATCCTAGTACTCGGGTTTACAGCCAATCCAGCTTTCGGCCATTTCAAAGGTCGAAAGCTCGCGGAGCTAGGCATACGAGGTCTGCAAGAACGAGATACTACCTCAGGCCCCTCGACCCAGGTTGGATCATCAGGTCAGGTACTCAGCACATCATCGACACCAGTTGTCGTGAGTATTCCCTTGACAACATCCACCACAGCACTGCCCACCACATCGCTGGCTACTACCACATCTCTGGCTACTACCACGTCTCTGGCTACTACCACATCTCTGGCTACTACCACATCTGGGTCGATTCAGACGGCCAGTAGCCCAGCCTTACTATTCACCCCATGTACAAACGACACATACCTCGCCCGGAATCTTCCCATTCCTAGATAGGCAGGCCTCAACATGGTCAATAAGATTCCTTGTGGCGCGTCGGAAGAAGCACCTTGTCCATTTAAAACTAACAAAGAGTGGGATTCTACGTTTGCAAACATCAAAGCCAAATTTCCGGCCGCTAATGCCGTGCGTCTCTACTCGACCATGGATTTTCAGGGATGGGACGCGGCGCTGCATTTATCCCGAGCTCTTGGTGGTATCAAGAGCCATGACATGAAGATCGTCGCTGGACTGTTCAGCGGGGGTCCTAAATACACTGGTCGTTTTGTGGCCGAGCTGGGTGCTCTGGAGATCGCATTAACCGCTAATGGTTGCGAGAATATCGCCGCCGTAAGTGTTGGCAACGACGACCTAGAAATGTTGAATCGTGCGGGGGGAACCCCGGACGAGAAATCGACCATGGTCGACATGCTTGTGGCCCAAATAATGACGACAAGAAGTCTGCTCCGTCAACATGGATGCTGTGACATCCCAGTCACTCATACTGATTTTTGGAGCGAGCTCTGGAATCAGAGCAACTCTTGGGTACCCAAGGTAAGTCGGCTGTCCTTGTCTCCACGCTGCGTGCTAATACACTTCGCAGCTGATTGAATCAGTCGACTCATCCGTCATGGTCAACATCTTTCCATACTGGGAACAAGCCAAGGATTTCAAAGATGCCTATACTTCATTCCGCGAACATGCTAGACAGGTCCTTGAGACCGCTAAACTACACGGCAAGGACGTTTGGCTAGGTGAGACAGGCTGGCCAAGTAGCGATGTGGATGCCACGGCTCGGAATCCGAACAATCTCGCGAGTTCAGATAATGCGAAGCAGTACTTCGAGAAAATCGGCTGCCAAGTCCTACTTGGAAGTGGCAGTGGTTTCTACTATGTGGATTGGGATCAAGACGCCCCTGCCTCCGGCAAACCTCAATTCGGATTGCTTGATAGGGCAGGCAATGTACTCAATAACATCGATACGACATGTGCAGGCTTCAGCGCGGAGCCAAATGTGCCAAGCGGGGTACCCAAATTCGCAGGAGGTCCGTGAGCATAGACGGGGAGGACACCAGAAGCGTTATGTATCCTAGTCGAGCTGGCATTAGCTGAGATGGGCTTTTAGGAAGTGGAATGAGCCACTCGTAGCGAGCATTCGAGGTGCTCCGGTTGTGGTGCAGCTGTATACTACTCTGTCTCTAACCTCGGACGTTTAGTCTCAACTACTAGAGGTGCTTTTGTATACACAAATAGCTAGAGGCTTGACACATTTTCAAAGCAACAAGACACGTCGTAATTGCTCACGCATACTGAAATCTCTCTGACAATAGGTCTGTCTGTATTCCTGCTCTTTGTCAAAAGGTCATTGACATACGAAGCTCGATGGCGAAACACGGCTAAGCATCGATGTCACTTAACACGGCCTGACAAACAAAAATGTGAGGCAGTCCCACGTTTGCCCTTACGTGGCGACGATAAGCAACACCAATAAAGTCACGGAGTCATCACAAAGAGGCTGAGCATTCTGGAACTGAACATAAAGCACCTTCTGGACTTCCATCTTGATCCAATCCAACCAACTCTGACCAGACCTACCTGTGCAAATCCGATCAACTCCTCCGATCAATCAACCATATCCTTATCGATCTGAACCAGCGGAGAACACATTTTGATACCGATCGATATCAGAATTCCACCTGCCAGTTCCAGGATGCACTTCTTCAAATCCATTGTCCTTGCTGTACTGACAGCACAGCTGGGATCTGCAATTCCTGCTGATCGCCGCCATGAGCGACAGCACCACCGGAAGAGAGCCCCTATGGCCCCTACCATGCTATCGAATCCGCTTCCATGGGTAGATTCCAACGGGAGCTTTACCAACGGACCTTCCGGGTCCCGCCCATGTGGGAAGCCCACGTCCACGAAGACAATTACAGTGATACAATACCCTACCACATCGACCATACCACTGGTAGCTTCAAGCGCTCCAGTAGTGATTGCCTCCTCATTGACGGGCATTCATTCGTCCCTGGAACCTCCGTCAACATTATTAATGTCACCGATATCGACCACATCACCGCTGGCTACAAGCTCTCAGCCAATGACCACTTCTTCAACGTCAGCCAGCCAGCAACTACCGGGTTCATTGTCAAGTCTGTCAACATCGGTCCCCTCGTCAGGGCCATACTCATCATCCCCGTCGGGGTGTCCGAGCGAAGCCTTCTTGCCCACCAACTACACGGCAATGCAACCGTACTTCGGCTTGAACGTGGCCAACACAAAACCTTTTAATCCAGATGGTGGGTCACCGAGCTTCAAGACTGAAGATGACTGGCGGACAACATTCAGTTTGATAAAGGGTACGTTCCCGAAGACTAATGCTGTACGTATATATTCAACCACCGACAATGGGAAGTATCCGTTGATGGACGCTATTCCTGCCGCAAAGGAGAATAACCTCAGGATCTTAGTTGGTGTATGGAGTGGTGGACCGACTGTGACCGCCCGCTTCGACCAAGAAATCCAAGCACTGGGGCAAGTCGTGGACCAATATGGTTGCGACAACTTTGCAGCTGTTAGCGTGGGCAACGAGGACCTCAACTACATCAACGTTCCAGGTATGGATACCAAGGTTATGAGCGGTCAGAAGATCGCGACGACGGATCTGTTGGTCGATCAGATAGGCCAAGTCCGGAAGATGTTGCGGGATAAGGGTTGCTGCAACACTCCGGTCACGCATACCGACACCTGGAATGAATTGACCAACAAGGACAACCCCAGCATCAACAAGGTACGTCCGAGTGTCCTGAGATCAAATCTCGAGCTAACTTGTAATCAGGTCATCCAAGCTTGCGACCAGGCTGTAATCGCGAACATCTTCCCATACTGGGGCAATGCCACTGTTATCAAGGCCTGGGAAATGGCAGCTGACCAGTCGACATTGACCCTCGAGGCCGTCAAGCAATACGGTAAAGACCTTTGGCTGGGAGAAACTGGATGGGCGCGGTCGCAGCAAGTAAGTGCTGATGTCCCTGCTTGTACTACCCACTTGGAACACGCTAACAACCTTGACAGAATAACGAGAACATCCATGGAACGAACAGTCAGGATGCACAGACCTACTTCAACATCATGGGCTGCCAGATTATTCGTGGGAATGGCTCTGGCTTCTATTACATCGACTGGGACGAGGACGCACCTTCGCAACAGAAACCGAGCTTTGGCCTGTTGGACTTCAACGGTAAGCCGAAGGATGGCATGGACCTCAGTTGCACTGGTTCTAAGCCGGATATGTATATCAGACCCGAGATGCCCCAGTTCATGGGCGGCAAGGGTATTAGCGGGCAATAGTGAAGCCTTTCTGGTTGCGGGTTTACTTTTGGTGGAATGATGCTGGAATAGAGGGTTTGGATCGTAGTCGCCAGCTTGGCTCTACTTATTTAGGCATTCACAAGCGCTGCTGGCTCTAGATATACAGTAGTAATCAGTTCATTGTTGACAACGTTCTCAATCTGTTCCTAGTGAAGAAGAGAGTTAAGCCCCCCTGCTTGACTTACTAGTACGCCGCGGCCTGTGTACGCAGAGTCAGGACGCCAGGCTCCAAGGCAGCAATATACCGAGGCATGTGCTCGCAAGCAGTATCGCGACTGCTTTATGAACATCTACTCGGGGTTTGATTAACGCGCTTAAGACTGGCCGGATCACGACACTTCACGACGCAGTTCCGTATCAGCGTCTGTTCGTGAAAGCTATGCTGAGATGGAATTCCTGCCAACGTTGCTAAATCCTTTGGACGAAAGCAAGCCATCTCTCTTCGAGCTTCTCTCGGAACAACAACTTGCAGCGCTCATCCCACCCTCCTTACGCTATCTGCTGGCGATCACGACCCATAGATATCCACGCTACCTCCTTCGCGTCCTCAACAACTACGATGAGCTCTATGCCCTGCTCTCGGCCGTGGTCGAGAAGTACTACCTCGATACCTTCGGTGGTGGCTTCACCGAAAACTTCTATGGCCTGAAGCGGGAGAAGGTGCTGCGCCTGCGGGGCGGAGAGATCCCACGCACTGCCCTGGGCGTGCCTGTCGAGGTTGGGGAGAGATTGCAACTCAAGAACCATCCACGAGATGTCTGGAAGAATGTCGTGGTTATGGTTGGAATACCCTACCTGAAGAGAAAGCTGGACGAGAGCTACGATATACACATTGCTCCATCAGCTAGTCTATCTGTGGGTCTAGGTGGTGTTGAAGGACGAAGGTTCCTGGATCGCGATGCCCTGCCGCCCAATCCAACCGTTAAGCAGAGGATTATGCATGCCTATAAGTGGTTCCTGCGCCACGTCTATCCCTCTGTCAACGCTGCCTATTACTTCAGCATACTTGCATTCAGTCTTGGCTATCTATTTGATGGCACCAAATATTCGAGTCCTTTCTTATGGATGGTCGGCACACGCATACGAAGAATGAATGCCTCAGACTACAGGGCAATTGACGAGGCTAGCAAATTGAGTCTGGCCGCCGCAGCTGGCCAGCCCGGTCGCCCAGGTCAGGGTCTGGCTGGTCTATTTCATCCCAGAACACTCTGGCCGCGCTTGCTGAGCAGTCTGCGCCTGTTGCTGCCAGCCAGCATCTTCGGTTTGAAGTTCTTGGAATGGTGGTACCAAAGCGACTTCTCCAGCCAGTTGAGCAGGAAAGCGGCTGAAGGGCTCGAATTACCACCTCCAATCGTGAGTGGACAAGGTCTAGTGAGGAAGCACCGTGTCGAACAGGAAAAAGCAGACAAGGAGAAGGAAAGAAGTGGTGCCAACATTTCCGCAAAACGTGATCCTCCCATATCAAGTACGACTTACCTCCCCATCTTAACTGTGCCACCACCGTCCTCGAGTGATCTGTGTCCTATCTGTCTACACCCCATCGGGACAGCAGCTGCTTGCCAAACTGGCTATGTTTTCGACTTCAAGTGCATTTTCCAGTGGATCGAGGGTACACATGAGAGGCAGGAAGCGTGGATGAGAGGCGAGAAGAACGAATGGGAAGACGACCAAATCGAGCAAGAGGAGCAGCCTAAGAGTCGAGAAGGTCAGTGGGAAAACGGTACGGGTAGATGTGCTGTTACTGGTAGAAGAGTGCTAGGAGGGACCAGCGGAATCCGGAGAGTTATGGTGTGAGAGAACGGTCATGCCTCGAATTCTTATGCGCGAAATTTGCGTATCATGCACCTGTTCGCCTATCCGATGGCCACAAGGGCTGCCATTAAGAGCAGGGAACGTGCAGGCTCAAACAATGTGAGCAAGAAAGAGCTACCAATCTACATCGAAGAGCTCCACGTGGAGGTGCTTCATCTTGAACAGTCTGTCTACAGACGTGGACCGTGGTTGCAAGCGGCGAGGGGCAGAGCAAATGATGTGGCTATCAAACCTAACTGGACCGATTTGCAACCCACACCGCTATGGCAACTCGTCGTTATTAGATGCTTGCTTGTTGACAACAACTGCTTGCTCGAAGTGCTATCAGCAAACAATGACCAATCCAGCTCACAAGTACTACGGTGCTTGACTGAACTGCTCCATCGCTCCCAGGCATTTCCTCTTCACATCAGCCTAAGATGTTGCTATCACATCAATCGCCGGGCGAAACAGCTCCTGGCCAGTCTATTGATGCCGGAAGCTCGCAATCCACGGGCAAGATGCAATCTCAGTTCCACTCCGGTATAGGTCACACCATCAAGCTCAAAGACGTTGATGGCCAAGGCCAGGGTCTGTTCGCTACGGAAGACCTCTCCATTACCGACAAGGTGTGCTCACTAGGCTACCCCACCATGATGGCAATCGGCACAGAGGCATTGCCAACCACCTGCTACTCATGTCTAACCATCAGCTCACCAGCTCAAGCTCTGCCTCACCGCGGTATCGAGCCTCTCGCTCTGAAAGTCTGCACAGGCTGTCATGTCGTCCGATTCTGCAACAAGAATTGTCAGGCACGAGCTTGGTCTGCCTACCACAAATACGAATGCAAGATCTTCAGAAAGTGCGGTTGGAACTTCTTCCCACCACATGTTGTAAGAGCGGTGATGCGTATAGTATTGCTCCAGGACAAAGGTGTGCTCCCCGATGAAGAATGGACTCAAATCACAAGCCTGACGTCCCACGAGGATATCATACGAGAATCTGGTCCGAGCAATCTCACGATGATGGCGGAAGATGTTCGTTTCCTTGCCAAGTCAACCATGAGCTTGGAGATGATTGAAAAGCTCATTTTCATCATGAGAACCAATCAGATTGAGCTTCTCACTTCAATCTATGGTGGAATCGGAAGCATGGTCGACCCTCTACTGTCGAAATTCAATCATAGCTGCGCAGCAAATGTCATGGTTTATCGGCCTCATTGGACCATGTCTAGCGGATGGATGAGCTCCACGGAGCTGTCTGAAGAGGAGAGGATGACATTCCTGAAGGTCATACCACTGCGGAATTTGCGGGAAGGCGAAGAATTGACAATATCTTACCATCCTCCTACCTCCTCGGTCCACGAACGGAACGCGAAGTATAAGGAAAACTACTACTTCGAATGTCAGTGCGAAAGGTGCATCAGTGACCTCAAAGAAGAGACTAAGCTTCGAGTGCATCAACCCGACATGACAGCTCGATTCCGAAAATGGGAGGCGCAGACACGCCACAATCTCCAACAGCTCGGGCTACGCAGCAGTGCAGTCACTGAAACAATCCAAAGCTTGGATGATATCCAGAGCTTTCTGAACACACCATCACTTTACACAACCGGCACCTTCCCCACAGCATGCGGGGCCCTCGTAGGGCACAGTGCGGGCATTCGTGCGTTCGATCAGACCCTCATCAATTGCTTGAGGCTGTACTTCCTGGTATACCCTTACCGATTCGAAGGGAAGCACAACCCGTCCGACAGGCGAATCATGATCACTCTGCTTGAAGTCTTCGATGCGCTGCTAGCGCCTTCTCAAGACGAAGTCAATGACCATCAAAAGTCGCTGCAGGACTTGTCAGCTCGGGGGCTTAGCAGGGCCAGCTTGATCTACTGGAGGGAGAGGATTTGTGCTGACTTGAGGAGGAGATTGGAGAGTTCCGCAGCGAAAGATTTGCTAGTGCTGGTGAAGCGGTGGTATGAGCCGACAGGGGAGCCGACTGGTGTCCATGGAATACAGCAGGAAGTAGCAGAGGAGGCGATGAGAACCGTCCTGCGACTAGATGAGAGTAGATGGCGCGATGTGCTGGCAGCATGTGGTTGCTGAGGCGAAGCGATCGTTTAATCAATCTAGAAACAGACGTCTCTCATTGTTTTGCTCTGACTTTAGCGTTGTATCACGATTCGCCCTGATAGTGGTAGTGGTGTCCAGGCAATTCCGCCCTCTTGTCTGTCGAGCCCGGGCTACTCAATCATCAGCGGCGAGACACAAATTCTGATCTTGTGTAAGCAAGGGCAAGCTGGATGTGTGACAGCCTGTTACAGGTGAGAGTGCTTGGCGAGCCCTCGAAGACGTTAAGCACTACTACCCAGGATTTAGCAAGCTATGGAGCGCGCCAAAGTCACAAGAGTCATTGTTGTGTCGCGCTGGTAATAGTGGCTAATCGCTTTGCATTTGTTTGAGATTTACTGTACTGTATGAGACTTGGAGGCTAGAGTAGAGTTGCCTGGCACGGTTTGGGTCGCGATAGAGCGATAAAGTAAGTTACACCGTGAACTTTGTCAGTTGTGCTTCAAGCATCAAAGTTTTGCCGTCATGGTGGACATCTCGCGAGCGGTTTAGACTGCATGGTGCACGTACTGTACGGTACACTATTTAGCTTATCGGCAGTTGATGATGAAGGTCCCTCAGTCATCGTAAGACCCCGGAGCTCGATGATTGGCCGGAACCACGCACGAAGCATGACTTCCGCGTGCTTATGTGGTACACCGGCAAGTAGCTGTTGCAGAGATCAGTCATGAGCGCGGCTCTCTTCTGCGATCTACGTCTTTGACCGAAGATTCATGTGTGGTGAAGTAACACGGACCGGTGTTGCATTGTTGCCAAGCCTCTCCGCATCAATCTCCGTCTTCTCGAAGACGATCTGGACGAGCTAGTGACCTCTCCCGGTCGATCCCCCACCGGAGCACCGACATACAAGCATTATGATACGGGGAGTGCCCACTCCTCATCAGGATTAACAATGAGCACCGGAGCCCTTAGTGCACCAAGCGTGGACGGGGAAACGAGCAATATAGTATGGACACGAGAGTCTTGTAGCTATGCGCTGAGCCACGACTCTGCCATACCGCAGGTTTGCATTGCCCCTAATTGCTTCGAAGTCTTTAATAATCCACCGTGTATATCTTTTCGGACTGCCAGCGGCCAGGCAGAACGGAAATCTGAGTTTCCCACGGTCGGGCTTTCCCCCTGAGACTGGCTTGGGGTGGCCCCTAGTTCGGCCTCAGAAGTGTTTCTTGCTCGTGTGGTTGCGGTTATGAAGCTTGATATTGCTTTTACGTGCGCTCTAAGCATCAGCCAAGTCTGGGCTGCCTTAGACGCCGCACGAATCACGAAAGAGCGGTATGGCAACGACTCCGCCTGGTTTGTTGACCGCATACCACTGTTCGAGTCAAGCGATGAGAATATCACAGACGTGTATTACTATAGGTGGGGCGTCTTCCGCGCCCACCAGCGAGACCTAGGTCAACATGGCTTTGTCGACGGAATTCATCAACGATGTCTCTTGGCAGACTGAGCCGTGGGCTACTCTCACCGACGCCGCAGGCTTCCATCTGAACGAAGGAAAATGGCTCCGAGACCTTCGCTTCAAGAACAACTACGCCACCTTCATGTACAGCAATGATTCAGATCCCTGGCGGTTCTCAGAGAGCATGGCAGCTGCGGTATGGTCAGGCTATTTGGTAGACGGTGATTCAGACTTTGCGACATCTCTCCTCGGGAAGATGCAGACCACATGGGAAGGCTGGTCAAATCGATCGTACGCAGCCTATGTCGATGACGTTGGTATGTACTGGGTTGAGCCGTTGCTGGATGCCACAGAATACACGATCTCGAGCATTGACGCGTCTGGTGGATATGATGGCTTCACCGGCGGTGAGGCTTTCCGACCGACCATCAATAGCTACCAGTATGCCAATGCGTTAGCTATTGCTAACCTTGCAAACATGACCGGGAACTCGTCAGCCGCAGTCATGTACCAGCAGCGTGCTACTGATATCAAAGAGAAGGTGCATCAGTGGCTGTGGAACACGACTTTCGAGCACTTCATCGATCGTCATGCTGAGTACAACAATACAAACGTAACGTACTTTCAGCCTATACGTGGGCGAGAGCTCGCAGGATATCTACCATGGACGCACGATTTAGCTGAAGATAATACGACATACGCACAAGCGTGGAACCACATTCTCACCGGCAGCGAACTAGCGGCAGCTTATGGTTTGAGGACTGTCGAACCTAGCTATGAGTACTATATGAGACAATATCGTTATGAAGGCGTTCAGCCTGAGTGCCAGTGGAACGGACCAATATGGCCATATCAGACAACTCAAGTCCTTACCGGACTGGCCAATCTCCTAGACCACTATCCGAACTCTCAGGGGACAATCGGTATCTCGGACTACACGAATCTTTTGCGACAGTACGCGAAATTGCACTACAATCCAGAAAGAGGTGGTATAATGGATCTCGAAGAGGACTACTATCCTGATACTGGTTCTCCAATCGTTGGTTTGGCTCGTTCGCCTCATTACTTCCACTCAGGCTTCAATGACCTCGTCCTTACAGGCTTCGTCGGCATTAGACCTCAAGCAAATGACTCGCTGGTTGTCAAGCCTCTCGCAGATCCATTACAGGTTTCGTACTTCCGTGCTGATCATATCGTCTATCACGGCCATGAGATCGCTGTCCAGTGGGATGCGACGGGCGAAAAGTATGGCAAATCAGGATTGCAGGTGGAGGTTGACGGCGAGGTGGTAGCTGAGGCATCGAATCTGCAGCGTCTGACCGTCGATATCGCACGACAGCCGGCACCGTCGTACGAATCTCCGATCGCGAAGTCAATTCAGCTCAACGCGACCTACGAGTTTCCGAGAGGCAATGTATCTGAACCGAATGCAGACGTGGATAGGGTTCACGATGTAATCGACGGACGTATCTGGTTCTATCCTGAGATTGTCAATGGATGGAACACGCCCGTCAATGATGCGCAGGAAGTGTGGTATCAGATTGATTTTGGGCAGGAAACAGAAGTGACTCGCGCTGAGATTGCCTTCTTTGCCGGTGTTGAGTACGATGTTCCGGCTGCGTACAGGATCCAGGTCGCCTCCGGAGATGCTTTTGAGGATGTTTCTGGAGCAAAGTATGGCGAGGCGATGGCAAACGGTATCACGGAGGTGTCATGGGATACTACGACGACGAGCCTGATTCGGCTTGTCTTCACGCCGCAACCAGTTGGCAGTGTAAGGCTGGTAGAGTTCAAGATTTTCTAGACCTTCATACATTATCGCTGTAGGTGCGGGAAGCAAGTAGCCAAGATAGTCAGGCAATGGTCATGAAGCATGTTCTAGTATGTGTTGCATTGCTCATACCATATAACTCACGGTTTCTTGGCGCTTTGCAACACGAGAGCATCTGTGACGGCCCTGGAGGTCGACGCCAAGACTTCCTTGAACTATCGACCCTCACCAAACAACAGTGCCAATCACCTAGTATATTGGATAGCAGATGGCAAATTGTAATCTTTGAAATTCGATGGCAACCACCAGTGAAGAGCGGCAGGCAGAGTCAAAAGCAGCAGCCGAAGCTCTGATCCCACAATTCCAATTCACCAAGATCCTCAACCAAGACCAGAACGGCCGCCGAATCACGCTTCTTGGCAAAATCAAAGACGAACAAGGCCTCCTCACCCTCGAGAGAGCAGCTTTCCCGTCAGAAGCCACGGCGGTTACATCCCTCATTTCAAATCTCACAGGCACCACAAACCTTGGCGCAAATGATGTCTACAGATGGTACATGTCCAACGCCTCATCGTCTACGACTCCGAATCTCAAAGTCAATCTCATCTGGCCGTGCACTGACGCCCACATACGCAAATACACGGCGCAGCAACTCCGGTATGTAACTGAGACACCAGAGGTCTACGCGACGCACATCAAGCCATGGATCGAGAACACGCAGCGCACGCCGAAGCGGATAGAGTGGATCTACAATATCCTCGACGGCATTACCGAGCAGGAGGACGTCGTGTATCGCAGTGAGACCTTTGGAAAGGGCACGGAAGGGGACAAGAGCGATTCCGAGGGCTTCTTGCTCCTGCCTGATCTCAACTGGGATCGGCGGAGTGCCACGGGCTTACATCTGCTCGCGCTGGTGGAGAGGAGAGACCTGTGGTCACTGCGCGGGCTCAAGAAGAAGCACGTCACCTGGCTTCGACACCTCCGGGCGGAGATCGTCAGAGCCGCAGCAGGAGTCGCGACACGGTTGCAGAAGGAGGGCGGAGAGCCGGGAGAGACGGACGAAGACCAGGTCAAGTGCTACGTGCATTATCAGCCTACATATTACCACTTCCACGTCCACGTTGTGCATGTTATGCTTGAGGCGGGAGGGACACAGGCTGTTGGAAAGGCGTTTAGTTTGGAGAATCTGATAAGTCAGCTTGAGGCTATGGGAGGGGACGAAGAAGCTGGGCTGGACGGCGTGGATTTGACGTACTATGTTGGCGAGGAAAGTGAGGTGTGGCAGAAGTGTTTCGTGCGGCTGAAATGTGGTGAGAAAGTGGGTTTGAATGACTGAGGTCGTGCCTTCGTGATGTATGAGGGGGCAGCCAAGTAGTAACAATGATGAGGCAACGATCGAACGCAAGCCAACACGGAATCGGATATGATTGTCAGCGCTTGCCGGTGGCGCTGGCTTTCATGCAGTGGGTTGATGGGCGACTCGTCCTTGATGAGGAGAAGATGACCGGGGGCGGGAAGGAGCGCTATGACATGGCGTGTTGAAGGAGGTCCGATGGATCACCTGCATGAAGTGCGCGGGACCTGTACAGGCAACAGACTCATGTCGTCCAGCTTCGAGTGTATGGTGGCTCTATATACTGGCCTCGATCTGCTCGGCATCGCGCAGGAACATAAAGGGGAGAATGCATGGTAATAGGCAGACTTGGCAAGCTGCATTAGCGCCAGTGGCCGGCAGGGCCGCCTTGAAAGCACAACTAACTGGGAATGTTGTGGTGACGTCAACCTATCACATCCAGTGTCGTTGCTCTACTGCTAAAGTTCCAGAGTGGTCGATAATGCTGCATCGATCACTTGTTGCAACTAGGATAAGGATTTCCGTTCACGTCCGATGCATTACGACTATGCCTGCAAAGTCCAACAAGCCTTCGTTGACTGTGCCTGACCCTGCTCTTGATACGCCAGCTCTGGACGACCCCGAGCTATGCTATTCGTACGAGATTGCTCGCGGTGAGATGGGAGTGCTCAGTTTCGAGCCGTACAAGTCCCTCATCCTTCCATACTGGGCCTTCCGCACTGTCCCAATCGCCCGGAATTCCGCCGAAGTCCTTTGGGCCATCTTCCAATCTTACGTCCAACGAGGTGATTTCGTGGGTGCCGATATGACGAGGAAGTATATCCAGATGGGCATGACTCGTGCTAAGAGATATGCCAACCACAAAGGTGGAAGGTGTGCCTCCCAATTCATGTGTCTTCTCTTGTGCTTATGCATGCAGGAAATATGGCGCCGATGGAAAGCAGCTTGAGAAATGGTCCGGGGATGACGCTGAGGGGAAGCGCAAAGAGAAAGAAGAGGCTTCCGAGCTTTTCAAGGGGTACTGGCGCAGATGTACCGCTGATTCCAAGTATTTAGAGCTGAAGAAGCAGTGGCAGAAGGAGAAGAAGCAATACAAGCCCAAGAGCTAGCGACTGTGTATTGCCTCTGCGAAGCTGATCCACTCTTCAACACCCTTTATCAAGGGGTCATCTGACGCCGGGATTTGATCGTGGCCCCAGATAGTCATTTCGTTGAAGGTCGACACTTCCTCAACGACCTTGACTGGCTCTCGAAGTTCTGGCTCATCATCATCCTCTGCCGGCAGAACAGGCTCGATGATAGTTCGATCGCTAGCTTTGAGTACGAGGCCTTGATATTGACCCGGAACCTTGACGACTCTTCCTCGCAGTCGACGACCTCGGAAATGCGCGGTCCTAGTGTTGTCGGCCTCCGTTCGTGGTTGCCAATATCGCTTGGTCACTTTTGTTGGGCCGTCATGGTTGATCCGGCATGGAAGGATGTTGATGCTTGTTGTATCAGCTGCAGAGGACTTCGATATTGCTAACATATCTGCGATCCACTGCCGAGTTATCAGAGACTATTCTGCATGACCTTGCAGTCTGCGAACTGCGCTCCGAAAGCATTTTAGACGCGTCGCAAAACAGACGCGTCGCGTGCCGGTCCGATATCTTGGCAATTTGGCTCGATTTGCCGAAAGTGGATCACCCGTCGAATGAGCACAACTTACACTCCGACAAGCCAAGAGCTCAGATAACTGACACTCAGCCTTGATACCTCCTCACTGCGCCTCCGCCCGGACAACTAAAGTGGCCGGTTTTTTGCATGCACACCACCAAAATGCCGGCCGAATGGCATGTCCGGGCGGAGTGCGCGTACCAAACATAAGTCAAGCGGACAGACCACGTCCTGAAAGCCAACACCGGATGGTGGAGCTTCAACCTTCATGCCAAGGACAACCGGCTGCCGTGCTGCATCTCGTCTTTGAGCAATCAGCAGGAGGAGCCAACTAGCCAAGGAGAGAATGTCCAAGCCAGCTCGCCATACAAGCTCAAGACATCGCTGACTGCGTGGTCACTGATTCCACCAGAAGGAAGCTGGTAAGCCATCCGGCAAATTTGTCCGTATCGAGGTGCTCGGCGCGGAGACATCTACAAGCTCGTGATAGCAAGTTCTTAGCTTGGCTTATACTCGGACTGGGGTGGACAGTGCCCAGGGAGTCCTTAACAGTAAAAGCAAGCCAGTCGCGAGCATTCGCTGGGGCGTCGGACAGGGAAAGCATATAGATTCGCATTGAAGCCTCGTCGTTCTTCCTTCGTCGGCCTCCCTGACAATTGAAGTCATCGGGAGAGAAGCGCGACTATAAGGAAGTCATGCTACTGGATTCGATACTTAGACCACAGGTGACTATATCTTCGCATTGTGTCGAGAACGGAGCGGGAAATCAGCTACGAGTAGACTGCCATTATCGTCCTCGACTGTCTCTGTATCATGAGTAGTCACATACCCCGAACGCCACGCTAGAACGCTTCATAAGTCCTTTTTCGAATCCAATTCAATCCAGTCTTGTTCCCTTTACCCACCCCAACCCAGTCCACACTCAAACTTACACCCACCTCACAGCCCACCCAACCATTCTTTCCACCCACCTACCTACCTCTTCGACCCCCTCCCCCTCTGACTCTTCACCTCAAAAGCTTCCTTATCCCTCCGAAACAACAACATACAAGCCCTTGCATCCTCTAAACTACTATGCTCGCCCCCCTGGATCTCGACCCCCAACAATTCACTCGCCAACAAACTAAGCTTCGGCGTGCCCCCCGCCACCTTCCGATACGCCGCCAACCGACTCGTATCCCGTATATCCCGGACCGGATGATCCAGCAGTAACGCGCGAAAATCATGTCGCAGCGCATGTCCGACCACGGTTCTCCCGCTGATAATCTGCGCCACGGCCGCCTGCACCTCCTCGAACGTCCGCGCGACGCCCATGTGGTGCGGCGCAATGCCGGAAATAGATGTGCGCCAGTCCGTGACGGGCTCTTTGGGCAGCACGTAGCTGTCGTAGATCTGGACGTTATTGTAGTTCACTATGCTGACGCGCGCGAGAGCGGAGTCGCGGCCGAGCGGACCCACGCCGACCATCTCGCAGTCGAGGGAGATGTATTTTCCGATTTCGACGTTGGGGGAGAGACCGGCGTTTACGGCTGGTGCTGGTTCGGGAGCGGGAGGTTTCGAGGTCGTGGTTTCCATCTTGTGTCTTTTGGTGGGGTGGGAGATTGCGCGTTGTTGAGGTCTTTTGCGTGGTGGGGGATGAGGAGTGGGAATGGCGTGTGAGCGTTTGCGCTTTAGTTTTGAGCTGGTGTTGGTGCTGGTTTCGGTATTGGACGTGGTCTTTTCTGTTGCGATTGTAGACTGTAGCTTCTTCCAATTACTTGAGAGGTTCTTGAGGTCCATTTCGGCATTGTTGGAAGTGTTTGCTGGTAATGAATTATTGTTCTTGGTGTTAGGGAAGAAGTCAGGCGAGGCTCCGCAGGTCGTTTATGGAGGCTCAAATATTAATCGTCTGCCTTAGGCAACAAGGCCAACGGGCCCGCACTAGGGGGCCCGGTAGAATAACGACTTATTGCAGTGCCTTCCCTTCCTTCACGGTCATACCTTCAAGTCGCCTTGTTTAGAATGCCTTTTCCCCGTACTACTGCAAATACCTTCTCGTACGCTTTCGCTCTGTCTAACAAATTGCTGCACAATGCGCCTCTTTAGTCGTCTCCAACAGTGTCCCCTTCTTATGGAAACGGTTCTCAATGTGTCCATTTCTTACTAGTGGTACAGATACAACATGCGACTACTTGATAGTAGTGCTATCTCGCTTGAACGCAGCAAAATTACAAGAAACACTTTTGTCTCTATCCCTTGTTCAGTCTAAGCCCACCCTGTAGCTCCTCTTCTCTCGCGTACTACTGCGCCAATCTCAATGGCAGAACCCATTCCTTACCAAACTCGACGCCTTGCTTCCGACGACTGCCATTCCTCTGCCATGCCACGAGACTGATGCCAATGTCAGCAACACTGGCAGCCCAAGTGCTGGTGTCAATTGCACCATGATGGTGATCACCGGCCATGAAGGCTAGCAGACCTGTTTTGGGCGCGCCGAGGCAGACGATGGACGTGCTGCTCATGACGAGTGGCTGGCCGTCTGCTTCGGCTGTAATGCCTGATGTGGCCGAGAGACCAGATGGCACGTCGATGCTGACTATCGGTACTGAGGTTGCTGGGTTGGATCTAGCAGTGACTTTGCTGGCACTTAGATTTGCCCATTTGATCATGCCGAAAACCGTCGCTTGATCATCGGTTCGGAGTTCGTCAAAGGCATGGTGCACGCCGAGGAGGGAGTCGACTATGAAGTCTGGTGGTTGGACTGACGCTTGTGCTGCTCCGCTTGCACTAACGCTTGTCATCCCGTTGGCCAGTTTAGCTTGATAGTCATCCCACCGCTCGACGTGTCCGAGACTGAGCTTGTAGGTCTTGAGCTGTTTTCGAACAATCTCGAGCAGCTGGTCTTCGCCTCTTTCTAGACCGACCAGGCAGACTGTGACGCGCAACCGGCGATTGCGAAGCTGGCGAGCTGCAGCTAGTGCGCGTGCAGCTGATTTGTGGTTGCCGAGGAGGAAGAGCACGTTCTTGACCTCCGACGGTTGTGCTTGAGCGGTATTTAGTGTCGAGGCTGCAACCAAGGAGGAGGATTTGAGGATTGCTTCCGCTATTGACCTGCCTGCGTTCTCAGTGAGCATATCCTCCGTCAAGCCGAGCTCAGACGTGCAAAGCTGTTCGAGCTCCAGCATTTGTAATGGCGATACTGCATGACATGGCTTGTTATTTGCAGCAACTCTAAAGGACCCGCGAATGCCCGATACAGAACCATTGAGCGGTGAGGCAGTGGGCATTCTGGTCAGCGGTCGTGGCGAAGGCTCTTTGCGGTCGAGGTGGGTCGGATGGACACTACTCTTCCTAGACTGCAAGGGTCGTCTTGAGCCAGCCCTTCTTGAATTCTTTCCGCTGCTATAATGCTCGTCGAGTATGATTTCGTCTTCTGTTTCCCCAGCCTCAGATTTCCATCTATTCATGTCCCGCGTCTCCGGCACATCAAGCACATTCTCGGTAAAGTGCAAGTTGCGGCCTCCATTGGTACCCGGTCGTGGTTTGGTCCTATTGAAGCTGACCAAGCGGTCTTCATCCGCGGTGGTATCGTCACGTCGGATATCATCGAAGACTTTCCGCTTGTCGAATTTGGCGTGGTTGCCTTCAAAGTCAAATTCACCCATGTCAGCGATGTCAGTAGCCTCTTCTGTAGCCCAGCCGTTTTGGTCCTCAGCAGCTTGTCTTCCTCTCTGCTTCCGACCGGGTCTCGGCTTCTCTTCTATCAGCGGCGTATTTCTCCACCCTCGACCTTTTCCAGGCTGCTTTTTGTTCGATTTTGGAGGCACTTGATATACATCCTTCAGGTCTATTATGCCTGGGCCCGTCTGTGACTTCCTTTTCTCAGCCATCTCTGTCTGTATTTGCTCCTCCTTATTATCTTTGACAGCCAATGCGTCGAAGGGTTCTGTCAGAGTCGCTGTCGCTGAGGAGTCCCGCCTGCTAGTTTTCCTCGCTGTGTTCCTCGCAGTAGCAATGCTTGATATAGAGCTTTGGCCTCGCAGAGTTTGCTGCCCTGCACGCACTGGACTTGGAACTGCCCCATCAGCGATCATGATGGGAGAGACTGGAGTGGGCGGAGCAGCAGATTGTGCACGCGGCGGTCTGCCATTTCTGTTATAGCTGAGAATGGCCGGGTCCACGAAGGTTGCAGGTTGCGGTTCCTGCTGCGGCGGTGCGGTGGGTGTAGGCAATTCATCATCCTGTGCAGATGGTGCTATTTCCAAGTCTGCTATGGCTGCGGCATCAAGGGCGTAAGATGGCAGACGCTGGCCGTTCCATCTGAGTAGTGCTGCTCATATTAGACCTGATCCCGAGATTCGTGACTTCTGCTTACCATTGCGCAAGTACAACTTCTGGTTAATCACATCTGACACGACTCCTTCGATCTGAGCACCCTGCGGACTACGCAAAGTCACCAGTATCGAGTAGCCAATAAATTCTGCAGCCATGTCGGGTGGTTTAGGGGTACTTGCATATCAAGCGCCGATGGACAAGCTGATCTTTGGGGAGTAATTTAAGTCTTGGTGTAAACAACCTCGCGTGCGCATATGGAAAAGTGTCGAGGTACACGGTGCTACTCACGCAACACGATCCTGGCTCGGCCTTATTTTCTTCGCAGGACCGAAGCCAAGCGACGTCATACGGAGTGATTTGGCAGATCTACCTGCACATGAGAAGACCTTGGACTTAGGCACGTACCCAGAATATTCTGAGTAAAGACTATGATTCTCGTGTCCGTGCACCCTCTTACGCTACCATAATCATGCACGAGTAATATCGTCAAATAGGGACCAAACGCTGGTTCTCGACCTTCAACCGTACATATACAGCTCCTCGTCCTCGTCAACTTCGGGCGCATTCTTGCTGGCAGGTGCCAAAGTCGCTTGCTTCTTGGCCGCTACCTCGTGAATGCTTGTTAGCTTCAGGTAGAAACTGGTGACCTTTGGATGCACCATCACTTTCCGTGGCTCGAACCGCAAGACTTGCAGTCCAGCCTGCGTGGTAGCACGACTCAAGGCGACATAAGCCTGCCCTCGTTCAAACACTTTCCCAAGATCGACTTTGACCCGCGAAAGAGTTTGTCCTTGAGCTTTGTGAATCGACAGTGCCCAAGCCAGAATCAGTGGCACCTGCACTCGTTTGGCTACGATCTCACCTTGTTGAGATTCTGTCTTCCATTCTTCAGGCTGGCAGAGCATGTCCCGAGTTGTGCCATCTGGCAAAGGGAACCGGACCATTGGCCAGTATCTCGTTACCGCCCCTGGTTCTTTGTTCTTGAATCGAGCCAAGTTGAACTTCTCTCTTGCTGCCTTGGTTTCTTCATCGTCACTCATGCCTTCTCTATAGGCCGTTCGGTAGGTCTCCTCATCGTCCTTGTACGTTGCATATGTTGCTTCGTCCATGAAAGACAACACTTTTCCCAGGGTACCGTTGACGAGTTGCGGATCGATGTTCTTGATCAGCATGACCTGAGCTCCCTTTTTCAAGGTTAGGTTCTCAGGAGCCATGAAATTTGCCAAAATCTTGTTTCTGACATTTAAATCAGACACACCACTGTCAGTGGCAGCATATGTCATGGCTTGGCCTGACAAACGTTGCATACGAGTATTGTTGGCCCCATCGACTTCCCCTCGAGTCGGGAACAGCTCCGTTGCGTCGACGTCGTCGTTGAACTGAAGCGGTCGTGCCAGCTTCCGGAATTCGTCGACCGAAGGCTGAGTCAGCTTGCCCAGTCTCATCTCGTTGAGCATGTTTGCGAAGGTCGGATCTTTCTGGCGGAAGACATGGGTAAGCAGAATGGTATGTTCAATGCAAGTATTCCATGTGGCTGCATCAAAGGCGAATTTGGCAGCCTGATTCTTCTCTGGAACAGGCGGTAATTGGAAGAAGTCACCCGTGACGACGAGCTGAATGCCACCAAACGGTCTGCCATTGTTCCTGACAGCTCGGGCGATCTGCTCGAGCTTGTCGAAGAGTTCTCCGTCGACCATGGAAATCTCATCAACAATCAAGATCTTGGTTCTCAGCCATTTTGTCTTGGTCTTGGCATTGCGCTTGATTTTCTTGACCAGCTCTGGGGCTGGCTCTTTGCCCAGACCAATACCGGCCCAACTGTGCAGAGTTGTTCCCTCAATCACACATGCTGCCAGACCTGTAGATGCGGTGATGGCGAGCCTGTCCGGTTCTCTCTTGAACTTTGATCGTAGCTGTGATATGATGCTTCGCATAAGTACAGACTTTCCCGTACCGGCAGAACCAGTGAAGAAGACACTCTTGCCTTCTTCAACGACTGCTTTGGCTACGGCTCTCTGCTCGTCACTCAGGTGTGTCGCTGCAATCTTGTTGACGGGAGTTGCTCCAGGGGCGTTTTTCAATTTCAAAGCAGTCTGCTTATTGCCATACTTCTTCCTCAACTCTTTCTGTTCGTCCTTGACCGCTGAGGCTGACTTGTTCCATGGATACTTCTCTCCGTTGCTCTTGTCTTTCGGTAGTGGCGTGAATTGTGTAGTAGTGGGCTTTTGTAGGCCAGTAGCTGCTTGTAGTTCGGCATCTTTAGTCTGGTCCCAGGGTAAGGTCCGCCTCTTCTTTGGTGGTGCTTCTTCTTCCACAGATGACATGGTCTTGACGGATTTCGGCGATGGTTTCCTGTAGTGTTCTGGTGGTGACGAGGACCACGGCACCGGTGCACTGCTCGGTGGCTGCCGTGTAGAACCAGTTACGGGCGGCAAGGAGGGGTATTTGATCTGGGGCTGCTGTGGCGGTGACCTCGTTAGATCAATGGCAATATCCTCATCAAAGTCAAAGTCATTCTCGTCAAATTGGACATTTTGGTGTAGTGTTCCCAGATTGCTTGTGGTACTGATGCAACGCTCGAACTTTCGCTTCGCAGGTACGTTGGCCGGCTGCTTCTGAATGTTACTAGCAGAGTTGTTCAGGTTCAGTGGCTGCTGCACTTTCGGTCGATTCGACGACGCATCTCTACTGATTGCCCTGCTCAGCATGGTGGCGTCGAAGAAAGCAAGCGTTGGTCTGCCTAAAGCAACATTGGAAGAGGGCAAGCGAAAGACGAGATGAAGCACTGACATACACTAAAGTAGTAATCGGCCTTTTCCAACTATCTGAACTCATGTGGTGCATGTCCTCAAAGACGCGCCTCAAAAAGCAGTCGCGGTCGCGTCGGGGAAGTCACGAGCTAGCCTCTTGGCACGAATTAACCCTGACCCTTGAGATCCTCTTTACAAGCACAGTCAGCAGTAGTAACAAGACAAATTGTCCATGCAAGCCAAACACCTTATTTCAACGCACGATGGAAGGGGTGGTAATCTTTGCTTCCATGCATCCGCATGTTCTTCTCAGTCGTGAGCTCATTCATTAAGTAGTCAAATCGGATTGCACGATGTCTCGCTCCGCCAGCTTGCAAATGGACGAACCATACCAGGGCATTGTAAATGCTCCTACCACGTCACTCCCCCTCTTTCGACAGCGGTCTTGCTCATGACCATACGTTTTGCACGAAGACCCTCAGTTGTTGGCCATGGCGACCTTACCTTCGGCCTTCATCTTCTCCAACCGGTCAAGCAGTTCCTTTGGAGGTTGCTGTCTGTAACCTTCTGGGTTGTTCTCAGTCCACCTCCAAAGGTCGGCGCATGCGTCCTCCATCGTCCTCTGGGTCTTCCAGCCCAGCTCATTGTTGGCCCTTGTGGGCTTGCCGGTTAGATCAAGCACATCTCCAGGTCTTCGGTCCACGACTTGGTATGGCAGATCTCGCCCAACGGCCTTGCTAAAAGCCTTGATCATCTCGAAGACAGTGCTGCCTCGACCTGTACTCAAGTTCCACGCTCGAACACCAGGATTATGTTCTCTTAGGTAATTTAGAGCAGCCAAATGACCTTGTGCTAGATCAAGGATGTGGATGTAGTCCCGGATGGCGGTACCATCGCTCGAAGAGTAGTCATCCCCAAAGACCAGCAGCTTCTCTCGCTTTCCAGTTGCGACCTGAGCCAGTAGTGGTAGCAGGTTGTATGGTACGCCCGCAGGATCCTCACCCATAATGCCAGACGGATGTGAGCCCGCTGGGTTGAAATACCTCAAGAGCGCAGCGTTCCACTTTGCGCCTTCGCCGGTTTTGCCGGCCTTTTTTGCCTTTGCTCTTTCTGCGTTAATGTGGTCGGTGATCAGGAGCTCAGAAGCAAACTTTGTGTTGCCATAAGGATTGGTCGGTCCCAGTGGACATTCTTCAGGGATGGGAATCATGTTCTCAAAGCGTGTAGCATCACCATAAACTGTGGCTGAGGAGGAATAGACAATATTTGTGACACCATGTTTGGCAGCAGCTGTGAGCAGTGTCAGGGTGCCCTGGACGTTGACCCTATAGTATTCGAGCGGGATCTCGCCGGACTCGCCAACAGCTTTGAGGGCAGCAAAGTGAATGACGCTGTCGATTGCAGGATGTTTCGAGAAGACGTCCTCTAGAGCCTTTTGGTCTGTCATGTCCACATTGTAGAGCTTTGGTTTCTTTCCGCAGATCAGCTCTATCCTGCTCAGTGCTTCAGGGGAGGCATTGTAGAGATTGTCCACCACGATAACTTCGTAGTCAGCTTCGAGAAGGGCAAGTGCTGTGAAGGAGCCAATGTAGCCAGCGCCACTGCAGGGCCGTTAAATTCGAAGCCAGTGTTCTGTGGCTGGGTATTGACTTACCCAGTGATCAGACAAGAGCCCACGACCATTTTGCTGGATTTCTACTTGTTGTACCGGAAAGCTAATTGATTGGATCGATACGACGAGGCGGCGGCGGATATTTGCTGTTGGCAACGACTTGAGACTTCGATACGAAGTTGCGGAGTCACTGAATAACAAGATGCAGTATGGAAACAAAGGGAATTGTAGCTCGAGAGTAGCAAATCAGCCGTGCTACTATATTGTTTACCGCGCTTGCAGCCCACCACAAAATAAGTCGTCACTTCCTCCCAGGGACATTTGATGCCCCACATTCCTCGTGCCACCTGCGTGGGCGGCTCTAGCTTGATTTGCTGCCCCAGAAGCACTGGCAGGAACCGTGGCGGTGGGGACCTCGAGTCTAACCGGATCGGCCTACCTATCCGCCGACATGCATCACAAATCCATGCGAACTTTTTTCTCTGGTTGCAAAGCGTATTTGCGACTGCAACAATAATTTCAGACTGCCACATAAGCGCTGCTGAGAAGTTGCTACTGGGTCGGACTTGAACTAGGTGATATACCGAGTGGTGCTGGCGCTATATCAGCATGTCAGAGCCGTCTGCCAAAAGGCGGAAGACCACCGATGCTGGTAATATTAGCAGTGCTCCCATTACTGATCCTCGTTTTGCAAACATACAGTCCGACCCAAGATATCGCTTGCCAAGCAAGAAGCAGAAAGTCAAGCTTGACAAGCGCTTTGCTCGTGCTTTTAAGAACGAAGACTACACAAGACGAGCAAAGGTCGACCGATACGGTAGGCCCGTTGAGGATGATGCTGAGGCTCGACGCTTGAAGGAGAAGTTTGATGTGGAAGACGACGAGACGCTGAGCGATGAGGTAGACGACGATGAAGAGGTACAAAAAGAGCTTGCCAGGCTTGAGAAGAAGCATGACCCTCTGAGAGAAGGTAAGCTCGATGTTAGCTCGTCAGATGAGGACAGCTCGACGGACGAAGACTCCGAGAGTGAAGTCGAAGAGGAAGAACAAGTAGGGCAGGGAACTGAAAAGGAGAGTGTGCCAGTAGGAGAAGTCTCGACAAGATTAGCTATAGTCAATCTGGACTGGGACAACATCCGAGCTGATGATCTTATGGCTGTTTTCTCCAGCTTCCTTCCCTCTGGTGGACGCCTACTGAGAGTCGCGGTATATCCGAGCGAGTTCGGCAAGGAACGTATGGAGCGGGAAGAGATGGAAGGTCCTCCCAAGGAGATCTTCGCTTCGCGAAAAACCGCAGATAATAGTGAAGAAGAATCGGAAGACGACGACATGGAAGCTGAAGAGGATGACGACGACATTAAAGCCTCAATCATCAAGCCAGATGACGGCTCCGAGTTCGACTCTCAGGCTCTACGCCAATACCAATTGGAGAGGCTACGCTACTTCTACGCCGTTCTTACCTTCTCCTCAAAGCCGGCTGCAAAAGCTGTTTACGACTCCGTCGACGGCGCAGAGTATCTGACCACAGCCAACTTCTTCGACCTTCGTTTTATTCCGGAAGAGATGGATTTCTCCACCGACACACCACGAGATGAGTGCGACCGACTATCAGCTGATTACAAACCAAACGAATTTGTCACAGATGCCTTGCAGCATAGCAAGGTTAAGCTGACGTGGGACCAAGAAGACAGAGGCCGTAAGGAGGCTCAAGCACGGGCGTTCAAGGGCGGTCGAAATGAGATCGCCGAGAACGATCTGAAAGCATACCTAGGTTCTGACACTTCTGACGACGAGGCAGAAGAGGCCAAAGACGAGCTTGAGCCTGAAGGAATCGAAGGAAAACCAAAGTCCAAGAAAGAGCTTGAACGTCAGAAAGCACGTGCTCTGCTCGGCTTCATCGAAGAGCCCAGCAAGAAGTCCACTAGCAAGAAGAGCAAAGATGGTCCCCTCGGCAATATCCAGGTCACCTTCTCCTCTGGTCTGGCCGGCGTAGCAAATGAAGACGGCAGGAAGCGGTCAGTCTTCGAAAACAGTCCCGAGCCCGAGGAAACAACAGCAGAGAAGTATGCCAGGAAAGAGAAAGAACGCAAGCAAAGACGGAAAGACAAGATGAAAGCAACGCGCTCCGGCACGACTGTTGATCCCCACGAGGTCGATAGCGACGATCAAGCACCAGCAGCAGAGGGCCAGGGTCAAGATGTGGGCTTCGACGACCCCTTCTTCAACGAAGATGCCCTCAATGACGCCTCGGCCAAGAATAAAATTCGCAAAGAAGAGCGGCTGAAGAAGAAACGCGAACGCGAAGCCGAAGAGGCAGCCTCGGCAAAGCAGCGCGCCGAACTCGAACTCATGATGGCCGATGATGACAACGATACCGCCCATGCGAGTGGTGCAGCTGGACAGGGAAGAACGGTCCGTCATTTTGACATGACTGACATCGAGAAGGCTGAAAAGAGAAAGGGCAAAAAGGATAAGTTCAAGAAGAAGAACAAAGTTGCTGCCGATGCGGACACGCTTGCTGCGGACGACTTTAAGATGGACACAAGCGATCCCCGGTTTGGCAAGCTATTCGAGAACCATGAATTTGCAATCGACCCAACGAACCAGAAGCTGAGACAGACGAAAGGCATGAAAGAATTGATGGACGAAGGAAGGAAACGGAAGCAGAAGGGCGCAAGTGGCAAGTCAATTGCGCCAGAAGAAGACTTGGCCACGGGAAGAAAGGACAAGAAGAAGCAGGCTCGCGCTGACGGAAGCACTGAGGTCAGAGACCTCGTCGCGAAGCTCAAGAGGAAAGCTACCTGAGCGTACCAAGCTCACTCCTTCACGTCTACTCGACTGGTCATCTCAAGCTACCTTGATCGTCTATTGAGTCCAATCTCAGCCTCATTTTCAGTAGCGTTCTCCGATGTTTTCCCATGTTAGCGCCCGGCATCGAAGCCTCCGCGCCTTGGTTCCCGCAGATCTGCGCACCCACCAGCCTGGTACCACAAACAACCTACAGAACCCGGAGAGCCATGCTCATGCAACTCCTTGCCAGGTTACACCATGGATATCTGCTGCTGCATACTGCCATCGTAGCATTGTCGAGCCTTGTGCTTGTATACCCGGGAGTCATAGTTTGGTCAACTCACCTTAGTCCATACTCGGGCCGAGCATAATAACACTGAACCTCAATTCCCCGCCTCCTGCTTCCTCTTCTCTCTTCAAGAACGCTCTTACACCAAGGGTTTGCCCTTGCTCGCTCAAAACGTCGTTCTCAGGGTCCAGCTTGCCTCTATTCAACGGACCTTTCCTCCTACCATCCAGTTCCCATATGTTGTTCTCCTTATCTTTAATGAAGGCTACGAAGTGCAAATCCACCGCGGCATTAGCATCTGGCGCTGTGCTGTCGCCGGTGGCAGCAGCGGTAGCATGCGCAGCTTCTAAACTCCTACTCTGATATAATAACTCTGCTCTTTGGACCGGATCCAGCGGCAGTGCTTGCTTCAATAGCTTCTCCAGATCGCTACCAGCCTGGATCTGCTCACGTGCCTCTCCGTTGGTGATCGCGTGTAACAGTCCTATCAGCCCACAGGCGTTGCGTATTGTCTGCTTGAACCACACGACTGGCTCCTCCGATCCACTGCCGCTGTAGTCTGGTCGCGCACTGTCTTCTTGTGTACGGAACTTCTCGTAGGTATCTGTGATGGGAAACACCAGTAGGAGAGCGTGGGCTGGTCGCGGGAGGAATTCGAGGAGTGAGGGTTCGGTCAGGGAGTAGACTTCGTGGAATTGGAGAGTGTCTGAAAGGCCAAGTTCATGAGCGAGCCGGGTCATTACGTCTGGGTTGTTTTCTAAGCAATGTTAATGGTTGTCGCGGGAGTGGGAGTGGCAGTGGCAGAAATACCGAGTGGCACGAAGGCCTTCTTTGTGTCTGGTACGTCGACGGACATCGTTGCTGATGAGCTGTTGTGCTGTTGAAAGTATAGGTAGGCTTCCGTAAGTGAGTACTTCGGTAGGAAACTAAAAGCACTCCAGTAGGTACATCTGGCTCTTTTGGATCGCATGCTCCGGAGATCGCTGCAATGGCGTCATCTCCATACAGGCACAAAGACGCGTCGAGGGGTATTGAGGCCTCAGGCATCAACACTATAGCACTGTTGGCCATGCGTGAGAGGGCAGGTTCAGGGTGGATGTTGATGCCAGAGTTTGGTGTGTTGAAACTTCAATACTTCGTCTCCAAAGCACCACCAGCCACTTGTAAGGTTTCGTGCAAATAGCTCCAGGACAAGGTGGGCGCCGAGCAGCGTTTCGAACAAGATTTTGAGATTAGGCTTGCGCGAGTGCATATCTGGCACAGCAACGACCAGCCGACGTATCGGCGCGACACCGGTGTGCACGCGCCGGAAGATCAAGAGGAGCTCGTACGGCTTCCTCCATACGCCATGCAAAGGCGTGACTGGCTCACCTTGCGTCGTGACTTTCAGCCATATCCATTCTTCGACAAGGTCAAAGCCGAGTCGGGTCATAGACGTAAGTACCTGGCTTCGCACTGCTGCTTTGTTGGTGATCCAGATCGCGACATGTCCATGCGCGTGCAGATAATTGAAAAAGGTCAGTGCTTGTTCAAACGGGTCATACAACTGCTCCTCTGCGGTGTGGTACCCCTTAGTATGTCGAACCGACCTGTTTGCCCAGGGCGGATCCATCAAAATGACATCGAATTGAGACTGCCTACCACGATTTGTACTCGTGCTTATTCCAGAGACCGCTCCTAGCCCACGTTTGATGCTGCCCCACATAAACGTGCAATGACCAGGGACAAGCATTGACTCGTTGTTCTTGAACACGAGGTATGCTGTCCTTGCGTTTTCATTGTGGACCAGCTCGTTTTGGACATTACAAAGGGACACAAAATCGTTCTGCATTGCAGAAAGCACAACAGGGAGATGAGATGCTCTTTCATCCGCTTTTGTTGCGCGTTCGATTCGGACATCGTCGACTTCTGGATTGTGCACCCGGGGCAGGCACCATTGTTGGGAGCCAGAGGTACCATCAATGGATGTTAAAGCTCGCTCGCAATCGGCCTGGATATCATTGTGATAAGTGACATAATCTGTGGGGAGCTTAGAGATGAAGGTGCTGCGCTTACTACCCTTCGGTTCGGGCGTCGCGAAGCATGTTTCTGATGCTAGAGACGAGCAAATGCGCCCACCACCCTGTGCATGTTCGATAGATTTTGGGATGTCGAGAATGAAGACGTCCTGATCGCGACTAGAGTACACAATGGCTGCGGCCATGGCCGAGACGTCAACAAAGCTTGAATCTCGGTGTTCCTTGCTGTCCAGGATGTCTCGGATCTCATGTGGAGCAGATCGCAGCAGGCCGGTTTTCAGGGTTGTGGAAGCCATCCCACGCTAAAGCCAGCCTCATCTTCTGGCGAACGTGGCGGGGCGTGCGATAACGCAGACCAACTGTATCAAATCCAAGCTGTTGTAGCGGCAACAGTGCATGAGGTGACACGCGCATTATTAAGTTTGTCTTGCTTCGCAGGCGATTTCCAGAGCTTGCAATGGAAACTTTCAGCTATGGAACGATGTGCTTAAACTATATCCCAAAGACCCGATAGTTTCCTCGGTTGGATGCCCTAATCTTATCGTATATCTGCCTGGCTGACAGAATGCGGTACAGATCGTCCTCGGACGTCTCCCCTTTTCACAAATGTAAGTTTGCAGCATGGACCTCATGACGGTCTTGCAGAATTTGGCTCGTCGGCTTGTCTGCGTGGTTGTCAGCTATCGGCCTCCCATACCGAACAATGATCTCCACGTTTGCGGTCCACTCTGCTTGGACCAACACTTCATGCAATTTTGCAGCTTTGGTGGCTCTTGCGCTGATCACATTCCACTCCATATTCTTACCTCGACATCCCGACTCCCTGCACTTGCCACTCTGTAGACAACGAACACAGTCCGAGCTATAGCGTACGTCAGACACGTTAAGGTACGCAACAAGTTCCGAACGGCAGCTCGTTAACTGAGTTGATCACGATTGTGTGACAAGAGACCTCGGCACCTGTCTCGGATGGCGGGTAAAAGTCTCATATCAAAGCCACACATCTTCACCTCGATCTCCAACAAGCCTTCCTCATGAATGGGGTTGTCAAAGCCCTTAGTGATGAAACCGCCGAGACGGAAACTACCACGTTCACGCAACAACAGAACAGAGCTGTATTGGTAGCTGGACTAACATGCGCCTGCTTCAGTGTCCTCGCGACACTTGTTACACTACGATGGTATATTCTCATGAAGCGAACTTTTCGGCACAGACTGGTCATGTTTCTAATACTTAGTGACACCTTCAAAGCACTATGGTATTTTCTCTTTCCTGTGGTGGTATTCAGTCGTGGACCTGTCGCAAGTTCTTCCGGATTTTGTCAAGCCACAGGCTTTTTCCTTGCAATCGGCATCGAGGCGTCAGATTTTGCAATACTCATGATCGCGTTACATGCGATATTGTACATCTTTCATCCACCGGCAAGAGCTGGAGATAGTGGTGGGCTCTACCGCTGGCGGAAATTCGTCTATCCTGCTTGGGCGGCATTGCCAATCTTGGCAGCCTCCTTAGCCTTTGTCAATAACGGGGCCTCATACACCACTGCAGGAACCTTCTGCTACCTTCCGCGACGTCCGTTCTGGTACAGGTTGGCGCTGAGTTGGATACCACGATATTGCATCCTGTCTCTCATCATCTTGATGTACACAGCCCTATACATTTACGTCACCCTCAAATTTCGCAGCTTTAGCAATCTCCAAGATTCTGATTCATCTACCACACCGCACTCCAACTCGAGGCGTTCATCCCGGCGGTCATCGGAAGACGGCATTGCTCCTGATGAGCCTGATCGTCCTGCGGAAACATCGAAAGCGTCCAGGTTCAACCGACCCGGATTCTCACGAGCAAGCTCATACAATAATGAACACCCTCAGCTACCCGTCGACCCTTGGGACCAGGTTTCCTTCATTACCTCCAAACCTCTTCGAGACATACCGCAGTGGCAGCCCGGCATCCAGGCCGCAGATTTCGCATGGATCGCTCGCGACACAAGGCAACAAGGTGCAGTCAGTCCACCTCGTACCAGAAGCTCATCCCATCAGCCTGCTGCCCCGCCACTAGCAAGTCGAGGGGTTTCAGATTGCATGACGATGGACTCCGGGTATACAGGCGACACTATAACGAATGCACCAGGTGCTGATGTACCGGCGCAAGAGGAAGCCACTGCGGCCAACAAAAGAACGGCTCAGCGAACCGTGCCACCCAACTCCCATCAGCTCACGCAGGCCAAGGCCATCAAGGATCCGCTCCGACGCACACGTAAGGCGATCAGAAAGCAGCTGCGTTACATGTTCATTTATCCGGCAGTCTATCTCCTTATGTGGACCATCCCATTTGCTTCACATTGTCTTCAGTACAGCGACTACTATGTCAAAAACCCTATCTTTGGGCTGAGTATAGTGGCGATTTGTATGGTGAGTCTTCAGGCTGGAGTCGACTGCATTGTATTTTCCTGGCAAGAGAAGCCATGGAGGCGGATACCAGTGGGCCATAAGTTCTCTATGGATGGCTTGCGCGCTTCGTTCAGCGGTCGTGACGACCAGACTCCAAACAGCTCGAAAAAGACCTCAGTTGCTGTGCAACCAGATCTGGAGCCAGTGATGAGGGCCCGTACTCCTAAAGATCCTGGCTCAGGCGCTACAAATCGAGCAACAAGTGCCCACTGGTGGGAGGCTGAGGGCAAGAGGAGGAAAGACAGCGTATGGTTGGGCACTGACTCCTCGTCCGCTGCCGATAGATCGTCCTCACCTGCCGGAAAGGATACCTTGACTCCTTCCCCCTTAGCGGGGAGTGAGAGTGAAATTGCTCTAAGCGTCGTGCATGAGCACCCACATTCAGATGAAGAGGAGGGCGGCGGAGACTTCTCGGAAGCCCACCTCAGGTCGCCAGCCGGCTGGAAATAGATGATAATAGATTCTTGCACCACTAGTATAATTCGATAATGTCCTTGTCAATGGCCTTAAAACCACATCCCGTTTCGAGACAACAAAGCTGACAAAAGCAGCCTCGGATAATGGTTCGGGTGTAGTTTCTTCACCGTCGCGTGCCTTCCCGAGCTCGGATATTTATGGAGCGGCGAAATCGTCATTGTCCCGGGCCCACGTCAACCTCGGCCAGCTTCGAGCGTCCCACGTCCCATTCCAGAACAACAACAGACCGTGACAGCATCTGCACTTCCTCCTTGAGGTCCTGACTTGGTGGTGTTGCTCTTTGAATGCCAGAAGCCTCAGCTGGCCATGCAGCCACAATATCACACCCCTCACAACCATCGCAGATGGAACAATCTGCACCTCGCAGACTCCTCGAAGAGCCTGGGCCTCCAGCTCGAGCAAGGCCGCATTTTCCTACAGTCGACGAAGCCTCACTAGCAGTGTCTGGAGCTACAAGAGAGGGAGACAAGCGCGTAGACAAGAAGAGCTTAGATTATATCATAAGGTCCGGTGTCGCAGGTGGGCTTGCTGGATGCGCCGTAAGCATGACATGACGAGCAACAAACGTAGAGCTACTAGCTAACTCCAAAGGTAGGCCAAAACGGTCGTCGGGCCACTCGACCGAGTGAAGATCCTTTTTCAGACCTCAAATCCACAATTTCAGAAATATACTGGACATTGGTTCGGTGTCGCGAAAGCGCTTCGTGATATCAACCGCGCTGATGGCATGCGAGGCTTGTTCAGAGGGCATTCTGCTACTTTACTGCGTATCTTCCCATATGCCGGCATAAAGTTTCTGGCCTACGAACAGATTCGAAATGTGCTTATTCCGGACAAGTCCAAGGAAACACCTGGCCGCAGATTTGCATCTGGCTCGCTCGCTGGCATAACCTCTGTCTTGTTCACATACCCGCTAGAAGTGATCCGTGTCCGTCTGGCATTCGAGACGAAACGCGACTCGAGATCCTCCGTCTCCCGAATATGTCGACAGATATACCACGAACAGCCCCCCGAAGTATTATCCCTCGCTAGCGCGAACGGCCATGGAAGCAGTCCAGTAGCCGCGGTCACGGAAACAGTTCAGAAGGTGACGGCTCGCTCAGGCCTCACAAACTTCTACCGAGGCTTTTCTCCAACAATGCTAGGCATGGTACCTTATGCAGGAATGTCCTTTCTCACCCATGATGCCATAGGAGACCTGCTACGTCTACCTCAATTCACGCCGTATACGGTGATGCGCGGCTCGAAAGACACAACGATAACCACAGAGAACGGAACAATTACAAAACGAGCACAGCTGACTGCGCCCGCACAGCTAACAGCTGGCGCGGTGGCAGGACTAGTCTCACAGACGACATCGTATCCCCTCGAGGTCATACGGCGCAGAATGCAGATTGGAGGTGCAGTTGGTGATGGCCGTAGGGCGGGCATTGCTGAGACTGCACGGCGAATCTTCTTAGAAAGGGGCACGAAGGGTTTCTTCGTCGGGTTGACTATTGGATACCTCAAGACCGTGCCTATGGTTGCTACGAGCTTTTATGTTTACGAGCGTGGGAAATGGGTTTTCGGAATATGATTAGAGATGCACAGTTCTGGTTTCGTCACGGGAAACTGTTATAAAAGCGCAACCGAGGTGAGCCGCCGAATAGTGGAAATTTGCTAAACGGAGAAGAATGACGCATCCGAAGAATAGCGTCTTGTAAGGAGGAAGGGCCCCAGTGTCTTACAAGATACGACAGCAATGTGCCGCACAATGCTCATATCAATCTCAATCCAACGACCTTCTGACGTTCTCCAGTCATCGGGTTTTCGTTTTCAGAGTCGGAAACGATTATCCAAGAGGAATACATCACATGACTTACCGCTAACCTCGGACTCCACTGACCAGCGGCAGCGTCAGTCACGGCGGCATCTTTGTCGAGCTTGTCTTCGCTTGCGCACTAACTAATCTCGCCTCGATAAAAGGTTGAGTCGATCATAATGATGCTTTGCTCCTCTGAAACTTGCGTGGGACACAGTTGTGCTTCTTCAATTTGGCTGCATGACACAAGACTGAAGCGACTCGGGCATCGGCTTGGGAGTCTTCGTTCATGGAGTCTTTCGAGACTTGAGATCCAACTACTGCTATTCAGATGTCAACGAACCCACACCACTAGCTGGTATCAATGCACGGCGCCAACCGCGCGTGGGCCGACCCAAGAGCTACCAGATAGGGTGTCCCACAATCACTTCGCGATAGGTTGACGGGAAACAGAGCTGCATGAACGAGAGGAGCACAGGCTTTGTGCTCAACAGACGTGATTCGTATATCCAAGGACCAGTGTCAAGCGGGCCACTAACACGCGAGAGCTAGACGTGCATACAAGTGCCGATCTCTCGTGCTACTGCAGACGCTACCAGCCGCGGGGTCTTGCTCCCAATACTGCCGATGTGTATCAGTCAACCCCGAGCAGAAGATGACCTGCCGAGTGGATGGCGGTGGGCAGCAGCAGATACTCATAACCCTCTCAGCTCCATGCCTTCACCCTTTCCCCGTTCGATCCTCCCTCAGGCATACTGACATCCGCCGCCAATATATTAGATATTCTCGCCCTCACTTTTCGCTTGCTGCTGGCAGGCATCGCGCTTGTCGTCCTCAAGAAGCTGATCGATCACGTTCGTGGTCCTCTCCGCCAATTCGATGGCCCATTCTTAGCTAAGTCCACGGACCTCTGGCGGCTCCTCGACATCAAGACGACACGACGATGCGACATTACCCACTTCCAGCTGCACCAGCAGTATGGCGCGGCAGTGCGCATGGGCCCTAACTGCATCAGCCTTGCTGACCCCGGGCTGATCAAGGTCGTCTACACCGGCCGTCCCAGGTGGAAGAAGTCGACCCTGTGTACGTAACCCTCGCCTGAACCCCTAGCGACCTCCTACTGACACCGCTAGATAACGTCAACGACGCCCTCGGCCCCGACGGCTAAACCCGCATCACAAACCTCAATAACGAGACCAATGATGCCGTTCACAACAAAACTGTCGCCCCCATCCGCTCTATGTACACCATGTCCAATGTGAAGTCCTTCGAACCGCTCATCGACCCCGTCATCACGCGCCTCTGCACCAGTCTCGAGTCCCGGTTCATCGATGGTGCGAACGCGGGCAGATCATTTGATGCGGCGGACTGGATGAACTACGCTGCCTGGGACATCATGTCCGAGATCACATTTGGTAAGCCATTCGGCTTCATCGATCAGGGGAAGGACGTCGGTGGGTTCCTGGCTATGAGCCAGCGCGGATTAGACTATTTCGCGGTAATCTGTCAGATGCCCTGGCTCGATTTGGTGTTGGACAAAACCCCCGTGAAGCGCATTGGCGCGCCCAGTTTCAGCTGGGCCGTCGGATTCAGCGTAGGTGCGCTGGTCGAGCGGTACCAGCAGATGGCGGCGGATCGCGAGAAGCAGAAGGACAAGCCGGTGAAGGACTGCCTTGATAAATTCCTTGAGGCGAAAGCCAAGGCTGAGCCGGGCACGATCGATGACACGAAGGTTGTCAATTTCTTGTTGGTGAATGTACTTGCGGGTAGTGATACCACCGCGATCACGCTGAGTGCGGCGTTGTACTATCTATTGAAGAATCCTGCGGTGTTGAATAAGCTCGCGAGGGAGTTGGACGAGAAGGAGTTGGGTACGCCGGTGACGTGGGCGCAGACGTTGGAGTTGCCGTATTTGAATGCTGTTATGCAGGAGACGGTGCGAATCCATGGGGGTGTTGGGCTTATGCTCGAGCGCGAGGTGCCTGCTGGCGGATTCTCGCTACCTGATGGCCGGTTTGTGCCTGGTGGTACGGTTGTGGGTATGAATCCTTGGGTTGTGCATATGAATGAGGAGTACTTCGGGCCTAATACTGACAAGTTTGTGCCGGAGCGATGGATGAAACGGTCCGATGAGACCACTGAGCAGTTCGAGGCTTGGGATAAGAAGATGAAGGAGGCGACGTTGACTTTCGGTCATGGTTCGAGGATCTGCATCGGTCGGAACCTAAGCAGGCTTGAGGCCAACAAGGTCACCGCGACACTGTTCAAGAACTATAAGGTGAGTGGTTATTGGACTTATCTCGTGTGTGCTTTACCAATTATGATTGCTAGTGGTCGCTAGTGGAACCAGGAAAAGACTAGAGTATTAGGAACTCATGGTTCACTTACCAGAGTGGAATCGATGTCACAATCAAGAGGAGAGGGGAGAAGGCACGGTGGGATATAGCGTGTAATTACCACTTAGTATATCAAGCTTTTGTGCTTATCTTTTTTGAAATGTCCATGGCTGGGAGGCCCTATCGCCAAGCACCAGTACTCGATCTGCTTCAATATTTGAAAAGCCCATACTGTCTGTCGCGTCCTCCGAAGGCGTGTCCACTGTGGCTTTCCGAGCGTCACTACTGATACTAAAGACCGCTCCAGAAGAATTGGGGGCCCGGGTTGTTAGAGAGGCGATAGTCCCTTGCCTAGTCGGCGTGATTACCATTTACAAGAAGTATAACTATACAAGATTAAAGAAGAGAAGTAAAGTTAGGTAGTCGGGTTAACTTCGGTCGGCCTAAATTCGTAATAGTAAGCTGCTGGGTCACAGGCATAATAGCCTGGTTCATAAGCTGGTCGGTGATGTTAGTCTTCGCAGACAAACGTCAACGTACTAGTAGGCAGACTGACGACACGCCGTACACATATTCTTGCGACGACAGGGTCTCCACGCTAACCCAACGTCTGGAGTTGAGTCCAAGCCTCAGCAGTCTTCTCCCGAAACACACCAGGCTACCTTAAGCTTCCGTCCTCCCTGAGCACAGCATCCCTCCCAGAACTCGAGGCGCATCCGACTCCATAGTGAATATGTCCACACAAGCCCAACAACAAGGTCTCGACATAACAACGCTCCCAGTCCAACAGCTCTCGCAGCTCCAACAGCGTCTCAGCCAGGAACTAGAACACCTCTCAGACTCGCACGCACGGTTACGCGCCGCGCAGGCCCGCTTCAGAGACTGCATACGGAGCATCAAAGATGGCGTCGAGGGGAAGAACGAAGGTGAGTCGACATGTCACGCCACGCCACGCCACCGTCCTAGGCCGCTGCAGTGTCAACATTGCGCACTTGCACTTGCACGTTATTCACTAACACCCAACCCCTCCCATCAGATACCCCGCTCCTCATCCCCCTAACAACATCGCTCTACGTCCCCGCCCATCCCACATCCACCAAATCCGACACCGTCCTCGTCGACGTAGGGACGGGCTACTACGTCGAGAAGAAGACTCCCGACGCGATAAAGTTCTACAACGGCAAAGTCGACGACCTGACGAAGAATCTGGGCGATATTGAGAGGGCGGTGGGGGTGAAGAATCAGGATCTGAGGATGGTGGAAGATGTGTTGAGGGGGAAGGTCTTGAGTGAGCAGGCCGGGCAGAAGGGACAGGGTGGTGGGGGTGGGAAGGAGGGGGATTGAGGGTTGAGGAGCTGAGATGAGGGATACTAGTGTCAATGCAGAAACGCAGCATCTCACGATGGGTCGCGTGGAGTATGTGGGTGGCTTCGGCCTGGGCGAGCTTCACCCAGCGGTCTCCTGTTTGGACGAATGCGTCGCGTCCTGCTGTTTGGTTGGGAGAGACGAGGACATGGTATGCACTGCCAGACTACAACAGTGGGCTCCGCGCCAGGACGGTGGCATTGCAGTGTAAACAATAGAAGTTTGAGTCTGATGGTTTGGGCTAGCAGCAGTCTGCTGGTCCGCCTCCTGACGAGGCGGGAGGAGGATGACAAAGATAGCCACTTCGGTGATCGCCTTGCTCAGGTGTGCTTTTGTTTCTCATTGCTTATGGGTCTCTTGGCTATCTCAGTAATCTAGTATGGGCGCATAGGCTCTCTGTAGAGCACACGACTGCCAGAAAATAGCCTTAGCTACATTGCCCCAGTATCTCGATAAGCGCAACCGGCTCTCGTGTTAAGCAAGCAAATTCAAACTCCTTGATCGTGCCACACCTCATATCATATGTTGGCGCTTTCACATATGCTGCGCCTTATTTCGTGTCAAAGTCCGACTCCTCTTGTTGGGCCGGGAGACTGTGAGGCCAAGCTCTGAGCAGTAGCAGGCTGTCGAAAGGTGCAAGGAGGGCAGGCAGCAGTATTCCACCACGAGCCCTAGCACAAATTGCCGTTACTAACTCCCAGCTAAGTCCTCCTTTGTCTTCGGTGGCCGTTCCTTATTTTTTGTTTGTAGTTGTGCTTAGCTGCAACCACTTTTGAGGTACTCGCTGACCGTATCCTAGTGACCATTCACCCCGTTCACGCCATTGCTCGATGCCACTCCTGCGTTCATGCCATTGATCATCGTGCCTGCCTGCTGCTCAAGGGCCTGGTCTAGCAATACTTGGATCTCTTCGACTTCTTTCATGAAGTTTCGGAACCCTTCTGGTAGTGATTTTGGGTAGTCTTCGTCAATGACCTTTGGGAAGAAGGTGGATATGTCACGGCTCCATTCCACGTCCTGGCCTGCTTCGATGTTGGCAAATTGAGCCATGAGGTTATCCCATTCCTGGTAATAGTAGTTGGCCCGCCATTCCGTTCGTACTGGAACAGCGCTTGGCTCGCCAAATTGTTGCGGAAAATAGTCGGTTCTCTTAACCTCCAACGTGCCTTTCGTATCCTTGAACCTGTATTTGGCGATTGCCACTTCCCTGACCGTCTCCAGCTCGCGATTCCCAGGTGGGAAGATCGCGTGCTTGCTTGGCTTGAATCTGAGGCCGTTCAATGATGGCCTGAAGGCAACGTTGCCCGCAAAAGAACGAAGGCTTTGTGAGACTTTTTGGTTCGAATAGATTGTCATCGCGCCAATGTGAAATTGATAGCCAATCTTCTTCAGATCGAGGTGATTGAGTTCTAAAAGCTCGGTGACGTCCTGGGTTGTGTTGGAGCTATACTTCACCCAACGTGTTGCAGAGACCGAAGGCTCTTCTGGATCGATGGGATTGTGCGAGAACTCTCTCTCAAGACGCAGATGCTCTGCTTGGCCTCCTACGAAATCGAAGTGCACGGCCCACGAATATTCCGGTTCTCCCAGAACACTGATGGTGGTGAGCTTGTCGATGAAGTCAAAGGACGCGTCTGCCAGAAGCGGGCACTGCAGGGTTTCCACACCCTGATCTTGCAGCATAGTGATGAACTCCTCGATTTCGTAATCTTGACCGTTTGCTGGACGCTTGAATTTGGTTAATGCAACTGCGCCGAAAGACACTCGCATGCGAACGTGTTTTTGGGTCACGTGAAGTGACTTGATGCATGATCGTAGGGCGCTCTTGGTAGCTGTGCGGTATTTTTTGTTTGTAGTTGTGCTTAGCTGGGACCACTTCTCAGCCTCGGTGGGAGGTAGTAACTTCCCTGTGAGCTGTGGAACATGAGCCTTTGTGCTGCCAGTTGGGTCTAGTCGAAGTGCCACAAGTTGCTGACATTCATCGAAGAACGGTAGCTGGCACTGAACGGTGCGGATGCCTCGCTTCTTCCTGGCCATCATTTCCTTCACAAGACCCACAAGGCGAGCATAGACGTGCAATACAGCTTGCTCATGTTCGGATGAGACTTTGGTAGCGCGGAGTCCATCTCTTTGATGGCTGATGACACAGTTGAACTTTTGGCTCATGTCAGCCAGTACGCTGGTCTCGTAGTCGTCTATGAAGTTTTGGAGGTCATATCCGTCAGGCCAGACCAGATATGCCTCGAATGGGAATACTGTATCACTGGCAAAATGTCGAAATATCTCGTGCTGATGCTCCTGGATGTTCTTACGCAGGAGCCGGTCTTCTTCTCGACCGTCAAGTGCATTTTGCTTCGGCCAGACTTGATGCTTCGCATCGTGCTTGCCTGGCCCTTTCACATGCATCTCCCATGCGTGCAATTGGGCCCTAGCTTTCTCAACTTGTTCTGGTGTGCCCCAGATACTTAGGACATTGTCGTCCTCTGGAGGCACTGCAATGAAAGCATTGGTGCTTAAACACATTCTAGCCAGCTCATCCTTGACGACCTCTGCTTGTGAGAGATAAGTGTGCTTTGGAAGGTTCTTTGCCACGGTTTTTAGAGAATGCATCATCGAATATTTGTAATCCGGGGCATCCTTGGCAGCTAGGTACCTTTTGCAAGCATCCAGCTTGAGCGCTCTGAACTGAACTTGCTCGCGAGGTAAAGTCTGAGGAGGGACATGATGGCCATTCCGTTGGAAAGTGGACTTTGACAGCAGACTTTGAAGGCCAGGTCGATACTCCACAGGTAGGTCGATTGTTGACGTTTGACGCGGTCGTCGCGATCTTTGTCTCGCTGCTTTTTGAGCTTCCAGAAGGCTGGTACCTTTCGGCACGATGTAATTGTGGGTTGGTTCGGGAGGGACGCTAGGAGGGAGTGCGTTGACCTGCGATTTTACGGGCTCCCAGTCTGCTGGTTCCCAGTCACCTTCGTAGCTGAAGACAAGTTAGCTCCTAGTGCTTGTTGAGGTCAAGAGTAAGAACTGACTCGCTCATCGCGTATACTTGAGTCTCCCTACAGAGACGCTATGGGCGAGGCAAGTCTGATGGCGGACTACCACTCTGGTAAGGTTGCCGGTGCGACGTGGAAGACGTCTTCAGGTGAATCAGAGACCTCGTTAGCAGGACCGACCTTACTGGGCACGGGACTGTTTCCCGGCAAGCGATTCTTGGTCGTGCTGCCAATGGTAGCAGGGTAATTTGTGCTCGTGGCCGTGTAAACAATTGTCCCTGACTGAGCTGCTCGGTGGAGGATTACAGGGTTTTCCTGAACTGGTGGATTGTGATATTTGCGAAATAAAAGGTATCGAACAATAATCAGCGAAGCTGAACTGTTCGGATGAAGAAAGGTGGTTGCTGAGAAGGTTGATTTCTTAGTCCTTGTTATATCGACTTTGGGTTTCGTAGAAATGTCGGTTGCGATCTTCGTAAGTAAGCTCGAATCGATGTGGTGCCCTTCCGCCAATTACTTGCCGCGTGCAGCAACGTCGACTGCTAGAAATGATTTTTGGTTCGGATTGAAATTACTTTTCCGATATACAGGCGTGTCTGTACTTGGTGTCTCTCACCCCCACCTCACTGGTAGACAGTGAGGCAGGGACGAATCACCTCGAATTGGATTGAGCTTCAGCAGGCACGTGTCGGTGAAGGGGGCAAAGTACGTCCTGAGCTTCCAGAGTTCATGGGGATGCTCGAAGGTGGTCTTGCTTGACGTTTACTCTCAGAAGGCGGTCAACACTTTCGTTACAAACTGCATCATCCCGCATCCATGAGCGAGCAAACAGTCTTGGATCCCTTTTCGTAGACTCTTGCGATATGGATTTCAAAAAGGCCTTGCGTCATGAGATCTCGCCTCACCTTCTGAGTGCGGCGAAGCAAGCGATCAACGCGTCTGTCACTAGCGTGTTTCGTCGCGTTATCCTTCTCGCTGCAATACTCAAGCAGGCTAGATCGGCGATTGGTAGTATCCAGGACTTCTCTTCGTGCTGTGAACCAAGAGCTTAACTCACAGTATCATGTCACGTTCCAAGAAATGGTTGACAAAGGGTGGTCTCGCAAGAGAGGACTCAGACGATGAACTCGGATATGAAGATCACCCCTGGGAGTGGATTCGTGCCGAGAGAGCATCAAAGCACCCAAAAGATGGCGACACTCCATCAAGGAAGCGCAAAGCCAACGCGTTGCTGGAGGAAGACACGAAGAGGGCCATCATCGGCGCTCGTATGGGGTCCTTCGTGGTCAAGGTGGGAGATGCGGTTCTGCTAAAGTCACCTGAGCAAGGCAAAGACTGGGCTGGACTGATCTGTGCTTTCTCCGATACTGATGAGGACGACGATGAAGAGATGTGTGCCCACATCCAGTGGTTCTGTGCCCCAGATGAGCTGCTGAGCGGTGCTGGCCGTAAATCAAAATCAATGCCAGAGTTCATGACGAACGAAACCTACATCACCACGGACTTCAACATGAACCCTCTTACAGCCATCAACGGTAAGGCTATTGTGATGTCGAAGGACGAGTTTGTCAAGACTTATCCACAAGGAGAACCACCTAAATCAAAGACTGCCGAAACTAAATTCGCCAAAACGATCATGTGTCGCCGAGCAGTCAAGCAACGCAACATGGTCTTTTCTGAAGAGTTCGACTGGAACGAGCTCTACAAGGGAGCAGACAGTCTGTTAGAACTTCTCGACTGGGTGCAAGATCAGACGAAACGAAAGCCGAAGTCCAAGTCGGAGGATTTCGAGTATTCACAGAAGAAAGATGTGGACGAAGAATTGGCACCTACCACTCCTAAAAAGCGGAAAACCACGTCAACAGCTGTAACCCCCAAGTCAACGGGCAAGTCAACCAAGTTCATTACTCCATCCAACAAGCGCATCATGATCAAGAAGCCGCTCGAGATCACGCCACTTGGCACGAGAGTGTTGTCTCCATCACAGATTATGTCGACTCCGTATGCTCATGCAAGAACAACTTTGCATGTCTCGGCAGTGCCAGCATCATTGCCTTGCCGATCGGCGGAGTTCGAAACAGTCTACTCCTACCTTCACTCAGCCATCACAGATGGCTCAGGTACCTGTATCTACATCTCAGGTACACCTGGCACAGGCAAAACAGCTACAGTGCGAGAAGTCGTGGCATCACTGCATCAAGCGGTCCTTCAAGACGAGCTTGATGGATTCAACTTTGTCGAGATCAACGGCATGAAGGTTACAGACCCTCACCAGTCTTACTCCCTCCTCTGGGAAGCTCTGAAAGGCGATCGTGTCAGCCCTGGTCATGCCTTGAACCTTTTAGAACACGAATTTTCACATCCAAACCCACGTCGCATACCCTGTGTGGTACTTATGGATGAGCTCGATCAGCTTGTGACGCGGAACCAGAGCGTCATGTACAATTTCTTCAACTGGCCCGCTCTCAGACACTCACGACTCATCGTACTTGCTGTAGCCAACACTATGGATCTGCCCGAGCGAACATTATCCAACAAGATTAGCTCGAGACTGGGCTTGACTCGAATCACGTTTTCAGGTTACACCCACACACAGCTGATGGAAATTATCTCTTCTCGCTTGCAAGACGTGCCAGGTAATATAGTCGATCCCGATGCCGTCCAATTTGCAAGCCGCAAGGTCGCAGCTGTCTCAGGAGACGCCAGGCGAGCTCTTGATATCTGCCGCCGTGCTGTCGAGATAGCGGAAAAGCAGGCAGGGGACCAGGACCTGCAGCAGAGGGGTGATGGCTCGGACACAGAAATGGCCGTTGACACGCCATCTAAGACCGGACGTAAGAAGCAACGAGACGTGTCGAAAGACGACGCTACCACACGAAGTGGCATGAAGACCCTGCCTCGAGTAACGATTGCGACCATCAAAGCTGCCATTAACGAGTCGACTTCTTCTCCAGTCTCTCAGTCCCTTCGCGGACTACCATTAGCCTCAAAGCTGTTTCTTGCAGCCCTGCTCGCACGGGCCCGTCGGACTGGTGTTTCCGAGTCTACGCTGGGAGATGTCTTCACTGAGTCGAAGCTTATTGCCGATGTCGCCGACAATAGTGCCATTCACGATTTTCTATTGATCGATCAGAAATGCCCGAGGCTGCTGGCAATGGGAGCCGCTGCCATGGAATTGGTCGACGCTGGCATCATTGTCATGGATGCAAGAAGTCGTGGCGAGCGAGCTGGCAAGGTCAGGCTCAATATTGCTGATGACCAGGTCAAAAGTGCCTTAATGAATGATGCGGAAGTCAAGGGCATGGGGTTTGAGGCTTGATGTGCATTTCTTTTAGCAACACTCACGGCGGTGTCCGGCCACAGTCACCAGAGTCAACAGTGGTTTGATCAATGCTTAGACCAATGGCCAGATCATGGCACGATACAACGATGACTACAGTACCAATGAATGCTCAGCTGGCCAACGGTTGTACTGTACGTGTGACGACCAATTACCGGACGAACTTTCAGGTCCGAAACCTGGGGTCGAAGATCGTCCGACTCCGCCACACAAACTTTCCGAACATGACACTCCGCAAGTCGATCACTAACATTGCCAATTTGTCGGATCGATGCATGAAGCTTCTGATCCACTGATTGTCTGATAACTGTCGAACGTTGGCTTGAGAAGCCCTTCATGCAGCAGCTTTCTGGTCAGGAAGCACGATGGACTACCAATACCAACCAAGCGCACGAACGACTGCGGATCTGGCCAGGCATGTTTGCCTTGCCCATTTCGGTCGTCATGACTGGCCAATCGGGTCAGCACCGGCGGGCTGCATGATGGCTGGCTTTGCCTACTTTGGAGAAGATGTGCTCTCCCCACAACTGCCGTAGTGCGTGTATCAGTTGCACAACTAACTGCCGAACGGCCATTCAGGTCACTCAACAGGCGGGCTACAACATAAAGAGCTACCATATCATCATGGCTAGTAGTCTTTCGTTGTTATGCTTGTTGAGTTTCTGCCCAGCGTCTTCAACTGAAGCAGCCCTCGACCAAAAGGCTTCCGACACGCTCGACTTGCGCTACGAGTTTGGGAATCTCCGAGACGAACACAGGAGCACATTTGGCAGCCAAAAATAAGCCTGCTTTCACTCGAAGGAGCTGAGCAGTGACTCATCGTTCAAGATGGCGAAGGCGGCGGTAGCAGACGAAGCGCCTCTGACACAAACACTGCTCATCAACTTCTACCACCTACTTCGTCGATGGCCAACGACGGTCATTCTTTGCATCATCGCCCTTAGATTTCTTTTCCGCCGCTACGTCTCGCCCCTTCGCAGATATCCAGGTCCATTCCTCGCCTCCGGCACCCGCCTATACTCCCTCATACTTACAGCCCGGGGTCGTACCCACGAAGAGCATGTTGCTCTCCATCGCAAATATGGGCCCATCGTCCGGATACAACCAAATCAGCTCAGCTTCTCATCTCCCGAAGCTGCACGCCAAATCCTTTCACCAGGAAAAGGCTTCCACAAGACAAACTTCTACTGGGTCTTCCCGCCATATGGGAATCCTGACGTCTTCACTGAGATCAGGGAGAACGTCCATGCTACAAAAAAGCGTTTTGTAAATCAACCTTACAGCCTGGCTAGTTTCCAGGCTTTGACGCCGTGGATTGATAAGACAATCGAGATATTGATGAACAAGCTAGATTCTCAGGTGGAAAGGGCAGTGGAGGTGGTGGATCTGGGCAATTTCTTGCATTGGTTTGCATTTGACGTATTAGGCGAAATGGCCTTCTCTTCGTCTTTCGGCTTCATTGAGCAGGAGAAGGATGTTGATGGCGCAATCAATTTTATCGACACAGTGCAGCAGTACGATGGCATTGTTGGACAGATTCCATTCCTCGACTATTTCCTTAGGAGGTCGCCGTTCTGGGACTATCTGCCTTTTGTGACGCCTCTAGCCAACAACCATGTCACCCGAACAGCGCTTGGCCAAATGGCTGCTCGAGAGGACGGAACGGCAGTCGTGGACAGGAGGGACCTGCTAAGTCAACTGTTCGAAGCACATGAAAAGGATCCGGAGAAGTTTGACAAGGGCAGTGTATTTGCCGTAGCACATGGTGCTATCTTTGCTGGAAGTGACAGCACAGCCAGTACTATGCAGACTTTCATGTGGAATGTGCTGAACAACAAACCCGTGTATGAGAAGCTGACAGAAGAGATATTGAACGCTGATCGGAACTTGCAGCTTGGAGAGATTGTGGCATGGGAAGAGAGCCAGAAGTGCTTGCCATACTTCCAGGCCTGTCTGAAGGAGGCTATGCGTGTTGGACCAGCTGTTGGCTTGGCAATATATCGAAAGGTTCCCGGCTTGGGAGCAGACATTGACGGCGTGTTCGTGCCTGGTGGGACAGAGCTTGCTGTCAATGCGCATGTGCTTCACAAGGACAAGGCAATCTTTGGTGTCGATGCTGATGTTTTCAGACCTGAAAGATGGTTAGGGAAGGAGGGTGATGAGAAGAGCGAAGCAAGAGTTAAGAACATGGACAGACATATGTTCCAGTTCGGCGGTGGGTCTCACGTTTGTATCGGTCGGAACTTGGCAATACTGGAAATGAACAAAGTATTGCCGCAGATACTACGGAGGTACAAGTTCGAGCTTGTTTACCCGGGACGACCGATGAAGAAGCATAGCACTTTCTTCGTCGTACAGGCAGGATTGGAGGTCAAGATGGCGAGGCGATGAAGCAGCCATCGGTCCAGCCGCGAGACACTCGCAAACCCTGAGTATCTCGACACACAGCAGCCAGCTTTGTATGCAAGGCACTTCATTTAACGCGTAGCACGCTCCTCCTAGTAATGTCGTAGCTACACTGGCTAAACATTCGATGCAAACTTTTGCGCCCTATTGGGGTGCTTAGTTCTCGACAGTTGCGCAATGACATCAGACTAAACAGGCAACCTTCGAAGCGAGTGTAACGGTGCGACCAAACGACAGTAGATAAGGAGGACAGATTAGCCTCATCAGAAATCTGGATATATTACTGCTCCGGTGAAAATCGTTCATATGCTTGGCGACATGCCTCGATTGTTGACTCTCGCCATAACACTTATAGTCTCATGTTGCCAGACATGGGCACTCCCAGCCCACCAGCAACGACACCAACAAACCTATCTCAGCGACAGCAAGATCCACATCCGACCCGGCACAGAAGCTGACCTCGACGACATCACAACAGTCATCGTCAACGCGTTCCGGTCCGGTCCAGATTGGCGCTATGTATACCAGCACCAGGACGAGTACAGGGAGTACCAATGGAAGTGCATGCGCGAAACCGTCGATAATATATTCCAGCACGCGCCTAACAACACTCTTACCAACGTCATCTCTGTGCCCCTTAGCCACGACGCAGCAGATACGACAGGCAAGCGGAACGAACGCGTCGTTGCGGTTGCGTTCTGGAGAATCATGGAGCCTGGTGCTGGGCACTCCGACTCTAATAGTATTAATGCCCTCGGCATCGGGTCGGGCAGCGCAGAATGCTTAGATCATCTCGACGCGAATCTGACCCGTGCGCTGGACTTCAATCGGCAGTTCTTGGCCGCTGAGGAGCACTATATCTGGTCTCTGCCGGAGAAGCAGATGCACTTGGCTCTGCTAGGCACTCATCCGGATTGGGATGGTCATGGGTTTGGCGCTGCGCACTGTCAATGGGGAATGGAGATGGCGAGGGGCATGGATGTATCGACCACCTTGATGGCTACGCCGGCAGGCTGGCCGCTGTATGATTCGCTTGGATTTGATTCGGTTGCTAATATCACGATTGAGACGTTGGGTGAGCTGGAGGATTTGTGGTATGAGTATATGAGGTATGACAGTTGAGAGCGCGACTGCCTCTTGAATTGCACATTATCAGGAACATCAGCAGAGCTACATTTGTAAGGCGCTGGTGTAGTCGATCCAAGACCGATTCATCGTAACTCTATCACTGTCAGAATGGATTATGTATTTCCCTAACTTCAATGCTTCTCGTCGCCCGAGTCGCTAGAGCTCCGATTCCCATTATCTGCCCAGTTCAGCCGTCCTTTACTGTTCCTCAGTCGTCCCTTCGCCTCCACTACAGGGCTGACCCACTGGTCTTCAAGATTGCCACCCACTAGCTTATCTCCTCTCCTCAAATAACTCGTCGCTCCTAACCTCGTAGGCTGAAAATGGATGCTCAGAGCCTCCCATCTACCCCTCGGCGCCTCGAAGACTTCATGGCTGATGCCGATATGCTTCATACCGTCCGCATCCTTGTGAACCATAGCATTCCAGTGCATGGTTGTCTGTGTATGCAGCGGGCCTGCAGCGTAGTTGTGGATGTCATCAATCGAGCGCCAGTAGGAAAGCAGCATGACTTCTGATGCCCCCTTCGCGTCAGTCGAATGCCACTGTGACTGGCCCAGGAACCCATTATTGAGCGCTTGATCATCGAGTTCAATGATCATCTTCTCCGCGAAGTCGTTGACTGCTTTGACGTTGGGTGCGAAGAAGCCGAGTGGGTGGTTGAGTTTGATACATAGCAGGAGGACTGCGACTTTTTCGTCCGCTGGTTGATCTGAAAAGTTGCCGTCCGTGTCAGGGACGATGGTTGCCCATCTTTTGATGGCGCCTTCGAGGTAGGGGTTTGGCCGCAACCTGAGGGTGATGGCTAATGAATCGGCGAATCGGACCAAGAGAATGATGAGGGAGGGAAGGAGAGTCCAGTACCGTGGGATTGCAAGGACGAGGAAGCCTTGGAGGATGGCGCCTACCAGGAGGAGGGTTGTGGAATGGAAATTTTGGACGAGAAGGTTGTTGATCTTGGCCGAGGGAGCATACTGCCGGACCTGTGATTTTGGTTTGGTTGGCGAAGATGAGATGAGAGATCTGAATGTCATGGTTGCCGTTGTTGCTGTGATCTTTGGTAGCAGTGCCTGCGTGATTGAAGATCGGGATCGTGCGCTAGGAAGTCGGGGTCCCCAAGAATGTTTGCAATACTTAGAATGCTTGTAAGTATGAAAGTGCCTACACCTACCATGGGAAGAAGCAGGGACCCATGTATGGACACTTCTTTATAATGGCACGGAAGGGCCGGTCGACAGTCGTGCCGGTCTTTTGGAGTCGGCCAGTCTTTAGAGTCGGCTAGGCTTTATGGGTCGTCCGTCTGCCCTGGCGCCGACTTTCGTCCGCAGGGCCGGAGGCTTACGGCCTTAGGCTTGACGTCATAGAAGATGGCACACTTCAAAAACACTACCAACTTTCTAGTCGTCGAGCAGGATAATTCGGGAGACGATGCTACCTTAAAGTTGACATGCTAGTAGCGGCTGAGTGTTAGAGTATATATATTAAGTTTAGAGTATAGATGTCGTGTGTATAACGTAATGTTAAGGGTTGAAGTCTCACGTTGTTCTAAAGTATGCCATCTTCTATGACTTCAAGCCTAAGCCGTGACATACCAAGCAAGCCACGTGTCAGTCATAGGCATCATGGCGATTCCAATCGTGGGCAAAGAATTTCTGCTGCACTGTTGTAGCAAAATCTCCATGAACTGGTGTGCACAAGGGATGATGGGAAGTCCAATACGGGACTTGAGCCTCACCAGGATTCCGAAAAGAGGCCTTGGACGATCACTGCTCCAACAGCGGAAAGTCCCGAGTCGTGCTCCGTACCACAACCATTAATTAGACCTCATCACGCATGTTGACTACGTTGCTCATACGCCGAGTGCTGGAACATACTGTACGTTGTTAATGCACAGGAAGGTTCCTACGTAATCAACTAGGCGTGTTGTTTCACGATCGAGGCATGCCATTTGACGATTAGAATAAACTTGGTTTCCCAACTGTTGACACGGCACAACGCAAGAATGCGCCGTACATCATGGGGCAGGTTTACCACAAAAGCAACAGGAGTGCTAAGCAAAAGTCTGGGAACATCTTGGCCAGAGGTATTAATGATTACATTGTTGAGAACAGAACGTGCGTCCACGGGTCTGCCGAAGCGCTTAACGTAACGGCACAACAGCATGAATCAGGTGCCATACAAACGCGAGAACTTCCAAAGCGCTACACAATTTATGAGCCTATGCTCCTGCTTGGACTAAATTTCTCGACCCAAACACCGGCGTGGGAGGCTCTCTACTCCGGATTGACGACAGATGAGAAACATCTGCTGTTCAGCACGATTGCGAAGGCCTTCTGTAACGCAGGACATAACATCACACATATCGCGGTCAATGCTCCGATCCAGCTGAGCCTCGACAACGATGATGCTAACGAGAACGTAATGCGTTCGCCAATCAACCTTCGACCTCTGTACGGTGATTTTGGCCCAGACTCATTGCTTCGTTCGCACACATCGCAACCTACACAAGCAGATTTCGACGCAGCATTCTGGGTAGAGACTCTCCAGCCTAGCGGCAGCAAGCAGGTCTGGGCGCCGCGCTGGACCATGTTTAGCCGTGGGAACGTCTCTGAGAAGGCACGAGTACTAGGTTTGGCTCAATGGAATCCATCACCATTTCCCGGTCTGAGCGCCAACGAACTTGAACATAACATTGAGACGGTGGATGTGGTAGACTTCTATGTTGGTATCGGCTACTTCGCGTTTCCCTATCTCAAGAGGAATGTCAGACGTTTGTTCGGATGGGAGATCAATGGGTGGAGTGTCGAAGGCTTGAGAAAAGGTTGTGAGAGAAATGGTGTTGGATGTGAAGTCGTTCGAGTGCCAGATAATGCGAACGAGCTGGAGCAGAGATCTCTTGTTGAGCATGTAATAAACGTGCTCCGCAAGCAGCCTGACGTCAGTTGCATCGCGTTCTGGGGCGATAACCTATTCGCTGCGTCAATCTTGTCCAAGGTGAGTGCGGCTTTGAAGGGTGATACGCCATCCTTGAAAGTGAGGCACTGTAACCTTGGCTTGCTGCCAACCAGCCGAGAATCATGGGCAGGCGCTGTGAAGGTGATCGATGCGGTCCAGGGAGGCTGGTTGCACGTCCATGAAAATGCTGAGATCGCGGGAGTCGAGCAGAAGAAGCAATATGTGGTTGATGCTCTTGCCAAGTTGGTGAGACAGGAGAAGGGACGAAGCTGGCAAGTTTCGTGTGAGCACACAGAGATGGTCAAGACTTACGCGCCGGGCGTAGGCCATTTTGTATTTGACGTTAGATTGTGGCCAGCATAAAGACCAGCCCCTCCATCTATTCACTGTTCATCCGATTGCTGTCATCACTGCTGCTTCCTGAATTTCATAGGAATATTGGCTTCCACAATACTCTGGCTCTGCTCGACAGCTATCCTTTCTTGTTCATCTTCTAACATATCGTGCATTCTGAAGTGCTCGATATCTTCTGGATGTACCAGGTCCTCCTCTGTGGTATCCGACCCGTGAAACTTTTCAAAATGGTGTATCTCGTATTCGTACTCGATGTCCCCGTGATGTCCTGGCCCGAAACCAAAGTCTGGTAGCTTGTTTCCGTCCATGGAATATTTCGCGAATTGTGGCCGAGTGATTCGGCCGTTGCCTTCGGGGTCAAACAACGACAGGACTTGCTTGACAGCATCTGTCTTCTGTTCTTCCGAGATGTCCTTCAGTGATGCGTCATCCATCCCATAAGTTCGCCTGATCTCGTCCTCGGTCCATATACCGTCATTGTTGAAGTCGTGCAGTGTGAAAAAGGACGAAGCATCGAAGTTCGAAATGTCTAGACTCAGTGTCAGCTATCAACGGACGGGTAGAGAACAGTGGTCGTACGATGCTCCTCTTCAAGATGCCACAACGCCCAGTCGTCTGGTCTCGGCTCTTCATTGGCACTACCATGTGAGCCGTGGGCAATTACTGTATGCAAGCATGCTGATGCTGCTATTATCGATGTTGCTAATTTCATACTGTTCAAGCACCAGTACCTCCGTGATATCCAAATAGCCTCAGAAGCTTCTACGCAGGTTGATACACAAGGTATATAATCGTACGAGCTGTAACAAGACTGATTCGTTTCCCCCCTGGACCCCTGGATAACGGTCGCATGTGTTATGACGCGCTCGGCGTTGCACCTAAAATTCGACGCGTCGTCGGTAGAACCACGCGCCGGACAATTCATGCCTTAGGCCCCTAAGGTCCACGTAGCACTTATCCAAAAGATAACGGCTGCTGTCTGGATGAAATGAGAGACGCGAATTCCCATCCTTTTGATTGCTTTTCGATTGTTTGTCGAGCAAACAAATTGAACTATCATCGAACACATACAATATGAAACATGATTGAGCTATTACTTGCTTGAGGCGGACTTAATCGTCAAGCACATGCCACTTGTCTCGCTGCTACTCGAGCTTACCACTTGGTATTCTTCACCTTCTGACGATTTCTGTCTACTGACCATTTGATAATCTATATTGAGACTTTGCGTGTCATTATTTCCTGCTTCCTTCTAGCAGCTCTTTTTACTCACTCTGCTGATCGCCGCCAACCGTGGCGCATATACACTGCTCTTCCATAGGGAGGCTGACACTCACAATACCGCAGAGATGAAGAAGCCCCTACTCGATCTGGAAGGAGATCTGTCAGCAGTGGACAGAGAGACTTCTGCGTTGATTGTGGATGACATAGCCATCAGCCCGGCCGACTCCGATAATGAGCGAGACGACGAATCAGTCACTTCAGACACTGACGTCTCAGAGCCAGAGGCTCCTATAGACCCGGAGGAGGCGAAGAGGAAAGCTCAAGATGCGGCCTTCACCAAGCATTTAGAGTGTGCGCAAAGCGGAGAGAAGCACGAATCTACACCTGGGGTCGAATCGAAGAGTGCAATTTTCCCAGCCAAAGATTCCGAATTTGAATCAAAAAAGATTATTGACCAGGCACGAGATTATCAGCAGGAGATGTTCGAGCGTGCCAAAGCGGAGAACGTTATTGCAGTGTACGTGGACAACCATATTGATTATCAAACCTGCTGACAGTTTGTAAAAGGCTAGACACAGGCAGTGGTAAGACGCTCATTGCTTGCCTGCTGATCAGACATACACTCGAGCAGGAAACTATCCACCGGTCCGACGGCAAAGCTCCAAGGGTCGTCTGCTTCATGGCCAACAGGTGAACTCGTCTACTGTCCCTCGCACTCCCGCTGACAATCACAGTGTTTCTCTCGTGCAACAACAGGCTAGGGTCTTGACCGACAACCTCATCGAAAGTCCTGCAATCCTTCACGGTGCTAATAACAAGGTGAATCTGTGGGCGAAAACGACGTGGAACGACATCAAGCAGCATAACAAGATTGTTGTTTGTACGCCGGCTGTTCTTGATCAGGCTCTCGCACATTCTTATATCACGATAGAAGAAATCTCCCTACTGATCTTCGACGAGGCACATCACACGAAGAAAGACCACCCCTACAGTCGAATCATTCGTTCATACTATCTCAAGTGCGCACCTGCGTTGAGACCAAGAATATTTGGCATGACAGCATCTGCCGTCGACACCAAGAGAGACATTGCGCAAACCGCCGAAGCTCTCGAAGAATTACTGCACGCCAAAATCGTCACGACGGACGATGGGAGTTTGACAGCTTTTGCGCCGAAGCCTACGGATGTGAAGTGGACTTACCTAAGGCTACAGCAGCACTACGACACTGATCTCCATCGAGACCTGCAGGACACGGTCTCATCCTGTCAGGAGCTCAAAAGAGGATTTGAATTCATGAAAAAGGCCACCACTGAATTGGGTCCATGGTGTGCGGACCGCGCATGGCAATTCGTCATGGGCGCGTCACCGAATCAATCTTCCAGCATTCGCCGGAAGTTCGAACAGAGCGCTGCATATGCTGATATGCCAACAGTCGAACAACGACAAGCAACTTTGGAAGCATTGGACAAAGCAGTACTACGTGTTCAAGCGCATACATTCGACGCTCCGGAGCCATTACCTGCGCATCTCTCAACAAAAGTCACTCTGCTGCACGCTAAGCTTGCTGAGCAGTTCACAGTCAACCCAAAGACCCGAGCAATTGTCTTTGTCGAGGAGAGGCTGAAAGCACTCGTGCTCAATGAATGTTTCAAATTGCTCAATATACCTAATGTCACCACCGGCACTCTTCTTGGGCTCGCTGGCAACGCCTTCGAAGCAGCCACGGTCAAGGGGCAGGAGAAGTCGTTGGAACATTTCAGAGCAGGAAACATCAATCTCATATTCGCAACTTCTGTAGCCGATGAAGGTCTGGATATTCCACAGTGCAATCTGTGTGTTCGATTCGATCTATGCAAGACAACCATCCAGTATATGCAAAGCAGAGGGCGAGCTCGCATGAAAGGTTCCATCTTTGCTCACATGGTCGAAGATGGCAATTTCGATCAGTCAAATGAACTTGATTATCAGATTGCCAACGAAAGATACATCAAGCGGTGGTGTTCGAGCCTTGCTCCAGAAAGGAAGCTTGGTCGTGGCACTCAGTTGGCAAAACTTCTTGCCAAGGACGAAGGTGGCAAGAGCTTCGCAACCGGCGCTGGAGCTGTGTGTGACAACTCGAATGCTCTGCTCATTCTTGCGCGCTTTGCTGCATCTTTGCAGTATACTGGAGCGACTGAGAGAGAAATCTACGAACAGGAGATCGATAGTGAGAAGAATCTATTCAGATACGCGGTGCGGTTGCCGGCCAATACCGAGTGCCCAATTCCCGGCTGTCGTGGTGACTGGAAAACAAACAAACAGCTTGCGAAGAGATCAGCTGCGTGGGCTACCTGCGTCCTTCTCCGGCGGAAAGGCCACCTCGATGAGAACCTGGACTCTATCTACCGCAAAATCAAGCCTGAGAACGCCAACGCACGCCGCACGGTTTCCTCGAAAAAGTCAGCGTACGATATGCAGGTAAAGCCCTCGGCCTGGCAAGCACATCTAGACGTGGTACCAACGCAGTTGTACGCGACGGTGCTCAGATTTCGACCTGAGCGTCTACTCAGGCACAGTCTCGCACCCATCGTTGTTCTGACGAAGTGCCCCTTGCCTCTCATGCCGAGCTTTCCGGCATATCTGGAGGAGAACGTCAAGATCGAAGTCAGTTCAGAGTCTATCACTGCTGCATTGGCCGTTAGCGGAGAAGAGCTCAGACAATTAACGGCTTTCACCCTTGACGGCGTCTTCACAGATGTCTTCAACAAAGTCTATGCTCATGAACCGGAGAAGATGTCGTACTGGCTAGCGCCCATGGTTCGTCCCATCAAGTGGGATGTGCGATCTCTGACCGACATTGTGGACTTAGATGCCATCAAAGCTGTGCAAAAGGACCGCCTCAATTGGGAACCTGGCACATCTCCCGACCACTGGACTAACAAATTTCTTTGCGATCCACTCAACGGCAAATTCCACTACTTCACGCGCGCAGTGGCACCTGAAGTGAAGATCACTGATCCAGTACCAGAAGACGTGCCAAAAATATCGCAAAAGAAGAGGGGCAGCATTATAGACTTTTCCGACAGCATGTGGACGAAGGCCAAGAAGAAAGCACCTGCCGAGAAGAAATATGACTTCGAGCAGCCCGTATTCACCGCCGATCTGGTTGGCACAAAAAGAAATTTCCTCGACTGTGCGGTACGCGAAGATCTCATCTCCTGTCTAATCGCGCCGCAGACTTTGCAAGTCGCTCGCCTCGACACGCAATTTGCAAGGTCATGTCTGCTTTGGCCGGCTCTAATCCATCGAATAGAGTCTTATATGATCACGTTGGAGGCACTTGACAAGCTTGGTCTTCAAGGAATCCCGGCTGAACTCGCTCTCGAAGCGTTCACTAAGGATGCTGACAACGAAGAGGAAGAAGTCCAAACTCACACCGGTGGCAAGCGAGGTATGGGCAAGAATTACGAGCGGCTGGAGTTCATTGGTGACAGCTTGCTGAAGATGACGACCACAATGACAGTCTACAACCGCACCACGTGTGACGAGTTTGGCATGCATTGTCGACGTATGGAGTTGCTGTGCAACCGCAATTTGTTCAATGTGTCCACATCGGATGAGCTGCAGCTCTTCCGTTATGCACGTACTCTGGGTTTTGACCGGACCACATGGTACCCTGAACACCTGAAGCTCATTTCCGGCCGTGGTGCAAAGAAGGATCCGCAGCCTGGCCTCCATGATCCAGTGGCACAAGATCTTGGCATGAAGACCATAGCAGACATTTCAGAGGCCATCATTGGCGCGGCGATTACTGCTACACGTCACTTAACTCTCGACAACAATCGGTTTGACCTTGGCATACAAGCCATCACCAGACTCGTCCAGTCTGAAGACCACTCAGTCATGTCCTGGGCAGACATCGTGTCACAGTATAAGCCGGAGGCATGGTCGTTACAAACGAACGACCCTATAGCCAATGATCGAGCTCGTATGGTCGCTGCAAAAACAGGCTATCATTTCAAGCATCCTCGTCTCCTCCGAAGCGCCTTCACGCACAGCTCTGACGTGAACTCTACCGTGCCTGATTTGCAGCGCCTCGAGTTCCTCGGCGATGCAGTACTAGATTGGGTCTCTATCTCGTGGCTCTTTAACACGAATCCAACGCGCAACCCGCAATGGCTGACAGAGCACAAGATGGCGATGGTTAGCAACAAGTTTCTTGCCGCACTAGCCATTATATTGGATTTCGATAAGTTTATGTTCCTGACTACTGCTAAACTACTAGGGGACATACAAATATATGCCACCAAAGTTCGAGAGGCACGATGGCAGCCTGACTGCCCTAGTAATTTCTGGACGAAGTTCGAATCGCCACCAAAAGCTCTCTCCGACCTTGTTGAGGCTTATCTCGGTGCCGTGCTAGTCGACTCCGGCTTTGACTACGCTGAGATGGAGCGTTTCTTTGATAACCACATCAAACATTTCTTCGAGAATATCTCTGATTACGACGACTACGCAAACCGACACCCCACCACCTATTTGTACAACAAGCTCACACAAGAATACGGGTGTCACGACTATGCAGTCAAAAGCTCGCAGAATCCAACCAATGATAGTGGTATCGAAGCCGAGATCCTGGCAGCTGCGATTATCCATGGTGAGATCGTGGCTGACGCCAGAAGCACTGGTGCTAGGTACGCCAAATCTCGAGCGAGCAAGAACGCTTTGGCTCTATTGGATGGCCTGAGTCGAGAGGAATTCAGGACGAAGTTCCGCTGCAATTGTGCGGTCAAGGATGAGTAAAGGAGGGAGTCTAGTTCTGAAGGTTGGCATGCTTTGAGTGCACGAGATGGGTTTACTGCACTGTTTGGCGAGGCAGATGGCCAAATCCGGTTTGCATTGGTCGAGCGCTACGTTGGTCGAGCGATGCCTTCATGGAAAGTGGTTATCAGTACAAGAGAGCAGTCTAACATGTCGTCTCCAATTTAGTTCAGCCTTAGACGACAGCTGCGACCGCTCCCAATCACCCGTACGAAAGCTAGGCTACCCCACTTCCAGTGTTCGGTGTTGTGATCGTCCTGCGCATACTCAATGAATCCAATCAGCCGTTATTCCCTTACACTGTCCTGAAACTCCCACAAACATCGCAACAACTCACTCCCGCCGAGTCCACGTTCGGTTTGCTCCTGGCCCATTCAGTGTACTCTCCTCGCGTGGCTAACTGGACTACTCAATTATACCCGCCTCCATGATAAATCCAGCTTAACACCTCAACTGCACCTTCTCCACAACCACAACCACACGGACCAGCTTGCAACTTGCTAGCACTCTTGTGCATCCGGGACGCTTTGCGCTTCCTCAATAAGATCAACGCCCGTCGTGACACCTGTTGGTCGTGCATCGTACGAGCGTGCGACCAAGTCAGAGATGAAGGAGGCGCGATCCCTGGGAGTTTAGGTAGGAGCGCTCTTGTGTGGCTGTGTGGGAGGTTAGGGCGGCATATGCTCGAGGGAGGAGAGCAGTGAGGGGGTTCCGTGGGGTGCGAAGGCAAGGACATTGGCTGGGCGGAAGGAGCGACGGGGGAAGGAGGGCGGGGACGAGGAAGGGCTTGATTTGACAAACACGACTTGACAACAAGCGAGGCGATGGACGGACGGGAGCGTCGATTCGTTGCGTCGCCTTGATTAAGTACGAGCACGGGTTGATGCGCCGGCAGGGCAGGATAATGGGAGCATGGCGCCGTGTGTGCGAGGACAAGTGTAATCTGGGGATCTAGGCAAGGGAAACGGGAAGGGGATTAGTATCAGTGATCTGATGCGAACCGAAGGAGTTAAAGGGTTGAAAGATCGCCTCGACGTGTAGTCGCCCTAAGAACGGCAAGACTGCAGACATACATGTATGTGGAGGAAAGCGAATTGAATTGAATGACTAGTATTATGTGTTGCACACTATTGTGGGTCTGGGATATATATACATACATACGTGCCTTGGCAAAGAATGGAATGAACGCTTCCTCCACCTGAAATTGTTGAATTGCTTACTGAAACCCTCCAGTAGCAATCGGTCAGTCACAAGGAACTTGAAGCCCGAACCTCAACGACCTCTCCCTCGAGACTCAGGCTCAAGGTCATATCGCTGATCGAGGTCGTCTCGCTTCCCACATCTACTCGTCATCGCGCTTTCCGAACATGTCACCGCCGAGCAAAGGATTCTTGTAGAATGGGATGATCTCGTCTTCAGTCAGCTTTGCGTCTTCCTGGGACGGCAAGATGGTGCCGGTGGGCTTGTACAAGCTGGCCGGGTATGGCTTGGGGGCCTTTCGTTGCCCGTCCATCTCCTGGGGAAGGGCCATGGCTGCTGCGCCGAACGCCAGTATGAGGTAGAATGAGAGGCGCATATTGATTAGTGGGTTGGGACTTCGGTCTTGGCTATTTTGAGTTGGGTATACACGGTCTTGATGGCTGGGGTTTATGGGTTATGAGTTATGGTTTTGCGGGTGGACGTTGGGTGGAGAAAGGTGAGATGCAGAGAGGGCACTATCTATCTATCGCGTCTTGCAGGCAGTTTTATGTCGGTGCTGGACAAGGACTTATTCAGCACCCTTTTCGGACTATTCAGTACCTCTTTGGGAAGGAGGCACAATGCGTTGATGAAGGTGCCCTTTGTCTTCATGTCGTCCGGTCCCGATGAGACTACCGTGTGACCGAAATTGACGATGGGTGCGGCATTATTCCTTGATGATAGCGTAGTAAACGTCAGTGACAGATAATTCCCGAAGTAACGGAAGCGTGCAAGCTGGAGAGCCAAGGGGCTGGTCAGGATTCTGGTAGAGATTGAAGCATGGGACGTGGTGATCCAGTGGTGATCTTGGCGTTCGAACAGTTGGGCTTTGTCCTACCTGTGCCGCGGACTGTATGAATACAAACTCGAGTATCGTAGTTGCCGTATGCGCCTGTTATCCTTTTATCAGGAGTCTAGAAGGAGCAGCAGCCTCATGGTTATGCACGGACCATGGGGTACCCTGCTTGTGCCCACACTATCCTTCGAGCGTGGGAGTAGGCTACTGACCCACTTTGTTGCGGTGGAGGATAGATTCTGGTCGTGATCAAGCGAGGGAACGAGAGGACAGGCCGACCCTGAAGACTTCGGCCATCAGGCGCACTCAATACATGTGCTCAATCATATTTTCTCTAGTCGATACACAGTATGTCAAATCGAGATGCCTGAGGGACAAGATCGCACCTAGCGCACTTCAAGAAACGGGAAATTGGCCGTACTGCACGTCGCCAAGGGTTCAGCTTTACCGATACCAGATCATCTGCCGAACCTCAAATGTACGACCAGGCCATGCATGGTGCAGACATGGTGGCATTGTCGAGAGTGCATTGTATTGCGGCACCACGCGGCCCCGGCAGACCTCCGATCAGGCGGATCATAGAACAAGGGTCAGGGAGGACCTATTGTGTGAGATGTAGAGCGGACTTGATATCTTCGGCTTCACAATGCAGACGGATGTGAGTTTGTTTGTCGTGTCGGTGGCAGCACTTTCTGCCCATGCAGTTAGCAGAGCTTGCTCTCTAGGTGGGCATTTTGAAAGATGATAACATGGATTTGCACAGCAAGTAGACTCTTAACGACAGCAGTATTTCGCGAAGACGAAGTGTGGCTGCATGTTCGATACTACTATTTTGGATTAAAAGGTCGTGGATAGCGCCGAGCTAGTCGGGGGTCCTGATCGGTAATTAAGAGCGAAACGGCCACGGAAATAAGAAGCCGGTGGTTGGATTACCTTCACAGATGTAGTACCAAGGAAGATAATACAACTGATAGCAAAGCCCTCATGTAACAGTCTCAGTTGACTTCCTCTCAGACGCGACAAGTGCATTTCGGCTGACCTTCCATACTGCCGGCGCGGTAGAACTCCCTTCGCATGCGACCAAATTGACAGTCCGGCGGCGCTCCACCCCACGATCTGCATCTCGCGAGCTTGCAGAATTGATGCCGGTGCCTTGCACAGTACATCGCTTCCTCACCGTCAGCGGAACCCAACACCGCCCCGCCGAAGGCCACAGCGAGTCCGCGCCCTAGGATGGACTACGAATAGCATACAGCAACATCGAGCGGTTAGGGTGCCAGATTACTGCGGTCGGAACCCGGTAGTAGAGGATCTGAAGATGCGGCGCGGTATATGGTCAGGAGGTGAGGAGCTAGCGGGATGTTGAGCTGTGGTTTTAGACCTGGACGGACGGAAAAGGGAGGCGAGGTGATGGTGGTTTAGCTGATGGGACGTCTAGGAATGCTGTGAGGGAGCTTAGTAGTGTAGTTGTGCTGGAGATGGTTTCGGTGCCGGAGAAAGTTCGTGAGGAGGCGAAGGTGCGGTAGATACTCGTTGGTAGGGATATAGGATTCTAGATACTTTTGAGGTCGCCGGCGCAGGCGTATACTACGGTAGAGAGAGGATGATGACGAGCAACATGACTCACGGCAATGTACCGACGTGCACTTATAGAAGGTTAGAGAACTTCGGCCAGGGGTATAGGGTCATTATTCATTATTCAAATCGTGCTGGACACGCTTTAGTTGCTGGAAAGCTTTGCCCACTCAAAACGGGACACTAAGGCTGTTCCATTCGGAACATCAGTCGTGACGTTGACATGCTAGCTAGCAAAAGCATCTCCTTGTCGAGGCCTATTAGCTTCTCCCTGTGCATGGCGGTCAGCAACCCACAGCTGCATTCTGCAAGATCCATGCCTTGGAGATGTTACAGCCGAGTCCGCTTCGCCGTTTTCTCGCACAAAATAAGTCAACATAGGCAGGCATCAACACTAGCAGGTGACACTTCCCAGACCATGCGACTGGACGAGTTCGTGCCTTTGCTGAGCGTGATTTGGCTTAAGCGAAATAAGCAAGTCGGCACGGGACTTGCCAACGATCTTTGTGGCGTATCGTCACCTGCGTAGCCGGCTCAGTCTCGATTTCGTGAGCTGTTCGCTTCTAGTCCGGCTTGCAATGGGTAGACTCTTGTTTCGTGGGAGCCATCTGAAAACGCACATACGCCATGACTTTGCTCTTCAAGGCTGGAGTAGGAGCCAAGCTAGGGAAGAGTGTAGTGTGTCTGGGCACGATTCGCGCTATTGCGGCTCGCAAGCGTCGTGGTTATAATCGTTTTGCACGCTTTCACCTGCTGCAGAACTGCTTTCCGGCTGTGCTGATATCGAGCCTTTTTGCCGTGCGCCTGAAACATAACACGTCCACGACATGTCGGTATTGCTAGGGTAGTAGTGTGTCTCTCTTCAAGCAACAAGCGCGCAAGCTCCAGCGGCGACAGCAGCAGCCACCGCTGCTCTGTACATGGCTTGTCGGCTTCCGCTATATCTTGCAGCCTCAGCAAGAACCTGCACAGGCTGCGCAGGCTGCGTAACGGTGACGGCTGTCTGGACCACAGGCTGCGTCTCCACAACACCAACCGTACTTGTGACGTACACTACCGCTGGTTGGGTGACCGTGTTCACTGACGTCCACGGCTGCCAGCTGTTGTAGTCCGGCGTCGAACTGTAGTATACCACGGCCGCAGTCGGTACACTTGTGTAGACGACCTCGGAATAGTAGGTTGTCTGTTGGACTTGCGTGACTGCGTTCAACGTGTTGCAGTTGGGTCCGTTGTCGTATGAACAGTCTGTACCGGCCTGACAACAGGCTGCGGCGCCATTCCGATTCGACCAGTAGCAGACACTACCTACATTGCAGCATAGTTGTTCAAACTGAGCGTTACCAGCACAATACGGGTTTTGATTTGTGTTGCACTGGGCGTGGACCGTAGTAGTAAAGAAGAACGAAGCACTTGAGAGCAGTATTGCGGCTTGAGTTAAAATTGAGCGAGCCATGGCTGGGAACGAGACAACTACGACAGGACTGTCGGGAGAAATCTAGCGGAGGGCACACCAGTACTTACATATGCGCATCGACGGGCAGTCATGAGATCAAGAAGCCGTGCATGCCGTCTTGCCCACCAAGCTGAGTTCTTGCGGAAAGCAGGATGCTGCGTGTAGCTAGAAGCATGGCAGGATCAAGCTTTGGAGATGCAAGTGTTCGAGACTTGCAGCAGCTGAAGGAACCAATGGTAGAGCTCTATGCAATTGTTGGAGCAGGTCTCATATCCGGATAAGTCGCTTGCAGCTCTCGAGTCCGATTGTGCAGCAGCTTCTGCAAGGAGTGACGACAGTTGGCGTCTCGGCAACCGCAAGAGCTCGCCTGAACTTGTAAAGATCGTGGTCTGAGGCCATGACAATCAAGCATCATGCCTGCTGCACTGACTGACCAAGAAGCTCAGTAACTTAAGCTCAGGCACCCCGATACATTTATGTGACCCAAGCCGGGATATCTTCTCGACGACTTGAACAATCGAGGTCGAGGAGTCTTGGCCGCTCGAAGTATGCGACGAAGCTGCATGAGCTAGAAGTGCAGATGGTCTGGATCTTGATGACGTGCAGCAGCTATCACTCACGCTTTCCGCAGCCTGCAAGGGAGACCAATCTCGAGAGAAGCCCGCATGAACGGGAGGAGATGATGCGCGACAAGCTGCAAGTCACCACATCTGCCGGGGCACAATCTCCGCTGCAGCTCCGAGACAACGCTTCCACGGCTCGACCTAATAATGTTCGAGGGAAAGAAATGATTTAAATATTATCATTAGGAGTCTGGTACTCCAATTAATATCTATACATTACACTCATCGAGTCTTTTGTGGCAGTGGCTGATAGAATGCCTGTGCTGCACGGTTCATCTCTTCATATATCCAGACAATGATAGAAATAATGTAACATGTCCGCCATGAAATGTATGCAGTTGTCCCAACTGCTAGATGTTGCTCCAATGTTAAGTCCTGACGCTAATTGCTTGCCAATTCTATTGATGCTCTCACAGTAATGCGCTGGCGTTCCTCGCTAAGGTGCTGTCAAAATAAATCAAGGTCGGGCTCCTACCACTCATTCAACGTCTTGATGAGCTCCGCGTATCGCACTCGTTCCGATTGCACTTCCGACTCGAGTTTTCGGGTCAATCGTAGCGCCTCGTCTCTCTCGGCTTCTAGCTCAGCAACGTTGATTTGAGCCACATTCATTTTGCCAACGATATTTTCAATCTCACCTTCAGTGTCTGCCAAGGCCTTCTCGAGCTCAGTGACCTTATTTTCAAGGTATTCAGTCCTCAGAGCTTCATGCAGCGCTACACCAGGACCGGAAGACGTTTGATCGATACGTGGGCTCTTCTTGCTGTTCGCAAACATCGGACTGAGCGGTGACTTTGCGGCTGGAGTCTGGAGGTTTGCATTCGACTTGCTGGTGCTGAGAGCGCGCATAAGTTGTGCATTATGTGACGCTTTGAGCACTCGGATCTCTTCTTCGTGCTTCATGACTGCTGTTTCTGATTGGATCTGTGCTCCTGAAATCGAATCTTCAAGCCTGCGAAGCTTCGCTTGTAATTCGACAATCTGGTCCGCTGAGACGTGCTGATTGTCCTCCCCACTTTCAACTGCATTCTTAAGACGTGCTCGGAGCGAGGCATTGTTCTGCAACTGCTGCTTGACCTGTATTGCCAGAGCTCCAGATCGGCTAGTATATTCATCGAGCTGCTGCGCGAGCTGTTCTTCCTGCTGGATTTGTGCCGAGGATTCTTGTATCTGCTCTCTTTCCTTCTGCATCTCCACGATAGCATTTTCGAGTGTGGTCGATATCAGACCCTCCACATCTGGATCAGAACCCTTTGCTTGTAATATTCTTTGGAGTGATGCAGTCTCTTGCTTGTTCCTATCTAGGTCCATCTTAAGGCCCGCCAGGTTCTTTTCGCATTGCCATTTTTGATCCAGTGCATCATCAGCCCGCTTGCGGAGTGTGTTCATTTCTGACCGCAGTACACGGACCTCGCGTTCGTAACCCCCCTTTCGAGGGAGCGGCGCAGTGTTTTGAGCACGATCAAGTTCTGCCTCCAGCATACGTGTGCGCTTGGAGAATTGTTTCCGTTGTTGTTCCTGCCTCTTGAGAAGATATTTGACGGTGTTGTGGAGGGCATCCCGTTGCTGCTCTACCGATTTGAGCCTTTCTGCTGCATTATCGGGTGTCTCAGTCGATTGCCCTGGACGAGCTGCAACGGAATTGACTCGCGATAATGATCCTGACCGTGCCAGACTTCCGCGGTTCGCTCGTGAGCCGACGATCGTGTTGGATCGTGATAAGCCGCCAATCTTTGGCGTATGTACAGAGGCTCTCGGGCTCGCAACAAAATCGTCCTCCTCAGCAATGAACTGCATTGACCCACGGTTCATGCCTTTCTCCATCTCCCGAGCACTTGTTAGTGCCGTGTTCTCATCCTTTAAATTCTGGTTCTCTTGCTGTAGCTTGATCAAATCGTCTGGTGTCGTTTGCAGTTCTGTCAGTGCTGCGTTCTCATCTCTCAAATTCTGGATCTCCTGCTGTAGCTTCATCGAAACGTCTGGCGTCCTTTGCAGCTCTGTTAGTGCTGCGTTCTCATCTCTCAAGCTCTGAATCTCTTGCTGTAGCTTGGTCACATCGTATGGAGTTCTCTGTGACTCTGTCAGACTCGATTCCAGCCCTTCGAGCCGTACCTTGAGTTGTGGCACGACTTCATCGCGCAAGTTGTCCCTTTCGAAGCGGTGTTGCTCCAGCTCAGCCCGAAGGGCCCTCAACAGGTCCTCGAAGTTCTCTTTGACCTGCCGTTCTTCTTGCAATCTCCGACGTACATCGTCCAGTTGTTTCTTTAGCTCCTTCGCCTTTCCGGACGATCCGACCGTCTCATTTGAAGTTCGTCGCGGACGTGACAGTTCACCTTGCAAGGTCTGTAGATGTGACTCCAACGCCTTACGTTGTATCATTTCCTCTTGCCATTTCTGTGATAGGTCTACTCTTAGCTGAGCTCTTTGCTGCTCCGAATCTCGCTTAATCTTATCAATCTCATCTTTCGTGCTCAGGTCGTTGCTGCCCGCACGCAAAGAGCTTGTTCCGGAATCAGAGAAATAGTCGCTCGTGCGATCGGCAGCGATAGGGTATGGATTATCTGATTGCAAGCGTTCGACAAGATCTTCAAGGTCTAGCTCACGCCGTATGGAGTTTGCCAATTCGACACTGATCTCCTTCAGTTCAGCCTCGAGAACATTAGATCGTGCATCAGCTGACGACTTTTGCATTATTGACTGGTAGTCTATGCTGCCTTGCGAACTTTGAGAACCAGCTGTATGTGTTCTTCCAAGTCCGAGGTTGAAATAAGAGCCAGTGGCGGATGCTAAAGAGCCTTGATCAGACTGTAGCTGAGGTGATGGCATTGGAGACCTGCCCTCGGATATCTCTGTCACAGCTGACTCAGCGCCAGGGGACGCCTGCGGCTTCCGCATGAAGAAGGATGTAAATTTGTTGCCAGGTGACTGGGGCCTCTTTGCGTCCATCGACTTGACCGAATTGACCGAGTCCATACGGAGAGGGGCAGGCCTCTCACCAGGCCTCAAGCCCATACCCTTCTGTGTTGGCTTCAGCTGAGCCTCTTCATCTGATCTTGCTAGCGATGTGTCTCCTGTGGGAGGGATGGGGAAGTCTTCGTAGGATACGCGCTCTCGTGTCTCAATGGGGCTGGTTGGAAAGTAATAGGCTTCGGGGTCCCTCTGAGACAGGACCTCACGTTGTCTATCATCGGTTAGCACCAAGACATGGCCAGGGGCCTTCTGGGAAAGATTACTTACTCCTGCGGTGTGGCCTCCAATACCTGGTTGAGGGTGTTGGATGACGGAGGAGCTACCGTACGTCCAGGTTCTGGTGCTTCTGGTAGTAGTCGAGAGTCCTGCTGGGGCGGAGGGGAGAGAGCGCTAGGTGGTAATGGCTTCCGCTTTACGGAGGGTGAGTAGCTGATGGGAGAGCTTGGACTCTTTGGTGAGGTTATCTGTAGTGGAGGGAGCGAGGGTAGAGGTCTGGTTTCCTCAGCAGTATTCCCAGATCTGCCAGTCATAGTATCAGGGCCAGTAGCAGTCGGTGAAGCCGAACTGGCGTGGCTAGCACGTGGTTGCATCTGCATGGCGGTTGTGCCTGTCGCAGTATGGCAGCGAACGCGGCTGCCTCATAGAGATGTTGTCGAATCGGCGAGAGTCAAGCCACGGTCGAAAGTGTGGACGACAACACAGTGGAACCAGGGAAGGGCTGGCTTGTGCTCATTCGTCATTGACAAGATTGACCACGAGGCGGTAATAGCCCGTCGATGGTGGGTGAACTAGCGATGGGACGGTTTGGCTTATGGTTCGAGCATAAACGAGAATAGACAATCTTCCACTAGCGCCAGAAGGCAATAATTCCCAAGCAGCGAATTTGAGTTCGAGATCGGAGCAAGTAAGGGGGACTGCTTTGTGCCTCTAGGGTAAGTCCTCACCCTGCTTGAGTGGCTGTAAAAGTAATCAGATGGCTGGCTTTTGCACGCGCTTGAAGCTGAAAATCGCGATTTCTGCAAGAACATAAGTGCCTGTCTTGTTCCCCAAGGTATCCGACTTTCCCAGTCGTGCTCAGCTTTGAATTCTGTATCCTCCTGCAGGGTATTGCGCAAGCTCGGAAATCGAGTTTCGAATGCTTCTCCATTGGTGCTGCAGATTAGCTTTGCTCGTACCTGATTGATCGACACAAGGGTGCGCGGATGCTCCCTAAGGAAGTTTAGACGCATTCCTCGAGGTATTGAGCAAATCAGCGAGCGTTCACCCCTGCCAAGGCGAACACGTCCCCAGGATACAGAAGCCAAAGCTTCAGCGCGGCGCACGTCGAGCTTCGGTCGTGCCGCTAGCAGCAAGGTTCTGCTCGATCTGACCCTACATTTTAGCACGACGCCCGCTCGGCAGGTATACTCAAAATGTCTATTTGCGGTGACGGTGGCTGCCATGTTTGATCACGTCTGCAAGCCATGGTGGTGCCTTCCTGTAATATCGAGCTTAGAGTTTGAGTCGAGACCACGAGTGCCGGAGAATTTGGAAACTAGGTGATTGCGGTGGAACACGCTGATGAAGTCCTTCTTTCAAGCCTGTCAAATGGTGACAGAACCATTGGCTACCAAGTACGTGCAAGGAGACCTTAAGGGTCTTCGTCACGTAGGCACCCGAAGGCGCTCTGATGCGCCGTATCTCGACATGCGTGTAAGGCATAGAGCGATGTGGTGCATCTCGAGCAAAATGGGGAGTGAGGATAGCTACGGACGTCGGCAATAGACGTTCTAGCGCTCAATGCTGTAGCGCATCCATTCACCAACAGCCTTCAAGCTCTCCCACCGCACCTGCTCGTCTGAGTCCGTCATTAGCTCCATCACGCGAGCTTTGAGTCCAAGTCGCTCCAACGTTGCTCGATGCTCTGGCACTTCTCGGACAAGGTTACCGATGTCATTGCAAGCAATGGCCAGCACCTTCTTATCCGTATCCCAATTCTTGCCTGTAATCTCGGCCAACTTCTTGGGTAGCTGCTTGTTCTCCATGATCTTCTTAGCATTCTCTCGCCAGAAGGTAGCATTTCGATGAGGAGGTGTCCATCTCAGGTGACCTGATTGAACTTCGTCGGCATACTCGTCAAAAGTCGTTTGGCCTCTGGTGTACTCGTCAAGCATCTTGTCCAAAGCCTCGAGATCCTCTAAAGCGTCTGCATCGGCGAGATGCCGGCCAGCAAGGTTCGACATCAGGGCTGGTAGACGTGCGGTGGTAGCGGCAGGGATGAGGGTGCTCTTGTTGGTGGACAGAAGGTTGTGCAGGGTGGAAAGTAGCAGCCTCGTCGTCTTCTCTTTCGGGGACATTCTAAGAAGCTGAACGTACAGTGGCACGACTTCCTCATCTTCTTCTAGGCCTGGGCCCACCATCTCACCTTCGAAACTAAGCTGCCATATGACGAGAAGAATATGGTACATGAGCTGTAAGCCCACTCCACCACCGAATCTCGTATCTGAGCTCCGTATACTCGAAGCACCGCTCCACAGAGTGGAGTCTGAGTCTTTGGCGGCGCCAGCAGCTTTTCGGAGGATGTCGAACAAGGGAGCGGTAGTGTCCTTCTTCTGCTTCCAGAAGAGTTCTTTTGCTTGCTGCGACCTCAGAACAGTCGACATGTGCTGTACACCAATGTCCTGCAGGCCTGAGTCTTGAGCTTGTACTAGCTTTGACAGGTAAGAATAGAGCTTCGGTAAAGCATCGCTGTCCCGTTTTGTCGCTTTCGATGAGGATGTGAGCGAGTAGGCGATCAGATTAGTCAAGAAGGTGGCGGCGAGCAGTGGGACAGGATCATCAAGGTTGTTCGAGCTGGTGAGAAGTGCTAGGTATTGCTTGTAAGGATCTGGCCTTCCTAGAATGGAGTCTGCCAGGAGCGATACGTCTGTAACTGCTCGTCAGTACTGGGCTGGATAAGCTTCGAACAGTGCGCACCTGTGACCAAGTCGGTGGCCAGCACGAGGATGTACTGAATGATGTCTCGTCGTTTCTGAGCCTTCTCGAGTACGCTTGGACTGCCGTCACCACCGGCAAGCAGAGTGCCGTATGTGGCCGGGTCTGACTCGATGGTCTGCTTCCTCTGCTCTTTCCGAACCTTGTCGACAGACTTGATTGTCTTTAGTTGCTCATCGCTCAGATCGCCTGCCCTTACAGCTCCGTCCCAGGGTATCTAGGTTATGTTAGCATTGTGACCTAGGTAGACCAATTAGACTTACTGGTCGTGCTCTTATGTTGTTTTGTAGGGAGCTGAGATACGGTGGAGGCGCCAACGACATCTTGACTAAAGCTTTAGAAGGTACAGTAAGGTGAGTATGGGCTGCTGTGGACAGGAATGCGGTGCATGCAACAACATCTGTGATCTGGAATCTGGGATCTGGGATCTGGGCAAACTATGCGCCTGCCGATGTCATTGCCTTGCCGCAGGTGCAGGATCGACCATGTGCTCTTGCCTTGCCGGGGTCCACCTCCAAACGCAACTTGAACCCTCTCAGCCTCTAGTAAGCCACTGCGCGTCTTGCATCTACCCGTACTGGCTGATGCCACCGTTCGAAGATACCTTACTATGTCATGATCTCGATGAGGAGTAGTCACCTCGACTGCTTCTTGAATTATACCGCATTCCAATATGTCGGCGCAACAGAAGTCGAAGCAGTCCGCTTCAAGATGGGGATGGATGTCTCAAGCTGTGGCCTCAGTCGAGTCTGGCCTGGATAAAATCTTAGCTGAGGAGGATGAGGCATCCAAGAAGCCAGTACCGAAACCAACAAGAAGTCAAGAAAACGGCACACCATCCAGAACCTCATCCGAGGCCAGGAGGAGCGATAGCACGAACAGGACGAATGACAGGCTACAGGCTCGCCTGGCTCAGGCCATGGCGAAGAAAGGTGCCAGCCGCCCCGCCACTCCTCAGCCTGGTTCCGAGACGCCAGTTCCAGATAAAACTGACCAGCCCGAGAGCCAGGTGGAAAGCCAGAGAAACTCCGGGGACGGGACTGGCAAAGAAGAACCGGAAGCATCGGAAAATACCCTGAAAATGGTTGGAATCCCTACCTTGGATGCGACAGCCAGCCCGGCTGAGCCGATAGAGGAGGCACTCGCGGGGAGTGTGAGGTCGAGCAAGGATACACCTAGAGACTCTCTTACAGTGGCTAGAGACCCTCCCAACCCTTCGACAGATAGCGCTAGGTTGAGCAACGAGGCCTTGACAGGGCAATCTGTTTCCGATGCAGGAGCAGATTCTGATACCAAGTTACTGAATGTACAGCTGGAGCACGAAAAGAGCCTGTCCACCCTGCAGGAAGAGATCAATCGCTACCTCGAGCGCATAGACGCTTTGCAGCGCAACATGCAGATGCTGACCCGAAAAACCATAGAAGAAGCTAAGCAGCTCAAGGACGATGAAGATTCATCCTCACATGCAAAGCAATTGGCAGAAAGGGATGAAAAGATTGCTCTTCTGATTGACGAAGGCACAAAGCTAACTAAGGGTGAAATGCAATATCGCAACATCATCAAGAAGCTGCGGGCAGAGACGAGCACGGCGACTAAGGAACAAGCAGCTGTAAGGCAGCGAGCTGAGAAAGCCGAAAGGTCACTTTCAACCTCAGAAGCCAGAGCTGTCAAAGCAGAAAGAGAAGCAAAGAAAGCAGCGGTTGAGCTGGTAACCCTGTCAAAATCGTCCTCCGACGCAGAAGCCATTACGAAAGAGCGCAATGACTTGCAGTCGACGCTCGCTGAAGTTCGGTCCCAGCTAAGCAGAGCGAACAAACGAGCTGAAGAAGCAGAAAGCAAAGCTCAGTCCGAAAAGCTCGATATCGAAAGGCGAAAAAACGCCGAGCTCCAAGACGATCTCAGCAGTGCAAAGGTTGAAAGGAACCTTGCTGAGGACAAATTCAAACGAGAAATCGAAGGCTTGAAAGAGGCTTTGAAGCGTGAAAAAGAGCAAGCGAGACAGCTGGAAACAGAAATGCTAGCTGAGCAAGCTGCACTCGAAAGTAGACTCGAATCATTTCGCGTGCGAGCTGAAGAAGCATCATCTGGCGACCAAGGTGAGCCTCAAGCTAAGCTACTGCGACAAATCGAGACGTTACAGAACCAGTATTCAGCTGCAAGCCAGAATTGGCAAGGCATAGAAAGTACGTTGCTAGCACGAATCACTGCCCTCGAAAAGGAGCGAGATGAAGTCGTCGGTCGTGAAGCTGATCTGAGGCGCAAGCTGCGGGATACTACGGCAAAGGCCAAGAGTGCGACTCGGGAGCTCGAAGCAGTACAGCAGTCATTAAATGTCCTTCAAGACCAGCAAGACGAGCAGAAAGCGGAAGAACAAAAAGCAACAAAGCGGACGGTTCAGCTTGAAGATGAGTTGTCGAAGCTGAAGAAGGACCTCGAAGACCAACGTCTCCGGGCAGAAAAGGACATGGTTCGGCGAATTGAAGAAGAACGCGTCAAATGGCTGGCATCCGTGTCTCAGTCTGCCAGCAGGATCGACTCACCAGCTGCATCTCTGCGCAAGGGCGGTCACTTTTTCGACAACCTTATGAGTCCTCAGGAGCGACCGACCAGCCGTCCCTCATCTCAACAACCCTTCCATGACTACAATCTACACTCCAGGATCAACTCATCAACCTCGATACGCGCCAACGGAGCCCCGCCTCGAACACCCTCGATTCACGTACCTGACGACCAAGACGACTTTTTCGCTAATGTGCCAGCCACACCTGCCTCTGCAGTCCCGACACAGGCCGAGTCGGGCCGCGCTGCTATCAACGATGTAATTAGTGCCTCAACAGCTGGCGCCGGCCCCTCAGTCCAGCTTGTAGAGCGGCTTTCAACCAATGTCCGCCGGCTTGAATCGGAAAAGGCAGCTTCGAAGGATGAGATCGTGCGTCTGTCGTCTCAGCGTGATGAAGCTAGACAGGAAGTTGTAAATCTCATGCGGGAGATTGAAAGTAAGCGAGCAGCCGAAGACCGGTTGAGCAAGCTTGAAGGTAGCCATAGTGCCCTTTCGAAACAGTACGAGCGTACGCTCGAGCTTTTAGGCGAGAAGACTGAGCTTGTCGAAGAGTTGAAGGCGGACATTGCCGATGTGAAGGCTATGTATCGACACTTGGCTGATACGATGGGCAAGTCGTAGGGACTAGACAAAGTTTATCCCTGCTGGTCTAGACATTCTGCTGTCATTTGCTCCATGTTCACCCCTCCTCAACATCAATACCTTCCATCTCTGCCCTCCTCAATATGAACTGCCTCACTGAATTGTCCGGCGCATGGTCTATAGGCCGCTTCTCTTCCGCGTCTCTCTTTCCCGAGTCCGCGCCCTCCCTCATCAACTCCACAGCAACGTCTCCATGCCCCTCGCCAACCGCATGATGCAGAGCCGTCATACCGTCTACATCCGTCGCGTTGACCGGACTCTTCCCCAGTCCAAGCAACAACTTCACCAGCGGCATACTGCCCACCGCCGCGGCCCGATGCAACGGCAATTGACCCCTCTTATCCTTCACCCGCGCACTCGCGCCACTCTCGAGCAGTCTGCGCACAACGTCCACGTTCCCTTTACTCGTCGCGAAGTGCAGCGCTGTACCGCCCGTGTTGGATGGGAGTTTCGGATCTGCGTCGCGCGCCAGGAGGAGTTCGACTGCGGCGAGACCGGCGTCGTTGGGGAGCGAGGCGGAGATCATGAGCGGTGTCCAGCCGGAGGAGTCTGTGGCGTCGGGGTCGAAGGAGCGGACGGGCGTGGCGTCGAGGATTGAGCGGATAATGTCGGTGTTTGGGGTTGTGCAGGCCCAGTGGAGGGGGAGACGGCCGTCTTCGTCCTCTTTCAGGCTGAGTTTGGGGTTGGTGCTGAGGAGGTGCTCGAGGACTTGGGTTTGGGAGGTGCGGGCTGCGGTGTGGAGGGGGTATGGGTCGCTGTCGGAGGGGCGGTTCATGGTGGGCGAGGAGGTGTTGCGGAGATCGACCAGATCGCTTGCGCAGTATAATGAAGACGCCGGTGAGGGTGCAGACCCTTGGCCGAAGTTCTGTTATCTCTTTGTAGTCGCAGTTGCAAGATGTGAAGGGGGCTGTTCTGCTACTCGCGACTGCTCGTAAAAGATGCTGGAGATCGCCGTAGGCGCGACTCGGTTGTACGTCATTTGCTGATTCCGCCTGGTGACATCGAGCTAAAACACGTGTAGGGGTCCGTCGTTCCTGCTTCCGCGACGCTGTGAGCTTCAATAAATGCTGTACGCTTTTCCAAACTGCATCATCTTTCTTTTCTTCCTTTGACGGCGAATCCGCTGTCCCCACTCTACGGCGCCCTTGCTGTCTCTGCGGCGTATGTGCTGTCAAACCTACGGCGTCCTTGCTGTCTACGGCGTCCGTGCTGTCAAACCTACGGCGTCCTTGCTGTCTACGGCGTCCTTGCTGTCCCTACGGCGTATGTACCGTTCATGTTAGTTAGTACAGAATAGGAGCTTCAGATAGATAAACAATACAATATAATGCAACACGAAACGCTTTCGCTACTACAGGCTGCCAGATTGAGTCCGTTTCTTATACCGTAATGCGTCTTGTTATCGGATCTTGGGGGTAGTGGATGCTCCTGACGTTAAGATAGTCGGCCTGTTGATGTTTCGCCTGGTGCCAGCGAAGAAGCTTCCCTCCTGAGAGCTTCTGCCTTGCGTCTTAGTGTGGTGTCACCGAAGACGATCGCCTTGAGCATTGCAGACTCTCACCCCGGGTATCAGACAGTCCGCTTCGGTTGAGCTCAAACGCACCGTCATGTCCTTCGTCGTCTGACTTTCGCGGGTCGACTCGAGAAGTCCCTGAGTGAGACAGCTGTAACGTCATACTAACTATTGTTACGACCTGGGAATGCATCGTAACCTCCTACCTCTAGCGTCTACGGCTGAGAATACTCGAGAAGCTGGTTGCTACGCAGATACTATAGACTGGCTATGCTCGAATGCATGCTTCGAGCCGCTCTGTTCTCTGCCGCAACCAACGCTGCTTGAGGCGAACCTTTCTCAATGAGGGAATCCAAGATCCCAGGTCTCTATGACCGCCTACAGTATCACGATTCGATCCGGCTGTTCAGACTTCTCCCTGCAGAACACGATGCAGATCCCCTTGAGGGCGAGCTGATCACGACTCGCTTGTCGGATGAACCAGATTATCGAGCACTATCTTACATGTGGGGACCACCCAATCCTAGCACAGAAAAGCTGCTCCGGGTCAATGCAACAAACTTACCACTACGAGCAAATCTGGCTTCCGCCCTGATAGCGATCAGGAAGCATCGTCGTAAAGGCATGATTCGCAACGACTACTACGTGTGGATCGACCTCATCTGCATCCAGCAAGACTGCGTCGAGGAGAAAAACCACCAAGTGCAGCAAATGGGCCATATATACACGAAGGCCAAAGTCGTTTGGATATGGCTTGGGGAAGCAACACAGCTAAAGCCAAAGTACTTCACCTCGAATGACGCGGAGCTCTCATTTCGTGAGCTGAGGCATGTTGGCTATGACGGAACGCCTATGTGGCACATGGAGCTGCGAATGCTTTTTTGGTCTCTGATCAACCAGCACTGGACGCGCACCTGGATCTTGCAGGAAGTATGCCTCGCACGACGCATCGCTATCCTGACGGATCTGACTATTTTCAAGGAGTCGCTGCTAGAGAAGTTCCGCGGAAATAAAAGTATGCTAGACGAGGCATCAAGCACGAAAAGAGGGTGGGTGTCCAGCCCCGAGTATCCTAATCCGCACGCGACAACAGCAGCTTTGATAGGTAGGGTTGAGAAGATCTTGATGGTTAGGGAAAGCATACGAGACGCTCGATGGCAACGCATCAGCTTATGCTCTACGATTTGCCAACTTGCAGCTGCTAGCAAGTGCTTCGAAAACCGTGATAAGGTGTTCGCATTCCTTGACATGAGCGCTCACGGTGATCAGATCAAGGTGAATTACAATATTGACGCGTGCTACCTGTTTTGGGATGTCCTCAAACTGCTCGAGATCAGGGATATACACTTTCAGGAGATCTCTTCCTTCCAGAGTATCCTGAACTTAGAGTGGCGTGTCCTCTTGAAAGCGACCAGCGAGCTTGTACTGACGGATCCAAGGCTTCAAGCAATACGACTGCCTTGCCTCCTTGATTGCGGGATTTTGAGCATGAAGCGAGAACGAAATACTAATCCTAGACGTAGTTGTACGGCAGGATCCTATCTCATGAACTGCTGGTTCAAGAAAGACCTTGATGAAGATACCAGGGAAATCATGGTCCAACTCCGGCTTTCACCATCCGCCAATGGTATATTTACAGTAACCGACGCTGCCTATTGTCCAGATGAAGCTGATGTCTTCATGTATCGAGGGTTTGGAATCCAAGGCTGTGAAATCCAAGTTCTGGACACTAGTTGGAATGACAGGCGAGAATTCGTGGCTGTAGATCCTGTCCTGTGGGTGACTCTGTGCGTGCTTACCAACCTCGACCCAAAGAGCGGCACGGACGAGTTGGCGAAGACCTTTGCGAACATTGAGGAGGTAAACGACTGTTTCTACAGACGCCGAAGAGCCACTAAAGACTTCGGCATGCCTCTGGCGGCAACGGGCAGGTGAACGCATCCTCAGCGAAGTTTGCAGCCTTGTCGACCTCATAGTCTACCTCAGAATGGCTTGAACCCAACATAGCCGCCATCTATGATCTCCTGCAACCTCCTGCGATACTCCTTCAATCCTCCGAAGAAGAACAAACTCGAATACTTCTTGCCTGGTACATTTGCGCCGAAAATCCAAGACGGTGACTTTCTGAACAGACTGTTCTCGCTCAGCTTATTGCACAAGTCCGTCCAGCCCTTCTCAGCATCTAACGTGGGTTCAATCACCGCGCCCTTCACCACCGTTCCGTCGTTACGCGGATTATTCTTCTCGGCGCGGGCGATTGTGTCAGAAATGAATTCGACATGCGTCTCCAGCGTTGGGGGTATATTCGTGAAAGGGCCGTTGGGCCCTGTGATCATCATCATGTTCGGGAAGTTGCTGACGCAGACGCCCAGATAGCTCTCCGGTCCTGCTTCTGACCAGTGGTCCTTCAAGCTTTCGCCGTCTCTGCCTCTGATTTTCAAGCGAGTATAGTTGCCGTCAACTGCATCGAAACCGGTTGCTGTGGGAGAGGTCAGCAGGTAAGTTCAAACAAGGAACGCAAAGTACCCACCAAATATCAAGACATCCAACTCGTACTCCTGCTTGGTCGTCTTGATGCCTTTCTCGGTGATCGCCTCGATCGGCTCCTCTTTGAGGCTCACGATGTCGACCTTTTCGTTGTTGAACTGCTCATAATACCCCGCGTCACACAGCGGCCGCCTCGCGTAGAATTCAGAAGGCTGCAATTTTCTCGCCTTCTCCTGATCCTTCACAGTTTCCCTGATCTTACTCCTTATAAACTCACATGCCTCTTCATTTGCCGCCTCGTCGACCGTCAAATCGCTAAACGTCCAGAACATGAACCTGAATCCATTGCCCAGATCCCACGCCTCCTGGAACTTCTTCCTCCGCTCCTCCGGAGACACAGACATACACGGCACGGTCGACTCCTCAAACCCAAACGCAACAGCACTATTCCTCACCTGGTCCCATATCTCATCGTAGTTATCGTTGATCTTCCGCCTGTAATCCTCGCTCACGGGCCCATCCCCACTAGGCACCGAGTACTGCGGACTACGCTGAAACGTCACCAGCCTCTCCACTTCATTCTCCTTCCCGATCTGCGTGATGACTTGCACGCCTGTACTCCCGTTCCCAATGATGCCGACCTTCTTCCCCTTGAAGTCGTGGCTCTTCGGCCACTTCCCCGTGTGGTACACCTCGCCCTTGAACGTCTCCCGGCCCGGAATATCCGGCCAGTTCTGCTTACTCAGCAGCCCCAGCGCAGTAACCAGATAATGACACGTGAACGTCTCGTTCGTGCTCGTCTCGATGACCCAGATGTTGCGCTCCTCGTTGTACTGCGCGGAGAGAAGCTCGGTGTTGAACTGCATGTGGGGACGTAGGTTGTGGCGGTCGACGACGTGGCCTAGGTAGGCCAGCGCTTGCGGCTGCTTGATGTAGTGCTCTTTCCATTCGTAGGAGAGCAGGTCTTCTTTGTCCCAGCTGTAGCGGTAGATGTAGGATTCTGTGTCGGACATGGCGCCCGGATACCTGTTCCAGTACCATGTCCCGCCTACATCGCCGGCGGCGTCGATGACTTTGACGCGCAGCTTTTGGTCGAGGAGCCGCTTGAGCATGTAGATGCCGCCGAAGCCGCCGCCTACAACTAGGGCGTCATAGTGGTTGTTTGCTGCTACCATGCTGACGCTCTGTTGGATTGTGCGTGGGTCGGAGGCTTTGACTTGGAACTTACCTGTGGTCGCCTCTAAAGAGTGGTGGTTATCATTGCGGTTATGGACCGTTGCTCCGGCTGTTACCCCAGCCTCGGTCGCTCATGAACATGCGGAGCTCATCGACTTCCACTATGCCAATGCTCTGGGGACACCCCAGTCCCCGCACATCGAGCTTCTCCAAGAGCCGCATGTCAGGATGCGTGGAACGACTGGATAACATAGAACACCACAAGCGTGGGACAGTGACGCGAGGACCTAGTCGATCATCCAGCTGTCGCACAAGATCAGTATCAGAACGTGTGCCTTTGACCGAAAGGACGGTTGTTAGAGTTATGAGATGAGTGGGAGTGTCTGTTGTTACCTATGATTTCTCCACTCGTACTGTAACTATGAATACGAGAAAATACCCGGACATTCCTCCCACGTAATACGCAGCCTCATATCAACTTCCGCCTCATCCACTACTCCTGTCTTCTGTCTCTGAACTCGACTCTTCTTCTTATCAGCAGGGTCCTCTTGGGCACCCAATCTCGCCTTCCGTACCTCCTCCCTCCAGATCGCTAACGTCTGAGCTTCGATCCGGCCGAAGTCTGTGGTAGGCTGGTAGGATTCGTCAACCTCTCCGATAGAAGAGACGAGCTCAAGAGTCCCGGTCTTGGCGGCAATGTGGGACCAGCGGTGGCAGACTTGCATCATGGGTCGAAACGAGAATTGTTTCGAGGCATCATAGACGTGTGTGAGGATTTTGGTAAGGAGTTCTGGTGGAAGGTCGTTGATGTGGGTCATTGTTGGATTCCCTGTTACCGGTGGTGAGGTACGAGCAAAGGCTCGCGATTGTTCAGGTTGAATCTTGCTGGTGAATATGCAGAAATTTTTCGTGTCAGGAGTTTGTTGTTGTGACCGGTAGGAACTAGGAACATCGCATTGTGCTCGGTCTTGATATATAGTCAACAGACCGACTAACGAACTTGTGACGACTGATGCATTGGATAAGGTCAATATAAATAGTGACTCGTGGAAGTGTGCTTGGCTTGTGAAGAACTTCACTAAAGTAAAGTTTCCCGCAAGCCAAGCCTATCTGTCAACGACCTCATTTCAGACCGCTTGTAGAGTGACGACGACTCGCGATGGTGATCGCTACTGGGGCGCCCCAAGCATGCGCGCCGCTGGCTGCAATATAAGAGTGTCCAGTAGTTCATTATCGCTGATGCTTGCTGTCACTTGAGTTAGATGAGCAAACACCAAAGACTACCTTAGCAACTGTTATGTGATGACAGTAGACAGGATTCGGCTGACACCCACGACACGAAGAGTAATTCAACGTAGTCACACACGCCTGGGAAGAGGAGTTGATAGGAAACATCGCTTCTCTTTTTGGAGCTTGGTAGTGCTTCAGGATAAAGAGGCTTTGTGCCTGTGAAAGTGCACCTTTGCGTCCACCGAGTCGGTGTCCTCGAGCATGGTCAATACACTCTGACTAGCCCATCACTACCAACCTCTTCGCAGTATGCAACGCCAGTCGTCGCTGCCTTGCTACTGATGGATTTGCACCTACCTAGCTCATTCTCTCGCTGCACTTCGAGCTCAAGTACATGGAAGTCGTAACACAGATGTGATTAGAGCTTTTCTGGTTGGCTCTACAATAATTTCTTCCATAGTGCTTCTGCCAATACGGCAAGGCTGGTTGGTAGTCGAGCTGAAGAGCGCAAGCCCGAACCTGGCAATTGCCGGTTCACTATCTGAGAGGCAGAGGTCGAAGAGTTCTTGAATATAGTTCGCGTTGATCAGGGAAGGAACGCACCTGATGTGCCAAGTTCGCGGTGGGCCTCCTGTCGGCAGATGGTGATCAATTGGCAGGGTAGGTTGTATACTAGGCTGAGGTGTAATGGTCGAGAGCACCAGGTGTGGGCGGCGTCAAAAATTGGTGTGAAGTACTGAAGAGCACACCATCATCGTCACGAAGACTTGGGCTTGTTGATCAGTTCATGCCCTGTCTTCGGCGGCTCTTGTACGTGGCAGGCGGTACGATGGACATGACCTACATCCTACCGCTGTCTAGAAAACAGAAGCCCGCTGAGTCCGATGCGTGACAGTCGCATAATCTCACGTTTGATACCCTCTCATGTCCGTAGACCCGCTTATGTGGATGCTTGCTGCTCAATACGCCGCTCATTTCTTGCCTTTCTTCTTCTTCTTTCCACCGCCCCCAGACTGCTGCTGCTGGCCGCCTTGGGTCATTTGTGCAGCAGTCTTAGCCCCTGCAGCTCCTCCTCCATCGACCTCCATCGTGTCCGTACCAACCAATGCTTGACCTGAGCCGATCTCTACACCTGCTCCAGTCGTAGTCTCGCCGCCATCTCCCGTAGCCATGTCGATGATCTCTCCTTTCGCTAGCCTACCCAAGCCAGTCATTAGTCGGCCGACCTCAGCGGCTTTGTCTGTCTTGTACTTCAGACATATGCCGCTATCTGGGTGGTATGTCTTCAAGGTCAAAGTCGCCGAAGGTTCTTTCTTTGGCTTCGAAATCGTCCCATTTGGCGCATCCGCAGAAGTGGCTTCTGTTTCCGTTGATGTACCTTTCAAACTCTTGACCTTCCTCGGCTGGGAGTATTTTGTGGTGATCCTTGTGGTCTGTGGGTATGCTTGTATGAGGAGTGAGGACTGATGCAGATAGGTATTGAGGTCGGGAAAGTAAGGCATTTTGCGGCTGTCGCACGAGCCAAAGCTCAAGTTGGAACTCTACTACGGCCTACTTGCTTCGTGAGACGGTCCAAAAGACCTTAAAGTTGAAATCCGTGCGTGATTCCTGTCGTACGGTCTCGGTCCCGCTCCCACGGAGTCTCTTCAGCGCAGCAACTCGGGCTATAGTCACTGGGGTTGAATGTCTAGTAGCGAGATCTTTCCTGAAGGTTGGAATTGGGTAAAAGGTTCGTGTATATTAAGGGTCCTTCGGTGGTGGAATTGTCAGTTGTTGAAAGTGGGAGTTCGGTCGTGCCTTCCCCGAGTGCGCGAGCGCATGTGCCTTCCCCACGAAGACTCTAACTTAGTCTTTCGTCATTTGCCGACAGCCAGACCAAAGTTACATTCCACCGCACAGCGATACCATGGCTACCAAACTGGCATCTAGATCTGTAGCATCTTCTATCTGCTCGCGGTGCGAAAGACGAGCCGGTGCGCAGTTGCAAAATTTGTCCTCGCCGTCGCGAAGGAAGTCGCGACCATTGAAGTGGTCCAGCACAAATACACGGCAGTACTCTACTGATGCTCCCAAGCTGAGCCATGTCGTCCTCAGTGGCAGGACGTTGATCTCGCTCGAGGGACCAGATGCGGCAGACTTTCTTCACAACCTGATTCCTGCTCCTGTATTGCCGCTGGAGGAGACGAGCTCGTGCATTGCGTCTGCCTTCCTTAATGCGAAGGGACGAATACTGCACGACGCGTTCGTGTATAAGCCCTCAAAAGAGAACCCTCAGCGATGGTACTTGGAAGTCGATACGAACTCGGCTTCAGCTATTATGAAGCATGTGAAGAAGCACAAGCTTAGAAGCAAATTCAAGCTGCAACAATTGTACCCAGAAGAGCGTGCATTGTTCTACCTCTGGCCGAACTCATCAGATCTGGAGAATGTGGAGGGTGTCGAGATACATCAAGATCCGAGACCCAAGATGGGAAGAAGAGGGTACCTTGTTGGTGAAGATGCCACACAGAGTCTACGCCAGAGAATTGCTGCAGAGAGCTCGAAGGAGGAATACCATTGGGAAGATTACTTGGTTCACAGGATGTCGAATGGGCATGCTGAAGGTCCTGTGGAGATTGCTTCGGAACATGCTCTGCCTCAGGAATCGAATCTCGACTTCTATGGCGGCATAGACTTCCACAAAGGTTGCTACCTTGGTCAAGAGCTAACCATCAGGACACATCATACAGGCGTGGTGCGAAAGCGTATTCTACCGGTTCAGCTGTACACGCATGACAATCCGCTACCCAAAGATCAAACCAGACCTCTTTATAATCCTACAGCAGCATTTCCACAGCCCCCGAATGAAGCTAATATTGCCAAATGTGGTGCCAGAGGCAGATCTGGCAGAAGTACGGGAAAGTGGCTAGGTGGGTACGGCAACATCGGGCTCGCTTTATGCAGGCTTGAAATTATGACTGATCTGTCACTCACTGCAGAAGGCTCTGCTTTCAATGCTGAAAACGACGAATTCGAAGTCTCATGGCAAGATGGCGAGACTAAAGAGGATAAGAGTGTCAAAGTCAAAGCCTTCGTGCCGCCCTGGCTGAGGCAATCTATCCAAGAGTCGATTAAGGCTAGATCAGACCGTTCTCGGGCTCGACGACGGGAAGACTCCGAAGAGGAGGAAGAAGACGTTGGTTGAGATTCTCAGTTCCAATCAAATTGTTCTTGACAGCTGTTGGGTCCAACAGGAGCGTCTAAAGCTCGAAACAATGCGAGATTTGCTGTCGCGTGATGTGTCAAGAAATTCTAAGGTACCACGTTTCGCGTAACACGTAGGGACAATGCAAGTCGTGCTAGATCGTGAATCACCAAGCGGATGGACGGCATTTTGATCCTTCGTCCAGCTAAAGAGGTTGTATGCTGCACCATTGTGGCACTACCATTCGAGCGCTTGCGGGCGGTAAGTCGCACCGCAGCTCCATGAGGAGTGAGAGATTGACTATCCATACCTCTTGTGTACTAAGCTTTGTTCAAGAGGCGCTGGATTTGTACTAAGCTCTCGGGTATGCATCAGCCCCGAAGGTTACTGAAGCGTAAACGAATCCAACCAATATCATCAACTTGCCTTACCCCAGGTTTAGTCGGTATGTCGTAACCTCTGTTTGGTCAACGTCGTCACACAGCCTGAGCAAGGCTCACAAACGTGGACAAGATGAGGCATTTATGTATCGCTGCCCGAGTGTCTCGAGTTGAGTCTCGTGACAGAAAGGCCCGATGGTACTTTGTGTCGATATCACAAGCTGGAACGTACGTCTGTCGTGGTTGGAGAAGACATCTACCTGATCGCAGAAATTGAAACCAGCAAGGCAAGTTGGCTTCAAAGAATCGAAGTATACCGCACGAACTTCCGTTTGACGACCGCCTGTCGCATCTTGAGGTGTATAGTGAGGAGCTGGAGCGGCCGATTTTGACATGGAACGGTTAAGACGTCTATCGACAAAGCCCGATTCATTCGATGAAGAACGGGTACGACGGCTTAGCCAGCACAGGCGAAATAGCTCGTTTGCGACCGCGGCACGCGAAGATGACTTGGTTTTGCCGTCAGCAATTGATCCGTCAATTGCGATTTTTCCGAGCTCGACATCAAAACGTCAAGAAACCCTGCTCATCTCACCCGACCCTGTAGCGAAAGCATTTGTGATCACTTACGCCAGAAACGGAATTCACTTATTGACAGCCGCGACTGCTTCAACCTCCATGCCAGGGCCATCACATACGAGACATTTCTACGGCACGCTGGAGTCGAATGCAAGGACGAAACAGAAGACGGCTAGTGGCAGTAATACCAGCGACGACGAGAACTGCTCGAAAAAGCTCTGTACATTGACTCGCGACGCCATGTCATTTCGCAAGCGGCATCACGTTGATGACCCGTACAACAACCACCGCCTGCTGGAGATGGAGTTTTCGGTCTCGGCTTGGGAGTCCAGTCATCCAAAGGCGTCCATAAAGCTTCTGAACAAATACAGTGACTCCTCATCGATGGAACCAGTTCACTTGAGGTGGAGAGGACGCAAAGCCACCCTCGAAGGTGTGTTGGAATGGAAGGACAAGCCAGTCGCAGTGTGTGCTAGAGGTGACGAGACTGAGGAAGGCGAGTACGTACTCTATGTTGCCCCTGGTATGGACCTCTATATCTCTTCGATCATCCTCATGGCAGTCGATGACAGAACGAGACGCGGAAGCGATGACTCTGGTCGGTCGTCCAGCTCCCAGGGAGGCAGAAGAAATAGCGAGGCGGTCCAATAGTGGAGGATGGCCCATCGTGCAGGGACGATTCGAAGCGATAGTCTAACACCTTTGCTGCGCGACCCCGAAACCACCATACACATCCTTGACAACAAAAGTCTGCACTGCGATGCCGACAGCAGAACGTCAGAGTCACAGTCATCGACGTCAACACCAACTCCAAATCCTCCCCGCACGGGCTTTTGTCAGAAGCAATGCTCAAAGCAAGCATACAAAGTACATGGTCCACCTGCCACGTATCACACTCAGCTCTCGTTTCCGACCACCAAGCGAGCTCCACGTCTCTACCGCACGCTCACCGTCGTGTCGCGGTTTCGTGATCTTCGGACACAAACCTCCCATTCACCATGGCAGACTCAACCAGCACAAGCAACGCGCGTGAACAGATCATAACAATCGACACAATCCCCTACTACACCCTCCTCGAAGGTCCACCCAACGGCCCCATAATCATCCTCATCCACGCCCTAATGGCCAACCACCACATCTACGACTCAACAGTCACAACCCTGCACCGACAAGGCTACCAAACCCTCCGCTACGACCACATAGGCCACAACAAAACCCCACCCCCCACAGACCCAACCCTCAACAAACAAGGCGTCTTCAACTTCGACACCTTCTGCCATCACCTCAACCACATCTGGACCACCATCAACAGCGCCGACAACGGCGTCCACGCCCACGACCCAACACCGACACCCACAGCGATAATCGGCTGCTCAATCGGCGGCGTCCTCGCCCTCCGCTACCACATGCTCTACCCGCCTCCACCCGGCCACATCACAAAAATCCTCTCAATGGCCGCCCCCGGGATGAGCACCCTCCCCAACAGCGCTGAGAAATGGAACGCGCGCATCGAAAAGTGGAGAGCAGACGGCACGAACAAGGACCTCGCCTCAGCAACTCTGGACCGATGGTTTCCCGAGCCACGCCCGAAGGACTTCGATATGGAGAGGGCAAGGCGGATAGTCGAGAGCTGTACTCTTGACGGATATGAGATTTGTGCCTGGGCGACGATGAACTTTGACTATACGGACCAGCTGCATCGCATCACTGATGGGCAGAACGTGATGGTTCTTGCTGGGGAGAAGGATGGGAATATTGGGCCAAGGGATGTGCTTGTTGACGTGTCGCAGAGGATCGAAGGAAGCGAGTACGTGCTACTGGAAGGTGCTGGTCATATACCGCCTATGCATCCAGACGTGTTTGAGCCTGTCATGTTGGGTTTCTTGGGGTAAACTGGCCTTGGCCGTCACGCCCATGAGGTACTGGGTTGTTCCTGGAATGATAACCATTGCTCATAATAATGTTCTATCAAAAACGCACTTTTGCCGTCCTGGTTGACTCACCCATATGCCTTCTGTGCCCCCGGCGGACGCCAGCAGACAACTATGATCAGACACTGTTGTTTGCACACGAGAATGGCCCGCCCCTGTTCTGATCACCACTGAACGCTGCCTGCATCAACTTGACACCTGCCCACGTTCCCGCAATACTGGCGAAGACCGTGCCTGCAATTAGGGCCCAGTTGAGTACCGCTAGTGCCATCTTCTTCCCTGAGCTGAACTGTCGTGTCCAGTTGAGATACAGCCAGAGGACAGGCGGAAAGCCAAAGCTGAGCCACGACACGATAAGGGCGGCCATGAGTGCCGCGATGGCATCGAAATTTGGTAGTGCGTTTGCCAGCACAAAGGAGAGAATCCAGAAACCGACGCCGAGGCTGGTCCAGAGAGCCCAGGCACGTTTCGTGTTCTGGCAGTACTCTTGCTCCGCTCCTTTTCTGCGCAAGCACAAAATGAAGAGGTACTTGATCGCCGTGTGCCCCATGACTATCGATACCGCCACGAGACACGGCAAGAGGGCGCCCCAGGCTACCATGCTTGGCACGTGTGGTGCATTTAGTAGAGCCAGGCTTTGCACCTCTTTTCCTGCTAGAATATATACGACAACGGCGACAGTGGTGTACGTTGGTATGGCGAAGGATTGTGTGAGTACTAGCGCTGGTGTGAAATCTCTTCCCACATCCTCCATCTCTGCCATCACTGTGACGAAGCCATGCGATCCGGAGTATGCAAAGACAATCTGAAGGCAAGCAGTCAAGCCTTCGAAGAAGCTAGGGTTGCCAATGATATCAATCTCTTTCTGCCTGCCAGGTAGGGTGCCACTAGGGCCTTCGATACCGATGGAGATCATGAGCACCAAGATAGCGGTGAAGATGGAGATTATGCATGGGACTGGAGAAAGATGTCAGCATTCGACGCAACAACAGAACGGAGGAGGGCCCTTACTGCCAAAATGTGCGCAGAACGTGAAGTCTCTTGGTATGCACAAGAGACAGCAGGCGATTGCTGGAAACGCTATGAGCCACACTGTGCACATTGTATGTTCGGAGAGTGCGTTGAGCGCGACACTGATAGTAAGGACTGTAGCTGCACATGCCATCACGAGACCGAGCTCGAAGAAGATGCCTCCAATCTATGCAAGCGGTCTGCCGCCCACAATCTGACAGCAGTCGACGATATTCATGACGGCTGGGTAGCATCGATAGAATTGACCAAGGACGTAAGCTGCGTAGGTGGCAGCCAAGCCCAAACCCACAATCGTGACAATGCCAGGAACGAGTCCAAGAGAGCCTAATGCCGATGGCAAGGCAAGAACGCCAAAACCAATTACATTGGTGACAAGGAGGAGAATTGTCTTCCATCTGCCCAGCTTCTTGTAAGAATTTTCGACTTGAACGGACTGCGAGCTGGGTTTTCGCTTCAAAGGCATGCTGCTGAGGGCTGCGTGGTTGCTAGAGATGCTGCATGACTGGAAAAGAATACTGCCATTGACTGCTGAATGCTGAGAAATGAAGAATGGTCGTGGTGAAGAGAGAAAGATGTGGTTGAATGGAAGAAAGAATATACAATGCTGCCGGGGCGGGCCCTCACTTCCCGTGACGGCATACTAGTGTGCGGTTGGCAAGGCAGGTGGCAGTGAAGTGCTTGTGATGAGGCAGGCAGTAAGGTAATTCGACGATCAGGGTAGGTACGGTTCGATTGGGTAATGATGTTGTTGGGTAGTTTCCACTAGGCTCGGATGGACACATGCCCCTACATACCTCACTTCTCCCAGATTCCACTGGTGACTATTGTGGTAAGACATTGCGACATCTCGGCTGTGATCAGTTGTCAAGACGCTGGCTCACTACTTACCTCGAGTTGTTTTGACCAGTGATCACTGTCGGATCGTCCTTGCCAACAAGAAGTGTGTTCAAGGGGTACTGCAGCCGCTGTGGTTGGTGTTCTATAGCCTGCCGTTGTTGTAATCCATGAGAACACAATGCCGAGGGCTAGAAGGCAACATCTACCTAGTGTTGCTCCCATTGATCCTCGGGTTGTAGAAGCGACTAATCTGTGTTGCTATGGAGGCAGCTTTGTCAAAAATCTCGTCCTCGAGCAGACTACGATCCATCACCTATGACTTCGAGGCGGCGACGGTGTACGTATAGTGCGAGAGCATCCGACGATAAGTATAACGTAAGAGTAGAACGCTTTTCGGACGCAATCAAGAGCTCGGAAAGCGATGGCAAATTGCGCGTCTGGACTCAAATCCTGGCCCTACTGTTTGGTCTGTCCAATGGCCCATGCACGCCATGGTACGCGTTGGAATTGCAAGTACCACATCTTTGCCTCATCAACCTCTTCTCGTTTCGTGTTCCTGCTCCTATTACGGTAAACCGTCCTCCTGCTTATTTCAGTAAGTGGCAGCATGTGCTGATTGTTCCAGAGACGGCCACGAGTCGCTGTAGCGTCAACACGAGTGTAGGTCTTTGTATCACAACACTCATTACGTGCGCTTTCGAACTCGACTCAAACCCTAGCCGGTTGGGACATTCTCGTACATGAATGCCATCGTTGCTGTCTTGGTCGCTCGCTTCGTCGGATGACACCACCTACGCCAAGGTCGGGGAGGTTCCTTTCCCCCTCGATAGACGATGAAATACCTAGGATCGAAATTGACGAAAGCTTTCAGGAAGTCATCGCAAAGCTAAGCCATTACATGGTCAAGGCAATAGACACAGCCTACAGTTACGAGCAACTCAGAACGACGATTGCTGGCCAAAGCTTGCGGCCATTAGTACTCAAGCTCAACGAGGATTGTCACTATCCTGCGATTGTTGCAGCATTACTGTAGGCCACGAAAGGTGCAATGAAGGTACATCTGCTGACTGAATCAGGGCCACAAGATACATCTTCCACACTAGCAGCAGTGAGGACCCCCGATTGACTGCGAGTCGGGCTCTAGCGTGTGAGCTGGTGGCTTTCCAGTTTTTGACATTTCTTTCTGAGAAAGAGCTGATCGACCATCTCTTGTTTGAGTTGCCAGTGTTCCAGAACAATGAGCGAGAGTCCGAGTCTGATGGCGCTGAGGCCGTATGCGGACCAGGAAGTAACCGAAACCGTACCGATGAGGCAAGTCCTCTTCTCAACGCACCGGGACACGAACCAAATCCTCTTCGACCACCATACAGCAATAGGAGAGGCACGAATCTCAGCTCAAGCGATCTGTTCAGAGCTGGTACGGACACCGACCATGGCGAATTGGCAGAGTCCATGGCAGGCATGAATGCGCTGGAAATTGCTGCAGTCGCAAATGCAAAGAAGTTCTTGAGCCAGAGACCAGTGCAAGCTGTTGTAGAGAACATCTGGAACGGTGAGATCATTTTCTGGCCAACTTTGAGCACTGAGGCGAAGAAACACCCCAAGATCTACAACAAACGAACCGCCGATCCTTTCTCACGACTGCGAGTGCCAAAATACCAGAAAGCTTTCCAAGTGGCGTTCTTCATTGCATTTTTAGCCCTTTACTATGCGGTACTTCTGCAACGAAGCCCTGGCTCGGTTACAGCTACGGAGGTTCTCCTCTATGTCTGGATAGCGGCCTTCGCTTACGACGAATTTGGAGAATTCCGGGATGCTGGTATGCTGTTCTATGGTGCGGATTTCTGGTCTGTTTGGGACCTTGCTATCATACTAGTGGGCGTTGCATTCTTCGTCACCAGGATAGTGGGCCTCCTCAAAAGCTCTGGCGAGATCACTGATGTAGCATTCGACATTTTGTCGATGCTTGCATTGTTCCTCGTTCCAAGGATTTGTTCAGTCGCCTCGCTCAATCCATACTTTGGAAGCTTGCTACCAGTGCTCAAGGAGATGGTGCGTTCCCGAATAGCCCCGGATCGAATACTGAGAACGCAGCTAACGCGTGAAGACTACTGCTTTCTGCAAATTTCTGCCCGTCATCTGCATACTCTACCTCGGATTTCTGACCACCTTCACGATGCTCGCACGAGATCGACTCAGCGTCAACGAAGTGTCTTGGCTGCTTATCAAAGTCTTCTTCGGGTCTAGTTACCTTGGTTTCGTAAGTATCGCCTTGGGTGCTTCGTAAGTCGAAGCATTTGGGATAATAGAATGCTGACCGTTGACTCCATAGGACTTCGCCTACCAGGTAAGTGTTTTGAACGCCATCCCGTCATGGCTTCGCGCGGAGTACTTTAGCACTTGAGCAAGGCTGACAACTTGCAGATCAGCCCAATCTTCGGCTACACTCTCATGTGAGTACAGCGGGTCGGGCTATGCGCTTTCTGTCGTAACCGCCGCATCGCTTTGAATTGGGTTATCATTGGGTTGTATCGCCATGGGTCTCCACTCTCCCGCATGACTGTCAAGTCACGCTTCGATGGCGACTAAAAGGCTCAACCTGAAGTATGGCCTATGCTGACTTCTTCTCTTGACAGGGTCATCTTCGTCGCACTCACCAACATCCTATTGATCACGGCTCTAGTGTCATTAGTGAGCAACTCTCTCACAGAGGTAAGCGATACGCACATGTGGTGTAATATGAAAGGGCATAGCGCTACGGGTCATATCCGGCCGCACAAGCGTGGCCTTGTTAGTGCTTGTGGCGCCACCAAGTCAACTAAAAAGGCGCCGGCCCAACTGCGATTGTTTCAAATCTCCCAGTGATAGGCTGATTCTGTCTAGGTTATGGCCCATGCGAGAGAGGAGTACCTTTTTCAATACTCCATCTATGTGCTTGGTCAGTCCAGACAATGGAGGAGAAGGAATCGAAAGTACTTACTGACTCGTGTTTAGAAAGCTGCACGTCGCGTCGACTCACGTATTTCATCCCTCCCACAAATCTGCTCCCGCTGCTGTTCATCCGGCCGTTGAGGCTGGTACTGCCTTCCGACACAGTGCGCCGGATGCGAGTCATGCTGCTTCGTGCCGTCTCGACACCTTTCGTTGCCTTGATCTGGTGCTATGAACGTTCGCCTCGGCTCGTCGGCCGCGATGCGCGACCGTCACTAGCGCGAACCCCATCTCGACCACTGTCTGCCAAGATGCCTTTCTACAGACTGTCCCACTCGCGCGAATTGGGCTTGGCTCCGGCGGCTAAAAGCACGAGCCTGTCGGCACATGGCTCCCCCAGCGCCTCTATCTTGTCTGCCTCGAGCGCTGAAGACAATCCTGATCTAATCGCCCTCGTGCAGAAACTCAGTGCCCAGGTTGACGTGTTGACAGCCATGGTTGCTGCACAAAGGAGTGACTAAGACTTAGAAGTTGGAGCTCGCGTCTCAAGTTCGAGACGGAGATCTTACGTCCTTTCCGCTAGATATTGTACATTATCAAGAAAGCAATCGAATCATGGTCCGAGCGCGTCAAGGTCCACAGAGTTCCATAGTGGAAGTGTCATTCAGAATCCGGAAAAGCGCGTTGTCGAAAGAGCAGGCATCCTTGTCTGTGCAGGACCACAGTCTGTGTTGGAGGTAAGCTTAAGCAGAAGCGCCGAAACGAAGGCAGATCCCATGCGAAGCTCCAGACCCTAGTCTTCCACAAACGCTCTCGCAGCCGATTCTTCCTGGCTGTGTTAATTACTATCTGGTTGATTGTGCAGTGACGGGTCTGCACACCCCATGAGGGTGGGCTCAGCACCTTCTTGATATGAATGCTAATCAGCCTCACGGCCTACTGACGACCGTTCGTACTGCTACTACTGTCTGAGAGCACCACTGCTTGCTGCATCTGGAGCCCCCAAGAAGCTTTGCGTCCGTACTCAACACAGCTTTAACATACGTGTCGCCTTGAATGTCCAAGAACGACATTCCGTCTTGTTCAGTTCCATTTAGCATCGAGAAGCGACGTCTCGATATTCGTATCCTGATATACTTGTCGACATTTCTCTTCTAGCACCACCTTCGACATAGAGCCTTCTTCCAGCTTGTGTTCAAGATCAGTTCACCAAGCAGGGAAAGCAGCCCAGGCAACATAAGATACTGTCACTCACCAGCACGCATTATGGAAGGGAGGAACTTCCATACAGGAAGGTCAACACCCTCAACTATCCAGCCGTTTGGCGGCTTCCCTAATAGTTCAGTCAATGTGCAGCAAGACTTTTGTATGTCGAGACCCAATCTCACTGGTTTCTGCGACACAAGATCCGGTAGCACACATAGACCGCACAATGTCTTGCGGACGATGCCAGCAGGTGGTCAGCAATACTTCCCTCCAACAACGTACGCGCAAACGGCGCCCGTTCTAGCTTCGGTGCCCACAGCCGTGGCAGATGACTGGGGCTTTCGACCAGATCCAAATATCGAAGGACATTGGATAGCTGTTCTTCAGTCTCACGGACCTCCGCCAACCCAGCACCAAGACGCTCAGACTGAATATCCAATGCAATACTCCGAACACGTGAACCAGTTCCAATACCAGGTACGAGTGTTGTGTGGTCATCATCCAAAGCTGCTAACAGTATGCACTAGATGCATTCGCACGCCCCCAACTTGTCTGCCTACTCATCGCCGCTCGAGCCTTATCTGACGCCTCAGAGTCAATCGTCGAGCTCCAATACGTCCTCACCGTATATAAGTGCTCCGTGTACAGCCGAAGCTTGCTGGCATTCGGCTCCACAACAGAGGTTTCCTGCGATGCAGAGACCCCTGAGCTCTCCTGAGTACACGACTCCTAGTCCGTCTCCTCTTTCGCCAGAGCAGCCAGCTGATGGCATGCATGTCTCACGGCAAACGCACAAGCGCAGAAACTCATTGAAGGCGAAAGCTCCAGGCCAGCAAAGCGTTTTCTTCCAGTGCGGAATTTGTCAAGAGAAGTTCGCGAAAAAGTCGAACAGGGACGAGCACGAAAGAACGCATGACCACGACAAGCCACGAGTTCCTTGTACTGAACTCGGCTGCCACAAGGACTTCGGACGACCAGCGGATTTGGCTCGTCACAAAAGGAGTGTATGTACTGCTAAAAATCTAAGCATGCATTGGTACTGATGAGGTCTAGCATCATCGTAATGACAGACACATTTGCCGCTACTGTGGGAAGGGATACAACAGGAGTGATATATTGAAGAGGTAAGATACTCTTGATCGCTCCCACTCAGTCCTATGCTAACGGAAGACAGACACGAGCGGCAATCTTGCCGTAAACGAAGAGCCGACTTACAAGCCGAATCCCAAAGACGCGCAATTGTGCGTAGGCGAGCAGCGAGACTGTGAGGAGTGGCATGCCGCTGAGCACGGAGAAAGGGAGTATGATAGTTCCTCGATTCAGCTTTGGGCATTCACGACGTTACGATTCTCTATTGCATTGCAGACATTCAGCGGAACAACGGCGGGTATATTTGCAGACAACTTGTTCTTCCACTGACGGCTCGCGGGCTTACACGTCTTGTAACAGTGGCTAGCCTTCAAATATTGATCATCTGCCAGTCAGCAGTTTGGCAAGTAGAGGCCGATACTGCTATGGGGGTCTTTCGTCCAGCTCGAGTTTGCCCTATGGAACTCAACCCGTGCCACCAGCATGGCATAGGAAGGCCCGCTCACTGTTCCCTAAGGGGCGCTGCCGCTTCCGATATGGAGATCTGATCGCCTCTACGTCCGTAATGGGATAGAGCTCCACAGATATCATGCTCGATGCACTGCTCCACACTAGTTCAACTGTCGAAGGTAATGACAAATTGTGTGCCAGGAATTGCTAGACACTCACTTGCCGTGGGCGTCGGAGACGATGCTTAGTAGCTTCCAAGAAACACCAGGCATCTAGCGAGGGTGGCGCCTGCCCACATGGGGAGCTAGCCTCGTTTCAAACGTAAGCCATCGCGGTTAAACGCCCTACCTACGAGGTCGGGATGTATGGGAACTTGAGCACGAGCCGCACGGCACGGGATTCTCCTTCTACCTCGCAAAGATCATACCACTGGTTCCATCGTAATTTCTGTCTCCTATCTCTCATGCGGCCGCAGTCTGACCTGCTGGCGAAAGGAGTCTTGTTTAGTGAACAGACTTCATTAGCTGCCTTGAACATGCACCTCGCATCCGGGGTTGTGCTGCGATACCCTGCTACGTGTACGCTCTAGAGTCCTTGTCGTTGACTTGGGGTGCGTCTGCACTTCTTCTTAGCGTTGCTGCCGGAGCATAGGGCGGTAAGAAGCCGAACTCAATAGGTCACCAAATGAACGGTATGCAATGGGGACAAAGCGCTCTGTGACCGGCATTTGCGCAGGTTCACTAATGCACTCGTTGACGGTCGTTAATCCGGCCATCAACGGACGGGGAGCATGAGAGACCGTGCACGTTGTTAGTCTATGAACGTCCACTACGAGTGCCAGCAGGCGGACTGCCCATGCTACCATGAAAGGTATGCGGACGGCATTGATCATCGCTGGACTTTGTACGTCTTGTCCTGCCAGGACATAATCGCGGTAATCTCAGTAAGCATTGTGCCCGTCCACAGTGTAGACCTTGCTTCTGCGCAAAGGCTTCTGTCCATTACGCAAAAAAACTGGGCAGTGGGCTAATACAGACCACAGCGCAGAAGATAAAGTCATTTCAAATTACAGCTCTTTACCGCCACTGAGCAGATCAATGATCTGCAGTATGCGGGGAACAAGCATTATGGCGAGCCAGTGAGCACACTATGGTTTCTCGTGTAGCCCGTCGGACTCACCGTACTACAGTACGTCACAAAAACAACTTCATGCTACTCACCGTCAGCATGTGTGTGAGGCGCGATGGGAAATCGACGACCATACTCGCTGCGGGTCACAATCGAGGAGATGCACCACCAGCGGATATGGTGATGTTCTAAGAGCGTATGGTCTGTGCGAACAAGGAAATGCGCAGCAGCCTCACAGCATATCAATCTTCCAATCCTCACATCCATAACGGGCAGCACCACGATGGCCGACGCTGATGAAGACCTGATTCCCTTGCTAGACCCTTCCCAACCTTCTCGCCCGTCACTCCACGCTGACGCCAATGGCGACGCTTCAGACTCAGACGCCGACTCGGATGCAGCGCCGGACTACCGCTTCCTCACAACCGCAAATGCGAAGAAACATGCGCTGCCTGCACGTGGGACAAAAGACTTCGAGCCCAACCCAACACAGAAACAGGCTAGCACCCTCGATGCCTCACGAAAGGCCATGTCCGATGCACTCAGCGTACTAAGAGTGCATAGCACGCGCAAGAACGAGAACATAGCTGTTTACTTCCCCGCGCCTGAAGACTGGGATGGCCAAAGGTATGAGGAACAAGCGCTGCTGCAGGTGGAAGATCTTGACAAGAGGGAAAAGATGCGGCAGAGTAGCGTGCTCAAGTCTGGAGAGGGCAGGTGTGTAGCTGTCGAGCGGCTGTCGAGCACATTTGGCAGGACTATGGGCCAGTATGATAGGAGGAACTGGCTGTGGCTGCTTCCTGAGGAGGCCTTGTTCTTACTTGAGAGAGGTAGCCTCGACATACGATATGCTATCGATGAAGAGGACGAAGCGAATGATGCGGACGTCGAGGGGAGCCAAGACGCGGCAGTGATTGAAGATGAAGGCTACCAGGACCCGGACACACCTCGCCTTAATATTGGCAAGATTCCAATGTCTCTGCAGGGCGCCTACGCAGCATTCATTGGCAAGTCTGGTCTCACCCTTGAACGCTATATCGTCTTCACAAACCTTCGACGAGCAGGCTACATTGTCCAACGAGCACCGACATGGCATGGGCGGGTCGACGATGAATTCGTCCAGTCGAATCATGTCGATACTCTGGCCTTAGGAACACTACCCTTAGGAACACTACCCTTCGAAACAGAACAGACACATCCATCACTGCCCCCATCTGCATCACTCATCTACCGGCTCGTCTACTGGCTCTTCTCGACTCCTCACAAGCCTTCGACAGTACCTTGCCACAACCCAGTCACTGGTCCTCTGATCTCTCCAGGTCTATTCCGCAATTACGGCGATATCTTTCGGCAGCTGCACCTAATACCATACTACCAATATAATACAGGTTACCCTACACCACAGACGGATACGAGGCACCTCGTGGACTCTGAGTCAGAATCATCCCAATCAAGAACAGAAGCTACCGGTTCCGACGACGATCAACTACTCCTTCCAACATATAACGTGAACAAGCCTTCCTCTCTCCAAGGCTACAAGAAGTCCGCACCGCCTCCACCACACTATACCGTCGTAGTCCTCGACGCCCGCAACAGCACTGTGCCCACGTCATCCCAGATCGGCAACCTACTCACATTAATGCCGGACGACTCGTTACCAGATGCCGACAAAAAGAGGCTAGAAACACGCATCAAACATGGCACAAAGTCCGTGCTGCTTGCAGTCGTAGACAGCGGGCTAGTGAGCTACATGCGCATCAGCAGCGGCGGCTTCGGCCCCGGCAATATCCTCTGGGAAGAAAACGAGAAGCGAGGGAAGATGAGGGGCGGCGCAAAGAGAGGTGGTGGCCGGCGAGGAAGGGGACGTGGACGGGGCAGAGGAGGTTCTTCAAGGGGCGGATGAATTCGCCATGAGGCGTCTTCCGGCCGCAGTGGCGTTCGGGGTCCCCACGGTCCAGGGCTGCAACGGTAGGTACAACGGCTACACATAGACGATATAGACGAGATAGACGAGATACCCCTTAAGCAATCCAATCCAATCCAATTTGCGACCGAACATATGACACGAACTCGTCTGGGCTCCACGTCCACACCCGCACCGCACCGCACCGCACCGCCAAGTCCCAAGCACCGGCAGCGAGCAACGCTGTGGACTATACTGTAGCTTAGCCGGTCGTGGCACGTGCCAAGACAAGAACCACGTATTCATCTCATTTCATTTCGGGTTGTACAGTTGATTCCACACACTGGCAGCTCATACCTCCACGCCTCCCCATGTCGTGGCCGCTGGTACTACAGTACATATAAGTCGTAGACACCGGACTCGTGACGTCTGAGCGGACGCGGCATTTAGAGGGAGGGGATAGGAGGGAAATTCTATGCGGTAAGGTGCGGTGCGGTGCGGTGCAGTCTAACAGAGAGGCGTAAAGGAAAAACACATTCAGGAGATAGCAGACGATTCTGCTTGTTTGTGCTATTCAAAATTGGATTTGGTATGAATTGGTCTACTCTAAACAAGCAAAGAGCTGGGCCAGCCAGAACACTTTGGTAGGGCAGGCCTAGAGCACAGCAGGCCAATTGTTCAGGTTCCAGGAGGGTAGCCAATGCGCAAGCCTTTCGTCTGATCGTACTCAAGCGGTTAGACGCTGCAGGTGATGTACCGTGCGCGGGACATTTTGAATTCTGCCGGCATATGCCGTCGCACAATCTTGTCGTTGATGGACGTTGTGACGTGAGCGTCGACTGTTCGTACCGGTGTCTGAAGCTCTTCCATGCGCTAGCTGAGCCCCCGTCTCTGACCTTCAGCGGTCTTGGCGCTGGTGCTCAAGCTAAAGCGGGTATGTCCACGTCGCTATCATGCCTTTGGAGGAGCTCGGTGTGTCTACGCTCCTTGCGCTGCGCTGCGGCAACTCGTGCCCACCCCAACCTTCATTGTGAAGAGATTGAAGGGGCCAATCCATACAGCTTGGTGACCGGCAAGGCGCATTGATGTGATGCCAATGAGACGAGGACGCCGTGCAGAGAACGCTCGGGTGCTGAAAGCGGTCCTCTGTATGCGCGTGTGCTCGAGTTGCTAGCGATCCCTCCTAAGTCGTGCGTCTGCTCTTCTCTAGCCGGTTCTTCACAGCTTTCAGTTCGGTAGAATCTTTGACGTGCAGATACCACTTTCCTGGGACGTCAGTCCAGCTGACCATACCACTAAATCTCTCTTTCTCGACAACAGTAAGACAATTAACCAGATCATTGATGTTGCTCTCCTTGACTCTGTGGGCCGGATCCCTGAAATACTTCAGACTCACTATCTGGCACCCTTCCTTCAACTCCAAAAAGATCGACTTTAGATTATCGTGCAAGTCCGGATTGAATGCTTGGTTGTTCACGAGTACGACGTCGGCTCGCCTAAGAACTTCCAAAATTTCCAAGTTCTTAGTGAAGTCGTCCTGAATGAGATGCACCTTACCAGGTTTAATACCCCACATTCGGCAGCGCGATGGGAACTCTTGAGCCTGTGCTTCGGCCAGCTTAGCAGGGTTAGGCATCATCTCGCAACCCCACGACTCACAACCAACTTCCAGAGCTGCCTGTAACACACAATTGCCCACCCCAGAACCCAGATCAACGAAGATCTGGTTGGACTTGAGATGGGTCTCCTGAAAGATGCGCGACAAGAACTTTGGGAGTAGCTCGCCGTAGACGTTGTCGCTGAAGCCTTCATACGCACGCACCGAGTCGATGTCGGGCGAGACAGTGCGGGCGTAGATCTGGTCTTTGACTAGGTGCTGCACCAAGGTAAGAGGGAGAGGCGATGTCATGCGGTCGAGCTTGGTAGCGATGGTTCCGTCTTGACGTTTGGCGGACAGCAGTGCGTTGTATTCGTTCACGACGTCGATGAAGCGCTGCTGAGCGCCGGCGCGTTGGCGATCCTTGGCGGCGCGCTCCAACTTCAAGACCAAACCGCCACCACCCAGCTCAGAAGGCTCCACTTTGTCTGCTGATAGGGGATCGAGGTAGTGATCCTTGACTATCCTCATATTGTCGACGATTTCTGAGAGAGGGCGAAAATCCGAAGTGTCAGCAGTGGGCTTGACAAGCTGATACCTCTCGGCCATGTTGCCGCAGGGATACTGCAGGTCGATAGTAGGACAGTCCTCCTCATCCTCTTGCAGGGCAGTGAAGTACTCAGCGAACTGATATCTGCCATGCTTCTGTATCTGGTTATTGGCAATGTCTGCAGCGTGCACTATGTCGTAAGGCGCAGTGGTTTCGGAGAAGGAGCCTTCATGTTTGATTTTCCTCGTCTTGTCAATGGTTGGCTCTTCTAGCCGTACTCTTTTGCGACGGGCCTCGTCTTCTCTCTCGTCGTCTTCGTCGTCTTCAGAGCCCCACTGCGGTGTAGTGCTCACGACTGGCGATGAGCGGCTCGGCTTCTTACCATTTTTCACGACCTCCCTCGGCTCGCTGCTAGCCTGCCTCGACGCCGACCGTGATGGCGTAAGTGACCTACGAACCCCATTTGATTTAGGTATCGGCAGGCCATTTTTGCCTATGCGTATGCGATTGTTCGATCTGACTGCAGCAGTATTGGAGTTGGAGGGTTTGGATAAGGTAATCGTGGGCTTGGGCGCAACAGTCTTGGAAGTGCTGGTATACATCATGCTCGACAAGTCGGCTTTCTTGCCCAGCTGAAAAGGCGGTCTCTTGGGTTTTGAATCCCCCATATTGGCGCCTCTCGTTATGAAGAAAAGAATGCTGGAAGGTCGTTACTGGGTAATTCAATCGCGCGGTAATGGTAATGAAGGGCTACTGCCAGCGTGAGGGACAGAACATAAATATAGCAGCGCCTGCAAGTGACAAGAGTGCAATTACAAAATATAGTGAAAGACAAATGATTCAGCTGCGATATCCCTCAGGCAAGCCAACATCAAGATGGTATCTAGTCAACTTAGGTGACACTTTTTGAAGTGGAGCGACCAAAGCGTTTGGAGTGCGCAAGTGCCCGAGATCGAAGGGCAGGTGGTGCCTTCCAAGCATGGTTCATGCAGGGGTTGCCTAAATTATGACGTCGATCGATCCGCCTCGTTGACAGCAGTCACGCGAGTCACTGTCCTCTGCCGCTTTTCCATCCAAGACTTGTAGGTATGGAAGGCTTCGACACAATCATCTTGCACTTTGCGCTGTCCACATCTTGCACTTTGCGCTGTCCACATCTTGCACCGCCGTTGTCAGGCACCTGTCAACTTTTACGTTTGAGGCTAGCATCTTATGTCCTATTTGATCCGGTCACAGATCGTACTTCGAGCCGAGTCGACGTTAGGTGATCAACTGAACTTGCTTTCCTCGTTCATCTTCTCAGCCTCCTTGCCCATCCTAGCGACCCACCTTTCAACTAGCTCCTGGTTCTCCTTCTTGACTCTCTTCACTTCCTGCTCTGCCTGGTTTAGCTCCAAGTTAAGAGTGGCATTCTCATCCTGAACATTGACCAGGAGTTTGGCCTTTCCACGTAGCTCCTCCTCCCGATCTCTTAGTTTCGTAGACAACTGAGTAACACTGCTGGTCAACTGGGCAATCTTTTTGCCGTCGCTCCTGCCTTTTGTCATGATAGCCTCAAGTTCCCTCCTTACGGATTCGAGCTGACTGTGTAGATCGGCTCTGTCCTGCTGTGCCTTTGCGAAGCCTTGCCTGAGCTGTATCGTCGCATCGCTGTCCGACACGGGCTGCGGAGACGTCTGACGCCGAAAGCCATAGCTGATCAAAGGCGCAGGCACAGGATTGCTCGCTGGGGTTTCGGCCGTGGTGGCTGCCTTCAGTCTTCGTACTTCTGCTCTCAGCTCAGCATTACGATCTGCGAGTCTTGTGCACTTGTGGTAGATCTCGGCGTCGGCTTGTTCTACCTCGTCTCGAGCTTTGAGAGCACTGAGGTAATGGGCTTTCCAGTCGGCCATGGGAAGGACGTTTCAACCCATTGTCATTTCAAGAGCCTCAAACCAGACATGAAACACCACTATGTACGAGGGGCGAGCGGACCGGCTGGAAGCAAGCGAGAAGGAAAGACCAAGTCTCTGGGAACTTGAAGAGTATGAAGGGTCCGTGGTTTCCCTGCCTACCGCCAAGCCGTTGCTAGCGCGGCGCGACTGCGATATGCCTGAGCGCATGCATGAGATCATGTCGCAGCTTCCACCCGTGATCTCTAATACTAAGTTAACAGACTCAATCTTTTGACAACTACAACTATTCGTACCGACAGCGTTGGGCTTTCAATCTTCGCAAAGCACGCGGCAACTTTCTTTCAACCAGCGAAACACTAAATCCCTCGGTGGAGGTCTCCCACGTTGTTCAGCTGTAGTCCAGTCCATCAACGTTTGCGGTCTCAACAAGTGGTGGCCAGAGCGCTCCTGCGCAATCCCCCAAGATGGCATCAAGAAAAAAGGTTCTGCTGAAGGTCAGAGGCCCACGATCATGTGCACAAGCAGGAGACTAACGGAAAACAGGTTATAATCCTCGGTGACAGTGGTGTAGGCAAGACCAGTTTAATGAACCAATATGTACGTCCTGTCCACTCGTGCTCGTTCCTGCAAGCCTAACCTAACCCTCCCCAGGTCAACAAGAAGTTCTCCACATCCTACAAAGCAACCATAGGCGCCGACTTCCTCACCAAAGAAGTTACAGTCGATGATCGCATTGTCACTCTCCAGCTCTGGGACACTGCCGGCCAGGAACGCTTTCAATCCCTTGGTGTCGCCTTCTACCGTGGCGCCGATTGCTGTGTGCTCGTCTACGATGTGAACTCCCCCAAGTCATTCGAGACTCTGGATTCATGGCGGGACGAGTTCCTGATACAGGCTAGCCCAAGGGATCCTGACAGCTTCCCCTTTGTCGTGCTGGGAAACAAGGTCGATATGGGCGAGGAGAGAAGGATGATCACACAGAAGAGGGCCCATGCATATTGCCAGCAGCGCGGACAAATGCCCTACTTTGAGACTAGCGCCAAGGACAACGTTAATGTTGAGCAAGCCTTTGAGGTGATTGCCAGAAATGCTTTACAACAGGAGGAGAGCGAGGAATATGGCGGTGACTTTTCTGACCCTATCAATATCAACCTGGACCAGGATAGAGAGGGATGTGCTTGCTAAGTCAGCATGAAGAGGCCAGCTTGTTGTGCACTACAATCTCGTGCATCGCCCGGCGTTTTGGTCATTGTCTGAGCAGGAGTTTTGAGCATGCCACATCAAGCAACATCTACTACACAGAGCGGACAGGCGCAATTGACACCTCTGTACCCCCAAACGTCCCACAATGTTACTACAGTATCGCACCTGCCTTTCCACGTCCTTTCCGATTGACTCCAAGATATCGATACAGCCTATGTCGAGTAGACTTTGACGGCAGCACACCAAGGCCACGCGAATTTATCTCCGGAGCCGATCAAAAAGGTACAGCACGTCTAAGCCTCGAGTTCAGTCCAACAACTGCGCCTCAACCGAAGAGACTGCACAGTTCAACGGTTACTAGCCAAGCTTTACTCACCCATTCATTCCCGCTCGCCTTGGGTTTTCCCATTTCTTCCGATCCTGCCCACGCTGTTCTTGGTCCCTGTCATGCCTACCATTCCCACGCATTCACTGAGTGCCACGTCCCGCCTACCAAACCTATAAGATGACCAGGCGTCTATAACGTGCAGCGATGTCACGCCGCTTGACCGCCTTAACTGTGCGTCGCTCACAGCCCTGAGATCGTTCCGGCCGCAACGCGAGTCGACATCTACAACCACCCCATTGCAAGGTTTAGACCTTTCCTCCCCCTTTCATTATAACGCTAGTCACATTTCCCGCTATATCACGCAGTGTCTGACAGCCCGTGCACTCACTCGCTCCGTGGTCTTCATTCGGATCGTGCTTGCTCTGCCCTGCCCTTCTCCCGTCCAGCCCGCCCGACGAAGTGCTGTTTCCGCCTGCTATGCAGTGGTGCGCCCACCTACCCGCCTCCTCATGGCACGGCACGGCACGGCACGGCACGGAAAGCGTACAACATCACCAGGTCAGCGTGTACACCTCTCTCTCCCTCTCCACACCGACGCTCGTCGTGCGCGGCGCATCTGTAGTACATCTACATCTGCTCTGATGAGTCGAGTCGAGTCGAGTTGATCCGATCAGACACTAGACAAGATTAATTATTAGTACTTAGCTCTGAGGCGAGGAAGAAGCATGCATGTATGTATTTGTTGCTCTGTCTGCAGACATGTATGACCTCGCCACTTCACGTCATATTCTGCCGGTCCGTGCTGCTGTGTCCGCAGTGTCCGCTCCGCAGTGTCTCGAGCGACGATGCTCCGCTCGTTCTTCCGTTCAACTTGGACCCATTAACCGCCAAGCGGACGGTCCGTATCGCTGGAAGATCGCTGCACGCAGTATTGAGACCGCCGCGCTCCCAGCAAGACACGGGCTTGGAGGTGAGGTGCAGAAGGCATGAGGCAGAATGCAGTGAGGTGAGGTGAGATTCTGAAAGATACCATACCATATTCATCAGCCACAGTTGTACTGTACTGTATTTCTGCATGCGAAAAGATCAAGCGCGAAACACAGTACAGGGGAACAACGAACTCGAATACTAGTAGGAGGGACATGAAATCTGTTTTTCAGCACCTGGTCAGCCTGAGAGCCATGGCTCTGGCGCTGCTGGTGTTGACACAATACGCCTGGCCTGGATATATCCATAATCAACGCGATACCGAAGCTGGCAGCATAACCACGTCATACCCGGATCGCTTCTCGAAAACACACACACAAGAAAGGGATAAAAGACACATTCGCCTCTTCCTTCGGCTTGTGAGATCCAGCGATTTCTATAGAGGCCGGACGCCGAATTACCAGAGCACTCAACAGGTCAACTTCAGATCCGCCCTCCCCAGATACGAAAGCATGTCTTCAATGGCTGCTTTGACAGATACAGAGGAAATATTCCCGATTCCCAGCGATAAAGTGTAGGATCGTCAAAAGCTTCGGTAGAAAGATTATGATGACTTTGTTTTTGGCACATTATTTTCGTTCCCGCATGTCGTGCTTGTGGAACAGCTGTTCGAGTCCACTGATAACGCCGGCATTCACATTTCTGTCTAGTCAGAGTCTGCGACACTTGCGCATGGGCCGACTCCGAAGCTGTTGCCGCAGCTGTGCAGATCTCCTTGGTAGTTGCCTTACCATGCCCAGATTTTCAGCTAATAGAGTTGTTAGGCGATTCGATGGTTGCAAGGGGGTGGGGACTTACGTAAGAATCCCATGAGCCTGTACACAAGCTAATGCCGTCGTCGCTGACACCTAGACAGCTCACTCGGTTTTCATGTCCACTGAGCGAACCAACTTTGTCGCCTCGAAGTGTATCCCAGACCTGTTGAGATTAGCCTCGTGCTCTAGCCAGAGAGTATGTAAATGCCCACCTTGCACTCGAAGTCGTCGTAACCAGCAAATAAGAGACGACCAGACACGGAGAAGGCCACCGATGTGATGCCGCACAAGACTTGCTCATTCTTTAGTTTGTCAGCAACGTGGTCAAGCAACGGGTCAGTAGAGCCTACCTGGTATGCCATCAATTCCCGATCAGCTCGAATGTCGAAGAGTCGGCATGATGCGTCATCCGAACCAGTTCCGAAAGCATTCCCGTCTGGGAAGAACTGAATCGCGTTGATGTCGGACTCGTGACCAGCGAAAGTCTGCACAGCCTTTCCTGTTCGGACGTCCCATAGCTTCGCGAAGGCATCGCACGCGCCAGAAACGAAGACGTTGGTATTCGTGGGGTTGATACTGATGCTCATGACATCTCCAAGGTGATCGGCAAATTCGGTAACTTTGCTGCCGGTCTCGATATCCCACATCATGCAGGTCATGTCGCCGGACGATGTGATGATTTTCCTGTCGTGCATGAATCGACAGCAAGAGATGTATCCTGAGTGTCCTGATAATTCTCTTGCTACCCTGGTCGGACCTTCTCTTGTCGACAGGTTGTAGATCGAGCAGATATTGTCCAACCCACCGCATGCCACGAAATTGCCGCTGGGGGCGTATGCGCAGGTCATGACCCAGGACGATCGAAGGGGGATGGCGTGCACTTTGTTCGTGGTATAAGCATCCCATATGATGAGCTTGCCGTCTTGTGAAGCAGAAACAAGATGTCTGCGGTCTTTTGACCAATGCATCGCATAAATCTTTGCTAGGTGGCCTTTCAAATTCCTTCTCGATCGCATGCCTATCCGGGGCAGAGCTTCTGTATGTTGTTGCGCGACTTGCTTGACTGGAGGCTGTTAGCTGATTGACGTGTGAAGAGCTAGAATGAGCATACGGCTAGTGTCCGCCAATTCATCCTTCTTCCTCTTGATCCTGTCTTTTAGTCCTTCTGCTTCACGTCTGGCAGCGGTGATCTTCGCCTGCATTTGCTCTCCCGTCATGTCGGTCGACATCTTGTCGGTGTCCCTTGTCTAGCAGTCGTTTCCCTCGCAGTTTGTGGATGTCAAGTGGACCGGTCAATGATTCTGGCGGAAGGTATGAGCAGTAGTTGAAGAGCTTCGAGCTATCGGAGCTTCTTGTCGCACGTCACTTGGGCGGTCGTTAGTCGACGTTGGCAGCCCAGATTGCGGCACGGAGGCCGCGATCTTGGTGTACGTGTCGTGAAATGCTTGTCACGATTCTGGTGATGGATGAGACACACGATGCCGAGGACTTCGTGTTCTGGTTGGCGCACGCAAGATCAGACCAACAGCGACGATAACAATTACGGTACCACAAGGTTGCGAGAAGCCTCGAAAGAAAGTATGTGGTTGTGGACAAGGAGCGCCGCGACCAGGAAGACTGCTAGCCGTGTGTAGAAATCAGATTTAACGAGGTGTCTAGCATGGGAAGAGGTGCAAAGAGTGGAGAGAGGAGGTGGTAAAAGAGAACCGACACTGGTCAGTGAATGCGAAGGGGTTACGCTTTGGAAGCTAGGAACTGCCTAGGAACTGCCGCCACGGGGTGGCCACAGGCACTACTTCTCCAAACGGTTCGGCGTGTGGGAACAACCACCTGCAGCTCCCTGCTAGCTATTCACACCAGCATTTTTGCACTTATTAGTATGTCGATTACGAGGGCATCAATTCGTTCCCAATCTTATGGTTTTGCTACTACACAAAAGCTTACCGAGATTTCATACTCGCTATCGATCCCAGCGCAGCAGTGCCGAGGGCTACGGATCGAGGCGGCGGCTGAGCACCATACTAGGCAGTAGCCTTGTTCGAACGTTCGTTTTCTCAGAGCGCACCAGGCAAATTGCATCCAACGATGAGCGTGCAGTCCACTGCACTTCTAGCCCGCTTCGACTGCTTGATTCTGCTACTCTCCGTTCCCCGAGACGAGCACGAAACCATCGAATGAACCCCCCATGGCGCTCACCGTACCACCAAGTCCAACTGCAGAGCTCGTTGTCTGAGCGGGCGTCTGTTCTTTCAAGAGTCAACTTTTGGTAGTCCTTCGTTTTCGGGGCCCTCTCTTACCGTCAACAAGGAGAACAGCACTGCACTGGCATGTCGAGCCTCCAGTTACCTTCACACAGGTGGGGATCCGTACGACACTAGCTGCTAGCACAGGGGACGTGCTCATATCCACAACGCGATCTTCACAATTTGCGTCCAGCGGGCCTATCCGCTATGATCTTCATTTCGCAAGCTCGTCGCCATAGACCCGACCACGTCGTCCTACAGTAGAATGCCAACGAGCAGATGACGGGCGTGCTATTTGGCAAGGAATCGTTCTACGCAACCTGTGTTAAATGCGTGACTTTATATCTGCGTTACGAACTGGCGTACAAAGTGCTTCTATCGCAACGGCCAGGTCTTAACGGCTCGAGCGCATGTCAGCTCGGCGCGAACAGTGCCGAAGCTTCCGCAAGCGAGAGAAACTCCATAACCTTGTTAGCTGTTGGCATTGGCTGTCAACCTTATCCCAGGATGATCGATAATGTACTTGTGTCGATCGTGTTAGCCTTGACCACCTGCTATCGAGAATGCAAAGAACTCAAGAAGTTTTGCATGCGATCGCGATGAATGGCCTGTCCGATATTCGAGCCTAGCTCCGGCGCTTGGAGACCACCACCATCATCACCTTAAGCGAAATCAGGCCATATTAGCCGAGGAGGAAGGCGCGATAGTAGGCTGTCTCAGAGTTGATTGCATTATTATTTCTGCCACGATCATCCTTCCTCGCAGCATCTGTATCACAAGCTCTCTCTCCTCCATAGCAGAACGCTCACGAGGTTAAGTTCTATTTAGCACTCGAAGTGTACGCAGAAGCTTTCGGTCTGCAGATCATGTACAAGCTGGCAAGTCGCGTCTAGAGGGAACGACAGTTTCTCCTATTGGCCCTGTAGGCGCTCGGGCTTCCCAAGAATAGCATTGACGATGTCTGTGTCGTGCTGTATTGGACAAGTATGCAGAGCTGTTACTATGCTGCTTGGTCTTGCAGGTGCAGTCCCCATGGGATATCCAGTCCCAGAGCATCCTGATCTCGAAGACTTTCTGACCCTAACTGCTTCCTAGCTAAGAGGCGCCGGGTTGAAAGCACAAATCCTCACTAACGAGGGCACTAGAGGATAGCAGAGACAAAGACCGAGGTCGACGCCAACAAAGTCGTGAGCGTAATTTGGTAACGAACAGGATGCTACTTAGATAGGCTTGCCTTATGTCTGACCGTTCGCCGGTGCTTAGTACAAATAAAATGAATTCGTGCCAAGCCAGAAACTTTGCTTCTCTTCACTTCTGTCCTGCGATCTGCGAGGCTGGCCAGTGAATCGGACACGCCAAACTTTACTCGGTAGGGGACACGCCGAGGCCAAAAAATTGGGGCGGATGCGGCAGAACCACTCAGCGTTGAGCATTTGGCGGTTGGTGCAAACCAACTTGGCTGCGCTGGTGCGATTTCGAGCCTGAGGCGTCTGAACCTCGCCGCTCCTCATTCTCTCCCCCCGTCTATTGCTTGTTCATCATCATTGCCGTCTACCACCCCATCTCAACATATTTGCCAACATCCCGAGCTTCACTCTCGTCGATCGTAGTGCCTCTAGGTACACTGATCGATCCCTCAATTCCAAAGTGCCGTGAGAAACCTACCCGATCGAGTCCTGCAGCATCAGTCGACTCATTTTACCTCTACCTTGATCGCGACACAGTCCTTCACTTCACGGTCCACAACTACTACCCTGGTTCAGTACACCATAGTTCGTCCCGGATCTCTTCTTCTCCAATAGCACAATCAGTCACTGCGACTCGACATTTTCGACGCAGCTGCCCAATCACGAGGGCCGTTGAAACACTGGCAGTTACATTATCAAACGTGCTCCTCGTTCGGGCTTGCATGGCGTTGTGAAAGCTTGAAAGAGGTTCAGAATTGTGGCGCCCAAGCGAGTTGGCTGTCCACTCGAGGTCGGTGTTCTAAGCAGCGCGACGCCTACGCCTTGATCCTTGGAGACAGCACGGCAAGACTTCTATCACAACGATTACACTCAGAAATCCTTTGACGACCTTTCTCTGTCGAGAACACCCGCTAAGTTCTGGCCCGGCCTGTTCAAGATGAGAGAAGTCAACTTCAGCATTCCCAATGGAAACAAAGCATCCGTCTACATAACAGCCACTCTGTATGACAGGAGAGCGTTGGATTGCACCTCTACACTTCCGCTGATCAATTCACTGAATCATCTCGCATATTTGACCACTTCCTCCGCCCGCATTCGAGATATCTTGACTGTCGATGGAGGCGTAGAGAGACTGGTTTGCATACTGAAGGAGGGAAGGAGTAAGGATGAAATGCATATGTGGAAATGGAATCTTGCTTTCCAATGTGTCGTCAACATTGGCGTTAGGGGTACAGAACCCGTACGGACGCGGGTCGTGGAAGCCGATATGGTGCCCGTGATAGCCACTGTTCTACATGATTATATTCTCGTGGTGGAAAGAGAGAGGCAGAAGGTCGATAGTGAGCGGCAACGGAACCCTGACAAGGTCAAAACAAATGGGCCACGAAGCGCGAGGCTCCCTCGTGATTTGGCCCAGGAACAAGCCAGTCGAGGTTCATTCTTGGAACATCAGATGACCAATTCAGAGGTTCGACAAGGGAGACGTCAAGCACCACCTCCGTCTCTCGAGCTAGCCCAGCCATTCGCCGACCGACTGGCTGCCGGCGAGCCATCCCAGACAGCGCCTCTCCCACCACCACCTCCAGCTGTATTTACATCTCCCCCAGAACGGACGACATTCAATCGGCCTGTGTTGCAACACCAGAATCGCAGTCACGATGGGAGGAACTCCTTCAACCGCAATGTCCATGCTGGTCCTTCGATAGGCGTACCGGATGCTGCGGACGGCTTCTCCTTACGTCCTGTGCGGGATATCGATAGGTTACCCTCTATGATTCCAGCCCTTAACAGTGGCGTACCTTCAAACCCAGAATCTCCTACGACACCGTCTGCGCCACCCAATCAGCGCGGCGTTCTGTCGCCGACTGGCCGCAGGTTACGGAGACCGTCTATACGGCACCAATTGTCCAACGACGATGTGCATATGGAAGATGTTGACGCTATCGCTGAAGACACAGTCGTTGAGCAGGAAGCTGTTGACCCCCGTGAGCGGACAGATCCTGCTGACGGCGAATTGACGCCCCGAGCGCCGACGAGAGACGGCGAAGACAGAGACCCCCTAAGCCTGACGATTCCAGGCACGCTTCCTCCAGACCAGGACAATGTCGATATCGCGCAACAGACGCCGACAGCTGCGACAGCCCTAGAGTCTCTCTTAACTCAGGCGGAGAACGAAAATGGAAACTCACCTGCTGTGAACGGTCCACAAACCACGGCGTCCCCACTTCCACCTCCTCTTAACACGTACTCAAACTTCTTTCTCCGCAATCCACAAACACATTCCGCCATCGTACCGCTTATGCCACGCGACGACGATGTTTTGATGGGTCTGCAGTTGCTCGCCTACATTTCCAAATACTGCGACCTTCGACACTACTTCCAATCGACGCATCTTGTCCCGAGGTTAAGAATTGACCGTGAGGTAGAGAAGGCATACGGGCCAGCACCGGGAGCGAACCCCCTCCCTGAGCCCACTGAGGACGACATGGAAGAATATCTCCAGCCAGACGATGTTAATATCTTTCCACTGGTTGAAAAATTCACTGTCCCTCACCACTCCAAGGACATGCAATCATGGGCATGCGTCGTTATGAGAAATCTCTGTAGAAAGGATGATGCTCGAGGAGGTACTCGGCAATGTGCTAATTACAAATGCGGCAAGTGGGAGGATTTTCCGAGGCAATTCGCAAAGTGCCGCCGTTGCAAGCGGACAAAGTACTGCAGCAAGGTAAGCTCCCTCAAACTGATGACTGTCTATCTGGCGCTAACAGTTTTCAGGAATGCCAGCGAAATTCTTGGAGTATGCACCGACATTGGTGTCAAACTACTCCTCCTTAATCACGATTACGACATGGATTTGGACGTCTATAATGAACATCTGCATAGCGACGGAGCATTTACGATAGCGTTGCTGATTTTGAATTGAGTTGATCACCCTGATGGTCCGCTCTTGAGCGGACCTCGATACGACTTTGCAGGTGCACCACATATTGTACAGACGACGAACAGATCTTATTAGCCATACCTAGCAGCAAACAATTTGCTTGATAGTCAAAACTGGTGCGACTAGACCATGGGGTCTTGAGAAGCCAGGATATTTAGCCCGCTAAACGCAGCGACTTTGAGGAGGAATTCTACTGCCGTTGTCTAAGCACAAAGCGATACGTTTGGTGTATTTATTGCATACCCTTACTTTTACCAAAAGATCCTGGCCACCACAATGTAGGCGGACTACCTTTTGAACATGCTCTCTTTTTTGGACTTTGCTTGTAGGTACGATGTGATTATCTTCGACGTCCAGGCTTCGGAGCTCGCCGCTGGCCCAATCACTTGTGACTAACCACTAAATAGACCAAGTTCTTCAAGGATAATAACAGATTCAATTTCGAACTTCAGTCTCAATGAGAGCTGCCTGCTATCGACTACATCTCCGTCCATCAACCAAGTAAGCACGCTGAACAGTTCCGCTTCCGTGAACACTGTCTGCGTCGCAGTATGGGGTCAGTCGGGGTAAAAGAATCCTCACAAGATCTTATACAGCTACCAATCATCAACGCCTCTGACACGTCCCTCGAGAATGGCAGGCGGCTCGTCGACGCAGCCATCAGGTACGGCTTTTTGTACATCTCGCCGGAAGGGACGCTGTTCACAGAGTCACTAGTCCAATCACAATTCGACCTGTCCAAGCAGTTCTTTGCCCAGCCCATTTCTGAAAAGGAGAAGTACAAGATTGGCACGGACAATCGTGGCTTTACAGGCATGCATAACGAGATACTTGATCCATCGAAAGATAGCAAAGAATTCAAGGAGGCCTTCAACATGGGTGAATTTGATGGAAATCGATTGCCCCAGCAGAAGATGCCGGAGTGGCTAGCTACTGGTACGAATCTCGAGCAATTGAGGAGTTTCGAGATAGCCTGTCGAACAACGTGTAATCAGGTTCTCGATCTCATTGGTGTCGGGCTAGAGGTTGAGGATGGCACTAATTGGTTCTCGAGAAGACACGGGCAGCCAAGTGGATGCACGGTGCGGTTGTTGCACTACCCATCATTACTCGAGGTAGGTGACTGCCAGTGTCAAGAGCTGCGACGCTGACATGATCTAGGGTACGGACTACTCGCTTGACACAGATGTCCGAGCAGGAGCTCATTCTGATTATGGTAGTATAACTCTCCTTTTCCAGCGACCGTCTCAGCCAGGTCTTGAGATAAGACCGCCGGACAGATCAGACGTGTGGTCACCAGTACCGGTCTTTCCCTTGTCATATCCGTCTACAACTCTTCCTCCGATACTAGTCAACATAGGAGACCTCTTGAGCTATGTGAGTCCTCTTGGAGATTCGTGTTGGTTAGCTGGTATCTAACCGGCAACAGTGGACATCGGGACTATTGAGGAGTACGGTACACCGCGTGATCTTTCCAAGCGACACCAAGGCTGGCGAAGACAGATATAGCATAGCATATTTCAATCATCCTCTCGATGAGGCCCAGCTAGTTGATGTGCCAAGTTGCATAGTGAGAAAGCACAAGGAGAAGCTGTCGAGCAGTGGTGTGGAAGACGAGCGCGAGCATGGCTATGGTGGTGGGACGACTGGACAGAGAGCCATGACGGCGAAAGAGCATCTCATGAAGAGGCTCGGCGCGACGTACAAGGTGCGCGTTGAGAGATGAAAGTCGTATCTCCAAGGCACACATCACTTAGCCATGCGCTTTCGTGGACCTGATGTGCAAGTGCGTGGTGATAAGTTGTGGCCATCGTGACAAATTTATTCATCTACACAGCCCAGTCTTCGTGGCCATAGTTACAGATCTACGTGAAGGACAAACAGCAAGGACACCCGCGACACTAACTATCTACTGGTCAAGTGCCATTGTAGTATCCTTTAGGAGCGGAGGGTTCGACAATGTAGGTGCACGAGTCCTAAGATAGTGTAGTATCGACCTCAAGCACCGGGTGCACCCCTCGTGTCACCACCAGCTGGAACATCAGCAAAGCTAGTACATTCGTACATCGGCAGTCTGACGTGATCCAGAGAGATAGGACAAAGCAGAATAAGAACCCCTCGGAGGTCGATGACTCGAGCTCAATAGGATCATCGGCCGGCTTTGCTTCCACGCCCGGTGGTCCCCCTTCCACAAACGCCGTTCTAACCTAAAGTGTTAGCGTACGAGCTTAAAAAGTTCCTGCATATGAAACAACCTAAACCTGGGGAAAGTTTGCGTACGCTTTCCTTACAGCGACTTGTTTGACACAACCGGCGAGCACCTGCTATACTGACCGCAGTCGAATCCTTCTCCGCTTTCGCTGTATTGTGTGATTCTTGTTCGTTCTTACACTCCTTCACGATGTCTGGTAGGTCGCTGCGTGGCTCGGGGTGAGGAAGTCTACATACTGACAAGCACATAGTCCAGAAGCTCGAGACGTGGGCAGCTAAATTCGTTAACACATTACCACTGTCCTCGTTGGACGGCGCAGTCATCGGTGTCGATGCCTCGTACTACCTCGGTCAATGCCTAAACGAGTACAACGAAGAGCCTCTCAAAGTCGCACTTGGAGGCATCCCATTCACAATTACTGCTCGAGTGGAAGAGGACTTGCAAGCTGCGAAAGATGCCGGAGTCAAACTCATCTTCATTTTCGATGGACTAGATTATGTGAACAAGAGCCATGCGGACGCCGAATCGACCGATAGTCAGGGTTCGCACGAGTCGGGCTGGGCACACTATCTACAGGGAGACCCCAAGGCAACAGTGCAGGACTTCGGGAAAGCGAAATACCCCCTGGCTCTCGTCCTGCGGCATCTACGAAAGATTCTGCTCGCTAATGAAGTCGACTTCCTCGTCGCGCCTTTCAGTTCGCTGGCCTGGCTAGCCTACCTGTACCACATGGACCAAGGACAGCCAATCGATGCAGTCATGGCCTCGTCCGATGCATTCCTCTTCGACGTGGACAAGGTCGTTCTCACCATTGACGCCAAAGAGCAGAACTTCAACTGGCTACAAAAAGTGGATTGCCTGACGGCTGCTGGTAGCCCTTCACCACAAGCCTTCAACGATGCCCAACTCCTGCTAGGCTCTCGCTTTCTTCCCATGTTCCCTCTACTACAGCGAAACCAAGTATCTACCATACGAGATGCCTTGGCCTTACTCGCTAGAGGTCCGGTCCTGCAGCTTTGCAATCAATATCGCGACGACCCAGCTGTCGCTCAATCCGACTATGCCGACCGCTACAAGAAGGCTATCATGACTCTAAGACATCATGTGATCATGACTCCTGATGGTTCTGTACAGCCAATGGATTTGCAACATGCTCCTGGCGAGGTCCACGCCTTTGTGGGACAGAGGTTGCCGGACGAGCTCTTCTTCTATATCTCTCGAGGTCTTCTTGACCCCCAAGTACCAAACTGGTTGGCTACCAACGAGATCAAGCTGACGCTTCCGGGTGGGCCAATCGACTGCGAGCCATTCCGCCGTTTCGTCTTCGACCAGCTCAACCCCTTGAGATTACAGTCTCTCAAGCTCCTTGCTGAGTGCTTGCACTTTTATTGGCAGGCTCGACCTATCTCGATCAAGTCGTGGGATGGTCGGGATACAACTCAGCCACTCAGAGACGTGCCACCGTTGAAAGAGAAAGTGTCTACGTGGAAAGTGCAGGATTCCCTGATGCCTCCTACCAAATCAGCTCGCGTATCATCTGTGCTGTCTTGCTTGCGGTCACTCAAAGACAAGGATTTTGTGCAGGAGACTATCACAACTACGAAAGACCGAAGTGAACACCCAGCCTTGAAGTCGCAGAGTGAGATCATCTCCAACGTATTCTGGCGCTTCCTCCATGTCAGAGGTTTTGTGGATGACAAACACCAGCTGACCACGTGGGGTCACATCCTTGAAGCCTCTCTCGCAACTATGGACGGGGGCTCAAGGAAGGAGGAACAAGGCATCATCGCAGTGGAACTGCTCAGAATGGGTGCCCTCAACACCCAGTCCATCACAGGTTCTAATGTCGCTCCCTCGGACAAGTCGTACGACCACAAGCGATACACGAACCTCATCTCCAAGATTGCTTGCCTTGGCAGGCTAAAGCACGAACCCGTTGGATATGTTGGACCCCTTGATAGGAGTCTTTTGACCTTCGCCTGGGAGATCACATCAATCCGCGAATCTCTTAGAAATCTTTGCGAGACAGTTCTGACCACGATGTTTCTCAATGGGGATGTGTCGCGTGAACGACAAGACTGGCACGAACTTTCACAGCGACTCCCCTTCCTCAGCGACAACGGCTCAAGCCTCGGTATTGCAGTCAAAAGTTACTTGGACGCCCTCAACGACAAGGCTGAGTCAGGCATACCTCTTGCTGATCTGAAAGAGCAGGTGAAGTCACAAGAGAAGCCATATGCCTGGTTCTCGAAGGTCGAGAATGGCACGTTACACAAGAGCCTGGAAACTGCGTTCAAGCTATTTGATGCGGTGAATTCTGCGGTCAAAGCTGGCAACAAGGAAGTTAAGGATGCTGCCACCTTCGCTGCTGCTGACGAATGGCTGTCTGCTAGGAGATAGCGTCTCATTGAAGGAATGCAACTCAATGCCGAAGAGATGCAAACACAACAGCACATCCATGGGTGCTGCATGGACGTCCAGCGTGCGCTGAGCGGCCTACACTGGCCGACGACTCAGGAGGAATAACAAACTGGTCAAATATGATATCACTGTGGGCGCATCAGTACCCCGTAAGGGATTACTGGTGGAGCACGGATACTAAGGTAGAGCTCACAGAGGAGGTGGAACACCTGACAAAAGGCTCGTGTTCCTCAATTGGAGAATATGCCGGTGCGCACAGATTATCCATGCCTCCGGCTACATCGGTATTGCCACTGTTGCATGGCTCACTGCGTAACCGTGCCCCTTGTTGACAGCCAGAATTACGATTAACGCACCGCTTTTTTGACGTGGCATGAGCGCAACTGGTTTCGCGACATATCCATGTCTACCATCAATTATCTCAAGCTTTCCTACATCTTCTCCACAGCGCACTCACTCGTCGACTGAAAATCTCTACTCATGACTACATCTCAAAATGTATCTGCCGGACACCTATGGGTTCTCGACCTTTTTTCCTGGGAAGAGGGTGGCAATGATAACTGAACAAGCGATCCTGAACTGCTCTATTTCGAAGATTGGTTCGATGCAGACGTTGGAAACATCCCTCCTGGATACAAGATTGACGATGTTCGACCAGTACTTAGACGAATCGCCAATTGGAGGATCTGGCGCGGCGATCTTATACAGGATGATTCGATAACTGGTATAGTGCAGACATCGACGACGATGCAGGCGTGGAGGCTTACCAAGGTGCATACGAAACCGCAGAATGACAGCTGGTCCAGAGTGTGCTCGCAGGCTCTCAACCACCCAATATGGAGAATTTCTGCAGGAGTGAGTGCGAGGGTTTCGGTATGCGGAGGGATCTGATACAGGCGACGGAGGGCAACGCCAATTGAAGAGGCATCAGCAAGACATGGTGTTAAGCTGCGAAACCCGGACCAACCAAGGACTAGCGCGTCAGTTCTTTGTAGGAGGAACAAAGCAGCATTGAAAGGGTCCCTTTGTTAATTTCACCACATTACTTGCGCGCTTTGCTGATTGACGCGAGTACCGAAAACTTACTGCACTTGCACAGCGCCAGTCGCAAGATGTCGCTGGGCCGCTTGGAGGCCGTCTGGTGGATACCCTACAGCTGTTATCAAGTCTATCAACGATTCCAATCTTACAATCGAGTCGGAAAAATCCATCATAGTTTCTCGCCGCTTGCGATATTCTCCTTCAGAAGTTGCGAACTCCAAACCCTACAAAGCGGTCCTCACAGCTCACGAACATCAAGTCATTCCCCAGCTCGAGGCTTCTACTACTCTCTGGACTTTTCAGCGCCTTGCAACGACCCCATCGACCTCAACTACAAGTATGGGCAGAATGGACCCTCTAGTCAATGCGCTCAACGCGGCAATCACCACCACAACATCTGACGTCTACATATGGAGCCACATGATACTGGGTGTCATCTGCTGCTTCTTGATCTTGTTAATACATGATCATCTCCTGCCTGGGCGCCTCGGTGCTTGGGAGGAGACAACGCCCGCCTTAGTGCGCTACACAGAGGTCTTGGCAACGTCCTTCCTGGCGATCGGCATATCCCTCGTCCTACACATCACGGGGTACCTTATTCTATACGGCATCAAGTATCTCGTGAAAGCCATTTGGACCCAAATCGAGATCATGGCGATAGCATTGTATTCCGGCATGAGCAAGAGATATGCTATCTCAGCAGACATCGGACGCGAGGTTCTTCCCACCAAACCAATGCCACTGGTAATACTCGCGGTACTACAGGCATGGCAGTGGCTTAGCAGCGTCCTCAGGGGGTTCTCAGCCGTCCACACCGCTCTTGCAACCGTCAGCTGGTCAGCCTGCAAGAACAGATCCGCCAGCTCCTCGAATGCACTTCACGGGATGGCACTTACTGCCCCTGTCCTCGGCTTGTTTCATGTAGGACGAGCAGTTGATGTCGCTTATGCGATCTCTCGGGTTGTTTGTTCTCTTCCTGCGAACTCGGCACAGAAGGCCAAGTCGTGGCTTGCACGATGTCGTGCTGCACCAATCACTTGGGACGTGAGCGAGACTGAGATCAACATTCCAACCACAGATAGGCGTGCTCGGCTAGATAGCAGGGCACTGGGCCAAACGTACGACATGCTCCTGAAGTCCTCCGACGTCTTTCGTCAGCTGACCAAGCAACAAAAGGTAGACGCCATCAAACACATCACGAAAGACATTGTCAACTTTCAAAAAGGCGTCGGCCATGTATACGCACCAAGAAAAGCCTTCTCCATCGCTGCTCAGATGATCGATCTCCAGTGTAGTAGCAACAGAGACCATTTCAAACTCTTTGCAAGGTTGAAGGTTGGTCGTGTGGCTTCCGAAGCAAAGGAGCAAGACACGAGAGTGTTTGCAGTGTTCATTTACTTGGTCTTCATGCTCACCTGCGGAATTCCTAAGATGGAACAGCCACGAGCCATGCTCGATCAAGCCGGAGGGGACGTGCAGCTTGGTGCGTCTGAGAAGGAGACGAAAGACCCTAATGCCAAGGAGCAGTGTGCAAAACTGATATCAGAGGCTTCAGCTCACCGGGAAGTTGTCAGTAGTGACTCGGGATATGGTGGCAGTCCTTGAAGGCAAGCTCGTGTAGTAGACACCGAGTAAGAAGAAACGGCGATTGGCAAGTAGTGCAAGTGGGCGTGGCTGGGGTTGTGGTGTTGGACATGTATTGAGGCAGATGAAGAGCAAGCAAGACAAACATGGCGCTGGCGCTGTAGCAGAGGCATGACAGAAACCAGATAGTAAGGCGTGAGCGCTAATAAGAGACTTTCAATCAAGGAATGATCACCCCGAGCTCTGGTGCTTGACCATATCCAAGATGCAAGATGCACCGTCCGGTAGTTGTCCTCTACGGCCTGACGCTCCTTATTTGATGAGGTTGGCGCCGCTGGAGGCTCCTCAGGGACCGATTTATGATTGGCCTGAGGGGCAACTTAGCGCAAGACCCGATAACGATAAGCAGTCGGCTGCGCTCGGCCAATGCCAAAATTTATCTCGTAGTCTCGACGACCTCCCACGCATGACATTCTGGATTTTGAAACATCAAGCACTATAAGCCAGCGGCATGGCGATCCAAAAGAAACACGGCAAAGGCCGACTCGACAAATGGTACCACCTGGCCAAAGAAAAGGGCTACCGTGCCCGTGCAGCCTTCAAACTCGTCCAACTCAACAAGAAATACGGCTTCCTCGAGAAATCGCGTGTTCTCATCGATCTCTGTGCTGCGCCCGGATCATGGTGTCAAGTTGCCGCCGAGACCATGCCGCAGGGCAGTCTCATTATCGGTGTGGATTTGGCGCCCATCAAGAGTATACCGCGATGCATCACTTTTCAGAGCGACATTACCACGGACAAGTGTCGGGCTACGCTGCGGCAGCATGTGAAGCATTTGAAGTGTGATACTGTCTTGCATGATGGCGCGCCGAATGTGGGTATTAGTTGGGCGCAGGATGCGTTTAGTCAGGCCGAGTTGGTGCTGCAGAGCATGAAGTTGGCTACTGAGTTTTTGAAGGAGGGTGGCACCTTTGTGACTAAGGTCTTCCGCTCGAAGGATTATAATGCGCTGTTGTGGGTGTTCAAGCAGCTGTTTACTTCCGTCGAAGCTACGAAACCGCCGTCTTCACGAAATGTCTCTGCTGAGATCTTCGTCGTCTGCAGAGGATACAAAGCACCGAAGCGACTTGACCCGAAATTTCTGGACCCCAAGCATGTCTTCGCTGAGGTGCAGGAGGCTACACCCAACAACGAGGCGAAAGTGTTCAATCCTGAAAAGAAGAAGAGGAAGCGAGAGGGTTACGAGGAGGGCGACTACACTCAGCACAAGGAGGTACCTGTGAGCGAGTTCATACACACCACCGACCCCATCGCAGTACTGGGCACAGTCAACACCTTGAGCTTCACGCAGCCGCCGAATGGAGATCTGGCCCTCGCCACCATCGATCGACTGCCAGAGACGACGCCGGAAATTCGAAAGTGCTGTGAAGATCTGAAAGTGCTGGGAAAGAAGGAGTTCAGAACATTGCTGCGATGGCGGATGAAGGTGAGAGACATTTTTGGTATGTCTGCCAAGGCGAAGAAAGCGAAGGAAGAAGAAAAGGAAGCGGAAGAAGGTGAGGAAGTCGCCGAGGTCGAAAGTATGGATGACGATTTGAAGATGCAAGGAGAGCTGCAGCGGTTGAAGGAGCTAAACGACAAACAAAAGCGGAAAGAGAGGCGGAAGGAGAACGAGCAGAAGCAGAAGGAAATAGTACGAATGCAGATGCACATGACAGCACCACTTGACATTGGTTTGGAGCAGCACGGGCCTGCCGGGGAAGGAGCCGTATTCACTTTGGGCACAGCAGGTAGAGTAGACGATTCTGCCCGAGTGACCAAAGGTCGAATGGAAGATGCTTCTGACGAGTCAGAAAGTGACACTGAGGACGAGCAAGAGCTTGATTCCGATGACGACGGCGATTATCTCGATAGAGAGCTCGACAGCATGTATGAGAACTACCAGCAGCGACGAGAGGAAGCCAACGCCAAGGCACGTGCAAAGAGAGCCAGGAAACAGAAGGAGAAGGATGACGGCTGGGAAGGTCTGTCTGATCGAGGGAGTCAGGACTCTGATGCAGCATCAGGAGATGAATCCGTGCCACTCCAAAAGTTGCCTCAGAAGAATGGTCTGTCCTCAAAAGCAGCAATGTTCTTCGATCAGGATATCTTCCAGGACCTGGATCTGCCAGATGAGGACGATGAGGACCAAGACAGAGATAGCGCTATCGAGCTAGAAGACTCTCCAGACGATGGCACGAAAACAAAGCAAGCTCCAAAGCAAGTCACCATAGCGCCACCCACAAAGCAACAGAAGAAGAAGTCGAAAAAGGAGCCATCTCCTCCACCCAGCGCGGATTCAGCTTCCGACTCAGAAGAAGAAACACGGCTGTCCAAACCACAACAACCCACCTCCCGACATGAAGATCCTCTCACAAAATCCGGCCATCTAGACATAAACCTGATCACCACAGAAGCAATGACCCTGGCCCAATCCCTCGCCTCCGGCCAAAAGCGCTCCGAAGACCTCATCGACGACTCCTTCAACAAGAACACCTACATAGGCCACGATCAGACCCACCTCCCCGAATGGTTCCTCGACAACGAAAACCAGCACAACAAACCCCACGTCCCGACCACGAAAGCCGCAGCCCAAGCAATCCGCGACAAACAACGCGCCCTCAACGCCCGGCCCATCAAGAAAGTCCGCGAAGCCCAAGGACGCAAGAAGATGCGTGCCGCCGCGCGCCTGGAGAAGCTGAAGAAGAAATCTGCGCTACTTGTTGAGGACGAGGGGATGAGCGAGGCAGATAAAGCGAAGACGCTGGCGCGGATGATGGCGAGGGCGGCAAAGAAGAGCAAGCCGAAGAAGCAGGGTGTGAAGGTTGTTGTCGCGAGAGGGGGCAACAGGGGTATCAGCGGACGACCGAGGGGTGTGAAAGGGAAATATAAGATCGTTGATCCGAGGTTGAAGAAGGATGTGAGAGCGGAAAAGAGGTTGAAGAAGAAGGCGAAGAAATGAGTGAGATATGACAGGAGGAACCGTGCCACCCTACGCTTTGTTGCATTATCTCTCAATGATAAATACCCGTCCATCCACTCTTGCCATGGAATTTTTCTGAGGCGCAACCAGTCTCCATCCTGAAACTCAAGCTTGCTGGCTGGTTATAGTGCGCTTGCATCCTTCCTCGCCGAAATTGTGCGAAGTAAGCAGTTTTTCATAGGCTAGTCTAGTCGTGACCGGCATATACGTAGTCGCAGCGAACTCAGAACAACGACAATAATCCTCGTTATAAGTGTAAGCGATTGTGTGTTAATCTATCATCGCTAAAGGTTAAACGGGGGTTTGGTTGTAAGAGTGTGGGGCAGCGGCAAGGTTCAAGTTGAGTTTGCTGGGCGGAGCCAGTGCGACTCCTTCCTCCTAACTTACTAGTAGTGTACGTAAGCAACCCAAGAACGCTGTTGGGTAGTCGCGACCGACTTGTCATTTCAAGACTTCGCACATAGCATTACCACTTAGCTACCTTAGTACCACTACCAATACTATTCGTTGCCCTCTGATCCCTGTCTGTGCCCTACAACGCCTCGTACCCGCTGAGTCCAGCTCAGCTCAGCTCAGCTCAAGCATCAAAGTACCATCCAATCTCCATCTTCTCCCCTCCCCTCCCCTCCCCACAACGCATCACCGCCCAGCCAAAATCCACTCCCACCTACCCCACCCTAACTACACCTTCGCTCACCCCACCCCAGCTCAGACCTCACATTATCGATACTCTCCCGGCACGACGGACAAGCAGGGTCTTCCCGCCCTTCATATCTCTGTGCGCAGCCGAGGTGGAAGATCGCGCCGCAACCGTGTCTGTACCGCTTGTCCGCGAGCGTGATGGCCTTGCCGCCATGCGTGCAGGTCGGGGAGTCACAGTTGCCGACGAAGAAGGCCTCTGGGGGCGGCCAGTACGAAGTTTTGCGGAATGACGGGGTGGGCTGTGTGGTGTTGTCTGCGCTTGGTTGGGGGGAAGGGGTGTCTTGTTGGTCTTCGTGTTGGGAATGGGCGTCGCTTGAGGGCGAAGGGGCTGGTGGGTCGCACGGGGACTGATCTGTCATGGATGTCTGCTGGTACTGTGTGAGGGCTATCGGGATTATGCTGTGACTGACTGAATGGTTTGTGGAGAGAGCTGAGATGGATGGATTGGTGCTTTGCAGCGATCTCGTGCTGTGCTCGTGATGGTTGGGTCCTAATATGTCGGTACGAGTCCGTCCTTGCTGGAAGATGCCTAATTTTGCAGCTGGAGTACAGGGTCTTTATGGGAGTGGCTATCAGGCCGGGTCAGACTGTCTCGAGGGATACGTGGCGAGCTGCCATCGACGTTGATAATGTTTGAGACGGGATGAGTACAGTCTCGGCACTCGTGTTTGAACCCAGCGAGAAAGGGCTCACCAACACTGACATGTTCGGGATGGAAGCATCGGCACTACCCAAGAGTACGAAAGAATCATCTGTGAGTGCGATATTGTTTTGTCAGACACTGGATGTGTGTACGAAACATAGTGATCTACACTAAGGTCACAATGTCTGTGGGGTGGAATTTCGTGCTTTCCAACCATTGATTCAAAGCCTTTATGTCTCCCGAGACAATCTACAGAAAGCGTTTGACGGCCTTTTGACTGCTGGTGTGGGCATCAAGTACAACAATAAAGTTCCTTGTCACTTAGAGTGAGCTTGATCTACCTCAGGCTAGGCTGTCGATTCCTTCCACACTTCATAAGCACTCAGAACTTGTAGTGCAGCAGGCTTGAAGGTATCTACAACTCAGGTGTACGAGCACCCATCTTTCGATTCATATCCCTTTGGCCTTCTCATCACAGCATATCCACGATTCGATCAATTTCCAACGACGACATATTGCCCTGCAAACTCCTTCACAGGGACGGCTTGGACAATCGCCTCCGGCGATTCACAGTAAAAAGCCGCACCAACAAAGACCGTTGACCATATAGCTTCCTCTGGCCCGGAGAACCGGAGGCTTGTCCAATCTTCCGCTGATTGAAGAAATCTGGCACAAACGAGCTACCACGGTATCATCGGTTCACAGACAGCCTTGATAACAACCTCGGTGTTATACTCTTCTGGGCCTCGAGTCCACTAACAGCATCAATGCCGTCGAACGTGTTATCGGGAACCTCGTCGCTCAAGCCGTATAAGAGCAAATTCACCGAGATGTTTGATCTTGAACCTTTATCATCCGATGGCTCTCCTCCCTTTACCTCGACAGACAACCACGCTGAGTCAGGGCCTGCTCTTGTATGGCTCAGGGAGCGGAATGAGGACGGAAGCCGCTCGAAGGCGATGAATTCCGAGACCGTACTGTCGACTACGACCGCCAACACGACGGACCATAGATGTGTCCACGCGAACCAGGCCTCTTCTGTTTCTTGCAGTGATGCAGGGGTGACTTTTTCCACCAGCGCAACAAGGCCCGACCAGGATCAACGATGATGCAGGAACCACAGTTGCGGTAGCAGCGACAATCTCGACAACAAGCAACCCCAGGCATTCCGTGCAGGAAGTGAAGAATGCAGCCAAAGCTCTACCTGGGCTACTGCGACTTGGTCTGTCCTAGATGATAGTGTGTAATCCTTGGACATTCATGCATCTGCGTATTCAATCTTGATTGACATGCATCGTGTTTCTCCATCATCCCACTTTCCACGCAGCCCTAGCATTTACAGGGATCTTAGCGCTGGACAATAACCGTAGAGCCATGGTACCAATCACCACAAGGGAGAAGGCGATGACCGGAAGGGCGATTGACCAGAAGTCGAAGGGGGTGGATTTCCCACCCTCGACCAGAGAGTTCACATTCATGCCGAAGTATCCCGTAACGATGGCCAAGGGGGACGTCACACCAGATATCGCGGCTAACACTATACCGATGGCAGCGATCTTTTCGCCGACTTTGCTTCCACTTTCCAATTTCTCTGCAATTCGTGCAGTGCTGTACGATAGCATCATTTGTGTATGGCTCTCATACTGCTTGATGTAGGTCCGGCATAGCTGTTGGACATGCGTGATCTTCTGCTTCGCGAGGTTGGATTCGAGATTCGAACGCTCTGAAATTTTCGAGTAGCACTTCTGTGGACCATCTGAGCATGAGCTGCTAGGCTTTTGACTCTGCTGGAAATCACGCACAGCATCAAAGAATTCCAAGACCTCGGATAGACCAGACGTGTATCGATCAATGCGAGCAAGCTCGTTGGCTTGGTGTAACATGAACGGCAGCTGATCCATCTCCGGAATTGTCCGTATTCTGTCAAGAGGATCAAAGGTGCGGAAGGAGCCAGCCAGCTGCGTGATAATGCCACGCATAATAGACCCAGCCAACACCCAGACGCAAGACATGGCTTCTTTACCCATAGAGTGGTCATTTAATAGCTTGACGGTCAAAGCTCTGCTGACTTGTTCAACAACCTTCTGCTCCCCACTGAACGTCGTGATCACAGTGCCAGCTGTTCTGGGAGTCGGCAGTTTGATGACCATCCGGAAGCCGCATTGCTGGACTGATGACCATGTTTGAGACATCTGAGGGGCAAACCACACTGAGTTCTGGATCCAGACGAAGTGGCTACCATCTCGACATTTGATAGGTCCACCCGTGGAGTGATTGCCGTTGTCGTGAGAATCAAGGCATCCGTGATTATCAAGGAAGCGTTCTGACAGACTGTCCACGAGCGACGAAGACCAGCCTGTGTAATTGATCCATCGCGTCTGCTGGTCATTCCGACGTGACAACCGCGATCTGAGCTCCACCGGCAATTCTCTGAGCCTGCCGCATGGCAAAGTAAAACTTGTGGTGCTGATTTCATGGTCAGAGTCTTCCTCACCAGCTTCGTCGAAGATGGCCACGCTGCAGCCTTTTTCCACTGGTGCAGCATACTCGATACTCTCTCGGATGTATGTAAATGAGCTTCGTCGGTCTTGAGGCAGAGATCTGAGGCTGAAGACTTCGGACTCCCGTTCGCTCACTACTGACATTTCGCTCGTTCGTATGACAGGAATCAAGAAGACCATAGAGTGTCTGCCGCTGGGAAGCTGTAACTAGCTAGACAATGTTGTCTGGACCTCGCACGATTCCAGCTGTTGTTTCGGATTTGCAACCTGTTTCAGGCTGAAGGCTACTGAGTCTCAGCCACTGAGCGAGGGAGGTATGTGATTGGTGGATTTGCTCCGCCACAGAGCTGCAAGCGCTCAGGTGCAGCATCCCTGTGAATTTGGCTTTACTGATCTCGCAGCAGCTAAACCATCGTGAGGCGCAATCCGCCTCATGCCTGGCACAGAGCACGCCTCTTCTCGCCTTATTTTCCTGATGTATCGTCAGCCACTCCCTTGCATGCAAGGCGATTGAGCCTCAATCACCGCGGCTATTGATTTTACGCCGGATGTATTTTGCGAGAATCAACAAACCGCTTGCCATGCTCAAACTGGCTGAATAGATCAACAAATACTATCTGAGTCAGTGTGTGATATTCAGGAGATTGACTGCTGTACAGCAGAAGACTCACCTGATACCTTCTGATTGCAAAAGCGGATAGATCAACTGCTGGCGCTTTGCGCAATAACTCTGCTCCTATGGGTCCAACAGAAAGGATGGCGATGCCTCGGAAGAAGCTGAATAGGCCATGGATGGCTGTAAAGAGTTCGCTATCGCCTTTGGCTGCGTCTCCATAGAATGTGAAAAGACAATTGCTGAACCCTCCACCTGCCAGTCCGACAGCAACTGCGTAGAGAAAGACACCGGATCTCGTTTTGGCCAAACCCAAGCCTATCATATGAGCGAAGGATGTCGAAATGGCGATAGATGCAGTCAGTCCTTCGTGGTATATCCTGTCGCTAAGGTGGCCACAAAGGTATGTACCTAGCATATTGCTAAGTACGAGGAGTACTAAAGCTATTGCTTGATCAGAACCCTTCATAGCTAAATCAGCTGCGAACGTCGTGATGAACATGGTCGGCACATTCGCTACCAGAAAGAAAAGACAGCTTGCACACAGATAGTATAGCACAGAAGGTGTTCCCAATGCCTGCATCTTTGAAATTGGCTGTCTTGGTGGTCTTAGCCCGACAGTGGCAGCGTGGTAACGGCCGCGGAAGAGAATCAAAGAGGGCACCAAAAGACTCAACATCGGAGCGATGAGAACCCTGAGAGTCTGCTCAAACCCATGCTCCTCGAGAAGCCATTGGCACAGGATGGGAAATCCAAGGGCACCAACTCTCCAACCTGTCCATACAATAGCCATTGCTTGGCCTTTCTTCTTGTCGAACCATTCCGAGAAGATGGAGACATGGACAAAGTTGAGCAAGATGCCGCCAACGCCAAAGGATATTCCTTGGGCTAGAACAATCTGCCAGTCATATTGGGCGTAACTCGCCAAGATTAGGGAGATAGTGATGATGAGTATGCCAATAAGGACGATAGGTCGTCTGGCTTTTGCTGTAGTCGGGAGGAACGGGAACAAAATTCCTTCTTCAATGTCTTGTAGGCCAGGAGCAAGTAGCCTGATGGTGACAGAGTCAGGAAATCGAGCCTTGGGTCCAACCGAAAGGTAGGTTTGAAAAATGGGGAAGGCATACGGGAAGCCCCAAACAACGATGTACATTGCGAACGCAGCGGCAACATAGCTCCATGCCCCAAATCCTCGGTCGATGGGCTGAAGTTCAACGATATTGCTCGACTCGCCGAATGGATCATGCTTGCTTTCACTGGTATCGACGGAGGAGATTGAAGCTCGTGCTGGTGGTTTCTGTTTAAGCCTGACTTGGTGCGTGGACGGGATTGCTCCATGAGAGGAACGCTTCGGTGACTGGGACCGATCGATTGGCGGCGTCACCTCTTCTAGGGCCGGTAGCGTCTGTGGTGCCAACTGCTGAGGCAGACTATTCAAGACTTGCGAGACAGGCGCTTCCTCTCTGGCAAGATCCAGCTGTGTTGCAGCATCCATCGTGACACCGTCTCCTTGACTACAAATATGTTGTTGTAGTTGCGGCAAGCCCGTGAAGGTAGTTTATGCTACTCATTTATCCTGGCATTCATGGGCTTTTCAAGCATCAGGCTGCATCTGGGTCACACTGGCTAGGCGAGGTTGCCTTCGACTGGTCAGGTTAAGGTCGCTGATGTGACTGGCGAGGCTGGCTGCAGGGGAGGGTTGCGGTGGAACTGGAACAGCGCTTGTGCAGTAGCGAAACGGGCGGTTGCAACCCATGGCTGCAGTGTGATCTGGTAGCACAGCCCCTCGTCTGCTAAGAATGATACCTTTCTTCTGGTCTGACGTCAAAGCCCGCTAGAACCGAGTAAGTCCTTCACAATCTTAGCAAAGGGAGCCAAGATCGTAGTCTCATACAAACATCGATTTGTGAGCAAGGAATGATGAAAACGAGAACAACCAGATAGAGGAGGAAGCCACTTGGCGGGGGTCCTGACACCTGCTTGGATGGCTCCACTACTAGGCTTAGCAGGCGCTGGGGGAGTTCCCGTTCGCGCTTGCCCCCGCCTTGAAGCCGCCTTGGAAAACGCCCGTGCCAGTGAGCTTTGCCCACCTCTTTCCTGCAACAATGACTAACAAGGTGTGGTCCTCTTTTTTGAATACTACGTTCGACTGCCAATGTGGAATCAATCATTCATGTTATGCAAGCCTCTTGCACTTGCAAAAGCCACTAGCGCAGTTCAACCGCTACTGCCATGAAAACGATGCAATATCTGCATCGACCCAGTCGTGATCACGTCTTATGACGCGTCTCCTTGTCAAGCAAAGTGCACGGTCGATTCCCAGCATCTATCCTACGCTATACAGAGCTCCTCATTCATCGGTGAGCACGTCCACAAGGATGGCTCCGCTTGATCGACCGTACGTGCCGCGGCATGATCTGCCTTGTAAGGCTCGCCTGCCGAAGCTTAATGGATACGATCTGGAGGAGCTCACCGTGGCTGAACTGCAACACCACTATCATGAAGGCCACTTCTCGATTGAGGCGTATACAGCGTTCTGTCTCGACCGTATCAGAGTCCTCAATCCCTACCTAGAAGCCGTCATCGAGACCAATCCGGACGCCTTGAATATTGCCAGGGACCAGGACAAGGAGCGCCTGGTCAAAACGCATACCGGTTCACTGTACGGTGTTCCGGTCCTAGTCAAGGACAACATCGCTACCAAGGACCAGATGCAAACAACAGCAGGGTCGTGGGCTCTGCTTGGCAGTGTTGTCCCTGAAGACGCTTTTGTGGTACAAAGGCTTCGCCAAGAGGGTGCTGTCATTGTTGGTCATGCTAACATGAGCGAATGGGCCTCTGTCAGATCCAAAGCGTATTCGACAGGCTACAGCCCGCGAGGAGGACAAGTGAGAAACCCCTTCGATCTGCGTAGGACCCCTTTCGGATCTAGCTCTGGTTCGGCCGTTGCAGTTTCGGCCAATCTGGTTCCGCTGGCGCTCGGTACTGAGACGGACACCTCAATCATCGGACCCGCAAGCATAAACGGCGTGGTTGGTATCAAGCCTACGGTAGGACTCACGTCACGATCAGGAGTCATCCCCATTAGCGAAAGCATGGACTCAGCTGGGACCTTTGGGCGGACAGTTGCTGATGCTGCAGCTGGACTTGATGCTATTGTCGGAATCGACGAGCGGGACCGCTTCACAGCTGTACCAGAACGGCAACAAAATGCTCCGTATTCGAGGTACATCTCGGGTCGTGGCGACCTCCAAGGTGGGCGATTCGGACTACCCATCAAGCGCTGCTGGGACACTTGTCCTGCAGACTGCAAAGCAGTCGCGTCGAAAGTCTTCGAAGCGGTCCGTGAGGCTGGTGCTACCATTATCGAAGTCGATCTGCCCAGTGTCGAGGAACGTCTTGACCCAGATGGAGGCTGGAACTGGGAGCACGGTGGTCCTGACAAATCTGAATGGACCGTTGCCAAAGTCGAGGCATATAACAGTATAAATGCTTACCTAGGCCGGCTGACACAAACCGCAATCAAGTCTCTGGAGGACGTGGTTGAATACAACAAGCAGAACTCTGGCACGGAAGGTGCGGCTCCTGGAGAAGTGCCTGCTTTCCCGAATGGTCAGGATAATCTGCTCGAGATTATAGAATGGGGCGGAAAGAAAGACGCCACCTACCACTCGGCACTGAAACACATTCAGAAGCAGACAAGAACCAATGGCATCGACGCAGGATTAAGATACACAGACACTGAGAACAACGCTGTGGTAGAACTCGACGCTTTATTATTCTGTGACCGTCGCGGCGCCGGACAGCAATACGCGGCGCAAGCAGGCTATCCAATTATCTGTATACCCATTGGACTCGACGAAGACGGCCTCCCAATATCCCTGTCCATTCAGCATTCTGCATGGAAGGAGGACCAACTGATCAAGTGGGCCAGCGCTATTGAAGACGCGTGGAACGCGAAGAACGGCTGGCGCGCGATCCCAACTTTCAAACATTTTACTGCGAAGAACATCCCGATAGTCGGGCTTGGCGCACGGGTGGGCAGCCGGTCTAGTATGCTCGATGATGACGAGGATGAGCACAAACATCATACACCCTGAACACCTTAGAGTGTAGCATCGGAACGGCTTCGACGCGTCACGCCCTCAGCGGAAACTCCTCTGGGATGAACCGTCGTGGAGAAATGGAGGCACATCCAGTCGATCTGATCACTCGAGTTCGTGGCGATACTTGTGCTTGGAACTGCCCTAGGTAGAGAAGTAGTAGATGCTTCTGGGCCATGCTGTCCTCTGTGGGGTGACTGCTCAAGAGACTGGGCAGGACCAAGGTAGATCCCAGGCAATTTGATGAGCGTAGTGAGTTTGAGTTGTAACGAGAGTCGTGTCGTACCAGCCAGTGTTCATCGTGGTTGAAAGAGATGATTCGGGAACCGAAACGTGTCCGGAGTCTGAGCTTTGACTATAGGAAGACCAGTCAGTCTCCGTTCATCCTCAACAACCTGTGTGACGCGGAGCAGAATAGTCCACACTCCAGTAGTAGCGATGTTGTATGGCAGCAGGCATACTGTGATCCTTGTCATCACCTCGGATCGCATAAGTTATGTCTCAAACTTTAGCCACTTGGACACAGTAAGGGTGGACTGGCTGATGGTTGAGCGTCGGAGGACACCATACCGAATCAGCAGCCTGGTGGATACGGGCATTCCAAACTTGGGGTTTAACTCCAACCTGGAAGGCCAGGTTCCAAAAAAAACCCGACCGCGGAAAACTTAGGTACGATTCACCCCCTAGACACAGCCCCTAGAGTAGAAGAAGTGCCCCTAGTTATAGGGACCACTCGCCGAAATCGAGCCCCAACTTATTAAATAACAATTATTTTGCGGTCGGTTTTTTAAGAACCTGGCCTTGGAGTTAAACCCCAAGTTTGGAATGCCCGTATCCACCAGCCTTCACGGGTGTTGAGGTCCTCGGGACCAACTTCATGTTGCTCATTGAGAATAACCCTCCTATTATAGACAAAGGACAAAGAAAGAACATTTGAGACGGGATGTGGAGCAAGACTGACGCGTCTCAATCTTCGTACAAGTGCCACTATGCTCGTACAATCGACTCCGCTAAAGCTTCAATTTGGAGCTTCCTGTCCCTGTCCCTTCATGTTCCCTCAACCTATTTGCGCCGTTGTACAGTCCTTCGGCAGTGACATCGCTTTCGCAACCCCTCGTTAGTATGCAAGCTGCCGGCAGCACGTTTAGAAGGCCATCGTAGGTGCAGATCAATTCTCGACGTTGTAGGCATGACAATGCGATACGGCCGAAGTCGGCCATGTTCGCTCGTAGCATGGGATGCTATTAGTAGGAGCTGCCCGTGAGCACTGCTCGAAGCTGTATACGAAACCTCAGACTCTCATCTTGTCTGTCACGAAACAGCTGCCGATACAGTTGAAGCATGGCGCCTCCGCCGAGCTATGTAAGTGCCCTCTCTTCCATTTCAACGAGCCTTCACGCCAAACTCGTTGAGGTCTCCGAGTGGAAAACTGACGATAACCAAGCAAGCCGATGCCGCTGCGCTGTATGACTACGTGAAGTCCCAGGATCAAAACAAACTGCAGAATGATCCCAAAGCGGTCATGAATGCCATTGACTACTACGTTAACAATACCAAGCGTATGATGATCTTCTCGCAGCCGAAGCTCGTTGCTACGGAGAAGGTCCTGGAACAACTTCATCCGAAGCCGAAAGTACTCGTCGAACTAGGTGGCTATGTAGGGAAGAGCGCTCTGGCATGGGGCTTGATGTTGCAGAAATTTCAGCAAGCGTCTCAGGGAGATGTCAAAGACGTGAAAGTCTTTAGTATGGAGCTTGAGCCAGAGTTCGCGAAGATGATTCGTGACTTCGTCGACATCGCTGGCTTGTCGGGCACTGTCGAGGTTGTGCAGGGTCAATCAGGCGAGTCGCTGAAGCTCCTGAAGGCAGAGAAAGGCATCGAACACATCGATGTGCTTTTCCTGGATCACTGGAAGGAATTCTATGTGCCTGATTTGCGATTGTGTGAGGAGCTAGGATTGCTGAAGAGAGGCAGCGTGGTTGTCGCGGATAATACTGACATTCCTGGAGCACCGGATTATCTGAAGTATGTTGAGAGTGGGGGCGAGGGTGGGTGGAAGTACCGATGCGAAAGTATCGATATCGGCAGTGAAAGAGGTCCGGTAAGTTTTGAGTTATCGCTTCCGATAAAAATTGGTGGTGGTGATGCTGATACGAAGCAGAGCATAGTGCATTTTGCCTACGTCGAGGATACACCTTGAAGAAGAAGAGGACTGAAGGCATAATGAAGTAATGATTGATCTGGCGATTGCCTTGGTGGCAGACATCCTGGACCATTGGAGTTGTTCCACTTCCCAGAAAACGCTTCGAAGATACAGGTATGCAAGACTCGATAGACAATCGAAACCAGGCATTTCTTCCAGGCATCTCTTCCAGGCATAGTCTAGTGAAGGTTTGTCAAAGCACGATGCAATCATCGGTCTACAATGTCCGTTGACATCACTTCATTCTTGTATGCAATGGGCGGGGCAGAATAAGTTTGGGTCTCACGGTGTGCATAAATGCAGGTCTTCTACTTCAATTCCAGGCCTCCCTTCACTGAACAGCGAGAAAAGAGAAGCTGGCTAATGCTTAGCTAATCTCCACGATCGGTTGTTAACGAACTGCTAGCTTAGCAATGGGATACGCCATACCAGATTAGCAGCCTTGATTAGTGTGGACGTCCTCAGAACTGCTTGGAGGCGGGAACAGCTCGATACTGAACATTGGACTAGCTCTGCCATGAGCGAGTCGCTAATCCAAGGAGCGTCCCGAAGCCACCTCAAAACGGCAGCGAAGCCTATTCAGTAAGAGGATGTCATCGATCTTCATTCGGACTGAGAGCAAAGCCGTTCGAGGACGAATTGCGGTAGATCCCGGCGTAGACCCGGGCCGTTCGTGCATGCTTTGTCTAAGCTTTGTGGTTGTCGCCAAGACTGGTACCGATCGACATGTACCTTCAGAGCACCGCTCCAATAGAAAGTGGATCGGACACGACGGAGTTTGTAGTTGTACTGGTTTGCGTATGTCCCGTTATGTTGTTATAAGTGCTACCAAACTGGCTCGTTTTTCCGACAGGTGGAGATGCAGTCTCCTTAGTTAACCTGCTAGATGTGCTCATTTCGATCATGGTTTACAGATTCGGACACATGTGGATCTGCGTGACTGGAACTCTGTTTTGAGCTGAACCTTGTTATACGGATATGCAGCATAGGCATTGGTTAGCAGCCTGGAACCTGGTGCATTGCCCATGCGATATAACGGCGTTGACACAACGTGCTCCACCGAGTCCCGCTGCGCCTTCATTGACCAATGCGTAAGAGCTGAAGCTTTTGTATCGGCTTTAGCGAGAAAAAGGACCACTGCAATGTCTCAGGTGGTGAATTATAAGCTTATGCTACATGCTTTCTCACATGCAGTAGTGTATGTGCAGGAGCTCAACTTGGAAGAAGGAAAGCTTGGCGCAGTTTACCATGGAAAGTGTTGTTGGGCAATTGCGGCCCAGTCATCACATCTACTTCCAACTTGTCCACCACGACTTACCAACCTATACCACTTACCAGCATACCAATACCACCCATATCAGTACTAGCCTTTCAGTGTAGTGGCAGGTGGAAGAACACTTGGTGGATTCTTGTCAGCCCAGTTCATAACCAGCCAGTTTGTCCTACACCACTTCACCACATGTGCAGTTCAATCCTTGAAATCGGACATTGGTAGTTCGCACGGTACCTGCTGGGAGTCATCGTCATCGTGGAGACTTAGATGCAGCGCCTGGCTCTTATTGCAGCAGCTAAGCTACGGGGAGGCTCTTCATGCTATGCGGACATGGCGGATATGCATGCTATCTACTGGAGCAGTCATACGCCACTGACATTATCATGTCAATAGCTTCATGAACAAGCCTGAATTCAATCGACGACCGGAACAAGGTCGACGTGCTTCAACAGAATCCCGTCCCGTACCCGCAAAGTTTGTGGAAGTTGCATATTGTGGAACAAGAGCGTGTCCATGTCTGGTGTTGACTTTGGCTCTCGCAAGAGTGACATGACCTTCATACTTGTGACCTGAACGGACTGACCAAGAGGGTCGGATGTGTGCAGCAAGGCCAGGTGGCCACTCTGCTCTGCACCATGGCTGCATTGTGAAGACTGACATCGTGCCTTTTCTCACAGGCTCGGAGGCGCTACCTCAAAGTCAGTAACAAAGGAACGAGGTTATCCAAATCTCTGCCGCCGAACCCGCCTGATCTGCATGTTGTGGATGTACGGCAATCAACCCTTTGTCTCGTGTAACATAAAAAGGTCACCGGATGCGAGGAGTTCCTGGCCTGAAAGTCTATCCTGGCTGTTGTGATCAGGCAATGATTGACATAGTCACTCGTAGCTTGTTGCCTGTATTCCAGGCGTGTCGGTAACCGAGGCGAAGTAGTACTCGTGTTGACATAGAAGTATATAATGCCCATGAATCACACTGCATGCACTTTCCGGCCAAGGAAGAATTGCCCCTCGTTCATCTGGCTCATTGACGCCTACCGTTAATCAACATGCTCGCCTCCACAATCGTCATTCTTTTTACCTCCTTCACTTCGGCATACCCACTATACGCAGGCTCAAGCATCAATGAACTGGGCGCGCTTCGTCCACATGCACTTGTGACTCGACAAATCAATGTCGTCAACACAGGCACCTCGTCGGATGCTGACAGTCCAACTGGAAGTGCCGCTACGTCTTGTGGTCTCCTTGGGTGTGCAGCCGGCTCCGAGAGTGCTAGCGACTCGACAAGCTCTTCGACAACCTCAAGCTGTGGTATGTTGACCGTTATGTGAGAAATAAGAACTGATGAGTCCAGAGTTCCTCGGCGGCTGTACCTCCGGTGCCGCGGCTGCATGCCAATTGGATGCCGATAATGCTTCCGCAAGCAATTCATCGACCAATTCTTCGCTTTGCGGCTCAAGTTCATCGACAGATTCCAGCTCGTTGATAAATTTGGGTTAAACAATGTCTTTGTTGGTAACGAAATCAGACCATTGGTCTGCAGATGGTGCGGGTCCTCAAGAGGGTCTCGAATCTTCAAAGGCCTTCGTCTCGTGTTGGAAAAGAAGTCAGAGTCGTTGCTGTTCGTTATTGTACCTGGTGGACATAGATGTGATGCTCCGGATCAGATCTGGTCATGACATCAAAACTCGAGGAAGTAGATGAGATAAGAATGGCTTCAGTTGCCATGATCATTGTCTTACCTGCGAAGCGACCGTGGGTGTCAAAGTCCGTATATGAAGGTTCAGGTGATTCAGATGCGTATGACAACGTGCTTCACAGTGAGCGATGTTCTCTTGTCCTTAGTAGGATCGAACAGCAATTGAAGACCGTGTCATGACATGGAAGGAATACACGTGATACAGGTCCATATGTTAGAGAAGGTTAGCCGAACGGTCAGCTGACACAAGTCGAGAAGTACCCTTTCTCCTGACTACCACAGAGCAAGAGACACATAGCTGTCTGAGGCTAAACTTACCTCTCTTCAACGTAATCTCGCGTCATTCCACGGAGCATCCATGCACAACACCACGATACCACAGATTTGATACCCCGAACAGCGGGAGACAAAGATTGTACAGTGGAAACGTTATCATTGCACGCGCTGATGTAGATACATGACCCTTCTACAATCTGCCCTTCGAACAATCTCAGACCTTACCCCTCAGCACCCACCACCTCCACCTCCACCGCCGCCGCCGCCGCCATCACCCCCACCACACCCTCCTCCTCCCCCTCCTCCGTCTCCTCCACCTCCACCAAAGAATCCTCCTCCGTGACCAGGATAACTTGTAGCACCCATGCCCCCATTATATCGGCCGCCGCGCCCCGATTTCTTCTTGGGTGGCGCACTGACCATCCGTGGCTGATACTTCGCATAATACACTGAATCAGACTTCGCGTCAGCGTCGGGTTTGGCGCCTTTGTCGGAGAAACACATTTCGAAATTCAGTGTTTGGAGAACTCTAGCAGGAGTCTGCGTTGGTTGGTATGGCCTTGTCGGTTGGTCTTCTGAAATGGGCTTCTGCCGGATTCGCGTGAGTCCTAGTTGGTTTTGATGTAGGCCGTGAGACTGTGACTGTGCGCTGTGTGAGGGGCTGTGGTCGATAGAACTGTAGATTTTGGTCGCTGGGGTGCGTGTAGTACGATATAGTGTCGTCAAGGAAGGGACTGATTCAGCTCATAAGGATAGAATAGAAGATATGCTCTAGGTAGATTGTCTGGATTGTAGGGGCGGAAGGTTGGAAATCTGTTCTGAGTTGAAGATGACTGTCGTGGTCAGCAAGACCGCGAGTAGCTATATAGGTTATGTGCAGGACTCAGGCACCTGTATTAGTCTCAAATCATGAGTAGGCAGGAGCACAGAGTCAGCCTCACAGACATGAGGCTGTGGAGCAACAAGTAAGTTACTCTACTACCCCGGGGGTCCACCCTGTTCACAGAGCAGGCCATGCTGAATCCACAGTGCGAGCTCGAGACCCATCGCATGAATCGTGAGCTGATCAAGCAAACACCAGCCACATACGTGAGCAGCTTCAAAGTCAGCCTGATCGGACAGTAGCGGGGCGTACTACAAGGAGGGACGTTTGATGTGCCCTAATTCAGAGCTAGCGATGTCATCAACACCATCCGCAAGGCAGTTTTCTAGGCCGACGCTAGAACTGGTCTTGGAAATATGGAGCTCCACAGAACTTTCGCCGCCAATGAGCGGCTTCGCACGGAAAGCTTGACTCCAGTAAAGAACGGGCTGTGCTGCATAACCTAAACTGGGAACTAACAAGTTGCGCAAGCGAAGCTCAAGTCAACGAATGAGCAGGGAGAATGGGTAGGAGTCTAATAAGGCACAGATGCTGAACAATCACAATATGTTGAAGGAAACGTCACTTGTATTCTGGCATGCACTTTCAACGTGATTGAAACGCCCTGCTAGGCTTTTACGGCTAGCAATCGCGTGACAGCCTTTCACACAGCTCCTTATGAAGACCCGCGTCTTTGGTGGGAAGGCGCTCAATGTCAGGGCCGGCTAGACGCATCCTTCAACAAAGTCGCCGCTGAGCCGTCCTGACCAGCAATGACGGCTCGTGACTCACTTGAGAAGCCACAGCTTGTTTGGCGCACCAGTATCTGGCCAGGGTTTGTTTTGAAAACAGTGGCTACCTCCGCTGCCTTCAAGCAGACTTGCCTGGCGGAGCCATACCTGCGCCTGTTCATCCAAGAAGTTGTCGTAGAAGTCGCATGCTAGATCCAAAACTATCGTCCGAACGGACATTTCTCTCGGTTGCTGTCCGTTGGCGTTGGTATTGACTGAGAGCGCACCGCTACGGCTAGGTAGTGCGTTCTGCCGTGATGGGCGACTGGATTGGTATAGCTCTTGCTGCAAATGGCGCTGACGTTGTGCCTGCTCGACAAATGGAGATGGTCCGGAGCTGTGCTGAGTTAGCTTCAATGCCAACGTATGCGCATAAGATACTAGCCTCTAATTGGACAGATACCGGGTCGGATTGTCTCTGTCGTAGGCCCTCCAATATTTGCAAGACTCCTTGTAGCATGGATTGATAGGAAAGTGCTTGTTAGTCCCATCAGGCATTTTCTTGGTGATCCATTTGCACTTGCAGCCTCTCTCCCTGTTGTTGTTGGCTTGGCGTCGTTGACCTGCTGGCCGGTTTCCGTTCGGCATGTGGATGGGCTTGCTACGAGGTGGTGACTGTCGGACTGATGCGTATCTGGAGTAGTAAGGGATCGGGTTGTCTCTGTGAGGATGTCTTCGGAATGAGTGTTGCCCTTCAGCCCTGCTGAGAGGGATGGCAAATGAGTGTGGAGAAAGTGTAGGATAGTTGTGTATTGGTGATAGATGGCCGCGTAGTGAGGAAGGAGGCGTCCTTATGAATGCTGTTCAGCGGTATTGAGAATTCAGTCAAACTGGAAAGTTCTACCAGATGCTTGCATTGGCACAAAGGAACCGGTCTCCAATGTGTCTCTGGGAGCTTGGTCTGCCGACTTGCAACACTGTCTTGGATCAGTGTATATTCTGGTGAGACCGAGTTGCCAGCCATCGTCACAAAGAGGCTCCCCGTCGGCTTGCGTTCGAGTAAGCGGCGTCGGACCACAGATGAGCATTGCAGTGGTGTCAACCAGATAGCACGATAGTCTCGGGTTGCAGCGCGAGGAAGCTCGACCTGGGTTCCGGAAGCAACGTCAATCTTGCTTTCGCCAAGATGTCGCAAGAGAGCGCCGGGCCAGATGGAGGCGCGTGTGAACTTCTTACCTACATAGTGCCCCAGGCTGAAATTGTCTTGTTCGTACTTGAACACACCATCACCCGACTTGCACGTCTCCGCCGGCCTCTCCATCCCGGCCGTGGGTGTTGACAGACACGATAGAATCATGAGGACCATACCCATAATTATCTTCTTCCTTTGGCACGGCATCATTTGTCCCCAACAATCTCGCAGCGGTCATTGTTAGGATAGCAAATTCTCACTCTCTTCATCTTCATTGTTAGTACGAGCCAATGAGCTCAGATTCTGAGGCGAGGAGGACCTACCGGGTTCAAAATTGTTTCAGCTTGAATCAAAGTGTGGCGGAACGCTGATGCCAGGAGACATGGAGAGGAGGAATGTTAGGAAGGTCACTGGAGATTGTATAGTGGTAGTAAGAACTAAGATGTGCATATGATGTACCATGGCCGGACAATCGGAGGCAGCAAATGAGGTTTGTCATGCTGAATGATACTGGTCACATGAGTCTTTGAGCATGCACATCAGAGCGGCGGCAAGCCCTCTCTGCAGACAGGACAAACGAGCCTGAGGTTCATCCAGCCTTCCAAGCACTCGCTGTGGAAGATATGTCGACATGGTGTGACCATATAGTTCCTCTGCTCCAACCAGCTTCTACCCGGACCAGTCTTAGCTTTCTCGTCCTTCGAGACGACAGGCACATCGATCTCGTTCATGCATATAGCACAATCAAAGACTTTCCTTGACCCAGCTTTGTCCTTATCTATGCTTACATCTTTGCCTTCTGATGCTGATGTAACTTCTCCAATGGGTAGACCGCCAGCCTCGAGGTCATCGTACAGGACAGGATGATAATCGTAAGCGGGAGGACACCAGTTCTCCGGGATGAACATTCTTGGCCCAAGGAATTGCTGAGAGAGCAGAACCATGATCTGCAACCAGAGCCAACCGAGCAGGAACGTCGCCGTGCGAGGATTTGTAGTTGCGAACAAGATGTTGCGATCATCAACATACCAGTACAATATTGGCACAGCTCGGAGGATGCTCGTGCCAACCACATACTCCCATGTAAGGGCCTTGCGGCAATTTCGCATAGTGTTTCGATATATCTGGGGAACCCAGAGCGAGAAGAAGCAGAAAGCGAGGAGGTTGAAGTAGATGTGACGTGGAGTTGAAGGCCAGGATGTTGCCCATAAGGTGAAGAACATGAGGTTGATTAAGGCGAAGTAGAAGCGCGAGTAGAGTGATGCGAACGAGGCGCGTGGACTGAACTGTTGTGCAGTTGTGACATCTTGGTCTGGTGGTAGGATAATGGGCGGAGGACTTGTAGCAGAGACGCGAGCTGTTGCTGGGAGAGGTAGTCCCGCTTCGCTTGTCGGTGGTTGGGACGCAGGAGCTGGAGCAGAAGCTTCGGTTGCTGGGGTTACGTCGTTCGCAGCAGGAATTGTGGTAGGTGCAGTACTTGCATCGTTTGCGTTATTGGACGTATTAGCAGCCGCGGTAGCTCTTCTCTCTCGCTCTCGCTGAGTGACAGCCGGATCTCCCACCTGCACGGTCCAGATATCGAAGATGAATTTAACCTCGAGAAATGCCACGTGTATGCAACACAGAAATGCAGCGGTTCCAGCCAGGAGGAAGATGGAAATATCAGCCACCAGTACCCCAACCAATGCAAACAGTATGAGTCCGTCGGCAAAAGCTGCAATGCCAAAAGTATGGTACGAAACTCTGCTTCTCGTCGAAGGTGTAGCACATTTCTCCATTTGTCGTTTCAACAAGACGATCTGGCCAACTAACATCATGCAGAAGGCAGCTGTGATACGACGAACAAGGTCGGAATATGCCTCTGTCTTTGGCCCGAATATTGTGTCTGCTTGCAGGATGTAGCCACAGTCCGGTGAGAAGACCACAGCGGAGAATGCTAGGGGTGGCGGCTGTCCTACTGGAGCCCCGTCAGGTTCTCTCAGTTCCTGCTCGATCTCACCAATGTACAGATTGCTACCCACAAGGGGCTTCTGATGCAGCCATACAACAAGTTCGCAGGTTGGCGCGACAAGGAGAGGCACGTCGATGACTCCTCCTTGATCTATGTTCTGCCAGATCTTTTTGAGTGTGGCGTTCATGGTATTCGTGGCTCGATTGAAGTCTCCTTGTGTGAGCATGAAGTGTGGCAAGGCAGGCAGGGCGTTGAACTTTCCGCTTGAGGTGGTGAGGACGATGTGTCCAGAAGGAAGGTGCACGCCGCGCAATCTAGCGTCCCAGCCGTTACCCGGCGAAGAATCAGTATACATGGTCACGGTCGCCCTGATATCGCGGGTCAAGAACCTCGAGACCCTGTCGGCATCCTCTAGATTGATCGTGAGCTGGCCCTTGGCATCACTGACATTCCGATCGAAGTTGTGGGTGAGATAATCAGTGCCTGGATCCAGGGCGGTCAGATTGAGCTTTCGTGCTGCATCAGGCTGGGCATCAACTCGAACAAAGTCACCCCTGACTTCGCCATCGACATCATGATAGACGGGAGTCAGGCGATCGAAACCATACCAAGTGTCTATCTGCTGTCTCTTGCTGATCTCCTGGGCGGTCGAAAAAAGCTGGAGTTGATATCCGTCTTCGGGGTGAAAGCCAGTCAAGTTGAGACCGGCGGATGGTAGATCTCCATAGGTAGAGTTGGCAAGAGCATGGAAGTCCTGCTGCTTCTCGGTCGCGAGTCGTTCCTGCTCTCTCTGGCTATGGTAGCGGATGTTAGGTTGATCAGGAGAGAAGAAGATGAACAGCAAAACAATTATCAGCAGAGTAAGGCGAGGCCCTTCCATCCATAGTACTTCAGCAGTGCACGGTGCGAGAGGTTCGTGATTGATGTCGATGGGGTGATGAGGTGGCTGACGTGCCCGTGATTGACGTCGCGCGTGGAAACGTGATCGCGCTATCCCAAGCTAGCGGAAAGTTGACCAATTAACTAGCTCCATCCTCGGCAAGCATACGAGCGATTAGACTTTCAGGGGGTTCACAACAGATGTTGGCAAAGCAGGAGGGGGCTGTTACTTTGATCTGTTCTTGTCAGCGCGTTTGCTTGTCTTGCGATTCTCTTCCTGCTCTGCTGGACAGAGCTCGTTGACCATGTCGCAATCCCAATCCCACTCCCACTCCCACTCCCAGCCATCGTCTGCAAGCACGAGCTCCCCTCCCGATATTGTTCTGGCGCCCCGTACACCCACCCCACCGCAATCACCTTCACCGGCAGTCTCTAACGCACAGGCCTCGACAAGGAGCCAAAGCAGTGCCCCGGCACTCGTACGTCAAGGCAGCTATGGGCTGGGCATCAAGGCGAAATCCTCACATTCCTCCCTCTCACTACGGCATTCCTCGTCTCAATCGTCACTCTCCTACGAACCCTCCCTCCTCTCACCCACCAACATGTTCTACCGCGACGCCATCGCCGTCACCGACGCAGAAGACCCTCCTCCAACAGCATCTACCGCCTACTTCACCCCAAGTCTAACGGCCGACAATGCCGGCACCAGCACCAGCGGGCCCTTCAACTTCCAACCCATGAGCATGGAAAAGAGCCCAGTCATCAAGAGCAACATCTCAGCCCGGCGAGGCCACAAATACAAGCACAGCTCATCCCACCACTCCATGAGCCACGTCGTATTCCAAGAACCACCGGCCCGACCCGCCCTCAGCCTCCCAGCTTCCCTCCCCATCCCCACCTTCTCCGAATGCCGCGCGAGCATGACCCCCGACCAAAAGATCCGCTTCTACTGGTGCCTAGCCCACATGGCCATCGCCGCCCACGTAGCCTGGACCGCCCACTCGAGCGCCGCAATGGAAGCCCTCTCCCACCTCATCTTCTACGACTCCCTCGGCGCCATGCTCTGCGTCTTCGTCGAGGTCTGGCACAACTTCGACGTCTGGGGCCGCAGCTCCATCCGCCACCCCTTCGGCCTCCAGCGCATGGAAGTCATCGCCGGCTTCGCCCTCAGCGTCCTCCTCATCTTCTTCGGCTTCGACCTGATCTCCCACAACGCGAAACACGCCCTCGAGGGTCTAGGCTCCCACGAGCCCCACCGCACCCACACCCACGGCGACCGCGTCAGCGCAGGAACACTAGACTTCACGGTCCTCCTAGCAATAGGCTCAACCCTCGTCAGCGCCGTCGGCCTCAAAAACCACGCCCGCATCGGAAAAGCAATGCGCTTCGCCGCAATCGACAGCCTGAACCTGCCCCTCCCGCTCCACGGCGTCCTCAGTAACCCCTCCCACTTCCTCACCCTAAGTTGCTCGACCACCCTCCTCCTCCTCCCCCTCTTCGACCTCCACACCTACGAAATCATCGACAAACTCCTCAGCCTCAGCATCGCCTTCTCCATGCTCTTCCTCGGCGCCCACCTCGGCCGCAACGTGGGCGGCATGCTCCTCATGTCCTACCCCGGCGCCGGCGTCCCGGACGTAATCAGAGACATCGAGCAAGATCCGCTCGTGAAAAAGGTCGACGTCGCCAAGTTCTGGCAGGCGCATTACGGCGTCGGCATAGCCAATCTACGGCTCCGTGTGGGGAATATGGGAGGCGAGGAAGGCGCGCTGCTGAGACTCAGGGAGCGGATTGCGGGGCTGATACGAAACCGGCTGAGTGGAGGGTATGGTGCGGGTAGCGGTGCTGCGCAGAAGTGGGAGGTCAGCGTAGAGTTTGATTTGGATGATGGGTATCAGGATGCGCCGATCGGGGTTAGTAATAGTCATGCTTCGCATCATCATGTTCATGGCATGCATTGACATAGGTGTACATGAATAAAAATGCATTTGCTATGGCAGCGACACCAGATATATGCGTTCCCGTGTGACTCGTGGATGATACGCTAAGATGCGAGTCCATGACCGTCCTCCTTGCTCGCAAACACTATTCTATACCACCCGCCCTTCACGAAAAGTTCGCGCCTCCATCCGACCCAACAACAGACCCAGTCGCGCTCGTAAGACTCATACTCACGGACCTTTCGTGGCCAAAAGAGGCGCTAGAAGGACTCATACTTCCCGCTGCACTCTCAGAGCTCGGCGGCGGCCCCTCACGACGCATAGAGCCGCCGTCCCGTGGAAACTCAACCGGGGTACTCATCAGCTCCGGGAAACTCGGCAGCCGGACTGTCCTGCCCGGCCCCTGCTCGCTGCGTATGCTCCCGCTGCTAAGCACGTTGGACCGCAGTGTAGCAGAGCATTGCGGTCGAGCACTGCAGCGCATGCCAGGGCTGACCTGGTATCTGAATGGGTCGAGCAGCCTGTTCAGCTCGTCGTCGCCTGCTTCATCCGCGTAGCAGAAGATGCTGTGGCCGGCGCCTGGGCCTTTCACCCATTTCAGACTTAGCATGCGCGCGACGGACTCTCGGTAGGTGTGGCTGTGTAAGTCGCCGTGGACGGCGTGTTCTAGGAGGAGGCGCAGACATTCTTTGCGCTTCGATGTTTTGAGGGCGCGCATCCTGTCGTTTGTGCAGTCACGGAGGTCGATCGCGTACATGATTGGGGTGGTGCCGAATTGGTCTTGTTGGCCGGGCGAACCGATGATGCCGGACTCATAGTCTGGCTGGCCGAAGGTGGATTGGCGATGCTGCTCTTTGAGGACTTTGGAGTAGTCGAGGAGCATCTTGACCATGTCTGTGTTTGCTAGCCAGCATGCCTCGTGTAAGAGAGAGTTGCCATGCCACTGGCGTTGGGGAAATTCCTTGAGCAGTTTCGCCGCACCCGCCTGTAAGAGGACGAATGTAATTTCGGTGTGTCCTTTTGTGCATGCCAGCAATAAGGGTTGGTTTACCTGGTCTTTGTTGGATGGCCCTTTCTGCGATTTGGGAGGGGCAATGGCTACATCAGCTTCGACGAGCAGTCGCACAATCTCAGCATGGCCGTACTCAATTGCTCGCTGCAATGGCGTGAATGGGTCAGTACCTGGCAATCCTGCTTTGCAGGCCACTGCATTGACGTCGACTCCTTGCTCAATTAGGAGCTCGACTTCTATGTTGGCTTCAACTTTTCGTTCGCAAAAGAAGTGTATTGGTGCGTAACCGTTGCCTGTGCCTGCCATGCCTTTATGACTCTCCTTCATGTTCTTCTTGAGCTCGGCCTCGCGGACCATAAGCACTTTCCGATCCGGATCATATTCCTTTAGTAATCTCATGGCAGAGTCGATCGCAGCACTTTTGTTGCCTTCTTGTCGGAGCATTCTTACAGCCGAGAACCTGGGACCCAGCTCTTGCCGCGTTCGCGCAGGCGGATGTGTTGATACACTTAACGATCTGCTCGCAATGCTTGGGCGTGACTCCTTGGCATCACCGTAGTCGTCGATCTTACCGTAGAAGCTTCGAGCGCCAAAGCTGAAGCTATCTGCCATGCTCATGTGCCGTTTCTGATCCGGGAAGTTGACACTCGTGACAGATGAATTCCGTGAAGTGCCTTCAGTCACTGTCCTCGAGGAGTCTTCGTCTCGTTTCTTCACCACATTCGAATCTGCTTTGGTAGCGCTGGTTCTAGAGAAAGGGTTAGACCAACTCAGCTTCTTGCGAGACGCTGTGCTAGTGATGCCAATATTCGGTGGCAATGGGTCAGGTTCGATATCCGGTGTCGGGGATACGGAGGGTATGCCGTGTATCTCTGTCTCCACTGTCGAACCAGCTGCCTTTATGGTCTCATGCTCAGCTATCTGAGTCAATACTGTGTTGTGCGAAAGAGAGAACCGAGGTAGACTTGTTGACGAGGTTTTGGGTGACGCTAGTGGAGGGCTCCGAGCGTTGTTTGCCCGCGCGGAAAGAAGGGGAATGCCTTGTGCGGCCTCCGACAGAGGTTGCGAGGAGGCTTGAGGTAAATGCGCAGTCTTGACCGTTTCCCTCGCTTGCGGGACAGTAGGTGCAGCTTGATCAGTCTGTGGAGGTGCACGTTCTATGGGCGCCCCAGCGTGCACATTTGCGGTCCCGCTCGGCAAAGTTGAGTCTGGTGTGGCACTCTTTTGCGACGATGTCTCTAACTTGGATATTGGAACAAACGTTCCATGCGTGTCAGATGCGTGGTTTGTGGCTGCTGGTTGAGATCCTGGAATTGCCTGGGAACTGACTGATCCTGCTGAACGCCTACTCTTCGCTGGAGGCTCTAGAAACCGCCTATAGGCACGAGCGTTGATTTTGTCATCTTTGGCAGTATAGATCTCAATGACCAGCCGCACACTCTCCACGGTCATTGGATCTTGTGCTCCCAGTAGACGTCGTCGGCCCTTGAATGCTTCCTTGGCTCGTTTTTCGGCAGCTTGGAAGTCGCGTCGCTTCAAGAACACCATAGCGAGTATGTGGCTGGCTTTGAACTGGAGTCCCTGCTCGAGTCCTTCCTTCGTGCCTGCTGCTTGGGAAGAAGCATCATCACTTCTGATGAAAGATGCTGTGCCATCCGCTAGAGGCTCGAGAATTTCTAGAGCTTCTTCTTCTTTCTCTTGCTGCATAAGACAATCGGCCAGCATTAGGGTGATATCGCCAGGGCCGTAATCGAGCCTCTTGCGGAAATCGTTCTCTTCTGCCATCTCAAGAGCACGTCTGAAGTTCTCTTCTGCTCCAGCATAATCTTCGATCTCAAGATCAGCCTGTCCATTCGCCATGTACTCCATGGTCAATTCGAGCTCGATCTCGTCATCGTGTTCACTGGTACCGCATTGACTGTTGCTTTCTATATCCTGGACTGGCATTGATGAAGAGCGACCGCTGATGAGGCTCTCTCCTGCTAGCCCTTCGTCATGCTCAGTGGTGTGCAATGTTGAAGCGTCCTCCTGACGCCACACATTTTGCTCAGCGGAAGGAATATCGTCCTCATGATGAATGTCAACTGCTGTGAGTCGTGCAGCGGCTGCAGACGGTTGGCTGAGTGACGCTGCTGCATTGTCCATGAAGACGCTGACAGTATTCGAAAAGCTGTTCATGTTTTGGAAAACTTTATGCTCGGGTGACTGTGACGAGCGCAAAAGTCCCGGCAAATTCGACGAGAAAATATCATGTCCACTCTTGAGCGCGGTCAGGTTTCGCAGAGCGTTTGTATGCGCAGTCTCGTGAAGATAAGGCTGCTGCAGTGCCAACGTTAGGTTGATCATGGCCACTGGAAACGAAATATTCTGCTCCAGAAGCTTGACTGCGTTCTTCGTCAAGACCAATTCGCCCACTGCAAGTGCTTCGGCGAGATGCTTCAATATGGAACTGACTCGCCGCGAAACATATTCGATGTTCTGGAGGATTTGTCTTAGGGCGAGTATGATGTTCTGACAATCATTCAAGGCTATAGAGAGTTGCGACCACAAGTTGCCCCCAGCATAGTGATCAGTGGTGCGAGCAGCATCTAATATGGTGTTGTCCTTGAGGCTCGCATCTAGCCTATCATAACTCAATTGCAGCGCTAACAGACTGTCTTTGAAAGAAGTTACTTCGCTGTTGACATTTTTGACTTGACTGACCCATTTCGTGATATTACAGTTGCATTGAGAGCAGTGCACAGATAGTTGGGTCGTGCCCGCCAGAGCCGAACGTGCATCCATGGCTTATGGTGTCGAGAGTCAAACCCTGGAAATCAGGCTGAATCCTAGCCAGCACTATGCGCCGTGTTCATCGTTGGGACGGGGTGCCGCACATACGGAGTTGTGAATGCGTTATCCTAGACTTGACTTGACTCGCGTGCAACCTTGGTAGTATGGTTCAAGTCGAAGAAGAAAGGTAGTCGTCGTTCGAAAGGCAGGGCAGGCTCCGTTAGTAATGAGTTCGCGAGCTCATCCTAGTCGATCATTTTCCTGAGACAAGCAGATGGTGAGGCAACACACGTGCGGGGCTCAAGGACACTCAGCCTTGACTTGTTGGTATGTGAGTCGCCTACAAAAAGCGCCATTCGGATCGCTTGTGCAGATTGTCGCACCAACGAAGCAATGACGGGCGTTCAAATTGGTGGCGCCGACCTTGACTTGGTTGTGATTAGGCATACAGGCATCTTGCGCTAGTGTGCGGAGTGAGTTTTGCGGGCTAATCTGGGGTTAGGCAGCCAGACTTCGGAGGAAGTCAGCCTTAGCTAAACTTCCCGCCAATCGAATGTAATAAATTGGGAGATCCCTCGTCACGCTTGTGTCCTTCTGAGGCTGCGCGAATGTTCGAGCCCCAGTAACACCTGGTGATTTGGACGACAACGGTCATACGGTGGAGAATTGGGCTGCAAGCACGACAAGGTGATAAGGCGATAAGTCCCCCCATCTTGAACGTGTGCTAGACGACTTCTCGCGGTCAGCCTTTCGCCATCAAGGCTTGTTTTGGATCCTGATCGTTCTCTTCGTCACTTTCATCGTCTTCGTCGCTGTCAGTGACCTCCTCACCGCTCTCTGTCTCCTCTTCTGAATCCGTCTCGTCCCCATCAGCATCTTCATCTTCGTTCTCGTCGAGCCAGTCATCAAGTGTCTTGTTTTTTGTCGAGGATGTTCCTTTCCTGACAGCACTCTCTAATCCTTGATCTTTGATGGCCTCGTCGAGTCTCTGACTTGCTGCGACGGAGGTTATTCTGTTTGCTTGGCTTACATATTCCTCTTTAGAAACATCTAGCTCGTCTCTTAGTCTAGGATCCGGCTCTTTGCCCGCTTCCACCCAATCTGGTAGACCAACATAACCGGGCAAACCGTTGATACCAGCCACATCCTTTCCAAGAGCAAGTGTGCTGGAGCCAAGTGTCAGATCTTGTCGGATCTCGGACGGTGATGGCGTGTGCGGCACCGGCTTAGGCGCCAATATCATCAGGGAAGCGAGTTGAGTTGAAGATGGGTTTGCAAGCAAGGCTCGAAAGAGTCGCATACGATCACGCAGGTCATACGATGTGTCGTACCGAACAAGAGTGAGCAGATATGACCACAGCTTTGGTATTGGATGGTCCGTGCCCCGTTGGTATTCTACTGCTTCGTCGGTCTGGCCGTTGGTCTCGTTTGGTTCATCACTCCCATGTGGTTGTTCTTCTGCAGAAGCAATGGACTGGTCTTGCAGATACTGCAGGTAGACTTTCACAGCCAACAGCACAATTTGTTGTTTGGCTTCTTCGCTTTCGTCCGAAAAACTTCTAATAAGGATGCGCAGAACGTCGGGCGCAATGTTGTTGTCCCGATCTTGCCCTGCGAACTCCCCAACGAGCCAAATAATGGTGGCTCGCGCTTCTGGGCTCGTGGTCCGGTCTAGGTTTCTTGCAAGGCGTGTAATCGTCTTTCGATGTGCTTGAGGGTCTCGTTGAATCAGATGTCGTAACACCGTTAGCACTTCCGATACTAGGACATTGTCAAAGCTAGAAATCTGATCAAGCAGAACCTTGAAACATCGTGAGGATGACCTCACGTCACTTTGTGCGCATCGACCTATCGCTCTTACAGCTTCTTGTATCTGCTCGAATTCAACGCTGTGAGCGAAAGCTTCAAGCTCACTAAGAATCAACGCCTTCACCTGTGAGTTCGCGTGCGGAAATATCAGGGTCAGAAGCTCCATCTTCAAGCGCCACGTTTGCCTCGTGTCTCGACCATTGATCATGAAATGTGTCGTATACCGCACGAACAGATGAGCATGCTTCAGAGCTATTAGTACAATATTGGGCAGCACAACCTGCTGTATCTCTGGCGGACCTCTCATAAGTGCTACTAAAGGCCCTGCCGTCTCTTTGACGTGGTCAGCGGTGCCTAAGTATAATAGACAGCTCGCAGCGGCAACGACGATGGAGGAGTTCCGGCTCTGCAACAGTATCTCGCAGGCTTTGAGTAGTAGACCAAGGTCCGGGTGGACAACGTCTGTGTATTCTTCGGTGACCTCTGTTTCGTCGTCTTCGTCGTCGTAGAAGCTTTTCTTGTTGACTTTCGTAGTTTTCTGCCTCTTCGTGGGAAAGCATTTTCGCGAATAGACCAGAAGAAGCTGCAAAGTAGCAAGCTGACCCCACTCATCCATGTCGACTAACTTCTTTACTAGTCCTCGATAGTGTCGATGCAATAGGTCGATTCGATCTGGACACACCTCCAAGAAAGCCTGGGCCGCAGGACCGACGACGAAGTACTGTTTGTCGCCCAGCAGAGTTGAGATATGATCAGTGAGTTGAGGTAACGTATTCGGGTCTAGTTGATAGCATTTCGGAATCGCCAAGGCAGCTGCTTTCCGGACATGCGGACTGAGGTCGGAAACCCCTCGCTTTATTGCGAGGAAGACGATCTGGCTGATGACAGGCACTCTCATACCCGCCATAGTCCTCAGGGCCATGGCCCGGACTTGCGGATTCTGATCGCCAAGACTTTTCTGGATCGCGTTGACTGAGAGCAGGGCCAGGTCAGGGTCGGACTCGGCGTAATGCAGGAGGTATATGTAGACGAGCTTCTTGACCTCGATATTAGGATTGGCGACATTCTTCACGACAGAGGAAAAGTATGGTAGAGCAGGTTTGTTGAGGTAGATCATACTGATCACGCGCCGCAACCCATCAACAATATCGCGGTCACTGCGGCTGTCAAGAAGAGCCTTCATTTTCACAAAAGGAATGCTCTTGGATGATGAGCCCGACATGAATCGGGCTCCGATCGCCTGCGCAGCCTCGACTGTCAGGTCCCGAGCTGAGGGGAAGGTTAGTGATTAATCCTCGCCAGGGTATTCATACGTACCAGGATCCATCATCGATGAGATGGTCGACACAGACTCCATGGCGATGGTCGTCTTTTCGTTTGGGCCTGCAGTCTAGACAGTCTAAGCAGGCTGCATTGAGAAGTCAAGGATGGTGGTTGCCCTCTCGAGATACATGTCGATGGTCTTGGCGCTCGGTTTGACAATGACGAGCGGTGTTTGGATGAGTGGATCAACATTTTCCATAACCACCGCACCTCGATATCACAACGCTTGATGAATCTGCAAAGGCTGACGGCGCTCGTTATTCTCAGAACATCCTAGATCAACCTTCTCAAGCACAGCGATGCACTTCTCCACAGTATATCATTCGCGATATCGTCCGCGCTACCAATTCGTGCGAGGGTAGAGCTAAGATCGCACGGACAAATCGAAAGCATGAACAAGTCAACATCACTTCCGGTCGTCACGAGCACTACGGAAACGATCGGGGCTCTTATCGAAGACCTTTGCAGCAATACCCGTTCTACCACAACCATCATTGCCTGCTGCAGTAGGTCGCGTTTCCTCGAACAAATGGCACTAGAAGCATCGTCCAACCCAGAGTCCCAGAGCGAGCAGCCACACGAACAACAGCGTAACGGAACTGACAGCGAGCGCAATGAGAAACCTCATCAGGAATCTTCAAAACATATCTCAACTCCGCTCCTCCAACCTACCCTTCGACTGATCGCAACTAGTCTGCACACTAACATCGTCTTCTGTCCCGACATACCCTCCTTCCGAGCATATGTCACAACGCTATCTTTCCGCGAGGTCCACCAAAGCGATATTTCGTCAACAACCGTCATTGTGGACATGTTGGCGATGCACCACGGCACGTCCGAATTTACTGTCCAAGGTCTGTCGCGGACCTTTGCTATGTTAGCTTCCGTCAACCACCAGATGGCAGGTGAGATGCAAATCGTTGAATGCAGCGACTTCCTTGATCCTACCGATCTGCAAAGAGGCACCAGGCTGTGGAACGCTGATGTTCCGCTACTCAGCGGGTCAGTCAAGATCGGTGAAGCAGGGCAAGGTTGGGCGAGCAGGACCACGAATATCAAGGCTTTTGCTGGAAGATGGTTCCAATTCCAATGAGGGAATGTAGAGATCCAGGTCCCTCACAAGTTAAAGTCCAACGCCCGCTTCCATCCATCATGCCAACATCAAACGGGGTATCTTTAGAATAATACATCAACCAGCGCCATAGTCGTCAAATCGTGCATCGGAGTGGGTCGGTAGTCTCCAGTATCACGAGATGCTCTGCTCCATCTCTGTGATGTATAGCTTGATGTGTGACTCAAGCTTCAAGTATTCTTCCTGGGCGTCTTTGACCTCTTTCTCGATCGCTTCTTTCAGCTCGGTCATCTGGGAAGATTCGTTAGCGCTTTCACCAACATCAGCTCCAGCACAACTTACCTTCTTCTCAGTCTGGTCAATTCTCCCTTTCCTTCGATCCATATCTCGACTCTTCGAAGCTCTCTCCTCCCTCAACTGCCTCTGCATCTCCCAAAGCTCCTCCATCTTCGCCTTGTTGGCGTCTTCTCTTTCTTTATGTTTCCTTCTCAATTCGTCTATCCTTTCTTCCCACTTCGCAAGTTGTCTCTGCAATAGTTTCTCGTTCTGTTCAACCTCTCTCACGCTTGCGCCCCGCTCATTCAAAGCTTCCTTGTTCTTCGCAGCTCGTGCATCCTCCTCTTCCTCTTTCTGTAACTCGACCGCAATCTCCTCGAGCACCCTGACGCAGGCCTGCACATCATTGTGCACCACGCCAAAACTGTCAGAGGAGGTTTGTAGCGCTCTTGTTCGTCGCTCGAGCATATCAATCTGGCTCTTTTCACGCATCAGGTTCTCTTGTAGCTCGGTCAAAGCACCCTGCAGCGCGGCGGGGCTCTGCAGCACGTAAGGCCTCAGCTTCTCACTCTCCTGGCGGCTCCTAACCAATCTTTCGGTTTTATCCTCGAGTAACTGCTGAGCTCGGTTCTTCTCTGCTTTCGATCGCTCCAATTGTTCTGCAATTCGTTCTTGTCCTTTTCTCAATTCGAGCAGTCGTGCTTTCAACTCGTCGTTCCTCTTGACTTTCTCCTTGACAGCCGCTTCCATGGCCTTCCTATTCCGTTTCATGTCCTCCAGTCGCTGCTGCATGTCGTCGTTCTCGGTATATAACTGTTCGATGCGATTCTTCGTCTCCTCGGCCTTGTTAAAGTTCTCGTCAATGGCATCCGTCTGACCCTCCCTGAAGCGAATGAAGTTAATCACATAAGAGAAAATCTTGCCCAACCGCTCGTATGTCGGCCGCACAAGATCATTCATGCTGAAATCGTGCACACCACACTCGATCAGCATCTTTCTTAGACTGACGAAGAAGCCCATCATGAGTCGGGTGTCGACCGGTACAAGATCGGGGTATTCATTGCAGATGTCCTCACAGGCTGCGCGCATGGCTGGATCGATCGAATCGCGCGTTGCGTTCATGAGGATGTCGCCGAGGTGTTCGAAGACCATTTGGATCTGCTGGGGTTTGGGATTTCGTAGATCTGCTTCGGAGAAAGGGACCCCTATGTCGCTGATACATCCTGCTATCTCCTGATCGGACTGTTGCCTTCACGTTAGCAAGAGTCTTGACCTATGCTGTTGCGCGAAACATACCAGTCGCATGAATGCGTCTGGATCCTCATCTTTGCGCTTCTTCGTCCCTGCTTGATGAGATGACCTGTATTGTGAATTCATGTTGACTGCCGACGGATGAGGCGACACGTGAGCACAAGTTGAGCGTTGACGGTCTCGACGTGATTCTGTGCAAGACGATGCGCCTGGGTAGCGGAGGCTGCGAGGATCGGCTTGACAGTTTTGTTGTGGTCTCACATTGGGGTTAGTGCTGAAATGCATAGCAACCAATCAGAACCTGACCGCAAAGACCCACCACAAATCTGCGTACTACTAGTAGATGAGTCTTCATTGAACGTGAGGATACAGCAAGCGGTATTGAGGCATTACAAGACAGGAAAAAAATGGCACCAAACGATCAAGCAGGTGAGTGGCCTTGTCCAGTCCGGCATCCGGGTATTTCATATGGGTCATAGATCGTTCGGACGTCGAGCCCCAAATTCTGCCCTCAACTTACCGTCAAGAATCCTGCTTGGCGCCCTCGTAGAAGTCAGACCATAGCATTCGTCTCACAGCGCTGTCGGATAGCGCTCAGAAGTAAGCCCAACTGACATGAGTACTCTCAGGTCTGGCAACGCCGCCTCCCGAGGACTCATCCTCAAACTTCGATATTGTCTCCCACTACAATCGCCTCATCAGCAGTGACCCGTCCACAACACCGGCAATAGCAGCTATCGAGTCGTTGATAGCCATCCTCTCAGCCACATCTCCTTCAACCATAACCGAAACAATCACTCTCCTCCAAAGCGCTTCCACCACCCTCCTCGCCTCCCAGTCCAATCCCATCCCTCTATCTGCCGGCACCGAACTAATCCAGCGATACATCATCACCTCCTTCAAGCAGCAACCAGCTCAACTCTCAGGCCATGACTTCACCCAGCTGAGACGCCAGTTGATAACCAACAGCAAGTTGTTCGTCAGTCGAACAAAGTCCGCAAGGTCAAAGATCGCCAAGCATGCCCTACCATTCATCAGAGACGACAGCACAGTATTCGCATATGGCTCAAGTCGAGTAGCCGACGCGATATTGAGCCACGCCGCCGAGTCCAACCGCTACTTCTATGTAATATTCATCACCTCAGATTCGACGGACAGTAACGAGGCCACCGCTCTGGACCAATCCACGAAACGTCTGCTAGCACACGGTATCCCTGTGGCTACAATACCATTTCCCGCCATCTCACATGCGATCGCATCGTTACCGAAGCCGCAAGCGAGTAATGTGCTCTTCCTGCTCGGCGCAGAAGCAGTCCTCGAGAACGGCGCTGCTGTGTCGAATCTTGGATCACATCTCGTAGCATCGGTCGCCAAGGCCAACTCCATACCATGTTATTTCGCCGCCGAATCGTACAAATTCACAAGGCAGTTTCCGACGAGTTTCGGTGATCGGGACTTGCAGAGAATGGGTGCGAAACAGCAGATGTTGAGATTCAGATCATCGATGGACGACGACAAGGAGGTAGAGTGGAGTGTGGAGGAGAGCAAAGGAGGAGGTAACGATGGCAGCGTTGATATAACTCCACCAGAGTTGATCAGCGGACTGATCACGGAGAGTGGCATCATGACATGCGAAGGGGTCGCGGAGGAGTTAATTAAATTGTGGTTCTAACAGGCTTGGCACGGAGTGGAATGGCGAAAGGATTACCTAAGGCGCAGCGCGGTATCACAGTGAAAGAGTCTCGGCCCATCTTCACTCGAGCACACCAACGACAGGTACCCGTGTCCCGCCCCCGGCCCGAAGTGTCACTGCACACATATACTATCCATCGCAACTTTTCTCCCAACAAATGACCAAGTCAATCACACGGGGATGGCCGAGTCTGCACAAACCAAAAGTGCAGTCCCAAATCCCAGTCTAGCAGCAGGGGTATCGAACTGAGTTCAATCCACTGCGTGAGGCAGCCGGCGCAAAACGGTATCGCTTCGAAACCACGGAAGCTAGACGACTAGAGTGGAATCCTAGTCGTGTGAGGATATCAATGAGCACCAATGCAACCGGTCACCGTCCGTCCACCTGCATTGCATTGAGCCATGACTTGGTCATCTCCCTAGGGCAATGTCGTACTTACCGTGTGAGGACCTCGAAGTAAAGACGTAAGTAGAGGTCTATGATGTGACGACAGATAATGTCTATTGGGGACGCCGGGCAATACCTACTATCTAGTGGGTTGTTAAGGCAAGCCCGGCTTCCATTTTTGGGTTTTGAACACGACTAAAGGTCGCAGGGGTCAATTTTTGGCTCGTCAGATCAAGGAAGTAGTACGATAAGCGAAGGACGGGGATTGAACTAGAAGCAGACATGGTTTTCTTTTACTGCATCAGATCTGCATCTGGATTTGCACTCAAACCCCATTGTAAAGCACCAGGTCTTCCTTCCTCATGATCACCATGTCCATCACACTCGTGTCACGCTATCTACTCAGATCGCGAGCGACATGTATACTCGTTTTGCTCTCTGCATCCCGAACCATATCGCACAAGCTTAATCTGCCAACAGAGTGCCGGGGTCTCAAATCTTGCTATGCCGTTGTGAAGCTTGAGATCCATCATACCAAGTTTGGTTTGCACAATGGAATGTGGCGGCACACAGCGTGTCTCTTTTGTAGAATATATGTGTGCAGCCGATTCCGAATGTGCAAGCAGTCCGTCTAATGGGAGTCGTGATGATGAGCTTTCGCTGGATTGTGTTGATGAGTAAAGATGTTCAGAGCCTTAACAATGAACGAAGTGGGCTTCTTCGTAACTAGCACAACCTATCATGGACTCAAGCCAGTTGCAGGACGTAGGGATGTGGAAGATCTATTAGAAAAACCGGAGGTGATGCCGGGGTCGATTCTGATTGTTGAGGTCTCAGCACAAACTGCGATCTAGGCAGCATCACACTGTTAACCAACCATATCGCATCTGTGTAATATTCAATGGTCCACTTCTGGCTGTACATGCTGAGTCGTCGTCGTTGGTCGCAATCTTCTGGCCAAGATATTGGATGTAGTCATTTCTTCTGATGGTCACGCAAAACTCAGTTACTCAGAGCTCTGGTCGTGCCACATTGGGAATCAAGAGCTATCAATGGCATTCTCAGCTGTGTCTTCCTCTCCGATACCATTTGGCGGCTCATTTTCTGGGCGGTTGAAAGCTCTGACAAGCTTTTTGTCTCTCCACTGCCACCCTTTGAGGCCCCAGATACTGTAGTCAAGAAAGTCGTCAAAGGTTCCGCCGCAAAAGTTGTCGACTGGTGGCGAGCCTTCGAAGTCGACGATGTAGCTGTTGCACATTAGTACCCTAATAACGCAGTTCGTCCATCAAACTCCTTACCATGTCTTAGTGGTGTCGTCCCACAGGAGGTTGTGTATGCCATTGTCGAAGATGTAGATGCCCGCCCTCCATACTTGCCTTGGTAGCTGATTAGTGTGAGTCTTTTACGGGAGTTAGGATACTCACTGAAGTGTCTGCTTGAAACTTTGTCGGATCACGTCTCGCTCTTCGATGGGTCGGCTGTAGAAGGTGTATCGGCTGAGCTGCTGGCCGGGGCAGAACTCCATCACGATGAAGCAAGCAAAACCGCCAGGTACCCACGACCATGCTTCTTGCGGCTCACCCTTCGCTACAAGCAACTGCGGCGCGTTGATTTGGTATTTGCTCTTCTCATGAGCTATCTTCTCCAATGCTGCAATCTCTTCTTCGACCCAGTATGGCACGCCCTCAGCATCGCCTCGCGTTCTTTGAGTGATCATTAGCTCATTCAAGACATGCCAGCTTCTATGACTTACTGTAGGTAGATCTTCATGATGGCTGGTGGTGCATCAACATCACCCACCCGCGTACACTTGAATATGCCTCTTGCATATGCTGAAAAGTTGCCGTGAACCTCTTCCTTATCCTCGCATATTGGGTACCCAATGGCCCATTTAGTATCGTCACCTTCAAATGTCTCATTGCTTTTGGCGTAAATTTGGCTCACCCATGACCGATTAGCTGCGGCGTACTGCCTCTTCTCTAACATTGACGCCAGATGCACCATTGTGTCAGCTTCGCCTTGGCTCAAATGAGGCTTTACATCAGGTACTTCTTCTTCAAGAGAACTCGCTGAGGTGTCGGGAGATGGTCGTTCCTCGGAAGAACCTGAGGATAAGCGTGTCTTCAGAGTTACGGTACTGACCTGCGAAGTCAACTTCTCCATATTGGTGGAAGACAGAGCTGCGAAACTGCGAGAAACGTGGTTGCAGAAGTTCCTTTAGGTGGGCAAACATGGGTGGAGCGCAGAACAATCATATGGTGACCAAAAATATCCTTGCAGTACAATCAGAAAGTGATACTTCATGTTTTGTGCAAGTCATCGAGTGCACGATCCTAACAAACCCTGACCTGAGCTGCTTGCAGTACCATAACATCAGTTACATCTTGCGTGACGTACGAGATCCTTTACATGGCGTAGGTCAGCCTAGATACATGTGCTTCTGAGTGACAGTCCTCGAGCTCGATGTGAACCGACAGGATGTCACGTGACTAAATCGCTACTTCTTCCAGCACTTGCCTTCTATCATCCACTGACTGACCAATGACGATCAACGATCATGCCTGTCACATGTATCGACCCCAAGAATCCGCGTGTCCAGGCGGCGCCACTTCCTTACCGATGGTTGTTTGCTTTCACTCGGACGCAGTCACCATGCTCACTATCCCTCAGGCCTGGAGGAAGGCTGTACACACTAGTCGCCTCACCAACACTAAGGGGATGTAAGAGTGCATGACTTGCAAACAGATTTCGTGGCGGACAAACGGTTGGAAATGGCCGCGAAATACATTATGTTAAAGGCAGCTCAAGTGGAGGGTTGCGGAGGGCACCTAACAGGAGGGAACAATGTCATGCTCGTCTAGACAAATGGCGTCTCGACCCAACACCCGACAACATTCCAAAACTCTAGAAGACTACCTTGACGAGCCTATTGTCGAGCTTTTCTTTGACAAAGAACGAGCAACGAAATCGGTGGCTTGGCACAAAGGCAAGTCCTTAGCAATTGAAGTAGTCAGATGGGATGACTTTGAAGCAACGATCGACGGATGGAAAATTGAGCTTCTCGAGCGTCTCCAGAAGGATCCCAAATCTTCGGGCAACCAGGACGCAACATGTATTTTTCCGAGTTCAGAGGAGAAGGATTCAGTGCTCTGCGGAAACGAACTATCTGTGCAGGGCAGATTCATACAGCACGCTGCAAAGCCTGTGCAAGATCTACTATGCATCTACAAAATCGCCTGCCAGATCAGCGACTTCAGCATCTTGAAGGCGCGCTCACCCAAGTATGCATCTGCAGCCGTTCAGACCACGAATCAAGCCAGCAGCAAGCCTGATACTAACACAGCCGAGCCAACGTCCGGTAAAGCTCACTGTAATCGACTTCCTGGAACCTGGAGCAGAGCGGTAGAAGACAAAGCAAGAGATAGCGCACGAGCTCAAGACTGGAAGGCTAGACATATCCCTAACATTATCGTCTGCAAGAATGAGGGCAGGCTGGCTTTGCTCGTTGGCGAGCTCAAGACGCCCTGGAACCATAACCTTAGAGACTTAGCGTTTCTCTTTAGGGATGAGGATGACAGGGAGGATATTCAAGAAGACGCTCAACTGTGGCTCGGTAAGTGACTTTGAACAAAACCATGTTCGAGCTTAAGGACAATGGCATCCAAGCTTTAACAAGATGATCTTCTAGCTCCAACCAAATTTCAACTGAGCTTGAACTGAATGACTAACAAATTACCTAGCCCAGATCGTCCAGTATATGCAAATGCTTGGACTCCAATATGGCTTCCTCACTACCTATCAAGCCACGGTATTCCTAAAGCTACAACAAAGAGACACAGGTTGGGTTGTCGAGTGCTCTCCAGTCGTAATGTACGATGGCAAGAAAAGCTCTATTGGACCAGATGGGAATTTGATGCGAGGCTTTTCCAAGCACGGCCTGCGAGCGGCTCTCTCCTCAATGACATATCACCGCTGGCATGATACGAACCACGAACTAGCCGATATCAGGAGTATCGATCTCATCATCAAGACAGCGCTAACGCGCAGTAAGTCTCTGCCGGACCTACACAAGGTGTGAGGAGCCGGATGCCAATAGGATACCAATCATAGACACTTTTGCGACTTGCTTCGCGGGGAGCAACTCTCACAGAAACCTGGACTTCAGATTGCCGACGCGACTGGAAACATCCCTCATGAGAGCGGCCTTAGATCCGTTCTTCTGGAAGCTGATAGCCGAATTTGGGAAGTTGTACCCGTTTGAACTAATTCTAGCTGCGTGACTCGGTGACCATCCCATGCTCAAACGATCTTGGCTGAAAGTGAGCCATACCCAGTCCACAGTCGAGACTAACGCAACTCTAGTGCTCCGTGCCGAAATCTCGCGTATTGCCGTCGACGTAATCTTGTCCATCAGCACGAACCATTGCAGAACCGTCTCAGACATGTAACAACAAACGACTGTGGACCCCGGCTTCACAAGTGGCTGATCGAGTACCGGCATGCTGGTACAAGCCTCTGGTGCACTGAATTTGCAGGAGCTTGGCTCTCATCGTGTTGAGACTCAGCATCTCGACCAGAGTCACCGTCTTCAGGTACTTGACCAGCCTCTAGTAGGCGTGCCAGTGGTATCTCACTTTTGATCGGCACTGACAGATTCCGACTTCGCTTCGTTACCATTATTCGGGTTATTACCATCATTTGGGTTATTGCCATCGTTTGCTTCATTCCCATCGTTCGGGCCGTTCCCGCTGTTTGACTTGTTGCCGGTATTCGCCTCGTTACCACTATCGGCATGCCTCATAGTCCCGCTGAAGCCCATATCTCTAGCCTTATCCTGGACCGCCCGAGCCTGACCTGCAGACACACCGGGTTTGGCGTGTGTTCTGTTCGGTCTCTGCATCTTGTCGTGGATAAATATTTAGTCCGAGTGATACGAATCCAAAGCTGATAGTCTTCTTGGCTACGTGACAGCGAGGGTCACCCCGCTTGTCGTAAGACGGTCAATGGAAGACGTCGCGGACTCGGAGGTCAAACCGCGTTCAGATCACATGACCTTGATCCTGGGGTCCGTCCTTGGCGAGACTAGTGCGTAGTTCATATTGTTTCATATCACTTCCTATAGCCCGGAGCAAGGGACTCTACGGTTCGAGCTGGCAATGAAAATGACTGTAGACGCTTCCTATAACACAATAGCGTGACATCGATGGCAATGCGTGCGGGTCTCAATTGAGACGGTGTTGCATATACAGTCGAAGGGCGGAAGGGCGGCAAGCTCACGGCTGAGAAGCTGGTCAAGGATTTGGCGGAGACACAGGCGGAGAAGAGATAGCACAGCATGACGAGGCGTTCTGACGCTTGTATTGGTCTTGTAGTTGATCCTGATTGCGCTCGCCACGTAGGTATCAGGTGCAGAAATCTAGTGTAATCACGCTCCATTGCCAATCATAGTTAAATCAGCCAACCACACACTCCATACAGCGCCAAAACCACAACGCCAATCGTTCCGCACCAAGCTACTGCATATGATCCGTCCCAACACGACTCACACCCCCACTCTCACTCATCTCCCCCCACGTCCTCCCCGCCTTCCCATCACTCCCCCTCCCAGGCTCCTCCTCCACCATCCTCTCACAAAACCTCCTCCCAAACTCCTTATGCAGCGCCGCATGCGCCTCCCCCAGCTGCCCCCTCACATACCACCCCAAAAACACATTACAATGCACCTGCACACTCTCCGTCAACACCAGAAACCCAGGCTTCCGTTCATCCTCACTCACAGTCCACTTCCCCAGCAACGCCACGCCGCTCCCAGGGTCCGATATCGTTTCCACGCCGATACTGTCGCGCCCGTAGCCCTTCGGTATCAGTGTCTGGTCCGCATCGTACAGCGGCCGGAAGCACGCGCGGTACGTCATGAGTTTGCTCGCCAGACCGCCGAGGAACGTGAATTTATCGATGATCTCGTAGTGCACGAACTCGCCGTTCGTCGAGGCGCTGAATTGCGGGCAGGACGGCGTGGGCGCTAATGTGACGTTGAACTCGGGGGCGAGGCGGTCGAGGTTGACGAGGCGCGCGTGGTCTGTGGGGGGGATGATGCTGTAGTGCTGGACGAGCGGGTTTAGAGAAATGATGAGTTCGGGTTCGTGGAGCATTTTGACGGCTGTTTCGAGACCGCGCTGTTGGATTTGCGAGGCTGTTTCTGGTTTGGGAGTCGGATTGTCTGATGGATGTGTTGTGGGTTGTTTGGTTGGGGGGAGCGGCAGGTAGCTTGTGTGAGTGAATTGGAAGAATGTGGTGAGGGACATGGTGGGCTCGGCCGGCGATAGTGGCCTCGCAGATGCTAGTCTGAAGTGAAGACTGCCAGCCAGCTGCTACTACTGCTGGAGCCTTTGTGCCGCTGCGGCGGTCCTGATACCTGGATGACTGTGGTGTCGCTTGCCACAAGCCGTCGTGGAGGTGTGGCAGGGGCAGTGCTTGATTGCGCGCAGTAGTTGTTGCTTGTTAGAACGTAGAGCGAAGATGTGGTAGCATGATAGGATCACAATGATGTTGTTGTTTGCCTAATCTATGTGATGACCACGTGGTCGGTCTGGTGCGAGCAGTCGTAGGCGCTTAGCGGTTGTGGGCTGACCTGACGAATTCACTATGTTAAGGATTGTTCGGCGTGCAATTTGCAGAGGAACGTCGACGAGAGGAAAATGACTACAACTAGATGCGGTACCTGCTGAGTAATCTACCTTCTGATACAAAAGCTAGATCGATGCCGTAGGTAAGAAAGCACGAGGCATCCTGGAAGGCGAAAGTGGGGGCGTGCTTAGGGCTTACGGGCCGCAAATGCTAAGCTTCTTCTGCAGCTTCTGAAAGCTTGGCTGAGGCAGAGACTAGCTTGAATAGGTGCATCGTAGTCTGAGCTCACTAAATGCCCTACTAGGGCAATGGGACCTAGAATTGACCGTTGGAGATGGGAAGGCTAAGCCTGGAGGGTTTGAAAGTGAAGACCGGTAAGTCGCGTCTTAGAAGGCCAAAAGTACAGTCTGCAGGCTCACCAGCCCTCGAAATTGCCAAAACCGGCTGCCTTTGCCTTCTTCCGAGCTGGGCCTGGATCTGGCTCTTCTTCAATAAATTCGACCATTTCGTCTTCGTCGTTCATTGATGCTGGAGCTTCAGCCAACCTCGCCTTGAGGTATTTGCCAACTCCAGCGCTGTCTCTATCGACAGTACCATCTGCGCGAATGCGCTTGCCAGTCCAAGTCGTCTTGTTATCATCATCTGCCCCTCCTTGCCTTCGTTCCTCTTGCTGTCGCTCAGCATTCTCTGTCGCTTTGCGCTCATTCTGGAACACCTCGAAGGGGTCGACATAGACCACAACTTTCTCTAGCATGATATCTTCAACTGGTTGATCGCCTTCGCCAACCTCGGCTGCCTCCAGTGCTTTCAAGGTGGCATCGCTGTCGATAGCCTTGCCGAATATGGTATGTTTGCCATCCAAGTGAGGCACTTTGCGGTACGTAATGAAAAATTGGCTCGAGTTCGTGTTCTTGCCTTTGTTGGCCATGCTTAGAACACCACGAGAGTCGTGTTTTAAGGGACTCAGAAACTCGTCGTCAAAGTTCTTTCCCCAGATGGACGACCCACCACGGCCGGTGCCGGTAGGATCCCCACCTTGTATCATGAAACTCCGAATATTTCTGTGGAACTTGATGCCATCATAGTAGCCTTTCTGAGCAAGTCTGATGAAGTTCCAGACAGCTTTGGGAGCATATTCCGGATACAGCTCAAGCGTGAGGTCGCCAAGAGATGTCTCAACGCGCACATAGCCTTTTTGTTTGACACGACCACGTTTCAGCAGATACTCTTCATCGCTCATTAACGCTAGTGTGCCAGAGGTATGCGGAGTGACACCTGTTGATGTAAAAGAAGCAGCGGCTAGACCGGTAGTGTGCTTGGTAGCGTTGTACGGTGTTGCGGCCTTAGATGCGCTAGGCTTGGAGGTTGGCTTAGCAGCTGCACCATTCTTCTGCTGTGTGGTCAGAGTACCGGCGGCTCGTTCAGCTCGGGCTTTAGCTACTGCTTCTTTCGCTTTGAGTATTTTGGCAGCGTTTCCCATAGCAGCCTCGTTGACGGCGGGCTCATCTTTGGGTATACCCGCATCCTCGCCATCTTTTAGATATTTGAAAGAGTTCAGATCACGGGATTCCAGGTTCTGAGGATCTTGTAGCACAATCAGGTCCTTCTTGGTGAAGTCCTCATCAGACACAAGGTCCTTCCACATCTTTGGCTTGAAGTTGAGCCTCTCCAGAGTGTCATATTGAAATACGTTTGCCGAGTGTCCATGGCGCACAGCAACAAGATGGGTATTGTCTGTGAATTCTTTGAATGTGACGGGGTCGACATATCCACCTGCTTCATTCTGCGCAAAGTTGAGCTTGATCAAGTCGGACTGCTTGAGTGGCTTCCCATTAGTGGGGTTCGTGTCGTGGTTAATCAACCATCGTAGGATGTTCTCGTGGTCGAAAATCTGACCTTCGGGTGTGCATACTGGAGTGTGAAAAGGCTGCAGGCTCAGGGCGCAAAAGTTGTATGGCAGTCGCCTGAAAGAGGCATGTGCGCTGTTACCGGCACGTACGCCAGCGCCCGCAGAGGCAGAAAATTGGTCACTCGAAGCCCACTCGGAATGCGTGATCTGGAGTGGTTACTGGTTAGCAACTTGAAGCGTCGGCGCAAAGTCCAGTGGAAGCATAAGCATACATAGAGCTTGTCCGTTCCTACAACCTGTCAGCATGCTGATACAGGCGATAACAGAGATGCGCTGACCTTTGCCCATTCTATCAGGCGTGTTCTACATACAATAATGGTTAGAAGTTGCAGACAGGACGGTAGGTGTCGATGCCGCAACTTTTGTCTTTCTGTCGCGGTGCTACCAGCAGATGACGCTTACCCAATCGGGAAAACATCGAGGATTGGCTAGGAAATTTGGCACGAGCATGCACCTGCACCTGCATCTGCACCATCCTCATCGCGACTTCCATCAGCGCTTTGCGGCTCCAGCATCTCTTCTCTTCAAGGCGTGTTTTCCTAGGGTTTCATTCATTATGCCTCTCGCTCGCTCAATCAACGCGCTACTGCGCACCTCCAGGTTAGCTGCGCAATCCTCGCAAAATGTAAATCCAGTCAATCTTGCCTTCGGCCAAAACAGAGTAGCTGCAAGGACATATGCGGCTGCTTTCCAGAGAACGAAACCTCATGTGAACGTTGGTGTGTAAGGCATGGACACAACACAGGTCAATCATTGACAACATTGCAGGTACCATCGGCCACGTCGATCACGGAAAGGTACATCTGCCCCCTCCTATCCTCCTGCTTCATATCTAACAGCGTCTAGACGACTCTTACCGCTGCCATCACCAAGAGACAAGCAGAAAAGGGCTTTGCCAAGTATTCCGAGTATGGCGCCATCGACAAGGCCCCGGAAGAGCGAAAGCGAGGTATCACCATCTCCACTGCACACATCGAGTACGAGACCGAAAACCGTCACTACTCCCACGTCGACTGCCCTGGCCACGCCGATTACATCAAGAATATGATCACTGGTGCTGCCAACATGGATGGTGCTGTCGTTGTCGTTGCCGCGGGGGATGGTCAAATGCCTCAGACACGAGAGCACTTGCTGCTCGCCCGTCAGGTTGGCGTTCAGCGTATTGTCGTCTTCGTCAACAAGGTCGACACGGTAGACGATCAGGAGATGTTGGAGCTCGTCGAGATGGAGATGCGAGAACTGCTCTCTCAGTACAATTTCGAGGGTGACGACACACCCATCGTCTTCGGTTCGGCTTTGATGGCTATCGAGGGCAAGCGGCCGGAGATCGGTGTTGAGAAGATCGACGAGCTGCTGAAGAACGTCGATGAGTGGATCCCGACCCCCACGCGTAGCCTTGACAAGCCTTTCATGATGTCTGTCGAGGAGACCTTTTCCATTTCCGGTCGTGGTACAGTCGCATCTGGCCGTGTCGAGCGTGGCGTGCTGAAGAGGGATCAAGAAGTCGAAATCGTTGGCCGCACTATGACACCACTTAAGACTAAGGTTACAGATATCGAGACCTTTAAGAAGTCATGCGAGGAATCTCGAGCTGGTGACAACTCGGGTCTCTTGCTGCGAGGTATCAAAAAGGATGATATCAGGCGTGGTATGGTCATCGCTGTGCCAGGTACCGTCAAGCCACACACGCAAGCCTTGGTGTCCATGTATGTGTTGACCGAGGAGGAAGGTGGTCGGAAATCTGGATTCGGCCAGAACTATCGACCTGTCATTTTCCTGAGAACAGCCGATGAGGCTGCTTCGCTGGCATGGCCAGAGGGCACTGAAGATACAGGCAAGATGGTCATGCCTGGTGACAACGTCGAGATGGTTGTCACCACTCACCACCCTGTCGCCATGGAAGCTGGTCAGAGATTCAACATCCGAGAAGGTGGCAAAACAGTGGCTACTGGTCTGGTTACCAGGATCATCAAGTAAGCGGTCCGTGGCCGGAGGAGTGTACAACAATGTTCGACATGTATTATCAGCAACTTTTGCTGTACATTTGTGATCAACGATACCAATGAAGTGGATTTTGAATGAGCGAATTACTGGTATAGACTCTCAACTTCACTTCCGAGATAGTTAATGAACAAAAGTTGTGCAATCAGTTCTCGATTCACACCTGATGTGCATAAGGCCTGAGCTCGCTAGCACGAATATTCGTATCCATCAGCACAATGTATTGCTCGTCCGGTCATAAGCTTTACATGAACCTGTCAATTCTGCTCCTGCTGTACTTTCCGCTTCGTCTGATGCAGACTGCTCACGACGTTGCAGCCAAGGTGCCCACGGTCTCCGAGCCTCCCGCACCGGCGGTTCCTTCTCGCTCCGCTCTTCGTCTCCTCTTCTCAATGACAAGCTCTTTTCTCTGCCCCAACATCTTCATTTGTCTGTCCTCGACGCCCTTCAGCCAGTATCCGAAGGAGCCTCCTATGCTCGCGAACAGTGGGTACACCCATAATGCGCCCCGCTGGAAGAAGGGCCTCATCTCTATGCTCATCTGGACCATCCTTGTTGCGATGCCTGTTGCTTGTTAGCTTCTGCGTTGTGAGTGGGAGGTTCGCGCTTGCCGAAGCATGACCAGAACAGGATCTTGTGAACCATGTTGGTGGTTGTGTGCTTGTCGCGCCTTGTCGGATGTAGTGGTGGGTTCGACGACGAAACTGAGCCCCAAGAGACTGCGGAAGTGGCTAGTTCGAACGGTAGACACCTTGGAAGCTGTCTGATATCGTTATACTTCGTGTTAGAGGGGAGGCGCTTTGTATATTGTGGTTTACGTGGTGATACGAGCTAGCATGCAAACACATGAAGTTCAAGTCGACCCAGTTAGGGTGCGGCAAGGCAAGAAATGGCGCTCTGCACACTTGAGTCCGCCGTAGTGCTTCGGTTGGTCACAAGACCAATATTGCAGCACGCGGAGAAGGAGCTACCGGGGTGCGACGCGACTGCACCTGCACCTGCACCTGCATGAATTTACTTTTTGCTCACACGTCAACAAGAGCATTTTGTGATCATTCAACACTGCGCACATCGCGCAACTCGATGCGATCATACTCCTTGCTATGGCGGATGTTCACATGACCAACGGTGAGACTACGGCGATACCGATATCCTTGCGACCACGATTCAAGGTCTCTGAACTCCCACTGGTCAAGGAGCAGCGTTCTACCATAGATGCCCTTCTCCTCAAGTTCAAGAAGCAAGGTGGTTACGACACATTACGAAAGCAAGTCTGGGCAGCATACAACACTTCAGAGGCAAAACACAGCTTGACACAGTCTATCGAAGAAGTCGCTGCTGCTGAGATCGAGAAGAACGTGAACCTACTGAGCAGAGAGCGTGGAAAGGCTGCAACCCTCATACAAGGTGCTGTCGACCGGAGCGGTGTCTACCAAGATGTCGAATCACGCCTCGACCAGGAGATTGCGAAGCACTTGCACATCGTGCTGCAGTCGGTGCGAGATATAAGAAGTTCAGACGTTGGTGCGGAGAAGGCGGCTGACGAAGACCAACGTGGTAACAAGACGGATGAGCAATATGCCGCCGAGACTGAGCAGCGAGGTGCCGAAAGGGACGCCAGACGCAAGAGACTAGATGATATTACACGAGAGAAGGCGGCTCTGGCAGCCAAGATCAAGGCCTATGAGGCAAAGAAGGCTCAGGCCGAGAGGGAGAAACTAGCAGCCGAGAGGAAAAAGCGAGAAGAGGCTGAAGAGGAGGCAAGGAGACTTGAGAAGGAGAGACGACAGGAGGAGGAAGAGCGAAGAGAGGCAGAACGCATCAGAGCGAGAGATGAGCGGGCGAGAAAGCGTGAGGAGGAGCGAAAGGAGCGCGAGCGGGAGTACGAACGGGAAAGAGAAGACCGCGCTAGGCGCAAGCGTGAAGGACGAGACAGCAGAGACGTATCACGCGAGGCAAGACGCGACTCAGTTGATACCAGAAAAGAGCCATTGAGTGAAAAGGACCTAGAAGCCGCTGCCCTGGAGTCTCTATTGAATGAAGGCAAAGAGAATGCTACCATTAAGAAGCCCAGAAGAGACTACGACCACGACCGGGAGGACAAACAAGCGAGGAAGCGGGACCGCTCTGTCGACAGTCACAAGAAGGAAGAGAGGAAAAGCAGGTCGCGGGATCGCAAAAGCAGAACTCACGAATCCGTGAGCCAGCGAGAGCCGAGCAAAGACATCGAAGAAGGAGAAGCCAGCAGCAAAAAAGGTTCTCCGTCCCCCGTTGCCGTACGAAGGAGGATACGTTCCGCATCACCTGTTGGTATCGATCGCTACGTACCTGGTGGCGGTCTCCATCGCACCGAAGAGGAGAAGGAACGTGACCGTGACAGAAAGAAGCTGAGGGAGAGTATCAAAGCTCCTGAGCGGACACCAAAGCCGGAGGACAGATCGTCTTCTCGGCGCTATGAAAGCTGGAAAGCTGATACACCAAAGTATGACAGCAAGGATAGAGAAAGAGACGAGCATGACTCACGCAGGGACAGGGACAGAGATCGTGATCGAGATCGCCCTCGTGATCGGTCTCGAGATAGAGACACTCGACGACGGTCACGGAGTCCTCGAAGGACTAGAGATGATGAGCGCGACAGGCGTGATTCAAGACGTGATGACAGGATCGATGACAGACGCGATGACCGAAGAGATCGGGACCGGGACAGGGACCGGGAGAGGGAGAGAGATAGCAGACGGGACGATCGTAGGGAGGATCGTAGAGATGATCGAAGGGACGATCGGAGAGACGACAGACGCGAGAGTACACGCGACCGAGACTATAGCAGCAGGAAGTACGAAGATGACCGAGGCGACCGCGACAGACGACATCGAGATCGCGATGATAGAGACAGGTTTGAAGATAGTCACAGGAGGGATAGCGAGCGAAGAGACAGGGACAGGGACAGAGACAGAGACAGAGATCGAGATCGGCACCGTCGCTAGCATCGGCGATAGTCGTCTCGCTTTGCACGTTCGTCAACGCTTATGTTGGGGGCAGCGCCACCTCCTAGACTTGCATAGCAGCTTCAAACGCGCCAGCCTTTGGATCGAATTCCTGCTACGCTGTCCCATCTCCACACCTAGGCGATCGCGTGATTCCTGCGAATATTGCAATCACCGTGAGCTGCTAGCCTTCGCTTCCAACTCTCCCCCTGATGGGTCCGGCAGGATCACGTTTCCCCCTAAGTTAGATGACCGCCCAGACCGTCCGGAGTACTTTTCTGTTCGCTCTGATCAGATCAGTGATGCATTTGCGCGTCTGAGCTTGTTCAATCGGCAGCCTTTTCTCTGCATTGGTTCACGATTACTTGGCCTGCTAACGTATGTCTCCCGATAGGTAGATAGTCAGTGATCCGGATTAGCGGATAGGATACATAACGATGGTTCCCGGATCTGATTAATAAGCTCGGGATCGGACAGGAATATTTGTGTTTGTAAATACATCATTCTCCTTGCATCCAACACGGGTGGAGGATGTCCTCGCGCTCATCTCGTCTCGTCTCGTCAGACAAGGCCAAGCCCATACGTACCACTGCGGCTCAAACCCAGCCCAGCTAGTTAACCCCAGGCACCCACCTCCTCGTCCGCCGCATATACGCCTCATACTCCGCCCTGACCTCCGGCTTCGTCGCCGCATCCAGAAACTGCCGCTCCTCCAGCTCAGCCGCGTCCGCGTATAAGCTCAGTAAGACGCCCAAGCACACGAACACCGCGAACCGCCACAACACCGGCCCGACGACTGCCAGGCTGACGCCCAGCCATCCGAGCGCGTACGACGCGTACGTCGGATGGCGGATGTAGGCGAACGGACCTGCGCTCGTGACGTATTGCGGCTGGACCTGGGCGAAAATCACGGCGAGGCGGCGCGGGCGTGTGGTGAGGGCGGTCCAGAGGAAGAGGGATTCGGAGAGGAGGAGGCAGGTTGTGCTTGGGTAGAGTGTTAGGGGGTTGGGGGATGGTGGGCTGAAGGTGGATAGGAGGCCCAGCGTGATGGAGATGAGGATGACGAGGCGCTGTTTGGTGGGGGAGGAGGAGCCTGTGGGTGGGTGGTGGAAGTGGTAGGTTAGGGCGTAGAGTTGGGTTAGGAAGAAGGTGGGGTGGAGGAGGGTGGTGGTGTTCATGGTGGTGGTGTGGTGTGGTTTCCAGTGTTTGTTTGTGTTGTATTGTGGTCTTGCGAGTGCTACCTACGCTGAACCTTATGAAGCGTGGGAGATGTTTGATGTGGTAGAGAGGCATTACGTCATTCCTCGATCATGGCGGATAGGCGAATAGCAGTGCTGTCAATCCTTGTAACACGTGATATGTTTTCCGGATACCATATCGTGTACTTGGTCTCGAAGTCTGGAATTGCCGTTTCCCGACTGTTGACGTTCTGCATATATAACGACTCACGCTCCGACTCCATTAACTCATGAGTAGTGTCCTATACATCAGGATATTTCTGCTTATGCGCCGGGCTTATTGAATCCTTTTGCTTCCGAACCGCCGCATCAGGAAACATCATTGACCGATTGTACCCCAGTCAGTACCTTGGTTGACACTGCCTTTGTCAACTTCTGCTTTGACTCTGAGTCCAGCGCTAACCAGCTCTTGGCGCGCCGTATTATGGTGCTCGAGAGCAAGCCATATTGGGGCACGGTCTCCGAAGCTGCTTTGCATAGTTATGGTACAAAAGCCAGCCAGCGCTGCCATTGTCGCTGTGGTGCCGTGAGAGTCCTCTGGCGACACCTGACCGGTATCGAAGTTTCCTCACTGTCTGCGACCTTGAGGCTGTCGGAGTCGAGGGCTTAGGGTCCTCGCTAGCACTTTATCGACTAGTATCTGGCGTGGCCGCCTGTCTGGGAGTCAAAACACGTGGAGTCCAGCCCGCTGAGCGGTGCTAAAGAGAATTTTGTCCTCACAATATGTCCCCGCTTGTGCTTGAAGTTGTTGTTGCTGCTCGCGCAGTAGGTTCATACACCAGGCATCGACTGCAGGAGCCCCCTCAATTGCCGAACTCCATGATGCTTCGAGGCAATCCTTCACCTGTCTACAAGAGAGGGAACAAGCTGTCGGAGTTTTGCAGCTCCGCGATCCTGGTCGTGTATGTGTCCCTGATCGCCGATACCTTCTTACGACCCTCCGGATCATTGCTTCTTGCTACAACTTGCTCCAGTATATCGCAAGCTTCTTCGTACGCATCAATGGCTCCTTGCACGTTCTGCTCGTTGTCATTTTCCACCGCTTGATTCGCTTTCAACAGCGCCCGTGACAGCATGTTCTTTTGCGTTTTAATTCGAGGCTTGTTGTCTTCCTGCGAGTCAGCCTTGTCGTGGACAGTGGACCTCCCAAAACGGTTCTTGATATGGACTAAACCATGGTCTTCCCTCAAAGCGTCATCCTCGTCTTTTTGTGTCATGGCTGACACGTCTGCCTCAGTCTCGACCCTTGCGGCTGCTGATAAGTATTTGGACTTCAACCTTGCGCCTTCGGAAGTAGTTCGGCGCTTCTGCAGCGCAGATGACAATTCGTTCAACCCTCGTAAAGACGTTTCTTTGGGGGATGTTGCGACTGATACATTCTTCTTTGAAGCGCGGTGCCATACCGCCCAAAGGTCAGCATACAGGCCCCTAACTTTCGGATCGGACAGCGTATGAAAGACCTCCCGCAACAGCGAGTCGAGGAGGGGTAAAAGATGATCTCCTGCACTCCTGTCATTATGGAAAAATGCGAATCTTATGAGCCTTGCCGTCGCGGCTAGCGAGCAGAGCAGCCTACCTTGTTGGTTTGCGGTGCTCTCGCTTACTTCCGCAACACAAGCCTGCTCGCCCAGTTTGACCATCAGAGTATCGTGATACTCGTGAACCCTGGCTATTGTCCATGAATGGTCATCTGCAGAAGAGAGGCCCACTCTCTGACACGATAACGAGAGCACACGGAAAGCCTCCCATAACTTATCTTGAGCCACCAGCCGCTGAAGGTGCATTGAAGCAAAATCGAAGTAGAGCACATCTGACAAAACGGGATCTAGTGAGGCCACTGTAGCCATGATTTCTGTGATCTGGAGCTGCAGGATGTCAGACATATGAGTAACACGGCATACGAATGACTTGCCTGTACAGGAGAGTTGTATTCGATTAGATACCACCTTAGAATCAGATTTGCATATTTGATGGGTAGTTGCGATACGCGTGTTGTTGCAGGATTTGGCCGGTCTGACAGAGCCCTGAGAAGCTCAATAAAATCAGCTTCGTCCGTGGCTGTAAACCTGATATGCCGACAATCGAGGTCCCGTACCAACCGTCGCAGGCGTTGGAAATCTCGCTGCTCGATCAGGCACCCCGAGATCTCAGCCATGACTGGAAATATCTGCAGGTGGCGCCAAAGGATATGTTCAGCAATGTCCATTGCTTCATCGTGCACTGCGAGTCGTGAAAGGAGGATAAATTCTTCCAGCTCAGCTGCAACATCCTCCTTCAATTTCATCTCAAATGTTGAGCTGTCCTTAGCGTCAAAGTTGTCTTCCATACTATTGTATACGCTAGGTCTCAACCCGCTATGCACGGGCCACGATCTCTAGAATGAGGTCCCCTAGCAGTTAAAAGGCAATATCGCTAAGTTGTTACAGGCTTGTCACCCGGGCAGGCAGAGAATGACGGGACAGTGCATCGGGCTCGTGCAAGTGTTAGCATTTCGAAGAGCTCAGAGCATTCGCCGTTGGTGACATGCCGCAGAACACGGTTACGATTTCGGTCAGGCTGACTAGCATATATATGAGGAGTCGGTTAGTTTGACAACCACGCTCGCTTGGGCAGTAGCGGGGTCCTACAGCCCCGACCAATCATGTTGCGGTTGCTCTTAGTGATCGAGATAAGTACCAGGTGACCAACACCATCTCCTCAAAATATCTTGCAGTTCAGAGACATAATTGCGCCAAGAGCTCAGTTGCTCGGGGGGACCGAGAAGTCAAATGTCGCTCCTGGGTCGTTACGCGTCGCGATACACCACTTCCGAATTCGATGTTGATGCCAGGAACTCGTATCAGGCTGGCAACATTGGCCCAAACAGTGACCTCGTGGACATAGCTTGCGCCGACTTCGGTTCTGTTAGGATTCATTGTTGGCCGGGTACCGAAAGTAGCTTTCATGGTGGCCGGCGAAGATGGGGTAGACGGCGCGATTCGAACGCTGCCATTGTGCCATTTCGACTTCAAGCAGGACAGTCAATGAGGTGCAAGGTTAAGCTTGTCGAGCTCGAGCTCCAATTTGCGGCAAACCAACCGGATTTTAGTGGCATCGCGTCGCGCTCTGCGCCTTCCCAGACAACCACTCCGAGATCCGAAGGAGAGGAGGTCCGCCTTATCGAACTTCCTGTCCCTCATAATGTTAGCGGACCGTGCCAGTTTATCGATTCAAGTACACCGTGGCTATTTCACAGTGAATCAATCACGGGCAATGATGGTTTTGCGCGTACCGCTAGATGGACCTGGACTGCGAATGACCACAAGCCTTGCATCCTCCACGGCGCTGCTGTTGTGCAACACCCAAACCAGCCATTTCTTGTGGCTTGCAAAGTCCGAGGCGAAGCATCAATTCCGCTGGCAAATGAAAAGCCCAAGCTCAAGCTCAGGCTGCGATTCGACAGCGACGAATTTGGGCCACGTCTGTGGTATTTCCACCCGCAAGAGCCCGAAAGTGATCTGCCGTCATTCGAGCAAGCGATCGCAGGGCTGAACGCTGAAATTAAGGAAATGAACCTGAGAGATTGTATACGTAAGCCACAACCATCGATGATCGACTCACGCTTGTACATCCTAATACTAACCTTGATCAGCTGTCAGTTGTGCTGCAAACGAGCCAACAACAGCCTCCGCTGGCGGATCACCCAGTTTGCGGTCCAATGCTGAACGATACCATAACACTAGCGTGTTGGCGCAGCCAGCGAATCCATCTGGGAGCCGCAGCTATGGAGACTCAGCGTTCTCTGGGCACTCAACAGTGCACATGGGGGATGCAACACATAACTATCATTTCACAATGAGTGGTACCGCCTGATTACCAACACAAGTGACACGAGATCTCGAAGAACCTTTCAGTGTGCACACGAAGCAGGAGACCTAATGCGAGGCTTCTCAGATCGGACTAAATCTGGCAATGACCCACGAGCTTTCCAAGGAGCTCGAAAAAGTTTGCGATTGATGACCTGCGTGTACCACAGTGCACGCATCCTTGTATCAAAGTCCACGGATGGCAAAGACCCGAGGCTCGTTGCCCCTCATCCATCGCTCCAGCAAGAATCAACGCCTACGAATACCTCTTCAAACATCTCTGCTACGTCAGGAGCTGACACAGGCAAGAACCCCGACCGCGGTTGACTTTTCTGAAAACACCGCTTTTCCTCGAAATGGAGGCCCGTCCTGGTTCTGCTTGTTTCACACCTTCACATGTGAGGGCTCGTTAAGCAGTATGTTACTCTTCATCTTCGCTGTATTCTGTTCTCGGAGCGAAGCACCCTGTGCTTCTCGTCTACTCAGAGCAAGCCTTCCCCCTCACCTCGTTGATATCGGCATAATCTGGGACGTTGCAATGAACGGCGTCTGGGCTGCCCTCTTATCGCTCATCTCCCCCGGATACTGCAGTTATTTGCAGCTTGAGATTCCTTCGGCTCCTATGCCGCGCTCAATTTCATGGCTTCGATTCTCATCTTCTCATTGCACCGGAAGACGAAGGAGCGCACGCTGGAAGAGCTCGAGGTTGTCTTCGCAGTCCTGACTTACCAACATGTAAAGCGTCATCGGGTAACGATCCTTCCTTAGTGGTACAAGATGCGGTAGTTCTTCAGCAAATCAGCCACGTGCCCAAAACCATATCATCACGATCATGTGGAACATGAGACCTAGGTGTCATGCAGAGCTATGAAGATGCCGTTGCCCTGAGCTCGAAGTATTCAGAGTTGACGATGACCTGGAAAGCGTCATAATCTCATGGGTCAAGATCTTCCTGACAAGCCATGCTGGCGCAGTCCCTATCCCGAGCTTCGAGCAATGTCGCCTCAGCGAATGATTTCATGCTTGGCTCAAATAAGGCACCTCTCTTTATGCCAGCAGTGATATTGCGCACGAATCTTCCGACGACCACGTTCCTGACCTCGACCTACGCTTTTCTGCCCCAATATCGTCACCAGGTTCTCGTTCCAGGGAAGCGTGACAGCTTTCAATCCAGCATATGGTGGTGCTACTCTGTTGGGGAGGCAGCATGTACCGAGCCGATGTAAATGACAAAAGGAGGCTGGGCATGCAACAGGACAGGTAACATGGCATGCATATTGCAGATGAGAATGCGGCGTAGGCGCCCGAGGTAGTTGGCGCAGATTCGGGATCTCCCTCCATCGATTAATCACGTCGAGCTCAAAATCTAGCAAAGGACAAAGATCATTTGTTTGGCACGAGTTGGTGGGACTTGGGCTCTCTGTCGTATAATGGCTCATCACCCTCACAGGCTTATTTTCTGGCGAAATGCTTGAATCCTGAGAAGAGTATGATTGACCCTCATCTACATAACTATAGGCAAGATGCCAAGCAGTATTTCTTGTTCGCGGGTTGCTCATGTGTCGAACATCTCTCGGTGAACAGTACTCAGAGTCAAAGCGTCAGGACCACTACATGCTCTGTACTACCGGTCATGGCATGCAAGCAACGCTTGCGAAACTGCAGACCATAACACCTAAGCAGAGTACCACGTGTCTGCTCTTCCTGTCCGGACGATTCCTTGACCTCGATCTCGACATTGCAGTTTGTGTAGTCAGGAACTCACTGCACATTGAGCTTAGCCAAGAGCCCTCGTAGAACTTCCGCATCAATGGTCACATTTTGACCAGCCAGGCCCGCAAGTCCATTCGATGTTGCCACATCGGGGTTAGGATAATACCATGA